>Ga0268289_100001_pt1:0-870000 | contig 1583909 bp, 1506 predicted proteins | sample MetspNORM_FD_191340 | JGI IMG/M metagenome (GOLD analysis project Ga0268289, IMG submission 191340) | Soil microbial communities from San-Diego area, Southern California, United States - Methylocaldum sp. NOR-M | ecosystem: Environmental > Terrestrial > Soil > Desert | place: USA... | reverse complement strand
GGTAATGGGTCGTGGAGGTATCGGAAGTGCGAATGCTGACATGAGTAGCGATAAAGAGGGTGAGATGCCCTCTCGCCGAAATCCCAAGGGTTCCTGCTTAAAGCTAATCTGAGCAGGGTAAGCCGGCCCCTAAGACGAGCCCGAAGGGGGTAGTCGATGGGAACCACGTTAATATTCGTGGGCCTGGAGGTGTGTGACGGATCTCGTAAATTGTACAACCTTATTGGATTGGTTGTGCTTTGAAGAGGTTCCAGGAAATAGCCCCTCCATTATAGACCGTACCCTAAACCGACACAGGTGGGATGGTAGAGTATACCAAGGCGCTTGAGAGAAGTCTCCTGAAGGAACTCGGCAAATTGCCTCCGTACCTTCGGAAGAAGGAGGCCCCACATCTGGGCAACCAGTTGTGGGGGGCACAGGCCAGGGGGTAGCGACTGTTTAGCAAAAACACAGGGCTCTGCTAAGTCGGCTTCAAGACGACGTATAGGGCCTGACGCCTGCCCGGTGCCTGAAGGTTAAGTGGAGGGGTGCAAGCTCCGAAATGAAGCCCAGGTAAACGGCGGCCGTAACTATAACGGTCCTAAGGTAGCGAAATTCCTTGTCGGGTAAGTTCCGACCTGCACGAATGGCGTAACGACTTCCCCACTGTCTCCAGGAGATGCTCAGCGAAATTGAATTCTCCGTGAAGATGCGGAGTACCCGCGGTTAGACGGAAAGACCCCGTGCACCTTTACTGCAGCTTCAGAGTGGCATTAGGAAAGAACTGTGTAGCATAGGTGGGAGGCTTTGAAGCACTGGCGCCAGCCGGTGTGGAGCCATAGGTGAAATACCACCCTGTTGTTTTCTGATGTCTAACCTCGATCCATGAAACTGGATCAGGGACCCTCTGTGGCGGGTAGTTTGACTGGGGCGGTCGCCTCCTAAAGAGTAACGGAGGCGCGCGATGGTAGGCTCAGGACGGTTGGAAACCGTCTGTTAGAGTGCAATGGCATAAGCCTGCCTGACTGCGAGACTGACGAGTCGAGCAGAGACGAAAGTCGGTCATAGTGATCCGGTGGTCCCGAGTGGAAGGGCCATCGCTCAACGGATAAAAGGTACGCCGGGGATAACAGGCTGATGATTCCCAAGAGCTCATATCGACGGAATCGTTTGGCACCTCGATGTCGGCTCATCACATCCTGGGGCTGGAGCAGGTCCCAAGGGTTTGGCTGTTCGCCAATTAAAGTGGTACGTGAGCTGGGTTCAGAACGTCGTGAGACAGTTTGGTCCCTATCTGCCGTGGGCGTCGAAATTTGAGAGGAGTTGACCCTAGTACGAGAGGACCGGGTTGAACATACCTCTGGTGTACCTGTCGTGGCGCCAGCCGCGCAGCAGGGTAGCTATGTATGGACGGGATAACCGCTGAAAGCATCTAAGCGGGAAGCCTCCCTCAAGATAAGATTTCTTAGAGCCGTGGAAGACCACCACGTTGATAGATCGGATGTAGAAGCGTGGTAACGCGTGGAGCTAACCGATACTAATTGCTCTATTCGCACTTAAGAGTCCCGCCATCAACGACAAGCCTGACCGGCCAAAAGCCCTCAGATTGTCCGCGAATGTCGGATGATTGATCAGACAGTATTGCACGGATATCGATTGAAACCCTTTTGACCTACGCCGGCTTCATTGCTTGGTGACCATGGCGTCAGTGACCCACCCGATCCCATCTCGAACTCGGCCGTGAAACCTGACAGCGCCGATGGTACTGTGGCTTAAGCCCCGGAAGAGTAGGACGTCGCCAGGCATTGTGGCCGGCGTAAGGTCGAAACGGAAACCCATTCACAAAGTTAGAGGCCGGCAGCGATGCCGGCCTTTTGCTGTTTCGGCGATCCCTTCGGGTGATCGCGTTTGGTTGACGCGGGATGGAGCAGCCCGGTAGCTCGTCAGGCTCATAACCTGAAGGTCGTAGGTTCAAATCCTACTCCCGCAACCATAGAAAAGGCCGCGTTCCCAATGGGTTCGCGGCCTTTGTCTTGTCCGGCGTTGCTCCCTATTCCGACTATTCCGAAGTCGGAATTCCGAAAAGTCAGGCGGCCCATTCGGCCGGGTCGGATTCCTCGCCGATCAGCGCAAGACCGTGCGCGATCGAGGTGAGCTCGCCGCCGGTCGCGATGCGCTCGTCGCCAAAGCGCCGCTCGAACAGCGCGCGGATCGCGGGGATCAACGACGATCCTCCGGTCAGAAAGACGCGGTCGATCGCATCGGGCAACACGGCCGCACGCACGAGTGCTTGGTCCATCGCGGCTTCGATGCGTTTCAGGTCATCGGCAATCCATTGCTCGAAATCGGCGCGCTTTACGTCGGCGCCGATTTCGATCCCGCCGCCGGCGAAGTGAAATTCGGCGTGCTCGCTGCCCGACAGCGCGCGCTTGAGCTTGCCGACCGCGTCGTAGAGCGGAAAACCCTGCTCATGCTCGATCAGCGCGATCATCCGGCCGATCAGTTCGGGCCGCTCGGCGTCGCGTTGCAGGCGGCGGATATCGTCGAGCGTCCGCCGGTTGCGCATCATCGCGAGCCGCGACCAATCGCCGAAATCGGCGAAATAGCCGCCGGGGATCTCGAGAATCTTGTCGAATGAGCGGTAATGGCTGCCCTTGCCGAGCAATGGCAGCACGAGCCGGTCGACGATGCGATAGTCGAACCGGTCGCCCGCGATCCCGATCCCCGATGAGGCGAGCGGAACGCAGCGGCGCGGCGCACCCGGTTCGGCAACGCGCACAATCGAGAAGTCGGTGGTGCCGCCGCCGAAGTCGGCGACGAGGATCGTCGCGGGCTCGGTCAGCCGCGAGGCATAGCTGTGCGCGGCGCCGAGCGGCTCGTGGACATAATATATTTCGGTGCCGAACGCCGCGAGCATCGCGTCGTAACGCCTCCGCGCGAGTTCGGGATCGGGCCGCGCACCGGCATATTCGACCGGGCGCCCGACGACGATCCGCCGCGGCCGTTCGTCGAGCGCGCCGTCTGCATGCGCGATCAGGCGCTGGAGGAACAACCGCCCCAGATCCTCGAAACGGAACGGCTTGTTGAAAATCATCGCGCGCTCGAACAGCGGACTCGCGGCAACGCTCTTGAACGACTGGATGAAGCGGCTGTCGAGCGGCGACTGGAGATATTCCTCGATCGCCCACGGCCCCGCCTCGTGCGCGACGCCGTTCCAGCCGCGCTCCTCTTCCCAGAAGCAGAGCGCCGAGCGGAATACCGCATCGCCCGCGTCGCCGAACGCCACGAGCCCGGTCCCGCCGCGTCCGTCGGCGAGCGCGACGACGCTGTTCGTCGTGCCGAAATCGAGGCCGAGCGCGCTCGCGGCCGCCTTGTCCATGACATGCTCCTGTGGCGATGGGGATCCCTTGCGGGGCGGCGCCTATTGCACAGCGCGGACCGTCGAGCAAGTCAGGCGTCGGGCCGCCACGCGCGATGGAAGGCATCGACCGCCGCGTCGACATCGTCCTGCAGGCGGGCGAGGTCGCGGCTTTCGGGCAGGTTGAGCATCGCGAACTGATAAAGGCCCGACTGGCAAAGTCCGGTGAATTGCTGCACCGCGCGCATCGGGTCGCCCATCCTCAGTTCGCCGCGCACCATTTTTTCGCCGACCCACACCGCCGCGCGCGCCTTGCCGCGGCGCGGACCGCGTTCGTAGAAGGTTTCGGCGAGGTGCGGGAAACGCTCGGCCTCGCCGACGACGAGGCGAAAGAGCGACAGGATCGGCGTCGCGGTCAGCTTGGTCATCAGCAAATTGCCGAAGGTGCGCAAAACATCGGGCACCGGCTCGTCGAGCGGCAGCTCGATCGCGAGCGCATCGCCATATTGCGCGACGATATCGTCGACCACTGCCGCGAACAACTCCTCCTTCGACGGGAAATAGGTCCACAGCGTCGTCTTCGACCCGCCGACCTTGCTCGCGATCGACGACATCGTCGTCCCCGCATAGCCGTTCGCGAAAAACAGCTCGCGCGCCGCGTCGACGAACGCCTTGCGCCGCACCGCGGCCGCATCGTCGAGAGCAGGCGTACTATCTGGTATCATTTCGATTGACAACGCAGTCTCCAAAGGTCATTTGCGCATGATACCAGCTAGTATCGTTGGAAGCCATGCCCCGATCATTTTTTCTCACAACCGCGCTTTTCGGCCTTCTGGCCGGTTGCGCAAGCGTTCCCGACCTCGGCCCGAAACCCGTTCCGGCCTCCGCCGATTCGTTCGAGTCGGCCGCGAGCTTCGCCGATGCGAACGGCGAATGGCCGGTCGAAGGCTGGTGGCAGGGATTCGGCGACGCGCAGCTCGATACGCTGATCGCCGAGGGGCTCGCGGGTTCGCCCGACCTCGCGATCGCCGCCGCGCGCGTGCGCGCCGCCGAGGCGATGGCGCGGCAGGCGGGCGCGGCGCTGCTGCCGCGCGTCGGTGCCGAGGCGAGCGCGGGCGGTGTCCAGCAGAGCAAGAATATGGGCATCCCGCCCCAGTTCGTTCCCGACGGCATCCAGGATACGGGGCATATCGCCGCGACCTTCGGCTTCGATCTCGACCTGTGGGGCAAGAATCGCGCCGCGCTCGCCGCGGCGACGTCGGAGGCCGAGGCCGCGCGCGTCGACGCGGCGCAGGCGCGGCTGATGCTCACCACCGGGATCGCCGCCGCTTATGTGGATCTCGCGGGCTATTATCAGGCGCTCGACGTCGCCAATGAGGCGGTGCGCGTCCGCACCGCGAGCGCCGACCTGTCGGGCGAGCGCGCCCGCGCCGGCATCGAAAATCAGGCGAGCCAGCGCCAGGCCGAAAGCCGCGCCGCCTCATCGCGCGCCGATGTCGTCGCGCTCGAGGAAGCGATCACGACGACGCGCAACCGCATTGCCGCGCTGCTCGGCGCCGGACCCGATCGCGGGCGTGCGATCGACCGTCCGCGGCTGACGCGACCCGCGCTCGGCCTTCCCCCCGCGGCGGGAATCGACCTCATCGGCCGCCGCCCCGACATCGTCGCGGCACGGCTACGCAGCGAAGCGGCGGCGAAGCGCATCGATGTCGCGCGCGCCGATTTCTATCCGAACATCAGCCTGTCGGCGCTCGTCGGTCTCCAGTCGCTCGGCCTGTCGAACCTGTTCAACGCGGGGTCCGAATATGGCAATGGCGGCGCCGCGATCAGCCTGCCGATCTTCGAAGGCGGGCGGCTGCAAGGTCGCTATCGCGGGTCACGCGCCGACTATGACGCGGCGGTCGCAACCTATGATCGCACGCTGGTTGGCGCGCTGCGCGATGTCGCCGACATCGTCGCCAGCCGCGCCGCGACGGCACGCCAGCTCGCCGGGCGGCGCGAGGCGCTGACCGCTGCCGCCGAAGCGTCGAAACTCGCCGGGCTGCGCTATCGCGCCGGCCTGTCGAACCAGATCGTCCAGCTCACCGCGGAGGACAGCATGGTCGCGCTCGACCGCGCGGTCGCCGAGCTCAAGGCGCGCCAGCTTTCCCTCGATATCGCCCTGATCCGCGCGCTTGGCGGCGGTTATCGCACGCTAAACTCAACAGGAGACGAATGATGGCCGACGAAACGGCTGCGACCGAAACCGGCGCTCCCCAAACCTCCCCCGAAACGACCGACACCGGGCCCAACGGCGCGAAGCGCAAGAAGCTGCTCGGCATCCTCGTGATCGTCGTGGTGACGATCGCGGTCCTGTGGGCGCTCTGGTATTTCCTCACCCAAGCCGGGCGCGTCCACACCGACAACGCCTATGTCGGCGCCGATTCGGCGCAAGTGACCGCGCTCGTCTCGGGCCCGGTCAAGGAAGTCCGCGTCGCCGGCACGCAGGCGGTGAAGAAGGGCGACATCCTCGTCATCCTCGACGACGCCGACCAGCGGATCGCGGTCGCCGACGCCGAAGCGGCGCTGCGCCTTGCGCGTCAGCGTTACGGCCAGGCCGACGCCAACGCCGACGCCGCGCGCGCGCGCGTCGCGGCACGCGGCGCCGAAATCGCACAGGCCAAAGCGCGGCTGCGCGATGCCAATGCGACGGTCGAACGCGCGCGCGCCGAACTTGCGCGGCGCGAGAGCATCGCCGGCACGGGCGCGGTATCGGGCGAAGAACTGACCGCCGCGCGCGCGGCGCTGGCTTCGGCGAGCGCGGCGCGCGACCTCGCCGCCGCCGGCATCGCCTCGGCCGAAGCGACGCGCGGCTCGGCAAGCGGCGATCTCGGCGCCGCCGAAGCGATCGTGCGCGGCACGACGATCGACACCGCCCCCGACGTCGCCGCGGCCGAAGCGCGGCTCGAAAAGGCGCGGCTCGACCTCGCGCGCACCGTTCTGCGCGCGCCGGTCGACGGCATCGTCACCAACCGGGCGGTGCAGGTCGGCCAGCGGATCGCCGCGGGCGCGCCGATCATGGTCATCGTTCCGGTCGCGACCGCCTATGTCGACGCCAATTTCAAGGAAAGCCAGTTCGGCGATATCCGCATCGGCCAGCCGGTCGAGCTGGTATCGGACTATTATGGCGGCGACGTCGTCTATCGCGGCAAGGTGATCGGCATCGCCGGCGGCACCGGCGCGGCCTTCTCGCTGATCCCGGCGCAGAATGCCACCGGCAACTGGGTGAAGGTCGTCCAGCGCCTGCCGGTGCGCATCGCGCTCGATCCGAAGCAGCTGAAAGAACATCCGCTGCGCGTCGGGCTGTCGATGGAAGCCACGATCGACACGCGCGGGAACTGACATCATGGCCAGCGCCGCCGCCCTTGCATCTATGATCCCCGCCGAGCCGCAACCGCTCAGCGGCGTGCGGCTGCTCCTCGCCGCCTTCGCGCTCGCGCTCGCCAATTTCGTCGTCGTGCTCGACACGACGATCGCCAATGTGTCGGTGCCACATATCGCGGGCGGTCTCGCGGTGTCGCCGACGCAGGGCACATGGGTGATCACCAGCTATGCGGTCGCCGACGCGATCAGCGTACCGCTCACCGGCTGGCTCGCGATGCGGTTCGGCACCGTGCGCTGGTTCCTCTTCTCTATCATCGGTTTCGGCATCTTCTCGGTGCTGTGCGGGGTGTCGCAGACCCTGGACGCGCTCGTCATCTTCCGCATCCTGCAGGGTCTTTCGGGCGGTCCGCTGATGCCGCTGTCGCAGATCCTGCTGCTGCGCATCTTTCCCCGGGAAAAGGCGGGCATCGCGCTCGCGATCTGGGCGATGACGACGACGACCGCGCCGATTCTCGGGCCGATTCTCGGCGGGCTGATCAGCGACAACTGGAGCTGGCACTGGATATTCTTCATCAATATTCCCGTCGTCGCGATCTGCTTCTTCGGTGTCGCGAGCCTGCTCCGGCCGTTCGAGACCAAGCGCGCCAAGGCGCCGATCGACATGATCGGGCTGATCCTGCTCATCCTCTCGGTCGGCGCCTTCCAGTTGATGCTCGACACGGGGCGCGAGCATGACTGGTTCGAATCGGGCTGGATCGTGACGCTGGCGATCGTCTCCGCGATCGCCTTCGCCGCCTTCGTCATCTGGGAACTGACCGACGCCAATCCCGTCGTCGACCTTCGCGTCTTCCGTTTCAGGGGATTCAGCTTCGCGACCGTCGCGATCTCGTTGGGTTTCGGGGCCTTCTTCTCGCAGGTTGTGCTGACGCCTTTGTGGTTGCAGCAGGTCGCGGGCTATACCGCGACCGAGACGGGCTATATCGTCGCGTGGATCGGCGTGTTCGCCGTGCTGCTCTCGCCCGTCGCGGCCGGGCTGATCGGCAAGATCGACATCCGCATCTCGATCAGCGCCGGTATCCTGTGGATGGCGTTCGTCTCGATCCTCCGCGCGAGCTGGAACGCTGACGTCGATTACTGGACGCTGGCGCTGCCGCACCTCCTGCAAGGGATGGGCATGCCCTTTTTCTTCGTCGGGCTGACCGCGCTCGCACTGTCGAGCGTGCCGGCAAAGGATCAGACGTCGGCGGCGGGGCTGATGAGCTTTCTGCGCACCCTTTCGGGCGCGATCGGTACCGCGGTCGCGACGAGCGCGTGGGATAGCCAGAACCGCGTCGCGCGATCCGAAATCGTGTCGGGCATGAACGATACGGCGGGGGCGATGGACCTGCTCCAGCGCGCCGGGCTCACGCTCGAACAGGCGCGCGCCGCGATCGAGCGGATGGTCGAGGTGCAGGCCTCTACCATCGGCGTGCTCCACCTGTTTCTGGCCGCCGGCGTCGTCTTCGTGATCGCCGCCATTTCGGTGTGGTGCGCGCCGCTGCCCAAGCAGGTCTCGATGGGCGCGTCGCACTAGGACCGATCGACACCCGCGTGCCGCGCACGCTATCGGGCGAAAAGCTGCCCCGGATCGGCGAAGGCCTTGAACTCGAGCGCATTGCCCGCGGGGTCGTGAAAGAACATCGTCGACTGCTCGCCCGGCTGGCCAGCAAAGCGCGTGTGCGGTTCGATCACGAACGCGGTGCCCGCCGCCTTCAGCCGCTCGGCGAGCGCCTGCCATTCGGCGGGCGGCAGCACGACGCCGAAATGCGGCACCGGCACCGCATGCCCGTCGACCGGGTTATGCGCGGGCCGCGCGCGCGGCGTATCGACGCGGTGCGCGACGATCTGGTGGCCGTAAAGATTGAAGTCGATCCAGTCGGCATCGCTCCGCCCTTCGGGACAGCCGAGCACGCCGCCATAGAAACGCCGCGCGGCGTCGAGATCGTCGACCGGAAAGGCGATGTGAAAGGGAGCGAGGTCGGCCATTTTCCCTCTTTGCCGCACATGCACCGCGAATGCCAGCGCGGGACTTGGGCAGCGGCGCCGAACATGCTAGGCGCGCGCGCATGCTGACGATCAATGGCCTCACCGTGCGCCTCGGCGGGCGCACCATCCTCGACCGCGCGGCCGCGAGCCTGCCGGGCAAAAGCCGCACGGGCCTGATCGGCCGCAACGGCGCGGGCAAGTCGACCCTGATGAAAGTGATGATCGGCCAGCTCGAAGCCGACGAGGGCGGCATCGAAATGCCGCGCAAGACGCGCGTCGGCTATATCGCGCAGGAAGCGCCGAGCGGCAGCGCGACCCCGTTCGAAACCGTGCTCGCCGCCGATACCGAACGCGCGCAGCTGCTCGCGGCGTCGGAGACCGAGCAGGACGCGCACAAGCTCGGCGACATCCACGAACGGCTGATCGCGATCGACGCCTATGCCGCGCCCGCGCGCGCCGCGCGCATCCTGATCGGCCTCGGCTTCGACGAGGAAATGCAGGGCCAGCCGCTCGACAGTTTCTCGGGCGGGTGGAAGATGCGTGTCGCGCTCGCGGCGCTGCTCTTCTCGAACCCCGACCTGCTGCTCCTCGACGAACCGTCGAACCACCTCGACCTCGAAGCGACGATGTGGCTCGAAAACTTCCTGCGCGCCTATCCCGGCCAGCTTGTCGTGATCAGCCACGAACGCGACCTTTTGAACAATGTCGTCGACCATATCCTGCACCTCGAGGGCGGCAAGGTGACGCTCTATCCCGGCGGCTATAATGATTTCGAACGCCAGCGCGCCGAGCGGATCGCACAGCTTGCCGCCGCCAAGGCGGCGCAGGATGCGCAGCGCGCCAAGCTGCAGGACTATGTCGCACGCAACAGCGCGCGCGCCTCGACCGCGAAACAGGCGCAGTCGCGCGCCAAGCAGCTCGCGAAGATGCAGCCGATCGCGGCGGTCGCCGAGGATCCGAGCCTCGTCTTCGACTTCCCGAGCCCCGACGAGCTGAAGCCGCCGCTGATCACGCTTGACCTCGCGAGCGTCGGCTATACGCCGGGCGAGCCGATCCTGACGCGCCTCAACCTGCGCATCGACCCCGACGACCGCATCGCGCTCCTCGGCCGCAACGGCAACGGCAAGACGACGCTCGCGCGCCTGCTCGCGGCGCAGCTCGCGCCGATGGACGGCGCGATGGCGGCGTCGGGCAAGATGCGCGTCGGCTATTTCACCCAATATCAGGTCGAAGAACTCGACGGCGCCGACACGCCGCTTGGCCATATGACGCGCGTGATGACGGGCAAGACGCCGGGCGCGGTGCGTGCGCAACTGGGGCGCTTCGGCTTCACCGGCAACAAGGCGACGACTGAAGTCGGCAAGCTGTCGGGCGGCGAACGCGCGCGGCTCGCGCTCGCGCTGATCACGCGCGACGCGCCGCACCTCCTCATCCTCGACGAACCGACCAACCACCTCGACGTCGATGCGCGCGAGGCGCTGGTGCAGGCGTTGAACGGCTTCGACGGCGCGGTGCTGATCGTCAGCCACGACCGCCACATGCTCGAACTCACCGCCGACCGGCTCGTGCTCGTCGACAATGGCACCGCGCGCGATTTCGACGGCAGCATGGACGATTATGTCGCCTTCATTCTCGGCAAGGGTGCGGCGAACGACGATGCCAAGGGCGCGCCGGCGAAATCGAGGGATGCGAAGTCGGCGCGGCAGGAAGCCGCGAAGGCGCGCGAGGCGCAGGCGGCGCTGCGCAAAAGCGCCAAGGATCACGAAGCGCAGGCCGAGAAACTGAACAGGCAGATTTCGGCAATCGACCGCGCGATGTTCGATCCCGCGAGCGCCGAGCCCGCGCTGGCGAAGCTGACGATGGGCGACCTCGCGCAGCGCCGCGGCAAGGTGGCGGGCGAACTGGAGCGCGTCGAGGCGGCGTGGATGGAAGCGCTCGAGGCGATCGAGGAAGCCGCGGCTTAGCCGAGAGATAGCGTCGCCCCCGCGAAGGCGGGGGCCGCTGTCGTCCTTACCTTTCCTAGCTGCGTAAACCTCCGGCGGCCCCCGCCTGCGCGGGGGCGACGCGCATGTGAGGCGTCTCGCCGCTCGCACATTGACTCTCACCCCCCAATCCATCATACTAGTTTCAATTGAAACTATATGGGGAATGCATCCATGGCCGATCTGTTCGACAATCCGCTGGGTCTCGACGGCTTCGAATTCGTCGAATTTTCGGCGCCCGAGAAGGGTGTTCTCGAACCCGTTTTCGAACGCATGGGCTTCACCCGCATCGCACGCCACCGGTCGAAGCAGGTCGAATTGTGGCGGCAGGGCGGGATCAACCTGATCGCCAATTACGAGCCCAAATCGCCCGCCGCCTATTTCGCCGCCGAGCACGGCCCGTCGGCGTGCGGCATGGGCTGGCGCGTGCGCGACGCCGCAAAGGCCTATGCCGAAGCGATCGCGCGCGGCGCCGAGCCGGTCGAGGTCAAGACCGGTCCGATGGAGCTGCGCCTGCCCGCGATCCGCGGCATCGGCGGCTCGATCATCTATCTGATCGACCGTTACGGCGATGACCTCAGCATCTACGACATCGATTTCGTCTATGAGGAAGGCGTCGACCGCCACCCCGTCGGCGCGGGGCTGCAGATCATCGATCACCTGACGCACAATGTCTACGGCGGCCGCATGGCGCATTGGGCCGCCTTCTACGAGCGTATCGCGGGCTTCCGCGAGATCCGCTATTTCGACATCAAGGGCGAATATACCGGCCTCACGTCGAAGGCGATGACCGCGCCCGACGGCAAGATCCGCATTCCGCTCAACGAAGAGGGCGCCGGCGGCGGCGGCCAGATCGAGGAATATCTGCGCGCCTATAATGGCGAGGGCATCCAGCATATCGCCTTCGCGTGCGACGATCTCTACGCCGCGTGGGACAAGCTCAAGGATTATGGCAATCCCTTCGCGCCGGCACCGCCCGAAACCTATTACGAGCTGCTCGCCGAGCGTCTTCCCGGGCACGGCGAACCCGTCGACGAGCTGAAGTCGCGCGGTCTGCTGCTCGACGGCTCGACAACCGAGGGCGACCCGCGCCTCTTGCTCCAGATCTTCGGCCAGACCGTGATCGGCCCCGTCTTCTTCGAATTCATCCAGCGCAAGAAGGATGAGGGCTTCGGCGAGGGTAATTTCACCGCGCTGTTCAAGTCGATGGAACTCGACCAGATCCGCCGCGGCGCGCTCAATGTCGAGGAACCCGCCGAATGACGAGCCCGATCAAATTGGGCGGCGTCCACCACGCCGCCTATCGCTGCCGCGACGCGAAGGAGACGGTCGACTGGTACGAGCGCATGCTCGGCATGACCTACACGACCGCCTTCGCCGAGGATCATGTTCCCTCGACCGGCGAGTACGACCCCTATATGCACGTCTTCCTCGACGCGGGGAACGGCAACATCCTCGCCTTTTTCGAGCTGCCCAACCAGCCCGACATGGGCCGCGACGAAAATACGCCGCAATGGGTCCAGCATCTCGCGTTCAAGGTCGGCAGCTATGACGAGCTAGTGCAGGCGAAAGAGCATCTGACCGCGAACGGCGTCGATGTGCTTGGCCCGACGCATCACGGCATCTTCAAGTCGATCTATTTCTTCGACCCCAACGGCCACCGCGTCGAGCTCGCGTGCGACATCGGCACCGACGAGCAATATGCCGAGCTCAAACGTGTCGCGCCGCTGATGCTCGAGGAATGGAGCCAGACGAAAAAGGCCCCACGCCACGCCGATTGGCTGCACCAGGCGGCGAACGAGTAAGCCGCGGGGAAGCAATCCTCCCATCGTCACCCCGGACTTGATCCGGGGTCCATCCACGCTGCGCCGAGCCAATGGATCCCGGATCAAGTCCGGGATGACGAGAAAGAGGCGCGCGCCTGGTCAGTTCACGCCCGATCGAGCCCGATACTCTCCAGCGTCGCGCCGCTGCATTTGTCGGCCGCCTTCGCCTCGCCATCGCCCGACAGCGCGCCGATCGCGAGGAAGCCCGCGACCACCGCGACCAGAAATGCGCCGGTGACCCAGATCAGATATTTGTCGATAAACGCCTTGATCGGCGCCCCGAACAGCCGGAACAAAATCCCGACGAGCATGAAGGAAAAGGCCCGGCTGGCGAGGCTCGCCCACAGGAAGGTCCAGAAGCTCATGTGGATGAAGCCGGCGGTGATCGTCAGCAGCTTGAACGGGATCGGCGTCGCGCCTTTGATCAGGATGATCTCGGCGCCATATTCGCGCAAATAGCAGGCGGCCGGCGGAAAGGCATCGGTCAGCCCGAGCGCGCCGAGCAACGCCAGCCCGACGCTTTCATAGAGGAAAAAGCCGATCAGATAGCCGAGCATCCCGCCCGCGACCGAGGCGAGCGTGCAGATGATCGCATAGCGCACCGCCCTTTGCGGATTGGCGAGGCACATCAGCCCGAGCATCGGATGCGGCGGAATCGGAAAGAAGCTCGCCTCGATGAAGGAGACCAGCGCCAGCCAGACCTCGGCATGCGGATGCGCGGATTTCTCCATGGTCCAGTTGTAGAGATTCTGGATCATGGACTTGTTGCGGGGCGTTCGGGTCATGCGGGTCCTTGTCGGCGCGGGGTCGCCCCCTATGCCGCCCGCATCCCCCGAAGTCGAGCCGAAGCCTGCGGTGCCGAAACCGAAAACGCCGGGACCGTCGGCGAACGGGCCCGGCGCTGCTCCCGCCAGTGACGGGAGCAAAGGACATCGCCCGCGCCCGCGCCACCGGCGCGGACGCGGAAAGGATCAGGGCCGCGCGATCATGATCGCGCTGGCGACGGCCATCGGCGCGCCGGTTTTCGCGGCGGCAATGATGTCGCGGCTGGCATCGCGGCCGCGCGACAGGGCGCTGCGGAAACAACGGTTGGTGGCCATTTCGCGCAGCGTCGTTTCGACTTCGGGCCGAACGTCGCACACCGACCGCGCCGCGGCGCGCAGACGGCTGTCGAGACGCGCCAGGCCGCTTTCGCTGTCGAGGTTGAGGTCGCCATAGCCGACTTTCACCACCTTGATTTCGCCCGCGGGGGCGGTCGCCACGATGGGCTGCGAAAATGCGGGTGCCGGGCCGAGCAGCAACAGGGGCAGAGCCATAAGGATACGCATCGAATCACTCCCTTCATTCGATCCCAGCCGAAAGGCAGGCTGCGGATAGGGCGGGAGTAGCGGGGCGACATGCCGGTCGACGTGAGAGGATCGTCAATTCCGTATTAAAAATGCGTCAAAATCCATAACATTGAAATTTACCGTTCGTTTGCTCGTCAAAAACATGGTATTTCGGTCTTCGGGAAAAACATACGGCCGCATCCCTCGACTCAGGAGGTCGCGCCGTGAATTCTGCATGCGCCGAAAATGAGCGGTATGCCCCCGCCGCTACGCCTATATTGCGGCTCCTCGGCGATTTCGCCGTCGAGCCGGCCGACCTGTCCCCCACCGGCCGCAAGGCGCGTGCGCTCCTCGCACGGCTCGCGCTTGCCGACGCCCCGCTCGCGCGCGACCGCCTCAGCGCGCTTCTCTGGAGCCGCCGTCCCGATGCCCAGGCGCATGCCAGCCTGCGCCAATGCCTGGTCGAACTGAAGTGCTGGACGCGGGCGTCGCCGCCGCTGCTGCACGCCGATCGCGAGACCCTCGCCATCGATCATACACAGGTCGCCGACGATATTTCGCTGCTTCGCGCCGCGTGCGCGGCGGATGATGTTGCCGAGGTCCTGAACCGGTTGCCCGCGCACGATGTCGGATTGCTTGCCGATCTCGACGGCGTCGACGAGGCGTGGGACGACTGGTTGGCGGTCGAACGGGCGCGGCAGGGCGAAGCGATCGTTCGCGAGATACTCGCGATGGCCGATCGGCGGCTGCAGGCAGGCGATGTCGAGCGGACGCTCGCGGTGGCGGACAAGGTCACGCGGTTCGACCCGTGCAGCGAACATGCCGCGCGGCTGGTGATGAGCGCATGCTGGGCGGCGGGAGACAGCGACGGTCTGCGCCACGCCTGGCAGCGGATCGAAGATGCGCTCGCGCGCGGAATCGATGCCAGGCCTTCGGTGGAAACGGCGGAATTGTATCGGAACCTGTCCGGGCGGCCACGCCCGCCCGCCCCTCCGGCCGCGCCCCCGCAGCGATTGACGGTCAGTCCCCGCGCCAGCCCGTCACCGCGCAGCGCGCTTTGGCTCGGTGCGGTGGCATTGACCTTGGCGCTGGTGGGTGCCGATGTGCCGCGGACCGGGGCACCCGCGGCGGCGCTCGCCGCGACCGCGGTGCGCGTCGAGCCGATCGAGGCGCGCGGGCGTGACGCGATCGAGGACCGGTTCGCCGACGCGCTGGCGGGCGATTTCGCCCGCTTTGCGAAGGCGTCGGGCGGGGCGGTTCGCGTTCTCGATGGACAGGCGCCCGGCCAAGTCGGCGATTTCGTCGTCCGCGTCGCGATCGAGCGCGACGGCGATCAGTTCGCCAGCGAGCCGCGCGTCGTCGATCCGCTGAACGGGGCGATCCTGTGGTCGAGCCGCCTGACCGCGCCGGTCGGCGATCTCAGCCGCCTGCGCGAACGAACCGCCCTTGCCGTCGCCGGGCTGGTCAATTGCGCGCTGACGCTGAACGGCCGGGGGCAACCGCTCTCTACCGATGCCGATCGTCGATCGCTCATTTTCGCGATCTGCGACGCCAACACCGCCCACGACGGCCCGCGCACGATCCGCTTGATGGAACAGTTCGTCGATCGCTGGCCGGACAACGCCGATGCGCTCGGAATGCTGGCGCAGGTCCGCATCAAGCATTCTTCGGAGGACAGCGATTCCGCGAGCGTCGGCGCGGAAAGGGCGCTGGCGATCGATGCGGCGCGACGCGCGCTGGCGATCGATCCCCGCAATGCGGCCGCGCTGACGGCGCTGTCGCAGACGGGCTCGAGCGAATTATCCATGGTCGAGGCGTTGCCGCTCGTCGATCGCGCGCTGGCGATGGACCCCGAATATCCGGCGGCGCTGATGAGCAGCGCGGTGGGTCTGTTCATGGCCGGCTATGTCCGTGCCGGGGTGGAGCCGGCGGCGCGCGCCGCACGCGCCGATCCGACGTCGATCTACAAGGCGCTGGGGGTGGTGCGCCGTTATGCCGCCGCCGGCTATATGACCGAGGCGAGCGAGCAGTTCGCCGCCGTGGAGGCGATCTGGCCGGGGCATCCCGATCTGACCGAACATCGCCGCCGCCTCGCGGTCGAACGCGGCCGGATCGAGGCGGCCAGGGTCTATCGCGCCGCCACCGCGGAAGAGCGGCGCTCGTTCGAGATGTTGCTCATCCGCCAATTTATCGATCCGTCGAGCGGATCGCGCGAGGTCGAAGCGGCCGCACAAGCCGAATTCGCCCAATATGCGCCGACCGCTTACGCGCTCGCCGCGCATTATACGCAGCTCGGCGACATGCCGAAGGCTCTGGCCTGGCTGGCCCGCGCGCCGGTGCGCAAGACCGACGGCCAATGGTCGCTTCTCTATTGGCCCTCGGTCGCGCCGCTGCGGCGCGATCCGCGCTTCTTTTACCAGATGGCGCGGATCGGGCTGGTCGACTTCTGGCGGCGGCACGATCGCTGGCCCGACTTCTGCAAGGAGCCCGGATTGCGCTACGATTGCCAAGACGAAACCGAGCGGCTGGTGCGCCTCGGCCGCGCCGTCAGTGGCGGAAGTGCCGCATCCCGGTGAACAGCATCGCAAGACCCGCTTCGTTCGCCGCCGCGATCACCTCATCGTCGCGGATCGAGCCGCCCGGCTGGATCACGCAGGTCGCGCCCGCCTCTACCGCCGCCAGCAAGCCGTCGGCGAAGGGGAAGAAGGCGTCGCTCGCGACCGCGCTGCCGACGGTGCGGGCTTCGGCCCAGCCGTGGCTTGTCGCCGCTTCGCGTGCCTTCACCGCGGCGATGCGCGCGCTGTCGCGGCGGTTCATCTGCCCGGCGCCGATGCCGGCGGTCGACCCGCCCTTGGCATAGACGATCGCGTTCGACTTCACATGCTTGGCGATCGTCCATGCGAACAGCGCGTCGGTCAGTTCCTCGTCGGTCGGCGCGCGATCGGTGACGACCTTGAGGTCTGACACGCCGATGCGACCGTTATCGCGGCTCTGTGCGAGCCAGCCGCCCGCGATCGTCTTGAGCATCAGCCCGCCGCGCGCCGGATCGGGCAGCTCGCCCGTCAGCAGCAGGCGAAGGTTCTTTTTCTTCGCGAACACCGCGCGCGCGTCGGCGTCGGCGTCGGGGGCGCAGACGACTTCGGTAAAGATGCCGCTGATCGCCTCCGCCGTCGCGCCGTCGAGCGGCCGGTTGACCGCGATGATGCCGCCGAACGCCGAAACATCGTCGCATTTCAGCGCCGCGTCATAGGCCTCGGCGATCGTCGCGGCGGTCGCGACGCCGCACGGGTTCGCGTGCTTGACGATGACGCAGGTCGGGTCGGCCTCGCGGAATTCGGCGACCAGTTCGAGCGCCGCATCGGCGTCGTTGATATTGTTATAGCTGAGTTCCTTGCCCTGCACCTGTTCGGCCTGCGCAATGCCGCGCGCGGCGGGGCCGGCGGGCAGGTAGAGCGCCGCCTTCTGGTGCGGGTTCTCGCCATAGCGCAGCTCGCTCGCGAGCTTCGCGGTCAGCGGCAGCGTGTCGGGGAACATCTTGCCCTGATCGGCAAAGGCGAACCATTGCGCGATCATGCTGTCATAGGTCGCGGTGTGGGCAAAGGCGGTCGCGGCGAGGCGCTTGCGAAGGGCGAGGGTGGTCGCGCCGCCGTTCGCGTCCATCTCGGCGATTAGCGCCGCATAATCTTCGGGCTCGGTGACGATGCCCACGAAGGCGTGGTTCTTCGCCGACGAGCGCACCATCGCGGGGCCGCCGATGTCGATATTCTCGATCACCTCGTCGCGCGCCGCGCCCTTGGCGACAGTCGCGGCAAAGGGGTAGAGGTTGACGACCACCAGGTCGATCGCGCCGATCCCATGTTCGTCCATCGAGGCGACATGCGCCGCATCGTCGCGCACCGCGAGGATGCCGCCATGGACCGTCGGGTGCAGCGTCTTCACGCGGCCGTCCATCATCTCGGGAAAGCCGGTGAGGTCCGACACGTCGAGAACGTCGTGGCCGGCCTCGCGCAGCGCCTTCGCGGTGCCGCCGGTCGAAACCAGCTCGACGCCGTGACGGACGAGCGCGGCGGCAAGCTCGGCGAGCCCCGCCTTGTCGCTGACGGACAAGAGAGCGCGGCGGACGGGAATCAGGTCGGACATGGGGAGCGTGGCTTTCGCAAAGGAATAAGACGCGCCGCCCCTAGGCGTTTGCCCCCTTTTGCGCAACCGCGGACCCGACGGGTTATTGCAGGATGCGGATCGACTGCGTGGTCGGTTTGTCCTTCGACAGCTTTTGCAGATTGATCAACTGTTGGGTCAGCGCCACGATTTGCGACGTCCGGCTCTGTTCGAGTTCGGGGTCGAGCGGAACATACCAATTCTCCCCGCGAAACCGCGCCTGCACGAAGGTTTCCGCGGGACGCTGCTTCTTGATCGACAGCAGCGGTATGCCGTCGATTGCGGGCATATAATTCCCCTCGCGCAACGTCTCGCCCAGATAATAGATGATGCCCTCGGCCGAGCGAAGGGTGATCTGGAAGGTGCCGTTCACGCAGCCCGTGCCGTCGGTTTTCACCCCTTGGGCAAATATCGCATGATCGGATGGCCCGCTTTTCATTTCGGTCGAAAAGAGCTTGTAATTGGGGGCGGTATCCGCCGGTTGGCGGTCGTCGGGCGGCGCGGACGTGTCTGTTTCCTTGGCCGGAGGCTTGGCGTCGGTTGCGGCGGGGCATCCCGCCACGCCATCCGCCGCCTTGTCGAGCGACTTCACCACGACGTCGTCGCCGCCGCCCGACATCCTGACCAACCAGCGTTCGGTCTTATTCCCGCCGATCTTGCGGTCGGCGATCGTGAAACGCCTGCCGTCGAGTTGCAGGAAATCGGCCAGCTTCGATCCCGAAAAGTCGCTGACCGGCGCGACATAGTCGGTCTTTTCCTCCCTTACGCCCAGATCGATGGGATATTGCGCGACAAAATCGGTGAAGCGCTTCATCGCGGCATGATCGTCCGGATCATTTTTCCACGCGATGTCGATCACCGGCGACCCGCCCGCCGCCGGCACGAATTCGACCGATTCGATCATCAGATACATCAGCAGTTCGGGCGGCCATCCCTGATGGAGATAATGCGCGACCTGCGACGAGGTCAGCGACGTCGTGATCCCCTGATAAAATTCCTGCGTATCGAAGACCGCGATATCGAGGTTCGATCCAGTAACGATCGAGGCTTCGAGCGCGGGCGTGAAAACCTCGACGCCCGGGGTCGTGGCGGTGCTCGTCAGGTCTCCTGTCGGACCCGTGGTCTCCACCGCCGTAGCACCCTTGATGGCGACATTGCCGCTCGCCTTCCCGCTCAACGTCGCGCTGCCCGTCGCTTTGGCGATCGAGGTGAAATGCAGCGGTTCGCGATTGCGCGCGCGCAATATGTTCACGACCATCAATTCGTTCGCCGTATCGGCGATCATCGCATTCTGATCGATCGCGACGCGCTGCATCTGCGGTCCGAAAGCGCACCCGGCGAGCGCAAAGGCGATCCCCGCAACACCGGCATATCTGATGACTGCCATACCGAATCCCCCATCCGTTATGATGGCGGGCAGCTTAACCGGGACAGCCGTCCGATCAACGCGCTAATAGAGCCAATTCGGCGCCACTATTCCTATGCGCCGGGCGAGGGCGGGCGCCGGGTTACAGCCCGAGGGCCGCCGCGATCTGATCCCAGCGCACCAGCTTGAAATTCTGCGCCTTGGGTGCGTTGTCGCCATCCTGCGCGAGGAAGAGGCCATCGGGATAGGCGTCGCCGAAATTGCCCGCGACCGCCTCGATCCCGTCGGTCTCGCTCGTCGCGCCGAACGCGCCCGCCGCGACCGCGAAGCGCCCGATATAATCCACGCCCGGCAGACGAAGGACCGCATAGGCGTTATCGCCCTGGGATGAGGCGATCAGATAGCGCTGGCCCTTGTGGTCGATCGTCGCGAGGCCTTCGACGTCGGCGACGAGGCGCTGGTTGTCGACGGGGGCGACCAAACGCGCGGTCGCGGCGTTGCCGTTGGGCTTCAATTCCCAGATGCCGCCGACCTCCTCGCCGACATAGAGCGTGTCGCCGTCGAAGACGCAGCCTTCGGACTGGCTCGCGATCTTGTGCTCCCACTCGACAGCAAAGCTCGGCGCCGCACTCTCGGCCAGGGTCAGCGTGCCGACGCGCACCGTCCCGTCCTTGACGATCAGCGCCGCGGTGATCGGCTGCCCGGGCGCGCTTTTCTTGAGGCAGAGGCCATAGGCTTCGCCCGTGCCCGCCGCGGCGCGGCCGAGCGGCACGATCGCGGGCTTGCCCGCGTCGAGGCGGAACACCGCGAGATGCGCATTCACCCCGTCGTTGCGGTCGCTCGCGACGATGATGTCGCCCGCGACATCGACATTGTTGACGAGGCCCGCCTGCGTGAAAGCGATGTCCTTGCCGGTCAGGTCATAGACGTGCAGCCCCGCCTTCTTGTCGGTCGCGACGATCAGCGCGCGGTTGGGGTTGGCGGGATCGACCCAGATCGCCGGATCGTCGGCGGCATCGGCGCGGTTCGTGCCGACGGGCTGCGTCTCGCCGCTCGCGGTCACCTGAACCGGCGGCAGCCCGCTGATCATCGGCGCGCTCGCAGCGCAGCCGGCGAGCATGGCGGCGAGCGCCGCGGCGGTGAGCGGTTTCGTCATACGGATCATCCTCTTCCCCCTATCTTATTTGCCGCGGGCGACGCAGCGGCCGCCATCGGGGCCGGTTTCGCCCGAACAGCTACGCGCGGCGATCGTCGGTTCGGCGATTTCGTGCAGGCGGTTGCCGGCCCCGGTGCGTTCGAGGTCGAAGCCGTCATAGAGCCTGCCCGACGCCGTATAGGTGCGGAACTTCAGCCACTGCGGCTCGACATCGACGATCTGATATAGTTCGGTCGCCTCGGCGATCTTGTCGGGCTGTCGGCCCGCGCGGTCGTTGAGCCGGTACATTTTCGACCCCGTTACCGACACGAGATAGACGGGCCCCTGGACGCTGCCGTCGGCGCGCGCCTTGGCGCTCGCCTCGCGCCCGGCTTCCGACGTCAGCCGGCTGTAACAATGGTCGTGGCCCTGCAGCACCAGGTCGACCTTGCGCTTTTCGAACACCGGCTTCCACGCCGCCTTGATTTCCTTGGTGTCGTTCGGCCGCGCGCAGGTGAAGACGGGCTGGTGGAACAGCACGACGTTCCAGTTCGCCTTCGACGAGGCGAGCGTGGCATCGAGCCAGTCGGTCTGCGCCTGCATGGTGCCGAGGTCGATCGCCGCGGTGCCGTCGAGGATGATGAAACGCACCCCCTGATAATCGACGTAATAGGTCGTCGCCTTGACCGGATCGGCGCCGTTCGCGGGCAACGCGAATTGCGCGGACCAATAGGGGCCGAGCTTGCGGCTTTCGCTCCCGTCCGCCTTCAGCACATCGACATATTCATGATTGCCCGTCGCGGGCAGCTGCGGGACGATCGCATAATTATAGCCGCCCGCCGCGTTCCACTCGCCCCATTCGTCGTCATGGTCGAGGTCGTCGCGCTGGCCGACGAGGTCGCCGGCGTGGACGGTCAGGCGGATGTCGCCATGCGCGTGAAAGGCCTGACGGATCACGCGGCTGGCATAGGTCAATATGCCGTTCTGGACGTCGCCGAGATAAAGGAAGCGAAAGGGCTTCGCCTCGGCGGCGGCGGTACGGAACTGATACCATTCGCTCCACCCTGCCGCGCCCTTGACGCGATAGGCATAGACGGTGTCGGGGGTGAGGCCGGTGAAGCGGACCTGGTGATAAAGCGACGGGCCATAGCTGCTGTCGACCGGCATCGCCTCGCCCGTGACCAGCGCCGCCTTGTCCTCCAGCGTCGGCCCATCGACCGACACCGCGAGCTGGGCCTGGGACTCGGCCTGCGCGGTGTCGGTGCGATAGGCGATCGCCATCTCGCGCGCCGGGTCGGCCCCGGGCGAAAGGACGATGCGGTCGGGAAGGTTTTTCGGCGCGTAGGGAAGGCCGGGCGAACGCGGAAGCGAACCGCCCGCCTCCTGTGCGTCCGCGACGAGCATGCCCGAAAGGGCCAGCCCTGCCGCCAGCGGCAGCAGGGCGATCCGGTAACGCATCAGAATTTCACCCGCGCGCCGAACTTCATCGTCCATTTATACTGCTCGAACTGGAGCAGATTCTGGCGGGCGCCGACATTGTTATAGGCGTAATATTTCGCGTTGTTGATGTTTACCCACTCGTAAAATACCTGGACCTGCTCGGTCACCTGATATTTGGCCGACAGGTCGAGCTGGAAATGATTGTCGATGATCCGGTCTTCCGCGGCCGTATCGCCCAGCTCGTCGAGATATTTCGACCGATAGGTGCCGGCGAGGCGCAGCGAGACCGGGCCTTTTTCATAACCCAGCGCGGCGTTGAACGTATGTTTCGACGCGGCCGGAAGGTTGATCTTGCGCAGATCGGTGATGTCGCCGTCGGTCGGTACGGTGCCGGTCGCGTCGGTATAGGTGTAGTTTGCGTTCACGAGGAACCCGTCGAGCGGCGCCGGCAGGAAACGCAGGGCTTGCGTATAGCTCAGTTCAAGCCCCCAGATCTCGGCGCTGTCGCCGTTGATCGGGATCGTCGCCTCGTCGAACGGGATGCCATTATATTCGCCCGCGTCCTCGAGGTTGGTGTCGACGATGAAATTCTTGATGTCCTTGTAAAAGACGCCAGCCGACAGCGCGCCGTTGTTCGGCAGATAATATTCGACCCCCGCGTCGAAATTCCACGCTTGATAAGGCTTGAGGTCGGGGTTGCCGAATTCGCCCTCGCGCTCATTGTCGTCATTCTGTTCGATGGTGAAGCGCGGCGCCAGCTTCGACAGCTTGGGCCGGACGAGGCTCTTCGACGCCGCAGCGCGCAGCACGAGGTTCTGCTGCGGTTCCCAGCGGATGGTCAGGCTGGGCAACCAGTCGCCATAGCTGCGCTTGAACTGGTTGGGCACGCTGATGACGGTATCGTCGTCGGCCTCCGACCCATCGGGCAACTCGCCGCCTTCCTCGACCAACGTCACCGTGTTGGCGCGGATGTCGTTCTTCGTGTGCTCATAGCGAACGCCGCCGATCACACGCAGCGTGTCGCTGTCCCACCGGCCGAGCAGATAGCCGGCTGCCACATCCTCGCTCACCGAATAATCCTCGACCGACGAATCGAACAGCGAGTCGAGTTCGTTCAGTTCGAAATCGTCGCGGTTGGCGTTGAAGAACTGGCGCGCGCCGCGCTTGTCCAGCACCGGCGAGATATCGGTGATGCGATAGGTCTGGTCGCCGACCAGGTCGGCCATATTCAGCCCGTCCATTTCCCAATAGCGGGTTTCGAGATTATAGCTCTTGTCGCGCCAGCGGCCCTTGGCGCCCGCCTGGACGGTGAAGGTGCCGTTGCTCATCGCGAATTCGCGGGCGAGGTCGAGCTTGGCGCCCCATTCCTCGTCGCGCGAGTCGGAGAGATCGGTGACCTGTATGCTATCAAGCTCGTAGGATCCCGGATTCGAGAAATTGGCGACCGCGTCGGCGTCGCCGCCGACGGTGTAGCGCGGCCGCCGCGGATCGGCGAAATCGAGCCCGAGCAGCAGGCCGTTGTCCTCGAAGCTCTGTTCGAAATTCGCGGGGTCGATCGATCCGTTCTCGCGCTCGGTCGACTTGGCGTAGCTGACCGAATATTTCGCGTGCCAGCCGTCGCTGTCGGTCTCGCCGCCCAGCGTGATGCTGCGGATACGCTGGCGCTCGAAACGGTCCTTCAGTGAACGCTGAACCTGAAGCTCTCCGTCGGCGTCGCTATAGACGAGATCGGCACCGCTGCCCGTGACTTCGCCCGCATCCTCGAGCTTGAGGCTTGTTTCGCGGCGATATTCCTGATCGTCGAACTGGCTGTAGATGCCGCGGGCGTAGAGCTTGGTCGATGATCCCAGGCGAAAGTCGAAGTTCAGGTTCGCCGACAGGCGCTTCCGCTCGACGTCATAGTCGCGATAATTGACTTCTTCGGTCGTGATCTGGCCGTCGTCGTTCACATTCCAGCCGTCCGACTCGACATTGTCAGTCTCGAACTTGCGTTGATAGTAGGAGATGCCGCCCGACACGCCGAAACTGTCCGAAACGCGCTGCGCGAAATCGATGCTGCCCTTGGGCGTCAGCTTTTCCGAATAATCATTATAGCTGCCCTCGACCTTCGCGGTGAGCAGGTTCTTGCGGCGCTCGAAGGCGCTCGTCGTGTGGATTTCGATCGACGCGCCGATCGTGTCGGCGTCCATGTCAGGGGTCAGCGACTTCTTGACCTCGATCGATTCGATGCTGTCGCTCGAAATCACGTCGAGCGCGACCGAGCGGACGTCGCTTTCGGGGGCGGGCAGGCGTACGCCGTTGACCGAGGTCGCGTTGAGTTCGGGGTCGAGCCCGCGGACCGAGACGAAGCGGCCTTCGCCCTGATCATTGAGGATGTTCACACCGGGCAGACGGCGCAGCGCTTCGGCGACATTCTGGTCGGGGAACTGGCCCACCGCGTCTCGGGTCAGCACGCTTTCGACGCCGTCGGCGGCTTTCTGCCGCGACAGCGCGCTCGCCTGGTTCGCCGACTGGCCGAGGACGAGGATCGATCCGTCGGTGCCGAGGACGATCTTCGCCGTGGCGTTGCCCGACTCGGGAACCTCGACGGTGATCGTCCGCGTTTCGGCGCCCACGTAAGTCGCCTCGATCGTATAGGTGCCCGCTGGGATGTTACTGAAGCGGAAGCTCCCGTCGCGGTCGGCTTCGGCGACGCGGCCCAGTTCGACGATGCGCAGCTGCGCGCCCTGCAGCGCGCGAGTGTCGGTGGCGTCGGTCACGCTGCCGGTGACGTCCCCGGCGAAGGCGGGAGCGGGAAGCGCGGCGGCGAGCGAGAGGCAGGTGCCGAGCAGGATGCGCGAACGGACGGTGCGAAGCTTGTGCATGGAGATCCCCCGAAGAGTGAGAAGATCGCCGGTTCCTTTTGGCTCCCGGCGAGTCGAGGGCGCCACTGACAGGGCTCTATGACCGCTGTGTTACACGGGTGTCACACTGTTGAAACACAAGGAGGCCGGTAATGCCAAGTGCAGGAGAATGCGCCGGAAATTGCCTTCGCAAAATTTCCGGCGGCGCGGATCGCCGTCAGCCGATATGCTTGAAGATCCATCCCACGCTGACGCCGCCCGCCGGCGCATTGCCGGTGACGACGAGCTGTTCGGTCGGGTGCGGGCGGCCCTCGCCGTCGACCCACAGGCTCTGCTCGATATCGAGCGTGCCTTCGGAGGTGCGGAATTGCCAGAGCGGCCCGCCGCCCACGCGCAGCAGTGCGCCCAGCTTGTCGGCGGTCAGGCTCGCCGAAATATTGCGCCCGAGGTGAAAGCGCATCGTGAAGCCCTTGTCGCCCTTGCGCCGCGTGCGCGGGGCGGGGAGCAGCATGTCTTCGCCGCGCAGCTCGCGCCCGTTGGGCGAGAGGATCAGCAGGCGGCGGTGGATCAGCCCGTGGCGCCGCGCATAGCCGTCGTGGCTCATCTCGACTCGACTGCCCTGCGGCGTCTCGCGCCGGTCGAGCTCGACCTCGGTCACCCCCTTGCCGAGCGAGCCATTGGCGAGGATCGCGGTCGAATTGCTGTCGCCCAGCGTCAGCGTCGAATGCGCCGCGGTGGTGCGGAGGCCGCGCGCGAGGTCGGCGGGGATCGTCGCGCCGGTCAGCGCCGCGCCGCCGCAATTGACGACGATGCGCTCGTCGCCGTCGCTGAGCTCGAAGGCGAGCGTCGAGGCGCAGCCCGCCTCGGTGACGCGGGCGATCGGCGGCGGCGCCGCGTCGGCGAGCAGCACGACCTTGTTCGCGACGAGCCGCTGATAGCCCCAGTCGCGCGCCTGCTTGAGCGGGCGCGTGCGCACGCCGCTGGCATTGACGATGGCCTGCACAGTGGCGGCGGAGGTCGCGCCGCTGCCCTGCCAGCTGCCCATGCCGCCATCGCTGTGGACGAGGCCGAGCAGCGCGGGAACCGCGCGTGCGAGCACTTCCTGGACGAAGGGCGGCACTTCGATGCGGCGCATGTCATATATCTTCGCGAGCATCGACAGCGCCATGATCGCGTCGAGCTGCGCCTGCGGCGAGCGCGAGATATTGCCGCCGTCGGCGTAGAAGCTCGTTTCGAGCACCTTGCGCAGCCCCGCCTCGCCGAACACCTGCCGCGGCTCGCCGCCGGGCATCAGCAGCGACGCGGCGACGATGCCGACCCACGCGACCATCTGCCCCGTGCCCGGCCGCGTCTTGTCGGCGACGCGGTCGAGATGGCGCGCCGCGCGCGCGAGATGGTTGAGCACCGCCGAGCGATAGACAAGGTCGCTCGACGACAGGATCAACGGCGCGTGTGCGGCCCAGAACAGGATGCGCCACGCGGTGTTGTCGGCCTTCCACGCGGGCTCGCTCACCGTCTCGCCATGCGTGCCGAGCCAGTGGCGCACGACGGCTTCGGCGATCGGGACGCCGTCGGCGCGCGTGCCCGTCGCGGCCAGATCGCGCAGCCAGGCGAAGCTGTGGAGATAGTCGGCGAAGGTCGGCGCGACATTGAGCGCCGCGAAATCGAGCTCGCCGAGCGGCAGTTTCAGCCCGCGGTGCAGGAAATGCCCGGCGCGGATCGCGGTGCCCGCACGCGTGTCGCCCGGCACCGGATCGGCGGGCACGCCGAGCAGCTTGAGCGGAAAACGTCCCTTCAGCCGGAAGGCATGCAGCGGCGTGCGCCAGGTCAGCCGCGTGATCGCATTGGCGACGCGGTCGCCGAGCGACAGGCCCTTGTCGGCGGGCAGGCGGATCAGCCGCTTGCCGGGCTCGATCGTGTCGTCGAGCGGCGCGGCGTCGGCACCGGATTCGAGCGGCGGGTCGGCGGGGGCGGTGGTCAGCGGTCTCCCCTCCATCGATCAGGCTCCGCGCAGGCGCCGGATATTGTCGGCGTAAGCGTCGGGCCCGCCCTTGAAGGTCGCGGTGCCCGCGACGAGCACATCGGCGCCCGCGTCGATCGCGAGCGGCGCGGTGCCCGCATCGATGCCGCCGTCGACTTCGAGCCGGATGTCGCGGCCCGAATTCTCGATCATCTTTTTGACCGCCTCGATCTTCCTGAGCTGGCTCGAAATGAAGCTCTGCCCGCCGAAGCCCGGATTGACGCTCATGATCAGGACGAGGTCGATGTCGTCGATCAGATAGTCGAGCATCTTCGCCGGAGTCCCAGGATTGAGCGACACACCCGCCTGCTTGCCGAGCGACTTGATGTGCTGGACGGTGCGGTGGATGTGCGGCCCCGCTTCGGGATGCACGGTGATGATGTCGGCGCCCGCCGCGGCGAAGGCGTCGAGGAAATGATCGACGGGGCTGATCATCAAATGAACGTCGAAGGGCAGCGCCGAATGCGGGCGCAGCGCCTTCACGACCATCGGCCCGATCGTCAGGTTGGGGACGTAATGGCCGTCCATCACGTCGATATGGACCCAGTCGGCCCCCGCCGTTTCGATCGCGCGCACTTCTTCGCCGAGCTTCGCGAAATCGGCGCTCAGGATCGACGGGGCGATACGGACGGGGGTGGTGGAGCCGGTCATGGACCGGCCTTAACCATCTAGCGAGTCGGGAGCAAGCGGGCCCGAGGCGCTATCGACAGCTATCCCCAAGAAAAGTGGCGCCGCGCCTCTCGCCAGCGCCAGCCGCCTTCGGTGCGGGCGCGATAGATCGGCATGGGAGCGAGCGCCGCGAGCAGGATCGCGATCGTCATCAGCACCGGCCGCTCGCGGAACAGTACCGCCAGCCCCGCGATCAGCGCGATATGGAGTGCGAGAAAGAGCCAGCCCTGCCAGGCGATCGGCAGCCCGGTGCCATAGCCATGAGTTTTGGCGCGGAACCAGGGGCGCTTGTCGAGCAAAAGATGCAGCATGTCAGGTCCCTTCCTTGGGCGGGCGGCCCCGTTTCGGGGCCTCCGATCGCTTGACGCTCACCCCGCGCCGTCCCAGCGCCTCGCGCAGCAATATCTCGATCTCGGCATTGGCGCTGCGCAATTCGGCGGCGGCCAGCCGCTCGACCGCGGCGTAGAGCGACGGGTCGAGACGGAGGGCAAAGGCTTTTTTGGCGGACGCGGGCATCGGAACAACTCAGTAGAGCGAACCGGTGTTGACGACGGGCTGGGTGTCGCGTTCGCCGCACAGCACCACCATCAGGTTCGACACCATCGCCGCCTTGCGTTCGTCGTCGAGGTCAACGACATTCTTCTCCGACAGGTGGGTGAGCGCCATTTCGACCATCGTCACTGCGCCCTCGACCAGCTTCTTGCGCGCCGCGATCACCGCTTCGGCCTGCTGGCGGCGGAGCATCGCGCCCGCGATTTCCTGCGCATAGGCAAGGTGGGTCAGCCCGCATTCGTCGACGGTGATGCCGGCGACCTCGAGCCGCTCGATCAACGCCTTCCTGAGTTCGACCCCGACCTCGTCATGATTGCCGCGCAGCGTGATTTCCTGATGCTCGATATCGTCATAGGGATAGCGCGAGCCGATCGCGCGCACCGCCGCCTCGATCTGCGCCATCACGAATTCCTTGTAATCGTCGACGTCGAACAATGCCTGCGCGGTGTCGGTGACGCGCCACACGACCTGCGCCGCCATCTCGATCGGGTTGCCGCGCAGGTCGTTGACCTTGATCTTGTCCGAAATCACGTTGTTCGCGCGCACCGCGATCTTCTTGCGCGTCAGCCAGGGCAGCACCCAACGCAGTCCTTCCTGGCGATCGGTGCCCTTATAGGCGCCGAACAGCTGGATCGCGGCGGCTTCGTTGGGATTGATCAGGTAAAAGCCGCAAAGGATCAGCGTGCCGACGATGCCCGCGCCCACCACCAGCGCCCATTTCCACCCGACCATGACCTCCGAATTGGCGTTGCTGATCCCCGCCCAGGCGGCCAACCCGAGCAGCGCCAACCAGATGAACAGCATCAGATAGCCGCTCTGCGTATTCGCACGTGCCTCGCGACTGCGGTTCAGTGCGGGCGTCCCTGTTTCGACCATGTTTCCCTCCGAATCACTCGATATAATGATGATATCATATTTATATCGAATCGTGCGGAGGTCAATCGGGATTCGAGCCAGCAGACGCGCACGCAGGTTTTCGCGGGGCAAGCTGGCGCAATGGCCGAAGTCGGGTTCGATCGTGTCTAGACTGGGGTGTGTGACAATCGGTGTGGTTGTCCATGGCGGCTGCCTGCGGCAGCATCGAAACATATTCGAGTTCGGACTTCCAACACGGACGCGCTCGCGTGCGAAGGAGGACAGATGATCCAGGGCAAAAAACTGGTTCAATCCATGTTGGCACAGCGTGGCTACAGGATTGTAAAGTCGGACTCGGGCGTTCGGTATCGGCCGACGTCTGCCGACGCGCGCAACTCTGCCAGCTTGCTCCAGGAGATAGTTCCTGTGGTGCAGCACAACGCGCTGACCGGAGAATGGCCGACACCTGAATTTCTCGAGAACTACTTCGATGCAGGCCGTCTTGCGATGGCGCGCCTTCTGCTTGATCAATGCGATGCCGAAGACGTCGAAATCGCGGGCAGGCGCGTTCTGGACATCGGGTGCCACGCGGGCAGCCTCCTGCGCCTCATGCACGCAAGATACCCGGGAAGCTCGCTCTTCGGATGCGACATCAGCGACGTGAAACTCGCGATGGCCAAGCGGGCCTGTCCCGACGCCGAACTATTCTTCAGCGCGCTCTCGGATATTCCCCGGTCATCGCGTTACGACGTGGTGTTTCTGATGGAAGTGCTCGAACATACGGTCGATCCCGAGGCGGTTGTCCGGCGTCTGCTGGATATTGTGTCCGCTTCCGGTACGCTCGTGTTGACGGTTCCCGATGGGCGGAGAGATCAGTTTCCCGCCAAGGAATATCACGCGGAGTTCGATTCCTACGCGGGCCACATCAACTTCTGGAGCCCGGAGAGCTGGCACTATTTCCTTACGCGGATCGCTCCCGAGCGGAAACTTCGTACAGGAACGCTGTCAACCGGACATTTGTTCGCAACGCTCGGCATGAAAGCGACCTGAGATAAACAAAGGGGGCGAAATCGCCCCCTTTGCCGCGTTGATGTCGTTCGCCTCACTCGGTCGGAAAACCGCGCTTCGCGAGCAGTGCCTTCACATCGGGGTCGCGGCCGCGGAAGGCGCGATAGGCCTCGGCGCGGTCGGTCTCGTTGCCCGTCATCAGCAGGATGGTGCGGAACTTGTCGGCCACGCTGCGGTCCCACGGACCGCCCGCTTCGGTGAACGCCGCCCAGGTGTCGGCGTCCATCGTTTCCGACCAGAGGTAGCTGTAATAGCCCGCCGAATAGGCGTCCGAGCTGAACAGATGCCCGAACTGCGGCAGGCGGTGCCGCATGACGATTTCATTCGGCATGCCGATCTCGGCAAGCGTCTCGCGCTCGAACTTGTCGACGTCAGCCGGCGGCGTCTTGCGGTCGTGCAGCTTCATGTCGACGATCGCGCTCGCCAGATATTCGACCGTGGTGAACCCCTGGTTGAACTTGTCGGAGGCGAGGATCTTGTCGACCAGCGCCTGCGGCATCGGCTCGCCCGTCTTATAGTGCGTCGCATATTTCGACAGCACTTCGGGGGTCATCAGCCAATTCTCGTTCACCTGGCTCGGATATTCGACGAAGTCGCGCGGCACCCCGGCGAGCGCAGGATAGGTGACCTGCTGCAGCAGATAATGGATGCCGTGGCCGAATTCGTGGAACAAAGTCTGCGCATCGTCGAGGCTGATCAGCGTCGGCTCGCCCTTCGCCGCTTCGGTGAAATTATTGTTGTTCGACGCGAGGACGTTGCGCTCGCCGCCCAGCGTTTGCTGGCTGCGATAGGTCGTCATCCACGCGCCCGAGCGTTTGCCGTCGCGCGCGAAATTGTCGAGGTAGAAGACCCCGACATTCTCGTTCGTCTTGAGGTTATAGACCTCGAAGGTGCGCACCTTGGGATCGAACACCGGGATCGTGCCGGTATTTTCCTTGAAGCCGAGGTCGTAAAGCTGCCCCGCCGCCCAGAACATGCCCTGGGTCAGCTTGTCGAGCTGGAGGTAAGGCTTCACTTCGCTTTCATCGAGGTCGTATTTCGCCTTGCGGACCTTCTCGGCGTAGAAGCGGTAATCCCACGGCTCGATGGTGATCTTCGGCGTCTTGTTCGCCTTCGCCTCGGCATCGGCGATCGCCTGCATGTCGGCGACCTCTTCCTTGACGCGCGCGACCGCGGCGGGCCAGACTTTCATCATCAGCCCCATCGCGGCTTCGGGGGTCTTCGCCATCGTGTCGGCCATGCGGTAATGCGCGTGGGTCGGGAAACCGAGCAATTCGGCGCGCTGCTGGCGCAGCTTCAATATCTCGGCGATCGTCGCATTGGTGTCGTTCGCGTCGCCATTGTCGCCGCGGTTCACGAACGCCTTATAGACTTTTTCGCGAAGTGCGCGGTTGGTGGCGTTCTGCAGCACCGGCTGCGCCGACGAGCGGGTGTTCTTGATCGCCCACTGGCCGGGCTTGCCATTGGCTTCGGCGGCGGCGGCGAGCGAAGCCACGAAGCCGGGTTCGAGGCCCGCGAGCTCGGCCTTATCGGTGACGAAGCTATAGAGCTTCTCGTCGCCGAGCAGCTTCGACGAGAAGGCCGAGAACAGACCTTCGAGCTTCGAGTTCATCTCGACCAGCTTTGTCTTGTCGGCGGGCGACAGGTTCGCGCCGTCGCGGACCATCTCGTCATAGCTGCGCTCGACGATGCGGATCTGCTGCGCGTCGAGCCCGCTCGAATTGCGCTTCTCGTAAACCGCCTTGTACCGCGCGAAGAGCTTGGGATCGAGGAACAGCTCGGTGTAGAATTTGGTGAGTTTGGGGCTCCATTCGGCGTCGATGTCCTCGACGCGGTCGCTCGACTTGTTCGACGTCTGCACGCCCCACATCGCGAAGATGCGCTCCATCGTGTCGCCCGCCAGCATCATCGGCACATGGGTGTTCTCAAAGGTCGGCGCTTCGGGATTGTCGATCACCGCCTGCACCTGCGCCTTGGTCTCGGCCATGCCCTTGGTGAAGGCGTCGGGGAACAGTTCGGGGTCGAGCTTGTCCCACGGCGGCACCCCTTCATAGGGGCCGGTCCAGGGCTGGAGCAGCGGGTTCGCGCCCGCGGGGGCGGGGGCCGGCGTGGCGGCGGCGGTCGGTTCGGCGGCGGTTGCGATGCTCATCTGGCTATAACCCGCCATCATCGCGGTGGATGCAAGCAGGATCGACAAAGGACGGACGAATGGCTGCGCGGTGCGCGGCATAAGCATATCTCCCCGGAGAATAAGGTTTCGGACGAAACCATGTCGAGGGCCGTCTTAACCGGAGATGACAGGGGGGTGCAAGGTGCCTAGGCGCCAAATTCCTGCTGAATCAGGCCGGGGACGTCGACGCCGAAGGTAAAGACGCCGCCCGCATGCGGCTGCGCCTTTCGCTCCTCGTCGGTCAGATTCTTGCCTGCGCTGGTGACGAAGGCGGTCTGGAGGTCGGGTCCGCCGAACGCGATCATCGTCGGGCGCTGCACCGGCAGCTCCACCGTCCGGATCAGCTCGCCCGCGGGTGAGAAGCGCACGACGCGCCAGCCGTCCCACAACGCTGACCAGTAACAGCCCTCGGCATCGACCGCGCCGCCGTCGGGCCGGCCGTTGCCGAACTCGAACTGGTGAAAGACGCGGCCGCCCGCCAGCGTGCCCGCCGCCGCATCGACGTCATAGGCGCGGATCGCGTGGCTCGGCGTGTCGGCGTGATAGAAGGTGCCGCCGTCGGGGCTGAACGCCGCGCCGTTGCTCGTCGTCAGCCCATGCAGGATTTCGGTCAGCGACCCGTCGGGGTCGAGGCGATAGAGCGTCGCGGCGGGGTTCGCCTTGTCGCTCGTCAGGCTGCCGACCCACAGGCGGCCGAGCGCATCGACGCGGCCGTCGTTGAAACGCTGCTCGGGCTTGTCGGCGAGCACCGCTGCGCCGAAGGGGCGCGGCGCCGCGCCCCAGCCGTCGATCAGCGCGCAGCCGTTTTCGAGCGCCGCGACCAGCCCGCCGCCCGCGCGCGGCGCGATGCACCCGACCTGCTCGGCCAGTTCCATGACCTCGTCGGCGCCGCTCGCGGGATCGGTGCGATGGATTTTGCGGCCGTCGATATCGACCCAGTAAAGGCGCGATTCGGCGGCGTGCCACACAGGCGATTCGCCGAGCAGCGCGCCGGCGTCGAGGAGCAATTCTACCATGCGCCGGGTCTTAGCGCGGGCGGCCCTGACTGCCCAGCGGCTGCAAACCTATTCGAAGAGATGCGAAACGGCGCCTCACCCCCTTCGTCACCCCGGACTTGATCCGGGGTCCATTTGCCGCGCCCGAAGGAATGGATCCCGGATCAAGCCTGTCCTGAGCCGGTCGAAGGGTCGGGATGACGATAAAAGGGCAGGGCGACGAAAGAGTCTCGTGCCGTAGCGTCTTTCTACTTGACGTGGACGTAAACGTAAGGTCTCTTGGCCGGGAAGATGCGGCCGACTCCCCGCTTGCGTTCGGCCGTCCTCAGGGAAAGGAAAACCAATGTCGCTCGATAGTCTCTCGCGCTCCGCCTATAATGACGACCATGAGGCGTTCCGCGCGACGGTGCGCCAGTTCCTCGAAAAGGAAGTCGCGCCGAACGCGGCGCAATGGGCCGAGGACAAGATCGTCCCCAAGTCGATCTGGCCGAAGGCGGGCGAGATCGGCATGCTGTGCCCGACGGTCCCCGAGGAATATGGCGGGCTCGGCCTCGACTTCGGCTATAATGCGATCGTCGACGAGGAAAGCGCCTATTACGGCCGCGCGACGACCGGCTTCTCGCTCCAGTCGGACATCGTCACCAGCTACATCGTCAAATATGGCAGCGAGGAGCAGAAGAAGCACTGGCTGCCCCGGATGGTGTCGGGCGAGACGATCACCGCGATCGCGATGACCGAACCGGGCACCGGCTCCGACCTTCAGGGGATGCGCACGACCGCCAAGAAGGATGGCAATCATTATGTCATCAACGGGTCGAAGACCTTCATCACCAACGGCCAGAACGCCGATCTGATCCTCGTCTGCGTCAAGACCGATACGGAGGTCGAGCCGGCGTGGAAGGGCGTGTCGATCGTGCTCGTCGAGGCCGACCGCGAGGGTTTCCAGCGCGGCCGCAACCTCGACAAGATCGGGCAGGACGAAGCCGACACGTCGGAGCTCTTCTTCAACGACGTCCGCGTGCCGATCACCAACTGCCTCGGCGAAGAGGGGCAGGGCTTCATCTATCTGATGAGCGAACTGCCGCAGGAACGCCTGTCGATCGCGGTCAGCGCGCAGGCCTCGGCGCAGCGCGCCTTCGACGACACGGTCGAATATACGCGCGAGCGCAAGGCGTTCGGCAAGCCGATCCTCGATTTCCAGAACAGCCGCTTCGTGCTCGCCGATTTGAAGGCCAAGCTACAGGTCGGCTGGGCGCACCTCGACTGGGCGCTCGCGCGCCACATGAAGAAGGAACTGACCCCCGAAGAGGGCGCGGCGGCAAAGCTCTGGCACACCGACCTCCAGTGGGAGGTGATGGACAAATGCCTCCAGCTGTTCGGCGGGTCGGGCTATATGAACGAATATCCGATCGCCCGCGCCTGGCGCGCCGCGCGCGTGACGCGCATCTTCGGCGGCACGAACGAGATCATGAAGGAACTGATCGGGCGGAAACTTTAAGCCCGTCGCCCCCGCGAAGGCGGGGGCCGCTGGCGTCCTGACCCGGCGTCGCCCGGCGCCTCCAACGGCCCCCGCCTTCGCGGGGGCGACGATTACCCAGAAAGGAATTCTCCCATGGCCACAGCCTATATCGTCGACGCCGTCCGCACTGCGGGCGGCAAGCGCGGCGGCCGCCTCGCGGGCGTCCACCCCGTCGACCTCGGCGCCGCGGTGTTCGACGCGATCGCCAACCGCAACGATTTCGACACCAAGGCGATCGACGACGTCATCACCGGCTGCGTCAGCCAAGGCGGCCAGCAGACGATGGACGTCGGCCGCAACGCGGTGCTCGCTTCGAAGCTCCCCGACTCGATCCCCGCCGTAACGATCGACCGCCAGTGCGGCTCGTCGCAGCAGGCGATCCAGTTCGCCGCGCAGGCGGTGATGTCGGGCACGCAGGACATCGTGCTCGCGAGCGGCATCGAAAGCATGACGCGCGTGCCGATGGGCAGCGTCGCGACCCTGTTCATGAAAGAGGGGCTCGGCCACTACAAGTCCGAGCGGCTCGAGGAAAAATATCCCGGCATCATGTTCAGCCAGTTCATGGGCGCCGAGATGATCGTCAAGAAGCACGGCCTCACCAAGGCCGATCTCGACGCCTATGCGCTTGAAAGCCACCGCCGCGGCGCCGCCGCGACCGAAGCGGGCCATTTCAAGCGCGAGATCGTCGGGGTCGAGATCGACACCCCCGAAGGCCGCGAAACGCACCTGATCGACGAAGGCATCCGCTTCGACGCGACGCTCGAAGGCATCGCCGGGGTCAAGCTGCTCCAGGAAGGCGGCGCGATCACCGCGGCGTCGGCCAGCCAGATCTGCGACGGCGCAAGCGCCGCGCTCGTCGTCTCCGAACAGGCCCTCAAGGACCACAATCTCACCCCGCGCGCGCGCATCCACCATATTTCGGTGACCGCGGGCGACCCGGTGATCATGCTCGAAGAACCTTTGTTCGCGACCGAACGCGCGCTCAAAAAAGCGGGCATGAAGATCGGCGACATCGACGCCTATGAGGTCAATGAGGCCTTCGCGCCCGTGCCGCTCGCCTGGCTCAAATATCTCGGCGCCGACCCTGCGCGGATCAACCAGCATGGCGGCGCGATCGCGCTCGGCCACCCGCTCGGCGCTTCGGGCACCAAGCTGATGGCGACTTTGCTCGGTGTGCTCGATGCGACCGGCGGCAAATATGGTCTCCAGACCATGTGCGAAGGCGGCGGCCAGGCCAACGTCACGATCATCGAGCGGCTGTAACAACATCCAGAAATCGGCGTCGCCCCCGCGAAGGCGGGGGCCGCCACCGGCCTTGCGCAAGGCTGCTTACGGCCCCCGCCTTCGCGGGGGCGACGAATAAGGGAGACAAATAATGAAACTCGATTCCACCGTATCCGCCGTCGTCACCGGCGGCGCCTCGGGCCTCGGCGCCGCGACCGCGCGCCTGCTCGCTTCGAAGGGCGTCAAGGTCGCGATCTTCGACCTGCAGGAAGAAAAGGGCAAGGCGATCGCGGCCGAACTCGGCGGCGTCTTCTGCGAATGCAACGTCACCGACGACGCGTCGGTCGACGCCGCCTTCGCCAAGGCGCGCGAAGCGCATGGGCAGGAACGCATCCTCGTCAACTGCGCGGGCACCGGCAACGCGATCAAGACCGCGAGCCGCAGCAAGGAAGACGGCAGCATCAAGCATTTCCCGCTCGATGCCTTCAACTGGATCATCCAGATCAACCTCGTCGGCACCTTCCGCTGCATCGCCAAGTCGGCGGCGGGCATGCTGACGCTCGACCCGATGGCGGACGGCGAGCGCGGCGCGATCGTCAACACCGCATCGGTCGCCGCCGAAGACGGCCAGATCGGTCAGGCGGCTTATTCAGCGTCGAAGGGCGGCGTCGTCGGCATGACGCTCCCGATCGCGCGCGATCTCGGTAACGAGAATATCCGCGTCAACACGATCCTGCCGGGCATTTTCGACACCCCGCTGCTCGCGGGCGCGCCGCAGAATGTCCGCGACGCGCTCGGTGCCTCGGTGCTCAACCCGAAGCGCCTCGGCAACCCCGACGAATATGCCAATCTCGCGCTCTGCATGATCGAGAACGGCTATTTCAACGGCGAGGACGTCCGCCTTGACGGCGGCATCCGCATGGCGCCGCGCTGATATGGCGAAACCGGAAAGCTGGCGGCTCGACGCCGCCAGCTACCCCGTCTGCATCGAACTGCAGACGCGCTTTCAGGACATGGACATCAACGGGCACCTCAACAATGTGGCCTTCGCCGCCTTGTTCGAAAGCGGCCGCGTCCTCCTCAACCGCGACGTGCGTCCGCTCGGCGAGCGCCCCTCGAACGAGCGCACGATGGTCGCCGCGGTCGAGATCAACTATCTGGCCGAGGGCAATTTCCCCGATCCCGTACAGATCGCGACCGGCATCGGCCGCCTCGGCACCTCGAGCTGGACGATCGTCCAGGCGATGTTTCAGAACGGCCGTGCCATTGCGACCTGCGATACGGTGGTGGTGTGCCGCACCGACGGGCAGGCGAAACCGCTGCGCGCGGCGATGGTGGCGGAACTCGAAGAGAAGCTGGCGAGGCCGGTTTAGCTAACCCTCATTTCGTCATCCCGGACTTGATCCGGGATCCACTCGCGCAACGCCGGAATGATGGATCCCGGATCAAGTCCGGGATGACGATGGAGAGGGGATGGAGCCGGCGCTTGGGGGCTAAAACAAACCATCGCTCCCCTTTCCTCGGGCGACGACCGACCTCCTAGAGCTTCTTGTCCGCATCGGGCACCGACCGGATCAAATCGCGCGCAAAGCCGATCAGCCCGATCTGCCGCCGCCGCTTGAGCCGCTCGGCGCGCAGGATCGCGCGGACCTCGTCGAAACAGCCTTCGACATTGTCGTTGATCAGCACATAATCATAGCCGTCCCAGTGGCTGATCTCGTTCGCCGCGCGTTCCATGCGCGCCGCGATCACCTCGTCGCTGTCGGTGTTGCGTGCGCGCAGCCGCCGTTCGAGCTCCTCCATCGTCGGCGGCAGCACGAAGACGCGCACGACGTCGGGGCCCGCTTCCTGATAGAGTTGCTGCGCGCCCTGCCAGTCGATGTCGAACAGCACATCCTTGCCCGCCTCGAGCAGTTCGTCGACGCGCGCGCGCGGGGTGCCGTAACGATGGCCGAAGACATGCGCCCATTCGAGAAATTCGCCGTCGGCCGCCATCTTCTTGAAGGTTTCGACATCGACGAAATGATAATGGACCCCGTCGATCTCGCCGGGGCGCGGCGGGCGCGTCGTTGCGGAGATCGACAGCGCGATATCCTTGTCGGCCTCGAGCATCATGCGCGAGATGGTGGTCTTGCCCGCGCCCGAGGGCGAAGAGAGGACGAACAACACGCCGCGGCGGTTCAGGTGGACGCTTTCAGCCATGGGCGCTAATTGCGCGAGACACGGGCGCGGTCAAGCGGGAAGGGGCGGCTATGATCCTGGGAGTTTCAAGACGGGGCTGGCTGGTCGCCGCCGCGCTGCTCGCGGCCTTCGCCGCCATCCTCTTCGCGATGGAGCGCCCGCCGGTCTGCCCGTGCGGGACGATCAGCCTGTGGCACGGCACCGTCCAGTCGAACCAGAACAGCCAGCAGATTTCGGACTGGTACAGCTTCAGCCATGTCATCCACGGCTTCATCTTCTTCGGCCTGTCGCGCTGGCTGATCCCGCGCCAGCCCTTGTGGGTCGCGCTCGCGCTCGCGATCGGGATCGAGGCGGCGTGGGAAATCCTCGAAAATTCGCCCGTCATCATCGACCGCTATCGCGAAGTCACGATGGCCTATGGTTATTCGGGCGATTCGATCCTCAATTCGGTGAGCGACGCGCTCTTCATGGTGATCGGCTTCCTCGCGGCGAGCCGGATGCGCTGGTGGGCGACGGTGGTTATCGCGATTGCGTTCGAACTCTTCACGCTGTGGACGATCCGCGACAATCTGACGCTCAACGTGCTGATGCTGGTGTCGCCGGTCGAGGCGATCAAAGAGTGGCAGGCCGGCGGCTAGAGTGCCAGGGCGCTGCGCGAAGCCAGCGCCAGCTTCTCGATCAGTTCATCGGGGATCGGCCGGTTCGCCGAAAAGGTGACGCCGGTCTTGGTCGCCTTGAGTTTCGACGCGGCAATCTCGTCGGCGTGCGCGGCGATCGCGCCCGGATCGACATAGAGGCCGCATTGCTTGGCGAAGGCGGCATAGCCGGCGATCGTCCTGCCCGCGATCTCGAACCCGGGCATGTCATATTTCATGACCTCTTGGGCCTCGGGCAGCGCCCGCGCCAGTTGCGTGTGCAAGTTCGCCAGCATCGCGCGAAACGGCTCGGGTGCCGCGGCGATATAGGCGTCGTGGCCGGCTGTCTTCGTCATGCGACGAGGGAGATTCAGTGGATCGCCGGCCGTTTGCCGTCGGCGTCGAGCGGGATCGCGGGCGGCAGCGCGTCACCCATCGTCTCGCCATCGGTCGGCACCTTCGCGGTGCCCGCATAGGTGTCGACCACGCCGGCGCGCGCCAGTTCGGGGTCGAGCGCATGCGCTTCCGCCGCCGCCTTGCGCGCCTCGGCGCGCTCGGCCCATTTCTTGGTAATATAGCCCGCGGCGACCGTGGCCGCGAGCACCGCATAGCGCTGCGGGAACAGGCGCCGTGCCGCGAACAATGTGCCGGCGCCGATCACCGCGCCCGCGACGGGGTGATTGCCCTTGTTACGTCCGATGGCGCTGCCCAGAACGCCGCCTACGATGCGACCGATCATGCTCATCTCTCCTTCCCCTCATCAATGCCCCGAGACGCGCTAGGGTTCCGAACCCAGCATCGTTCGCGGATCGACCACGCGGTCGAAGGTCGCGGCATCGACAAAGCCCAGATCGAGCGCGGCTTCCTTCAGCGTGCCGCCCGTTTCATGCGCATGTTTCGCGATCTTCGCCGCCTTGTCGTAACCGATTTCGGGCGCGAGCGCGGTGACGAGCATCAACGAGCGATCGACCAACTCGGCAATACGCGCGCGGTTGGGTTCGATCCCGGCAACGCAGCGTTCGGCGAAGGCCGTCATGCCGGTGCTCAGCAAATCGATCGAACGCAGCACATTGGCGCCGATCAGCGGCTTGAAGACATTGAGTTCGAGATGGCCCTGCAGGCCCCCGACGGTCACCGCCTGATGATTGCCGATCACTTGGGCTGCGACCATCGTCAGCATCTCGCACTGCGTCGGATTGACCTTGCCCGGCATGATCGAGCTGCCCGGCTCGTTCGCGGGCAGGTCGAGCTCGCCGAGCCCCGCGCGCGGGCCCGATCCCAGAAGGCGGATGTCGTTCGCGATCTTGGTCAGCGAGACGGCGACAACATTGAGGGCGCCCGAAAGTTCGACCAGTGCGTCATTGGTTGCCAGTGCCTCGAATTTATTGGCGGCGCTGGAAAATTCGACTCCCGCAAGCGCGCTGATCTCGTGCGCGATGTCCTCGCCGAATGCGGCGGGTGCGTTCAAGCCGGTCCCGACGGCGGTTCCGCCTTGCGCCAAATGGAATATGTCCGTGGAGGCGCTGGTAATGCGGACGCTCGCCTTTGCAAGCTGCACGGCATAGCCCGAAAACTCCTGCCCCAGCGTCAGTGGGGTTGCATCCTGAAGATGCGTGCGGCCGATCTTGATAATATCCGACCAATTCTCCGCCTTCTCTTCGAGTTCGCCGCAAAGCTGGAGGATGGCGGGCTGCAGGCGGGTGCGGAGCGCGAGGGCGGCCGCCACATGCAACGCAGTCGGAAAACTGTCGTTCGACGACTGGCTCATGTTCACATGATCGTTCGGATGCACCGGGGACTTGCCGCCGCGAGTGCCCGCCAGCCGTTCGTTGGCGATCCCCGCGATCACCTCGTTGACGTTCATGTTGCTTTGGGTGCCGCTGCCCGTCTGCCAGATGACCAGCGGGAACTGATCGTCGAATTGACCCGCAGCGACGTCGGCTGCTGCCGCTTCGATGGCGTCGGCCAGCGCCGGATCGAGCCCGTGGTTCCGATTCACGCGCGCTGCGGCCTGTTTGACGAGCGCGAGCGCGTGGACGATCTCGATCGGCATTCGCTCGCGCGCGCCGAAAGGAAAATTTTCGATCGAACGCTGCGTCTGCGCGCCCCAATAGGCGTCCGCCGGAACCGCGACCTCGCCGATGCTGTCGCTCTCGATCCGGGTGTCGCTCATAAGATCAGCATCCTTGTCACCAGAACCGCGCCCGCCCAGATCATCGCGACAAGGCCGAGCAATTGCCAATAGCCGCCCTCGCCAACGCGGCGGCGCAGCCATGCGGCGACGAGCCAGACGAGCACGAGCGCGGGGGTCAGTACCAGCAAGCTGAAGCGCAGCAGTCCGTCGGCGATCTGGCTGCGCGCATAGCCGCCCTCGAACAGCGCATAACCCTCGACACCCCACCAGAAGGCGCCGGTCAGGACGAGCATTCCCGCGAGCGCCCAATATTGCCAGAAACGGCTGGGAGGCCAGGCGGGGCCCGGCACGCTATCTCTTCTTGCCGAAATCCACCGTCACGACGTTCGACCCGTCCTCGCTCGTTACGTCGGGACGGTCGTTGTCGGCTTCGTCGTGCGGCTCGGGCTGCGCGGCCTCGTCGTCGCTGACCTGGAACTGCAGCCCGAAATCGACCGACGGATCGACGAAGGCGGTGATCGCGGCATAGGGGATCGTCAGCATCGACGGCGTCTGGTTGAACGACAGGCCGACAGCGAAATGATCCTCCTCGACGCTCAGGTCCCAGAAACGGTTCTGCAGCACGATCGTCATTTCGTCGGGGAATTTGGCGATCAGATGCGCGGGGATGTCGACCCCGGGGGCCTGCGTCTTGAAGGTGATGTAGAAATGATGTTCGCCGGGCAGGCTGTCGTAACCCTCGATCTGGCTCAGCACGCGGCCGACCACGGCGCGCAGCGCGTCCTGCACGATTTCGTCATAGGGAATCAGGCTGTCGCGAACGTCATCACTCATGACGCGAGGGGATGAACGCGCACCGCACGTCGGTCAAGGGGGGAGAATCGCCTTGCAACGCGAAACAGACGCTCTAAGGGGTCGCCCATGCGAACCGCCACCGTCCAGCGCACGACCAAGGAAACGGATATCGCGATCACCGTCAATCTCGACGGAACGGGCGATTATTCGGTGTCCACCGGCATCGGTTTCCTCGACCATATGGTCGAGCAATTGTCGCGCCACTCGCTGATCGACATTTCGATGCAGGTGAAGGGCGACCTTCATATCGACCAGCATCACACGGTCGAGGATAGCGCGCTCGCGCTCGGCGAAGCGGTCGCCAAGGCGCTCGGCGACAAGCGCGGCATCGCGCGCTATGGCGAGGCGCACGCGCCGATGGACGAAACGCTGACGCGCTGCGTGCTCGACATTTCGGGGCGCCCGCACTGCGTCTATAAATCCTCCTTCTCGCAGCCGCGGCTCGGTGAGATGGACACCGAGATGTTCCCGCACTGGTTCCACAGCTTCGCGCAGACCGCGGGGATCACGCTGCACATCGAGATGCTCTACGGCGAGAACAATCATCACATCGCCGAAAGCATGTACAAGGCGCTCGCGCGCGCGTTGCGCCAGGCCGTCGAAATCGACCCGCGCAAGGGCGACGCCATCCCCTCGACCAAGGGCGTTCTCTAGGACCAGCCGATGAGCGTCATTGCCCTGATCGACTATGGCGCGGGCAATCTTCGCTCGGTGCACAACGCGCTCGTCGCGGCGGGCGCCGACAATGTCGCGGTCACCGCCGATCCCGATGTCGTCGCCAGCGCCGACCGCATCGTCCTGCCCGGCGTCGGTGCTTTCGCCGCGTGCATGAACGGGCTTTCGGCGATCGACGGGCTGATCGATGCGATGGAGCAGCGCGTGCGTGGGCAAGGCGCGCCCTTCCTCGGCATCTGCGTCGGCATGCAATTGCTCGCCGACGCGGGCGAGGAGCATGGGACGCACAAGGGGCTCGGCTGGATCGGCGGCACCGTGCGCGCCTTCGACCCCGCACCCGGCCTCCGCATCCCGCACATGGGCTGGAACGACGTCGTGCCCACCGTGGCGCATCCGGTGATTGCGGCGGGCGAGGCCTATTATCTCCACGGCTATCATTTCGCCGATGCCGCGCATGTCGCCGCGACCAGCAGCCACGGCGCGACCTTCACCGCCGCGGTGGCGAAGGACAATATCGTTGGCGTCCAGTTCCATCCCGAAAAAAGCCAGGCCTACGGCCTCGCGACACTAGAGAGATTCCTCGCATGGCGTCCGTAGATTCTGGCCTGACCATCTTCCCCGCGATCGACCTCAAAGGCGGGCAGGTGGTGCGGCTCGCCGAGGGCGATATGGCGCGCGCGACCGTCTATGGCGACGATCCGGCGGCGCAGGCGCGCCTCTTCGCCGATGCGGGCGCGTCGCACCTCCACGTCGTCGATCTCGACGGCGCCTTCGCGGGCGCCAGCGTCAACGGCGCTGCGGTCGAAAGTATCATCGCCGCCTTCCAGGGCAAGGTGCAGGTCGGCGGCGGCATCCGCGACCGCGCGGGGGTCGACCGCTGGCTCGCGCTCGGCGTCAGCCGCGTGATCATCGGCACCGCGGCGCTGAAAAATCCCGAATTCGTCAAATCGGCCGCGCGCGACCTTCCCGGCCGGATCGTCGTTGGGGTCGATGCCCGCGACGGCATGGTCGCGACCGAGGGCTGGGCCGACGTCTCCGACGTCCGCGTCGAGGATCTTGCGCGCCGCTTCGAGGATGCCGGCGTCGCCGCCCTGCTCTTCACCGACGTCGGCCGCGACGGGCTGCTCAAGGGATGCAATGTCGAGGCGACCGTCGCGCTCGCGCAAGCGGTCGCTATCCCGGTGATCGCCAGCGGCGGCGTCGCCGACATCGGCGACATCGATGCGCTGCGCCCCCACGTCGCCGACGGCATCGAAGGCGTCATCACCGGCCGTGCGCTCTACGACGGCCGCCTCGACCTCGCCGAGGCGATCGCGGCGGGGGCGGCGTGACCGTCCGCGTCCGCGTCATCCCCTGCCTCGACGTCGCCGACGGGCGCGTCGTCAAGGGCGTCAATTTCATCGACCTGCGCGACGCGGGCGACCCGGTCGAAGCCGCGCGCGCCTATGACGCCGCGGGCGCCGACGAGCTTTGCTTCCTCGATATCAGCGCCAGCCATCAGGGCCGCGGCACCCTGCTCGACATGGTCGCGCGCACCGCCGAAGTCTGCTTCATGCCGCTCACCGTCGGCGGCGGGGTGCGCAGCGCCGACGATGCGCGCGCGCTGCTCCTCGCGGGCGCCGACAAGGTCGCGGTGAACAGCGCCGCGGTCGCGCGCCCCGAACTCGTCGCCGACATCGCGGGCCGCTTCGGCAGCCAGTGCGCGGTCGGCAGCATCGACGCGCGCCGCGTTGCGGATGGCCGATGGGAAATCTTCACCCACGGCGGCCGCAAGCCGACCGGCATCGACGCGCTCGAACATGCTGTTCGGCTTGCCGAACTCGGCGCGGGCGAGCTGCTCGTCACCAGCATGGACCGCGACGGCACAAAGGACGGCTACGACCTCGCGCTCACCCGCACGATCGCCGATGCGGTCAGCGTCCCGGTGATCGCGAGCGGCGGCGTCGGCAATCTCGACCATCTCGCCCAGGGCGTGATCGAAGGCGGCGCCAGCGCGGTGCTCGCCGCCAGCATCTTCCACTTCGGCGAAGCGACGATCGCCGAGGCCCACGCCCGGCTCGCCGCGGCCGGATTGCCGGTTCGCGCACATTAATTGCGCCGTCGGGGGTAGCCACGCCGGAAAGTGGCTGCAATAGAAGCCCGATGACCGCCAAACTCCGCCTCGCCGACCGCACCAACGACCTCTTCCCGATCCTCGGCTTCCTCGCCGCGATGGCGAGCCTCGCGATGCCGCTCAATGCTTGGGCGGTCGCGATCATCCTCGCGGGCGCGGTCGTCGCGGCGGTCCATCATGCCGAGGTGATCGCGCACCGCGTCGGCGAGCCCTTCGGCACGCTGATCCTCGCGCTCGCGGTGACGGTGATCGAGGTCGGGCTGATCCTGACGCTGATGCAGGCCGAGCCCGAAAAGGCGCTGACGCTCGCGCGCGACACGGTGTTCGCGGCGGTGATGGTGATCCTCAACCTGCTGATGGGTCTTTGCCTGCTTGCCGGCAGCATCCGCCATCACGAACAGCGTTTCCAGCGCACCGGCATCGGCGCCGCGCTCGCGACGCTCACCGTGCTCACCGTCGTGACGCTCGTGCTCCCCAATTTCACCTCGAGCGTGCCGGGCCCCTTCTATTCGGCGACCCAGCTCGGTTTCGTCGCCGTGGTGTCGCTGATCCTCTATGGCACCTTTGCGTTGGTGCAGACGGTTCGCCACCGCGACTATTTCCTTCCCGACGGCGATGCCGACGGCGACGGCGTGCCCGACGCGCACGCCGCGCCGCCGACCATCCAGCGCACCGCGATTTCGGGCGCGCTGCTCCTCGCCAGCCTCGTCGCGGTCGTGCTGCTCGCGAAGAATCTCTCGCCGGTGATGGGCGCGCTGCTCGCCGACTGGGGCGCGCCGCCCGCGGTGCTCGGCGTGCTGATCGCGGCGCTGATCCTCGCCCCCGAAGGGCTCGCGGCGGTGCGCGCGGCGAAGGCCGACCGCCTCCAGACCAGCCTCAACCTCGCGCTTGGCTCGGCGCTCGCCACCATCGGCCTCACCATTCCGGCGGTCGCGATCCTCTCGATCGTCGCCGACATGCCGATCAGCCTCGGGCTCGACGCCAAATCGACGGTACTGCTCTTCCTGTCGCTGATCGTGTCGGTGCAGACGCTCGCGAACGGCCGCACCACGGTGCTGCAGGGGGTGATCCACCTGATGCTGTTCGCGATCTACCTGTTCACGACGTTTGTGCCGTAACGCATCGGTCCTGCTTGGCCGTGCGTCCCCGCGAAGGCGGGGACCCATCTCCTGCCGGTTCAAAATGTCGCCCACGGGAGATGGACCCCCGCCTTCGCGGGGGTACGCAACGTGGTTTTAAGACTTCCGAACGAACACCGTCCCGGCGCTATACCCCGCCCCGAACGAACAGATCAGCCCGGTATCGCCCGCGACCATATCCGCATGGTTCAGGTGAAAGGCGATGATCGATCCCGCGCTCGACGTATTGCCATAGGTGTCGAGCACCGTCGGGCTCTCGTCCTCGCTCGCCTCATGCCCCAGCACCCGCTGCGCGATCAGCCGGTTCATATTGGTGTTCGCCTGGTGCAGCCACAGCCGCCGCATGTCGCCGCCTTCAAGGCCCAGCAGTTCCATCTGCTCGACGATCATGTTCGCGACCATCGGCACGACTTCCTTGAACACCTTGCGGCCTTCCTGGACGAAAAGCTTGTCGCTCTTCGGCCCCGACTGGTCGATCCCGCCATGGCCGCGGTTCAAAAAGCCGAAATTGTTGCGGATATTGTTCGAGAAGACGGTCTTCAGCTTGGTGCCGAGGATGTCCCAATGCCCCGCGGGCGCGATGTCCTTCTGCTCGACGAGGATCGCGGTCGCGACGTCGCCAAAGATGAAATGGCTGTCGCGGTCGCGCCAGTTGAGGTGCCCCGAACAGATTTCGGGGTTCACGACGAGCACGCTCTTCGCATGGCCGGCGCGGATATAGTCGGCGGCGGTCTGGATGCCGAAGGTCGCCGACGAGCAGGCGACATTCATGTCGAAGCCAAAGCCGTCGATGCCGAGTTCGTCCTGAATCTCGACCGCCATCGCCGGATAGGGACGCTGCATGTTCGACGCGGCGCACAGCACGGCGTCGACGTCGCCCGCGTCGCGGCCCGCGCGCGCCAGCGCGTCCTTCGCCGCCGCGACGCCGATTTCGGCGAGGATCGACAGCTCGTCGTTGCCGCGTTCGGCGATGCGTGGCGCCATGTGCGTGGGATCGAGAATGCCCGCCTTGTCGACGACGAAACGCGATCCGATCCCGCTTGCCTTCTCGATGAATTCGACACTCGATTCAGTCAGTTCGGGTGCCTCGCCCGCCGCGATCGCCGCCGCATTTTCTCTATTGTGCAGCGCAACATAGGCGTTAAAACTGGCGACAAGTTCTTCGTTGGAGATCGCTTCGGCGGGGGTGAAAAGGCCGGTTGCGGAAATGACCGGCTGCGGTGCGTTGGACATGGTGGACCTGCGTGTGTCTTATGGTTTCAAGACACGCTGATTAGGGCCCGCCGCGGCATCGCGCAACGCCCCGTGACTTGCTGAACGAGTCCCGACGTCATGGTTAACCTGCCACTAACCAATATGGTGGCAGACTGTTTGATGCAGGCCTCCGGGGGGATGGCTCCCCGGGCGCCGAGCGGGAGCATGACCATGGCGACGCGTTCAGGACCGGCCGCAGGCGACCTGTCCCTTTCCGAGATCAAGGAATTTGCGGGCTTTCCCGCGGCGACCCAGCGCTACATCCGCCGTTCGCTCGACATCGGGCTCGAACGCGACGATGCGATCGCGCGCTGGTCGCGCGACATGGTCGAAGAAACCGCGATCCGCGTCCAGGCGCGTGTCTATCAGCGGCTCGTCGAGATTCGTGCGCATGTGCCCGACGACAGCGGGCTCGATGCGCTCGAACATTTCATGGCGCCGCTGATCGCGGTGTCGGCGTTCGACCTCGGGCAGGACCGCCTGCCGGGCTTCGCGTCCTATCGCTTCCTCTACGAACGGCTGCTCGGCGCGCACGCGCGGCCGTGGCTTCCCGGCGCCTTCTGCGCCGCCGCGTCGCTGCCGCACCTCCATCCCGACAAGCGCAAGATCCTGCTCCAGTCGATCAGCGAAGCCGCCGCCACCGCCCCCGGCTGGTCGGCGCGCGAGCCGAGCTTCTTCCCCGAATGGGTCGACAAGATCGACGAGACGCGACCGGCGAATTGATCGGCGGTTTCGGGGTGAGAGCGGCTGGTCCGCTTTCGAGTTTGCAGATCGGGTTAGCGGCCACGAGGCTTGGCCCTCTGATACAGCCAGCCCTCCGCCAGTCTGTGCGTCTAAAAACGGGGAGGAAGTCCCTCGATCCGACAACCAGAGAATCCCCTATGCGCTAAGCCGGATCGTCACTACACCGTCACCGCGAGCAGCGGAATTTGAGGAGTGCGTGATGCGTCATTGGACTTTGTCTGCGGCGATCGGAGCTTTCATCTTGAGCTCTAGCTCAGGCTCCGCGAGCCCGGTGCAAGGTGTGGTTTCAGGCATCTATGTTCTGGACGAGGAACGGAGCGACAACGCCTTTCAAGCGATCGAGAGCGCTATTGCAGGCCTTTCCAGCGCCAAGCGCCCTCTCGCTCGCATGAGGCTGCGCAAGTCCATTGCGGTAACTAGAATTAGAATCTCGAGTTCTGGAAGTCGATTGGGGATCGCGTATGATGCCAAAACACCTATCGTCGTTTGGCTCGGCGGAGAGCCGGTTAAGTGGAAACTCATAGAAGAGCTTGTTTTTGACGTGTCGGCAAAAGCCGATGGTGAAGCCATTTCTCTGACATTCCGTGGCGATGACAGCGAGCGGACCACAACCTATCGTAGTGTTGGTCAGGACTTGGTGGAGGACACCACGATTATCAGTCCACTTCTCTCTAAACCGATTGTCTATAAGCAAGTCTATAGTCGAACGCACTGACGAGATTTACGAGGAAAGCTTTCTGGTGAGAAGCCGTTGAACGGTCTTCGTCTCGTAGATGCGGATGCCGGTCAAGATGGTCTCTCCACCGTCTGTTCGAAGGCGCGCTACGACCGTGAACGAACGGCAGCAATCGGTCGAACCCGCCATCACCTCGCTAGCCCACAAGTGCCTTGTAAAGCCCGAACGCACTCGTCGCGGTCAGCACGGTGCCGACCAGCATCAGCATGACCTTGGGCGAGAAGCGTTTCGCCATCATCGCGCCGATCGGTGCGGCGACGACGCCGCCGATGATCAGCCCCAGTGTCGGGCCGAGGATATCTTCGATGCCGAGGTGCCAGATGAAGGCGAGCGAGACCGCGACCGCGAGAAAGAATTCGACGCTGTTGACGGTGCCGACGACCTTGCGCGGTTCGCCGCCCTGGACGAGCAGGTTCGAGGTGACGACCGGGCCCCAGCCGCCGCCGCCCGCGGCGTCGAGAAAGCCGCCGACCACCGCGAGCGGCGCGACGACCTTGGGCTTCGAGAATTTGGGCGGATACAGCACGCCGCGGATCAGCAACCAGATGCCGATCAGCACGAGATAGCCGAGCACGAAGGGCTTCACGACCTCGGCGTGCAGCGACGACAGCACATAGGCGCCGATCACCCCGCCGATCACCCCTGGGACGAGCAGGCGAAAGAACAGCGGCCAGTCGATATTGCGGTGGAACACATGGCTCAGCCCCGACACGCCGGTGGTGAAAATCTCGACGACATGGATGCGCGCCGACGCGGTCGCGGGCGGGACGCCGAGCACCGCGACGAGCAAGGTGTTACAGATCACGCCGAACGCCATACCGAGCGCGCCGTCGACGAGCTGCGCCGCAAAGCCGATCAGGATGAACGGCAGGAGCGCGGTAAAGTCGATGGCCGCAAGATCGATCATATTTCATCCCAACTCATTTAGTTGACAACTTGCTGCCGGGATTCGCCGCCGCGCGCCAGCCCAATTTTTCTGCTGACGGCAAAGGGATTTGTTTCCGCGCCGGGCCGAACCGCTTCACCGCGTCATGCGGTGATCTCGTCGGGCAGATATTCGCGCACATACTCGATGAAGGCGCGCAGCTTGGGCATGACCTGCTTGCGGCCGGGATAATAGAGAAAGAGCCCCGAGGTCGCCGACGCATAGTCGGTGAGCACCAGTTCGAGCTCGCCGTTTTCCACCATCGCTTTCGCCATCGGTTCGGCCATCATGCCCATCGCGACGCCGGCGCGGATCGCGACGAGCGCGGCGATCCAGTCGTTGACGATCACCGGCCCGGTGACGCTGACGTCATATTCGCGGTTTCCCTTCTCGAACGTCCACGGCATCAGCGCCCCGGTGGCGAGGCGAAAGCGGATGCAGCGATGGTCGCGCAATTCCTCGGGCGTTTCGGGGCGGCCGTGCTTCGCCAGATAGGCGGGCGCCGCCGCGACGACGAAACGGAACGGACCGGTCAGGCGGACGGCGATGACGTCGGCATCGAGCGATTCGCCCATCCGCACCCCGGCGTCGAAGCCCCCGGCGCTCAGGTCGGCCAGCGCGTCGTCGGCATAAATCTCGAGCTCGATATCGGGATAGGTTTCGCAAAAGCCCGCGATGATCGGTTCGAACAGCGGCTGGACCGCGCCGCGCATCAAATTGATCCGCAGCCGCCCCGCGGGCCGGTTGCCGAGGTTGCGCGCCGCCTCATAGGCGTCGGCGAGCCCGGTATAGGCGGGCGCCGCGCGCTCGAGGAACATCTCGCCCGCCTGGGTGAGACCCACGCTGCGTGTCGTGCGCATGAACAAAGGCGCGCCGACGCGCGCTTCGAGCGCCTTGACCGTCTGGCTGATCGCGGAGGGGGAGACGCCGAGGTCGGCGGCCGCGGCGGAAAAGCTGCGCCTTTCCGCGACACGCAGGAAGGCTTCGATCCCGTCGAGCGCCCCTTGGGGGATTGTTAAATCCTGCTTCAAAGCACTTGCAGATTATAGAGGATTATCTAAGTGCGCAACCGCGCCTATAAAGGTTGCACAACGAAACGAAAGGAACCTCTCCCATGTCCTATCAGCTCTCCTCTTTCCGCCGCTTTCCCACCGCCTTTGCCGTCGTCGCCGCTTCGGCGCTCGCCTTCACCGGCCTGATGGCATCGACGGCCCCCGCTTATGCCCAGTCGGGCGGCGATTATCGCTGCGCCGGTCTCGCCGAACAGGCGCATGTCGCCGCGAGCGGCGTCGAAGGCAGCAAGCAGTCGAGCGCCAAGCGCTTCGTTTCGACCGGCAAGAAGCTGTGCGAAGCGGGTAACGAACGCGCCGCCGCCAAGCAGTTCCGCGCCGCGCTCAAGATCGCCGGCGTCGCCGAAGTCGAAACCGACAGCCAGATGGCCTCCCGTTAATTTGGGGCGCTAAGACAGCCTGACACACCAATCTCCGGAACCGTCCTCTCCCTCTCCCCGACGGATCCAAAACACTGGGGTGGCACTCGACACGAGGCCGCCCCATTTGTTTATGCGCGCCGCGCGCGCTATGATGGCCGACGCCATGCCCGCGAAGAAACCCCGCCGTAAAACGCCGCCCGATCGTTCGACGGCGAAGCCGGCCGTGCCGCTGTGTCGGTATGAGGAACTGGCGATGCGTGAAAATCGTCTGCGGCAAGCGGCCGACAGGCGCGAACCGGACGACTAGATCCGCCGGTAGCGGAAATACCAGACCTCATGCCCCTGCGCGCGCGCCTTGGCCTCATAGCGCGTCTCGGGCCAGCCACCGGGGCGCTGTTGGAAGTCGCGCGCCTCCTTCGCCAGCCATTCATACTGGTGGCGGTGGCGGCGCATCACCATCAGCGCGTGCTGCAGATAGATGGGGTGATCGGTGCCGAACCGGAACTCGCCGCCGGGCTTCAGCTTCGCCGCGATCAGGTCGAGCGGACCGTCGTTCATCATCCGCCGCTTCGCGTGGCGCGCCTTGGGCCAGGGGTCGGGGTGGAGCAGATAGGCGAAGGCGAGGGCGCCGTCGGGAATCCGCCGCAGCACTTCCAATGCATCGCCATGATGGATGCGGACATTGCCGAGCGGCAGCCGCTCGCCATGATCGCCCGCGACATGCACCAGCGCCTGCGCCACACCGTTGACGAACGGCTCGGCGCCGATGAAACCATGGTCGGGCAGCATGTCGGCGCGCCCCGCCATATGCTCGCCGCCGCCAAAACCGATTTCAAAATGCAACGGACATGCCTGCCCGAACAGACGCTCCGCGGAAACTTCGCCAACTTCGGGCACCGCGATCTGCGGCAACAAGGTGTCGACCAGATCCTGCTGCCCCGCGCGCAGCGGCTTGCCCTTCGATCGGCCGTAAAGGCGGTTCAGGGTCGTCGGATCGCCGGGTTTATGCGCAGTCATGCCGCGCCCGTTAGCGCGGCGAGGCGGGGGCGGCAAGCGCCGTAGATCCGTGGGCGGGGGCGGCAAGCGCCCCCGCGCCGTGTCAGGCGGCAAGCGCGGCCTTGAGCTTGTCGACGAGGTCGGTGCGCTCCCACGGGAAGGCGTCGCCCTCGGCGGTGCGGCCGAAATGGCCATAGGCGGCGGTCTGCCGATAGATCGGCTTGTTGAGCCCCAAGTGCGTGCGGATGCCCTTGGGCGTCAGGCGCACGAGCTGCGGGATCGCGGCCTCGATGCGGCCTTCCTCGACCGTGCCGGTGCCGTGCAGGTCGACATAGATCGACAGCGGCTCGGCGACGCCGATCGCATAGCTCAATTGGATCGTGCAGCGGCGCGCGAGGCCCGCGGCGACGATATTCTTCGCCAGATAGCGGGTGATATAGGCCGCCGAGCGGTCGACCTTGGTCGGATCCTTGCCGCTGAACGCGCCGCCGCCGTGCGGGCTCGCGCCGCCATAGGTGTCGACGATGATCTTGCGCCCGGTCAGCCCCGCGTCGCCGTCGGGCCCGCCGATCTCGAAGCGGCCGGTCGGGTTGATGTGATAGACGGTGTTCGCGGTGAGCAGCTCGGCGGGCAGCACGTCGGCGATCACGCCAAGGACGTACTTGCGCAGCTCGGTATATTTCGCCTCGTCGCCTTCGCCGTTGTGGAAATAATAGCCCGGCGCATGCTGGGTCGACACGACGATCGCGGTCGCCTCGACCGGACGCTCGTTGGCGTAGCGCAGCGTGACCTGGCTCTTGGTGTCGGGTTCGAGGAAGGGCGCGGTGCCCGCCTTGCGGTCGGCGGCCATGCGCTCGAGGATTTTGTGGCTGTAATCGAGCGTCGCGGGCATCAGGTCGGGGGTTTCGTCCGACGCATAGCCGAACATGATCCCCTGGTCGCCCGCGCCCTCGTCCTTGTCGCCGCTCTCATCGACGCCCTGCGCGATATGCGCCGACTGGCCGTGGAGGTTGTTCTCGAAGCGAAAGCTCTGCCAGTGAAAGCCCGACTGCTCATAGCCGATCTCGCGCACCGTGTTGCGAACGGTCGCCTCGATCTCGTCGAGCGCGCCCGGCGCCCAGGCGTCATTCTCGAACACGCCTTTGCAGCGAATCTCGCCCGCGAGCACGACGAGCTGCGTCGTCGTCAGCGTTTCGCACGCGACGCGCGCCTCGGGATCCTTCGACAGGAACAGGTCGACGATCGAATCCGAAATCTGGTCGGCGACCTTGTCGGGATGGCCCTCCGACACGCTTTCGGAGGTGAAAAGGAAGCTGTTGCGCATGGGGAAGCCTTCTCGGAATCGAATATAAAGGATGCTTTATGTCCGCGCGCTGTTAGCGCCCCGAGCGCCGGAACGCAATGGCCAGCGCGAGCAACAGCAAGGCGAAACCGACGGGCAGACTATTGCCGAAGCGCGCAAAGAGCGTCGGCGCGCGCGCCAGTGGCACCGTCGTATCGATACGCCCCGCCTTGTGCATGGGCAGCGATTCGACGATGCGCCCGTCGGCGTCGATCACCGCGCTGATTCCGGTGGGAGTCGCACGGATCACCGGCAAGCCTTCCTCGATCGCGCGGAGGCGGGCCTGTGCAAGATGCTGCGGCGGACCCCAGCTGCCGAACCAGGCGTCGTTCGACGGGTTGAAGATGAAGTCGGGGCGGTGGTCGCGATCGACGACCTGGCCCGAAAAGATGATCTCGTAACAGATTTGCAGTCCCACGCGGCCGAAGGCGCCGAGGTCGAGCGTGCGCGGGCCGGGTCCGGGCCAGAAATCGATGTCGCCGGGCGCGAGGCGCGACAGGCCGATCGCCGACAGGATCGGCCGCATCGGTAGATATTCGCCATAGGGCACCAGATGCGCCTTGTCGTAGCGCGGCCCGAGCGTGCCGTCGGCATGCACCGTCATCACCGCGTTGCGCGCGCCGACGACATCGCCCGCCCGATCGAGTTCGAGCTTGAGCGCGCCGAGCAGCATGATGTCGTTCGGGTTCATCAACCGGACGATCCGCGCGCGCGCTTCGGCGGGCGAACGGTCGTAATAGACCGACGGATAGCCGCGTTCGAGATAGTCGGGCACGGCGGCTTCGGGCCACAGGATCAGCCGCGGTGTGTCGTCCTTGGGCGTCGTCAGCCGTGCGAGCTTGGCGAAATTGGCGTCGGCCTTGCTGCCCTCCCACTTGTCCTCCTGCCCGACATTGGGCTGGACGACGGTGATCGGTATCCGGGCGATGCCCTTGGATCGGACGGCGGCGTCGGCGCTGCTGCCCATTTGCGAAACGAAGGCGGCGCCCCAGAAGGCCATCAGGCTGCCGAACAGCGCGGCCGCGGCGACGCGGCGCCGAAACCACGCCAGTATCAGAACCCCCGCGAGCAGGAAGACGATCCCGCTCATGCCATAGGTCCCGATCCAGCGCGCGGGCATGGCGGCGTGCGGGACGGCGATCACGCCGAGCGGATTCCACGCAAAGCCGGTAAAGATCCAGCTGCGAAGCCACTCGGTGAGAATCCAGAGCCCGCCGAACGCCAGCAGATAGGACGGCGCGGCAAAATGCGTATCGCCCCTGGGCTTTACCAACCACGCACCCCAGGCCGTCAGCGCCGGATAGACCGCCAGATACAGCGACAGCAGTATGACCGCGATCCATCCCAGCCATGCGGGCATCGCCGCCTGATAGGTGAAAGCGGTCGCGATCCAGTTCAGGCCGACGACGAAATGACCGACCCCAAACGCCCAGCCGATGCCGAGCGCGCGCGAACCCTTGGCGCTGCGCGCGACGAGCGCCATCCAGCCCGCGAGCGCCAGCAGGGTCAGCGGCCACAGGTGGAGCGGGGCGAATCCCGTCGCCGAAACGGCACCGAGCAACAGGGCGAGGAGCTTTGGCCGGCGGTCGGCGAAAGCGGCGATGCGGAGGGAAAGCGCGGTCACGCGCGTTGCTTTAGCCGCGCGGCGGGGCTGCGACAATGACGATAGCGGCGGTTAGCTCAGCCCGGCTGCCTCAATTGCCGCCAGCGCCTTTTCGACCCGCGCATCGCCTTCGCCCGCGACCCACGCCCATGGCAGCCGCCGCCGGTCGAGTTCGCCGATCGCGACCTCCATGAACTGCGCCCGCGCGAGTTCGCTGCCGAACAGCCGCGTGCCATCCTCCTGCCACGGCAGGTCCATCGCGGGAACGAGATAGAGGTCGGCGACCGCGTCCCACAGGTCGATTTCGGGCAGGCGGCGGCCGAGCAGCATGATCGCCCACGCCTGCGTCATCAACGGATCGGTGTCCGATACGAGCCATTCGGGTTTCTGCGCGAGCGCGGCCTCGGTCGCCGCGCGATGTCCGTCGAAGATCGCGAGCAGGTCGACCTCGTCGAGGTCGGTGCCGTTGGCCTCGGCATAGGTGCGGCCATATTCGGGGACGACGAGGCCGCCGAGCCGCAGCGCGAGGCGCGGGGCGAGCGTCGATTTGCCGGTGCTTTCGGCGCCGTGCAGGCAGATATGGCGCGTCACCGCGCCACCCTGCCCGTCGCGGCGGCGCGGCGCCACTGGATCAGCCCGTCGATCGACAGGCCGAGCAGGACGACATAGACCGCGCTCGTCGCGTAGAGCCCGCGCGAGGCGAAGAGCGGTACCGCGATCAGGTCGACGATTATCCACAGGATCCAGCTTTCGACGCGGCGCCGCGCGAGCAGCCATTGCGCGGTGATGCTGAGCATCGCGATCGCGCCGTCGATCCATGGCGCGGCCGCGTCGGTATATCGGTCCATCGCAAAGCTCCAGCCCGCCCACGCGGCGATCGTCGCCAGCCCCCAGCCGCGGCGGGCGCGATCGGTCATCCAGCGCACCGGAACGCCGCTCTCATCGCGCGCGCGCATCCAAGCCGCCCAGCCATAAAGGTTGAGCGCGAAGAAAAAGGCCTGGAGCAGCATGTCGCTGTACAGCTTCGCTTCGAAGAAGACGAAGGCGTAGAGCGTCACCGCGACGAGCGCGAAGGGATAGTTCCACACGCTGCGCAGCGCGACGAGCGCGACGTTGATCAGCACGAGCGCCGCGGCGATCGCTTCGAGATAGCTCATGCCCCGGCGCGGCCGGCCGGGTCGGTGGGCCGCGGACGCGTCCACAGCCCGTCGCGGCTGATCCGCCGCTGCGGCGGGCGGCGCAGCACCGACCAGCCGGCGCGCGCGATCCAGCCGAGCTTGGCGAACAGGCTCGATGACGCGCGATGATCCCAGGCATGGTCGCCGCGGCGCCGCACCTCGCGTGCGATGTCGCCATAAATGCCCGCAGCCGCGAGCACCGCCCAGCGGCTGCGCGGGGGCAGTCGTCGCGCGCCCCAGCGGCCCGACGCCTCATATTCCCCGGCCATCTCGGCCAGCCATTTGGCCATCACCGACAGGCGTCCGCGAAAAGCGGGATGCATGTGCTGCCCCGGCGGGATGTCGAGTTCGACCATCCATTCGACCGGCAGATAGCAGCGGTCGGCGGCGGCATCTTCGGCGACGTCGCGCGCGATATTGGCGAGCTGGAAGGCGATGCCGAGGTCCGATGCGCGGTCGAGCGTCGTTTCGTCTTGCGCGTCGATCCCCATCACCAGCGCCATCGCGACCCCGACCGCGCCCGCGACATGATAGGCGTAGCGCAGCAGGTCGTCCTCGCTGCGCGGGCGCCAGTCCTTTGCGTCGAGTTCGAACCCCGCAATGATGTCTTCGATCACGGCGCGCGGAATATCGACCTCGGTAAGCAGGAAGCCGAGCGCGTCGAAGGCCATGTCGCCGGTCGGCTCGCCGGCAAAGGCCTTGTCGGTCTGCGCGCGGATATGCGCGACGGCGGCTGCGGGGTCATGGTCCGGCTTCATCGTGCCGCCATGATCCTGTCCGTCGGTCAGGTCGTCGGCGGCGCGGCACCAGGCATAAAGCAGCCACACGCGCTCGCGTGTTTCGCGGTCAAAGAGCTGGCTGGCGAGCGCAAAGCTTTTCGATCCGCGCGCGATGCTGTCGTGCGCGAAACCGTGGAGGGCATGCGCGTCATAGGCCCCCTCCTCGATCATCAGAGATCGTCGGCCTTCATCGCGAAGATCGTTTTGTGCGGGACATAAGCCGCCATCTTGTCGAGCAGTTCGTCGAGCCCGGCGTCGACGATCATGATCCCGGCGTGCGCGGGGCGGATGAAGCCGACCTCGATCATGTTGCGGTTGAACGCGATCAGGTCGTTATAGAAGCCCGCGGCGTTGAGCAGCCCGACGGGCTTCGCATGATAACCGAGCTGCGCCCAGCTGATCGCTTCCCACAGTTCGTCCATCGTCCCGACGCCGCCGGGGATGGTGAGGAAGCCGTCGGAGAGGTCGGTGAACATCTTCTTGCGCTCGTGCATGCCCGACACGACGTGCAATTCGGTACAACCACGATGCGCGACCTCGGCGCCGACGAGCGCGTCGGGAATGATCCCGATCACCTCGCCGCCGGCTTCCAATGCGCTGTCGGCGACCGCGCCCATCAGCCCGAGCCGGCCGCCGCCATAGACGACGCCGATCCCCCGCTCGGCCAAGGTGCGACCGACGTGGCGTGCGGTTTCGATATAGATCGGATCTTCGGGGGTCGCGGACCCGCAATAGACGGCAAGGCGTTTCATATATCTTCCAACATCAATCGGGCGGTCGCCTTGGCACTGCCGACGACCCCGGGGATTCCCGCGCCCGGATGCGTCCCCGCGCCGACGAAGTAAAGATTCGAAATCGCGTCATCGCGATTGTGCGCGCGGAAATATGCGCTTTGCCGCAGCAGCGGCTCGAGGCTGAACGCGCTGCCGAGATGCGCCGAAAGGTCGCGGCCGAAATCGGCGGGCGTATAGTGGAAGCGCGTGACGAGATTGGCGCGAAGACCCGGCGCGACGCGGCGCTCGACCTCTTCGAGGATCGCGGCGGCGAAGCGCTGGCCGAAGTCGCCGTCCCAGTCGGCCTGCGCCTTGCCGAGATGCGCGACGGGCGCGAGCGCATAGAAGGTCGAGTGCCCCGGCGGCGCCATGCCGGGATCGGTGATGCTCGGATGGTGGAGGTAGAGCGAGAAATCATCCGGAACGACGCCGCCGTAGATGTCGTCGAGCAGCCCCTTGTAGCGCGGTCCGAACAAGATGCTGTGATGCGCGATGTCGGGATAGCTTCCCTTCACCCCGAAATGGACGACGAAGAGCGAGGGCGACCAGCGTTTGCGCGCCAGGCGCTTGGCCGTGCTGGTCCCGCGCCGATGACCGCCGAGCAAGTCGCGGTAGCTGTGCATCAAGTCGGCATTGGTCGCGACCATGTCAGCCTCGCCATGCCAGCCGCTTTGCGTCGTCACGCCGGTCGCGCGGTCGCCCGCCGTGTCGATCCGCGCCACCGGATCGCCGAGGCGCAGCACCCCCCCGAGCCGCTCGAACAGGCGCACCATGCCGCGCACCAGCGCATTGGTGCCGCCACGCGCGAACCAGACGCCGCCTTCTTTTTCGATCGTGTGGATCAGCGCATAGATCGCGCTCGTCGTCATCGGATTGCCGCCAACGAGCAAAGTGTGGAACGACAGCGCCTGCCGCAGCCGCTCGTCCTTCACATAGGAAGACACGACGCCATAGACGCTGCGCCAAGCGCGATATTTCATCAGCGCCGGCGCCGCCCGGACCATGGCGGCGAAGTCGAGAAAGGCGACCGCGCCGAGCTTCACATAGCCCTCTTCATAGACGCCCTTCGAATATTCGAGGAAGCGGTCGTAGCCTGCGACATCGGCGGGATGGAGCTTCGCGACCTCCTCGCGCAGCGCCGCCTCGTCGTTCGAATAATCGAAATTCGTGCCGTCGGGCCAGTTGAGCCGATAGAAAGGCATGACGGGGACGAGGTCGACGTCCTGCGCCATATCCTGCCCGCTCAGCGACCAAAGTTCTTCAAGGCACGGCGGATCAGTGATGACCGTCGGTCCCGCGTCGAAGGTGAAACCCTCGCGCCTCCAGTGATAGGCCCGCCCGCCGGGCGTGTCGCGCGCCTCGACGATCGTCGTCGCGACGCCCGCCGATTGCAGCCGGATCGCGAGCGCGAGCCCGCCGAACCCCGCGCCGATCACGATCGCGCGGCGCGTCATCGCCAGTCGAGCTTCGCCAGCGCGGCGATCGCGCGGCCGATCGCGACCGGCGGCTTGCCGACGAGCAGCCGCAGCTTGTCCGCCGTCGTCGATCGCCCGGCATAGAAACGCGCGATCAGCCGCGGCGACAGGCGGTAGAAGCGCTCGAAGATGCGGAAACGCGCATCGGGTTCCGCCGCCCGGAACAGCATCGCGCCGAGCATCCGGTAGAAACGTTGGCGACGCCACGCCGCCGCCGCGCGGCCGCGAAGCACGGCGGCAAGATCGGACCGGTCGACGAGCGCGGGCAGCGCCGACGCGGTGCGCACCGCGTCGGGGAGCGAATAGCCCGTCGTCGCGTGGAACAGGCCGGCGCGCACGCCGATCCGCGCGGTGCGGTCGGACGCGGGCCACAGCCGCTCGAAATCGCCCGCCATCACCACCGGCAGCACGCCGTTTTCCTCGCGCGTCGTCGCCTTGACCTTCCAGCCTTGCGCCGCAGCGTAGGCGGCGATCCGTTCGCGCACCACCGCGGCGTCGAGGTCGGCGTCGTCGCTGTAATAAGTGTCCTCGACGAATAGAGTCTCGGCGTCGAAGGGGAGGAGATAGACGAAGCGATAGCCGTCCAGTTGCTCGACCTTGGCGTCCATCACCACCGGATATTCGATCCCATGCCCGCCTTTTACCGTCAGCGCCTGCCCGACGAACTTCTGCCAGCCGCAGTCGAGCCCCGCGAATTTGCCCGCGCCGCGTGCGTCGATGACATGCTTCGCCGACAGCCGACCTCCGCGCGCCAGCAGCAGATGGTCGGGCGCGACATGCTTCGCCTTGTCGGCGATGATATGCCCTGCGGGTAGCGCCGCCGCGACCGCTTCGGCGAGCGCCTCGCCGGTGATGCTCTTATATCCCATGCGCAGCTGTCGCGCGTGAGCAGGAAAGCGGACATCGTAGCGCGGCCAGTGATGGCGCACGAGCGGCGCGACGAGCCAGCGATCCTTCTTCGCGATGTCGCTGTCGAAAAAGGACCAGATATGATTGCCGCCGACCGGTCCCGGTTCGACCAGCCGCACGTCGAGATCGGGCCGCTTCGCAGCCAGTGCGAGCGCCGCGAGCCCGCCGGCGAGCCCGCCGCCGACGATCGCGATGTCGCATTTATCGATCCTCTGCCCCGCCATCCTTCCGCCTTAGCCACCCGAACGCGCGGGCGCAAAGCCATTGCAACGCGGCGGCGAGCGTTTAGCCTCGCGCCATGACCGGCTGGGCGATCCTTTTCTCCGCGCTCGCGATGACCGCGATCGTCGGCGTGCGCTATCTGCTCACCAGTGGCGCCTTCGCCGTCGCGACGAAGTGGAAGCACCCTGGCCTCTACCGCGGGCTCGAACCGCAGATGAAGCGCGAGATCGGCTGGAGCCTCGCGAGCGCCGCCATTTACGGGGTCCCGGCGGGCATCGTCGCCTGGGGCTGGCAGGAACATGGCTGGACGCGCATCTATACCGACGTCGACGCCTTTCCGCTCTGGTATCTGCCCGTCAGCTTCTTCGCCTATCTGCTGCTCCACGATAGCTGGTTCTATTGGACGCACCGCTGGATGCACCGCCCGGCGCTGTTCCGCGCCGCGCATGCGGTCCATCATGCGAGCCGCCCGCCGACCGCCTGGGCGGCGATGAGCTTTCATCCGCTGGAGGCGGTCACCGGGGCGGTCGTCATCCCCGCGCTCGTCTTTCTGCTTCCCATCCATGTGGGGGTGCTCGGCCTCGTGCTCGCGATCATGACGGTGATGGGGGTCGGCAATCATATGGGGTGGGAGATGTTTCCGCGCGCACTCGTTCATGGACCCGCAGGGCGATGGCTGATAACCGCAACGCATCATCAGGCGCATCATGCGGCTTACCGGGGGAATTATGGTCTCTATTTCCGCTTTTGGGACAAGGCGTGCGGCACGGATATCGGGCTTGGCACTTTTGCCGATGCTGCTGGCCGCCGCAAGTCCGCCGCCGCCGACGGTTGAGGTCAGCGTCACGGGGCTACGCAGCGCGAAGGGGCAGGTCCTCGTCTGCCTGACCCCGAACCGCAAGGCCTTTCCCGATTGCAGCAAGGATGCGGGATCGGTGCGCATGGCGGTGAAGGCGGTCGACGCGGCAAATTTCGCCGTCCACGCGCCCGCCGCAGGAACCTATGCGATCGCGGTCGTGCATGACGAGAATGGCAACAACAAGCTCGATACGGCGATCTTCCTGCCGACAGAAGGCTTCGGCTTTTCGCGTAACCCCACGATCACCGTCGGGCCGCCGAGTTTCAAATCGGCCAGCTTCGCGGTCGCGGGCGACATGCGCCAGTCGATCCGGATGAAATATATGCTGTAGGGTTACGCGGCGGCTTTGGGGTGGATTTTGCCATTCCCAACATTCGTCATTCCCGCGAAAGCGGGAACCCAGGGTGGGGTCAGGCGATGCGCGCTCTGGGTTCCCGCTTTCGCGGGAATGACGAGTTAATGAGATACCAAGCGTCGCCTTTCGGTCGGTTTCAATCTTTCGTCATCCCGGACTTGATCCGGGATCCATAGCAGCGTCGAAGTCATGGACCCCGGATCAAGTCCGGGGTGACGATGATTGATAGGGCAACTCTCGGCCGCTTTCAGGCCTTCCTTACCCCCAATTCACCCGGCGTGGGCATCCCGCAGTTCGCGCTTCAGCACCTTGCCGATCGGGCTGCGCGGCAATTCATCAACCACCGTAATTGCGCTCAGCCGCTGCGTCTTGCCGACCTTCGCGTTGCAATCGGCGCGCACGTTTTCGGGGTCGGCGCCTTCTGTCAGCACCACGAACGCCACCGGCGTCTCGCCCCATTCCTCGCTCGGCATGCCCACGACCGCCGCCTCGACGACGCGATCGTCGGCGATCAAAATCGCTTCGAGGTCGCTCGGGAAGATGTTGAAGCCGCCCGAAATGATCATGTCCTTCGCGCGGTCCATCAACGTCAGGAAACCGTCTTCGTCGATCCGTCCGATGTCGCCGTGGCGATAGAAGAGATTTCCGTCGCCATCATACCAGTGCATTGCCTTGGTCGCGTCGGGGCGATTGTTGTATCCGGTCATCATCGCGGGGCTGCGGCCGACGACTTCGCCGACCGATCCTTGCGGCAGTTCCTTGCCCTCCTCGTCGATCACCTTGGCGATATGCCCGGGCGCTGGCTTGCCGACGGTGTGCAGCTTGTCGGGAAATTGATGCGCCTCAAGGATGAACGCCGCGCCGCCTTCGGTCATGCCGTAAATCTCGACCAGCCCGCCCGGCCAACGCTCCAGCACATCGGCCTTCAGCGCCGCGGGGAAGGGCGCCGAGGTGCAATATTTCATCACGAAGCTGGAAAGGTCGAAGCTGCCGAAATCGTCGAGCGCCATGATGCGGCGATATTGGACGGGCACCAGCATACAGTTCGTCGCGCGTTCCCGTTCGGCAAGTTCGAGGAAACCGCGCGCGTCGAATTTCTTCATCAACACGACTTGCCCGCCCGACCCGACCGTCGGCATGAAGCTCGCCATCGTTGTGTTCGAATAGAGCGGGGTCGACAGGATCGTCACGGCCTTGGGCCCATAAGCGGGCGCACCACGGACGATATGCTGCCAGCGCATCGCATGGCTGTGGACGATGCCCTTGGGCGTGCCCGTCGTCCCCGACGAATAGATGATGTTGAACCCGTCCTCGGGCCGGATGTCGACCGGGGCGGGTTTGGCGCCCGCTAGTGACAGCCAGGAGTCGAGGGGCGTTCCCGCGTGGCTGCCGTCCATCGCGATCAGGTCGCTTGCGGCGCTGACCTGCCCGTCGAGGCTCGATTTCGCGGCGCTGTCGAGGAACAGGTGGCGCGCGCCGGTGTCGGCGATCATCGCCGCCATCTGCTCGCCGGTCGCGCTGTTGGTGACGAGCCCCGCGACGCCGCCGGCGCGTAAGGTGCCGAGGATCACCGCCATCTGCTCGACGCTGTTGAGCCCGGCGACCGCCGTGCGGTCGCCCTTTGCGAATCCGTCCTGTTGCAATCGCGCCGCGATTCGGTCGGTCAATTGATCCAGTTCGGACCAGCTCAGCCGCCGGAACGGGTCGGCAGCCGCTACGGCATCGGGACGCTCCGCGGCATGGGCACGGACAAGGTCGGGAAGGGTGGCGAAGTCACCGTCAAGCATTTCGATACTGGTCATGCCCGAGGACTAGCACAGCCGAAAAGCGGTGCAATGCCGGGCGGGGCGGCAGGCGACAGTATGTTACGGCAAGGGCGGGGTCGGGGATGGCATCATCGGGTATGGAAGAGGGAGGCGACAGGAAGTTGCTCGTCGCCGTCTATCATCCGCAGCCGGATCGGGCCCATGCGCTGATGGCGGCGATCGGTGCCGCCGGCCTTGCTGTGCAACTGCTACCGCAGCATGTCGACGGTCTGCGCGCATGGGTCGACAGCTGTTTCGACCTGCTGATCGTCAATCCGTTCCTCGACTGGCAGGAGCCGTTCGAATTTGTCCGGCTGGCGCGGTCGATCGCGGGGCGGCGGCCGCTGCTCGTCATCTCGGACCGCGACGCGCTCGGCGACCGGATGAAGGCGCTGGGTGCGGGCGCGGACGATGCCGTCGGCTGGACCGACAATCTCCCCGAAGTGCTGGCGCGGATCGCGAGCCTGCTCCGCCGCAGCCGTATCGCCGCGGGCCAGCTCGGCGAGGGCGAGCTTCGCATCGACCTGATCGATCGCCGCGTCGAGCGCGCGGGGCGACTCATCCGCCTGCCGCTGCGCGAGTTCGACCTGCTCGCCAATCTCGCACGCGTCCCCGACCGCCCAGTGTCGCGCGATGCGTTGCTCCGTGCGGTGTGGCGGATCGATTTCGATCCCGGCACCAACCGGGTCGAGGTGCATATGTCGCGGCTGCGCGCCAAGGTCGATCGCGGCTTCGACTGGCCGATGCTGCATACGGTGAAAGGGCGGGGCTATACGCTGCGCTCGCGGCCGGAGTAGCGCGGTCTCCCCAAGGGAGGGATTTGTCGCACCCCCCTGTCACGAGCCCCAGCTTGCTTGACCAAAAGTTTCAGGTTGCTACTCATCTTCGACATAAAGAAACCAGTGATTCCGGAGATGATGCCCGATGCACCCCTCAGTCCATGCCCGCGCCAACCCCGACAAGCCCGCGATCATCGTCGCCGAAACGGGCGAGGCGATCAGCTATGGCGAACTCGACGCAGCCTCGAACCGCGCCGCGCAGCTCTTTCGGTCGCACGGGCTGGGGCACGAGGATGTCGTCGCCTTCATGCTCGACAACACGCCGCATTATTACGGTCTCACCTGGGGCGCGCAGCGCGCGGGCCTCCGCTATGTCTGCATCTCGTCGCGGCTGACGCAGGACGAGACCGACTATATCCTCGAAAACTCGGGCGCGCAGATCCTCGTCGTGTCGGCGAGCCTCGCGGGTGCGGCGCAGCAGCTCACCACCGGGATCAAGCGGTTCGCGATGGGCGGCGCCATTCCGAGCTATGAAAGCTGGGAGGATGCCGTCGCGGCGATGCCCGCGACCCCCGTCGCCGACGAGCGCGCCGGGGTCGACATGCTCTATTCGTCGGGCACCACCGGCCGGCCCAAGGGTGTGCGCGTGCCGCTGCCCGAGGACCCGGCGATCGACGCGGTCAACAGCCTCGTCATGCTCGCCTCGGCGGTGTTCCAGATCAATTCGGACAGCGTCTATCTCTCGCCCGCGCCGCTCTATCACGCCGCGCCTTTGCGCTGGTCGATGACGATCCACCGCCTCGGCGGCACCGTCGTCCTGATGAAGAAATTCGACCCCGAAGCGGCGTTGTCGCACATCGAGACTTATCGTGTGAATTCGAGCCAGTGGGTCCCGACGCATTTCGTGCGGATGCTCAAGCTCCCCGACGACGTCCGCACCCGCTACGACACCGCGTCATTGAAGGTCGCGATCCACGCCGCGGCGCCGTGCCCGGTGCCGGTAAAGCAGGCGATGATCGACTGGTGGGGCCCGGTGCTCTTCGAATATTATGCGGGGTCCGAAGGCAATGGCATGACCTTCATCTCCAGCGCCGACTGGCTGACGCACCGGGGCAGCGTCGGCCGCCCGATCCTCGGTACCGTCCATATCATGAGCGAGGACAACGAGACCGAACTCGGCCCCGACGAGGAAGGCGCGGTTTTCTTTGAAAGCGAAAATGTCTTCGAATATCATGGGGATAATGAGAAGACGGCTTCGAGCCGCAACTCGAAGGGCTGGTCGACTTTGGGCGATGTGGGTAAAGTTGATGAAGAAGGCTTCCTCTATCTCACCGACCGCAAGAGCTTCATGATCATCTCGGGCGGGGTGAATATCTATCCGCAGGAAATCGAGAATCATCTCGTCACCCACCCCAAGGTCGCCGACGTCGCGGTCGTCGGCGGGCCGCACGACGAAATGGGCGAGGAAGTGATCGCGGTGATCCAGCCCGCGAATATGGCGGATGCGACCGAGGAATTGCGCGATGAGCTGATCGCCTATGCCCGCGAGAAATTGTCGGGGGTTAAGATCCCCCGCCGGATCGACTTCCTCGAAGCGCTGCCGCGCCACGACACAGGCAAGCTCTACAAGCGTCTGCTGCGCGACCAATATTGGGAAAAGGCGAAGGCCGAGGCCTGAGCATGACCGCACGCGTCGAATTCTTCTTCGATCTGTCGTCGCCGTGGACCTGCCTTGCGTTCCACAATCTGCCCGGCGTGCTCGAACGCACGGGTGCGGCCGCGGTATACCGGCCGATCCTCGTCGGCGGGGTGTTCAACGCGGTGAATCCCGCCGTCTATGCGGCGCGCGAGCAGGTCGACAACCGGCGGCTGACGCACAGCTGGAAGATATTGAAAGATTGGGCGCGGCTCGCGGGCGTGCCGATGAATTTCCCGTCGCAGTGGCATCCGGCCAAAAGCATCGCCGCGATGCGCTTCTGCTGCGCGCTCGAGGATGATCAGGCGGCGCTCGTCCGTTTCGCGCGCGCGGCCTTCGCCAGCTATTTCGGCCGGCAGGAGAATCTCGACGACCCCGCGGTGCTCGCGGCGGTCGCCGATGCCGAGGGGCTCGACGGCGCCGCGCTCGCCGCGGCCGCAGGCAGCGACGCGATCAAGGCGCGGCTGCGCGCGAATACCGATGAAGTCATCGCGCGCGGCGGCTATGGTTCGCCGACGATCTTCGTTGACAGGGACGATATGTATTTCGGCAACGACCAGCTTCCGCTCGTCGAAGCCGCATTGGAACGCTGAAAAGGATTCTCGCGTGAAAGACCGTATTTCGATCACCATGCTCGATGGCGGGATCGCCGACGTCCGGCTGATCCGCGCCGACAAGATGAACGCGCTCGATCCCGCGATGTGGGATGCGCTTGCCCAAGCGGTCGATGAATTGAAGGCGACCGCGGGCCTCCGCGTTGTCGTGCTATCGGGCGAGGGGCGCGCTTTCTGCGCGGGACTCGATCTCTCCAGTCTCAGCAACGATCGCGATCCGGGGGCGAGCAGCGCGGGCGGCGGCCTTGCCGACCGGACCAAGGGCATCGCGAACAATGCCCAATATGCGGCGTGGGGTTGGCGCGAACTGCCGGTGCCGGTGATCGCGGCGGTGCATGGCGTCGCGTTCGGCGCGGGCAGCCAGATCATGGCCGCGGCCGACATCCGCATCGTTCACCCCGACACGCGCATCGCGATCATGGAAATGCGCTGGGGCCTTGTCCCCGACGTCGCGGGCATGGCGCTGTGGCGCACGCAGGTCGCCGACGATGTGCTGCGCGAGCTGATCTATACCAACCGCGAATTCAACGGGTCGGAAGCGAAGCTGCTCGGTTTCGCGACGCATGTTTCCGACGATCCGCTGGCGAAGGCAATGGAGCTCGCCGAGGTGATCGCCGACAAGAATCCGCATGCGATCCGCGGGGCGAAGCGGCTCTGCAACATGCTCGGCCATGCGAGCGACGCCGCAATCCTGCAGGCCGAGAGCGACGAACAGGTGAAGGTCATCCGCACGCCCAACCAGATGGAAGCGGTGATGGCGGGGATGCAGAAGCGCAAGCCGAATTTCGTCGATTAGAGCAGGGTCAAAAACCGCGCGGCATTGTCCCAGTCGCGTTTGTTGCCGGCGCGCGCTTTCTGCGCTTCGCTGTCGATGCCCCAGCGGCGTTCCTGATACAGCTCGTCGAGGCTGACCGCATCCCAAAGCGCGTCGGCGCCGAACGCCCTCTCGACGAGCGCGAGGCCCGCGACGAGCGAGCCGCCGATCGTCACCAGCGGCGTCAGCGCGGTGATGCGCCATTGGTCCTGCGCGAATGCCGCGTCCTGCAGTGCCGCGACCGTCGCTTCGGGCTGGTCGACCGGCAGTACGCCCTGCGTCAGCGCGAATTCGACGCCGTACCGCGCCTCGGCCCACGCGAGCAGCGGGTTCCACGCCGCCGCCTGTTCGGCCTGCAGCGCCGCGTCGCGCGCGTCGCGGTAGCAGAAGAGGTCGCTTTCCGCATAAGCGGCGACCGGCGCGGCGAAGGCGGAGAGATCGGGCGCGGCGAGGTCGATCGCGGCGTTGGTGAGCCCCGTCATCGGCATCGCCGCGGGGGCGATCGTTTCGCCGACATCGCGCCATTCGGCGGCGATGGCCTCGGCGAGCGCCGCGCTCGCGACCGCCAGCGGCGCGCGCTGCGGCGTGCGCACCGCCCGCCCGTCGAGCGCGATGCCCCAGCCGTCGCCCTCGGCGACGACGGCGACCTCTTTCCAGAAACGCTTCACAGGTCTTTGGGCGAACGCCAGCGGCGCGCGAGGAGCATCGGCATCACCGCGAAATCGAACGCGCCGACCAGTACGATCGCGACGCCGATCCAGCGGTCGGCCGGTTGTCCCGCGAATGCAAAGCCGCCGCCGATCAGGATGAAACCGATCGCCACGAAGGCGGCGCCCATCAGCCGCATGAGGGTGATCGCGAAAAAACGCTTCTTGGCGAGTGCGTCGTCGGTCTGGCTCATGCGCCCTCCCTATCGCCGCCGAGGTGGCGCATCAACTCCGCGAGCGCACCGTGGCCGGTCGCCTCGACCCCGGCTATGACGCGCGCGCGTTCGTCGGCGGACTTGTTCTGCGACAGCTTGATCGTCGGGCGCCATGCGGTGATCCGCATCTCGAAGCCGGTGATCGCGCCGGTCATCTTGCCGAAGATCGCGGGATTCATCTTGGCGCGCGTCCACGGCGGGTTCGCCCCGACGCGCGCTTCATGCTGTGCCGAGAGGGTGTCGAGCTGCGCGACCAGCGCGCTGTCGTCGAGCCTGCGGGCGACACCTTCCATCTCGATCGCGACATAATTCCACGTCGGCACCTGGTCGGCCGCGGCATACCAGCTCGCGCTGACATAGGCGTCGGGGCCCTGCACGACCGCGAGCGCGTTCGCGCCGCCCAGATGACGGGTGAGCGCATTGCCGCGCGCCAGATGGAATTGCAGCGTCGTCCGGTCGTCGCTCAGCACCACCGGAGCGTGCGCGACGCGCGGGCCGTCGGGGGTGCCCGCAAAGATCGCGGCAAAGCCGATCTCGCGCACGAGCAGTTCGGCGAGGTCGTCCTGTCTGGGCCGGAAGGCGCTGTTCGGGTGCATCAGCTCGGACGGGCAGGGCGCGACGGATGCTTTTTCGCGCCCGGCCTTTTGCCTGCGGGTTTCCCCGGCGCTGCCTTGCCCGGTTTCGTCTTTGCCTTGGGTTTTGCCTTGCCGACAAAATCTGTCGGTTTGCTGTCGGCGGTGCGTCCGCGCCGCTCGCCGCGTCGCGCCTTGCGAATTTGCTTGCTGTGCGCTTTCGCAGCGGCTTTTGCCGCGGCCTTCGGCGGCGGGCCCTTGGCGACATCGTCGATCCCGACCTCGCCGAGCAGCAGGTCGAAACCGAGCGCATCGAGGCTGGCGGCGAAATGCTCGGGCACCTCCGCGCTGATATCGATCGCGCCGCCGTCGGGGTGGTCGATGCGCAGCCGCCGGCTGTGGAGGTGCATCTTGCGGCTGATCGTACCGGTGAGGAAGGCGCCCTTGCCGCCATATTTGCCGTCGCCGACGATTGGATGGCCGATCGCCGCCATATGGACGCGTAGCTGGTGCGTGCGCCCGGTCAGCGGCTGGAGCTCGACCCACGCCGCGCTGTTCCCCGCGCGCTCGATGACGCGGTAGCGCGTTTTCGACGCGAGGCCGCTATCGTGGACGTGCATCTTCTCGCCGCCCGACCCCGGCTGCTTGGCGAGCGGCAGGTCGATTTCGCCCTGCGCGATGTCGGGAACGCCGACGACGATCGCCCAATAGGTCTTCCTGGCGCTGCGGTTTGAAAAGCTCTTTGCGAAATAGGCGGCCGCTTTGGGCGTGCGCGCGATCAGCAGCGCCCCCGACGTATCCTTGTCGAGCCGGTGGACGAGCTTGGGCCGCACCGGCGCGTCATATTTGAGCGCGTCGAGCAGGCCGTCGACGTGGCTCTCGGTCTTGGTGCCGCCCTGCGTCGCGAGCCCGGGCAGCTTGTTGAGCACGAGCGCGCTCGCGTCGCGGTGGATCAGCATCGACGTCGCGAGTTCGATGTCGGCTTCGGTGAGCGGACGACCCTTGCGCGCCGGGCGCGCTTCGATCTCGGCGGGCGGGGTCGGCATGACGAGCCTCTGCCCCGTTTCGATGCGGTCCGACACGTCGGCCTTTTTGCCGTCGAGCGTCAGCTGCCCCGAGCGCGCCCAGCGCGCGAGCAAGGCGTGCGGCGTCCCCGGCCGGTGGCGCTTGAACCAGCGGTCGAGCCGGATGCCGTCATCCTCCTCGGCGATCGTCGCGCCGTCGAATTTGGTGTCCCGCGCGCTCATGCCGGTATCTGCCGCATGACGAACAGACCGACCCCGCAGGCGAGGATGGCGCCGATCACCGACGCGAGCATATAGGCGGCCGCCTGAGCGATCTGACCGCGTTCGAAAAGCATCCAGAATTCCATGCTGAAGGAGGAAAAGGTGGTGAAGCCGCCGAGGATTCCGACGCCGACAAAAAGGCGCGCGGTTTCGCCGCCGTCGCTGCCCCGCGCCAGCGCGCCGATCAACAGGCCCATGAGGAGGCTGCCGGCGATGTTGATCGACAGCGTCCACCAGGGAAAGCCCGGGCCAAGCCGCGCGAGCATCGCTTGCCCGGCGAGATGGCGCGCGCCGGCGCCGATCGCGCCGCCGATCATGACAGGAAACAGGCTGTTCATGTCGCTCGCCCTAGCCGGAAACGGCGGCGAGGCATAGCGGGCGCGTCATGCTGCGCCTGATACTAGCTGTCGGGCGGCGCGAGCGCATTCGCGGGGCGTTCGTGCGCCGCGCGCCAGTCGGCGGGCCGGACAAAATCGCCTTGCCAGATTCCCCGCCGCTTCGCCTGCGCCTCGGCCTCTTCGACCATATAGGCGTCGCTGGTCGCGATCGCGCCGCCCAGCCGGACCATCTCGGCGCCGAGGTCGATCCCGTCGGGAAGCGGCCGGGTGCGGCAAGCGGCGAGGGTGCGGTCGTAATGATCCTTCGCCGCGATTTCGCAATGGAGCGGCCCGCGCCCGGCGAGCTTTACGAGCATCGCGCGCGCCTCGCGGCCGCAGGGCCACCGGCTTGCATTGGCGCGCGCGCAATCCTGCCGATATTCGGCTGCGTCGATCCCGGTCAGGCGAATCGTCAGCGTGCTGTCGTCATGCCGCACCGTCAGGCTGTCGCCGTCGATGATATGGACAAGCGGCACCGTCGCGACCGGTGCCGGCAACCAAACCCACGCCGCCAGCGCCAAACCCGCGAGCAACAGCAATGCGATGAGCGAACGCAGCCGCCGCCGCCATCGCAAACGAGTGAGGGGAGACGGAGCGCGGATCATGGCCCCCGAGTGCGCCCGCGGCTGCCGGGTTGGCAAGTCCGAATAAGATATTGACGAGGAGAACAAATCATGTCCAAAATGGACCATTCCGTTCCGGCCGACCTACCGGCGACTCATGCTAATCGCGCGCTTGGGTCCGGATTGGCGGCAAACAGGAACGAACAAAAGGTGAATGACGCCGGAATGACGACATAGTTACGCCAAGGTGGAGCGATGGAAACGGGGGCTGCAGCATGATGGACCAGAGGACGCAAATCGACTTCGACACGTCGGTTCTTCCGGATCGCGGTTTTCATTCGGGTGAGGTCTGGGCAGGGACGCAATCCAGGGGTTCGATCCCCCAGGCTGTCGCGTCGCCGCTGTTGTTCGTCGGAACCCGCGCGGATTTGCCCGATATTGCCGACCTCTCCGACATACGGGTGGCCGGAACGGTCGCGGCATCGGAGGCGGCGAGCCATATCCGGCGGACCGATACGCTCGACATCATCTGGCTGGCGGCATCGGACGCGGTGGAGAGCGAGATGCTGGCCGATATTTGCGCGGCAGCGGGCGAGCAGGGATGCAACCTGATTTGCGAAACCGCTTTGTCGGCGCTCGACCGAATTGTCGCGGCCATTCCCGCATCGATCGAGGTCCAGCTACTCGTCGACGCCGATGCGGCCGACAAGCTCGTCGCGCTCGCGGCGGCGCGGCGCACGCGGTACGGGGCGGTCCACGATATCGCCCGCGACGACGCGATGGAACGGATTGACCGGCTGCAAGAGGAAGTCGCGCGCATTTCCCGCCTTCTCGGCGACCTTGCGGGACAGCGGAGCGGTCTTCCCGGCACGCCGACCGGCTTCGTGCCATGGGACGCGGATTCGGCAGCGTCAGAGCAGGTTCGCGCGCCAACGCGCGACTATGCGGCCATGCCGCGCAGCTTCATTCCCGAAGACCGAACGCTCGACCGGCAGCGCGCGAAAGCGGTGCGGCGGATGCTGCGCCAGCGGCGGATGCGCGAGCAATATTTCCCCGCCGACCTGTTCGCCGATCCGGCGTGGGACATGTTGCTCGACCTGTATGCCGCGCGGCTCGAGCGCCAGCCGGTGTCGGTGTCGAGCCTGTGCATCGCGGCCGCTGTTCCCGCGACGACGGCGCTGCGCTGGATCAAGACGATGACCGACGCGGGCCTCTTCGTTCGCGAGGCCGATCCGCACGACGGCCGCCGCATCTTCATCGCGCTGGCCGAGGGAGCCCATGATGCGCTTTCCCGCTATTTCGAGGCGCTCGACGAATAGCGATGGCCCGGCTCCGAACGGCGCGCTAGCCTCGCCCGATGAAGAACGAAGCCGAAGTGGTTGTGAACGACCGGATGCAGAGGGGCTACCGTTACACGCGCGCGGCGCCAATGGGGCGGGCGTTCGATCCCGATTTCGAACCCGAACTCACCCCCGCGGAAATGCTGAAACTGGGCGTGTTCTGCGGGAAATATATGACCGACTGTGCGGCCGAATTCCCCGCGAGCTGGTTCGAGGAAGGGAAGCTTGCGCCACAATCTCCCGATTGTTCGCTGAACTATTTCGGCGTTCGGGCGAGCGTGCCGCTCCGCATCTGGATCGAAAAGGGCTGGATCCATCCCGACGATCCGCGGGGCTGGTTCCAATGGTATTGCCGCTATTATTCGGGGCGGCGGATGCCGGACGAAGATCGCCGGCAGATTGCGCGATGGCGCGCGTTCCGGCGTCATGCGGCGCAAGTGCGCAAGCACTGCGAGCCCGGCGATCCCTTTTGCCGCCCGAAGCAACGCCAGGCGCTGCTCCAATGGGCGTACGACAGCCGGGATATCTAGTCGGGTTTAAGAGGTGATTTCCCTTGCCGCTCCCGCACACTATGTAGGCGCCGCACGCAAGGGAGTTTCCACCGAATGCCGATCATGGCCGCCCGCCTCTATCATGACGGCAAGCTCGTCCGCGACCTCGGCCCGGACGAGGCGATCCCGGAGGATTGCGACACCGGCGATTTCTTCTGGCTTGGCCTCTACGAGCCGACCCCGGAAGAGCTTGCCGGCATCGCCAAGCGGTTCGGCCTGCATCCGCTGGCGGTCGAGGACGCGCTGAAGGCGAACCAGTTGCCCAAGGTCGAAACCTATGGCGACCAGCTGTTCATCATCACCCGAACCGCCAATCTCGACGGCGATACGATCCAGCCGGGCGAAACCGCCTTTTTTATCGGCCCGCATTTCTTCGTCAGTGTCCGCCACGGATCGGCGCGAACGCACACCGATGTTCGGGCGCGGCTCGAAAGCCTGCCGGCGAAACTCGCGCACGGCCCCGATTATGTTCTCTATGCCGTGCTCGATTTCATCGTCGATGGCTATTTCCCGGTGATCGATGCGATCGAGGAACGGATGTTGGCGGTCGAGGACAGCGTGATGGACACCCCGCTTGATGCCGCTGAAATCCGCCACCTTTACAAGCAACGGCATGAGATCATCCGCTTCCAGCGGCCGGTCGGGATGATGAAAGAGGTCGCCGGCCGCCTGACCACGGACGATGATCTACCCAATATCGACCCCGCGGTGCGTCCCTTCTATCGCGACGTCTGGGACCATGTGCAGCGCGCCGAATATCGCCTCAACGGGCTGCGCGACATTGCCGCGTCGGTCATCGAGACCAACGGCATGCTCGAACAGCAGCGTCAGGGCGTGATCACCCGCCAACTCGCCGCCTGGGCCGCGATCCTCGCGGTTCCGACCGCGATCGCGGGCATTTACGGCATGAATTTCGAGTTCATGCCCGAACTCGGCTGGGTCTTTGGCTATCCGCTGATCGTCGGCGCGATGGGCGCGATCTGCCTCACGCTCTATTGGCGCTTCAAACATATCGGCTGGCTCTGACCGCGGGCGACCCATCGCTTGCCAGCGACGACGGCTTGTGGCAGGGCGCGCACCTCCCTGATGGCGACATCTTTGGGGGCGCTTAGCTCAGTTGGTAGAGCATCTCGTTTACACCGAGAGGGTCGGCGGTTCGAGCCCGTCAGCGCCCACCACGAACCTTCCTTTCGATCGCGCGTTGGCGCTAGCGGGCCCTTGATCGCGCGAAAGGAACATTCATGCCGACCAAACTCGACGGCTCGTGCCGGTGCGGCGCGGTGCGCTTTTCGGTGATGAGCCATACGCCGGTTCCGTATCAGCTGTGCTATTGTTCGATCTGCCGCAAGCAGCAGGGCGGCGGCGGCTATGCGATCAACCTCGGCGCCGACGCGACGAGCCTGACGATCGAGGGCGAGGAGCATCTGGGCCTTTATCGCGCGCGGATCGAGGATGACGAACATTCGGCATGCAAGCTGTCCAGCGGCGAGCGGCGTTTCTGCCGTGGGTGCGGATCGGCACTGTGGCTTTACGACCCGAACTGGCCCGATCTCGTCCATCCCTTCGCGAGCGCGATCGATTCGGAGCTTCCGACGGCGCCGTCGCGTGTGCATCTGATGCTCAAATATAAGGCGAGCTGGGTCGAACCCGCCATTGGACCCGGCGATGCGGCGTTCGACCTTTACCCTGAAAAATCGATCGAAGAATGGCACAAGGCCGAGGGTGTCTGGGTCGCTTGATCTCGCGTCCGACGAGGTTAAGGGGAAAGTTATCGGAAAGGTCGCCCCATGAAAAAACTGTTCCTCACATTCGCCCCGGCGCTGCTCGCTTTTGCTCCGTCCGCGCTGGCCGCACCGAAGCAGGGCGATGTAATCATCCGTCATGTCTCGATCGTCGATGTCGAAGCGGCGAAGACGATCGCCGGGCAGGCGGTGGTGCTGAAAGGCGACGATATCGTCGCGGTGGGCGCCGATGGCGCGATTGCAAAAGACTGGCACGCGGCGCGAACGATCGAGGGCAAGAAGCGCTATCTGATCCCCGGCCTTTGGGACATGCACGTCCATTTCGGCGGCGGGCCCGACCTGATCGAAGAGAATAAGGCGCTGCTGCCGCTCTATGTCGCGAACGGCATCACCACGATCCGCGACTGTTCGGGAGATATGCCCGAGCAGGTGCTCGCCTGGCGCGGCGAGATTGCGAGCGGCAGCCTGTTCGGCCCGCGCTTGCTGACATCGGGGGCAAAGATCGAGGGGATCGCGCCGGTGTGGAAGGGCACGATCGAGGTCGGCAGCGAGGCCGATGTCGATGCGGCGCTCGACCGTTTGAAGAACCGCGACAAGGTCGATTTCGTCAAGATCACCGACAGCACGCTGAAACCCGAACTCTTCCTTTATGCGCTGCGGCAGGCGAAGATTCTCGGCCTCAAGACGTCGGGGCACATCCCGATGGCGCTGACCGTCGATCAGGCGGTCGACGCGGGGATCAGTTCGATCGAGCATCTCGACTATGCCTATAATGCCGGCGCGAAGGACGAAGCCGCGATCGCCGCCGATTTCGCCGCCGGGCGCATCGACCGCGCGGAAGCGAACCGCCGGCTGGACGCGGGGTTCGACCGCGACACCGCGATGGCGGCGTATCGCCGCTTTGCCGCCAAGGGCGTGTTCGTGACGCCGACGCTCAACGGCAGCCGCATCATCGCCTATCTCGACCGCGACGATCATTCGAAGGACGAAGGGCTTGCCTATATCGGGCCGAAGCTGCGCAAGACCTATGATTGGCGGATCGAGCGTGCGGCCAAGGCCGATGCGGCGGCGATCGTGGCACGGCACAAGCAGATCGAGGATGTGGCGACGATCCTGCCGATGCTCGCCGAAGCGGGGGTACCGATCATCGCGGGGACCGATGCCGGCTTCCTCAACAGCTTCAACTATCCCGGGTTCGGGCTGCACGACGAGATCGAGCTTTTCACGGCGAAAGGCCTGACACTCGCGCAGGCGCTCGCTTCGGCGACGCGTGCGGGACCGGCATGGTTCGGGCAGCTCGATCGTTATGGGGCGATCAAACCTGGAATGGCGGCCGACCTCGTGCTGCTCACCAAGAATCCGCTCGAGGACAGCGCCGCCACGCGCGCTATCGATACGGTGGTGCTGCGCGGAATGGTCCAGGATCGCGCGACGCTCGACAAGATGCTCGCCGATACGCGGGCGAAGGTCGCGGCGTGGAACGCCGAGGGGGCGGCGCGTTAAGGGATTACGGCGCGCGACGCTTGCCGTGCGCGCCAGACGCTCCAAAGCGTGAACAGGCCCATCCCGGCCCATATGACGTTGAGCACGGCCGAGGGCAGCGCGCCGTTGTAGCCCGAATTGACGATGAAGCCCCCGGCGCCGATCACATTCATCCACTGATAGAAATAACTGCGCCCCTCGAGCTTGCCGAGCGACAGCAGGATATAGGCGGCGAGGATGATCGCGGCGGCGGTCCAGCCGATCACTTCGATGACGATGACCTCCGCGTCCATGCGGCCCTTCTCCAAATGAAAACGCCCGCCCCGGTGAGGGGGCGGGCGCTCATAGCATCAGCGGTGCGCGGCGTCAGGCCGCGAGTTTGCGCAGCACATAGTGCAGGATGCCGCCGTTCATATAATATTCGACCTCGTTCGCGGTATCGATGCGGCAGAGCGTGTCGAAGGCGAAGGTCGAGCCGTCGGCGCGGGTGACGTTCACCGCCACCGTCTGGCGCGGCTTCAGGTCCGCGACGCCGGTGATCGTGAACTGGTCGTCGCCGGTCAGGCCCAGCGTCTCGCGGCTCTGGCCTTCGAGGAACTGCAGCGGCAGCACGCCCATGCCGACGAGATTCGAGCGGTGGATGCGCTCGAAGCTTTCGACGATCACCGCGCGGACGCCGAGCAGGTTGGTGCCCTTCGCCGCCCAGTCGCGCGATGAGCCGGTGCCATATTCCTTGCCGGCGATGACAACGAGCGGCGTGCCGTCGGCCTTGTGGCGCATCGCGGCGTCGTAGATCGGCATGACCTCGGCGCCATAGCGCGACATGCCGCCCTCGATGCCGGGGACCATTTCATTCTTGATGCGGATGTTGGCGAAGGTGCCGCGCATCATGACGTCGTGGTGGCCGCGGCGGGCGCCGTAGCTGTTGAAGTCGGCCTTGCTAACCTGATGTTCCATAAGCCATTTTCCGGCCGGCGAGTCCGCCTTGATGCTGCCGGCGGGGGAAATATGGTCGGTGGTGATGCTGTCGCCGAGGATCGCGAGTGGTTTGGCGTCGATGATGTCGGCGACCGGCGCCGGGGTCATCGACATGCCCTCGAAATAGGGCGGGTTCGCCACGTAAGTCGAGCCCGCGCGCCACTGATAGGTGTCACTGCCCTCGACCGAAATCTTCTGCCAATGCTCGTCGCCCTTGTAGACATGGGCGTAGCGCGCCTCGAACATGTCGCGGTCGACCGCGCCCTGCACCGTCTCGGCGACTTCCTGGTTGGTCGGCCAGATGTCCTTGAGGAACACGTCGTTGCCCGACTGGTCCTGCCCGATCGGCGTGGTGGTGAAATCCTCGATCACCGTGCCCTTCAGCGCATAGGCGACGACGAGCGGCGGCGAGGCGAGGAAGTTGGCGCGCACGTCGGGCGATACGCGGCCTTCGAAGTTGCGGTTGCCCGAGATCACCGCCGCGGCGACGAGGCCATTCTCGTTGATCGCCTTCGAAATCGGCTCGGCGAGCGGGCCCGAGTTGCCGATGCAGGTCGTGCAGCCATAGCCGACGAGGTTGAAGCCGATATTGTCGAGATGCTTTTGCAGCCCGGCCTTTTCGAGATAGTCGGTGACCACCTGCGACCCCGGGGCGAGCGAGGTCTTGACCCACGGCTTGGGCTTCAGCCCCAGCGCGTCGGCCTTTTTCGCGACGAGCCCCGCGGCGACGAGCACGCCGGGGTTCGAGGTGTTGGTGCAGCTGGTGATCGCGGCGATGGTGACGTCGCCGTCGCCGATGTCGAAATCCTTGCCCTCGACCGGCACGCGCGCCTGCGCCTTGTTGTATACCTTCGCCATGTCGGCGTTGAACACATCGTCGACCTCGGGAAGCGAGACGCGGTCCTGCGGACGCTTCGGCCCCGCGAGCGACGGGACGACGGTGCCAAGGTCGAGTTCGAGCGTGTCGGTGAACACCGGGTCGGCGGCACCCTCGACGATCCACAGCCCCTGCGCCTTGGCATAGGCCTCGACCAGCGCGATATTCTCTTCGCTGCGGCCGGTCAGGCGCATATAATCGAGCGTCTTGTCGTCGACGCCGAAGAAGCCGCAGGTCGCGCCATATTCGGGCGCCATGTTGGCGAGCGTCGCGCGGTCGGCGAGGCTCAGCGAGGCGAGGCCGGGGCCGAAATATTCGACGAAGCGGCCGACGACGCCGCGCTCGCGCAGCATCTGCGTCGCGGTGAGCACGAGGTCGGTCGCGGTGACGCCCTCTTTCAGCTTGCCGGTGAATTTGAAGCCGACGACTTCGGGGATCAGCATCGACACGGGCTGGCCGAGCATCGCGGCCTCGGCCTCGATCCCGCCGACGCCCCAGCCGAGCACGCCGAGCCCGTTGATCATCGTCGTGTGGCTGTCGGTGCCGACGCAGGTGTCGGGATAGGCGACGGTTTCACCCGACGCGTCTTCGCTCGACCACACCGCCTGCGCGATATGCTCGAGGTTGACCTGGTGGCAGATGCCGGTGCCCGGGGGCACCGCCTTGAAATTGTCGAGGCTCTTCGATCCCCATTTCAGGAAGTCGTAACGTTCGCCGTTGCGATAATATTCGATCTCGACATTCTGTTCGAACGCCTTGGGGTGGCCGAATTCGTCGACCATCACACTGTGGTCGATGACGAGGTGAACGGGAACGAGCGGGTTGATTTTCGACGTGTCGCCGCCGAGCGTCGCGATCGCGTCGCGCATCGCGGCGAGGTCGACGACGCAGGGAACGCCGGTGAAATCCTGCAGCAGCACGCGCGCCGGGCGATACTGGATCTCGCGGTTCGAATGCGGGTCCTTCTGCCAGTCGACGAGCGCCTGCACGTCATCCTTCGACACGGTGAAGCCGCCATCCTCGAAGCGCAGCAGATTTTCGAGCAGCACCTTCATCGAAAAGGGCAGGCGCGAAACGTCGCCGAGCTTGGCCGCGGCCTTGTCGAGCGAATAGTACGCGTACTTCTTATCGCCGACGTCGAGCGTCGAGCGGGTTCCCAGCGTGTCGTGGCCGGTGGTGGTCATAGGATTGCAGTCCCCATGTTGGCGCGGCGGGGAATGACGGCCGGTGCCCGTTCGGGAGAGCGGAGCTAAGCGGAGTCGCACGCGCAGGTTTATGTTGGCGCCGCCTTACGCCGAGGGTGGGGAAATGCAAGGGGGTGGGGGGGAGATGATGTTCCCTCACCCCCTTTGCGAGCGTCCAATATTCAGTCCGGCAAAGGCCGCACCGCGCGGGGCCTTCGGTCGGGGCCGACCGCGACGAAGATGAAGACCGCCTGCGTGACCTTGTGCGCTTCGTCGGCATGGCGGTCGCGCGCCCAGGTTTCGACCTCGACGTGCATCGAGGTGCGTCCGACCTTGACGAGGCGGCCGAAGACCGAGACCTCGTCGCCGACGAAGACGGGGCGGTGGAAGGACATGCCCTCCACCGAGATCGTCACCGCGCGGCCGCGCGCGTGGAGCGACGCGACCGACGAGGCGGCGAGGTCCATCTGCGCCATCAGCCAGCCGCCGAAAATATCGCCATAGACATTGGCGTTGGCGGGCATGGCGGTGACGCGGACGGCGGGAAGGGCGCCCGGCATCGCTTCGGGAGCGGCGTCACTTGGCAAGATAGGCCTCCTTCACGCGCGCGCGGGCGCGCATCGATTTCGCGGCGGCGACCATCGCGATCAGCGCGGGGCGCACCTCGTTCCATCTGCGCGTCTTGAGCCCGCAGTCGGGATTCACCCATAGCTGTGCGGGCGGGACATGCTTTGCGGCGAGGGTGAGGAGGTCGGTCATCTCGCGTTCCGCGGGGATGCGTGGGCTGTGGATGTCGTAGACGCCGGGACCGACCTCGTTCGGATAGGCATAGCTGGCGAAGGCGTCGAGCAGCTCCATCTGCGATCTTGCGGTTTCGATCGAGATGACGTCGGCGTCCATCGCGCCGATCGCACGGATGATGTCGTTGAATTCCGAATAGCACATATGTGTGTGGATCTGCGTGTCGTCGCGGACGCCCGCGGCGGCGATGCGGAAGCTTTCAACCGCCCAGTCGAGGTAGTGCTGCCATTCGGAGCGGCGGAGCGGCAGGCCTTCGCGCAAGGCCGCCTCGTCGATCTGGATGATCGGGGCGCCGGCGGCTTCGAGGTCCGCCACCTCGTCGCGGATCGCGAGCGCGATCTGGCGGCAGCTTGCCGCGCGTGGTTGGTCATCGCGGACGAAGGACCAGTTGAGGATGGTGACGGGGCCGGTGAGCATGGCCTTCATCGGCAAGCCGGTCTGTTCCTGCGCAAAGCGCCACCAGTCGACGGTCATGGGTTCGGGGCGCGAGACGTCGCCGTAGAGGATCGGCGGGCGGACGCAGCGTGAGCCATAGCTTTGCACCCAGCCGGCGCGGGTGAAGGCGAAGCCGGCGAGTTGCTCGCCGAAATATTGCACCATGTCGTTGCGCTCGAACTCGCCGTGGACGAGGACGTCGAGGCCGATTTCCTCCTGCCACTTGACCGCGGCGCGCGTTTCGACGCGGAGATATTGGGCGTAAGCCGCGTCGTCGATCTCGCGCCGGATATGCGCGGCGCGCGCCTTGCGGACCTCGGGGGTCTGCGGGAAGCTGCCGATCGTGGTGGTAGGGTATGCGGGGAGGTTGAGCCGTCGCTGTTGCGCTTCGCGGCGCGCGGCGAAGGGGGAGGCGCGGTGCGTGGCGCTTTCGTCGAGCGCGGCAAGGCGGGCGGCGACGGCGGGGTCGTGGATTTTCGGTGAGGTCGACCGCGCGACCGCGGCGATGCGCGAGGCGGAGAAGGCGGCGAAGCTTGCGTCCTCGCCCTCGTTGAGCGCTTTCGCAAGCGCGGCGAGTTCCTCGACCTTTTGCGCGGCGAAGGCGAGCCACTGGGCGATTTCGGGGTCGAGCGCGGTTTCGAGCGCGAGGTCGACGGGGACGTGGAGGAGCGAGCAGGAGGGCGCGAGGATGAGGTCGCGCTTTCCGGCGAGGGTCTTGAGGCGCCAGTAGAGATTGGGGAGGTTGGCGCGCCAGATATTGCGGCCGTCGATCACGCCGAGCGACAGCAAGACGTGCGGCTGGAGCTTTGCCAGCACGGGTTCGAGCTGATCGGGCGCGCGGACGAGGTCGAGGTGGAGGCCGTGGACGGGCAGCTCGGCGACGAGATCGAGATTGTCGCCGAGGCCGCCAAAGTAGGTGGTGAGCATCAGCTTGGGCCCGCGCGTCGCGAGGCTGGCATAGGCGCGCTCGAAGGCGGTGCGCTGGTCGCCCGTCAGGTCGAGCACGAGGCAGGGTTCGTCGATCTGCACCCACTCGGCGCCGAACGCGGCGAGGCGGGCGAGGATTTCGGCGTAGGTTTCGAGTAGCTGGGGCAGCAGCGCGAGCGGTTCGACCGCTTTGCCCTTGGCGAGCATCAGATAGCTGACGGGGCCGAGGAGGACGGGGCGCGTCGCATAGCCGAGCGCCTTCGCTTCTTCAAATTCGTCGAAGATCTTGGTCGAGGCGATGCGGAAGCTCTGGCCGGCGGTGAGTTCGGGGACGAGGAAATGATAGTTGGTGTCGAACCATTTGGTCATTTCCATCGCGGTCGTGTCGCCGCCGTGGGTATGGCCGCAAGCGGCGGGCGCCTGCGCGCCGCGCGCCATCGCGAAATAGAGGTCGGGATCGACGGTCGCGCCGCTCCAGTCGTAGCGCGACGGGACCGCGCCGACGAGCGCGCTTGTGTCGAGGACATGGTCGTAGAGCGAGAAGTCGTTCGAAGGCAGGATGTCGGCGCCGAGCGCCTTCTGCCGCGCCCAGCCCACCGCGCGAAGGCCCGTGGCGGCGATCTGCAATTCGGCGAGCGAGGATTTGCCCGCCCAGTAATTTTCGAGCGCGAATTTGAGCTCGCGGCGGAGGCCGATGCGGGGGAAGCCGAGGGTGGCGACGCTGACAGTCATGTTTCAAGCACCTTGCGATGGGCAAGGCGCCGGGCAGACGCGTAGGCACGGGGACCCGCACCCGCGAGGCAAGGTCGGGCGCAGCCATGCTTGCGGCCTGACCGGACACCCCGCCGGAGGACGTATCTGACGAGGCAGGTCTCCTGGCTCGCGGGTCCATGCTGCGGTCGGGCCTTCCCGGTTCCTTGCCGAACCAGTGACACATGATGACCGCCGCTCGCCGCTTACAGTTGCGGGGGCAGCGCCGGATTCGTCCCTGTCGGGACCCACCGGCTTCCCGTCTTAGCTTCGTGCCGCACGGGCGACGCGAAGAACCTCGACAGCTTTCAGGATATTCCTTTCGTGCAGCTTGTCAATCATCATATAAAGAATTCTTTATATCAAACTTCATGGTCCAAATTTCTTCTTTCCTACATTATCCAAATAGGTTCAAAATAATTCAGATTCATTCCAAGTGATTCGGGAGATGGAGCTATGGGGCGTAAGGTGGCGCGGGGTTCGCGGGGGAAATCGGGAGAAAACGGTGGGGGCGGGAATGGTGCTCACCCCGCTGCGACTAGCCAGCGAGCTGGCAAGTCTCGCACCCCCTCCCGCAAGCGGGAGGGGATTCAGGGGGGCGCCGAGGGGGCCAAGAAGGAAAATCCCTTCATGCCCGGGCTGCGCATTCGCGAGGATGGGTGGACCGTGGCGCGGACGCGGACGTTTCTTGCCGTGCTGGCGCAGTCGGGGTGCGTCACCGATGCGGCGCGGGTGGCGGGGATCAGCCGCAAGTCGGTCAATGACGCGCGCCGTCGCTTTGACGCGTTTGATCGCGCCTGTTCGACCGCGCTGGCGCGCGCGCTGCGCGGATTGCAGGCGGTCGCCTATGAACGCGCGGTGGTGGGGCGCGAGATGGTGGTGATCCGGGGCGGCAAGGAGGTCGAGCGGCGGATCGTGCCGTCGGACGCGATGCTCGGGCTGCTGCTGAAGCGCGGCGAGCTGGGAGAGGGCGGCGCGGCGGGGACAAGGTACCGGCGCTATGACGGCGATGCGGCGATCAGCGCCGAGGAGCATCTGGCGGGCTGGCGCTTCGACGGCGGGGGGATCAAATATTTCCATCCGGGCAGCGCGACAGAGAAGCTGCTCGGCAAGCTCGACCGGATGCGCGCGGCGCACGCCGCCGAGAAGGCCGGGGAGGAGGCCGCGACGGGCTTGTGCATGCGCTGCGGCCAGTTGGCGGCGGGCGAGGCGCTCGCGCGGCTCGCGGCCGAGCGCGCGCGCGAGGCGGGCGGCGCCGATCCGGGCGGGGGCGATGCGGGCGGCGGCGACCGGGGCGGGCGCGACGCCGCTAGCGGTTGAGCGCGTCGTTGATCGTGGTGAAGATGCCCGCGAGGCTGAGCCCGAGCATCTGGAAGGCGATGAGGCAGGCGAGCGAAATCAGCGCGGCGATCAGGCCATATTCGATGGCGGTCGCGCCCTTCTGGTCCTTGATCAACCCCGTTCGCGGCATGGCCCGCATATCCCTGTCCCCCGTTCCGTCGCTTCGGTCGCGGTGCGGGAATAGCGCGGCGGGGTCGCGATTTTGCTGCGGAACAGGCTTAACGCGCGGATAAGCCGGTATTAATCGAAGGCTCAGCCGCCCGCCATGCTGCGCACCGGCTTGGGGGCGAAGGCGCGGACGCGGTTGCGGCCGCTACGCTTGGCTTCGTAGAGCGCCTGATCGGCCTGTTGCATCAGCGCCGACAGGCCGGCGGCGGGGGCGCCGATCGCGATGCCGAAGCTCGCGGTGGGGCAGAGGCTGGCGGGGATGCGGCCGGCGCAGGCGGCGGCGAGGCCGGTGCGGACCGCCTCGGCGAGCTGGCGCGCCGCCTCGACCCCCGCGCCGGGGACAAGCAGCGCGAACTCTTCGCCGCCGATGCGCCCCGCGACCATTTCGGCGGGGCCGATCAGCCGGACGTGCGCGCCGAAGGCGGCGATGATCGCGTCGCCGACCGCGTGGCCGTGATTGTCGTTGACCGATTTGAAGCGGTCGAGGTCGGCGATGATCAGCGCGACGGGCGCGCGCTCTTCGAGGCAGCGGCGGAGCGCGGCCGCCGCCTGCGCCTCGAACCCGCGGCGGTTGAGCAGGCCCGAGAGATCGTCGGCGTCGACCTCGCGGCGGAGTTCGGCGATCTGGTCGAGCGCGACCGCGACCATCAGGCTGATCGCCGCGACGATCGACACCATCGCCTGGCTGAACTGGACGGTGGTCCAATAGACCGACTGCTGGAAGCCGACATAATCGTCGAAGCCGCCGTGGAGCGAGAGCAGGACGACGGGGCGGACGATGAGGTTGAGCGCCGAGATCGCCGCGACCCAGAAGAGCACGCGGTCGATGAGGTGGCGCTTTTCGAGCGGCCAGAGCGCGGCGACGACCATGATCGCGATGATCCCGGCGCCGATGCTGATCGACAGGATGCGCGCGGCGATGCTCGGGCTGCCGATCAGGAACCAGAGGAAAACCGCGGTCGCGACGCCGGTGGTCGCGGCCATCGCGCGCCACGGCACGGGGAGCGCATAGCGTTTGATGATCGCGGCGGCGAAGAGCACGCCGGTCATCAGGAAGAGGAAATTGGCGGGGAGCCGCTGCAGCTCCATCGGCAGGACCGGGCCGACGTCCTGGATCAGGAAGGCGAGCGCGGTGGCGGTATAGGCGCCGGCGGCATAGGCGACATAAGGCTCGCGCCGGTTCAGCCACAGCAGGAAAAAGGCGACCGCGAACAGGAGGCCGATGCCCGGATTGAGCAGCGAGATGAAAAATTGTCCGTTCACACTACCGCTTTCTGCCCCCGCCCCCCGGGGGTAGCAGGACATGGATAACAAGTGGTTACTTTTCGGGGAGTTAAGTCACGGTTACGCGGTGCCGCGCACGACGAGGTGGACGGGGATGCGGGTGCCGCTGCGCGTGCGTTCGTCGTCCTCGAGCGCCATCGCGACGAGCGCCTCGCCCGCGGCGTCGAGGTCGGGCTCGAGCGTGGTGAGCGCGGGGTCGGCGAGGGTGCCGGCGCGGATGCCGTCGAAGCCGATCAGCGCGACGTCCTGCGGCACGCGGCGGCCGGCGTCCTTGAGGCCCTGGAGCACGCCCAAGGCGAGCATGTCGCTGGCGGCGAAGATCGCGTCGGTTTCAGGATGCGCTTCGAGGAGGGCCTGCACCGCGGCGACGCCCTGCGCGTGGCGGTCGGCGGCGGCGGGGGGCTCGGCGACGACGGGGGTGAGGCCGTGGAGGCCGAGCGCGGCGGTGAAGCCGTCGCGGCGCTCGTCGAACTGGCGCTGCGGCGACTGCTGCGGCCCGACGAAGGCGATGTGGCGGCGGCCGGTGGCGATAAAATGCTCGGCGGCGAGCTGGCCGCCGATGTCATTCTCGCTGCGCATCCAGTGGAAGGGGCTGCCCGGACTGCCCCAGCAGACGAAGTCGAGGCCTGACGATTGTGCGGCGGCGAAATAGTCCCACGCCGGACGGTTGCTGGTCGTGCCGATGACGATCATCGCGTCGGCGAGCCCCGAGGCGACGAAATCGGCGCGGAAATTGTCGGCATTTTCCTGGAACGAAACGAGCAGGTTGAAGCCGCGCGCCGAGGTCGCGGCGGCGATGCTGCCGAGCAGTGCGAAATAGAAGGGGTTGATCGCGCTGCGATCCTCGCCCGGACGGCAGATGGTGACGAGCGCGATCGTCTCGCTGCTTTTCAGGCGCAGCGACGAGGCGTGGCGGTCGACGACATAACCGAGCTCTCGCGCGGCGGCGGAGACGCGCGCGCGCGTCTCGGCGTTGACGCCGGGGCTGTTGCGCAAAGCGCGCGAGACGGTCGATTGCGACACGCCGGCGCGCTCGGCGACGTCGAACGATGTGGGACGCAGCATCTTTCCGTTCACCTCTCGCCTCTCCCCCCTTGCGCCGTCTGTTGCCGCGAGCGCGTGGGTTGTCAATCGGCGAGGCCATCCAGTGCAAGCAGCGCGAAGCTCGCGAGCCAATGCTCGCCCATATAGTCGCCGGTGACGTGCGGGAGCGCGGCGGCGAGGTGGCGCTCGGCCGCGGCGGTGGCGACCGGGCTGGCGGGGTGAGCGGGGCCCAGCGCGGCGGCGATGGCGCGCCAGCTCCACGCGCGGCTGAGGTTGAGGCCGTCGAGATGCGCGATCTTGCCGTCGCTGCGGTCGGAGACGGTCGCGGGGGTGAAGAGCGTCGCGGGTTGCTGCGTGGCGGCACGCGGGAGGAAGGCGTCGAACCAGCGGGGGAAATCGCCGCCGAGGACGGCCGCCATCAGATGCGCTTCGGTGAGCGCCGAGGAAAGGAATTCGTCGCCGCCGGGCTCCCACGCCTGGCAGTCGCGGTCGGCACCGAACCATTCGTCGGCGCGGGCGTCGATGAGGGTGACGAGCGCGGGATCGCGGGTTTCGGCCCAGTGGCGCGCGAGGAGCAAGGCGAAGGCGATGTTGAAATGGGTGCCGACGCGCAAGGGATAGGTGAGTTTGGGCAGGAAGGTATGGAAGCGTTCGGCGAAGGCGAGGGCGAGCGGTTCGAGCGCGGCGGCCCAGGGGGCGTCGTGGCGTGCGGCCTCGGCGTGGAGCGCGAGGAGCCACGCCCAGCCGTAGGGGCGCTCGAAGGCGGCCGAATAAGGGCGATCGAGGAAGGCGCGTTCGCCCGCGACCTTTTCGGGGACGAGCATTTCGCCGGCGCGCGCGCGGATTTGGGCGGCGACGGGCAGGTCGGGAAAACGGCGCGCGAGGCGGAGGATCTGCCACCAGCCGTGGACGCAGCTGTGCCAGTCGAAGCTGCCGTGGAAGATCGGATGATGCTCGCGCGGGGGCTTGGCGTCCTCGGGGCCGACGAGGACGAGGTCCATCTTGTACGGATATTCGCGGCCGAGGTGCGCGAGGGTGGCGGTGGCGAAGCGGGTGGCGTGAGTGGCGGTGAGGTGCATTCCGTCGTCCTAGTCGAGATGATCCTCCCTGTCGCGCAGCGATGGGGAGGTGGCAGCGCGAAGCGCTGACGGAGGGGCAGTAACGCGGCCCCTCCACCGCTCGCTTCGCGAGCGGTCCCCCTCCCCACGGCTTCGCCGCAGGGAGGATCTTTAGAAAGCGAAGAGCCAGATGAAGACGATGTTCACCGCGAGCAAAGGCACCGCCGTCCCGATCTGCGCCTTGATCACACCATAGGGGTTTTTGAGTTCGAGCAGCGCCGCTGGGACCAAATTGAAGTTCGCCGCCATCGGGGTCATCAGCGTGCCGCAGAAGCCCGCGAGCATGCCGATCGCCGCGACGACCGCGGGGTCGCCGTCATATTGCTCGATCAGCAGCGGCATGCCGACCGCGGCGAGCATCACCGGGAAGGCGGCGAAGGCGTTGCCCATCACCATGGTGAACAGCGCCATGCCGAGCCCGAAGGCGAGCGTCGCGCCGAACAGGCTGCCTTCGGGGATTGTCGTGCCGATGAGGTCGCCGACCACCTCGCCGACCCCGGCGAGCGCGAAGACCGCGCCGAGGCTCGCGAGCATCTGCGGCAGGATCGCGGCCCAGCCGACCGCGTCGAGCAGGCGGCGGCCCTGCTCGAGCGGAAGCAAAGGCGGCGGTTTGAGGCGCGCCATGCCGACGCCAAGCGCGATCAGCACGCCGATACCGAGCGAGATGAGCGTCGCCTGCTTGGGGTCGGCGAGGCCGGGGACCCATTTGAACAGGAAGGTGCCCGCGAGCGCGACCGCGGGGATGATCAGCGCGACGAGGAGCAGGAAATTGCCGTGGCGCGCGGCGCGTTCCGCCTGAACGTCGGCGGGGACATCGCCGCCCGGCGCGCGGCCGATCTGGCCGGTGCCGGCTATGGCGACGAGGGCGAGGACGAGCAGGCCGTTGCCGAAATCGCCGAGGCGGTCGCCCGCGAGCATCGACAGCGCGAGCAGGCCCCAGAAGGCGGCGTTGCCGAAGCGTTTCGGGTTGCTGCGGTCGAGAAGGCCGAGCGTGGCGAAGAGTGCGAAGGTGACCCCCGCGAGGATATAGACGAAGCCGAGCGTGATCATGCGCCCGCCTCCTGCTTCTTCATTCGCCGTTCGAGGCGGCGGAGGCGGAGGCCGTGGATGATGAAGGCGGCGATCGCGGTCGGGATCGCCCAGAGCGAGAAGTGCAGCGGCTCGATGATATAGCCATAGCCTTCGAGTACGCCCTTCATCAGCAGGATCGAGCCGATCGCGAGGAAGATATCCTCGCCGAAAAAGAGGCCGACATTGTCGGTCGCGGCGGCGAAGGCCTTGACCTCCTCGCGCTGGTCTTCGGTGAGCGCGTCGTTCTTCGCCTCGGCGGCGGCTTCGGCCATCGGCGCGACGAGCGGGCGGACGGTCTGCGGATGCCCCGCGACCGAGGTGAGGCCGACCGCCGCCATCGCCTGCCGGAGAAGCAGATAGGAGGTGAGCAGGCGGCCGAGCGTTGCGCCCTTCATGCGGCCGATCAGGCTGCGCGCATGTTGTTGCAGGCCATAAGCTTCGAGCAGGCCGATGACGGGGAGGACGATCCAGACGATGCTGACATAGCGCGTGTCGTTGAACGCCTTGCCGAAGGCGGCGATGATCGCGGTGACGTCGAGCCCCGCGGCGAGCCCGGTCGCGAGCGCCGAGGCCATGATCACGAGCAAAGGATTGAAGCGGAGCAGGAAGCCCGCGATGATGATGAGGATGCCGATCAGGACGAGCATGATTGCACCCCTCTTTCGTCATTCCCGCGAAAGCCGGAGCCCAGCGAGCCAGCGCCGCAACTCGGTTCCCGCTTTCGCGGGAATGACGAAGTTTTAGGTGGCGCAAATCTCAATCTATTCTCCCCCCGCTTTCCCATAGCCCCCGCCGCCGGGCGTTTCGATCACGAACGCGTCGCCTGCCGCTAGTTCGGCGCTGCCCGTCGCCGCCAGCATCTCGACCGAGCCGTCGGCGCGTTCGACCCAGTTGCGGCCGGGTGCGGCGTCGGCGCCGCCCGCGAGGCCCTTTGGCGCGATCTTGCGGCGATTGGCGAGGATGTTCGCGGCCATCGGTTCGCGGAAGCGGATGCGGCGGGTGGCGCCGTCGCCGCCGTGCCATTGTCCCGCGCCGCCCGAGCCTTTGCGGATCGAGAACTCCTCGACGATCACCGGGAAGCGCGTTTCCATCACTTCGGGATCGGTCATGCGGCTGTTGGTCATATGCGTCTGGATCACGCTGGTGCCGTCGAAGCCGGGGCCGGCGCCCGAGCCGCCGGCGATCGTCTCATAATATTGGTGAGCGTCGTTGCCGAAGGTGAAATTGTTCATCGTCCCCTGCGCGGGCGCCATCGCGCCGAAGGCGGCGAACAGCGCGTCGGTGATGACCTGGCTCGTCTCGACATTGCCCGCGACGACCGCGGCGGGATAGCTTGGGGAAAGCATCGAATCGTCGGGAACGGTCAGCGTGACGGGGGCGAGGCAGCCCTCGTTCATCGGGATCGGGTCGTCGAGCATGGTGCGCAGCACATAGAGGACGGCGGCGCGGACGACGGGCATCGGGGCGTTGAAATTGTCGGGGAGGGTGGCGCTGGAGCCGGTGAAGTCGATCGTGACGTCGCGCGCTTCGCGGTCGACTGTGACGGCGACCGCGACCACGGCGCCATTGTCCATCGCGTAGCCGAACTGGCCGTCGTCGAGGCGGGCGATCAGCTGGCGCACCGCGACTTCGGCCTGGCGCTGGCCGTGCGCCATATAGGCGGCGACGGTCGCGGCGCCGTGCGCGGCGCTGAGGTCGGCGAGCGCGCTCGCGCCGCGCTGGCAGGCGGCGACCTGCGCCTTCAAATCGGCGATGTTGAGCGCGGGGTTGCGTGCGGGCCAGTCGCCCGACGTGAGGTGCGTATGGACATCGGCGTCGAGGAAATTTCCGTCGTCGACGATCAGCCTGTTGTCGAAGAGGATGCCTTCGTCGGCGATGCTCTTGCTGTCGGGGGGCATCGAGCCGGGGGCGATGCCGCCGAGGTCGGCGTGGTGGCCGCGCGCGGCGACGAAGAAGCTCGGGGTTTCGCCCTCTACGAACACCGGCATGATGACGGTGATGTCGGGAAGGTGGGTGCCGCCGTCATAGGGCGCGTTGAGTGCATAGGCGTCGCCGGGGCGGATACCGCGGCCGTCGATCGTCCTTTGCCGAAGGATGGTGCGGACGCTTTCGCCCATCGAGCCGAGATGGACGGGCATATGGGGCGCGTTGGCGACGAGGCTGCCGCTGCCGTCGAAGATCGCGCAGGAGAAGTCGAGCCGTTCGCGGATGTTGATCGACGAGGCGCTGTGCTGAAGCGCGCCGCCCATCTCCTCGGCGATCGCCATGAACAGGCTGTTGAAGATTTCGAGGCGGATCGGGTCGGGGGTCGCGAGGTCGTCGTGGGCGATTGCCGCGACCTCGGCCGAGCGGGTGCGCGCGAGGAGGAGGGTGCCTTCGGGCTGGACCTCAGCGCGCCAGCCCGGTTCGACCACCGTCGTCGACAGCGCATCGATGATGATCGCGGGGCCGGCAATGCTGCGGCCGGGGGCGAGGGCGCCGCGCTGATGGAGCGGGACGGCGTGCGCCGCGCCCGCGAGCCACGCGGTGACGGTCTCGGGTTCGGCCTCGGCGGCCGGCGCGGGAGGGGGCAGGGCGGCGGGCGCATCGCCCGCCTCGGTCAGCTCGACGCGGATGCGGTCGACGACCAGATTGGCGTGCGGGGCGTAGCCGAAACGCTGGCGGAAGGCGGCGGCGAAAGCCTGCCTGACCTCGGCGGGCGGAGCCAGCGCGAGTTCGATCGCATTGTCGCTGTCGGCGAGGCGGACGAAGAGCAGCGTTTCGCGGGTAGTCTCGGCTTCCGGGGAGAGCTCGGCGCGGGCCTGTTCGGCGAGCTCGGCTTCGGCGGTGGCGAGGGCGGCGGCACACTCTTTGTCGAGTGTCAGCGCCAGCGTGCGCTCGCGGATCGCCGAGGGCTGCGCGAGGCCCATGCCATAGGCCGAGAGCACGCCCGCGAGCGGGTGGAGCAAAATCTCGTCGACGCCGAGCGCGTCGGCGACGAGGCAGACATGCTGGCCCGCGGCGCCGCCGAACCCGACGAGGCTGTAGCCTTGCGTGACGTCGTGGCCGCGCGCGATAGTGATGCGCTTGATCGCGTTCGCCATCTGCTGGACCGCGATGGCGAGCAAGCCTTCGGCGAGCGCTTCGGGGGTGATATTACCGACCTCGGCGGCCATCGCGGCGAATTTCCGCACCACGACCTCGCGGTCGAGCGGCTGGTCGCCGTTCGGACCGAAGAGTTTGGGGAAGTGACCCGGCTGAATCTTGCCGAGCAGGACGTTGCAGTCGGTGACGGTGAGCGGGCCTCCGTTGCCATAGGCGGCGGGACCGGGATTGGCGCCGGCGCTTTCGGGGCCGACGAGCAGGCGCGCGCCGTCCCAGCGGCAGATCGAGCCGCCGCCCGCCGCCGCGGTGTGGATGCGCAGCATCGGGGCGCGGATGCGCGTGCCCGCGACTACGCCCTCGTTATCGCGTTCGAGGCGCCCGGCATAATGGCTGACGTCGGTCGAGGTGCCGCCCATGTCGAAGCCGATCAGCCGGTGCTTGCCGAGCGGCGCGGCGCTGCCGACCATGCCGACGATGCCGCCCGCCGGGCCCGAGAGGATCGCGTCGCGGCCGTGGAAGGCCGACGCGGCGGCGAGGCCGCCCGAGCTCTTCATGAATTGCGGGTCGACGCCGTCGCCGAGCTGGGCGACGAACTGGCGGACATAATGGTGGAGGACGGGCGAGAGATAGGCGTCGGCGAGCGTCGTGTCGCCGCGGCCAACGAGCTTGATCAGCGCGCTGACGTCGTGGCTGGTCGAGATTTGCTTGAAGCCGAGGTCGGCGGCGATGGCGGCGAGGCGCCGTTCGTGATCGGGGTAGCGGTAGCCGTGCATCAACACGATCGCGATGCTCGAAAGGCCGCGGTCGCGCGCGGCTTGCAGGGATGCGCGCGCGGCTTCCTCGTCGAGCGGGGTCGGGATGGTGCCGTCGGGGGCGACGCGCTCGGCGATCTCGGCGACCTCGGCATGCGGCGGCGGCGTACGGTCGAGCCGGCGCGCGAACAGCTCGGGGCGGTCCTGATAGCCGATCGTCAGCGCGTCGCCGAAGCCGCGCGTGATCGCGAGCAAAGTCGGCTCGCCCTTGCGTTCGAGCAGCGCGTTGGTCGCGACGGTCGAGCCCATGCGGATCGCGAGCGGGGGGAGCGCGCCGCTGCCGGCGCCGGTGAGGTCGCGGATCGCATTGACCGCGGCGTCGCCGGGACGCGCGGGGTCCTCGGAGAGATATTTGGTCGTGACGACGGCACCGTCGGGACGCCGCGCGACGACATCGGTGAAGGTGCCGCCGCGGTCGATCCAGATATGCCAGCGGTCGTCAGTCGGGGGTGCCATTGTCGGGCCAGCGAATGACGATGGCGAGGCGCTTGTCAACCGCGGTGCGGCTCCAGCTGCCCTTCAATTGCCGCTCGATCAGGGTGCGGATGAACTGGGTGCCGAAGCTTTCGCTTTCGATATCGGGGGTTTCGGCGAGGTCGCTTTCGGTCCAGTCGAGTTCGATGTCGCCATCGTCGCGGTGCCAGCCGACCGTGAGATGTCCCTGGCCCGCGAGCGCGCCATATTTGATGCTGTTGGTAACGAATTCGTGGATCGCGAGCGAGATCGCTTGCGCCCCCTCGTCGTCCAGGCGAACGTGGGGCCCCGAAATGCCCGCCAGCTGCTGTTCCGACACCCCGGCGAGATCGAGTTCGCGGTGGATGATCTGGCCGAGCTCGACGCTGCCGACCGCGCCGGTGACGAGCATCTGCTTGGCGTCGGACAACGCGCGCATGCGGCCGTCGAAGCGCGCCTCGAAATCCTCGAGGCTTGTCGATTCGCGCAGCGTGATGCGCGCGAGCGCGCCGATGCGCGCGAAGGCGTTCTTCATCCGGTGCGCCATCTCGCCGATCATCAGCTCGCGGTCGGCGGCGTGGCGCGCCTGTTCGTCGGCGAGCGCCTGGAAGGCGCCGACGCGGCGTTGCTGGAGGCGGTGGAGCTGCATCGCGAGCAGCATGATCGCGAAGCCGAAGAGGAAGATGCCGAAGGGCCGGCCAATCCGTTCGAGCAGCCGGCCGTAGGAGATGCGCATCGTCCATTGCCGGTCGCCGACGCGGAGTTTCTGTTCGTGGGTATCCCAACCCATTTTGCCGTGGCTGAAGACGAGCGGCGCCGACGGGCCTTCGCCCGCAAAGATTTCCAGCCCCCCGATCGTGTCGAGCTGCGACCCGAGCGCCGCGGTCATCAGGTCGTGGATCCGGAAGGGGGCGTAGACGAAGGCCTCGATCGGCCGTGCGTTCGGTGCGGTGGCGAAGGCGGCCGAAGGGGACGCGTCGCCGGAGGGTGCGGCCGGGCCGGACGCGGCGCGGCCCGCATAGATGGGGACGTAGATCAGGAAACCGGGTTGCCGCTTGGCGACGCCCTTTTCCTGGACGAGCTGGACGATGCCGCTCGCCGCGGGCTGGCCGGTCTGCCACGCGCGGCGCATCGCCTCGCGCCGGATGCGCTCGCTGTACATGTCATAGCCGAGCGCCTGGTCGCGGCGCGGCGTATAGGGTTCGACGAGGACGATCGGAAAGCCGATCGGCTGGCTGGTCGCGGGCCAGACGCGAATGTCGCGCCCGTAATTCTGGCGCAGCATCGCTTCGGCCGCCGCGGGCGTTCCCTGCCGCATCGCCACCGCGATACCGATGCCTTCCATCCCCGGCGCGTGGACCTGCGGCCGCAGCGACGCGAGATAGGCGCGGATGCCCGGACCGCTCGACTGGCTGTCCGATTGATAGAGGGCGCGCACGCCTTCGAGCACCGCGATATGATCGCGCAGCCGCATATTGACCTGCATCGCGACGCGGTCGGCGCGATCGGCCTCTTCGCCGCGGTTGTAGAGGAAGCTCGCCCCCGCAGCGAGCAGCGTGGCGACCAATATGACAAGACCCACGAAGCGGGCGGAGAACGCCAGCAGCCGATCGGCCCATGAAGAAGGGCGCATTAATTCATCCTGCCTGATGGCTGCCTTGGCAGCGCCCCCCTCCACCACCCGATGTTCCATGCCGCGCCGCCGATGGCAAGTTTATTTCGTGCCGATGCGGCTGCGATGGACGGGTTGCGATCCGCAACCCTTCGCTTATGGTAATCCGGGAAAAAGGAGAAGCGCGATGATCATTTACGGGTCGGTGGTGTCGCCGTTCGTGCGCAAGCTGCTCGGTTATCTGGGCGAGAAGGGGATCGAGTTCGAGCTGAAGGGCGTCGGCATCGGCGACCCCGACCCGGGGTTCCGCGCCGCCTCGCCGCTCGGCAAGATGCCCGCGATGGACGATGGTGGCTTCCTGCTCGCCGATTCGAGCGCGATCATCCAATATGTCGAGGCGAAATATCCCGAGCCGGCGCTGATCCCCGCCGACCCCGAGGATCGCGGTCGCGTGATCTGGTGGGAGGAATTCGGCGACACGGTGTTCGCGGCGTGCAGCGGCAAGATGTTCTTCAATCGGATCGTCGCGCCCAAATTCCTCGGCCGCGAGGGCGACCTCGCGGCGGCGGCGCAGGCCGAGAGCGAAGAATTGCCGAAGCTGCTCGCCTATCTGGAAAGCGCGATCCCGGAATCGGGTTATCTGGTCGGCGACCGGCTGACGCTCGCCGATCTGGCGGTCGCGTCGCCGCTGATGAATTTCCGCCATTGCGGCGCGCGCATCGACGCGGCGGTGCACCCGAAGATCGCGGCGTGGAGCGAGGAGATATTGTCGCGGCCGAGCATGGCGCCGTGGATCGCCAAGGAAGAGCGGCTGATCGAGCGCGTGCTGGCGAGCTGAGGCGGGGGGTGCCGGATAGCTGAGATATCCCCTCCCATCGCCGCGCGACACGACCGGTTTCGGCCGAAATCGGCCGTCGCCCCCGCGAAGGCGGGGGCCGCTAGCGGCCTTACTCAGCGGCGTTGCGTTAAACCGACAGCGGCCCCCGCCTTCGCGGGGGCGACGGTTATTGGGTATGTCCGCTCCCACCCCAAAACCGATGCCCCGGAATCGGCGGATTTCCGGCGTTGCTTGTCTTTTTAACCTTTTTGTGAGTTACTGTGCGCCGGGTCGCTTTTCCGTTTTCCTTTGTGGTGGGGAGGAAGCATATGGCGAGCGATGAGGAGAAGAGGGCGCGTTCGGACCGGCGGTCGGGTGACCGTCGTGCGGGCGATGACCCGAATTACAACGGGCCGGATCGTCGCAAGGGCGACCGGCGAACGGGCAAGGATCGCCGCTCCGACTGAGCGCGGCGGCACGCGCCGACGGGAGACAGGCTTTGACCGAACCGCGCGTGCCGCGCCTGAGCGTCGACATCGTGTCCGACGTGATGTGCCCCTGGTGCATCATCGGCTGGCTGAAGTTCCGCAAGGTCATGGATCACTTCGCGGGCCGGCTGGACTTTCGCGTCCAGTGGCATCCGTTCGAACTCAATCCCGACATGCCGCCCGAGGGCGAGGATGCCGCCGCGCATGTGATGCGCAAATATGGCATCAGCGCCGAGCAGAGCCGCGCCAATACGGGGCGGCTCGCAAGCATCGCGGACGAGCTCGGTTTCGCCTTCAACCGCGGCCCCGCTTTCCGGATGCGCAACAGTTTCGACGCGCACCGTCTGCTGACCTGGGCGGGGGCGATCGAGGAGCCCGATCAGGACGGCCCTACGGGTGTGCAGACCGAGCTGAAGCTCGCCTTGTTCAAGGCGCATTTTACCGACAATCGCGATGTTGGCGACACGCAAGTGCTCGCCGATGTCGCGGCATCGGTCGGGCTCGACCGCGACCGGGCGGCGGCGATCCTCGGCACGGGTGAGTTTGGCGACATGGTGCGCACCGAGGAAGCCTATTGGGCCGACCGGAATATCACCGGCGTGCCCGCTTTCATCCTCGACGGCCGGATGCTGGTTCCCGGCGCGCAGGACCCCGAGGTGTTCATCCGCGTGATCGAGAATAAGGTGCTGTCCGCGGCCGCCTGAGGAACGCCGGTCCGGCTCCGCGCGTTTTCGGGTTTCCCCCTGAAAGGAACCGGCCATGATCGACGATCCCCGCAAACCCGAAGCCGATGCCCCCGAGGCGCGCAACCGCGAGCAGGACGATGAGGCGGCGCAGGCGCAGAGCGTCGCCGAGGCGGCGCGGCGCGAGGCGCGGCTCGAGGACAGCGACAAGAAGCCGAACGGCGACGCGAGCGACGATGTGCAGGATCTGGTCGATCATATGCGCCAGATGGAGCGGTCGGGCCGCATCGACATGGACGCCTATCGCGGCGAGCGAAGCGACGATGACGAGGATGACGAGCTGGGCCCCGGCGGGGTCGAGGATGACGAACCGCGTGGCGCGCCCTGATCGGCCCTGAAGCAGTCTGCAATGGCGCCGCATCGGGCGCGATCGATGCTGTTTGCTCACCATAGCGGATGCGCCTCGTTGAGATTTCGCTAAGCCTCCGCCGGTAGACTCGCCGGCATGTCGGGACCCGATTTTCACCCTCCGCGCCGCCATGCCGTTCGTCGCCGCAGGCCGGTGCGCGGACGGCGGCGCCCTATCGGATCGAACCTGTGGCTGACGCCGGTGATGGCGGTGGCCTTTGTTGCCGCGCTTGCCACTTTTCAGCACTTCCCGGCCGGTTTTGAAGCCGTGCCCGCCCCTGTCGCCGCACTCTTCGCGGCGGAAGGAGCGGGGACGCGCGATGCGCTATCGGCGCGCTTCGGCTTTTGCCACAGCGGCGGCGGGCGCGATTGCGTCGTCGACGGCGACACCTTCTGGTTCGCGGGCGAGAAATATCGCGTCGCCGACATCGACACGCCCGAAACGCATCCCGCGCGCTGCGCCGAAGAGGCGGCGCTCGGCGAGGCCGCGACCGGGCGGCTCCGCGACTGGCTGAATGCCGGGTCGTTCAGTCTCGAAAGCACCGGTCGCGATACCGATCGCTATGGGCGCAAGCTGCGCATCGTCACGCGCGACGGCGGGAGCGTCGGGTCGGCGCTGGTCGCCGAGGGGTTGGCGCGGCCGTGGGAAGGCGCGCGGCGCCCCTGGTGCTAATCCTCCCCCGGGGTTCCCCATAGCGCCTCGTGCACCGTGCCGCGGCCGAGCGACGGTTTGAAGATGAAGGCGAAAAGATAGATGCCGAGCGCGAGGCTGATCACCACCAGCCCGGCGACGGGATTGGCGAGCCCGATGATCGCGCCCGCCGCGGCCGAGAGCGACAGCAAGGTCAGGCGTTGGTGCGCCTTGAGGTCGTGGCTGCGCCGGTCGGTCGCGCGCCCGACGATCGACAGCGCGACGCGCGCGATCGGCGGCAGCGCGAAGGCGAGCGCCATCCACAGCCAGTGATCGGCATCGTTGCCCGCGTCGAACAGGCGGCCGACGAGCCCGGTCGGCGCGCCGCCGAACACCCCGATCGCCGCCATGATCGCCGCCATCGCGAGCGTTTCGGCGAGGTCGACCGCGGCCTCGGGCGCGCCGTAGCGCCGCACGCCGTCGGCGCCGGGGAAGGCTGCGATAGCGCCCTCGCCATATTGCGCGCCGAAATAGAGGAGCATCAGCAGCGCCGCCCAGACGTGCAGCGCGTCGGGGAAGGGGGCGGTGAGCGAGCCGTAAAGAAAGCTGCCGAGGAAGCCGGGGTAGATCAGGCTGTAGACATAGGTCGGCAGCCGCATCGGCGTCAGGTTTCGGGGCCGGAAGGGTCGAGTTCGGGCGCCGCGTCGGCGGCGTCGGCAGCGGCGTCGGCCGCGCTGTCCGCCGCCGCGTCGTCGGGCGGGGGCAGCTCATCCCTGAGTGGCGCGTTCGGGCCTGCGAGCTGGCGGCCGATGTCCGCCGCGATCAGCTGCGCGACGGGATCATCGTCGATCGCGGCGAGTTCTTCGCGGCGCGCGGCCAGCGCGGCGGCGCGCTCCTCCTCGGGCAGCTTCGCGACCGCGACATAGAAGCGCACCGCCTGCAGCCATGGCGCGTCGTCGGTCAGCACATCCTCGGCCCAGCGGCTGAACGGCCCGCCCGATACCTGCCAGCCGCCGTCCTGCCGGTCGAGGAAGAAGAGCACGCGCGACCCGCGCGGGAAGATATAGCGGACGCAGGCGCCGGCGAGGCTCTGCGGATGCGCCTCTTCGAGTTCATAGGGATTGCTGAGCTGGACCGCACCGTCGGTCGCGATCATCGCGGGGAGGGCGATCGGCGCCGACGGCATCGCGCCCTTGAGCGCCTCGACGGGCTCGATCGCGATCATCTGCTGTTCGGTGCCGTCGGGTTCGAAATTGCCGCCCGTCACGGTGCCGAGCAGGATGAGGTCCGCGTCCTCGACAAGTTCCATATTGGTCGGCACGCGATAACCCGCCGCGACCGAGCAGGCGTATGCGCTCAGCGGCGTGGCGACGAGCGCGAGTGCGGCGGCGGAGAGGAGATGGCGCATGAGCGGAGGCTAGCGTCGCGAGCGCCTTTTGGAAAGCCGGCGCGGCTTTCGGGCGTCCCGTCCTGGCCTATGGAGCCGACTCGCTTTCCATGCGTATCATCGCCAGGCTCCCTCCCCCGGAGCGGCAAGGAGAATGACCATGGCAGAGCATGACCATAGCGCGATCAAGGAAGACATGACCGTCGTCGGCGCCGACGGCGTCCATGTCGGCACGGTCGACCATCTCGAAGGCGAACGCATCAAGCTGACCAGGGCCGACAGCGGCGACGGCAAGCATCATTACCTGCCCGCCGGCCTGGTCGCCGCGGTCGAGGGCGACACGGTGCGCCTGTCGGCGAACGCGGCCAATGCGGTCGACCTGTTCGAAGAGGCCGAGTAGTCGATCCAGCGAACAATAGAGGGCCGGGCGCGCAATCGGGCGCGCCGGCACCGAACTGGCCCGCCCTTTCCCCTGGGGCGGGCCGTTTTCATATGCAGGGCGGCTTGGTGATCAGCGAGGTCGCTGGGACCGCCGGGCCGAGATTTCCGGGGCACCGAAACGGCGAAAGGGAGCCGGCATTCCGGCTCCCTCCCCGATCGCGGACGCGATGCGGTCTCTCTATTCGGTCGGGCGGGGAGCCAGGTGCACCCGGCTCCCCCAGCGCGCGGCAACGTCTCTCCATGCGGGAGGTCGCCGCGGCTTGTTCGATATCAGCGCGATTCGACCTCGGCGGTCGTGCGCGCCTGAATCTCGGCGCTCGACAGCTTGGTGACGAGACCGTGGGTCGCGCCCACCGCGCCATGATAGATTTCGGCGAGCGGCACATTGTAGAGCTTGCCGCCGCGCACGACGACTGCGACGTCACCCTCGACGCTCTGCACCGTGCCGACGCTGCTGCCGTCGGTGCCGTAAAGTTCGGCGCCGGCGCGCACCTGTTCGCGCGTCGCCAGAGTGAGGTTCGCCGTATCGACGCTTTTCTGGGCGGCGCCATCGACCTGATCGACCGCCTCGCCGACAGGGGTGGCCGCGTCCTGAACCGCGGCGTTGCCATTAAGGCCGACCTTTCCGACGAGATTTACGTTGGCGACGCCGTCGCTGCCCACGGTGGCCGCGGGCGAAGCGACTTGCGCGAACGCGGGGGTTGCGGCGAGAAGGGCGGGGGCGGTTGCCAGAAGGGCCAGCGCGCCAAGAGCGGGGGGCTTGCGCATCTCTCTCTCCATGATTTGGTCGGCATCGACGCCGCCCCCGGGGGGGGGGGTGAGGGGCGGCGTCGATGCCTTCGCCGGAGAAACCGGCGCGATGTCCGCTCGTTGCATCGCGGGGCGCCCGGATGCGACGGACGGTCGCATCCGGGCGACGAGTGGCGGGCGTCAGTGCGCGCGCGGGCGCGGCGGCGCGGCAATCAGCTTGTTGAGTGTCGCGATGCGGCGGCGTGCGGCGGTCCAGTCGCGCTCGGGATGCGCCTGAATCTGGTCGAGGAGGTTGCGCACCTCCTTGCGGCGGTCGCCTTCGGTTACGGCCTGCATGGGCTTTCTCCTTTCGCGGGCATCATAGCATCGCGGCGCTGCGCCGGGGAGCGTTTCGCCGCGCCGCCGGGGCGGTTAACCCCGGCGGCTGCGCGGTGTGCGGTCTCAGGCCAGTCCATCGGCCGCCTCGCGCCAGATAGCGGACCTACGCTTCGCGCGGCGCGGGCAGCCTAGCCAGCAGCGCCACGAGCTGCGCCTGGCTGGTCGCGCCGGTCTTGCGGAAAATGCCCTTCAAAAGGAAGCGCACCGCGTTGAGGCTGACGGCGCGCAGCGCGGCATAATCCTGCAGCGTGTCGCCCGCGGCGAGCGCGACGGCGAGGCGGGCCTCGGCCGGGGTCAGGCCGAACCATTGCGCGACGCGGTCGATCTCGACCACCGGGGTTTCGCCCGGCGAACTGCCGAGCGTGACGATGAGCGAGGCGCCGAGGCGGACGCCGCCGAGTTGCTGTGCCGATTGTCGCGTCACGCGCGCGACGAGCACCGGACACTCGCGGTCGACATCGCCGATCGTCTGGAAAGCGAGGCCGGCGGGATCGGGGCTCTTGACGAGATCGAGCAGCCGTTTCTGGCTCGGCGGATGGGTGAAGGCGAAGCGGTCCTGCGCGGTGCGGATGAAGCCTGCGCGTTCGTAACGCGCGGCGCGGGCGTTGGCGGCAAGGATATTGAGCTGATCGTCGAGGCTGAAGATCGCGAAGGGCGCGGCGTCGGCGGCGGCGCGCGCGGCGCCCGCGGCAAGGTCGAGCGTCGCGATGCGGTCGCTGATCCGCATCGCGCGCTGCATATGCGGGGCGAGGACGCGCAGGCCGCGCTTCAGCCGTTCGACGTCGCGGTCGCCCGGCCCGGGGAGCATCAGCCCGAGCCGGTCGCCGTCGCGGCGGTCGAGCAGCACCCCGACCAGCCGGTCGATGCCATAGGGTTTGAGGAAATTGCGGAAGAATTCGGTTTCGTAGAATTCCTCGCGCGTCATGATGTCGAAGCTGTCGACGACGCTGCCGTTGCCATAGCGCTGGAACTTGCGCGACCAGGGGTGGTTACCGGCGTAGACTGCGGTGTAGATTTCCTGGATTCCCGCGGCGAGGCCAGTCGCCGCGACGAAGCGCGCGCTCGGCGGATTGCTGCTTTCCCAGAGGATGAAGGCGGCCTCCCAGCTCAAGGGACAGAGCGCGCCGGTGATGCGGGCGAGGGTTTCGTTCCAGCTTTCGGGATGCAGGACGGAATCGTATATTTCGCCGATCAGCGCGTTGAGCACCTCCCATTCGGCCGGCGCATTATGGCCGGCGGTTATGGCGCGTCGCGGGTCGCTCTGCATGCACTTCTCCCCACAGAAGATACGCAGCCCGGGCATTTGACGGGAGCGGAAGGACGATAGCAAGCGCAATGCGATAAAATGAAAAAAATCGGCGCCCTACCCAGGTGGGTAGCGAAACAAGGGGGCGAATCGGCCATGAATGGCCTGCGACCCGAGGAAGGTGGAACCAAGGCCATCTTGCTCTCTTGAAGTCCGTCGGCTTGCCGGCGGACTTCATTTTTGGGCGCGGATGAACTGGCCGGTTCGATCGGATTTTTGAACCTCCACTCCCACCCCAACGCCGACTTCGCGCCGGATCATTCCGGGCCGAGCGCGATTTTTCGGTTCACGCCGATCGCGTCCAGAAACGCCGCATCGTGGCTGACGACGAGCAGCGCGCCGTCATAGGCGGCGAGGCCGGTTTCGATGGCGGTGAGCGATTCGATGTCGAGATGGTTTCCGGGCTCGTCGAGGATCAGCAATTGCGGCGGGCGCGGCGCGCCGAGGACGCAGGCGAGACCGGCGCGGAGCATCTGCCCGCCGCTCAATGTCCCGGCGATACGGTCGGCGGCGTCGGCGCGAAAGCGGAAGCGCGCGAGCGCGGCGCGGCACTGGTTGTTCGTCGTCCCGGGATTGAGGCCGAGGAAATTGTCGGCGATCGAGCGCGCGGGATCGAGCAGGCCGACTCGCTGGTCGAACAGCGCGAACGGGACGCCGACGCGCACCTCGCCCGACCAGGGGGCGAGCGTCCCGGCGACCAGCGCGAGGAGGGTCGATTTGCCCGAACCATTGGGGCCGGTGATCGCGACGCGCTCGGGGCCGGTGAGGGTGAGCGACAGGCCTTCGATGACCGGCCGATCCGGGGCGTAGCCCGCGCTGACCCGGTCGAGCGCGAGCACGGTGCGCGAGGCGGGGAGCCCGGTCGAGGGCAGCGCGACGGCGAGCGGATCGACGACCTCGATCTTGCCGCGCGCGGCGTCGCGCGCCTGCTCGGCCTCGGCGCGCTGGCGTTCGGCGAGGCGCCGGTTCGCGCCGACGCTTTCTTCGGCGCGCCGCTTGAGCGTTCCGAGCAGGATCGCGGGCTCGTCGCCGCGCGCCGCCTTGCGCCTGCCGCCCGCGTCGCGGCGCGCCTGCCGCTCGGCGGTGACTTGCGCCTGGCGCCGCACGCGGCCGAGTTCTTTTTCGGCGCCCGCGAGCGCGGCTTCGATCGCTTCCTGCTCGATATCCTTGCGCGCGCGATAGGCGCTCCAGCCGCCACCGTAGCGCGCCGCGCCGAGGCCGGTCAGTTCGACGATCGCGTCCATCTCCTCGAGCAGTTCGCGGTCGTGGCTGACGACGATCGCGCCGCCGCGCCAGCCGGCGAGCAGATCGCGCACGGCTTCGCGGCCCTCGCGGTCGAGATTGTTGGTGGGTTCGTCGAGGAGCAGGAAATCGGGCGCGGCGAACATCGCGCCGGCGAGCGCGGCGCGGGTGCGCTGACCGCCCGAAAGCGCCGCGAGCGGCGTGTCGGCGGGGAGCGGCAGGCCGACGCCCGCGAGCGCCTCGTCGATCCGCGCGTCGAGCGTCCAGTCGGCCTCACCGATTTCCTCGACGCTCGCCGCGCCGGCTTCGGCCTTGCGCAGCAGCGCGAGCGCGGCGCGCGCGCCGAACAGGTCGGCGATGCTTTCGTGCGCCGCGACCTGTACCGTCTGGCGCAGCATCGCGATGCTGCCGTTGATGGCGATGCTGCCGCTAGCGGGCGAAAGCTCGCCGGTCAGCAGGCGTAGCAGCGTCGATTTGCCGACGCCGTTGCGGCCGACGACGCCGACCCGCTCGCGCTGGAAATGGAGATCGAGGTCCGAAAGGACGGCGCGGCCGTCAGGCGCGGACCAGCCGAGGTTGGCGATGGTGATCGAGGGAGAAACGGGAGACATGAACAAGGACTTTCCTGGCGGCAAGGCGGGGCGGCGTTGCGGTCAGATTGTCGTTCATGGCGAAAGTCTCCGGTGCGATTGAGGGAGCAATGTAGGGAGGCGGGGGGACGGATGCAAATTTGTCTTCGTGGAACATCCGGTTTCGACCGGGAGCGGACGTTCCTTCATCGTCATCCTGGACTTGATCCGGGATCCATAGCTGCGCCGTCGTCGTGGATCCCGGATCAAGTCCGGGATGACGAAGCGAGGGTAGTTTGCCGTCCGCTCCCCACCCCAAAACCGCCGATCACACCGGTCGCGGGGCGCGGGCGCGGATGAAGTTTTCGAGGGCGACGAACAGCATTTCGCGCGCGTCGCTGCCGAGCATTTCGGCGGTCAGCCAGTCGAACTGGACGCGATCACGGCGCGCGGCGGCGCCGACGATCGCGGCGAGCAGCGCCTCGTCGAAGCTCACGCGCGGGCAGCAAGGCGGGGCGACGGCGAAGGGTTCGGGCCAGACATGGCCGATCGCCTCGACGACGAGGCGATAGCGGCGCGCCGCGAGGATATTGCCCCAGCGGCGTTCGAGTTCGGGCATCGGGTCGCGCTCGCTGCGGCGGCAGAGAATGCAGTAGCGCAGCGCGAGGACGGCCTGCGCCGCTTCGACCGAAAGGTCGCGCACCAGCGGCTGTTCGGTGAGTTGGCGGATCAGCTCGCTGCTTTGCATGAGGTTCGTTTCTCCCGGCCCGTGCAGTCCCTCGGTCCGCTTCGCCCCGTTCGGAAAAAGATGCCGGCCGCTTTGGGGCAACTTGAAGTTGCAGCGGCCGGCAGGAGGGGACTGCCCCACCTTGCTATTGAGAATTATTCGCAAATACAAGCAAAAAAAGAGGCGCCCGAAAGCGCCCCTGAAAACGACGTGAATCCGCAGGTTCACGTCGCCCCCGCGTAGGCGGGGGCCGCTAGCGATTTATCCAGCAGCGCTGGAATAGGCCGACAGCGGCCCCCGCCTGCGCGGGGGCGACGATTGATTCTTAGATGATTCTCAGTCGTCGCCGGCGGGCTTCGACTGGAGCTGGATATAATTTTCGATGCCCATGCGCTCGATCATCTCGAACTGCTTTTCGAGCTCGTCGACATGATGTTCCTCGCTTTCGAGGATGTCGGCGAAGAGGTCGCGGCTGACATAGTCGCGCACGCCTTCACAATGGGCGATCGCGTCCTTGAGCAGCGGGATCGCCTCTTCCTCGACCGCAAGGTCGGCCTTGAGGATTTCCTCGACCGTTTCGCCGACGCGCAGGCGGCCGAGCAGCTGGAAGTTGGGGAGGCCGCCAAGGAAGAGAATGCGATCGGCGAGCTTGTCGGCGTGCTTCATCTCGTCGATCGACTCTTCGCGCTCGAACGCGGCGAGGCGCGCGACGCCCCAATTGTCGAGCATGCGATAGTGCAGCCAGTACTGGTTGATCGCGGTCAGCTCGTTCTTGAGCGCCTCGTTGAGGAAATCGATGACTTTTTCGTCGCCCTTCATGGTGTCTATCCTGTCATTTCGTCTTGGGAATGGAGTGGGCGCATTATAGGCGCCCCGGCCCCATCAGGCCAAGGTCAAAAATGGCGGAAAACCAAGAAAAATCAGGCGGTGGCGGCGGCGTCGCTGATGATATTGCGAGCGAATGACAGGCATTGTCCGCACTTGGGTTTGCGACCCAATTGCGCATAGGCCGCCTTGGCGCACCGCAATTGGCCACTCCGCGCGACATCGCGCAGCTGGCTTTCCCTTATTGCGTTGCAGACACAGACGACCATGTGCGAATCCTTCTCAACAATGCTGATTTAGGGATAGTGCGAGAGATTCGCAACAACAAAGATGCGATTGGTTCGCAATCCGGACAGCCGCATTTTTGGCGTCGCGATCGCCGCCCACCCCTTGCCCCCGAAGTGATTCGCGGGCATAGGCGCGCCCATCTTCCCGCCCTTCCCAGCAAAGGTCCGCCCCGATGAAAGTGAATGTCTATGTGACGCTCAAGCCGGGGGTGCTCGACCCGCAGGGCAAGGCGATCCATCATGCGCTCGAAGGGCTGGGTTTCGGCGGCGTATCGGACGTGCGCGCCGGCCGTTTCATCGAGCTCGACGTCGCCGACGGGACGAGCGACGCCGATCTCGACGCGATGTGCGCCAGGCTGCTCGCCAATACGGTGATCGAAAACTATCGCATCGAACGGCCGTAAAGGAGCCAAGGCCATGAAGACCGCCGTCATCGTCTTTCCGGGTTCGAACTGCGACCGCGACATGGCGGTCGCGCTCGAGGCTGTAACGGGCAAGGCGCCCGCGATGGTGTGGCACCGCGAAAGCGCGCTTCCGGACGGGACCGACTTCATCGCGCTCCCCGGCGGCTTTTCCTATGGCGATTATCTGCGTTCGGGCGCGATGGCGGCGCGGTCGCCGATCCTGCGCGCGGTCTCGGACGCCGCGGGGCGCGGCGTGCCGGTGCTCGGCGTGTGCAACGGCTTTCAGGTCCTGACCGAGGCGCAGCTGCTCCCGGGCGCGTTGATGCGCAACGCGGGCCTCAATTTCGTGTGCCGCACCGTGCCGCTGACGGTCGAGAACAGCCAGTCGCTGTTCACCGCTGGCTATCAGGCGGGCGAGACGCTCGACATCCCCGTCGCGCATCATGACGGCAATTATTTCGCCGACGCGGCGACGCTCGACCGGATCGAGGGCGAAGGGCGCGTCGCCTTCCGCTATGCGGATGGAGTCAACGGATCGGCGCGAGGCATCGCGGGCGTGCTCAACGATGCGGGCAATGTGCTCGGTATGATGCCGCACCCCGAACGCGCGATCGACCGCGCGCATGGCGGCACCGACGGGCTACGCCTGTTCGAGGCGGCGCTCGGCGTCCTCGCCTAGGACCCGATCGCGATCGGAGGCGTCCGGCGCGTCGCGCTGCGGTTGCAGCCAGCGGCCGACGAGCAGCAGCACCGTCGGCCAGAACATCGTGTTCCAGATGTCGTGCCAATGCTCGGCGTCGGGCTGGACCGTCGCATTGCTATATTCGATGGTCAGGTCGAGCCATTCGCCGCCGCAGGCCATCGCGAGCACCGCGAGCCACGCCGCGACCCAGCCGCCGCGACCGCGCCACGCGAAGCGCACCGCCAGAAACAGCGCCATGCCGAAATAGATGTGCAGCGCATCCTTGCCCAAGCCGGTCGCTTCGATCACCGACAGTTTGCGGGCCTCGAACAGCGAGGCGATTTCGATCAGGGTCATTCGCGATCAGACCTTGGCGCCAAAAGGGTTGAAATCGGTGCCTTCGTCGAACACGTCGACACCTTCGCGGCGCTTCAACGCGCCGACGACGACATAGGTTGCCGGGGTCAGCGCCGCCTCCCACGCGACCTTCATCGCCCAATTGGTCGTGAGGACCAGAAACACCTGTTCGGTTTCCCAGATGCCGAGAAAGGCGATGGGATAGAAGATCAGGCTGTCGATGCCTTGCCCGAAAATCGTCGAGCCGATCGTGCGCATCCACAGGTGGCGTCCCTCGGTCGCGAGCTTCATGCGCGCGAGGACATAGGAGTTGACGAACTCGCCGGCCCAGAAAGCCGCCATCGATGCGAGCACGATGCGCCAGGCGGCGCCGAACACGCTTTCATAGGTTTGCTGGCAGACCGCGCCGGGGCCCGCCGCGTCGGCGCCCGATTTCAGCGTCAGCGTCTCGGTCCCGCTGCACCACCAGTCCTGCGCCGGCGGCATCGCGAGCACGATCCAGCTCATCACCGCCATGAACATGAGGGCCGCGAACCCGGTCCAGATCACCCGCCGCGCGCGCGCATAACCATAGACCTCGGTCAGCACGTCGCCGATGACATAGCTGATCGGAAAGAAGAGGATACCCGCGCCGAAGGTCAGCCCGCCGACCATCGACAGCTTCGACGCGCCGATGATGTTCGACAGCAGCAGCACCGCGACGAAAGCGGCCATGACGAGGTCGTAATAGCGAAAGTGCCGGATGCTTCCGGCGCTGACGGGCGCGGGTTTGGCGGGGGTCGCGTCGGAATCGGTCATCGGCCGCTGCTTAACCTGCTTTGCGGCGGACGCAAACCGCGCTATTCGCGCCCGGCACAGCCGTGCCGCGCGCCCGTAGCTCAGCTGGATAGAGCACCCGCCTTCTAAGCGGGTGGTCGCAGGTTCGAATCCTGCCGGGCGCACCACTTCGGAACAAAGCTGGGCACTGCGCCCGGCTTTGTTTCGGCGGCTCCCGCGATCAGTGCTTGCAGCAGATTACTCTTTGAGCCGAGAATCCGAACCTCATCGGTATCCACTTCGACCCGCTGTGCCAGCGCGCGGAGATGATCACGGCGATAGCCGCCATTCTCATTTCGCATCCGCTCACGCGCGGCGCTGGCGAACTTCGCTAGCATCTCGGGCGCGACCGCTTTCCGCCCTTCAGCACTGAGCGAGGTTCTGACGCGCTCGGCGTCGGCCTTTGCCTGATCGCGCGTTGCCTTGAGGGTCGCTATGCGCTCCTTGAGGTCGGCGTCGTCGACCTCGGCAATTCCGTTTTCGATGGCATCGTAAAGCCGCTTTAGTCGCAGCTCGGCTTCGGTAGCTCGCTTGTTGAGTTCTGCGACATGGGCGCGCTTGCGCGTCGTCTGCTCTTGCCGCCGATCCAAAACCGCAGACAGGATGGTTTCCAGCCGGTCGGGTAGGAGAAGCTCGTCCTCCAGATGCTTTGCGACCAGATCGTCCAGCTTCTCCATCGGCACCGTCATGCCGGAGCAGGCCATCGGCCCCTGCCGTGCTTTGGTCGAGCAGGTGTAATAGCGATAGCGGCCACCCTTGCCGGTGCGGATGGTCATGGCACCGCCGCACGTTGCACAATGGATCAGCCCTGTAAGCAGCGTGGGGCCGCTTACGACGCGCGGCGGCACTTTCTTGGGGTTGCGGGCCTGCAAGTGCGCCTGCACCGCGTCAAACGCCCCCTGATCGATGATCGGGGGCACATTGACCAACACGGCCTCCGACTTCGGCTTGAGCTTCCTGTCCTTGCCCCGGCGATTGAACTCGTGGCGCCCGGTGTAGGTCGTGCGGGTGAGTATCTGATGGACCGCGCCAAGGCCCCAGCGCCCGCCATCGCGGGTGCGGATTGACCTCTCGTTGAGCCAAGCGGCAATAGCCTTGACCCCCATCGATCCCGAGCCGCCGTCGCCCTGCAATGCGAGCCGGAAGATGGTCCGCACCGTCTCGGCATGGAAGGGGTCAATCTCCAGCCGCTTCTTGATCTTCGCGCCGCGCTGTTCGGCCGCGACGACGCGGTAGCCGATTGGCGGCAGCGACCCATTCCAGAAGCCTTGCCGTGCGTTCTCGCGCATTGCGCGCAGCACATGCTTGGCGGTCTCCTTCGACTGATACTCGTCGAACAGCGCCATAATTTGGCGCATCATGACGTGCATCGGATCGTCGCCCATCTCCTGCGTGATGGAGACGAGCTTCACGCCATTCTTAGCGAGCTTGCGGACATAGAACTCTAGTTCGAAATGATCGCGAAAGAAGCGCGAGAAGCTGTGGACGACCACGATGTCGAACGGGGCAGGCTTGGACGTCCCGGCCTCGATAAGTTGCTGGAAAACGGGGCGGCGGTCGTTCGTCGCCGTGGCGCCGGGTTCGACATATGTTTCGACGATCTTGAACCCGCGCGCGGCGCACCAGTCCTCGCCCTGTCGCCGCTGGTCGGGGATCGACACATTATGTTCGGCCTGCCTCGCGGTCGAGACACGAAGATAGAGGGCTGCGCGCGCCCCCGTGATGGTGTGCGGCGCAGTCATGGCAATCTCCGTAAGGGCAGCTCAAATGGATGGGGAAAACAACTCGTCGAAAAGATCGCCAAACCAGCGCTCGAACGCTTCGACTTCCGCCAACGTGACCGGAACGGGATCGGGCCAGTCGTTGATGACGCGCCATGTCGAGAGGTCATGCTTGGGAGGCCGACCGGGAAACGGCCAAGGCTTGCCGAGCAGCGCTTCAAGCTGCTCCGATGCGCTTGGCGCTCGCTCGGGGGAGGGGCGGGCCATGATGCAACGGTCGCGCAGTTCGTGGCGCGATGAAACAACAATCCGCCATTCCGGGCCGCTCGTTGTACGGTGGGGTAGAAAAACAATCGATGGCGCAGATGGGATGCTGGCGCCGTTGCGGCTTTCGGGTCTGGGTCTGGCCTCGCGTCGCGAATCACTGCCATCGGCGACCTTGCCAGAAGGCTATTTGGGAAGCTCGCGGGCATGATCTTTCCTAGCCTTGCGAATAGCCAGCAACGCCCTGACCATCTCCCGCTCGACCGCCTTTTCGCTGATACCCAGCCGGTGCGCGATACGGTCGTAACCCAGATCGTCGAAGCGGTGCATCATGAACACCTCGCGGGTGCGCTTTGGCAAGCGAGCAATGGCTTGCTCAACCCGCCTGATCTCCGGATCAACATTTTCGTCGCAGCTCGGAACGACCGGCAGCGGGACGAGCAGGTTACGGATCGTGCGCGCGAAGCGAACGGCCATGTTGTCGTCAGCCATGAGCTTTCCTCCGCCGGGGGTGGGGGTGACCCGTCACACCCCGCACATGATCGAGTAAGTCCCGGAGCAGGGGCGGAATGTCCGGCAGCGATGCGGGGGGCGGGGGCCGTGATCCATTCAGGTCCGGATTGCGCCAGACGCTGTAGGGCGACAGGACAGGGGTCAGCCGCTCCAGTTCGGGGGATCGACAATTGAGGCCGGTCGCATTGGCATATGCCAGCGACTTACCGATGTGCAGGCCGATGTTCCGGGCGCACCATCGATCATCAAAACCCACGTCCATGAGATGCGAGCTTAGCGCCATCTGGACCACGATGCCGGTGTGGTAGAGTAGGTCGCTCGTATTGCCGAAGCGCAATTCTGCAATTGCGACATAGAAACTCTCGCCGTTTCGGTAGCGAGCTTCGCTCAACACCCGGCCTGCGCGTGATCTCACGAGTTCGGGGAATGCGGTCGGCTGCTCGCCAAAGGACGGCGTAATCGGGGTGGCTAGCTGTGTGCCTCTCCTGACCGACTTCGATCGGGCGCTATGGGCATTGTGGATCATGTCGCCTCCGTCGCTTGTGTGATTCGACCTCAGTTCATCGTCCGCCGAAAAACCAAGGCTTGTTTACGCTATCGTTTATATCATAAACGGTAGCGTATATGCAAATAAACGATGTCATTAACGCGATTCTCTTTGAGATTGAGCGAGAGGCCGATAGCGACGACGGCATGGGACGCCCGCCGCTCGGAATGAAAGCAACGACCATCCGGCTATCGGTGGACACAATCCGTCGAATTGAAGCGCAGGTCGGAAACCGGCAGCTTGCGAAGTTTATTCGCGAGGCCGTCGAGCGGGAGCTTCGACGGCGAGAAGAAGAGCAGAAACCCTAAGCGGCCGATTCGCCGCTCGCGCGTTTTTCGTCCGCCGAGTTCGCGTCCGAACAGAGTGCGATGCGCACCCTCGAAACTTCGCAGAAAACCGTCACTTTGAACAAACGGGGCGGCTGTGTAGTCGGATTAGCCTCTCAAAAAGTGGCGGAAAAGCGTTATGCACCCGTGCGTGAGGTGTGTGACTGTAAATTGTGGGTCCGATGCGAAGCATCGAGGCCCGGCAACATCGCATTTTGGGCGCGGCGTTTCTGCCATCGCTGCACGCTCGGCAGGCGCAACAGGTTGCATATCGGCAGACCCCGCCAAATTATTTTTCAGGGTTGGCCCCCTAATTCCGAATCCGGCGTTCGGGTCTGCCGCTCCCGCTATGGGGAGTTAATTTCCGCTAGGCCATTGCCAATAGGCGTACGCTTTCGGGGCGAAGGGTTAAATTCGCTGCCATTCTTCCACATAGCCAACATGACAGATGACAGCTTTCGCGCGACGGCAACCCGGGCCTTGCCCCAACCTCGACGCTCGCGCAAACCAAGGCCCCATTTTTTCAATTCAGACTCTTTGGTCGTCGCCCTCAGAATGACCATAGCGGCACCCACAAGATGTTGCCGCGTCATGGTGTTTCCGGTTTTGCTGATACGAAAGCGCGCGACCGTGCCGCCGGATTGGCGAACACGGGGGACAAGTCCGAGATATGGGCCGGCGTCTGCGCTTCTCCGGAAGCGCTCGGGGTCGTCAACGGCGCTATAGAATGAGAGTGCGGTGATTGGCCCAACGCCAGGAATGCCCATAAATCGCTGGCACACTTCGTTTTCGCTGGCCATTGCTGCAAGGGATTGATCAAGGTTTTCAATCTGAGCGCGTAGGCGCCCACATAAGTCGAGAATTGGCTCGATATCTTCCTTAAGATCAACCCTTTCGTCCCTCTGGAGTCGAGCAATCTCAGTTAGTGTGTTCCGTCTCAGCACCGCTGTTGAAGTGCTCCTTGGTAACTTGCCACCGTATAGGTGGAACAACGCATTTATTCCGGCCTCACCGCCAACCCGCATTCTGAGGAGATGCTGCCGAGTGACCAGCATTGACCGGATGCGTTGAGAGGCGAGGCTCTTGATTGCCACTTCTGAAACTGTGCCGCGTCCCAACCGCGCCACTTCTGCGATGCCCCGAGCGTCATTGCGATCTGTTTTGTTCTTCCTGATGCCGAGGTAGGCGCTGACTTGTCGGCATTCAAATACGGCGACCTGATATTCGAGACGACGGAGGCCGCGAGCGAGATGGATGCTCGTCGATCCCGCTTCCATGCCAATCACACCCATTTTGTCGCAGCACAAGGGGCGCAGTATCGCGTCCACAGTCGCCACGGACGTGGCAAAGTCCTGCTCAAGCATCGTTTCCCCGGCAGAGTTGAGCACGCAAGCCGAGGTCATATGAACACCGACATCGAGGCCGACCCAAAGTCGCTCGCCCACCTGACTATCTCCCAATCAGGACGACCCGGCGCCGCACTCGATACAAGGTCTGGGCCTTATTCAAACTCACGGCGTCCGAGTCTCGCAGACGATGCTGAGCCATCATAATTAACAGTGGATTTCGGGATATGGCGAGGCTGGCGGAAGGGATGATCGAGGGACGCGTATCCGCAGCGTTCGATAGCGGGCGGGCCGTTTCACATTGCAGGACAGCGAAAATGGGAGGCGGTGTGGAAGGCAAGATAAAAGCGGTGCCAGCTCCGGGAGTATTGTGGTTACTTTTCAACGGCTTACTGTAAGGTTATAGGCAGTTCGAGCTATACAGCGATCAATTTTCCAGCAAGTTTCAATGGCTTACCATGAGGCTAAAAGATGCGGCGGCTTCCGTCACCCATATCCTCGAGCTTGCCTTGGTGACCATCCAGTTCGGGAAGACCATCCTTGGGGAGGGGCAACGAGGCGCTAGGACAACGAGCATTCTCTGGCTAAAGAACAAAAAAATAATGCTTTACAGGGGTGATTCATATGGCTCGGGGGCGACCCAAAAAGGTTCGAATTGAGCCAAAAAATGCTTCAGCTACGCGCTCGTTCGAGGCGCCGCTGTGGGCCGCCGCCGATAAGCTTCGCGGAAATATGGACGCGGCGGAATACAAGCACGTCGCTCTGGGGCTTATTTTCCTCAAATATATTTCTGACCGCTTCAATGAGCGGCGCAATGAGATTGCGTCGGATCAGACCATCCCTGACGTGCTCCGGGATGAGCTGCTTGAAGAGAAAGATTCCTACACTGCTGAAAGCGTGTTCTGGGTGCCGGAACATGCACGGTGGGAATATCTCAAGGAAAACGCCACCAGCACCAAGCCGACCATCGGCGAGCTTATAGACGCGGCGATGCTGGCGATAGAGGCTGAGAACCCCACGCTGAAAGGCGTGCTGACCAAGAACTATGCCCGGCCCGAGCTGGACCAGACCAAGCTGGCCGAGGTGGTCAAGCTTTTCTCCGATCTAGCGTTCCGCGACGAGCATCACGGGCAAGACGTGCTGGGCCGCGTCTACGAATATTTCCTTGGCCAGTTCGCCATCGCCGAAGGCAAGCGCGGCGGACAGTATTACACCGCCGGGTGCGTCGTGAGGCTGCTGGTGGCGATGATCGAGCCCTTCAAGGGCCGAGTATATGACCCCTGCTGCGGGTCAGGCGGCATGTTCGTGCAATCCGAACAGTTCATCGAAGCGCACGAGGGCGGGCGCAACGACATTTCGATCTACGGGCAGGAATCCAACCCCACGACATGGCGGTTGGCCAAGATGAACCTCGCCATCCGAGGCATAGAGGCAAACCTTGGGAGCAAGTGGGCCGACACCTTCCACGAGGATATGCACCCTAGCATCAAGGCGGAATATATCCTCGCCAACCCGCCGTTCAACGCCAGCGACTGGGGGCAGGAGAAATTGCAGGGCGATGCGCGCTGGCAGTTCGGCACGCCACCATCGGGCAACGCCAATTTCGCGTGGGTCCAGCATATTTATTACCATCTGGCGCCACACGGTATAGCCGGCTTTGTGCTGGCCAACGGCTCGCTGTCCAGCCAGCAATCCGGCGAAGGCGAAATTCGCCAGCGGCTGATTGAAAAGGACGTGATCGACTGCATTGTCTCGCTCCCCGGTCAGCTCTTTTCGACCACGCAGATTCCGGTGTGCCTGTGGTTTGTCGCCCGCGACAAATCGAACGGCATAGTGAAGGATAAGAAGCTGCGTGACCGGCGCGGCGAGGTGCTGTTCATTGACGCGCGCAACATGGGCACGATGGTTACGCGGACGCTGAAAGAGCTGACCGAAACAGACGTGGCGACCATTTCCGATACCTATCACGCGTGGCGGGAAAAGAACGGCAAGTATGCGGATGTGCCCGGCTTCGCCAAATCAGTGAAAATTGAGGGCATTGCCGCCAAGCGTTTCGTTCTCACCCCCGGCATGTATGTGGAGCAGGCAGCGCAGGCCGAAGATGACGAGCTCTTCAAGGACAAGATGGCCCGCCTGAACGCGACGCTGAAGACACAGATGGAGCGCGGGAATGTGCTTGATATGGAAATTCGCAACCAACTGAAAAGGGTTGGTTATGGCTGGTGATGCGCCAGCATCGCAGTTGCCGGACAATTGGGCGAAACTGAAAGTTTCTCAGCTTATTGGCAACGGCTGGCTTGAGATTGGCGACGGCTATCGTGCGAAAAATTCGGAAATGGCTGATACCGGACTACCTTTTGTTAGGGCCGGCGATGTCAACGGGCGTGTGAATACGACAGGTGTTGACCTACTTGGTGAAGCGTCGCTTGCATCAGTCGGCAACAAACGGTCTCAGCCAGGCGACGCTGTGATAACGACGAAGGGCACGATCGGTCGAATGGCGCTAGTGCGTCCCGATGATCCAGCCTTCATTTATTCTCCGCAGCTTTGCTTTTGGCGGTCATTGAACCCTCGCAGGATTGACCCGAGTTGGCTGTATTATGCCCTTCATTCAGAAGAGATGCGGCACCAGATGAGTTGGTCCGCTGCACAAACTGACATGGCACCTTACATCTCGCTCACCGACCAAAGAACAGTGTTCGAGATCACATTGCCTCCAATTGACGATCAGATTTCAATCGGTGGCGTCCTGCTAGGCCTCGACATGAAGATCGACCTCAACCGCCAGATGGCCATGACGCTGGAGGAAATAGCGCGGGCGCTATTTAAGAGCTGGTTTGTCGATTTCGACCCTGTTCACGCCAAAGCCGAAGGCCGCGACACTGCCCTGCCTGCCGACATCGCCGCGTTGTTCCCCGATGGCTTTGACGATGATGGCTTGCCGAAGGGGTGGCTTTGGAAGCGCGCCGACGAAATTGCCGGGTCTGTTCGATCAACGGCAGACCCGAAGGCTCTGCCGCCCGAAACACCCTATGTCGGACTTGAGCACATGCCACGCAAATCGCTTGGCATGGACAGCCACGGCTACGCCAGTGACGTTGAAAGCGGAAAGCTGTATTTCAAGGCAGGTGATTTGCTGTTCGGCAAGCTGAGGCCATATTTTCACAAAGTGTCGGTCATGTCGTTTGAGGGCATCGCTTCGTCCGACATATTTGTGTTTCGGGCCAAATCCGAGAAATACCGGGCGCTCATGTATTTTGGCTTCAGCGAAGAAAAGTTTGTTGCCTCTGCATCTGGCGCATCAACAGGAACGCGGATGCCAAGGGCGGATTGGTCATATATGTCCGAACAACAATTTGCTTCGGATGATGGCAAAGTGCTTGAGGCCTTCAACGAAATTGCTCTTTCTCACATAGCGCAGATTGGCAAACGTCTTGCCGAATGCCAGAATCTGGAGCAGCTTCGTGATGCGCTTCTCCCTAAACTCTTGTCTGGCGAGCTTCGCGTGGATGACGCGGCAAATTCGATTGCCGCCGCATAGGGGAATGCATGGCCTATCAGCTCCAGCTCCTGCGAAATCTGATCGAGCGACACCCGGAGCGGGCTGGCAACCTTGAATTGCATGTTGCCGCGCTGGAACAGAGCATTGAGCAACTGCCGCTAACGTGCCTTTCCAATGTGCGCGCAATGTTCGAAGCAATGCAGCATAGCGTACATGGCGTCCTTCGGATCACCTATGGGGATGACGATGATTTCCCCAAGCGCACCAGCTTGGTCATCAAGGCACTTGACCTGTCCTTGGGCAACCATCCGCAAAAGGACAAGATTGAACACCATCTCAAGAAACTGCTTGGCAGCATAAACGGGGCGGCATCGTCGTTGGCCGCATTGAGCAATATTCCCAATCTGCGGCATGGTGGCGCACTCGATTGGCCCACGCTTGAGCGCCAGCATGCCTACATGCTGGGCGGCCTTTGCGACGCGCTGGTGTCTTTCTTGCTCGATGTCGCATGGAGTCGCCCTGCCGAAGAGGTGGAGGAGCCGTCCGGCCCATCATACGAAATGGAAGGAGAGTTCAACGACAGCATCGATAGCGAGTATGAGCTGGTGGAAATCGCGGGGTCCAGTTTTGAGGCCAGCCGCATTCTCTTTACCCTTGATCGAACCCAATACGAGGCGGCGCTTGTCGAATGGCGGCTTACCAACCCCGCCGATGCCGAAGAGGAAGCCGCCGCATGAACTGGTCCACCGGCGGCCACTCCACCCCCAATCGCTTCAACGAGGGCGCGGTTGAACTGGCGGCCATGAGTTGGCTTGATCTTTCCGGCTGGAGGGTGCTGCCCGGCGATTATCTTGCCCCCGATGGCCCGATGACCGCCCGCACCGACTATCGGCAAACGGTGCTGGAAGGGCAGCTTCGCGATGCGCTCGCCACGCTCAACCCCGATGCGACCTCAAGCATGGTGGAAACGGCCATCCGCGCTGTGCTGGCTGCGCCGACGCAGAACCTGCTGGAAAACAATCGCGCCTTCCACAAAATGCTGATCGAGGGCGTTCCGGCAGAATTTAACGAGAATGGCGAAAGCCGGACTGTCCGCCTGCGCCTGATCGACCAGAAGAAGCCGGACAACAACAGCTTCATCGCCGCCAACCAGTTCGTCGTGCAAAACGAGCGGCACACGATCAGGCCCGACATAGTGCTGTTCGTCAACGGTCTGCCGCTGGCGGTGCTGGAACTGAAAAACCCCGCCGATGAAAACGCCACGATAGACCGGGCGCACGAGCAGCTTCAAAACTACAAGAACAAGACACCTGAACTGTTCCGCTTCAACACGGCGCTGGTCATCAGCGACGGGATGGAAGCGCGCATCGGCTCGCTGACTGCCGGGCTTGATCGCTTCCAACCGTGGCGGACCATCGACGGCGATAAGCACGATGACTTTGGCCGCGCAGAGCTGGAAGTGCTCATCAAGGGTGCCTTCGATCCGGCGCGACTGCTTGACTTGGCGTTCGACTATACCGCCTTTGAAATGGCCGATGGCGTGGTCAAATCGAAGAAGCTGGCTGGCTATCACCAGTTTCACGCTGTGCGGCGGGCGCTGGCCTCAACGACCAAGGCAGCGGGTGAAGGCGGGCACCGCAAGGGCGGTGTAGTCTGGCATACGCAAGGCAGTGGCAAGTCGCTGACCATGCTGTTCTATGTCCGCCAGCTCCAACTGGCGAAGAAGCTGAAAAACCCGACAATCGTTGTCGTCACTGATCGCAACGATCTGGACGATCAGCTTTTCAAGACCTTCACCGCGCACGGCAGCGCCATCCGTGGCGAGCCACGCAACGCTGAAACCGTGGCGGCGGTGCGGGAACTGCTCAAGGTCGATATTGGTGGGTTGGTGTTCACCACCATCCAGCGGTTTCGTGGCGATGAAGGCGAGCACCCGCTGCTGACCAACCGAAGCAATGTGATCGTGATCGCAGATGAGGCGCACCGTTCGCAATATGGCCTCAATCGCCGGTTTGTTACGCGCGGCGATGAGGTGCGCGAGGAAGTCGGCTTTGCCGAGTATTTGAGGCAGGCGCTTCCCAACGCCACATTCATCGGCTTCACCGGCACGCCGATTGACGAGCGGGATCGTAGCACCGCCGCGGTCTTTGGAGATGTAATCGACACTTACGACATGACCCAATCGGTCATCGACAGGGCGACGGTGCCGATTCATTATTCCGCCCGGCTCGCCAAGTTGATGTTGCGGTTGGACGAAGGGCAACGCGAAGAACTGGATGCACTGGCGGAAGAGCTGACCGAGGGCAGCGACATTCGCGCCGCAGAACAGTTGAAAGCGAAGTTCAGCCGGTTTGAGGAAATTGTCGGCTCCAAGGAGCGGATTGAGACGATTGCCGCCGACATCGTCGCTCATTTCGAGGAACGCAAAGAAGCGATGGGCGGTGGCAAGGGCATGATCGTGGCGATCAGCCGTCAAGTCGCGGTAGCCCTCTATGATGAGATCGCCCGATTGCGCCCCGCATGGGTAGGCTCCGATTCTTCTGACGATAGCGATGGCATGATGAAGGTCGTCATCACCGGCAACAATGCTGATCCGCAGGCAATGCAACCGCACATCCGCACCAAGTCGCGGCTTGAGGAGCTGGCTGACCGTTTTAAGAATCCAGTATCCGGCTTCGATCTGGTGATCGTGCGCGACATGTGGCTAACGGGCTTCGATGCGCCCTCGCTGCACACCCTCTACATCGACAAACCGATGCGCGGGCATGGCCTCATGCAGGCCATCGCACGGGTCAACCGCGTGTTCGGTGCAAAGCCGGGCGGGCTGATCGTCGACTATCTTGGCATCGGGGCGGAATTGCGGGCTGCACTGGCACAGTATAGCGCCCGCGATCAAGAGCAGGTCAGCTTCAACATGGATGAGGCGGTGCGCCAGCTTCTGACCAAGGTTGAATCCGCGCTGGCATTGCTCGGCAAGGTCAACTGGCAGGCCTTTTTCGATGCTGATCCAGCCGCCCGCCTGACCATCCTCAAACAGTGCCTAGAAGAAATCCTGTCCGGCGATCACCGTGCAGAGTTCATCGACCTTGCCACGCAGGCCGAGGCAGTCTTCGCCATCGCGGCAGGCGATGAGCGCGCATCGGCGAAACGGCAAAAGGTGGCGCTGATCGTCGCCTTGCGGGCCAATCTTATCAAATACACGTCTGGCAAGGGCGGACGCGGCAGGCAGGCAATCGAACAGGAAATCCGCCAACTCTTGTCGCAGGCCGTCATGTCTGATGGTATTCTGGACGTGTTTAAGGATGCCGGTCTTGAGCAGCCCGATCTTGCCATCTTGTCCGACGATTTCCTGATGGAAGTGAAGCAGACCAAGCAGCCAAACTTGGCGGTTGAAACACTGCGGCGGCTTTTGCAGGGCAACATTAAAGCGCGCGAACGGCTGAACATCGTCGAAGCGCGCAAGCTGAGTGAGCGGCTCGCCGATGTTCTGACCCGCTACCACAATCGGGCTGTCGATAGCTTGCAGGTGATCGATGAGCTGATTTCGCTGGCGCGTGAGGTTTCCGCATTGGCCAAGCGCGGCGAGGAGCTAGGCATGGCGCCCGAAGAGTTGGCCTTCTACGATGCGTTGGCTGAAAACGGATCAGCCCGAGACCTGATGGAGCGTGAGACACTCCGCACCCTTGCTCAATTGCTCGTCAAAACAATCCGCAGCACCGTTACTGTCGATTGGACGCAAAAAGAGAGCGTGCGAGCAAAGATGCGGATCGAGGTTCGCAAGCTGCTGGCCCGCTATGGCTATCCGCCTGACCTTCAAAAAGCCGCGGTAGATCTCGTGCTCGAACAAGCGAACGCGATTGCTGTCGATTGGGCGATATAGCTTGCTCGTATTTATGGCGCTAGAAAACTCCGGCCAATCTCAGAGAGCAATAGCAAAAACGTAATTCTCTTCTTCGCCCGTCGTGGCGCGCCAACATTATTGATGATGAGTGTTAGGGTTCCGGATCTATTAGAAGAAAATGTCCGTGCCCTCCTGGGCAGATGGAATGAGATTGCCCCGCTGGAATATTTAGATATTCGCCTGCGCGTACTGTGTGGATCGAGCCATTTATTTCGACCTGCATTTCTCCTTTGATCATGATCAAGCTTTCTGACCATGCGACGTGGGTCTCTTGCTGCAGGCCACCGGGATCCACCTTGAATAGCTTGATTTGGACATCGCCGGCCTTTCCCAGCACCAAACTCTGCCACCCCGCTGGCGGAAGTAATCCTGTTGCCAACGCAAGATTGGTGACTGCATTTTTGGACATAGTGAGACTGGCCTTCGCAAAGGGTGGGAACGGGCTGGAGTTGTCACCGGGTCCGGTCGAACTTCCAGTCGAACTGCGGAGATGCACTAAATGTCCAATATATGCTTCGACAGACCGGACCAAGGCAGCAGAGCCGCGAGGCGCCGCCTCGGGTGGCAGCCTCCGGACGAGGTGGTCGCCAATATCAGGGGCCTCGGGCTTGGCTGAACTCTCGGCAAGCGATCAAAGCATCAGTCCAGCTGAACCCAAAATTGTTATCGGCAGAAAAAGCCAGCCTTGGGGTAGATCGCGGTAGCGGGCACGCATCGCCGGCACCTGTCCAATTCCGGTCAGCGTAAAACCGAACGCGATAGATGTCCCGACGATGGCCAAATCTTGTCGCGATGTGGCGATCGCCAGAACAAATGATGCGAACATGACCGCGAGGGTTGCCGTTACAAAATGCCAGCACATGTAGAGAGTGTCCCGCACCGCGGGATCAAGGCCGGTCGACGCGCGCAATGGCCTCACAACTTCCTTACCCCCTTGAACCAGGTGAAAGACGAGCCAAAGCGCCGATAGAAAACCGGCCAACCCGAGGAGAATTTGCGGCGTCATCAGCTGCTTTCCAGTCCGTTGCGTTGAAAATGACAGAAGGGACTGCGGGAAACGACTATCTTGAAGGTAGGCGAGCACTCCGGACTTGCCATCGAAACTATGCGGTAGGCAGGATACTGCTGCGCTGGCGGTATTCGGCCGGCGTAACGCCTGCGAGGCGCTTGAACAGCCGGCGAAAAAATGTCGGATCCGTATAGCCCACGACAGCGGATATCTCTTCGATTGCCAAATCTTCGGTTTCCAGCATCTGTTTGGCTTCCTCTATCCGCAGAGCCTGCACATAGCCGACGGGCGAATAGCCGGTCGCGGTCGAAAAGCGGCGCTTGAAGCTGCGAACCGGCAGACCCGACCGCTCCGCCATCGCCGACACCGGGTTTGGGGTCGCGTAATTGTCCGCCAGCCATTCCTGAACCGTCGCTATAACGGCGTCGCTGTGCTGGCGAGGTCGAGTCATAGACGCGAAGGGCAACTGTCCATGGCCGCGATCGCCGAGCAGAAAGAGGCGCGCCACGCGGGCGGCCTCCGCTGCGCCGCAGTATCTCGCAATCAAATACAGAGCGAGATCCTGCCACGCCGATGCACCGCCGGTCGTTATCAATCGACCGCCGCGGCCGCTGTTGCACAAAATCCGTTCCGGTCGAAACCGGACGCGTGGATACCGATCCCGGAACATGTCCGCCATGCTCCAATGCGAGGCCGCCTCGGCATCGTCCAGCAAGCCAGCCTCGGCAAGCAATACCGATCCGCTGCACGTCGAGCAGACAAGTGCGCCAGCTTCGATGTGGCGCTGCACCCACGCGATCTCTTCGCTCCACCGCCCCGCCGGGGTTTCGTCCTTGTCGAAATGAATGTCGCAAATGATAGCGACGTCGGCACAATCCGTACTCAACGCTTCTTCGGGAGTTACAGCGAGGCCTGTGCTCGACCGATAGGGGGCCAACTGGCGAGCAACGAGCGTCGGGCGGATCGGACGCGATAACGCGCATCCGTTCCGGGAGGTTTCGCCCAGCACCTCATGCAGCCCGAAAGCGGCCATCGTGCCGCTCTCCGGCAAGACCAGGATCGACACGCGCAGCGGAATGGTCGGCACTGGTCGTATGGGCATCGACATCATATGGCACAAAAGCCCCGAAACAGTCCAGTTTGCCTCTGCCGGATCGGGGCTGAGGCGAGCATTCTTTCCAGCGCCCCCCAACCGAACGCAGGAGTTTGCGATGAGTATTTCCGAGGGAACCGTCGATCTGACGAAAGAATTCGATATACCGGTCGAAAAGGTCTTCGCGGCCTGGTCGGATCAGCAAGCCCAACTCGCATGGAGCGACCCGGGCGAAGGCTGGTCCATGAGCTTCGATGCGTTCCGCTTCGCCGTGGGCGAGTCCGATCTGTGCCGTTTCGGCCCTGATGGCGGCGCGGAATATCTCAACGAGAACCGCTATCTCGTGATCGAGCCCGGCAAGCGGATCATCTATTCAACCTGGCTGATGACCGAAGGCCGGGTCGGGTTCGTCGGCACCGTTGCGGTCACATTCGAGGCGAACGGCGACGGCACGCGCATGCGGCTTATCGAGCAAGGCTTGTATCTGGATGGTCTCGACGACGTGGCGGGGCATCGATCCGGCTGGGAAAGCATGCTCGAGGCGTTGAACAAATTTCTTTGCTACTGACCCCGGCCTTGCGGCGAAGCGCATGGGTCGAGCCGGAGGCGGCGCATCGCAGCCTCCGGCTGGAACCGCGCGGCCCGCCCTCGATCCTGAACCGCGAACAAGTGCGAAGGGCCGTTGCGGCCTTTCGTACAACGGCCCCGGAAACTGCTGCGGCGACAATGGTGCGCGTCTGCTTTCACAGCGGCATCGTCTCGCTCAGCGCATAACCTGCTTCGTTGACTGATTTCCTGCTGCAAGACCTAATCGCCTTCGCGTCGTCATTATCACCCTCGTTGCGTCATCGAACGGAAACCAGAGTTCCGAGCGCAACGACTTCTGGGTTACATTCTGCGGTAATCCGAACACGGTCTGGACGAGCAGGAACGTCATCTGCCCGTATTCGGTGTCCAGGATTACCTTGAGATGGGTGTCGCCCGGCGCGCGTGCGCATTTGCCCGCCGCTCCGTACCTGGCTGTCAGCGACTCTTCAAATCGATCGACACGGGCCTTGAGAGAAGGTCTGGTCAGTTGCTCCAGCCGCAGTTGCCGTAGCAATGCCCGTCCGGTTTCAGCAGCGTTGACGACCTTGGACAATAGGCCCGCCGGGTGGGTGACAGCGGTAATCATGTCAATTTCGCTCGACGGGACGCCGTCATGTTCGAGAAGTCCTGGCATGCCGACGCTGCAAAGCCATTGTCCACCTTCACTCATGGCCCTTACCGTCCAATCGGCATCGAATATGATCCCGGGATAGGGTTCGTGGGCGACCAGCATTTCGCGCAGAGTCCGAATTTCGGCAGATTGACGGCATTCGGCGGGTGCGCTTTCCAGAAGCGCCGGCGAATAGCCCGCACTCACCAAGGCCGCGTTCCGTTCGTCGATCGTCCCGCCAGTCTCGCGCGTCCAACTGAGGATCAAGCTTAAACTGGGCCGGGCACGCCCAAGCTCGACAAAACCGATGTGGCGTTGAGACATGCCGAGGCGAAGCGCCAATTCAAGCTGCGAAATGCCTAGTGCCACGCGCATTTGCCGCAAAATGCTCGCAGTCCTTGGTTCCCCGCGCGTCCTTTCTGCTGCACCGCTCAAAGTTTCAATCCTGGATTGTTCGTTTGTTCGCTTCGTCACATCGGCCGGTACCGAATTGTTCCGGATAGATGCGCTATACCGCTCGCGTCGGCAAAGATATCGCCGGGCAACCAAAAAAACTCGGCTGGGTCGACTACCTTTGAGATAGTGTCGCGTTCGGCTTTCGCGATGCGGATGTCGGGCTTTGAGTAGAGTTCGAAACCGACCGCGCCGCGATCGCCAAATTCGCTGCGGATTACATCGCGGGCGCGGCGCCAACAGCACTCCCCCTCGAACAGCTGATGATCAGGAGATCTGCTTCGCCGCCCACGCATGTCCAAGGAGCCACGCTCGTCAATATATTCATTCATAAATTAATGAACATGTTGACGAGGGTTTGAGGGTGTTGCAGGATGGCCTCGGGATTCTTGATGGGGTGGGCCCTGCCCGGGCATCGATCGGGAAACTGAAACAACGGACGGTCCCCGCGAAAACGCGGAGATCAGATCCGGCCATGGGAGATTGATGATGAGGCATATGCTGTTCGCATTGTTGCTGGGCGCGTCGTTCGCGGTGCCTGCGTTCGCGCAAAGCTCGGTGGCGACCGACACCGGCACGGTCGCCGGTACGGCGGATGCACTGGTCATTTCATTCAAGGGAATTCCTTACGCCGCTCCGCCGGTGGGGCCGCTCCGCTGGAAGGCGCCGGAGCCGGCCCTCGCCTGGAGTGGCGTTCGCGACGCGAAGGCTTATGGCAACGCTTGCCCGCAGCCCGTTCGCACCGAAGCCTGGGCGCAGGTCGGCGCGCAGAGCGAGGATTGCCTGTTCCTCAACGTCTGGCGGCCGAAGAAGCCCGGCAAATATCCAGTGATGGTCTTTCTGCACGGGGGCGGCTTCGTCTTTGGCGCGGCAGGCGTTCCGCTGTACGACGGATCGGGGCTCGCGGCGCGCGGCGCGGTGGTCGTCACGATGAACTATCGCCTCGGCCGGCTTGGCTATTTCGCACATCCGGCGCTGACCCGCGAAGACCCCGACGGCAAACTCGGCAACTTCGGCGTTATGGATCAGATTGCGGCGCTCGAATGGGTGAAGCGCAACATCGCCCAGTTCGGCGGCGATCCCGGCAATGTCATGCTGTTCGGCGAATCGGCCGGGGCAGGGGCGGTGCAGATTTTGATGGGATCCCCGGCCGCCGCGGGCCTGTTCCATAAGGCCGCGTCGCAGTCGGGATCGGGCAACACCGTGTTGGCACCGATCCGCGGCGGCGCGATCAATGCCGAAATGCTCGGCCGGAAATTCACCGACGAACTGGGCTTGAAGGATGCAACCGCCGAGCAACTCCGAAAGATTCCGGTTTCCGAAATCATCAAGGCGCGCGCCTTCCCGTTCATCGACGGCAAGATTGTCACCATGAGCCCGGGTGAGGCCTTCTACAAGAACAAGCAGATGGGCGTCCCGCTGATCATCGGCTCGAACTCCAATGAATCGAGCCTTGGCGGCATGACCGAGGCGACGGCGAAGATGGTCCTGGGGAGCGCGTTTCCCGAACTTCATGCGGGCTATATCGCGCTGAACGGCAAGGACCCCGGCGCCGCTGCCGTCGATTTGGCCGAAGGTCTCGGCTTCGTCCTGCCGTCGATCGCGGTGGCCGATATGCATGCGGCGGGGGGCAACAAGGCCTTCGCCTATTTCTTCGATCAGGTGCCGGTCGACCAGCGCGCGACCGCGGCGGGGACCGACCATGGCGGCGAGCTCGAATATCTGTTCGGCAACAAGGCCGCCGAACATCGCTGGGACACCGAGGATATGAAGGTGTCGAAGCTGATGGGCGATTATTGGGTGCGGTTCGCGACGACGGGCGACCCGAATGGCAAGGATGCGGTGCGCTGGCCCGCGGTGACGACCCCGCCGACCCACTATCTGGTCATCGGCGCCAAGCCGCATGCCGCGCGCCTGGCCCCGGTCGAGGAGAAAGCCAAGGCGGCTTCGATGGCTGCGGCGATCAAGGCCTGGTCGGCGCCTGCCGCTCGCTGAAACCGCGCGGCGAAAAAACACGGGGTTCAGGAGAGGCCATGACCATTGCATCGACCCGGCCGACCCGGCGCCAGATCGTCGCAGGTGCGACGGGACTGGTGGCGGCCATGGCGACGGCGCCCGCGCGCGCTCTGGCCGTGAGGCGAAAAGCGCCCGAGGGTTTCCTCTGGGGCACCGCAATCTCGGCGCACCAGAGCGAGGGAGGCAACACCGCTTCTGACAGCTGGTTGCTCGAGACGAACAAGCCGACCGCATTCGTCGACCCGTCAGGCGATGCCTGCGACAGCTATCATCGCTATGAAGAAGACCTCGACATCGCGGCGAGCCTCGGGCTCAACTGTTACCGCTTCGGCATAGAATGGGCACGGATCGAACCCGCCGAGGGCATGTTCTCGGAAGCCGCGCTCGACCATTATGTCCGCGTGCTCGAAGCATGCCGCGCGCGCGGGCTGATGCCGATGGTCACCTATAACCATTTCACCGTGCCCTTGTGGTTCGCGATGCGCGGCGGATTCGAGGTCGCCGACGGCGCCGACCTGTTCGCGCGTTTCTGCGGCCGCGCGACGGAGAGGCTGGGGCCGCTGATCGGCATGGCGACGACGTTCAACGAAGCGAACATCCTTGGGCTGCGCAAGGTGATTCCGCGCTTTGCGAGCGACGCCGCGGCGGAAAACGCCCGCGCGATGATCGCCGCGGCGGCGCGCCGCACCAACTCGCCGAAATTCTCGTCGATGCTGTTCGGCGATCCCGACAAGATCGACAGGGTCATGCTCGATGCGCATGCCAAGGCCTATGCGGCGATCAAGGCGGCGCGGTCCGACCTGCCCGTCGGCGTGACGCTGTCGATGCAGGAGATTCAGGGCGTCGGCGAAGACCATCGCGGGAAAGAAGCCGAGGAAACGATGTACGGCGGCTGGATCGAGGCGGCGCGCCAGTCCGATTTCGTCGGTGTCCAGACCTATTCGCGGCTGCGCATCGGACCGAAGGGGCTGTTGCCGCCAACGCCGGGCGCCCCGCTGACCGATATGGGGTATGAGAATTATCCGCCCGCGGTCGGTCACACGATCCGCTACGCCGCCCGGCATATCGGCAAGCCGCTCTATCTGACCGAAACCGGGATCGGCACGACCGACGATGCCGCGCGCATCGCGTTCATCAAAGCGACGATGGCCGAGGTCAGCAAGTGCATCGACGACGGTATCGACGTGAAGGCTTATCTCTACTGGTCGTTGCTCGACAATTTCGAGTGGACCTCGGGCTATGCCAAAAAGTTCGGGCTGGTCGAGGTCGACCGCAAAACTTTCAAGCGTACGCTGAAACCCAGCGCACGATATCTCGGCATGCGGGCAAAGGCCAACCGGATATGAAAGGCCGAAACGCGAGTAGCCAGCCGATTTCAGGCGGCCACCCGCGCTTTTTTGGACATGCTACCGGTCGAAGACGGTCGTCCACATATATTCGGCGACGTCGATCGGCGCCACATAGTCGCCCGAGTAACCGAGGCCGACATAGCCGCTGTAAAGGACGTGCGTGCCGCCGACGATCGTCACGAGGCCGGCGCGCGTCCCGCCGCGGCAGTCGCGATACTCCTCGACACGGACGTCGTCCTTCAACTGGATGCGTGTGAGTTCGTCGCTGCATCCATCGAGGCGCTTCCACGCCGCCAGGCTTTCGCGGGCGCCCTGAATTCCCAGCGGCACGCCGAGGAGGGTGGCGGGCAGCGGCCAGACGGGCGAATTGCCGTAATAGTTGATCGTGCCGTCGTCGGTCGCCGCGATCGCCGTCACGCTGACGGGGCGCGCAGGGCGGCACTGGTCGCTATTGAGCGGGAAGGATATCGATACCACGGCGGTAACGACGTCCGCCGCCTCGCACGCCATCCGCTGCGCCATGCCGCCTCCGTTCGAGATGCCCGTCACATATACCCGGTCATCGTCGATATGGGTGCGGCGCTTCATTTCGACGATCACCGAACGCAGGAAGGCGACGTCGTCGACGAGCAGCGCGTTGCCGAGAAAGCAGCAGCCATAAGCGTTCCAGCTCAGCGCCATGCCTTCGGGCCAGACCGCGATAAATCCGCGGCGATCGGATTCGCGGAGCTGTCCCGACCATTGGCGCTCGTCGGCGGCATAACTGCTGAAACCGTGCAAGTCGAGCAACAGCGGGACATCGTCGCGACCGGTGTAGCTCTCGGGAACATGGACAAGAAAGGAGCGGAGGAGCCCGCCCGACCAGATGGCGATACGGTGGTCGCCGGGCTGAAGGCAGTTGCTCGCGCATGGCGCCGCCGAGGCGGGCGCCGACGAGGCCGCCCAAGCGGCGAGCAGTGCGAGCGGGGCGGCGAGCGCCCGGAAAAGCGAACGGGTCATATCCTCTCCTTCTTCATTGACGGCGGGGCGGGGAGGGCAGCGGTATGAGGTCGCCGTCGTCGAGCAACTCGGGCGGTAGCGGCGGGTCGGTGAATGGCTTTTGCGGTGCCATTTCTGTGAGTGGGGGGCGGTTTTCGGGCGTCAGCGGGGCAGGTGGCGCGGGAACGTGCGCGGGCTGCGACGCCTTGCGTTCCGCCTGCGACACGGCGTGAATGACGACCGCGGGGTGCGAGGCGGGATCGGCGTCGGGCCCATCGTCGCAGCCGGCAAGAAGAGCCCACAGCAGCAACGCCGCCTGACGGACGCGTCGCGCAGTCATTTTTCCGTTCGCTGTCGTGGCTGCCCGCCCCGGCAGGGAAGGACCGTCGATCGAGAGGTTCGGAGCGTGTGCGAGGGCTCGCACGCCAGGGCATGTTGGCAAGGCATCTGTCTCTCCCGTCCCGCCATTTTGCGAGTCGGAGGAAGGCTTAACATCGATTCAAGAAATTCACTACGCTATTAATTAGTGAATTATCTTTGATGATATTTTTCCGGATATCGGCATTATGATAAGGATAACGTAACGTAAGACAGGCCGAAATGATATTCATTCGTGTATGAATGATAGTTGACATGGCGCCGTTTTGGGCACAGGTCTCCGGTCGAGGACGCCGCAGAGCGTTTCGCCATTGGGAGAAGATAGGATGAGGAAGCTGCTGCTTTCCGTGTCGGCCATGGCCCTGCTGGGGCCGGTGCCGGTTTTTGCTCAGACAACGACTGCACCTGTCGACGAGGCGGCCGCCGATGCATCGGGCGCCGAGATCGTCGTCACCGCCGAACGCCGCACCACCAGCCTGCAGCGCAGCAGCGTCGCTGCAACGGTGCTCACCGGCGAAGATCTGGTGCGCAAGGGGGTCAACAGCGTCGAGGGGCTACAGTTCGCCTCGCCCTCGCTGACGGTGAACACGACGGGGCAGGGGAACGCCTTCAACATCCGCGGCATCGGCAAGACCGAACAGACGAGCGCGATCGGCGTCGGCGTCATCACCTATCGCGACGGCGTCGCGACCTTGCCCGGCTATTTTCAGAGCGAGCCCTATTACGACATCGCCAGCGTCGAAGTGCTGCGCGGACCGCAAGGGACCTTCGCGGGCGGCAATGCGACCGGCGGCGCGGTGTTCATCACCCAGCAGAACCCGACCTTCGATCGCGTCGGCGGCTATTTCCTCGCCCAATATGGCAATTACGACCATATGAAGCTGCAGAGCGCGCTCAATATCCCGCACAGCGACACGCTCGCGATCCGCTTTGCCGGCAATATGGAGCGGCGCGACACTTTCTACGACATGTCGGGTCCGTGGACCGGCAATCCCGGCAACCGCCGCGATTACAGCGCGCGCGTCAGCATCGCGTGGGAGCCGACGCCCGAACTCACCGTGCTGCTGAAGGGCGATTACAACAATATCGAATATGGCGGCCTGCCCGCGAGCCGCGCCACCGAAACCGGCGATCCGCTCGATGTCGCGAGCGACGCCCATCTCAGCGGCCGCGACGAATTCGGCCGCGTCGTGCTCAACGTCGCATATAAGTTCGACAGCGGCTTGACGCTGCGCTCGATCAGCGGGTTTCAGCGCGGCACGACGCAGATATCCTATGACTCCGACGGCACCGCCACGATCATTCCCGCGCTGTCGTTCCGCGACAATATCAGCGAGGAAATCTGGAGCCAGGAATTCAACATCGTCTCGCCCGACACCGGCCCCTTCACCTGGGTGCTCGGGGGCTATTATCAGCACGACAAGATATTCATCCCCGAAAACGGCGGCTATTATTCGGACGCGACGCCGAATACGCCGACCGCCCTCGATATCGAGATCGTCGGCACCAATCCGAAGACCGCGCTCGCGGCTTTCGGGCAGGTCGGTTACGAACTGGCCGACGGGTTGCAGATCACGGTCGGCGGGCGCTGGTCGCGCACAACGTCGGCCAACGATGCCGAAGCGCGGGCCTATTTCACGGGCATTCCCGGCCCGATCCTTGTGCTCCCGCAGGTCGACCGGACCGTCAACAAAAAGGTCAATGGCAAGGTCGCGCTGAACTGGACCGTCGATCCGAACCATTTCCTCTATGCCTTCGTCGCCACCGGCAGCAAGGCCGGCGGCCTCAATGGTCCGAATATCCTCGGCCGGACGCCGTTGGCGTTCGATGCAGAGGATGTCACTGATTTCGAGCTTGGCTGGAAAGGCACCTTCTTCGACGGCCATCTGCGGACGCAGCTTGGCGGCTACTACAACCTCTACAAGAATTTCCAGGTCAGCATCGTCGACCCGGTTTCCCCGAGCATCTCGTCGATCTTCAACGTGCCTGGCACGACCAAGCTCTATGGCGTCGAATTTTCGGCGCAGGGAAGCTTCGACCGCTTTTCGCTCGATCTCGCGGGATCGGTGTCCAATTCCAAGCTCGGCACCTTCTTCGCGGCCGATCCGCGGCTCGGCGGCGCACCCGCCCCGTGCAGCCCCGAAAACGGTCCGGCGACGCCGCGTTGCCTCGACCTGACCGGGAACGAACAGGCCTATGCGCCCAAGCTGACGCTCAGCGCAGGCGCCCAATATGCCATCCCGCTCGGCGGTGATGCCACACTGACGCCGCGCGTCGACTTCGCGCATATCGCGGCGAGTTGGGGCAGCCTGTTCCAGAACCGGCTGTTCGGCGACCGGCTGGAGGCGCGCAATATCCTCAACGCCCAGTTGACGCTGACCACCGGCGACTGGTCGATCGCGGCCTATGGCACCAACCTGACCGACCAGCATTATGTCGCCGCGATCAACGGCGCGCGCCGCCTTGCGGGGGCGCCGCGCCAATATGGCCTGCGCGTCAGCCGCAATTTCTGATCCTCCCTCGCGGACATGGCCACGTCCTGGCCATGTCCGCCTCTTTTTTCCGGGAAATAACGCGCAATGCCGGCAGCTTCGTCCCCGTCTGTTTCTCCTGCCGGCCGGCAGGGCGATCGCTATGGCTGGTTCGTCCTTGCGGCGCTGTGCTTCGTCTACGTCCTCAACTTTCTCGATCGGCAACTGCTGTCGATCCTCGCCAAGCCGATCCAGGACGACCTCGGCATCACCGACGGCGAACTCGGGCTGCTCGGCGGGCTCTATTTCGCGATATTCTATTGCGTCCTCGGCATCCCCGTCGCGTGGCTCGCCGACCGCACCAATCGCGTGCGCGTGCTTTCGGTCGCCTGCGCGCTGTGGAGCGCCGCGACGATCGCGTGCGGCATGTCGACGACCTATGTTCAGCTTGCCGCCGCGCGCATGGGGGTCGGCGTCGGCGAGGCGGGCGGCGTACCGCCCTCCTATTCGATCATCTCCGACTATTTTCCGCCCGAACGGCGGGGGCTCGCGCTCGGCCTGTTCAATCTCGGCCCGCCGCTCGGGCAGGCGCTGGGCGTGGCGTTCGGGGCGAAGGTCGCTGCCGCCTATGACTGGCGACTGGCTTTCCTGCTGCTCGGCATTGCGGGGCTGATCGCCGCGGCGGGCGTCTGGGCTTTCGTCCGCGAACCGCGACGCGGGGCGACCGACGTCGTGCGGACGATCGAGCCGGCTGGCGATGCGCCGACCTTTGGCGCGACGATGAAGATGTTCTTCGCGCGCCCCGATCTGACGCTCGTCTCGCTCGCTGCGGGCGCGACCCAGTTCGTGACCTATGCGACGCTCGGCTTCACGACGCTGTTCCTGATGCGTGAAAAGGGCATGACGCTCGACCAGATCGCGATCTGGTACGCGCTCGTCCTCGGCATCGGGGTCAGCGCGGGCATCTATCTTTCGGGCCGCCTCGTCGACCGCTATGCGGCGCAGCGGCCGGAAGCCTACGGGCTGATCCCCGCGATCTCGCTGCTGCTTGCGGTGCCCTTCTTCATCGGGTTCGTCCACACGCCGGCATGGCCGCTCGCGATGCTCTTTCTGCTCGGGCCGACCTTCCTCAACTATTTCTACCTGACCCCGGCGGTGACGTTGGTCCAGAACGCGGTGCCGGCGCGTCAACGGACATTGGCCGGCGCGGTGCTGCTGCTGATCATGAATCTGATCGGGCTTGGCCTCGGTCCGACCTGGCTGGGCGCGGTGAGCGACTGGCTGAAGCCGACGCACCCCGACAACTCGCTCCAGCTCGCCTTCTACAGCCTCGTTCCCTTCTATTTCGTTGCGATCGCGCTGCACCTCGCGCTCGCGCGCGTTCTCAAACGAAAGGCAAGTCGTGAAGCTGCCTGAGGCTCCGCTTCGATAACCGTTCCCGTCGCCCCATATATAGAAGAGACATGCCCGTGATTTCCGGTAATCCGCAACCCTATGCGCTGACGCTCGACAAATTTCTCCGCCATGCCGCGAAATGGCATGGGCAGCGCGAGATCGTCACCGGCGCCGCCCCGGCGCGGACCGACTATGCCGGGCTCTGCGAGCGCAGCAACCATCTGTCGGGGGCGTTCGCGGCGCTCGGGCTTCGCGAAGGCGATCATCTTGCCACCCTCGCGTGGAATACGCAGGCGCATATGGAATGCTGGTACGCTGCGATGGGCGCCGGCATCGTCTGTCACACGCTCAACCCCCGGCTGACCGCCGACCATCTTGCGAAGATGATGCACCGTGCCGGCAACCGCGTGCTCGCCGTCAGCAGCGGGCTCGCGCCGCTCGTGCAGGATCTGGTGGGGCAGTGCCCCGCGATCGAGCATGTCGTGATGATGGACGATGGCCCGGCGAGCGACGTGGTGCCGGTCGTGACCGGTGCGCGGCTCTGGCATCTGGCCGACCTCCTCGCTACGCACGGGGCGCCCACGGCTTGGGGCGGGTTCGATGAAAATGCGCCCGCGGGGCTCTGTTTCACCTCGGGCACCACCGGCGACCCCAAGGGCGTCACCTACACGCACCGCTCGAACTATCTCCACACGACGCATCTGCTGCAGGCCGACGTCATGGGGCTGACGTGCGAAGATTCGGTGCTCGTCGCGGTGCCGATGTTTCACGCCAATGGCTGGGGCTTTCCTTTCGCCGCGCCCGCGGTCGGCGCGAAGCTCGTGCTTCCCGGCCGCGACCAGGATGGCGCGAGCCTTGCGAAGCTGATCGCCGATGAGGAAGTCACCGTCGCGGCGGGCGTCGCGACCGTGTGGCTTGGCCTCGTCGACCATCTCGACGCGGTCGGCGGCGAACTGCCCTCGCTCAAGCGGCTCTTGCTCGGTGGCTCGGCGGTGCCGCAGGCGCTGATGGAGCGGCTGGAACGGCGGCTGGGCGTCACCGTCCAGACGAGCTGGGGCATGACCGAATTGTCCCCGCTCGGCGCGATGATGCCGGCGACCGCGAAAACCCGTGTCGCGGCTAAATCGGGCCGCCCGCCGATGGGCGTCGACCTGTTGCTCACCGACGCGCAGGGCGCGCCGCTGCCCGATCAGCGCGGCGGCGAGGGCCGGCTGTGGGTCAGGGGCGGCAGCGTCGTCGAACGCTATTTCGGCCACGACGAGAAAGCGACCGACGCGAACGGCTGGTTCGACACGGGCGACCTCGCGACGATCGACGCCGACGGCAATCTGTCGATCACCGGGCGCGCCAAGGACCTGATCAAATCGGGCGGCGAATGGATCAATCCTGCCGAAATCGAAGCTATCGTCGGCGGTCTGCCCGAGGTCGCGCTCGTTGCCGTCGTTGGCCGTGCGCACGAGAAATGGGGCGAGCGTCCGGTGCTGATCGTCGAACCGCGCGCCGGCGTCGAGGTCAGCGACGAGACTTTGCTCGATGCGCTGCGGGGACGCGTCGCGAATTGGTGGCTGCCCGATGCGATCGTCCGGCGCACCGCGATGCCGCTGGCGCTCACCGGAAAGATCGACAAAATGCGCTTGCGAGCCGATCATGGCTGAACCAATGACGACGCCTGCCCGCGGGCTTTTGTGACCCGCGGCGAAGGGGATAAAATGACCAAGGCGGTGAAGCAGACGAACCGGAGACGGCCGACCAAGGCCGACCAGCGCGCGGCGACGATGGAGCAGATATATGACGCCGCCGAAGAATTATTCTCGAAGCGTGGGCTCTATGGCGTCACGCTGAAGGAAGTCGCGGCGCAGGTCGGCGTCCACCAGTCGCTGCTCCATTATTATTTCAAGGACAAGAAGGAGCTGTTCGACGCGGTGATCGCGCGCCGGGCTTCGGTCACCGTAGAGCGGCGGATGAAGGCGCTCGATGCCTATGAAGCGGCGGTCGAGGGCCGGCCGTCGGTCGAAGGGGCGTTGCGGGCGTTTCTCGACACCGATCTAGAACTGTTTTCCGAAGGCGGAATCGGCTGGCGCCATTATGGTCAACTCGGCGCGCAGATGAGCAACACCGCCGAATGGGGCGCCGAATTGATGGATACCCATTTCGATCACGTCGTGTTGCGACTGATCGGAATCATCAAACAGGCGATGCCCGATTGCCCCGAGGAGGATCTTTTCTGGGGCTATCATTTCGTGTCGGCGGGGCTGATGCTGACGCTCGGGCGAACCGGGCGCATCGACAAATTGTCGGGCGGGCTTTGCCTGTCGGACGATTTCGAGGCGGTCAAGGAGCGTATGGCGCGTTTCATGGCGGCGGGTTTCATCGCGACCTGCGAGGCGCGCCGCGCGGCGCGTGAGGGCGGCAAGTGATCGCGCCGGCCGAGCGCCAGCCGAACTGGCTGCGCGGCAAGGCCGGCAGAATCCGCAAACGCTGGAAAATCCTGGCGACGATCGTCGCCCTGCTTGCGCTGCTGTCGCAATGTTCGATCACGAAAAGCCTGGTCGAAAGCACGCGCAAACCTGACGCGCCGTTCGCGCAGACGAAGGCGCCGCCCGCACCCGACTATGCACAAAAAGCGGCGTGGTTCGCGCTGCCCGGTGCCAATGGCCTCGAACGTTCGGTACCGCCGGGCTTTACGGCGATCGACGAAGGCGAGGCGCCCGCCGACGTCTTCTTCATCCATCCGACGATGTATTTGAAGAACGACGTGTGGAACGCGCCTTACGACGTCGAGGGTGCCTATAACGGCCCGGTGCTGCTCGCGCAGTTGTCGGCGTTCAATGGCTGCTGCCTGCTCTACGCGCCGCACTATCGGCAAGCCTCGCTCGCCGGGCTTCGCGACGGCGATGCCGTGGCGTTCGCCTATGACGATGTGGCTCGCGCGTTTCGCTATTATGTCGAACATTATAACGGCGGCCGGCCCTTCATCATTGCTTCGCACAGCCAGGGAACGGGGCACGCCGTTCGCCTGCTGCAGGAAGCCATCATCGGGACACCGCTGCAGGACCGGCTCGTCGCGGCTTATACGGTGGGGGCCTATACGCCCGCGAGCTTCGCTTCGCTCGGCCTGCCGACGTGCGACGATGCGCGCCAGACCGGCTGCGTGCTGTCGTGGAACGCCAGTCAGGAAGGCCGCACCGCCGCGTCGATGCTGACCAAGGACGTCGATTTCTGGTGGCAGGGAAAACGCGTCAAAAGCACCGCTCCGGCGATCTGCGTCAATCCGCTGACCTGGAACGAAAAGGGCATAGCGAACGCGGCGTCGAACCCCGGCAGCCTGCCGTTCCCGGAGGCGCCCTATCCCAGGCAGGCGGCCACGCTGGCGCCGCTCGAGAAGGGACTGACGGGCGCGCGGTGCACCGACATGCTTCTCGACGTCGATGTCGCCTGGGGTTCGCCGTTCCGCGATACGCTAAGCTGGCTGTACGGCAGCTATCACCGGAACGACTATGGCCTGTTCTATGCGAGCATCCGCGCCAACGCGATCGACCGCGTCGCAAGCTGGCAGGCGCGCCATCCGGATTAAGACGAAGTGGCAAAGGGGGTTTCCGTGATCCGTTCCATCCTTTTGCTGGCGTCATTCGGCGCTGCCGCGGGTGCCGCCGCCCAGCCGCAGCCACGCGTGGGCATGGTTTCCGATCCCTGTGAGGGGTCGGTGGTCGCGGTTCCGGATACGGTAAGGGCCCATTTCTATGCCCTCGTGACGATGCCGCAAACGCGAACACCGCCGCCGCCCGAGCTTGCCGTTTACCGCTTGGCGAGTGCCGAGGCGCGAAAGAGCGACTGGCCGGACCTCTGCCGTTATCATGCCGATAACGAACGCTTGCGCGCCGGCCCGAAGTCGGAACGGCGGGTCGTCTTTATCGGCGATTCGATCACCGAACTTTGGGTCCTCGGCGATCCGGACCTCTTCAGCAAAGGCATCGTCAACCGGGGGATCGGCGGCCAGACGAGCCCGCAAATTCTGCTTCGTTTTCAGGCCGACGTCGTCGCGCTGCAGCCGGCAATCGTCCACATATTGGCTGGCACCAACGATATTGCAGGCAACACCGGTCCAACCAGCACCGACCAGTATAAGGATAATATCAAGGCTATGGTGTCGCTCGCCAAATCGAACGGGATCGAGGTTATCCTCGGCTCGATTCCGCCAGCCGCACATTTTCCATGGAAGCCGGACCTGAAGCCCGTGCCGCAGATTGCCGCGTTGAACGATTGGCTGAGGAGTTATGCGGAGGCCGAGAAGCTTGAATTCATCGACTATCACGCCGTGCTGACCACTCGCGATGGTGCGACAAACGACGGGTTCAGCTTTGACGGCGTCCATCCCAATCGTCGAGGCTATCGACTGATGACGCGGGCCGTTCGCCGATCCTTGCCGGCCGAAGCTGGCTCCTCTTTGAGGAATGCACCGGTTCCTTGACGGCCGCCGTTCTCCTTCGCTGATGAGCGCACGGTCTGCAATCGCCATACACGCCAATCGAATTTCTTGCGAACCATTCTCAACTGCGCTAGCGGCGCGTTCGAAAAGGGGAAATGAGAATGATTCGCAAGATTGCGCTGGGGCTTTCCGCCGCGGCCGCTGCCATGGCACCGAACGCATTTGCCGAGGAAGCCGCCGACGGCGCGGGAGACGAAATCATCGTCACGGGGCGTGTGTCGAAACTCTATCGCGTCGAAGAGACGGCGAGCGGCAAGATGCCGACGGAGCCCTTGGCCTCATCGCAGTCAATCACGGTGCTCACCGCCGATTTGATCGAGGACCAGGGCGCGCGCGATGCGCAAGATCTTTATCGCAATATCTCTGGCGTCAGCTTCTTTTCCTATGCCGGCGTCACCGCGCGCGGCTTTCGGCAGCAGGAGAATTTCTACGACGGCCTGCGCGGCGATCCATATATCGGCTTTGCGGTGCCGCAGCTTTTCAACATCGAACGTGTCGAGTTCCTTAAGGGGCCGGCGGGTATGCTCTACGGACAGACCGCGCCCGGCGGCCTCTTCAACTATGTGACCAAAAAGCCGTCGCAGACTTTCTCGGCGTCGGCAAAGCTGGTCGCAGGGACCGAGGACCGATACGGCGGGCAGGTCGAGGTGACCGGTCCCGTCAACGATGTCATTTCGCTGCGCGGCGGCGCTTTCTTCGAGGACCGCGACTTGCCACGCAAGTTTGCAGGCAACAAGTCGCTGCTCCTCGACGCAGGTGCGACCTTCGATTTAGGCTTCGCGAAATTGACGACGCAGGCCTGGCGCATCGAGCAGGATCTGGCCGCCAACCGCTTGCGCGGCATCGCGGTCGATGCCGACGGCCATTTCCTTGCCGACCGGCGCTGGAACCATAATGAACCCAGCGACTTTCTCGATCTTCGCTCGACGGCGTTTCAAGCTAAGCTCGAGTTCGAGCCGACCGAGAATTTGAAGATCGACGTCGGCGGCCGCCGCATCGACGCCTCCGAGAAGCAGAAATATCATGAGCCGATCGCTTTGCTCGATCGGAACGCCGATGGCCGTTTCGACGCCGTGGCGCGCCAGTATCGCGACCAGTATCGCGGCACGAAGAGCTGGTCTTTTGGCGGCAACGCGGTGTGGTCGGCGCAGATCGCCGATGGCATTTCGAACCGCATCCTCGCAGGCTTCGACTACAGCACCGAGGACGCCACCTCGACCGCCACGTCGCTGACCGGCGGGGCCACGGCGGTCGCGGGGCGGCCATGCCCGCTCGATTTCGCGAACCCGGTCTATCGTGCCTGCGATCCTGCCGCCTATGACCTCCAGACGCCGACGACGACCTATACCGATACGAAGCGCAACGGCTTCTACCTGCTCAACGAACTCACGATCGGGCGGGTGATCGCGGTCGCGGGCATCCGCACCGACAGCTTCGAGGATGTCAGTATCGCGGCGAACGGCGCACGCACGCGATTCAAGGATCGCGACGAGAGCTACCGCGTCGGCCTTGTCTGGCGCGTGCGCGACGACCTGTCGCTGTTCGGTCAATATGCGACGAGCTTCGAGCCGCAGTCGGCCTCGGCGCAGGACCCGCGCGCCGGCGGGCCGTTTCCGCCGACGACGGGCGACATGTTCGAGGGCGGCGTCAAGACCGCTCTCCTCGGCGGGCGCATCCAAAGCGGCCTGTCGGTCTACCGGATCAAGCGGCAAAATTTGCTGCAGGCGGATCCGCTCGGCGACACGAATACGCCGCCGGACGGGATCAACAACAATATCGCCTTTGGCGAAGTTGTGTCGAAGGGCGTCGATGTCGATATCGCGGCCGATATCACCGACAATTGGGTGCTGACGCTGACCTACGCCTATAATGATACCAAGGTCACCAAATCGACTACCGACACCAATGGCGGCATCGGCAACGTCGTCGCTGGCGGCCGCTTTGCCAATGCCCCGAAAAACAAGCTCGGCTTCTGGACGCGCTACCAAATTCCGAGCACCGGTTTGGCCTTCGCGTTCGGCGGCGATTATGTGTCGAAGCGTATCAGCCTTTCGAACCAGCCGGTGAACCCTTATTTCGTGTTCGACGGATCGGTGACCTGGACCCGCGGTCCGTGGGACGTCCGGCTGCGCGTCGACAACATCTTCGACAAGACCTATGCCGCCTCCGGCTTCAACGATCGCGGCGGGCATTTCCCGGGCGAACCGCGGTCGGCCTTCGTCGAAGTGGGATATAAATTCTGACCGCCGCTGCTGCAGCTCCTCCTGTGAAAAAGAAGGCCAGCGGTCGCAGGCTGTGGTGGGCGGTTCACCAGTGGGTTGGACTGAAGCTCTCGCTATTCCTGGCCTTCATCCTGTTCACCGGGACGCTGGCCGTACTCAGCGCAGAGATCGACTGGCTGTTGCACCCGACGTTGCGCGTCTCCCCGTCCTCGGTCGACGGGCCGCCCCGCTGGGATTTGATCGCCGAAAATTCCGCACGCTATCCCGGCGTCGCGACGATCAATTATATCGCCCGCCCGACCGCGAGAGCGTTCGCTGTGCGCGTGGCGTTCCAGCGCGCCGATGAAAGCCGGGGCTATCTCCATGTCCATCCGACGACGGGGAAAGTGCAGGGCGAACAAAGCTTCGTCGATGCCCAGCGCGTGTTGCGGAATTTGCACCGGCATCTCAATTTGCCGGTCAAATATGGCATCCCGATCGTCTGCTCGCTGGCGATCCTGTTGTTGATCAGTCTCGTCACTTCGTTTGTGGTTTATAGGAAATGGTGGCGTGGCTTCTTCAAGCCGATCCGCTGGCGCGACGTGCGCACGGCGTGGGGTGATTTTCATCGTCTCGCCGGGGTGTGGAGCCTGTGGTTCGTTGCGCTCATCGCGCTTACCGGCCTCTGGTACCTTGTCGAGCAGCTCGGCGGAGAAGCACCCGGCCTCCCCGAGCCGACGAGCGAGGTTGCGGCTTTGCCGTCGGGGGCGGCAGCCACGAGCGCCGCCGACCGGTTAGCCGTCAGTCTTGCTGCAGCGCGTCGCGCCGACCCGACCCTTGTCGTAGAATCCGTCCAGTTTCCCGACGAAAAGTCGGGCGCCTTCGTTTTTCAGGGTCAGCGCAGCGCCTGGCTGGTCCGCCCGCGCGCCAATGCCATATGGGTCGACGGCGCGTCCGCGCGCGTCGTGATGGCCAGCGACGGCGGCGATCTGGGCGTTCATCAGCGCATTTCCGAAATGGCTGATCCGCTGCATTTCGGAACATTCGCTGGCTATTGGACGCGTATTCCCTGGTTCCTGTTTGGCCTCTTGATGACCGGTCTCGCCTTGTCGGGCGCGGCCATTTACTCGCACCGGATTGCGCACAGTGCTCGCGTCGCAGTGGCTCGCAGGCCGATTATGTCCGGAGTCTGGCTGGGTATGGGCGACTGGCGATGGCTCTCTCTAATTCTCGTCATAACCGGCGGGGTGATGATCGGCTGGATGTTCTACAAGGGTTGAAATGCCCGAACGTCCGCTATCGCCGGTCGATGCTCCGGGAGATGCAAATGACCGCTGCACGGCAGCGCGCGCGCGGATCGATGCCTTGCCGCCGCGGCAACGCGAAGTGTTGATCGAATTGGCCGCGGGCAATTTGAACAAGCAGATCGCGCACCGGCTCGGTATATCCGAACGCACCGTAAAAATGCATCGCGCGGCGCTCTTCAAAGCTCTGAAGCTTGAAACGACCGCCGACGCGATCCGGCTTTCGGTGGAGGCGGGATATTAAGTCGGCGGAGGTGAGGACGAGAAATTTGACGATCAATGCCGCGTTCACAGGACGAAATTCGACGCAGTTGTCCCCCAACGCCGATCGTGGTCACCGATACCGCGAGCTCGGGCGCTGCAAGACTGCTTTTGTCCCGTTGGCATATGGACTGTTGGAGTTCACCCTTCCCCGGACATTCATTCGCAATCGATCATCGGCAAAGTAAACGTGGGAAACGCTTGCCCGGCGTCCCTAAGCTGACGAGAGCTTCTCGCTTCTCCGTCCCTTTGCGCTCGTCCCAATATCGGGCGGGGCGCAGCTGGATGCGCTCGAATTCCTTCTCGCCCGTCTACCGTCCGAGGCGAGGGCAAGATCGGGCTTGCCTATATCTATTAGATAAATAATCAGGTGCGACGCTCGCGCAAGCATCATCGGCTGCGGCGCCGGCGAAGAGCTGTTATCCGTCGTGCGGAAGCGGCGGCGCGGAGAGGTGGAAATGCAGGATGACACGAATTTTGCCGGCCGGAACGTTCTCGTGGTCGGCGGATCGAGCGGTATCGGAAACGGGATCGCCCAAGGTTTCCGGATTCGCGGCGCCGAGGTTCATGTCTGGGGGACGCGAGCGGCCGCCTCGGATTATGATCCCGGCGAGGGTTCCGACCTCGCCGGGCTCGGTTATTCCTGCGTCGATGTCGGCGATCCCGCCGCGATAGAAGCCTCGGCGGCCCCGTTCGGAACGCTCGACGCGCTGATCCTTTGCCAGGGAACCGTCGTCTATGGCCGCGGCGAGTTCGAGCAGGACGGCTGGGACCGGGTCATGGCCGTCAACCTCGACAGCCTCATGCATATCGCGCGCAAGTTCCGGGGCCAGCTTGCGCAAGCGGGCGGATCCATCGTCATCGTGAGCTCGGTGTCAGGCTTGCGGGGCAATATCGGAAACCCCGCCTATGCGGCCTCAAAAGCGGGGGCGATAAGCCTTACCAGAAGCCTCGGTCAGGCGTTCGCTTCGGACGGCATTCGCGTCAACGGCCTTGCTCCGGGTCTCGTCGACACCAAGCTGACCAAGGCGACCACGTCGCATCCCGAACGGCTGGAGAAGAGCCTGGCGTCGATCCCCCAGCGCCGGATGGGAACGCCGGGCGACATGGCGGGCGCCGCGGTCTTCCTCGCGTCGCCGCTCGCATCCTATGTGACCGGTCATACCCTGGTCGTCGATGGCGGGCTGACGCTCTGAACCTTCCCTTAGATCGCCAGCACGGGCAAGGTGTCACCCGCAGCGCAGCGGGGAGCTCGCGCCGGGCGGCGCACCAATATCGTCGCCTGCCCGAGCAGATTCTGCGCGGACGATTCCTGACGATCGAAAATGAGCGCCGCCCCGTCCACGATATCGCCGACCAGAAACGCCTCGCGCTCCCCTTGGGCCTCGACCTCCCGAGCCGCGGGTAAATACGTCCATGCGAGCCCGGATCGCGGCTCGCCGCCGCCGAGACCCGTCAAGAGCGGCGCGAGAAAAAGGCGTGCGACGGTCAGTGCCGCGGTGGGGTTGCCGGGCAATCCCAGGACATGCGCGTCGCCGACCTTGCCGTACCAGCTCGGCTTGCCAGGCTTGATCGCGACGTCGGCGAAGAGGAGACGAAGTCCGACCGGAACCAGCGCCGACCGGCCAAAATCGCGGTCGCCGCGCGAGGCGCCGCCGATGATGACGGTCACATCATCTTCCGTGGAGAAGGCGTCGCGAATGGCATCCGGATCGTCGCCCGTACGCGTCTCGCGCACTACGCACCCGCCCCATTGGTTGCCGAGGAGCGCGATCGCCGCCGTCAGACTGTCGGGGATGCGGTCCGCGCGACCGGCCGCCTCGCCGGGCGGGACGAGTTCGTCGCCCGTCGCGACGATGTGAACCCTTGGCCGTCGCCAGACGGTGACGTGCGAAACATCGCCGGCGGCCGCCGCGACGAGCGCGACGGGGGTCAACTCGCGACCCTTGTTCAGCAGCGTCCGCCCGGCCGTGAAGTCGGATCCGCGCCGACGCACATGGGGCTTGCTGCCGGGATCGGCGCGTATCTCGACCGCCCCGGCGATCTTCGCGCAATATTCGATCATGACGACCCGATCCGCGCCTTCGGGCAGGGGCGCGCCGGTCATCACGCGCATCGTCGATCCCCGGGTAACAGCCGTCGGCGCGACATCGCCGGCGACGATTTCGCCGAGCGAGGCGAAGCGCCGCAGCCCGGCGTCCAGATCGCGATTGCGCACCGCATAGCCATCCATCGCCGCGCAATCCCACCGGGGGCCGTCGATCCGCGCCACGACCGGCTCCGCCAGACGGCGACCGGCGGCCGCGCCGAGCGCAACGGACTCGTGTCCGAGCGCATTTGCCGCGTTCGACAGGATCGCGATGGCGTCGTCGAATGCCAGCGAGGCCCGGCACGGGGCCGCGCCCGGTCTGGCTAACTCGATGCGATGGCTCATGCTCCGCTCGCGCGCGATCGCCTACGCATAGGGCGGGGACTCTTCAAACTCGGCAAACCAGGGATAGTTGTTCGCGACGCTCGCGGCGAAGGCCGGGGGGCGCTTTTCCAGAAAGCTCGACACGCCCTCGGCCGCATCGGGGCCGCGGCCGCGCGCGAAGATCACGCGGCTGTCCCAGCGATGCGCGCTCATGGGGTGTGGGGCGCCCATCATGCGCCACAGCATATGGCGGGTGAGCGCGACCGAAACCGGAGCGCTGTCGGCGGTCATCTCGCGCGCCTTGGCGATTGCCGCATCGATCAGCTCGCCGGGCTGATGCACCGCTTGGACGAGGCCCTTGTCCAAAGCCTCGGCCGCCGAAATCAGGCGCCCCGAATAGCAGAGGTCGACCGCGTTCGCGATGCCGACGATGCGCGGCAGAAACCAGCTCGACGCGGCTTCGGGGACGAGCCCGCGCCGCGCGAAAACGAAGCCGAAACGGGCATTGTCGCTCGCGAGCCGCGCGTCCATCGGCAGTGTCATCGTCACGCCGACGCCGACCGCGGCGCCGTTGATCGCGCCGATCACCGGCTTTTTCGCGTCGAAGATCCGCATCGATACGCGGCCCCCGCCATCGCGGACAAGGTCGTGCGACCAGTCGACCGTGCCGTCGGCGGCGACGGGGCCGCCCGCCGCGCCGCCCTGCTTGTCGTAATCGAATGTCGATGCCCCCGCGCTGAGGTCCGCCCCGGCGCAATAAGCCCTGTCACCATGGCCGGTGAAGATCACGGCGCGCACGCCATCGTCGGCGTCGCATTCGTCGATCGCGGCGATGATCTCGTGCATCATCTCGACCGTGAATGCGTTCATCCGCTCGGGCCGGTGCAGGGTCAGCAGTGCTATGCCTTCATGCTTGTCGAGGCGAATCTGATCGTAAGCCATTTTTTCCCTTTCCCTGCACGCCGCAACGTCGCGCGACTCCAATATCTATGCATATTAAATTATGCATTGGACCGCTTGGCGTTTGATGGCAAGGGCGGGCGGTCAGCGCGGCAGCCGATCGCGCAGGATGATGTCGGCGGCGCGCCAGGCCATCGCCATCGTCGGGCCGTTGGTGTTGCCCGACGGGATCACCGGCATCACCGAGGTGTCGATGATCCGCAGGCCCTCGACTCCGCGGACGCGAAGCGCGGGATCGACTACCGAGGTATCGTCCTTTCCCATGCGGCAACTGCCGACGGCGTGATAGCCGCACGTCCCGAACTGGTCATAGGCATCAAGGATGGCCGCGTCGCTGTCGAACGCCGGGCCGGGCATGGTCTCTTCCGCGATCATTTGCGCGAGCGGCGCTTGCGACGCATATTCGCGCATCACGCGCACCGCGCCGACCATCGCGGCGCGGTCCTCGTCGGTCGCGCGATAGTTGGGCTTGAAGCTCGCCGCCACGTCCGGGTCGCGCGTCGCGATGTGGATGCTGCCGCGCGAGGTCGGGCGCAGCGGATAGATGACCGCGTTCATGCCGGGATGTTTTTCGAGCTGGGTGCGCTGGGTCGCCATGTCGAAGCTGAACGGCGCGATGAGCATCTGCGCGTCGGGGCGGTTGAGCCCCGGTCGCGTCTTGAACCACCCGCCGATCTCGTAGGCCGCGGCCGACATCGGCCCATCGCCGGTCAGATAATATTGCAGCGTCGCGAGCAGCAGGCGCCAGCCGCCGAAGACGCGATTTTGCGACAGCGCTTGCCTAGTCAGCTTCCATTGCATGATGATCCCGCGATGTTCGATCAGCCCCTCGCCGACTTCGGAATTATGATGGACGAGCGGGATGCCGAGCCGGGCAAGAAGGCCGGAATCGCCGACGCCCGAACGTTCGAGGATGGCGGGGCTTGCCATGGCGCCGCCGCACAATATCACTTCGTGCGCCGCGTCGATCGTCTCGCGCATATCATTATGAACCACCTCGACCCCGACGGCGCGCGTGCCGTCGAACCGGACGCGGTTGACGGTGCGTTCGGTCAGGACGGTAAGGTTGGGCCTCTTCTCCGCGGGCCGCAAGAAAGCTTGCGCCGCGCTCTGCCGCTTGCCCCTGAAAATCGTGCGCGGTGCATAGCCGATCGCGACCTCGTCGTCGGGCGCGTTGACGTCGGGCTTGTTCGCCCAGCCCATCGCTTCGCCCGCGGCGACCTGCGCTTCGCTGATGGGCAGGCGCTGCGTCGGCATCGAAATTTTGAGCGGTCCCGCATCGCCGCGCGTCTCGGCGCCGCCCAGCTCGTGATTCTCGAGCGCGCGGTAGGCCGCGCCGATATGCGTCCAGCTCCAGTCGTCGCTCGATTTCTCCGCGATGGCGTCGAAGTCGGCGGGCTGGCCGCGCACATACATCATCCCGTTGACCGATGATGAACCGCCGAGCACGCGCCCGCGCACCCAGGCTTCGGACTGGCCGGCGGTCGAGGCCTCGGGTTCGCTCATATGGACCCAGAGATGCTTCGGATCCTGCATGACCTTCGCGAGGCCCTTGGGCATCGAGATGAAGGGATGACGATCGCGCGGCCCCGCCTCGATCAGCGCGACTCTGACGTTCGGATCCTCCGACAATCGATAGGCGAGAACGCAGCCCGCGGCGCCGGCGCCGCAAATGATATAGTCGAAATCCATCCTCATATCCCTTGATTTTGGCCACTTCTGCGGCGCTCTTGCATGGTCCATAAAAAACTATTGTCATTAGGTAAAGCGTCGAATAGGCTGATGCCAACGACAAGGAGAGGATCTGCAAATGAGCGATGTTGCGGAAGTTTCACGGCCGGCACGCAAGGTCACGACGCTCGATGACCTGACGCCGAGCCAGATCGAGGCGATCCGCAAGATCCCCGCCGAGAAGGACGCGGTGGTCGTTCCTTTCGGCGCGACCCGCCCCAATGCCATCTTCACCGGCCGCGAGCGCTTCGACCTCGAACAGGAAAAAATCTTTCGCCGCTATCCGGTGCCGGTCACCGTGTCGGCGTTGCTCGAACCCGGCAGCATCGTGGCGAACGACAGCTACGGCTTTCCGATGCTCGTCTCGCGGACCCGCGACGGCACGATCAAGGCATTCGTCAACGCCTGCCAGCACAAGGGGTCGAAGCTGATCGAGGATTGCGCGGTCCACAAGCAAGGGCGCGTGACGTGCCCCTATCATGCCTGGACCTATGGTATCGACGGCAAGCTGATCGGCGTGTCGCGGAGCGAGGCCTTCGAGGGTTTCGACAAGAGCCAGCGCGGCCTCGCCGAACTCGAAGCGCGCGAATGGGGCGGCATCGTCTATGTCCAGCTCGATCGCGATATTCCTGCGGACTGGTCGCACTTGTCGGACCAGGTCGCCGAGGATTTCGACGCGCTGGGCATCCCGTCGGCGCATGTCTACGGACGCAAGACATTCGACCTCAAAGCCAATTGGAAGGTGGTGCTCGAACCCTTCCTCGAAGGCTATCATGTCCAGCGGCTTCACGCCGCGTCGATCGGCGACAAGTTTCAGGATGCGCCGAACATCGTCGACATGTTCGGGGCGAATATCCGTCAGGTGTCGGGACGCATCGGCTATGTTCCCGAAATGCTCGACGAGGATCCGTCGGCGAACGTCCACAAGCTCGTCACGCACGCCTATACGGCTTTCCCCAACTGCGTCATCGTGACGAGTCAATATTATACCAGCGTGATGCTGCTCATGCCGCGCGACGCCGATCGCACGACGGTCGAATATTTCATGCTGACCCCCGAAGCGGCGGCGACCCCGAAGGCGGAGGAGGTGTTCGCGCGCTCCTACGAGCTTATTCTCGGCGTTTTCGGCGGCGAGGATTTTCGCGCCGCCGAAATCAGCCAGCAGGGTCTGAATGCCGGGGTTCCCGAGGAGACCGTCTATTGCGGGCTCGAGACAAATATCGTGCGTTATTATGAGGCGATCGAAGCGCTTCTTTGATCGGTTGACCGGCAAAAGACCGGATGGAGAGGACTGAATGGCGCAGACTTTGTCCGGCGCGTTAGCCTGGTGGGCGCGGATGCGGCCCGAACAGCCCGCCGTGGTGCTCGGCGGCGACCGGCTGGGTTACGGCGATTACAAGACGTGGTCCGATCGGGTCGCCGCGATGCTCGAGGCCGACGGGCTGCAGCCGGGCGACCGCGTCGCGATCTGCTCGACCAACAGCCTGGCCTATTGCGCGTTGCTTATGGGTATCATCCGTGCCGGGGGGATCGCCAACCCGGTCAATTTCCGCTTCACGCCGCGCGAGATCCGTGAACTGTGCGAGACGAGCGAGCCGCGCTTCACCTTCGTCGCGCCCGATTTCGAGGCGAATGTCATCGCCGCAGGCCTGACCCCGCGCGCGATGGCCGAGATCGAAGCGTTGCGCGATGGCGAGCCGGCGACGGTCCGCCATGACCCCGATCCCGACACGCCGGTCGTCATCATCGCGACGAGCGGTTCGACGGCAAAGCCCAAGGGCGTCGTCTTCACCAACCGCTCGATGACCGCCTATGCCGCCAACTGGGCGGTTGAGGAAACCGCCTCCTCGCCCGGCGCGCGGGTTATCAGCCTCGCGCCGCTCAACACTTCCGCGGGTTTCGTCCAGCTGATGCATTATACGGTTCAGGGCTGCACGATCTTCATGGAGCCGGTCTTCGCGCCCGACGCGATCCTGCAGTTGCTGCAGGACGAACAGATCAATTGCTTCGGCGCGGTCCCGACCTTCTTCGAGGCGATCGCGCGCTGCCCCGGTTTCGCCGATGCCGACCTGTCGTCGATCCGCCTCGCGACGGCGGGCGGCGCGCGCGTAAGCCGCCAGTTGCTCGACGCCTACAAGGCGAAGGGCGTGACGATCCGCCAGATTTACGGCCAGACCGAAATCGGTGGCAACGCGACGATGATGCCCGAACATCTGGCGATGGACGAGCCCGAGAAATGCGGCTGGGGATGCGTGTTCATGGATCTGCGCGTCGTCCGTCCCGACGGCAGCGACTGCGAACCCGGCGAACCCGGCGAAATCGTCATGCGCTCGCCCGGGATGATGCAGGGCTATTGGCGCAATCCCGAGGAGACCGCGAAGGTCATCAGGGACGGCTGGCTCTGGTCGGGCGACATCGGGACGCTCGACGAGCGCGGCCTCCTGACATTCGTCGACCGGATGAAGGATCTGATCATTTCGGGCGGCCTCAATATCTCGGCCGCCGAGGTCGAGCGCGTGGTGTGCGAGTTTCCGGGCGTGGTCGAAGCGCTGGCGATCGCCGCTCCCGACGAGAAGTTCGGCGAGACGCCCTTCGTCGTTTACCACGGCGCGGCTGAGGTCGACGTCCGGGCGCTGATCGACCACTGCAACGTCAACCTCTCCAACTACAAGGTGCCGCGCTACGTCGCCTTTTCGGCCGACCCGCTGCCGCGTCTCGCCACCGGCAAATTGTCCAAACCCGCGGTGCGCGTGCTTTATGCCGGCGCGCACGAGACGATGGAGCGCGTGCGATGAGGAGCAGAAGATGACCGCACTCGGGCTCGCCGCGACGCCGGTGCCGCCGCATGTTCCGGCGCATCTCGTCTTCGATTTCGACATCTATGCCGATCCGCGCATCGGCGAGGATGTGCAGGGCACTTACGCTACGGCATTGTCGGACGCGCCCGATATCTTCTGGACGCGGCTCAACGGCGGGCACTGGATCGTCAAGAGCTTCGACGCGATCAGCCAGGTCGTGCTCGACCCCGAGCATTTCTCGGTGCGCGAGATGCAGATCCCGCGCGTCGAGAACCCGCCTTTCTTCATTCCGCTGAGCCTCGATCCGCCCGAGAACCTGCCCTACCGCCGCGCGATGATGCCGATGTTCGGCCCCGCCGCGATCAAGGCGCTCGAACCGCGCATTCGCGAATGGGCGGTCGAACTGGTCGATGCGATCGCGGACAAGGGCGCGTGCGATTTTCAGGGCGATGTGTCGAAGGTGTTTCCGGTCAGCGTCTTCATGGAACTGATGGGGATGGACCTCGCGCGGCTCCAGGATTTTCGTTCGCTCGCCGAGGCGTTTTTCTCGGCCCAGAATGACGAGGCCGAGATGGGGCGGCTCAGCGCCGCGATTCTCGGCGAGATGAAGGCGCTGATCGAGGCGAAGAAGGCGGCGCCCGACGACAAGCTGATGTCGCATTTCATCACCGTCGATATCGATGGTCGCCGGATGAGTGACGATGAAATTCTCGCGATGAGCTTCGTGCTCTTTCTCGGCGGCATGGACACGGTCACCAACGTCACCGGCTTCGCGTTCCAGCAATTGGCGCAGATGCCCGAGGTGCAGGCCCGGCTCGCGGCCGATCCGTCGCTGATCCCCGCCTTCGCCGACGAGGCGGTGCGGCTCTACGGCGTCGTCAACACGCCGCGGTTGGTGGTTCGGAATCAGGAGATCGGCGAGGCGAAGTTTCGCGAGGGCGAAATGCTCCTCAACATCCTCTGCCTCGGCAGCCGCGACCCGGCGAAGTTCGAGGCCCCGAACCTGTTCGATCTCGATCGCCGGAAGACCGCCCACCTGACTTTCTCGTCGGGGCCGCATCTGTGCGTCGGCCATGTTCTCGGGCGCGCCGAGCTGCGTATCCTGACCGAGGAATGGGTGAAGCGCATCCCGGCGTTCCGGGCGGTTCCCGGCGAAAAGCACGGTTTTCGCATCGGGACGGTGATGGCGCTCGAATCGCTGCCGATCGAATGGGACGTCGCCGGTTGATCTAGCCGATCTGGTCGAGCGGCTTGCCGATCGTTTCGGTCGCCAGCCGCTGGCGGACGCCGACGAGGAACATGCGCAAAGATTCGACGAACAATTCCTCGTCGCCGAAGGGGTTGTCGGCCACCGCCTTGGCAAAGCTCGGATATCTTGCGGCATCGACGGCCGGCATCGGGGGAATGCCGCGTACCTCGGCCGACGCCTGGAAGAGCGCGGTGCCGAAGGTATATTTCTCGATCGCGTCGATTACCGTCAGGTGGATCGCTGTCGGGTAGGGTTCCTCGGCCGCGGCGCGCTCATAGGCGGCGAGCAGGAGGTGGCGCGGAAAATAGCGCAGGATGAGCGGCGCCGCATTGGGATGCTTGAGGAGTGTGCGGCGGGTGACGACGCAGCGCGCGATAATCTGCTCCTCGAACGACTGGGTCGCATCGTTCACGGTCGGCATGCGCACGAGCATCATGCGCGCAACTTCCTGCAGCAGCTCCGACTTGTCCTTGAAATGATGGTAGAGCGAAGGCGGCCGCACGCCGAGTTTGCGTGCGACAAGGCTGAGGCTCAATTCCTCGAGCCCGACTTCGTCGATGACTTCCAGTGCGGCTTCGGCCGCATTGGAGCGCGATATCAGCGGTTTGGACGGTCTTGCCAAATGTCGATCTCTCCTTGCCCGTCGCTCTTGGCAGCGCCGAACGGCGAGGGCCAGCGCAAAAATCGGCCGGGTTCGTGCGGCGCGTTCAATCTATTGACGTTAGATAAGCGCGAAGCCATTGTCGAGAGCGAGGAGAGCCATGCGATGACCAACCGCCTGCAACGCAAAACTTTTGTATCGCCCGACGGGGTCAGACTGGTCGGCGATCACGGCGGCCCGATCGACGCACCATGCGCGGTGCTGATGCACGGCGGCGGGCAGACGCGCCACAGCTGGAGCCGCGCGGTCGAGCGGCTGCTCGACGCCGGACTGCAGGTGATCAATTTCGACGCGCGCGGGCATGGCGACAGCGACTGGTCGCCCGGCGGCGCCTATGCGCTGACCGATCGCGCGGCGGATCTCGCCGCAGTGACGGCGGATCTCCGCGTCCCCTTTATCCTGATCGGCGCCTCGCTCGGCGGGGCAACCTCGATCGAGGCGGTCCATGAGGGATTGCGGCCCGCGGGCGTCGTCCTCGTCGATATCGTGCCCGCGCCCGACCCGCGCGGCATCGAACGCATCGTCGGCTTCATGCACGGGCATCAGGGTGGTTTCGCGAGCGTGGACGAGGCCGCGGCGGCGGTCGCGGCCTATAATCCGCAGCGCGAACGGCCGAGCGACACGCGCGGGCTGATGAAGAATTTGCGTCCGCGCGATGACGGGCGCCTCTATTGGCATTGGGATCCGCGCATCCTAGAGACCGCGCCGGCGATCCACCATGCCGCCGTCGCGCGCGCGGCCGACACGCTCGCGGCCTTGACCGACATTCCGGTTCTGCTCGTGCGCGGCCTGTCGAGCGACGTCGTGAGCGAGGCGGGGGTCGATGCGTTCAGGCGGCAGATGCCGCGGCTCGAAATCCTCGACGTGCTCGGCGCCGGACATATGGTCGCGGGCGACCGCAATGATGCGTTCAATGACGGAGTGATCGCCTTCGCCCGGCGGCTTTTGGCGTCCGATCCTCTCTCGTCATTCACATCTATCAATTTGAAATAAATATCAAAATTACCGTCTCTGCGAAAACCTTATGACGTTAAATTTGCGATTGACTTTAAATCTAATGACTGTAGGTTAATCCTCAAGGCCGCAGATAATGGCCTGATCTTTGGGAGGAGACGGTCATGGATCGCAACGTTACGCGTCCGGCAATTCGCTACGCTTGCCTGGCATCGGTCATAGCCCTCGCAGCGGTAGCGCCGCCCGCCTTCGCCCAGACCGATCCGGCTCCGCCGCCGCCCGCCGACGAGGCCGCGACCGGCAGCATGGCCGATAGCGAGATTATCGTCACCGCCCGCCGCCGCGACGAGCGCCTTATCGACGCGCCGGTGGCGATCACCGCGCTCGGCGGCGCCGCGCTCGACAATTATGCGGTCACCGAATTCAACGATATCGCCCAGCTCGTGCCGACGATGGTGGCGGGCAAGGCGGCATCGGGTTCGTCGGCGAGCATCTTTCTGCGCGGCGTCGGGTCGACCGCGCTCAGCGCCGGTTTCGACCAGTCGGTGTCCTTCGTCGTCGATGGCATGCCGATGAGCCGCGGCCGCGAGATCGGCCTCAGCCAATATGACGTCCAGCGCGTCGAGGTGCTCAAGGGACCGCAGGCGCTCTTCTTTGGCAAGAATGCCACCGCGGGCCTGATCTCGGTCACCACCAACAACCCGCGCGACATATTCGAAGCCGGGCTCAAGGTCGGCTATGGCTTCGAGGCGCAGGAGAAATATGGGGAGGGCTATATTTCGGGGCCGCTCGCCGACGGGCTGCGCGCGCGCCTGGCGTTCCGCATTTCGGACAGCGAGGGCGCCTTCACCAACACGGCCGCGGAAACCTATATCGATCCGTTCGGCCTCGAACGTCATCGCAACAGCAAGAACCGCGGTTATGGGCGGACCTACAGCGGCCGCGCGACGATCGAATGGGACGCGGCCGACAATCTGACCTTTCAGGTCAAGAGCGGCTACACCGATCAGAAGGATGGCGGCCCGACCGACATCATCGAACGCATCTGCGGCGGCGGCCGCACCGTGCCCTTCGCCGCGAACGGCATCCCGCCGAGCCCCAACGCCGATTGCGTCATCGACGGCCGCTCGGACAGCTCGACGATCCCGATCGAGGTGGCGCAGCTCGATTATCGCTATGCCGGCGACGGGCGCATGTATTCACGGCTGAAATCGGGCTTCGGCATCCTGACCGCGACGCTGACCAGCGACGTGTTCGACGTCACCTCGATCACCTCCTATTATCGCTTCAAGCAGAACGACCTCAACAATGTGTCGGGCGAGGCCTATCCGGCCACCTTCTCGCAGCTCGCCGACTATCGTCAGACGTCGGAGGAACTGCGGTTCCAGTCGAAGTGGGACGGGCCGGTCAATGCGCTGTTCGGGCTGTTCGTCTCGAGCAACAAGTTCATCTTCAACACCGACGCCTATATCTTCCCCTTGCCGGCCGTCGCGGCGGGCACGACCTATGTGACCTTCAAGCGCGACAACGGCTTTTCGGGCAGTTCGATGTCGGCCTTCGGCGAAGTGACGGCGAATCTGACCGACAGTCTTGAACTCGCAGGGGGCGCGCGCTGGAGTTACGAATCGCGCGACAGCTTCCAGGAGTCGCTTGCGGCCAATCCGGCCTTTGCAGCAGCCTTTCCGGGCGGACTGCGCCTCGACGATCGCTATCGCGAAACCGATGTGTCGCCGCAGGTGACGCTGCGTTACAAGCCGTCGCGCGACCTGACTTTCTATGCCGCCTACAAGGAAGGCTTCAAGTCGGGCGGGTTCAATATCTCGCAAACGCTGACCCCCGCCGCGACGGTCGCGGCCGGCGAGTTCGGCGCCGAGCGCGCCCGCGGCGGCGAAGTCGGCGCGCGCGCGATCCTGATGGGCGGCGCGCTGTCGCTCAATGCCACGGCCTATTATTATGATTATCTCGACCTGCAGGTGCAGAATTTCGATCCCGTGACGATCGGACAGGTGGTGGCGAACGCGGGCACGCTGCGGGTCAAGGGCATCGAGGGCGATTTCAACTGGCGCTCGGGCGGCTTCTCGCTTCGCGGCGCGGCGGCCTATAATGATGCGACCTACAAGGATTATGTCGGCCAATGCTATGGCGGTCAGACGATCGCGCTGGGTTGTAACCTGCTCGCGCCGGCACCCGGAGCGGCCTTTACCAGCCAGGATTATGACGGGCTGACGCCGCCCAAGGCGCCGCGCTTCGCCGGCCGCCTCGGCGCAAGCTATGAGGTCGAGCTGTCGGGATCGGGCCTGCGGCTCGAGGCGAGCGGCGACATGAGCTATTCGTCGAAGTATAATTTCTCGGACACGCTGCGTCCCGACGCGGTCCAGCCGAGCTTCACCAAGTTCGACGCCTCGCTGCGGCTGAAGGGCCCCGAGGATCGCTGGACCCTGGCGCTGATCGGCCGCAACCTCAGCAACAAATATGTCGTGACCGGCGGGTCGGAAATCCCGTTCACCGGGGGGACCGGCACGGGGACCGCTGGGCCGGGCGTGCTCAGCGACCTGTCGGCCTTCGTCGACAATCCGCGCGAGTTCTACATCGAAGCGTCCGTGAAATTCTGATGGGCGGTCGCGTTTCGCGCGGCACCGTCACCATGCGTTTCGGGGCAGTGCTGGCCTTGTCCGGCATCGTCGCGGGGCCGGCGACCGGCGCGCCATCCGATGTCGGCGACGGAGGCGTTCCGGCCTTTTATGCATGGCCGGGGGCGCTACCCGGCGAGGCCGGCGTCGTGCTGACCGAGGCGCCGCTGCCCGACGCATTTTCCGTCCCGGCGGCCGGAAAGGCGGTGCGCATCCTCTATACCGCGCGCGACGGCGTCGACGACAAGGGCGTCGTGCCGGTGTCGGCGGCGGTCTTCCTGCCGCGCGGCGCGCCGCCGGCGGGCGGCTGGCCGGTGATGGCCTGGGCGCACGGCACCACCGGCATCGCCGACATCTGCGCGCCGTCGGCCCGCCCGCGCGGCGAGCGCGACAGCCGTTATATTACAAGCTGGCTCGAAGCGGGTTTTGCAGTGGTCGCGAGCGACTATCAGGGGCTGGGTACGCCGGGCATCCACCCCTATTCCAACTATCGCGCCAGTTCGTACAGCGTCCTCGACAGCGCCCGCGCGGTCATCGGCGATGCGCGCTATGGCGCGGCGAATGCGGTCGTTCTGGCCGGTCAGTCGCAGGGAGCGGGCGTGGTCGTTGCGGCGGCGGGTTATGCCCCCACCTACGCGCCAGAACTGAAATTGCGCGGCGTCGTCGCGACCGGCGCGCCAAATCTGTCGCGCGAAGCAATCGAGAGCGGGCTCGCGTCGAGCGCGACCGATGTGATGGTCACCGGCGCCTATGCGATGATCGGTTACGAACTGACGCGCACGCACGCCGAACTCGACGCCGATACGGTGTTCACCGAAGCTGGGCTGGAGATCGAAGCGATGGTCGGCTCGGCGTGCCTGCCCGATCTCATGAAAGCGGCGGCGGCGCGGGAGCTCGATCCGCCGAAAGCCTTCCGGCCGGGGATGCTGAAGCGGCTCTGGGATACCGACGTCGATCTGCGCTCCTTCCCGACGCTCGACCTTGCGGCACCGGTATTTTTCGGGATCGGCGCAACGGACACGGCCGCGCTGCCGATGACGACGCTGACCCTCGTCAACGACCTCTGCAGCCGCGGCAATGTCGTCGAGGCGCATATCTACAAGGACAAGGACCATTCGGGCGTCGTGAATGCCGCCGCGCCCGACGCGATCCGTTTTGCCAAGGCGGTGCTCGAAGGCCGGCCCATTTCGGCGACCTGCAGGCCCTAGCCGGATCAGCGCCCCTCGTTCGCGACACGGCGGTGCGCGGTCATCGCGAGCAGGATCAGCCCGACGGTCAGTGGCAGCATGACGAGCGCGAGCACCGAAAGGCTCTGGCGCAGCGCGTCGTCGCCGGTGAACACCGCATCGGACATCCACGCCGACAGCGCCGGGCCGCAGGTCAGTCCGACGAGATTGCCGACGAGGACGTAGAGCGAGGTGATCTTGGCGCGCATGCGCGGCGGGGCGATGTGCTGGATGATCAGCACCGCGAGGCCGCCGGCGGCGCCATAGCCGAAGGTGGCGATGGCGATGACCGCGATCGCGCCGTTGACGTCCCCGGTCAGAAGGAAGGCGGCGACCGCCGCATGGCCGATGCCGAGACCGACGGCGAGTGCGAGAACGGCCAGTTCGGCACGGTCGCGCTTCGTCGCCCAGGCGCTGATCGCAGGCCAGAAAAAGGCGGCGATGGCGGCCGCGACGACCCCGACGAAGCCGAAGATCGCGCCGGCATCGGCGACGCTCTGCCCATAGCTGCGCGTCAGCATCGTCGCTGTCCACGCGATGAAGCTGTAGCTGGCGAGCGCCGATACCCCGAAGCTGAGATAGAAGGGCAGGTAGAAGCGCCAGTGGCGGCGGAGGTAGGCGAAGGCGACCCCGACGCTGGTCTGGTCGGCCTGGCCGGGTTCCTCGACGCGGTCGGGTTCGGCGACGCTCAGCAGCCATAGCGGGCCGAGGATGAGGCCGGGCACGCCGACGATGACGAGCGTCAGCCGCCAGGGGCTGAGCCCGAGATCGGGCGAGAACATGGTCGCCAGTTCGAAGGCCCACGCACCGATCAGGAAGGCGCCCGACGCCATCAACGTCGACACCGCCATGAACAGGCCGATCGGCAATGCGCGCTTCTCGGGCGGGAAGAGGTCGGCGACGATCGACACCGTCGCAGGAACAAGCACCGCCTCGCCGATCGCCACGCCGGCGCGCGTGACGAGCAGTATCTCGAAATTGGGGGCGAAACCCGAGGCGACGGTCGACAGGCTCCAGATGATCACGCCGATGCCGACGATGCGCACGCGCGTCCCGCGGTCGATCAGATAGGCGACGGGAACGCCCGACAGCGCATAGAGCAGCCCGAAGCCGAGCCCGATCAGCAGCCCGATCGCGGTCGCATCGATGCCCATATCCTTGATGATCGGATCGGCAAGCAGCGCGATGATATAGCGGTCGAGATAGGACAAAGCCGCGATCAGGCAGAGTAGCCCGGCGACATACCAGGCGCGGCGCAGCGACGGCCATGGCGTGGCCGTCATGCCGCGGAAATCTCGACCGGGAAACCTTCGAGCCAGCTCATGCCCGATACCTGTTCGGCCTGGTCGGGCGTCGCGGGGGTGATGGAGTTGAGGTTCGCGCCCGGCTTCGCGTTGGCGATCCGCCAGGCGCCGCGATGCCCCCAGCCGTGCGGATAGGCGACGCATCCCGCGCGCACTTCGTCGGTCACTTCGGCCACGACCTCGATCGCGCCCCATTGGCTCGAAAGCCTGACCGCCATCCCGTCGTCGATCTGCCGCGCCGCCGCATCCGACGGGTTGATCAGCAGGCGCGGTTCGTCGGACCGGACGAGTTTGTCGACATTGTGCATCCAGCTGTTGATCGATCGCAGCTTGCGCAGGTTGATGAGCCGCAGCGCGTTCGGATCGGGTGCGGGCTCGGCGCGAAGCCGGAGGGCCTCTTCGCCCGCAATATCGTCCCACAGGTGGATCTTGCCGTCGGGATGGCCGATCCTTTTCTCGAAGTCGAACGCCCAGCGGCCGCGCTCGATCATTACGCCGTGCGGATTTTCCTTGAGCTTCGCGAGCGAAAGGCCATCCCGCCCCTCGATCCCCGCTTGCAGCGCCCCGTCGGCCATCTCGAACGGAGTCATGTTGCCGAAGGCATCGGCGCGTCCCATGCGCGCCGCGAGGTCGCGCAATATCTCATATTCGCCGCGCGCCTCGCCCGTCGGCGCGATGACTGCGGGGGCGTATTGCGCGAAGGGGCGCACCATATGGTTCATAAAGAACTGGTTGATGTCCTCGCGCTCGAGCGCGGTGGTTGCGGGCAGGATATAATGGGCGTGGCGTGACGTCTCGGTCATATAGAGGTCGACCGACACCATCAGGTCGAGTGTCGCGAAACCTTCGGGCAGGCGCGGACCGCCGGGCATCGACAGCACCGGATTGGCACCGACGGTCAGCAGCGTCCTGATCCGGCCCTCGCCCGGCGTCGTCATTTCCTCGAGGAAAGTCAGGCTCGATTGGGTGCCCCAGACCGAGGCCTGGCCGCTGACGCGCGAGCTGTGGCGCTTGTGCCGCGCCTGACCAGGACCCTTTGACTGGGCGTCGGTCGCGGTGCCGCCATGGCCCCAGCCGACCCCGCCGGGCTTGTGGAACTTGCCGCCGACGACGTTGAGCAGATGGAGGAAATAGTTGGTCAGCGTCGAATAGCTCGCGCGGCAGATGCCGATGCGCCCCATCGCGGCGGCGCGCGGCGCGGCGACGAAATCGCGCGCGAGCGTGCGAATGTCGCCGGCTTCGATGCCGCAGCGCGGGGCGGCGCGTTCGGGGGTGATCCAGTCGATCGCGGCCCGAAGCTCGGCAAAGCCGGTGCAATGGCGTTCGATGAAGTCCGTGTCGGCCAGCCCTTCGGCGAGGACGGTCTGCACCATCGCGCCGAGCAGCCAGACGTCGCCGGCGGGGATGATCGAGACATGTTCGAACTTGCGCGCGGTCTCGCTGCGGCGCGGGTCGACGACGATCACCCGGCCGCGCTCGGCGATCTCGACCAGATCTTCCTTGAAGCGCGGGGCGATGAGCAGCGAGCCGTGACTGACGAGGGGGTTCGAGCCGAAGATCAGCAGATGGTCGCACTGTGCGAGGTCGGGGAAGACGAAGCCGTGGGTGCCGAAGATCAGTTCCGTCGCGAGCACGACGGACGTGATGTCCTCCGACGACGGGGTGAACAGCTTGGTGCACTCCATCGCACGGCTGAACAGATAAGTGCCCATCGAACTGGGCCAACCCATGCTCGGCGGGTTGCCGCTGTTCATCGCGAAGCTTTGCGTGCCGTGCTGGACGACCGAAGCGGACAGGCGCGCCGCGATATCGCCCAGTGCTTCGTCCCAGCCGACCGGCACGAACTCGCCGGGTCCGCCAACGCGCTTCAGCGGCGTCGTGACGCGGTCGGGGTCATAGGTAACGTCGGCCAGCGCCGGACCCTTGACGCAGATATGGCCGCGCGAATGCGGATTGTCGCGGTCGGGACGGATCTTGACGATCTTGCCGTCCGCGACCGTCGCGACCATGCCGCACAGCGCCTCGCACACGCGGCAATAGGTCACATGGTCGCCGTCGGCGCCGGGGATGGTGGTAAAGGCCATGTGCCGCTCCCTTCCTTCCTGCTTGTGTCGGTCACCGCGCCTCGGGCGGGGTGATGCGGATATTTACCGTCCGGATCCGGCCGTCGAGCGCGCCCGCTGTCTTGCCGTCGGCGAGCGGCCCCGACCCGCTGTCCTGCCCCAAGTCGAAGGTTTCGCTGGGCGAGAAGGATAGGCGGGGCAAGGCGCCGCGGATCGTGCCGCTGGCGATTTCCACGCCGTCGGCGAGGATGTGAGCGACCGCCTCCCTTTCGCTGCGGCGCTCGAAGCGGAGCAAAATCGTCGCGGGCCCCTGGCGCAGCGCGCGGTCGGCGGCGATCTCGGTCAGCTTGAGGTCGAGGCTGCGGTAGGTGAAGACCGGGCGGCCCTTGCGCAGATGCAGCGCGAAGCCGCCGTGGCGACCGCCGATCGCGGCGACGGTGCCGCCGGCCCCGGCGTCGAGATCGAGCTTCGCCTCGATGGTGAAGCTGGTCGAGGGGACGGGCGGTGCGAGCGCTTCGGGAATGCGCGCCGTCGCTCCGTGATAGGTCCAGAGGAAATTGCGCCGCGCCATGTCGGCCGCGAGCTGCTTGCGGACGAAGCCCCAGGCTTCGCTGGTGTTGGTCAGCGGATAGACATTGTTCGCCTTCGCCTCGCGATCGAACAGCGCCTTCATTTGGGCGAGCTTGCGCGGGTTGGCCGCCGCGACATTGCGCTGTTCGCCGGGGTCGGTCGCGAGATTGTAGAGCTCCCACTTGTCTCCGCTAAACACCGGCCGGTTCATGAAATCCCACACGTCGAGCCGGTGCGGGACGACCGCCTTCCAGCCGTTCGCATAGATCGACCGGTTGCCGTACATTTCATAATATTGCGCCGGGTGCCGCGTCGGCGCGGCGGGGGCAGCGAAGCTGTATTTCATGCTGACGCCGTCGAACGCCATCTGCCGCTCGCCGTTGACCATCGCCGCGGGGGCGATGCCCGCCGCGTCGAGGATCGTCGGGGTGATGTCGGTGACATGCTGATACTGGCCGCGCGTTTCGCCGCGCGCCGCGATGCCGCTGGGCCACGACAGGATCAGCGGCACGCGCGTCCCGCCTTCATAGGCCGTCTGCTTGTAATAGCGGAACGGGGTGTTGCCCACGACCGCCCAGCCATTGGCATAATGCGGATAGGTCGAGGGGCCGCCCCAATCGTCATAGTGCCGGAGATTCTCGTCGAGCGTCGCGAAATAGGCGTTGGCGAAATAATGTTCGCTGAAAGTGCCCTGCGGCGCGCCCTCCGCGCTGGCACCATTGTCGGCGGTGATCAGGACGACGGTGTTGTCGAGTTCGCCGCGCGTTTCGAGTGCATCGAGGATGCGGCCGAACTGCTCGTCTGCGTGGCTGAGCTGCGCCGCGAAGGCTTCCATCTGGCGCGCGAACATCCGCTGCTCGTCGCGGCTGAGGTCGGCCCAATGCTTGACCCCGGCGGGCAGCGGCGGGAGCGCCATGTCGGCGGGGACGAGCCCGAGCTTCTTCTGCCGGTCGAGGATCTGCTGCGCCGCGGCGTCCCAGCCCGCATCGAAACGGCCCTTGTAGTGGTCGAGCCAGCGTCGCGGCGCGTGATGCGGCGCGTGCACCGCGCCGGTCGCCCAATACATCATAAAGGGGCGGTGCGGGTCGGTCGCGTCGCGCGCGCCGATCCAGCCGATCGCCTTTTCGGCCATGTCGGCGCTGAGATGATAGTCGGGGCGCGGCGACAGGCTGACCGGCTGATGGTCCGTCCACAAGGTCGGGTCGAAATTGTCGGCGTCGAAGGCGAGGAAGCCATAATAGCGATCGAAGCCCTGTCCGCTCGGCCAATAGGTGAAGGGACCCGCGGCCGACGCATCGGCCTGCGGCAGATGATCCCACTTGCCGATCGCATAGGTGAGATAGCCCGACTGGCGAAGATTTTCGGCGACGGTGCCCGCGCTCCGCGGGACGAGCGCATCCTGTCCGGGGAAGCCGACCGCGATCGCCGAATGGCCGCCGATATGGACGCGATGCGAATTGCGGCCGGTGAGCAGCGCGGCGCGGCTCGCCGAGCAGATCGGCGTCGTGTGATAATTGGTGTAGCGCAGTCCGCGTTGCGCGACGCGGTCGATGTTCGGGGTTTCAATGAGCCCGCCATAGCTGCCGAGCTGGCCAAAGCCCATGTCGTCGATCACCCAGACGAGGATGTTGGGTGCGCCCGCGGGGGCGGTTGTGCGGTTGATCGGCCCGGGAACCGAATCGGCGAAGGTCTTGCCGATCCGGGGCTGGTCGCCAGCGGCGGCGGATGCTGTCTGCGCGATCGCTGCGGCGCCCAGACAGGCGGCCGCGATACCGAAAAACCGATACTTCCTCATTCCCGCACACCTCGTGTCTATCAATCGCCGGATGCTTGACGATGTACTATAGATGAATTACAATCTTCGTAAAGTGTAAACATCGAGATGGCGAGGGACAGCATATGAAAATCGAACTGGATGCGATCTATCGCCGCATTGTCGACCATCTGGAAAATGGCACCACCGATATGGCGGCGGATTCGATTGAAGTGCCTGCGGCCCACTTCACCGACGCCGATCATCTCGCCCGCGAGCTCGAGGTCTTCCGCCGCCAGCCGCTCGCCGCGGCGACGAGCATGGAGATTCCCGAACCGGGCAGCTTCGTGACGCGCGACATATTGGGCGTGCCCTTGCTGATCGTGCGGCAGAAGGACGGCAGCGTCGGGGTCTTTCGCAATATGTGCCGCCACCGCGGCGGCAAGGTCGAGCAGGCCGATAAGGGCAAGAAGCCCTTTTTCGTCTGCGCCTATCATGGCTGGAGCTTCAAGGGTGACGGCAGTTTGCGCGGCGTGCCCTTCGAAGAGCAATATGGCACGCTCGACAAAGGGTGCCGCAACCTCTTCGCGGTCGAGGCCGAGGAACGCCACGGGCTGATCTGGATCAAGCTGCCGCAGGCGCCGCAGGACCCGGGCGTTGCCGACTATCTGGGCGACGCCGACGAGCGGCTCGCGGCTTATGACATCGACCGGCTCGTCGTGTTCATGGACCAGAAGATCGACCTCGACATCAACTGGAAGCTGGTGATGGACGGCGCGATCGATGTGCTTCACCCGCAATTCCTGCACGCCGAAGGCGTCGGCAAGCTGATCCAGACGGGCGCCGCCGTCTGGCTCGATCTCGGGCGGCACGGCCAGTCCTATTCGGCGCGCAAGCGCCTCGCGCGCAAGCTCAAGGCGGGCGAACCGATCGACAAGGGTTTCCGCTATCTGACCGGCAACCTCATGATCTTTCCAAACATGAGCGTGATCCCGACGCCCGACCATATCGAGCATTGGACGGTGTGGCCGCACCTGACCGACCCCGGCAAATGCCATGTCCATATCCGCTTCCTGACCGATCCCGCCAAGCTGACCGACGAGGTCGCGGCGCGGATCAACCGCAGCTGGGATATCTTGCGGCAGGCGGCGACCGAGGAGGATTTCCCGATGGAGGAAATGATCCAGGCCAATGCCGCGGCGTTGCCGACGACCGACTTCCTTTATGGCGCCAACGAAGTGCCGACGCAGCACCTGCACCTGCAGATGGCGCGCGAGTTCGAAGCGCTGGCCTGACGCGCGCCTTACGGATGATGTAAACAGGGACGGCCGGCCAACGAGCCGGAACCGTCTCGGGAGAGACTGCATGAATATCGCCGAACTTGTTCGTTACTGGGCGCGCTGGAGACCCGATCACACCGCCGTCATCGCCGACGACGTCCGCACGAGCTGGGCCGAGTTCGACGCGCGCAGTGACGCGATCGCGCGCGGCCTGCGCGCCGCGGGGGTGAGCAAGGGCGACCGCGTCGGCATGCATCTCGACAACCGGATCGAGGCGCCGCTGCTGACCGTCGCGTGCCTGAAGCTCGGCGCGATGATCGTTCCGCTCAATTTCAAGCTGACCGGCGGCGAAATCCTGCCGCTGCTTGAGGACGCCGATTGCAAGATCGTCGTCAGCCAGGCGAAGCATCTCGACCGGCTTGAAATAGCCGCGGCGAAGCTGCCTTTCGCCATCCACAGCCTCGACGGCAGCGATGTGCCGAGCTTTGCATCGCTCTGCGTCGAAACCGGTGCGGTGCCGACCGAAGCGATCGGTCTCAATGACGCGGGGTTCCTTTGCTACACGTCGGGAACGACGGGACGCCAGAAGGGCGCTCTGCTGACGCATGGCAGCGCGATGTATCCCGGCCTTGCGAAAAATATCGCCGAGGGGCTGACCTGGCGTGATTCGATCATGGTCGCGGTGCCCTTTGTCTTCACCGGCGCGATTGTTTCCTGTTTCATCCAGTTCACAGTCAACGCCGGCGGCACGATGGTGCTCGAATCCGATTTCGACATCGACCGCTATCTCGACGTCATCCAGCGCCACCGGGTCAGCGCCGCGACCACGGTGCCGGTGGTATGGGAACGGCTGATGCGTTCGCCGGGGTTCGAGAGCGCCGATCTGTCGAGCATGATCTCGGCCGCCGCGGGCGGCGCGCCGGTCAGCATCGACCTGATCGAGGCCTATCGCGCCAAGGGCATTTCGCTGATCCAGTCCTATGGCCTGACCGAAGCCTCGGGGCTTGCCGCGACGATGCACGGCGAGGATGCGATCAAGCACATCGGCTGGGCGGGGCGCCCGATCGTTGGCAGCGAGATGAAGATCGGCGATGCCGACGGCAATGCGCTCGCCAACGGCGAGGTCGGCGAGATCATGGTGCGCGGCCCGCATGTCATGCGCGAATATTGGCGCAATCCCGAAGCCACGGCGGCGACCTTCGCGGGCGACTGGCTTCGTACCGGCGACACCGGGATGATGAACGACGAAGGTTTCGTGAAGGTGGTCGACCGGTCGAAGGACATGATCATTTCGGGGGGCATCAACGTCTACCCGGCCGAGATCGAGAAGATCCTGTCGGCGAACCCGCATATCGCCGAACTCGCGGTGATCGGCGTGCCCGACAGCGACTGGGGCGAAGTGCCGATGATCGTCGCGAGCGGGGTGAGAGACCAGGCGGCCGCGATGTCGGCGTTCGAATGCGACGGGTCGGCGCAGCTCGCGCCGTTCAAGCGGCCGCGCCGCGTCGTCTTTATCGACGAACCGCTGCCGCGCACCTTGTCGGGCAAGGTTTCCAAGCCGACGCTGCGCGGGCTTTTCCCGGCGGTTCCCGAACAGGCGAAGCCGTTGTTCGGGAAATAGGGCGGGCGACCGTAGCAACATTCCTTTTCCCTCGCTTCGAGGGAAGGGACGCCAGCCTGTCAACGATAGCCGCGATCGGTTCAGCTCTTCCTACCGCTTCATTGTCCCGGTGCAGCGCCAATTGCGCGCGTCGTTGATGTCGCTCCCCGGATTGCCGCTGAACTGCGCGACGGTTGGGAAAGCGCAGATGCGGAAGGTTCGCGGCGGCGCGGGTGCCGGGCCGCCGGCGGGCTTTTCGGTGCTCATGCCCGACACATATAAGGAGGTGTTCGACGTCGAGTTGACCTCGATCTCGCGCGGCGTGTTCGACATCACCAACTCGCTTGGCCGTTCCCCGGCTTCCACCCAGCGTTGCATCGCCTCGAGCATCGTGCGCGTGCTGTCGGTGGGCGATCCTTCGCCGCCGCGACAGTGGAACATGCCCGGGACAAAGAAGCTCTGGAAGAAGTCGGCGCTGTCGGCGCCGAATATTGCGCGCACGCCCTTGCTGTAGTTGGCGGTATAGGCGGGCGGTATCGCCTCGTCGGATGCGCCGGTCCACAGGATCAGCTTGCTATCCGACCGGCTAAGACCTCGAAGGTTCGACGGGGCATAGCCATAGCCGCCGACGCGATCCCAGAGCAGCTTTTCTTCGGCGAGCTGGCGCGCGTCGGTGAAGTCCATCTGCGTCAGCGCGTCATAGCCTTCGCCGCGCAACGCCTTCATGCTCAGCACAGTCGAACCGAACAAGGGCGGGCGCGTCGCCTCGTTCCACGGCGGCGCCGCGGTGCCGAGCCCGATCGGTCCGAGCAACGACGGATTCGCCATCCAGAAGCCGGGCGCCGTAACCTCTGATCCCGCGACTTCGGGCAGGCCGCCGGCCAGCACTTCGAGTGTCGAATATTGTGCGTCGGTAAGAAAGGGAAAGAGTGACTGCGTCAGCGCGATCTGCGTCGGGTCCCAGATCAGCCCGTCGCGCGCGCCGTCGGATTCGTCGTAGCGCGCCATGATCGCCTGTCCGACGCGCGACATCTCGGCGGGCGAAATCCAGCGCGCGGGATCGCGCGCGACATGCTGCGCGGCAAAAGCCCAGAAGGTCTGGACATAGGCATTGGTGGGCGCTCCGGCGGCGATGAAGCCGTCGGCATCGCCGGGATATTTTTCTGCTTCCATCAGCGTGCTCACGCCGCCGCCCGAGCAGCCCATGATGTAACGCGGCATCCGCTCGCGCGCATAGTAGCCGCGCGCAATCGCCTGCGTCGCGATCGCCGCGACATGGGTACCGCGATGTGCATAATCTTCGGATTTTCCGGGATCGGCGCGGAACGACATGTCCAGCGCGCCGCCCGAATGCGATCCCTTGTCGGTGGTCGCGACGGCATAGCCCGCGGTGATATGCTCGCGCGACGGGTTGACGATATAGCCTGCCGATCCGCCGGGGATGACCATCAGATAGCGGCCGTTCCAGCTTTGCGGCAGCGCGATCATGAAACCGACCGTATTGGGTCCGGGATTGTCGGTTCGCACGATGCCGTCGACCCGGCAATAGGGCGTGGGCTTGGCCAGCCAGCGGACCGACCGGATCGTGACATCCTTGCCCGCCCAGCCGATGGCTTCCGGTGAACAGGCCGCCGCTGCCGCGCCGGGCACGGCAACCGGCCGCGAATCCTGCGCGGTTGCGGGGGGGATCGTCAGGAAGAGTGTCAGCGCGGCGCTGAGCGATGATGTCCGATACTGCATGCCGTTGGTCCTCTACGCGTCGGAAATTGATGCAGGCATCAAATAACAAAAAATGGAAAATGTAAATATTCATGCTATGAAGGGGCGTAGCTTGCAGGCCGCGCCGGGCTTCGGTGGCGCTTCGGCTGGTCAACGACCCGGCGCACAGCCGGGCAACCGGAAGGACGAAAAGGGTTTGGACGTTTCGGAAAGTCGCCAGGATGGAGCCATACGCGACATCGGGAAGACCGGCGCGAAAATCGTCGACGGCGCGCGGCGCTGTTTCGAGCGATACGGGATAGAGAAGACGACGATCGAGGATATCGCCAAGGCGGCCGGCGTCTCGCGGCCGACCGTGTATAAATTCTTCGCGGGCAAGATGGACATCGTCGACCACATCGGTTTCGGCGAACTCGACAAGATCCAGGAGCTCGTCCGCGCGCGCATCAAGCCCGATCTTGGCTTCGCCGATATGACGACCGAGGCGATCGTGGCGTCGGTGCTCGTCGCCAGCGGGAATCCCTATATCCGTCGCTTCGTCGAGGATCTCGAAGTGTCGGCGCAGAGCCAGCTCCCCACCAGCCCCTATCAGCAACAGGCGCGGCGCCGGTGGGAATCGGTGATGAAGCGCGCGCAGGCCAGCGGCGAACTTGCCGCCGACCTCGATCCGGCGGAGGTCGTGAGCTGGCTCTCGCGCAATCAGGTGATGTTGCTTCGCGTCCTCGACCAGTTCGGCGGCGACGAGGAAAAGCTGCGTCATATGGTCCGCCGCTTTGTTGTCGAGCCGCTGCTTGTCAATCGATCAACGCCGTCAAGCTGAATGGTGGAGCGGCCGGGACGGCGATTCGCGAATCGCCCTTCACGGACCGCAAACGTCCCATCCCTGCCAAGTGGCAAGTTTGGGCTGTCGTGCCAAGATTTATGAGGCTTTTTAGATAGTAAACTACATCATATAGATTGACCCCCATTTCCCGCGCTCTCCGCACTGCGAGCGGAGTTGACATTTTATTGATTTTGTTGTCTGTAATCTTTCGGGAGAGATGCAAGGCTAAAAGGCTGGTCAAGGCGGTCGGTATGATCGCCGGAACAGCGCACCTCCCACGGTGAAGGACTGCGCGGCGCCACCCTCAAAGAAGGGTGGGGCGCCGCAAATGGGAGGATGTTATGCGCTCTGCTTACAAGCTCGCCACTTGCTCGATGGCGATTGCGGTTTCGGCTGTTTCTACTGCAGCGATGGCCCAGGAGGCCGAGGCCGATAGCGCCGGAGCGAATGAAATCGTCGTCACGGCGCAGAAGCGCGACGAACGACTGCAGGACGTGCCGATCGCGGTTTCCGCCTTCACGCCCGAGCAGCTTCAGAACAGCGGCATTTCCGACGTGCTCGATCTGGCCGCGGTGACGCCGTCGCTGCTCATCACCGAAGGGTCGAGCCAGGCGCAGCCCTATATCCGCGGTGTCGGCGGCCGGAACATCACGCCGGGGAACGAGGCGACGACGGCGGTCTATGTCGACGGCGTCTACCAGACCGACAAGACCGGCATCATGCTTCAGAGCTTTCCCGACGTGCAGTCGGTGCAGGTTCTGCGCGGGCCGCAGGGCACGCTGTTCGGCCGCAACGCGACGTCGGGCGCGATCCTTGTCACGACGCTGCAGCCCGATCAGGATTTTGGCGCGATGTTCGAGGGGACCTATGGCACCGACGAGGAAGGCGCGCGCGGTTTCGTGACGACCGGCCTCGGGCCCAATCTGGCGATCGGCGTCAGCGGCTTCTATCGTAACGAGCGCCCCTATGTCCGCAATCGCTCTCAGGCGATCAACGGCGCAGACAAATATGTCGGCGGCGACAAGAGCTATGGTGTGCGCGGACAGCTGCGCTGGGAGGCGACCCCCGATTTCTCGGCCACGGTGGCGGGCTATTATTCGAAGGGCGAAACCAACAACGTCGTTGCGCTTCAGCCGATCCTCGGGGAAACGACCACCGTCGGTCAGGTGGCGTCGGGCATCGACATCAGCCGGCCGCAGCGTTCCTATTACGGCGAGATTGATCCCGAAGTCCGCTTTGAGGGCTATGGCGCGTCGCTGACCCTCGACGCCGATGTCGGCCCGGTCAATATCAAGTCGATCTCGGGCTACAGCCACAGCACCTCGGGCGTCGAATATGATCTCGACGGCTCGCCAGCGCCAGTTTTCTGGTTCGATACCGGCCTGAAAAGCCGAACCTGGCAGCAGGAAATCGACATCACGTCGATGAATGACGGGCCGTTCCAGTGGATCCTCGGCGGCTTCTACCTCAACTATCGCGACGGTTACGAGCAGCTCGATCAATATGTCGGGCTGCCGGTTCCGGCGACGTTGCGGCCACACACGGTGCCGCAGGCGCTGCTCGATGCCTCGGCGGCAGGCGCCGGCCCGACTTCGGGGCTTGCTTATATCGACCAGCAGGCGTTCGTGACGGTGAAGTCGCTCGGCGTGTTCGGCGAAGCTTCGTATGCGTTCAGCGAGGCGGCCAAGCTGACGCTCGGCCTTCGTTACACCGACGAGAAGCATACGCTCGACAAGGATAATGCCGGGACGACCTATGTCCCGGACGGGACGGGCGGGGTGATCGCGATACCGCGCAATTCGGCTGCGATCTGCGCCGCCAATCCGGCGTGCGATGGCCTGTCGACGCCCTTCTCCGAACTCACCTATCGCGCCGTTTTCGACTATAAGTTCACCGACGATTTCATGGCCTATGCAAGCTACAACCGGGGCTTCAAGAGCGGCGTTTACAATATTTCGTCGATCCCCAATGTGATCGCGACCGAGCCGGAAACGATCGACGCGTTCGAGGTCGGATTCAAATCGAAGCTTTTCGACCGCCAGGTGACGTTCAACGCCGCGGCCTATTACTACAAATATGACAATCTGCAGGTGCCGGTTGTCGATCCGGTCACCAATACCCAGCAGTCGATCAACGCCGCCAAGGCGACGATTTCGGGCATGGAAGTCGAGCTGGCCTATAATCCCAGCGACCGCTTCTCGCTCTCGGCAGGTTTCGCGACCTTCTTCAAGTCCGAGTATGACAGCTTCAAAAACTGCGCGATTTATCGTCGCGCGGCTTCAGGTCTCGCAGTGCCGCCGAACGCGGACTGCTCGGGCTTCGACCTGCCGGGCACGCCCGATATCAGCTTCAACATCCAGTCGACCTACAATGTTCCGCTGGCCAACGGCGGCAAGCTCGAGCTCAACGGCCTGTTCAGCTATGTCGATCAATTCGACCATGCGACCTATGGCGCCTATCCGGCGGGCGGGACCGGCGCCGGTGCCTATCCGGCGGGTATCGGCCGCGCGCCCTTCCAGAAGGCGACCGAGACGCTGAACATGTCGGTCACCTTCCATGCGCCCGACGATGCTTTCTACGTATCGGTGTGGGGCAAGGATCTGTTCAACCAGAACGACATCTTCCGCAACGTTTCGACGACCTCCTTCGGCTATTATTCGATGCTTTCGCGCGGGACGACGGCAGGGGTCACGATCGGGACGAAGTTCGGATCGCAGCGGTAGGAAAAAGGGGGCACGGCCGCCGGCACGGGCACTGCCGGCGGCCGCGTTTTTTTGAGGAGAGCGACGTGGCCACTTCCCCGGGCGCCGACGGCGGGATGTTGCCGCCCGATCTTTCGGCGCATTGGTATAATGCGGACGATTTTGCGCCCGGCGAGCCGTGGAGGGCGTTCGATCCCGCTCGCACCGCGCTGGTCCTCGTCGACCTGATCAACTGGCAGGTCGACCCCTCCGGACCCTCGATCGCCGCGATCCGCGCGGCGGGGCATCCCGAGCGCGCCGATTATCTTTTGGCGCGCTTCGCCGACACCATCGGACCCAATCTCGAACGGTTGTTACCCGCCGCGCGCCGCGCGGGCGTGCGGGTCGTCCATGCGCGGCTGGCGAGCCGCCATCCGGACTATGCCGATATCGTTCCCGCGCTGCGTCCCTATGTGAAGGCGGCGGGGGCACGCGACGGATCGCTCGCTGCGATGCCGATCGCCGAGGTCGGCGACGAACCGCGCGATCTTTCGGTCGTCAAATCCGGGTCGGGGGCTTTCGGGGGAACCGAACTCGACTTCCTGCTCCGGCGCGAAGGGATCGACACGATCCTTTACGCCGGGGTGGTGACGACCGCCTGCGTGCTGCTTAGCGTTGCCGCGGGGTTCGACCTTGGATACCGGCAATATCTGGTCGCCGACTGCACCGGCACGCTGTCGGCGCGCGACCAAGAGGATGCCGAGCGGCTGATCGGCAATTATCTCGCCGAGATCGTGACCGCCGCCGATGCCGTCGCGGCGATGGAGAAACAGTTCCATGCCCTATGACTTCCTGACCGACCTGCTGGTTCTCGAAGTTTCGCATTTCGGCCCCGACGCGCTGGGCGGCCGGCTCGCCGACATGGGCGCGCGGGTGATCAAGGTCGAGGATCCCGACGGCGGCGATCCGGTCCGCCGCGCGGGGCCGTGGTCGGTGGGGGAGGAGAATGGCTTTTCCTATCTCCACCTGCGCTGGAATCGTGGCAAGGAAAGCGTGATCATCGACCTCGCGAGCGAGCAGGGCAGGGCCGATTTCCTGATGCTGGCGGAAAAAGCCGATGTCGTGATCGAAGGGATGCGCGCGGGCGTGATGGCGCGGCTCGGGCTGGGGTATGCGGCGCTGAAGGCGGTCAATCCGGCGATCGTCTTCTGCTCCTTGTCGGGACTGGGCGAAAGCGGACCTTATGCGAAGCTGGCCTCGCACGGCCCGTCGTTCGACGCCTATGGCGGGCTCGGCATGCCGGTCGGGGAAAGCATTTCGCGCTATGACGGGCCGCAGGCGCCGTCGATCGGCATGTACGCCTATGGGCTCGAGGCGGCTTTCGCCGTCGTCGCGGCGGTGCTTCGCGCGCGCCGGACGGGCGAGGGCGCGGCGATTGAGGTTGCCGCGGCGGACTGTTCGGCGCACTGGATGCCCGAGGCGCTCGATCCGTTGCTCAATCCCGATACGACCTTCGCGCGGCCGGGATTCCTCGATGCCAGCGGCAAGATGCGTTTCTGGGCGCGGATGGAAAATTACCGCTGCGCCGACGGCAAGCTGATCTTTTTGATGACCTTCACAGCGAAGAGCTGGCAGGCGCTGCTGGGACTGATCGGCCGGCCCGATCTCGATGAGATCTACACGCGCGAGCCGCAGACCGGGACGGAGGATGCGGAGGTCAACGCCGCGCTGATCCCGATCTTCGCTTCGCGCCCGCGCGCCGACTGGCTCGCCGATTTCGCGCGCGACAATGTGGCGGCGATGCCGGTGAACAGCTTCGCCGACGTCATTGCCGACCCGCATTTCCGCGCGCGCGAAAATACCTATCGGGTCGCGCTGCAAGACGGCCGTGACGTCACGCTGACCTCGTCGGCGATCCATGTCGGCGGACAGGATTTCGCGATGCCGCTAGCCCCCGAACTGGGCGAGCATAACGACGCCATCCGCGACGAATTCGGGCTGGGCGACGGTTGACGGTTGCCAGTGGGCCGGCTCGGTCGGTCCTTCGCGATCCTTGTAGTGCATCAGTTAGCCAATCGATTGACGAACGCTGGCGGATGCGCGACCTTTTGGTCGGGTAAGGCGAGGCCGCCACCGCCCGGATCGCTAATGGCGAGGAAAAACGATGCATCTGGCGACGCTGTCCGCGGTTAAGTTGCCCAACCATAGCATCAAGCTGATGGCGATCATGCTCGGCGAACTGGGCGCCGACGTCGAACAGGCGTTGCGGCAGGTAGGGTTGACGGCCGGCGATATCGAGGACCCCGCCGCGCTGGTCACGGGATTGCAGGAGGTCGAGTTCCAGCGGGCGTTCATGCAGCAGACGCCCGACCAGCCCGAGGTCTGGGTGGAACTCGGATCGCGATACAGGCTGCTGACGCACGCCCACACCGATTATGGCCTGTTGATGTCGACCGCGCCGACGGTCGATGCGGCAATCAAGATCGGCTTCATTTACGGCGACCTTTACTACATGTTGGCCGATGCCGAAGGCATCTTCGCCGAGGACGGCCGGCAGATCGGTTTTCGCTCGCTGCCGGTCGAATTGCCACGCGATATGCGGCGCTTTTCGGCGCTGCGCGACGTTGGCGTCAATTGCACGGTCTTTTCCGAACTGTGGGGAGAGCCCTTCCCGTTCGATACCGTCGAATTGCCGGTGCCGGCGCGGGATGAGCCGTTCGTGCGCCGCTTTCTTCCCGATGCCGACCTTCATTTCGACAGCGAGTTCAATCGCTGGCGTTGGTCGGTGCGCCTCGACAAGCGGCGCCCGCCGCACAGCGATCCGGTGCTCCATGATTATTATCGCAGCGCCTGTGACCGGCTGTTGGCCGCGGCCCATCGGGAAGGCGACCTCGTCGACCGCGTGCTGACCCTGCTCGACGAGAGTAAAGGGCAGGACAGTGTCGACTATGCGGCGCGAAAACTGGCGCTATCGACGCGCAGCTTGCAGCGCAAGCTGGGCGACCGGGGTTTTTCCTATCGGGAGCTGGCCGCGCTTGCGCGCCACAGACACGCTTGCCGCTTGTTGCTTACGACCCGCCATCCCGTGAGCCGTGTTGCGCTCGACACGGGCTATGACAATGTCTCGGCCTTCAACAACGCCTTCCGTCGCCTGTCCGGAGTCACGCCCAGCCAGTATCGCAACGGCATGGCCGTAGCCTGAAACAACCCGCCTTCGTTGGGACTGGCTGGCGCAAAATGTGAAGATTTTGGCGCGCCCGCGCATCGCGTACCTCTTGTCCGGTGACTAATGAAAGGTCGGCCGCAGACGTTCCGCGCGAACCCGTGACAGAGAATGCCGCGGCCGACGACCAGCCTCTACGCCGGGCAAAGTCCCGGCCGGGCTAGGTGCTTAGGGAGAGGCAGATGCGTTCCAGGAATCGCCACAGCATGTCGTGCCGCGCGTTGGTCGCGGGGCTCGCGATCCAGCCGTTCTTATGGGTCAGCCCCGCATCCGCACAGACGCAGGAAGTGGCGGAGGATACCGCCGCCGATAGCGACGATATCGTCGTCACCGCGCAGCGCCGCTCCGAAAGGGCGACCGACGTTCCGATCTCCATCACCGCGCTCGGCGCCGATACGCTCGAGGCGGCCGGCGTGCTGACCACCGGCGATCTGGGCAAGGTGACCCCGGGGCTGTCGATGGACCGCGCGGGTCCCTTTTCGCAGCCGACGATCCGCGGGATCGGGTCGTCGGTGACCGGTCCCGGTATCAACACGAGCGTGGCGACCTATATCGACGGCTATTATCAGCCGAGCACCGTTTCCAGCGATTTCAGCCTTGCCGACGTGGCCTCCGTCCAAGTGCTGAAGGGGCCGCAGGGAACGCTTTTCGGACGCAATTCGACGGGCGGCGCGATATTGGTGACGACACTCGCGCCGAGTTTCGATCCGATGGCGCGCGCACGGATCAGCTATGCGAGCTATGACGACATCACCGCGACGGCTGTGGTGTCGACCGGGCTCACCGACAAGATCGCCGTGCTGCTGTCGGGCCTCTATCGACATGATCGCGGCTATGCCCGCGATATTGTGACCAACGCGCCGCTCCAGAAGGCGAGAGAATATGTGGTCCGCGGGAAAGTCCTGTTCCAGCCTTCGGACGATGTCAGCTTCACCCTCGCCTATACCCACGGCGACATCGATGATCCGTGGGGCGTCGCCCAGGTTGCCTATCGCGGCGTGTCGGCAGCGGCAGGGATTCCGGGCGTGGTTGTGCCGGACCGGCCTAAGGAGGTCGCCGCGACCTTGCCGCCCGAATCCAGGGTCAACTATGATGCGGTGACATTCACCGCCGACGTCGATCTCGGCGGCGTGAACATCAAAAGCTACACCGGCTATCGCGACGAGCGCGATTATGTGCAGCTCGACAGCGACAAGACCGCCTTCGCTTTTCAGTACATCGATTTTCGTCCGGTCGACGAGACCTTCACGCAGGAAATCGACATTTCCTCGACCGGGAGCGGGCCGCTGCAATGGGTCGCCGGGCTTTATTATTATCATGACAAGGCGGGCTATCTCGACCTTGGCGTGACGCAGGGCGGGCCGCGTTTCACCTTCCTCAACGCGCGGCTTGAGTCGAAGGCCTATGCCGCTTTCGCCGATGTCACTTACGAGGTATCGCCGGGCCTCTACCTGACCGGCGGGATGCGCTACAACAACGAGAAGGTGACGGAGACGTTCGATTCGATCCTGTCGAATTATGTTCCCGCATCCTTTTCCAAAACATTCGAAAATCTGAGCCCGCGTGCGGTCATCCGCTTCGAACCCACCGCGAGCAGCAGCCTGTATCTGTCCTACAATCAGGGGTACAAGGCGGGGACTTTCAACCCGACCGGTCTCAGCCCAGTACCGGTGCGGCCCGAAAAGATCGACGCCTTCGAGGCGGGATACAAGATGCGGTCGGGCGGCACCCTGTTCGAGGTCGCGGGCTATTATTATGACTACAAGGATCTGCAGTTCGTCAGCTATGTCGGGGCGACCGCGCAACTCACCAATGCGGCGAAGGCGCGAATCTATGGCGCCGAGGTCAATCTGGAACAGGATGTTGGCGACTATCTGACATTGTCGGCGAACGCCGCTTGGACCGATGCCAAATATCGCGACTTCACCGGCGCCAACCATTATGAATATCTGGGCAACGGCGTGATCGTGAACGGCCCCGATGACGCGTCGGGTAACCCGATGGTTCGGACGCCCAAGTTTGCGGCGCGCGGCGCGATCGAATTTCATGCCCCGCTTGCCGGCGGCGAATTCCGGGCCAATGCCGCGGTCAAATACCAGAGCCGGATTCGGTTCGATCCGTTCGGGGAAACCCGGCAGGGTCAATATACGCTCGTCGATGCGCGCCTGGCGTGGACCGACCCGTCCGGGCATGTGACGATCGCGGCGTTCGGGACCAATCTGACCAACAAGGATTATTACGCGGTCGTCACCCAACAATCGGAAAGTTGGCCCGCCAACTATGGCCATCCGCGCCGTTTGGGCGTCGAACTGTCCTTCCGGTACTGACGGCTGGTGAAGGTCCGCACGATGCCAGCCTTTTCCGACGGCGAGGTCATATTGGTCACCGGCGCCACGCGCGGCGTGGGCGAGGCGGTCGCGCGTCGATGCGCGAGGGCCGGAGCGCGGGTCGTCGTCACCGGGCGCAACGTCGAAAGGGGAGAGGCGGTGTGCGCCGCCATCGCTTCCGACGGCGGCGACGCGCGGTTCGTGCCGATCGACGTGACCGACGAGGCGGCCGTCGCGCGCGCTTTTGACCAATGCCTCCAGCATTGGGGGCGGCTCGACGGCTGTGTCGCCAACGCCGCCGATCTGAGCCTGGGCGCGCTCGACGGGCCGGTCACCGAAATCACGCTGGACGGCTGGAACCGGCTGATCGCCGCCGATCTGACGTCGGTTTTTCTGACCGCGAAGCATGCAACAAGGGCTATGCTGAAGGGAGGGCGCGGCGGTGCGCTGCTGACGATCGGCTCGCTCGCGGGCGTGCGCGGTAACATCGGTCATGATGCCTATAGTGCCGCAAAGGGCGGTATCGTCGCGCTGACGCGCTCGATCGCCGCCTATTATGCGCGCTACGACATTCGCTGCAACTGCCTGAATCTCGGCTTTGTCGATTCGGGATCCGACCGGATCGAAACGGTTCTCGGCCATCCGGGCTTTCGTCAGCAATTGCTCGATTTTCATCTCGGCGCCTGGGGCAAAGCTGACGATATCGGCGGTATCGCGGCGTTGCTCCTTTCGGGCGAGGGCCGATACATCAACGGCGCGAGCATCCCCGTCGACGGCGGCGCCTATGCCGCCAGCCACATGCCGCGACCGACGGTGACGGCGATGATCCCCGGCTTTCCTCCCCTCCGCTCCACCCCCGACAAGGATTGATCATGCACAAGGTCACAATCGAAGACTGCCGTCGCCATCAGCCGGACGGCGATCCGCGCTGGCAGGAAAGCTTTTACGTCGGCTGGGTCGATCTTGAGAATCGGGCTTGCGGCGCCAATCACATCAGCCTCGCGCCCGTCGGCCACCGCGACACCCATGTGTGGAGCTGGACCATGGTCGACGGGGAGGTCATCGGCCGATCGCAGGCGCATGGGATGCCGATGCCCGACAGCGATTATGACGATATGAAGATCGGCGCCCTGCACGTCCGGTCGAGCGACGATCCGCGGCGGCTGGCGCTGGGCGTCGACTATGCGAACGGCGTCATGCTCGATCTGAACTTCGCGGCCAGTTGCGATCCCGTCGAGCTGTCGCTCGATCGCGGCGACGTGGTGCTCGGCGACCGGCATTATGAATTGATGGGGCAGGTGTCGGGGACGCTGCGGACGCCATCGCGCTCGATCGCCCTCCAGGCGTCGGGCTGGTCGGATCATAGCTGGGGCGCGCGCGATTTTTCGACCAATATCTCGCACCGCTGGCTTTGGGCGTCCTTCGGTGTGGATTTCGCGATCAGCGTGTTCGGATTCGTTAGCAACGACGGCTATTTCCCCTTTGGCTGGGTGTGGGACGGCGGCGAGATCCACCTGGTGACGGCGGTGCGTTTCGACGCGGTGGTCGCCGACGACGGCATCACCCCGCGCGGATGCGATGCGCGGATCGCGACAGCATCCGGCCGCCGCTACCACGTCAAGGGCCGTGTCCGCGATGCGGCGCTGATGGGGGGCGTCGGCTGGCACGCGATGAACGGGCTGACCGAATATGAATGCGGCGGCCGCATCGGCGAGGGCTTTCTGGAAGTCAATGAGCTGAAGGTCCTGACCGCCGCGATGAAGGCGGAGCTGGCGCTCTGATGTTGGCCGCCAGCGTACCCGCGACAATTGCGGATATCTCTGCCGACTGGATCGGACGCTCGCTCGCCGGCCGCTTCCCCGGCGCGCGCGTCGCGGCGGCGCGCATGGAAGGGTTTGTCGACGGTACGGCCCAAAAATGCCGTTTTGAACTGGACTATGACGTCGGCGCCCCCAGCGGCCCGCCGTCGCTGTGGGTCAAGGGTGGGTTCGATCCGAAGGGAGCCAGTCAGGGGAATGCCTTTTCCAATGAAGTGCTATTTTACCGCGACCTTGCACCGTTGCTCGATATCAGCCTGCCCGACAGCTTTTACGGCGCGATCGACAAGGCGACGAACAACGGCGTCGTCGTGCTGGAAGACCTGTTGCTGCGTGGTGCGCGCTTCGGGCGGGCGACCGAGCCGCTGACCCCCGACATGGCGGCCCGGGTTCTGACGATACAGGCGCGGCTCCACGCGCGATTCTGGAGCGGCCGCGATACGGCGCATCTCGATTGGCTCGTCCCTGGCGGAGCGATCGCCGGCGCGGGCGTGGTCGATCAGTATTTCGGTCTGTGGGACAATGCTCAGCGACTGCCGCGTTTCGCTTTCCTTACCGCCGAACAGACCGACAGGCCGCGGATGCAAGCGGCGCTAAACCGGCTGATCGATCATTTGCGCGATCATCCGCTGTGCGTGCTCCATGGGGATTCGCAGGGCGGAAACCTGTTTTTCATCGACGATGCGCCGGGCTATCTCGACTGGCAGCATTCGATGATCGGCCATTGGGCCTTCGATCTTGCCGGATTCATGATGACCTCGCTGACGGTCGAGGACCGGCGGCTCCATGAGCGCGCGCTGCTGCGGCACTATCTGTCGGCACTGACCGATGCCGGGGTCGCCGCGCCAGCTTTCGGCGCGGCATGGGATGATTATGCGCGTTATGCCATGTGGGCCTTCATGTGGGTGATGTGCCCCGTGGAGGCGCATCCCGAAGCGGTGTGTTCGGCGAACAGCGAACGCGCCTGTGCGGCGATTTCGGACCTCAAGACACTCGCCAAGCTTGGCGTGTAGCGAAAGGCGAGGAAAGCTTCGTCAGCCGCGTACGGCGCGCGTCTGCATCGGCACCACGGCCGGTCCCGCCATCACCCGGTCGTAGCTGCGGTGAAACTGCTGGTTGATGACTTCGTTGTGCGCGAGCAGCATCGTGCCGGTATTGGGCATATTCGCCGAGTGCTGGATGCTGTCGCCGACCGGCACGTCCTCATTCAGGATCGCGGCCTCGGCGATGTCCCAATTCTTGGCGAGGACGGCCTGACCCTTTTCGTCATAGTCGCCGGGCGCCTTGGGTGTGAGGAAGCGTAAGTGGACGCGCGAGCGGCCGGGATTATGGACGTCCTGATACATCGTCCAGAATTCGGCATGATGCGGGTGCAGCTGGATGCTGACGTTCGGGAAGACCATATTGCCGTAAACGACATAGGGGTCGAGGTCGTGTTCGCCCGGTTCGCTCCCCAATATCTCGTCGATCTTGCGCCGCGGCGTCGTCGTCACCGCATGGTCGCCGGTGCCCTCGACCCGCGCCATCATATTCATGTAGAAATAGGGCCGGATCGTCGGGCCATGGACCCACTGGACATGATAGCCGTCGGTCAGCCCGTCGACCATGATCTTCCAGTTCTGGTCGAACTCGAAAAAGGCCTCGCGATAGAAATATTGGCGGTCGAGGCCGTAATTGGCGAGCACGCCGTCCATCACCGGGCCGAGGTGCGCGGCGACGTCGATCGACCCTTCGGGATTTTCGACGATCCAGACGAAGCCGTGACGCTCCTCGCACGGCAAAGCGATCAGATTGCGCTCGCGGCACGGCAGGCTGAGCCCCAGCGTCTGTTTGAAGGTCAGGCCGATCAGCTCGCCCTCGTTGGTGTAGGTCCAGCCGTGATAGGGGCAGGAGAAGCGGCCTTGCTTGCCCTCGGCCTGCGTCACCAGCGTCGCGCCGCGATGGCGGCACATGTTGAGGAAGGCGCGGACTTGGCCGTCCTTGCCGCGTGTGACGAGAGCCTCGCTGCGGTTGAGTTTCACGGTCACATAGCTGCCCGATTCGGGCAGCTGGCTGCTGTGCAGCGCCATCATCGGATAATGTTCGAAGATTTTCTCGCGTTCGGCGACGGCGATGTCGGGGTCCGAATAGACCGAAAGCGGATATTCGTAGGTTTCCTCGATCATGTCGGTGCTGTTGTCGCGGATATGCCGGAACAGCTTTTCCGCCACCTGACGGTTATGTTCGGGGCTCAGATACATTCGACTCTCCGCATTTTCTGATCGGACAGCAACGGCTCGGCGCGATATGTGGAGCAATTGCCTTTACATATATGTAGCATTGTAAATAGCAAAAACCTATATAAAAAGGGCTTTGTGGAAAATGCGACTTTACGCGCCGGTGTTCCGGCAAAGCGAAGCGCGGGGAGAGATATGGTCGACACGCTGAATATGCCCTCGGTCCCGGTGCTGATCCGCGAACGTGCGGCGCGCGATCCGTCGGCGCCGTTGATCACCGACGTGGCGGGCGGCACGATGAACGGCGGCGAGTTCCACGACGCCGCGCTCCGTGTTGCCGACGCGATGGCCGCGCTGGGTATCGAACCCGGCGAGTGCGTCGCGACGATGCTCGATCCGTGCCTTGCGGCCTATTGCGCGTGGATCGGGCTTGGTTGGCGCGGTGCGCTCGAGGTGCCGATCAATCCCGAATATAAGGGCAATCTGCTGGCCTATGCGCTGAACGACTGCCGCGCGCGGGTGCTGATCACCAGCAACGCCTGCGTCGATCAGGTCAATGCGGTCCGCGACCGGCTCGAAACGCTCGAGCGGATCATCACGATCGACGATGAGGTCTGCGCCAGTGCCATATCGATCGCGACGCTGGCGTCGGTCGAGGCGGACGCGCCGCGCATCGATCACGCCGAACCCACGCTCGCCGACACCAACGCCGTCATCTACACCTCGGGCACCACCGGCCCCTCCAAAGGCGTGCTGCAGGCCTGGGGTTCGATCCAGCAGGTGCAGCATAATTTCAGCGGTGAGGTGATCGATCCGGATCAGGTGCCGGTCTATTATTCGCCCTGGCCGACCTTCCATTCGTCGGGGCGCGTCGGCTTCGTTTTCGCGGCGGTGCGCGGCGGGCATATGGTGTTCCGCAGCCGGTTTTCGGTCCGCCATTATTGGGCCGATGTACGCGAACATGGCTGCACGCACACGCAGCTGATGGGGATCGCCGGTTTCCTGATGAACGTCGAACGGCGAGTCGATGATGCCGACAATCCGCTGCAAGGGGTGCTGATGAACCCGGTGCTGCCCGACTATCGCGATTTCGAGACGCGCTTCGGGGTCCGGGTCTGCACAGGCTGGGGGATGACCGAAATCGGCTTTCCGCTGAACGCGTCGAACCTGCCGAACGCGCAGACCTGCGGCAAATTGTCGCCGCTTTACGAGGTGCGCATCGTCGATGCCGAGGGCCGCGATCTACCCGACGGGCAGGCGGGCGAACTGCTGATCCGTGGCAAGGCGCCGTTCCTGATCACGAGGGGCTATCTCAATAAGCCCGAGGCGAACCGGAAAGCGTGGCGCGACGGCTGGTATGCGACGGGCGATATCCTGCGCCGCGATCCCGACGGCTATTTCTACTTCCTCGACCGTGCCAACGATTATCTGCGCGTGCGCGGCAACAATGTCTCCTCATTGGAACTGGAAGGCGAGGTGCGCGCGCATCCGGCGGTCGCCGAAGCCGCGGCGATCGGAGTGAAGGCGGCCGATGTCCCCGCGCTTCCGGGCAATGCGCGGGCCGACGAGGACGAGATCAAGATCGCGGTGAAACTCAACGGTTCGGCGCCGCTCGGCGAGGGCGAGCTTGTCGATTATCTCGCCGAGCGGTTGCCGCGCTATATGGTGCCGCGCTTCGTCGAGTTCGTCGACGACCTGCCGCGCACCCCGACGGGCAAGATTCGCAAGGCGGGGCTCCGCGAAAGCCCGGTGAACGCGGCGACGTGGGACCGGCTCAGCCGATCCGTTCCCGCCGCAACCTGATCCCCGCCGCCTCGCGGTCCCAGGTGTCGGCGGTAATGCCGTCGTCGCGCAGCGCATATTTCTGGATCTTCTGCGTCGGGGTGCGCGGCAGGTCGGGCATCAGCCGGAAGTAGCGCGGCACCATATAATGCGGCAGGCGGGTGGCGAGGAAATCGGTCAGTGTCTTGAGGTCGACCTCGGCGCCTTCGGCGGGCATGATGCACGCCATCACTTCATCCTCGGTCTTGTCGCTCGCGACCCCGATCACCGCGGCTTCCTTGACGCCGGCAAAGGCGCGGATTTCCTGTTCGACCTCATAGGCGGAGATATTCTCGCCGCGGCGGCGGATCGCGTCCTTGCGGCGGTCGACGAAGAAATAATCGCCGTCGGCGTCGCGGCGCAGCAGGTCGCCGGTGTGCAGCCAGCCGTTGCGCCAGGTTTCGGCGGTGGCCTCGGGATTCTTGTAATATTCGGTGAACATCGTCCAGGGCTGGTCGCAGCGCAGGATCGCCTCGCCGACCGCGCCTTCGGGCACCTCGATATCATGTTCGTCGACCAGCCGGATATGCTGCCCCGCGCGCAGCCGCCCGGCGACGCCGATCTTGTCGGGATTGAGCGGACTCTGCACCGGATTGGCGAGTTCGGTCATGCTGTAGGCGGCGAAGGCGCCGACCCCGAAGCGCGCGGTGAACGCCTTGACGTCGGCGGTGTAGGGAACCGCGCTCACCGATTTGAGGCTGTGGTTCCTGTCGTCGTCCGACGGCGGGGTGCTGAGCAGGAAGGGGATCATTGCCCCGAGCAGCGTCGTCGTATTCGCCCCATGCTCGCGGACGATCTGCCAGAACTGGTCGGTCTTGAACGATTCGACGAGCACCACCGAGCCGGCGTTCGAGAGCTGTCCGTAAAGGCAGCCGAAGCCGCCCGAATGGAAGATCGGCAGATGTGCGAGATGGCGATATTCGCGTCCGATCATCGCCGGCATCGCCGCATGGTAGAAGGTCCACATATGGGCATAGGAACACATCACCGCCTTCGACGGGCCGGTGGTGCCCGAGGTGAAGATGATCGCCATATTGTCCCACGGCGCGAGCGGCCGGGCGAGGTCGCCCGCGCTGCCCGGCGCGGTCAAAATATCCTCGCCGTGGAGTGTGAGGCCGTCGACGGGATCGGCGTCGCCGCCGATAACGATCACCTGTTCGAGCATGCCGCGCTCGACATCGGCAAGACGGGGCATGAGGTCGCGGTGGACCAGCCCGACCTTCGCGTCGGCGAGCCACAGCACGTGGCGGAGCAGGCTGCCGCGATAGGCGAGATTGGCGGGCACGAAAACGCCGCCGAGCATATGCGTACCGAGCCATGCGCGCACGGCCGCCTTGCCGTTGGGCAACCAGTTAAACACATGGTCGCCTTGGCCGACGCCCAGTTTCTGCAAGGCGGCTGCGGCGCGATGCGCCTGATCGAGCGCCTCGGCGAAACTCCATTCGCTGCCGTCCTGAAAGCGCATGTAGAGATCGTCGGGATGCTCGCGCGCCTGTCGTTCGAGCAGATGGCGGGTGATCGCCTGTTCGGCAGTGGGGAAGGGCATATCGGACATCGGTTCTTCCTGCAGCAGTCAGGCGAAGGGGAAGCGGGCGGCATCCTCGCGGCGGAGGCCGGGGCGTGCATTGGCGAGGCGGAGCGAGGTCGCATAGCGTTCGGGCTGCGAGCCGAAACAGGCGGCGGGCGATGGGCCCGACAAGGCGCCCGCGCGTCCATAATATTGCGTGATGTCCATGCGTTGCCCGCGTCCGACGAAGGCGCCGCGCTGGATCAGGAATAGGCGTTCGAACTCCTCTGCCGACAGCCGTTCGGTCGCCCAGCGCGCGAAGCCTGCGAGCAAGGGGGCGCCAGCATAGAGCGAGGGCGCGGTGATCCGGAATTCGGCGTCGATTTCGATTTCCAGCACGGGCGCGCCATCCTGAAGGAGGCGGACCGGCTGCTTGTCGGCATTGGCGTCGGGCAGGATGACGTCATAACGCCGATCGTCGCGGTCTTGCGCGATATGCGCGGCGGCGAGGCGCAGCGTGTCGAACATATGGGTGCATTGCAGCGCCGGTTCGGTCTGCAGCCAGCGCGTGCGCAAATCCGCGATCAGCGGTAGGCCGGCAAGGCCGGACAGCGCGCGCTCGGCACCCGCGCAGCTGGTTAGCGGATGGCGTTCCCAGCGGCTCGCCACGGCGGTCAGCGCGCGATCGTCGTGATGGATCGACAGCGCCAACGCGTGGAAAGGATCCTCCATTACCGCCTCGACCCGATCGGGAGCGCGGCGGCGAAACACCGTCGACCGGACGAAATAGCCGTCACCATATCGGGGATTGGCGGGCATCGGGCCCGCCAGATCGTCGGTCATCGGTCGCAGATCTCCCATGCCCGCGGCTTGGTCGCCCGGCTACTTAATCAATTGATTAAATATCTGTGTCAGCTTGGCGAGGGGCCGTCAAGTCGGTGATGGAGGCGTTATCGTATTTCGCTGCCGGCGAGCAGGGGCTGGACGATGAAGCGCCGGATGAAACGACGCTTTTCGGCATCGTCGATCTGCGGCGAGGCGACCTGAAGCATCAGCATCGCTTGCGCGCGGGCGAGCCAATAGATAATCTCGTCGATCTCGAGGTCGGCCGCGATTTCGCCGCGCGCGCGCGCCTGTTCGAACAGGTTCGTCCACCAGGTGCGCTGCAACTGCTGCATCAGGCTGCTCGGCGAAATCACCGACTCCTGAAACTCGATGCTTTCGACCATGCGGCGGATATAGATATTCTCGTTGGCCAGTCGGATGACGAGCAGCAGCGTATCGGTCAGGAAATCGGCAAAATCGTCTGAGCGCACCAGCCGCCGCCGCACTTCGCTGTTGACGCGCCACGTCTCGCGCACCGAAATCTCGTCGAGGATCGCATCCTTGCTCGGATAATATTTATAGACGGTCGGCCGCGACACCTTGGCGCGGCTCGCGATATTCTCGATCGTCGTCTTTGCAATCCCATATTGCTCGAAACAATCATAGGCGGCGCGCAGGATGCGCTCCTGTGTCGAATTATCGTCCGTCCGGGCTGCCGCCGGGCCGCTGTCCATTGCCGATCTCCTGCTCCCGACCGGGAATGCTGCATCGCGACGTCGTTAGCAAGGCTGGCAATGCGAACAAGTCGCAAAATCGCGGCGCGGCGCCGGCCGCTCCTCTCAGGCGGCGGTTGTTTCAGCGATGGTAGCCAGTTTCCGGATCGATACTTCGAGCCCGTCCATGATCGTCGTACCCGAAATCGCTTCGACCGCTTGCTCGCCGATCGGTAGCAGCCAGTTGATGTTGCTGCCGCCCTGCGCATTGGCGTGCCGCCAGCCGCCATGATGGCCCCATCCGTGCGGATAGCTGACGGTGCCGGGGCGCATATCCTCGGTAATTGCGATGCGGACGGTGACGGTGGCGGTGCCGGTGGACAGCTCGACGGCCTCGCCATCGGCAAGGTCGAGCCGCGCGGCATCGCCCGGATGCATCAGCAGATCGGGATGCTGGCTGCGGACGAGGCGCGGGACATTGTGCAGCCAGCTGTTGAGCGAGCGGATGTCGCGGTGCGTGATCAGGCGCAGCGTGTCGGACGGCGCGGGCATCAGGCGCGCGAATTCGGCGGCGATCATCTCGTGCCACAGCAGCGCGCGGCCATCGGGCCACACAATCCTCGGCCAAGGGTCATAGGGATCGGGCAGGTCGACCATCACGCCATGCGGGACCTCGCGCAGCGTGTCGAAGCTCCAGCCGTCGCTCGCGCCCATTTGGTCGCCGGCGGGGCCGAGGCGGAAGGCCTTGTCGAGATCGTCCATCGGCCGGCCATGCGTCGGCTTGCCCATGCGGGTCAGGATCGCATTGAAAATCTCCCATTCGGAGCGCGCCTCGCCCACCGGCGGGATGACCGCATCGGTCACTTGCACAAACGGGCGGATCATCGATCCGAGCCCCGCCATCGGGTAATCGTCGCGCTCGAAGAAGGTCGGTACCGGCAGGATATAGTCGGCATAGCGGTTGCTCTCGGTCTGATAGAGATCGAGCGCGACGATCAGGTCGAGCTGTTGCAGCGCATCGATCAGCGCCTGCCCGCCCGGCGCCGACATCACCATATTGCCGCCGGTCAGGATCATCGCGCGCACCTGCCCCTCGCCCGGCTCCAATATGTCCGCCGGCAGCATCGCCGAGGCGAGGAATTGCGCGACGCTTGGGAAATCGCCGACGCGGCTGCGCGTATCGCCATAACCGCCGGTCAGCACCTTTTGCGCCCCGCCGAGGATCGTGCGGCTGAAGATCGCGCCGCCCTTTCGTCCCAATTTGCCGCCGAGCAGGTTGAGCGCGATCAGCAGGAAATTCTCGAGCGTCGCGTGCGGTCCGCGGCAGACGCCGAGGCGGCCATAAGCGACGGCGCGCGGCGTTGCGGCGAAGCTGCGTGCGAGTTCGGTGATGGTGTCGGCATCGACGCCGGCGCGCTCGGCGCAGTCGGTCAGCGCATATTGCGTCACCGCGCCGGCGAGATCGGTAAAGCCATTGCTATGCGCGTCGATATAGGCGGCATCGTACAATTCTTCGTCGATCAAGACGCGGAGCAGCCCGAGCAGCAGCCAGACGTCGCCGTTCGCGCGCACCGCGACATGCTGGTAGCGGCGCGCGGTCTCGGTGCGGCGCGGATCGACCACGACGACGCGCCCGCGTTCCGCAATCGCGTCGAGATCGTGGCGCACGCGCGGCGACCAGACCATCGATCCGTTCGAGACCAGCGGGTTGGCACCGAACATCAGCAGCATGTCGTTATGCGGCAGATCGGGAATTTCATAGGTCACCGCCGACCCGAAGGCGATGTAGCAGGCGGTCAGCCGTGCATTGGTGTCCTGCGACCCCGCGCCATAATATTTGGTGATGCCCAGCGTCCCCAGGAACGCCTTGAGGCTGAACGACACGTCGATGCCGAAGGCGATCGGATTGCCCTTGTACGACGCGACCGCGTCGGGGCCGTGCGTATCGATCACGGCGCCCAGCCGCGCGGCGATGTCGTCCAGCGCTTCGTCCCAGCCTACGGACACGAATTCGCCCGGGCCGCCGACACGCTTCATCGGTGTCAGGATGCGGTCGGGATCGTAAGTGACATTGTGGAAGGTAATCCCCTTCAGACAGACATGCCCCTGCGAATGAGGATTCGCCTTGTCGGGCTGGACGTCGGTGATGCGCCCGTGCTCGACCTTTGCCGCAAGCCCGCAATGCGCTTCGCACAAACGGCAGAAGGTGAAATGCACGCCGTCCTCACCGGGCCGCAGCCGCGTCGCCGGACTCTCGTTCATCGCCTTCTCCTCATAAATATCACTCATTATCTAATAGTATTTGATTATCCGGGCAAATGGTGCAAACCGGTTTGGAAAAGCTGGATTTCCGATCAGGCAGGGCGAGGGAAAAATGGACTTCACCAACGATTATACGCTGACCATCGATGGCGCCGCGGTCGACACAGCCGCGCGCGTCGATGTGATCAACCCGGCGACCGGAAAGGCTTTCGCGTCGGCGCCTTGTGCCGGGCAGGCCGAGCTCGATCTGGCGGTTGCCGCGGCGAAGCGCGCGCTGCCCGCGTGGAAGGCGCTCGGCTGGGAAGGGCGGCGCGACCTGCTGGTCAAGGCGGCGAAGGCGATCGAGCCGCATCTCGACCAGTTCACCGCCCTGTTCGTCGCCGAGCAGGGGCGGCCGACGGCGCTCGCGAAGGGCGAAGTGCAGATGGGCGCCTGGTGGCTGAAATCGGTCGCGCGGCAGGAACTCGCCAATGAGATCGTCGAGGATAGCGAGACGCGGCAGGTGATCGTCAAGCACGAGCCGCTCGGTGTCGTCGCGGCGATCGTGCCGTGGAATTTTCCGTTCCTGCTGGCGATGTGGAAGATCGCGCCGGCGCTGCTCGCGGGCAATACGATGGTGCTGAAGCCGTCGCCCTACACCCCGCTCTGTTCGCTGAAGCTCGCCGAACTGTGGCGCGATATCCTGCCGCCCGGCGTTTATAACGTCATCTCGGGCGACGATGCGCTCGGGCCGTTGATGACCGCGCATCCGGGCTTTGCCAAGATCAGCTTCACCGGATCGACCGCGACGGGCAAACGGGTGATGGAGGCGGCGTCGCGCGACCTCAAGCGCATCACGCTCGAACTCGGCGGCAACGACGCCGCGATCGTACTGCCCGATGTCGATGTGGAAGAGGTCGCGCCGAAGCTGTTCTTCGGCTCCTTCTACAACACCGCGCAGGTCTGCATCGCCACCAAGCGCATGTATATCCACGACGACATCTATGACGAGATGCTGGAGGCCTTTCACCGGCTGGCGAAGGAAGCCGTGGTCGGCGACGGGGCGCAGCAGGGCGTTCAATATGGCCCGGTGCAGAACCGGGCGCAGTACGACCGGGTCCGCACGCTGATCGACGGCGCGCGCGCCGAGGGGCTGAGCTTGCTGCAGGGCGCTGAGGTGCCCGAGGGCGATGGCTATTTCATTCCGCTGACGCTTGTAGACAACCCGCCCGAGGATGCGGCGGTGGTGACCGAGGAGGCGTTCGGCCCAGTGCTGCCTTTGCTGCGCTTTTCTAGCATCGACGATGTCGTCGCGCGCGCGAACAATTGCGACTACGGCCTTGCGGGCGCGGTGTGGTCGAAGGATATCGACGCGGCGGTCGCGGTTGCGGACCGGATCGAGACGGGAACGGTGTGGATCAACGACAATTTCCAGAATGGCCCGCATATCCCCTTTGCGGGCGCCAAACAGTCGGGATTCGGCGTCGAAAATGGTGCCGATGGCCTGCGCGAATTCACCTTTCCCAAGGTGATCTTCGTGCCCAAGAAGTCGGCCTGACGGGCGGTAAAGGGCGCGCTGCTCCGGCATGCGCGTCCGGCCCTAGAGCCCGGCGATCCGGGCGAGGTGCCAGTCGGCGTCGGCCCACAACACCTCGATCGCCATCGCGCGCTTGACATAGTGACCGATCGGCAGCTCGTCGGTCATCCCCATCCCGCCGTGGAGCTGGATCGCCTGCTGGCCGACGAAGCGGCAGGCGCGGGCGATATTGACCATCGCGCTCGACACCGCGCGGCCGCGTCCGGGGGCTTCTTGGTCGAGAGCTTCCACCGCCAGCCAAGCCGAAGAACGCGCCAGCTCGCATTCGAGATACATGTCGACCATCCGGTGCTGCAGCGCCTGAAAGCCGGCGATCGGCTGGCCGAACTGACGCCGCTGACCGGTGTAGGCGACCGTCTGTTCGAGCAGGCTGTCGAGCAGCCCCACCGCCTCCGCGGCGAGCAGCGCTAGCGCGCGGTCGCGCGCTTCTTCGAGCAGGTCGCTGGCCCCGCCTTCGGGACCAATCAATGCGTCGGCGGGGAGAGCATGATTCTCGAATGACAGGTCGGCGGCGGGGTGGCTGTCGATCATGCGATAGGTTGAGAGGCTGAGGCCTGCGGCCTTGGCGGGATCGATCCGGAAGAGTGACAGGCTGTCGTCGCCGGTACGCGCGGTGATGAGAATCGTATCGGCCTCGGCCGCCCAGCCGGCGACCGACTTTGTTCCGTTGAGCCGCCAGCCGCCGCCTTCGCGGCGCGCGGTCGCGGCGATTCCGGCAAAGTCGTAGCGCAGGCCGGGCTCGGCCCAGGCGAGCGTCGCGATCGCCGTGGCGGGCGGGGCGGGAGCGCCGCAGCGGTCGAGCAGCCAGGTCGTCGTCGCCACCTCCGCAAAAGGCAGAGGCGCTCGCGCTCGCCCGATCTCTTCGGCGATGATCGCGCCCTGCCGCGCGTCGAGCAGCGCCGCGCCGATGCCGAGACGGTCCGCGAAATCGGCCCAACTGGGCTTGCTGTCCCTAGCGAGGTAAGCGCGCACCGCATCGCGCAGCATCGCCTGTTCGGCTTCGGATGCGCCGCTCATCGCGCCATCCCCGCGAGCGCACGCCAGATGATATTCTTCTGCACTTCGGTCGATCCGCCGTAGATGGTCTGCGCGCGCTCGAAGAGATAGGATTGGACGGCCGCCGGGCCGAAGGGCGAAGTCGCGGGCGCCGTCGCCGCCCAATCGGCGCGATCGCGGTCGAGCATCGGCAGCCGGCTGCGGCCGGCAAGGTCGATGCCGAGTTCGGTGATCGCCTGCGCGCATTCGGTGCAGGCGCTCTTGAGCGCCGCCGCGGTCGCCATCGAAATCTCGCCGCGCAGCGCGCGCAGGATCGACGCCTCGATTGCCGCGAGCCGCGCTTCGACGCGGGCATGGGCAAGGCGGAAGGCCGGGTCGCGGTTCATCGTGCCGCCGCCGTTCGCGGGCAGTCGCGTCGCTTCCTTGAGCAGCTGCGCCAGATCGCGCTTCTTGGCCCCGATATGCGCGTAGGACAGGCGCTCGTTCTTGAGCAGGACGTTGGCATAGTGCCACGCCTGCCCCTCCTCGCCGATGCGGTTGGCGACGGGAACGCGGACATTGTCGAACTCGATGCGGTTGAGTTCGTCCGAGCCGTCGATCAGGCGGATCGGGTGGATGCTGATGCCTGGAAGGTCGAGCGGGGCGCAGATCAGCGAAATGCCCTGCTGCTTGCGCTCTTCACGGCTGGTGCGCGCGAGGCAGAAGATCCAGTCGGCCCACTGCGCGCCCGAGGTCCAGATCTTGGTGCCGTTCAGGATATAATCCTCGCCGTCGCGCACCGCCGAAAAGCGCAGCGAAGCGAGGTCCGACCCGGCTTCGGGCTCCGAATAGCCCTGTGCCCAGAAGCTGCGCGATTCGAGGATTGCGGGCAGCCATTCGGCCTTTTGCTGATCCGATCCGAAGGCGGCGATAATCGGCCCGATATAGATCACCGCCATCGGAATGATCGCCGCGGCGTGCGCCAGTTCGAGCTCCTGATCGAAGATATAGCGTTCGGTTGGCGTCCAGCCCGTACCCCCGACCTCGCGCGGCCAGCCGACGCCGAGCCAGCCACGCGCGTGAAGCGCGCGCTGCGCGTCGATATGATCCTGCTTGGTCAGCCGCTGCCCCGCCCCGTTCTTCGCGATGACATGTGCGGGATAATCGCGCGCGAAAAAGGCGCGCACTTCGCCCTGAAAGGCGGTTTCTTCAGCGGTCAGCTTCAGCACATCATGATCCTGTTGATGGGGCGGAACGCGGGTTGCGGTCCACCCTATAGGATGGTCAGGATGCGCGGAAGGTGACCGGCAATGTCTTCAGCACCCGCGACTCGCCGACCGCGAAAGCGGGCTGAAAATCCGGCTGGATCCGAAGGTCCGGCAGGCGGTCGAATATTGCACGGATGAGTGTTTCCATCAGCGTCTTGGCGAAATGCTGCCCGATGCAGATATGCGCTCCGCCGCCGAAGCCGAGATGGTCATGTTCGTTTCCGATCGGTCGGTCGAAGCGAACCTGGTCGGGGTCCGGAAATTTGCCGGGATCGTGGTTGGCGGCGCCGTTCATCGCCATGACATAGTCCCCGGCCTTCAGCGGGCAGCCTTCGAGTTCGGTGTCGCGCGTGACGGTTCGCCGCAGCCCCTGGATCGGGGAGGTGTAGCGGACGAATTCGTGCAGTGCGCTCGGGAAATCCACCTCGCCCCCCAGCAGGCGGGCGCGGTCGTCGGGGTGTTCGATCAGATACCAGAGCGCCATGCCGACGACGGCGCTGGTCGTGTCGAGGCCGCCGAACAGGACGAGCGTCGCGATGCCGACGATTTCCTCGTCGGTCAGCGCCTCGTCGTTGATTCGCGCATCGATCAATATCTGCATCAGATCGTCTTCGGGCGGCGTGCCGCGCCGCCGCGTCGCAAATTCATAGAGATAGTCGCTGAGCTCGACGCCATATTTCGCGCAGGTTTCGGGATCCTCGACCCGCATCCGGGTCAGGAAGTCCAGCTTGTGCGCCAGCATCTCCCAATCGTCTCTCGGCACGCCAAGGAAGGGCATGATGACCGTGGCGAGCGTGGGCCGGACAAGCTGCTCCTGCAGTTCGGCCTCACCCTTGGGCGCAATCTCGTCCAGAAGTTCGGTGATGATCGCCTCGAAGCGCGGGCGATATTTCTGAATCGCGTCGGGCAGGAAGATGGGGTTCAGCAGCTTGCGCATCCGCGTCTGTTGCGGCGGGTCGAGGTCGATCGGATAGAGCGGCAACGGCTGTTTGGGAAGCGCGGTGCCGTCGGCCGAGCTGAAGGTGCGGAAATCGTCGTAGACACGCCGCGTCGCGGCATAGTTTGTCGTGTACCAGAAGCCTCCGAGCTGCTCCGACCGCGCGACCGGGCAGCCGGTCTCGCGCACCTTGTCGTAGAAATCATAGGGGCGCTGCATCAGTGCGCGGTCGTGCTGGCTGAACTCTTCCACCGCATAATCTTTGACGTCCGCCATCGCTCGATCCTCTCGCCTGTGCGCCCATAAGTCTTTTCGCGAGGCAATTTCGATCAAATGGCGAGTCGTGTCAACCAATCGATTAACTGTTATATAGCTCCGCATGAGAGAAATCGGCGCCTTATGGTGATTTCTATGCCGTTGGGTTGGCTTTACATTCACGGAAATCTGGACAGTCGGCGAAAAGAATGAAAGGTTCTAATCGATCAATTAACCGGAGCGAATCATGCGGCCAGCAACGGGCGAGGACGGCGACCATGTGACCTTCTGCCGCATCTGCACCGCGGTGTGCGGGCTGGTGGCGACGGTCGAGGATGGCAAGGTCGTGCGGGCGCGGCCCGACCCCGACAATCCGTCGTCGCAGGGGCATGCCTGCGTCAAGGGGATCGCCTATCATGGCGTGACGCACGATCCCGACCGGGTAACACGGCCGATGAAGCGCGTCGCGCCGGGGCGCTTCGAGCCGGTGAGCTGGGACGAGGCGCTGGACGATATCGCGGCGCGGCTGTCGGCGATCATCGCCGAACATGGCCCCGATGCGGTCGCGAGCTATCAGGGCAATCCGCCCGCCTATGCGACCGACGGCATGACGGGGTTCCGCATGTTCCTGAAGGCGCTGGGCACGACGAAGATTTATGGCGCGGGATCGCAGGACACCAATGCCCGCTTCACCGCCAACTGGATCCTCTACGGCAGCCCGCTGACGATCGACGTGCCCGACGTTAACAACGCCGACTTCATGCTGATCTTCGGGGCCAATCCGCTGATCTCGCACGGATCGCTGATCTTCACCCCGCGCGTCCGACACCAGCTCGACGCGGTCGCGGCGCGCGGCGGGGTCGTCGTTGTCGATCCGCGGCGCAGCGAGACCGCGGCGCGCTACGAACATGTCGCGATCGAGCCCAATTCGGACTGCTGGCTGATGCTGGCGATGCTCAAGACGCTCGCCGACGAGGGGCTGGCCGACGAGGCGTTTCTGGCGGAACGCTGCGCGGGCTGGCCCGAGCTTCGGGCAGCGCTCGCGGGAATCGATTATGACGATGCGGCGCGGCGCACAGGCATGGCGGTCGAGACGATCAAGTCCCTCGCGCGCCGGCTCACCGCCAGCCCGAAATCGGTGTGCTACGGCCGTGTCGGCATCTGCCGCGGGCCGCATGCGACGCTTGCCAATTTCCTGCTCTCGGCGCTCAACATGGTCGGCGGCACCTTCGGCCATGAAGGCGGCAGCACCTTTGCGACCCCGGTGCTCGCGGGCAGCGACCGCGCCACGACCGGCGGCTATGACGAGGTGCGCAGCCGCGTCGGAAATTTCCCGAGCGTGACGCAATTCCTGCCCTCGGCGGTGATGCCCGACGACATCCTCGAACCCGGCCCCGGCAAGGTTCGCGCGCTGTTGTCGCTCGGCGGCAATGTGCTGCTCGCGGCGCCGGGCGGCGACCGGCTGCGGCGCGGGCTCGAGCAGCTCGAGCTGTCGGTCTCGTTCGACCTCTATATCAACGAGGCGGGGTCCTACGCCGATTATGTGCTGCCGGGCCTGACCTTTTACGAGCGAGCCGACCTGCCGATGGTGCCGTTCATGAGCATGGTGCAACCCTTCCTGCAATATACCGAGCCCGTGATCGCGCCGGTCGGGGAAGCGCGGAGCGAGTTCGACACCTTCTGCGACATATTGGCGCGGATGAGGCTGCGCATGCCCGCCGCTTCGCCCGACGAGGTCGCGGCGCAGGCGGCGGGCGGCCAGATGCGCCCGCTCGAGGTGCTCGACGGCGCGATCCGGCAGGGGCCGGCGGGCGTGCATGGCGACTGGTCGATCGACAAGCTGCGCGACCATCCGCATGGCGTGATGCTCGACATCCCGATCCCCTGGGGCAATCAGGAGAAGATCGCGCACGCCGACGGCAGGATTCACCTGTGGGACGATATGGTTGGCGCCGAACTCGACCGGCTGTTCGCGGCGGCGCCGGTCGACGGTCTTAAACTGCTTTCAAGACGCGACATGCGCTCTCACAATGGCTGGCTCCACAATGTCGACCGGCTGATCCGCTCGCAAAAGCCGACGCTGCATATCCATTCCGACGATGCCGCCGAACGCGGCCTCTCAGACGGCGACCGCGCGACGCTGTCGAACCGGTTCGGGGCGATCGAGGTCGAGGTCGAGATCAATGACGACCACCGGCGCGGCACCGTCTCCTATCCGCATTGCTTCGGTCACGGCACCGGCGGTTGGCAGCGTGCCAACCGCGCTGGCGGCGCGAATGTGAACATCCTGCTCGGCCACGGCCCCGACGTGGTCGAGGCGGTGTCGGGGACGACGCTGATGGACGGGATCGCGGTCGAACTGACGGCGCTACACCCGGCGTGATGTCAGGGTGCGAGGCCGCGCAGATAGATGTCGCAGACCAGTTCGGCATATTTCTGCTTGATGCCGTCGTCGAGCCGGTCGACGCCGAGCGTCGACGGCACCGAATAGCCCGCGTGGAAAATATGGTCCGCCGCACCGACGAGGCAATAATAGAGCAGGCCGGGGTCGACCTCCTTCAGCACGCCTTCGCGCACCCCCTGCGCGACGATGTCGCGATAGACGTCGATCATCGGCTCGATGAAGATCTGCGCGACGCGCTTGCTCGCCGCGGGGCTTCCGGACTCGACCATATAGTGGATCAGCCGATTGATGTAGGGCGAGCGATAATAGGCGTTGATGATGCCGTTGATGTGGATCTTCAGCTTCTTTTGCGCCGGAATTTCCATTTCGCTCAAGGCCTTGAGCGCGGTCATCGCGGTCTCGGCATCGCGTTCGAGAAGCGCGAGCAACAGCCCTTCCTTGTTGCCGAAATAATATTTGATCATCGCCGAATTGACCGACGCGCGCTGCGAAATCTCGTTCAGCGAAACGTCGATCGTCGTTGCCTCGGACAGAAGCTGCGCCGTCGCGTTCAAAAGCGCCTCGGCCGATGCCGACCGTTCCTCGCGCCGCGCCGCCTTGATCGTCAAGCCGCTCTCTCCGTCCATTCCCCTGGCCATTCCCATGTCCGATATGTTCGCCCAGCCTATCGTTGGGACTCGGGCAGGAAGACTGTCAAGCCCTCCAGTTCGTCGGTCATCGCGATCTGGCAAGAAAGGCGGCTGTTCGGGCGCGGGTCATTGACACAGTCGAGCATCTCGCTCTCGTCGGCGCCAGCGGGGCCGACGCGCTCCAGCCATTCGGGGGCGACATAGATGTGGCAGGTCGCGCAGGCGCAGACGCCGCCGCAATCGGCCTCGATCCCCTCGACCATATTGTCGCGCGCACCGCGCATGACCGAGTTTCCGGCCGCGATTTCGACGGTCTCGACGCTGCCGTCGGCATTATGGAAATTGACGCTCGGCATATGGTTTTTCCTGTCCCGGTCGCTGTGGATCAACCCACTTTCAATTGATCAATTAATATTGCATGGTGACCGTGTCAACGAACGCGCCTATGGAGCGTAAAATTAATTAGTCGATTGATGGAGAGTGCATGTTGGGCGAGGAGGCGGACTATATCGTCGTGGGCGGGGGAAGCGCGGGCTGCGTGCTGGCGGCACGGCTGAGCGAAAATCCCGCGGTCCGCGTCGCGCTGGTCGAGGCGGGCGGCGAATCGACCGGGCTGATGGTTCAGATGCCCGTCGGCTTCGCGAAAATGCTCGTCGACGACCGTTACGACTGGAAATATTGGCAGCTACCCGACGAATCGATCAACGGGCGGCGCTTCATCTGGTCCGGTGGGCGCATGCTCGGCGGCGGCAGTTCGATCAACGGTCAGGTCTATATCCGCGGCACCCGCGCCGACTTCGACGCGTGGGAGCGGCTGGGCGCGACGGGTTGGAACTTCGACAGCGTCTTTCCCTATTTCCTGCGCAGCGAAAGCTGGGCGGGAGCGCCGAACCAGAACCACGGGTTGCAGGGGCCGCTGTCGGTGTCACCGATGCGCGACCCGCACCCGCTGTGCGACTTGTTCCTTCGCGCTTGCGAGCAATATGGCCTGGCGCGGCTCGACGATTATAATGGCGGGCAGATGGAGGGGGCGTATCTTACGCAGGCGACCCAGCGCGACGGCTGGCGGTGCAGCACCGAGAAGGCTTATCTGCGCGAGGCGCGGAAGCGTCCGAACCTGATGACGATCACCAATGCGCATGTCGAAACGATCCTGATCGAGAATGGCGAGGCGGTCGGCATCCGCTACCGGCAAGGCGGCGATGCGAAGATTCTTCGCGCCCGCCGCGAGGTGATCGTCGCTGCGGGGGCGATGGGTTCGCCAGCCTTGCTGCTCCGCTCCGGCATCGGCGCGGGCGATTATCTGCAGGCACGCGGGATAGCGGTGCAGGCGGACCGGCGCGAGGTCGGCCATAATCTGCAGGAGCATCCCGGCATCACCCAGAACAAGTTCGTCAGCGTGCCGACGCTCAACAGCCAGGTCGGGCCGCTCGACATGGTCCGGCATCTCGCCAAATTCTTCTGGAACAAGTCCGGCCCGATGGGAGCGCCCGCGGTGCAGGCGATGGGACTTGCGCGGACGCGCGAGCGCCTCGAAGAACCCGACGTCCAGCTCCACTTCATGCCGCTCGCCTACAATGTCGAGCCCGATACGGTGTCGTCGGCCGAGGCGGTGATGCCCAAGGAGCCATGCGTCAGCATCAATGTGTCGCTGACGCGGCCGAAGTCGCGCGGCCGGGTCGAACTCGGCGACGCGCTTGAGCCGGTGATCAATCATAAATTGCTCGGCGAGCGCGCCGACGTCGACACGCTGATCGGCGCGATGAAGCTGGTCGACAAGCTGTTCGCGATGCCCGCATTGAGTGCCATCACGCTCGGCGACCGGTCGCCCGACCCGGTGCCGCGCGACGACGCGGGCTGGGAGGAATATGTCCGCGCCAAGGCGATGATCACCTATCACCCGGTCGGCAGCTGCCGCATGGGATCGGACGCGGGCTCGGTCGTCGATCCCCAATGCCGCGTCCGCGGCGTCGGGCGACTGCGCGTCGCCGACGCCTCGATCATGCCGCAGATCACCAGCGGCAACACCAATGCGGCGACGATCATGATCGGCGAGAAGGCGGCCGAAATGATCCGCACCGCCGCATGAGCGAAGCCGCCGCCTATGATTTTCAGCATATCACGGCCGAGCGCCCGATGCCGGGCGTCGTCCTGCTGACGCTGAACCGCCCCGAGCGGATGAATGCGACGAACGACGCGCTGCACAGCGAACTCGCCCGGCTGCCCGCGCTGATCGACGCCGATCCCGAGGCGCGCGCCGCGGTGGTGACGGGGGCGGGGCGGGCCTTTTGCGTCGGCGGCGACTGGGCCGATATCGCGGGCGACGGCAATGATTATGCCAACAAGATAAGGATGATGCGCGAGACGTCGCAGATCCTGACCGCGCTGATCGAGATGCGTAAACCGCTCGTATCGGCGATCAACGGGCCCGCCGCGGGGATCGGCCTTGCGCTCGGGCTGATCGCCGATATTTCGGTGGTGAACGAAGCGGCGAACCTCTCCGACGGGCATCTCCGCATCGGCCTCGCCGCGGGCGATCATGCCGCGATGGTCTGGCCCTTGCTTTGCTCGATGGCGAAGGCGAAGCGTTACCTGCTCACCGGCGACAAGCTCAGCGGACGCGAGGCCGAGCGGATCGGGCTGGTGTCCGACGCCGTGCCGCCCGCCGAGGTGCTGCCGCTTGCCTTGCGCTATGCCGCGACGCTCGCCGAACGGTCGCCGCTCGCGGTCGAGCTCAGCAAGCGCGCGCTCAACCATTGGCTGCGCAGCGCGATGCCGATTTTCGAAGCGTCGCTGGGCTATGAAATGGTGACTGCCTTCGACCCCGATCAGGCGGCGCATATGCCGTCCAAAAGTTGAGGATCCGCCGATGACGACCGAACCGACGCTGATCGTCGAGGCCCCCGCTCCGGGCGTACTGCACCTGATTTTCAACCGGCCCGAGGTGCATAACGCCTATGATACGCCGACCTTCTTGGCCTTCGCCGAGCAGCTCGACCGGGCCGCAGCCGACCCCGATATCCGGGCGATCGTGATCGGCGCGCGCGGCGGCAAGGCGTTCAGCGCGGGCTTCGATATCCATGAAATGGCGGGGTTCGACGCCGCAGCGATGCGCCGCGCGTTCGAGGCGCGCGACCCGGTGTTCGGCCGCGTCGCCGCGCATCCACTGCCGGTCATCGCCGCGATCGACGGCATCTGTTTCGGCGCCGGCGCGCTGCTCGCGCTTGCCTGTGACATGCGCATCGCGACCCCCGGCTTTCGCTTCAAGGTGACGGCGGTCGGCTATGGCGGCGCCAACGCCACATGGTCGCTGCCGCGGGCGGTCGGGGCGCCACGCGCCAAGGCGATCTTGATGACGGGGCAGGTCGTCGGCGCGGGAGAAGCGGAACGCATCGGGCTGGTGAACGAAATCGTCGAGGCTTCTGAACTCGAGGCGCGCGCGCTCGCGCTCGCCTCCGCCATCGCCGCCAATCCGCCGCAGGGTATCGCAGGCATCAAGTCGCTCGTCGACGCTAGCCTGACGCGCTCACCGCTCGCGGGCTGGCAGGCCGAATATGACTGGATGATCGCGAGCATGACCGATGCGCCCGGCGGGGGCGAGACCTTCGGCACATTCCTGTCCGAGCACGACGACCACAAACGCTGAATATGACATCAGGAGAGTAGAATGATCGGCCAAGCCAACGCGCAAGTGGCGCATCCCGACAAGCTGTTCATCGGCGGGCGATGGATCCCCGTCGAGGGCAGCGGCCGCTTTACGGTGATCAATCCGGCGACCGAAGAGGCGTTCGGCGAGGTCGTCGCGGCGGGCGCGCCCGAGGTCGAGCGCGCGGTCGCGGCGGCGCGCAAGGCATTCGACGAGGGGCCGTGGCCGCGTCTGTCGGCGGCCGAACGCGCGACCTATATGCGCGCGCTGTCGCAGGCGCTGCAGCGGCGCGGCGCGGCGCTCGACAGCGCGTGGATCGCGCAGGTCGGGGTGCCGATCGGGATGGCGCAGGGATCGGGCGCGGGCACCGCGGGGCTGCTCGACTATTATGCCGGGCTCGCCGAAGCCTATCCGTTCGAGGATGTGCGTCCTTCGAACGGCATGATGTCGAAGGTCGCAGTGGTGGTGCGCGAGCCCGTCGGTGTCGTCGCAGCGATCGCGCCGTGGAACGGTCCGCTCGCTTCGCTGCTCATCAAGCTGGCGCCCGCGCTTGCGACCGGATGCACCGTGATCCTGAAACCCGCGCCCGAAACCCCGCTCGAGGCCTTCATGCTCGCCGAAGCCGCCGAAGAGGCGGGTTTCCCCGAGGGCGTGATCAATTTGCTGCCCGCCGACCGCGAGGCGTCGGACCTGCTTGTCCGCCACCCGGGCGTCGACAAGGTCGCCTTCACCGGTTCGACCGAGGTCGGGCTGCATATCGCGCAGGTCTGCGCCGGCCGCATGGCGCGCTTTACGATGGAACTGGGCGGCAAGTCGGCGGCGATCGTTCTCGACGATTTCGAGCCCGAGGCGATGGGACCCGCGCTGGCGCCGATGATCACCCTGCTCTGCGGGCAGGTGTGCATCAATTTCAGCCGCGTCCTCGTCCCGCGCGCGCGCAAGGATGCTTATGTCGAAAGCCTCGCCGCGGCGATGGCGGCGACCAGCGTCGGCGACCCGCTCGATGCGGCGACGGCGATGGGGCCGCTCGCGATGGCGCGGCACCATGCGAAAGTGTCGAGCTATTTCGACAAGGGCGTCGCCGAGGGCGCGCGGATCGCGACCGGCGGCCGCCGCCCGCCGTCGCTGAACAGCGGCTATTATGTCGAGCCGACGGTCTTCGCCGACGCGACCAACGCTATGAGCATCGCGCAGGAGGAAATCTTCGGTCCGGTCACCGCGGTGATCCCCTATGACAGCGTCGAGGAGGCGATCGCGATCGCCAACGACAGCCAGTTCGGCCTGTCGGGCGGCGTCTATACGCACGACACCGATCGCGCCTACGGCGTCGCGCGACGCATCCGCACCGGCCATTTCACCCAGAATGGCCGCGACTTCGACCTGACCAATCCCTTTGGCGGCTTCAAGAAATCGGGCGTCGGCCGCGAAGGCGGGCCCGAGGGCATCGAGCCCTTCACCGAGGTCAAGACCGTGTTCCTGCCGCAGGCTCCCGGCGCGCTCGCATGAGCGCAGATTACATCGCCGGGCTGTTCGACGTCGCGGGCAAGCGCGCGCTGGTGACCGGCGCAACCTCGGGTATCGGCCGGATGATCGCGCGCGGGCTGGCGCAGGCGGGCGTCGAGGTGTGGGTGGTCGCGCGCGGCGCGGGCGATGTCGAGGCGATCGTCGCCGAACTCGGGGGCCATGCGCAAGGCGTCGCAGCCGACGTCGCGACCGAGGAAGGGATCGCGCGCGTTGCGGAGGCGCTTGGCGACCGGCCGCTCCATATCCTGGTCAACAACGCTGGAACCGATCGTCCGACGCCGCTCGATGCCGATGGGCGCGAGGATTTCGACGCCGTGCTGAGCCTCAACTTGACCGCGCCCTTCCTGCTCACGCGCAAATTGCTGCCAAGCCTCGAAAGCGGCGCTGCGGTTGGCGACCCCGCGCGCGTGATCAACATCGCGTCGATCGCCGCGCTCAATCCGGGCCATCTCGAAAATTTCGCCTATGCCTCGAGCAAGTCGGGGGTCGCGATGATGTCGCGCCACCTCGGCCGCCATCTTGCCAAGCGCAACATCAGTTGCAACGCCATCGCGCCCGGGCTCTTCCCCTCGCGGTTGACCGAAAAATTTCTCGGCATGAGCGCGGGCGACGCGGTGCCCAAGAGCTTCGTCACGCCGCTCGGCGCGCGGGCGGGCGAGATGGACGATATCGCGGGCGCGGTGATCTACCTGTCTTCGCGCGCCGGGGCATGGGTGACGGGCGTGCTGCTGCCGGTTAGCGGCGGCATCTACACCGTCACCTGATCAATCGACCCCGAAGATCGCCGAACTGATCGTCGGCGCGCCCGGCCCGCCCGCGAGCAGGCAGGTGCGCGCGCCGGGGACGGGGTTCGGGCTTTCGCCGCGCAGGCAGCGCACGGCTTCGACCGCGGTCACGAAGCCGTGGACGAACCCATGCGCCAGATTGCCGCCCGACGTATTGACGGGCAGCTTGCCGCCGGGCGCGATCAGATTTTCGAAACGGACCAGATCGGCGACATTTTCATAAGTGCAGAAGCCGTGATCGATCAGCGACGCGATGCCCTGCGCGCTGAAATTCTCGTAGAGCTGGACGATGTCGATATCGGCCGGGGTCAGTCCCGCGGTGCCGAAGAGCCGGTCGCGGATCGCGCGAAAACCCGCCGTCGGATAAAGCTCGGTCGCGTCATTTTCGAGCAGGTCGCCATAACCCGCCTCGGTCCCCTGCGCGACCGACAGCAGTTTGACCGGCTTTTTCTTCAGGTCGCGCGCCATCTCGGTCGACACGAGCAGGATCGCGCCCGCGCCGTCATTTTCGCGGCTGCAATCGAACAGGTGAAAGGGCTCGGCGATGATCCGCGACCCGCGATATTCCTCATGGTCGAAGTCTTTGCCATAGGCGACCGCATCGGGGTTGCGGCTACCATGATAGTAGGAGGCGCGAACCAGTTCCTCGCAAAGCTCATAGGGCACGCCATGATATTCGAACATGCGCTGCGCGCGCATCGCGCAGACCTGCGCAGGCGCGAGGATGCCCGATGCCACCATATGATCGTTGAGGTGATGCGCCATCACCGCCGCCGACAGCCGCCCGCTGTTCCCCTCGACCAGCGCGCGGAACACGACCACGGCGCGTGCCTGTCCGGTCAGGATTGCCGACGCGGCGATGCCGAACGCCCCGGCGATCCCGCCGCCGCCGCCGCCCCACACCTGCGCCGACCAGTTGATCGCCTTGGTGCCGAGGTCGGGCATCAGCCGCACGGGCTCGTTCTTGTCGTCGCCATAGGAGACGAAGCCATCGACATCGGCCGGATCGAAGCCCGCATCCTCGCACGCATCGACGATGGCGCGAACGAGGACGCCGCGTTCGGGAAGCGGCGCGGTGCCGCGCTTATACTGATGATAACCGACGCCGGCGGCCGCCGTCAGGCCGGACAGATTGATGCTCATGCGAGGCTCCAGCGCAGCGCGGGGATTTGGGCGTCGCCGAACGCGGTGCGCGCGATCGTTCCGGTGACCGGGGCGCCGATCCTGAGTCCCGTCTCGTCGCCTTCGAGCACACCGACGAGGCGGATCGGAACCGACTTCAGCGTGACGACCAGCGTCGAAAAGGGCTTTGTGAAGGCCTCGGCTCCGCCGAACGGATGGTGCGTGCGGGTATAGGTGAAGACCTCGCCCTTGATCGGCTGTTCGACCCACTCATGATCCCAGCCGCCGCAGGCGCCACACCGCCACACGGCGGGCCAGTGCCATTGCCCGCATCCCGTGCAACGCGGCAGTTCCAGCCGTCCCTCCTGAAGCGCGTCCCAGTAGCGCCCTTCGGCGCCGATCGGGCCCGTTGCCGATTGATAGCTCATTCGCCCCGTCATCCTTTCCCGCCACGCCGCTCGCGCGCCCGTTGCATCTTTTATCTACTATATATAGATTTAAGGAAAGGGTGCAATGACGAAGTGGCGCGCTAGGCGCGCCGATGCGCCGAGCAATGGAGAAAAGCGAATGCTGCGAGTGACTTTCTGCCTCAAACGACTGCCGGACCTGACGCGCGAGGCGTTCCAGGACTATTGGCGCAACCGGCACGCGCCGCTGGTTCGCGCGCACGCCGCGGCGCTCGGCATCCGCAAATATGTCCAGTCGCACAGCCTGACCTTGCCCGGTGCCTTTCCGCTCGCCGACGTTCGCGGCTCGGCGGGGCTCGATTTCGACGGCGTCGCGCAGCTCTGGTGGGACGATATGAAAAGCTTTGCCGCCGCCGGCGCGACCGAGGCGGGACGGGAGGCGGGCGCATTGCTGCTCGCGGACGAGAGGAAGTTCATCGACCTGCCCAATTCGCCGATCTTCCTCTCGGAAGATTATCGAGTTATCGGCTAAGCGGCCGGTCTATTTCCAGCGGTTGGTGGCGGTCGCGGGTTCGCGGCTTGCCATATGGTCTTCGGCCTGTCGGCGCGTCGTTTCGGCGAGCGGTTCGAGGATCGCGGCCTCGGTCAAACCTTCGATGGCCGCTTCGTCGAAGCCGAGCCATTCGGCGATGACCTCGCCGCTCTGCTCGCCGCTCAGCGGGGCGGGGCGCTGCGGCGGGGCGGGCAGGTCGGTGGTCTTTGCGAGATAGGCGTCGCCGACCACATCCTCCTGCAACCACGGATGATCCTCGATGCGATAGAAGCCGCGCTCGCGATAATAGGGAAAGTCGGGGAGTTCGGCGAGGCGCAGCATCGGGGCGGCGGCGATGCCCGCCGCCTGCAACGCTACCGCAGCCTCGCGGGGAGATCTGTCCGCGAGCCACGCCCCGATCCGCGCGTCGATGGCTTCGCGCGCCGCGAGGCGCTGGGCCGCCGTATCGAACGCCAGTCCTTCGGCGTAGCCGATTGCATCGCACAGGCGCGCCCAGTCGGCGTCCGAGGTGATGGTGATGACGCACCATTCGTCTTCGCCCGCGGCGCGGAACACGCCCCACGGCCAGTCGGCGGGTGCGCCGCCCGCTGGCGTGCCGCGCGCGACGTCGGCGGCGAAATGGCCGATCATCACTTCGGACTGCGCGACCTTGGCGACACCGCCGCGCCCCGTGCGCAGCCGCCGGATCAGCAGCGCGGCAACCCCGATCGCGCAGATCCGGCCCGCGACATGGTCGGGATAGACGGTGATCGAATCGCTGAAGCTCTGCGGGTCGTCGGGATAGCGCCAGGCGAGCGTCAACCCGGTCGAGGCGCGAACGAGCGGGCCATAGCCCATCCGTCCGCTCCACGGGCCGGTGTCGCCGAAGGCCGAGCTTTCGGAAACGACGATTCGCGGATTGACGGCGCGCAGTTCGGCTTCGCCGAGCCCCAGTTTCTCCATCGTGCCCGGCTTGAAGTTGGAGCAGACGACGTCGGCCCGCTTCACAAGATCGAGGAAGAGCCGGCGCCCCTCGTCGCTGCGCAGGTCGATGCCCAGGCTACGCTTGTTGCGGTGGCCGGCGGCGAAGCTGACCGACATGCCGTGGTCCAGATAGGATTGGCGGCTACCGTCGGGAAAGGCCTGGCTCTCGATCTTGACAACATCGGCGCCGAGGTCGCCGAGCAGGCGCGCGCCTTCCGCACCGACGACGATGACGCCGAGGTCGAGGACCTTGAGGCCGCCGAAGGGGGCGAGGGGCGCATCGGTGCGAAGCTCGGGAAACGTCGTGTCTTCCGGAGCGGGCAGCGGCCCCATGCGCTCGCCGTCGATAGTCAGGAACCCGTTGGGCAGCCGCGTGCCGTCCGGGAGAGTGGTGACGGCGCTGCGCGCCGCTGCATGCTCGCTGTCCAGAAATTCGCCCAGCGTCAGCACCGACGCGATCGGGACGCCATGCTCCTGTCCCTCGCGCTCGAGGTCGACGCGGCACCGGTCGGTGAAGAAGCCGGCGATATAGGGCAGCAATTCCGCCGAAGCGTAGCGGTGCGACGTCCGGTCGAAGTCGGGCGAGGCGAATTGTTCGGGCTCGCCCATCCAGCGGAACATACCGCGCCACTGGCGCTTGGCGAGCAGGCAGATGCGCACATAGCCGTCGGCGCAGCGCAGAATCGGATATTGGAAACCCGCGCGCGGGCGGTCGCGCAGCAACAGCCCCACGGGCTTGCCCATCGTCGCGCTGCCGTTGATGCCGAAGCCGGGGTCGAGCCCCTGCACCGCGCCGTCGAGCGCCGCGAAATCGAAATGCGCGCCGTCGCCGCCGCCGAGCACGCGATAGAGCGCCCCCAGCAGCGCGAATACCGCCTGCGGCGCAGCGCATTGATAGGCGAGGTCGCCGGGCGGGAGCAGCGGTTCGCGGCTGCGGATGCCGGACCGCGACAGGACGGCCGACAGCGCATGGAGCACCGGTCCGGTCGCGCGCCAGTCCGAAAGCGGGCCGCTTTCGCCGAAATCGCTGACCGTCATCGTGACGAGGCGGGGGCGCGTGCGGCGAAGCGAAGCGAGGTCGATACCCGCCGCCGGACCGGCAAGAACGATATGCGCCCGTTCGATCGCCTTCGCGGCGGCCGCGCTCGCCAAATCCCCGGCGTGGTGTCGTTTCCCGGCGTTGGCGACGATCGCTTCGGCGCTATCGTCCTCCTCCGCCGGCACGAAGCGGTCGATTTCGGCGCCGAGGTCGGCCAGATATCGCCCGATCATCGCCAGCGGTCCCCGTACGCCGTCGACAACGCGAATGCCGGAAAGCGGCCGGTTGGACATATTCACACCTTTCCGCTTTGCAGCGCTTGTCCGCTCGCCGCCGTCCCGGATGAGGGCGGTTCGGGCAGACCCGCCGCTTGCCATATCTAAGGGCAGAAGAAAAGTTAATTAATCGACTAATTCTTTTTGCGGCAGCGAGACATCTATGTTAGCGGGCATCTCACGGAGAGGTGCCGATGGACTTCAGCTTTACCGATGATCAGCACCAGCTGCGCGATGCGCTGCGGGGCTATCTCGAACGCGAAAACGGCTTTTCGGCGCGCACGGCGAGCGCCCGCAGCGCGTCGGGCTGGAGCGAATCGCTGTGGCGCGGGCTCGCCGAAGACCTCGGCATATTGGGCGTTGGTGTCGCCGAAACGGCGGGCGGGGCCGGCGGCAACGCGATCGATATGATGGTCGTGTCCGAGGAACTCGGCGCGAATCTGCTCGTCGAACCGTTTCTGGAAACGTCGGTCATCGGGGCAGCCGCACTCGGCGCCGCAGGCGGACGCGAAGCCGAACTGGCGGCGATCGTGTCGGGCGCTATGCGATGCGCTTTCGCCTGGGCCGAAGCGGAAAGCCGCTTCGATCCGGCAGCGCCCGCAACCGCCGCAACCGGGACGGGGGCGGGTTGGCGCATCGACGGGCGCAAGGTCGTCGTCACGGCGGCGCCCTATGTCACGCACCTGCTCGTCACCGCCCGCGACAGTGACGAACCCGTGCTCTTGCTCGTCGAGGCCGACGCTGCGGGCCTGTCGCTGCAAAACTATCCGACGATCGACGGCCGGCGCGCCGCCGATGTCCTGTTCGATGCGGTATCGCTTCCAGAAGCAGCACTTCTCCTGCGCGGTGAAGAGGCGATCGAGCGGCTTTGCGATATCGCGACGGCGATGCTCGGCGCCGAGGCGCTGGGCGTTATGCGCGTGATGCTCGACGACACTATCGCCTTCACGAAGGAGCGCCGCCAGTTCGGCCAACCGATCGCGAGCTTCCAGGTGCTGCAGCACCGGATGGTCGACATGTATATGCAGACCGAGCTGGCGACCTCGGCGGTCTATCGCGCCGTGCTCAGCCTCGATGCCGCGCCGGCGGAGCGCGCCCGCGCCGTATCGGCGATGAAGGTAACGGTTGCGGGCGCCTGCCGCTTCGTCGGGCAGAATGCGATTCAGCTCCACGGCGGCATGGGCATGACCGACGAGGTCCGGGTGAGCCATTATTTCCGCCGCGCCACCGTCATCGAAAGCGAATTCGGTTCGGCCGACTATCATCGCCGCCGCTTCGCGGCGCTGTCGCGCGCGGACTGAGGAGAGCGTGATGGAAATCGCCTGGAGCGCCGAAGAGATCGCCTTCCGTGACGAAGTGCGCGCCTTTCTCACCGAAAAACTTACCGACGAATTGCGCGCGAGCGGCGCGCATATGACAAGCGTCTATGCCGATCCCGGCCATGCCCGCGCCTGGCAGGCGATCCTGCACGAAAAGGGCTGGGTCGCACCCGCATGGCCGGTCGAACATGGCGGCACCGGCTGGAGCCTTGCGCAACGCTATATCTGGCAGCGCGAACGCATCGCGGCGGGCGCGCCGCCGGTGTCGCCGATGGGGGTGCAGATGTGCGGGCCCGCGATCATCGGCCATGGTAGCGATGCGCAGAAAGCCTTCTTCCTGCCGCGCATGCTGTCGGGTGAGCATTTCTGGTGCCAGGGCTATTCCGAAACCGGATCGGGATCCGATCTCGCCAGCCTGAAATGCCGCGCCGAGGATGATGGCGATCACCTCGTCGTCACGGGGCAGAAATTGTGGAGCACCCATGCGCACGCCGCCAACTGGGGCTTCTTCCTGGTGCGCACCGCGACGCTCGACCGGCCGCAGCAAGGGATCACCTTCCTGCTCATCGACATGGCGAGCCCAGGGGTCACCGTCGTTCCGACCGTGTCGCCGGCGGGCGAGAATATCCAGAACGAGATTTTTCTCGACGCCGTGCGCGTGCCCAAGTCCAACGTCGTCGGCGCGATCGGCGATGGCTGGACCGTCGCCAAATATCTGCTCGAATTCGAACGCGGCGGATCGGCCTATGCGCCGGGGCTTCAGATCGACCTCGACGAAATCGAGCAATTCGCGGGCGAGGTGCGCGGCGACGATGGCGGCCGCCTGATCGACGATGCCGCCTTTGCCGACGCGATCGCACAGGCGCGGATCGACGTGCTCGCGCTCGAGGTTTTCGAATTCCGCGCGATGAGCGACGCCAGCGCGGGGCGCTACCCGCACGCCATCCCGTCGCTGATGAAGATCCGCGGCACCGAGCTTCAGCAGCGCATCACCGAACTCCGCCTGCTCGCCGCGGGCCGCTACGGCATGGCTTATCAACCCCAAGCCGGGGTCTCGGCGGGCCCTGTCCATTTCCCGCATGCCGACGATGGCTTCGTCGGGCCGCGCGAGGCCGCGATCGCACCGATGCGCTACGTCAGCGAGCGCGCGGCGTCGATCTATGCGGGGACCAACGAGATTCAGCGCAACATCATCGCCAAGATAATGGGCCTTTAGTCGCCCGAGTTCGGAGAAAGAAGATGACCGACACGCCACCCCCAGCGGTGCTCGCCGAACGCCGGGGCCATGTGCTGATCCTGACGATCAACCGGCCCGAAGCGCGCAACGCGGTCAATGCCGCGGTGCATGTCGGGCTCGGCGAAGGGCTCGAACAGGCAGATACCGATCCGGATATCCGTGTCGTGATCGTCACGGGCGCCGGCGATCAGGCTTTTTGCGCGGGCGCCGACCTCAAGGCCGTCGCGCGCGGCGAGCGGCTGGAGCCCGAGGACAAGGCGCAGCGGGCATGGGGCTTCGCGGGCTTCGTGCGCCACCCGATCAGCAAGCCGATCATCGCCGCGGTCAACGGCTTCGCGCTCGGTGGGGGAACGGAGCTTGCGCTGGCTTCGGACATCGTCATCGCGGCCGACACGGCCCAGTTCGGGCTGCCCGAAGTGAAGCGCGGGATCATCGCCGCGGCGGGCGGCGCGTTCCGTATCGCGCAGCAACTGCCCGAGAAAGTGGCGATGGAGATTCTGCTGACCGGCGAGCCGATCACCGCGCAGCGGGCGCTCGATCTCGGCTTTGTGAACCGCGTCGTATCGCAAAGCGAACTGATGGACGCGGCGATCGACTTTGCGGGCCGTATCGCCATCAATGCGCCGCTCGCCGTCCAGGCGAGCAAACGCATCGCGAAGGGCATCGCCGAAGGCCGGATCGCAACCGACGATGCGTTCTGGGAGGCGAACAAGCAGGAAACGCGTCTTGTCTTCACTTCGGCGGACGCGCGCGAGGGGCCGCGGGCTTTCGCCGAGAAGCGCGAGCCGGTCTGGCAGGCGCGCTGAGGATATCGGTATGACGGAAGAAAAGACCCCGATCATCGTCGGCGTTGGCCAGATCAACGACCGGCCGGAGATTCCCGCCGAGGGGCGCAGCCCGATCGAACTGATGGCGGCGGCGCTGCGGATCGCGGAGAAGGATGCGGGCCAGGCCCTGCTGGCGGACGCGGATTTTCTCGGCATCGTTCAGCAGATCTCGTTCCGCGAAATCCGCGACGCGCAGGGTCCGCTGGCGGCGGAACTCGGGATCGCGCCTGCGACGATGCTGCAGACCGACGGCCCGAACGGCGACAGCCCGGTCATGCTGCTGAACGAAGCGGCGAATCGCGTCGGTGCGGGCGAGTGCCGGATCGCGCTCGTGTGCGGCGCCGAGGCACTGCGGACGGCCGCCGCGCGCGCCGCGGCGCAGGAGCCGGGACGCCGCGTCGATGCGACGCGCGAGGCGGCCGCGCGGCGCGAGCCGAGCTATGCGCAGCAATATGGGCTGGTCGCGCCGGTCGATGTCTATCCGCTCTACGAAAATGCGTTGCGCGCTTCGCTGGGGCAGAGCCTCGCCGAAGCGCAGGATGAAAGCGGCCGGATATGGTCGCTTTTTTCGGAAGTTGCCGCCACCAACCCGCACGCGTGGATTCGCAAGGGTGTCAGCGCCGCCGAGGTGACGACCGCTTCCGAGAGCAACCGGCCGATCGCCTTTCCATACAACAAGCTGATGGTCGCTAACGCTTCGGTCAATCAGGGCGCCGCTTTCATCGTCACCAGCGTGGCCGAGGCGCGCCGGCGCGGGATCGCCGAGGATCGATGGATTTACATCGGCAATGGGGCGGCGGCGCACGAGCCGAACAGCCCGCTCCAGCGCGACCGTTACGATCATAGCGCGAGCATGGCGGTATCGATCCGCCGGACGCTGACGCTGAATGCGGTCGATCCGGGCGATCTCGACGTCGTCGAACTCTATAGCTGCTTCCCTTGCATTCCCAAGCTTGCGCGGCGGCTGATCGACTGGCCCGTCGACCGGCCGGCGACGGTTTTCGGCGGCCTCACCTTCGGCGGCGGCCCGATCGGCAATTATATGGGCCATGCGATCGCGAGCATGACCGACCGGCTGCGCAAGACGGGGGGGAATGGGCTTTTGTTCGCCAACGGCGGCTATGCGACGCACAATCACAGCATCGTGATCAGCAGCGCACCGATCCCGGCCGCGTCCTTTCCCCGCAGCTACGACTTTCAAGCGGAGGCTGATGCAATGCGTGACGATATTCCGGCGCTGGCGCGCGACCATCTTGGTGACGCGACCATCGAAAGCTACACGGTCCTCTACCGACGCGACGGCTCGCCCAAGGCGGGCGTTGTCGTGGCCCGGACACCCGATAATGCGCGGACGCTCGCCCATGTGCCGCCCGGCGACAATGATACGCTACGACGGCTGGTCGATCCCGACGCCGACCCCGTCGGCGCGGCCGGGAGGATCGTGGCGAGCGAAACGCTGCGCGAATGGCGCTTCGCGTGATCGCACGGAGCGGTTTTGAGCGCGCCAGGAGAAGGAAAGGCGGCTTTTACTGTTCAAAGCGGCGCAGGGATGGCATCTATTGGCCTAACGCCAATAGGAAAGGAATGCTTTTGCCGTCCAGCCAAGCGAAGCGAAGGCAGGGGCCGGGGAGGCCGCTGACCCCGCTGATCACGCGCGAGATTGCGGTCCGCACCTCGATCGAGCTTCTCGATCGCAAGGGTCTCGACGCACTTTCGGTGCAGGCCGTGGCGCGCGAACTCAACGTCCAGGCGCCGTCGCTCTATTATCATTTCAAGAACCGCGACGAGCTGCTTCACATGATCGCGAAGACATTGCTGGTTGAGGTGGGACGCGGTGAAAAGCCGGGTTCGTCCTGGGAAGAGCGCGTCGTCGACCTTGCCGTTGCGACGCGGCGCGTGATGCTGTGCCACGCCCATGCCGGACCGCTGATGCTGCGCTTCTTCCCGCGCGAACTGATGCTTGGCGCCTATGAACGCGGCCTTTCGGACTGTCCCTATGCGCCGGAGCACCACCTCGCCATTCTCGAGGCGCTCGAAAAGCTGACCTATGGCAAAGCACTTTTCGACGCGGCGGCGAAGGCGCATCATCACGCGGCGATGCCGGCGGTCGATGAAGCGCGATATCCCCGTCTCGCCGAAGCGCTCTCGAAGTCGCCGGTTTCCGACGAGGCCTTGTTCGTCGAGACGCTCGATATCCTGCTCGACGGTTTCCGGTTCCGTTATGGCAAGAAGGATCGAACGCAGTGATCGAAGGCGGGTGCAATTGCGGCGCGGTGCGATATCGCGCCGAGGGCGATCCGATGGTGGTGGCGCAGTGCCATTGCATCAATTGCCGTCGGCAATCGGGCAGCGCCTTTTCGGTCAACCTGCTCTTCAAAGGGGCAGCGGTCAGCCATGAAGGCGACCTCGCGGTCTATGAAGACAGGGACACTTTCTCCGGCAATGCGGTGCTGCGCAAATTCTGCGGTCGCTGCGGCTCGCCGATCTTCTCGGAGCCCACCGACGGCAAGGGGCTTTTGATCGTCAAGGCGGGAACGCTCGACGATCCCGCGCCGTTCGTGCCGACGGTCAGCGTCTGGACCTCGACCGCGCTGCCGTGGGTGAGCCTGCCCGAGGGGCAATATGCGTTCGAGAGGAACGCCTGACCTCGAAACCATAAGGCGCCGGTCGCGTCAGTCCATATCCTCCAGCGAGCGATTGCCTTTCGCAAAAGCGGAGAGCCTGTGACGGATTTCGCGGGACCCTCCGACCAGTTCGCCGAAACGAATCATGGACCGCTCGATCGCGCTGTCGTCATCCTCGGTGGCGGCAAGTTCCATGATCGCCGCGACGGCCGCCGGATGGCGGCCCGTAAATATGGTCGCCAAATCGATCGCGCGCCCGACGGGATCCGCCGCCAGTTCGTCGATCAACCCCAATTCGGCGGCCGCCCCGGCATTTACGATCGCACCCTCGAGCGCGAAACGGCGCGCACGGTGCGCGCCGATCAGCCGCGCCAAGCGGGCGATCCCGCCCGCACCGGGGAAAATTCCGATCCGGATCTCGGGCAGACCGATCGGATAGTTCGGGGAGGAAGCCGCGATCCGCAAGGTGCAGGCCAGCGCGATTTCGAGACCGCCGCCCATGCAGACGCCGTTGATCGCGGCAATCACGGGCTTTTCCGACGCGTCGAGCATATGGCCGATGCGGGCGAAAGGCGAGGCGGCGAAATCTTCGGGTCGTATCGTCCCGCTCGCGACGGCGTCGCCGGCGCGCCTGATCTGCGACACGTCGGCGTGCCGGATGAACACGCCTTCCTCGCCGCCGGTCAGGACCAGACATCGCGTCGCCTCGCGCGCCAGTTCATGGCCGATCCTGTCGGCCAGAAGCGTGGCGCCCTTGTTCGAGATAAGGCCCGACGGCGCATTGGCATAGCGGATGACGGCGACCGCCCCCTCGTGGTCGACCGTGACCGTTGGGGCATCGCTCACGCCGTATAGCCCCCGTCGACGACGATCTGCGTCCCCGTCACGAAGCTGCTTTCGTCCGAAAGCAGGTACAGCATCGCTCCCACGCTCTCGTCCGGCTGCGCCACCCGCCCGAGCGGGGTCAGCTGCGCACCGCGTTCCAGCGCCTGGCTATTCGTCGTCTCGGTGAGGAGGCGCGTGGCGAAGAAGCCCGGAATCATCGTGTTCACCCGGATGCCGTGCGGCGCAAGTTCCTTCGCGGCGGCGCGCGACATTCCGATCACCGCCGCCTTCGCGGCCGAATAGGCGACGAGCATCGAATGCGCCTTGGTTCCCGCGGGCGACGCGACGTTGACGATCGACCCGCCGCCCGTTTCCAGCATCGCGCGCGCGCCCTCGCGCATTCCGAAGAAGACGCCGGTCTGATTGACCGCGATGATGTCCGCCCATGCTTCGTCGCTGATCTCGGTCAGAGCGTGGGTGGCACCCACGCCCGCATTGTTGACGAGCCCGTCGACCCGGCCGAACCGGCTGACGGCAGAGTCGATGATGGCTTTCCAGTCGTCCGCGCTTGTGACGTCGAGCGGCCGATAGTGCGCGCCGCCGCCAAGATCGGCTTCGATCGCCGCCCCCGCCGCTCTGTCCCGCCCGCCGAAAATAACCTGCGCGCCCTCGCGAACCATCCCGCGGACCTGCGCCTCGCCCATTCCGCGGGTGCCGCCCGAAAGGACGATGATCTTTTTGTCTAACCGGCCCGCCATCTGCCTCTCCCTTTTCGGCCCGGCCGGGCCGTCATTCTGCAGGCTTTGCATTATCTATATACTATAGTTAAACGCCCTTCCATGCAATCTACGGAAGCCGCGAAGTTTCCAGGATCGCTTGTCGAAACACGGCTTGTCAGAAAGGGGTGAGCAGGACAGAAACTTGGCGAGAACCGGCCGGGTGCGGCCTTCGGGAGGATGGAAATGAGCAAGGGATTGTTTGATCTTGCGGGAAAGGTCGCTCTGGTGACCGGCGGCAATGGCGGGATCGGGCTCGGCATGGCGAAGGGCCTTGCGATGCACGGCGCGAGCGTCGTGATCTGGGGCAACAAGGCTGAAAAGAACGAGCGCGCCGTCGCCGAGCTCGAGGCGTTCGGCGGGGCGGTTCGCTGCGCGCAGGTCGACGTCGCCGACGAAGCGGCGGTGAAGGCCGGCATCGCCGCGATCGTCGAGGAGTTCGGCCGAATCGATCAGGCGATCGCCAATGCCGGCATCGGCATTCCCCGCCGTGACATGTTCGAGATCAGCCAGGCCGATTTCGAAAAGCTGCAATCGATCAACGTATATGGGGTTTTCTACACGCTGCGCGAGGCGGCCGCCCATATGATCGAACGCGGCAAGTCGGGCGACCGCGGCGGATCGCTGGTTTCGATCGCCTCGACGGCATCGATTCACGGCGCCGCCCGCAACGAGCATTATGGTGCGACCAAGGGCGCGGTCCTGTCGCTCAGCCGTGCGATGGCCGTCGAGCTCGCGCCGCATGCTATCCGCGTCAACAGCATCCTGCCCGGCTGGACGCGGTCCGACATGACCGAGCGCCTGCAGGGTTGGGACAAGTTCAACGAGAATGTGATCAGCCGCGCGCCCGTCGGTCGCTGGGGCGACGGCGACGATTTTTCTGCCATCGCCGTCTATCTCGCGAGCAAGCACTCCAGCTTTCACCTTGGCGATGCGATCGTGATTGACGGAGGATACACGATCTATTGAGCCGGTTGCCGATCGGCTTGGCGTGATCGATCGCGCCGCCGCTTCGTGATTCCGGCTTTCAGGCTGCGTTTTGCGATCCTATCGGAATGGCGCCATTTCCCGTTCGACCGGCGCGTTCAGGCCCTGAAAAATCCCGCGCAGGAAGGCGAAATGCCTCGCGCATTGTTGCGGTCACCCGGCTTCTTATTCGCCACAAGGGTGAACAGTGTAGTTACGATGGCGCGCTTTATCGCCATCGAGGGTCGGTTATCGTCCCGCTCCGTAATCGGGCCAAACAGGAAGAAGCCCGGATATGGGCGGCCACAAAGAGCCGCGGTTGGAGAGGGAGGAATTATGGCATTCCGCAAAGCTGCCCTTTGGGCGGTCATGGCCGCGACGGCGCTCAATTCATCGGTGGTGATGGCGCAGGTGGCGTCCGAAGCCGAAGCGGCGGACAGTTCCGCGCCAGCCGAGGGCGATATCGTCGTCACCGCGCAGCGCCGCGAGGAGCGGCTTGTCGACGTGCCGATTTCGGTCTCCGCGGTCAGCAGCGCCGCGATCGACCGCGCGCAGGTTCGCACCGTGTCGGACATCGCGACGGTCGTCCCGAACATCCAGATCAACGAAACGATCGGCAACAGCTATGGTCCGCTGATCACGATCCGCGGCCTGTCGCCGTCGGCCGATACCAGCCTTGCCCGCGACCAGCCGGTGGGGCTCTATATCGACGGCGTACCGATCGGGAAGTCGACCGGTGCCGCCTTCGACACCGTCGACCTCGAGCGCGTCGAGGTGCTGCGCGGGCCGCAGGGCACCTTGTACGGCAAGAACACGATCGGCGGCGCGGTCAATCTGATCACGCGCAAGCCGAGCGGCGAGTTCGGCGGGCAATTTCTGGCGGGTGCGGGCAGTTGGGGGCAGTTCAACCAGCGCATTTCGGTCGACCTGCCCGAGGTCGCGGGGTTCAGCGCCAAGGTCGGCCTGATCACCAAGCTCGACGGCGGCTATTATCGCAATTCGGCGACGGGGAAGAATTTCGGCGAGGAAGAATTATGGGCGGCGCGCGCCGACCTTCTGTGGCGGCCGTCGGACAGCTTCAGCGCGCTCTACAGCTATGACATTTCGGACAGCAAGGGCACGCCGAACCAGCTCGCCGCGACCGCGGTCACCGGGTCGGGCGCGACCGCTTTCGTCAACGCGCTGATGGCGCCTTATGTCGTCGATGGACGGACGCGCGAGATCGGGGCGCAGAGCGCGCTTCGCAGCGACTATCGCACCAACGGGCATGCGCTGACGCTCGAATGGGAGCCGGGGCTCGGCGATCTGACGCTGAAGTCGATCACTGCGCGGCGCACCGCGATAACGCGGTCGGCGAGCGACTTCGACGGCAGCCCGCTCGACCTTTTGCGCATCATCCTCGACAATGATTACAAGCAGTTCACGCAGGAATTGCAGGCGATCGGGACCGCGGGCGATTTCAAATACACGCTCGGCTTCTTCTATCTGAACGACGATTATGACGTCTATAATCCGCGCTGGAACTTCCAGTTCGGGGGCAACGCCTTCGACATCAGCGAACGCGGCGGCGGGTCCAAATCCTATGCGGGCTATGGCCAGCTCGCCTGGACGCCGCAGGCGCTCGAAGAGAAGCTGACCGCGTCGGTCGGGCTGCGCTACACGCGCGAATCGAAGCATGCCTACGAGCTTCTGCTGTCCAATTCGGCCTATCGTGCCAATCCGGCGGCGCCCGGATCGGGCGTGTTCGAGCGCGACGCGAACGGCAATCCGGTCACCCGCAGCGGCGAACCCGCCGCCGGCGCGCGGCCGGGGGCGGGCGGGATCGGCTATACCGACCTCATCCCGCTCGAAAATTCGGGGGTGTGGAAACGCTTCAACCCCGAATTCAACATCCTCTATAAATTCCAGCCCGATTTTTCGGTCTACGGCCGCTTCGCGACCGGGTTCAAGAGCGGGGGCATCAACGATACCGCCGCGACCAACACGGCCTTCATGACGGCCTATAATCCCGAAAAGCTGACCTCGTTCGAACTCGGCATGAAATATGCGGGGCTCGGCAACGCGCTCAACCTCAACGCCGCAGTCTATCATTCGGTCTACAAGGATTTCCAGGCCGGGGTGTTCGTGCCCTCGCTGGTGACGACGAACATCATCAACGCGGGCAAGGCGAAATTCACCGGCTTCGAGGTCGAGGGGACGCTGCGTCCGGTCGACGGCTTCACGATCAATTTCGGCGGCGGTTATGTCGATGCGCGCTACACCGATTTCATCCTGCCCGACGGCACCGACGTCACCGACACCTATGTCCTGTCGCGCGTGCCCAAGTGGAATTACCAGATCGGCGCGCTCTATCGCCACGATGTGGGCGCCGGGCGGATCGAGGCGGGGCTGAATTACAGCTGGCGCAGCAGCCAATATTCGTCGATCACCCCCGACCCGCTCTCGAAGATGCCGTCCTATGGATTGCTCGACGGGCGCATCGCGCTCACCGATATCGAACTCGGCGGCGGCACCACGGCCGAGGTCGCGCTGTGGGGCAAGAATCTGACCGACAAGGAATATCTGGTCAGCGCGATCAATCTCGGCGTGCTGACGCTCAGCCAGTTCGGCGATCCGCGCAGCTTCGGCGGAGAGCTGCGCATCCGCTTCTGATCGGGGCCATCCGATGCCGGCCTTTCTCTCCCCGTCCTCGGCGGGGTCGCGATGGGTGCTGCCCTTTCTGGGGGCGGTGACCTTTCTGACGGCGATCGGCAACATCGGCCTCGTGTCGGTGATGCCGGCGATCGGCCGCATGCTGCGTATCCCCGATTTCCTCGTCGCCGGCATCTTTTCGGTGTCGGCGCTGACCTGGGCGGTCAGCTCGCCCTTCTGGGTGGCGCGGATCGGGCGCGCCGGGCCGACATTCTATATTCGGGCCGGGCTGGTCGGCTTCATCCTGTCGATGGGCGGCTGCGCGCTGTCGGTCGAGCTCGGGCTGCTCGCGATCCTGCCGCCGCTCGCGACCTTCGGCTGCTTTGCCCTGCTGCGCTCCATCTATGGCCTGCTCGGTTCGGCGGCGGCGACCGCGACGCAGGCGCTGGTCGCGGCGCGGACCGAGGGGGCGGAGCGGACGCACGCGATCACCGGGCTTGCCGGCGCGCTCAGCCTCGGCACGATCGTCGGGCCCGCGATCGCCCCCGCGATGATGATCGAACCTTTGGGCCCCTTGGGACCGATGCTCGGCTTCGCCTTGCTGGGCGCGCTGGCGCTGGCGGGATCGTGGCGGCTGCTTCCGAAGGCGCCGCCCGCGGCGGCGGCGGTCTCATCCGACCGCGACGCGCCGTCGCTCACCGATGTGTGGCGGCGCAAGGCGATCGGGCGGCACCTCAATTTCGGGCTGCTGCTGTGCTCGGCGCAGGCGATCAACCTCTATACGATCGGCTTCGTGATCATCGACCGCGCGCGCGGCGGCGCCATGACCGCGCAGCAGATGATCGGCATCGCGATGACGGCGGGAGCCGTCGCCGCGCTGCTCGCCCAATGGGGACTCGTGCGGCTGCTCACGCTTTCGCCCCTGTCGATGATGCGCTGGGGCGTCGCGCTCGCCGTCGCCGGCAATGCCGCGGCGGCGCTCGATAGCGGCATCGCGGCGGCGGTGCTGGGGTTCGTGCTCGCCAGTTTCGGCTATGGTCTGGCGCGGCCGGGCTTCAGCGCCGCCGCGTCGCTCGCCGGCTCGGCGAGGGAGCAGGTCGGCATCGCCTCGGCGACGACGTTGATCGCGGGTGCGTCGATCACCTTGCCGCCGATCCTGGCCTCGATGGCCTATCAATGGTGGCAGCCCGCGCCCTTCGCCATCGCGGTGGCGATCGGCGCGCTGCTGCTGCTCGACCATCTGATCCGGCCCCATGACCCGGCTCCCTTGCCCGGCCATTGTCCATGACGAGCGATAGTGCGTTGCCGCCGGGCCGCTTTTTCCCGCGCGCGAAGCGCATAGTGTCGGGTCATGGCGATGCGCCCGTCCGGCTTGAGCGGGGCGGGGCGCGCATCTGGAAAAATGAAGCGGAGAGGAAATATGGACCGTTATCTTGTCATTTCGTCGGACGGCCACGTCGGCCTCCCGCCCGAGCGCTATCGCGACTATCTCGAATCGAAATATCATCAGCAATTCGACGAGACCGTCCAGCTCGAGATCAAGGCGCGCGAAGAGCATGAGAAGCGCTTCCTGATCGACGATTTCAACACCAAGTGGCGCGCGCGCGTCGGCGACGGCCTCGAAGGCGCGTGGGACGGCACGATCCGCAACCGCGTGCTCAATCAGGACGGCGTCGCGGCCGAAGTGCTCTTCCCTGACGGCATCACCGAACGCAACGCGCCGCCCTTCGGCGCCGACATCGGGTTGAAGCCGTCGCCCGCGCGTGCCGAGCTGCAATGGGCGGGCGCGCGCGCGCACAACCGCTGGCTCGCCGAATTCTGCCAGGACGATCCGCACCGCCGCATCGGCCTCGCCGTGATCCCCGCGCTCTACGATCTCGACGAAACCGCGAAGGAGATCGAATGGGCGCGCAAGAACGGGCTGAAGGGCGTCTTCTTCCCGGCGCTGACCGAGGGGTATGACCTTTACAACCACACCAAATATCACCGGATCTGGGCGATGCTGCAGGACTATAACATGCCGCTGCATTTCCATTCGGGGGCGTCGCCGGGCTATGACACGACGCAGCCAGGCTGGATCGGCACCTATCTCTGCGAATTCGCCTTCTGGATGACGCGGCCCTTGTGGTCGATGACCTTCGGCGGGGTGTTCGAGGAGTATCCCGAGCTCAAGGTCTGTTTCACCGAGGCGGGCGGCGAATTCTGGTTCCCGTGGGTGATGCAGCTGATGGACATCCGCGCCTCGGCCAAGCACACGAGCGGCAAGCTCGGTGATTATTATGCCAATATGAGCATGAAACCGAGCGAGTATTTCGCGCGCAACGTGTGGGTCGGCTGTTCGGCGCTGCCCGACGAGGAAACGACGCAGGCCTATTACGACATCGGCGTCGACCGTATCTTGTGGGGCACCGACTATCCGCACCCCGAAGGCACCTGGCCGAGCACGCTCGAGAAGATGACGGTCAGCCTCGGCGGCCTGCCCGACGACGACATCCAGGCGATGCTCGGGATCAACGCGCTCGATGTTTACGACGTCGATGCCGACGCGCTGTGGAAGGTCGCGAGCGAAATTGGCCCGCGCCGCGAACTCTTCGTCAAGCAGGCGGCGGAGTGACGAACCGCGCCCCTTCCCTTCGGGGGAGGGGCCGATAGCCGATTGCATTCGGGCGCCTGCTTGATAGAGCATCCCGGCCTTTTGGGATGGGACGATGTCGAGCTGGCGTGGAATCGAGGAATTTCTGGCGGTTGTCGAGCAGGGCAGTTTCACTGCCGCGGGCGATCATCTGGGGGTTTCCAAATCCTATATCAGCAAGACGGTGCACGAACTGGAGGAGCGGTTGGGCGTCCAGCTGCTCGTCCGCACCACCCGCCGCCTGTCGCTGACCGGCGCGGGCGAAAGCTTCCACCGCGAATGCGCCGAACTGCAGATGCGCCTCAGCGAAGTCGAAAAGCAGGTCGGGCGTTACAGCACCGAACCCGTCGGGCGCCTGCGCGTGGGGCTCAGCGACATCTTCGGGTCGGATTTCATGTCGGCGCTGCTGGCCGAATTCAGCACCGACCATCCCGGCATCGTGATCGAGCCGATCGCCTATCTCAACGAGAATGAAATCGTGCAGGAGCGGTTCGACGTCGTTATCCGTTACGGTGTCTTGCCCAATTCGAACCTGCGCGCGCGCACCTTCGGCTACCTCTCCTATTGTCTGTGCGCCGCGCCCCAATATGTCGCCGCGCGCGGCTGGCCCGAAACGCCGCAGGATTTGATCGAGCACGACTGCCTGACCGACCTCAGCGCGACGATGAGTTTCAACGACGAGATCAGCGTCAAGGTGGGTCCGCGCTGGATGAGCAACAGCGGCATCGCGCTGCGCAGCGCGGCGCGCAAGGGGCTCGGCATCGCGAGCCTGCCGGTCAGCATCGTTCGCCAGGACCTCGCGAGCGGCGGGATGCTCGCGCTCGATGCCGAATGGTCCTTTTACGACCGCAAATGCTGGGTCGTCTATTCGCCCGGCATCATGTCGGTCGCGACGCGCGCCTTCATCGACTATCTGGTTCGCCAATTCTCGCGCGTGAAGGTCCGCCCGTCGATGGCGGCATCGCTCGCGGCGCGATATTAGGGGCACTTCAGTTACCGACGAGCCGGAACCGTATATTGCCTGACGAGAGGGAGAGAGCCATGGTGAACGCGTCGCTGACGTATATCGTGGGCGCGCTTGCCCTAGCCGTCTCGGTTCCCTGCTGCGCCACACCAGCCTTCGCCCAGGATGAATCGCCAAGCGTAGCGCAGCCGCGCGACGGAAGCCGCGATTTCGATTGGGAAATCGGAAGCTGGACGACGCAGCTGCGCTATCTGCCGGAGCCCTTGGCCGGATCGACGCGCTGGGTCGAATATCGCGGCACAAGCGAGGTTCGGGCTATTATGGGCGCCCGCGCCAATCTGGTTGAGCTTTCGGTCGAAGGGCCAGCGGGCAAGATCGAGGGTGTTTCGCTTCGGCTCTATAATCCCAAAGCCCGCCAATGGACGCTCAACTTCGCGAATGTCCGCAGCGGACTCCTCACGTCGCCGGTGACCGGCGCGTTCGATGGCGAGGGGCGGGGGGTCTTCTATGGCGTGGATAGCGTCGGCGATCGGACCGTGCTCGTTCGCTTCCTGATCCTGGACGTCGGGTCGAACTCCGCGCGCTTTGAACAGGCGTTTTCGGCCGACGGCGGGGCGAACTGGGAAACCAACTGGGTTGCGGTGGACAGCCGGCGCTGACGCGCAAGCTTTGCCAAAGCTTCGCCGGCCTGGCCAAAGGCTGTTGCCCCGACAGATCGCCATTGTTCGTCACGACGCACAAACTGTGCGCCATTTGGGTCTTACCTCGGGCGCGGCAATCGATACACTCGCCTCACAAGAGCCGCCCGGCAAGGACGGCCATCCGGGAGACTGACGTTGCCAAAGGTTGAACGCTTTCCGATGCCCATCCCCTATGGCTGGTTCGGGGTCGGTTATGGTGCAGAGCTGAAAGTCGGTGACGTCCGGCCTGTCCATTATTTCGGGCGCGACCTCGTGCTCTTCCGCAACGAAAGCGGCGAGGCCGGGCTGCTCGACGCCTATTGCCCGCATCTCGGCGCGCATATGGGGCATGGCGGGCAGGTCGAGGGCGACAGCCTGCGCTGCCCCTTCCACCATTGGGCATTCCGTCCCGACGGCTTCTGCAGCAAGATTCCCTATGCCAAGGCTTTCCCGCCACGCGCCAAGCGCGAGCCGCTGGCGAAGTCATACCCCGTGATCGAAAGCAGCGGCGTGATCTGGGCCTGGTATCACCCCGACGACGCGGCGCCGATGTTCGACGTCATCGGTTATCCCGAATTCACCGACCCGGCCTTTGCCGAACCGACGAAGCGCGAATGGCGTTTCGCCAGCAACCCGCAGGAAATTGCCGAAAATGGCGTCGACGTCGCGCATTTCGCCTATGTCCACGCGATGGACGCGGTGCCCGAGGGCGAGACCGATTATGACGGCGTCCGCCGGCGCAGCGTCGCGCGGGGCCACCGCACGATCGACCTGCCGACGGGCGAGCGCAAGCAGCTCCCTTACTCGGTCGAGACGGTCCAGAACGGCGCGGGGCAGAAGTTCACGCGGCTGAGCGGGCTCGTCGAGCTGTCGCTGCTCGTCATCGCGACCCCGGTCGAGGCCGACGATGTCGAGCTCCGTTTCTGCTTCACCCATCCGAAGGTCGAGCCCGGATCGCCGCAGGAAAAGGCGATCGAGGCGGCGATCGAAAATACCTGCGGACAGAAGGGCGTCGAGGGCGACATTCCGATCTGGCACAACAAGATCCATCGCGCGCGGCCGTATCTGTGCGACGGCGACGGCCCGATCCTGCGCTTCCGCCGCTATTTCGAGCAATTTTACGCCGACGGGCCCGACGGAAGCCGCCTCGTCGAAGCGGCCGAATAGCAACCCATTTCTGTTCCATGCGGATCGATCCGCTCACCGCGCCCGCGGGCGCCATCGGGAGAATTGCGATGTCCAGACTGCGTTATGTTCAGGGGCCCGTCGAAACGCGCGCGCCAGGAATGCTCAAAAACACCGTCTACGGAATCCGCGCCACCTATGAAACCGATCCCGAGGTGATCGCGGCGCTGTTGCCGCAGCCGCTGGTGGCGATCGAGCGGCCCGAAATCTGGCTCCAGATGGTCCATGTCGCGATGCACGTCACCGAGACCGACACCGTCGAGATCGGCGCGCTGACCGTCGGGGTCAACTGCACCCACGAGGGCGCACCGGGCGCCTATTGCTTCCACATGGCGATGGAGGGCGAAACCGTCGTGACCTCGGGCCGCGAACGTTTCGGCGAGCCCAAGAAGATCGCCGAGACGAATTTCGAACGCAACGGCGACCATCTGCGCGCGACCTGCTCGCGCCACGGCGTCGCCTATTTCGAGATCGAGGGGGTGATCGGCGAGGCGATCGACGCGCCGCTGACCTTCGAGGAGCATCTTTTCTGTTACAAGGGCATGCCGTCGATCGACACCCCGGGCGCGTTCGACGGCGACGTCTTCCTCACTCGCCTCAACTGGCAGCGCAATTACAACGGCCGCCGCGCCATGACGGGGACGATCACCTTGCGCGAATCGCCGTATGACCCGCTCGCCGACATCCCCGTCCGCCGCCTAATCGACATGGAATATGTCGAGGGCGGCACCGCGACCGGCGGCACTTTGCTGCGCAAGGTGCCCGGCGAATGGATCGCGCCGCACTGGGTCGGGCGTCATGACGACCCGCGCAACACCGGTCTCGAACTCGGCGCGCGGAAGGCCGCCTGATGCGGGATTTTTCGGGCCGGGTGGCGGTCGTCACCGGCGGAGCGAGCGGGGTCGGCAAATGTCTGTGCGCCGACCTCGCGCGCGCCGGGGCGCATGTCGTGATCGCCGACATCGATCCTTCGCGGCTCGAAGCGGTGCGCGCCGAGATCGACGCGCTGGGTGACGGCGAGGTGCTGGCGATCGCGTGCGACGTGACGAAAGAGGCGTCGGTGCGCGCTCTCGCCGACCGGGTGTTCGAGCGGTTCGGCACGGTGCATCTGCTCTTCAACAATGCCGGGGTCGGCCTCGGCGAGGCGCAGCGCAAGATCTGGACGCTGCCGCTCAGCGACTGGCGCTGGGGGATCGACGTCAATGTCCTTGGCGTCGTCCACGGCATCGCCGCCTTTGTGCCGCGCATGATCGAGGCGGGCGAAGAGGGCGTCGTGATCAACACCAGCTCGACCAACGGCGGGCTGCGCTCGCTGCCCAACACGCCGATCTATGCCGCGACCAAGGCCGCGGTGACCAGCATCTCCGAAGTGCTGCATCAGCAGCTTTTGCGCGAGGGCGGCAAGCTGCGCGCCGCTGTCCTCTTCCCCGGCCCGCACACGGTGAACACCGCGATCATGGCGTCGGGCGAAGTGCGGCCGGCCGACTATGTCGAGAATGAAGCGCAGACGAAGGTCGCCTATCGCACGATGGAGGATCTGGTGCGCACCACCGGGCTCCAGCTCAAACTGACCGAGCCCGACGAGGTTTCGGCGTTCGCGCTTGACGGGGTGCGCGCGGGGCGCTTCTGGCTGCTGCCCGAGAGCGGGGAGAATGATGTGCTGATTGCTGCGCGGACCGAACAGATACTGGCGCGGCGGGATCCGCCCTCGGCATGGTGACCGCGGCAGCGGCAGCCGACGAGCCGGCGACAGGCGCCGCACCCTCTCGCGGCGTCTATCGCTGGCTTGTCGTCGCTATCCTCTTCGTCGGCTATTGCTTCAGCGCGATCGACGCGCGCGTGCTGACGCTGATGGTCGAGCCGATCCAGAAAGACCTCGGCCTCAGCGATTTCGAGATCAGCCTGCTCCAGGGCTTCGCCTTTTCCTTGCTCTACAGCATCGCCGCGCTGCCCATCGGCCGCTTTGTCGACCGCACCAAAAGGCGCGCGACGCTGATCGTCTGGGGGGTGCTGTTCTGGTCCGCGATGACCGCCGCCTGCGGCTTTACCAGCAGCTTTATCGGTCTCTTCCTCGCGCGCGTTGGCGTTGGGGTCGGCGAAGCGACGCTCAGCCCGACCGCCTATTCGCTGATCAGCGACTATTTCGAGCGGCGGCGGCGGGCGCTGGCGATCAGTTTCTATGCGATCGGCTATCCGATCGGCGGCGGCCTCGCGCTTTTGATCGGCGGCTGGCTGCTCGCGCGGTTCACAAAAGCCGGCGGTGCGACATTGCCATGGCTCGGCAGTTTCGAACCGTGGCAGATGGTGTTCCTGTGCGTTGCGGCGCCCGGATTGATCGTCGCCGCGCTGATGATGATGATTCGCGAGCCGGCGCGACAGGAACTCGCGGCGAACCTGTCGGTGCAAAGCAGCCTGCGCGAAGGGTTCGACTATATTTCCGAGCGTTGGGCGCTGTTCGGTTCGCTGATCGGCTCGCTCGCCCTGATTGCACTTCTGGCGATCGGCACGGCGCTGTGGTTTCCGACCTTCCTGATCCGCAGCTATGGCATGAGCCCCGCCGAAGTCGGGATGTCTTACGGGATGATCATGCTGACCTGCGGCACGATCGGCACGCTGTCGGGCGGCTGGTTCGCGGGGCGGCTGATGCAGAGCGGGCGCGCCGACGCGAACATGCGCGTCGTGCTGATCGCCACGATCCTGAAAGGCCTGCCGCTGATCGCCGCGCCGCTGATGCCGACGGCCTTCCTGTCGCTGACGATGATGGCGATCGGCACGCTGATCGGACAGGCGTCGCAGGGGGTGATGCTGACCGCGATCCAGGATGTCACGCCGAACCAACTGCGCGGGCAGGTCACCGCGATCTCGCTGCTCTGCGTCAACCTGATCGGCACCGGGCTCGGCGCGAGCGTCATCGCCGCGATCACCGATTTCGGTTTCGGCGACCAGGCGGCGCTCGGCTATTCGATCGCGATCGCCGGCGCGGTCGTGCTGCCGTTGATCGTCGCGCTGCTGCTCGTCGCGCTGCCGCACTACCGGCGCGCGGTCGAAGGCTGACACGGCCGTACGATATCGTCCGTTTGAGTGATGTCGGGCCCGGAAGGGCTGCCTAGGGAAGGAGGAATAGCGAAACAATCAAGCGGAGTGGACAGCGTGCAGCGCAATCTGGATTTGCGATATGTCGTCATCGGGGCGGGCATGTCGGGCATATTGGCGAGCATAAGGCTCCGCGAGGCGGGCCATCGTAACGTCACTCTGCTCGAAAAGGCGCATACCGTCGGCGGCACCTGGCGCGAAAACCGTTATCCGGGGCTCAATTGCGACGTTCCCGCGCACGCCTATACCTACAGCTTCGCGCCGAACGCCGAATGGAGCAGCTATCTGGCGCCCGGACCCGAAATCCAGGATTATTTCGAGGACGTCACCGACCGCTTCGACCTGCGCGAAATCGCGCATTTTGGGCAGGAGGTCGACAGCTGCACCTATGCGGGCGGCGTCTGGACGGTCACGACCAAGGCCGGGATGACCGTCGAGGCCGATGTCGTGATCACCGCGACGGGCGTGCTCCATCACCCGCGCATGCCAGAGATCGAGGGGCTCGAGAGTTTCGCCGGCACCGTCGCGCACAGCGCACGCTGGGACGAAAATATTCCGCTCGACGGGCAGCGCATCGGCGTCGTCGGCAGCGGCTCGACGGGGGTGCAGCTCGTCTCGGCGCTCGCGGGCCGTGCGGGCAAGCTCGGTCATTTCCAGCGCTCGCCGCAATGGATCATGCCGATGCCGAACATTCCCTATAGCGAGGAGCAGCGCGCGGCGTTCCGCGAGGACCCGGCGTTGATCGATGCGATCCGCTACGACCCCGACTATCTCGCCAATGTGTTCCGCTTCACCGAAGGCATCATCAAGCCCGACAGCGAGGAAATGCACATCATCGAGACGATCGTGCGCGACAATCTGGAGCAGGGGGTCGCCGACCCGGTGCTTCGCGAAAAGCTGCGTCCCGATTACCGCGCGGCGTGCAAGCGGCTCATTTTCTCGCCCGACTATTATCAGCTCGTGCAGCAGCATGACGTCGATGTCGTGATCGAGGGGATCGAGCGGATCGAGCCCGCGGGCATCCGCACCCGCGACGGGGTGCTCCACGAACTCGATCTCATCATCCTCGCGACGGGCTTCCACGCCGACCGCTTTATCCGCCCCGCGGTGGTGACCGGGCGCGGCGGCGCGTCGCTCGACGCCATGTGGAGTAGCCATGCGGCCGCCTATAATGCGATCTCGCTCCCCGATTTCCCCAACTTCTTCTTTTTGAACGGGCCGACGGGGCCGGTCGGCAATTTCTCGCTGATCGACGTCGCCGAGCGCCAATGGGGTTATATCGAGCAGCTTCTCGACCGGGTTACGAGCGGCGATTGCGCCGAAATCTGCGTCACCGCCGATGCGATGGCGCGCTATGACGAAGCGCGCACCGAGGCCGCCAGAGGCACGATCTTCGCGTCGGGCTGTTCGAGTTGGTATCTCGGCAAGGACGGCGTGCCGATGACCTGGCCATGGAGCTATGGCCGCTTCGCCGAAGTGATGGCGGCGCCCGATTTTGCCGATTTCGAGATGGTGGACGCAAGGCTTCCGGCCTGACGGGCCGCGCATTCGAGGAGACGCATATGACGAATCCGGCAGTCGCCGTCGTGACGGGCGCCAGCCGCGGCGCGGGCAAGGGCATCGCGATCGGGCTCGGCGAAAAAGGGATGACGGTCTTCGTCACCGGGCGCAGCGTCGGCCATAGCCATGCGGTCGGCTGGGACGGCAAACCGCTTGCGGGGACGATCCACGAAACCGCGGCGGCGGTGACCGCGGCGGGGGGCAAGGGGATCGCGGTCGCCTGCGACCATGGCAACGACGCGCAGATCGCGGCGCTGTTCGACCGCGTGCGTGCCGAGGCGGGGCGGATCGACATTCTCGTCAACAATGCGACGCATATCCATCATCAGCTGATCGAGCAGGCGCCCTTTTGGGAGAAGGAACTGGCGGCGGTCGGGATTATCGATGTCGGGCTGCGCTCGGCCTATGTCGCGAGTTGGCACGCGGCGAAGATGATGGTCGAGCAGGGGGAGGGGCTGATCGCCTTCACCTCCTCCTTCGGAGCGAGCTGCTATATGCACGGCCCCGCCTATGGCGCGCAGAAGGCCGGCGTCGACAAGCTCGCGCACGACATGGCGGTCGACTTCCGCCCGCACGGAGTGCGCGCCGTGTCGATCTGGCTGGGGCCGCAGATAACCGAGCGGGCGCTGAATGCTGCCGAGGTCCACAAGGAGCAATATGAGGGCTTCATGGCGATGGCCGAGATGCCGCAGTTCACCGGGCATATCATCCACGCGATCGCCAGCGATCCCAAGGGCGACGAGCTTTCGGGGCACACGCTGATCGGCGCCGAGATCGCGGGGCGTTACGGCATCACCGACCGCGGCAAGACGCCGCCATCGCACCGCGAGATGCTCGGCAGCCCGCGCGAGCCCAATCCGGCGGTGGTATACTAGCCAGCGCCCGCCGCTTGCCGCCCCGCCATGCGCCCGAAAAAGGTGCAGTCGGCGAGGCTGAGGCCCGAGCTATAGCCATGCCCCCAGCGCGGCAGGCCCGACGTGGCGCGGCCCGCAGCATATAGGCCGGGGACGGGTTTGCCGGTGCGGTCGAGCACCTCGCCTGACGGCCGCGTGTTGAGCCCGCCCAGCGTGAAGAAGGAAAAGAAGCTCGTGCGGATATTGAGTTCCAGCGCCGCGAACGGGCCTTCGTCCAGCACCTTCAGCCATTCGGGCGCCTTTCGGAATACGGGATCATGACCTTCGACCGCATAGCGGTTGAAGGTCTGGACGGTCGCCGCGAGCGTCGCTTCGGGCATCCCCAGTTCACGTTCGACCTCTTCCCAGCTGTCGCCCACTGCGGCAATCTCGATCTGCGCAAGGTCGAGCGGCCGCGCGAAAATCGCGTTGTCGACGAGCAGGAAGACACGGTCGCCGGGCTGGTCGAGCATCGTCCGGCTGACGCGGCCGTGATAGCAATCCTCGTTGATGAAGCGCTGCCCGCGTTCGTTGACGAAAATGCCCTTCACGAGGCTTTCGGGCATGATCCACGGGCACGTCGTGAAAAACTCGTCCATGTGGATCGCGTCGCCGCCGACGCCCATGCCCATCAAGATACCCGAACCATTGTCGTTCTCGCCGATCGGGTTCGCGAGGCGCAGCGTCTGCGGTGCGTGGCGGCGGAGCATGTCGTCGTTCATGCAGAAACCGCCGGTCGCGAGCACCACGCCCCCCCGCGCGCGAATATATCGCGGCTGGCCGTCGATACGGACGACCAGACCGGTGACGCGGCCGTACATGTCGGCGACGAGCGACAGCACGCGGGCGTCGCATTGAACGTTGACGCCGAGCGCGCGAACCCGCGTCTCGAATATGTCCATCAGCTTGCGCCCGCCGCCCCAGCCCATGAACTGGATCGTGTGTCCGCGCGGCGCCGGCGTCGCGGTTTCGGAAAAGGGCCAGGCCGCCTCGCTGCCCGACCAGATGAGCGTGTCGTCATCGGCGGGCTCGATGATCTTGCCGGGAAGGAAGCTCCCCTTGTACGGAATCCCCTGATCCTTGAGCCACTGATAATGGCCGAGGCTTTCGCGCGCATAGAGCGCGACCTTTGCGGCATCGGCATCGGGGCCGCCCGCCATCATCAGATAGGCTTCGAGCGCTTCGGTGGTGTCGGTAAAGCCCGCGGCGCGCTGGGCATCGGTGCCGCCGCCGCCGCCGAGATAGATTTCGCCGCCTGACAAGGCCGAAGCGCCGCCGCTGCCCGACGCCGCCTCGAACAGCATCACCGCGGCGCCGGTTTCCGCCGCCTCGATCGCCGCGCAGGCGCCCGCGGCACCGAAGCCGACGATCGCGACATCGGTTTCGGCGTCCCAGCGCTCGACCTGTTCGTGAGAAAAGGGGCGAGCGGCGGAGAAGCCCGTCATGCGGCGGTCTCGCGCGCCTTCAGCATGTCGAGCGCGACGTCGACGATCATATCCTCCTGCCCGCCGACCATCTTGCGGCGGCCGAGTTCGACGAGGATCGTGCGCGTGTCGAGGCCATAGGTTTCGGCCGCTTTTTCGGCGTGACGCAGGAAGGAGGAATAGACGCCCGCATAGCCGAGCGCGAGCGTTTCGCGATCGACGCGGACCGGGCGATCCTGCAGCGGACGCACCAGATCCTCCGCCGCGTCCATCAGCCTGTTGACGTCGCAGCCGTGGTTCCAGCCCTTGCGGTCGACGGCGGCGATGAAGACTTCGAGCGGCGCGTTGCCCGCGCCCGCGCCCATGCCGGTAAGCGACGCGTCGATGCGCACCGCGCCTTGCTGCGCCGCGACGATGCTGTTGGCGACGCCGAGCGACAGATTATGGTGCGCGTGGATGCCGCGCTGCGTTTCGGGCCCCAGCACGCGGTCATAGGCTTCGAGCCGCGCTTTCACCCCGTCCATGTCGAGCGCGCCGCCGCTGTCGGTGACATAGACGCACTGGGCGCCATAGCTTTCCATGAGGACCGCCTGCGCTGCGAGCGCCTCGGCGTCGATCATATGGCTCATCATCAGGAAGCCCGCGACGTCCATGCCGAGGTCGCGCGCGATGCCGATATGCTGCTTCGAGACGTCGGCCTCGGTGCAATGCGTCGCGACGCGCACCGAGCGGACGCCGAGGTCATAGGCGCGGCGAAGTTCCTCGACGGTGCCGACGCCGGGCAGGATCAGCGTCGTGAGTACCGATTTCGTCAGCACCGAAGCGACCGCCTCCAGCCATTCCCAGTCGGTGTGTGCGCCGAAGCCATAGTTGAAGCTCGCGCCATTGAGGCCATCGCCGTGCGCGACCTCGATCGCGTCGACCCCCGCTTCGTCGAGCGCCTTGGCGATCGCCTGCACATGGTCGATGCCGTACATGTGGCGGATCGCGTGCATCCCGTCGCGGAGCGTGACGTCCTGAATATAGAGCTTGTCGCCCGCTTCGACGTTGAACTTCACGCTCATGCCGTCACCTTCTTTCCATCGCGGATGCGTTCCGCCAATAGCTCGCCCGTCGCCTTCGCCGCCGCGGTCATGATGTCGAGATTGCCCGAATAGGGGGGCAGATAATCGCCCGCGCCCTCGACCTCGAGCAGGATCATCGTCTTGATGCCGGTGAACTCGCCGCGCCCGGGAATCTTGAGTTTGTTGTTGTCGCCGAAGCGCTCGAACTGCACCTCCTGCTTCAAGCGGTAGCCGGGCACATAGGCTTGCACCTTTTTGACCATCGCTTCGACCGACGCGCGGATGGTGTCCTCGTCGGCGCCTTCGGACAAGGTGAACACGGTGTCGCGCATGATCATCGGCGGTTCGGCGGGATTGAGGATGATGATCGCCTTGCCTTGCGCGGCGCCGCCGACCTTTTCGATGGCTCCGGCCGTCGTGCGGGTAAACTCGTCGATATTGGCGCGCGTGCCGGGGCCCGCCGAGCGCGACGAGACCGATGCGACGATCTCGGCATAATGGACGGTGGCGACTTGGGAGACTGCGGCGACCATCGGGATCGTCGCCTGCCCGCCGCACGTCACCATATTGACGTTGCCGGCGTCGAGGTTGGCGTCGCCGTTGACGGTCGGGATCGTATAGGGGCCGATCGCCGCCGGAGTCAGGTCGACGACCTGCTTGCCGTCGGCGCGCAGCGCGGCGTCGTGGACCTTGTGCGCATAGGCGCTGGTCGCGTCGAAGACGATGCCGATCTCGGGATAGACGTCCATCGCCTTCAGCCCGCCCAGCCCCTCATGCGTCGTCGCGACGCCGCGTTCGCGCGCCATCGCGAGGCCCTCGGACTTCTCGTCGATGCCGACGACCGCGACCAGCTCCATATTCTGCGGATATTTGATCATCTTGATCATCAGGTCGGTGCCGATATTACCCGAACCGATGATCGCTGCCTTCACGCGGGTCATGGGTCTTCCTTATACAAAGCGCGCGACGCAGTGGCCAAGCGTGCGGCGGCCGTCGCCGAGGATCATTTCGAAAATGTCGCCCTTCACCGCGGGCGCGAGCGGGACGAGGCTGCCCGACAGGATGATGTCGCCGGCATCGAGCGTGACGCCATGCGCGCCAAGCGTATTGGCGAGCCAGGCGACCGCCTGCGCAGGGTCGCCCTGCACCGCGTGACCATAGCCTTCGGAGAGCGGCGTGCCGTTCTTTGCCACCGCGACATGAAGGTTCGGCAGATCGAGCCTGCGCGGATCGATCCGTTCCTTACCGAGTATAAAGACCCCGCACGAGGCGTTGTCGGCAACGGTGTCAACGATACTTATTTTCCAGTCGTCGATCCGGCTGTCGACGATTTCGAAGCAGGGCGCGATGCTTTCGGTCGCCGCGATGACGTCGGCGGCGGTGACGCCGGGGCCGTTGAGGGCGTCCCTCAGGATGAAGGCGATCTCGGCCTCGGCGCGCGGCGCGATCAGCGCCTTCGCATCGACGTCGATGTCGCCCTCGACATGCATCCAGTCGGTGAGAAAGCCGAAATCGGGCTGGTGGACGCCGAGCATGTCCTGCACCGCCTTCGACGTCACGCCGATCTTCTTGCCGACGACGCGCTCGCCGTCCGCCAGCCGCCGCGACAGGAAGTCGAGGCTGATCGCATAGGCGTCGTCGATCGTCAGCGCCGCGTCGCGCGCGATCAGCGGCGCGACCGTGCGGCGCGCCCGCAGCGCGTCGTAAAGCTCACGTCCGTAAGTTTCAGCGATGCTCATCGAGGAACTCTATCGCATAGCGGTTGAACTCGTTCGCGCGCTCGACCTGCACCCAGTGGCCGACCTTGTTGAAGGTCACGCAGCGCACATCGTCGCAGGCCTCGAAGAAATACTGGATGCCCGATAGCGGCATGAAGCGTTCGTTCTGGCCCCAGAAAAGCAGGATGGGAACCTTGATCTCGCCAAGCCGCGGGCGGACATTGTGCGTCCGCATCCGCGTGATCACTTCCTTGGGCTGTTTGCTCGCGACCGCGAAGCGCTCCTCGACCAGCGCCTCGGTGATGTGCTTCGGGTCATGGACCAGGCTTTCGCCGAGGCGGCGCTGCGCGGCGAGGTCGAAATCGGGGCTGCCGAAGGAAGAGCGCATGTCGGCGATGCCGGGCATCGCGAAATAGACGTCAAGCTCCTCGATACAGCCGGGCGCCATCAGGATCAGCCGCTCGACGAATTCGGGATGGTCGGCGGTCATCTGGATCGCGACGCCGCCGCCCAGCGAATTGCCGATCAGCGTCGCGTGCTCGATCCCGTGCGCCTTCAGCGCCTCATAGAGCGTGTCGGTGAACAGCGTCAGCGTATAATCGATGTCGGCGGGCTGCGACGAGGCGCCATAGCCGATCATGTCGGGCAGGATGACGCGGTATCCGGCGGCGACGAACGCATCGACATTCTGGCGAAAGTTCGACAGCCCCGACGCGCCGGGGCCGCTGCCGTGGACGAACACCAGCGCGGGACCTTCGCCGGCTTCCTTGATGTGGATGTCATATCCGCCCGCGACGCGGTGGGTCGCTTCCGTCATCTCTCCCATGATCGTTTCCTCGCTTACATGAATGTGAAGGCGGGCGGTTCGCCGAGCATCGTCATCACGACGTCGGTGGTGCGATTGCCGGGGTCGTTGGCGACGTGCGCGCGCGCGGCGTTGAGGTCGAGCCACGGCTGGATGATCGCGCTCGACATATAGATCGCGCGGCCGCCGAGAAGCTGGACCATGCCGTCGACCAGCTCGGCGAGCCGCCGCACGACGGTCGAGCTTTGATAGGCATAAAGCGCGCGTTCCTCGAGCGTGATCGGCTCGCCGCTCTCGCTCTTCGCCATCAGCCGGTCGAAGGTCGCCTGATGCGTCAGCTCCATCTCGAGGATCTGCGCATGCGCCTTGGCGATCGCGCCGTGGAGCAGCGGGTCGGCCTTCGACGCCTTGCCCGTGTTGGTCGAGATGCGGCCCTGCATGATCTCCATCGCGGCGTTTACCGCCGCGCGGGCGCCGCCGAATGCCGCGGTCGATACCGAGCGGACGAAGACCTGCGCCCAGGGCAGGCGATAGAGCGGGCCGTCATTCTCGGCCTGCCCGGGGTTGGTGCAGGCGAAGCCGTCGCTCGCCCGGTGCGTGCGGTGCTCGGGGACGAAGACGCGCTCGACGAGAATGTCGAAGCTGCCGGTGCCCTGCAATCCGAAGACGTCCCACGTCCCCTCGATGACCTGATAGTCGCCGCGCGGGAGCAGGAAGGTGCGCATATCGGGCGGGCCGCCATCGGTATCGAAGTTGAGCGCGCCGAGCAGCACCCAGCCGCAATGCGTCGAGCCCGAGGAAAAGCCCCAGCGGCCCGACAGGTAAAAGCCGCCCTCGGCCTTCTCGACCTTGCCCACCGGCTGATAGGTCGACGAGACGAGCATCGCGCCGCCATTGTCGCCCCACACCTCGCGCTGCGCCTCGTCGTGGAAGAGCGCGAGTTCATAGGGATGGCACCCAAGCACGCCATAGATCCAGCCCGTCGACATGCAGCCTTCGGCGAGCGCCTTCTGCACCTCGAAAAAGACATTGGGGTGCATTTCATAGCCGCCCCAGCGCTTCGGCTGCAGGATGCGGAAGAATCCCGCCTCCTGCATCTCGGCGACGGTTGCTGCGGACACGTTGCCGTCGAGCGTGGTCTGGCGCGCGCGCGCCTTGAGCGTCGGGATCATCGCGCGGGCGCGTTCGACCAGCGCTGAGGGGGTGGGCAGCGCGGTGTCGGCGGCTTGCTTCGGGGCGGTGGCCATATGCTCTCCTCGGGTATTTTGTGCGCTTGCGGTCGCCCGCATGAGTCTATTGCTTCAATATTCGTAGTGAATGATGCATTTTTCTACGCAAGCTGTCAATCGACTTTCTGTGCAAAATGGCGAGGAGGGCGGTTTGAAGGGCCGGGCTGCGTAGCGTGGCTGCGGCCGCGATACGCAAAGCATCGCTTGCCGTAGCGGCGGTTGCGCGCCGGAGCGATCGCACCCGGATGACGACGCGCATTTGAATATACGGTTTGCGTAGATTTTAATGCAAATCTCTACGTATTACACTTGATAAGGCTAGATTTCGCTTGTAGCTTCCGCTCAAATTGGTGCGCCGGATGCGCATATGGATGTAGGGGATTGAGCGAATGGCAATCAGGTCACTGGCCTATGTCGTGGTCGATACGGCCGACGTCGAAGCATGGCGCGCCTACGGCGAGAATGTGCTGGGAATGCAGGCGATCGATCATGACGGCGGGCTGCGCCTGCGCATGGACGAGCGGCCGTTCCGCATGTTGATTCGCAAGCGCGACGGCGAAAGCTTCCACGCCGCGGGGCTCGTCTATCCCGACAAGGCCGCGTATGATCGCGGCATCGCGGGGCTGCGCGATGCGGGGGTCGCGGTCGAGCCCGCGTCGGCCGACGAGGCGAAGGATCGCCATGTCGTCGAATTCGTCCGCTGCGCCGATCCGTCGGGCAACCGGCTCGAAATCGGCTGGGGCCGCGTCGTCGACGGCGACCCCTTCGTCTCGCCCGCGGGCGTGTCCGAATTCGTCACCGGCGAGATGGGGATGGGGCATGTCGTGCTGCCCGCGGCGAAGCTCGCCGAGACGCGCGCTTTCTATATCGAGCTGCTCGGCTTCGGCGATACCGACGAGATGCGCGTCTATATGCAGGGCGGCGGTCCCGACGATCCGGGGCTCGGCCTTCATTTCCTCCATTGCGACAATCCGCGCCATCATAGCGTCGCGCTCGCCGAATTCCCGGTGCCGAGCGGGCTCGTCCACATGATGGTCGAGGTGCCGGGGCTCGACGATGTCGGCCGCGCGCTCGACCGCGCCAAGGCGGCGGGTGTCCATATCTCGTCGAGCCTCGGCAAGCATATGAACGACAAGATGGTCAGCTTCTACATGCGCAGCCCCGGCGGCTTCGACATCGAATATGGCTTCGGCGGCATCCAGCCCGACTGGAACAGCTTCACCCCGACGATCAGCATCAAGGAAGACGAATGGGGTCACCAATGGGACTTCGGCGGCTGACGCCGCGCTGACCTTTGCCCCAATCTATCGGAGAATAATATCATGCCCAGTCACGAGGAAATGGTCCGCGCCGTCGAGCGCTATGTCGAAGCGTTCGACAAGGGTGACGCCGGCATGGCGGCCGATATCTACGCCGCCGACGCGACGGTCGAGGATCCGATCGGCACCCCGATCCACCAGGGTCGCGACGCGATCCACGCTTTTTATTCGATGTCGATGCAGGCGAAGGCGAAGCTGCGCCTCGACGGCCCGGTCCGCACCGGCGGCGACTATGCCGCCTTCGCCTTCACCGTGCTCGTCGACTTCGACGGGCCGAAGGAGATCGAGGTGATCGATACCTTCAAATTCGATGCCGACGGCAAGGTGACCGAGATGCGCGCCTATTGGAGCCCCGCCAACATGCGCGCGGTCGAGGGCTGAGATGGTGCGCGAAGCAGCGATTGTTTCGACCGCGCGCACCGGCGTCGGCAAGGCCTATCGCGGTGCGTTCAACGACACCGAGGCGCCGGTGCTCGCCGCGCATGTCGTCAACGCTGCGATCGAACGCGCCGGGATCGATCCGGCGCGCGTCGACGACGTCTATCTGGGCGTCGGCAACCACTGGAACACGCAAAGCTATAATCTCGGCCGGCTCGCGGTGCATGGTTCGGTGCTGCCCGACAGCACCGGTGGCTTCACGCTCGATCGCAAATGCTCGTCGGGGCTCAACGCGCTCGCGCTCGCCGCGCGCGGGATCATGTGCGACGAGATCGACGTCGCGGTCGCGGGCGGGATGGAGAACATCTCGCTCACGCTCAACAAACACGCGCCGCAGTTCCGCAACCGCTCCGAATTCGTCAAGGCCGCCGATCCCCACGCCTATATGGCGATGATCGAGACGGCGGAGATCGTCGCCGATCGCTATGGCATCAGCCGCGAGGCGCAGGACGAGTTTTCGGCCATAAGCCAGCAGCGCGCGGGCGCGGCACAGGCCGCGGGCCGTTTCGCGCAAGAGATCGTGCCGATCACCGTCGAGAAGGCTTTGTTCGACAAGGAAGGCAATGAGACGGGCAAGGAAGAAGTGACGCTGGCGCGCGACGAGGGCGTGCGCGGCGACACCACCGCCGAAAAGCTTGCGGGGCTCAAGCCAGTGTTCAAGGACGGGCTGGTCGTCAAGGAAGGCCGTTATGTCACCGCGGGCAACGCGAGCCAGCTCTCCGATGGCGCCTCGGCGCAGGTCGTGATGGACCGCGCGATGGCCGAGAAGGAAGGTCTCCCGGTCCTCGGCATCTATCGCGGCTTTCAGGTCGCGGGCTGCAAGGCCGAGGAAATGGGCATCGGTCCGGTCTTCGCGATTCCCAAGCTGCTCGACCGCGCGGGGCTCAAGGTCGACGATATCGGCCTCTGGGAAATCAACGAGGCGTTCGCCAGCCAGGCGCTCTATTGCCGCGACAAGCTCGGCATCGATCCCGACAAGCTCAACGTCAACGGCGGCGGCATCGCGATCGGCCATCCGTTCGGGATGACGGGCTCGCGCCTCGTCGGGCATGCGCTGATCGAGGGCAAGCGCCGCGGCGTCCGCTATGCGGTCGTCTCGATGTGCGTCGCGGGCGGCATGGGCGCCGCGGGCCTGTTCGAAATCGTCTGAAGCAAAAGGAGGCGGCGATGGCGCTGTTGTTCGAAGGAAAAACGGCTTTCGTCACCGGCGGGGGCAGCGGCATCGGCCGCGCCGCGGCGCTGGCTTTTGCCGCCGAGGGGGCGAAGGTCGCGATCGGTGATCTCAACGCCGACGGCGCCGCCGAAACCGCCGCGCTGATCCGCGCCGACGGCGGCGAGGCGCATCATGGCGCGCTCGATGTCACCGATGCGAGTGCGGTCGATGCCTTTGTCGACGATGTCGCCGCGCGCTGGGGACGGCTCGATTGCGCCTTCAACAATGCCGGCGTCGCGCTCGAAGGCATGGAAACCCCTTGGGGCGACCTCGACGCCTATGACCGCAGCATCGCGGTCAACCAGCGCGGGCTACTGCTCTGCATGACGGCCGAGCTTCGCCATATGGAAAAGGCGGGGCGCGGGGCGATCGTCAACACGGCGTCGATCGCGGGCATGGCGGGCGCCGGCGGCGCCGGGTACTGCGGGTCGAAGCATGCGGTCGTCGGGCTCACGCGCTCGGCGGCGATGCGCTATGCCGCGCAGGGCATCCGCATCAACGCGGTCTGCCCCGGCGCGATCCGCACCCCGATGGTCGATGCGGTGGTGAAGGAAGAAGCCGCGGCGCGCTTCGTCGCCGAAATGCACCCGATGAACCGCATCGGCGAAGCGCAGGAGATCGCCGACGCGGTGATCTTCCTCTGTTCGGACAAGGCGAGCTTCATCACGGGCCACCCGCTCGCGGTCGACGGCGGCTATCTGGCGCGCTGAGGGGGCACCCTCTCACTCCGGGCTGGGAGTGGGGAGCTACCCTAAGATCCTCCCTGTCGCGAAGCGATGGGGAGGGGGACCGCTCGCGAAGCGAGTGGTGGAGGGGCAGCGACGCTGCGTCATTAGCCCCTCCGTCAGCCCTACGGGCTGCCACCTCCCCATGGCTTTGCCACAGGGAGGATTTTCTGTCCGCTTCCGGCGGTTCCCGACGTTGACGTTATTGATTCACCCGCATCGCGTGGCGCGCGGCGAGCCAGCCGAAGGTCATCGCCGGACCCAGCGTCGCGCCCGCGCCCGGATAGGTCCGCCCCATCGCCGCCGCCGAGGCGTTGCCGATCGCATAGAGCCCGCCGAGCGGCTTGCCATCCTCGCCGAGCACCTGACCATTGTCGTTGGCGAGCAGTCCGCCGTTGGTGCCGAGATCGCACGGATAGATCGGGATCGCATAGAAGGGCGCTTCGGCGATCGGCGCGAGCGTCGGGTTCGGCGTCACCGAGGCATCGCCATAATGCCGGTCATAGGCGGACGCGCCGCGTCCGAAATCGGGATCCTCGCCCTTGAGCGCATTGGCGTTGAAGCGCGCGATTTCCTTCGACAGCACCGCGGCGTCGACGCCGATCTCCTTGGCGAGCCCGGCGATCGTCGCGGATTTCTTCAATATCTTGCGCATCGCCTCGGGGATGCGGCCGTCGGCCGACGGCTTGCCCGCCATCATCGGCCCGAGCATATATTTGCCGCGATAGCGCGCGTCGAACACGAACCACGACGGCGCGGTGGGCGCTTCGGGGGTGTTGCGGCGGTGCATCTCGCCCCCCGCGACATGATAGGATGCCGCCTCGTTCATGTAACGTTTGCCCGCCTGGTTGACGATGATCGAGGATGGCAGCGCGCGTTCGACGAACAGGATTCGCGCGCGATCCTCGCCTTCGAGCAGGAAGCCGGGCCCCCACCATGCCGAATCCATCAGCGCGGTCGCGGCGCCGACGGCGAGCCCGGCCTTCAGCCCATCGCCGGTGTTGCTCGGCACCCCGGCGCTCCAGTCGGCCGAGGTCGGTTGCGGCAGATATTTCGCGCGCAGCGCGGCATCATGGTCGAAGCCGCCGCTCGCGATGATCACGCCGCGGCGCGCGCGGACCTCGATCCGTTCGCCGTCGCGCTCGACGATCGCGCCGGTGATGCCTTTGCTGTTGCTAACCAACTCGACCATCGGCGCGTTCAGCCAGATCGGCACGCCCTTTTCGTCGATCGACAGCTTGAGCCGCCCGATCAGCGCATTGCCGCCGGTCAGCCGTCGCGAGCGCTTGGTTTTGAAGCGCCAGGGCAGGTCGAACATATATTTGAGCATCAGCTTGAAGAGCAGAGGCTTGGCGCCGGGGCTCATGGTCAGGAGCAGTTTGGCTTCCTCCATCGTCCAGGTGAAGCGGCCGAAAGTCAGCGTAAGCGTGTGCGGCGGTTCCATGCGCTCGAAATCGGCACCCAGCCGGTCGGCCATCAGCGGGATCGGATCGTGCGTCCGCCAGCCGTCGCGCGCGCCGGCAACGTCCATATGATAGTCCGAATAGGCATAGGCGGTATAGTGGACGTGCGAACGCTCCTCGAGATAGGCGAGCATCCGGTGCGCATTGTCGACATAGGCCGCGAGCTTGGTTTCGGGCACATCGTCGCCGATCAGCGTCTTGATATAGCCGAGCGCTTCCTGCGGATCGTCGGCATGGCCCCTGGCGCGCGCGTCGTCGCTGTTCGGAATCCAGATGCCGCCGCCCGAGGTCGCCGAAGTCCCGCCGTAACGCGCGCTTTTCTCGACAACCAGCACCTCGGCGCCCGCGTCGGCGGCGGTGAACGCCGCGGTCAGGGCGCCCGCGCCCGATCCGATCACCAATATGTCGACTTCGTGAACGGCCACCCTTATTGCTCCTGCCTCGGAAAACTCGCTATTTCCGGTCTATATGTCGTTCTACATAATGATTGCGTTTTTGAAAGGAAAAATCTTTACGCAAACTGTTATATATCCGGCGTCGCGGTCGATGAATGTTGACAGTGGCGCGGCGATGCGGTCTGTGGAAGCCCTGATCGATCGCACCGGCGCGCCGCCGCACGGGGCGCGGGTTCAACAGGGGAGAACGGGCGTTGCGTACGGCAACCAAGGCCGGGAAAAGGACGCGGGGCAAGGCCGCGAACGCGAGCCAAGGCGACGCGATGCTCGCGCTCGACGATGTCGACGAGCAGATCATCGCCGCGCTTCGCAAGAACGGCCGGATCGCGAACCGCGACATCGCGCGCGAAATGGGGCTGAACGAAGCGACCGTGCGCACCCGCCTGCGCCGGCTGGAGGATGCCCGGATGGTGCGTGTCGTCGCGATGCGCGACCTCGCGGCGATGGGTTTCGGCTATCTCGCGCCCGTCGGCGTGCAGGTGAAGGGGCGGTCCGCGGGCGACGTCGGCGCCGAAATCGCAGAGCTGGAGCGGGTGATCACCGTCAATGTCGCGATCGGCACGCATGACCTCGAAATCCAGGTCGTCGCCGAAACGCTCGAGGAGATGCAGCATCTCCTGACCGGCGTGATTGCCAAGATCGACGGAGTCGAGCGGATATTCCCCAGCCTCGCGCTCAAAGTATTCAAATATAATCCGGAGTGGGCCCCGCTATGAGCACGAGGATCAGCCTCGACGACCTCGATCACAAGATCATCGAACGCCTCGGCCATGACGCGCGGGTTTCGAACCGCGAGATCGGCCGCGAATTCGACCTCACCGAAGGCACGATCCGCTCGCGGCTGAAGCGCCTCCTCGACAACCGGGTGATCCGCGTCGCCGCGGTCACCAACGCCAACCGGCTCCGCAACCCGATCCTCGCCTATCTGTGGGTCGAGGCGGACAGCGCCGCCGATATCGAGCGAGTGGCCGAGAGCCTGGCGAGCCTGCCCGAGATCGGCTTTGTCGCGACGACGCTCGGCCGCGCCGACGTGCTGGCGATGACGCTGGTCGAAAACGGCAATGAACTGACCGATTTCCTCCATCAGACGATCGACAAAATCCCCGGCGTCCGGCGGGTGCGCTACAGCCTCGGGCAGAATTTCATCAAGCACGACTATCGCTGGTGCGCGCTCGTCGATTGAGCATTAGCCGGCGATCCAACTCGCCCTGATCCCGTCCTTCGCCAATACGCCGTCGACGATCGCGCGCGGTTCGGACCGCGTGTAGCAGATCCGCCAGCCGTCGGGGGTGCGGCGATAGCGGTCGTGGTAGAAATTGGCGAGCAACCGGAAAGTCCCCGCGCGCGGGTCATAGGTCGCATAGCCGAGGTTCCAGCGCGCGCTTGCCGCGTCGTCCGTCACCTCGATCTCGGCATTATGCCCCTGATGCACGTCGGTGATCGGCGTCGTCGCCGCCATCTGCGTGAACACGTCGATCAGCCCGTCGAGGCCGAATTCGCCGATCGGCGGAAAATCGATCACCGCGTCCTCGGTGAAGCAGGCGCGGATCGCATCGACATCCTTGGCATCGCAGGCGTTCAGGTAGCGCGCCTTCAGGCGGCGGATATCGCTTTCGGCTTCGAGCCGCGCGATGCGGGATTCAAGGTCGGTCATCGATGCGGATCACCTTCGTTTCGGGGATGGGATGCTCGGTGGCGCCGATCCAGCGCAGCAGCATCGTGCCCTGATGGTGCCCCGCGGTATCGATCCAGTTGCCGAAGCCCGGATCGCGCGTGCCGACGATCAGCGTGAGCGTGCCGTCGTCGTTCAGCCGCGCGCTGCGCCCGTTCACATGGATGCGGTGGTAGCGATAATCGAGCGATTCCATCCAGACATTGTCGAGCTGGAAATTCCAGAAGCTGCACGCGGGGATGCGCGTGTCGATGCGCAGCGCCTCGCCGGGTTCGAGCTGCCACCAGCCGTGGAGATAGAAGATCGTCGGATCGCCGCCGGCGCGGAAAAAGCGCGTCTGGTCGATCGTCGCCAGCCGGTTCATCTGGCTCGCGCGGAAATCCTCGGCCCACTGGACGAAGGTCTGCGCGGTGCCGGCGACGAAGGCGGTGGTGCGTTCGAGCGCCGCCGCGAGCGCGTCGGCGGAAAGCGGCGCGGGGTAAGCGGGGCCGTCGATCGCCTCGATCGTCACCGCCGCGGGCACTTCGGTCCGGCGGTCGAGAAAGGTCTGGCGCACGATCGCCATCGAGCTGTCGTCGGCCAGTGGCAGCCAGTTGCCCTCGGCCTTGTCGCGGCTGACGATGATCTCGAACGATCCGTCGGGGGCGACCGCCATGTCGGCCGAATCGAGCTCGCCGGTCGAGGCCATCGTCCCATCGACGGCATAGCGATTGGCCTTCGTCCCGAAACTCAGGATCGGCACGCTGCCGCGTTTGCCCCGGATGCGATAGCGCCGCGCGCCCGACACGGTCGCGTTCATATAGATGTTGTCGGGATTGTCGGCGCCGATCTTCGCCGTTTCGTGCGACGCGGCGTAGAAACTCGGAAAATCGGGGTCGGCATGCTCGAGCTGCATGTCGAGCGCGATGCGGAGCAGCCGGGTGAGGTAGCGATAGCCCTCGGCGCGGTCGAGCGGGTTTGCGGCGGATTCCAGACCCGTCACGATCTCGCCCGCGGCCTCGAGCCGCCGGCAGAAGGCGCGCCAGACATCGGGCGACAGGATAGGGCCCTCGGTCATCGTCAGGGCGCCATATACTGGCCGCCGTTGACGTCGAGCGTCGCGCCGGTGACCATTTTCGCATAATCGGAGAGGAAGAACAGCACGCTCTTCGCGCAATCCTCCTCGGGCGGAATGACGCCGAGCGGGATGCGCCCGGTGATCTCGCCGACCACGGCGTCGCGATCGGCGCCGTCCGCGACCGCGCGGTCGATATAATCATGGACGGGCCTGCCGCCGATCCAGCCCATCCGCGTCGCGTTGACCCGGATGTTGAAGCGGCCAAGATCCTTGGCCATGTGCCTGGTCATCGTGGTCAGCCCGCCTTTCCCGGTGGCATAGCCGCCCTCGCCGGGGAAGGGGTTGACCTGCGACATGGTGGCGACGTTGACCACCGCGCCGCCGCCCGCCGCCTTCATCGCGGGGAGCACCGCCTGCGTCATCCGGAGCGCGCCGAGGCAATTAACGTCGAACACCTTCGCCCAATCCTCGGGATCGGCCTCGTCCACCGTCACCCATTCGCCGTGGATATAGGCGGTGTTGACCAGCCCGTCGATCCGTCCGAACGCGTCGGCGGTCGCGTTCGCCAGCGCCGCGCACGCGTCCGCATTGCCAACATCGGTCGGCACCGCGACCGCCTCGCCGCCGCCCGCGCGTATCTCTTTGGCAACGGCTTCGATGAAATCCTTGTTGCGCGCGCCGATCCCGACTTTCGCGCCCTCGGCGGCGGCGATCCGCGCCATCGCCTGTCCCATGCCGGGGCCGACTCCGCTGATGACGACGACCTTCTTCTCAAGCAGGTTCGGCATATTCTTCTCCCGCAAATATATCCTTGAGTCCGGGGTCGAGCGCGTTGCCGACCTCGGGGCAATGCGTTCCCGACGGGCCGTACATCGCGGCGACGCAGCGGTTGCACGCGGTGCAGCCCGATATGTCGGTGGTCCCGCTCTGCCATTTTCCGATCAATGCGGGGTCGTGGATCAGCGCGCGGGCCAGCGCGATCGCATCGAACCCTTCGGCCACCGCGCGCCGCGCCCCGGCGAGCGACTGGACGCCGCCGAGATAGGCGAGCTTCATCGGCGAGGGACCCAGCGCCGCCTTCAGCTTCAGCGCCGATTCCATCAGGTAATTTTCGCGGAACGGCGGCAGCTTCGGCACGCTGCGTTTCAGGATCGCGAATTGCAGTTTCGCCAGCCACCCGCCCTGCATCGCGGCCAGATCGTCATAGGGCAGCGCGCTGCCGAACATCGCCCAGGTGCTTTCGATATTGCGCCCCGCCGACAGCACCAGCATGTCGGCGCCCGCCGCTTCGAGCGCGCGCGCGGTGACGATCGCATCGTCGACGGTCGCACCTCTCGGCACCGCATCGGTCAGGTTGATCTTGGCGAGGATCGCGAGCCGCCCGCCCGTGGCCCGCTTGACCGCCGCCAGCACCTCGGCGGGAAAACGCGCGCGGTTCGCCGCCGATCCGCCATAGCCATCCTTGCGGAAGTTGGAGAGCGGCGAGATGAACTGGTTGAGCAGATAACCATGCCCCATATGGATTTCGAGCGCATCGAAACCCGCTTCTTCGGCCAGCTCGGCGGCGTGCTCGAACTCGCCCGTCACCATCGCCATGTCGGCGCGCGTCATCGCGCGCTGGAAAAAGCGGCCCTTCAAGACTCCCATCTTGTCGATCCCGCCCGACGCCGACATCGCGCGCGGCGTCGACAGGTCGTCGATCTGGCAAAAGCTGCCGCCATGGGTGATCTGCGCCGACGCCTTCGCACCCCCGGCATGGATCGCGTCCGTGACCGCGCGATAATGCGGCACACTCTCGGCGCTCAACATTCCCTGTCCGGGCAGTGTCCGTCCGTCGGGCGAGACCGCAAGATAGGCGAGCGTCGTCATCCCCACGCCGCCGCGCGCATAGGCGCGGTGGAAGTCGAGGAGCGCGCGGGTGGGGAGGGTCGCCTTGCTCATCATCTCGTTCGCGCCCGAACGGATGAAGCGGTTACGCAAGGTGATCGGCCCGATCCGCACCGGGTCGAAGGGGTCGGCGATACCCACGGCCGTTTGCATCGCCGCGCCCCCGTCAGCCGAAATCGACGCGGATCACGGCTGCCCCATCAGGCTTGCCGGCGCGCCGGGAAGGAAGGGCTGGTAATAGCCCGCCGACCAGCCGCCATCGACCGCCAACTCGGCGCCGCTGATATAGCTCGCATCGTCGGAGGCGATAAACAGGCTGGCGCGCGCGATTTCCTCGGGCTCGCCGATGCGCTGGAGCGGCACGCGCTCGTAACCGACATTGACCGCGTCGCCGGTGAGCCCCGTCGGGTTGCCCATTTGCGTGTTCACGCCGCCGGGGTGGACGGTGCAGACGCGAATGCCGCGCGGGCCCAGTTCAAAGGCGAGCGATTTCGACAGCCCGCGCACCGCCCATTTGCTCGCGGTATAGGCCGACAGCCCGTTGCAGCCGCGAAGGCCGTCGACCGACGAGATGTTGACGATGACGCCGCGCCCGGCCTTGGTCATTTCGCGCGCGGCATATTTGGCGCCGAGCATCGTTCCCATCACATTGATCGCGAGGACGCGTTCGATATCCCCGGCGGGCATCGCCTCGATCGGGCTGAAATGGACGACCGCGGCATTGTTGATCAAGATGTCGAGCTGGCCGAAGCGCTGGACCGTCGCGGCGACGACGCGGTCCCAGTCGGCCTCCGAGCGCACGTCGAGCTTTTCGAAGACGGCACTCTCGCCGATTTCGGCCGCGGTTTCCTGTCCCTTGTCCTCGACGACGTCGCACAGCACCACTTTGGCGCCCTCGGCCGCGAAGAGCCGCGCGGTCGCGGCGCCCATTCCCTGTGCCGCACCCGTTACAATCGCAACCTTACCTGCGAGTCTTGCCACGCAATTTCTCCTGTTTTCTGTTTATGGTGCCGCCGGTCAGGCGACCTTTTGTTCGAACGGTGCCGACAAGGTGCCGCGGGTGACGTGGGTGCCGTTGACGCGCTTCTGAAACTCTTCGGCGCGCGCGCGGGGGTTGTAGAACTGGCGATACCAGATGCGCAGCTTGCCGATCGGGCCGTCGCCCTGCACCGCCATCGGGTTGACGCACGGCTTCTTGTTCGACCAGATTTCGAAATCCTGCGCGAAGGCGGCGCAGGCGGCCGCCTGATAGGCGCGCGCCATCGCGACATCGTCGGCGTTGGGCTCGGCATTGGGCACCTTGACCAGCAGCGCGTGCCACACCTTGACCACGCCGTCGTCGACGGGGGTGTGCGCGATCATGATGATCGAGGGGAATTGTCCCGACATGCGCGACTGCAATATGCCCGGTCCGGTATACCAGGTGTCGGTTTCGAGCGGCGCGTCGCCCTGCAGCGTGCGGTGCCCCGCGCGCAGCCGCTGGACGACGCGGTGGCCGTCGAAATCATTCTCGAACAGGTCGACGGCGTCATTGCCGTGGACGGGTTCGAAATGGGCGCGGTCGGCCATATTGTCGAGGATCTCGACCGGATGGCTGGCGAGTTCGCCCAGCCGGTCGAGCTCCCACTTCACCCAATGCGGCTGATCATATTCCTCGAACGACGGCAGCTCATATTCGGGTTCGAGCCCTTCGGGATCGTGCCACATCCAGATGCAGCCCGCGCGTTCGATCACCGGCCAATTCTCGAGCCTGGCCGCCGCGGGGATCCGCTGCGGCGAATAGGGGATCTGGTTGCATTTGCCGTCGGGGCCGAAGCGCCAGCCATGATAGGGGCAGCGGATCGAGTCGCCCTGCACATGCTCATCGTCGCGGATCACGAAGCTCGTTTCGTTCTTCGCCAGATGCGCGCCCATGTGCGGGCAATAGGCATCGACCAGATAGACCTGCCCCGACTCGCCGCGATAGAGCACCCGGTCGCGGCCGAAAAAGCGGACGGCGAGGGGTTTCGTGCCTTCGAGTTCGGCGGCGGCGGCGATCATGAACCAGCCGCGCGGAAAGACCTGTTCGCCCAGTCCATAGTCTGCGGTTGTCGCCATTGAAAATCTCCCATCATGCCCGGTTTCGGATCAGGCATTGTCTCTATGCGTTTTGAAAACTTGCGATGCCATCGCATTTCGATAACATATCTCACTATTACCAACATTATGCAATATTCTGCGGGTCAAGGAGGGTGAATATGGGTGAAGTTCGTCAATTTCCCGAAGGCGCGACGCTGATTTTCGGCGCGACCGGCGGCATCGGCGCCGCGGTCGCGGGCGAATTTGCCGCGGCGGGGAGCGATGTCGCGATCGCGTGGCGCTCGAAACGGGCGGAGGCCGAGGCGCTGGCCGCGCGCATCGAGGCATCGGGGCGCAAGGCGAGCCTGCACCAGTGCGACGTCACCGACGATACCGGCCTGGTCGCCGCCATCGCCGATGCCGTCGCCGCGCACGGGCGCATCCACACTTTGCTGTGGGGCGCGGGCCCGCTCGTCGCGCAGGTCCACCTCGCCGACACGACCCCCGAACAATGGCGCCGCGCGATCGATGTCGAAGTCCACGGCTTCTTCAACGCCGCGCACCATGTCATTCCGCACATGCGCGCGAAGGGTGGCGGTTCGTTCGTGCATCTGGGGTCGGCGGGCGACCTGCGCTGGCCCGACAAGGACGGCCTCTCGGTCGCGCCCAAGGCCGCGAACGAGGCGCTGGTCAAAGGCATCGCGCGCGAGGAGGGGAAGCATGGCATTCGCGCCAACTCCATCCTCGTCGGCGTGATCGAGGCCGGCATGTTTCTCGAGCTTTCGAAACAGGGCGTGTTCGACGACGCCTGGACCGCCGAGGTGCACAAGAATCTGTCGCTCAAGCGTTGGGGGCGTCCCGAGGAAATCGGTCATGCCGCTGTCTTCCTTGCCTCGTCCAAAGCCGCCTACATAACCGGGCAGCAGATTGCGGTTGCGGGCGGTTACGGGGGCTGAACCGGACGGTGCAGACCCCCGCCGCGCGATTACGCCGTCACGGCGTCCATCTTGAAAGCGGTCCGGAGGCCGCGGGCCGCGGTGCCCACCGCGATGTCGGCTTGCGGCAGCATGCCGAGCATGCTCGCAAAGCCGTGGATCACGCCAGGCACCTGGCTGTGCGTCACCGCGACTCCCTCGGCGGCAAGCCGCTCGGCAAAGGCGTTGCCCTCGTCGCGCAGCGGGTCATATTCGGCGGTGATCACGGTCGCCGACGGCAGGCCGGCGAGGCTCGCGGCGCGGATTGGCGCCGCCAGAGCTTCGGGCGTCCGTTCCGCGTCGCCCAGATATTGCCCCCAGAACCATTGCATCATCGCGCTGCTGAGGAGGTAGCCCGAGGCATTTTCGCTGTGCGACGCGCGGCTGAAATCATTGTCGATGACGGGGTAGAGGAGCAGCTGGTGCGCGATCGCGGGACCGCCCTTGTCGCGCGCGTCGAGGCAGAGCGCGGCGGACAGATTGCCGCCGGCGCTGTCGCCGCCGACCGCGATGCGCGCGGGATCGATGTCGAGCGTATCGGCCTGATCGACCGCCGCGGCGAGCGCCGCGCGCATCGTGTCGAGCGCGACCGGATAGCGATGCTCGGGCGCCAGCGGATATTCGAGCGACAGCACGGCAACCTCGGCCGCCGACGCGAGCGCGCGGCACAGCGGATCGTGCGTCTCGATCGTGCCGAACACCCAGCCGCCGCCGTGCATGAAGAAAAGCAGCGGCAGCGCGGTGCCGGGCGCGGGGTGGTAAAGGCGCGCGCGAACCGGACCGGCGGCGGTGTCGAGCGTCAGGTCGCGAACTTCGGCGACATCGGCCTTGAACGCCGGCATCGGCTGTTCATCGCCCAGCCGGAACGCCGCCGCATCGAACGGCGGGTTCATGTGCGGCAGGTTGTTGATCATATCGAGGAGCGGCACGAGGGCGGGATCAACGGGCATGGCAAAGCTCTCCTGTTTGTGGGATGGAATGGATGGAAATGAGGAAATGGCGGTGAGAACGGACGGGATGAACGCGGCGTTTTCCGGCCTGCTGTCCGATTTGTTCGGCGGCCTGCTGGCCGAGACGCCGTGGGAAGATTTTCTCCGCAGCCTCGCGCTCTGTCTCGACGCGAGCTATGCGACGCTGATCCTGACGATGCCGGGCGCGAGCCGGCCGGGGACGCTGGTGACGCCGGGCGGCGATCCGCAGACCGCCGAGGATTATATCGAAAGCTTTTTCGTCGACGACCCGTTCAAGGGGCTGCCCGAAGGCAAGGTGACCGCGTTCACCGACTTCGTGCAGGGCGACACGCGGATGAGCGATTTCTGGCGCGACTTCCTCGAGGCGGCGGGCGGCGACCAGATCCTTGGCGTCGACCTGCGTTTCGACAGCGGGTTCGAGGCGCGGCTGCGCGTGACGCGCGACAACAGCCGCAGCGATTTCGCGGTCGCCGAGCGCGAGGCGCTGCAGGATATCGTGCCGCACCTGCACAACGCGATCCGCCTGTTCGAACGGCTGCAGGCATCGGGCGCCGAACATGGCGTCTATCGCGGCGTCGTCGAGCAAATGGGGGTCGCGGCGATCATCCTCGACCATGACGGCAAGGTGGTCCGCGCCAATGCCGTCGCCGAGCGGCTGCTCGCCGAGGCCGATGGCGTCGTTGTCGCGGGTGGAAAACTGCGGCTCGCGGCCGCCGACGCGCACCGCGCGCTCGAAAAGCTGCTCAAGATGCTGCGCTCGGAGGCAGATCCGGTCGCGGCGCCGCCGCAGCGCTTCCGCATCGAGCGGCCGTCGGGCGGGCGCGACCTCGGCGTCGTCGCCAAGGCGGTGACGACCCCGGCGTTCATGCGCGGCGGCAAGGGCGCGGCGCTCGCGCTGTTCGTCAGTGATCCGGGGCAGGAGGCGGCGCCCGATCCCGAAGCGATCCGCGACCTGTTCCAATTGACGCGTATGGAGGCGATGCTGGCTGCGGCGCTTGCCGGCGGCGGCTCGCTGGTCGAGGCGGCCGACCGGCTCGGCATCGCGCACAATACGGCGCGCTCGCACCTGCGCTCGATCTTTGCGAAAACCGGCGCGCGCCGCCAGTCGCAGCTCGTCCATCTGCTCCATGCCGGAATGCCCGAACGCGGCAGCCCTTGACCTTTGTATGCTATTTTGCGTAGATGATACGTCATTTATATACGAATATCGTATTTGGATTGGCAAAGTATCTACGTAATGCGGAAGGTTTACGGGATGGGAGAGATGGTTGGCCGAGTGCCGGATCGCGCGACGCTGGTGGCGCGCGCATGCGAGCAGACGGGGCTTTCGGATTTCGGCGACACGTGGTTTTTCGCCAATATCGACGCGCTGATTCCCGCGCTGAACGACGAGGCGCGATTGAGCGAAGCGGGCGTCGGCAGCGCGGCGGCGATGATCGTGAGCGGCCTGGTCAACCGGCTGCGCCACGTCGATCTGATCAAGCGCCATCCCGAAATTCTGGACGAGACGGTCGAGGTTGCCGCGGTGGTCGTCGGACTGCCGCGCACGGGCAGCACGATGCTCCACCGCATGCTCGCGTCGGCGCCCGGGATGACCGGCACGCGCTGGTTCGAGACGCAGAATTATGCGCCTTTCCCGGGCGAGGAACGCGGCGATCCCGAACCGCGGCGTGAGGCGGCGCGCGGTTTCCTCGACTATATGCTCGCGACGATCCCCGATCTGATGTCGATCCATCCGATGAGCATCGACCAGCCCGACGAGGAACTGATCATCCTCGGCCAGCTCTATTCGAGCACGATGATCGAGGGGACCTATCATGTGCCGGGCTATGCGCGCTGGCTGACCGAGAACGACCGCGTTCAATGCTACCGCGACCTGGGGCAAATCCTCCAGTCGCTGCAATGGCAGGACCAAAGCCGCAAGGGCGCCAAATGGGTGCTCAAGACCCCCGGCCACCTGCTCGCGCTCGACGCGGTGATCGAGGTGTTCCCCGAGGCGAAGATCGTGATGACGCACCGCGATCCGGTCGCGACGGTGCCGAGCTATTGCAGCATGGAACACAGCCTTTACCAGATGGTCTCGGACGATGTGGATCGCGAAAGTGTCGCGGCCTTCTGGGTGCCGCGGCTTGCCGAACTGCTCGAGCGTTTCATGGCGGTGCGCGGTGCGGTCGCAGGGCAGAATTTTATCGACGTCCGCTATGCCGACCTGCTCGGCGACCCGATCGCGCAGGGGACGCGCGTGCTCGAAGCTGCGGGGGTCGCGGTCACCGACGCGGTGCGCGCGGGCATGGCCGAGTGGATCGAGGCGAACAAGCGCGAGGATCGCGCGCCGCACAAATATACGCTTGAAGATTTCGGTCTGGTCCGCTCCGATGTCGAACAGCGTTTCGCGGCCTATCGAGCCGCCTTCCTGGAGGGGAAATAGATCATGACCGAAGCCGTCAACCTCGCCGCGATCGAGGAGATAAGACTGCTCAAGGCGCGCTATCTGCGCGCGCTGGACACCAAGGACTGGCCCTTGCTGCGCAGTCTGCTGACCGACGACATGGTCGGCGATTTCCGCGAAATGCCGGGCGGCGAGCCCGACGAGCAGTTGCTGACCACCGGCGCCGATAATTTTGTGGCGGGAGTCACCGCGGCGCTCGAAGGAGCCGCGACCGTCCACCATGTCCACAGCTTCGAAATCCGCTTCACCGGCGCGCGCGACGCCGAGGGCATCTGGGCGATGGACGACCATTTCTGGGCAGGTGAGGGAAGCGATCTTGCCGGCCGCTCGCGCCATGGCTTCGGGCATTATCATGACTGCTATCGCAAGGCGCGCGGCCGCTGGCTGATCGCGAAGACGCGGCTTAGCCGCATCCGCGTCGAGCGCGACTGACGCCATCCTCGGCTCATTCGGGCATGGGGGGATAGCTGGACAGAAAGCCGGCATCGGCGATCAGCGACTGTCCGTTGATCCCGCCCGAACGCGGGCTGGCGAGGAACAGCGCGATCTCGGCGATATGCTGCGGCAGCAGCACGCCATCGGCACCGGGAAGCGCCAGCGCGTCGGCGGGCTGAATCGGCGCCGATTCGTTTACGCCGAGGATCGCGGTCGCGACCGGCCCGGGGCAGATCGCGTTGACGCGCAGCCCGCGCCGCGCGAAGCTCTGTGCGGCCGAGCGCACCGCGCCGATCACGCCGTGCTTGGCGGCGCTGTAGGCCGCGGCGACGTTGAGGCCGATCATTCCCGAGGTCGAGGCGGTGACCACGGCAGCGCCGCCCGGATTGAGCGCGGGCAGCACCGCCTGCAGGCCGAGAAACGCACCCTTCAGGTTGATCGCGATCATGCTGTCGAACGTCGCAGCGTCGGACTCGTCGAAGCCGGTCTGCGCATAGGCGCCGGCGTTGAGGAAGGCCGCGTCGAGCCGTCCGAAATCCTGCCGCGCGGCGGCGACCATCGCGTCATTGTCCGCGGCGCTGCTGACGTCGCAGCGGATCGCGCGCGCGCGCCCGCCAAGGGTGCGGATCCGATCGGCGATCGCTTCGGCGCCGGCCTCGTTGATGTCGGCAACGACGACCGCGGCGCCCTCTTCGGCGAAGCGAAGCGACGCCGCAACGCCGATCCCCGAAGCCGCGCCGGTCACCAGCGCGACCTTGCCGTCGAACATGCTCATCGCAATTCCTCTTCCTGCCCAATGTCGTGCCTTGCCTAGCATCGGCGGCGCGGCGCGAATTGATCCAATTGGACGAGGAACGGAGCCCTTCCGCCGCCCTATGCACGCCGAAAAGCAGATGGCGGAGAGGATCGCGGGCCATGAAATTCTCGATCATTTACGAAGCGCAGATGGTGGACACCTCGCGCGAGAACGAAGCGCGTTGTTTTCACGAAATTATCGAGCAGGCGGTGCTCGCCGAGGAAATGGGCTTCGACACCGTGTGGGCGGTCGAGCACACTGCGCTCACCCAATATGCGCATATGTCGGCGCCCGAGACCTTTCTCGCCTTCCTCGCCGGCAAGACGACGCGGCTCGGCATCGGGCACGGCGTCGTCTGCCTGCCGCCCGCGATGAACCATCCGGTCAAGGTCGCCGAGCGGATCGCGACGCTCGACATCTTGTCGAACGGCCGCGTCCATTTCGGCATGGGCAAGGGCGGCACCCAGCAGGAAGCGGGCACCTTCGGCTACGACCTCGCCGAACTCCAGCCGATGATCGACGAGAGCATGTATCTGATCCCGAAGATCATGGTCGAGGACGAGATCGAGCATGACGGCACGCATATCCGCATCCCGCGCCGACCGATCCATCCCAAGCCGTATCAGGACCCGCACCCGCCGCTCTATATGGCGTGCACGCGTGCCGACGCGCTGACCACCGCGGGCGCGCGCGGCATCGGCGCGCTGGTGCTGGGCTTCGCCGGACCCGACGACATCGCGAGCAAGAATGCGATCTATCGCGCCGCTTGGGCGAACCGCAAAGCCGAGCACCAGGTCGGTTTCCGGCCGACCGAGCATCTCGCCGCGCTCTGCCCGGCGCTCGTCCTCGACGACCGCGAGAAAGCGCGCAAGATCGGTCTGCGCGGCCAGCGCTTCTTCGTCGAATCGCTCGGTTACTGGTATCAGGGCGGGCCCAAGCCGACCGTCGAGGACCTGTCGGGCGACGAGCAGGCGGCGATCCTGCAGCAGGAAAAGGCGGCGGTCGTCGCCTATCTGTCCGAGGAAAAGATCAGCATCGGGACCGAGCATACCGGCGCCTATGAGGAGGTGCAGGACGCCTATGGCACCGCCGACGACTGCATCCGTTACGTCCAGCGCCTGTTCGACGCGGGCGCCGACGAAATCCTCTTCCTCTTCCAGATGGGCGCGGTGCCGCACGAGGCGATCCTCGAAACGATCCGCAACATCGGAACGCATGTGATCCCGCATTTCCGGGCGCAGGCGGCGAAATAAGGAGGCACCATGCGTGCGATGATCATCGAGAATTTCGGCGGTGCGGACATGCTGCACTGGGGCGATTTGCCGACCCCCGAGCCGACGGCGGGCGAGGTGCTGGTGCGGGTCGTATGCGCCGGGGTAAACCCCGCCGACTGGAAGACGCGCGAGGGAAAGCTGTCGGCCTATATCCAATATTATTTCCCGTTCGTGCTCGGTTTCGACTTCGCCGGTATCGTCGAGGCGGTGGGCGAGGGCGTCGAGGCCTTCGGCCCCGGCGATCGCGTGTTCGGCATGTCGAAACAGGGGCAGGGGCGCGACGGTTCCTATGCGGAATATTGCATCGCCGACGCGGTGTTTCTTGCGCCGTTGCCGCAAGGATGGAGCTTCGCGCAGGCGGCGACGCTGCCGGTTGCGGGGACGACGGCCTATGGCGGGCTTGCCGATGTCGGCGCGTTGAAGGCAGGGCAAGCCGTCCTCATCAACGGCGGCGCGGGCGGGGTCGGCAGCATCGGCATCCAGATCGCCCATGCGCTCGGCGCGCGCGTCGCGGTGACCTGCGGCCCCGACAACATCGCCTATGTCCGGGAGTTCGGCGCGGATCATGCGATCGATTATCGCGCCGGCGATGTCGCAGAGGCGGTGCGCAAATGGGCACCGGGCGGCGTCGATCTGGTGCTCGACGCGGTCGGGCTCGGCAGCCTGCTCCCGTCCGCGGTCGATATCGTCGCGCCGGGCGGCCGCTATGTCGAGATCGCAACGCTGGTATCGCAGGCGAGCGCCGACGAGGTTGCGCATGCCGCGGCGAACGGGGTGAGCATCCTGTCGAACATGAATGCCGTCATGCGCCTTCCGCAGCACCTCAAGGAGCTGGCCGCGCTATGCGATGCGGGCGCGGTCCGGCCGCCCGCGATCGAAATCCTGCCGCTCGGCGAGGCCGCGGAAGCCCACCGCCGCATCGAAGGCCAGCATGTCCGCGGCAAGATCATCCTGGAGGTGACGCCCCATGACGGCTGATGACCCGACCGCCGCCGCGCCGATGGTGCATGCGATCGACGAGATCGTCGCGAAGCCCGGCGAGGGCAAGGCGCTGCTCGACGACTATCTGGCGCGCTATGCGCCCGGCGCGCGGGCGCGGGGGATGGTTCTTGAACAATGTCTCGTCAGCCCGCCGATGTGGCTCGACGATCAGTCCAACACGCTCGTGTTTCGCTGGTCGCTCGCCGGTCCGGGGGCGTGGTGGCAGATGCGTTTCGTCGGCGGCAACAACCCCGATATCGGGGCCTGGTGGGCCGAGGTCGACGCGCGCGCGGTGAGCCGCCGCCGCTTCTTCGCGGCCGCGCCCGACGACATCGAAAGCCTCTGCGATGTTTAAGCTGACCCGTCTCGTCACGCTTGCCGACGCCGCGCGGCTGGCGCCGCTCGCGGACGAACTGCGCGCGCTTGCAAGGACACATACGGCGTATCGCACGCTCGTTGGGCCGACGCTGCCGGGCAGCCATTGCGGCGGCGACCTGCTCGCGCATTTCGCGTTCGACAGCGCCGAACAGCGCGACGCTTTCGGGGCGGCGCTCGCGCCCTTGCTCGCGGGCGATGCGGTCGACGGCGCCGACTATCAGGGTTCGCCGGGCGGCAAGCAGGCGCCCGACCTCGCGGACGGCGTCTACCGCGTCTTGCTGCTCAGCGTCGACGAAGGCACCGATCCCACCATTGTCGAGGGCTTCGAGGCCGAAACGCAGATGATGCCGCATTACATCCCCGCGATCCGCAACTGGCAGCTCAGTCGCGCCGAAGCCGCGGTCGGCGCGCGGCGCTGGACGCATGTGTGGGAACAGGAATATGCCGACGCCGGCGGGCTGATGGGCCCCTATATGATGCACCCCTATCATTGGGCGCGGATCGACCGCTGGTTCGATCCCGAATGCCCCGACCGCATCGTCGATGCGCGGTTGTGCCACAGTTTCTGCGCGCTTGAGGCGTCGATCCTTTAGGGTGATAAGCGCCCGATGACGGCAGCCGAGCCCCTGCACACGCAAAGCGCCTATCTGGTCGAGGCGCTGAAGCGTGTGTTGAAGGAGTGCGGGCTGACCTACGCCGATGTCGCGAGCGCGCTCGGCATCAGCCATGCGAGCGTCCGGCGCACCTTTGCGCAGCAGAGCTTCACGCTCGCGCGGATCGACGAGATCTGCGAGATCGCGGGCATCGACTTCCTCGCGCTCGCGCGCATGGCCGACGAGATGCGGCCCGCGATGCCGGCGACGCTCACCGACGCGCAGGAACAGGCGCTGGTCGACGAGCCGCTCGCGCTTTTCTGTTTTCACCTCGCGCTCGGCGGCTGGACGGTCGAGCGGATCGAAGCCGATTATGGCATCGACCAGACGCAGCTGATCCCCGCGCTGCTCAAGCTCGAGCGGATCGGGCTGATCCAGCTCCTCCCCGGCAATGTCATCCGGCTGATGACCGCGCGCAGCATCGGCTGGCGGCGCGGCGGGCCGATGCGGCGCTTCTTCGACCGGCGGGTCAAGGAGGAGTTCCTGCAATATGATTTCTCCACCCCGGGATCGATATGGGAATTCGAGATCGGCGAGCTGTCCGACGCGTCGCGCGCATTGCTCGAACGCCGGCTCGCGAGCCTGTTCCGCGAGGTTCGCGACCTGATTGCGCGCGACGCGCCGCTGCCGCCCGCGGTCAAGACCAACGTCGGGCTGCTCATCGCCTCGACTCCGATTCCGCTGCCGATGGTCGCGCGCGACGTCGGGTCGGGCTCGCTCGGCACCGAAAGGCGCGCCAAGCGATCCTCTAAGGATTGAAATTCGCTACTTGGACGCCGCGCGCTCGGCGATGCGCCGCCCGCGCGCGATACTCCTTCCCGTCGGCCGCGCAGACGGCGTCGAGAGGAGAATCAGCATGTCGGCAATTGCGATGAAGCCGCCCGCGATGGACGGCGGAATGCCGTTCCTCGGCCACCTCACCAGCTTCTTCAAGGACCCCGTGGGCCTGCTGCGCAAGGGCTATCACGACCATGGCCCGATCTATTCCTTCCGCATGGGCGGGCGGAACATGGTCGTGATGCTGGGCCCCGACAACAATCGCTTCGTCTTTCAGGAAACCGACAAGCTGCTGTCGATCCGCGAATCGATGCCCTTTTTCCACAAGATGTTCTCGCCCGATTTTTATTCCTTCGCCGAGATGGAGGAATATCTGAACCAGCGCGCGGTCATCATGCCGCGCTTCAAGGCGTCGGCGATGAAGCAATATGTGCCGGTGATGGCCGAGGAGGCGATGGCGCTGTGTCACCGGCTCGGTGACAGCGGCGAGTTCGATCTGGTCTCGACGCTCGGCCCGGTGGTGATGGACATTGCGGCGCACAGCTTCATGGGGCGCGATTTCAAGCAGAAGCTCGGCCATGAATTCTTCGATCTGTTCCGCGACTTTTCGGGCGGGATGGAATTCGTCCTGCCGCTCTGGCTCCCGACGAAGAAGATGCGTCGCAGCCAGGCCGCGAAGAAAAAGCTCCACCGCATCCTCGGCGACTGGATCAAGCAGCGGCGCGCGCATCCGGTCGAGCCCGCCGACTTTTTTCAGGACATGGTCGCGTCGACCTATCCCGACGGCCGTCCGATTCCCGACGAACTGATCATCCACATGATCCTGCTGCTCGTCTGGGCCGGGCATGAAACGACCGCCGGACAGGTCAGCTGGGCGATGATCGATATTCTTCAGAACCGCGACTATCAGCAGGTGCTGCGCGAAGAGATCGGGGCGATATTGGGTTCGGCATCGGGCGCCGACCTCAGCTGGGAGCAGGCGATCGCGATGCAGAAGATGGATCTCGCGCTGCGCGAGACCGAGCGCCTGCACCCCGTCGCCTTCACGATGATCCGCAAGGCGGCGGCCGATTTCGAGCGCGACGGATATCAGGTTCGCGAAGGCGACTGGGTCTTGCTCGCGCCGTCGGTCAGCCACCGGATGAGCGAGCTGTTCGACCGGCCCGACGATTATGATCCCGAACGGTTCAACACCGAACGCGCGGATGCCAAGGTCGAATCGAACAGCCTGATCGGCTTTGGCGGCGGCATGCACCGCTGCGCCGGGGTCAATTTCGCGCGGATGGAGATGAAGGCGCTGATCGCCATCCTGCTCCAGCGCTATGGCATGGAGTTGATCGACACGCCGCGCCCGATCGCCGGTGCAGGCACCTATTGGCCCGACCAGCCGTGCCGGGTGCGCTACAAGCGGCGAGTCGCCGCGGCGCATGCGCCGGCCGATCTCGATGCGCTGGCGGCGGCGGCGGGCTGCCCGGCGCACGCGAAGGGCACGAACTGATGGCGCGCGTCACCTATGTTCAGCCCGACGGCAGCGAAAAGACGTGCACCAATTTCGAAGGCATGGCGGTGATGCATCTCGCGATCGGCAATCTCGTCGACGGGATCGACGCGCTATGCGGCGGCGTGCGCCAGTGCGGGACCTGCCACGTCTATGTCGACGACGATTGGGCGGCGCGCGTCGGTCCGCCGGGCGACGACGAGGCCGAGATGCTCGAGGCGCTCGCCGATTTTATCGAGGTCAAGCCGACCAGCCGATTGAGCTGCCAGATCCATATCACCGAGGAGCTCGACGGCCTCCGGGTCCATATCCCGAAAGAACAGCCGGGAATTTGAACGATTTGCCATGGGGAGACTCCTTGGGTGAACTGGGGCGGCTTTGCCGCCCCTTTTTTTCGTCCGCGCGCCTACCACCAAAAGGGGGTAGGGAATTGCCTTCTTGCGTAGTTATATATTGCTTACGTTACGCATGTCGTGATATTCGACCCATAAATTGCGCATCATACGCCGCAATGGACAGAAAGAGGGATGGGACTGATGAAGCATCGCACATATTGCCGCGCGCAAATCGCCGCCATCGCGCTGATCGCGCCCTGGATGACGAGCGCCGCGCACGCGCAAGAGGCCGCGCCCGCCGCGGAAGAGACCACGACCGGAGGTCTCGACGAGATCATCGTCACCGCCCAGAAGCGGTCCGAAAGCCTTCAGGACACGCCGCTCGCGATCAGTGCGATCAACTCCGAAATGATCGAACAGCGCGGTATCACCAGCGTCGCCGCGCTCGGCAGCGCGGCCCCCAATCTGATCATCACCGAAACGCCGTCGGCGACGGCCAACCCCTCGATCTCGATCCGCGGCATCGTCGACAACGACCCGATCCTGACCGCCGACCCCGCGGTCGGGCTCTATGTCGACGGCGTCATCGTCGGCCGGTCGGCGGGCGCATTGTTCGACATGATGGATCTCGAGCGCGTCGAGGTCCTGCGCGGGCCGCAAGGCACGCTTTACGGCCGCAACACGACCGGCGGCGCGGTCAACCTGATCTCGGCCAAGCCGTCGAAGGATTTCGGCGGGCGCCTGCAGGTCGGCTATGGCAGCTTCGACGAATATATGGTGAAGGCGCTGATCGACACCGGCGAACTCGGCGACACCGGGCTCGCGCTCAAGCTCGGCTATTACCACAGTCAGCGCGACGGGACGGTCGACAATCTGCTCGAACCGTCGGACAAGCGCGATCCGGGCGCGCGCAACACCGACGCGGTTCGCGCCGCGGTGCGCTTTGACAAGGGCACCGGCTTTACCGTCGACTATGTCTTCGATGCCAGCGACCGGAACGGCCGCGCCAACGCCTTCCAGTTGCGCGCGATCCGCCCCGACATTCTCGAATATCTGAACTTCTCGCCCGCGTTCGGCGGGACGGCGCCGCAGGTGTCGCAGGACAGGCTTTCGCAAATCCGCCTCGATCGCGACGGCAACGCGCACGACAAGGTGCTGGGCCATGCGCTGACGATCAATTGGGAGATCGGCGACGCGACGCTGCGCTCGATCACCGGCTATCGCAAGTGGGACAACCGGATCGACAGCTCGGATCTTGACGGCAACGGCGGCCTCGTCGGCTTTCTCGTCAGCCCGGCGATCCTCGTGCCGCCCAACGCCTTCATTCCGCAGGGCGTCGGCCCGATCAGCCTGTTCGCCACCCGCAACGAACGGCGCCAGCGGCAGTTTTCGCAGGAGTTCAACCTGATCGGGTCGATCGGCGACGAGTTCGACTATGTGCTGGGCGCCTATTATTTCCGCGAGCGCGCGACCGAGATCAATCCGCAGAGCTTTACGCTCGTCCTCCCGTCGCCGGTGCCGATCCCGATCGCGCCGGGGGTCGATCTGAACAGCTTCGGCGTCAACCTCGAAACGCTGCTGTCCTATCGCCACGTCTCGCGCTCGATGGCAGCATTCAGCCAGCTCACCTGGAAACCCGCCGCGCTCGACAGCCGGCTCAGCATCACCGGCGGGCTGCGCTATACCGAGGACAAGAAGCATCTGATGCAGACCTCGCCCGTGCCGCCGGCACCGCGCGACCTGACGCGCAAGTTCGACCGGATCAACTGGCTCGCGAACATCTCCTACGACTGGAGCGACGACATCATGACCTATGTCCGCGCCAGCACGGGCTACAAGGCGGGCGGCTTCAACGCGCGCGCCGCCGACAACAACGGTTTCAACCCCGAGGATCTCATCTCCTATGAGGTCGGAATCAAGAGCGAGCTGTTCGATCGGCGCTTGCGGCTCAACCTCGCCGCCTTCCACGCGATCTACGACGATCTGCAGGTGCAGCAGTTCCTCGCCGGAACCGGCGGGGCGGCGAGCACGACGGTCAATGCGGCGAAGGCCACTTATACGGGGATCGAGGGCGAGATTCTGGCGCAGATCGCCGACGGCTTCACCGTCGACGCGTCGTTCGGCTATACCGACCGCAAATATAAGAGATTTACCTTCGTCGACCCGATGACCGGCGTGGCCACCGATATTTCCGATGTCGCTAAGTTCCAATATTCGGCGGCGACCACCGCCAATCTCGGCGCGCAATATGAGGCCGAGCTCGGCAATTTCGGCAAGCTGGTTGCGCGCGCCGACTGGACCTATCGCAGCAAGATCTACTGGCACCCGGTCAACCCGTATAACGAGGAAATTTCCGATGGCGGCGTCGGGTTGCTGAACGCCCGGCTGTCGATTTCCGAGATCGCGGTGGGCGGCGCGCGGGCTTCGATCGCGGTGTGGGGCAAGAATCTGACCAAGGAAGATTATCTGCTCTCGGGGATCGACTTCGGTTCGCTGGGCTTCGCCGGCGTCATGTACGGCGATCCGCGCAGCTTCGGCGTCGAGCTGGGGTTCAAATTCTGACCTGATCTTTCCTCTCTGGGGGCACTCAGGAGCAACTAAGCCGGATACCGCCAAGCGGTATCCGGCCTTCTTTTTTGGTCGAGGGCGAGCCGTGCGACGCGCGCGGGCGATGGCTCAGGAAGCGGTCTTGCGTTCGCGGTGCAGGGCTTCGGCGCGCGCCTTGAGCGCGGCGGCGGTGTCGTCGAAGGCGCGCTTCACCCACGGGCCGCAGAAGCGCATGACGTGAATGCCGTTGGGGCCGAGGAAGGCGTCGGTCGAGTGATAGGCGCATGATTCGTCGCCGAGCGTTTCGATGATCTGGTCGCGCCGCGCGGGATAGGGCCAGGCGTCGTCGTGCGGCAGTTCCCACGACAGCAGCCGTTCGGGTTCGAACGCGCAGACATATTCGCAATTGGGAAAGACCGCATCCGGCTCGGTATAGCTTTGGAGCGTCATATGCACCGGCGCGCCCATTTCGAGCGTCGATTCGGCGGCGATGCAAAAGGGATTCCATTCGCCGTAGCGCGGAAGGTCGATCAATATCTCCCAGACGATCGCGGCGGGAGCGGCGATCTCGACGCGGTCCGAGCGGACGATGGCGTCGGGATCGAGCCAGGTCAGCGTTTCATCGACATTACGCATGATCTGTCCTTTCGATTTTCGGGGTTTCAGCGCGCGAAAGGCCGGATATCGAACTGGCTGGTCGGGATGCAGTCGATCCGGTCGAAATCGATGAAGCGCGCGCAGCTTTCCATCATCAGCCGCTGATTTTCGGCCAGCCGCGCGGGGTCGCCCGCTGCGTCGAAATAGACCGCTTCGTCGGTCAGCGCGGCGGCGGGGAAACATTCCTCGACCATCGCGGCATAGGCGGGGGCGCCGTAGCTCAGCGGGCGTATGATCAGATTCTGGACATATTCGAAGTTGCTTTGCGTATCGACCGCCACCGCCGAATGCTGGCGCTGCCATATGTCGCGCCAGCCATCATGGCTCAGCCGCGGCGGCAGGCCGAGAAACACGATCTGGGAAAAGCCCTCGGTGCGCGCGCCGGGCGCGGGCGGGTGCTGCGTATTGGCGATGATGGTCGATTCGCTGACGAGCCAAGCGGCGTGGCGCGGCGCGGCGTCCGCGATGATGGCATCGACGGCGGCGCGCTCGGGATCGTTGGCGCTCGGCAGCCAGAGCTGGATCACGGCGTCCATCTGCGGGCGCGTCGAGGTCATGCGCGGCGAGCTGCCGGCGCTGACGCTGTCGTCCTGCACATTGACGCGCACCGCATGCGCCAGTCCGCCGAGCCGCGCGGCGATATCGCCGATCAGGCGCGCGTTGAAGCGCGCATATTCCTCGGCGGGGTCTTTCCACAGCGCGTAAATGATCTTTTCCATGGAAGCTCCCTCAGGCTGCGAAGTCGAAGATGGTGACCGGATTGCTGCCGTCCCAGTCGCGCGCGGCGGCGGTTCCGGCGGCGAAACCCTCGCGGATCATCGGCGTCGCCTCGATAAGTTCGAGCAGGATCGCGGGTTCGCCGGGCGCCTCGAAATAGGCGACGCGCGTTGCGCCGCCGCCGCTCTCGGCGCTGAAGACGGGGGCGAGGCCGGCGGCCGCGGCATCGGCCGCGGCGGCGGTGATATCGTCGACCAGCCAGGCGACATGGTGCATCCCCACGCGCACGCGGCCATCGTCGTCATGATAGGGTGAGGGACCGGCGCCGTGCGGCGCGATCAGCTCGATCTGGGTCTCGCCCTGATAGGCCAGCCCGACGTCGATGCGGATCGTGGCGGGCGCGCCGCGATAAAGACCGTCAAGGGTGACGTTGCGATAGACGATCCACGGACCGACGCCCGCAAGGAGGCGCCATTGGTCGATCGCGCGATCGAGATCCTCGGTCAGCCATGCGATCTGGCCGATCGGCCCGTGGCCCGCGATTGTCTGTGTCCTCTCCATCCCCGGTGCCGTCCTTCTTTGTTGTGTTTAAGGCGTCCCCGGCGCCGCCCACGGGTCGGGAAGCCCGGGATCGGTGCTGCGGATGACATGCTTGAGCAGATGCTTGAGCAGCGCGGTCTCATTCTCGTCGAAGGCGCCAAGCGCATCCTCCTCGGCCGCCTTGGCCGCGGCGGCGAGTTCGACGAGCGTGCGGCGGCCGGTGTCGGTCAGCCAGAGCCGGTCGGCCGGATCGGTCCGGACGATGCCGCGCGCCGCGAGCGATGTAATGCGATCGGAACTGATGTGGGCGCCGGTATAGCCGATCACGCCGTCGATCTCGGCCGCCGTGCGCCCGTCGTTGATCCCGAGCACGCTCAGGATGAAATGATCGGTGGCGTCGAGATGATGTTCGCTCAGGCTGTCCCGCATCCGCCCATAGAGCTGGAAATGCGCGCGGCCGAGCAGATAGCCGAGGAAGTCCTCGCCAAAGCTGCCGGCGGGCTGCGCGCCGGGGTCGTAGGCGGTGAGCGTCGCGGCCTTGCGCGCGGCCATCGCATAGCGGCCGCCATGGAACAGCAGCGGCGCGCGGTCTTCATGATCGAAGGCGATCACTTCGCCCACGAAGATGATATGGTCGCCGCCCTCATATTGATAGGCGGTGCGGCACTGGAACCGCGCGGTGCAACCGGTCAGCAGCGGCACGTCGCCTTCGCCGCGTTCGACCTCGACGCCCGCGAATTTATCGGCGCCGCGCTTGGCGAAGCCATTGGAGAGCGCCTCCTGATCGGCGGCGAGGATATGCACCGCGAAATGCGGCGCACCCCGAAAAGCCTCCATGTTCTGCGACGTGCGCGCGAGGCTCCACAGCACCATCGGCGGATCGAGCGAGACCGAGTTGAAGCTGTTCGCGGTCAGCCCGCAATCCACACCCGCATCGTCGCGCGTCGTGACGATCGTCACCCCGGTCGCGAACGCGCCGAGCGCGCCGCGGAAGGCAATGGCATCGGGGTTGGCGGCCATGGTCATCTTGCTCCTCATCCGGCCGCGTTGGGTGGGCGGGTATGACAGGAGACTATCGCCCGGTTCCGGCCGCGCATCGCTCAATTGGACTAGATAACGAGGCTCCGGCCCGCGCGCTGTCAGCCGAGAACGGCGACGCTGCGCAGGATCAGGCGGACGAGGTCGGCCTGCCGGCTGACCCCGGTCTTGCTGAGGATCGTCTTGCAATAGCTGCGCACCGTATTTTCGGTCAGCTCCAGCCTGGCGGCCGCCTCGGCGAGGCTGAGCCCGGTCGCGAGCAGCGCCGCCAGATGCGCTTCGGACGGCGTGAGGTCGAAGATCTGGCTGACCAGTCGTTCGACCGGCTGGTTGTTGTCGAGCCCCGAAACATAGACCACCGCGGCGGGTCCCGCCTCGTTGCTGTAGCGCGAGGGGGTTTCGATCGTGCGCACGAGGACCCCCAGATGCCGATCGATGTCGGCCTCGACGCGCAGTCCCTCGGCGAAGCTGCCGCCGTCGCGCCGCGCCGCGATCGCTTTGCCGATCAGCTGCTGAAGCTGGGCATTGCCCGCCTTGCTCGCGAGCACCAGCCGGTCGTCGGCGGCGCGCACCGCGCTGTTCGATTTGACCAGCGCGCGGCCGGCGCTGTTGGTACGCAGGACGCGGCCCGCGCCGTCGAGGATGAAGGTGCAGAGCGTCAGCCGGTCGAGCGTGTCGATCATCACCTGAAGCTCGGTCTCGTCGCGGCGGATGCGCGAGAAGAGCGCGAGCGACTGTTCGAGATGCGGGCGCAGCGCGAGCAGCACCTGTTTGTCGTCGTCGGTGAAATCGTCTTCGTCGGGGCCGTTGGTCAGGCCGACATTGCCCTCCCACCCGCCGGGTTCGGAGATATACATGCCGAGCTGATATTCGATGCCATAGGGCTGCAAAATCTCGCGATAGAAGCGATTGGCGCGAAGATCGTCGGGCGAAATCACCTCGCTCAGCCGGTAGATGTCCCCAGTCTTGGTCAAGGCGTTGCGCAGGGGGTCGAGATCGCCGAGTTCGGCATGGACCGCATGAATGCGGCGCGCTTCGCGCTCGTCGATCATAGGGGGCGGTCCCCAGATGATCAGCGGCGGCGTGCCCTGGCGGCTGAGGCGCAGCGTGATCGCGGCGCTGGCGCAGCGCATCCGCCGGCTCAGCGCTTCGAGGAAGCCCAGCCATGGCGTCGCTTCGAGCGGCCCGCGATAAAGCAGGGTCACCAGTTCGTCGACGTCGGCCAGAGGTTTTCCGATCCGCATTCCGGCTTTTGCTTCCTGTTCGCGTCCCTGCACTGATATTAGGAGAGTCGGCCCCCGGTCGGCAATGAACCGTCCGGGCCGGGGCGGCAAGGGGGGGCGATCCGATCATGCTCCCCCCGAATAGGGGTTGTCGCCGTCCCGCCCGCGCGTAACGCAGCGAGGAGCAATCGACCGGGGCGGATGGACGGTGTCCATGAGCACCCGGCGCAGGAGATGATCTGCCGTGGCCGACGCGAAGTTCACGATACCCCACAGGATATTCGCCGCCGCCCGCACGCATGGCGACGCCGTCGCGATCCGGGGCGAGGACGGAACCGAGGTCCGGTATCGCGACCTCGAACCGCTGGCGCGCGCGGCCGCCAAGGGTTTTATCGCGGCGGGGGTCGCCCAAGGGGACCGGATCGCAATCTGGGCGCCCAATGCGACGGGCTGGATCATCGCCGCCCTCGGCGCGCAGGCGGCGGGCGCCGCGATCGTGCCGCTCAACACGCGGCTGAAAGGGCGCGAGGCGGGCTATATCCTGCGCACCAGCGGCGCCAGGCTGCTGTTCACTGTGTCCGATTTTCTCGGCACCGCCTATCCGCAATTGCTCGCGGGCGAGGATCTGCCCGATCTGCGCGGCATCGTGCTGATCAAGGGCGAGGAGGGCGGCGCGCCCTGGCAGGTCTTCCTCGATCGCGGCTCCGCGCTTTCGGATGCCGCGGTCGACGCGCGCCTGGATGCGCTGGGCGAGGATCAGGTCTGCGACATCCTCTTCACCTCGGGCACCACGGGCAACCCCAAGGGCGCGGTGACGACGCACGGCCAGAATGTCCGGCTCTATCTCGCCTATGGCGAAACGCTGACCTATGGGCCCGGCGACAATTTCCTGATCATCAATCCCTTTTTCCACAGCTTCGGCTACAAGGCGGGCTGGCTGGTCGCGCTGATGCGCGGGGTGACCGTATTACCCCATGCGGTGTTTCAGACCGAGCGGGTGTTCGAACGGATCGAGCGCGAGCGCGTCACATTGCTCCCCGGGCCGCCAACCATCTATCAGAGCCTGCTCGCCGGGCCTTATGAGACGTTCGACATTTCGTCGCTGCGCGTCGCGATCACCGGCGCGGCGTCGGTGCCGGTGACGCTGATCGAGGAGATGCGCAGCAAGCTCGGCATCGATGTCGTGCTCACCGCCTATGGCCTGACCGAAACCTGCGGTGTTGTGACGATGTGCGGCGCGGGCGATGACGCCGCGACGATCGCCAACACCGCCGGCCGGCCGCTGGGCGGGATCGAGGTCAGGCTGGTCGACGAGGTGGGCAAGGCAGTGGCGGAAGGCGAAGCGGGCGAACTGCTCGTGCGCGGGCCCAATGTGATGCGCGGCTATTTCAACGATCCGGCGGCGACCGCGGCGGCGATCGACGGCGAAGGCTGGCTGCGCACCGGCGACATCGCGGTGCAGGACGCGCGCGGCAATGTGAAGATCACCGACCGTGCGAAGGACATCTTCATCGTCGGCGGCTTCAACGCTTATCCGGCGGAGATCGAGGGGCTGCTCGCGGCGTACCCCGCGGTGATGCAGTCGGCGGTGATCGGCGTACCCGACGAACGGCTGGGCGAAGTGCCGATGGCCTTCGTCGTGCTGCGCCCCGGCGCGAGCGCGACGCCCGAGGAGGTCATCTCCTGGTGCCGCGAGAATATGGCGAATTACAAGGTGCCTCGGCGGGTGGAGATTGTCGATGCGCTGCCGATGAACGCGGCGGGCAAGGTGCAGAAGTTTCTTTTGCGGGGATGAAGGGTTTCGGCCGGAAGTTGCCTCTCTTTCATCGTCACCCCGGACTTGATCCGGGGTCCACAGCTACCGTCGCCCTAATGGATCCCGGATCAAGTCCGGGATGACGAAAAAGGTAAGCGACACCTCCACACCCGAAAACCGCCCTTGTTACGTCTCCGGATAAAAGCGGCTGATCGTATCGACGACGCAGGCGGGTTTCGCTTCGCCGTCGATCTCCACCGTCACGTGAACCACCGCCTGGACGCCGCCCTTGGCTTCCTCGGCCTTGACCAGCTCGCCGCGCCCCCGGATTCGGCTGCCCGCGGGGACGGGGCTGAGGAAGCGCAGACTGTCGGTGCCGATGTTGACGCCCATCGCAACGCCGCGCACCTCGACCAGCTCGGGCAGGAAGCGGTTGACGAGGCTCATCGTGAGGTAACCGTGTGCGATCGTGCGCCCGAAGGGGCCGTCCTTCGCGCGCTCGGGGTCGACATGAATCCACTGGTGATCGTCGGTCGCCTGCGCGAACAGGTCGATGCGATCCTGCTCGATCGTCACCCACTCGCTCGGACCGAATTGCTCGCCCACTGCCGCGAGCAGCGCCGCGGGGGTGTCGAAGACGCGGGCGCTCATGCCTGCTGGCTCGACACCGACACGACTTCGCCGGCCATGTAGGAGGAGAGGTCGCTCGCGAGGAAGAGCATGACGTTCGCGACCTCCCATGGCTCGGCATAGCGGCCGAAGGCCTCTTTCTCGGTCAGCTCCTCGAGCAGGCCCGGCGGGGTGACCTTCGACAGCGAGGCGTGCATCGCGAGGCTCGGCGACACGGCATTGATGCGGACGCCTTGCTCGGCCGCCTCGAGCGCCGAGCAGCGCGTGAAGGCCATCACGCCAGCCTTCGCCGCGGCATAATGCGCCTGCAATTTCTGCGCGCGCCAGCCGAGCACCGAGGCGTTGTTGACGATCGCGCCCTTCTGGCGTTCGTACATATGCGGCAGGATCGCGCGCGTCATGCGGAAGACGCTGGTGAGCGTGACGTCGAGCACCTTGTGCCACTGATCGTCGGTCATCTCGACGACGGGCGCGGCGCCGCCGAGCCCGGCGTTGTTGATCAGCACGTCGACATGCCCCATCGCGCCGATCGCGCCCGAAACGAGCGCCTGTACCTGCGCCTCGTCGGTGACGTCGCAGACGCGCGTGCCGGGACGCGCGAAGCCGAGGCCTTCGATCCGGTCGGCGGTCTCGCCGAGGCGCCGCTCGTGCATGTCGGAGAGGAAGAGCGACGCGCCTTCCTCCGCCGCGCGCTGCGCGACCGCGCCGCCGATGCCGCTGCCCGCGGCGGCGGTGATCAGCACGGTCTTGCCTTTCAGAAGGCCGGTCGGGGTCGGATATTCGGGGGCCGGTCGTGCCACGCTTCGTTCCTTTATTTGAGGTCGCCGCGCGGCTCGCGCGGGAGGCCGAGCGCGCGCTCGGCGATGATGTTGCGCTGAATCTCGTTCGTGCCGCCGTAAATCGTGTCGGCGCGGCTGTAGAGATAGAGGTTGGGGAGCGCGGGGAAGGCATAGTCGCGGCCCGCTGTGGTTTCGCCTGCCGGGCCGAGCACGTCCATCGCCAGCTCGCCGAGGTCGCGTCGCCACGTCGCCCACTGGATCTTGTAGGTGAGCGCCGACGCGTCGAGCTTGCCCCCCTCCGCATCGGTGAGCATGCGGAGCGCGCCATAGCGCATCAGCCGGAGGCCGATTTCGGCCTTCGCGATGCGTTGGCGGATCAGCGGGTTCTTCGCCTCGCCATTGGCGCGGGCGGCAACGATCACTGCGTCGAGTTCGTTGCGGAAGCCCATCTGCTGCGCGAGCGTCGAGACGCCGCGCTCGAAGCCCAGCAGTCCCATCGCGACTTTCCAGCCATCGCCGGGCGCGCCGAGGATATTCGCGGCACCGGTGCGCGCGCCGTCGAAGAAGGTTTCGTTGAACTCGGCCTCACCGGTGATCTGGTGGATCGGGCGGACGGTGACGCCGCTCTGGTCGACGGGGACGAGCAGGAAGGAAAGGCCTTTGGGGCCCTTCGATCCCTCCTCGCTGCGCGCGATCACGAAAATCCAGTCGGAAAATTGCGCGAGGCTGGTCCAGACCTTCTGCCCCTCGATCACCCAGTCTTCGCCCTCGCGCCATGCGCGCGTGCGGACATTGGCGAGATCGGAGCCGGCCCCCGGTTCGGAATAGCCCTGGCACCAGATTTCCTCGCCGCGCGCGATCGGCGGCAGGAAGCGCGCCTTTTGCGCGTCGGTGCCGAAGGCGAGGATGGTGGGGCCGGCAAGTTCGATGCCGATATGGTTGAGCCGCGGCGGAGCGCCGGCGCGCGCATATTCCTCGGCGAAGATCACCTGCTCGGCGAGCGTCGCGTCGCGGCCTCCATAGTCGCGGGGCCAGCCGACGCAGCTCCATCCCGCCTCGCCGAGCCGCTTTTCCCAGTCGCGGCGGCGTTCGGGGCTCTCGGTCAGGCTCGTGAGCCCGCGCACGTCGGCGAAAGGCCCGCCGAGTTCGGCCGAAAGCCATGCGGCCGCTTCGGCGCGAAAAGCTTCCTCTTCAGGAGAAAAACCCAGCTTCATGCGGCCTGATCCAATCCGGCGAGCGCGGCGATCCGCTCGCGGTGCCAGTCGGGAGTGCCGAGCAGGTTCGCGTTGCTGCGCGCGCGCTTGAAATAGAGATGCGCGTCATGCTCCCAGGTGAAGCCGATGCCGCCATGGAGCTGGATCATCTCTCCCGCGCAGAGCGAATAGGTGTCGCAGGCAAAGGCCTTGGCGGCATGGACCGCGAACGCTGCCTCCTCCGATCCCTCGTCGATTGCGCATGCCGCCCAATAAAGCGCCGAGCGCGCCTGCTCGACCGCGACCATCATGTCGGCGAGACGGTGCTTGATCGCTTGGAAGCTGCCGATCGCGCGGCCGAACTGGATGCGTTCCTTTGCATAGGCGACCGTGTGGTCGAGGCACGCCTGCGCGCCGCCGAGCGCGTCGGCGGCGATGGCGAGCGCGCCAGTTGCGTGCGCTGCCGCCAGCGCCGCCGCGGGATCGGCGAGCGGTTCGGCCGCGACGCCGCCGAAATCGAGCCGCGCATAGGGGCGCGTCTGGTCCATGCTGGTGCGCGGGGTGATGGTGAGCCCGGGCGCGTCGCGCTCGACGATCACCGCGCCGCCCTCGACCGCGACGATGAACAGATCGGCGCGCGCGCCGTGCGGGACGTGCAGCGCGGCGCCGGTAAGCGTGCCGTCGCTCGATGTTGTGCCCGGCGCAGCCTCGGCGAAACTTGCCACCAGCTCGCCCGCGGCGAGGCGGGGGAGGAGGCGCGCTTTCTGTTCGGAACTGCCACCGGCGAGGATCGCGGGGATGGCGAGGCCGACGCTCGCGAGTAAAGGCAGCGCGGCGACGTGCCGCCCCGCCGCTTCGGCGAGGATCGCGAGTTCGACCATGCCGAGCCCGACGCCGCCCTCGGCCTCGGGGATTGCGACCCCGGCGAGACCGAGTTCGGCGGTGAAGGCCCGCCACAGCGCCTCGTCGGCGCCCGTGCCAGCCATCGCGGCGCGGGTGCGCTCGCTCGTCGCCTGCTCGGCGAAGAACGCCTTCGCCGTTTCGGCGATCATCGCCTGTTCGTCGGTGAAGGCGAAATGCATCTCAGCTGCCCCAGACCTTGCGCGGTTCGCGCCGTTCGGACAGCAGCTTGTCGACCGCGCCGCCGACGTCGACGGGGTTCCATTTTGCCTGACGGTCGACCGTCGGGCCGAGCTTCCAGCCGTCCTCGATCGTAATGCGTCCGCCTTCGAGTTCGAAGACGCAGCCGGTGACATGCTTCGATTGTTCGGAGCCGAGCCACACCACGGTCGGCGCGATATTATCGGGGTCCTGCGCGTCGAACCCGGTTTCGACCGCCGCCATCTTGTCGGCGAAGGCCTGCTCGGTCATCCGCGTACGCGCCGCCGGAGCAAGCGCGTTGGCGGTGATGCCGTAACGGCCAAGCTCGGCCGCCTGCACCAAAGTCAGCGCCGCGATCCCGCCCTTCGCGGTCGAATAGGCCGCCTGCGCGATCGACCCTTGCAAGCCCGCACCGCTCGTCGTGTTGATGATGCGCGCGTCGACAGGGCTGCCTGCTTTCTGCTGCGCGCGCCAATAGTCGACCGCATGGCGGGCGACGCAGAAATGACCGCGCAGATGGACGTGCATCGTGGCGTCCCATTCTTCGGGGGTCGCGGAGACGAACATGCGGTCGCGCACGATGCCGGCATTATTGACGACGACATGCAGGTCGCCGAATTCCGCGACCGCGGCATCGACGATGCGCTTCGCCGCATCCCAGTCGGTGATGTCCTCATAATTGGCGATGGCGTTGCCGCCCGCCGCCTTGATCTCGGCGACGACGCCGTCGGCTGCCGACGTATCGCGGCCTTCGCCCGACAGGCTCGTACCGATGTCATTGACGACGACATTGGCGCCCTCGGCGGCGAAGGCGAGCGCATAGGAGCGCCCGAGCCCGCGCGCAGCGCCGGTGATGATGACGGTCCGTCCGTCGCAGATGCCCATGTCGCTTACAGCCTTTCGATGATGGTGACGTTCGCCTGGCCGCCGCCTTCGCACATCGTCTGGAGGCCATAGCGACCGCCGGTGCGTTCGAGCGCGCCGAGCAGGGTGGTCATCAGGCGCGCGCCCGTCGCACCGATCGGATGGCCGAGCGCGATCGCGCCGCCCTGCACATTGACCTTCTCGTGCGGGACGCCGAGTTCCTGCATCCACGCCATCGGGATGCTGGCGAAGGCCTCGTTGCATTCGAACAGGTCGATGTCGCCCACCGTCATGCCGGCCTTTTCGAGCGCATATTTCGTCGCAGGGATCGGGCCGGTGAGCATCCATACCGGATTGTCGGCGCGCACCGACAGATGATGGATGCGCGCGCGAGGTTTCAGGCCGTGCGCCTTCACCGCCGCCTCGCTGGCGATCAGCAGCGCCGCGGCGCCGTCGCAATTCTGGCTGGCGATGCCTGCGGTGATCACGCCGCCCTCGTTGACGGTGCGGAGTGTCGCGAGCCCTTCGGGGGTCGTCTGGGGGCGGACGGTCTCGTCCTGCTCCAGCCCTTCGAGCGGCGCGATCTCGGCCTTGAACCAGCCGTTATCGATCGCGGCCTGCGCGCGGCGGTGCGATTCGGTGGCGAAGGCCTCCATCGCTTCGCGGCTGATCTGCCACTTGCCCGCGATCATCTCGGCCGATTTGATCTGGTTGATTTCCTCGGTGCCGTAGCGGGCGTTCCAGCCCTTCGAGCCGATGAAGGGGCTGTCGAAGCCATAGGCCTGTCCCGCATACATGGCGGCTGAGATCGGGATCGCGTTCATCGCCTGGCTGCCGCCCGCGACGACGAGGTCCTGCGTGCCGCTCATCACGCCCTGCGCCGCGAAATGCACCGCCTGCTGCGACGATCCGCACTGGCGGTCGATCGTCGTGCCGGGGACATGTTCGGGCAGGCCGGCAACGAGCCACGCGGTGCGGCCGATGTCGCCCGCCTGCGGCCCGATCGTGTCGCAGCAGCCCCAGACGACATCGTCGACCAGCCCTGCGTCGATGCCGGTGCGCTGGACCAGCGCCCTGATCGGGTGCGCGGCGAGGTCGGCGGGGTGGACGGCGGCGAGGCTGCCCTTCTTGCGCCCGATCGGGGTGCGGACGGCGTCGATGATATAGGCTTCAGCCATGTTCTTATCCTTTATGCGAAGCTGTGGCCGGGGCCGATCGGCAGCCCGCCGCCGATGACGGCGGCGTCGATGCGCGCGAAGTGGAAAGCGCGGTCGCCCCATGCGCCGGACAGCGCCCAGGCGCGCTTCATCCAGAAATGCAGGTCGACTTCATAGGTATAGCCCATTGCGCCGTGCGTCTGGATCGCGGTCTCGCTCATCGCCCACGCCGCGTCGGCGGCGGCGAGCTTGGCGTGGCTGACATGGACGGGGGCGCTGGCCGATCCTTCGGCGAGTGCTCCCGCGGCGCGCTGGATCACCGGCTTGGCGAACTCGATCTTGACCACCGCGGTCGCGAGGTGATGCTTGACCGCCTGAAAGCTGCCGATCGGCTGGCCGAACTGGCTGCGGTTCTTCGCATAATCGGTCGCCTGTTCGAGCATCGCATCGGCGACGCCGACAAGCTGCGCGGCGACAATCAGCGCGGCATGGTCGAGCAGCGCGTCGGCCGAGCCGACTTCGACTCCGGAAGGCGGGATGGGCGCATAAAGGCGGCGGAGCGGATCGACGCTGTCGAGGAGGTCGGCGCCGCCGCTATGCTCGGCGAGCAGCAGCGCGCCATCCTTTGCCGACAGGAGATGGCTTGCGTCCTCGAGGTCGGCGACCCACGGGTTGACGGGGTGTTGAAGCGCAATCTTCGCTTCACCGCTGGCGATGGCCGCGAGCAGCGCGTCCTGCCCGCCCGCCTTGGCGAGCAGCGGCGCGGCGACGAGCGCGGTGTCGGCGAGCGGTTCGGCGACGCCGGCGCGGCCGAGTTCGGCGGCGATCAGCACCGCATCGAGCAACGACAGGCCGAGCCCGCCATCGGCCTCGGGAACGAGCAGGCCGGGCAGGCCCATGTCGGTCAGGCCTTGCCAGACGTCGGCCGAGCGGCGGCTGTCGCTGGCATCGAGCGCGCGGAGCAGTTCGGGCGCGTGAACGCCCGCCAGATAGTCGCGCACGCCCTGCGTCAACGTCGCCTGATCTTCGGTGATCGTGAAATCCATGGGGCCCGCTTATCTCGGCAGGCCGAGCAGCCGCTCGGCGATGATGTTGCGCTGGATCTCGTTCGACCCGGCGTAGATCGGACCCGAGAGCGAGAAGATATAGCCTTCGAGCCAGCTATTGAGCGCGCCGCCGTCGAGATGGCGAAGCTCGGCCGACGCGCCCAAGAGCTGCATCGCGGTGCGGTGCGCGGCGCGGTCGAGTTCGGACCAGAAAATCTTGTTGAGGCTCGCCTCGGCGCCGATATGTCCGCCCGCCATGATCTTCGAGGCGACGGCATAGGTGTTATAGGCATAGGCCTGCGCGTCCATCCACGCTTGGCAAACCTGCTCGCGCGCGGCGGGCGCGGCCTTTGCTTCATGTTGGCGGAACAGTTTGACGAGGCGCTCGGCGGCGGCCTGAAAGCGCGCGGGCGAGCGTAGCATCAGCCCGCGCTCGAACCCCGCGGTCGCCATCGCGACGTTCCAGCCTTCGCCTTCGCCCGCGATGCGGTTGTGGGCCGGCACGCGCACTTCGTCGAAGAACAGCTCGGCGAAGCCGGGGTCGCCGTGAAGCTGGCGGATCGGACGGCGCGTGACGCCGGTGGCGTTCAAATCGAACAGGATGAAGCTCAGCCCCTTGTGCCGCTTCGATTCGGGGTCGGTGCGGAACAGGCCGAAACCCCAGTCGGCGAAGCTCGCGCGGCTCGACCAGGTTTTCTGGCCGGTGATGACATAATGGTCGCCGTCACGGATCGCCTTCGACGTGATCGCCGCCATGTCCGAGCCCGCATTGGGTTCGGACCACGCCTGCGCCCAGATGACTTCGCCCCTCGCCATCGGGGTCAGGAAGCGCGCTTTCTGTTCGTCGGTGCCGAATTCCATGACGGTCGGGCCGAGCAGGAAGATGCCGTTCTGGTTGACGCGCAGGGGCGCCCCGGCGCGATAATATTCCTCTTCGAAGATCAGCCACTGGATCAGGTCGAGCCCGCGCCCGCCATAGGCCTCGGGCCATGTCACCATGCCCCAATTGCCGCTCGCGAGCTTGCGCTCCCATTCGACATGCTGGTGATAGCCGTCCTCGCGCTCGAGCGTCACGAGCGGGTCCTTGGGGACGTTCGCTTCCATCCACGCGCGCACTTCGGCGCGGAAATCCTGTTGTTCGGTTGTGTAGGCGAGATCCATCAGAATTCGGCCGCCTTGCCCGTCTCGACAAAGGCGTCGCGCGATTTCTGGCTGTCCTCGTGCATATACATTTCGAGCGTGAAGCCCTGTTCCCAGCGATAGCCGCGATCGACGTCGCGCGCTTCGAGCCCGTTCAGCGCTTCCTTCGCGATCACCAGCGCCTTGCGCGACTTGCCCGCGATAACGGCCGCAAAGGCGCGCGCTTCGTCGACGAGCTGCTCGCGCGGCACGACTTGCTCGACTGCGCCGAGCCGATAGGCCTCCTCGACGGGGATGTTGCCGCCGGTGAAGAAGGCGGCGCGGACCTTGTGCAGCGGCAGCATGCGCGAGAGGTGCGAGGCGCCGCCCATCGCGCCGCGATCGACCTCGGGCAGCGAGAAATAAGCGTCGTCTGCGGCGATGATCGTGTCGCTCGCGCCGCAGATGCCGATGCCGCCGCCGATCACGAATTTATGGACCGCGACGACGACGGGAACTTCGCAATCGCGAACCGCCTTGAAGGTCAGGTAATTGCCGCGGTTGAGCAAAGTGATGCGCTCGGGATGCGCTTGCATTTCCTTGATGTCGACGCCGCCGCAGAAGCCGCGCGCGCTTTCGGCGGCGCGGATCAGCACGACATTGACCTCGGGATTGGCGCCCGCCTCGCTAATGATCGCGGGCAGGCTGTTCCACGTTTCGCTGTCGAACGCGTTGACCGGCGGGACGTCGAACACGATCTCGGCGATGCGGTCCTTGATTTCGGTATGGATCGGCATGGGTCAGACCCCTGTTGGCGAAGAAGAGGAGAGGGCGGCGAGGCGTGCGTGTGCGTCGCGTTCGATGCCGCCAAGAAGCTCGGCGCAGCTTGGCAGATCGTCGAGACGCCCGGCGACGAGGCCCGTCGCCATCAGCCCGTGATCGGGGTCGCCCTCGACCACCGCCCTCTGGATCAGCATCGGCGCCGAGGCGGCCATCATCGCTTGCGGCAAGGTGAGTCCGCCGTGGCTAGTCATGCCCTTTGCGGCGCGGAACAGCTCACCGAACGAAGCGCCCGTCTGGCGCTTCATCTGAAGCCCGCTCTCGACCGCGCGGCGCCAGATGCCGAGGCCGGTCGAACGCTCGATGCGGTCGAGCAGCGCGTTTTTGATCATCCGCTGCGGCATGCCGTCGACCTTCGTCGACACGAGAATATCGTCGGTGCCCGCCTTGACATAACGCGCCTTGGTGAGGTCGGGGATCGGGCTTTCGCGCGTCATCAGGAAGCGCGTGCCCATCGCGATGCCGACCGCGCCGAACGCCAGCGCCGCAGCGAGCCCGCGCCCGTCGCCGAAGCCACCCGCTGCGATCACCGGCACCTTCACTGCGTCGAGCACCTGCGGGAGCAGGATCGTCGAGGCGACCGAGCCGGTATGACCGCCGCCTTCGCCGCCCTGCACCGTCACCATGTCGACGCCGAGCTGCACCATCTTCTGCGCATGTTTGACCGCGCCGACGGTCGGCACGCAGAGGATGCCCGCATCCTTGAAGCGCCCGATCATCTTCGCATCGGGCCCCCGCCCGAAGCTGACTGCGCGCACCTGGTCGCGGTGCTTCAGGATGATCTCGACGATCTCCGCAGCGCCCGGCTGAAACATATGGAAATTGACGCCGAAGGGTTGCTTCGTGCCCGCCTTGACCGCGAGGATCGCGGCTTCGAGTTCGGCGGGCTGCATCACCGCGCCCGCGAGGAAGCCAAAGGCGCCCGCCTCGCTCGACGCGATCACCAGCCCCGGCGTCGCGATCCAGCCCATCGCGGTCTGGATCACCGGCAGCTGGCAGCCGAGCCGCTCGGTGAGCAAGGTGGCGAGCGGGTCGGCCATCAGCCTTCCCCCTGATCCTTTTGGCCGACGTCCTTCTTGTTCGCCGCGGCCATCTTCTTGCCGTCGAAGCCAGCGATATAGTCGCCCTTTACGAGGCTGTTGTTGGCGTGGGCGAAATGATGATAGCCGAACGCCGCGTCGATCCCGGCATTCTTGCCCGCCAGCGTCTCCATATGGTTGCACGCCTGCTTCGCGAGCTGCAGCGCGAGGCGCGGCTGCGTCGCGATCCGCTCGGCGACGCGCTTGACCTCATCGGCGAGGTCGGCGCGCGGCACGACGCGGTTGACCATCCCGGCTTCGCGCGCCCGCTCGGCGCTCATCCGTTCGCCGAGGAACAGGAATTCCTTTGCCAGCCGGACATTGAGTTCATGGCAATGAGCGAAATATTCGAGCCCCGGAAAGCCCATCTGGAGTACCGGGTCCTGAAAGAAGGCGTCGTCGGAGGCGATGATCAGGTCGCACACCCAGGCGAGCATCAGCCCGCCGGCGATGCAGCCGCCATGGACCTGCGCGATCGTGGGCTTGGGAATGTCCCGCCACCTTTTGCACATGCCCAGATATTGTTCATGCTCGCGGGCATAGGCCTTTTCGGCGCCCGCCTTGGTCGAGTGATCGTACCACATCAGCCGGCGGTCGACGCGAGAGTGAAAGTCGCGACCCGGCGTGCCGATGTCGTGCCCGGCGCTGAAATGCTTGGCGTCCGATTTCAGGACGATGACCTTGACCGCATCGTCGTCGACCGCGCGGAAGAGGGCGTCGTCGAGCGCATAGGTCATCTGGCTGTTCTGGACATTGTGATATTGCGGGCGGTTGAGCGTCACCCACGCAATGCCGTCTGCCGCCTCGTAGAGGACCGGCGTATCGGTCTCGTAAACCGGCGCTTCGTCGACCGGCGGGACCAGCCCGTCATTCTGCTCGCTCATCGCTCAGCTCCTCTTGCCCGCAGGGTTGTCCTTGAGCACGCCCGCGCGCAGATTGTGCGGGTCGAGCCGCGCGATGATCGCGAGCTGCTCGGTGGTCGGGGCGGGGGTGGTCTTGATCTCGGCCGCGTCTTCGAGCGCGAAGCCGGTCGCGTTCTGCACTTCGTCGAAAGTGACGCCGGGGTGCAGCATCACGACGCGGATGGCATTATCGGTGCCGCCGAAATCCATCACGCACAGGTCGGTGACGATCAGCCGCAGGTCGACGCGGCTGAAATTGACGCCCGGCGTGCGACGCGCCGGATTATAGCCGACGCTCGACACCATATCGACCTCGCCCTCGACGAAGACGCGCTTCGAATGGGCGGGAATGAACATCGAATTGATATGGCAGATGCTGTTGCCCGGAAAGCCGCGCGCGCCGAGCATCTGCACCTTCGGCTGGTCATAGGTGCCGCCAAGGTAGGAAATATTCGTCTGCCCGAAGCGGTCGATCTGGCTGGGCGTCACCATCGCGTGGCGCTTGCCGGGCCACACCGCGGCATCGAAGAAGCGCGAGAAGGGCAGGTAACCCGCCGCCTTGCGGTCATCATAGCCGCGCGGGCCGAGCGGAACCGGATCCTCGACCAGATACGCCTCACCATCGGTCATCATCAGCTCGGGGGTGTGCGTCAGCTTGGCGAGCGAGGCGGCGAGGCGCGGCGCGGGGCCGATGCCTGTCGCGACGAGCTCGCCATTGCCGCGCCATGCCTCGGACGCGGCAACGATAAGCTGTTCGCAGAAGGTGAAATCGGGTGCGGTGGTCATGGTGTCGGCCGCCTCAGAAAATGGGAAGGGGGAGGGCGGTGACGGCATCCCTGCCGCCGACGCGGTCGAGATAGCCCGCCTCGTCGGCGCCGATCGTGTCGGCGAAATAGGCATCCCAGCCGCCGTCCTCGCGCGCGCTCGCGGCGTAGGATTTGAGATGCTTCATGTCCCAGCCGTACGACGGCGGCATCGAGGTCGGGTGCGCACCAAGCGGGGCTTCGACCACCCCGTGGATGAAGCAGCGCTCGACGATGTTGGCGCGTGCGTCCTCGGGATAGCTGTGGTCCATGCGGTCGACGATCTCTTCGGCCGAAACGAAGGTCTTGTCCGCGGCGCGGGCGAACCATTCGTCATAATAGGTGTCGGGGCCGAGTGCCTGGATGTTGCCGAGCTTGTCGGCGCGGTGGACGTGGAGCAGCGCGGCATCGAGCCGCAGCGCGGGCATGGCGAGCAGCACTTCGCCGTCGTCATACGGCGACTGCACGGTCTTGAACCCGCCGTGCGTCATGATGTCGGTGCCGAGCCCGACATGCGTCGGCAGGAAGGGCAGGCGGAACGCCGCGGCCTTGAGCCCCCATTGCAGCATGCCTTCGTCGAGTTCGAGGATGTCGAGCGTCCTAGCCTCACGCGCCTTGCGGAAATAGGGCTCGAGCGGGATCGCGTCCATCGAGACGAAGCCGAAGATCAGCTTCTTCACCTTGCCGGCGGCGCAGAGCATGCCGACCTCGGGGCCGCCATAGGCGACGATGGTCAGGTCCTTGAGATCCGAGCGCAGGATCGCGCGGACGAGCGCCATCGGCTTGCGGCGCGGCCCCCAGCCGCCGATTCCGACCGTCATCCCGCTTTTCAGCGAAGCGACGAACTGCTCGATGGTCAATTGCTTGTTCAATCCACTCTCCAGCACTCATGCGGCGAACCCGCGCGCCTCCGCCATTGCCTGAAGCGATTAGGGACTGTGGCGGCGGGTTCGATACCGCCATATGGGGGGAGACTTTCGCCGGGCCGGAGCGGAGAGGTTGGCCCAATGATGGAGGCAGATATGGCGGACGGAAATCGGCGCGTGGCGCTCGTTACGGGCGGCGGCAAGGGCATCGGCCGCGCGATTGCCGAGCGCCTGCTCGCCGACGGTTTCGACGTCGTGATTTGCGGACGCAATGCGCCAACCGAGCTACCTTCGCACGAGGGGCACGCTGCCGAATTCGAGGCCTGCGACGTGCGCGACGCCGACGCGGTGCAGGCGATGGTCGAGCGCATCTTCGCGCGCCACGGCCGGCTCGACCTTGTCGTCAACAATGCCGGCGGCTCGCCCGAGGCCGATGCCGCGACCGCGTCGTCGCGCTTCTCAGAACGCGTCCTCGCGCTGAACCTGCTGGGACCGCTGCACGTCGCGCAGGCGGCGAACCGGATCATGCAGGCGCAGGCCGAAGGCGGCGCCATCGTCAACATCGCCAGCGTGTCGGGGGTGCGCCCCTCGCCGGGAACCGCAGTCTATGGTGCGGCGAAGGCGGGCCTTCTCAGCCTGACCGAATCACTCGCGATGGAATGGGGACCGAAGGTCCGCGTCAACGCGGTCGTCGTCGGACTCGTCGCGACCGAAGCGGCGGCCGATCACTATGGCGGCGAAGAGGGCATGAAACGCATCGATGCAATGCTGCCGCTCGGCCGCATGGCGCAGGGCGCCGACATCGCGGGGGTGGTAAGTTTCCTCGCCTCGGACGACGCCGCCTATGTCAGCGGCGCGCGGATCGCGGTGCATGGCGGCGGCGAGCGTCCGGCGTTTCTCGACCTCGCGCGAAAGGCCTGAGCCCCATGATCGGCAGACGAATGCGCTATTCGGCGCTGGCCGCCCTATCGCTGGCATCGGCGGCGGGGGCGCGGGACCGGACGGTGCTGCCCGCGCCCGAACAGCCCTTTGCGGGCACGATCGGCGAGACGTGGAAGGATTCGAAACCCGCGAGGCCGAAGCGGGTCCAGGCTCCGGCGGGCGCCCCGAATGTGCTGTTGATCCTGACCGACGACGTCGGTTTTGCCGCCGCCAGCACCTTCGGCGGACCGGTGCCCACGCCCAATCTCGATCGCCTCGCGCGGCGCGGGCTATTGTACAACCACTTTCACACGACCGCGATGTGTTCGCCGACCCGCGCGGCGCTGCTCACCGGGCGCAACCACCACGCTGTTTCGACCGGGCTGATCACCGACCTTACCACCGGCTATCCGGGCTATTGGGCCGAAATGCCGCGCTCGGCCGCGACGGTCGCCGAAGTGCTGCGCCTCAACGGCTGGAACACCGGCTTTTTCGGCAAGCACCATAATGTTCCGGGCGGGCAGACATCGGCCGCCGGGCCGTTCGACCTGTGGCCGACGGGGCTGGGCTTCGAATATTTCTATGGCTTCATCGGCGGCGACACCAACCAGTGGCGCCCCAACCTCTATCGCGGCATCTCGCCCGTCGAACGCCGTCACCATCCCGAAACGACGCTCGACGCCGACCTCGCCACCGACCTGATCCACTGGCTGCATAACCAGCAGGCGGCGGCGCCCGAAAAACCCTTCTTCGCCTATCTCGCGCCGGGCAGCGCGCACGCGCCGCACCAGGCGCCCGCCGACTGGATCGCGAAGTTCAAGGGCCGGTTCGACGCCGGCTGGGATGCCCTGCGCGAGCAAAGCGTCGCGCGGCAAAAGGCGCTGCGGCTCGTTCCGGCCGACACGATGCTCACGCCGCGCCCCGCCGCCATCCCCGCTTGGGATGCGCTGTCGGACGACGAGCGCCGCGTCCATGCGCGGATGATGGAGGTGTTCGCGGGCATGCTCGCCTATCAGGACGCCGAGATCGGCCGCGTTCTCGACGAACTCGACCGCATGGGCGAAAGCGATAATACGCTGGTTCTGTTCATCGAAGGCGACAATGGCGCGAGCGCCGAGGGCGGCCCCGCCGGCGACAGCAACGAAATCGGCAAACTCGCCAACAATGTGCCCGAGGATACCGGCTGGCTGCTTCGGGCGATGCCCGACATGGGCGGCCCGGACAGCTATCAGATATTCTCGGCGGGCTGGGCTTGGGCGACCAACGCGCCCTTCCCGTGGACCAAGCAGGTCGCGTCGCATCTGGGCGGCATCCGCAACGGGCTGGTCGTCTCCTGGCCCAAGGGGATCGCGGCGCGCGGTGTTCGCAGCCAGTTCACCCATGTCGCCGACATCATGCCGACGATCCTCGAGGCGGCCGGCCTGCCGCTGCCCACGCGTGTCAACGGCGCGGACCAGCAGCGCGTCGATGGCGTCAGCATGGTCTACAGCTTCGCGGACGCCGCCGCACCCGAACGCCATCGCACCCAATATTTCGAGCTGCTCGGCAATCGCGGCATTTATGCCGACGGCTGGTTCGCCAACACGACGCCCAAGCGCGCGCCTTGGGATCCACGTCCGGTGGAGGGTTTGCCGACGGATTATGATTGGGAATTATACGACCTCAGAAAGGATTTCAGCCAGTCGCGCGACGTCGCCGCGGCCAATCCGGCGAAACTGGCCGAGCTTCAGGCGCTCTGGAAGCGCGAGGCGCAGGCGAACAAGGTGCTGCCGCTCGACGATCGTTTCGGCATGGCGCGGGTCATGGCGGGCGGCATCCCGCCGATGCGCGCGAAATCGGTCTTCTGGGGCGCGGGCGTCAGCGTGGCGCAGGCCGCGGCGCCGCCGATCAACGTCCGCTCGTTCAGCATCACCGCCGACATCGTGATCCCCAAGGCCGGCGGCGAGGGCGCTGTCGTCGCGAGCGGCAGCCGGTTCGGCGGCTGGAGTTTCTTCCTCGACCGCGGGCGCCCTGTGGCGGTCCACGCCTTTTCGCAGCAGCCGCAGCATCAATATCGCGTCGCGGCGAAAGACAAACTCCCCGGGGGGCCGGTGCAGCTTCGTTTCGATTTCGACTATGCGCGCGGGCCCGGGCAGGGCGGCACGCTGCGGATCAGCGCCAATGGCCGCGAGATGGCATCGGGCACGGTCGATCGCACCATCCTCGTAGCCGCCGGGCTCGGCGAAACCTTCGACATCGGCCGCGACACCGGGTCGCCGGTGGTCGATTACCAGCGCGGCGACGTCTTCAACGGCACGATATCGAAGGTCGAGGTCCAGCTTCGCTGAGCCGGCGCGACCGGCAACGCCGCCCGTCGGGGCGGCGTTGCCGGGTGTTCACGAGCCGCCGATCAACCCAGCATCTGCTGGCGCAGCCGTTTGATCGCCGCCGCGTCGACCCCGAGTTCGCGGTCTAGATAGGCTTCGACGCTGCCATAGTCCTTGTTGATCTGGTCGAAGGCGGCGTCGAGATAGGCGCGCTCGACCCCGAGGAGCGGCTTGGCGACATCGGGGGGCAGCGCAGTCATCGCCGCCTTCATCCCCGCGTCGGCCTGCAACGCCTCGGCGTCGAGCATCGTGTTGCTCAGGAGATAATCCTCCATGATCGTCTCATAGGGCACGCCGAGTGCGCTCAGCACCAGTGCGACGCCGACGCCGGTGCGGTCCTTGCCCGCGGTGCAATTGACGATCACCGCCTTGTCGGAATTCAGCAGCCGATTGAACAGCACGCGGTAGGATGCGGCTTGTTCCTTGGGGAAGCCGCGATAGCCGTGGATCATCACATCGCGCATCATCGCCGCATCGAGCTTGGCGCCTTTCGCGAACAGCGCGCCCAGATTGCCGCCCGACAGGTCGTAGTCGCGCGTCCAGTAGCCGACCTCCGCTTCCTGCATCCACGGCGTCTTGTCGGCCTGGCGTTCGCGCGTCGAGCGCAGGTCGATGATCGACCCCACCGACAATTTGCGGATCAAGGCCTGATCGTCGGCGGTATAACGCCCGACCGACGCCGAGCGGTAGAGCTTGCCCCACGCCACCGCATGGCCGTCCTTGGTGCGGTAGCCCCCGACGTCGCGGAAATTGTCGCCGCCGGCGAGCGCGATTTCGCGCTTTGCGGGCGCTTCGCTGGTGTCGCGCGCGGCGATGGTTTCGCTCCATGCCATTGCCGGCGCGGGCGCCAGCAGCAGCAGTGCGAGAAATGCCTTTTTCATATCGTTCCTCCAATAATCCGCCCGCCGGGCGGTGTTCTTCAGAACCTCACCCGGGCTTCGAGGCCATAGGTTCGCGGTTCGTTGTACAGCGTTGCGGTCGTCCTCCTGGGAATACGGAAATCGAAGAGATTATAGGTCGCGTTGGTCAGGTTCTTTCCCCACAGCGCCACTTCCAGCGTGCCGCCGCCGAGGTCGATGTCGCCCAGCGTCAGCCGGCCGTTCAGCAGCAGCGCCTTGTCCGCTTTGACGTCGACGGTGCCGTTGGGAATGTAGTTTCCGGCGGTATCGAGGCCGACATAGGCGCGCAGCTGGCCAAAGGAAAAGGCGGGAAAGACATAGTCGGCCGAGAGGCTCGCCGCATGTTTCGGGGTGAAGGCCGAGGAAGTCTGTTCGATCTCGCCGGTAAAGATGTTCCGCACCGGGGTCGGCGGCGCATCGGTGTAGACATAATTGGCCGACAGCGACAGGCCGCGCACCGGAACGAGCGTGATATCGGCCTCGACCCCCTTGATCTTGCGCTTTTCGGGCGCGTTGACCGTTTCGGTGTTCGAAATGAAAGCGGGGTTCAGGAAGTCGACCTGCTGGTTGGACAGGCGGCTCATATAGGCTGCGACGTTGACGCGCAGCCTGCGGTCGAACAAGTCCGCCTTCATCCCGGCTTCCCACGCTGTCAGCTCTTCCTCGCCAAAGGTGCGCAAGATGACCGAGCGCGTGTTGGCGCCGCCGGCGCGATAAGCGCGACTCCACTTCACATAGGCGTTGATGTCCTCGCTGAAGTCATAGGCGATCGTCGCCATCGGATCGATGCGGCTTGAATCGAAGACGAATGTCAGATTCGGATCGACGCCTGCGATAAACAGCAGGCGGCCGTCCTTGTGATCGTCGGTGTAGCGCGCGCCGGCGGTGATATGCAGTCCGCGCAGCGCCTCGGGCGACCAGGTCGCCTGGCCGAACAGCGCCTTGGATTTGACATCGACCAGCGCCGCGCGATCGGGAAGCCGGGAGGCGCCGTCATCGGGCGACGGTTCGGGGAAGAAATTGACCCCCGTCAGCGTCGAATTGAGCGTTCCGAGCGAATAGACGATCGCCTCGTCCTGACCCTTTTCCTTGAAATAATAGGCGCCGAGGACGAATTTCAACTCGCCGACATCGCCGACGAGTTGCACTTCCTGGCTGAACTGGCTCTGCTTCACATTGGCATAGCTCAGGCGGCCGAAGCGGCGGTTCGGGCCCCAGGTCGTGTTCGATCCTTCGTCGGTGTCGAGCTGGGTCGAATCGAGATTCCGCCACGCGGAGATCGAACGGATCGTCAGCGCGTCGCTCACGTCCCATTCGGCGGTGATGCTGTGGCCCTTGGCCTCCTGCGGGTTGCGAAAGACGGGGAAGCCGAAGCGGCCGGTGCGCACGCGGCCGGTATCGAGCGTGATGAAGGATGGCGTGACCGCGGGCGACTGGTCCGACGCGGTGATATAATGATAATAGCCCGTCGATTTGTCGCGCGAGAGATCATAGGCATAGAGCAGCGACAGATTCTCGGCGAGCCGCCCGAGCACCGAGATCTTGAAGCCGTATCGCTTGATCTCGCCATAATCGAGCGCGTCGCCGCCCAGCGGATTCTTCACCAGACCGTCGCGGCCCTCGAACACGCCGTCGACCTTGACGCTGAGCCCTGCAGCCTCAGGCAGGTTGACGTGCGCCGCAAGGGACCGGCCGCGATAATTGCCGATGCCCGCCTTGACGTCGACGCTCGCCTCGCCGGTCGGCCGCTTCGACACCACGCTGATCGCGCCGCCGATCGTGTTGCGGCCGAACAATGTGCCCTGCGGCCCGCGCAGCACCTCGATCCGCTCGATGTCGGCGAGCTCCATGCCGAGCCCCGACACGCGGCCGAGATAGACGCTGTCGATATAGATGCCGACGGTGGGATCGCGGCTGACCTGCGTGGCGTCGACCGGGACCAGACCGCGCATCCCGATGCTGACCGCGGACACGCGGCCGACGAAGGGCGCGATGCGGATCGACGGGACCGCGCCGGTGAACAGGTCGGACAGCGAGCCGATGCCCTTTTCCTCGAGCGTCTCCGAGCTGAGCGCGACCATCGAGATCGGCGTGTCCTGCAGATTCTCTTCGCGCTTCTGGGCGGTCACCACGATGTCGGTCACGCCGATCGTCTCGTCTCCGGTGCTTTCCTGCGCTGCGGCTGGCGTTGCGAGCCAGGTGGCGGCCGACGCCGCGAGCGCGATGCGTAAAAGGTGCAATCCTCCGTTCGACATAGATTTTCCCTCCCATTTTGCGCGGGCTTTTGTCGCCCGCGTCGATTCACCTACTGATGAGTAGACGAATTTGTAACCGGAGAAGGGAGATTTGCAAGCGTCATTCGAATGCGCCAAAAAGGCGCGATGCACATGACCATTCCCATGCCGGCGACGCGCAAGGAGCGCGCCGATGCAACCCGCGAAGCGATCCTCCACGAAGCCGAGCGCGTATTCGCTGCGACGGGTTTCCGGGCAGCGCGGCTGGAGGATATTGCCGATGCCGTCGGCATTCGGCGGCCCTCGCTGCTCCATCATTTCTCGACGAAGAAAATGCTCTACGATGCCGTCGAGCAGCGCATATTCGAAAATATGCACGCGGTCTGCGAGGCGCGCACCGCCGGCGTCGAAGATCCGACGGCCCGGCTGCTTGCGCATCTCGACGCTTGGCTAGACTTCTTCATCGACCGTCCGCCCGCCGCCCGAATCCTTCAGCGCCTTGTCGCCGATACGGCCGTTCGCGGCGACAATCCGGTGGAGTTTTCCTATGTCGCTCTCGAAGATATGGACCGGACGCTGGCCTATGGAATCGCGCGCGGTGCTTTTGTTCCCCTATCCACGATGACGTTCGTCAACGGGGTCGCGGCGGGAATCCTGTTCTTTGTCTGCAACAGCCGCCAGGTTGGCGAGCAGCGGCGTTACGATCCTTCCGATCCGGCGGACAAGGTGGTCTTCCGGACTTTGCTGCACAAGCTTGCGCGCACCGCCGTGCTGCCCTGATCCATGATATGACCCTAGGCCGGAGCGACGGCCGCGCGGGTCAGCAGGTGGAGCAGTTCGCGGAAGCTTTCGAGTTCCTTGGGGTCGGCGGCGTCGTAGCTGCGGTTGGAGCCCAGCTGCTTGCTGTTGCAGACGTAGAAGAGCGAACTCGATCCCACTGCGTTGACGACATGCATCGGCGGCAGCGGACGAAAGTCGCCGGCGGCGACGCCTTCGTTCACCACGGTCTCGACATCGCGCAGCAGCACGTTCGAGAATTGCGTGGGGTCGCCGCCGCGCGGGGTGACGTCGGCGACGAGCCGCTGAATGATGCGGGCGGCAGACGGCCGCGCGACGAGAAAGTCGAGCCACCCGTCGAACAGCGCGAGCAGCTTGTCGATGGGCCGCTCCTGCTGGGCGATGCGGCTGATCGCTTCGCGGTGCATGGCGGCGAAGATGTCTTCCTCGACCGCGTCGTAAAGCTCCTGCTTGTTAGAGAAATAATAGACGATCGAGGGGCGGCGGATGCCGACCGTCGCGGCGACATCCTCGAGCCTTGCCGTGGTGAAGCCGACCTCGGCGAAAACCGTTTCGGCCGCCTCGAGAATTGCCTGGCGCGTTGCTTCGCCGCGCACATGCCTGATGGGCTTCATATTCAATGCTCAAAAACCTTCCGTTTCCGCGCTCTCGCGCAGCGCCCCTTGTGGCGCAATCAAATCGCGCTTGCAATCTACCTTCATGCAGGTAGAAATCTACCTACGCGAAGGTAGAATCGCGAAGCGGAGGCGAAAGCGCGTCTCCGATGTTCATGGAGGGGAAGACGATGAAGAAGGTTTCCGGGCCGCAGGTGCGCCTGCTGCTGAGCACGCTCGCGATCACCGCGGTACAGCCCGCGCTGGCCCAAACGGCCGAAACCGCGACCGACGACAGCCAGGGCCTCGGCGAAATCGTCGTCACCGCGCAGAAGCGGGCCGAATCGCTGCAGGACACCCCGATCTCGATCGCGGCTTTCACCGCCGAAGAGCTCGAAACCAAGGCGATCACCGGGCTCACCGACCTACGCGCCAATGTTCCCAACCTCCAGCTTACGCCGCACCCGAACAGCGCCGCGACGACGCAAATTTTCATGCGCGGCGTCGGGCTCAGCGACGACCAGATCACGCAGGACGGCGGCGTCGCGGTCTATATGGACGGCGTCTATGTCGCGCGCAGCCAGGGGCAGGCGCTCGAAGTCGCCGAACTCGAGCGCGTCGAGGTGCTGCGCGGCCCGCAGGGCACGCTCTATGGCCGCAACGCGACGGGCGGCGCGATCAACTTCATCACCAAAAAGCCCGAGCTTGAGGATTTCGGCTTCAAGGGGCAGGTGACGCTCGGCAATTACAACAATCGCCGGTTCAAGGCGGCGGTGAACGTGCCGGTCGGCAATACGCTCGCCGCGCGCTTTTCCTATGCGAATATCCAGCAGGACGGTTTTGTGAAGAATCTCGGCACCGGGGTGAAGCGCTGGGGCGACAAGGATCGCCAGGCGATGCGCGCCGACGTGCTGTGGCAACCCTCCGACGCCTTCAGCCTGCGCTATGGATACGACCGGTCGGAGATCGAGGACACGCCGATCTATGTCGCCTTTTCGCCGCTCCACCCGCTGAAGGCGCCGCGACCGAAGGCGGGCAGCCCGCTGGTTCGCGACCTGCTGCCCAACGACATCACCTCGCAGGGGCACAGCCTGATCGCCGAATGGAACGCCGCCGACGCGCTGACGGTCCGCTCGATCACCGGTTATCGCAAGCTCAGCAATTTCCAGAACCAGGATTATCTGAGCGGCGTCACCGGTCCCGATCCGCTGCAGAAGAACAGCAGCCTCACCAAGCAGGACCAGTGGAGCCAGGAACTGCAGCTGGTCGGCGACCTCTTCGACCGCCAGCTCGAATATGTCGCCGGCGTCTATTATTTCTCCGAAGACGGCAGCAATTTTTCGAACAGCTACAGCCCGCCTAGGCTGACGCGCAGCTTCACGACGGCGACGATCGCGAACGAAAGCTGGGCCGTGTTCGGTCAGGCGACCTACAGTCCCGAATGGCTCGATCGCCGGCTCCACCTGACCGTCGGTGCGCGTCACAGCTGGGACGAGCGCGAGGCGACGTTGCGGCGCGAAACGCAGGTCAACGCGGGGCCGATCGCGCCGGTGCCGGGGTTCGGCGACGGCAGCCGCAAGTTCACCGATTTCAGCCCCAGTTTCGTGATCGCCTATGACGTCGCGGACGATGTCAATATCTACGCCAAGGCGGTGAAGGGCTATAAGTCGGGGGGCTATAATATTCGCGCGAGCTCGATTCCGCGCTTCAACGAGGGTTTCGGTTCCGAAACTTTGTGGTCATACGAACTCGGGCTGAAGAGCCAGTGGCTCGACGACCGCCTGCGCCTGAACGTCGCGGCCTTCCAGTCAAAATATAAGGACATCCAGATCAACGTTCAGTCGGACCCGACCAACGTCCGGATCACCGACGTGCTCAACGCGGGTAAGGCGACGGTGAAGGGTGTCGAGGTCGACCTGACGCTGGCGCCGACGCGCGACCTGCGCTTCGGCATCCACTACGGCTATCTCGACGCGCAATATGACCAGATCATCGACGCCGCGGGCGACGATATTTCGGCCGACTATCGCTTCACCAACGCGCCGAAGAATACGCTGGCGTTCGACGCCAACTATACATTGCCCGACCTGCCGGTGGGGACGCTGTCGGCCAACGTCAACTATACGATGCAAAGCGACAAATTCACCGGATCGACCATCGCCGGCGGAAAATTCATCACCGGCGATTACGGCCTGCTCAACGCGCGGCTGACGCTCGCCGAAATCCCGGGCGTCGACGGGGTGCGCGTCGGGCTGTGGGGCCGCAACCTCACCGACACCGAATATTATATCATGCAGTTCAACATCGGTCTCCCGGGCGCGCTGTTCGGCGAACCGCGCACCTATGGCGTCGACCTGACGGTCGAGTTCTGAGCCGATGAACAGGGTCAGGATCCCCGCGATCGCGCTCGGCGCGCTCGCCCTCTCGCTGCCCGGCGCCGCATTCGGCGCCGGGCAGGGGGCGAAGGATTATCGTCCCGGCGCCGCCGATGTCGCGCGCACGCAAAAAGATTTTGCGGGCGGTGCGGGCGAGTTCCGCTTCGTCGTCATCGGCGACCGCACCGGCAAGCACCGCCCGGGCGTGTTCGAGGACGCGATGGAGAAGGTCGAACGGCTGCGCCCCGATTTCGTCATCAACATCGGCGACCTGATCGAAGGCAACACCGAGGATTTGGCGCAGCTCGACAAGGAGTGGGCCGAGGTGGGCGCCGCGATCGACCGGCTCAGCGTCCCCTTCTTCTATGTGCCGGGCAATCACGACCTGACCAACGAGGTCCAGCGCACCGAATGGCGCAAGCGGCTGGGCGCCGATTATTATAGCTTCACCTACAAGAACGCACTCTTCCTCGTGCTCAACACCGAGGATCCGCCGCAGCCCAAGATCGCGCGAATGAAGCTGTTCGAGCAATATGGCGGCGAGGCGATGAAGGCGGTGTTCGAGGCGCTTCAGGGCGATCCGGCCAAGGCCGAGGCGCTGTTCGCGGGCGATCCCAAGCTTGCCGAGCTTGCAGCCAAGATCCGCGGTTCGGAAAATGTCGCGTTCAGCGCGGACCAGGTGAAAATGGTGCGCGATGCGCTCGCGAAATATCCCGAGGTGCGCTGGACCTTCGTGCTGATGCACCGGCCGGCGTGGAAGGTCGATTCGCCCGCGTTTCGTGAGATCGAACAAATGTTGAAAGGGCGCCCGCACACCGTTTTGGCGGGGCATTACCATAAATATGCCTATGAGGCGCACGGCGGGACCGACTATATCCAGCTCGGGACGACGGGCGGCATCCCCGGCGGTACGGCCGACGATCCAGCGGTGGTCGATCACGTCATGTGGGTTTCGGTCGCCGAGGACGCGCCGCGTGTCAGCAACCTGAAGCTCGACGGCCTTTTCGGAAAACAGGGGCCCGCCGCGATCGTCCGTCCGGACTGATCCGACCGATCACATGATGGAGATTGTTTCGCAATGAATTCTACCGATCTTTCGCCCGCGCTCGGCGCGCCCCACACCGCCGTGATCGTCACCGGGGGGGCGTCGGGGATCGGGCTCGCCTCCGCGCGCGCGCTCGCCGCGGTCGGCCGGGCGGTCGCGCTCTGGGATATCAACGCCGAGAAGGCCGAGGGCGAAGCCGCCGCGATTGCGCAGGCGTTCGGCGTCAAGGCCGTCGGCTTCGGCATCGACCTCACCGATCTCGACGCCTATCTCGCCGCGATCGCGGCCAGCCGCGATGCGCTCGGCGCGATCGGCGGGCTCGTCCACGCCGCGGGGATCGTCGACACGGCGTCGCTCGAAGGGATCACGCCCGAAAGCTGGGCGGCGGGGATCAACACGCATCTGCGCCCTCTCGCGCTGCTCACGCAGCAACTTCATGGCGACTTCGCCGCAAATCCGGGGTCGGCGATCGTCGCGATCACCTCGATCAACGCGACGCTGGGCAACGCGATGAACCCGGTCTACAGCGCGGCGAAAGGCGGGATGCTTTCGCTCGTCCGTTCGCTCGCCGACCGGCTGGCGCGCGATCATATCCGGATCAATTCACTTTCGCCGGGGCAGATCATGACGCCGATGATGAAGCCCGCGGTCGACAATCTGCCCGAAGGTTTTTTCGAGAAGCGCATCCTGCTCGAACGGATCGGCGTGCCCGAAGAAATCGGCCGCGTCGCCCGCTTCCTGCTGTCGAATGAGGCGAGCTATATCACCGCCGCCGAACTCGTCGTCGACGGCGGCAATATTTCGTCGCAGCGCGGCTGACGCTCGGCAAGCGACCCCGCACGGGTGATTGACCCGAATTGCCTTGCTCGAAGCCGGGTGCTAGGCGTCGCCGCGATGAAATCGGCACCATGTACCACCTCCATCGGGTTCCCGGTCGGCTGACGCGAGGAACATGAGCAGGCGCCTCTGCCGGGCGCCTGGATGGAGGCGATTGCCTTCGCGGCGCGGCACATGAGTGCCCGCCTCTTCTCAGGTACATGGAAATGACGAATTTTTTCGAAAGCCCGTTCAAGGGCATCACGCTCGACAAGCAGGTGAGCCACCCCAATATTCGCGTCGGGCGCTTCAGCTATTATTCGGGATATTATCACGGGCACAGCTTCGACGATTGCGCGCGGTTCCTCCTGCCCGACGACGATGCCGACAAGCTGATCATCGGCAGTTTCTGCTCGATCGGGTCGGGCGCCGCCTTCATCATGGCCGGCAATCAGGGCCATCGGCACGATTGGATCAGCACCTTTCCCTTTTACTGGATGCCGGAGGTTCGCGCATTCGAGGGCGCCCGCAACGGCTTTCAGCCGGCGGGCGACACGGTGGTCGGCAACGATGTGTGGATCGGGTCCGAGGCGATCGTCATGCCCGGTGTGCGGATCGGCGACGGCGCCGTGATCGCGACGCGCGCGGTGGTGACGCGCGACGTCGCGCCCTATTCGATCGTCGGCGGCAACCCCGCCGCGCCGATCCGGACGCGGTTCGACGCGGCGCGCATCGCCTTGCTGCTCGAGATGCGGTGGTGGGACTGGAGCGACGAGCAATTGCACGCGGCGATGCCGCTCCTCACCGGCGGAAAGGTCGAGGCGCTGCACGAACACTGGCTGGCCGGCGGCACGCGATAAGACGGCATGGGGTGGGAGGGCGCGGCCTTCTCACCCCATGTCCCGAATCCGCCCGGCGGGCCTTGCGTCGCGGTCAGCTTCGATCAGGATATTTGATTCTGCCATAAACTTGCGACAAAGTCGTGATGCTCCTGTCCCGCGGCAAACCGGGGCGTCGCGTTGGAAAGCTGTCGACAGGTCGATCCATGCTCGCTTCGCTCCGTTTGATCTTCCTTGCATTTTTCCTCGCCATGACGGGCGTCGCGCCCAGTTCGGCGCAGCCGATGTTTTCGCCGAACGTCGAGGTGGCGCTGGTGCCGATGCATCAGTGGGCAGCGCCGGGGTCGACGGCGATCGTCGCGGTCCGTCAGGATATCGAGCCCGGATGGCACACCTATTGGCGCAATCCGGGGGACTCGGGCGGCGCGACCGAATTGACGTGGACGCTTCCGGCCGGCTTTTCGGCGGGGCCGATCCTGTGGCCGCTCCCCGAACGCCAGCCGGTCAAGGGGCTGATGAACTACGGCTATTCGCGCCAGGTCTATCTGCCGGTGCCGATCGACGTGCCGCGGACGGCAAACGCGGGATCGGTCGTGCCGCTGAGCGTCACGGTCCTCTCGATGGTGTGCAGCGAGGATATGTGCGTTCCCGACGAGCGGACGGTGAAACTCGACCTTGCGATCCGCGACGGGGTGCCGCCGCTGACCGCCGGCGAAGGCGCCGCGATCGAACGCGTCGTCGGTGCCGCGCCCCGGCCCGCCGACATCGATGCACATATCGCGCACGATGGCGCCGATCTGGTGCTCACCCTGCGCGGCGCGGCATTGCGCGGTGTCGACGCAGCGGATGCCTATTTCTTTCCCTTCGACGGGGGCGTCGTCGAGCATCCGGCCGCCCAGCGCGGCGAGCGGAAGGGCGATGACCTCGTCCTCCGGATGAAGGCAGGGGGTGCGGTGCTTGCCAGCGGTCTCGGCAAAGTGGTGGGGGGCGTTGTCGCGACTTCGGGCGGCGCCTGGGAGATTGTCGCCGACGCGGGCGGGGCGCCGTCGGCGCGCACCGATCAAGCGAGCATCCCGCTCTTCGCCCAGGCCGCGCTGTTCGCGCTGATCGGCGGGCTCATCCTCAATCTCATGCCGTGCGTGTTCCCGATCCTCGCGATGAAGGCGGCGTCGCTGTCGGCCTCGGCGCACGATCCGCGCGAAGCACGCCGCGACGGCATCGCTTTCCTGCTCGGCGTGCTGACGACCTTCGTCCTGCTGGCGGGCGCGCTGCTCGCATTGCGCGCGGCGGGCGAGGCGGCGGGCTGGGGTTTCCAGCTCCAGAACCCCGCGGTCACCGCGGCGCTGGCGCTGCTGATGCTTGCGGTCGGCCTCAACCTTTCGGGCGCTTTCGAGGCCGGCCTTTCGGGAAGCGGGGCGGGCGGCGGGCTGACGCGGCTGCCCGGCGGAACCGGCGCTTTTTTCACCGGCGTGCTCGCGGTGGTCGTGGCCGCGCCCTGTACCGCACCCTTCATGGCCTTCGCGCTCGGCGCGGCGCTCGTGATGCCCGCACCGATGGCGCTCGCCGTTTTCGCGATGCTCGGGCTCGGGCTCGCGCTTCCCTATCTGGTCGTCAGCCTGTCGCCGGGTCTGCTCGCGCGTTTCCCGAAGCCCGGACCGTGGATGGACCGCCTGAAATCGATCCTTGCCTTTCCAATGTACGGCGCCGCGCTCTGGCTGGTATGGGTGTTCGCGCGCCAGACGAGCGGCGAAGCGCTCGCGCTGATCCTGGCGGGCGGCCTGTTGCTGGCCTTCGGCCTCACCCTGTGGGGCTGGCGGCAGAGCGCGCGCATGGCGGGACGCAAGACGTTCGGAACGACCGCCGCGTCGATGGCGTCGCTGCTGGCAGCGGTCGCCGTCACGGCGTCGGCGGCGACGCTCGCGCCCGGCCCAGGGCCGGCGGCTACGCAAACGGCCTCGGAAACGCCCTGGTCGCCCGATGCCGTCGCGGCGGCGCGGGCCGAGGGTAAGGTCGTGTTCGTCAATTTTACCGCCGACTGGTGCGTGACCTGCAAGGTCAATGAACGTGCGGCGCTCGCCAATGATGGGACGCGGGCGCTGTTCGCCGGCCCCGACGCGGTCTATATGGTCGCCGACTGGACGCGGCGCGACGACCTGATCGCGCGCGAACTCGATCGCTTCGGCCGATCGGGCGTCCCGCTTTACCTCGTCTATTCGCCGGGCAAGGCCGCGCCGGAAATATTGCCGCAGCTGCTGACCCCGGGCATCGTCGCCGATGCGGTGAAGCGGGCCGGGGAAAAAGAGTTGATATGACGAGGAAGACCGAGAGGAGATTAGCCGTGAAACATGCATTGCTTTCGATCGCCGCCGCGTCGGTGCTGCTGCTCGCCGGTTGCGGACAGCCAGCCGAAAAGACGGCCGACGCCCCCGCCGGGCAGGCGACTGAAACCGCCGGGGCCCAGATGGCGCCCGCCTTCACCCTCGCCAATGCCGATGGTCAGCAAGTCTCGCTGGCCGATTTCCGCGGCAAGACCGTCGTTCTCGAATGGACGAACGAAGGCTGCCCCTATGTGAAGAAACATTATAGCGGTGCGATGCAGGCGTTGCAGAAGGAGGCGGTCGCCGATGGCGTCGTCTGGTTGACGATCATTTCATCGGCGCCCGGGGAGCAGGGCTTCGTCGAGGGCGATAGCGCGAAAAACTGGAAACAGCGCTTCAATGCGGGCTTCACCCATCTGTTGCTCGACCCGACGGGCGCGACGGGTAAGGCTTATGATGCGAAGACGACGCCCGACATGCGGGTGATCGATGGCGAGGGACGGATCATCTACGCCGGCGGCATCGACGACAAGCCGACCAACAAGGTCGAGGATCTGGACGGCGCGAAGAATTTCGTCCGCGCGGCGCTCGACGATCACGCTGCCGGCCGGCCGGTGGCGACGGCCTTCGCGCAGCCCTATGGTTGCGCGATCAAATATGCCGACGCGGCGGAGGCTGCTCCCGCGAAGGGCTGATCGGGCCGGTCAGGCGGCGCGCCGTGCGGGGAGCTTGAGATAGCCGGCGATCAGACGGGTCGCTTCCTCGACCAGTTCGTCCGCGCGTCCTTCCGAGAGCATGTCGGAGCGGTGGATGACCGCGGTGTGGGTGAGGGCTTCGATCGACGTCACGCAGATGAAAGTGGCGAGATCGAGGTCGTCGACGCCGACCTGATCGCGGTGCGCCTCGAGATAGGATTGGAAGAGGCTGTAGGCGCTGCGCTGAAATAGCTCGACGTTCGCAAGGACGCCCGAACGCGGCGTCTGCTCGGCGAGCACGCAGTGGAGCGCCGGCGCGATGCGGTGGGCTTCGATGGCGGCGGCGACCAGAAGCCTGATCCCGGTTTCGACGGGCTCGGTTTCGGCTTGCTGAAATGCGCCGTGGACGATCGCCATCAGCTGTTGGTTGTGCCGCTCGATGACCGCCGCGGTCAGCGCCTCCTTGCACGGGAAATATTGATAGAGCGACCCGATGCTCACGCCGGCTTCTTCGGCGATCCGGTTCGTGCTCGCGCGGTCGAATCCATCGCGCACCAAAATGCGAGCGGTCGCCTCGACGAGCGCGTCGACGGTGTGACGCGCGCGGTCTTGGGTCGCGGTTTTGCGGGGAGTCGTGAGCGGTTTTCGCGCCACCGTCGGTCCTTTTTCCGAAAGCGAGTAGATAAGGTGAGCTATCGCTCATATTATAGCGATAGCGAAGCAAGTTCAACAGATTGGAAGGGACGAACCATGGCCGACTTGCCTTATATTCAGCTTATCGAAGTGAAATGCTGGGCGGATCGCGGCCTTTGCGAAGCGATCGCGGACCATGCCGATCGGCTGGCCCCCGGGGAAATGGCGATCCTGATCCAGATTCTGGATCATTTCCACGCGGTGGACCAGATATTCCAGCATCATTTGCTCGGCCGCGCGCACGGCTTTCGGGCCGCGCGGTCCGATGTGCCGCCGGCCTTCGAGGCGCTCGCCAAGAGCATAGAGGAGGTCGACGACTGGTATCGCGCCTATGCCGGCGGCCTCTCGCCGGACGAATTCGACGAATATGTCGATTTCACCTTCACGAGCGGCAAGGCCGCCCGGATGCGGCGCGGCGATATCCTGCTGCATGTCTGCCTTCACGGCACCTATCATCGCGGCAACGCGGGGGCGGTGCTGCAATTGAAGGGGCTGGCTCCGGGCCGCGATTCGATCACCGATTATCTGGAGGAGGCCGCGTAGACGCCGCCCGAATTCGAGAGAGTGAAGATGATTTTTGAAACGACGGCCGAGGATTATGCGGCCTTGATCGCAGGCCGCGGGCCACGGAACTTCGCGCTCGCCGACACGCCGATCGGCCCGCCGGGCGTGCTCCAGATGCTCGCCGAAGTGGCGGCTGACGTCCGCCGATCCTTCGCGCCCGCATCATGGCTGATCGTCGAGGATGGCGAGGCGGTCGGGCTTTGCTCGATCACCCGTCCGCCCAGCGGCGGCGTGGTCGACATCGGTTATGGCGTCGCTCCAAGCCGCCATGCGCGCGGCATCGCGGGCCGCGCGATCAGCGAGATCGTCGCCTGGGCTATGCGCGAACCCGCGGTCGAGGCGATCACCGCGGAAACGAGCGTCGCGAACCAGCCGTCCGAGCGCGTGCTGCTGCGCAACGGCTTTAGCAAGGTCGGCGAGCGGCTCGACGAACAGGACGGGCCGCTGAACTGCTGGCGCCGCGACGTTGCCTGACTGGAGATTAGTCTGGGCCGCGCTGATCCAGCGCAGCGGACCAATCGCGTGCTGCGGCGCCGAGCGGAACGAGGTGCCGGTAGATGCGCTCGCCGAGCGGTGTCGGAACATATCCGCGCTCCGATCGCGTCACGAATCCGGCCTCCTTCAGCTCGCTGAGGCGCTGGTTCAGCACCGAGGGTGAGATCGTCTCGCACCGGTCCTGAAGCTCCCGGAAAGTCATCGCTCCGCCTTCGCTGAGCGTCCAGAGTACGCCCATGGCCCAGCGGCGACCGAGCAGATCGAACAGCGCCATGATCGGCGCCCCCGAGCGCGATCCGCGAACGGGCTGGCCGGGTTTGGGCAGTTTCGCCATGATGTCTCCTGCGCCGGGCTCGGTCCTGTGCGAGTGCGGACGTTCGTTGCTCCTCTGGTAGCGCGCTAGCATTTTGATAGCTAGCCCGGCTTGGGAAGGCGCGGGGCCTGAAATATCCTTGCTATCGATTCGATAGCGCGCTATGAAATCCGTAGCAACGATTTGGGATATTCGCTATGAAACCGCTTCTCTATTCGGGAACGAAGAACGCCTCGAGCTGGGCCATGCGCGCGTGGCTTGCGCTGCGCGAGGCAGGGGTTGCCTTTGACGAGGAGGTCGTCGACATCCGGCGGCCGCAGCGGTTCGCGAATCTGGAGCGGATCGGGGCCTTCTCGCCCCCCGCCATGGTTCCCGTGCTGGTCGACGACCAAATGATGATCTTCGATTCGGTAGCCATCATGGAATATGCGAACGATATCGCGGACGGAGCGTTGCTCCCCGCCGACCGCGCGACGCGCGCCCGCGCGCGGTCTCTCGTCGCCTGGCAGCATTCGGGGCTGTCCGGCATTTGCACGCGAATCTCGTTCGAAAGCGCTTTCTATCCGCTCAAGCGAACGCTGACCGATGCCGAGCGCACCGAATGCGGACGCCTCTTCGACTACCTCGATCAGGTGCTGGAACTGAGCGGCGGGCCGTATCTGTTCGGGGCGCTGAGCCTTGCGGACCTGATGCTCGTGCCGACGGTGGTGCGCCTGACGCGTCACGACCTCGATTTCGCAAGCTGGTCCCGGTCGCAACGTTGGACCGCGGCGTTGCTCGAACGCGCCTCCGTTGCCGAATGGATGCGCGAGGCGGATGCGCTTCCCCATATCTGGTTCGACGACTATCTGGTGCCCGGCGACGCGATCCGAATGGTTCCCGCAGCGGCCTGAGGCGATAGCGCCCGATCATTGGCGCAATGAATTCAAGAGGAGAACTGATGGTGGCGACCCAGCATGATTTTACGAGCCGTATCGAGTGGACCGGCAATCGCGGCGACGGAACGCGCAGCTATCGCGGCTATGACCGCACGTGGAGCGTGACCACGCCGGGCCAGCCGGTCATTCACTGTTCGAACGATCCGCGGCTGGGCGGGAACCCGGCGCTGCCCAATCCCGAGGATATGCTGCTGTCGGCGCTCGCCGCCTGCCACATGCTCTGGTATCTTCATCTGGCCAGCGAGGCGGGGATCGTCGTGCAATCCTATCAAGACACGCCGATCGGGGCGGGCGAGAGCACGCCGGACGGTGCGGGCCGCTTCGTTCGCGCGATCCTCAAACCGCATATCGTCGTTGAACGCGGCAGCGATCTGGAGCGCGCGGATGCGATTCACCATGAAATTCACAAGGTCTGTTTTATCGCGCGCTCGGTTAACTTCCCCGTGTCCTATGAAGCGAGCTATGCGACCGCCGAATGACGAAAGCGTCTATCGGCCAAATCGCGTCCGCTCGGTCTCCGCGCTCTGTTGCGCCCGGCGCGCCTTGAGCAGGTCCTGCCGCGAGAGGATACCGACGACCTTGCCCGTGTCGCGGTCGACGATCGGGACGCGCGCGACCCCCGTCTCGACGATGAGGTCGGCGATGACGCCGCAGGGGGTTTCGGGATGGGCGATGGTTTGTGAGGCGTCCGAGAGCGTTTCGCCGAGCGTAGCCGCTTCGTCGAACGCGCCCACCTGCCATCTGAGCGCGTCCGATCTGGACGCGAGCCCGACCAGACGGCCATCGGCATCGACCACCGGATAGCTGCGATGCGTCGCCTCCCCGGTGAAAAAGCGCAGCGCCGAGGCGATCGTCATCTCGGCGGGAAGGGTCGCGGGGTTGGGCGTCATCAGCTGGCCGGCCTGCCGCAGATCGAGCGGGTCGACGGTATATTCCTGCAAGATATGCCGGCCCCGGCGGGCGATTTTTTCGGTCAGGATCGACCGCCGCATGGTCAGCACGCTGATCGCATAGGCGAAGCCCGATCCCGCGATCACCGCGGGAAGCGCGTCGAAGCGCCCGGTCAGTTCGGCGGCGAAGAGGATACCCGTGAGCGGCGCGCGCATAGCGCCGCTGATCACGCCCGCCATGCCGACCATCGCCCAGAAGCCCGCCGAGCCCGGAAGCCACAGGCCGGCGATATAGCCGGTCGCTCCGCCGAGAATGAGGAGCGGGGCGAGCACGCCGCCCGAGGTGCCCGAACCGAGCGCCACGAGCCAGACGACGGCCTTCACGACCAGGAGGACGAGCACCGCGCGCAGCGCCATGCTGCCGTCGATCAGCGCTTGAATGTTCGAATAGCCCGCGCCCAGAACGCGCGCGTCGATCAGCCCGCCGACGCCGACGACGACGGCGCCGATCGCCGGCCACCACATCCAGTGGACGGGAAGGCGGTGGAACAGGTCCTCGATCCGGTAGAGGCAGGTGGAGAGGAGCGCGGCCTGAAACCCGACGAGAACGCCGATCGCGGCCGAGACCCCGACAGTCCAGCCGGTTTCGGGCAACGGCCAGGCCGCCGGAAACATGGGGCCATGGCCGATTAGCTCGGGCCGCCACGCCGCGGCGACCAATACGCTGATGACGACGGGCACGAAGCTCCGCGGCTTCCATTCGAACAGGAGAAGCTCGACCGCGAGCAGGATCGCGGCCATCGGCGTGCCGAATATCGCCGTCATGCCCGCCGCGGCACCCGCGACCAGCAGCGTCTTTCGTTCCGCCGCGCTGAGGTGAAAACATTGCGCGAAGAGCGAGCCGACGGCGCCCCCCGTCATGATGATCGGCCCCTCGGCCCCGAACGGCCCGCCGCTTCCGATCGATATGGCGGCCGATATCGGCTTGAGAATCGCGACCTTCAGCGAAAGGCGGCTTTCGCCGAAGAGGATCGTCTCGATCGCCTCCGGAATCCCGTGTCCGCGTATCTTTTCCGACCCGAAGCGCGCCATCAATCCGATGATCAGGCTGCCGATCACGGGGATCGCCACAACGGCGAGGCCGACCGCGGCATCGGAGATTTCGGCTTCGGCCGCCGAAATCCGGCCGAACCAGAAGAGGTTGGTGGCGAGCGCGATCGATTTGATCAATATCCACGCGCCGAACGCGCCGCCCGTCCCGACGATCGGCGCCAGCAGGGCGAGAAGCAGCATTCGGCCGTCGACGCTGTGGTCGGCAAGTTGCTGGCTGTTGTCCGGTCGTGCAGAATGAAGGCGCACCGCGTGGCTCTTTCGATTGTTCAGGGGGGCGGGCGGAGCCATTATATCGTAATACGACATGATTCAACCGAGGCTTTGATGACCGCGAATTCGACCGATATCGACTATGCCGCACTCGCCGAATTCCGCTTTGCACTGCGGCAATTTCAGGTGTTCAGCGAAGCGAGAGCGGCCGAAGCCGGGCTGACGCCGCAACAGCATCAGGCGCTGCTCGCGATCCGTGCCGCCGAACCGGACGAGGCGACCGTCGGATATGTGGCGCAGCGCCTGATCGTGAAGCCGCACTCGGCGTCCGAGTTGATCGATCGGCTCGAAACGCAGGGTCTGGTCCGGCGCGAGCCGACGCGATCGGATCGGCGGCGGGCGCTGCTGCGGCTGACGCCGCAGGCCAGCGAGATTTTGTCGGACCTTTCGGCGGCGCACCGAGAAGAGATTCGTCGCCTTCAGCCGCTGCTCGTCGAGCATCTGACGCGTCTGACATAGGCCCAAGCTCGGCTCGCAGTCCTGTCACGATCTGACTCTATTGCGTCGCAGTTGCAATTAGTCTAGGCGGCCCCGGTTCATTGCAGGGATAGCCGGGGGCATCATGTTTCGTTCGTTTCGTCCAGTCTTCAAATTCGCGCTGCTCGCCGCCAGCGCCCTTTCGGTTCCGGCATTCGCGCAGGAAGCGACCCCGGAACAGGCAGAGGGCGAGGCGAGCGGCCGCAAGGACGACACGATCGTCGTTTATGGCAGCGGCATCGACCGCAACACCGCCGCGACCGGGCTCGACCTGACGCCGCGCGAGACGCCGCAATCGATCACGATCATCACGCGCGAGCAGATCGACGACCAGGGGGCGTCGACGGTCGCCGACGTGCTCGAATATACCACCGGGCTTTCGGTGAAGCGGGTCGATCGCGGGCGCAACCTGCTGTCGGCGCGCGGTTTCGACATCACCGCTTTCCAGCTTGACGGTCTGCCCTTTGCGACGGGCAATGTCGGGCTCGAGGAGACCAGCACCGCCATCTATGACCGGGTCGAGGTCATCCGCGGTGCCACCGGCCTGCTGCAAGGTGCGGGCGAGCCTTCTGCGTCGATCAACATGGTCCGCAAGCGCGCCGACGCCCGCGAGCTGACCGGCGAAGTGAATTTCGAAGCGGGTTCGTGGAATCATGTTTCGGGGCTGATCGACATCGGCGCGCCGCTGACCGCCGACGGCTCGGTGCGCGCGCGCCTCGTCGCCGAGGTCTATTCGCAGGATGCCTTCGTCGACCTCGAAAGCAGCAACGGCTTCACCCTCTATGGCACGATCGCCGCCGATCTCGGCCCGGGCACGCGGCTCCGCGCCGGGGCGAGCTATCAACGCGACGAGCGCGACGGGGTGATGTGGGCGCAGCTGCCCTATTGGTACGCCGACGGCTCGCGTCCCGACTGGTCGCGTTCGAAGACCACCGGCGCCGACTGGAACGAATGGGACACCACCGAAAAGGCGGCGTTCGTGTCGCTCGAGCAGGACCTGGGCGGCAGCTGGCAATTGCGCGGCGACCTCTCCTATTTCGAGCAGGTCGAGGATTCGAAGCTGATCTGGCTGTGGGGCAACCCCGACCGCGAGACGGGGACGGGCATGGAAATATGGCCCTATTGGTATCTTTCCAAGCCGAAGCAATGGAGCGCCAACCTGCAGGTCAAGGGCGACTATCAGCTCTTCGGACGCCAGCACGAGCTGGTGTTCGGCGCGATGTACAGCCACCAGAAGGGCGGCTGGACCAATCGCGATCCCGACCCCGCGAGCGTCGCCCCGGTTGGCGATTTTCACGCATGGGACGGCAGCTATCCCGAGCCTGTTTGGGGTGAGCGTTATCGCATGAGCGGGTTCGGCACGACCGAACAGACCGCCATCTATGGCGCGACGCGCTTCCAGATCCTCGACCGGCTGAAGCTGATCGCCGGCGGGCGGCTGAGTTCGTGGACGCGCGACGAGCAGGAAGCACTCTACACGCCCGAGCCCTATCGGATCGAGCACAAGAATATATTCACCCCCTATGCGGGGCTGATCCTCGACCTGGGTGACTTCCTCTCGGCCTATGTGAGCTATACGAGCATCTTCAATCCGCAGACCGCGCGCGACCGGACCGGCCGCTATCTCGATCCGCTCGAGGGCGACAATTACGAAGCGGGGCTGAAGGCCGACCTGATGAACGGCCGCCTGCGCGCGTCGGCGGCGGTCTTCCGCGTCGAGCAGAGCAATTTTGCCGTTCCCGACATCGACCCCGAAACGGGCGACCCTTATCTGATTCCCGGCACCCCCGACGTCGCTTCACGCCCCGCCAAGGGTGTGGTGTCGAAAGGCTATGAACTCGAAATGCAGGGCGAGCCGCTTCGGGGCTGGGACATCAGCGTCGGGTGGAGCCATTTCAAGGCGAAGGATCCGGATGGCGTCGATGTGCAGGCGCATCAGCCGCGGCGCGTGTTTCGCATGGCGACGAAATATGAATTCGGCGGTGCGCTGGGCGGCTTCAGCCTCGGCGGCTCGCTCCGCTGGGAAAGCCGGCCGCCGCAGACGGCGCCTAATCCTGTGACCGAGCAGAATGAACCGGTTGGGCAAAAGGCCTATGCATTGGTGAACCTGATGAGTGCTTATGACCTGACCGAAGCCGTGTCGCTCCAGGTCAATGTCAACAATGTCTTCGACAAGGTCTATTACAACACCAATAGCTGGTTCGGCGGCTTCATCTATGGCGAGCCGCGCAACGCGCGCGTGACGTTGCGCTATCGGTTTTGATCGCGAAATAGCTGCCGCTTGGCGCAAGGCCCGGCGAAGCCGTCGACGCTGCGCCAGTCGGTCCTAGAGGTGCTTGCGATACCGTCCGCGCATCATGTCACGCCGCCGCGCCCGCTCGCGCCTGAACCGGGCGATGAGATAAATTGCGCCGCCCACCATGATGACGATGATAGCGTAGGCGGCAAGGATTCTCGGTTCCACGGTGGTTACTCCAGCCTAGAATGAGCGAGACCCCGCATCGATACGCCCGCCGTCCCGGTAGGTTCCGTCGCGACGGCCCAGGAAATCGCCGGACGTCCTGTTCACATTATTCGGCAAAAAACCAAATGGGTTAAAATATCTTGACATCGTCACGCTGATATGGCACAAGTGACACATCATGAAGAATTGCGAGTCGGGCCGGCGGCCTTCCGTTTTGCGGGAGGCTTCCGGCCCGGATTTTTTCGGGAGACGGGCGATGGGACGGACCGGTAAGGCGGCGGAAGGCTCCGCAAATACACGCCCCAGCCGGCGGCAGATGGGCGTTTTTCTCGAAGTGCTCGCCGAAACCTCCAACGTGGCCGCTTCGGCGCGCGCGGCAGGGCTTCCGGCCAACGCGATGTACCGCGAGCGGCGCCGCAATCCCGGCTTCGCGGCGCGCTGGCACGAGGCGCTGTGCGAGGGTTTCGCCCGGCTGGAAGCCGAGCTGTTGTCCGAGGCGCTGATCGCGCCGTCGGGCAATGTGAAGGACGCGACGCTGAAATCGCGGGCGCAGAAATACCGGCTCGGCCTTTCGCTGCTCGCGGCACACCGGGCGGCGGTGCGGGGTGCAAGGTTGCCCGTGGGGGCGGCGGCGAACGCAGGCGCGAAGGCGAGGCTCGTCGCGAAGCTCGAAACGATACGGGCGCAGGCGGCAGCGGACGTCGCCGAGCAGGATGGTCCATCTTGACGAGTCTTGCCGAGCTGCGGGACATGCCGCCCGCCGCTTTTGCGGCATGGGTGCGCCGGATCGACGATGACAAGGCTGCACCGCTGCTGACCGACTGGTCCTGGTGGCGCCGCGGCGATCAATGCCCGCCCGCGGGCGACTGGCATGTCTGGATGCTGCTCGCGGGGCGCGGGTTCGGCAAGACGCGGACCGGCGCCGAATGGATACGCGGCTATGCCGAAACCCATCCGGGCGCGCGGATCGCGCTGGTCGCGGCGTCGCTGCACGAAGGGCGGCAGGTGATGATCGAGGGCGAGAGCGGCCTGCTCGCGATCGCGCCCGACCATGACCGCCCCGATTATGAAAGCAGCCTTCGCCGGCTGAGCTGGGCGAACGGGGCGGTGGCGACGCTCTATTCGGCGGCGGAGCCCGAGAGCCTTCGCGGGCCCGAGCATTCGGCCGCCTGGTGCGACGAGATCGCGAAATGGCCGCAGGGCGAGGCCGCGTGGGACAATTTGATGCTGACGATGCGGATCGGCGATAACCCACGCGTCGTCGCGACGACGACGCCGCGCGGGGTACCGCTGGTGCGGCGTTTGATCGACGAGAAGGGTGTTGAAACGACCGGCGGGAGCACGCGGAGCAACAACCACAATCTGTCGCCGCAATGGCTGGCGACGATGGACAGGCTCTATGGCGGCACGCGGCTCGGGCGGCAGGAACTGGGCGGCGAATTGCTCGAGGATGTCGAGGGCGCGCTGTGGACGCGCGCGCTGGTCGAGCGGTGCCGGGTCGATGCCGATGCAGTCGGCAAGCCCGTGCGCGTGGTGATCGGGGTCGATCCGCCGGCGACGGCGAACGGGGATGCTTGCGGAATCGTGGTCGCGGCGCAGCTGCGCGACGGGCGGCTGGCGGTGGTCGAGGATGCAAGCGTCGAGAATCCGCCGCCCGCTATGTGGGCGCAGGCGGTCGCGGCCGCGGCGGCGCGCTGGTGCGCCGAGCGCGTGGTGGCCGAGAGCAATATGGGCGGCGAGATGGTCGAGGGCACGCTGCGCCACGCCGACCTGACGCTGCCGGTGGTGCCGGTGCATGCGAGCGTCGGCAAGGGCCGGCGCGCCGAGCCGGTCGCGATCGCATATGAGCGCGGCGAAGTGGTGCATGCGGGGGTATTCGGAAGCCTCGAGGATCAGCTTTGCGGGTTGCAGGTTGGTGGCGGCTATGCGGGGCCGGGACGCTCGCCGGACCGGGCGGATGCGTGTGTCTGGGCGCTGGCGGCTTTGCTGGACGGGCTGAAGAAGGGGCGGGAGCCGGGGGTGCGGAGAATTTAGCCATCCCCACCGCGCAGGTGGAGCCGCAAGCGGCCCGACGCGGCGGTGTAGCGTAAACGACAGCGGCCCCCGCCTTCGCGGGGGCGACGAGTTGGGGAGACCATGATGAACTGGTTTGGCCGCAAGGCCGCGCAGGTGCCTGCGCGGCCTGCTTTGTCGCGTGTATACGGGACATATGGAATAGTGGGGAGCGCGCCCGCGCCGCTCAGCTGGGAAGCGCAGGTGCGCGAGGGGTATCTGGGCAATGCGATCGTGCAGCGGGCGGTGCGGCTGGTCGCCGAGGCGGCGGGCAGTGCGCCCTTGGTGGCGAGCGATCCGACACTGGCGGCGCTCGTTGCGGCGCCGTCGGGCGGGCGGGGGCTGGTCGAGACTTTGGCCTCGCAGCTGCTGCTGCACGGCAATGGCTATGTGCAAATCCTGACCGACGGCGCGGGGGCGCCGGCCGAGCTGTTTGCGCTGCGGCCCGAGCGGGTGACGGTCGAGGCCGACGCGCGCGGGTGGCCGGTGGCCTATCGTTACAAGGCGGGCGGGTCGGCGGCGGTGCTGCCCGCCGAGGATGGCGCGGGGCGCGTCGCGGTGGTGCATGTGAAGGCGCTGCATCCGCTCGACGATCATTATGGTGCGGGGTGCCTGGGCGCCGCGGCGGGCGCGATCGCGTCGCACAACGCCGCCGCGAAGTGGAACGCGGCGCTGCTCGAGAATGCGGCGCGGCCTTCGGGGGCGCTGGTGCATGATCCGGGCGACAAGGGGATGCCGCTGTCGACCGAGCAGGTCGACCGGCTGCGCGAGGAGCTGGCCGAAAGTTTCGCCGGCGGGGCGAATGCGGGGCGGCCGTTGCTGCTCGAGGGCGGATTGAAATGGCAGACCTTGTCGCTGTCGCCGGCGGAGATGGATTTTCTGGCGCTCAAGGATTCGAGCGCGCGCGAGATCGCGATGGCGTTCGGGGTGCCGCCGATGCTGCTCGGACTGCCAGGGGATGCGACCTATGCTAATTATCGCGAGGCCAATCGGGCGCTGTGGCGGCTGACCGTGCTGCCGCTGTGCGCGAAGATTTTGGGAGCGATTTCGCAAGGTTTGAGTGGGTGGTTCGACGGGGCGGAGCTGCGCGTCGATCTCGATCGGGTGCCGGCGCTGGCCGAGGATCGGATGGCGCTGTGGCGCGAGGTGTCGGCGGCGGACTGGTTGAGCGCGGACGAGAAGAAGGCGCTGTTGGGGATGGGTTAGCTCTCGCGGGCCGCGGCCCACCCCCACCCAGCTTCGCCTAAGCAGCAAGCTGCCAAGGCTGCGCAACCCTCCCCCATCCCCGGGGGAGGGATTTTCATGAGGATATCGACATGGATGAGGAAGAGGCGCTGGCGCGGTTGGTCGCGCTGGCGGGGACGAGTGCGGCCGGCGCTTCCGGTGCGCCCGACGCGGCCTTGCTGCGTGCGGTGGTCGAGGAGGCGAGCGAGCTCGGCGCGCGGCGGGCGCTCGCGCGGCTCGGGCTCGCCGACGAGGCGGCACGCGATGACGTCAGCGATTTGCGGCAACTGCTGGGTGCGTGGCGCGATGCGAAGAAGAGCGTGTGGGCGGCGGTCGTCGACTGGGCGGTGCGCTGCGTGCTCGCGCTCGTCGTCGTTGGGCTGGCGGTGAAGCTTGGGCTGCCGGGGCTGCTGAAGTGAGCCTGCGCTTCGCGGGTTATGCGTCGGTGTTCGACCGCGTCGATCGCGGAGGTGATGTGGTGCGGCGCGGGGCCTTTGCCGCGAGCCTCGCCGCGGGACGCGCGGTGCCGCTGCTTTGGCAGCATCGGCCGGGGGCGCCGATCGGGACGATCGAAACATTGGCGGAGGATGGGCGGGGCCTGCGCGTCGTGGCGCGGGTGACGCATCCGGCGGCGGCGAAGCTGGTCGCCAAGGGCGCGCTGACGGGGCTGAGCTTTGGATATCGGGTGCGCGGCGCGCGGGGAGAAAATCCGCGCGAGCTGACGGCGCTCGATCTTGCGGAGGTCAGCCTGGTGGCGGCGCCGATGCAGCCCTTGGCGCGGGTGATCGCGGTGGATTTGGTGAAGGAGTGACAAGCATGGACGATATGGAAGTGAAGGCGGGCGTGCTCGAGGGGGCGTTCGATGCGGTGCTGGCGGCCGAGGCGGTCGATGAGCTGAAGGCGTCGGTGGCAACGCTACAGCGCCAGGTCGACGCGCAGGCGGTCGCCGCGTCGCGGCTGCCCCTCGACGGGGCGAAGGCGGCCGACCCGGCGCGCGATGCGTTCGTCGAGCGATATTTGCGGCGCGGGATCGATGCCGGGGTCGAGATGAAGAGCCTGTCGGGGGCGTCGGGCGGCGAGGGCGGCTATGCGGTGCCGCGCGAGATCGATGGCTCGATCGGCGCGACGCTGAAGGCGCTGTCGCCGATCCGGTCGATCGCGACGGTGGTGCAGACGGGAACGAGCGGTTATCGCAAGCTGGTCGCGACCGGATCGATGGGCGCGGGCTGGGTCGGCGAGACGGCGTCGCGGCCAGAGACCGCGACGCGCAGCTTTGCCGAGATTGTGCCGCCGTCGGGCGAGCTTTACGCCAATCCGGCGGCGAGCCAGGCGATGCTCGACGATGCGATGTTCAACGTCGAGGACTGGCTGGCCGAGCAACTGGGGCGCGAGTTCGCGGTCGCGGAAGGATCGGCGTTCGTGACCGGCAACGGGACGAACCGGCCGAAGGGTTTCCTGACCTGTGCGACGACGAACGAGCTCGACGGCGTCCGCGCCTTCGGCACGCTGCAGCATCTGGCGACGGGGACCGCCGGCGCCTTTCCGGCGTCGAACCCGCAGGACAAGCTGGTCGAACTGGTGCATTCGCTGAAGGCACCCTATCGTCAAGGCGCGTGTTGGGTGATGAATTCGGACACGCTGGCGCGCATCCGCAAGTTCAAGACCAGCGACGGCGCCTTCATCTGGCAGCCGGGAATGGTCGAGGGGCAGGCGGCGACGCTGCTGGGTTATCCGGTGGTCGAGGCCGAGGACATGCCCGATGTGGCTGCGAACAGCCTGTCGATCGCCTTCGGCAATTTCGGCGCCGGATACCTGATCGCCGACCGCGGCGAGACGCGCTCTGCGCGATCCGTTCAGCAACAAGCCCTTCGTGCATTTCTATGCAACCAAAAGGGTTGGCGGCGCGATCATCGATTCGCAGGCCATCAAGCTGATGAAGTTCGCCGCCAGCTAAACGGCGCTGGTGCGCGAAGGGCGCCCGGCCCGTCCAACCCTTTCGGGGCGGAGCCGGGCGCCAAATGCCGGTTGCCATTCCGTCCATACCGGCCTGCAAATGCCTGCCGCCCGCGCTTCCGGTGCTCACGTACAATAGTACGCTGCGCGCCGGGTCGCGGGCGACAGTCATTTTCGACTCGGTCTGAACGAAATGGCGACCGGCATTTTCTCCATAAATTGCATTGGAAAGGATGGCCCTGCCATGCCGACCCCCTTTTTCGCCGACCTGGTGCGCGAGCTCGCCCAGGAGGGCGGGACCGGGCCGCTGACGCCGACCGGCGCGGTGCCCGGCCATCGCCGCTTTGCCGACGCGGTACAGCCCGGCGCTTCGTTTCACTATGCCGTGGCGGGGATCGCCCGCCCCGAACAATGGGAGGTCGGAACCGGCCGGATCGGCGGCGACGGCCGTTTGCTTCGCGAGATGGTGGCGGCGTCGTCGGCGGATGGCGCGGCGGTCGATTTCGCTGCCGGACTGAAAACGATCGCGTTGACCGTTGGCGCCGGCTGGTTCGCGGCGCACGATACGCAGGCGGCGGCGATGGCGGCCGACGTTACGGCTTGCGGCGCCGAACTGGCAGGGCTGGCGGATGCGGTCGAGGCGAAGCAGCCGCTGTCGACGACGCACGGCAGCGCGGGCGCGGGCGAAGCCACCGACGCAGTGACGGTTCGCCGCGGCGCCGGCTGGGTCAATATCCCGCTGTCGACACTGGCGTTTCGCGATGCGGACGGCCGCTACGCGCTGAACGGCGCGCTGGCGGCGACATCCGGAAATGCCGTGAACGTGCGGCGCGCTTCCGACGGCGACGCGCTCGACATCGGCAAGGATGGCGGGCAGCGCCTGCGCGTTTTCGCAAATGCGGATATAATCGGGTTGTTCAACGTCGCCGGGGCCAGTGCGGGCCGGGACGGTCTTCGTATCCTCGACGGCGGGGTCGCCTTTGACATTGCGGCGAGCGAACGCGGTAGATTCAATGCTGCCGGTCTCGAACTGACCATGCCGAACGCGGGAAAGATGTTCGCCGAGCAGGCCGGTTCGAGCTCGGTCAAGCTACGGTCCTCCGCGACGATGCAATATGACGTCGCGGCGGCGTCGAGCCACCAGTTTCTTGTGAACGGAACACAGGTCGCGCAGATCACCAGCGGCGGAACTTTGCAGCCGGGCGCCGATAATGGTCAAACGTTGGGCTCGGGTTCCTTTCGATGGTCGGTCGTTTACGCCGGGACGGGAACAATCAACACCTCCGACGCGCGCGAAAAGAGCTGGCGCGGCGCGGCAACGGAGGCCGAACTGCGCGCCGCGTGCCGGATCATCGGTGAGTTGGGCTTTTTCCAGTGGAACGACGCGATCGCCGTAAAGGGCGAAGACGGTGCGCGGATGCACTTCGGCGCGCGCGCGCAGGCGGTGTGGGCGATCATGTCCGACGAGGGACTGATCGAGCCGATCACCGACGGCGCTGCGCCGGACAGCCGCTATGCCTTTCTCTGCCACGACGAGTGGGGCGAGGACGCAGCCGGCGAAGACCCGCCCGCGGGCGACCGTTTCGGTGTGCGCACCGACCAGCTGGCGCTGTTCCTGATCGCGGCGCAGGCGGCGCGGCTCGCAGCATTAGAGGCCGCGGCATGACGGACGGATCGGCTTTGGCCGCGCGCGCGATCGGCGATGCCGCGCGGCGCGATCTCGCGAGCGAATGGGCGGGACCCGAGCCGGCGGCGCCGCAGACGGCGCTGCCGCTGGCGCGCGAGGCACCGCGGCGCGTGACGGTGCGCAAGCCCTGACGGGAGGGGAAAGACGATGACGATGATGGTGAAGGATCCGGGCACGCGGATCGATTTCGAGTTCGACTGGGCGGCCGCCTATCCGGGCGGCCAGGCGGTCTTGGCGAGCGACTGGTCGGTCGCGCCGGATGAGGAGGGCGGCGTCATCGTAATCGGTAGCGCGCACGACCTGAAGGAGGTCACCGTCACGCTGGCGGGCGGGATCGCGGGGCGTGTCTATCGCGTCACCAACCGCGTGACGATGAGCGACGGGCAGATCGACGAACGGTCGATGACCTTGCGGGTGGAGGAGCGATGATGGCGGACAGCTTGCTGCCGGGCGGGGCCCCGGTGAGCCTGAACGAAGCGCGCGGCTGGCTGCGGCTGGGCGCGACGACCGACGACGCGGTGATCGCGGGGCTGGTGCGCGCGGCGACCAATATCTGCGAGGCGTTTATCGGCCAGTGGCTGGTGGTGCGCGCGGGCGAGGAGGAGGCGCCGCTGCCGGCGGATGGCATTCCGCTCCGCGTCCGCCCGGTCGTCGCGGTCGACGGCGTGACATTGCTGTTGCCGGACGGCAGTGAACAGCCGCTCGGCGAGGACGCGTATCGGGTGACGATCGCGCGCGACGGCAGCGCCTGCGTCGCCGTGCCCGATCCGGGCGAGGCGGCGCGGGTACGCATCGCTTATCGCGCCGGCATGGCCGAGGGCGCGAACGGCGTTCCCGAAGCGATCCGCCAGGGCATCGTGCGGATGACGCAGCATTTGCACGACGCGCGCGACGGCGCGGGGGCGGGCCCGCCCGCGGTGATCGCGGCGCTGTGGCAGCCGTGGCGGCGGCTGACGCTTGGCGGCGCGCGATGAGCGGCGCCGAGCAGGCGGTGCGCGCGAAGGCGCTCGCGCTGCTGGCGGGCGACGCGGCGCTCGCGGGGCTGGTGCATGGCGTGTTCGATGGCGTGCCGCCGCGGGCGAGCGCGCCCTATGTCTCGGTGGGCGGGACGGAAGGCCGCGACTGGGGCACGAAGGACCGGGCGGGGCGCGAGGTGCAGCTGACGCTGGTGCTGAACGGCGTCGGCGAGAGCGCGGACGGCGGTGCCGCCGCACGGATCGAAGCGGCGGCCGGGGCGTTGCGCGGCGCGGCGGACGGCTGGACGGTCGTCGGCACGCGGGTCGTGCGGACGCGGTTCACCTTCGCGCGCGACGGCGGCTGGCGCCGAGAGACGATCGTGCGGTGTCGCTGCCTGGCGGGATAGGGCGAAGTTTTCGCTATTCGCCGGGCATCGTGTTGGTCGACTTATAGTCCTTGAATTTTTCGGTGAAATTGGCGTGGTAATCCTCGATCTGCAGGTCGGCGTCTTCGGTCGCGACCTGCTCGGAATCGCCGCTCGCGCGGCCGAGCGCGATCACCGCCTTGCGAAAGGCGTCGCGCTCGGTCCCGCAGTTCGATTTCACCTGCATTTCATATTGGACGTCTTCGACCTTGGCCTCGAGCGCCTTCTTCATGTCGTCGCGCAGGCATTTGGTGAAGGCAACGCGCGTCGTGGCGACGGTCGCCGCGGGCGACGACTGCACCATGGCGGCCAAAAGCAATGTCGTGATCAGCATCCTGCGACTCCCCATTCCGCATGACTATATTTTGAGGAGGTTAGACCATGGCTATCGAAAATGGGAGCGATTTTCTGCTCAAGATCGGCGACGGCGAAGCGCCGCCGACCTATCGCACGGTCGCGGGTCTGCGCACCACGCAGATGTCGGTGAACGGCGAGGCGGTGAACGTCACGACGAAGGAGTCGGGCGGCTGGCGCGAGCTGCTGTCGGGGGCCGGCGTCCGGTCGGTTTCGGTGAGCGCGGCGGGCATTTTTACGGGCTCGGAGGCCGAGGTGCGGCTTCGCGGTCATGCCCTGTCGGGGACCATCGACGATTATGAGCTGAGCTTCGAAAGCGGCGAGCGGATGCGCGGGCGTTTCCTCGTCACGCGGCTCGACTATGCCGGCGATTATAATGGCGAGCGCAATTACACGCTGAACCTGGAATCGAGCGGCGCGGTGGTGAGCCTGTGAGCGGGGCCAATGCGCTCCGCGGCGAGGCCGAACTGATGGTCGGCGGGCGGCGGCTGGTGTTGCGGCCGAGCTTTGCGGCGCTGGTCGCCGCCGAGGCCGAGTTGGGGCCGCTATTTGGCCTGGTCGAGCGCGCCGCCGACGGGCGCTTGGGGCTGGGCGAGCTGGCCGGGCTGTTCTGGCATTGCGTCGGCGAGCGGCCCGAGGCGCTGACGCGCGAGGCGGTGGGCGAAGCCGTGGTCGCGCAGGGGCTGGCCGCGGTGACGCCGGCGCTGCGCGTGCTGCTGGGGCAGATATTGCAGGGACGATGAGGTGGCGGACGATCGGCTGGGACCCGCGGCGATCAGGCTCGCGGGGGTGATGGCGCGCGTAGCGGGATGGCGGCCGGGCGAGTTCTGGGCGGCGACGCCGGCCGATGCCCGCGCGGTGCTGGCGGGGTGGGTCGACCCCGGCGAGGCGGCCTGTTTCGACGGTGCGGCGCTGGCGGCGATGATGGAGAGATTTCCCGATGGATGAGGTCGACGAAATGGTCGTCGCGGTGCGCGCCGATACCGGAGCGTTCCGGCGCGACATCGCGGCGCTGCGCGCCGAGCTGGGCGGGCCGCTGGTCGTGGAAGCCGATCGGGCGGGGCGGGCGATCGAGCGGGCGCTGTCGCGCGCGATCGTCAACGGCAAAATGGGGTTCGAGGATCTGAAGCGGCTCGCGCTGTCGGTGATGGCCGATATCGCGCGGGCGGCGATTTCGAACGGCATTGGTGCGGTAGGGGGCGGCTCGGGCGGCGGGGGATTGCTGTCGCTGGGCACGTCGATCGCGATGGCGCTGTTCGGCGCGCCGGGCCGCGCAACCGGCGGGCCGGTGAGCGCCGGGCGCGCCTATCGTGTCGGCGAGCGCGGGCCCGAGCTGTTCGTGCCGACCGCTAGCGGCCGGATCGAGGCGGCGGGCGGCGGCGTGCGCAATATCGCGATCACGGTGAATGTGCGGGGCGAGGCGGGCAGCGAACCGCAGCGGCTGGCGCAGACGGGGCGGCAGCTGGCGCGCGCGGTGCGGCGCGCGGTGGCGCAGGGAGAGGATTAATGGGCTGGGCGCTGGTTTCGGCCGAGCCGCATCATCGGAAAACCTGGCTCAAGCGGTTCGATCCGCGCTTCTGGACGGTGGATTTCGCGCGGCCGATGATGGCGAGCGTGACGAGCGACGCGCCGGGCACGTTGCGGGTCGAGGCGGTCTTTTATCAGAAGCAGGATCTGGCGGGGCTGATCTGGGAGAGCGAGGACCGGTGGGATCATCCTTTGCTCGCCTATGAGACGAAGCGCGATTTCCGGCACACGCAGCTCAAGTTTCGTTGGCGATCGGGCGGGGTGAAGCCGCTCGACGCGCTGCACGGGCCGACGCTGACGATCGAGGGGCGCGACGCGACGGGGAGTCCGCGCGCCTGGTATGTGCGGCTGTGGAATTATGCCGAGGGAACGGCGGAGGATGCCGTCGTCACGCTCGATTTCGGTGCGTTGGCCGGCGGCTTCCTGTTGCCGGGCGAGGCCGACCCGGTGTGGGCGGGCGATATCGACCGGATGTTCATTTCGCTGGTGCCGCCGGACTATGACGGCGGCGATGCCGTGCTGCCGGCGCCGGCGCAGGGCTGGGCCGAGATGAGCGAGATCGCCTGTTCGGGGTCGGGATCGGTGCTTGTGATCGGCGATGTCGTGATGCCCGAGCATGGGCTGGGTATCGCGAGCGGCTATGACGACAGCTATCATCTGACCCCGGTGCGGCTTGTGCGGCAGGTCGTGCAATTGGGCTATCGCGGCGACGTCGTCCATTATGTCGGGATGAGCCATTATATGCGGCTCGGTGCGGCAGGCGGCGCTTTTCATGCGAGTGTGGCGGGCGGGGCGCTCAATGCGCCGTGCGCGGCGTGGCACGCGGGGTTCGCGGCGGCATGCGAAACGGCGGGGCTGGGGGTGATCTGGTCGCTTTCTTACGAGCTGTTCGACGCCTATTGCCCCGAGGAGTGGAAGCAGCGTGCGAGCGACGGGTCGCCCGCGCTGACCGGGTGGGCGCCGCCGTCGACTTTGCTGTCGCCGGCGAATGCGGCGGCGATGGGATATTTGCAGTTGGTCGCGCGCGCGTTCGTCGCGATCGGCGCGGCGGCGGGGCTTGACCTGAAATTCCAGGTCGGCGAGCCGTGGTGGTGGATCGCCAGCGAAGGGCGGATCTGCGCCTATGACGCCGCGACGACGACGGCGCTGGGGAGCGCAAGCGTACCGATCGCCGACGTGCGGGCGGCGCTGGACGCGCCGCAATTGGCGATGCTCGATGAACTCGGCGCGCTCCTCGCCGCATCGACCGCCGCGCTGGTCGCGGCGGCGCAGGGCGAGGCGGACGCGGCGGGGCTGGTGAGCCATCTGCTCGTCTATCTGCCGACTGTGCTCGACCCCGCGGCGCCCGCGGTGCGGCGTGCCAATGTCCCGCTGGGGTGGGCGGCGCCGGCCTTCGATGTGCTGCAGCTCGAGGATTATGACTGGGTGACGGGCGGACGCGGCGCGGAAACGGCGCGCGCGCGGACAGCGATGGTCGTGCGGCTCGGTTATCCGGCCCACGAGCAGCATTATTTTTCGGGCTTTGTGCTGTTGCCCGAACAGCGGGCCGCGTGGGCGGCGATCGCCGGTGCGGCCGACGCGGCCCGGCGCGCCGGGGTGGCGCGGGCCTTTGTCTGGGCGCTGCCGCAGGTGGCGCGCGACGGGTTCGTGGCCTTTGATGGGGAGGATGATGTGCAGGCTTTCGATGCGGTGGATTTTCCGCTCGCGATCGGGCGCGAGGCGGTGGTCGCGACCGAATTTTCAACACAGATCGTGAGCTCGCCGTCGGGGCACGAGCAGCGCGCGAGCGAATGGGCCGAGCCGCGGATGCGCTATGATGCGGGGCCGGGAATCCGGTCCGAGGCCGATGTGCGCGCGCTGACCGATTTCTTTCGCGCGCGGCGGGGTGCGGCGCGGGCGTTTCGTTTTCGCGATCCCTTCGACGGCAGTTCGGCGGCCGATGGCGGCCTTCCGGCGGCGGCCGACCAGCTGCTCGGGCTGGGCGACGGGGAGCGGCGGCAGTTCGCGCTGGTGAAACGCTATGGTGAGGGCGATGCCGAACAGGTCCGTCCGATCCGGCTGCCGGTCGAAGGGAGCGTGCGCGTCTCGGTCGACGGGATCGAGACGGCGTCGTTCCTGATCACCGACGACGGGGAGGTGTCGCTCGATGTCGCCCCGGGAGTGGGGATCGCGGTGCGCGCCGGCTTTCTGTTCGACGTGCCGGTGCGCTTTGCCGAGGACCGGCTGGAAGCGAGCCGCGCAACCTTTCTCGCGGGCGAGTTGGCGAGCGTGCCGCTGATCGAAGTGCGCGCCCCCCGAGGCGATTTCACATGACGTTGATGGTGGCGCCCGGCTGGCTGCGCGAGGAATTGGTGACGCTTGCCTGGTGCTGGCGGCTGGCGCGGCGCGACGGCGTCGCGATCGGCTTCACGTCGCACGACCGCGATCTGGTAATCGGCGGCTTGGCGTATCGCGCGGCGCCGGGGATGAAGCCCTCGGCGATCGAGACGAATGACAGCCTCGACGCCGCGACGATGGACCTGGAGGGCGCGATCGCGAGCGATGCGATGACCGCGCGCGACCTGGAAGCGGGGCGCTGGGACGGGGCGGAACTCGAGCTGTTCGTGACGGACTGGACCGCGCCCGATGCAGCGCCGGTGACGGTTGCGCGCGGATCGTTGGGCGCGATCGAGCAGCGTGGGGCGGCCTTTGCCGCCGAGCTGCAAGGCGTGACGCGGCTGCTCGACCGGCCGGTGTGCCCGGCGACCTCGCCCTCGTGCCGTGCGATGCTTGGCGACCGCGCGTGCCGCGTCGACCTGGCGCCGCGCACGCATGTCCGGCGCGTCGTGGCCGTCGATGGGCGGGTGGTGACGCTGGATGTTGCGGTGGGCAATATGGCTTTCGGCAGCTTGTCGTGGATCGAGGGCGCCAATTGCGGCCTGGAAAGTCCGGTGATTTCGGCCGATGGAGCGAGCCTCCACCTCGCCGAGGCGCCGGCGTTCGAGCCGCCGGGCCCGGTGCGCGTGCGGCTGATCGAGGGATGCGACAAGCAGCTCGCGACGTGCCGCGACCGTTTTGCCAATGCGATCAACTTCCGCGGCGAGGCGCATCTGCCGGGCAATGATTTGCTGACGCGCTATCCCGGTGGCTGATTGCGGCGCGGCCGCCTTTCGCGCGGCGCGCACGATGGTGGGAGCGCGATTCCGCCCGCAAGGGAACGATCCGGCGACGGGGCTCGACTGTGTCGGACTGGTCTGGGCGGCTTATGCGGCGGCGGGGCGGATGCTGGCGCGGCCGCGCGATTATCCACTGCGCGGGTGGCCGCGCGGGCGGGTCGAGGCGGCGCTGGCGGCGGCGAGCTTCGCGCGCGCGGCGGATGCGATGCGCGCGGGCGATGTGGCGTTGATCGCCTGTCCGGCGGGGCAGTTTCATCTCGGGCTGTTGGGGCCGGCGAGCATGGTTCACGCCCATGCGGGGCTGCGGCGGGTGGTGGAGACGCCGCTGGATGACGGATTGCGGGGTGCGGTGCGTTGGCGATTGCCGCTGTGCCCACCCTGCTGCGACTAGGGCGCGAGCGTCCTAGTCGCGCACCCCTTCCGCTTTGGGGAGGGATTATCGGGGAGCAAATCTATGGCGACTTTGGTGCTGACGGTGGTGGGCGGGATTGTCGGAGGCCCGGTGGGTGCAGCGATCGGCGCGGCGGTCGGGCAGCAAGTCGACGCCCAGATATTCAAGCCTAAGGGGCGTGAGGGGCCGCAGCTCGCCGATTTGAAGGTCCAGGCGTCGACCTATGGCCAGCAGATCCCGCAATTGTTCGGGACGATGCGCGTCGCGGGCAGCGTGATCTGGGCAACCGACCTGATCGAGCGGCGGGCCAAGCGCGGTGGCGGCAAGGGGCGGCCGTCGACGAGTGAATATAGCTATGCGGTGTCGCTGGCGATCGCGCTGTCGTCGCGCCCCGTCCGCACGATCGGACGCATCTGGGCCGACGGCAATCTTCTGCGTGGGGCGAGCGGCAGCTTTCGGGAACGCTGCACCTTCCGCTGGTATGACGGGAGCGAGGATCAGGCGGCCGATCCGCTGATCGCGTCGGCGCTGGGGATCGCGTCGGCGAGCGCGTTTCGGGGTCTGTCCTATGTGGTGTTCGAGGAGCTTGAACTGGGCGCGTTCGGCAACCGGATTCCGTCGCTTACCTTCGAGGTCGAAGCCGATACGGGAAGCGTCGATGTCGGGCTGATCGGCAACGCATTGCTCGCTGACGCCGGGCGCTGCCAAGGCGCGTGGCCCTTTTCGGGCTATGCTGCATCGGGCGACCGGGCGCGCGATGCGCTGGCGCCGCTGTTCGACGCCGACGGTGTGCGGCTGGCGAGCGGGCCTGAGAGCTGGCGGTTGACGCCGGCGGAAGGGGCGGGCGAGGTGCCGGCGCTCAGCGATTTCTGCGAGGCTGGGCGGCGCGATGCCCCCGGCGACCGTGCCGAGCGGCGGCGCGCGCCCTTGTCGTCGCTGCCGGGGACGATCCGGCTGCGCCACTATGAACCCGAGCGCGATTTTCAGCTGGGCCAGCAGACGAGCCGGGTCGCGGGCGGCGGCGCGCGCGAGGAACGGATCGACCTGCCCGCGGTCCTGCCCGCGACGTCGGCGCGGGCGCTGGCGCAGCGCCTTGCGTCGGCCACGGCAGACGAGCGCGAGACGGTTATCCGGCACGCCGACCTGGCCGCGCTGGCGCTGACCGTCGGGCAGGTCGTGGTAGGTGCCGACGGGAGCCGCTGGCGGCTGGCGGGACGGACGGTTCGCGGCAACGAAATCTCACTGGAACTGCGGCGTCACCAGCCGCTGCCCGCGATCGAGCTTCCGGCGCCGCCGGGCGTGGCGGTCGGCGCTCCCGACTGGCCCGATGCGGTCGGCGTGGTCCGGCTGTTCGATCTGCCCAATCTCGGCAGTCCTGCCGCGTCGACCCCAAAGATTCTTATCGCCGGAGCGGGCAGCAACGATGGCTGGCGCGGTGCCGATTGCTGGTTCGTTGCGTCGCCGGGAAGCGAACCGATTCCGGTCGGCTCGGTGCGGCCGGCAGCGGCGCTCGGCCTGCTCGCCGAACCGCTGGCGGCGGGGAGCGGCAGCCTGTTCGATCTTTCCAGCACGGCCGTGGTCGAGCTGATCAATCCTTCGATGATGCTTGAATCGGTCGACGACGCCGCGCTGCTAGCCGGCGCGAACCGGGCGATGGTAGGCGGCGAGCTGCTGCAGTTCGGCGAAGCCGAGATCGTCGGGCCAGGGATATGGCGTCTATCGCGTCTGCTTCGCGGGCGTGCCGGAACCGCAAGCGCGATGATCCATCCGGCGGGCGAGCCGTTCGTCCTGCTCGACGATCCGGCGTTGCTGACGCTGCCCGACGACCTCGCTGCGATGACGGTGGGGGGCGGGGCGACGCTTCAATGGGCGCCGCGGAGCGGCACCGCGCTGACCGAGATCGGCATAGCGTCGGCTGGACGAGCGTTGCGACCCCTTTCGCCCGTACATGCGCGGATACGTCCCGACGGGGCGGGCGGCGTGACGGTCGGATGGACAAGGCGAAGCCGCATCGACACGGGCTGGCGCGACCATGTCGACCAGCCGTTGGGCGAAGCCCGCGAAATGTGGCGTGTTTCACTGGTGCCGCCGGTTCCGGGCGTGGGACCGTGGGAGCCGGCGTCGCCTGTGCTGAATATCGGTGCCGACGAACTGGCCGCGCTGGCGCCGGGCCATGCGATAGAAATTCGTCAAACGGGCGATTTCTCGCGGTCTCCACCGCTTTCCCTGGCTTTGACATAAGGACAGATCATGACCGACATGCCGACCACGCCGCGCTTTGCGTTACCGTTACTTGCGGTTGCGCAGGCGCAAAAGGAGGTGACCCACAATGAGGCGCTCATCTTGCTCGATACGCTTGTCCATGCGGCGATCGAAGCGGGCCCGCTTGCGACGCCGCCGGCGAATCCTGCCATTGGACAATGCTGGATCGTCGACGTTGCCGCGACCGGTGTCTGGACCGGCGAAGGGAATGCAATTGCCATCTGGACCTCCGGTGGCTGGAGATTCGCCGCGCCGCGCGCCGGGGTGCAGGTAACTCGTCTCACCGATGGGGCGCGGCTGCGATTCGACGCCGGCGCGTGGACCGCGCCCGCAACGATAGGCGCGCCCGAAGGCGGGACGACGGTCGATTCCGAAGCGCGTAGCGCGATCACGGCATTGATCCTTAACCTCGCCGCGCAGGGTCTTCTGATCTCAGGCTGAATTTCCGTTCGTTGGCGAACAAAGTGCGACTTTTTGGCAACAGATTGACGATTTGTTCACTTGCACGGAACCAAAGCGACGAGTAGGACGTCTGCCGAGACGTATATCTCAAATTGAAAGGGGAATTACTATGAGGAAGCTTGCCGTCGCTGTGGCGTTGGCCTCCACCACCCTGGCGTCGCCGGTTCTGGCGCGCGACAACTCCTGGTATGTTGGTGTTGGTGCTGGCGCAATGCTCGTCGAGGACCTGGACCTCGATATCGGCACCTTCAACAATGCCGGTACGCTCGATCATCGCGCTGGCTACGATGTCGAAGGCACCGTCGGTTACGATTTCGGCGGTTTCCGCGCGGAAGTCGAAGTCGGTTTCCGTGAAGCCGACATCAAGTCGGGCCGCTTCACGACCCCCGGCATTCCGAGCCTGCCCGGTGGCGGCGGTAGCTTTACCGGCAACACCGACCTGAACGGCGATTCGAACGCGCTCAGCTTCATGGTCAACGGCCTGCTCGATTTCGGTGACGACGACGGCCTTCAGGGCTTTGTCGGCGGTGGTGCCGGTGTCGCTCGCGTTTCGGTCGAACCCGTTTTCGCGGGTCCGTTCCTTGACGATTCGGACACGGGCTTTGCCTGGCAGGCGATCGCGGGCGTCCGCGCTCCGCTCAGCGACAACATCGACGTTGGCCTGAAGTATCGCTTCTTCAACGCCGACAACCTCGATCTGGTCGATCAGGCGGGTCGCGACGTTTCGACGCGCTTCCGTTCGCACTCGATTCTCGGCACGCTGACGTTCAACTTCGGTGGCGCTCCGGAACCGGTCGCACCTCCGCCGCCTCCGCCGCCTCCGCCGCCTCCGCCCCCGCCCCCGCCGCCTCCGCCGCCGCCGGTCGTGGAATGCGCACCTGGGCCGTACATCGTGTATTTCGACTGGGATCAGTCGAACATCACGCCGGAAGCGGCTTCGACGCTCGACAACGCGATCAGCGCGTACAACCGTGGTTGCACGGGCACGCAGGTCATGCTCGCCGGTCACGCCGACCGTTCGGGTTCGGCCACATACAACGTCGGCCTGTCGAACCGCCGCAACGACGCGGTTCGCAGCTACCTGACCGCTCGCGGCATCTCGGATGGCTCGATCAGCGCGCAGGGCTTCGGCGAAACCCGCCCGGCCGTTGCGACCGCCGACGGCGTCCGCAACGACCAGAACCGTCGCGTGGAAATCACTTACGGTCCGAACTCGGGCATGTAAGACCGGTTTCCATCCCCGACGGGGACTGGAAGAAAAGAGGGGCGGTACCGCAAGGTGCCGCCCTTTCTTTTGGTATTTGCCTCGCCCGGCCCGTTCGCGCAATACTGCTTGCTCTGTTGGAATAATGATATACCATCACAAATCGGGGCTGAGATAGTTCACGCCCCGCCGAGGGGCGAGCGCCCGAAGCATAGCGGTGCCGCACCTCCCGAACGGGAGAGAGACGATGCGCAACCGCCGTAGCATGTTCCATCGCAGTATTTTTCGCGCCGACCCGAACGGCGATCCCGACATCAACACCACGCCGCTGATCGACGTCATGCTGGTGATGCTCGTGATGTTCATCATCACTATTCCCGCACCGACGCACAGCGTCGACGTAACGCTGCCGACCGGCGATGTTCCGGGAAAGATACTCGATCAAAATCGCGTTACCATCGATACGAGCGACGTGATCCGGTGGAACGACGAAGCGATCGACCTCGCCGAACTGGGCGTTCTGGTAAAGCAGGCGTCGGAGCGTGCAGAGCCGGCGGCAATCCTGCTCGAACCCGATGCGCGGGCGCGTTATCTGCGCGTCGACGAGGCGATCGGAGCGATCCGGCGCAATGGCGGGACCAAGCTCGCCTTTCCAGGTATCGAGAATTACGCCGGGCTGATCTGAGATCGGGCGTCGTTTAGGCGGCGGGCGCCGTTCCAGGGCGGAGGTGGCGCATCATATAGGCGACATAATCAGCCTTGCCGAGCGGGACGCCCATGTGGCGCAATACGGCATAGGCCGCGACGCGGTGGAAGTAGAATTGCGGCTGCGCCCAGTCGAGGACATAGTCCGCGGCGCTGAGGTCGAAGATCATGCCGTTCGGCAGGTCGAAGCCGACCGCCCGCTCCATGTCGTCTCCCAGCGCGGCGCGATCGATCTCGTCGAGGACCGCCAGCGTCGCGGCGATTTGTTCCTGCATTCCGGCGAAATCGGTCGCGTCCTCGGGAAGCTCGGGAATCGCGATGCCTCCGAGCCGGCTTAGGGGCTGCAATGCCTGGATGCAGGTGAACCGGACCTGCGAGGCGAGCGGGAACATGTCGGGCGCAAGCCGCGCGACCGCGAACTGCAACTCGCCGATGCCGTTATCCGTCCCCCATGCACTTGCCTTCGACAACTCGCCGGACAGCGCCTTCAGGCCATTCTGGTAGGCCGGTACGGTCAGGTCGTAGAGCATCGTCATCTTCCTTCGGTCTTGTCATGCAGCGGCGAGATTGTCCTGAAATTGCAGGCGTGCAAGGCGGGCGTAGAGGCCGTCGGCGGCAACGAGTTCGTCGTGCTTGCCCTCTTCGACAATGCGGCCGTCGTCCATCACGACGATGCGGTCGGCGGCTCGCACGGTCGCGAGGCGGTGGGCGATCACGATCGTCGTGCGATCGGCCATCAGCGTTTCGAGCGCATCTTGCACCAGCTTTTCGGATTCGGCGTCGAGCGCCGAGGTCGCTTCGTCGAGCAGCAGCAGCGGCGCACGGCGGAGCAGCGCGCGCGCGATTGCGACGCGCTGGCGCTGGCCCCCCGAGAGACGTGCGCCGCCTTCGCCCATGAAGGTGTCGAGACCTTGCGGCAGCCTTCGGAGGAATTCCTCGGCATTGGCCGCGCGTGCGGCCGCCCAAAGCTCGTCATCGGTCGCGTCCCAGTTGCCGTAGCGCAGGTTGTCGCGCGCCGACGCTGCAAAGATCACCGTTTCCTGCGGGACCATCGCGATGCGCGCGCGAATGTCGGCAGGGTCGGCCTCGGTCAGCGGCACGCCGTCGAGCAGAATCTGCCCCGCCTGCGGATCATAGAAGCGTTCGGCGAGTTGAAAGAGCGTCGACTTGCCGGCGCCCGAGGGGCCGACGATGGCAACCGTCTCGCGCGGATGGATCGCAAGGCTGAAATCGTGGAGCGCGGGAGCGTCGGGGCGCGTCGGGTAGCGAAATTCGACGTCCGCGAATTCGAGCGTGCCGACCGGCGGCTCGGGGAAGGCGCGCGGTGTTGCGGGCGGGGCAATCGTCGCTTCGGCGTGCAGCAGTTCGCTGAGCCGCTCGGCGGCGCCGGCGGCGCGCAGCAGGTCGCCATAGACTTCGGTGAGCGCACCAAACGCGCCCGCGACTAGCCCGCCGGTCAGGACGAAGGCGGCGATCGTGCCGCCGGTGATCGTTCCCTGCGCGACGCCCTCGGCGCCGTACCAGAGCAGGGTGGTAATCGCGCCGAACAGCAGACCGATGACCGTCGCGGTGATGATCGCGCGAAGGCGGATGCGGCGCTTCGCGGTTGCGAAATTGGCCTCGACCGCGGTCGAGAAACGATCGGCTTCGCGCGATTCCTGGCCGAACGCCTGAACGATCTTCATCGCGCCCATCTGTTCGGCGGTGGTCGCGCCGATGTCGGCGACACGGTCCTGGCTGGTCCGCGAGACCTTTTGGAGCCGACGGCCGAGCAGCACGATCGGCAGAATAATGACCGGGATGCCGAGGAGGATGCCCGCGGTGAGCTTTGGCGACAGGCTGAACAGATAGATGATGCCGCCGATGCCCATCACCGCGTTGCGCAGCGCGACCGAAACCGTGGTGCCGACCACCTGCTCGATGATCGCGGTATCTGACGTCATGCGCGAGGCGATTTCGGACGGGCGGTTTTCTTCGAAAAAGCCGGGAGCGAGGCGCAGCAGGTTGCGCTGCACCGCCTGGCGGATGTCGGCGACGGTGCGTTCCCCGAGCCAACTCACGAAATAGAAGCGCAGCGCGGTCGCGAGGGCGAGCGCGACACAGATGGCGTAAAAAAGCCGGAAATGCGGCGCGACGTTGCCGCCGCCAGCGATAAAGCCGCTGTCGATCATTTCCTTGAATTGATAGGGAATCGCGAGCGTTGCGAGCGCGGCGATGCCGAGCGCGATCGCGGCAACGATCAATTGCAGCGGATAGCGGCTGGCATGTTGCCATACCATGCGCAGGCTGCCGAGTTTGCGGCGAGGTTCGGCGGAAGCGTTCGCGGCGGAAAGGTCGGACTGGCTGGCCATTGCACCGGCCCTAGCAGCGGCGCGGGCCGTGCTCAACGATGCAGAATGATGCGGCGCTTCATGCGCTTTGAAGCGGAACGCAAAGGAGCGCGGCGATTGCGCCGCGCTCCCGGTTTTTCAGCGATTGTCGAGCTGTGCCCTGACCGCTCGTAACCCCGCCTGCGTGATGCGGTACGGCGCGCCGCCGTGCGAGCCGATGAAACCGCGTCGCCGCAGCCGGTTGAACAAGGGCAGGCCGGTGCTGGCGAGGATGAAGCCATCGCGGGTGAAGCATAAAGCCTCGACGATATGGCCGCTTTCATCACGCCGATGGCGGATCATGCCGCCCTGCGCCAGCACATGGAGCATGCGCTGCTCCGCTTTCGAGATATTCATGGGATATGTCCGGATTGATAAGCAACAACGGCGCGCGAACTCATGGCCCGCGCGCTGCGCACATCCCGTTTTCGCCGGGATGTTAGCGGTTGCCCGCAATCTCAGACATATTCACTCCGTCGGCGCATCATGCACCTCGCCATGCAGATTATTCGCAATCGCCCTGTCCCGCAATGATTTTGATGCATTGCACAATGAGCCGAACCCCCTAGACTGCTAACCAACAATCAGGTGCCGGAAGAGTGCCGTTCGGGTCACGCAAGGAACGAGTGAATATGCTGTATCATGCCTTTGAAATTCAGAAGAACTGGCTCGCCGGGGCGAGTGCGCTGGCGACCGCGGGCGCGCAGGTGATGCAGCATCCGGCGAATCCGCTCGGCTATTTCGGTGGCAGCCCGATGTTCGCCTCGGCGCTGGAAGTCTTCGCGCATGCGGCCGCGCCCCGCGGCAAGCCGGGGTTCGAACTTTACGAGACCATCGTCGACGGCGAGATGGTGCGCGTGACCGAGGTGGTCGAGGCGCGCAAGCCCTTCGGCCAGCTCAAGCATTTCAAGCACAAGGGCACCAAAGACGCGCCGAAGCTGCTGATCGTCGCGCCGATGTCGGGCCATTATGCGACGCTGCTGCGCGGCACGGTCGAGCGGATGCTGCCGGATCATGACGTGTGGATTACCGACTGGCGCGACGCGCGTAACGTGCCGCTGGAGGCGGGGCGGTTCGATCTCGACGATTATGTCGACTATCTGATTTCGTGGCTTGAGCATATCGGGCCGGGCGCGCATGTGCTGGCGGTGTGCCAGCCGTCGGTGCCAAGCCTCGCCGCCGCGGCGATCATGGCGGCGAACAAGCATAAATGCCGGCCCAGGACGCTGACGATGATGGGCGGACCGATCGACACGCGCAAGGCGCCGACCGCGGTGAACGACCACGCGATGACGCGGCCGCATGCCTGGTTCCAGGAGAATGTGATTGCGACCGTGCCGGCCTATTATCCGGGCGCCGGCCGCCGCGTCTATCCGGGCTTTCTGCAACTCGCCGGCTTCATGTCGATGAACCTCGGCAATCACATGATGAGCCATTGGGAGATGTTCAAACATCTGGTCGACGGCGACGGCGAGAGCGCCGACAAGACCAAGGAATTCTATGACGAATATCGCGCGGTGTGCGACATGACGGCGGAATTCTATCTCCAGACGGTCGACATCGTGTTCCAGCGCCATCTGCTGCCAAAGGGCGAGATGACGCATCGCGGCCAGACGGTCGATGTCGGCGCCATCGAGGATATCGCGATCCTCGCGATCGAGGGCGAGCGCGACGATATTTCGGGGATCGGCCAGACCAAGGCGGCGCTGACGCTCGCGAAGGCGCTACCCGCCGACCGGAAGAAATATCTGATGGCGAAGAGTGTCGGCCATTACGGCATCTTCAACGGCCGCAAATGGCGCGAAGAGATCGCGCCGGTGGTCGAAAAGTGGATTCGGGCGCACGGCGGCTGACGACTGGAAGTGTCGGTCAATGCCAGGGCGAAGTCCGCACACCCCAATAGACGATATAGAGCAGCCCTGCCCAGAGCAGGAGGATGAAGGCCATGCCGGCGCGGCTTGACGGGCGCTCGCTTGCGGTTTCGGCGGCGGCGTGGAGTTCTGTCCATAGCGCAGCGGGGATCAATCGCCGGACGATGAGCAGGCCGAGCGGGACGATGACAAGGTCGTCGAGCCAGCCGAGCACCGGAATGAAGTCGGGGATGAGGTCGATCGGCGACAACGCATAGGCGGCGACCGCGACCGCGAGCGCGCGCGCGAGCATCGGCACGCGCGGGTCGCGCGCGGCGAGCCAGGCGGCGTGCGCCTCGATCGCGAGGCGATGGCCGAGATCGCCGATGCGCTCGGAAAGGGATTTGCCCGAAAGAGGTTTGCCGCTCATCGCTTCCCTCATTACTGTTCCTGCATGGCTATCCAACTGAAAAGCGCGCGCGTCGAACGCTGGGCCGTCGCCGGCGAGTTCGTCATCAGCCGCGGCGCCAAGACGCATGTCGATGTCGTGGTTGCCGAAATCGAGGGGCGGGGCGAGGTCGGGCGCGGCGAAGGTACTCCCATCTATTATCTTGGCGAGGATGCGGCGGGTTGCCGCGATCAGATTCTACTTGCCGCGCCGCATATCGCCGAGATGGGCGCCGCCGAAGCGCGAGCAGCGGTGCAGCTGTTGATGCCGGCTGGTGCGGCGCGCAACGCGCTCGATTGCGCGCTGTGGGATCTGGAAGCGCGGCAACGCGGGCTCCGGCTCTGGCAGCTCGCCGGCTGCGACGGAGCGCCGACGTCGCGGGTCACGGCCTATACCATCTCGCTGGGCACGCCGGGCGCGATGGCTGAACAGGCGGCGACGGCGGCCGCCGACGGCTATCGACTGCTCAAGATCAAACTCACCGGCGAAGGCGACCGGCTGCGCGTCGCGGGGGTCCGCAAGGGGGCACCCGAGGCGCGGCTGATCGTCGATGCGAACGAAAGCTGGGGCGAGATCGATATTTTGAGCGAGGCCGAGGCGCTCGCCGACATGGGGGTCGAAATGATCGAGCAGCCGGTGCCGGTGGGGGCCGATGCGCTGCTCGATCCGATTTACGCGCCGCTGCCCTTCATCGCCGACGAAAGCTGTCAGACCGCGGCCGACGTGGCGCGGATCGGGCCTTTCTATGACGGGGTGAATATAAAGCTCGACAAGGCGGGCGGGCTGACCGAGGCGCTGAGGATCGCCGACGCCGCCGACGCGGCGGGGCTGTCGATCATGGCCGGGTGCATGCTCTCGACCAGCCTCGCGATCGCGCCGGCCTTCGTGCTCGCGCAGCGCGCGAAATGGGTCGACCTCGACGGTCCCGCGTTGCTGGAGCGGGACCGCGAAGGCGGGTTCGAATTTCGCGAGGGGCGGATCGGGCCGCCGGTAATCTGACCCTAAAGCGCGACTTCGGCATGCTTGCCGAGGTCGCCGTCCTTCATCGTCATTCCGGTCGCGAGCTTGAACATTCCCTTGATACCGGGATCGGCGGTCCAGATTTCGGCATCGTCGAGATCGAAACGCAGGAGGACGAGCTTGGGGTCATCCTTGCCGCCCGGATACCAGGCCGCGATGCTGTTGTTCCACAATTTGTCGAGCACCGTGCGATCATTCTCGTGCACCAGCGTTCCCGAAATGCAGGCGAAGAGATCATGACCCTTGGCGGCGAATTGCGCCATCGCGGGTCCGCCGGCCGCCAAGCGGTTGTCGGGCGCGGTGAAGAACCAGAAAGCGCCGTGCGCATCCTTGTCGAGCTGCGCGTTCATCGGGATATGATGTTCGCGTTCGCCGGTTGCGCCGAGCATGACATAGGGGCTGTCGGCCAAGGCTTTCCAAAACTGCTGTTTGATATCGTCGCTCATCGAAAGGCTCCATTTCTGTCCCCCGATGACCGATCAACGCGGCAGCGGTGCACTTGTTGCCCCGTTCAGCGCCGCCGCGGCTCGGCATAGCTGACGACTTCATATTCGATGCCGTCGGGATCGAAGAAATAAAAGCGGCGGCCTGGTTCGTAATCGCCATGGTTGAACGGCGTAAGCCCCACCGCCTTGACCCGCATCTCGATCGTGTCGAGATCGTCGACCTGCACCCCGATATGGTTGAGCGGCTCGCCCTTGGGATAATGCGCATCCGCATGCTGGCCGTCGGGGCCAGTGTAGAGCGCGATATAGGCGGCGTCGCTGCCGAGGTGGATCGTGCGCCCGCCATCGCGGGCGGGGCCGCGCCAGCGTTCGTGCCAGCCGAAGATCGCCGACAGGATGCCGGCGGTGCGGTCGGGATCGCTGACGGTCAGATTCACATGCTCGATGAATGGGTGCGTCACGGGGGAACTCCTGATTCGGGTTGACGCAGCGGCTTATGAAAGCTCAAGTGAGGTTTAGATCAAGCGAAAAGCGAGGAGTGCGGATCATGCACCGGACCGACCTGATCGCCATCGGCGAACTCGCCGCGCGCACCGGCGTCGCGGTGTCGGCGATCCGATTTTACGAAGTGAAGGGGCTGATCGAGGCGTTGCGCACCGGCGGCGGGCAGCGCCGCTTCCTGCGGGCCGATATCCGCCGCGTCTCCTTCATCCTGATCGCGCAGCAGATGGGGTTGAGCCTCGAGGAGATCGGCGACGAGCTTGCCCGATTGCCCGCCGGGCGGACGCCCAATGGCACCGACTGGACGCGGATCAGCACCGGGCTGCGCACGCGCATCGATCAGCAGTTATCGGCGCTCAAGCGCACCCGCGAACTGCTCGACCAGTGTATCGGCTGCGGCTGCCTGTCGCTCAAGAAATGCGGGCTCTACAACCGCGAGGACAAGGCGGCGCAGCGGGGAGCCGGGCCGCGCTATGTGATCGGCGACCGGGCGGGCGAGATTGCCGAGATCGGCTGACGATTTAGGGGTGGAGAGCGGATGCCCCCTTTACCGTCGCCCCCGCGAAGGGGCCGCTAGCGGGCTTACCCAGAGGCGCTGCGTAAACCGACAGCGGCCCCCGCCTTCGCGGGGGCGACGGCTAGTTTCGGTCGATACCCGCCACTCAGGCGGCGCTTAGCGTTTCGATTTCGGGAGCACCCGCGAGGCAGGGACCGAGTTTTGCGCCGAGGGTGCGGAAGTGGTCCGAGGCGCGGTGCGCTTCGACCGCGGCTTCGTCGTCATAACATTCCATGACCTTGTAGACGCCCGCCTCCGCGGTACGGAACAGCTTGTAATAGCTGTTGCCGGCTTCGTTCGCGCGAACGGCGGCGGCGAGTTCGGCGAATACGCCTTCGAAAGCCTCTTCCTTGCCGGGCTGCACGCGCAGGGTCGCGATGATGCCGATGCTGCTCATAAATCTCTCCGTTTTTCTAATCAGACCCGGAGGTCTGGGTCGACGGTCCAGCCGTCCTCCACCTGGATGCCGAAGCTGTTCAATATCATCGAAACCTGGGTGTATTGGCCGACGGTCATGACGAGGTCCATGCGCCCCTTGTCGCCGAGCGGAGCGAGCGCGGCCCAGCTCGTATCGGTCACGAAATGATTGGTCGTCAGTTCGTCGGTCGCACGGAGCATCGCGCGGTCGAGGTCGTTCCAGCCGCCCGTGTCGGGCCCGGCCTTGATGCGCGCGATCTCGTCTTCGGAAAGGCCGCAGTCGAGCCCGATGCGCTTGTGCTGCGTCCATTCGTAACCCGAGCGGCAGTTGTAGCCGGTGCGCAGGATGACGAGTTCGCGATTCCGGTGCGAAAGCGCATTACGCTTCGAGAGGATATAATTGCCCCAACCCAGAAAGGCGGTGAGCGCCTTGGGCGCATGGGCAAGGGTGCGGAAGATGTTGAGGATCTTGCCGCCCCCGACCTTGCCGCCCTGACCATTGGGGCCGGCAGCAAGGAAGGGTTCGAGCGCGGCGCGCTGGTCGGCATCGAGCCGGTCGAGATCGACCGGCTCGATACGCGGTGCGTTCAAACGCAAATCAGAAGACCTCGAACAGGCCCGCCGCGCCCTGTCCGCCGCCGATGCACATGGTGACGACGGCATATTTGACGCCGCGGCGCTTGCCTTCGATCAGCGCATGGCCGACGCAGCGTGCGCCCGTCATCCCGAACGGGTGGCCGATCGAGATCGAGCCGCCGTTGACGTTGAGCAACTCGTTCGGAATGCCGAGCTTGTCGCGGCAGTAGAGCACCTGCACCGCGAAGGCTTCGTTGAGTTCCCAGAGGCCGATGTCGTCCATCTTGAGCTCGAAGCGTTCGAGCAGCTTCGGGATTGCGAAGACGGGGCCGATGCCCATTTCGTCGGGCTCGGTGCCCGCAACCGCCATGCCCACATAGCGCCCCAGCGGCTGGAGGCCGCGCTTTTCGGCGACCTTGGCTTCCATCACGACGCATGCCGACGAGCCGTCGGCGAGCTGGCTGGCGTTGCCCGCGGTGATCGTGTGGCCTTCGCCCATCACGGGTTTCAGGCTCGAAAGCCCTTCGAGCGTCGTGTCGGGGCGGTTGCATTCGTCCTTGTCGGCGACGACGTCCTTGAAGCTGACTTCCTTGGTTTCCTTGTTCACCACCGCCATCGTCGCCTTGCATGCGACGATCTCGTCGTCATATTTGCCGGCCTGCTGCGCGGCGGCGGTGCGCTGCTGCGACTGGAGCGAATATTCGTCCTGCGCTTCGCGGCTGATATTGTAGCGCTTCGCGACGACCTCGGCGGTGCCGATCATCGGCATATAGGTGTCCTTGTGCATCGCGATCAGCTCGGCGTCGGTCTCGATGAACACCTTGCCGCTGCCGCTGACTTTCGAGATCGACTCGATGCCGCCGGCAACCGCGATGTCCTGGCGGTCGACGATGATCTGTTTCGCGGCGGTCGCGATCGTCATCAGGCCCGAGGAGCATTGGCGGTCGATCGACATGCCGGGGACGGTGACGGGCAGGCCGGCGCGCAGCGCGACGAGGCGGCCGATGTTCATCGTCTGCGATCCCTGCTGCATCGCGGCGCCGAAGAGCACGTCGTCGATCTCGCCGCCTTCGAGGCCGGCGCGCTCGACCGCGGCCTTGACCGAGAAGGCGCCGAGCGTCGGGGCGAGGGTATTGTTGAACGAGCCGCGCGCCGCTTTGGTCAGCGGAGTGCGGGCGGTGGAAACGATGACGGCGTCACGCATGATAGGGGTCCTTCTTTCTGAGTCCGGTTATCTTAACGGGGGAGGTCGGCCGGAAAAACCTGTGCTTTAGACGAAGAACTGGCTGATCCATTCGGCGATCAGCGCGGGCTTTTCCTCGCCTTCGATCTCGATCGTCACTTCATTAGTCTGCTGCCACTGGCCGGGGCGCTTCTCTTCGAGTTCGAGCAGCTTCACATGGCTGCGCACGCGCTTGCCCGAGCGGACGGGGGCGAGGAAGCGGACTTTGTTGCCGCCATAATTGACGCCCATTTTGACGCCTTCGATCTTCGGCCCGTCGGTGCGCGCGCCGAGCATCGGGATCAGCGACAGCGTCAGGAAGCCGTGCGCGATCGTGCCGCCGAAGGGCGTGAGCTTCGCCTTTTCCTCGTCGATATGGATGAATTGATGATCGCCCGTCGCATCGGCGAACTTGTTGATCATCTCCTGATCGACGAGCACCCATTCGGACGTGCCCAGATGCTCACCGACCTTGGCTTGCAGATCCTGCGGCGTGATGGTGGCCATATCTCATCCCCTCGAATTGCTGGTTCGGGGCGCGTTCTAGGCCTCTCTTGCCGCATTGCACAAGGGCCAAGCCCCGCAGCCGCGTCGCCGTAGCGTCAGCTCTTGGCGGGCTTCGGCGTCTTCATCGTCACGCTTTCGGCATAGGGTAGAATCATCGTGCCGTCGGGTGCCGCGGTGAAGGTGGTCTGGGTCGGATAGGCGAATTCATAGCCCGCGCCCGCCATCGCTTCGAACAGCCGGATCGCGACATCGGTGCGCGCGGCGGTGACGACGTCATAATCGTCGCTGAACACGTCGAAGAGCAGTTCGAAGTCGAGGCTCGACGGGCCGAAGGTGACGAAGCTCGAGCGGATGAACTCCTGTCCGGCCGCCTTGACCTGTTCCTCGAGCAGTGCGGGCAGGTCGCGCAGCATCGCGGGCGTCGTCTGGTAGATCACGCCGATCATGAAGGTGATGCGGCGGCGATGGAGATGCGCGAAATTGGTGATTTCCTTCGCGAGCAGATTGGTGTTCGAAATGACGAGCAGCTCGCCGTTGACCGAACGCAGCCGCGTGCTCTTGAGGCCGATGCGCTCGACCGTCGCGGTGCTCATGTCATATTTGATCGTCTCGCCGACGCGGAACGGCCGGTCGAAGATGATCGAGAGCGAGGCGAAGAGGTCGGAGAAGATACCCTGCGCGGCAAGGCCGATCGCGATGCCGCCGATGCCGAGCCCGGCGACCAGCCCCGTGACGTTGACGCCCATATTGTCGAGGATGACGATCGCGGCGATCGCGAACAGCGCGACGCTGATGAGCAGGCGGATGATGCCCATGGCGTTGCTGAGCGTTTCGTTGTGGCCCTCGGCGGCGCGGCGCTGGATCAGTCCGAGCACGATCTCGCGGGCCCAGATCGCGACCTGCAGCACCACGGCGACAGTAAAGACGAGCTGGACGATCTGCATGATCACCGAGGGCGGTTGCGCATAGCCCGCGACCAGGCGGATCGCGATGATCGCGAGCACCAGCGACTTGGTCTTGTGGATCACGCGCCCGGCGATGTGGGTCAACGACATCTCGCCTTCGGCCGACTGCGCGTATTTGAGTGCGAAGCGGCGAAGCATCGAGAGGATGAAATAGATGGCGAGGCCGACGCCGATGGCGATGCCGATCTGTAGCCAATGACTGTTCACCCACGCGACGCTCATATCCCAATAGCGTTGCAGATCCTCGACAGGGTTGGTCGCCGGCGTTCGTACGGGCGCGGTTTGCGGGGCGGCGGTGGTCGCGGCGGCGATCAGGGAGAAAGTCACGTCAGGTCCTCTTGAATCGGATCAGGCGGATTGAAGCAGCACCGCGGCGGCGGGCGCCTGCTCCAGATAGGTCAAAAATCCGCGCTCGTAACGCGAAAGATAGCGCGTCGCGCGCGGCAGCGTACCAACGGCTGCCGGGAAGTCCGCGCGCTCATGCGCCGCCGCGATCATCGTCGGATGGACATAGGCCTTGCGCGCGATGGCGGGGGTGTTGCCGAGACGGTCGGCGACATGTTCGAGCATCGCCTTCAGCGTCGGCGGTTCGGGCGCGTCGTAAAGGAAGGCGAAGGCCTCGACGCTGGCAGACCAGGTACGGAAATGCTTGGCGCTGAATTCCTCGCCCATCGCCTGGCGGATATAGGCATTCACATCGTCCGATCCGACCGCGCAGAGGCTGTCGGCATCCTCATATTGGAAAAGCTTCTGCCCCGGCAGATCCTGCAACCGGCGCACCAGTGTGGAAAGGCTGCGGTCGCTGATCGTCACGTCGCGCTTCGCGCCGCCCTTGGCCACATATTGCAGGCGCAATGTTTTGCCCGAAGCCTTCGCATGGCGTTGGCGCAGCGTCGTCGCCCCGAAGCTCTTGTTCGCGGCGACATATTGCTCGTTGCCGATACGCAGCGCGGCGAGGTCGAGGAGGCGCACGACCGCCGCGACTACGCGTTCCGAGCACAAAGTCCGGCGGGCGAGATCGTCGGCGAGGCGCGCGCGGAGCAGCGGCAGCGCATGGCCGAAGGCGGCGCAGCGGTCATATTTGTCGGCCTCGCGCGCCATCCGGAAGTCGGGGTGATAGCGATATTGCTTGCGCCCGCGCGCATCATAGCCGGTCGCCAGAATATGGCCGTTCGGTGCCGGACAGAACCATGCGTCCTCATAAGCCGGGGGCAGCGCGATCGCGTTGAGGCGGTCGATTTCCTCGCGGTCGCGGATGATCTTGCCCTTGGCATCGCGATAGCGCCAACCGACCCCCGAGCGCGCGCGGCTGATCCCGGGCAGGCTGTCGTCGACATGGACAAGGCGGGTTGCGGCCATGCGTCCATAGCGCCCCGCTGCGCCATATGGTTCCGGAAGATCAGCCGGGCGTGGCCACCGGATGCCGCGCCGGAACCTGTGCCGGGCGCGCGGTCAGCGGGCGCCATCCCGCTTCCTGTTCGCGACGGCGCACATAGGTCGACAGTCCCATTTCGAGCGCGAGCATCATGTAGATGAAGGGCTGGAAGGCGATGCCGACGAACAGCGACCCGACCATATAGACGATATGGCCATGCTGGAGCGCGGTCGCGAGCGGCGCGATCCATTGCTCCTCGGCGCGCCGTGTCTTGAGATAGCGGCGGCGGAGTTGCTCCATTCGCAGCAGCCCGACCGCGTGCAGGAGCAGCCATAGTCCCAGCCCCGGATAGCCCTGTTCGCCGAGCATCTCGAAATAGCTCGAATGATAGGCGCGCGAATTTTCCTCATAAACCATCGGTTCGTCATTTTGCGGCGCGTCGGGGTCATAGTCGCTCGCCGCTCTTTCGACGCGGACATGGTTCTGAATATAGGCATTGAAGCCGCCGCCGAACGGATTTTCCTTCGCATATTCCCACGTCCACGCCCACACCGCGACGCGGGTCGATGCCGACTGGTCGGACTTGTGGTCGCGGATCGTCTCCATCCGCTCGGTAAAGCTTTGCGGCAGGAAGGGAATGGCGGCGATCGCGAGCAATCCCGCACCCGCCATGTAGAGGAAACGGTGCTTCACGGCGCGGAGCGACAGGATCGCGAGGATGACGAGGCAGACGAGCCCGGTGCGCGCCTGCGTGCCGACCGGGAGCAGCGCGCAGGCGAAGACGAGCGCGAAACAGAAGATCGACACGCGCCAGTCGGGCGGGAAGATCGTGCCATGGTTGCGATACCAGAGGATCAGCGGGATGATCGAAATGCCCACCGCCGACATGATTGAGCCTTCGTAAAGGCCGTAGTTCTCGTTGAGCAGCAACTGCAGCGAGCCGTATCCACCGCCCCCCGCTGCGGTCTTGATCCCGCCCGCGATCGCGATCGCCGCGGCCGACAGCAGCATGACGAGAACCAGCGATTCGATGCGCAGCTTGGTCCGAAGCGTGAGCGGCAGAAAGATCGCCCAGACGAGCGCCTTCCACACCCAGCTCCATTTATCGGCCGCCTCGACCGGGAAATCGGCCTGGATCGTCGTCATCCAGCAATAGAGAAGCAGCGCGATCAGCAGGAGTTGCCGCCCCGACCATCGCACATCCTTCTTGTCGTCGACCGCGAGCCAGCCGACGATCGCCAGTCCGAAGACAATCAGCGAGATCGGGATCGAATTGATGAGGAAATAGCTGAGGCGTTGCGGCGCGACGATGTCGATATAGCAAAAGCACAGTATGAACAGGAACGGCTTGCGAAAGCCGAGCCCGATGAAAGCGAAGAGAAAGGCGACGAAGGCGATGTCACGCATCGGGGCGGGCATCCGCTTCGGCACGCTCGGCGTCGCGGCGCTGTTGCCACAGCATGCGCGGGCTCACTTCGCGGTCGAGATCGTCGCGATAGAGCAGGCGCCAGAGCGCGATCGCCATCAGCAGATGCGTCAGGCCAATGGAGAAATTGTCGACCATATCGGCTCCCGCTACGCGATCGGGGTTGACGCCGCGTTAAGGCTTGTATGTCAGGGACATCAACGATGACCCGAATATTGCACGTCCTCGACCATAGCCTGCCCGCGCACAGCGGCTACACCTTTCGCACCCGCGCGCTGATGAAGGCGCAAGTCGCGAAGGGGTGGGAGGTCGCGGGGGTGACCGGCGTGCGCCATCCCGAGCCGGGAGCTGCCAAAGGAGATGGCAGCGAGACGGTCGATGGGCTGACCTTTTACCGCACTCCGCCGATCGCGCCGGCACGCTCGCCGATCCGCGAATGGCGCGAAATCGGCGCGCTGGCAAAGCGGGTCCAGGCGCTGGCGAAGGAGTGGAAGCCCGATGTGCTTCACGCCCATTCCCCCGTGCTCGACGGTCTTGCGGCACTGCGCGTCGGCAAGAAGCTCGGCATCCCGGTCATCTATGAAATCCGCGCCTTTTGGGAGGATGCGGCGGTCGGCAACGGCACCGGGCGCGAAGGCAGCCTGCGCTACCGGCTGACCAAAAGGCTCGAAACCCACGCGGTGAAAGCCGCCGATGCCGTTGCGGTGATCTGCGAGGGTCTGCGCGGCGACCTGATCGCGCGCGGCATCGGCGCGGACAAGATCATCGTGTCGCCCAACGGCGTCGACCTCGACCTGTTCGGCGATCCGCCGCCGCGCGACGATGCGCTCGCCGAAACGCTCAGCCTCGCCGTGGACGATGTCGTGATCGGCTATATCGGCAGCTTCTACGATTATGAAGGGATCGACGACCTGATCGCGGCGATGCCCGCGCTCGTCGCCGCGCAGCCGAAGGCGCGGCTGCTGCTGGTCGGCGGCGGCCCGATGGAAATCGCACTCAAGACACAGGCGGCGGCGTCGCCCGTCGCGGCGCAAATCCTCTTCGTCGGCCGCGTGCCGCACGGCGAGGTCGAACGCTATTATTCGCTGATCGACATCCTCGCCTATCCGCGCAAGCAGATGCGGCTGACCGACCTCGTCACGCCGCTGAAACCGCTCGAGGCGATGGCGCAGGGCAAGCTGGTCGCGGCGTCCAACGTGGGCGGCCACCGCGAGTTGATCGAGGACGGCGTGACGGGAACGCTGTTCGCGCCCGACGATCCGGCCGCGATCGCCGATGCGCTCGCCGGCTTGCTGGGCAATCGGGCGATGTGGCCCGAACGCCGGCGAACCGCACGTATTTTTGTCGAAAGCCATCGTAACTGGTCGTCAAACATTTTACGTTACGAGCCGGTTTACCAGCGATTGCTGCGCGGCGCCTGAGGGCGACGCGCTTGATGTGAGGACAGGACGGCCCGGCGGGCCGACGGATTTGGGACGCTATGGAAGAAACCAGCGAGAATCGGGCCAAGGCTATAGCGACCGCGCTGCTGCGCGCGCTCCAGCCCGCGATCCCGGCGGTGATCGGCGCCGCGGCGCTGACCTTCCTGTTCGCCGCGCTGATGCCCTTTTCATGGGTCGCCGCGATCGGCTGGAATCTTTATCTCGACCGCCTTTCCGACTTGTTCGTCCCGCCGATCGGCAATGGCGGACGGCTCGCGCTCGCGCTCGGCATGTCGGCCGTCGCCGCCGCGATTGCGGGGCTCGCCGCGCTGCTGATCGCACGGCCCGAGGCGGCTGGCCTGACCTCGCTGCGCAATGTTTTTCGCCGCGGGGCCGAAGAGGCCGACGATGACGAGCCCGTCCTGACGCGCCGCCGCGTCGATCTGCACCCCGACGATCCCCCGCGGCCGCCGATCCGCGCGGGCCGCGACCTGCCGGCGGGCGGGCTGGGCGCCGTCGGAACCACGAGTGTTTATGAACCTGCCGAATTCGATCCGTGGCTTGGCGGAGCGACGGTCGAGGCGCGCGAAGAAGCCGAAGACGAACTCGTCCTCGCCGACCTTGCCGCCGAAGAGGATTTCGGCGACGAGGCGCCCTGGTTGCAGCCGGCCGAGATGAGCGCGCCGTCACCATTGTCCGATCCCGCCGACAAATCGCTCGGCGCGATGGTCGCGCGGTTCGAAGCGGGGTTGGCGCGCCGACGTCAGGATGCCGCCACGCAGGCGACGGCCCCGGCGGCGACGGACGTCGCCGCCGAACACGAGCCTGAGGTCGACTTTGCGCTCGAAGCCGCGCTCTCCACCTTGCATCGGATGACGCGCCAGTCGGTCGGTTAATCCTCGACCGTCAAGATCTCGATCCGCAAGTCCAACGGGTCGGTTCCGCATTCCACCACGACATCGGCAACGATATGCCCGGGCAGCGTCCATTCGGCCGCCCCCAGTTTTGCCTGCAGCGCGCGCCGCGTCGCGGCCACGTCTCCGGTCGCCAACGCGCAGGGAAAGATGTGGCGCGCGCCCACGAAACTTGCGCTCGCCCAAGGGCGGAAGGTCGACGCTCCGGGCGAGAGGCCGTGCGGCAATTCGCGCGTCAGCAGGTGACGGAGCCGGCGATGCGGGCAGCCGGGACGCGGCGGCAGGGCGGGGGACCAGCGCATCATGCCTTGAACTCCGTGCCGAGACGCCGGAACGCGCGCGTTCGTCGGTCGCCCGAAGGCGCGACATCCCCAATGTGGCGGTCGGCGCGCCATTTGTTCATGAAATGTTCCACACGACATATGATGTCGCGGCCCGGCTCGCGCCCGCTACGCAGATCGCTGATGAGGCGCGGATCGCGCACTGCGGCCCGGCCGAAGACGCTGGGCGGCATGGCCGATTCGTTCAGAAAGGCCTCGATCCGTTGCAAAAAGCTGCGCTCCATCATGTCCTCCTCGACCGCACTTAAAAACCGGGCGACTCACCCGATAGGATATTTCCTATTTGATGTTGAATTTCCTACTTGTCTAGGAAAAATCCTCTTGCTAATACGAAATAGGAAGGACCAGCCCCCAGCGACCTATGGCCGATTTCGTTCACGATCCGCGCGCTGCGCTCGACCGCCTGCTGGCCGACAAGGGCATCGACTATGCGCGTCTGTCGCAGGTGATCGGGCGCAACCCCGCCTATATCCAGCAATATATCAAGCGTGGCTCGCCGCGGCGGCTGGCCGAGCAGGACCGCGCCCGCATCGCCGCCTATCTGGGCGTGTCGGAAGCGATGCTCGGCGGGCCGGTGCAGCGCGTCGCGACCCCCGCGCGCGGGCGCGGACCCGGGATGGTCCTCGTGCCGAAACTGGCGATCGGCGCGTCAGCGGGCGCGGGGGCCAGCGTCGACGGCGAACCGGTCGAGGGCGAGGTCGCCTTCGATTCAAAATGGCTGCGCGACCTTGGCGCCGATCCGCGCGCGCTCAGCATCATTCGCGTCGAAGGCGATTCGATGGCGCCGACGCTTGACGACGGCGACGATATTTTGGTCGACGGCGGCGATGCCGCGGCGCGGCTACGCGACGGCATCTATGTGCTGCGCATGGACGATGTGTTGATGGTGAAGCGTATTGCGCGCGCGCCAGGGCAGGGGCGTATCTCGGTGATCAGCGATAACCCCCATTATCGCAGCTGGGGCGATTTGCCGATGGCGGCGATCCAGCTGATCGGTCGCGTCGTGTGGACGGGGCGGCGGGTGCGGTGATTATCTTCGCCGCCGGTTGGCAGGATTAACGCGGCGCCGCCATCTCGGCTTCGATCTCATGGTCGAGCACTTCGGCGCGCCGGCACTGCTCGTCATTGCCATCGCGGCACTTCTCGGCCGCCTTGTCGCGCTGACGCGATAATTTGCCGATGCGCTCCTCGCGCTTGCGCATCTCGCGGCCGCGGTTGCGGTCGGATTCATCCTGACTGGTCGTCGACCAGTCGGCGACCTGGCCGACGGCTTTTACCGGCGCGGTGACGACCGTCTTGACCGCACTGACGCAGCCGGCGAGCAAGGGCGCCGCCAAAACGGCAACGATCAAAATGCGCATGTCCTTCTCCTCGCCGACTGGATGCCACATCGCATAATCGCCGCGATCTGAACAGGATATTGCGACGGGGCGACGGGGCTTCCAGCTCATGTGTCACATCACTGAAATAAATGGTTAAATTGCTGTTTACCCTCCGGCTCTAGTCGAGGCGCTAACCGGGTCGCAACTTGAAGAGAATCGAATGAACGTCATCGGACATGCCCTAGAGCCAGCGTCGGGCCACGCGTCCGCGATCGGCGCCGACGCGCATATGTCTGCGGTCATCGATCTGTTTCGCAGCGATCCCCAATTGCGCGCGCTCGCGGTGGTCGATGCGGACGATCGCCCCGTCGGCATCATTCGCGAACAGCGCGTGCGCGAATTGCTTTTCTGCCCCTTCTGGTTTTCGCTGATGCAGAATCCGACGATCGGCGGCTCGATCGCCTCGATGATCGAGCCCTGCCCGACCGCCGACGTCGCGCGATCCACGACCGACCTCCTGCGGATCGCCGCGCAGTCGGCGGGGCAGCAGGAACTTATCCTTGTCGATGCGGGCCGGTTCGTCGAGACGCTCGACAGCGGCCAGCTCGCCAAGCTCGCGATGCTGCGCGAGGTCGAACTGGCGCAGGAGCGCGCCGCGCGCGCGGCGCATATCGATGACGCCGGACGGCAGTTCCGGCACGACATTGCCGCGCTCACCGGGACGCTTTCCGAAACCGCGAAAAAGGTCGAGGCGGTTGCCGGCGCGCTGTCCGAACGCGCGCAGCAGACGGGCCGCGACGCGGTGACCGTGGCTGGAGCGACGGCGCAGACGCTAGCGGGGCTGCAGGATCTTGGCGATCGTGGCCATGCGCTGGCCGCGACCATGACCAGGATCGTCGACGACGGATCGAGGGCGCGGGCGGTTCGCGGCGATGCGCATATCAAGATCAAGCAAGCTAGCGAACGCGCGGCGGCGCTGAAGGCGGCGAGCCAGTCGATCGAGCAGATGCTCGCGCTGATCATCGACATGGCGAGCCGCACCAACATGCTCGCGCTTAACGCCGGGATCGAGGCGGCGCGCGCGGGCGATGCCGGCCGCGGTTTCGCCGTGGTCGCCTCCGAAGTGAAGACGCTGGCCAGCCAGACGCGCGTCGCGGCGGGCGACATCACCCAATATATCGACCGGATCCGAGACATCGTCGGGCAGGTTGCCGCGGGCTTCGACGAGGTAGAGAAGGCGATCGACGCGAACAACGGCTTCTCCGACGCGATCGACCGCGCGGTCGATGGCCAGAGCGCGACGACGCTGACGATCGCGAGCTATGTCGAACAAGCCGTGTTCGCGGGGCGCGAGATCGACGCGCGCGTTCGCGAGATCGGCCATGGCGCCACGGCGGTGGGCGATGGCGCCCGGACGCTCGGCCGACTGTCGGCGGGGCTGACCGAGGCCGCGCAGTCGCTGCACCAGCGCGCGCAGCACTTCGTCGCAGCGGTCGCCATCGCCTGATTCCGCGCGGTCGGACAAGGGCTTGCCCGATTCCGCAACATTGATAGGATGGCCCTGCGCCGGAGGCGTCTGAGGCCGTCGGCGGGGAGGAGGGTCATCATGACGAATATCCAAAAGGGCTTGGCCGAATTCATCGGCACGTTCTGGCTTGTGTTCGGCGGCTGCGGTAGCGCGGTTCTGGCTGCCGCATTTCCCGATGTCGGCATCGGATTGCTCGGCGTTTCGCTCGCTTTCGGCCTGACGGTCGTGACCATGGCCTATGCGATCGGCCATATTTCGGGCTGTCACCTCAATCCCGCGGTCACCGTCGGCCTGTGGGCGGGCGGGCGTTTCGACGCGCGCGACATCCCGCTCTATGTGATTGCACAGGTGCTTGGCGCGATCGTCGCGGCGTTCCTGCTTTTCTATATCGCGAGCGGCAGTCCCGTTTATGACCTCGCCACCAACGGCCTGGCGGCGAACGGCTTCGGCGAAGGATCGCCCGGCGGTTACGACATCTGGTCGGGCGTGCTGATCGAGGTTGTGCTGACCGCCTTTTTCGTGTGGATCATCATGGGGTCGACCGACGGGCGCGCGCCCGCGGGTTTCGCGCCCTTGGCGATCGGCCTTGCGCTGGCGCTGATCCACCTCATCTCGATCCCGGTAACCAACACGTCGGTCAACCCGGCGCGCAGCACCGGCCCTGCGCTCGTCGTCGGCGGGCTGGCGCTCCAACAATTGTGGCTGTTCTGGGTCGCGCCGCTGATCGGCGGGGCGATCGGGGGGCTGCTCTACAAGATGCTCGGGGCCGATACCTTCCCCAAGCCGAATATCGAAGGCGAATAATCGCCTTTTCCGGCGGGGGCGCCGCCTCCGCCGGACTATTTCAGCAGGTCGATCGCAAAGGCGCGGACCTCGTCCGCCATATCGGGGCGTTCGAGCGCGACCGCCAGATTGGCCTGGATATAGCCAGCCTTGGACCCGCAATCATAGCGCGCGCCGTCGAAGGTGACGGCGTGGAAGGGCTGGTCGCCGATCATCGTCGCCATCGCGTCGGTGAGCTGGATTTCGCCGCCGGCGCCCTTTTCCTGGCGTTCGAGCACGCGCATCACTTCGGGCTGGAGGATATAGCGGCCCGAGATGATCAGGTTCGAAGGCGCGGCATCGACCGCCGGTTTTTCGACAAGACCGGTCACCTCGGTCAGCGACCCGTCGCGCGCACCGGGAGCGATCACGCCATAGGAGGACACCTGCTCGCGCGGCACTTCGAGCACCGAGATCAGGTTACCGCCGACCCGGGCATAGGCGTCGACCATCTGCTTCATGCAGCCGGGCGAACCGTGCATGAATTCGTCGGGCAGGAAGATCGCGAAGGGCTCGTCGCCGACGATGTCGCGCGCGCACCAGATTGCGTGCCCCAGCCCCAGCGGCTCCTGCTGCCGGACATAGGCGCAATTGCCGGGGCCGAGCCGCGTCGGTTCGAGCACCGACAGATCCTTGCCGCGTTCGGACATCGTCTTTTCGAGTTCGAAGGCGACGTCGAAATGATCCTCGATCGCGCTCTTGCCGCGCCCGGTGACGAAGATCATTTGTTCGATCCCGGCCTCGCGCGCTTCGTCGACGGCATATTGGATCAGCGGCCGGTCGACGACGGGCAACATTTCCTTCGGGATCGCCTTGGTCGCGGGCAGGAAGCGCGTGCCGAGGCCGGCAACGGGAAAGACGGCTTTGCGGATCGGTTTCATGGACGAAGGCCTAGCGGCGAACGCCGGCCAAGGAAAGCCGGCAGGCCGCTCGCCGCGCTATTACGGCGTGACGATCACGACCACGCGGCGGTTGTCCTGCCGACCTTCGGGCGTCGCGTTGCTCGACAAGGGCAGGGTTTCGCCGCGGCCGACGATCTGATCCGCCGTCAACTGCATCCCGCCCGCCTGCATCGGCGTCGCGACCGCCTCCGCGCGCGCTTGCGACAGCCAAAGATTATAGGCCGACGCACCGGTCGAATCGGTGTGCCCTTCGACCCGCGCGGTTGCGATCCCGACCGAGACGAGCTTGGCCGCGATGTCGGTGATCCGCTTTTGCTGATCGGCGGGAATGCTGCTTTGGTCGGAAGGAAAGAGGAGGCGCTCGGGCATGTTCAGTTCCCAGCCGAGCCCGGTGTCGACAAATCCCTCCGATTGCAGCGTCGCGATCTGCGCCGCGCTGAAATCGCCGGCGGGCGGTGCGCTCTGGCACGCCGCGAGCAACGCCGCCAAAACGGCGATCGCGAAGAGGCGGATGGTGCGAGGCAAGGCATAAGTCACGGCGTTTCTCCGTTGGTCATCGGGAACGGTTGGCCAATTTGTCGGCATACATTGCGGCGTCGGCGGCGGTGAGCAACGCGGTCGCGTTGCTGCCGCTGTCGGGGAAGATCGCGACGCCGACGCTGACCGACGCGCGATAGGTCTCTCCGTCCGGCAACGCGATGGGTTGCGACACGCAGGTCCGGATGCGCCCGGCAACTTCCTCGGTGACCGCGTCGACGTCGAAGGGGTCGATGATGACGACGAATTCGTCGCCGCCGATGCGGGCGGCGAAATCATCCTTGCGCAGTGTTTCCTTGATGCAGGCCGAAAGCGCGACGAGCACGGCGTCGCCCGCGGCGTGGCCGAAATTGTCGTTGGCCGCCTTGAAATTGTCGGCATCGATGAACAGCAGCGCAAAGCGGCTGCCACGACTCTCGGCCGCCTCGATGCGCCGCGCGAGCTGTTCGTCGAAGGCAGCGCGGTTAGGCAGCGCGGTCAGCGGGTCGTGCGACGCGCGGTGGGCGAGCATCGCGCGTTCGCTTTCCATATGACCTTGCCAGCCTTGCAATTCGTCGAGCAGGGCGTTGATGTCGCCGCCCAGCCGATCGAGCTCGGCGATGCCTAACGGCTGGACCCGCTTGTCGAAGCGGCGGTGCAGTCGCACATCATGCGCGACGGTCGCGATTTCGTTGAGCGGCTTGACGAGCTCATATTCGAACCGTCGCGCGAGAAAAATCGTGCCGAATGCGGTGATGAGCAGGCAGGTCAGCCCGGCGAGCAGACCGAGCCGGACATAGTCGATCAGCGTCGAACTGTCGCCCCATACCTCGATCGTGCCGATCGCCGATCCGTTGCGCTCGACCGTCACCGCGAAGGGGTGGGGGAAGAAGATACGGCTGAGCGTGGGTGCCGGATCGGCGGTGGGCGACGTCCATTCGGTCACCGGCTGGCCCACGTCGTTGAGCACCCGCAGCCGCGCGATGCCGGGAATACGGGTAAGCGGTTCGAGCCCTTCGCGCGCGGCAACCGGATCATTGAATACCAGCGCCGGCTCGACGCCATAGGCACCCAATTGTGCCGCGAGTTCCATGTTGCGGTCGGCATAGCCACGTAGCGCCGTCACCCCGGCAAGCAGGATCGTCAGCCCGGAGAGTGCGACCGCGAATAGCGTGATGCCGAAATGGAAACGCGACAGCAGCTTTTGCAGCGTCGTGCGCGCGCCGATGCGTTGGGCGGGGCGCGGCAGATCGGATCTGCTCATCATGCGCCTCCCTGACCCGAACCGATGCGCAGCACGCGCGGGTCGATACGCAGCGGCCCGCGGCCGATCGCGTCGAGATTGACCGAGAAGCTGAGGCTGGCGGCGCGGCTGTTGAGGCAGAACATCGCGCCATAGATGCACGCCGCGTCATCGTCGGTGATCGTCAGCACCGGACGGCCGCGCACCCATGCGATCAATTGCCGCCGGTCGGCAACCGGCATCCGGCCGAGGAACAATATGTCGCAATCGGGGGTGACGCCTGCTGCCGAGGTCAGACGGACCGAGATCGAACCCCGGCCTGGCGTGTCCGGCGCCATGTGGGGCGCGAGGCGCGGCGTCCCGACGACGCACATCCGGCGATTGACGGCGGGCGACTCATTGGGCCAGCGAGCATAGCTGGTGATGCCACCGATCATCCGGTTGACCGCCCGCGTCATCCCGCCGGCGCTTTCCTCCACAACCGACTGACCTGCCGCCTGAACCGACATCTGCGGCGTCGTCACCAACGCGCCGATCAGAAACAGTGATGCCAGCACCGAGCCGTGCCCCCCAACTGCGCTTCAGGGTCACCCTAGCCCCAGCGCAGGCGCGTCCGCTAGTCAAAACAATTGGAAAGTCAATGAAAAGTGACGTCATGCGGCCATATTGCAATCTGGCCACCTATGCCGTGACGCTGCTATGCCGTACGCAAACGGTCGCTAAAACCTTTGCGTAATTTGGCCAGTTTCGGGGGAATGACCGCCATGCAATAGGGATTGCGCTGTCCTTCGCCTTCCCAATAGGCCTGATGGTAATCCTCGGCCGGATACCATTCGGACGCGCTTTCGACCGTCGTGACGATCGGCGCGGGCCAATCGGCTGCGGCCCGCGCGATTCCGGCGCGCGCGGCGTCGGCCTGCGCGGCGTCGAGCGGGAAGATCGCGCTGCGATATTGGGTGCCGATGTCATTGCCTTGGCGGTTGAGTTGCGTCGGATCGTGCGTCGCGAAAAAGACGTCGAGCAGATCGGCATAGGAGATGACCGAGGGGTCGAAGCCGATGCGGATCGCTTCGGCATGGCCAGTGTCGCCGCCGCACACCTGCTTGTAGGTCGGGTTCGCGACACCGCCGCCGATATAGCCGCTCTCGACGCCGTCGACGCCTTCGAGCGACTGGAACACGGCTTCGGTGCACCAGAAGCAGCCTCCGGCGAAAATGGCGGTTTCACGGGTCATGGTGTCGATCCTTATGGGGGAATTGGGTCGGGGAGAATGGGATATCCCCAAAATAGTATGTGGCCGATCCTATTCCAAGGGCGGCGGCGCGTCGATCAGCGGCGGGTGCAGCGGCCGGCCGAGCATCCGCGCCGCGGCGATGGTGGCCGCTTCGGCTTCGAGCGCGGCGACGCGGTCGCGCCACGAGGGATGGGTGCTCGCCTGGAACATCGGCCGGCCCTTGCGCTGGCCGAAACGCGACCAGAAGCGCGCCGCTGCGGAGGGATCATAGCCCGCCCCGGCGAGCAGCCACACCGACAGGCGGTCGGCCTCGATCTCCGTCTGTTTGAACATGCGCGCGTTGCGGCCGAATTGCTTCGCGAGGCCGCGATCGACCCCGGCCGCGTCGAGCCGCGCGCGGTGGCGCAGGATATTGTGCGCCAGTTCGTGCGCAATCGCCGCCGCGAGTTCCGCGTCGTCGGGCGAAAAATCGACGAGACCCTGGTTGACGAGTATCATACGGCCGTCGGCGACGGCGCCCGGTTTCTCATTCGCCTCGACGCGAAAGTCGCTGACACACCCGGGCCTGGGCATGACGTCGACCGTCCGCCCCGCGCCGGTATGAAGCGCAAGCATGGCGTCGGCGGGCAGCGCCGCGAGATAGGTTTCGATCGCGGTGATCCGCGCAAAGGGGTGATTGCCCGCGCCGTCGGGGACGGGCGCTTCGCCGATTCCGGTCACCGGGGTGCCGACGCCGATCCCCGCCAATGCGGCCGGCGATGCCGGCGCCAGCGCGGCGATGAAAGCATGAGCCTGATCGTCGGCGCCATAGACGCCGAGCGCTTCGGCGCGCCGGTCCGCGTCATACAGGCGCGGGTCGCCCCAGATCCAGCCGAACTGCGGCTGGCGCACCTTGCACCATGCGGCGTTTTCGGTCGTCAGGCGAAATCCGATCGCCGCCACGCGCGCCTCTGCGGCCGCCAGCGCGGCATAGGGCGATGGCTCGGCGGGCGCCGCCATCGACGGCACGCCTATCGACAGCATCAGGACGGCAAGGATCGATCGGGCGCGGTGCGGCATCGGCCTTTCCCTATCAAGGCGCACCTGTCGCGACCATGAATTTCCCTTTATGGCTGGGTTCCCGGCCTCTTGCCTATCGCCCGGCAAGCGTCGATAGGGCGGGGCGATGACGCAAATCTCCACCTCGCCCGCGCCCGCTGTGCACTCACCCCGTCCCGCCGCGCTGGCGCGCTGGCTCTGGGCCGTCGCGCTGCTCGTGATCATCGTCGTCGGCGTCGGTGGCATCACCCGATTGACCGAATCCGGACTGTCGATCACCGAATGGCGGCCGGTCTCGGGCGTGATTCCGCCGCTGACCGAGGCCGGGTGGGTCGAGGAGTTCGAGAAATACAAGCGGATTCCCGAATATCAGGCGATCAACCTCGGCATGACGCTCGAGGGCTTCAAGGCGATCTTCTTCTGGGAATGGCTGCACCGCATCCTCGGGCGGCTGGTCGGCATGGCGCTCGTCGTCCCGCTGATCTGGTACGCTTGGCGCCGCGCCATCCCGGCGGGTTATGGCTGGCGCCTGTTCGCGCTCGCGGCGCTCGTCGGGCTGCAGGGCGCGATCGGCTGGTGGATGGTGGCCTCGGGTCTCGAATATCGCACCGACGTCAGCCATTTCCGCCTCGCGACGCACTTGTTGACCGCATTGTTCCTGCTCGCAGGCCTCGTGTGGACGGCGCGCGACCTCGGCGTGCTGGCACGCGATCCCGCCGCGCGGCCGGCGCGACTGGCCGGTCCGGCGGTGGCCGTGATCGCGATCCTCTTCGTCCAGTTGTTGCTCGGCGCATGGGTCGCGGGACTCAACGCCGGCTATGTCGCCAGCACTTGGCCGCTGATGAACGATCATTTCGTGCCCGAAGGGATCGACTGGGCAGGGGGCGCGTGGCTCGCGCTGACCAACGATCCTTTCCTCATTCATTTCCTCCATCGCTGGTGGTCGTGGATCGCGGCGCTGGCGTTGCTGCTCCTCGCGCGGACGCTGTCGCGGCGCGGCGCGGCGCGCGAGGCGCGGTTGCTCGTCGTGGTCGTTGCGGCGCAGATGCTGCTCGGCATCTGGACCGTCGTGTCGGGGGTTTCGATGTGGGTCGCCGTATTGCATCAGGTCGTTGGCGCGATCCTTGTCGCCGCGGCGGCGGCATCGCTCCACCGGCTGGGCCGCGACCACGCATGATGCTGGCGGGCGCTCTCGGTGCCTTGCTGCTGCTGACGCCCCCATCGCAGGCGGTGCCCGCGCCGGGCGACGCCTCGCCCGCCGCAGCCGCGCAAGTGCGGTTCGCGCCGCCGATTGGCGTGCCGCTGCGCTATCGCGTCACGACGCGCCGTATCGGCCGCGACGGAAAGCTGATCGATTTCGCGCTCGTCTATGCGCTGGAATGGCAACGGACCGGGCGGGGTTATCGGCTCGACACGGTGCTGCAACGGATCGATTCGGGGGCGGAACCCGGCGTGACGCGGATGCTGACGATGATGCTTGCCCCGCTGGTCGGCGAAGAGATCGCCTATCTGGTCCCGGCCGACGGCAGCCGGATCGATCTGGTCGACCCCGGTCAATTGTGGGATCGGGTGACGGCACGGATGGAGAAGGCGGGCGGGGAAGCGGACCGGCCGGAAGCCCGGCAATTGGCGCAATTGATCGCCGCGCTCCCCGCTGGCGAGCGCGACCGGCTGGCGACGGCCGACATCCGCGCCCTGATCGCGCCGGCGAACGACGCCATTCCCGCCGCCAAGGCATTGTACGACGTCGATATATCGATCCGTCATGACGGTGCGCGGCGGACGATCGCCACGGTCGAGCGCGATTCGGCGCCGATCGCCGGAAAGGCGCAGCCGCTCGAAATCGACAATCTCTGGACCGTCGACACCGATACGGGGCTGGTCATGCGCGAGCGCCGCCAGAGCTGGATCGTCGAATCCGGCGGCGAGGGCCGCAGGCTGATCGAGGAGCGCGTGCGGGCGCTGGAACCGGCGCCTTAAAGCAAAGGGTATCATAATACCCGTCAGCAAAGCCGCGCTATGCTTGACTTTTCGTCGGTCTGGCGTCATTGGCCCGCTCCGAAGCGCCGCTTCGTCCCGATGGGACAGGCGGCGCCCCTGTTTCGGGGCGCTTATGCTCCGGTCCATATCTGTCAAGGAGCGTGCCATGAAGGCGCTGACCAAGACGACCCAGTCGGCGAACGCCGCGACGGTCGAAAAGAAATGGGTGCTGATCGACGCCGAGGGCCTCGTCGTGGGCCGCGTTGCATCGATCATCGCCAACATCCTGCGCGGCAAGCACAAGCCGTCGTTCACCCCGCACGTCGATTGCGGTGACAATGTCATCGTCATCAACGCCGAGAAGGTGGCGTTCACCGGCAAGAAGCTGCAGGACAAGCGTTACTACAAGCACACCGGTTATGCCGGTGGCATCAAGGAAACGAGCCCGGCGAAGATCCTCGAAGGCCGTTTCCCCGAGCGCGTGCTCGAAAAGGCCGTCGAACGCATGATCCCGCGCGGTCCGCTCGGCCGCCAGCAGATGCGCAACCTGCGCATCTTCGCCGGCACCGAACACCCGCATGAAGGGCAGAACCCCGAAGTGATCGACGTCGCGTCGATGAACCGCAAGAACAAGGTGGGTGCATAATGGCTGACGAACAGACCATGACCGATCTCAAGGATCTCGGCGGCGCCGTCGAAGGCACCGTTGCAGCTCCGGTCTCGACCGCGCCGCTGCGCGAAAAGATCGTCGACAAGCAGGGCCGCGCCTATGCGACCGGCCGCCGCAAGGACGCCGTCGCGCGCGTGTGGGTCAAGCCCGGCACGGGCAAGATCACGATCAACGGCCGCGACCAGGAAGTCTATTTCGCGCGTCCGACGCTGCGCCTCGTCATCAACCAGCCGTTCGGCCTGACCGAGCGCGTTGGCCAATATGATGTCGTCGCGACCGTCAAGGGCGGCGGTCTGTCGGGCCAGGCCGGCGCCGTTCTGCACGGCATCGCGCAGGCGCTCACCCGCTTCGAACCGGCGCTGCGCAGCCCGGTCAAGGCGGCGGGCTTCCTGACCCGCGACAGCCGCGCGGTCGAGCGTAAGAAGTATGGCAAGGCCAAGGCCCGCCGCAGCTTCCAGTTCTCGAAGCGCTAAAGTTTTTCCACCGACGGGTGGAGAAGGAAGGGCGGTCCGGCAACGGGCCGCCCTTTTTCGTGTCCGCTTTGCGGAAGGGACAGTCAGCTTTGCGGTAGACATCATTGAACAGCGGACATTCGCGATGCGCATCAGCTGACGTGGATAGGCTCAACGGACCCCTTAGCTAAGCGCCATATTACGTCCTGTGGAACGGGCAAACCGAGTGCGTCATCCTTGCTCAGATTAAGATACGCCCCTCGAATGAGGCGACCGATTAACCCATGGGAAACGGCAAGCACGATACCTTGCGAACTATCCAGCCATTGCTTCACGCGCTCCATAGCAACATCGTAGCTTTCGCCGTCAGGTGATCGGAAAAACCAGTCGAAGGGAGTCGTTTCATCCAATCGCCCCGGCCACCGGGCGTCTATGTCCAGATGCGTCAGGCCGTCCCACGAACCAACCGAAACCTCCGCAATTCGGGGCTCCCACTGCGTCTCAGGGAATTTCCCAAACGATTTAATGATGGATGTGGTTTCGCGTACCCGCCCCAATGGACTTGCTACTAACGTATCTATCTCCGCCGCGATCGCAGCAAGCCGCCTTCCATATGCTTTTGCTTGCGCCACACCTCTTTTGGTCAGTCGTGAATCGAGTTTGCCCTGAAAACGACCAGCGACGTTCCACTCGGTTTCGCCGTGCCGAACCAGATAGATTTCTCCTTGCGAAGGTACAGCCACGGAACAGCCTCCAACATCTGGTTCTGAGACACTATAGCCGCCGCCCTTCCGCCGCTACCGGTCGGCAGTCGCCGTCTGAAATAATTCGCATGGTCTGACGGCCGCAGCGGCCGAACGCCGATATGGCCTAAAGCAGCTCAAGGCTACCAAGCGCCAACGCCTGCCGTGCGGGGCGCTCGGCCATCACTGCGAACATCTCGTCGCCGCGCGTCGTGCGCTCGACGCTCATCGACGCGAAAACCGCCATGAAATAACCGCTGAGCGCGCCGATCCGGTAGTCGGTCCACAGGCCGGCTTCGTCCGGCGCAACGCCCAGCCGCCCGAGCGAGCCGATCCAATGGTCGAATGCCGGCCGGTCGGCTGCCGCGCGCTCGACGGGATCGGCGATGCTGGTGCCGACAAGATAGGCGAGGTCGCTCGCACCGCTGCCGCGGCCCAGCGTCTGCCAGTCGACGAGCCAGCAGCGCTCGTCATCTGGGGCAAAAAGGATGTTGTCGATGCGCAGGTCGCCATGAACGATCGTCCGCGCCGCGGGCACGCGCGCCAGATAGGTGTCGAGCCGCTCGACGATTCTCGCGCCGAGGTCGAGCACTTCGGGATCGAGCCGCGCCGCATAGCGTTCGCGAAAGCCGAGGTAGAATTGCGGAAAGAGGTGGCGGATCAGGTCGCCATTGTCGCGCGACAGCCAAGGCAGAGCCTCGAGCCGCGGATCGTTCCAGAGCAGCGCATGCAGACCCGCCGCGGCTTCGATGCAGGGGCGGAGCCCGGCAAGCCCGGTTCCGGCGAGCTGGTCGCCTTGCCGCGCCGGCGCGAGGTCGGAGAGGATCAACACGAAATCGACGTCGTCGTCCGCGATTTCGGCATGATAGCAGCGGGGCGCAGCGACGCCGCTGTCCGCCGCGAGTTCGCGATACCAGCTGACCTCCTTGACATAGGTGCCGGTCAGCTTGGCGATGTTGCGGCTGGCCTCGTCGTGGCTCGGGCATTTGGCGATGACGCTGGCGGGCGCGTCGACGCCGTCCTCCCAATCGAGCGCGAGGCGGTAGCTGTCGCACATCTGCCCGGTGCCGACCCTGGCAGCAATGAAGCCCCTCAGCCGTCCCGGCTGCCCGAGCACATAGCCGAGCCATGCCGTCGTCATCGCCTCGGGCGAGGTCGGAAAGCTCAAGGCGCGGGGTCCATGAGGCCGGCAAGGCCGGTTGGCTCGTGCCGGCCGACGAACAGTTGCTCGAGCACCCCCGCGCCGCTGCGGGCGCTGCCGCTGTCGTTCAGCGTGGCGGTGACGAGCGCCTGTATGTGCATCGCCAGCGGATTGCCCCAACCGCGCTCGGTTTCGGACAGGCTGTCATAGGCGACCGCGAGTTCCGGCCCATGATCGAAGCCATGGCTCCATGTCGGATGCGTATAGCCAAGCCCGCTCATCGCGAAGACCGGCCCGGTGGGCGTCAGCGTCAATGATCGACCGCTGCCGAGGTCGGCGGTCATCTTCGCGATCCGCCGCGATCCCGCTTGCCATTCGATGTCGAACGTCGCTGCGTCGAAATGCTGCTCGGTCCCGCCGTCGCCCATGAGCACGGCGCGGCGGTTCCACGGCTTTCCCGCACCGTCGTCGTTGCTGTGGAAGAAGAGCGAGTTGCTTTCGAAATTGCACGGCGTCCACAGCCAGAAAAACTGGCTGAAATTGCCTTCGGGCGGCGGCTGCGGTTCGTTCGCGCCCACAGGACGGATGCCCCAGCTGCGGTCGCGTGTCCCCGCCCATCCGGCGCCGGTCTCGATGCGCTCTCCGCCGACCGCCAGCCATCCCGACCAATGGCCGTTTTGCGTCATGCGCGTATAGTCCATGAACAGCCGCGTGCCGTTGCGGCGGATGAAGCGCGGTTCCTCGATCGGGAAGTGGCGGCCGGTGAAGCGCAGTTCGCCCGCAAGCGGCCCGTCACCCGGCGCGATCCGCAGCGTGACGATTTCGAGCGGGACGTCGATTTCGAGCGCAATCGGCCCCACCGACAGTTCGAGCCGCTCGCCGCCCGACCGCCGGCTGGCGCGAAGATTGTGCTGAACTCCGCCGACGATGACGCAGAAACTCGCATCGACGATGCCGAGCTGCGGATAAAAGCCCATCGCCGCGGCGAAGAAGATCGATCCGTCGGGCGAGTAGCCGTTGAAGAAATAGCGGTCGTAGAAGTTGCGGTCGGTCCCCGCGAACGCAATCGGTTCGCTGGTCTGGTGCAACGGAAAATCGTCGCCTTTTGTCAGCATAGTCCTCATCCCGTTTTTTCTTGCAACTTAACGGGCCGCCGGGACGCGTCAATGGGGCAGCGACGTCAATGCACCGGCGGATCGACCGGCGGCACCGCCGCGACGGGGGCGATCGGCTCGCCGGGTTCGCGCGGCGGCAGCGCGTCAGGGGGCACATCGTCGATCTGCATGTCGGGGGTCGGGACATGATCGAGATTGCGCACGCGCAGGTCGATCGCCGCGCCTTCGACGGTCAGGTCGTTGAAACTCGGGGGGGTCGAGCGGATGCGCTGCGACAGAGTGCCCGCCCCGATCATGCGGATCGGGCCCGCGGCGGTCGTCTTTTTCAGGTCGAAGGCGTCGTGGACATGGCCGGTCAGCACCGCCGCCACGCCGCGCTCCGCCAGGCCAGCGAGTGCGCGTTCGCCGCCGCGCGTCAGCGCGCGCCCCTTGGTCCCGGCCTCGACCAGCGGATGATGCGCGGTGACCAGCACCGTCGTGCCGCGCGGCAGTGCGTCGATGGCAGCGAGCGTCTTTTCCAGCGCGTGCCCCGTCACCCACCCCTTCGACCAGTCGAGCCGCCATTGCGCGCGCGCCGTCGTCTTCAGCGGCACCACGGCGACGCCGGGAAGATCGAGTTCGCGCTCGACCAGCCGCTCGATCCCGCGAATGCGGCGATAGGGGAAGAAGAAGCGTTCGACGGGGTTGAAATAGGGCAGGTCGTGATTGCCGACCTCGACCGTCACCGGCACGTCGAGCGCGCCGATCCAGTCGCAGGCCGCAGCGAATTCGCGGCTGCGCGCGCGCATCGTGAGGTCGCCCGTGATCAGCACCGCATCGGGGCGCTCGGTCCGGACGCAATCGGTGAACCAGGCGAGCGCGGCGCGATCCTCGAGCCCGAAATGCAGGTCGCTGATGTGGAAGAGCCGGGTCATGCCGTCGCGACGAAGTCCACCGCGCTCGTCCCCAGCCCGAAGCGCGCGGGAGAGGGCGTTTCGCCGAGCTCGCCGTCATATTCGAGGCTGATCGGCACACCGCTTTCAAGGATGATCGTTTCGCCGCTGATGATTTCCTCGCTCGGCCCGTCGCGAAAATCGCCGCCGACCCAGGCCAAGCCATGACGCAGCACGTCGGCGGTGCCCTCGGTCAATATGCCGTCGGCGCGGATGCCCTGCGCCGTCGGGGTAAGGATGATCGCCGGATAGGCCCGGCCGTGTCCGGCCACCGCGACGCCGGGGGCGTTGATCATCGCGTCGAGCGCGTCGGGCGCCGACCGGCTTGCTTCGATCAACCCGTCCTGCCGCATCGTTTCGCGCACTTCGGCCCATTGTGTCGCGGGGCCGGCGACGATCGTGATGAAGGCGTCGCCGTCGTCGGACCGGATCATGGGCACGGGTTGCCGCCGCGCCTTGCCCTGCAGTGCGTCCGTCAGGATTTCGGTCACTGGCCGGTCGCCGTGCAGTTCCTTCGACAGAAGGTTGAGCGTCCCGCCGGGAAGCGGCAGGATCGCGCCGTCCCAACCCGTCGCCCCGGTCGCCGCGGCGTTGATCGTCCCGTCGCCAGTCCAGACGAGCAGCAGGTCGATGCCTTGCCGGACGAGTTCGCCGGCATCGGGAATCTCGTCGTCGGGCAGCGCGAAGACGGCGACGAGCGGCGCGCCCGCAGCGCGGCAGCTTTCGACGATCTCGGCCAGGACGGCGTCATCATGACTGCCGCTCTGGATGTTGCAGACAAGGGCGGGGCGGGTGAAGTTTCCTGTCGTCATCGCACTTTCCTACGCGCGAGGGCGGAAAAGGTCGCGTGCCTATCGCGCCGCCGGCTTGTTCGCCGGTCCGCTGCCCTGTAGGGCGCGAAGGATGACGCGCCGGTTTCCAAAGGACAGCGATTGATCAAGATTCTCTTCGTGGTCCTGCTGCTCGTGCTGCTGTTCGGCGGCGGCGCCAAGATGATCGTCGCGGGCGGCGCGAAGTCGCTCAACATGGCCGACCGGCTGCTCGGACAGGGCGACGGCGCGCGGCTGTTGCTCGCCGACCAGCCCTATGGCCGGGGACCGCGCCAATCGCTCGACATCTGGGCTCCCGAAAATGCCAAAGAGGGCGACCGGTTGCCCGTGGTCGTCTTTTTCTATGGCGGCGGCTGGGACAGCGGTGAGCGGGGCAGCTACGGTTTCGCCGGACGCGCTCTGGCGCGGCAAGGCTTCGTCGTCGTGATCCCGGACTATCGCCTCGTGCCCAAAGCGCATTGGCCCGACTTTATCGAGGATAGCGCGGCGGCGGTCGCCTGGACGCACGAGCATATCGAAAAACTGGGCGGCGATCCCGAGCGGATCGCGCTGATGGGCCATTCGGCGGGTGCCTATAATGCCGCGATGCTCGCGCTCGACCCGCAATGGCTGCGTGCGGCAAAGAGTGACCCTGCGATCATCCGCGGCGTTGCGGGTCTGGCCGGGCCTTATGATTTCCTCCCGCTCGAAAAGGGCGGGCGCGGGGACAGGGCGATGGGCAAGGTCAAACCGATCGAGAAAACGCAGCCGATCCACTTCGCGCGCGGCGACGCGCCGCCGTTATGGCTCGCGACCGGCGAAGAGGACGGCACGGTGCGCCCGCGCAACAGCCAGAACCTCGCCGCCGCGATCGAAAAGGCGGGGGGATCGGCGACGCTGCGCGTCTATCCGGGCATGGGGCATACCGGCATCGTCATGGCGCTCGCCGCGCCGTTCCAGAACAAGGGACCGGTGCTCGACGAGGCGACCGACTTCCTGCGCGGGGTTACCGGCCGCCGCATCGCGTCCGCGGCAGAGGCCGCGCAGTGAGCGCCCTTATCCCCGCGATCGTCCTCGCGGGCAGCCGCCCCGGCCCGGACCCGCTGCTTTCGGGAAGCGGCGTGTCGACCAAGGCGCTGCTCCCGATCGACGGGCGGCCGATGCTCGTCCATGTCGTGGACGCGCTCCGGAACTCGCCGTTGGTCGGGCCGATCACGATCCTGGCACAGAATAGCGCCGAACTGGCCGCCGAGCCGGACCTCGCGGATTTCGCGGACCTGCATTTCGCGGATTCGGGGCAGGGGATCAGCAGCTCGCTTGCCGCCGCGCTGCCGCCGGGCGACGATCCGCTGCTCGTCACGACCGCCGACAATGTGCTGCTCACGCCCACGATGATCGCCGAGTTTCTCGGCGGCGCGCCGGACAGCGATGTCGCGGTGGCGATGGTCGAGCGCGACGTGCTGCTTGCGCGCTACCCGGAATCCAGGCGCACCTGGCTGAAATTCCGCGGCGGTTGGTGGTCGGGCGCGAACATGTTCCGCCTGCGCGGGCGCCGCGTTCTACCGTTGCTCGACTTCTGGGGCCGCATCGAACGCGACCGCAAGAAAGGGCTCAGGATCGTCGCCGCTTTCGGTCCGTGGCTGCTGATCGGCGCGCTACTTCGCCTCTTCACGATCCAGCGGGGCGTCGCGCGCGCCGGACTTCGTTTCGGGCTCAAGGCACGGGTCGTGCCGATGTCCGAACCCGAAGCGTGCATCGATGCCGACAAGCCCGCCGACATCGAACTGATCGAAGCGATATTTGCCGCGCGGCGGCAAGGCGCTATAGGGCAGCCCCTATGACCATCGACAAAGCCATCATCCTGTCGGCCGGGCAAGGCTCCCGCCTGCTGCCGCTGACCCGCGATATTCCCAAATGCCTGATCGAGTTCAACGGCCGCAGCCTGATCAGCTGGCAGGTCGCGGCGCTCGTTGCGAACGGCATCAAGGATATCGTCGTCGTCACCGGCTTTCGCACCGAGCGTGTCGAGGATCATGCGCTCCAGCTCTACCGCGACACCGGCGCGCGCATCCGCACGCTCTTCAATCCCTTCTTCCAGGTTGCCGACAATCTCGGCACCTGCTGGATCGCGCGCGAGGAGATGGATCGCGACTTCATCATCCTCAACGGCGACACGATCATTTCGGACGAGATCGTCGCGAAGCTGATCGCGGGGGCGAACGAGCCGATCAACGTCACCGTCGATGTGAAAAGCGATTATGACGATGACGACATGAAGGTGAACCGCGACGCCGAGGGGCGGCTGCATCACATCGGCAAGCGGCTGCTGCCGCCCGATACCAATGCCGAATCGATCGGCATGCTCGCCTTCGTCGGCGACGGGCCGTCGATCTTCCGCAATCAGGTCGACCAGATGATGCGCACACCCGATGGCGTGGAGCGCTGGTATCTGCGCGCGATCGACATCATCGCGAAGGGCAACCGCGTCGGCACCGTGTCGATCGAGGGGCTCGAATGGCAGGAAGTCGACTTCCCGCAGGACGTTGAAGCCGCCGACGCGCTTACCGCAAAATGGGCCGAAGAAGGCCGTTATGCGAAATAGGGTTTGAGCCAGTCTGCAAGCGCGGCGACCTGTGCGTCGTCGAGCTTTACCGCCTGCCCGAGGTCGGGCTGCGCCGGCCAGCCTGCGTCCACCACCGTCAGACCCGCACCGCTGCGTTCGCCCTCATAGCGCGGCAGGACGTGGAAATGGACGTGCGGGTCCACCATCATCAGCATCAGATAGTTGATCTTCGCGTAACCGACGGCCTGCGTCAGCGCGGCCTCGATCGCAGCGGTCGCGGTCTTGAGTTCGGCATGCACTTCGGTGGGCAGGTCGCCGAACGCCGTCGCATCCGATTTCGCCGCCAGGACCAGCGCGCCGAGCGTCGGCTGCGCGGGGCGGAGCAGCACGACCCAATGATCATATTCGGCGATCAGCGTCGCGGGGTGGCCGAATTTCTCGATCGTTGCGTTCATGCTTCTTCCATCCAGCTGACGATCGGGCGGCCGGAACGCTTGACGGCATAGGCCTGCGCCAGCCGCACGGCATGGACGACCAGCGAGATGACCGTCCACCAGGCGAGCGCGATCAGGCCGATGTCGGGGCGCCCGGCCAGCGTTGCGAAAAAGAGGATCGCGAAGTTCGGGTTGCGCCGCGCGGTGATCAGGCGGAACTGGCTGTCGAACCTTTGCCAGACATGGATGTCCATGCCGAAGTCCTTGATGAACAACCCCTCGATCACGCGTTGCAGCACATAGCCGGCGACGACCGCGACCATCACCCAGATGAAGGTTTGGGTCGATAGCGCGAGACCCCAGGCGCCGAGGCCGACGCCCCAGAAATACCACCAGAAGGGTGGATGGATCAGGTCGACGCCATGGTCGGCGACATTGCCCCATTTCGACGAGGTGATCGTGCAGCGCGCGAGCTTTCCATCGACGGTGTCGAGCACCATGAAGATGAAACCCGCGAGCATCCCCGTCCAGTAATGGCCATAAGCGAAGAGATATGTCGCATAGACACAGAGCACCGCGCCGATCGCGGTGACCATATTCGGGGTCATGCCGATGCTCGCGGCGCCACGCGTCAGCCACAAAGCGAGCTCGGGCCACAGATATTTGGTCAGCGCGTCGGTGACGCCCTTATACGCGCCGAAATAGCTCTTCCGTTCGATCGCGCGCCGCGTTTCGGGCGTCAGCCGCTGGATGAAGGGGCAGTCGAGCTTGCGGAGCTGGCGGTTGTAGATTTGCGGATTGTCCCGATAGTCGATGATGCTGAGCGCACCGCGATGCTGCGCGATATCCACGGGGGTCATGCCGCCGGTCAGATGCGCCATCACGAGGTCGCCGCCATCCATCACCACGGTGCCGGGCAGCGCGACGATGTGACGCAGCCACACCGGGTCGAAGACATAGTCGAGATTGACGTAAAGCCGTGCTGTCGGCGACGTTTCGGGCAGGCCTTCCGCGCGCGCCAGCCGGCGCAGCCGTTCGGCATTGGTCATGCCCCACAGCGGCGTCGAATTTTCGCTGATCGGGGTCAGGGCGGGGAGGGACTTGGCGTCGGTCATTCGCCGCTCTTATCCTGCCGGGCGTTCTTTGCAAGGAAGCCGAGGATCGCTTCGGCGCCGCGCCGCGCCGCGCCCGCCGGATCGCCGCCGATCGATTCGGCCAGCCTCGCGCTCTGGGCATCGGCATAAAATGGATGGCGAACGGGCGCTTGTTCCAGCGCCTCTGGCAATTCGGCAAGATCGTCGATGACGTCGCCGAGCGTCCAGAAGAGGTAATCGGGATCGCCGGCCCAATCGACATGGTGAGCGTTGAGGAAGACGCACGGGCGCGGGGTCGCGAGAAACTCGTAAACCTGACTGCTCACATCGCCGAGATAGATGTCGGCGCCGCTCGTATAGCTCATGTCGAACAGGCGGTCGGACGCGAGGTCGATCATGACCTTGTCCGACACCGCCAGTTTCGTGACCGCCGCGCGCTCGGCATCGCTCGCTTCGGCGAACAGGCGAACATGCGGCGCGACGACGAGATTGTAGCGATCCTGGCCCGCGAACCAGGCGATGATGTCGCGGCCGAAGCGGTCCCACGACGACAGCTCGCGCTTGAAGTGCGGCGAATAGAGAACCGTCGTCCGGCCGTTGGCGAACAAGGGCTCGCGCGCCGCCTGCAGTCGCGGCATCAGGTCGAGCTTCACATAGCCGTTCACCGCATAATGACCCGGCCGGATCGTCCCGGCATCGAGCATTCGATGTTCGCTCTTTTCGCCGGCCACGAGCGCAAAATCGAAATGCCGGTCGCGTATGTCGAAGGTGATCGCCCGGTCGCCTGCGCCGTGCGGCGTGAAGACAAGGCGCGTCCCCTGCGACAGGAAATGCCGGATCGACGTGGTCGTCCGCTCGGGCACGACGATCGCGTCGAACCGCCGCAGAAAGGGCAGGGCTTCGAGCAGCATCGGCAAGCGCGGATTGCGGAAGAGGCCCCTATCGCGCAGCCAGCGCGACAATCCCTTCTGGCCGAGCATGGCGATGTCCGGCGCGAAGCCCGGATAGGCCAGCGCGACCTGCTCGACCATTCGCAAATGGTCGGCGCTCGCCACCGCGACATCGATGAGCTGCCCCGCGGCCGCCATCTCCGCGGCGATGGGCAGCGCGTGGAACACATGATGCGGCTCGCCGATGAAGAGGAAGAGGATGCGCATCAGCGGACCTCCGTCACCGCGACATCCTCGAAATCGGCGGCGCGCCAGCCATGTTTCGCGGCCAGCCGAATATATTTGTTGCCGCGCCCGATCAGCCAGGCCTCTCCGGCCAGCGCAAAGGTCGGCGCGTCGCTGAGATGATCCGAATAGGCGCGGATATGCGCCGTGCCGTCCGGGGCGTTCGCGGCGAGCCATTCGCTGACGCGCCGCGCCTTTTCCGCTCCGTAACAATTGGCTCCGTCGAGCAGGGGGAGCCAGTTGCCAGCATTGTCGCGCCGGTGGCGCGAGGCCACGATGGCGTCGAAGCCGAGTGCTTCGGCGATCGCGCTTGCGTAGAATTCGGGGGCGGCGGTGGCCATCAGCAGCCGGTATCCCTCGGCCCGGTCGCGCGCGATGCACGCGGCGGCGCCCGGCGGGACGTCGCGCGGAACGCGCCACGCGGCGAAGGCGGCGGCGAGGGCTTCGGCCCGCGCGGGTGCGATGCTTTTGCCGAGCATCAGATGGATGGCGGCGGGCTTGAACCGGTCGCGTCCGTAAAGGCGCAGCGCATGGCCGATCATCAGCGCGGCGAGCGCGGGCAGTAGCAGCAAGCGCCACGGCGCCTCGCGCCACGCCGCCCACAGCAGAAACAGGGTGAAGGTCGGGGTGCGCAGCACGGTCCGGTCGAGATCGTAAATCGCGACGCGGGGGGAGGATGGCGCGTCGGTCATGCGGTTTCGGGCTCGAATAGCCGGAGCTTGCGGCCGGTCTTGCCCAGCGACATGCGATCGGCGAGCGGCAAGGCGAAGCGCAGCGCAAGCCATATCGACGCAGCGGCGATCAGCCCGAGCAGCGGCAGCGAAAGCGCGTCGGGCAACAGGTCGGCGAGCATCGCTGCGGCGCCGGCTACAAGGGTGATCGCGATGCCGCGCAGCGCCAGCATCGGAAATTGCGCGTCGAAAGGATGCAGCTTTTCGGTGATCGCGAGCTGTATCATCGGGATCGCCGCCATTACGACGAGGCCCAATGCGGTCGCCAACGTCACCCCCGTCAGCGGATCGAGATGGCCGACGATGAGCCAGCCGGCGCCGATCGCGACGCCAACACCGAAAATGCTGGCGGTGAGCTGATGCCGGAGGGCGGCGACCACCTGCAGCACCGGCGCCGAAATGCCGAGCACCGCCTCGGCGGCGCGGGCGAAGAGCAGGATGATCAGCGCGGCTTGCGCCGCCTGCGCGCCATGCCCGAACAGGCCGAGCAGCGACGCGCTGCCCGCCGCGAGCACGGCGGCGAGCGGCAGCGCGATCGCCAGAATCAGCCGCGTCGCATAGGCATAGATGTCGGCGACCTGGCGCCGGTCCTCGCGCTCGGCGCTGGCGGCGAGCGGCGCCATCACATAGGTGAAGGCGATACGCACGAGCTGGACGACGCTCGACAGTTTGCGCGCGATCGTGAACAGCCCCGCGGCCGCGGCGCCCGCCGCACCGGGAAGCAGCATATTGAGGATCAGCGCCGGGGCGTCGCCGAACAGCCGCGCGATGATGTTCGAGGGCAGGATCGAAAGCCCCGCCAAAAAGGTGTTGCGCGCGGTCTCTCCCGCCCACGGCCCGCGCCACAGGTCGGTGAAGCTGTAGTGGCGCGCGAGGAGGCGGATGCTCAGTGCCGCGGTGATGCCAAGCGAGCAAAGATGCGCGATGAACAGTCCCTTGAGGCCGAGCCCGCCGGCAAAGAACAGGCCGGCGAAGACCAGCCGCATCACCTGTTCCCACACGATCCGCAGGCGTATCTCGGCCCCGAATAGCATGCGCGCACGCAGCGCCGAGGTCGCGATCTCGACAAAGGCCCAGAGCGGCAGCGCCCAGACGAAGATGCGGATCGCGGGGGTGACAAGCTCGCGGTCCTTCGCCGCGACGTTGAGCAGCGGCGCGAGGTCGGCGGCGAAGACGGCGACGAGCGCCGCGACGAGGATGCACGGTCCCACACCAAAGACCATCGCCGTGCGCAGCGCCGCCGCGGCTTCGGCATTGCTCGCCGATTGCGGCACGGTGCGCTGCATCGCACTCGTCATGCCGAGGTCGAAGATATTCTCGAGCAGGTTCACCGCCGCCCACAGCACCGCGTAGAGGCCGTAGCCCGCGAGGCCGAACATCAGGACGTAGAGCGGCTGCGCGATGATTTCGACCACCGCGCCCAGCCGCGCCAGCACGGTCGTGCCGAGCCCGCGCGCGACGCTGCGGCTGGTAACGGCGGGTTGGGCGACGCTTTCGCTCATCGCAGCGCACCTAAGCAGTATTCATACGAAAGAAAAGCCGTGTGCACCCGCGAAGGCGGGTGCCCATCACCGGATGGCGCAAGCTAGAGCCGGCAGGTGATGGGTCCCCGCCTTCGCGGGGACGCAACTCGAAAATCGAGAGATAAATGTGGCGCCTCACCCTCTTGCCGACTCTGCCCAATCGGTCTAGGCAGCCCGCGATTGCATAGGGAAGACCGCGATATGGCTCAATTTGTCCTGCCCAAGAACAGCCGCCCGCAAAAGACGGGCAAGGTCCACAAGGCCGAGGGCGCTGCGGCGGTGAAGAAATTCAAGGTCTATCGCTACGATCCCGACAAGGGGCAGAATCCGCATTTCGACACGTTCGAGATCGATACCGAAAAATGCGGCCCGATGGTGCTCGACGCGCTCATCAAGATGAAGAGCGAGCAGGATTCGACGCTGACCTTCCGCCGCTCGTGCCGTGAAGGCATTTGCGGCAGCTGTTCGATGAACATGAACGGTAAGAACGGGCTCGCCTGCACGACCGCGATCGAGGATCTGAAGGGCGACATCACGATCACGCCGCTGCCGTCGATGGACGTGATCAAGGACCTCGTCCCCGACTTCACCCATTTCTATGCGCAATATGCGTCGATCGAGCCGTGGCTCAAGACCAAGACGACGACGCCGAGCGGCAAGGAACGGCTCCAGTCGCCCGAGGAACGCGAAAAGCTCGACGGGCTTTACGAGTGCATCCTCTGCGCCTGCTGCTCGACGAGCTGCCCGAGCTATTGGTGGAACAGCGACAAGTTCCTCGGTCCCGCGATCCTGCTTCAGGCCTATCGCTGGCTCGCCGACAGCCGCGACGAGATGACCGGCGAGCGGCTCGACGAGCTGGAGGATCCCTTCCGCCTTTATCGCTGCCACACGATCATGAACTGCGCCAACGCGTGCCCCAAGGGTCTGAGCCCGGCGCGCGCGATCGCCGAGATCAAGAAGCTCGAGGCCGAGCGGCAGGTGTGAACGACGGGATCGAGGAACCGAAGCGTCGCGACCATTTCAGCGCGGAGACGCTGGAGGATGGTTGGGTCAGCTGGAACCTCAAGGATCCCAGCCGCTTCAACGCTTTCATCGAACCGCTGACGGTTCGCGTCGAGCCGCCGACGGCCGACGGCCGGCCCTGCGCGCGGGTACGGATGGTCCCCGAACGCAAGCACAGCAACCTCGGCGACAATGTTCACGGCGCGGTGACGCTGGCGCTCGTCGACATCGCGCTGTTCGCCGCGTCGCACCAGTTCGGTTCGCTCAATGCGGGGCATTCGGTGACGCTCGACCTGTCGACCCAGTTCGTCGGCGCGGGCCGCGTCGGCGAGCCGCTCGACGCCGTGGTCGAGCTGGTGCGCGAAACCGGCCGGCTGATCTTCCTGCGCGGGCTGGTCGTGCAGGGCGAGGATGACGGCCATATCGTGCTGAGCTTCGCCGGAACGATCCGCAAGGCGAGCGCCAAGTGACCACCGTCCTTGCGGCTTATGACGCGCTTGTCGCGGCGGGCGAGCTCCGCCCCGATCCCGAGCAGCGCGCGGCGGCGACGCGGTTGAATCAGCTGCAGGCCGAACTCGAAGCGGTGCCGCGCCGCGGCAGCCTGCTGTGGCGCCTCGCGGGGCGCAAGCCCGATGCGCTGCGCGGCGTCTATCTGTGGGGCGCGGTCGGGCGCGGCAAGTCGATGCTGATGGACCTGTTCTATGATCAGCTCGCCATCCAGCGGAAGCGGCGCGTCCATTTCCACGCCTTCATGCTCGATGTCCACGCGCGGCTGCGCGAAGTGCGCAAGGGCGAGAGCGGCGATCCGATCCCGATCGTCGCCGAGGCGCTCGCCGAAAATACCCGCTGCCTCGCCTTCGACGAGATGGTCGTGAACAACAGCGCCGATGCGATGATCCTCTCGCGCCTGTTCACCGCGCTGCTCGATCATGGCGTGACGATGGTCGCGACGTCGAACCGGCCGCCGAAGGATCTCTACAAGGACGGGCTCAACCGCGAGCATTTCCTGCCCTTCATCGCGCTCGTCGAGGAACGGCTCGACGTCATGGGGCTGAACGGGCCGACCGATTACCGCCGCGACCGGCTCGGCGACGGCGCGCGCTGGTTCGTTCCGGCCGACGATGCCGCGAGCGCGGCGCTGTCGGCCGCCTTCTTTCGCCTCACCGACTATCCGCCCGAGGATCGCGCGCATGTGCCGAGCCTCGACCTCGACGTCGGCGGCGGGCGGAGCTTGCACGTTCCCAAGGCGCTGAAGGGCGTCGCCGTCTTTTCGTTCAAGCGGCTGTGCGGCGAGGCGCGCGGGGCCGCCGACTATCTCGCCGTCGCGCGCCACTTTCACACCGTGATCATCGTCGGCATCCCGCGCATGGGGCCCGAGAACCGCAACGAGGCGGCGCGCTTCGTCACGCTGATCGATGCGCTTTACGAATATAAGGTCAAGCTGCTCGCAAGCGCGGCGGCGATGCCCGACCAGCTGTATGTAGCGGGCGACGGCGCGTTCGAATTCGAGCGCACCGCGAGCCGCCTCGCCGAAATGCAGTCCGACGATTACCTGGCGTTAGGCCACGGACCCGGCGATAGCACGCACGAGGTTTGAAGCGATTTTGCTCAGGGCTAGGAGGCAAGGCGCGGGAATATGTCGATATTTCAAGACTTGCCGACGAAGCCATGGGCAAAATCGGTCAAATCCCGAAGGGACGCCGAAATGGCTTCGATCTCTGGCCTGCGCGGCCTTGCGGGTAGCGATGCTACCCGCGGCGGCCACCCAAACCCGATATCTTCGCCATTTCGACGCCTCGTGCGTGCTATCGCCGGGTCCGTGGCCTAAGCCATGGCCAACAGGATGCCGCCGGCGATCTTCCCCCAGCGTGATGTGTTGGCGGCGACATAGGTGAGGCTGCGGACGTAACGCATTTCGTGGGCGAGATGCCCCGCTGCCTGTTCGGCGGTGCGGCGCAGCGTCCGTAACGGCCGCGGTTCGGGCATCCGGATCGGCCCCGGCCGCGCGGGCGGCAAGGGCAGGTCCGCGAAGCCCCCGTTGGTGACGCGCGGATCGGCGGCGACCGCTTGACACAGCGCCTCCATGCGCGCGATCGCCAGCCGGTTGGCGACCGCGCGGTCGCGGCTCAGAAGTTCGAAGCTGTGGCTGAAGGCCGAGAATTGGATCGCCCCGCTCGCCGCCGTATGATCGAGCGCGTCGCGCATCTCCTCTTCGGACATCGCGCACAGCTGCGCCGGGCGAAAGCTGTCGGCGCGGTCCATCAAGCCGCTGACCGGCACCTCGCAAACGCCGTGGTGCAGGCGCATCCCGATATTGCGGCGGTCGAGCGCAATGTCGCAGCCCTGGCCCACATAAGCACTGTTGAAGCTGCTGTCATAGTCGAAGCCCAGCGTGGCGAGCGCGCGCAGCGTATCGTCGTTGGCGCCGAAATTGCCCGCGCGGAAGGCGACCGGATCGGGGGCGCCCGCGCGCATCAGCATATCCGCCGCGAGCCCGATCAGCTTTTTCTGCGCGCCGAGCGGGAAGTCGCCGATGTTGCGCCCGGTCAGCCGCCCGACCGGGCTGAACCGCGCGAAGGCGAGCCATTCGGTGTGGATGTGCAATTGCACCTCGTGACCGCGCGCGACGATGGGGGCGACGATATCGCGGATGATCGACGATCCGTGAACGAGCGCCGGCATCGGATCGACGAAGAACACGCCCTTGAGGCCGTATTTTTCCAGCATGTCCATCTGGAAATGGATGCCGAAATCGCCGTCGCGGCAGCGGCCGAGGATCGAGCTTTCGAAATTGGCGCGCGCGTCATGGCCCCGTTGATAGAGGCCGGCCGACAATTCGGTGTCAAAGCTGATGATCGCGCGCGTCACCATGTGCGCGTAACAAAGCGGGAATAAGGGAGGGTTAATCGGCCCCGGGGCGATAGCTTATGCGGACGACGCATTTTTGTTCCATTCCACCGCGAACCCGTTGCGATCCTATCCTATCACGCGCCAGCCTGTCTCCGAAATCCAATTTTGACAACACTATTGTTATTGCGAACTATTATCAAAGAAAGGCGGTTTTTCGTCCTTTTGGCGGTTGTTTCGTTAAGGGAATCGGCGTAGGGGCGTCGCCAGTCTTGGGACCGGAGCGGAGCTTTAGCCCGTGCTCCCGCCGGTCTGTGAACCAATTGCCGGGCTTGCCAGGAAGGGAGTGCCGCGCGCCATGGGACGCAAGAAGATCGCTTTGATCGGAGCCGGGAATATCGGCGGAACGCTGGCGCTGCTCGCCGCGCAGAAGGAACTGGGCGACGTCGTCCTGTTCGACGTCGTCGAAGGCGTGCCGCAGGGCAAGGCGCTCGACCTGTCGCAGGTCGGCCCGATCGCGGGCTTCGACGCGAAGATCACCGGCACGAACGATTACAAGGATATCGCCGGCGCCGACGTCATCATCGTCACCGCCGGTGTCGCCCGCAAGCCGGGCATGAGCCGCGACGACCTGCTCGGCATCAATCTGAAAGTGATGAAGGCCGTCGGCGAAGGCATCAAGGCCAACGCCCCCGACGCCTTCGTCATCTGCATCACCAACCCCCTCGACGCCATGGTGTGGGCGCTCCGCGAATTCTCGGGGCTTCCGCACAATAAGGTCGTCGGCATGGCCGGCGTGCTCGACTCGGCGCGCTTCAGCCACTTCATCGCCGACGAGTTCGACGTGTCGGTGAAGGATGTGAACACCTTCGTGCTCGGCGGCCATGGCGACACGATGGTCCCCGTCGTCCGCTATTCGACCATCAACGGCATCCCTGTTCCCGACCTCGTCAAAATGGGCCTGTCGTCGCAGGACAAGATCGACGCGATCGTCAAGCGCACCCGCGGCGGCGGCGGCGAGATCGTCGCGCTGCTCGGCACCGGTTCGGCCTTCTATGCGCCCGCAGCCTCGGGCATCGCGATGGCCGAAGCCTATCTCGGCGACCAGAAGCGCATCCTGCCCTGTGCCGCCTATGTCGACGGCCAGTACGGCGTCGACGGCCTCTATGTCGGCGTGCCGGTCATGATCGGTGCGGGCGGCGTTGAGAAGATCGTCGAGATCGAGCTCGATGACGCCGACAAGGCGGGCCTCCAGGTCTCGGTCGACGCGGTCAAGGAACTGCTCGACGCGTGCAAGGCGCTGGACCCCAGCCTCGCATAAAGGACATTGTGCTCCTGCGAAGGCAGGGGCCCATCACCCGCGCTCTCAAATCAGGGCGGCGGGCGACGCGAAATCAGGAGATGGGCCCCTGCCTCCGCAGGGGCACGAGCAACGGAACGAAATCTATGTCCATTCTCATCGACAAGAATACCAAGGTCATCACGCAAGGGATGACCGGTGCCACCGGCACCTTCCACACCGAACAGGCGCTGGCCTATGGCACGCAGATGGTCGGCGGCGTGACGCCGGGCAAGGGCGGCACGCAGCACATCGGCCTGCCGATGTTCAACACCGTCGAGGAAGCGAAGCATGCGACCGGCGCGACCGCTTCGGTCATCTATGTGCCGCCGCCGTTCGCCGCCGACTCGATCCTCGAGGCGATCGATGCCGAGGTCGAGCTGATCGTCGCGATCACCGAAGGCATTCCGGTGCTCGACATGGTCAAGGTGAAGCGCGCGCTGTCGGGTTCGAAATCGCGCCTGATCGGCCCGAACTGCCCCGGCGTTTTGACCCCCGACGAATGCAAGATCGGCATCATGCCCGGCAACATCTTCAAGAAGGGCAGCGTCGGCGTCGTCTCGCGTTCGGGCACGCTGACCTATGAAGCGGTGTTCCAGACCTCGAACGTCGGCCTCGGCCAGACCACCGCGGTCGGCATCGGCGGCGACCCCGTCAACGGCACCAACTTCATCGACGTGCTCGAACTCTTCCTCGCCGACGATGCGACGAAGAGCATCATCATGATCGGCGAAATCGGCGGCGACGCCGAGGAGCAGGCGGCACAGTTCCTGATCGACGAGGCGAAGCGCGGCCGCAAAAAGCCGATGGCCGGCTTCATCGCGGGCCGCACCGCCCCTCCGGGCCGCCGCATGGGACATGCAGGGGCAATCGTGTCGGGCGGCAAGGGCGACGCCGAAAGCAAGATCGCGGCGATGGAAGCCGCAGGAATCAAGGTGTCGGCGAGCCCGTCGGAACTCGGCACGACGCTCGCCGAAGTGCTCAAGGAACGCGTCTGATTATTGTGCCGCTCTTTCATGCTTGTGCCCCTGCGAAGGCAGGGGCCCATCACCCGAAGCGGTGAATCGTGAAGAGCGGTGCAGTCTATATCATGGCGAACCGCAAAAACGGCGCCATCTATACCGGCTCAACCTCCAAGCTGGTGCAGCGCGTTTATCAGCACCGCGAGGTGGTGATCGAAGGTTTCACGCAGACTCATGGCTGCGTGAAGCTGGTGTGGTTTGAAGTGCACGAGGATTTGCAGGAAGCGCGTGCGCGTGAACTGCAGATCAAGCGTTGGAAACGAAGTTGGAAGGTGCGGATGATCGAAGAGACAAATCCCGATTGGCGGGATTTGTGGTTCGAGATTCAGGGCTGATGAAAATCGGCGCCGTCGGCACCATGTTTAGGCCCCAGGAGATGGGCCCCTGCCTTCGCAGGGGCACTGCGAGTGTGAGATTATGAACCTCGAACGACAAAGCTTCGACATCGACGAGCCGCAGGCCGGCCCGAGCTGGGCGCCGAAGAACTGGCCCCGGATCGACAGCGACGACCTGACCGCCGCGCTCGACCCGCAGCAGATGCAGGTCGCGGTGAAGGCCGCCGCCGCCAAGGCGGGCGCCGCGCTGTCGAGCGCTGAGGTCGAGCGCGCCGCCGACGATTCGATCCGCGCGATGATGCTGATCCGCACCTATCGCGTGCGCGGGCACCTTGCCGCCACGCTCGATCCGCTCGGACTCAGCCAGCGCGAGCTGCCCGCCGACCTGACGCCCGAATATCACGGCTTCGTCGGCGCCGATCAGGACCGGCCGGTGTATATCGGCGGAACGCTGGGTCTCGAAAAGGCGACGATCCGCGAGATCGTCGCGATTCTGCGCGCCAATTATTGCGGCCATGTCGGCCTCGAATATATGCACATCTCCGATGTCGAGGAGCGGCGGTTCCTGCAGGACCGGATGGAGGGCGCCGACAAGAGCGTCGAATTCACCCAGGAAGGCAAGCGCGCGATCCTCAACAAGGTGATCGAAGCCGAGGAATGGGAAAAATTCCTCGCGCGCAAATATGTCGGCACCAAGCGCTTCGGGCTCGACGGCGGCGAATCGATGATCCCCGCGATGGAATCGATCATCAAATATGGCGGCCAATATGGCGTGAAGGAAATCGTCTATGGCATGGCGCACCGCGGGCGGCTCAACATGCTCGCGAACGTCATGGCCAAGCCCTATCAGGTGATCTTCCATGAATTCGCCGGCGGCTCGGCCAACCCCGACGACATCGGCGGCTCGGGCGACGTCAAATATCACCTCGGCACCTCGACCGACCGCGAGTTCGACGGGGTTTCGGTGCATATGTCGCTGGTACCCAACCCCTCGCACCTCGAGGCGGTCGATCCGGTCGTGCTCGGCAAGGTGCGCGCGCAGCAGGTGGTGCGCGACGACCTCGCCGAACATACGCAGGTGCTGCCGGTGCTGATCCACGGCGACGCGGCCTTCGCGGGGCAGGGAATCGTCTGGGAATGCCTCGGCTTCTCGGGGATCCGCGGCTACAACACCGGCGGCTGCATCCACTTCATCGTCAACAACCAGATCGGTTTCACGACCAGCCCGCAGTTCGCGCGCTCGTCCCCCTATCCGTCGGACGTCGCCAAGGGCGTTCAGGCGCCGATCCTGCACGTCAACGGCGACGATCCCGAAGCGGTGACCTTCGCGTGCAAGCTCGCGATCGATTTCCGCCAGCAATTCAAGCGCGACGTCGTGATCGACATGTGGTGCTATCGCCGCTTCGGCCATAACGAAGGCGACGAGCCTTCGTTCACCCAGCCGCTCATGTACGCCAGCATTCGCCAGCATCCGCCGGTGTCGCAGCTTTGCGCTGCAAAGCTCGAAGCCGAAGGCGTGATCGACGCCGGCTGGGCTGACGCGCGCCGCGCCGAATTCACCGCGCGGCTCGAAGGCGACTTCGAGGCGGCGAAGACCTATAAGCCCAACAAGGCCGACTGGTTCGCGGGACGCTGGTCGGGGCTGCACGCCCCCGCCGACCCCGAAAACGCCCGCCGCAACGTCGCGACCGGCGTGTCGGAAAAGCTGTTCGATTCGATCGGCCGCACGCTGACCACCATCCCCGCCGATGTCGAGGTTCACAAGACGCTGCGCCGCGTCATCGACGCGCGCGGCGCGATGTTCGCCGACAAGAAGGACGGCGAAGTGTTCGACTGGGCGACCGCCGAAAGCCTCGCCTTCGGCACGCTGCTCAGCGAGGGCTATCAGGTCCGTCTGTCGGGTCAGGATTCGGGTCGCGGCACGTTCAGCCAGCGTCACGCCGTCTGGGTCGATCAGAAGAGCGAGCAGAAATATGTCCCGCTGACGACCGTGCCGCACGGCCGGTTCGAGGTGCTCGACAGCCCGCTTTCCGAATATGGCGTCCTCGGCTTCGAATATGGCTATGCGATGGCCGATCCGAAGAGCCTCGTGCTCTGGGAAGCGCAGTTCGGCGACTTCGCCAACGGCGCGCAGATCATGATCGACCAGTTCATCGCCGCGGGCGAGGCCAAGTGGCTGCGCGCCAACGGCCTCGTGCTGTTGCTGCCGCACGGTTATGAGGGGCAGGGGCCCGAGCATAGCTCGGCGCGCCTCGAACGCTTCCTCCAGCTTTGCGCAGGAGACAATATCCAGGTGTGCAATATTTCGACCCCGTCGAACTATTTCCACGTCCTGCGGCGCCAGATGCTGCGCTCGTTCCGCAAGCCGCTGATCATCATGACGCCCAAGTCGCTGCTCCGCCACAAGCTGGCGGTGTCGCAGCGGTCGGACTTCATCGGCGATGCGCATTTCCGCCGCATCATGTCCGACCGCACGCCGCCCGCCGACAAGGACATCAAGCGCGTCGTCCTCTGTTCGGGCAAGGTCGGTTACGACCTGATGGAAGCGCGCGACGCCGCGGGCCTGACCGACACGACGGTGATCCGCATCGAGCAGCTCTACCCCTTCCCGGGCGAGGCGCTCGCGGTTCGCCTGAAGCGGATGCCGAAGCTCGAAGATGTCGTCTGGGCGCAGGAAGAACCGCGCAACAATGGCGCATGGTTCTTCGCGGGCGAGCTGATCGAGGAATCGCTGATCGAGGCGGGCCACAAGGGCATGCGTCCGCGCTATGCCGGCCGCGCCGCCGCCGCGTCGCCCGCGACCGGCCTGATGAGCCGCCATCAGACCGAACAATCGGCGCTCGTCGCCGACGCGCTCGGCCTGTCGGTCCGCGCCGAAATCCGCCGCACCAAGAAAAAAGCCTGAGCCCAAAGCCTAAGCCCCCCAAGGAACTGCACCTATGAGCACCGAAGTCAAAGTCCCCACGCTGGGCGAAAGCGTCACCGAAGCGACGATCGGCGAATGGCTGAAGAAGCCCGGCGAAGCCGTGGCGCTCGACGAGCCGATCGCGAGCCTCGAAACCGACAAGGTCGCGGTCGAAGTGCCGTCGCCGGTGGCCGGCGTGATGGGCCAGCAGCTTGTTGCGGTCGGTGACACCGTCAATGTCGGCGCCACGATCGCGACCGTCGAAGCCGGCGGCGCTGCGACCGCTCCGGCCCCCGCCGCTGCTGCTCCCGCACCCGCGCCCGCCAAGGCCGAAGCGGCCGCCCCGGCGCCTGCCGCGACTGCGGCTCCGGCGGGTGAGAGCGTCGACACGGTCACGACCATGTCGCCCGCCGTCCGCCGCCTCGTTCTCGAACATGGCGTCGACCCGACGAAGATCCAGGGCAGCGGCAAGGACGGCCGTCTGACCAAGGAAGATGTGCTCGCCGCCGCCAGCGCGGCGCCCGCCGCCGCTGCCGCGCCCGCTGCCGCGCCGTCGGCGCCTGCCGCCGCTGCGCCGGGCCGCCAGGAAGAACGCGTCAAGATGACGCGCATGCGCCAGACGATCGCCAAGCGGCTCAAGGCGGCGCAGGACACCGCGGCGATGCTGACGACCTTCAACGACGTCGACATGTCGGCGGTGATGGCGACGCGCGAGAAATATCGCGACAGCTTCGAAAAGAAGCATGGCGTGCGCCTCGGCTTCATGAGCTTCTTCACCAAGGCGGTCGCGCTCGCCGCGCATGACATTCCCGCGGTCAACGCGCGGATCGACGGCGACGAGATCGTCTATCACAATTATCTCGACGTCTCGGTCGCGGTCAGCGCGCCGAACGGCCTCGTCGTGCCGGTCGTCCGCAACGCGGACAGCATGAGCTTCGCCGACATCGAAAAGGCGATCGCCGACCTCGGCAAGCGCGCCAAGGACGGCACGCTGACGATGGACGACATGACCGGCGGCACCTTCACCATCTCGAACGGCGGCGTGTTCGGCGGCCTGATGTCGACTCCGATCATCAACCCGCCGCAGTCGGCGGTGCTCGGCCTCCATCGCATCGAGGATCGCCCGGTCGTGCGCGACGGCGAAATCGTGATCCGCCCGATGATGTATCTCGCGATGAGCTATGACCACCGCCTGATCGACGGCCGCGAGGCGGTGACCTTCCTCAAGACGATCAAGGAAGCGATCGAGGATCCGACGCGCCTGCTGATCGATCTCTAAAGATTTCACCCCGTCCCCCGAGGGGTAAAGGAACGAAAAATGCCTGATTACGACTACGACGTCCTTGTCATCGGTGCCGGTCCCGGCGGTTATGTCGCGGCGATCCGCGCGGCGCAGCTGGGCCTGAAGACCGCGTGTGCCGAAGGGCGCGAGACGCTCGGCGGCACCTGCCTCAACGTCGGCTGCATCCCGTCGAAGGCGATGCTCCACGCATCCGAATATTTCGAGGCCGCAGCGGGCGGCGCGATGGCGGCGATGGGTATCAAGGTGAAGCCCGAACTCGACCTCCCCGCGATGCACGGCCAGCGCAAGGATGCGGTCAAGGGCCTGACCGGCGGTATCGAATTCCTGTTCAAGAAGAACAAGATCGACTGGCTGAAGGGCTATGCCCAGTTCACCTCGAAAGATACCGTCGAGGTCGCGGGCAAGACCTATCGCGCCAAGAATATCATCATCGCGACCGGTTCGTCGGTGACCCCGCTTCCGGGTGTCGAAGTCGATAACGACAAGCAGGTCATCGTCGATTCGACCGGCGCGCTCGAACTCGCCAAGGTGCCGGGCCATATGGTCGTGATCGGCGGCGGCGTGATCGGGCTCGAACTCGGTAGCGTGTGGCGCCGCCTTGGCGCCAAGGTCACGGTCGTCGAATTCCTCGACCAGATCCTGCCCGGCATGGACGCCGACGTCCGCAAGGAAGCGAACAAGATCCTCAAGAAGCAGGGCATGGAATTCAAGCTCAAGACCAAGGTCACGTCGGCTGCGGTCAAGGGCAAGAAGGCGGTGCTGACGCTCGAACCCGCGGCGGGCGGCGACGCCGAAACGCTCGAAGCCGATGTCGTGCTCGTCTCGATCGGCCGCCGTCCGAACACCGACGGCCTCGGCCTCGACAAGGCGGGCCTCGCGGTCAACCAGCGCGGTCAGATCGAGACCGATCATGACTTCAGCACGCAGGTCCCCGGTATCTGGGCGATCGGCGACGTCATCCCCGGCCCGATGCTCGCGCACAAGGCCGAGGACGAAGGCATCGCCTGCGCCGAGAATATCGCGGGGCTGACGGGCATCGTGAACCACGATGTCATCCCGTCGGTGGTCTACACCTGGCCCGAAATCGCCGGCGTCGGTCTGACCGAAGAGCAGGCGAAGGAAAAGGGCGAGGTAAAGGTCGGCAAGTTCCCGATGATGGCGAACAGCCGCGCCAAGACCAACCACGAACCCGACGGTTTCGTGAAGGTCATCGCCGATGCGAAGAGCGACCGCGTGCTCGGCGTGTGGTGCATCGCGAGCGTCGCGGGCACGATGATCGCGCAGGCGGCGCAGGCGATGGAATTCGGCGCGACGTCCGAAGACATCGCCTACACCTGCCACGCGCATCCGACGCACAGCGAGGCGATCAAGGAAGCCGCGATGGCGGTGACGGGCAAGCCGATCCACATCTGACACGGATAAAATTGGGGGAGAATATGATGGCGAAGCACGGGCTCTGGGCAGCGGCTTCGCTGCTCCTCTCCCTCACCGCGACCGGCGCGCAGGCGGCGCCCGACCTTACCGCCGCCAACGCGCGGCTGAGCGCGCTGCTCGACAAGAATTACCCGGCGCTCGAAGCGCTCTACAAGGATCTGCACCAGCATCCCGAACTCGGGATGCAGGAGGTCCGCACCGCCGGCATCCTGGCAAAGCATCTGCGCGGCGCGGGCTTTGCCATGACCGAGAAGGTCGGCGGCACCGGCGTCGTCGGTGTGCTCAAGAATGGCGAGGGGCCGACGATCCTCGTGCGCGCCGATATGGACGCGCTGCCGATGGAGGAAAAGACCGGGCTCGCCTGGGCGAGCAAGGCGCGCGCGACCTATGAGGGCAAGGATGTGCCCGTCATGCACGCGTGCGGCCACGACACGCATGTCGCCTATCTGGTCGGCGTCGCGCAGGCCTTGGGCGCGATGCGCGATAGCTGGTCGGGCACGGTGGTGCTGATCGGCCAGCCCGCCGAGGAACCGCTGAGCGGCGCGCGCGCGATGCTCGACGACGGGCTTTTCAAACGCTTTCCCAAGCCCGATTTCGGTTTTGCCGCGCATGTTACCAATCTTCCCGCGGGCGTCGTCGCGATCAAGGCGGGACCGTCCTCGTCGGCTTCGGACAGCTATGCGATCACCTTTCACGGCCGCGGCGGCCACGGCTCGATGCCCGCGGCGACGATCGATCCGATTCCGATCGCCGCACGCTTCGTCACCGATACGCAGGTGGTGATCAGCCGCGAGAAGGATCCGGCGGCGTTCGGCGTGCTGACGATCGGCGCGATCAACGCCGGCAGCGCGCCCAACATCATCCCCGACAGCGCCGAGGTGAAGGTCAATCTGCGTTCTCAGTCGCCCGAGGTGCGCAAGCTGCTTCAGGACGGCACCGCGCGCGTCGCGAAGTCGGCGGCCGCGATGGGCGGCGCGCCCGAACCGACGATCCGCTATATCGGCGGCACCGGCATCATGATGAATGACCCGGCGATGGCCAAGGCCGCGGTTGCGGCCCTGACGCCCGCGTTCGGCAAGGGGCTGGTCTTCGCTCCCGAAAGCGCGACGCCGATGTCGGGGAGCGAGGATTATTCCGAATTTGTCGATGCGGGCGTGCCGTCGCTTTTCTTCGGCATCGGCGGTTACGATCCCGCCGTGCTCGCCGACCTCAAGGCGAAGGGCGAACCCGCGCCGACGAACCACTCGCCTTTCTTCGCGCCCAAGGCCGAACCGGCGATCCGTAATGCCGTGACCGCGATCATGCTGTCGATCATCGGCGGGGTGCGACCGGCGGCGAAATAGGGCTTCAACCCGCCATCATCACCTGCCACCGGCGCCGCGCGTCGGTGGTCCACACGCCTTCGGGCGACGGGTAGAAATCGGGAAAGACTTTCGCATCGGCGGGAAGGACGACCCACGGCTGCTTGCTGCGCGTGAAGATATGCACGTCGGGCGGGTATTGGTCGGGGTCGTCGAGCGTCCCGACGCGGACGAAGGAGGAACGGCGGCCCGAGACAGGGTAGTGGCTCCAAAGCGCGACCCGGCACGTCGGACAGCGGATGATTTCCTGCCCCTGGCCGCTTTCGGAGGGGGTCATCACATGGTCGAGCGCCCCTTCGGCCTTGATCCGGTCGCTCTCGATCACCGCATTGATCACGAAGGCGCTGCCGGTCTCGCGCTGGCACCAACGGCAATGACAGCAATGAACGATCATTGGCGGCGAGGTCATCCGGTAACGAACCGCGCCGCAGGTGCATCGGCCTTCCATGGCTTGCTCCTCTCCATTGTGCGTTTTCGCGCGCGATGATAGCCCCGCGCGCGATGGATACACAAACGCTCGTCCGCCTGCTCGATCTGGTCGGCATCGGCGTCTTCGCGCTGTCGGGCGCGCTGATGGCGGTGCGGCTGCGTCAGACGCTCGTGACCGCCGCCTTCTTTGCGCTGGTGACCGGCGTCGGCGGGGGCAGCGTGCGCGACCTGTTGATCGGAGCGCCGGTGTTCTGGGTGCAGGACGGCGCGATCGCCGCGGTGTGCATCGCGATCGCGCTGATTGTCTGGCTGACCCCCGAACGCTGGTGGCAGGGCCAATTGCTCGAATGGGCCGACGCGGTCGGGCTCGCCGCCTATGCCGTGTTCGGGACGGCGAAGGCGATGGCATGGGGCGTCCCGCCCGCGCCCGCATTGCTGATGGGCGTCATCACGGGATGCGTCGGCGGCACGATCCGCGATATCCTCGCCGGCGTCCCCTCGATCATCGTCCGGCCCGAAATCTATGTCACCGCGGCGGCGCTCGCGTCGGGGCTGTTCCTGATCCTGCTGTGGCTTGGTGCCGGGACGCCGGTCGCGGCGGTGACCGGGGCGGTCGCGGGTTTCATCCTGCGCGGCGCTGCGATCCGCTGGTCACTCGCATTGCCCGCCTATCGCGAACCCTAGGCTTGCCAAATCGCGAATCTGTGGCAGGTTCGCCTTATGAACAATGATGTCAGCATGATCGCCCGCCGGGTGCGGGGCCAGGCCGACGCCTTGCCCGAGCTGTTCGGCCGCTTCGATTTCGACAAGGCGCCCGAGCGCTGGGCGCCCGAGGCCGACGCGGTGAGCGAGCTCAGTCGCGTCCGCAGCATCGACCGCGCGGCCTATCTGGACGATCCCGATCTGCTCGGCCGCATCCGCGAATATACGATGCTCGGCGACCGCACCGGCGACGCCTACGCCGCGCTGATGCCGCGCTATGGCTTCCAGCGCACCGTCGCGATGCTCGTCGACGCATGCGACAAGGGGATCGAGGCGGTCGACGACGCGCCTGCCGAACTCACCGCGCTGATCCGGGAGATGGAGGAGAAGCCCGACTGGCTCGACATGGAGCTGGTCGAGGAGGGCGCCGCTTACGAGCGCAACGCCACCGCGAACCTGTCGCCCTTCCTGATCCGCGGCGCCTTCATCGCGACCTTCCTCAACAAATATTCGGCGCTGCCGATGGCGCTGACCGGCACGCTCGGTCAGGCGACCGCGGCGCGGCGGGTCAAGGAAACCGCGACCTTCTTTGCCACCACCGCGCTTCCCGGCGCGCTCGATCGCTTCGGGGCGGGGTTCAAGGCGGCGGCGATGGTGCGGCTGATGCATTCGATGGTGCGCGTCAACGTGCTGTCGCGGCCGGGCATGTGGGACGCCGACACCTATGGCATGCCGATCCCGCAGCTCGACCAGATGCCCGCGGGGCTGATCCCCGTCTATTTCCTGTCGCAGGAGGTGCTGGCGAAGGGGCGCACGCGCTTTACGCGGCTCGAACGCGGCCGCGTCGAACTCGCGCGCTATCGCTGCTATCTTTTGGGGCTGCCCGAGGATCTGCTCGCGGACACGCCGCAGGAGATCGTCCGCATCTGGCGCACGCGCAGCGCGACCTTGCGTTACGAATATGACGACCAGGTCTGCGGCGGGCTGCTCCGCGCGACGATGGACGCCGAGCTGTCGAAGGACCGCTCGCCCAAGGGGCAGGTCAAGCGCCGGCTAGAATATTCGGTCAGCCGCGTCTTCTTCGTGAAAGCCTTCCTCGCCGGCGATGAGGCACGCGCGGCGACTGTCGGCGTGCCGGTGCGGCGCCGCGATCACCTGATCTATGGCGCGACGATGCTCGGCATCGCGGGGCGCATGGCGGCGTACCGCGTCGCATCGCGCCTGCCGGTGATCCGCCATCTCGCCGACCGCCGCCTCGTTCACCGGATCGAGCGCCAGCTCGCCGAATATGGCCGCGCCGAATTCACCTCCGACGCCGCGCACTATAAGCCCGCGACGGCGAGCTAGGCTTTTCGAACCAAAGGATTTTCATGCAGACCGAACAGGCGACCGTCAACGGCATCAGCATCACCTATGAGGACAAGGGACCGCGGGATGCGCCCGTCATCCTGCTGGTCATGGGCCTCGGCGGGCAATTGACGCTGTGGCCCGACGAGTTCGTCGATGCCCTGAACGCGCGCGGGTTTCGCACCATCCGTTACGACAATCGCGACGTCGGCCTGTCGACACGCTTCGAGGCGGCGGGTGTGCCGAACCTCAAATGGATGTTCGTGAAGGCCGCCATCGGCCTGCCGGTGCGGCCCGCCTATACGCTCGCCGACATGGCCGCCGACGGCATCGGCCTGCTCGACCATCTCGGCATCGACCGCGCGCATGTCGTCGGGGTGTCGATGGGGGGCATGATTTCGCAGCATATCGCCGCGCGCTATCCGCAGCGCGTGCTGTCGCTGACATCGGTGATGTCAACGACGGGCAACCGCCGCCTGCCGCGCGCGCAGAGAGAGGCGATGCGCGTGCTCGCGAACCGGCCGATGAGCGGCGACAAGGAGGCACTGATCGCTTATTCGGTCAATGCCGCGCGGGTGATCGGCAGTCCCGGATATCCCTCCGCCGAGGACCGGCTGCAGCGCCGGGTGCGCGCCGACTTCGAGCGCGGCTGGTATCCGCAGGGCGTCGCGCGCCAGATGGCGGCGATCGTCGCAGACGGCGACCGGCGTCCGATGCTGAAGGACATCAAGGCGCCGACGCTCGTCATCCATGGCGAGGACGACCCGCTCGTGCCGTTGCCGGGCGGGCGCGATACCGCCGACAATATCGCGGGCGCGCGGCTCAAGACGATCCCCGGCATGGGCCACGACCTGCCGCTCGCGCTCGTCGACACGCTGGCCGACGCGATTGCGGAGCACATCGAAGCAACGGCGACCGTCGCGGCGTAACCTCTCCCCTCCTGCAAGCGGGAGGGGAATTACTTCAGCAGCAGCGCCAGCGTCGCGAAGAAGCCCTTCGCTTCGGCCGTTCCCGGCCGCGGGACGGCGGGGAGGTAGGCGCGGCAGTCGAGGCACGACGCCTGCACCGAACCCGTTTGCGTCAGCATCGTCAGATCCTGCATCAGCCGCCGCTCGGTGAGCTGGCGGTTCATCGCCGCGATGCCGAACCAGCCGCGCGGCAGGGCCGCGGTTTCCTCTTCGGCGCCCGACCAGCTGGCGAGCAGCTTCGAAAATTCGCTCGGCTCGTCCTCGAAATATTTGGCGTGGAAATCGCCGTCGATCTTGGCGAGCTTCGCGGCGGCGGCGAGCGCGTCGGGCAGGCCGCCGAACTGGTCGACGAGCCCGATCTGGCGCGCGGTGCCGCCCGCCCAGACGCGTCCTTCAGCGATGGGCAATATCTTGTCGATCGGCTGCTTGCGGCTCTTGGCGACGAGGCCGGTGAAGCGCGCGTAAATGTCCTCGACGCTTGCCTGCGCGAGCGCGTTGAACTCGTCGTTCACCCCGCCGAAGACGTCGGGCTGGCCCGACAGCGGCGTCGTCGCGATGCCGTCGGCGGTGACGCCGATCTTGGCGAGCGCCTGATCGAAGCTCGGCAAGATGCCGAACACGCCGATCGAACCGGTGATCGTCTCGGGCTCGGCGAAGATGCGGTCGGCCGGGGTCGAGACCCAATAGCCGCCCGACGCGGCGACATTCGCCATCGAGACGACGATCGGCAGCTTCTTCGCCTTGGCCGCGAGCAGCGCCTGGCGGATTTCTTCCGACGCGAGCACCGACCCGCCGGGCGAATCGACACGCAGCACGATCGCCTTGATGCTGCTGTCGGCGGCGGCGTCGAGGATGTGCTGCGCGACGGTCTCGCCGCCCGCGACGCCGCTCGGCGCCTCGCCGTCGACGATCTCGCCGACGACGGGGACGACCGCGATCGCGCTGCCCTTCGTGGCGGGCGGATTGGCCGCGACCCAGTTTTCGAGCGGGATCGCATTATATTCCCACGGCTTGCTGTCGTCGGCGGCGCCGCTGATCTCGGCGACGCGGCGGTTGAACGCCATGCGGCTGCCGAGTTTGTCGATCAATCCCGCGTCGAGCGACGCTTTCGACAGATCGTTGCCCGCCGCCTTCACCGCGCCCGCGGTGTCGGCGATGAAGGCATCGAGCTTGGCGGCGGGGCGCGCCTTTTTGACGTCGGTCAGCCAGTTTTCCCAGAGCACTCCGGCATAGGCGAGGTTGGCTTCCTTCGCTTCGGGCGACTGGTCGCTGCGCAGGAAAGGCTCGACCGCGCTTTTGAAGGTGCCGACGCGATAGATATGCGCGGTGACGCCGAGCCGGTCGATCAGCCCCTTGTAATAGAGGCGCGAGCCGCCCGGGCCAGCGATCGCGACGCCGCCGATGCCGTCGGCCCAGATCTCGCTCGCGTGCGACGCGATCTGATAGCTGTCGGTGGTGTAGGCGGTGGCAAAGGCGAGCACGGGCTTTTTCTTCGCGCGCACCTTGTCGATCGCGGCGCCGATTTCGGCGAGCGACACCTGTCCGCCGCCGAGGAAGCGGTCGAGGTCGAGCACGACCGAGGTTACGCGCTGGTCGTCGGCCGCGACTTCGAGCGCATGGACGACGTCGCGGACGCGGACTTCCTTGAGCTGCGCGCCGCCCGACAGCGCCGCGACGGGGTCGACTTCGGCGGGCTGTTCGCTGACGATCCCGTCGAGCTCGATGACGAGCGCGCCCTTGCTGACCGGAAGGCCGGCATTGGGCCGCCCGGCAAGCAGGCCGAACAGCGCAACGAAGAAGAGCAGCAGGAAGATCAGCGCGAGCGCGTCCTTGATGCCGACGAGCAGGTGCCAGACCTTGCGCGGGAAGCTGGTCGTGGATTTGCGCTTGTCGTCGCCGGGCAGCGGGCGGCGGACGGGGATGGCCCAAGGGCCGGCGGGGTCGTTGGGCGTGGGCGCGGTGCTATCGGTCATGCCCGCAAACCTAGGGACGCGCCTCGCCCTTGGCAATGCACGCTTCGACGGGCGAACGGTGCAGCCATACCGGCGACGTCAAAGCCAGCCCTCGCGGCGATACCAGCGCACCGTTTCGGCGAGCGCGTCGTCGGTGTCCAGCTCGGGGCGCCACAGTTCGGCGGGCGGGCATTTTCCCTCGGTCGCGACCCAGTCGGGATGCGCGATATAGCGCGCGCGGTCGGGGGTCAGCTTGGCGCGGCCGCGGCGCACGAGCGTGTCGAGCCGCCCGCCGGCCTTGAGCAGCAGCGCTGGGGTCGCGAGCGTCGACAGGCGCTGGCGTCCGACGGCGCGCGCGACGGCGCGGGCAAAGCCGCGGTGCGACCAGCCCGCCGGCTTGCCGTCGTCGGGCTCGTAAATCTGGCCGATGCTGACGCTGCGGTCGGCGGCGAGCGTGACGAGCAGTCGTGCGAGTTCGTGCACGTAAATCGCCGACATGCGCCCGCTCGGCACCAGCGCGATGCCGCGCCGCGCCATGCGGAACAGGTCGAGCATCTCGGTATCGCCGGGGCCGAAGACCGCGGGCGGGCGCACGATCGTCCAGTCGAGCCCGCTTTCGATGACGGCCGCTTCGGCGCGTTCCTTCGACCAGCCATAGTTGGAGAGGCCGGGTTCGCGCGCCGCGAGCGAGGAGACATGGACGAAGCGCGTCACGCCCGCGTGGCGTGCGGCATCGATGACGTTCGCGGTCGCGGTGGCGTTCCCCGCCTCGAAAGCGGCGCGGGTGGGCACGTTGACGACGCCCGCGATGTGCATGACGGCGTCGGCGCCTTTCGCCATTTCCGCCAGGCTGTCCTTGTCGTCGAGCGCGCCGGCGACCCACGTCACGCCGTCGCGTTCGGGTTGCGGCCGGCGGATGAGCGCGCGGACGTGCCAGCCCGCCGCGACCGCCCGCCGCATCGTAGCGCCGCCGACGAAGCCGGTCGCGCCGGTCATCGCGAGAATGGGCGAGGTCAGAGGAGCACCATATGGTCGCGGTGGACCATCGCGCTTCTGGGGGCATAGCCGAGCGCGGCTTCCTGCGCGTCGCGGCCGAGGCCGACGATGTTCGCGGCGTCGGCGCCCGGATATTCGGAGAGGCCGCGCGCGATGACGCGCCCGTCGGGCCCCGCGATGTCGAGAATGTCGCCGCGCGCGAAGCTGCCGCTGACCGCGGTGACACCCGCCGCGAGCAGGCTCGCGCCGCCCTGCAGCGCCTTGGCGGCGCCCGCGTCGATCTCGACCCGGCCCTTCGCGGTCAGCCCGCCGGCGAGCCACGCCTTGCGCGCGCTCGCGCCGCGCTCGGCGGCGAACAGCGTGTGCCGGGCCTCGGTCGACAGCGGGCGGTCGATCCGCCCCGACGCGATCGCGAGATGCGCGCCCGCGGCATTGGCGATGCGCGCCGCCGCGATCTTCGACACCATGCCGCCCGATCCCATGCCCGATGCCGAGCCCGTGTCGGCCATCGCCTCGATCGCCGTATCGATACGCTCGACGCGCGCGATATGGACGGCGCCTTCCCGAGCCGGATTGCGGTCGTACAGCCCGTCGATATCGGATAGCAGGATCACGCCGCCCGCCGCCGCGGCCTGCGCGACGCGCGCGGCGAGGCGGTCGTTGTCGCCGAAGCGGATTTCCTCGGTTGCGACGCTGTCATTCTCGTTGATGATCGGGACGACGCCGAGGCTGAGCAGCCGGTCGAGCGTCGCCGCGGCGTTGAGATAGCGGCGGCGATGCTCGAGATCGTCGAGCGTCACGAGCATCTGCGCCGCGGTCAGCCCCTCGGCGCCGAGCACCTCGGCCCAGACCTGGCTCAGTGCGATCTGCCCCGTCGCGGCGGCCGCCTGCGCATCCTCGAGCGTTCCGCGCCCGCCTTTTGAAAGCCCCAGCCGCCGCGCCCCGAGCGCGATCGCGCCCGACGACACCACCGCGACCTGCTGGCCCGCCCGCGTCCGCTCGCCGATGTCGGCCGCGACCCCCGCGAGCCAGTCGCGCCGGACCGCGCCCGACGGATCGACGAGCAGCGCCGATCCGATCTTGACGATCAACCGGGGACAGGCGGCGGGCGGAAACAGGCTCATGCCGCCGCCGATAGCGCGTGCCGAAGCTCGCGCCAATCTCTACGTTAGCTACGCTAGAACGTATAGCTGAGCGCGATGCCGCCCGATGGCTGGCTCCGCGAGCCGAGTTGGCGCGTGACGGGCGAGTCGGCGGCATCGCCGACGAGCCGGTCGTAGCGGCCGTAGATGGCGATGCCCCAATTCTTGCCGAGCATGCGGTGATAGCCCGCGGTGACGCCGACCGACTGGACGCCGCCGCCCGGATCATAGGCGGGGAGGCCCGACGTGGCGGCTGCGGCGGGGGTCACGCCGAAATAGGCGCGATGGTATTTGGCGTCACCGAGCGTGACGCGCGGGCCGATCGAAAAGAGCCAGTCGTCGCCCTGCCGCGCGATATAGTCGGCGCTGATTTCGCCGACCCAGCCCTTGTGGCCGCTGAGGCCCCTGCGCCCTTCGGCGCGGACGCGGAGCGAAGGCGTCAGATAGGCCTGCGCGAAACCGCCCGCTTCGACCGTGAAGCCGACCTTGGGCAGGTCGGCGCCGATGTCGGACGCTTTGCGCTTGCCGATAAAGCCGAGCGCGGGACCGAAGGCGAAATCGCCGGTGTGGACGAGCGGCTGGCCGAAGCTTTCGTCGGGCGCCTCATATTCGAACTCGCTGTCGCGGGTGCGCGTGACGTCGATATAGGGGCCAACGCTGAACTTGTCGGCGCCTGGCCATGACGGCGACAGTTGCGGGCCGAGGATGATGCGCGTCCGCTTTTCGGCATTTTCGTCGCCTTCCTGCGCATTCGCCGGGGCGGCCGCCGCGGCGAGCGCAATGAGGAGCAGGGCGGAAAGCGGGTTGCGTTCGGTCATGCGAAATCCTTGTTGTTCCGCATGAAATTCCCTGCGGCGGCATTTCGTTCCCGGAGACAGGGCGCTAAATCGGCGACCAATCAGCCGATTCTTCGCTTTCGTCTTCGCCGGGCTCGGGATGGCCGATCGCCTCGAGCAGCTTGTCGAGCACCGCAGGCACGCCCGAGCCGCTGGCACCCGAGAGCGCCATCACCGGGTGGCCGCTTTCGGCTTCGAGCTCGGCCGAGAGTGCGGCGATCAGCTCGTCGTCGAGCGTGTCGGTCTTGTTGAGCGCGACGATCACCGGCTTGTCGATCAGATCGGCGCCATAGGCTTCGAGTTCGTCGCGGACGATGCGGTAGCTCGTCGCGACATCCTCGTCATTGGCGTCGACGAGGTGGAGGAGGACGCGGCAGCGTTCGATATGGCCGAGGAAGCGGTCGCCCACGCCGGCACCTTCGGCGGCGCCCGCGATCAGCCCTGGAATGTCGGCGATGACGAATTCATGCCCCTTGTGGCTGACGACGCCGAGCTGCGGGCGGAGCGTGGTGAAGGCATAGGCGCCGACCTTGGCCTGCGCATTGGTCACCGCGTTGATGAAGGTCGACTTGCCCGCGTTGGGGAGGCCGACGAGGCCCGCGTCGGCGAGCAGTTTGAGGCGGAGCCATACCCATGCCTCTTCGCCCGGCCAGCCCGGACCGTGCTGGCGCGGCGCGCGGTTGGTCGAGGTCTTGTAGCTGGCATTGCCGCGCCCGCCATCGCCGCCGCGCAGGAAGACGAGTTGTTCGCCCTCTTTGGTCAGGTCGGCGAGCAGGCTGCGCTCCTCGTCGTCGTCGAGGATCTGGGTGCCGATCGGCACCTGGATGACGAGGTCGGGGCCGCCCGCGCCGGTGCGGTCGCGGCCCGCGCCGGGGGTGCCGCGTTTCGCTTTGAAATGCTGGGTGTAGCGAAAGTCGATCAGCGTGTTGAGGCCGGCGACCGCTTCAAAGATGATATCGCCGCCCTTGCCGCCGTTGCCGCCGTCGGGGCCGCCATATTCGATATATTTCTCGCGCCGGAACGACACGGCGCCGGGGCCGCCGTCGCCGGACTTGATGAAAATCTTGGCTTGGTCGAGGAAATGCATGGCGGGGCCTTCAGGGCGTAAACTTGATTACACATCAACTCCCGTTCGTGTCGAGCGAAGTCGAGACACCTCGCAATATGGCGCCAGCCGAGAGGTATCTCGACTTCGCTCGATGCGAGCGGGAGTGGGAAGGCGGCGCCTTAGCGTGTGCGCAATAAAATTGCCAGCGGCTTAGGCGCCCGGCTTTCCGCCATGTTCGGCCCAGAATTTGGCGATGCGTCCGGTGATCAGTTCGGTCGCGAGCACGCGCGAGGTGTCGCGCGGCAGGCCGAGCGCTTCGGCCATCGGGCCGCCGAGCTGCGCGTCGCCCAAGGCCATCAGCACCAGCGCGAGCGTATCTTCGTGCATCAGGCGCTTTTCATGCGCGTCGGGGGCCATGCCGTCGATCAGGCGGTGGATCGCATCGACGATCGGGTCGAGTGCGTCGTCGTTGCCCGTCGCCGCCATCCAGGTCGCGAGCGCGCCGGCGCCGCCTTCGTTGAAGGCGTCGAAGGCGAGGTCGACGATTTCGCGGACATTGCGTTCACCCGGCGGCGATTCGGCCATTTTCCGGCCGATCGTGTCGCATACGGTTTCGGCCTGATAGGCGGCGAGCGCCTTTTGCAGCCCCGCGGCGCTGCCGAAATGGTGGAGCAGATTGGCGTGCGTCCGGTCGATCCGCGCTGCTACGGCCTTCAACGTCACCGCCGCCGGCCCCATTTCGACCAATATCTGGCGCGCGGCCTCGAGCGCCGCCGACCGGCTTTCCTCGGGACTCAAACGCTTCTTCACTATTGACATATATGTAAGTAAACCCTATTTGCTGGCCCCGACAACCCTTTTCGACGGTATGAGCCATATGTCCAGCCTTTCCCGGTCGCCGACCCCTGCCGATCTTTCGATCACCCCGCGCGATATGCGCTTCGGCCGCGACGACCGGCAGGGCCGCTGGTGGCTGAACGGCGATCCGATCGCCTCGGCCTTTCACACCGCGCTGTCGGTGACCTTTCCGCGCGGCGAGGCGATGTTCATCGAGGCGGTGAAGGCGCACCGCGACGGCGTTCCCGACAAGCTGGCGCGCGAAATCCGGGCCTTTACGCAGCAGGAAGTGATCCACAGCCGCGAGCATGTCGTCTTCAACAAAAAGGCGGCGGAGGCGGGTTACGATCTTTCGGAGCTCGAGGACGACGTCAACCAGGTGCTCGACCTGATCAAGACGCGCCCGCAGATCGTCAACCTGATGGCGACGATCGCGCTCGAACATTATACCGCGATGATGGCGGCGGTGATGCTGCGCGAAGACAGCATGTATGCGGGCGCCGAGCCCGAATGGGCCGCCTTGTGGAAATGGCACGCGATCGAGGAGATCGAGCATAAGGGCGTCGCTTACGACACCTGGCTGCACGCGACGAAGGACTGGAGCCGCTTCCGGCGCTGGCGCGCCAAGTCGCTGATGATGCTGCTGGTCACCGCGCGTTTCTGGCCCAAGCGCGTCAAAGGGATGAAGGCGCTGCTCAAACAGGACGGGCTGACCGGCTGGCGCGTCACGGCGCGCATCTGGTGGTATCTGCTCGGCACCCCGGGCGTGCTGCGCAAGAGCTTCTTTCCCTGGCTTTCCTATTTCATGCCGGGTTTCCACCCGTGGAACCACGACGACCGGTCGCTGATCCAGAAATATGAAAGCGACTATGCCGACGCGATCATGCCGGCGCATTCATCGAAACCCGAGCTGGCTGCGGCGGCAGCCTGACCCGCGAAGGCGGGCACCCGGAGCGGTATTCTCTCTCCCCTCTCCGGGAGCCCGCCTTCGCGGCGATAATGTGCCGATCGCGGCTGGACGCCGCGCCGCTCCTCCCATATCGGTCATGGGGTGGGGAGGGGACCATGCGACCACATCTGACCGCTGCCGAGATCGCGCAGATCGAGCTGCAACTTGCGGGGCTGTCTTCGCTGCTCGAATTCGGCTGCGGCGAAGCCACGCTGGTGGCGGCGCGGCAGGTGCGGCGGATCGTCAGCATCGACAGCGATCCCGCTTGGCTCGGCAAGACGCAGGACGAGATCGCGCGCGAAGCGGTCGAATTCACTCCGGTCCGTATCGACATCGGGCCGGTCGGCGAGGGGGGCTATCCCGCTGGCGAAAGCCGCATCCGCGACTGGCCGCGCTATCACAGCCATATCTGGCGCGGCATGGGCGGAAGCCCCGATGCGGTGTCGATCGCCGGGCGTTTCCGCGTCGCCTGCCTGTTGCAGTCGATCATCCACTGCAAGCCCGACTGCGTTTTCCTGTTCCGCGATTTCAACGACGAGCCGCGTTATCATGCGGTGCTGCGCCATGTGGAGGTGCTGACGCGCGTCGACGGGCTGGGCGTGTTGCGCGCGAAGCGGCAGGTCGACGGCACCGCGGTGCTGCACGACCTGTTCGACCATTATCTCGACCCCGATTGACCGCTTCGCCGCGCTTCGGCACACCCGCGCCCATGGCTTCCGAAACCTTCAGCGCCCCGCCCACCATCGAAACCGACCGCCTGCGCCTGCGCCCCGGGCGCCTTGCCGACAAGGATGTTCACATCACCATGTGGGCCGACGAGCGCGTCACGCGCTTCATCGGCGGCGAACCCCGCGCGCCCGACGTCAGCTGGGGCAAGTTCCTGAGCTCGGCGGGGCTGTGGCCGGTGATGGGTTTCGGTTACTGGGTGTTCGCCGACCGCGCGAGCGACGCGCTGATCGGCATGGGCGGGCTCAGCTATTTCTGCCGCGGCATCCCCGAGCTCGAAGGGCGGCCCGAGGCGGGCTGGGCGTTCGACGCCGACCATTGGGGGGCGGGCTATGCCACCGAGGCGATGACCGCGGCGCTGAACTGGGCCGATGCGAATCTCGATGCGAAGGATGTGCGCTGCATCATCGACCTCGGTAACGACGCGTCGGAGCGTGTGGCGGCGAAGCTGGGGTTCCGGCGTATCGGCGAGAGCGACGCGCTCGGGCATGTCGTCGCGATCTATTCGCGGCCGCGCGGGGGTTAGGCTCTTTTCGTCCTCCTCGCCGCGCGCCCGGCGGAGGAACCTTCCTTCGCGGCCGCGCGTATTCGGCCAGAGTTCGACCGGGAGGAATATCATGCGATCGAAGATGTTTACGCTGGCGGGCGCGGCTGCGCTGGCGCTGGGAGCCTGTACGGTTCAGGAGGACAAGGACAAGGCGGCCGCCCCGGAGGTCGCCGAAAGCGGCGGCGTCGCGCGCGAAGCAATGGAGGCCGAGGAGCCGGAGGGGCCGCCGGTGACGCCGATGCCCGCCGCCACCGTGATCCAGTCGCAGCCCGGCCCCGACGGATCGCAGGTCGACCTTCTCTCGGTCAAGGTCACCGGCGACATATTGACCGTCACCCTGCGCTGTTCGAGCCAGGAGAAGCACAATCGCGAATCGCTACGCGTCGCGCAGATCAGCGTGATCGACGATGCCACGTCGCAGCGCATCGGCGTGCTCAAGGACAATGAAGGCGGCGCGATGGTGTCAAACCTCAACCGCAGCAGCAATTCGGACTATGACACGATGGGCGTCGACTGCACCTCCAAACCCGGCGTGATGTGGGCCAAATTCGCGGCGCCGCCGGCGACCAGCAAGACGGTTTCGATCAATTTTCCCAATATCGCACCGTTCGATGGCATAGCCGTCCAGCGATGAGGCGGGCGATCGTCTCGCTTGGCACGCTGGCGCTGCTTGCCGGCTGTTCGGGCAATGTGCCTGCGGATGCGGCCGGCGACGGCGAAAAACAGGCGGCACCGACGGCGGTCGTCAGCGAAACAAAGGCGGTGCCTTCCGCGCCGGGGCTGCGCGCAAAGGTCAGCCCGCTGTCGGGCAAGCTCAGCGGCCTCAATACCCGTGTCACCGACATGGGCACGGTCATCGACCTGCCGTCCGATGCCCTGTTCGAATATGACAAGGCGGTGCTGACCCCCGCCGCCGAGATCGAACTGGGCAAGGCGGCGGCGTTGATCCGCCAGAGCCCGCCCGGCGCGATCCAGATCATCGGCCATACCGACAGCAAGGGCGACGACAGCTATAACCAGACGCTGTCCGAAGCGCGGGCAAGGACGGTTGCGGACTGGTTCGGCCGGCAGATCGGCGTCCGCCAGCGCGAATTCCGCGTGTCGGGCAAGGGCGAGAGCGTCCCGATCGCGCCGAACGAGAATGCAAGCGGTGCCGACGACCCGGCGGGGCGCGCGAAGAACCGGCGGGTCGAGGTGGTGGTGCCGACCGCGGCCGGCTGACCCCGAGCCCGCTCTCTACGTCAGGCGGGTTCGACGACGAGCACGCCGCCGTCGGCGCTGACGACGCGGACCTTCGCGCCCTCGGCGACGTCAGGACCGCGCACCGGCCATTCGCCGTCGCCGACCTTGGCGCGGCCGCGGCCGTCCTCGATTGCTTTCGTTACCGTCAGCACCTCGCCGACAAGGCGGCCGCCGCGCTGGTTGAGGTGCGGGTCGGCGGTCGTGATCGGGTTCGCCTTCAGCCAGCGGCGTCCGCCATAAAGCGCGACGAACGCCAGCACCGCGAAGATGCCGAGCTGGAGCGGGACGCTGAGCGGCACGATCCAGGCGATGATGCCGGTGACGACCGCGGCGGCGCCGACCCAGATGAGGAAGAAGCCCGGCGCGACGATCTCGGCCGCGGCGAGCAGCACGCCCAGCGAGAGCCACGCCCAATGCGGTTCCATATTGGCGAGCCAGTCGGGCATGTCAGGCTCCCGTCTTGCGTTCGAGCGCATCCTTGGCGAGTTCGCCGATGCCGCCCAGGGTGCCGATCAGCTGCGTCGCCTCGACCGGGAAGAGGATGGTCTTGCTGTTCGGGCTCGTCGCGAACTGGCTCACCGCCTCGACATATTTCTGCGCGATGAAATAGTTGATCGCCTGCGCGTTGCCGCCGGCGATCGCGTCCGACACCATCTGCGTCGCCTTCGCCTCGGCCTCGGCCTCGCGCTCGCGCGCCTCGGCGTCGCGGAAGGCAGCTTCGCGGCGGCCCTCGGCCTCGAGGATCTGGCTCTGCTTCTGCCCCTCGGCGCGGAGGATTTCGGACGCGCGGCTGCCCTCGGCTTCGAGGATGTTCGCGCGCTTTTCGCGCTCGGCCTTCATCTGCCGCGCCATCGCGTTCGAAATGTCGGCGGGCGGGCGGATGTCCTTGATCTCGACGCGGGTGATCTTGACCCCCCACGGCGTCGTCGCATCGTCGACGACGTGCAGCAGCCGCGTGTTGATCTCGTCGCGCTTCGACAATGTTTCGTCGAGGTCCATCGACCCCATCACGGTTCTGAGGTTCGTCGTCGTCAGGTTCATGATCGAGAGATAGAGGTCGCTGACCTCATAGGCCGCCTTGGCCGCGTCGAGCACCTGGAAGAAGACGACGCCGTCGACCGCGACCATCGCATTGTCCTTGGTGATGATCTCCTGACCCGGGATATCGAGCACCTGCTCCATCATGTTCACTTTTCGACCGACGCGATCGAAGATCGGCATGATGAAGTTGAGCCCGGGCTGCGCGGTGTGCGTGTAGCGGCCGAAGCGTTCGATCGTATAGGCAAAGCCCTGCCGCACCGGCGTCAGCGCCCAGATCAGGAACACCAGCGCCAGAACCACCAGTGCGAGTGCGAATTCCATCGATCATCCCCTCTTTGCAAATTGCGTCTCTGCAAACCCGCTTCCTTATTGCGGCAAGGGCGGGGTTGCGCCACAGAAAAGCGCATGACCCCAAGCGACTATTCCGCCGACACTCCGCCGCGCTCGCTGCTCTATGTCCCCGGATCGAACGCGCGCGCGCTCGAAAAGGCGGGCGGGCTCGCCGCCGACATGCTGATCATCGATCTGGAGGATGCGGTGCCCGCCGATCGTAAGGCCGAGGCGCGCGCCGCGATGCGCGCGGCGGTGACGGCGGGCTTTCCGGGGAAGCGCGTCGCGGTACGCGTCAATGCGACGGGCAGCGCCGAGCAGGCGGACGACATCGCCGCGCTCGCCGGACTGGCGCTGGATGCCGTGGTGCTGCCGAAGGTCGATGCGCCGTCCGATCTCGACCCCCTGCGCGATCTCGGCCTGCCCATCCTCGCGATGATCGAAACCCCCGCGGCGATCTATGCCGCGCGCGATATCGCCGCCGATCAGGCGGTGGCGGGTCTGATCGCGGGGCTCAACGATCTGGCGCACGAACTGAAGCTGCCCGACGGCATGGACCGCGGCGCGATGAGCCATGCGATCCAGGCGATCATACTCGCCGCGCGCGCGGGCGGGGTCTGGGCTTTCGACGGCGTCTATAATGCGATCGACGACGCCGCGGGTTTCGCGGCCGAGGCGGCGGAAGGACGCCGGCTCGGCTTCGATGGCAAGACGCTGATCCACCCGTCGCAGGTCGACCCGTGCAACACCGCCTTCGCTCCGTCGGAGCACGAGATCGCGGCGGCCGAAGCGCTCGTCGCCGCGGCGACCGGCGGCGCGCAGCGGCACGAAGGGCGGATGATCGAGGATATGCATGTCGCGGCGGCAAGGGCTTTGCTGGAGCGAGCGGGGCGGGGTTGACGCCGTCGTTCGTCGTTCGACGAACCGCCTTGCCGGGATGCCGCGGGCATGCGATGCGGCGCGTCCATGAGACATAGCTCCTTCCGCGCCGCGATCGCGGCTGTCGCCCTGCTTTCCGTCACCCCCGCCGTTTCGGCCGCGCCCGCCAGGGGCGATGCTCCGGTCACCGAGGCCGAGCTCGCCGCGCATATCAAGGTGCTCGCGGACGATGCGTTCGAGGGCCGCGCCCCGGGCACCGAGGGCGAGGATCGCACGATCGCCTATGTCGTCGGCGAATGGGCGAAGGCCGGGCTCGAACCCGTGCCGGGCAGCGCGACGCCGTGGGTCCAGCCGGTGCCTTTTGTCGAGACGCAGGCGCTCGGCGGCACCGCGACGTTCAAAGCGGGCGGCCGCGATGTCGCGCTGGGCGACGACGGAATCGTCGTGACCGGACGCGATGCGTCGGTCGCGCTGGCGGACCTGCCGGTGGTTTTCGTCGGCTATGGCGTCGACGGCGCGGGCAAGCTCAATGCCGACGTCAAGGGCAAGCTCGCGATCATGCTGTTCGACAATGCGCCCTTCGGCGACAAATTGCCGCGCTATCGCGAGCGGCGGCAGATGCTGGCGGATGCGGGGGCGAGCGCGGTGCTCGTGATCGCGACCGATGCGGTGCCGTGGACGACGCTGCGCGAAAGCGCGGGCAGCAAGGCGGTCCGGCTTGCCAGCGCCAAGTCGGGCGCGCCGGTCAGCGGCTTCCTTTCGCCCGAAGCCGCCGACACGCTGCTCAAGGCGGCGGGGCAGGACGGCGCCGCGCTGCGCGAGGCCGCCAAGTCGCCCGATTACAAGGGCGCCGCGCTGCCACTGACGGCGGACTTTACTGCGCAATCGGCCGTCCGTCCCTTTGCCAGCCACAATATCATCGCCAAGCTGCCGGGCGCGAAGCCCGATGGCAAGACGGTGCTGTTCCTCGGCCACTGGGATCATCTCGGCATCTGCGAACCCGAAGGCGCTGCCGATCGCATCTGCAACGGCGCGGTCGACAATGCGAGCGGGATCGCGGTGCTGATCGAGGTCGCCAAGCGGCTGGGCAAGGGCGCGCGGCCCGATCGCGACATTTATTTCATGGCGACGACCGCGGAGGAAAAGGGGTTGCTCGGCGCGCATTATTTCGCCGATCATCCGGTGGTGCCGCTGTCCGACATCACCGTCGCGCTCAACGTCGACACGATCGCGATTTCGCCGCGCGGCACGCCGGTGGCGACGATCGGGCGCGGCAAGCCCGCCTATGACGCGGTGGTGCGCGAGGTAGCGACCAAGCTCGGCCGCAAGCTCGACGAGGATGGCGAGGCCGATGCCTTCATCCAGCGGCAGGACGGCTGGGCGCTCGGCGCCAAGGGGGTGACGTCGCTGATGGTCGGCGGCAGCTTTTCGGACATGAAGCTGCTCGAAGCGTTTCTTGGCAGCGATTATCATCAGGCGGCCGACAATTTCTCGGACAAGATTCCGCTCGGCGGCGCGGCGGAGGATGCCGATTTGCATGTGGCGTTGGGGCGGGCGTTTGCCGATGCCAAGCGGTGGCCGGGTGACGCCAAATAGATAATGCGTGTGTCCCCGCGAAGGCGGGGACCCATCACCGGCTGTTCCGGAATTAGGCGGCGGGAGATGGGCCCCCGCCTTCGCGGGGGCGCACCCAAAAAAATGCTCGGCTTTACGCCGCCTGCTTCGCCCGGTCCGCCATTTCCTGATTGAGCATCTCGGCCAGCAGGAACGCCAACTCCAGCGACTGCCCGGCGTTCAAACGCGGGTCGCAATGCGTGTGATAGCGGTCGGCCAGATCCATCTGCGTCACGTCCATCGCGCCGCCGGTGCATTCGGTGACATTCTGGCCGGTCATCTCGATATGGATGCCGCCGCCATGCGTGCCCTCGGCACGGTGGACGGCGAAGAAGCCGCGCACTTCGGCGAGGATGCGATCGAACGGGCGTGTCTTGTAGCCGTTCGGCGTCTTGATGACATTGCCGTGCATCGGGTCGCACGACCAGACGACGGGATGCCCCGATTCCTTCACCGCGCGCACGAGCTTGGGCAGATGCGCCTCGATCTTGTCGTGGCCGTAGCGCGTGATCAGCGTCATGCGGCCCGCGACATGGTTCGGATTGAGCGTGTCGAGCAGGCGCAGCAGCGCATCGGGCTCGAGGCTCGGGCCGCACTTCATGCCGACCGGATTGCCGATCCCCCGCAGATATTCGATATGCGCCGAGCCCTCGAAGCGGGTGCGGTCGCCGACCCACAGGAAGTGGCCCGACGTGTCGTACCAGCCGCCGGTCAGGCTGTCCTGCCGCGTGAGCGCCTGCTCATAGGGGAGCAGCAGCGCCTCATGGCTGGTGTAGAAGCTGGTGCCCTTGATTTGCGGGACGGTTTCGGGGGTCACGCCGCACGCTTCCATGAAGGCGAGCGCCTCGGAAATGCGCGCCGCGGTTTCCTGATATTTCTTCGCCCACGGGCTGCGGTCCATGAAGTCGTGCGTCCAGGCGTTGACCTGATGCAGATTGGCATAGCCGCCGTTCGCGAAGGCGCGCAGCAGGTTCAGAGTCGCCGCCGACTGGTTGTACGCTTTGACCATGCGCTGCGGGTCGGGCTCTCGGCCCGCTTCCTCGAACGCGATGTCGTTGATGATGTCGCCGCGATAGCTCGGCAGCGAGACGCCATCCACGTCTTCCAGATCGGCCGAGCGCGGCTTGGCGAACTGGCCCGCCATGCGGCCGAGCTTCACCACGGGCATCTTCGAGGCGAAGGTCAGCACGACCGCCATCTGGAGCAGGACGCGGAAGGTGTCGCGGATGTTGTTCGGATGAAATTCGGCAAAGCTTTCGGCGCAGTCGCCGCCCTGAAGCAGAAAGGCCTTCCCCTCGGCAACGCGGCCGAGTTCGCTCGTCAGCTCGCGCGCTTCGCCTGCGAAGACGAGCGGCGGATAATTTGCGAGCTCGCGTTCGGCGGCCGCGAGCGCATCGGCGTCGCGATAGGTAGGAAGCTGGCGGGCCTCGTGCGAACGCCAGCTATGCGGTTGCCAATTTTTCGTCATCTGCTTGTCTTTTCGCTTTCGAATCCTGCGCCCCATGGCGCGGATGCCCGCCCGAAGCAATGTTTCCGGAACGGGCAAACCGGAAAATTAGCATTATCGTGACATTTGCGCACCTATGCTTTTCTTCAGGGCCAGGAACTGATAGTTTATTGCGGACCTTGATGCGGCGATGGGCGCGCGCAGCCAAGGTTTTTGGCTATCGGTAACGTCAACCACCCAGTGACCGAGGCCCCAATGGGCGGGGCGGGTCGGATGCGAGCGATTGGCTGTGGCGAATTTCGATTCCGCGTGGTTTCTCTATGGGGCGCTGCTGCTCCTTTTGGCGACGAGCTTCGTCGTCCGCATCGACTATGCGCGCATCGGCCTTGCCGCCGCCGCCCTCCTCGCGCTGCCGCTGACGCTCTTTCGCGGGACGGACCTCGGCTACAGCCTGCTGGTGCTCGCGATATTGGCGGTCAATATCGGCATATTGTCGCGCCTGTGGTTGCGCGGAACGAATGTCAGCTTTTCGGCCGAGGAAGAGGCGCTGCGCCGCGAGCATTTCAACGGGCTGGGCGCGGCGGCGGCGCGCGACCTGATCGACCAGGGACACTGGATTTCGGCGAAACGCGGCGAGGTGCTCATCCGCGAGAATCAGGCTGCGCCGAGCCTCTTTTATTTGGCCGAAGGGCAGGCGGCGGTCCTGCGCGACGGTATCGAAGTCGGGAAATTGTCCGACGGTGCGTTGATCGGCGAAGCGACCGCGCTCGATGGGACCCATGCGACGGGCACCGTCGTGCTCGGCAGCAACGCGCGGCTATGGTTCGTGCCCGCAGCGGCGCTGCGCGCCTATCTCGCCGCCAATCCCGCAATCGCGGGCGCGCTGCACGAGGGCTTCGCGCGCGCGCTGCGCGGCAAGCTGGCCAGCGCGAACACACGCATCGCGGACCCGCCGCCGATTTCTTGAGCGCGGCTGCTTCGCGGCCTCGAATCTGCAACCGCCGCCTGCTAGTCCTCATCGCATGACGATGATTCTCTATGGCATTTCGAACTGTGACACGGTGAAGAAGGCGCGGCGCTGGCTCGACGAGCAGGGCGTCGCCTATCGCTTTCACGATGTTCGCAAGGACGGGCTCGACGCGGCGCGGCTGCAGGGCTGGATCGACGCGGTGGGCTGGGAAAAGCTGCTCAACAAGGCGGGAACGACCTTTCGCAAGCTGCCCGACGAGCAGAAGCAGGGGATCGATGTGGCTTCGGCCAAGGCACTGATGCTCGAGCAGCCGGCGATGATCCGCCGCCCGGTCGTCGAAAATGGCGGCGAAATCAGCGTCGGCTTTTCGGCCGCGGACTGGCAGGCGCGTTTTGCCGCATGATCCGATCGGCTGTGGTCGTGGCGGCGCTGATGCTGTCCACAGGCTGCACGACTGACGTCGTGACGGCGCAGCCGACCCTCGACGGACAGCCGCCGATCGTGATCGCGCATCGCGGCGCATCGGGCGAACGGCCCGAGCACACGCTGGCGAGCTACCGGCTCGCGATCGAGCAGGGCGCCGACTTTATCGAGCCCGATCTGGTGCTGACCAAGGACGGCATCCTCGTCGCGCGGCACGAGAACGAGATTTCGGAAACCACCGACGTCGCCGACCATCCCGAGTTCGCGGGCCGCAAGATCGAGAAGACGATCGACGGACAAAAGGTCGAGGGCTGGTTTACCGAGGATTTCACGCTCGCCGAACTGAAGACGTTGCGCGCGCGCGAACGCCTGCCGCGGCTGCGCAGCACCGACTATGACGGACAGTTCGAGATTCCGACCTTCGAGGAGATTTTGACGCTGCTCGCCGAGGTGAACAAGGAACGCGAGAAGCCCGTCGGCGTCTATCCCGAAACCAAGCATCCGGGCTATTTCGTCTCGATCGGCCTGCCGCACGAAGCGCCTTTGCTCGCGATGCTGGGCCGCTTCGGCTATCGCGGCCGCACCGCGCCGGTGTTCATCCAGAGCTTCGAGGTCGGCAATCTGATCGACCTGCGCGCGAAGAGCGATCTGCCGCTGATCCAGTTGATGGACGCGGGTGGCGGGCCCGCCGACCGGCCGGGCACCAGCTATGCCGCCATGGCGTCGCCCGCGGGGCTCAAGATGATCGCCGGCTATGCCGACGGTATCGGCCCGAACAAGGCGATGGTGATTCCGCGCGCAACGCTCGGCCGGCTCGGCAAGCCGACCGCGCTGGTGCGCGACGCCCACGCCGCGAGGCTCAAAGTGCATCCCTGGACGTTTCGCCGCGAAAATTACTTCCTGCCACTCGGCGACAAGGGCAGTATCAATCCCGCGGGCCATGGCGACCTGGCGGGTGAGATCGACGCCTATCTCGCCGCCGGCGTCGACGGCCTGTTCAGCGACAACCCGCGCGAGGCGGTGATCGCGGCGAGGAAAGGAAGCGGGCGATGACCGAAAGACCTTTGGGTGCGAGCGGGCTTTCGGTCCGGCCCTTCGTCCTCGGCGGCAATGTGTTCGGCATGACGGCGGGGCGCGAGGCGAGCTTCGCGGTGCTCGACCGCTTCGTCGAGCATGGCGGCGGGATGATCGATACCGCCGACGTCTATTCGGCGTGGGTTCCGGGGCACAAGGGCGGCGAATCCGAAAGCATGATGGGCGCGTGGCTGAAAGAAAGCGGTGCGCGCAACCGGGTGTCGATCGCGACCAAGGTCGGTATGATGCCCGGCGGATTGAAGCCCGAGCGCATTCGCGAGGCGGTGCAGGGCTCGCTCGACCGGCTCGGCACCGACGTCATCGATCTTTATTTCGCGCACAAGGACGATCCCGACGTGCCGCTCGACGAAGTGCTCGGCGCCTTTGCCGAGCTGATCGATGCGGGGGTCGTGCGCGCGATCGGCGCGTCCAACTATTCGGCCGGGCGTTTGGCAGAGGCGCTGCGCGTGGCGGACGACAAGGGCCTGCCGCGCTTCACCGCGATGCAGCCCGAACTCAACCTGCTCGACCGCGATCAGTATGAAGGCGCGCTGCAGAAGCTGTGCATCGCCGAGGGACTCGGCGTCGTCACCTATTTCAGCCTCGCCTCGGGCTATCTATCGGGGAAATATCGCGAACCCGACGATCTCGGGAAGAGCCCGCGCGGGGCACGGGTCAAACCCTATCTCGAAGGAGGGGGCCCGGCGGTGCTCGCGGTGATGGATGGCATCGCCGCCGAAACCGGCGCGACCTTATCGCAGATCGCGCTCGCCTGGGTCGCCGCGCAGCCCGGCGTCACCGCGCCGATCGCCAGCGCGACAACGGCCGCGCAACTCGACGAATTAATGGGCAGCCTCGATCTTCACCTGAACGACCAGCAACTCGCGGCGCTGAGCCAAGCCTGAAGCCCGGACCGGTGCCACCGGGGGGAGGCGCCGGTCCGGGCCCGCGCGGCCGCGCTGTCTCAACCCTCTTCGTCGCTCCACTGGAAGACCGCCTCGAGCGGCTTGTCGAAGACGCGCGCGATGCGGAAGGCGACCTCGAGCGACGGCGAATATTTGCCCTGCTCGATCGCCGCGATCGTCTGCCGCGTGACGCCGACGCGGTCGCCGAGATCGCCCTGCGTCATCTCGCCGGCCAGAAAGCGAAGCGTGCGGATATCGTTGGTGAAAGGCGGTCTAGCCATGCCAGCCCCTCCGGTAGCTCATCAGCACGACGGCGCTGTTCACCAGCTCGGCGGCGACGATCGCGAACAGGCCGGCATTCGCGAGCGGCACCCCGCTCTCGATGAAGGGCATGTAGACCCCGACGATCATCATCCCCACCAGCAGGACATAATAAGCCATTGTCGCGCCGCGCCGACGGATCGCGCGGTCGCGCTCGTCGGCGCGAGCACGCTCCGACTTCGGTGCCTGCGCCGACAGGATGACGGTGCCGACGATGACGGTGACCGCATGCGCCACGGCGATCGATCCGAACAGCCACAGCATCGGAAATATTTCGCGCCCGGCGGGATGTCCGGAGAGGAGGAGCCCGAAATAGAGGCTGTAGGCGGCAACCATCGCGATGACGTTCAGCCAGGCGGTCTTTTCGCGGAAATTCATTTGATGGTCTCCGGCATCTGCGATGAGATGGGCCATGGCTCAATAGCCCCGGCGATAGAGATAGAGCTGGGCGCCGATCCGCACGACTTCGGCCACGACGAGCGTCGCGATCATCACATTGAGCTGCGCCGCCTGCCCGATGCCCGAGAATATCAGGAGGATATTGATCCAGATCCCGACGACGAGCGGATAATAGCCCAAATGGGTGCCGCGCATATGGAAGCTGCGGTCGCGTTCATCCTCGCTAGCGTCGACCTCGCGCGGGCTGCGGATCGCCAGAAAGGCGGTCGCCGCGGTCATCGCCACGATGATCGCGATAGTCACGGGCACCAGCATGCCGGCGGACGCCATCACCCCCGCCGGGCTTCCGACGATCTGCCATGGGTAAACGAGGAAATACCAGCCGAAGGCCAGAATCATCGTCACCAGCGTCGCCCAGTGAATCTTTTCCCGAAAGGACATTCGTCGCGCTCCATGTCATGTGATTCGAACTCTATGTCAGATATTTTTAACATAGAGTCAATTCTAGATAACATGAAGAGGCTTTGCCGCTTTCGCGCCCGACCTTTAGCCGCTAAGTCCCCGCGCCATGTCCACGCTCCCCAAAACGCTCACCCTCGACACATCGACCAGCCGCGCCAATCCGACGCCGCAGCCGATGAAGCGCCTGACCGTGCCGCGCATCCGCCAGCGCAAGGGCGGCGAACCGCTCGTGATGCTGACCGCCTATACGGTGCGCATGGCGCAGCTGCTCGACCCGCATTGCGACATGCTGCTCGTCGGCGATTCGCTCGCGCAGGTGATCTATGGTCTGCCGCACACGGTCGGCGTGACGATGGACATGATGGCGCTGCACGGCGCCGCCGTCGTGCGCGGCAGCTATCATGCCGCGGTGATCGTCGACATGCCGTTCGGCAGCTATGAGGGCAGCCCCGAGCAGGCGTTCGACAATGCCGCGCGGCTGCTCAAGGAAACCGGCGCAGCGGCGGTGAAGGTCGAAGGCGGCAAGGTGCTCGCCCCGACGATCGAATTCCTGACCCAGCGCGGCATCCCGGTGATGGGCCATGTCGGGTTGACGCCGCAGGCGGTCAACATCCTCGGCGGCTATGGCGTGCGCGGCAAGAGCGTGGAGGAAGCGCGCTCGATCGTCGAAGACGCGGTCGCCGTCGCGCAGGCCGGCGCCTTTTCGATCGTCATCGAAGGCGTGCTCGAATCGATCGCGATCGAGATCACCAACAAGGTCGATTGCCCGACGATCGGCATCGGCGCTTCGGCGCAGTGCGACGGCCAGGTGCTCGTCACCGACGACATGCTCGGCATGTTCGAACGCGTCCCGAAATTCGTGAAGCGTTTCGGGAATATGGCCGGCGTCGTCGAAAGCGCGGTCAAGGACTATGCCGACGAAGTCAGGTCCCGTTCATTCCCGACCGAGGATCAGACCTACGCGGGTTGATAGCGCCGGCTGGCGGCGCGGCGACGACCCAAAGTGAAACGCTTGGCCTTTCCCCGTGCCATCGCTAAGGAAGCGGGCCGGCCCAGCGCCGCATTGAGTTTATGGAGGTTTGATTGGCCCTGAGCCCGACGAATGACGCCGCGCTGTTGCAGGAAGTCGACGAAGCCGTCCGCAAGGACCGGCTCGACACGATCATGCAGCGTTACGGCCGGTGGATCATCGGCGGCGTGCTGGCCGCCCTGCTGGCGTTCGGCGGCTATCTCTTCTGGGACCATCGGCAGGACGCCGCGCGCGGCGAACAGGCCGAGGAACTGATCGCGGCGTTCGAAAAGCTCGCCACCAATCAGCCGCGCGCCGCGACCGCCGAACTTGAGAAGATCGCGGCCGAGGGCGGCCCCGCCTATCGCGCGGTCGCGCAGATGCAGGAAGCGAACATCAAGGCGCAGGCCGGCGACCTCAAGGCCGCCGCCGCCCTGATGGCCAAGGTCGCCGCCGACACCAAGCTCGACCAGGCGCTGCGCGACCTCGCGCTGATCCGTCAGACCGCCTTCGAATATGACACGCTGAAGCCCGAGGTGGTGATCGCGCGCATGAAGCCGATGGTCGATGCCAAGGATCCGGCGTCGAGCTGGTTCGCGAGCGCCGCCGAACTGTCGGCGACGGCGCATTATCAGCTCGGTCAGTTCGACCAGGCCGGCGCGCTCTATGGCCGCATCGCCAAATTGCCCGATGTCACGCGGTCGCTGCAATCGCGCTCGGTGCAGATGGCGGGCATGCTCGGCGTCGACGCGGTTACCGACAAGGCAGCGGAAAGCGCCGCCGCCGAAGAGAAAGGCAATGCCGCCCCCAAGGCAGCGGCAGCCGCCAAGACTGAGAAAGCCAATTAATATGCGGCCAGATATTATGCGCAGCGCGCGGTACGGACTTTATGCGACGCTGCTGGCGCTGCCGCTTGCGGCGTGCGGGGTGTTCAAGGGCGACGGTCCGCCGAAGACCCCGACGGTCGGCGAACGCGTGTCGATCCTTTCGAACGACAACAGCATCAAGGTCGACCCGGCCACCGCCGCGATGGCGGTCGTGCTGCCCGAGCCCGCGGTGAACGCCGCCTGGGCACAGTCGGGCGGCAACGCATCGAAATCGATGGGTCATCCGGCGCTCGGCGCGACGCGGGCGAAGCTGTGGGAAGCGAGCATCGCGGGCAGCACCAACAAGCAGCGCCTCGCCTCGTCGCCGGTGATCGCCGACAACCGGCTGTTCGTCGTCGATACCGACGCGGTGGTGACGGCCTTCGCTGCCGACACCGGCGCGAAGCTGTGGAGCGCGGCGATCGGCAGCACCGGCAAGGATTTCAAGGATTCGCTGTTCGGCGGCGGCGCCGCGGTCGACGGCAATGTCGTTTATGCGACGAGCGGCGTCGGCGACGTCGCGGCGCTCAACGCCGCCGACGGCTCGGTGATCTGGAAGGTGAAGCCGACCGGCCCGCTGCGCGGCGCACCGACGATCGCGTTCGGCGGCGTCTATGTGATCAGCCAGGACAACCAGATTTACGCGCTCAATGCCGCCAATGGCGCGGTGCAGTGGCAGGCGACGGCATCGACCGAGGCCGGCAGCGTGTTCGGCGCGGCGTCGCCCGCGGCGGGGCAGGGGACGATCGTCGCCGGCTTCTCGTCGGGCGAGGTGCAAGCCTATCGTTACGAGAATGGCCGCGACCTGTGGGAAGACGCGCTCGCGCGCACCTCGATGGCGCTGTCGGTGTCGACGCTCACCGACGTCGATGCCGATCCGGTCATCGACCGCGGCCATGTCTTCGCGCTCGGCCAGGGCGGCCGCATGGCGAGCTATGAACTCGTTACCGGCCAGCGCAGCTGGGAAATCTCGATCGCGGGCATTTCGACCCCCTATGTGGTCGGCGAGTGGGTCTATGCGATGACCGACGACGGCAAGCTGCTCTGCGTCGCGCGCTCGTCGGGCAAGGTCCGCTGGCTGCAGCAACTTGCGCGTTTCCGCATCGAAACCGAAAAGAAGAAGAAGGATCCGATCCGCTGGACGGGGCCGATCTTGGCCGGCGGGCGGCTGATCGCGGTCAACAGCGAAGGGACGCTGGCCGAATATTCGCCCACCGACGGGTCGCTGCTCGGCTCGACCGAATTCGATTCGTCGCTGTCGCAGTCCCCGGTGGTCGCGAACAACATCTTGTACGTCCTCGCGGACGACGGGAAGATCACCGCCTGGCGCTGATACGGCGTCCGGGCCGAGGCGGCCCGGCTGAATACAGGGAATGAACCGATGTCGCGACACGCGACGATTGCCATTGTCGGCCGACCCAATGTGGGCAAATCGACACTGTTCAACCGGCTCGTCGGCAAGCGCCTCGCGCTCGTCGACGATCAGCCGGGGGTGACGCGCGACCGGCGCGAGGGCGACGCCAAGCTGCTCGGGCTCGAATTCCGGATCGTCGACACCGCGGGGTTCGAGGACCAGGACGCGGCGACACTGCCCGGCCGGATGCGCGTGCAGACCGAAAAGGCGGTGCGCGAGGCCGATGCCGCACTGTTCATGATCGACGGCCGCGCGGGCGTCACCCCGCTCGACGAGGAAATCGCGCGCTGGCTGCGCAGCGAGGACACGCCGATCATCCTCCTCGTCAACAAGGCCGAAGGGAAGCAGGGCGAGAACGGCCTGATGGAATCCTATTCGCTCGGCTTCGACAATCCGATCGCGCTCAGCGCCGAACATGGCGAAGGCGTGGTCGACCTGTTCGACGCGCTCCGCCCGATCGTCGAGGGTCATGATGCCGAGGACGCCGGCGCCCTGCCGCTCGTGGAGGACGACGAGGATGAGGACGCCCCGCTCGGCCCGATGAAGCTCGCGATCGTCGGGCGCCCCAATGCGGGCAAGTCGACGCTGATCAACCGCATGATCGGCGAAGACCGGCTGATCACCGGTCCCGAGGCCGGCATCACCCGCGATTCGATCCGCGTCGACTGGCAATGGGAAAAGGACGGCGAAGTTCACGAGATCCAGCTGTTCGACACCGCCGGCATGCGCAAGCGCGCGAAGGTCGTCGACAAGCTGGAGAAATTGTCGGTCGCCGATGCTTTGCATGCGGTCGATTTCGCCGAGGTCGTCGTGCTGTTGCTCGATGCCACGAAAGGCCTCGAGGCGCAGGATCTGCGCATCGCCGACAAGGTGCTGCAGGAAGGCCGCGCGTTGATCGTCGCGCTCAACAAATGGGATATCGCCGAGGATCCCTCGGCGCTGTTCAACGGCGTCCGCACCGCGCTCGACGACGGGCTCAGCCAGGTCAAGGGCGTCCCGGTGCTCAGCATCTCGGGCGCGACGGGGAAGGGCATCGACACGCTGGTGCGCGTCGCGTTCGAGCAGCGCGAGATCTGGACGAACCGCGTGTCGACCGCGCGACTCAACCGCTGGTTCGAGGGCGCCGTCACCGCGAATCCGCCCCCGGCACCCGGCGGCAAACGCATCAAGCTGCGCTATATCACGCAGGCGCGGACGCGGCCGCCGACCTTCGTGGTCTTCGGCTCGCGCACCGACAGCTTGCCCGGAAGCTATGAACGCTATCTGGTCAACGGCATGCGCAAGGAGCTGGGGTTCCAAGGCGTGCCGGTGCGGCTCAATTTCCGCAACTCGCGCAATCCCTATGACGAGTGATGATGCGTCGCCGGTGACGGTCGACGCGCGCGGGATGCGCTGTCCCTGGCCCGCGCTGCGCCTCGCCCGCGCGATGCGCGACGCGCACGAGGTGCTGCTGATCGCCGACGATCCGCAGGCGGGACGCGAGGTGGCGGCTTTGGCGGACGAACATGGCTGGCTGGTCGAAGGCGATGCGGCTTCGGCCGACGCGGGGCGCTGGCGCGTGCGGCGCGGTTGATCCAAAACGGGGCGGCTTTGGCCGCGAGCGAGCCGTCATTGTAACGTCTTTTTTACCCAAGTTGGGCATGGAACGGCCGGGACCACGGCCGAATATGAACACCAAGGGACTAAGGCATTGGACGAAATTCTGGTCGATTGGGATGAGTTCCGCGCGACGCGGGCCCAGTTGGGCGCCGCTTTCGTACGGATTCTCGGCTATTTTCGCGAGGACGGCACCAAATCGGTGGCCGCGATCGAAGAGGCGATGCGCGCCCGCGACGCGCGGGGTCTCGTCATGCCCGCGCACACGCTGAAGAGCGAAGCGCGCCAGTTCGGCGGCGAGAAGCTCGGCGCGCTGGCCGAGGACATCGAGATGTTCGCGCGGGCCTGCGTCGAAAGCCAGACCAGTCCCGACGAATATCTGCCGCGCGTCGTCGACCTGCGCCGGCTGTTCGAAGAAACGCTGGCCGCGCTCGAGCGCGAAGCCAATCCGCTCGTCCAGCGGCGTCCCTCGGGCTTCGGCCGCGCCGTCAGCAGTTACTGAGCGATCGCGACTTTCTTCATCGGCTGAATGCGCCATCGCGACAGGCTGCGCCACAGCCATTCGAGCGGCCCATAGTGGTAGCGTTCGAGCCACGGCTTCGACCACAGCAGCATCGCGGCCCACATGCCGAAGCAGAAAAGATAGAGCGGCAGGCGGCCGACGCTGCCGAACAGGCCGAGCCCATAGCCATAGAAGATCGTCGTCATGACGATCGAGGTCACGAGATAGTTGGTGAAGGCCATGCGCCCCGTCGCGGCGAGGCGCGCGCGCACGGCGGCGCTGGCGCGGGTCTGGATCAGCAGCATGATCAGCGCCGCCCAGCCGACGGTCATCAGCGTGTCGAACGGGATCGATAGCGCGATCGTCGATCCGAAGATCGCCACCGCGTCATAGCCCGTATTCATCTGGTAAAGAGCAAGGCCCGCCAGCGGCGGAGCCGCGACGAGGAAACAGATCAGCGCCCATTTGCGGTAGCGGGCGGCCTCCCATTCGCCGGTCAGCATGCGCGATTTGAACAGCGCCATGCCGATCAGCATCAGCCCGATCGTTTCCCACGCGAACATGCCGAGGAAGAAGAGCGGGTCGCTTCCCATCTCCCCGGTGCGGTGCGTGACGATGCTCGCATAGCTGCCGAGATGGAGCGCCATTTCCTTCGCATAGGCCGGCGTCGACGGGCCCATGTCGGCGCTCATCTGGGTCAGCGCCTCCTTCATGCTCGCCGCGACCTCGGGCGGCAGCGCGCCCGCCTGCGCCATCGCGAGCGACGCCCAGAAGCTGCCCGGCAAGGCGATGCCGATGAGGAAGAAGGGGATCGACCAGAGCAGCAGCGCCTTCACCGAAAGGTCGCGGAACAGGAAGAGCAGCAGCCCGCACATCGCGTAGAGGAAGAGGATGTCGCCGAACCAGATCAGGTAGAAGTGGAGGAGGCCGAAGATCGCGAGCCAGACCATGCGCGAATAATGCGCACTCGCGGCGCTGCGCCCGGCCGACGCGGCGCTGTCGACGACAAGCAGCGTGCTCGCCCCGAACAGCATCGAGAAAAGCCCGCGCATTTTCGAATCGACGAGCACGAAATTGAAGAACCAGGTCGCAACGTCGGCGCTGTCCGGCGGCCCGCCGGCGGCGGGGTTCGCATAGGCCGGAAAGGGCAGGGCGAAGGCGACGATGTTCATCGCCAATATGCCCATCACCGCAACGCCGCGAATGGCGTCGAGGCTTTCGTAACGCGTCACCGCCGCCTGTCCTTCCATGCCGCTTTCCCCTTCGGCCGAGCGGCGTGGGGTATCGCGGGCGACGAGGAGCGTCGAGCGGTTTCTTGCGCGGGCCGGTGCGCGTTAAAGCATTATTGACATCTGTGTCAGTAATGCTATCTCCGCTGCATCACATGATTCGAGCGAGAACCGCCATGATCCCGACCATCTTCTCCCACCCCGACCGTCAGCCGCAGAAGTTCCGCCCTTTCAAGGCGTTCCAGCACTTCCGTAAGCTGATCAAGGATAAGGAAGATACCGAACAAGTCTTCCACATCTTTGAAAACCTGCCGCGCAAGGGGTTCATGGACGACGCGCGCGCCTTCGTGACAAGCGATTTCGGCCGGAAGCTGATGGAGCGCGAGCCTTATCTGCCCGACCTGCTCGACGATCATGGCTGGATCGACGAATTGCCCGACGGGACGGTCGGCCACGCCTATGTCACCTTCATGCGCCGCGAAGGCCTGTCGGCCGCGGGCCTCGTCGCCGAGAGCGACAAGATGGGCCGCCCGCAATTTGACGATCAGGTGCAATGGTATTCGAACCGGCTGCGCGACACGCACGACCTGTTCCACATCCTCACCGGCTATGGCCGCGACGCGCTCGGCGAACAATGCGTGCTCGGCTTCACCTATGGCCAGACGGGCAATTACGGCAATTTCTTCATCGCCTATGCCGGCGGTTACGAAGTGAAGCGCGGCGTCAAGAGCGACGCCCCGGTGTTCGGCGCGATCCGCCAGGGCCAGCGCCACGGCCAGGCGGCGAAGGCGATCATCGAACAGGACATCCGCGCGTTGCTCGCCGAACCGCTCGAAGCCGCCCGCGCGCGCCTCGGTATCGCCAAGCCGACGCTCTATGAGGAAGCGCACCGTGCGTATCGCAACCGCGGCATCGACCCCTACAACTTCCTCGCGGCGAAGGCCGTCGCCGCCTGAACGTCGCACCCCGCTTCCCGGCAAAAGCCGGGGCGGGGGCAGCGCCTAATATACGCTTTCCGGCCAGACGCGCGGGCTGCGCGGCGTCTCCAGCCGATAATCCGAATAGGATCGGGAAAATATCTCCCGGCCGAGGCGTTCGGCGTCGCCGAGCGGGTTCGCCGGATCGTGGCGCACCTCGCCGCGGCTGTTACCGGCTCCGCGCACCACGCCGACAAAGTCCGAACCGGTGTAGCGGGAAAATTCCTGGATCTGGTGGACGATGCCGAGCGCCACGCCCGGATATGTCTCCTCGGACGCCAGTACCAGGCCGAGGCGTTTGTGCGCCATCGCGGCAAGCGCGTCCTGCGAGCCCGGATAGGAAGCGGCATAATAGCAAAAGCTGCGGTCGAAGAACGCCTTGATCTGGGCGGACACGCCGTACCAATAGATGGGCGAGCAGAAAATCACGCCGCGCGCGGGCAGAAACTCCTCGAAGAACAGCGCGCGATACGGGTCGTCGATGGCGCATTCGCCGTCGGAACGGCGGCATTGGCGGCAATCGCGCAGAAACCCCGAAATATGGTCGTCCAGAAATCGCAGCGTGACATCGCTGCCCGCCGCCTCGGCGCCGCGCCGGACGGCGTCGGCAAGCGTCGCGCTGTTTCCGTTCCGGCGCGGGCTTCCGACAAGAATGAGCAGTTTTTCGGGCATATCGACCGATCCTTTCGCGTTGGATGCGGCATGGCTGCCGCCTCCGGTTGATCGCAAAGGGGGTGGCGTGATACTTTCGATTGATCAACTACCTACTATTTTGTCATATACTCACCTTCATGTAAGAATCGGCGATCATGACGACACGCAATCAACCCTATAATGACGGCCTCGGGCCGGTGTTCGGGATTATCGGCGGGAAGTGGAAGGCCCTGATTCTTTGGGAGCTTCACGATACGCCCGTGCGCTTCGGGGCACTCAAGCGCCGCATCGCCGGGATCAGCGAAAAGATGCTGATCCAGCAATTGCGCGAAATGGAAGCCGATGGCCTTGTCCACCGCGAGATGTTCCATCAGGTCCCGCCGCGCGTCGATTATTCGGTCACCCCGCTGGGGGCGTCGCTCAACGAAGCGCTGACGCCGCTATGCGAATGGGGGAAACATAATCTGCAACCGCCGAGCACCGGCGGTCGGTGAGGTTGGTCAGGCGAGCTTCGCGATCAGCGCCTGCGCGGCGGCCGGGTTGCGGACCTTCGCGCCCGATATGAAGAAGAGATAGACATCGCGGTCGCCCTTGGCCCACTCGCGCGCCTGCTTTGCCCATTTGTCGAGGGCCTTGTCGTCATAGCCGGTTTCGACGTCTTCCTGGCTGCGCTGGAGCCGCGCGTAGGTGAAGTCGGCGGTCTGTTCGTCGATGCACGGGAATTCGTCGCTGTCGGCATAGACGACCGCCATGTTCCGTTCTCGCAGCAGGTCGATGAAGGCCGGATCGCGGAAGCTTTCGTCGCGGACCTCGATCGCGTGACGCAGCTTCAGCCCGTCCTGCGTGTCGGGAAGCAGGTCGAGGAAGCCCGCGAAATCGTCGCGGTCGAACTTCTTCGTCGCCATGAACTGCCAGTGGATCGGGCCGAGCCGGTCGCCGAGCCGCGTCAGCCCCTGCGTCAGAAATTTCTCGATCGACGCCGCGCCCTCGGCCAGCACTTTGCGGTTGGTCGTGAAACGTGACGCCTTGACGCTGAACTTGAAGCCGTCGGGTACCGACGCCGCCCAATTGGCGAAGGTTTCGGGTTTCTGGCTGCCATAATAGGTGCCGTTGATCTCGATGCCTGTCAGGTGCTGCCCGGCATATTCGAGCTCGCGTTTTTGCGGGAGGCCGGCGGGGTAGAAGGGGCCGCGCCACGGTTCGAAGGTCCAGCCGCCGATGCCGATATGGATGCTCATGGGCTTCTCCTCCTCAGCGCCCCAAACCCGTTCGCCCTGAGCTTGTCGAAGCACTGTTCTTCTTTGCAACGGCTAAAGAAAGAACGGCCCTTCGACAAGCTCAGGGCGAACGGGGTTAGAGTGTTCGGCGGGGCTTAGGGACTTACGCCAGCGCCGCGTCGGCTCCCATCAAATTCGGGAAGAAACCCTCATGCGCTTCGCGGAGTTCGGCGAGCGTTACCTGATGGTCGCTGCCTTCCAGTTCGAAGACGATGCGGTCCTTGATCGTGCGGCCGACCGGATCGACCGGCACATCGGCACGGCCCGCGGCGTCGAGGAAGTCGGCGAGGCAGGTGTCGCAGACGGTGACCAGATAGAGCCCCTGATCCTCGCCGAAGAAGCTTTCGGCGACGCCGAACGGCTGTTCTTCGCTGACGAGCACGCCGATGTTCGACTTCAGCGCCATTTCGGCGAGCGTCACTGCCATGCCGCCGTCGGAGACGTCGTGGCAGGCGGTGATCCAGCCCGCGTTGATCGCGCCGCGGATGAAGTCGCCGGTGCGCTTTTCGGCCTTCAAATCGACGGGCGGCGGCGGGCCTTCCTCGCGGCCATGGATTTCGCGCAGCCACACCGACTGGCCGAGATGGCCCGCGCGTTCGCCGACCGCGAGGATGATGTCGCCGGTGCGCTTGAAGCCGATGCCGACGGCTTTGTTCAGATCCTCGATCACGCCGACGCCGCCGATCGCGGGGGTCGGCAGGATCGCGCTGCCGCCGCCGGTAGCCTTCGATTCATTGTAGAGGCTGACGTTGCCCGACACGATCGGATAGTCGAGCGCGCGGCACGCCTGCGCCATGCCGTCGAGACAGCCGGTGATCTGACCCATGATTTCGGGGCGCTGCGGGTTGGCGAAGTTCAGGCAGTTGGTGATCGCCAAGGGCGTGGCCCCGACCGCGCTGATGTTGCGCCAGGTTTCGGCAACCGCCTGCTTGCCGCCCTCGACCGGGTCGGCGTAGCAATAGCGCGGGGTGCAGTCGGTCGACATGGCGAGCGCGCGGTTGGTGCCGTGGATGCGGACGAGCGCGGCGTCGCCGCCGGTCTGCACCGTGTCGGCGCCGACCTGGCTGTCATATTGTTCCCAGATCCAGCGGCGGCTGGCGATGTCGGGGGTGCCCATCAGCGTCCTGAGGTCGGCGGCGACGTCCTTCGTCTCGGGGACGTTCGTCAGCTCGGCCTGCTTCGGGGTCGGAACGTGCGGGCGGTCATAGAGCGGCGCGTCGTCGGCGAGCGGCGCGAGCGGGATGTCGCAGACGATCTCGCCATGGTGTTCGAGCACCATGCGGCCCGTGTCGGTGACGGTGCCGATGACCGCGAAGTCGAGTTCCCATTTGTGGAAGATCGCCTTGGCGAACTCTTCCTTGCCGGGCTTCAGCACCATCAGCATGCGTTCCTGCGATTCGGACAGCATCATTTCGTATGCCGTCATGCCCGTTTCGCGCTGCGGCACGTCGTCCATCTTGAGGTGGAGGCCGACGCCGCCCTTCGACGCCATTTCGACCGACGATGACGTAAGCCCGGCTGCGCCCATGTCCTGAATCGCGACGATCGCGTCCGACGCCATCAGCTCGAGGCATGCCTCGATCAGCAATTTTTCGGTGAAGGGGTCACCGACCTGAACCGTCGGGCGCTTTTCCTCGGCATCCTCGCCGAAGTCCGCACTCGCCATCGTCGCGCCGTGGATGCCGTCGCGGCCGGTCTTCGACCCGACATAGACGATCGGATTGCCGACGCCCGATGCGGCCGAATAGAAGATCTTGTCCTGCTCGGCGACGCCGACGGTCATCGCGTTGACGAGGATATTGCCGTCATAGGCCTTGTGGAAATTGACCTCGCCGCCGACCGTCGGGACGCCGACGCAATTGCCATAGCCGCCGATGCCGTGGACGACGCCCGAGATGAGATGCTTCATCTTCGGATGATCGGGGCGGCCGAAACGCAGCGCGTTGAGGTTCGCGACGGGGCGCGCGCCCATCGTGAAGACGTCGCGGAGGATGCCGCCGACCCCGGTCGCCGCGCCCTGATAGGGTTCGATGTACGAGGGGTGGTTGTGGCTCTCCATCTTGAAGATCGCGGCGAGCTTCTTGCCGTCCGGCCCTTCGCCGATGTCGATGACGCCGGCATTTTCGCCGGGGCCGCAGATCACCCACGGTGCCTCGGTCGGCAGTTTCTTCAAATGGAGGCGCGAGCTTTTATAGCTGCAATGCTCGGACCACATGACCGAGAAGATGCCGAGTTCGACGAGGTTTGGCTCGCGGCCGATCGCATTCAATACGCGATCATATTCCTCGGGAGACAGGCCGTGCTCGGCGACGATTTCGGGGGTGATGGCGGTTGCGGGCTGAGTCATGGCGCGCCTTTAGAGCTTCCCCTTCCGAATTGGAAGCGCCGTGACGGAGTCGATTTTGGCCCAGTGCAAGGCGCGAGGAGGGAGCAATGTTGCTGCATTGTGACCGACGAGTAACGCTGCAATGGGCCAAAATCGGCCCGCCCCTCCGGGGTCGAGCCGGGCCGCCCGCTGGACGGCGTCGCGGCGCTTGCACGGGCTACCAGCCCGCGCGGCGCCCCACTCCTTGCCAGCGAACGGCCCGGCTCGATCACGGCGTTTCCAATTCGGGAGGGGAAGTTCTTGGCACCCGCGCAAAACGAACAGACCCCATGATGCGAAAACATCATGGGGTCTGCGGTCGGAGAGAGGGTTCAGCGCGCGGCGAGGGTGGTCGTCTCGACTTTGAGCGGTTCGACGTCGCGGAGCGAGAAGCTGACCTGCTGCGAGCCGACGGTGCCGCGGACCCGGTGGCTGCCGACGCGGAGCGTGAACGGCTTGCCGGTGCGTTCCTCGACGCCGTGGATCACGCGGGTGTCGCCCACCTTGGTGATCGTGTAGCTGTAGGTCGCGCCTTCATGTTCGAAACGCTTGACCGGTTCGTCCTGAGCGAGCGCGGCGGTCGGCGCCAGCGCGAGCAGGCCGAGGGCAGGGAGAATATAGTTTTTCATGGTGCAAGTCCTTGTCAATGAACAAAACTTGCCTTCGAGCCCCTCTCTTCTTGTGCGGTGCAGCATGGCCGGCGCGGCGGCAGGCTGCAATTGCAAAAAATGGAAACGGGATTGCGCGGGGGCGAATGCCGGGGGACGATCGCCCCATCCCTTCCAAGCCGCCGCAGCCGTGGCAGCGGCAAAGACGATGGAACCGGGCACGGCGCAGGGGCGTAAAACTCGACCGCACTTGACCGGAGGGGGCCGAAGAGGCCAAAGCAGGGCCATGACGGATACCCCCGACAGCGCAGTCGCCGCGGACATCGCCTCGCTCTCTTTCGAAGCCGCGATGGGCGAGCTCGAAACGATTGTGCGGCGGCTCGAAAGCGGCGACGTCAGCCTTGAGGAATCGGTGACGCTCTACGAGCGCGGCCATGCGCTGCGCGGCCATTGCGAAGCGCGGCTCGCCGCGGCGCAGGCGCGGATCGAGCAGGTCAGCCTGGGCGCCGACGGCCGGCCCACGGGAACCACCCCCTTCGGCGAAAGCTGATCTACGATGGCGCTCGCCGACGATCAGCTTTCGCGGGGCACGCAATTGCTGCTGTCGACGCAGGCCGAGGTCGTGGCCGGGATCGACCGGCTGTTCGACCAGTTGCTGCCCGTGCCCGCCGATCCGCGCGGACCGCTCTATGAAGCGATGCGTCACGCGGCGATCGCGGGCGGCAAAAGGCTGCGCCCGCTTCTCGTTCGCGCGGCGGGTGACCTGTTCCACGTCGATCGCGCGCTCAGCTTGCGCGTCGGTGCGGCGGTCGAGGCGATGCACGTCTATTCGCTGATCCACGACGATTTGCCGTGCATGGACGATGACGACCTGCGCCGCGGCAAGCCGACGGTGCACAAAGCGTTCGATGAAGCGACCGCGGTGCTGGCGGGCGATTCGCTCCATGCCCTCGCGTTCGAATGGCTGTGCGACCCGGTAACCAGCGCCGACCCGTTCGTGCGCGCCGAGCTCTGCTGCGAACTCGCGCGCGCTGCCGGTCCGGCGGGAATGGCGGGGGGGCAGATGATGGACCTTGCCGCCGAAACCTCCAATTTCGACCTGCCGACCGTGACGCGGCTCCAGCAATTGAAGACCGGCGCGCTGATCGCCTTCTCGGTCGAGGCGGGCGCGATCCTCGCGCGTATTCCGGCCGAGGGGCGCCGGCCGCTGCGCGGCTATGCCCGCGATATCGGGCTCGCCTTCCAGATCGCCGATGACATCATGGACATCGAGGGCGACGAGGCGCTCGCCGGCAAGGCGCTGCACAAGGACGTGGCGGCGGGCAAGGCGACCTTCGTCACATTGATGGGGATCGAACGCGCGCGCGAACAGGCGGGGCTGCTCGTCGAGCAGGCGATTGCGCATCTCGGCGGCTTCGGCGAAGAGGCGGCGCTGCTGCGCGCGATCGCGCGCTATGTCGTGGAAAGGGACCGTTGATGCGGGTGGGGGTTTATCCGGGCACGTTCGACCCGATCACGCTCGGGCATATGGACATCATCCGGCGCGGGGCGAAGCTGGTCGACCGGCTGGTCATCGGGGTGACGACGAACATCACCAAATCGCCGATGTTCGACGACGACGAACGCATCGCGATGGTGAAGGCCGAGGTCGCGTCGATCGAGGGCGATATCCGCGTCGTCGGCTTCAACTCGCTGCTGATGGACTTTGCGACACGTGAGGGCGCGAGCGTGATCGTGCGCGGGCTGCGCGCGGTGGCCGACTTCGAATATGAATATCAGATGGCGGGGATGAACCAGCAACTCAACGACCGGATCGAGACGGTGTTCCTGATGGCCGACGTCGGTTTGCAGCCGATCGCGTCGCGGCTGGTCAAGGAAATCGCGATCTTCGGCGGCGACATCCATAAATTCGTGACGCCAGCGGTTCGCGATGCGGTCACGACGCGCATCGCCGAACGCGGCCTTCGCCAAGGCGAAGGGTGACACCATCCATTGAGCGTTCAGCTTTTTCCAGCTAGGGCGCGCCGGACGGGGCGCAATTCCGGAATGTTACACAAGGGCCGATCCAGCATGAAATTTTCCTTCCGCCCCATGATTCTCACGGCGATGGTGTTCGGTCTCGCGTCGGCGGCCGTGGCGCAGGACGCGCCGCCCGCGCCCTCGCCGAATCCCGAAACGAGCCAGCCGGCTCCCCCCGTTGATACGCCGCCGCCCGCGCCGGTCGAGGCCCCGCCCGCAGGTGATGCGGCGGAGGACGGAACGCCGGCGGCCGAAGCGCCCGCGGTCCCGGCGATGCCGGCCGAGCAATATATGGGCGTCCCCGAATATATGCTTAACCTCGACCTTTCGACGGGCGGACGCGTGGTGATCCAGCTCTATCCCAATGTCGCGCCGAACCATGTCGAGCGCGTCAAGCAGCTCGCGCGCGCGGGCTTTTACGACGGGATCAAGTTCCACCGCGTGATCGACGGCTTCATGGCGCAGACGGGCGATCCGACCGCGACCGGGCAGGGCGGCTCGCAGCTTCCCGACCTCAAGGCCGAATTCAACCCGACCCCGCATTTGCGCGGCACGCTGTCGATGGCGCGCGCGCAGAGCGAGGACAGCGCGAACAGCCAGTTCTTCATCATGTTCCAGCCGCGCTTCTCGCTCGACCGGCGCTATACCGTGTTCGGCCGCGTCGTGTCGGGGATGCAATATGTCGACGCGATCCATAAGGGCGAGCCGCCCGAAGTGATGTCGCGCATGGTCCAGGTCTCGGTCGCCGCCGACAACAAGCCGGTGCCACCGGCATCGATGCTGACCGAGACGGTGCCCGCACCGGCCGTGGTGCCCACCGTGAGCGTCGACGAGCTCAACGCGCCGATCAGCCAGTAATCCCGGGGAGGCGCGCGAACCCCTATGCGCGTCGACGCCTTCGATTTCGAACTGCCCAATGAGCGCATCGCGCTGCGCCCCGCGCGGCCGCGCGATGCGGCGCGCATGCTCGTCGTCGATGGCGGGGACATTACAGATGCCGGTGCGCGCGATCTGCCGGCGTGGCTACGCTCCGGCGACTGCCTCGTCTTCAACGACACCCGCGTCATTCCCGCCCAACTCGAAGGACGGCGCGGAGACGCGAAAATCGGCGCCACCCTGCACAAGCGCATCGACCTTCGCCGCTGGCAGGCGTTTGTGCGCAACGCCAAGCGGCTGCGCGTCGGCGAGAGCGTCGATTTCGGCGCCGGGGTCGTGGCGGTCGCCGAAGAGCGGCTGGCCGATGGCAGCTTCATCCTCGCCTTCGCCGGCGACGAGCCGGTCGAGCTGCTGCTCGAACGCGCGGGCACGATGCCGCTGCCTCCCTATATCGCGGGCAAGCGCGCGACCGACGCCGACGATCGCAGCGACTATCAGACGATGTTCGCGCGCGAGGATGGTGCGGTCGCGGCGCCGACCGCGGCGCTGCACTTTACGCCCGGACTGTTGGAGGCGCTGGCCGCGGCGGGGATCGCGACCGAGACGCTGACCTTGCACGTCGGCGCGGGCACATTCCTGCCCGTCAAAGCCGACGACACCGAAGACCATGTCATGCACGCCGAATGGGGACGGATCGATGACGACACCGCCGCCCGGCTGAACGCGGTGCGTGCAAATGGGGGGCGCGTGATCGCGGTCGGCACGACCAGCCTGCGCTTGCTCGAAAGCGCCGCCGACGACGACGGCACGATCGCGCCCTTCGCAGGCGACACCGCGATCTTCATCACTCCGGGCTACCGCTTCAAGGCGATCGACGGGCTGATGACCAATTTTCACCTGCCGCGTTCGACCTTGTTCATGCTGGTCAGCGCGCTGATGGGATTGGAGACGATGCAGGCGGCATACGCCCATGCCATCGAAGCCGAATACCGCTTCTACAGCTATGGCGATGCCAGCCTGCTGCTGCCGCGTCAGAGCGACCGGTCGGCATAGATCGCCATCGCCTCCGCGATGAATTCGGGGCAGCCGGGCAACTCCCCGACATCATAGGTGCCGCGGAACTCGGGGTTCTCGACATAATGGCGACCGAGGCCCTTGAACGCCGCGGCGTCGGGGTTCCAGCTGTGCGAGACCCACCGATAGTGGCGGCCGGTCACCACCTGCACTGCGGCGGACGCCGGATCGGCGCCTTCGCGGAACAGGCGCTGGAAGTCGGCGCGGATCACTTCCATTTCGGCCTGGATCGCGGCGACCTGTTCCTTGCTGAACGCGCGCGCCTTTGCCTGTGCTGCCGCGACGGCGTCCTTGCCCCAGAATGCCTCGGCCTCACGCTGCCAGCGCTCGCGCGTCTCGGGTGCGATGCCGGCGTAATAGTCGTTGTCTTCCATATCCTCGTCCTTTTCCAGTGATGCGATCGTGCGATCGATGGTGCGGATGAGGGTGTGGTAGTGGCCGATCCGGTCTTCGAGCGCCGCACGGTGCCGATGCAGCGCCGCGAGCGGGTCGAACGCGGGGTCGTCAAGCACCGCGGCGATCTCCGCGAGCGGCAGGCCGAGCTCGCGATAAAAGAGGATCTGCTGCAGTCGCAGCAACTCCTCCTTGCCATAGTAGCGATAGCCGTTGGCGCCGACATGGCCGGGCTTCAGCAGGCCAATCGCATCATAATGATGCAGCGTCCTGACGCTGATGCCCGCCGCCCTTGCGACCTGCCGAACCGTCCGCATTCACCGTCTCCTCATCGTGGGACGGGTCTATCGGGGATGACGCAGCGTGAGGGTCAAGCCTTTTTGCGCGCGCCTAATATTCGATCGTGATCCGGACCTTGCCGGGCTCTACGCCGGCGAGCATGGCGATTTCTTCGCGGCTCGTCTCGATCAGCGCGTGCAGCCGCTTTGCTCCCCCCGGCGCATCGGCCGAGGCGGGCTCGCCGGCGAGCAGTTCACGTTCGGATAGGCCAAAAACCTCGGCGAGCGCGATCAGGTTGCTGCGCCGCGGCATCGTCTTGCCGCTTTCCCACGCCCAGATGCTTGGCTTGCTGAAACCCGTCCGGTTCGACAGTTCGACGCGGCTGAGACCGCGTTCCTGTCGCAACCGGCGCAGCCGATCGGCCAGCATCTCGTCATTCTCCGCGACGCCGGCGGGATCGACATCCTGCGGGAGCGGATTGCGTAGCTGCGCGGCGCTGAGCGCGGCGCGCGAGAGCGGCCGGTCGAAACGGCAGCCGGCGAGCGCCTCGCTGCGCCACACGATGGTGGCTGTGCAGTCGAGCGCTTCGGGCAGGGTCACCGCGATCCGCTGACCGATGTCGAGGTCGGAGGTGGTTTCGATCAGCATGCCGGTGGCCGACAGATTGTGGATGATGACCGCGGTGCCCTGCCGGCCGCCCAGCGATCCCAAGGTTTCCAGCCGCATGTGCATGCGTGCGGCGCCGCGTGCTCCGGCGTCCTTTTTCTGTTCGATCATAGCGTGAATGGGCATGGGCCAGCCCTATGCGGGGCAATCGGTTGTGGAGTGGTTAAGGCGCGGGGGCGCAGTGCGGAGCCATGCGCCCGGGGATATGGCTCAGCAAGATCGATCCGCCGCCCGCGAGCCGAACCGTGCGCCGATTGCGACCGGTCAACCGCCGTGTTTCCGCAGATTTTCAACGATTTTCGCTTTGTCAGCCCGTCAAAAGTTAACTTATATCGAAAAATAAAGTTAAGATTTTCTAGCGCGTTGTCCCGATTTTGGACGCTGTTGGGTTCGAGGTCGCTGGCGCACGGGTGCAGTTAACCCTCGATAACCGCTAGAATCCAGCATTTCCTTGGAAGTTGAAGGGCATCGGCGTCCGGCGGATTTTCGATCGGCACCATTTTATGGGTGTGAACCGAACTTAATCTCTGTAGTAAGTTTTTCTTAACGGAGGGGGGTGAGTCGGGTCGCGACTCCCCGGGCGTCGGGGGATGCCCAAAGGTCATCCGCAAAGCGGGACCGGAAACCGTTTGGTTTTTTGGGGGGTTGAGTCATGAGGTTCATGCTCTTTGCGCTCGCCGCGGCGGCTGTCGCCGTGCCCGCGAACGCGAAAGAAATCCAGAACGTCCGATCGCTCGACATCGCGGTCAGCGGCGCCATCCGCCAGCATTGCGCGATGGGCAGCGTCCAGGACATGGATTTCGGCAATCTGGAACGCCGTGGTCTCGGTATCGAAACGCGCGTCGCGTTCGATTGCAATGTCCCTTTCACGATGACGATCAAGGGCGCTCGCGGCGGGCTGACCCACACGACGATGCCGAACGGGCAGGGCCCGTACAGCGGCGTTCTCCCCTATAATCTGGCCGTCGAAATGCCGGTGCGATACCCGTCGCGGCAGTTGGTGAGCCGGTCCTTCAACAGTCGTCAGCTTTTGGCCGGCGGCGTCATTTCCAGCAACGGCGGCATCGCCACCGACGGCATGCGTCTGGCGGTCGAACTGGGCGAGCCTTCGGGCGAAGCCGGGCTGCTCGCCGGCGAATATTCGGAGACGATCACGATCACCGTCTCTCCGATTTAGCGAATTCGTCCGCGGGCGACCGCGGACGGTAGCCGGAAGGGCAGGCACCGCTGCTCTCCCGGTCTCCGACCAGACCGGTGCAGGTATTAGGCCGCAATCCGGCAAGTGGGCCGAAGCGGTATAATAGAGGGAAGAAGATTATGAAGAAGATCCTTAGCGGCACCATCGCCGCCATCGCGCTTATCGCGACGCCGGCCGTCGCGCAGACGAACCAGCTTCACTATGCTGGCACGGCGCCGATCCCGTACACGATCACCAACCCGCAGAACGCTCCGTTCCCGCTCAACGTGATCGGCATTGCCGCTGGCCAAGCTGGCGTCGCAGCCGAAGTCGGCACGCGCTACCGCGCCCAGGCCGACGCTCCCGCCGACAGCGAAACGGCGACCCCGACCGTCGACGTCGAATTCGCGCTGAGCGGCACCGTCAACCGTGACTGCTCGTTCTACGCCGGCAACAACTCGAACGCCCGCAACATCGATTTCGGTGTCATCGGCGTTCGCACCGGCGACAATGAAAACGTCAACTCGGCGTTCGAAATGGTCGGCCCGGCCGAAGCCAACATCGACACGCTGACCGCCGGCTGCAACACCAACAATGTCGTCGAAATCAACAAGGACGACATTCGCGGTCTCGTGAACCTGAACCCGGGCGGTTATGACACCGACGAGTTCCAGGCGAACATCCCGTATGAAGTGACCGCTTCGTGGACCGGCGTTGCGCTGAACGCGCAGACCACCGGCACGCCGCAGTCGCTCAACGTTCCGACCACCGGCAACGCCGGCCAGAAGCAGCAGGGCGCATGGCGTTCGCGCATGGACATCGACATTGTCGCTCCGGCCGTGACGAACAAGGGCTTGGTCGCTGGTGACTACACCGGCACGACCACGCTGACGCTTCGCGCTCTCTAAGCGTAGCTGAATAGGGAAAGGGGAAAGAGCGATCTTTCCCCTTTCTTTATGGTTTAATGCGATTATGTCCGCAGATCGGGACAGGGGGATGGGGATCATGACCGCTTTGGCGACGATGAAGCGTCATGCACGCGCGCTGTTGGCCGCGTTTGCGGCGCTGGCATTGATTGTCACCCCGGCGCTGGCGATGCGCGTGTCGCCGATGGTCGTCGAAATGGAATCGCGCGGCACCAACGCGGTGGCGCGGATCGAGGTCCAGAACATCAATCCCGGCAATCTGGCGTTCCAGACGCGCGTTTTCCGAATGGAAATCGACAAGGACGGGAATATCGTCGAAACGCCCGCCGACCAGGATTTCCTCGTTTTCCCGCCGCAGGGCGTGCTGCCGGCCGGCGGTCGTCAGGTCGTCCGCCTGCAATGGGTGGGTGGCGCCGAACTCGCGTCGTCGCAGGCCTATTATGTTTCGGTCGAGCAATTGCCGGTCGCCTTCGAACCCGGCGCCGCCGACGCGATCGGGGCACAGGTGCAAGTGCTCTACAACATGCGCGCGCTGGTGGTCGTGGCACCTCCCGGCGCGAAACCCGACGTGAAGGCGACCACGGTCAAGCAGGTGATGTATCAGCCGCCCGCGCCGCCGGGATCGAAGGAATTGCCGCCGATGCAGGACGGGGTGGAAATCACCCTGCGCAACGACGGCCGCCGTCACGCGATGATGTCGAATTTCGGCTGGCAGCTGGAAGGCACGGGCACCGACGGCAAATGGCTGCGCGTCGATATCTCGCCCGAGGAACTCAATCAGGCGGTCGGTACCGGTTATGTGCCCGCCCAGGGTGAACGGGTCTTTCGCGTGCCGGTTCCCGGCTTTGGCCCCGGCCCGATCAAGCTTTCGTTCAAACAGTGAAAGCCGGATTCGCCCTGTGCTCGGTCGCGCTGTCAGCGCTGTGCGCAAGCACCGCCGCTGCGCAGGTGTCGATTCCGTTGCCGCAGGGTCCGCGATCTTCACCGCCCGCGCAAGACCCCGGCGCACCAACGACCATTCCGTTGCCGGGCACCCAGATTCCGCCGATCCCCGCACCCACGCCCGTGATGCCGCAGCTTCCGATCGGACCTCATGGTCGGCCGGACATCAATCCGTACGACCGCGACATCGAAATGACGGTGCCGCTGACATTTCAGAGCAGCAGCCTGGGCGATATCCCGATGCTGCTCACCGCGGACGACCGCTTTCTGCTCGAATCGGCGACCTTTCTGCGCTTGATGCAGCCGGTGCTGAACGAAGAGGCGCATGCGGAACTGTCGTCGCACCTCGTGTCGCTGCCCAATTTCGGTCCCGATGATCTCGGCAAGACCGGGGTTCAGCTGACATACGACCCCAGCACGCTGGCGGTCGTCGTGGTCGAGGTGTCGGCCGAACAGCGCGCCATCAAGGACATTTTCGCGCCGCCGCGCGAAGACGCAAACGATGTGTCGTTGCAGCCCGCAGGGTTTTCGGCATTCCTTAACCTCAGCGCGATCCAGAGCTATTTGTGGGAGGGTGGTCAGGCCGATCCGCCCACGATCAACTTCGACGGCGCCGTGCGGCTCGGCCGGTTCGTTTTCGAGGGCGACGCCCAGCTGGGGCAACAGTTCGGCGTGACCGGGGACAGCTACAAATTCACGCGCAACTATGCGCGCCTCGTTTACGACGAACCGGAGGATTTCCGGCGCTGGTATCTCGGCGATCTCGATCCCGAAATTCGCGGCCAGCAATCCTTCGTCGAAATGGGCGGCATCGGCGTGCTGCGCCAGCGCCGCCGTTTCAACAGTTTCCGCTCGGCGATCCTTCAGGCCAATCGCCAGCTCATCCTGCAACGCGAATCGACCGTCCGCTTCTTGCGCAACGGGTCGCTCTATCGCGAGGTCCGGCTGCAGCCCGGCCGTTACGATTTCAGTTCGCTGCCGCTGATCGCGGGCAGCAACGACGTCGATATTCAGGTCACCGACAACAGCGGCGCGGTTCAAAACCTTTCGTATCAGCAATATCTCGACCCGATCGATCTCGATCCCGGCGATTATGAATATGGCGCCTTTTTCGGTCCGACCAGCCGGACCTTCGGCGGCGCGCCCGACTATCGCGGCCCGGTCGCTTTCTCCGGCTTCTTTCGCAAGGCCTTTTTCAACCGTCCCGCGATCGGGGTCGGCCTTCAGGCGAGCAAGGATGTTCAGACGCTGACGGGACAGACCCAGTTCGTCCTTCCCAACGGCGGCCGCCTGCTGCTCGATGCCGGCGGCAGCCATTCGAAAACCGCGGGCGAGGGTTTCGCCGGCGGGGTCAGCTATGAACATTTCATCGATCGCGAAGGGCTGTCCGACAGCTTCACGCTGCGCGCCGATTATTTGTCGCCCCGCTTTGCCAACCTGGGCAATATCGACGGGATCAACACCACTTCGGCAACGGTGACGGGACAATATTCGCGGCAGCTTTCCATGCGCCTGACCGCGACGGCATCGGCTTCCTATCTCAAGGGGCGCGGCGACGTCGGCGATAGCTATCGCGTCGGCGCGACGGGCTTTTATCGCCTCGACCGGCGCTGGACTCTCCGCGCCGGAGTCGATTACGCCAAATTCCCGTCGGCCTTCTCGCGCGGCAACGGGGTCAGCTTCAATATCGGCATCGTGTTCCAGCCCGACTATCGCCGCCGCGCCGAGGCTCGATATGAGAGCCGCGACAATCTGAGTGAGATTTCGTACAATCAGAGCGGCCTCAATCAGCTTAACAGCGTCGGCTTCGGCGGGGTCGTCACGCGCGACGACAACAGCGCGCGCGCGCTGGGCTATGCGACCTATTCAGCCAATCGCTTCGATGCGTCGATCAGCCACGCGACATTCGGACCCAGCTTGTCGGACGTCGCCGACCTCAACGTCACGACGGTGCGGGTCGGCACCTCGCTGGCCTTTGCCGACGGAAGCTTCGGCATCGGGCGGCGGATCAACGACAGCTTCATGTTGTTGTCGCCGCACAAGAACCTCGGCAAGCGCAGCGTGGTCGCCGGCCAGTCGCTCGCCGAGAATAATTATATCAGCAAGAGCGGGGCGCTCGGCGCAGCGGTCAACAACTTCCTCGGCTCCTACGCCACCCAGTCGGTGCAATATGACGTCGAAGACCCGCCGACGGGCTATGACACCGGTCCGGGCGTGTTCCGCGTCCATCCGCCGTACAAGAGCGGCTATACTGCGCGCATCGGCACCGATGCGTTCGCCAGCGCGATGGGTACGTTGATTCTGGCGCCGGACAAGCCCGTGTCGCTGATCGGCGGTCGCGTTACCTTGCTCGATGTGCAGTCAACCGAGACGCCGAAGCCGATTCCCTTCTTCACCAATTCGATCGGGCGCTTCGCGATCACCAACCTGCTGCCGGGACGGCGCTATCTGGTGGAAACCTACGGTCCCAATGGTACAATCGACCGGAGCTTCGAATTCACGGTGCCGGCGGACACCGATGGTCTGTTGAACCTCGGTACGGTTCGCCCCGGTACGAAAAATTAGGAGGCATTATGCTGCGCCCAACCCTGTTCCTCGCTGCGGCGGCGATGGCGATGCCGCTTTATGCGCAGGCGCCGACGCCGGGCGCCGCTATTCCCGGTGCCGAATGTCTCGTCCGGATCAATGCGACACCGCAAAGCTGGCTGATCCAGGGGTACGACCCGTTTGACGGAGCCATTCCCGAGGGCACGTTCGGTGTCACCTTCGTAAACGAGGGTACGGGCGAGTGCCGTTTCACGCCGACGTTCGAGCTGGTCCAGCCGCCGTTCGGCCTGTCAAAGGGCAGCGGAAAGCGGATCGGCTACGCGCTACTCAACCTGACCGACACGCAGGATGTGACGCCGCGTGCCGGGCGGACGCAACGCAATCCGTCGCAGCGGATGCTGACGCTGGGAGCGAACGGGTCGCGCACCTTGTTGTACAAGCTTGTCGCCGACGCCGACGATGTGAAGGATTCAGGTGTTTTCACCCAGGATGTGACGATCGAGGCGCAGGACGGCAGCTTCCGTTCGCTCGGTGGCACCCAGCTTGTCCTCGGCATCAATGTCCTGCCCTCGGCGCGGATTGGCCTTGCGGGCGCTTACACGATGAACGACGGGCATGCGGTGGTCGACCTCGGCGAACTGCGGCCGGGTGTCGCGCCGGTGCCGCTCCAGCTTCGCGTCGCCAGTACCGGTTCCTACGATCTCAACGTCACCTCGGCCAATTCGGGCCGCTTGCGGCTCGGCTCGAGCGATTGGTACGTGCCGTACAGCCTTGCGATCGGCAGCAATTCGGTCAATCTGACGGGCGTGCGCACGATATCCGGGCAGACGAATGGCGGGCTGCGCCGCGAAGCGCTGCCGATCCAGTTCCTGATCGGCGACACGTCCGATCGCCGCGCCGGTGTGTATAGCGACGTCGTCTCGATCTCGGTGACCGCGCGCTGACGCAGCCTGCTTCGCCCGTCCTCCATTGTCAATTTTCTGACGCCCCTTAACTGAATGTTAGATTCGCGAGCCTAGATAATCATCCAAAGCTTCGGCCTACTGGCGGAAAGGTTACGGATGATCAGGAAATTCTCGCTCGGCCTTGCGAGTGTCGTGCTCGTTGCGGCACCGACGACCGCCATGGCGGCATCGTACGGTTTCAATCTCCGCCTGACGGTCGCGGTGCAGTGCAACGTGCAGCATCGGGCGACCGGTTTCGGTATCGTCAGCGGCGACGCCGTGTCGCTCGGAACCTTCCGCGAATATTGCAACGCGCCGGCGGGTTACAATCTGGTGATCAACTATGAGCCGGGTTCGCTGGAAGGCGCGCGGATCATCGCGGGGAACGACGAGATCATTCTCAACGGTTCGGGCCAGGCGGTGCTCAGCCGCGCGACCGGACCGCGAGTCAGGGAGCGGCCGATCGCGGCAGTGCCCGGCGAACAGGGTTTCGACACCGATCGTTTCGAATTGCGGATCATTCCGACCTGACGCCGGCCATCTCCTGACGTATCGAAGTCGGGGAGAGCTCTGCCGCCGCGTGGCGGGGCGACTATATCTCGATGGTCAGCTTGATATTGTCGGGAGCGACGCCAGCCGCCTTCGCAATCCGCTCTTTCGCGCGGGCGACAAGATCGCGCAGGTTTTCGGTCTCCTCCAGCCCGAGAAGCTCGTGAATTTCGACGCCGAGCATATCTGCCAATGCTTCGACCCGACCGGCCTTGGGCCGGGCCTTGTCGAGCTCCCAAGCCGAGATCGACGGTTCGCTGACGCCCAGACGCACGGCAAGCTGTCCCTGCGTCAGACCTTGCGCGGTTCGCAGTCGCTGCAGGCGAGCTCCGAAACTTTCGGCGGAGGATGACGGCCGGTTTTGGGCCGCATCGGGCTCGGCTTCGACCACCACGCTGCGAAGCTGCGCGGCGCTGAGCGTCGCGGGCGAGATCGGCATTTCGAACTGGCACCCGGCAAGCCGGCCGCTGGTCCAGATGACCTTCGTCGCCGTTTTTCCGCTGTGCGGCAGGTTGATCTCGATCACCTCGCCGATTTCCAGCGGCGCGGTGCTTTCGACGAGCATTCCCGTCGCCGAAATATTATGGACCAGCGCCTCGATTTCGGCGCCCGCCGCTTTCGACCCGTGCAGCGGCAGCCGCAGTTGCCGTCGCGACGCGCGGCCCTTGCCCGCCGATCGCGGAACATCGTTCAGATATACGGTCATCGCCATGTGGCAATCCATCGCGATGCCAAGATTAAGATTTGACTTCGCGGGAAGGTTAACGGGACAGGACGAACGAAAGTCACGAACGCGCGGGAGGGGTACGATCGCCTTCAAATCCCGTCGATGTTTCGCTTTGGGGCAAAGCCTTGGATATTTACTCTATCGCAATCTCTTGCCGCGCATAGCGGCTGGGCAATGGGGATCAGATAAAGAGTTTGTTGGATGGACGTGCCATCGCGGATCGATTCCGGCGACCGGGGAAAGGGGGATACCGACGAAGCCCAGCGCGGTTTTTTCGGTAAGATCGGTTCCCGCATCGGCAAACAGCGCGGCGAGGCCGCGGCGAATCTGCACACGCACGACGCACTGTTGCTGCTCCGCAATTACGAAGAAAGCGGCCAGGGCTGGTTCTGGTCGACCGATGCCCAGGGGCGGCTGACCTATATCACCGATGCGGTGGCCCGGTTGATGGGGCGAACCGGCGGCGCGCTGCTCGGCACCGCTTTGACCGACCTGTTTCTTCCCGTCGACAGCCAGGGCGAACGCCAGCGCACCTTGCCCTTCCTGCTGACCAAGCAGTCGAAATTCCACGAACTGCCACTGCGCAGCGCGTTCGAAGGCGATGATCGCTGGTGGGCGATCTCGGGCCGGCCGCAGTTCGACGGTTCGGGCAAATTCACCGGTTACCGGGGGAGCGGCACCGACATCACCGAACAGCGCCGCTCCGCCGAGGACGCGTCGCGGCTCGCACTCTATGACTCGCTGACCGGTCTCGCCAACCGCTTCAACATCTCGAAAAAGCTTGACGCGACGCTCGCGGCCTTCGCGCAGCAACAACGCTCGTGCGCGATCATGCTGATCGACCTCGACCGGTTCAAGCAGGTCAACGACACGCTCGGCCATCCGGCGGGCGATGCGCTGCTGAAACAAGTCGCCCAGCGCCTGCTCAAGATCGTCGGCGACCGCGAAATGGTCAGCCGTCTTGGCGGCGACGAATTCCAGATCATCCTTCCCGACATCGAGGATCGCGGCAAATTGGGCGAGATGGCGACCGACATCATCGCCAGCCTGTCGCAGCCCTATTCGGTCGAGGGCAGCCGCTGCATCATCGGCGCGTCGGTCGGCGTCGCGATCGCGCCCTTCGACGGACAGGGCAGCGACGACCTCGTTCGCAACGCCGATCTGGCGCTTTATGCGGCAAAGGGTAACGGGCGCGGCCGCTTTGCTTTCTATTCGAGCGACTTGCATCAGGCGGCCGAGGACCGGCGCGTGCTCGAAGAGGATTTGCGCGACGCGCTGTCGCGCGGCGAGATTACGCTTTGCTATCAGCCCGTCGTCAACGCCAAGTCGAACATGGTGACGGGGGTCGAGGCGCTGATCCGCTGGACCCACCGCGACCGCGGCGTGATCTCGCCGGCGCTGTTCATTCCGATCGCCGAGGAAACCAACCTGATCTGGAAGCTCGGCGAATGGGTGCTCCGCCGGGCGTGCGAGGATGCGGCGAGCTGGCCGGGCGACATGCGCGTCGCGGTCAACGTCTCGCCGATCCAGTTTGCGAACGCCGACCTGCCGAAGGTCATCGCAAAGGCGATCGAGGCGTCGGGCCTTGCGCCCGACCGGCTGGAGCTGGAGATCACCGAAAGCGTGTTCCTGGGCGACACCGCCGAAACCAACCAGATGTTCAAGGCGCTGAAAGATCTCGGCGTCCGCCTTGCGCTCGACGACTTCGGCACCGGATATTCGTCGCTCGGCTATCTGCAATCGGCGCCATTCGACAAGATCAAGATCGACCAGAGCTTCGTTCGCGACGCGACCGTGCCCGGTTCGCGCAACGGCGCGATCATCGCCGCGATCGTCGCGCTGGCCGAGGCGCTTGAGATGGAAACGACCGCCGAGGGCATCGAATCGCTCGACCAACTCGACCTGATCCGCAAGCTCCACGTCAGCCACGTCCAGGGCTATGTTTATAGCAAGCCCGTGCCGCAGGCAGAGCTGATGGAGCATGCCGAAGCGGGATCGTGGACGATCAAGCCGTCGGGCCCCGCGCGCCAGCGCAACGACCGTTTCTCGCTGTTCCGCAAGGTCGGCGCGATCCACGACAATCACCGCTACGCCGTCGTCATCCGCAACCTGTCGACGACCGGCGCCTTTATCGAGGGCATATTGGACGTGCCCGTCGGCACGCGCTTCGTGATCGATTTCGGCGAGGGGCAGCTCGTCACCGCGACCGTGCGCCGCTCGGCGAAGCACCAGCAGGGCATCGAGTTCGAACAGACGATGGTCAGCGACGGCAATGGCGGGCTGTGCACGCGCCACCGCGTGTCGCCCTATCTGATCGCCGCGGCGGCGCAGCAGACGAGCGCGCTGGCGCTGCCGACCTTCACGACCACCAACGACTGGAAAGCGGCCTGACGCCGGAACTCGTCGCGGCCTGCCCCGTTTTGTCTTCGACCCTGATGGACGGAGACATATATGACCGAGACCAAGATTTTCGCGCGGCTGAAGGCCGATCACGACCGCCATCGCGAATTGCTGGAGCGCATCGACGCGACCCATGGCGACAGCGACGAGCGCCGCGCGCTCTTCGAGGCGTTCCGGGTCGAAGTGACCGCGCATGCGGCGTCCGAGGAAATGTCGCTCTATGCGACGATGCTCGCGAATCCCGACCTGCGCGACGAGGCGCAGCACAGCGTCGCCGAGCATAAGGAAATCGAGGATTTCCTCACCGAATTATACGAGATGGATTTTTCGTCGAGCGGTTGGCTGACGCGGTTCCGGACGATGAAGGACCGTTATCTCCACCATATCGACGAGGAAGAGGAGGAGATGTTCCCGGCGGCCGAAAAGGAGCTTTCCGACGCGCGCAAGAAGGAACTGATCAAGATCTTCGAAAAGGAAAAGCCGAAGGAAAAGGCCAAGGCGGCCGAAGAGGAACCGTCGAGCGAAGAGGCGCGCGATTAGTCGCCGCCCTCGACTTTTGGCGCGGCGCTCGCCATAGGCGCGCGCCATGTCCGACAGATTCGCTTTTCAGATCAGCGCAACCGACGGCGCCGCGCGCACGGGCGTGATCGCCATGCATCGCGGCGAGATTCGCACCCCCGCCTTCATGCCCGTCGGCACCGCCGCGACGGTGAAGGCGATGCGCCCCGCCGAAGTGCGCGCCACCGGCGCCGACATCATCCTCGGCAATACCTATCACCTGATGCTGCGCCCGACCGCCGAGCGGATGGCGCGGCTCGGGGGCTTGCACAAATTCATGGGCTGGGACCGGCCGATCCTGACCGACAGCGGCGGCTATCAGGTGATGAGCCTCTCCGCGCTCACCAAGCAGAGCGAAGAGGGTGTCGCGTTCAAGAGCCACCTCGACGGCTCGCGCCACATGCTGACCCCCGAACGATCGATGGAGATTCAGCGCCTGCTCGGCAGCGACATCGTGATGGCGTTCGACGAATGCCCGCCCAGCGGCGTCGATACGAAGCGCGCCGAGGCGAGCATGGAACGCTCGATGCGCTGGGCGGCGCGCAGCCGCGCGGGCTTCGACGCGGGCGGGGATCATGCGGCGCGCTCAGCGCTGTTCGGCATCCAGCAGGGCTCGCTCGACGAAAAGCTGCGCGCCCGCTCGGCCGCGGCGCTCGCCGACATCGGCTTCGACGGCTATGCGATCGGCGGACTTGCCGTCGGGGAAGGACAGGAGGCGATGTTCGGCGTGCTCGATTATGCGCCCGGCCAGCTTCCCGCCGACAAGCCGCGCTATCTGATGGGGGTCGGCAAGCCCGACGATCTTGTGGGCGCGGTCGCGCGCGGGGTCGACATGTTCGATTGCGTGCTGCCGACGCGGTCGGGACGCAACGGACAAGCATTCACCTGGGATGGCCCGATCAATATCCGCAACGCGAAACATGCCGAGGACCAGGCGCCGCTCGACGCGGACTGCCATTGTCCCGTCTGCACGACCTGGTCGCGCGCCTATCTGCATCACCTCGTCCGTTCGGGCGAGATGCTCGGCGCGATGCTGATGACGCAGCATAATCTGCACTTCTATCAGGATTTGATGCAGGGCATGCGCGATGCGATCGCCGCGGGGACATTCGCGGCGTTCCAGCGCGATTTTGACGCGCGTTACCGGCGCTGAAAATCAGTCGAGTTTGCCGAGCAGGTCGAGCAACGACTGCGGAATAACCTCATCCACGGTCGATTCATACGCGCGGCGCAGGGCGCCATTGACGTCCTGCCCCTTGGCGGAAGGTTTTTTATCGGCGTTCTTTCCGGAAGCCTCGTTGCGCGGCGAACCGGTTTTAGACGACATTATCGAAGCATCCGCTGAACATGGGGCCTTTTGCTAACCGCGCATACACCAAAGCGCAATGGCGCGTTTGTTCCTTCGCCATGAAACTATTTTAAGGCTAAATCGTTCCCAAAGGTTGAAATATATCGGATGGTGGCGGGGAGGCATGGGGGATTGTCCCTTTTCCGGACGCGTCCGCCCCGGTTTTTAGGGCTATCAGGAGGTAAAATATGTCATTGGGTCAGTCGGTTGCGCCGCATCTTCCCTATCTGCGGCGTTATGGCCGGTCCATTTCCGGAAGCCAGCGGAATGGCGATGCGCTGGTCGCCCGGCTGCTCGAAACGCTGGTGGCCGATCCGGGCGCGATCGATACCGGCGCCGACTTGCGCATCCAGCTGTACCGGATGGTGCACGACAATTTCGGTTTGATGGCCGAACAGGCGGCGGCGAACGACGCCGGCGCGCTGAGCGACATCGCGATCGCCGACGCGCGCCTCCGCCGTATTCCCTCGCTCGCGCGGCAGGCGTTGCTGCTCACCGCGGTCGAGGGTTTCAGCGCCGAGGACACGGGGCGCATCATCGGCCGCGATGCCGAGGCGGTGCGGTCGCTGATCGCCGAAGCGACCGACGAGATCGATCGCCAGACGCGCGCGCGCATCCTGATCATCGAGGATGAACCGATCATCGCGATGGACATCGAAATGATCGTCCGCGATCTGGGCCATGACGTCGTCGCCGTCGCGACGACGCACCGCGAGGCGGTCGACGAAGCGCAGAAGCACCAGCCCGGTCTCGTGCTCGCCGACATCCAGCTCGCCGACAACAGCTCGGGGATCGAGGCGGTGCAGGAAATCCTGGGCGACCTCAAAGTGCCGGTCATCTTCGTCACCGCCTTTCCCGAACGGCTGCTCACCGGCGACCGGCCCGAACCCGCCTTCCTCCTCACCAAGCCGTATCAGCCCGCGACGCTGCGCGCGGCGATCTCGCAGGTGCTGTTCTTCGACGAAAGCACGATCCCGGCCTGAGCTTTGCCGCCGCCTCGCGAACACGGGGCGGCGGAACCGCCTTGCCTCGCGCCAGATCGCGGGCGATAGCAGCGCGCGATGACCGCATCCGACGCTTCCAGCCGCCAGTCGGCGCTCGACCGGCTTACCGCGCACGCGCCCTTCCTCGCACGGCTCGCCGAGCTCAACCCCGACGATGTGACGCGTTTCCTGACCGATGGTACCGACACGGCGCTCGATCGCGTCACACCGCCGCCGGTCGACGACGATATCATGCGCACGCTCCGCCGATGGCGCGGGCGTATGGCGCTGCTGCTCGCGCTCGGCGACCTGTCGGGCGAGCATGATGTAGCTACGACGACGCGCTTGCTGTCCGGTTTCGCGGACGCGGCCTGCGACGCCGCGCTCGCCGCCGCCTTTGCCGAACGCGTGCCGGATGAGGAGCCGCGCGGGCTCGCCGTGATCGCGCTGGGCAAGCTCGGCAGCCACGAACTCAATTACTCGTCGGACATCGACCCGATCCTGATTTTCGACCCCGAAACGCTGCCGCGCCGTTCGCGCGACGATCCCGACGAGGCGGCGGTCCGGATCGCGCGGCGGATGACCGAAATCCTGTCGGCGCGTACTGGCGACGGCCATGTGCTGCGCGTCGACCTGCGTCTTCGCCCGCATCCCGAGGTGACGCCGATAGTGCTCCCCGAAAGCGCGGCGATCTCCTATTACGAGTCCGAAGCGCTGGCGTGGGAGCAGGCGGCGTTCATCCGCAGCCGCGCTTCGGCCGGCGATCGCGCGCTCGGCGAAGGTTTCCTCGCCGCGATCCAGCCCTTCATCTGGCGCCGCAGCCTCGATTTCCGGCAACTCAAGGAAATCGGCGCGATGAGCGACCGGATTCGCGACCATTTCGCGCAGGGGCAGGCGTTCGGCCCGGGCTTCGATCTGAAGCGCGGTCGCGGCGGGATTCGCGAGATCGAGTTTTTCGCGCAGGTCCACCAGCTCATCTACGGCGGGCGCGACCCGTCGCTGCGCGTGCCGGCGACGGTCGATGCGCTCGCCGCGCTCGCGGCGGCGGGGCGGATCGAACCCGACGTCGCGGTTCGGTTGTCGGACCATTATGCGACGCTTCGCCGCATCGAGCACCGGCTGCAGATGATCGAGGACCAGCAAACGCACAGCCTGCCGACGCAGGTGTCGGCGCTCGATTGCGTCGCGCGGTTCGACGGCGAGACGGACGGCGCGGCGCTGCTCGCGGCGCTCGAGCCCGTCGTCGCCGACGTCGGCAGCTGTTACGACCGACTCGTCGCCGAGCGCGCGGCGACGACGGGCCTCCCCCGCGACGAGGGCGGCCTCGCGGCGGAGCTCGCGGCGGCGGGGTTCGATCCCCCCGATGCGGCGCTGCGCACGATCGCCGAATGGCGCGGCGGCAAGCTGCGCGCGCTGCGCAGCCCGGCGGCACAGGGCGCGCTCGAGACGGTGCTGCCCGAGCTGGTCAAGGCGCTGGGTGCAGCGCCCGATCCGCAAGCGACGCTGCTACGCTTCGACAAGCTCGTCGGAGGGCTGCCTAGCGCGGTGGGCTTTTTTCACCTGCTCGCGGCGCAGCCCGAACTCGCCCGGATCGCGACGCGCACGCTGTCGCTCGCCCCGACGCTGGCCGACGCGCTCGCCGCGCGGGTCGAGCTGATCGAGGGGTTGATCGACAAGCGCGCGTTCGAGGCGCCGGCGACGAAGGCCGACCTGCTCGGCGAATGGGCGCCGGGGCTGGCGGGCCTCGACTATGAGCGGCTGCTCGACCGGGTGCGCGACCGCGTCGGCGAGCGACGCTTCGCTTATGGCGTGCAGCTGATCGCGGGCGCGAACGACCCGCTCGCCATCGCGTGCGGCTATTCCGAACTTGCCGAAGCCGCGCTGCAGGTGCTCGCCGATGCGACGGTCGCCGAATTCATCGCGGCGCATGGCCGCATCGCGGACAGCGAACTCGTCGTCCTCGCGCTCGGGCGGCTCGGGGGCAGGGCGTTGACGCACGCGTCGGACCTCGACCTCATCTATCTCTTCACCGGCGACCATCTCGCCGAATCGGACGGGCCGCGTTCGCTCGGCGCGACGACCTATTACAACCGTCTCGCGCAGCGTCTGACCGCGGCGATGTCGGTGCCCACCGCGGCGGGAAAACTCTATGACGTCGACACGCGGCTGCGGCCGCAGGGGGCGCAGGGGCCGCTCGTCGTTACGCTCGACAGCTTCGAACGCTATCAGCGCGAGGAGGCGTGGACGTGGGAGCATATGGCGCTGCTCCGCGCGCGGCCGGTCTATGGCTCGAACGCGGCGAAGGGCGAGGTCGAGCGCATCGTCGCCGACCTGCTCGCGGCCCCGCGCGACCCCGCGAAACTCGCCGCCGACGCCGCCGAAATGCGCGACAAGATCGCCGCGCACAAACCGCCGAAGGGCGCGCTCGACGTCAAGGGCGGGCCGGGCGGGCTCGTCGATCTCGAATTCGCGATGCAGGTGACGCAGCTTGTCAGCGGCCAATGCCACGACCCGAATATTTCGGCGGCGCTTGCGTGCATGAAGGCGGCGGGGCTGGCGCCGTCCGAGGTGATCGACGCCCACGGACTGCTCGCGCGCATGCTCGTCATGCTGCGCCTCACCGCCCCCGATGGCGAACCCGCGACCGCGGCGGCGCGGGGGCTCGTCGCGGCCGCGTGCGGCGAGCCCGGCTGGCCGCAGCTGCTTGCCGCGCACGATCAGGCGCGGCAGGAGATTGCGAACTGGTGGGCATCGATTCGGCCTGCCGCCCCGGCACAGCAGGAGATTTGAGACATGAGCGCACCCGCGATCGGCGACCCGATTCCCAATGTGAAGCTTCTCGATGCCGACGGCGCGGCGATCGACCTTGCCGCGATGAAGGGCGCGCCTCTGGTCGTCTATTTCTATCCCAAGGCCGACACCCCCGGCTGCACGACCGAGGCGCAGGACTTCACCCGCCTCGCGCCCGAATTCGCGCATCTGGACGCGCAGGTGCTGGCGGTGTCGCGCGACGCGCCGGCGAAGCTCTGCAAGTTCCGCGACAAATATGGCCTGACCGTCCGCCTCGCCTCGGACGAGGACGGCGCGGTGTGCGAGGCGTTCGGGACTTGGGTCGAAAAGCAGAATTACGGCCGCACCTATATGGGGATCGAACGGTCGACCTTTCTGTTCGGCCGCGACGGCAAGCTTGCGAAGGAATGGCGCAAGGTGCGCGTGAAGGGCCATGCCGACGCCGTGCTGGAGGCCGCCAAGGCGCTTTGATGCCGACGCTGGGCGAAGCCGCGCGCGCGGTGCTGTTGACCGCCGACCCGCACGACAAGCGCCGCGCGGCGCGCGGTCTGGCGCGGGCGTGGCGGCGCGGCGAGATCGACCATCGCTGCGACACGGCGATGCCCGACCGGCCTGCGTGGCCAGCCGAGCCCGAGCTGCTCGCGCCGAATCAGATGCCCAAGCGCGGCAAGGGCGGGTCGGAGCGTGGCCGTATCGCGCTGCTCCACGCGCTCGCGCATATCGAATTCGTCGCGATCGACCTCGCGGTCGATCTGGTCGGGCGTTTTGGCGGTGAATTTCCGCGCGCGTTCGTCGACGACTGGATCGGCGTCGCCGCCGACGAGGCGATGCATTTCGCGCTGCTCGACCGGCGGCTGCGCCAGCTCGGCAGCCATTATGGCGCGCTGCCGGCGCACGCCGGATTGTGGGAAGCAGCTGAGGCGACCGCCGACGATGCGCTCGCCCGCCTCGCGATCGTGCCGATGGTGCTCGAAGCGCGCGGGCTCGACGTCACCCCGGCGACGATCGACCGCTTCGAGGCGGCGGGTGATGCGGCCTCCGCGAAGATTTTATCGCGTATTTACAAGGATGAAATCCGGCATGTGACCGCGGGCACCGTCTGGTTCCGGCAAAAGTGCGATGAAATGGGATTCAACGCCGTCGAAACGTGGCACAGCCTAGTAAAATCGCGCTTTCGGGGCAGTTTGAAGCCACCGTTCAACGACTCGGCGCGCACGCGTGCCGGTTTAACGCAAGAATTCTACACCGTTATTGCTTCGTAAGGATTGGAACAGCACACAGGCTTCCGCGGGGGATGAGCAATCATCCAAACCAAGAAACACCGGCGCCAAGGCCTATTTCCGGGCTTTGGCGACATGGCAAATGCGGGGTCGCTGTTTTGACTAACACTCTTCTGGCGCAAAAGTTGCACCAAGTCGCAATTATCTGCGCGGCAGCATGTTTCGGATTGGCCACCCCGGCCGTCCACGCCGCCGATACCAGCGCCGACGCCGGCATTGTCGCTCCCGACGAACCCGATGACGACAGCTTCGACGCTGGCGTTCCCTCGGCAAGCGAAGACAGCGAAGCGCGCGCGATCTTTCAGGCGTGGAAGCGCCTCGACACCGGCCTGACCGCCTCGATCGGCGTTGCGATCCCGTCGCGCCGCCCGATCGACCAGATGTCGCTGTCGTCGTCCTATGGCATGCGCGTCCACCCCGTCACCGGCCGGGTCGCGCGCCACAATGGCATCGACATTCCGGCGCCGCGCGGCACCCCGATCTATGCGACCGCCGACGGCATCGTCGGCCGCGCCCAGCGCCTCGGCGGCTATGGCAATTATGTCGAGGTCGAACATGGCAACGCGATCCAGACGCGTTACGGCCATATGTCCTCCTACATCGTGCGCTCCGGGCAGCAGGTGAAGAAGGGCGACATCCTCGGCTATGTCGGTTCGACCGGCCGTTCGACCGGCAACCACCTCCATTATGAAGTCCGCATCGAAGGCGCGCCGGTCAATCCGATGCCCTTCGTCCGTTCGGACCAGATGGCGATCGCCGCGATCACGGGCAAGAATGTCGCGATGGGCGGTCCCGAATAACAGCTTTCCTGGGTCGGAGAGGAAGGGGCGCCAGGCGGGATACCGTCGAGGCGCCCTTTTTATTTGGGGATAAGGCTCCTATCTAGCGGTCATGGCCACGCAGCTTTCCGATATCACCCTTTCGCCCGCCGCCGCGGCGCGCGTCCGCTGGATCGCCGACCGCAAGGGCGAGGCCGACGCCGCGCTGCGCCTCGCGGTCGACGGCGGGGGCTGCTCGGGCTTCACCTATCGCTTCGGCCTTGCCGAAGAAATCGACGCCGACGACATCGTCACCGAAACCGACGGGGTGAAGCTGGTCGTCGACCCGGTGAGCATCGATCTGGTGCGCGGCTGCGTCGTCGATTTCGTCGATTCGCTGGGCGGATCTTCGTTCAAGGTCGAAAACCCCAACGCCGCCGCGGGCTGCGGCTGCGGGTCGAGCTTCTCGATCTGACGCCTTTCACAGCGGCCGGCTTGCTGCCATAGAAGCGGCCATGAAAATCGCGACCTTCAATATCAACGGGATCAAGGCCCGCCTGCCGCGCCTCGTCGAATGGCTTGAGGAAACGCAGCCCGATATCGCCTGCTTGCAGGAGCTGAAATCGAGCGACGAGACGATGCCGACGAAGGAGATCGAGGCGGCGGGCTATGGCTTCCTCTATCACGGGCAAAAGGGCTTTAACGGCGTCGCGATCCTCGCAAAGGGCACGCAGCCGGTCGAGGTGCAGCGCGGCCTCGCCGGCGAGGCCGAGGACGAGCAGTCGCGCTATCTCGAAGCCGATGTCCACGGCCTGCGCGTCGGGTGCATCTACCTCCCCAACGGCAATCCGCAGCCGGGGCCAAAGTTCGATTATAAACTGCGCTGGATGGCGCGGCTGCGCGAGCGGGCGAAATTTCTTCTCGCCTCTGAAATCCCGACGATCCTGACCGGCGACTATAATGTCATCCCGCACGACGACGATGTGTGGGACCCGCGCGCGATGGCGACCGACGCGCTGATGCAGCCCGATTCGCGCGACGCCTGGTTTCGCCTGCTCGGCGACGGGTGGACCGACGCGATCCGCAGCCGCCACCCGGCGGGCGGCGTCTGGACCTTCTGGGACTATCAGGCGGGCGGCTGGCAGCGCGACCATGGGTTCCGCATCGATCATCTGCTCTTGAGCCCCGCGCTCGCCGATCGGCTGGTCGATGCCGGCGTCGATAAGGATCATCGCGGGCGCGAGAAGGCGAGCGATCACGCGCCGACCTGGGCGGTACTCGACTAAACGTCGGGGTAGAGCGTCGTCATCACGCGCTTGGGATCGAGCGCATAGTGATGCGCGACCGCGCTGGCGATCACGCCCTCCAGGCTGCGCGTCGGCTTGAGATCGCGCCCTTCGTAACGCGCCGCGGCGCCGAGCCCGGGCCAGTCGGCCGAGACCTTGCCACCCGCTTCGAGCCCGCCACCGAGCAGCATCGCGGTCGAGGCGGTGCCATGGTCGGTGCCGCCGGTGCCGTTGACTTCGACGGTGCGACCGAATTCGGTCGCGACGATGACGAGCGTGTCGTTCCACGCAGGACCAAGTCCCGCCTGCAGCGCGCCGATCAACTGATCGAGCCCGCGAAGCTGCGCGGCGAGGCGCCCGCGCTGGCCGCTGTGCGTGTCCCAGCCGCCGGTTTCGACCATCATCACGCGCGCGCCGTCGGCCGGCAGCATCAGCGACGCCGCGAGCTTGCCGAGATCGGCGCCGTTGCGACCGTTGTTGCCGCCGATGTCGCTCGCCAGTTCCTGCGTCTTCACCGCGCTGTCCCACAAAGGGTGGAGCAGCGGGTCGTCGGCATACATCGCGGTCAGCCGCGCGATCAGGTCGGCGTCGGCCTGCGGCAGGCGGCTCGGCGCATAGGTGCCGACCTGCACCGATCCGCGCAGCGCGAGCGGCACCGCGGGGGCGATGGCGATCGCGTCGCGCTCGGCAGCGGGCAGCAAAGTGAGCAGCCGCCCGACCCAGCCATCGTCGCGGCCATAGGGGCGCGACCCGCCGCCCTCGAGCATATTCTGCCCGTCGAAATGCGAGCGGTCGCGATAGGCGGTCGCGACGGCGTGCGCGAAATGCGCCTGCTTGCCGGTGTAAAGACCCGCGGTCTGCGCGAGCGACGGGTGCAGCGTGAACATGCCGTCGAGCTTGGGCCCCCCCGCCGTTTCGTCGGCGATCGCGCGGCGCGCGGCGGCTAAGGCGGGATCGCCCGTCGGTGCGACGGTGGCGAGCCCGTCGGCGGCGCCGCGCTGGATGACGAAGACGAGGCGCTTGGGCGTGCTCGCGGCGGCATAGGCGAAACCGGGGAGAGCGCCCGCCGCGGCGACGGTGATTCCGGACAGGAGGATCGATCGGCGTGAGAGGATCATCATCTATCTCCGCAAAAAGGCCGGGCTCGCGAACAGCATCGCGAGGCCCTGGCCCGGGCTGTCGGCGCGGCTTATCGCCTGGCTCGTTTCGGGCGTGAGCGCGTCGGCGAGCACGAGCGGCGCGAGCGCGCGCGCGTCGGCGCGGTCGCCGATCCGGCCCGCGATGCGGCTCGCCAGTTCGACGCGCTGCATCAGCGCCGCCGACCCGGCCCAGGTCGCGACCATATCGTCATAGCCCTTGGGCGATCCGGGACGCCACACCGGCTGCCCGAGCTGGGTGAACATCGCGGCGATATTCTGCCGTTCGCCAAGCCCCGGCGTCTTCAGCGCGCGCAGCATCGACACCGTCCAGTCCCATGGCGATTTGAACATCGTCGGCGTGGCGGTCCAGGGCTCGGGCGACGCGATGAGCGTGCGATAGAGTGAGGGAAGGTCGCCGCCGGTTTTTTCGAAATCGCCTGCGAGCCGGTCCACGAGCGTTGCGGGCGGCTCGTCGGAGGTGAAATGCCGTGCGAGCTTGGTCGCGACATGGCGCGCGGTGGCGGGATGGACAGCAAGGTCGCGGAGCACCGCCTCGGCCTGTTTCCCACCGGGCTGATCATAGCGTTTTCCGAGGATCGTCAGCGCCCCCGGCTGGTGGAGCCGGTCGACGAACAGCGTCTCACCCCGCCGCGCGTCGGCGGGCATCAGTCGCTGTCCCGCGCCGCGACCGATCCCCGCGACGGTGAGACCCGTGAGCGCCTTGGCGAAATTCGTCACATCGGCCTGCGTATAGCCGGCGCGCACGCCGAGCGTGTGCAATTCCATGATCTCGCGCGCCAGATTTTCGTTGAGCCCCGGCGCCTGCCGCCTGCCGCGATTGCGCACGCGCGTCGCGAACTGGCTGTCGGGGCCGAAACTCTGCGCCTGGTCGAGAAACAGCAGCATCGCGGGATGGTGGACCGCCGCGGTCAGCAGATCGGCGAACTTGCCCATGACGTGCGGCCGGATCGCTTCATTCTCGTAATTGCCCGCAAAGCCGCGGACGGTCTGCTTGTCCGCCGAAATCGCGAAATGATTGGCCCAGAAATGAACGAGGCGTTCGGCGAAGGGGGTCGGCGTCGCGACCGCGGCAGCGAGGCGCGCGCTCGCGGCATCGGCATAATGGCGGCGAAAATCGGCACGCGACCTGCGCCGCATCGCCTCGACCTCCGCGCCTTCGTCGGCGGCATTCTTCGCTTCGCGGCGCATCGCCTGCCGCTCGTCGCGATATTCGGCATAGGCGGTCGCGATCGCTTCGCGCCCCGCCAGCCCCGCGATCGCCGCGGGGGCAGGGTCATATTCGCCGATCTGGCGGATCAGCCAGTCTTTGGGGTCCTCGATAGCCGGTTCGTCGAAGCGGCGGCCGAGCCCGAAGCGATTGGCGGCAAGATACTGGACTGCCATGACAAACCTTTCCGTGCCTTGAAACGCACGATGGCCGCCGTTTGTCGCAAAGCTATCCCAGCGATCAGAGCGTCTTGTCGTAGATCTGATATACGCGGTTGACCTTGGCCTCGATCGCCTCGGCGACCGCATTCATCCCCTGATTATCGTCGAGCACCCAGCCGATGTCACCGCGCTCCGTCCCATAGTCGACCACCGCGTCGCGGCGGATATATTCGATCATCATGAAGGCCAGCGTGCTCGCCATGCGGCTGTTCTGCAATTTCTTGGCGACGCCCATCAACGGCACGCGCAGGATGCGGCTCTTGGGCTTGCGCAGCCACCAGAGCAGCCGCGCCCAGTTGAAGGGCAGCAGCGATCCGTCCATGTCGATCAAGAGCTGGTTGATGTTCGGCAACACGATCATGAAGGCGACCGGTTCGCCGTCGACTTCGGCGACGCGGATCAGATCCTCGAACACGATATCCTTCAGCTTCTTGCCGACATAGGCGATCTCGCTGTCGGTCAGGGGCACGAAACCCCAATTGTCCGACCATGCGTCGTTGAGCAGGCCCATGATCAGCTTCGCTTCGGCATCGAAACGGCGCTTGTCGACCTTGCGAATGCGGATGCGCGCATTCTTGTCGCCCGCCGCGACGATGCGGTTGACGATCGGCGGGAAACCGTCGCGAATCGCAACGTCATAATTCAGAAGCTGCTTCACTGGCCGATAGCCGGCGCCCTCGATCCACCCGCGATAGAGCGGGCTGTTATGTCCCATCATTACCGTCGGCGGGTTATCGAACCCCTCGATCAGCAAGCCCGGCTCGTCCCAGATCGAAATCGACAGCGGGCCGAGCGCGCGCGTCATGCCCTGTGTCCGCAGCCAATCCTCGGCCGCGGCGATCAGCGCCTGCGCGCTTTCTTTGTCCTCGGCCTCGATCAGCCCCCAATTACCGGTGCCGGGCCCCATTCCCTGTTCGGTGGGCTGCGCGAGCGCCAGTTCGTCGATATGCGCTGAAATGCGGCCGATCGTGCGGCCGTCGCGCCGCGCGAGGAAAAATTGCGCTTTGCCATGCTCGAACCACGGATTCTTGCCGGGGGTGAGCAGGCCATAGACCTCGCCCTTCAGCGGGGGCACCCACGCCGGATCGCCGCGGTTGAGGCGATAGGCGAGCTCGACGAACTCGCGCAAATCATTCTTGTCCTTGACCGTATGGATCGTGATCGGGCCGTGCGAATGTCCGCTCATGGGTGGTTTCCTGAAAGGGGCGTCCTATATTTGTGGCGAGGCATTAGGGCATAGATGGGGCGCTGGCGACCCGCTTTCGGCCATTTTGCTGCCATGAAAATATGATGAAGAGCCGCCTATGTTAGCGATGAACACCCTTGTCGACCGCCTGTCGGTGCCCGCCGCGGCGGCGGCCCCGAAGTCCGCGATCGCCGACGATATGGCGATGATCCGCGCGGCGTCGGAGCTGACGCGCGATCTCGTGCAGCCGAGCGCGCGCATCTATTGGACCGACTTCCTCGCCTCGACCTTCATCGGCTATGCGGGCATCGCGGCAGCGATCCTCGCGCCTTCGACGGCGTGGATGCTGGTCGCGGCGGTGATCGCCGTGGTGGCGCTCTATCGCGCCGGCAGCTTCATCCATGAGCTCACGCATATTCGCAAAAATGCGCTGCCGGGCTTCCGCCTCGCGTGGAATATCCTCGTCGGCGTGCCGCTGCTCATTCCCTCCTTCATGTATGAGGGGATCCACAGCCTGCATCACAACCGCACCAAATATGGCACGGTCGAAGATCCCGAATATCTGCCGCTCGCGCTGATGAAGCCGTGGACGGTGCCGCTGTTCGTCGTCGCCGCGGCCTTCGCGCCGCTCGCGCTCGTCTTCCGCTACGGCGTGCTCACCCCGCTCTCATTCCTGATCCCGCCGCTGCGCCGTGTCGTGGTCGAACGCTATTCGGGGATGATCATCAACCCGCTGTTCCGCCGCAAGCCGCCCGAGGGCGAATTCCGCCGCCAGTGGGCGTGGCAGGAAGGCGGCGCCTGGGCGTGGTCGAGCCTGCTGATCGCCGCGGGCGTCTTCGGCTGGGTGCCGCTGCGCGCGCTCGTCATTTTCGGCGCCATCGCGTCGGCGACCTTGGTGCTCAACCAGATCCGCACGCTCGTCGCGCATCTCTGGGAAAATGATGGCGAGGTGCTGACGGTGACCGGCCAGTTCCTCGACAGCGTCAACGTGCCCCCGCCGGGCCTGCTCCCCGAATTGTGGGCGCCGGTCGGGCTGCGCTATCACGCGCTGCACCATTTGCTGCCCGGCGTCCCCTATCATTCGCTCGCCGAGGCGCACCGCCGCCTGAAGGATGCGCTGCCGTCGGACTCGCAATATCATGGCGCGAATTACGACAGCCTGCCCAAACTGGTGATGAATCTGGTTGCGGGGTCGGCGCGGGGTTCGGCGGCCTGATATTGGCTTCGACCGCAAGCGGGACCCCGGATCAAGTCCGGGGTGACGAGAATTGATGGGTCCGCTTCCGACCGAAAGCCGCCCTATTCCTCGGTCCGGATCAAGATCATCTCGCCGATCAGCGCGAACAATATGAACGGCCCCCACGCCGCGAGGAAGGGCGAATAGGCGCCGAGATCGCCCATCGCGAGCGCGAAATTGTCGGCGACGAAATAGGCGAAGCCCAGCCCCATGCCGATGATCGCGCGGATGAACAGCTTGCCCGAGCGTGCGAGGCCGAACGCCGCGACCGCGCCCAGGAGCGGCATCAATATCGCCGACAGCGGCCCTGAAATCTTGTGCCACAACACGCCCTTCAGCGCGCCGACGGGGCGGCCCGCGGCTTCGAGGTCGTCGATCGCCGATTTGAGCTTGAGGAAGGGCAGTTCGTCGCCATCGACCTGCGCCAGCGTGAACTGGTCGGGGCGCACATTTTTCGCCGCGACGATCGTGCCCAAGGGTTCGACGGTGCCCGAGCGACGGATGAAGCGCCGCGCGTTCGTCAGTTCCCAGCCGCCGCCCGCGACCGCGCGCGCGCTGTCGGCCGACAGCATCGACGACAGCACGCCGCCGGTGCGTTCATAGATGGTGATATAGCCGAGGGTGATCGCCGGGCCGCTGGTATCGACCGTTGTCGCGTTGATCAGGTCGTCGCCGTCGCGAACCCAGATATTGGTGCGGATGCCGCTGTCCTTGGGGACCTTTTTATACTCGACCTTCTGCCAGGCGCTGAGCGCGGCGGTCGAGCGCGTGACGATGCGTTCGTTGAACGCGAAGCTGATCCCCGCGACGAGCAGCGCGGCGAGGAACAGCGGCGCGAGCACCTGATGCGCCGACATGCCCGACGCCTTCATCGCGATGACCTCGCTGTTCTGGTTGAGCGTTATCATCGTCAGGATCGTGCCGAGCAGCACCGAAAAAGGCAGGAAGGTCTCGATGATCTGCGGCAGCCGCATCCCGACATAGCGCCACACGTCCGAATCGCTGTTGCCGGCGACGGCGAGGATCTTGCCGCTTTCGCCGAGCAGGTCGAGCGTCTGGAGGATCAGCACCAGCGCGAAAAGGATCGAGAAGGAGCGGACGAGGAACAGGCGGCCGACATAGATCGCCATCGTGCGCGACGGGAAAAAATGAAGCTGGTGCATCAGGTGAGCCGGGCCTTGTCGCGCTGGAACATGCTGAGCAGTCCGCGGATCTTCTGCGCCGCCTTGGCCGCGACGCGCTCGAGTGCGCCGATCGGCTGCCCGCCGGGAACATGCGCGATCGTATAATACATCCAGATCGCGAGCGCCGCGAAGAGCAGATAGGGAACCCACAGCGCGATCAGCGGGTCGATTGTCCCGCGCGCGCCCAGATCCTCGGCATATTGGTTGATCTTGTGCTGGGTGACGAGCAGCACGATCGACAGGAATACGCCGAGTGACGAGGTCGATCTTTTCGGCGGCACCGCGAGCGCGACCGCGATCAGCGGGATCAGGAACATCGACATCACCTCGACGATGCGGAAGTGGAAATTCGCCCGCGATTCAAGCCGCGTCTGTTCGGGCTGGCTGCTGTCCTTGCCCGCGACGAACAGTTCGGGGATCGTCATCTCGCGGTCGGCGCCGCCGCGCAGACGGAACGCCTCGATCTTGGGCAGCGGGATCGGCAGATCGTGATTGTCGAAGGTCAGGACGCGCGGCACCGAGAATTTGGGCGATTCATGGATCAGCACGCCCTGCGACAGCCGCAGGATGATCGTGTTGGGATCGTCGGTCGCAAGGAACTGCCCGCGCGCCGCGGTCGCCGACACGCGCTGCCCGTCGCGCTGGTCGCCGCGCACGAAGATGCCGCGCAAGGCGCGCCCGTCGTTATAGCTTTCCTCGATGCGCAGCGTCATGCGGTCGCCCAATTTGGTGAATTCGCCGACCTTGATCGATGCCCCGAGCGCGCCCGAGCGGAGTTCGAACTGCAACCCTTCATAGGCGTAGCGCGCGACGGGCTGAATGAAGCCGACGATTGCCAGATTGAGCGCCGCGAGCGCGATCGCATAGGCGAAGGGAATGCGCATCAACCGCCCGAAACTCATCCCCACGCCCTTCAGCACGTCGAGCTCGCTCGATGTCGCAAGCCTTCGGAAAGCAAGGAGAATCCCGAGCATCAGGCCGATCGGGATGCCGAGCGAGAGATATTCGGGGATCAGGTTGGCGAGCATGCGCCACACGACGCTGACCGGGCCGCCCTCGGTCGCGACGAAGTCGAACAGGCGCAGCATCTTTTCGAGCACGAGCAGCATCGCCGACAGGACGAGCGTGCCGAGCATCGGGAAGAAGATGAGCCGCGCGATGTAGCGGTCGATGGCAGGAAGCTTATTCAATCTTTCGTCGCCCCATCACCATGATTTGGCCGCAGTTGTTTCCGATATGCCGATTCAAGGGCGACAGGGACCCACGTCGGCGCGCGCTTAGCGTGTGCGGATGTGGCTATAGCCTCTGGAGGTTTTGAGGTCATGTCGAAATTTGTATCCGCGCTGCTTGGCGTTTCCGTGCTGGCTGTCGCCGCGACGGCGCAGGCGGAAGGCCGGGTCATCTCGAACGATCTGTCGCAGTGCAAAAGCGGCCCGTCGACGCTGGTCCGGATCAGTGGCGTCAAGGCGTCGACCGGCAAGATTCGCGTGCAAAGCTATCGCGGCACCGCTGCCGACTGGCTCGAGAAGGGCCGCTGGCTCGCGCGCATCGAAATGCCGGCGCGCGCCGGGTCGATGACCGTCTGCGTGCCGCTGCCCGAAGCCGGCGTCTATGGCATCGCAGTGCGCCACGATGTAAACGGTAATGGCAAGACCGACATCACGCGCGACGGCGGCGGGATGTCGAACAATCCCAGCATCAACATCTTCAACCTCGGCAAGCCGAGCTACAAGAAGACCGCCTTTTCGGTCGGGGATGCGCCCAAGACGATCTCCATCTCGATGAAATATATGTAACGGACATGGCCAGCGTCGCGCTCCTTTCGAATCCACGTTCGACGGGCAACCGTGCCCTGTTGCCGCGGGTTCGCGAATATTGCGCGGCGCACCCCGACATTTTTCATTACGAGGTCGAGGACGTCGACCAGATCGGCGAAGCGATCCGCACGATGGCGATGGTGTCCCCTCGCATCGTAGTCATCAACGGCGGCGACGGCACGGTGCAGGCGGCGCTGACCGAACTTTATTCGGGCGGTCATTTCGGCGGATCTCCGCCGCCGGTCGCGGTGCTTCCGAACGGCAAGACCAATTTGATCGCGCTCGACCTCGGCGCCGAAGGCGATCCGATCAAGGCGCTGCAGCGCGTCGTCGATCTGGTCGGAAGCGGCCGGCTTGAGGATCATGTGATCGAACGCCAGCTGATCTCGCTCGACAGCGGCGACGAATCGCGTCCGGTGCTCGGCATGTTCCTCGGCGGCGCCTATCTCGCCGACGTGATGCTCTATTGCCGCAACCGCATCTATCCGCTCGGTCTACCCAACGGGATCTCGCATTTCCTCGCGGCGATCCTCGGGCTGTTCGCGATCATCTTCGGCGTCGGCGGCGGACGTCTGCCGCCCAAGCCCGAGCCGATGACGGTGTCGTTGATCCGCCAGGGCGAATTCAAGGGCAAATTCTCGCTGCTGATCGTGACGACGCTCGAGAAACTGCTGCTCAGCATCCGCACCAGCGAAGCCTATGGCACGAACGGCAATATGAAGCTGCTCGCGACCGACAGCAGCGTCGGTGCGCTGTTCCGTATGCTCGGCGCGACCTGGCGCGGGACGCTGGGGCAAAAGCAGCTCGAAGGCGTGCATTTCCAGCAGGGTGACGAGATTCGTATCGAGGGCGAGCGTTCGAATGTCATCCTCGACGGCGAAATCTTTCAGGCGAAGAACGGCATGCCGATCATCCTGACCTCGACGCAGCCGGTTCCCTTCCTGCGCCTCGCCGCCTGAGCTCCCTCATGTCCGCGCTGTCCGAACTCGTCCGCGAAGAACTCGCTGGTCCCGTCGACCCGCGCGTCGCCGCGATGGCGGCGGCGATCGCGGCCGACTATCCGGGCAGCGCGCGCGCGGTGCTCTTTTACGGCAGCTGCCTGCGCGAGAGCGAACTCGACGGGCTGATGCTCGATTTCTACCTGATCGTCTCCGATTATGGCGACGCTTATTCCAAAGGCTGGATGGCGGCGGCGAACCGGCTGATCCCCCCCAATGTCTTCCCCTTCCAGCACGGCGGGCTGATCGCCAAATATGCCGTGCTCAGCGAAGCCGACTTCGACCGGCTGAACGGCGCCGAGACGCGCAATGTGTCGGTGTGGGCGCGTTTCGCCCAGCCGTCGCGGCTCGTCTGGGCGGTCGACGATACCGCGGCGCGCCGCGCGGTCGCCGCGGTGGCGCGCGCCGCGCCGACCTTGCTCGCGGCGGCGGGACGGGTCGAGGGCGAAGCCCCGCTCGACTGGTGGCGGCGCGCCTTTTCGCTCACCTATTCGGTCGAGCTGCGCGCCGAACGCACGGGCCGCGCGCAGTCGGTCGTCGATGCCGATGCGGCCCGTTACGAACGGTTCAGCGCTCCCGCGATCGCGGCGATCCCGGCTGGCGCACGCGCGGGCGGCTGGGCGCGACGGCGGCTGGAGGGCAAGCTGCTCAGCGTCGCGCGGCTCGCCAAGGCCAGCCTGACCTATGCCGGCGGAATCGATTATCTGGCGTGGAAGATCAATCGCCACGCGGGAACGAAGATCGAGATCAAGCCCTGGCAGCGCCGCTGGCCGCTCGTCGCCGCGCTGACGCTGGTGCCGCGGTTGATCAGGGGCGGCGCGATCCGCTAGCTCGCCAGCCGCTGGCCGTCGGGCCGCGTTTCGCCGCTCCGCCGGATCGCCCGATCGAGCGCGCTGAGCGTGAAGGGTTTGCGCAGCACGTCATGATCGCCAAAGGCGGCGTCCTCGCTCGCATCGCCGGCATAGCCGGTCACGAACAGCACCGACAGTTCGGGCCAGCGCTGTTTCAACTGCGCGACCATTTCGGGGCCGGTGAGCTTGGGCATCAACACGTCGGACAGGATCAGGTCGAACCCGCCGCGCCCTTCGGCCAGCCGTCCTTCGACCAGCGCCTCGGCCTCGAGCGGGTTGCCGCACCCGACCGCATTATGGCCGAGTTCGCTGACCGCATCGACCGTCGCGGCAAGGACGCGCGCGTCGTCCTCGACCACCAGGATGCTGAGCGCGTCGGCGGGTGCCGCGGGGACTTCGGTATCGTCCGGTGTCGCTTCGTCCGCGTCGCTGATCGGCGGCTTGGCGACGGGCAGCATCATGGCGACGCTCGTGCCTTCGCCCTCGGTCGACGAAATCTGCACCTCGCCGCCCGATTGGCGGCAGAAGGCGAAGACTTGGCTCATGCCGAGGCCGGTTCCCTGGCCGGCGGGTTTGGTGGTGTAAAAAGGATCGAAGACGCGTTCGAGCACCTCGGGCGACATGCCGCAGCCGGTGTCGATCACCTGCACCGCGAGCGCCGCCGCCTTGTTCTCGCCGTCATCGAGCGTGCGGATCGTCAGCGACCCATGGCCGTCCATCGCGTCGCGCGCATTGACCGCGAGGTTGAGCAGCGCGTTTTCGAACTGCTGCCGGTCGACCCAGCAGGCGAGGTCGCCGGCCTGAAGGTCGAGCGTGAGCGCGATCCGGTCGCCGATCGTGCGCTCGATCAGCTGCGCAAAGCTCGCGATGCACTCGTCGACCGGGGTCATTTCGGGGCGCGCGGGCTCCGAGCGGGCGAAGGTCAGCAGGCGCCGCGTCAGGTCGGCGGCGCGATTGGCGCCGTCGAGCGCGTTGGTAAGGTGGCGCTGCGCCTTGTCCGGCGTATCGGGAAGCCAGCGCTGCGCCAGTTCGAGCCCACCGACGACGACCGCCAGCATATTGTTGAAGTCGTGCGCGATGCCGCCGGTCAGCTGGCCGACGGCTTCCATCTTCTGGGCCTGGCGCAGCTGCGCCTCCGCCGCTTCGCGATCGGTCATCTCGCTGCGCAGCGCGGCGTTCGCATGGGCGAGTTCGGCGGTCCGCTCCTCGACCGCCGCCTCGAGCTGCGCCGCACGGTCGCTTTCGACCAGCTGCTCGCGCCGGGCGAGGCGCCGTTCGCCTTCGGCGCGGATCAGCGAGAAGGTCGCGCCGATCGCGATAACCGCCGCGGCGGCGCCGAGCAGCGAAAAGAGCAGGATTGCCTGGTTGAGGCTCGCGCGGTCGGCCGCCGCCAACCGGTTGCGCTCACGCAACAGCGCGCGTTCATTGGCGATGATTTCGTTCAGCAGATTGTCGATCCGGGCCAGCCCGTCGCCCTGACCGGCGGCGTAAAATTTCGAAATGGCGGCGACGGTCTGATTATAATTGGCGCTGAGCGCCGCATCGCCCAGCTGTTCGCCGCGGCTGTCCATCTCGCGCGCCAGCTGTTCGACCAGCGCGACCTGCTTGGGATTGTCGCGCACATTGCGCCCCAGCCGCGTCATGAACTGGCGCGCGCGGCCCCATTGATATTCATAGATGCGCCCGTCTTCTTTTTGCAGCCCGACCGCGAAGCGGCCGAGCGCCGCCTCGGCCCGCGCGATCGCGGCGTCGACCGAGCGGGTCTGCGAGATGACCTCCATGCTCTGCGTCTGCCAGCCGAGCGAACGGTCGTAATTGTCGTTGGCGCGCGCGAGCAGCAGGACCAGCGCCCCGACCACACCGGTCAGGATCGCACCGAGGACGATCGTCGACCAGAAGCGCATACGCTCCCGCCGGCCGTCATTTTCGCTGTCGATATCCCGCTCGAACACGCGCATCTCTTACCGGACAAGCGGTGCGCCGCAAAGCACCGAAGGTCGCGCGGCTTCAATTCGCCGCGAAAAGGAATCCGCTGGTCGGCGTAAGTGCTCGGTTCAGCCGATAATCTGCGTGCGCTTGCCCGCGCGTTCGAAGCGGCCGAGGATTTCGCCGACCTGCTCGCTACTATGCTCGGCGCACAGCGAACAGCGCAGCAGCGTCATGCCCGCGGGGGTCGCCGGCGGACGCGCGAGGTTGACGTAGAGGCCTTCCTCCAGCAGCGCCTCCCACATCATCGCGCCCCTTTCGAGGTCGGGCATGATCACCGCGATGATTGCCGACTGCGGCTCGTCGGTGCCGAGCTGGAAGCCCAGATCCTTGAGCCCCTGGTGGAGCATCTTCGAATTTTCCCACAGATGCGCGCGCTTGTTCGACCCGTGCATCAGCTTGCGGATGCTCGTCGCGGCGGTCGCGACGACGCTCGGCGGCAGCGATGCGGTGAACACGTAAGGGCGGCAGACGAGCCGCAAAATCTCGAACTTCGGATGGTTCGACACGCAGAAACCGCCGACGGTGCCGACGCTTTTGCTGAACGTGCCGATAATGAAGTCGACATCGTCGATCACGCCCTGCGCCTCGGCGACGCCGCGGCCGTGCTCGCCGATGAAACCCATCGAATGCGCCTCGTCGACCAGCACCATCGCGCCGGCTTCCTTCGAGACGCAGATCATCTCTTTCAGCGGCGCAACGTCGCCGAGCATCGAATAGACGCCTTCGAGCACGACGAGCTTGCCGGCGTCGGCGGGCAGGCGCTTCAGGCGCTTCTCGAGCGCTTCGACGTCGTTGTGGCGAAAGGCGACGATTTCGGCGTCGCCCATCTTGCACCCGTCATAGATCGACGCGTGGCTGTCGATGTCGAGAATGACATAGTCGCCCTTGCCGGCGATCGTCGAAATGATGCCGAGGTTCGCCTGATATCCGGTCGAAAACACCATGGCATGATCCATGGCGTAGAACTCTTTCAGCGCGTCCTCGCACTCCTTGTGCCCCTGATAGGTGCCGTTGAGCACGCGGCTGCCGGTGGTGCCGCTGCCGAACTTGTCGAGCGCCTCCTTGCCCGCGGCGATGACGTCCTCGTCGAAGGTCATGCCCATATAATTATAGGTGCCGAGCAGGATCGTCTCGCGCCCGTTACAGATCGCGACGGTCGGCGAGACCACCTTTTCCATCACCAGGCTGAAGGGGTCGGTGACGCCGGTGGCAAGCAGCGCCTCGCGCTGCTGGATCAGCGGGTCGAATTTGGAGAAGAGGTCGGTCATCGCGGTGGTTCAGCCCTGCAGCTTCTCGACCGCGGCGACGAGTTGGCCGACGGTCTCGATCTCGGCTTGCATGTTCATGCTGATGATGATGTCGAACGTGTCCTCGACCTCGGCGACGAAATCCATCACCGTCAGGCTGTCCCATTCGAGATCGCCGGCAAAGGTCGTCGCGTCGCTCAGTTCGACGCCCTTCTTGTTGAAGGGGGCGATCAGGCCGTAAATCTGGTCCTTGATGGCGGTGCTCATATCCTGTGTCCTATAGCGGAATAAAGTTGCGCGCGGGCATGCCGCGAAGGCTTCCGATTGGCAAGCGATTGCGGCGGGAACAGGGCAGCATCTTGCCGCTCGCGGGACTTCATGCCATCCCTGTTGCGGGTCGCCAGCAGGGGCAGCTTGGCATGGATAGCGCAGAATCAGAGGTATCGCGGGACCCGCCGGCGGTCTCCTATCCGCCGAATGCGGTGCATCTCGTGCGCACCAATCAGCAGCTGACGATGCAATTGTCGCAGATGGCGGATCAAAAAGCGTCGATCCTGATGGGCGCGACCTTCGTCGTCTTCACCCTCGCGATCGGACAGGCGCGGTCGGGCGGCGGCGCGCTCGCGATGCCGCTCGCCATACTCGCGACCTTTTCCTTTCTCTCGGCGCTGCTCGCGGTGTCGGCGGTGCTCCCGCGCGTCGGCAAGGGCCCGCCGGTCGTTTACAAGGACGGCAAGGATCACAGCAACATCCTCTTCTTCGGCCGCTTCGCCCAGATGGACGAGGATGAATTCATCGCCGAGGTGAAGAAGCGGCTGCGCAGCGAGGAGGATCTGTACGAGACGATGCTGCGCGACACCTATCAGAACGGCGTCGTGCTCGCGCGGCGCAAATATCGCTATCTCGCTTATGCCTACCGGCTGTTCGTGGTCGGGCTGACGCTGACCTTCGTCGCGTTCGGGGTCGAGATGGCGGGGCTTTGGGGTGGATAAGGTGAAGGGCGACGCGCCTGCTGTTGCCATTCTGCCACCCCGGCCGACAAATCATCCGCCGCCGTCTCGCCGCACTTGAACGGTAACATTCGCGCGCCTATCCGGGCCGGCTATGCTGCAGCGGGCTACCCCTCTGACCGCGGAAACACCGCAGGGTCTTCGCGCCGAATTTCGCGCGACGCTGGCGCTCGCCGTGCCGCTGGCGGCGGCGAATCTGTTGCAGATGCTCGTCCACGCGATCGACGTCATTTTCGTGGCGCGGCTCGGCGACGCGGCGCTCGCCGCCTCGTCGCTCGGCGTCGCGATCTTCGGGCTCCTCTTGTGGACCGGATCGGGTCTCGTCGGCGCCTCCGCGCCGCTGATCGCCGCCGAACTCGGGCGCCGCAAGCACGCGGTGCGCGAGGTGCGGCGTACCGTGCGCATGGCGCTTTGGCTCAGCGCGCTGGTTTCGATCCTGTTCATGGGCATCTGCGCCGCCGGCGGGCCGATCATGGTCGCGACCGGGCAGCCGCCCGAAACATCGGCGCGCGCCGCCGGATTCCTGCTCGTCCTGATGTGGGGCATGTTCCCGATGATCGCGGCGGCGGTGCTGCGCATCTTCGTCTCGGCGCTCGGACGGCCGACCATTGCAACCGCGATCACTTTCGGCGCGCTATTCGTCAACGCGCTCGGCAATTGGGTGCTCGTGTTCGGCCATCTCGGCATGCCCGCGCTCGGCCTCCACGGTTCGGCGATTTCGAGCGTGACGACCAGCTTCCTCATGCTGTTCGCCTATGTCGTCGTCATCCAGACCGACCGGCGGCTGCGGCGCTATCATCTCTTCGGAAACTGGTGGCGGTCCGAATGGACGCGCTTTTTCGAGATGGTGCGCATCGGCACCCCGATCAGCCTGACCATTCTCGCCGAGGCGGGGCTGTTCACCGGCGCCGCCTTCCTGATGGGCCGGATCGGCGAGAGCGAACTCGCCGGGCACACGATCGCGCTCCAGGTCGCCGCGCTCGCGTTCCAGATTCCCTTCGGCGTCGCGCAGGCGGCGACGATCCGCGTCGGCCTGTTCTATGGCGCGCGCGACCACAACGGTATCGCGCACGCGGGGCAGGCGTCGCTGATACTCGGGATCGGTTTCATGGGGCTGACCGCGCTGATCATGTGGCTTTTCCCCTCGCTCGTGCTGTCGATCTATGTCGATGTCGATGCCGCGCGTAACGCCGCGCTTGTCGGTTTCGCGATGCAGTTCCTCGTCGTCGCCGCCGCCTTCCAGCTCTTCGACGGCGCGCAGGCGGTGGCCGCGGGCGTGCTGCGGGGCCTGCAGGATACGCGCACGCCGATGATCATCGCGATCTGCGGCTACTGGATCGCGGGTTATGGCACCGCCATCTACCTCGGCTTCTGGACCCCGCTCGCGGGCGTCGGCGTGTGGATCGGCCTCGCGGTCGGGCTCGTCGTGGTCTCGGCGGTGCTGCTCCTGCGCTGGCGGATGCGCGGTCGTCTCGGTCTCCTCCCGGCCTGACGCAAAAATCTTGCGGCGGCGCTTGACGCCCCCTTGACTCCCACCCATATGCCCGCCTGTTAGCACTCGCGTCCTGTGAGTGCTAAGCGACATCATTTGCACCTCTGGAGGGTTATCCATGCAATTTCGTCCGCTGCACGACCGCGTGCTCGTCCGCCGTATCGAAGCCGAAGAAAAGACGGCCGGCGGCATCATCATCCCCGACACCGCCAAGGAAAAGCCGCAGGAAGGCGAAGTCGTCTCGGTCGGTTCGGGCACCCGCGCCGACGACGGCAAGGTCACCCCGCTCGACGTCAAGGCCGGCGACCGCATCCTGTTCGGCAAATGGTCGGGCACCGAAGTCAAGGTCGACGGCGAAGAGCTGCTGATCATGAAGGAATCGGACATCCTCGGCGTCATCGCCTGAGCGTCTCCATCAAATCACGAGTGAAGTTGCGTAGTTTTCTGCGCCTTTGAAAGGAATGAGCCAATGGCTGCCAAGGACGTTAAATTTTCGCGCGACGCGCGCGAGCGCATCCTGAAGGGTGTCGACATCCTCGCCGACGCCGTCAAGGTCACGCTGGGCCCCAAGGGCCGCAACGTCGTGATCGACAAGAGCTTCGGCGCGCCCCGCATCACCAAGGACGGCGTCAGCGTCGCCAAGGAAATCGAACTCAAGGACAAGTTCGAGAATATGGGTGCGCAGATGCTGCGCGAAGTCGCCTCGAAGGCGAACGACAAGGCCGGTGACGGCACCACCACCGCGACCGTGCTTGCCCAGGCGATCGTTCGCGAAGGCATGAAGTCGGTTGCCGCCGGCATGAACCCGATGGACCTGAAGCGCGGCATCGACCTCGCGGTCGGCAAGGTCGTCGCTGACCTTGCCGCGCGTTCGACCCCGGTCGCCGGCACCTCGGAAATCGCCCAGGTCGGTATCATCTCGGCCAACGGCGACACCGAAGTCGGCGAAAAGATCGCCGAAGCGATGGAAAAGGTCGGCAAGGAAGGCGTGATCACCGTCGAGGAAGCCAAGGGCCTCGAATTCGAACTCGACGTCGTCGAAGGCATGCAGTTCGACCGCGGCTACCTGTCGCCCTACTTCATCACCAACCCCGAAAAGATGATCGTCGAACTCGCCGATCCGTACATCCTGATCTTCGAAAAGAAGCTGTCGAACCTCCAGTCGATGCTTCCGATCCTCGAAGCGGTTGTGCAGTCGGGCCGTCCGCTGCTGATCATCGCCGAGGACATCGAAGGCGAAGCGCTCGCCACCCTCGTCGTGAACCGTCTGCGCGGCGGCCTGAAGGTCGCGGCCGTCAAGGCGCCGGGCTTCGGCGATCGTCGCAAGGCGATGCTGCAGGACATCGCGATCCTGACCGCCGGTGAAATGATCAGCGAAGACCTGGGCATCAAGCTCGAATCGGTCACGCTGAACATGCTCGGCCAGGCGAAGCGCGTCACGATCGACAAGGACAACACCACCATCGTCGATGGTGCTGGCGACCATGATGCGATCAAGGGCCGCGTCGAACAGATCCGCGCGCAGATCGAAACCACGACCAGCGACTATGACCGTGAAAAGCTGCAGGAACGTCTGGCGAAGCTCGCCGGCGGTGTTGCCGTGATCAAGGTCGGCGGCGCGACCGAAGTCGAGGTGAAGGAGCGCAAGGACCGCGTCGACGACGCGCTGCACGCGACCCGCGCCGCGGTCGAGGAAGGCATCGTCCCCGGCGGCGGTACGGCTCTGCTGTACGCCACCAATGCTCTCGAAGGCCTGAAGGGCGCCAACGACGACCAGACCCGCGGCATCGACATCGTCCGCAAGGCGATCGAAGCGCCGCTGCGCCAGATCGCGGCCAACGCCGGCCACGACGGTGCGGTTGTCGCCGGCAACCTGCTGCGCGAAAACAATCAGGAGCAGGGCTTCAACGCCGCGACCGACGTCTATGAAAACCTGAAGGCCGCTGGCGTCATCGACCCGACCAAGGTCGTGCGCACCGCGCTTCAGGACGCTGCGTCGGTGTCGGGCCTGCTGATCACCACCGAAGCGGCGGTCAGCGAACTGCCCGAAGACAAGCCGGCGATGCCCATGGGCGGCGGCGGCATGGGCGGCATGGGCGGCATGGACTTCTAAGTCCGTACCGTTCGGCGCTCAGCCAACGAGAAACGGGGCCGGGGGAGCAATCCTCCGGCCCTTTTTCTATTTGTCACCATGACGAAATAGGAGAGGCGGGACATTGCCAGTTCAGCCCGGGCGACATAGCTAAGCATCGATGATGCTTGTTCTCGCTCTCGCCATGCTCGCTGAACCGCCGGTCGCAGCGCCGCCCGCACCGCCGCGGGTCGAACGCTGCGGCTATCGCATCGTACAAAGCTATCCGCACGACCCGTCCTCTTTCACCCAGGGCCTCTTCTGGCACGACGGGCATCTCTACGAATCCACCGGCCAATATGGCCGGTCGCGGGTCGCTCGCCTCGACCTCGACACCGGCAAGGCGATCGCCGAAACGAAACTTCCATCGAACCAGTTCGGCGAGGGGATCACGCGCTGGGGCGACCAGATCATCGGCGTCACATGGCAGGGCGGCGTGGGCAATCGCTGGTCGGTCAAGGATCTGAAGCCCATCGGCACCTTCCAATATGAAGGCGAGGGTTGGGGCGTGACGATGGTAGGCGACAGTCTGGTGCTGAGCGACGGCACACCCGACCTGCGCTTTTTCGACCCGGCGACGATGAAGGAGAAAAAGCGCGTGACGGTGCGCTTCGCGGGCCGGTCGATCCCGATGCTCAACGAGCTCGAGACGATCGACGGACAGGTCTGGGCGAATGTCTGGATGACCGACTTCATCGTCCGCATCGACCCCGCGACCGGTCATGTCGTATCGCTGCTCGACCTCACGACGCTCAAGGCCGATGCCGGCGCGAGCGGCACCGACAGCGTGCTCAACGGAATTGCGTGGGACGATAAGGGGAAGCGCCTGTTCGTGACCGGCAAGAACTGGCTCAAGCTCTACGAGATCGCGCTCGCCGACTGCCGCTAGCTTCTGAGCGCCGCCTCCATCCGCGCCGCCGCCGCGTCATAGGCGCGCTTTCTCAGCCCGGCCGTCACCGCCGCGGGCGCGCGATCGGGATGACCGCCGGGAAAGGGCGGGGCGGGGTCATATTCGATCGCGAGCTGGATCGCCTGCGCGACGCCATCGCCCTTCAGTCGCGCGATCAGCGTCAGCGCGAAATCGAGCCCCGAGGTCACGCCGCCGCTCGTCACGACTTGACCGTCCTCGACGACCCGGGCGTTTTCATGGCGCGCCCCGACGAGCGGCAGCAGATGTGTATAACCCCAGTGCGTCGTTGCGCGCTTGCCCTGCAGCAATCCGGCGCGGCCGAGCAGGAAGGCGCCTGTGCACACGCTCGTCACCCGCTCGGCGCCTGCCGCCTGCCGCGCGATGAAGTCGATCGTCGCCGCATCGTTCACCGCGTCGGTCACGCCGTGCCCGCCGGGGATGCAGAGGATGTCGGCTTGCGGCGCGCTCGCAAAATCATGCGTGGGCAAAATTGCGAAACCGCTGTCGGTCGCGATCGGATCGAGGCGCGCCGCCGCGCCCGCCAGCACCGCGCCGGGCATCCGGGACAGCGCCTGCGCGGGCGCGGTGAAGTCGAGCTGGGTGATGCCCGGAAAGAGCAGAAATACGATGGTGGTCGTGTCGGTCATGCGGATGGTCCTTCGCTGGCGTGGATCACCCAGGCGCGCGGCTCGCATCGGTCCCGTTCCCCGATGGAACTCCATCTTCAGCGCCAGTCGCGGGACGGCATCAGCCTAACCTTCGCAGCGCGGCGAGGAAAGACTATTCGGCCGTTTCGCTTGCCGATGCTTCGTCCGCTGGCGGCGTGCTGTCGCGGCTTTCGAGCATCTCGGCTGCGTCGTCGAGCGCCTTGGCTTCGCTGACGGTCACGCCGCCGGGGCCCGGCTCATTGTCGGTGCGGCTGCATCCCGTCACGAGCAGGCCGAGCAGGGCAACAGCGGGCACGAGGTTTCGCATCATATGCCTTCCATGAAAAAGGGCCCCACCCGTCCGGATGGAGCCCCTCTTTAACAGCCCAAGGGCGTGCCGACGATTATTGCTTGTCGTTGGCTTCGGCCTTCTTGGTTTCTTCGGCGATCTTGTCGCCGGCCTTGTCGGCGGCTTCGCCCGCGGCGTTCACCGTGCCTTCGACGGCGTTGCCGGCGTTGTCGGCGGCGCCTTCGACGGCGGCACCGGCATCGGCAGCGGCATCGGCGGTCGCATCGGCAGCGTCGGCGGCGCCTTCGGCCATTGCGTCGCCGGCGGCGGCGGCATCGTCAGCCATGGAATCGGCGGTTTCACCGGCGGCATCCTGCGTCTTTTCCGAGCAGGCGGCGAGGCTGAAGGCCGCGGCGGCCATCGAGGCGATGATGATCTTGCGCATGGGTAATCCTTTCGAATGCAATGACCGGGTGGCCGGCCATGGGAAGAGAGTTAACCGGGGATCAGGGGCTTGGCAACCGCGCTGCGAAGCCTGTCCCGAAAAGGAAAGGGGCCGCCGGCAAGCCGTCGACCCCTTCCTGTTTCTTCGGCCCCGAAGAGGCCGGAAAGAAGCTTACTTCTTGGCTTCTTCCATCGCGCCCTTGGCGGCGTCGGCGGCTTCCTGAGCAGCGCCGGCAGCTTCGGCCGCCTTGTCGGTGGCGGTGGCGGCGTCGCCGGCAGCGGCGGCATCGCCAGCAGCATCGGCAGCGGCGCCGGCTTCGCCAGCGGCAGCGGCGGTCGCGTCGGCGGCGCCTTCGGCAGCTTCCATCGCGCCGTCAGCAGCGCCTTCGACGGTCGCGGCTGCGTCTTCGGTCGTGGCGGCCGTGTCGTCGGCAGCCTTTTCGGCGCAAGCAGCGAGGCCCATCGAAGCGGCGAGGACGAGCGACAGAGTGATCGATTTCTTCATGTGGGAATACCCCTCTCAATTTGGACTGATCGACCGGCACAGGAACTGATCGATCCCGAACATTGCCAATCGCGCGCAGAATTACCCACTCGCCAAATGGCGTGCAACCGTCCTTTTGACGATTGGCCCCGCTGTTGCGTCACAATGCCGCGACGACCGCGGCGCGCACGGCGGAAAATCGTGGCACGGCGCTCGGTTGACCAGATATAAAGAAAGCTTTATATGTCTTTTCGTGAGCGAGCTTATCGACATTTTCCGCGCTCTCGCGGATCCGACGCGACTGCGAGTCGTCGCGCTGCTGCGCGAGATGGAGCTTGCGATCGGCGAACTCGCGATCGTGCTCGACCAGAGTCAGCCGCGCGTATCGCGCCATGTCCGCATCCTCGTCGAGGCCGGAATCGTCGAACGGCGGCGCGAGGGAAGCTGGGTTTTCCTGCGCATCGCCGGCGAAGGGCCGGTCGCCGAGATCATCGGTCAGGCCGAGAAATGGCCCTTTTCCGCGCGCGAAACGCGCGTCATTGCGCATGATGCGCGGCGGCTGGCGGCGGTGCGCGACGAGCGCGTCGCGGCGGCCGAACGCTATTTCGCCGAACATGCCGCCGAATGGGACGCGATCCGATCGCGTCATATCGCCGAGAGCGAAGTCGAAGCCGCAATGCTGGCGATGATGCACAACCGCCGGCTCGGCCATCTGCTCGACATCGGCACCGGCACCGGCCGGATGGCGGAGATTTTCGCGCCGACCGCGCGCCGGATCACCGCGCTCGACCGCAGCCCCGAAATGCTGCGCATCGCGCGCACGAAGCTGGAGCGGCAGCCGGTGCCCGTCGATCTGTTGCAAGGCGACTTCCTCGACCTGCCGGTCGCCGATGCCAGCATCGACAGCATCGTCATCCATCAGGCGCTCCATTTCGCGCACGAGCCCGACCGCGTGATCGCCGAAGCGAGCCGCGTGCTGCGCGGCGGCGGCCATCTGCTCGTCGTCGATTTCGCGCCGCACGAGGATGAGGAACTGCGCGCGCTCGCCGCGCACGCGCGCCTCGGCTTTTCGGATGCCCAGATTCGCGGCTGGTTCGCGTCGGCGGGGCTCTTGCTCGAAACCACCCAGACGCTCGAAGGCGGGGAGCTGGCCGTGAAGTTGTGGCTCGGCCGACGTCGCAGCGACGAAGATCAACCTCCCGTCAGTGAAGGCGGACAAAGTAAAAGGCTTGCGGCATGACGTCGAACTTGAACTCGCTGGCGGAGGCGCGCCGCGCCGCGGCGTCGCCGCTCTTTGCCAATCTCGAAGGCGACATCGGCGTCAGCTTCGAATTCTTCCCGCCGAAGACCGAGAAGATGGAAGCGCAGCTGTGGGACACGTTCCGCACGCTTGAGCCGCTGGCGCCCAGCTTCGTCTCGGTAACCTATGGCGCGGGCGGGTCGACGCGCGAGCGCACTCATGCGACCGTCGCGCGCATCGCCGCCGAAAGCCGCGTGCCGCCCGCCGCGCACCTGACCTGCGTCGAAGCCTCGCGCGCCGAGATCGACGAGGTTGCGCGCGCTTATTGGGAAGCGGGCGTGCGGCATATCGTCGCGCTGCGCGGCGACGTCCCCGGCGGGGAGCCCTATCGGCCGCACGCGCAAGGTTACGCCAATGCAATCGAACTGGTCGCCGGGCTGAAGGCGATCGCGCCGTTCGACATTTCGGTCGCCGCCTATCCCGAAACGCATCCCGACGCCGATTGTCCGCAGGCCGACCTCGACAATCTGAAACGGAAGCTCGATGCCGGCGCGACGCGCGCGATCACGCAATTCTTCTTTTCGCCCGACAGCTTCCTGCGCTTTCGCGATGCGGCAGCCGCAGCGGGGATCGATGCGCCGATCATTCCCGGCATTCTGCCTGTGTCGAACGTGTCGCAGACGCGCCGCATGGCCGACATGTGCGGCACCGCGATCCCGGCGTGGATGGTATCGCTGTTCGAGGGGCTCGACGATCATCCCGCCGCGCGCCAACTCGTCGCGGCGACGATCGCCGCCGAAATGTGCCGCCGCCTCTATGCGGGCGGCGTGCGCGATTTCCACTTCTACACCCTCAACCGCGCCGAGCTCAGCTATGCGATCTGCCATCTGCTGGGGCTGCGGCCGGTTTCGACCGCAAAGGATCAGGCAGCATGAGCGCCAGTTTGAAAATGGGGGCACGAGAAGCTCTCGCCGCGGCGGCGAAGGAACGCATCCTGCTGACCGATGGCGGCTGGGGCACGCAGATCCAGCTCAGGAAGCTGGTCGAGTCCGATTACGCCGGATCGCTCGGGCTGTCGCACGACCAGAAGGGCAATAATGATATCCTCGCGCTGACGCGGACCGACGTCGTCACTGCGATCGGCGAGGCCTATCTGGCGGCGGGGTCGGACATCGTGTCGACCAATACGTTCAGTGCCAACCGGATCAGCCAGGCCGATTATGGCGCCGAGCATCTCGTCGCCGACATCAACCACGAAAGCGCGCGGCTCGGCCGCGAAGCCGCCAACAAATATGAGGCGCTCGACGGCCGCCGCCGCTTCATCGCGGGCGCGGTCGGGCCGACGAACAAGACGCTCTCGCTCTCGCCCGACGTCAACAACCCGGGCTATCGCGAGATCGATTTCGACGAATTGAAGGACGTCTATCTCGAACAGGTCGTCGCGCTTGCCGAAGGCGGCGCCGATTTCATCCTGATCGAGACGATCTTCGACACATTGAATGCGAAGGCGGGGATCGCCGCGACGCTGGAGGCCGAGGCGAAGGTCGGTCGCGAATTGCCGCTGATGATCTCGATGACGCTCACCGACCTGTCGGGACGCAATCTGTCGGGGCACACGGTCGAGGCTTTCTGGTATGCCGTGCGCCATGCGAAGCCGCTGACGATCGGGCTCAACTGCTCGTTCGGCGCGTCGCAGCTCCGCCCGCATGTGAAGGTTTTGTCCGAAATCGCCGATGCGCTGGTGATGGTCTATCCGAACGCGGGGCTTCCCAACGAACTCGGCGAATATGACGAGATGCCCGAGACGACGGCCGAGCTGGTGCGCGAATGGGCCGAGCATGGGCAGGTCAACATTCTGGGCGGCTGTTGCGGGTCGACCCCCGCGCATATCGCCGCGATGGCAAAGGCGGTCGCAGGCCTCGCGCCGCGGCATATTCCCGATGTTCCGGTGCGCACGCGGCTGGCGGGGCTGGAGCCTTTTACGATGGCGGCTTAGTCCCCCTCCCGCTTGCGGGAGGGGTTAGGGGAGGGCCTGTCCCTTTCCGACGCGTCGCCCGAGAATTTTAGACAGACCCTCCCCCGACCCCTCCCGCAAGCGGGAGGGGAGAAGAAGATCCCGATGACCGAGAATAGTTCCGCCTCCTCCAGCTTCGTCAATATCGGCGAGCGCACCAACGTCACGGGTTCCGCGGCGTTCAAGAAGCTGATCCTCGCCGACGACTATACCGCGGCGGTCGAGGTCGCGCGCCAGCAGGTCGAAAATGGCGCGCAGGTCATCGACGTCAACATGGACGAGGGCCTGCTCGACGCCGAATATGCGATGACGACCTTCCTGAAGCTCATCGCCGCCGAACCCGATATCGCGCGCATTCCGGTGATGATCGACAGCTCGAAATGGGACGTGATCGAGGCGGGGCTGAAGTGCGTTCCCGGCAAGCCGATCGTCAATTCGATCAGCATGAAGGAAGGCGAGGAACAGTTCCTCGGTCATGCGAGGAAATGCATGGCCTATGGCGCCGCGGTCGTCGTGATGGCGTTCGACGAGGTCGGGCAGGCCGACACCAGGGAGCGCAAGATCGAGATTTGCGAGCGCGCCTACAAGCTGCTCATGACCATCGGCTTCCCGCCTGAAGACATCATCTTCGACCCCAATATTTTCGCGGTCGCGACGGGGCTCGAAGAGCATGACAATTATGCGGTCGACTTCATCGAGGCGGTGAAGGAAATCCGCGTCCGCTGCCCGCACGCGCATTTTTCGGGCGGCCTTTCGAACCTCTCCTTCGGCTTCCGCGGCAACGAGACGGTGCGCCGCGCGATGCACAGCGTATTCCTCTATTATGCGATCCCGGCGGGGCTCGACATGGCGATCGTCAATGCGGGCCAGCTCGACGTCTACGACACGATCGATCCCGAACTGCGTAATGCCTGCGAGGACGTCATCCTCAACCGCAAGGTGGAAGGCGAAGAGCTGAGCCCAACCGAGCGCCTGATCGCGCTCGCCGAACGTTACAAGGGCACGAGCGCGGCACAGGAAAAGGCGGCCGAGGAATGGCGCGGCTGGGCGGTCGAAAAGCGGCTCGAACATGCGCTGGTCAAGGGCATCGACGCCTATATCGTCGGCGATACCGAGGAAATGCGCCTCGCGATGCCGCGCCCGATCGAGGTGATCGAAGGGCCGCTGATGGACGGGATGAACGTCGTCGGCGACCTGTTCGGGTCGGGTAAGATGTTCCTGCCGCAGGTCGTGAAATCGGCGCGCGTGATGAAGAAGGCGGTCGCGCACCTTCTGCCTTTCATCGAAGCGTCGAAGGAACCGGGCGCGAAGGGCAAGGGCAAGGTCGTGATGGCGACCGTGAAGGGCGACGTCCACGACATCGGCAAGAATATCGTCGGGGTCGTGCTTCAGTGCAACGGCTTCGAGATCGTCGACCTCGGCGTGATGGTGCCTTGGTCGAAGATCCTCGAGGCGGCGAACGAGAATGACGCCGACATGATCGGCCTCTCGGGCCTGATCACCCCCTCGCTCGACGAGATGGTGACGGTGGCCGAGGAAATGCAGCGCGCCGGCATGACGATGCCGCTGCTGATCGGCGGCGCGACGACCTCGAAGGTTCACACCGCGCTGCGCATCGACCCGGCGTACAAGGGGCCGGTGCTCCACGTCCTCGACGCGAGCCGCGCGGTCGGAGTTGCGACGGCGCTGGTCAGCGACACCGGGCGCGACGCCTATGTGCAGGGTTACAAGGACGATTATGAGCATGTCCGCGACGTGCGCGCGGGCAAGGGGCAGAGCGTGCTGCACACCCTCGAAGAAGCGCGCGCCAATTATTACGACGCCTATCTCAGCGACAAGCCGGCGCCGCCGTTGCAGCCCGGGCTGCACCGCTTCGACGACTGGTCGCTCGAAGATTTGCGTGAATGCATCGACTGGACGCCCTTCTTCCGCGCGTGGGAGCTGCACGGCACCTACCCGTCGATTCTCGACGACGAGGTCGTTGGCGAGACGGCGCGCGCGCTCAAGGCCGATGCCGATGCGATGCTCGACAAGCTGATTGCCGAGAAATGGCTGACCGCGCGCGGAGTCTGCGCCTTCTGGCCGTGCGCGCGCGACGGCGACAGCGTCACGATCCATCTCGCCGAAGAGGAACGCCATGTGACGCTTCCTTTCCTGCGCCAGCAGATCAAGAAGAGCCGCGACCGCGCCAACATGTGCCTCGCCGACTTCATCGATCCGGCGGGCGACTGGATGGGCGGCTTCGCGGTCGGCCTCCACGGCATCGAGCCGCATTCGGAGCGTTTCCGCGCGGACAAGGACGATTATTCGGACATTTTGCTGAAGGCGCTCGCCGATCGTTTCGCCGAGGCCTTTGCCGAGCGGCTGCACCAGCATGTCCGCACCGAATTATGGGGCTATGCGCCGGGCGAACAGCTGACCAACGAGGCGCTGATCAAGGAAGAATATCGCGGCATCCGCCCTGCCCCCGGCTATCCCGCTTGCCCCGATCATAGTCTGAAGCCGATCCTGTTCGAGCTGCTTCAGGCGGGCGAGAATGCGGGGTTGGTGCTCACCGAAAGCTTCGCGATGCTACCCACCGCGGCGGTCAGCGGCTTTTATTTCGGTCACCCTGAAAGCCAGTATTTCGGCGTCGCGCGGATCGGGAGCGATCAGCTCGAGGATTATGCGGCGCGCCGCGGGGTCGATATCGAAACCGCGACGCGGTGGCTGCGGCCCAACCTCGATTAACGCGCTTGCCGGCGGCTGTCCGATAAGGGGACAGCCGCCGGATTAACCAGCTTCGCCGACGACGGGCGCGCCAAAAGCCGCTATGGGCGGCGCATGTTCACGTCGATCCTTCGCCGGCCCATGCTGCCGCTGCTCGCCCTTCCGCTGCTTCTGGCGCCGGTGCCGCTTCCCGCTCAAACGGGCGGTGCGCCCTACAGTGTCGATGGTCGAGGCTTTTCGCGCTTGCAGGACGCGGTCGATGCGATCGGCGAGGGCGAGGGGACGATCCGTATCGCCCCCGGCTATCACCGCGACTGCGCGGTGCAGACCGCCGGGCGCATCGCCTTCGTCGCCGCCGAGCCGGGCCGGGCGATCTTCGACGGCGTGACTTGCGAGGGCAAGGCGGCGCTCGTGCTGCGCGGCGATGGCGCGCGCATCGACGGCATCGTCTTTCAGAATATGCGCGTCCCCGACGGCAATGGCGCAGGCATCCGGCTCGAAACGAGCGATCTCGACATCGTGAACGCGATGTTCCGCGACAGCGAACAGGGCATCCTCACCGCCGACGATCCCGAAGCAACGCTGACGATCGACCGCTCGACCTTTTCGCGCCTCGGCCGCTGCGACCGCGGATTGAGCTGCGCGCACAGCGTCTACACCGGCATCTACGGCCGCGTCGCCGTCACCCGCTCGCGCTTCGAAAAGGGCAGCGGCGGCCATTATCTGAAGACGCGCGCGGCTGAGGTCGACGTCAACGACAACAGCTTCGACGACACGCAGGGGAAGGCGACCAATTATATGATCGACCTGTCCTCGGGATCGGTCGGGCGGATTTCGAACAACCTGTTCGTGCAGGGGCGCGACAAGGAAAATTATTCGGCGTTTATCGCCGTCGCGGCCGAAGAGCGCAAGAATCCGTCGCGCGGGCTCGTCATCGAGGGCAATCGCGCGAGCCTGCCCGCGGGCATCGATCGCCGGTCGGTATTCGTTGCCGACTGGAGCGGCGAGGCGCTGGCGATCGGGGCGAACGAGCTGGGCACGGGGCTGACGAAGTTCGAGAAGCGGTAACGCACCGCACCCGGGGGGAAGGAGGGGGTTAAGCCTCGCCGCGCGTTTCGATGAGCGACGCCGCGAGCGCCTCGGCCGGGGTCTTGCCGCCCCACAGCACGAACTGGAACACCGGATAGAAGCGTTCGCATTCGTCGATCGCGCTTTCGATCAGCGTCTCGGTCAAGTCGAGCGACAGCGCCGCATCCGCACCGACGAGCATGCCGTGGCGGAAGAGGATCGTGCCGCTGTTCGACCACAGTTCGAAGTGGCCGAGCCAGAGCTGCTCGTTGATCATCGCGAGCGCCTCGTGCGCCACCGCGCGCTTGTCCTCGACGACGCGAATGTCGGGAAAGGCGAGGAGCTGGATCACTCCGTCGTCGGGACGCCACACCGCTCGCAATTCATAGGTCGTCCAGCTGCCCTGCGCGGTCGCGACGATCTCGTCCTCGCCGACCATCTCGTGCGGCCAGTCGTGCGCGGCGAAATAGGACGCCAGCATTTCCATCGGCGCCGCGTCCTGGCCGTCATCGTCGTCGTATAGATCGTCACTCATGCGCGCGCCTTTAGCGGGTTCCGTCCACGCTGGCGAGTCCGGCAACGCCGCCGCCCCGCGAGCGGGGGACGCTGGCAACCTTGCACTAAGCCGATAGCGGCCCCCGCCTGCGCGGAGGGCGACGCTCATTTTTTGGGAGCGGCCTTGATTTTCGCCGCGGGTTTGGCAGCGGGTTTCGCGGCCGGCTTCGCGACGCCTTCGAGCTTGTCGAGGCGCGCCTTCAGCGCTTCGGCTTCGGCGCGCGCGGTGGCGGCCATCTGCTTCACCGCCTCGAATTCTTCGCGGCTGACGAAATCCATGCGGCCGACAAATTCCTTCGCGCGGTCGCGCATCGCGGCTTCGGCTTCGCGGCCGGCGCCCGCGACGGTCCCGGCAATGCCGTTCACCATCTTGGCGAGGTCGTCGAAAAAGCGGTTTTCGCTCTGCATGTCTGATATTCCTTAGTGGGGGCTATCCCCTTGCCATCACCCTATCTGGGTGCTGGCGGCGGCGGGGACAAGGGTTTCGGCGTGGGGATTGCGCTGATCGATCTGGAAATTGAGGATCGCGGCAAAGCTCAGCCACGCCATATAGGGGATGAGCAGCCATGCGGCTGCCTTGCGGATCGGCGCAAAGGCGAAGGCGGTCGCGATCGTGACCATCAGGATGAAGATGATCAGATAGAGCGCCGTCGTCACCTGATGCTGGCCGAAGAAGAGCGGCGACCAGGCGAAATTGGCGACGAGCTGGACGAAGAAGAGCAGCAGCGCGAAGCCGCGTCCCTTCGCGCCGCGCGCATGGAGGATCATCGCGAGCGACAGGCCGAGGCAGATGTAGAGGATCGGCCATACCGTGCCGAACACCCAGCCCGGCGGCGTGATCGAGGGCAGGTCGAGTGCCGCGAACCAGCGATTGCCGTAACCGCTGTTCGATAGCAGCCCCATCAGGCTGCCGATCAGCACGATCGCCGGCACGGTGACGAGCGCCCAGCGTAAATAGGACATGCGAAGCTGGCCCTGTGTCGCGATTTCGGTCATGTCCGCAATATCCCCCAAATGCGAATCCGTTGCATTTGTGTCGCGATTGTGCGGCGCAGCGTCAAGCGGCTCGATTCACCGCCGCGATCAGAAATTCGACATTGCCTTCGGGTCCGGTGATCGGGCTTTCGACAAGATCGGTGACGTCCCAGCCTTCGCCGGTCAGCCAGCCCCGCACCTCGGCACAGACACGCGCATGGACCGCGGCGTCGCGCACGACGCCTTTCTTGCCGACTTCGTGGCGTTCGGCCTCGAACTGCGGCTTGATCAAAGCCACCATGCGGGCGCCGGGTTTCGCGAAGCGCATCGGCACCGGCAGGACTTTCGACAGCGCGATGAAGCTCGCATCGCAGACGATCAGGTCGACGGGTTCGGGGATATGCTCGGGCGTCAGGATGCGCGCGCTCGTCTGTTCGTGGACGATCACGCGCGCGTCCTGCCGCAGCTTCCAGGCGAGCTGGTTGGTCCCCGAATCGACCGCATAGACACGCGCCGCGCCGCGGCTCAGCAACACATCGGTGAAGCCGCCGGTCGACGATCCGACGTCGATCGCGACCGCGCCCGTCACGTCCCAGCCCAGATGAGTCAGCGCATGGTCGAGCTTGATCCCGCCGCGCGACACCCACGGATGATCGCGGCCCTTGACGCTCACTTCCGCATCGTCGGCGATTTGCTGTCCCGCCTTGTCGATCTTGCGGTCGCCGACGAAGGCGAGCCCGGCGAGGATCAGCGCCTGCGCGCGTGTCCGGCTTTCGGCCAGTCCGCGGTCGACGAGCAACTGGTCGGCGCGCTGTTTCGCCATCAACCGCCCGCCTTGTCGGTGAGCAGGCCCGGGGTCAGGATTTGCGGCAGGATTTCCGGCTCGGCGGCGCCGGGGGCATACCAGAGGTAGAGCGGCACGCTGTTGCGGCCATGTTCGGCAAGCGTGCGCGTGATCACGGGATCGCCATTGGTCCAGTCGCCGACGAGCGTCACGACTCCCGCTTTGTCGAAGGCGGTCTGCACCGCTTCGCGATTGATCGCGCCGGCTTCGTTGGCCTTGCACGACAGGCACCAGTCGGCGGTGAAATAGACGAACACGGGCTTGCCCGTGGAGCGCGCTTTGGCGAGCGCATCGAGGGAGAAGGTCGATCCCGAGCCATCGGCGGTGCGTTCCGCTTCGGCAACCTCGACCACCGTGCCCGCGAGGCTGACGACGAGGAGCAGGCCCGACGCGATCAACAGCCACGACCGCCGGTCGCCGCGCTGGATCGCGCCGTAATGCGTCAGAAGGACAAGCGCCATCGCAACGGCGAGGCTGGGCCAGAGAAGCTGCTCGCCGCTGCCGAGTTGTCGCCACAAGAGCCATGTCAGCGCGAGCGTGGTGAGCCCCATCGGCAACGCCATCCATTTGCGGAACCGGTCCATCCACGGGCCGGGCTTAGGCAGGCGGCGCCGCAAGGCGGGGACGAAACCGATCGCGAGGAAGGGCAGCGCGAGACCGAGCCCCAACCCGCCGAAGATCGGCAGCGCCGCCCACGCCGGTAGCACCAGCGTCGCGCCCAATGCCGCGCCGAGCAGCGGCCCGCTGCACGGGGTCGCGACAAACGCCGCGAGCGCGCCGGTCCAGAAGCCGCCCGCCGCGCCGCCCTTTTCGGCGAGTGCCTGTCCGCCGCCGAACGACGGCAATTCATAATATCCGAGCAGGTTGAGCGTGATCGCCAGCGAGAGGATCAGCAGCGCGAGCACGCTCACCGGATGCTGCAATTGAAAGGCCCAGCCGACCTGCCCGCCCGCCGCCCGGAGCGCGAGCAACGCGCCGCCGAGTAGCAGCGCGGTGACGACCGCGCCGCCGGTGTAAGCGAGCGCCTCGACCTTGGCGGTCCTTGCGTCGCCGCCCGACCGCGCGAGGCTGAGCGCCTTGAGGCTGAGGATCGGGAAGACGCACGGCATCAGGTTGAGGATCAGCCCGCCGAGGATCGCACCGCCGAGGGCGGTCCAGAACAGCGTCCCGTCGATCGCGTCCGGCGATCCCGCAATCGCCTCACCCGCGGCCGGCACGGTGCCGGGTTCGAGCGTCAACGACAGGCCGCGCCCGCCGCCCAGCTTCAGCAGCGCCGAAACCGGCCCGGCCTTCTCGCCCTTGGCGCGCGTCTCGACGATGATCTGATTGCCGTTGCGGCTGAAACTCTGGGGCGCGGCATAATCGACCACATCCTGCGTCTCGACGAACAGATGCGGCGCGTCGACTTGGGTGCTGGCGGGCAGCGGAATGGCGAAGCGCACCATCTCGCCGCGCCGCTCCCATACGCCGTGCCGGTCGAGCGGCTGCGGAAGCAGCGCGCGCCAGCCGTCGAAGCGGGTGCGCGCCGCTTCGGGGACGGTTCCGTCGCCGGCTTTGAGGGCGACCGAGATCACCGCCTTTTCGGGAACGCACACCTTGTCGGTGCAGGCCAGCCAGTTGGCGATCCCCGACAACGTCAGGTCGGTGCCGGGCGCGACGTTCTTGTCGACCCGCACCTCGGCGAGCAGCGCATAGGGATGCTCATAGACATGGTTCATCATGCCAAAGAGGATCAGCGCATCGGGAACGGGGTAGCGGAAGGGTGCGATCGTCACGCCCTCGGGCGCGTTCCATTCGACCGACAGGCCGAAGCCCGCGTCGCCGCCATTGACCCAATAGCCATGCCACGTCTTGTCGGGCGCCATGGTCAGCGCCAGCGTCGTCGCGCCGCCGGGCGCGGGAGCTGCCGATTCGGCGACGAGTTTCGGCTGGATATGCGTCGATTGCGCGTGTGCGGGACCGAAAGCGGCGAGGATCAGCGCCAGCACGGCGAGCAGTGCGCGCCCGATGCGTGTCACAAAAGCCTCACTCAGCAAATTCATGGCCCGTCCGCAGCTGTTGGTCGTTCGAAGGCTTGCCATATAGGCGGCTTTCGTCGAGAGGACAGCCCGCGCTTTAGGGGCAAAACCCTGACCCTGTTATGGAGAAACCGTCCATGAAGCTGAAATCCTTGTCCGCCGCCCTTGCCACCGCGCTTTGCCTCGCCGCCGCCGGGACCGGCTTTGCGCAGGATTCGGCGCCGGCGGTGCAAAAACTTGCGGCGGCGACCCCGGCGCCGAAGCTCATCGTGATGATCGCCGTCGACCAGTTTTCAGCCGACCTTTTCGCCGAATATCGCGGCCGTTTCACCGGCGGGCTCGCGCGGCTCGCTTCGGGTGTCGTCTTCCCGGCGGGTTATCAGGCGCACGGCGCGACGGAAACCTGCCCCGGCCATTCGACGATCCTGACCGGCAACCACCCGGCGCACACGGGCATCGTCGCGAACCATTATTTCGACCTGTCGGCCGCGCGCGAGGACAAGCGCATCTATTGCGCCGAGGACGAAAAGGTCGCGGGCACCAGCTCGGGCGGTGGCAAATACGCGCCATCGGTCGATCATCTGCTCGTTCCGACGCTCGGCGATCTGATGAAGGCGCGCGATCCGAAGACGCAGGTCGTCTCGGTATCGGGCAAGGACCGTTCGGCGATCATGATGGGCGGGCGCCAGGCCGACGAGTTGATGTGGCTCGTGCCGACCGGCCTCACCGGATATCGCGGCACTACCCTGTCGCCGACCGCGCAGCAGGCGAGCGCGGCGATCGCCGCCGCGATCGGCCAGGCGCGCCCCGCGCTGACGCTGCCCGCCGATTGCGCGCCGCACGACATCGCGATCCCGCTCGACAAGGGCGGCTCGGTCGGTACCGGCCGGATGGCGCGCGACGCCGGCGACTTCCGCCGCTTCATGGCGTCGCCCGAAGCCGACGGCGCCGTGCTCGCGACCGCCGCGGCGCTGCGTCAGGTGCGCAAGATGGGCGAGGGGGACAGCACCGACCTCCTCATCGTCGGGCTGTCGGCGACCGACTATGTCGGCCACGGCACCGGGACCGAAGGCAGCGAGATGTGCATCCAGATGGCGGGGCTCGACCGCGAGCTCGGCGATTTCTTCGCGCGGCTCGATGCGACAGGCATCGATTACGCCGTCGCGCTGACCGCCGACCATGGCGGCCATGACCTGCCCGAGCGCAACCGCCAGAACGCCTGGCCCGATGCGCAGCGCGTCGACAAGGCGCTCGATCCCGAGGCGATGAGTAAGGTGGTCGCCGAAAAGCTCGGCCTGCCGCAGCCCATCCTCTATGGCGACGGGGGCGACTATTATCTGGCCAAGACGCTGACCGCGGCGCAGCGTAAGGCCGTGCTCGCCGAAATCCTGCCGCGCCTCCGCGCGCATCCGCAGATCGAGGCGGTGGTGACGCGCGAGGAACTCGAAGCGCATCCGATCTCGAAGCGCGCGCCCGACACCTGGACGCTGATGGACAAGCTGCGCGCCTCCTATCATCCGCAGCGTTCGGGCGATTTCATCATCGCGTTGAAGCCGCGCGTCACCCCGATCCCCGAAGCGGGCGTCGGCTATGTCGCGACGCACGGCTCGGTGTGGGACTATGACCGCCGCGTGCCGATCCTATTCTGGCGCAAGGGGCTGGTCGCGTTCGAACAGCCGAACGCCGTGATGACCGTCGACATCATGCCGACGCTGGCCTCGCTGATCGGCTTGACGGTGGATGCAAACAAGATCGACGGCCGCTGCCTCGACCTGATCTCGGGTCCCGAGAGCAGTTGCCGGTAACAAAGAAGAACCAGGGACCATGACGAAGACTTTGAAGGATTTTACCGGCCGGATGCTGCTCGTGGGGTGCGGCAATATGGCGGGCGCGATGCTCGACCGCTGGCTGAAAGCGGGACTTGATCCGGCCGTGGTCACGATCGTCGATCCGTTCGCGGCGCCGCGTGCGGGCATCGCGCAATTCGCGTCGCTCGCCGAATGGCTAGGTGCGGGCGGCGCGGCCGAGTGGATCATGCTCGGCATGAAGCCGCAGCAGCTAGGCGAAGTCGCGGCCGAACTCGCCGAGGTCGTCTCGGGCGAAACGCATTTGCTGTCGATCCTCGCGGGCGTTTCGCTCGCCGACCTCGCGGCGCGCTTCCCGGCGGCGCGGGCGCAGGTCCGCATCCTGCCCAATCTCGCCGCGCGCATCGGCGCCGGCGTGTCGGCGGTCGCGAGCGACGGCAACGCCGACGAGGCGGCGATCGACAATCTGCTCGATCCGCTCGGCACGGTCGTCGCGCTCCCCGACGACTCGACGATGGATCTGGTTACGGCTTTCACCGGCAGCGGCCCGGCGTTCGTCTTTCGCCTGATCGAATCCTATGCGGCCGCCGGAGAGCGCCTCGGCCTGTCGGCCGAGGACGCGCTGAAGCTCGCGACCGCGACCTTCGGCGGCGCGACTGCGCTGCTCGCCGACAGCGGCGAAAAGCCCGGCGTGCTGATCGCGCAGGTCGCGAGCAAGGGCGGCACGACGCAGGCCGGGCTCGACGTGCTCGACAGCGACGGCCAGCTCGCGGCGCTACTCACCAACGTGCTGCGCGCGGCGCGCGATCGCGGGCGCGAACTCGCCGACATCGCGCGCGGCGAGGGCTGATCTAACCCGGCTCCTTCCCGAGCTCCGCGATCCGGCGGCGCTCGCGCGGCGGAACGAGCGCCTCGCTGACCTGCCAGAAGCCGGTCACCGCCTGCTGTCCCGCGTGGGTATAGGCGCGGCTCATCGTATCGCGCAGCGCCGCGAATATCTCGCGTTCGGCCGTGCGGCCGGCGTCGGTCAGGCGCAGCTCCTTGGCGCGCCGGTCGCGGTTGCCTGGCCGCGTCGTCAGATAGTCACGCGCCTCGAGTTCCTTCACCACCCGTCCCAACGACTGCTTGGTGATGCCGAGCAGTGCGAGCAGGTCCGAAATCGTCAGCCCGGGTTGCCGCGCGATGAAATAGAGCGCGCGGTAGTGCGCGCGTCCCAGCTCCTTCTCGGCGAGCCGCGCATCGATCGCGCGCCAGAGCGAGGCGTGGGCGAAAAAGAGGAACTCGATGCCACGACGCACTTCTTCCTCGCGCAAGAAAAGGGCTGAGGCGGCAGGAACTTGTGAAAGAAAATTTTCATCCGGCATAGTCGCTACCGTTGCGCGCGGTGCCGCTCTTTGGCAAGAGGCGCGCTCCCGAAACCAGCAAAGCAAAGGTGTTTTCGCATGTCCGCTCCCGCCTTCACCCATCTGTCGCACCCCAATCCGGCGGCGGAGGATGTACGGGCGGCGGCGATTGCGGACCCGCTTTTCGGGCGCGTCTTCACCGACCATATGGTGTCGATCCGCTATGCCGAGGGGAAGGGTTGGCACGATGCGCAGGTGATGCCGCGCGGGCCGCTGACGCTCGATCCCGCGACCGCAGTGCTCCATTATGCGCAGGAAATCTTCGAGGGGCTGAAGGCCTATCGCCTCGACGACGGGTCGATGGCGCTGTTCCGCGTCGAGGCCAATGCCGCGCGCTTCAACGCGAGCGCGCGCCGGATGGCGATGGCCGAACTTCCCGAGGAGATGTTCATCGCGGCGGTGAAGGAAGCGGTGGCGGCCGACGCCAGCTGGTTCCCGCCCGTCGACGGCGGCGCGCTGTACCTCCGCCCCTTCATGTTCGCGAGCGAAGTGTTTCTGGGGGTCAAACCGGCGTCCGAATATCAGTTCCTCGTCATCACCTCGCCGGTCGGCAATTATTTCAAGTCGGGCGCCCCCGCGATCTCGCTCTGGGTGTCGGAGGATTATACCCGCGCCGCACCCGGCGGCACCGGCGCCGCCAAATGCGGTGGCAATTATGCATCCAGCCTCGTCGCGCAGCGCGAGGCGATCGCCAAGGGGCACGACCAGGTCGTCTTCCTCGACGCCGCCGAGCATCGCTGGATCGAAGAGCTGGGGGGCATGAATATGTTTTTCGTCTTCGACGACGGCAGCATCGTCACGCCGCCGCTGACCGGCACGATCCTGCCCGGCATCACGCGCGACGCGATCATCACGCTGGCGAAGGATGCGGGCCTGACGGTGCGCGAGGAACCCTATGCGATCGACCAGTGGCAAGCCGATGCGGAAAGCGGCAAGCTGACCGAAAGCTTCGCCTGCGGCACCGCCGCGGTGGTCACTCCGGTCGGCAAGGTGACGCGCGGCGAAACCAGCTTCACGATCGGCGCCGGCGGCCCTGGCCAGGTCACCGAAATGCTGAAGGGTAAACTCGTCGACATCCAGCGCGGCCGCGCGGCCGACCCGCACGGCTGGGTCACGCGGCTCTGATCCGACCCGCCTTGCATTAAGCGGCGACGCGCTATAGAGCGCGCGTCGCACCGGCCGTTGGGGCGTCGCCAAGTGGTAAGGCAGCGGCTTTTGATGCCGCCATTCGCAGGTTCGAATCCTGCCGCCCCAGCCAGCCGGTCAATCCGCCTCGCTCAATTCCTCCCGCGTCGGCGCGATATAGCCGGCGCGCCGATATTCGCGGCCGCGCTTCACGGTCATCTCGATCCGTTCGATATTGTCGATGTCGGCAAGCGGGTCGGCGCCCAGCACGACGAAGTTCGCAAGCTTGCCGGGCTCGATCGACCCCATATCCCTGTCCTGCCCGGCCGCGCGGGCGCCGACCAGCGTCGCCGAATGGATGACGGCGAGCGGCGGCATGCCGACATCATCCGCCAGATAGCGCAGCTCGGCATGCACCTCGGGCCAGGGGTTGCTCGCGGGGTCGACGAAGTCGGTGCCGGTCGCGATCGGAATGCCGGCACGCCACGCTTGCTGCGTCAGACGGATCGTCCGCGCGCCGCTGCACCGCAGCGGCTTCGCCTCGACGTCGGCCTTGCGCGCCGCCTCGAACTTCACGAACAGGCTGCCGGTCGCATCGAGGATCGTGCCCTGCTTCGCCATCGCCCGGTAGAGGCCGGCGACGACGGGATCGTCGCCTGTGGGCGCGAAGCGCGTTTCGTCGACCGGCGTGCGGTCCTCATAGGCCGCGAGCATCCGCGGCTGCGCTTCATAACCCAGATAGCAGACATGGCTGATGACATCGGCGCCCGCGGCGATGACGTCGGCGGGACGGGCGGGAAAGACCGCGCTGTGCGCCCAGATCATCATCTTCTGGCGGTGCGCCTCGGCGGTGATCGCCGCGACGCGCTCGGCCGGAAGATCGGCATAGATTTTGATCGCGGTCGCCGACGTCCCGCGCGCCAGCGTCACCGCGGTGCGCAAATCGGTGTCCGCATCGATCGCCTGCATCCACGGCGCCGTTCCCGGCGCAAAGCCGCGGCTGACCGACAGGACGCGCGGGTCGGCGAAGAAAGGCGGGCCCGCCATCAGCGCGGCATAATAGATATCGGGCGCGGCGATCTCGCCCACCAGTGAAGCGCGCGCCAGATCGCCGACGGCGCGCAGATCGTCGGCCATGTCGCGTACCGCGGTGACCCCGCCATAGAGCTGGCGGCGCAGGATCGCCTCGGCGCGTTTCCGGTTCGGCGGCGTCGCGAGATGGACATGACTGTCGATCAACCCCGGGATGACGAAGCGCCCGGACAGGTCGACCCGCCGGGCCGTCCCGGCCCGCGACGCCAGCGCGTCATGCGCGCCGATCGCCACGATCCGCTCGCCCTCGACCAATATGTCCTGATCGGCGCGCGCCGCGCCGCCGGTGCCGTCGATGACCGTCGCGCCGGTATAAAGCGTTGCCTGGGGTGCGTCGGCGGATGCCGCTGTTGTGTGGGATAGCGCCAGACCGAGGGAGGCAAGGGCGGCGAACAGGCCAAAGCGGCGGAAACGGCGTTTTGTCATGCGCAAGTCGCTAGCCGGGCCGTTTCGCATCTGCAATCGCCGAAGGGAGGTCGTCCTGCCATCGACCGGTGCCGTCTGGTAGTGATTGCGCCGACGCAAGCGGTGGCTACAAGCAACGCATTCAACAGGAGAATTTCCATGCGTTTCGCACTTGCCTTGATGTTGGCGCCCATATTGCCGCTCGCCGTCCTCCCCGCCGCGGCGATGGCTGCGGCCGCGCCGGCGACGACGCAGGACGAAGCGCTGCTCGGCTTTCTCGACGACGCCTTCGACGCGCGGATCGCGCTCCAGCCCGAAAGCCAGACGCAGCTCGGGCTCAAGACCAACTACGACCGGCTCGACGATTATACCGACGCCGCGGCGGTGCGCGAGCAGGCGCTGCTCGAGCGCCAGCTCAAGGAAATGCACGCGCGCTTTCGGCCCGAGCAATTGGGCGCGAGCGCGCGCGTCAGTTACCGCTTGTTCGAATATGACGTCGAGCGCCGCCGTGCGTCCTTGCCGTTCCGCAAGCTTCGTTTTCCGGTGACCACCAACGGCAGCCCGGCGGGCGATATTCCGGTGCTGCTGATCAACAATCACAAGGTCGACACGGTCGCCGATGCCGAGGCCTATATCGCGCGCCTGCGCGACACCGACCGCGTGATGCGCGAGGTCGCGGCGACGATGCGCGAGCAAGCGGCCGCCGGCGCCGTGCCCAACAAGGTCAATTTCGCGCCCGCGCGCGCCGATGCGAAGAAAATCCTCGTCGGCGCACCGTTCGACGACGGCGCGGATTCGACATTGCTCGCCGATTTCCGCAAAAAGGTCGGCGCGCTCGATGCGCCCGATGCGGTCAAGGCGAAGCTGATCGCCGATGCGACCGCGGCGCTGACCGGCCCGTTCAAGCACGGTTATGAGGTGCTGATCGCCGCGATCGACGAGATCGAGCCGAAGTCGAAGGGCAATTTCGGCGTGTGGAGCCTGCCCGACGGCGAGGCCTATTACGCAGACCGGCTGAAAAATTCGACCACCACCGACCTCACGGCCGACCAGATCCACGAACTGGGTTTGAAGCAGGTCGCGGCGATCCGCGAAGAGATGGAAGCGATCAAGCGCGAGGTCGGTTTTAAGGGCACCCTCGAACAATTCTTCGACCATATCCGCACCGATCCGAAGTTCAAATATCCGAACACGCAGGCCGGCCGCGAAGCCTATCTGACCGATGCGCGCGCGGTGATCGCGGCGGCGATGGAAGCGGCGCCGCGCTATTTCAGCGTGCTGCCCAAGGCGGCGCTCGAGGTGCGCGCGGTGGAGAAATGGCGCGAGGCGACCGCTTCGACGGCTTTCTATAACCCGCCCTCGGCCGACGGGTCGCGGCCCGGCATCTATTATGTCAATCTCGTCGACATGAACCAGACGCAAAAGGTTCAGGTCGCGGCGATCGCCGCGCACGAGGGCGCACCGGGCCATCATTTCCAGATCGCACGGCAGCAGGAACTGGCCGGCATCCCGAAGTTCCGCAAGTTCGGCGGCTATGGCGCCTATATCGAGGGCTGGGGGCTTTATTCCGAGCGGCTCGCGAACGAAATGGGCATATACAAGACGCCCTACGACCGGTTCGGCATGTTGTCGCTGCAGGTATGGCGCGCGATCCGGCTGGTGCTCGACACCGGCATCCATTCGAAGCGGTGGACGCGCGAACAGGCGATCGCCTATTTCCGCGCCAACAGCTCGGTTTCCGACACCGACATCGCGCGCGAGGTCGACCGCTATTTCAATTGGCCGGGGCAGGCGACGAGCTACATGGTCGGGCAGTTGAAGATCGCCGAACTGCGCGAGCGCGCCGAACGCGAACTCGGCCCGCGCTTCGACATTCGCGAATTTCACGAAGCGGTGCTTGGCGAAGGCGCGCTGCCGCTGAACATCCTTGAGGAACAGGTTGCCGCCTATATCGCGGCAAAACGATGAAATCCTCAACGCAGCCGATTGACAGCGCGGCGTCGCTTCGCTTTATCGAAAATCTAATTATTAAAGCATATATATTTATGGCATGAGTCTGTTTGGCGGGGGGCGCCGGGCATTCGAACCAGCTTGGAGGACAGTCCTGCAATGAGCCTCAACCTTCCGGGTCGCGACCGCCGCCAATCGGCCACGAGCGGCCCCGAGGCGCGCGACGCGCGGCTGACGCTCAGCCTGTCGGGCACCAATCTCGAGCGCGCGGGCGATTATAACCAGCGGATCGTGCTGCAGGCGATCCGCCTGACCGAAGAGACGACGCGCAGCGACCTTGCACGCGTGACCGGCCTCACCCCGCCGACGATCGTGAACATCACAAAGCGGCTGATCGATCTCGGCCTCGTCAAGCCCGCCGGCCGGCTGCAGGGCAAGCGCGGCCAGCCCGCGATGCGGATCGTCATCGATCCCGACGGCGCCTTTGCGATCGGGCTCAACATCGACCGCGATCACATCACGCTGGTGACGCTCGACCTGGCCGGCAAGATCCGCAGCCGCCACACGCGTGAGATCGCTTTTGCGCTTCCCGGAACGGTCGTCGATCATGTGCGCGACATCCTCCCTGGCTTGCTCGAGGAGGGCGGGGTCGATCGGACGCGCATCCTCGGCGTCGGGATCGCGCTCCCCGACGACCTTGGCCGCATCGCGTTGCCGCACCGACCAAAGGAATATGACGCGTGGGACGGGATCGACCTCGGCGCGCTGCTCGGCGAGGTGCTTCCCTGGCCGCTGCACGCCGACAATGACGCGGCCTCGGCGGCGCTCGGCGAAGTGCATCTCGGCGACGGCATCGCGCTACCGAGCTTCTTCTATCTGTTGATCAGTGCGGGGCTGGGCGGGGGGCTCGTCATCGACCGCAGCTATGTTCGCGGCGCCGATTCGCGCTCGGGGGAGATTTGGGCGATGCCCGACCCCGAACGCGGCGACGGCGCCAATGTGCAGGACACCGTGTCGCTGTCGGCGCTTTACGCGCGGCTCGAAGCCGAAGGGCACGACGTCGACGGCCCCGACGCGCTGCTCGGCAGTTCGCCCGATCGCGAAGCGGTGATCCTCAAATGGCTCGACGATGCCGCCGACGCGCTCGTCCAGCCGCTGATCGCGGTCAACTGCCTGATCAACCCCGCCGCCATCCTGATCGGCGGGCGGCTGCCTGGCAAATTGGTCGACGGCCTCGTCGAGCGGCTCAACGCCCGGATGACGGGGCTCCAGCTTCCGGTGGTGGCGCCGGTGCGGCGGGCGGGCGCGGCCGACGACGCCTCGGCGATCGGCGCCGCGATCATCCCCTTCCTCGATCATATCCTGCCGTCGGAATCGATCCTGATGCAGGCGGGGCGCTGACCCTAGTCGATCCGCTGCGCCATCTCGTCGAGATCGACGCCTTTGGTTTCGGGAAAGACCGCTGCGACGACGACGAACTGAACGACCATCGCGGCGGCGAAGATGGCGAAGGGCGCGCCGGGCGACCAGGCGGCAAGCACCGGGAATATCCCGGCGATCAGCGCATTCATCAGCCAGTGCGTGCTGGCACCGAGCGCGCTGCCGCGTGCGCGCACCGGGGTCGGGAAAATCTCCGAAATATAGACCCAGATGACCGCCCCCTGGCTGGTCGCGAAAAAGGCGATGAACCCGATCAGCGCGGGCAGCATCAGCGCGTTGTCCAGAGCGCCGAACAGCACGCCGGCAGCGGCGGCGAGGCACAGCGTCATGCCCGCCGCACCCGCGAGTAGCAGCGTCTTGCGCCCGAGGCGGTCGATCAGCGCCATGCCGGCGAGCGTGAAGACCAGATTGGCGATCCCGATCAGCACCGCCTGGCGATCGGGCGAAAGCGATCCCGCGCGCGCGAAAATATCGTTCAGATAATAGAGGACGGCGTTGATGCCCGCGAGCTGGTTGAACATCGCGATCAGGATGGCGAGCAGCATCGGCCGGCGGTGCCGGCGCCACGACAATTTCTCGCCCGGCGGATCGCGTTCGAGCGCCGCTTCGATCCGGTCGAGTTCGGCGGCCGGCGTGCCGATGCGGACCATCGCCATGCTCGCTTCTTCGCGGCGCCCCTTGGCGAGCAGCCAGCGCGGGCTGTTGGGAATCGCGAAGAGCAGGATGAAGAAGAGCAGGGCCGGAGCGGCGGTTACGCCCAGCTTCCAGCGCCACGCCGCCTCGCCGCCGATCAGCCCCGCGATCGTCGCATTGCTCAGATAGGCGACGAGGATGCCGGTGACGATCATCAGCTGGAACAGGCCGACGAGGAAGCCGCGGTGCCGCGGCGGCGCGATCTCGGCGATGTAGACGGGCGCCAGCACCGACGAGCCGCCGATCGCGAGCCCGCATATGAAGCGGAAGACGAGAAACGCCGTCCAGCTGGGCGCGAGCGCGCAGCCGAGCCCCGCGACGAAATAGAGGACGGCGAGCACGCGCAGGCTGTCGCGGCTGCCGAAGGCGTCGCCGGGCTTGCCCGCGAACAGCGCGCCGACCAGCGTTCCCCAGAGCGCGGCGGACACGGTGACGCCAAGCGTTTCAGGAGTCAGCGCGAACAGGCGGGTCAGGTCGCCGGTCACGCCCGCGATGACCGCGGTATCGAATCCGAACAACAGGCCGGCGAGCGCCGCCGTTCCGATCGCCGCCGCCAAAACGCCGATCCCGGCGCGGCCCCGCGGATCGGGGCCGGAAAGCGCTGCCTTCTCGGGCGTATCGGTCATTTTTCTCTCCCGCGGGATCGGGCGTCGGCGCCGTCCTCTTTGGCAAGGACATGCCATAAACAATCTCCCGATCAAATAAATTAATTTTCATTATTATCTTGACGCCAAGGTCGTGGGCGGGGCAGGCTGTGAAAAATCGGCCGCCGATATGCCTTCGGGTGGCGGCGCTCCCGACCCGGAAAGGCGGGCGGGGCAATGAAGGAGGGGATTGGTGCCAGCGACCTTGCTTGCGACTCACCGGGTGGAAAAGCCCTGGGGACGACGCGAACTGCGAGCGCCGTTCCGCGATTCGCCGCCGGGCGGCGCGCCGGTGGGCGAGATATGGTTCCAGGCGCCCGGCGACGCGGCGCCCGATCTGCTGATCAAATATCTGTTCACCAGCGAAAAACTGTCGGTGCAGGTCCACCCCGACGACGCGCAGGCGCATGCCCGCGGCTTGCCGCGCGGCAAGGACGAATGCTGGCTGATCCTCGGTGCCGAGCCGGGTGCGACCATCGCGCTCGGGACCAGGGCGCCCGTCGACGGGGACAGGCTGCGCGCGGCCGCCCTCGACGGCAGCATCGAGCAATTGCTCGACTGGAAGCCGGTCAAGGCGGGCGATTTCTTCTATGTCCCCTCGGGCACGGTCCATGCGATCGGCGCGGGGCTGACGCTGATCGAGGTGCAGCAGAACAGTGAGACGACCTATCGTCTCTACGATTACGGCCGCCCGCGCGAGCTGCATCTCGATGACGGCATCGCGGTCGCCGACCCGCGGCCCTACGCAGCCTATTCCTCGCCGGGCCGCGTCGCCGACGATCGCGAGATCCTCGTCGACGGCCCGAAATTCGTGCTCGAACGGCTCGCCGGTGGGACGCGGACGATCACGCTCCCCGACGGCGTCACCGCATGGCTGATCCCGGTGGCCGGAAACGGGCTGGCCGACGGCGTCGCTTTCGCAGCGGGCGAATGCGTCGCGCTCACCGGCACGGTGCAGGTCGCGGCCGATGCGGGGGGCGACCTGCTGCTGGCCTATCCGGGGGAGCGGCGCCTGCCATGACTGATAGCCGATCGGGCACGGGCTGGACCTTCGCCTATGTCACCATGCTCTTCTTCGTCTGGGGTGCCGTCACCGCGGTCAACGATATCCTGATCCCCGCGGTGAAGGCGATCTTCGCGCTCAGCGATACCGAAAGCTTCCTCACCCAATTCGCCTTCTTCATGGCCTATAGCGTCGTCTCGCTGCCCGCGGCGGCGCTGATGGGGCGGCTCGGTGCGGCCAATTCGATCATCGTGGCGCTCGCGACGATGATCGTCGGCTGCCTGATCATGCCGCTCGCGACCGTGGTGCGCGAATATGCGATGGTGCTCGTCGGCCTGTTCGTGATCGCCTCGGGCATCACGCTGCTGCAGGTTGCCGCCAATCCGCTGTCGGCGTCGCTCGGCCGCCCCGACCGCTCGCATTTCCGGCTGGTCTTGAGCCAGGCATTCAATTCGCTGGGCACCGTCGTCGCGCCCTATCTCGCCGCGCGCACGCTGCTCCAGGGCGGGTTGTTCGAGGACGGGCCGGTGACCGAGGCGAAGATCGCCTATTCGCTCGGCCGGATCGACGTCGCCTATGTCTTCATCGCGGTGGTGATCGCGGTGCTCGCGGTCTTCCTCTACCGCGTCCGGCACGAGATCACCGCCGCCGCGCCGCCGCCCGAAAAGAGCGCGAGCATCACGAATGCCTTTGCCTCGCCCTGGGCGCTCGCGGGCGCGCTGTCGATCTTCCTCTATGTCGGCGCCGAGGTTGCGATCGGCAGCGCGATGGTCAATTTCCTCGAACAGCCCGACGTGTTCGCGATCAGCGCGGTCGAGGCGGGCAGCTTCGTCAGCCTCTATTGGCTTGGCGCGATGATCGGCCGCTTTATCGGCTCGGGCCTCCTCTACAAGCTCCCCGCGGGGCCGCTCCTCGCGGTGGCGGCCGTCGCCGCGGCGCTGCTCTGCCTGACGATCAGCCAGATCAGCGGGCCCGCGGCGGGCGTGCTCGCGATCTCGGTCGGGCTGTTCAACTCGATCATGTTCCCCGTGATCTTCTCGCTGACGATCGAGCGTTCGACCGCGCCCGCGTCGGCGACCTCGGGGCTGCTCTGCATGGCGATCGTCGGCGGCGCGCTCGTACCGCTCGCCTTCGCGCAGGTCGCCGACGCCAGCGGTAGCCGCTTCCTCGCCTTTCTGGTGCCGATGGCCTGCTACCTCGCCATCGCGCTGTTCGGCTGGATCGCTGCGAAGGCGCCCGCGCGAACCGGCGTGCTGCAAGCCGCACCGCACTGACAAACAATCAACGATAATATTTTCAGGGAAGAGGGTCGCAATGAAAAAGGAAATGGGTTCGAACCGGCTGCAACCTCGGCTGCGAAGGGCGGCGATCGCGCTGGCGTCCTCGGCCGCGATGCTGGCCTTTTCGGCCGCCACCGCGCAGTCGCCGGTCGATCTCGCCAATCCGCTCGTCGGCACCGCGCCGCTCGACGATCCGGCGGTGATCGGCAATGCGCCGCCGCCGGGCGAGCCCGTCTATTCGGGACAGACCTCGCCGGGCGCGCGCCTGCCGCACGGCTCGGTCGAAGCCGCGCCGGTCAACAACAATATCGAGCTGCTCTATCCGAACGGCGTCCCCGTTCCCTATTATTACACCAATCCGACGATGATCGGCTTCACCGGCGGCGGTGGTTCGACCTATGGCGGCGGCGCCGAGCCGATCGTCATGCCGGTGGTGGGCGACTGGTCGCCGCCGCCCGCCTACAGCCAATCCTATTATGACAAGTCGCGCGAAAAGGCCTCGCCGGGCTATTATTCGGTCTATCTCGACACTTTCCGCACGCAGGTCGAACTCACCGCGACGCGCTGGGCGAGCGTGATGCGCTTCACCTTTCCCGCGAGCGAGCGGTCGAACGTCATCGTCAACCTGCCGCGCCACGGCGGGACGGTGGAGGTCGTCGGCGATAGGATCGTTCGCGGGATATCGAAAGACGAGCACAGCGCCGACGGTGCCTATTTCGTCGCCGAATTCTCGAAGCCCTTCGCGGCGCTCGGCACCTTCCGCAAGGCGCCCGGCGACAATATCGGCTGGGGCATCGGCACCAGCGACGTGCAGCCCGGCGCGCGCGACATCGCGGGCAGCTACGCGGGCAGCTATGTGACCTTCAAGACCAAGGCCGGCGAGCAGGTGCTGATGAAGATCGCGCACGGCACCAGCTATGAACAGGCGGCCGAGCGGCTCGCCGCCGAAGTGTCGGGCTGGGATTTCGACGGCGTCCACAAGGCGGCGCGCGACACCTGGGCGCAGCTTTTGAACCGCGTCCGCGTGACGGGCGGCACCGACAAGCAGCGGAAGCTTTTTTACTCGACGCTCTTTCAGTCCTTCGCGTCGCCGCGCCTGATCGCGCAAAAGGGCGAGAAATTTGCCGACACCAACGGCAAGGTCCAGACCGCCACCCACGACCGCTACGGCCCGGTTCCCTTCTGGGACACGGGGCGCAACCAGATCGTTCTCCTCGAGCTGATGGAGCCCGAGGCGGTCAAGAACATCATGGCCTCCGAACTCGCGATGGCGCGCGAGAAGGGCTATATGAACACCTCCTTCCACGGTGATAATGCGGTGTTCCTCTTCCTCGGCGCGTGGGAGCGCGGCATCGAATTCGATTACGAAGCCGCCTACGAATATCTCCGCAAGAATGCGACCGACCCGAAGGGGCCGCGCGGCTACCTCGCCGAATATATGAAGCAGGGCTGGATTTCGGACATCGTGCCCGATCACAATCCCAGCCCGCCCTATGCCGGCGGCAAGGCGGGTGCGGACAAGACGCTCGAATATGCGTGGGACGATTATGCGCTCGCGCTCTATGCGAAGAAGCTCGGCAAGGACGCCGACTACCGGATGTTCCTGAAGCGCGCGGGCAATTACGTCCATGTCTTCGACAAATCGATCGGCTTCATGCGCGGACGCACCGCCGACGGCAAATGGATCGCGCCCTTCGATCCCGCCGAACCCTATTATAATTTCATGATGAAGGAGGCGTCGGGCTGGTCGACCTTGTGGCTCGTCCCGCACGATGTGCAGGGGCTGATCGGCCTCCTCGGCGGGCGCGACGCGTTCAATGCCAAGCTCGACGAGTTTTTCACCAAACCCTATAATCCGACGGGCATCTGCCGCGACTGCACCGGCGTGATCGGCCAATATGTCCACGGCAACCAGCCCGACCAGCAGGCCCCTTATTATTATAATTGGAGCGGTCAGCCGTGGAAGACGCAGGCGCTCGTCCGCAAGATCCTTGAGAAAACCTACGCCAGCGACGCGGCGGGTTACGGCTATCCGGGGATGGACGATCAGGGCGCGACCTCGTCCTGGTATGCGCTGTCGGCGCTCGGCTTCTACCCCGTCGATCCGTCGAGCCAGGATTATATCATCGGCAGCCCGCTGTTCGACGATGCCAGCCTCGACATGGGCAATGGCAAGACGCTTCGCATCGTCGCGAAGAATAATTCGGACACGAACGTCTATATCCAGTCGGCGACGCTCGACGGCAAGCCGTGGAACAAGCCGTGGTTTCGCCACGACGACGTGAAGGACGGCGCGACCTTCGTCTTCACCATGGGTCCCAAACCCAACAAGGCGTGGGGCGCATCGCCCGGTGCCGCGCCGCCATCGATGTCGCGAAAACGCTGACCTACCGAGCCCCTCGCCCCCGTGTCCTCCGCGGGGGCGCGAGCCCGGGATCCGCCTTCCCCCTTGGGTCCCGGGCTCCCCTCTTCAACAGGAGATACCATGCGCAGCCTTCTGATCACCGCATCCCTTCTCGCTCTCGCGCCGCTCGCGGCACAGGCCCAAACCGCTGCATCGCCCGCCACGGCGTCAGGGGGCGACGCCGTCTACACCGGCGAGCTCATGACGCGCTGGGGCAAGGAGGTGACGCCCGAAAACGCGTGGCGCCTCTATCCGCGCCCGCAGATGGTGCGCGAGCGCTGGGTCAATTTGAACGGCCTGTGGGATTATGCGATCGCCCCCAAGGCGGCCGACCGGCCGGCGGCGATGGACGGCAAGATCCTCGTGCCTTTCCCGGTCGAATCGAAGCTGTCGCGCGTCGCGCGCAAGGTCACGCCCGACGACCGCGTCTGGTATCGCCGCAGCTTCACCGTCCCCGCCGACTGGCGCGGCGAGAATGTCATGCTCAACTTCGGCGCGGTCGATTATGAGGCGACGGTGCGCGTCAACGGCTCGGTCGTCGGCTCGCACAAGGGCGGCTTCGACGCCTTCGGCTTCGACATCACCCCCTATCTGAAGGAAGGCGCGAACGAACTCGTCGTTGAAGTCCTCGACCCGACGAGCGCGGGCACCCAGCCGCGCGGCAAGCAGATCCTCGACCCCTCCGGCATCTGGTACACCGCGGTCAGCGGCATCTGGCAGACGGTGTGGCTCGAACCGGTGCCGAAACTCCATATCGCCGAAGTGCGCGCGACGCCCGACATCGACCGCGGCGCCGTCGACGTCGCGGTGGCATTGAGCGGCTGGGCGAACGACACCGACGCGGTGCGTCTGACCGCGAGTGCGGGGGGCAAGACGATCGCCTCGACGATCATCCGCGCCAACCGGCGGGCGACGCTCGCGATCCCGAACGCACATCTCTGGTCGCCCGACGATCCGCATCTCTACGACCTCAAGGCCGAGCTGGTGACGATCGCCGACCCTTATGCGGGCGAAAAGGAGCGCGACCGCAAGGCCTATGACTCGCGCTTCACCGACCATGAAAGCCGCGTCTATGCAAAGGCGCAGGTTCAGGGCGCGCCGCGCGACGGCGTCGCCGCCTATTTCGCGATGCGCAAAGTGTCGATCGGGCCCGGCCGCGTTGCGGGACAGCCCGCGATCCTGCTCAACAACAAGCCGCTCTTCCAGCACGGCACGCTCGATCAGGGCTGGTGGCCCGACGGGCTCTACACGCCGCCGTCGGAGGAGGCGATGAAGAGCGACATCGTCTTCCTGAAGAAGGCGGGGTTCAACATGCTGAGGAAACACATCAAGGTCGAACCCGCGCGCTATTATCACGACGCCGACCGGCTCGGCATGCTGATCTGGCAGGACATGCCCTCGGGCGGCGGCGAGGACCAATATCTCGCCGGCACCAGCCAGTATCAGGCGATCTTCCCGTCCGAAACGCTCGCCGAGCAGCAGAAGCAATTGTCCGAAATGGTCGGCGAACTGCGCGCCTTTCCCTCGATCGTCACCTGGGTGATCAACAACGAAGGGTGGGGCCAATATGATTCGGAAACGCTCGCGCGCTTCGTGAAAGGGCTCGATCCCTCGCGGCTCGTCAACGCCAATTCGGGCTGGGTCGACGTCGCGCCGGGCGTATCGGAAATGCTCGACATCCACACCTATGAGGATGTGCCGAGGACGCCGCCGCTGCAGGCCAACCGCGCGATCGTGCTCGGCGAATATGGCGGCGTCGGCTTCCCCGTGCCGGGTCATATCTGGAAACCCGGCAAGGGCAATTGGAGCTATCAGGTCGCCAAGGACGAGAAGGAATATCTCGTCCGTTTCCGCCGCAAGATGGAGGGCGTGATCCGCCAGGCGAAGGAGAATGGCCTCAGCGCCTCGGTCTATACCCAGACCACCGACGTCGAGGACGAGATCAACGGGCTTTTGACTTATGACCGCGCGGTGCCGAAGGCGCCGGCCGAGGCGCTGGCGGACATCGCCGCGCCGCTGTGGACGACTCCGGCGCCCGACTGACGGGCGACGAGCGAAAAGGCGACAAGAGCCGCCATCCCCGAGTCGGGATGGCGGACGCGGCGCCGTGCGGCTCTGACTCAAGCCATAAGAAATCACGGAAAACTGCGGTTTTTACGCGATTCCGCAACGGTTCATCGCGTCTCGCTCCCGGCTCGAAAAATTTATTTTGACAAATTGTTTTTTATATTCTGATAGAGGCTCAACGGGTCGGACGATCCGCAGCTCGGTGACCTGAGGGCGCCGGATAACAAGCGGGGGCGAACAGCCCCTCGAACAGGGAGGTCGATGTGATGAAGGCAGGACAAATCCATTCAGCGAAGACGAATCGGCGCGCGGCGCTGGTGCGCGAACTGATGCTGAGCGCGGGCGCGATGGTCGCATTGTGCGGTGCGGGGCAGGCGCACGCGCAGACCGCCGAAGCGCCGCCGCCGGCGGACGACGCGGCCGAAGCCCCGGGCGACGCGATCGTCGTCACCGGCTATCGTCAGTCGATCGAACAGAGCCTCGAGCAGAAGCGCGAAGCCAATTCGCTGATCGAGGTCATCACCGCCGAGGATATCGGCAAATTCCCCGACAAGAATGTCGCGGACGCGCTTCAGCGCGTCCCCGGCGTGATCATCACCCGCGACGGCGGCGAGGGCAGCCGCGTCAGCATCCGCGGTCTCCAGTCGGATCTGACGCTGACCCTGCTCAATGGCAATTTCATCGCCGGCGCCGACAGCGGCGACCCGTCGCGCTCGTTCAACTATGTGCTGCTGCCGTCGAACTTCATCGCCAGCACCGAAGTCTATAAATCGTCCGAAGCGCGGCTCGAAGAGGGCGGCGTCGGCGGCACGGTGATCCTCAACACCCGCCGGCCGTTCGACCTGCCGGCCTGGTCGGGCTTCATCTCGGCCGAGGGCACCTATTCGGACACGACAAAGAAATTCGACCCGCAAATCGCCGGGCAGATTTCGTGGAAAGACCCCGAAGAACGGCTCGGCTTCCTCGTCGGCGCGACCTATCAGGAACGTTCGAACCGCGAACTGCGCGGCTCGACCGAAACCTGGCGCTGGTGGAGCGACCGCGACGCGAACGGCGACATCATCACCCCGGCGACCGACGTCAACGGCAATCCGTTCGAAAATGACGACGCGATTTCCTATTGGCCGGGCGAGGGCGTGACCGCGCAGGACGGCACGCATTATTCGGGCCATTGGGCGCCACAGTCGGTCAATGCCGAAGTCTTCTCGCAGCACCGCAAGCGCCTCGGTATCCAGGCGACCGCGCAGATGCGTCCGTTCGACAATCTGACCGTCACCGCCAATTATTTCCGCTTCGACTACAGCAGCAATTTTCAGAGCAATGTGCTGAAAATCCCCGAATGGGGCTATGGCAATTTCTTCACCGGGCCGACCTTCGACGAGAGCGGCACGATCTTCCAATCGGCCAATTTCCAGGTGCCCGCCGCGGGGACCGGCTGCCTCGCCAACGAGACGCCCTGCACGATGGAAACGCCGCAGATCGCGGGCACCTACAGCCGCGAAAAGCAGGTTTCGAACACGTTCGAGACCGAGGTCGCCTACAACACCGACAATTTCGACGCGGTGCTGAAATTCGGCAAGACGAAGGCCACCGGCGGCCCGTCGATGCGTTTCGGCGTCGCCGTGAAGCCGCGCCTGACGATCCCCGGGCAGGAGCAGAACGGCAACTTCCTGAGCGCGTGGGATTTCACCGGCGGCAACCTCAACATGGAATTCTCGCCCGAGCTGCAGGAAAATATCAAGAACGGCATCGCGCAGATTGACGTCGGCTCGACGGGCTCGGGCTTCACCAACAGCGCGATCTCGCAGCGTTATGCGCAGCTCGATCTCGTTCGCCGCTTCGACAGCTTTTTGAGCGCGTTCCGCGTCGGCGGCAAATGGCGCGAGATGAGCATCCACCGCGAAACCGGCCGCAACGAATGGTATGCCGATCCGGCGACCAAGCTGCGCTATCAGGACACGCCCGAAGGCGCGGTCGCCCGGCCCGAATATTTCTATGACAATCCGATTGGCAACATCGCCGGCGGGTTTGATGCGAGCTCGTTCCCCGGCATCAATTTCGAGAATTATCTCGATTATATCAATGACACCTATGGCCCGTCGGTGCGCGTGCCCGAACCGAACAACACCTATGACCTCAAGGAAAAGGTGTTTGCCGGCTATGTGCAGGCTGATTTCGAAAGCGGTCCGCTGCGCGGCAACATCGGCCTGCGCGTCGCGCACACCAAGCAGTCGGGCCTGACGTCGGATCGTCTGCAATTCCTCAACGATTATTGCGTCGACGGTCCGGGCGGACCGTTCGATCCCGACGTGCCGCTCGCTCCCGACGGCAACTGCCAGGTGCGGCCGCTCGACGAGCGCGAGGTGATCGTCAACACGCAGGTCGACCAGTCGAAGAGCTACACCGACTGGCTCCCCAGCCTGAACGTCGTCTATGAAGTCACCCCCGACGTCGTCCTCCGCGGCGCGGTCGCCAAGGTGATCTCGCGTCCGTCTTTCAACGATCTGGGGTCGCAGCGTTCGCTGACCTATCGTTCGGCGGCCTACGCCTTCGACCGCGGCCAGTTCGGCGAATTCGAAGGCTGGTCGGGCAGCGGCGGCAACGCCGATCTCCAGCCCTTCTCGGCGTGGCAGTACGACCTTGGCGTCGAATGGTATTTCAAGCGCGGCTCGGTGTTCGGCGTCGGCCTGTTCCGCAAGGACGTGTCCGACTTCGTCGTCCCGCTCGTGCTCGACGTGACGCGCGAAGTGAATGGCGAACAGGTGCTGATCCAGCCCTATTCGACGGTCGCCAACGGCTCGAACGCGGTGTCGCAGGGCGTCGAAGTCTATGCCCAGCACACGCTCGATTTCGGCCTCGGTGCGCAGGTGAACTTCACCTATAACGACACGTCGGTCGCCGACATCACCCTCGACGGCGAGACGGTCGGCAAGTCGGCGCTCGTCGGCAGCGCCAAGACGCAGGTCAACGCCTCGGTCTTCTATGAAACCGACAAGTTCCTCGTCCGCGCCTCGTACAACCGCCGCGGCGAAGTCGTCGGCGGGCTCGCCTCGGGCCTCAACGTCTACACCGACCCCTATGAACAGGTCGACATCAACGCGTCGTACGAGCTGATGGACGGGCTGATGCTCACCGCGTCGGTCATCAACCTGACCAAGTCGGAAGAGCGCCAGCACCTTGGTAACGACACCAAGGCGCGCTTCGTCCGCAGCAACTATTTCGGCCGCCGCGCTTACGTCGGCGTTTCGTACAAGTTCTGATGGGGCCCATACCCCAGCTCTCCCACTCGGGTGGCTCCGCAAGGAGCCACCCGCCTCTTTCCGGGCGAGCTGGAAAATGCTTCGGTGGTTCGTAACGGGAAAATAGGGGAGGGACGCAAGTGCGTGTCGGGTTGAAATCGCTGCTTCTGGGCATGGCACTGATGACGGGCGGCCCAGCCGCGGCCGAGAATCCGATCGTTCCGGGCTGGTATGCCGATCCCGAAATTCGCGTCTTCGGCGACCGCTACTGGATCTATCCGACCTATTCGGACCATGGCGAGACGCCCGACGTCTCGAAACATTTCAGCGAACGGCAAAAGAAGCTGCGCGAACAAAAGACGGTCCGGCCGTCCTATCATTACCAGACCTTCTTCAACGTCTTTTCATCGCCCGACCTCGTCCACTGGACGAAGCACGACCACGCCCTCGACGTCGAGAACGTGGCCTGGGCCGCCTATGCCGTATGGGCGCCGTCGGCGATCGAGAAGGACGGCAAATATTATCTCTTCTTCGGGGCCAACGACATCCAGTCCGACGACCAGCTCGGCGGCATCGGCGTCGCGGTCAGCGACCGGCCCGAGGGACCGTTCAAGGACGCGATCGGCAAGCCGCTGATCGACGCCTTCCACAATGGCGCGCAGCCGATCGACCAGTTCGTCTTTCGCGACGACGATGGGCAGCATTATCTCTATTATGGTGGCTGGAAGCATTGCAACGTGGTCCGGCTGGGCGACGACCTGACCTCGATCATCCCCTTTCCCGACGGCACGACCTACAAGGAAATCACGCCCCCCGGCTATGTCGAGGGGTCGTTCATGGTGAAGCGGAAGGGCGTCTATTATCTGATGTGGTCGGAAGGCGGCTGGACCGGCCCCGATTATTCGGTCGCCTATGCGATGGGCTCGTCGCCGACCGGCCCGTTCAAGCCGATGGGCAAGATTCTTCAGCAGGATTTCAAGATCGCGCGCGGCGCGGGCCATCATTCGGTGGTCAATGTGCCGGGCACCGACGACTGGTATATCGCCTATCACCGGCGCCCGCTGGGCGAGGACGCCGGCGAGCGCCGCCAGCTCGCGATCGACCGAATGGTCTTCAACGCCGACGGCACGATCGCGCCGGTGAAAATGACGAATGAGGGCGTCGCAGCGCGCCCGCTGCCGGCCCGAACGGCCAACAGGGGAGAGACGAAGTGAAGACGATCCGCAAGATGATGCTGGGCGCCGCCGCGAGCGCGCTGCTGCTCACCAGCGTTGGAACGCCGGCGGCGCTCGCGCAATCGACCGCGAACCAGGTCGCGCTCGTCGATTACGTCAACCCGCTGATGGGCACCGATTCGAGCTATCGCCTGTCCTACGGGAACACCTATCCCGCGGTCGCCGTCCCCTTCGGCATGAACAGCTGGACGCCGGTGACCGGCGAGCCCGGCAGCGGCTGGGGCTATACCTATGACGGCGAGAAGATCAGCGGCATCAAGCAGACGCACCAGCCAAGCCCGTGGATGAACGACTATGCCGCCTTCGCGCTGATGGCCGAAACCGGCCCGGTGAAGGTCAAGCAGGAGGAACGCGGCAGCTGGTTCAGCCACAAGGCCGAGGTCGCGCGCCCCTATTCATACAAAGTCTATCTCGCCGACTATGATGTGACCGCCGAGGTCGCGCCGACGACGCGCGCCGCGCAGTTCCGCTTCACCTTCCCCGAAAGCGACGACGCGCACATCCTCCTCGACGGTCTCGCGGGCGGCTCGATGGTCAAGGTCGACGTCAAGAACCGCCGCATCACCGGCTATGTCCGTAACAATCACGGCGGCGTGCCCGACAATTTCCACAATTATTTCGTCGCCGAATTCGACCGCGACTTCACCCTCGCGCGCACCTGGGCTGGCGATAATGCGCCGGCGAACGAACTCGCGCGCGAAGGCGATCATGTCGGCGCGGTGCTCAGCTTCAAGACCAAGAAGGACGACAAGGTCCACGTCCGCGTCGCCTCCTCGTTCATCAGCCCCGAACAGGCGCTCCGCAACCTGCGCACCGAAATCGGCAACGACAGCTTCGACACGACGAAAGCGAAGGCGAAGGCGGAGTGGGAGAAGGAACTTTCGCGCATCCGCGTGACCGATCCCGACGCCGAAAAGATCCGCACCTTCTATTCGGCGCTCTACCGGATGCTGCAGTTCCCGCGTATCTTCTATGAAAAGGACGCGAACGGAAAGATCGTCCACTACAGCCCGTACGACGGCAAGGTGCACGACGGTTACATGTTCACCGACAATGGCTTCTGGGACACCTGGCGCGCGGTCTTCCCCTTCTTCGCGCTGATGTATCCCGAACGCGACAGCCAGTTCATGCAGGGGCTGGTAAACACCTACAAACAGGGCGGCTGGCTGCCCGAATGGGCGAGCCCCGGCTATCGCAACGTGATGATCGGGTCGAACTCGGCGAATTTGATCGCCGACGCCTATTTCAACGGCGTGCGCGGCTTCGACGTCGAGACGCTCTATGAAGCGATGATCAAGAATGCGACGACGAGCGAGGGCCGCCCGAAGGACAAGGCGGGCAAGGTGATCGCCGCCGTCGGGCGCGAGGGCGCCGAATATTACAACCGGCTCGGCTATGTCCCCTATGATGTGGGCATCAACGAGAATGCCGCGCGCACGCTCGAATATGCGACCGCCGACTTTTCGATCGCACAGCTCGCGAAGCTGCTCGGCAAGGACGCCGATGCGAAGAAATACACCGAACGGGCGCTCAATTACCGCAAGCTCTATGACAAGGAGAGCGGCTGGATCCGCGGCCGCAACCAGGACGGTTCGTGGTCGACGCCGTTCAACCCCTATAAGTGGGGCGACGCCTTCACCGAGGGCAATGCGCTCCACTATAGCTGGGCGGTGATGCAGGACGTCCATGGGCTGATGGACCTGATGGGCGGACGCGAGAAATTCGTCGAGCGGCTCGACGCGATCTTCACCACCCCGCCGATCTTCGACGAAAGCTATTACGGACAGGTGATCCACGAGATCCGCGAGATGCAGATCGTCGACATGGGGCAGTACGCCCATGGCAACCAGCCGATCCAGCATATGCCCTATCTCTATAATTGGGCGGGTGCGCCGTGGAAGACGCAGCATCATGTGCGCGACATCATGGCGAAGCTCTATTCGTCGGCGCCCGACGGCTATCCGGGCGACGAGGATAATGGCCAGACCTCGGCCTGGTATGTCTTCTCGGCCTTGGGCTTCTACCCGGTCGCCTCGGCGACGGGCGAATATGCGATCGGCAGCCCGCTGTTCCAGAAGGCGGAGCTGACGATGCCAAATGGCAAGACGCTGACGATCAACGCGAAGAACAACAGCGACGCGAATATCTACCTTCAATCGGTGGCGCTCGGCGGCAAGCCGCTAAGCAAGACCTATTTCACCCACCGCGCGCTGTCGCAGGGCGGGACGGTCGACTTCGTGATGGGCGCCAAGCCCAACAAGCAATGGGGCACCGCTCCCGCCGACGCGCCCTTCTCGATCAGCGCGCCGTCCAAATGATGTCGGAGATGAACATGACCCAGAGCCGCCGCGAAATCATGGCCGGCGCCGGCGCGCTCGCGCTCGCCGCCGCGATGCCCGCCGCCGCGCGCGCCGCGACCGGCAGCTTCGCCAGCAAGCGCCCAGCGCCCGCCGAGCGGGCCTTCACCAGCCCCGCGATCGAGGCCGAGATTTCGCGGGTGAAGGCGAAGATCGCTGACCCCGAACTCGCCTGGCTGTTCGAGAATTGCTACCCGAACACGCTCGACACCACGGTCCAGACGGGCACGCTCGACGGCCGCCCCGACACTTTCGTCATCACCGGCGATATCGAGGCGATGTGGCTGCGCGACAGTTCGGCGCAGGTGCAGCCCTATATCCACCTCGTCGCCAAGGACGCGAAGCTCAAGCGGCTGTTCCAGGGGCTGATCCAGCGGCAGGCGCGCTGCATCCTGATCGATCCCTATGCCAATGCGTTCGACAAGGATCCGACTGCGCCGTCGAAGCTCGAATGGTCGCAGACCGACAAGACCGAGATGAAGCCCGGCGTGGCCGAGCGCAAATGGGAAATCGACTCGCTCTGCTACGCGATGCGCCTGTCCCACGAATATTGGACGCGCACGAAGGACAAGGCGCCGTTCGACGACACCTGGTCGCGCGCGATGAAGCTTGCGGTCGCAACCTTCCGCGAACAGCAGCGCAAGGATGGGCCCGGACCGTACAAGTTCCAGCGCCCCGCGCTCCAGCCGTCGGACAGTCTGATGCTCGGCGGCTATGGCCGGCCGACGAAGAAGATCGGGCTGATCCATTCGATGTTCCGACCGTCGGACGACGCCTGCCTCTATCCCTTCCTGATCCCGTCGAACCTGTTCGCGGTGTCGGTGCTGCGCAAGATCGCCGCCGTCCACCGCGAAGCGCGCGGCGACAATGCTGCGGCAACCGATGCCGAGGCGCTCGCCGCCGAAGTCGATGCGGCGCTGAAGGCGCACGCGCTGATCGACGACGGCAAGGGCGGTCAGGTCTGGGCCTATGAGATCGACGGCTTCGGCAACTGGGTGTTCATGGACGACGCCAATGTGCCGAGCCTGTCGGGCCTGCCGCTGATCGACGTCGTCGACAAGAAGGACCCGCTTTTTCTTCGCACCGCGGCGCTCGCCTGGTCGGAACGCAACCCCTATTTCTTCAAGGGCACGGCGGCCGAGGGTATCGGCGGGCCGCATATCGGCCTCGACATGATCTGGCCGATGTCGATCATCACCCGCGCGATGAACGCCGACGACGATGCGACGATCCTCCAGTGCCTGCGCTGGCTGAAGACGACGCACGGTGGCACCGGCTTCATGCACGAAAGCTTCCACAAGGATGATCCGAAGAATTTCACGCGCAGCTGGTTCGCCTGGGCCAATGCGTTGTTCGGCCAGTTGATCGTCGAAGTCGCCGACAAGCGCCCGGCGCTGCTGGCGCGGCCGCTGTGAGCGGGGAGGGGACGATGATCACCGCCAGTCGCCGCCAGCTTCTCGCCACCACCGGCCTGCTCGCCCTCGGCGGTGCGATCCCCGCCGGCTGCTCGCGCGTCGCGGGCGGGAACGACGCCGTTGCCGTCGCCAAGGCCAATCTTTTCATCGGCACGGGCGGGCACGGCCACACCTTCCCCGGCGCGTCGCTGCCCTTCGGGATGGCGCAACTCAGCCCCGATACGAACACCCATGGCTGGGACGCCTGCTCGGGCTATCACCAGAAAGACGGCTCGATCATGGGGTTCAGCCACACGCACCTGTCGGGCACCGGCATCGGCGACATGCTCGACGTGCTGGTCGTGCCGACGCGGCGCGAGTTGAAGCTCGAGCCCGGCACGATCGAAAAGCCCGGTGAGGGCTTTCGCCAGCGTTACTCGGACGAACATGCCGAGCCCGGCTATTACCGCGTGAAGCTCGAGACCGGCGTGCTCGCCGAACTCACCGTCACCGAACGCTGCGGGCTGCATCGCTATCGCTTCGGCCAAGGGCCGGGCCATATCCTGATCGATTTCGCGCATGCGATCGAGGATGACTGGGACAAGGGCATCGTCGTCGAAAACGCGTCGCTCGACATCGGCGAGGACGGCATGCTCACGGGCGGGCGGCAGGTCAATCGCTGGGCGAAGGGCCGGCGCATCCATTTCGCGATGCAGATGTCGCGCCGCCCCGACCGGGTGCAGTTCTTCGGCGACGATGGCAAGCCGGCGCCCGACGGCGCGAAATCGATCAAGGGCAACAAGCTCAAGGTCGCCTTCTTCTTCGACGATGCCGGTGGCCCGCCGATCCTGATCAAGACCGGCCTCTCGGCGGTCGACGTAAAAGGCGCGCGCGACGCGCTGGCGCAGGAAGTGCCCGCCTGGGACTTCGACGGCGCGGTCAAGGCCGCGCGCGGCAGCTGGGCCAAGGCGCTCGGCGGCATCCGCGTGTCGGGCGGCACCGAGGCGCAGCGCGTCATCATGACGAGCGCCCTCTATCACGCACAGCTCGCGCCGACGCTCTTCACCGATCGCGACGGCCGCTATGTCGGGCTCGACCGGCAGGTGCATCAGGCCGCGAAGGGCGAGGAAGCGTTCAGCACCTACTCGCTGTGGGACACCTATCGCGCGCTTCATCCGCTGCTGACCTTGATCGATCCCGAGCGCGCCGCGCTGCTCGTGCGCGACATCTGCCGCCAGACCGCGCAGAGCCCCGCCGGTCCGCTCGTCTGGCCGCTACAGGGGGTCGAGACCGCGTGCATGATCGGATGGCACGGCGTGTCGGTGCTCGCCGAGGCGCACGCCAAGGGCATCAAGGCCGACTATGCCGCCGCCTGGCCGAACATCCGCCGCCGCGCCTTCGACCGCGACTACAAGGATATCGACAGCACCTTGGGCCGCGGCTTCTATTACGACCTCGGCTACATCCCGTGCGACGAGGTGTGGGAGTCGGTCAGCCGGACGCAGGAATATGCCTATGACGACTGGGCGATGGCGCACCTCGCCGACGCCGTGGGCGCCAAGGAGGACGCGGCGGCGCTGCGCAAGCGCGCGCAAAATTACCGCGGCGTCATCGACCCCGAAACGCGCTTCGCCCGCCCGCGCTTCAGGGACGGCGGCTGGTGGAAGGATTATGACCCGGTCCAGATCGGTCACAACGTCAAGAAATGGCGCGATTATACCGAAGCGAACGGCTGGCAGGCGACTTTCCTCAACCAGCACGACGTCTATGGCCTGATCGATCATTTCGGCGGCGACGCGGCGTTCGAGAAACAGCTCGACGCGCTGTTCAACGCACCTTCGACCCTGCCCGACAATGCGCCGCCCGACATTTCGGGCCTCGTCGGCCAATATGCCCATGGCAATGAGCCCAATCATCACGTCGCCTACATGTACGCCTATTGCGGCGCGCCCGCGAAGGCGCAGGCGATGGTCCGCCGGCTGCTCGGTGAAATGTACAAGAACGACCCCGACGGGGTGATCGGCAACGACGATTGCGGCCAGATGAGCGCGTGGTTCATCCTCTCGGCATTGGGCTTCTACCCCGTCGACCCGGTCAGCGCCGTCTATGTCTTCGGCTCGCCGCTGTTCGACGTCGCCGAGGTCGCGGTCGGCGCGGGCAAGACGCTCACCGTTCGCGCCGAGGGCAATGGTCCCGATCGTCCTTACGTGCAGTCGGTCACCTGGAACGGCAAGCCGTGGAGCAGGAACTGGATCGCGCACGCCGACCTCGCCGCCGGCGGCGAGCTTGTGTTTGAGATGGGCGCCAAGCCGTCACAGTTCGGTACCGCGAAGGCCGACCGGCCGCCTTCCTTCGGTTCTGCCCCCGCATGACGCAAATTTGCGACAAGTTTTTGGTAGCGAAAAGAAAATGATAAGAACGGAATGTCTCGTGAAATCTCCCCAAAGCCTGCCGCTCGCCGGACCCGGAACGATATTTGCGCCAGCTCGGGCTTCGGCCTTGCGCGGCGGTCCGCTCCCCTCCAAAAACCTGAGCGATCGGGCGAAGGGGTGGCGTTGATGGATGGTCCCGTAACAGACCGCGGCGAAGCGCGCCTGTTCGCCGGCATCGAGCTCGGCGGCACCAAATGCATCTGTACGCTCGCGGCGGGGCCGGGCGACATTCGCGATCAGCGAACGATCGCGACCACCGTGCCGTCCGAAACGCTGCCGGCGATCAAGGCGGTGCTCGACGACTGGGCGCGGTCGCCCGGTTTTTGCAGCATCGGCGTCGCCTCCTTCGGCCCGATCCGGGTCGATCCCGCAAAGGCCGATTATGGCCGCGTCGGCGCGACGAACAAGCCCGATTGGGAAGGCGCCGACCTGCTCGGCCCGCTGAAATCGGCCTTTTCGGTCCCGATCGGTTTCGACACCGACGTCAACGGCGCCGCGCTCGCCGAAATCCGCTGGGGCAGCGGGCGCGGCCTCGAAGATTTCGCCTATGTGACTGTCGGCACCGGGGTCGGCGTCGGGCTGGTCGTCCATGGCAAGCCGACGCGCGGCTTCAGCCACAGCGAGATCGGCCATGTTCTCGTGCCGCGCCTCGCCGGCGACGATATGGTCAGCGTCTGCCGCTTCCACGACGATTGCGTCGAGGGACTCGCCTCGGGCACCGCGCTGAAGGCGCGGCTGGACGGCCGTTCGCTGGCGGACGTGGCGCCCGACGACCCCATCTGGGAACCGATCGTCCACACGCTGGCGACGATGGTGCATGCGCTCGCCTGCACGACCGGGCCGATGCGCGTCGCGATGGGCGGCGGTGTGCTCGCCGGCCAGCCACAATTGCTCCCGCGGATCAACGCACAGCTCGAAAAAAGCCTCGCGGACTATATGCAGATCCCGGGGAATGGCGCTTATGTGATCGCTCCCGAGCTTGGAACGATGGCGGGTCCGCTTGGCGCCATCGCGCTCGCGATGGACGCGGTCGGGGTCGCAGCGTGAGCAGGGCGGGCCGCGCGCTGTTGGACAGGACAGTGCCTTCGCGGCACAAAGGCAGCATGAAACGCCTGACCGCCGCCGCCGCGCTGCTCGCTCTCCTGCCGATCCAGTCTTTCGCCGAGCAACCGGCGTCCGATCCGCTCGCCTTCGTCGATCCGATGATCGGCACCGGCCCCGAAGGCCATACCTTCCCCGGCGCGACCGCGCCCTTCGGCATGGTCCAGCTGTCGCCCGACACCGACGCGACGTGCCAGATCCGCGACTGCTATGACCATGCCGCGGGTTACAGCTACAACGACCCGACGATTCAGGGGTTCAGCCACACCCATTTCTCGGGCGCGGGCCACTCGGACCTCGGCGATATCCTCGTCATGCCGCAGGTCGGAGAGGTGAAGCTCGATCCGGGCGATCCCGCCAAGCCCGGCTCGGGCTATCGCCAGCGTTTCAGCCACGACACCGAAAAAGCCAGCCCCGGCTATTATGCCGTCACGCTGGCCGACAGCGGCATCCGCGCCGAACTCACCGCGGGCACGCGCGTCGGCGTCCACCGCTACAGCTTCCCCGCGGGCAAGCAGGCGCATCTCCTCCTCGACCTCCGCTCTTCGCTCTACGATTATCCGGGCAAGATCCTCTGGTCGGGCCTCCACCTTCGTCCCGACGGCACGCTCACCGGTTTCCGCGAAACGCGCGGCTGGGCCCCGGGGCGCAAGCTCTATTTCGCGATGCGCTTCTCGGCGCCGCTCAAGTCCCACGCCTTCCTCGATCGCGACGAGAAGGTCGCGTACAAGGGTTTTCAGGCGCCGGGCCGCGGCACCGACGCGCTCGCCGAAAAGCTCGGCAAGGCGCTCGAAGCGCGGCTCGATTTCGGCGCGCTGACCGCGCCACTCGAAGTCCGCGTCGCATTGTCGGGCGTTGACGAGGCGGGTGCGATCGCCAACCTCGATGCCGAGGGCGCCGGTTTCGACGCCGTTCGCGCGAACACGGAAAACGAATGGCGCAAGGCGCTCGGCGCGCTCCAGATCGAGGCGCCCGCGCCGATGCGCACCAACCTCTACACCGCGCTCTACCACAGCCTGCTTGCGCCGAGCGTGTGGAGCGACGTCGACGGGCGCTACCGCGGCCCCGACGATCAGGTCCACGCGGCGAAGGATTTCACCTTCCGCTCGACCTTTTCGCTCTGGGATACGTTCCGCGCGCAGCATCCGCTGCTGACGCTTGTCGCGCCCGATAAAACCAACACCGACATCGTCAAATCGCTGATCGCGAGCCGCAAGGCGAGCCCGCACGGCATCCTTCCCGTCTGGCAATTCCACGGCCGCGAGACATGGACGATGATCGGCTATCACGCGGTTCCGGTGATCGCCGACGCCTATCTGAAAGGCGTGGGCGATTTCGACGCCGACGAAGCCTTGGACGCGATGGTCGCGAGCGCCGAATATGCCCCCTATGGCGGGCTCGGCGACTATATGAAGCTCGGCTATGTCGCGATCGACCGCGAGCCCGAGGCGGCGTCGAAGACCGTCGAATATGCCTATGACGACTGGACCATCGCGCGCATGGCGGAGAAGATGGGCCGGGGGGACATCGCCGACCGCTTCTACAAGCGCGCCGGATATTGGCGGAACAGCTTCGACGCGAAGACCGGCTGGCTCCGCGCGCGCAAGGCCGACGGCAGTTTTCGCACCCCCTTCGATCCCACCGCGATCAACTATGGCTCGGACTATACCGAGGGTAATGCCTGGCAATATAGCTGGTTCGTCCCGCAGGATCAGGCCGCGCTCTTTCGCATCCTCGGCGGCGATGCCAAGACGATCGCCAAGCTCGACGCGATGTTCGACTATGACATTTCGAAGCTCGACTATAGCCATGCCGAGGATATCGCCGGGCTGATCGGCCAATATATCCACGGCAACGAGCCGAGCCATCATGTCGCCTATCTCTACGCCTACGCCGGTGCGCCGTGGCGGACGCAGGAGCGGCTGAAGCAGATCGTCGACAGCCAGTACAAGCCGACCCCCGACGGCCTGTCGGGCAACGACGACCTCGGGCAGATGTCGGCGTGGCTCGTCTTTACCAGCCTCGGCTTCTACCCGGTCGCGCCGGGGTCGAACCAATATGTGATCGGGCGCCCCTTCGTCGATCGCGCGGTGCTCAATCTGCCCGGCGGCAAGCGTTTCACGGTCGAGACGGTCGGGCTGTCCGACGCCAACCCCTATGTCGGCAAGGTCGAGCTCAACGGCAAGCCGCTCGCGCGCAGCTGGATTTCGGACGCCGAAATCCGCAGCGGCGGCACGCTCCGCTTCACGATGCAGGCGAAGCCCGATGCCACATGGGGCAAGACTGCGGCGGCGCGTCCCTATTCGCTCTCGACCGCCCGCAGCGCGCCCTGACCGGGTACTGGCAGGCTGGCGCCCCTTGCTCTAAGCCTCGATTCGAACCCGTCTTTCCGCGCGGGTTACGGAGTTGAAATCAGGTAAGGGGACGGGCGATGGCCGCCGAAACAGCACATGCCGCCGAGGCGGCCGCGCACGGGTTCGACCTGCTGCCGATCGTCATCCTGCTCGCCGCCGCCGTCGTCGCGGTACCCTTGTTCAAGCGGCTCGGCCTCGGCTCGGTGCTCGGCTATCTCGCGGCCGGGCTCGCGATCGGTCCCTTCGGGCTGGCGCTCTTCTCCGACGCGCAGACGATCCTCCACGTCGCCGAACTCGGCGTCGTCATGTTCCTCTTCATCATCGGGCTGGAGATGCAGCCGTCGCGGCTGTGGGCGATGCGCGGGGAGATTTTCGGGCTCGGCGCGGCACAGGTCGGCGGTGCGATCGCGCTGCTGATCTGCGTCGGGCTCGCGCTCGGCTATCCGGTGGCGGCAAGCTTCGTCGCGGGCACCGGCTTCGTCCTCACCTCGACCGCGATCGTCATGCAGATGCTCGACGAACGGCGCGAGATGGGTCAGCCCAAGGGGCGGCGGATCATCGCGATCCTGCTGCTCGAGGATCTGGCGATCGTGCCGTTGCTCGCGCTCACCGCCTTTCTCGCGCCGGGGGGCGAGGCGGTGTCGATGACCGACCGGCTGATCGCGGTCGCGATCGGCCTCGGCGCGATCACCGGGCTGATTGTCGCGGGCCGCTATCTGCTCGACCCGATGTTCCGTCTGCTCGGGCGCGCGAAGGCGCGCGAGGTCATGACCGCCGCGGCGCTGCTCGTCGTCCTCGGCGCCGCGCTCACGATGCAGCTCGCGGGGCTCTCGATGGCGATGGGCGCCTTTCTCGCCGGCGTGCTCCTGTCCGAATCCTCCTTTCGTCACCAGCTCGAAGCCGATGTCGAGCCGTTCCGCGGCGTCCTGCTCGGCCTCTTCTTCCTCGGCGTCGGCATGGCGCTCGACCTCAACATCGTCGCCGCCAACGCCGGGCTGATCGCGATCTCGGTCACCGCCTATATGGTGCTGAAGATGATCGTCATCTATGCCGTCGCGCGGCTGTTCAAGAGCGGCCATGCCGAGGCGGTCGAGCGCGCGGTGCTGATGGCGCAGGGCGGCGAATTCGCCTTCGTCCTCTATGCCGCGGCCGCGAGCGTCGGGATCATCGATGCCGAAAGCAATGCGATCCTGACCGCGATCATCATCGTGTCGATGGTGCTGACCCCTATCATGATCATTCTCCACGATCGCTTCATGCCGCACGCTGAGGACACGGCCGAAGATCTCGACGTCGCCGACAACCTCAGCGCCAGCATATTGATGATCGGCTTCGGCCGCTTCGGCCAGATCGTCAGCCAGCCGCTCTTCGCCAACGGCTGCTCGATCTCGCTGATCGACACCGACACGATCGCGATCCGCGAATCCTTGGCGTTCGGTTTCAAGATCTATTACGGCGACGGCACGCGGCTCGACATCCTCCATGCGGCCGGCGCGCAGAAGGCGCGGATGATCATCGTCGCGACCGACGACCGCGAAACGACGCTCAAGATCGTCGAGCTGGTGAAAGCCGAATTTCCGCACACGCCTCTGCTCGCGCGCGCTTTCGACCGCGAACATGCGGTCGAGCTGGTCCACGCCAACGCCGATTTCATGGTCCGCGAAACTTTCGAATCGGCGCTGGTAATGGCGGAAGAGGCGCTGCGCCGGCTCGAAGTCGACGAGGAAGCGATCGGCGACCTCATGGAGGAAACGCGGCGGCGCGATCAGGAGCGGTTCGACATCGAAATCTGCGGCGGCGTCTACGCCAGCCGACATCTGATCCAGGGGAATGTCCCGGTCGAGGACCGCGACCAATATATCGTCAAGCCCGGCGGAGGGCGTTGAGCGGACCTTTATCCCCCGCCCGCCACGCTCGGCAGCCGCGACGGGGATGAGGTTCGTTGTGCACAAGAGGAACATTAAGAGAACAAAATAAATCCGTCAACCCCTTTGCCACGCTTATTCTCCGGTTCTGCCCAGTTGACGTTAACGTCAATCGCGACCAATGCGTAGCAAACGAAGGAAGGGAAGATGATGGCCGAGCAACCGAAGTTCGATCTGACGGGGCGCGTCGCGCTGGTGACCGGGGCGTCGTCGGGGCTCGGCGCGGGCTTTGCCAAGGCGCTTGCCGCCGCGGGGGCCAAGGTGGTGCTCGCCGCACGCCGCGCCGACAAGCTCGCCGAGCAGGTCGCCGCGATCGAAGTGGCGGGCGGGCAGGCGGTGGCGGTCAGCATGGACGTCACCGACGAGGCGTCGACCAAGGCCGCCTATGATGCTGCCGAGGCCGCGTTCGGCACCGTCGATACGATTGTCGCCAATGCCGGCGTCGCGACCGAAAAAATGGCGATGGGGCTCTCGGTCGACGAGGTCGATTTCCTGCTCGCCGCCAATGTCCGCGGCGTCTTCCTGACCGCGACCGAAGGCGCGAAGCGGCTCGACAAGGCGGGCAGCCGCGAAAAGCAGAACGGCCGCATCGTCCTGATCGGATCGATCACGGCCGAGAAGGTCTTTCCCGCAACCTCGGTCTATGGCGCGACCAAGGCGGCGGTGCGCCATCTGGGCAAGGCGCTCGCGCGCGAATGGGCGCGGCGCGGGATCAGCGTCAATGTGATCCAGCCGGGCTATTTCGAATCCGAAATGACCGCCGAACTGTTCGAGAGCGACACCGGCGCTGCGATGGTGAAGAGCTTCCCGCGCCAGCGCATGCGCCCGCCGAGCGACCTTCACGCGCCGCTGCTGCTGCTCTGCTCGGACGCCGCGCTCGGCATCACCGGCAGCGTCATCACGGTCGACGACGGGCAGACCCTGTGAGCGAGCTGCTGGTCGAACGCCGCGGCGCGGTCGAGATCGCGACGCTCAACCGGCCCGAGCGCCTCAATGCGCTGAACGAGGGGCTGGTCGACGAATTGGGCGCCTATTTCGGCGGGCTTGCCGAACGCCCCGACGTGCGCGTCGTCATCCTGCGCGGCGCCGGACGCGGCTTCTGCGCCGGGCTCGACATTCAGGAGGACCGGTCGAGCGATGAAACACTGGTGCTGCGCACGCTGCGCACCCAGACGAGCATCGGCAATATCTATCGCAAGATGCGCGCCTGCCCGCAGCCGATCGTCGCGCTCGGGCACGGCGCGGCGTGCGGCGGCGGGCTGTCGCTGCTGCTCGCCTCCGACGTGCGCTATGCGGCGCCGTCGTTCCGCTGCAACGCCGCCTATATCCGCATCGGCCTCGGCGGCTGCGACATGGCGTCGAGCTATTTCCTGCCGCGCCTCGTCGGCGCGAGCCTTGCGTCCGAAATGATCCTGACCGGCCGCTTCATCGACGCCGAGCGCGCTCTGCGCGCCGGGCTGGTCAGCGAGATCGTCGACGAGGAGGCGCTGCTCGACCGCGGTCTCGCGCTCGCCGACGAAATGCTCGCGACCGCGCCCTATGGCCTTCGCTTGTCGAAACAGGCGCTGAATCTCAACATCGACGCACCGAGCCTCGAAGCCGCGATGGCGATCGAGGATCGGCAGCAGGTGATCCTCTCGGCGACCGAGGATCACCGCGAGGCGCTCGCCGCCTTCCTCGAAAAACGCGCGCCCGACTATCGCGAGCGATAGGGTCCGTACTCCATTACAGCGCTGTCGAGGCGCCCAAATGGCGAACAGCTCGGGCCGAAAGACGCGCCGCGAGGGCTGGTCGCCCTTGCAAGCGGCTTTCGGGTCGAGATGGAAGCCATTTGGGCGTCCCCCAATTAAGCGAGAAGGGGGATTTGATCAAAATGGCCCATTGCTTCGTCGAGAAGTCTGGCAATATCGACATATTCCTGCGCCTTCTCTCCTCGCACTGAGCCATTTTGCTTCAAACCTCGACGGCGCTGTAATGGAGTACGGACCCTAAGGTTAATCGAAGCTGCATCGCCCCATTGACTTGAGAATATATTGACATAGTAAGTGCCATATCCCGAGGGGGTGGGAGTGATGGCAGTACGCTGGAGGACCACTAGGCCGGGTCGCATAGGCGCGTCCCGGTGTGCTGCCATCATCGCAATCGCCGCGCTGATCGGCGCTTCTCCCGTTCAGGCGCAGCTCGCCAAGCCCGCGCCGCGCCATCCGAACATCGTCATCCTGCTCGCCGACGACTGGGGCTTCTCGGACGTCGGCTCCTTCGGCGCCGAATTCGCGACCCCGAACATCGACGCGCTCGCTTATGCGGGGATGCGCTTTTCGAACTTCCATGTCGCGGGGTCCTGCTCGCCGTCGCGCGCGATGCTGCAGACGGGGGTGATGAACCACAGGAACGGCCTCGGCAACATGCCCGAGACGATCCCCGACGAACATCGCGGCAAACCCGGTTACGATACGGTGATGAACCACCGCGTCGTGACGATCGGCGAGCTTTTGAAGGCGGCGGGCTATCGCACCTATCTCACCGGCAAATGGCACCTCGGCAGCGACGCGACGCGGCTGCCGCACGCGCGCGGCTACGACCGCGCCTTCAGCCTCGCCGATGCCGGCGCGGACAATTTCGAACAGCGCCCGATCGAGGGCATGTACGACAAGGCGAACTGGACCGAGAACGGCAAGCCCGCGACCTTGCCAAAAGATTATTATTCGTCGCGCTTCGTCGTCCAGCGGATGATCGACTATATCGAGGCCGATCGGAAAAGCGGCAAACCCTTCCTCGCCTCGATCAACTTTCTCGCCAATCACATCCCGGTGCAGGCGCCCGACAGCGACATCGCGCGCTATTCGGCGATGTATCAGGGCGGCTGGACCGCGCTCCGCGAAGCGCGGGCGAAGCGCGCGGCGGCGCTCGGCATCATGCCCGCAGGCATGCCGATGGTCACCATGCCGACGACGCCCGATTGGAAGAAGCTCGACGCCGACGAACGCGCCGCGGCCATTCGCGTGATGCAGGCCTATGCCGGCATGGCGACCGCGATGGACCGCGAGGTCGGCCGCCTTGTCGCGCATCTGAAGGCGGCCGGCGATTACGACAATACGATCTTCGTCTTCCTGTCGGACAATGGCGCCGAGCCGACCAATCCGTTCAGCAGCCTGCGCAACCGGTTGTTTCTGGGCATGCAATATGACCTCGCGACCGCGAACATCGGCCGCCCCGGCAGCTTTTCGGCGATCGGCCCCGGCTGGGCGAGCGCCGCGGCGTCGCCGCTGTCGGGCTACAAGTTCAGCGCGACCGAAGGCGGCTTGCGCGTCCCGCTGATTATCGCGTGGCCCGGCCATGCGGACATCCGCGCGGGCGGCATCAGCGACGGCCTCGCGCACGTCACCGACATCTTGCCGACGCTGACCGATCTTGCCGGCGTGGCGGGGCATGGCGGACGCTGGCGGGGCAGGGCGGTGGAGCCCGTCACTGGCCGCAGCCTCGTCCCGATGCTGATGGGCGGCGCGGGCAGCGTCCACGGCGACGCGCCGCTCGGCTATGAGCTGTCGGGCAATGCGGCGCTGTTTCGCGGCGACTACAAGCTGGTGCGCAACCTGCCGCCCACCGGCGACGGCGAGTGGCGGCTTTTCAACCTCAAGACCGATCCCGGCGAGACGCGCGACCTCGCCGCCGCCGAGCCCGACCGCTTCAAGACGATGATGGCCGACTATCGCGCCTATGCGAAGGCGAACGGCGTGCTCGACATGCCGGCGGGCTACACCGCCGACGAACAGATCAACCGCTACGCCTTCGAACAGCAAGGCAAGCCCCGCCTGATCCGCTTCGGCCTGTGGGTCGGTGCATTCGTCCTGCTGGTCTCGGGTCTGATCTGGGGGCTCCGCCGCCGTCGCCGCGCGCGCGGATAGGCACTCAGTCGGCGGCGATCACCGCCATCTGCGCCTCTACCATGCGCGCCATCACCGTGCCCGCTTCCTCGGCCGACAGGCTCTGATCGTGGCGTAGCGTGCGCCAGCTGTGAAAGGACAGCGCGGCGCACAGCGCCTCGACGCCGATCCGGTCGGCGCGCACGGCCGCCGGTAGCAGGCGCAGGATCAGCTCGCGTTCGAGCATCACGACGCGGCTATATTGCCCCATCAGGAACGGCGACTGATAGCGTTTGATATTGGCGGCGAGGCGAAAGGGCAGCGTCGTTTCGAACACCCGCACGCGCCGGCCGACGAGCTCGCGGATATTGCTCTGCCACGGCTGGTCGGGATAGGGCGCCATCACGATCGGCATCACCTCCTCGGTGATCGTCGCGGTGATCTCGGCATAAAGCGCGTCCATATCGTCGAAATGGCGGAACACGGTGCGCAGCCCAATGCCCGCCTCCTCGGCGACGCGCGCCGCGCTCGGCGACAGGTCGCCCCCGACGATCAGCTCCATCATCGCCTCGACGATGCGCCGATGGCTCGACCGCCCGCGCTCGCGGCGGCCGTCGACCCGCGATGGTGCGAGTTCTTGCGCGTTCGATTTTCCGGGCTCTGTCGCCATGGCGTCCCTGCTGGCCCGACTTGGCGCCGGGGTCAAACAATCTTGCGTGCCGGCCAATATAGTGGCACATATAGTGTCAATAGTTTTCGGGGCCGTAGACACCGCGATATGGGGGACGATAATGAAGAAAAGATGGATCGCCCTCTGCGCATTGTTGCTCGCCGGCGCCGGCGGATATTGGGCCTTTGAGGCGAATAAATATCGCATTCCCGGCATCCTCCAGGATTGGAACGATCCCGTGCAGCCGAACCGCGCGGTCGCCTGGCAGCAAGGCCCTGCGAAAGCGCCGGAGGGCCAGCGCCCGCCGAACATCATCCTGATCGTCGCCGACGACCTCGGCTATAACGACATCAGCCTCAACGGCGGCGGGGTGGCGGGGGTCGTCAAGACGCCCAACATCGACGCGCTCGCGCGCGAAGGCGTCGATTTCACCACCGCCTATGCCGCGAACGCGACCTGCTCGCCGTCGCGCGCCGCGATGATGACGGGGCGCTATCCGACGCGTTTCGGTTTCGAATATACCGCGGTCCCGGTCGAGTTCGCCGAAAATCTGGCACATGGCGAAGGGGTCGGACCGCACCGCGCGATCTTCCACGACGAACTGATCACCCCCGACATTCCCGCCTATCCCGACATGGGCGTCCCCGCGAGCGAGGTGACGATCGCCGAGGCGGTGAAGGCGGCGGGCTATCACACGCTCCACATAGGCAAATGGCATCTGGGCGAAGCGCCGCGGCTTCAGCCGCAGGCGCAAGGTTTCGACGAAAGCCTGGCGATCCTTGCGGGCGCTGCGATGTTCCTGCCCGAGGGGGACTCGAACGGCGTCGACGCCAAGCTGGCGTGGGACCCGATCGATCGTTTCATCTGGGCGAATCTGCGCCACGCCGTCACCTTCAACGGCAGCCAGCGCTTCCATCCCAAGGGGCATATGACCGACTATTTCGCCGACGAGGCGATCGAGGCGATCGAGGCGAACCGGAACCGTCCCTTCTTCATGTACCTCGCCTTCAACGCACCGCACACGCCGCTGCAGGCGACCAAGGCCGACTACGACCGGCTGCCGCAGATCAAGGATCACAAGACGCGCGTTTACGGCGCGATGATCGCGCAGCTCGACCGCCGCATCGGCGACGTGATGGCAAAGCTGAAAGAAGCCGGAATCGACGACAATACGCTCGTCATCTTCACCAGCGACAATGGCGGCGCCTGGTATAATGGCATGCCCGACCTGAACGCGCCGTTCCGCGGCTGGAAGGCGACCTTCTTCGAGGGCGGCATCCGCACGCCGCTGTTCATGCGCTGGCCGGGCGGGATCGCGGCGGGAACGCAGCGGACCGACGTCACGGGGCACCTCGACATCTTCGCGACGATTGCTGCCGCGGCCGGCGCGAAGCTGCCGCAGGATCGGACGATCGACAGCGAAAATATCCTCGCCGGACCCGCGAAGCGCCCCGCGATGTTCTGGCGCTCGGGCGATTATCGCGCGGTGCGCGCGGGCGACTGGAAATTGCAGGTGACGAAGCGACCCGAAAAGGCGCGCCTCTACAATCTCGCGACCGACCCGACCGAACGCCGCGATCTCGCCGCGCGCGATCCGCAGCGCGTCGCCGAACTGCGCGCGATGATCGAGGCGCAGAACAGGGGCATGGCCAAGCCGATCTGGCCGGGGCTGGTCGAAGGGCCGGTGCGCATCGACGTGCCGCTCGACGCGCCGTGGAAGGACGGACAGGATTATATTTACTGGACCAACTGAGGCGGGGCCGTTCCAGCATCGGAAAAGCCGATCGCGGTGGTCGCGAGGTAATTGGCGGCGCGCATCCTTTGTGGCAGGTCGGGGCATTCCTCCCCTCGCGCACTGGAGACATCATGCGAGCCCTGCTGCTTTCGATCGCCTTGCTTACGCCGTCGCTATCCGCCTTCGCGCAGGACGCCGTCGTCGACACCCATGTTCACCTCCACAAAGGCGAGGCGTCGCTTGCCGAATATCGGGCGCAACTGAAAGCCGCGAACCAGTCGGTCGACGCCTTCGGGGCGATGTGGTTCGGTGGTCCGAATCAGGCGCTCGCGGGCAATCCTGGCGATATAGCCAAACGCAATGACGCGCTGATCGCGCTCGCCGCGAAGAATCCCGATATGATCGCGATCGCGACGGTCCATCCTTATGATGGCGATGCCGCGCTCGCCGAGGTCGACCGCGTCGCCGCGCGCGGGGTCCGCCTGCTCAAGATCCACCCGCATACGCAGAAATTCGACGCCGCCGACCCGCGCGTGCTGACGCTCGTCAAGCACGCGGGCGAGAAGGGCATGATCGTCGTGATGGACAATGCCAGCATCGTTCCCAGCGATAACGAGAAACTCTTCAACCTCGCGCTCGCGGCGCCGAAGACCAGGTTCATTTTCGGCCATATGGGCGGGCTCGGCTTCCGTTTCTGGAATATCCTCGCGCTCGCGCGCACCGCCGAAAATCTCTTCGCCGACAATATCTATTTCGACATTTCGGCGAGCGTGATCCTCGCGGCGGACTCGCCGATCGAGGAGGAATATGTCTGGACGATCCGCAACGTCGGGGTCGACCATGTGCTGATCGCGTCGGATTTTCCGCAGATTTCGCTGCCCAAAACGCTCGAGGCCTTCGCGAAGCTCGACCTCACCGACGAGGAGCGCGCGAAGATCCGCTCGGGCAACGCGCGCAAGCTGCTCGGGCTCTGACCGATGCCGGTCCATCTTCCCGCTCCCGCTCCTGTGGACATCGCCGGGCACGCGGTCGCGCCCATCGCCTGGGGCATGTGGCGCTTCGCCGGCGTCGATCTTGCGACAGCCCGCGCGCGCATCGACGCGGCGTTCGAGGCGGGCGTGACGCTGTTCGACACCGCCGACATCTACGGCTTCGACACGCCCGGCGGCTTCGGTTCGGCCGAGGCCCTGCTCGGCGAGGTCTTCGCCGAAGCCCCCGGGCTTCGCGACGCGATGGTCCTCGCGACCAAGGGCGGGATCATCCCGGGCGTGCCCTATGACAGCAGCGCACCCTATCTGGCGTCGGCGATCGACGCTTCGATCCGCCGTCTGCGCACCGACCGGGTCGAACTATGGCAGATTCACCGTCCCGATCTGCTCGCCCACCCGCAGGAAATCGCCCGCACGCTCGAAGAGGCGCACCGCGACGGCAAGATCGGCGCAATCGGCGTCTCCAACTTCACGCCGGCCCAGACGGCGGCGCTGGCCCGCTTGCTTTCGGTCCCGCTGGTCAGCCATCAAAGCGAATTTTCACCGCTCCATCTCGCCCCGCTCTTCGATGGCCTCTTCGACCAGTCGATGGAGCAGAGCATGGCCTTCCTCGCCTGGTCGCCGCTCGGCGGCGGCCGCCTTGGGGACCCGGCCGACGATCGCGGGCGGTCGGTCGCCGCGTTGCTCGACGCGAAAGCCGCCGAATATGACGTCTCGCGCGCCGCGGCGACCTATAGCTGGGCGATGGCGCATCCCGCGCGTCCGATCCCGATCGTCGGCACGCAGAAGGTCGAACGGATCAGGGAAATCCCGCAGGCGTTCATCCCGCGCTGGACGCGCGCCGAATGGTATGCGGTGCTGCAAGTCGCGATGGGAGAGCGACTGCCATAAGCGCTACGCCCGATGGTTCGCCCCGGACCCGCAATGAGGAGGTTTTTGAAAGAGATGCCCCGCCTCCACATCGAGACGTAGGAGAGCGGGAGGCGGGGCGAGCGCGCTTAAGCAGGGTGCAGCTTGCGGGTCAATGAACGAAGCGGCGATGGCGGGGCGATCGGCGCATCTTGTTTGCTTGCCGTGCGGTGATATGCCTTCGCGCCATGGAACGCACCGCCTCCTGTCACTGCGGCAAGCTCGTCCTCACCTGCACCGGCGATCCGGCGAAGGTATCGCTCTGCCATTGCTTCGATTGCCAGCGGCGGACCGGATCGCTCTTCAGCGTCGCGGCCTTTTTTCCCCGCGAGCGCGTGACATTGCCTGCCGCGGGCGCCAAGTCATTTAAGCGCCCGTCGGCCAGCGGCCGCGACGTATCCTTCCATTTCTGCCCCGATTGCGGATCGTCGCTGTGGTGGGAACCCGATCGGCTCCCGCACCTGATCGGCGTCGCGGCGGGGGCGTTTGCCGATCGCGACTTTCCCATGCCCGAACAGGCGGTCTGGGCCGAGCAGCGCCACGCGTGGCTCGATCTGCCGCTGCCTGAGCATCCGCGCAATCCGGTGAAGGCAGCGCCGGACTGATCGCTCTTAAAGCCGCCGGCCGAGGCTGATACGCTCCTCGACCGCATATCCCAGCGCGCGATAGAATTGGACGACCGCTTCGTTCGCCGCGCGGACCTGCAGGTTGATCTTTTCGCACCCCAGTGCGTGCAGCGCCCGCTCGGCTTCGCGGACGAGCGCCGTTCCCACGCCGCCGCGCTCGCACGCTTGCCGCACCGCCACCGAATAGAGCCAGCCGCGATGCCCGTCATAACCCGCCATCACCGACCCGATCACCGCGCCGCCGTCCAGCGCCACGAAAAACAGCTCGGGTTGGAAAGCGAGCTTGGCCGGGATCGCGACGTCGGCGCGGTTCCACGGCGGATCGTTCGGAAATGCCTCTTCCCAAAGCGCTTCTACGCCGTCGAAGTCGGATGCCGCATAGCGCCGGATTTCCATCGCTAGCTTGCCCAGACCTGCGCATAGAGCGCCGCCATCTCTTCGGCATCGGGCACGCGCGGGTTGTTCGCGGGCGATCCCGACGCTGCCGCCTGCGCGCACATCGTCGGGACCAGCGCTTCCCAGCGCGCCGCGTCGATCCCCCACGCCGCCGGTCCCGGCACCTCGAGTTCGCGGTTGAGCGCGGCGAGCTCATCCAGCAGCCGCGCCACCGCCGACTGGTCGCCCTCGGCTTCGTCGGCGACCCCCATCGCCCGCGCGCAGTCGGCATAGCGGGTGAGCGCGGCGGGCGCCGACCAGGCGGTCACCGCGGGCAGCAGCATCGCGTTCGACAGCCCGTGCGGGACATGGAAATGCGCGCCGATCGGCCGGCTCATCCCGTGGACCAGCGCGACCGAGCTGTTCGAGAAAGCAATCCCCGCCTGCGTCGCGCCCAGCATCATCGCCTCGCGCGCCGCCGCGTCCATCGGGTCGGCACATACGCGACGCAGATTAGGCGCGATCGCGCGCATCGCGAGCAGCGCCATGCCGTCGCTGAACGGGTTCGCGCGCTTCGACACATAGGCCTCGATCGCATGGGTCAGCGAATCGATCCCGGTATCGGCGGTCAGCCGCACCGGCTTCGTAAAGGTCAGCTCATAATCGACCAGCGCCGCGACGGGCAGATAGGCGAGCCCGGGACACAGCATCTTCTCGTCGGTCGCCTCGTCGGTGATGATCGTGAAGCGCGTCGCCTCCGACCCCGTGCCCGCGGTCGTCGGGATCGCGATCACCGGCAGCCCCGGCGCGTCCTGAACATGCGGCGCCTTATAGTCCGCCATCGCCCCGCCATGCAGGCCGAGCAGCGCGATCGCCTTGGCGCTGTCGAGCGGGCTGCCGCCGCCGAAGCCGACGACGCAGTCATGCTCGCCCTCCCTCAGGAACGCGACCCCGGCATCGATCGACGCGACCGTCGGATCGGGCACGGTCTCGGCGAACACGCGCGCGGCGATGCCCGCCACCGCCAGCCCGTCGGTCAACTCGGCGACGCGTCCGCTGCTGACGAGATAGGCGTCGGTCACGATCAGCGGCCGCGACAGCCCGAGACTCGCGAGCACTTCGGGCAGCTGTTTCGACGCGCCGCCGCCGATGCGAAGGATGCGGGGCAGGGCGATGCTGGCGATACTCAACGGACCATCTCCTTGGCGATCTGACGGCGCGCGTCAGGCGCCGCAGGATTCGCGCACAATCAGATGCGTCGGCAAATAATCAAGATATTGTTCGGCGTGCGGGTCCATGACCTGCGACACCAGCCGGCGGCCCGCTTCCAGCGTATCCTGCTGGATCGTCGTCAGCGCGGGGGTGCTGAGTCGCGCGAGCAGCATGTCGTCATAGCCGACGACCGACACGTCCTTGGGCACCGACAGATTGGCCTTGCGCAGCGCGCGGATCGCGCCGAGCGCGATCAGGTCGCTCGACGCGAAGATGGCGTCAGGGCAGCGGCCGCGCGCGAGAAGCTGGCCGAGCGCGCGCTCGGCCGATTCGAAACCGAAATCGACGCGCACGTCGAGCGCGGGGTCGGCGTCGAGCCCGTTCGCCTCGAGCGCTTCGAGATAGCCCTGGCGACGCTGCATCGCCTCGGGATCGCTCGACCCGACGAAAGCGATCGCCTTGCGTCCCAGCCGCGCGAGGTGCAGCGTCGCGCGGCGCCCGCCGAGCACATTGTCCGATCCGACCGAGCGATATTTCTGCCCCGGCATATGCGCGCCCCAGACGACGAAGTTGCTGTTCGCGTCGGCGAGCTGGTTGAACCCGTCGTGGAGCATCGCCTGGCCGAGGAAGATCACGCCATTGGCGCGGCTGCTGTTCATCACCGTCAGCAGATCGTCGACGTCGCGCGGCGCGGTGTGGCTGACGGTGAAGTCGCAATCGCGCGCGCGCGCCGCTTCGCCGATGCTCGCGAGCAGTTCGAGGAAGAAGGGATGCGACAGCGGAAGCGGGCGGCCCTGCATATGCGGGGTGACGACGACGATCGAACCCTCGGCGCCCACGGGCGCGGCGGGCATATAGCTGCGGAACGGATAATTATGCTCGCGCGCGAGCGCCCAGATCTTCTTCTTGGTGGCGAGGCTGATCAGCGGATGGTCGTTGAGCGCGCGCGACACCGTCGAGATCGACACGCCGGCCATCCTTGCCAAGTCTTCCAATCTCGTATTGTTGGTGCTCATAAGCTTGCCATCCATGTTCGACGCCGACATGCGTTAGCACGATTAGGGGGAGGGAATGCAAGATTTGCATGTCGATAACCCGCGAAAGCGTCAGGGGAATGGAGTTCCGCGCGGCGCCCGCCGCGCGAATTTGCACATCTGGAACATGTGCTTTGCATTATTCGGCATCCAGATCGTCTGGGCGCTCCAGAATGCCAACACGACGCGGATTTTCCAGACGCTCGGCGCCGACGTCGCCGCGCTGCCCGCGTTGTGGATCGCGGGGCCGATCACCGGGCTGATCGTCCAGCCCATTGTCGGCCACCTCAGCGATGGCTCGCGATCGCGTTTCGGCCGGCGGCGGCCGTTCCTGATCGCCGGCGGGCTGCTGACGGCGCTCGCGCTGCTGATCATGCCCAATGCCGCGACCCTGTGGGCGTCGGTCGCCGCGCTCTGGCTGCTCACCGCCTCGAACAATATCAGCATGGATCCCGCGCGCGCGCTCGTCGCGGACAATCTTCCCGAGGCGCAGCGCGCCAGGGGCTATGCGATCCAGGTCTTCTTCATCGGCGCGGGCGCGGTCTTCGCCTCGTCGCTGCCGTGGGCGCTCGTCAACTGGTTCGGCGTATCGGGAACCGCGGCGCCAGGCGCTTTGCCCCCCGCCGTGCGCTACGCCTTTTACATCGGCAGCGCCTGCCTGTTGCTTTCGGTCTTCTGGACCGCGGCCTCGACCCACGAACGGCCGGTGAGCCTCGCTGCAGCGCCGCCGGGCGGCCGTCAGCCCGATGCGCCGGTCGATCGCCCCGCGCACCCCGCGAGCGGCCGCTTCCTCGCCCTTGCGGGTGCGGGCTTGCTGCTGGTGGCCATCGTGCTGCGCTGGCGTTGGGAAGTGCTCGTTCTCGGGGCGTCGGCGCTGATGATCGGGGCCGGACAGATGGCGGCGGCATGGCGCCGGGCGCGCGGTGCCGACGCGCTCGGCCTGCTCCAGATCGGCGAGGATTATGCGCATATGCCCGCGGCGCTGAAACGCCTCGCGCTCGTGCAATTCTTCACCTGGTTCGCGCTGTTCACGCTGTGGATCTACGCGGCGCCGACCGTCGCGAGCCGCTATTATGGCAGCAGCGACCCGGCATCCGCCGCCTATTCCGCGGCGGCCGACTGGGTCGGCATCCTGTTCGCGGCCTATAATGGCGTCGCCGCGATCGGCGCCCTCGCGCTGCCTGCGCTGGCGGCGCGGATCGGCGAGCGCCGGGCCTATGCGCTCTGCCTGCTGTGCGGCGCGGCGGGGATGGCGGGCTTTGTGCTCGCGCCCGGCGCGGAGTGGCTGTGGGTCGCCGCGGCGGGCATCGGTATCGCTTGGGCCGCTATCCTGTCGCTGCCCTATGCGATCATCGTCAACGCCGTGCCGGCGGGGAAGGTCGGGGTCTATCTCGGCATCCACAACATCTTCCTCGTCGTGCCCCAGCTCGTCGCGGCGATCTGCCTCGGCGCCGCGGTCCAGCATCTGTTCGGCGGCCAGCCGGCGCCGGCGTTGGCGCTCGCCGCCCTTTTTCTCGGCGCCGCCGCGCTCGCCGCCCTCGCGATTCCCGCCTCGCGATCCTGACCTTCGATCCGTATGCTTCGTCGCTTTATGCAATAATTTGCATAAAAGAAATCGGACGCAAACGTATGCGGTGCTTCGTTCCAAATCGCCTGTTCCACGCCGAAATCGCAGTTAATCATATGATTTAAAGTCATATAGTCTCGATGCCTACCCCTCGCAAAAGGCGCTTGCCATTTGTGCAACAATGCGCAAAATCATGCAAATGCTGAGCGGGAAGCTTACTCGCCGTCGGCAACGGAAGCCTCCGCAAAAGGAGGCGCCATGGGAAGGGGAGAGAGATGAGGCTCAAGGGATTCGCGAATTGTCGGAAGCGCATGCTACGGGGCGCTTCGCTGCCGGTGGTGACCGCCGGCCTGGTGATGGCGTCTCCGGCGCTGGCGCAGGATGCGCCGCCCGCCGACGACAGCGCGGCGGCGAGCGACGAGATCGTCGTCGTCGGCGTCCGCGCGGCGTTGCAGGACGCGCAGGACCGCAAGCGCGACGCGCTGACCGTCGTCGATTCGATCACCGCGACCGACATCGGCGCCTTCCCGGACAATTCGGTGGCGAGCGCGCTTCAGCGCGTTCCCGGCATCACCGTTTCGCGGCTGCAGTCGACCGACGACAGCACCCACCCCTCGGGCGAGCCCGCCGGCGTGCTGATCCGCGGCCTCACCTTCGTGCGCACCGAGATCAACGGCCGCGACAGTTTTTCGGCCGACAGCTATCGCGGGCTCAACTTCAACGACATCTCGCCCGAACTGATGTCGCGCGTCGATGCCTATAAGAACCAGACCGCCGACATGATCGAGGGCGGCATCGCCGGCACCGTCGACCTGCGCACGCGCCTGCCGCTCGACGAGAAGGGGCTGGTCGTCGCGGCGAATGCGAAAGCGACCTATGGCGACCGGTCGGACAAATGGAACGGCGAATTTTCGGTGCTGGTCAGCAAGACCTTCGACACCGACATCGGCCGCTTCGGGCTGATGGCCGACTATGCGCGCAGCCATCTCGTCACGCGGACCGAAAGCGTGATCATGGACAAGATCCGCACCTATTGCTCGGCGGGCGCGGTCGACGCCGAAGGCAACGGGATCGTCAACCCCGATGGCAGCGTCGCCTGCACCGCGAACCCCTTCGGCGGGACCGGCTGGGCCTATCTTCCCGACGGCATCCGCTATTCGCAGGTCGATTACGACCGCACGCGCGAGGGGATCGCGCTCGCGGGACAATATGAAAGCCCGACGGGCGACGTCCGCGCGACGGTGCAGTTCATCAAATCCTCCTACGACAATGCGTGGCTCGAAAATGTCTCGCACGCGAAGCTCGAGGGCACCTATTACGGCACGCCGGCGTTCAACCCCGTCGGATCGTCGATCCTCCGCACGCCGACGGGCAATGCGGGCTTCACCTTCGGCCCCGACGGCATGCTGCGCTCGGCGACGCTCAGCCAGGGCTATGGCAGCTGGCGCGGTAGCTTCGGCAGCGAAGCCGAAATGATCGACACCGGCTCGGCGGTGCCCGGGCTGCCCTTCGTCAACTATTGCGGCCCAGGCTCGGCTTGCGCGGTTCCCGACCGCAACGGCCTCTATTTCGAGAATGAGGCGCGCAATTTCGACCATCGCGAAAGCACGCGCGACCTGTCGGCGAACATCCAGTGGGATGTGACCGACCGGTTCAAGCTGAATTTCGATGCGCAATGGATCAAGGCCAAGACGACGAATGACGATATCCTCGTCGCGACCGCATCGGCCGCCGATTACGAATATAGCGTCAACAAGGACGGCACCCCGAACATCAAGCTGCTGCCCGGCACCAACATCAACTATGCCGACGGCGGCCTCGCCAATCCGCACAATTACTGGATGCCCTTCATCCAGGCGCATCTCGAGGATAATGACGCCGAGGAACTCGCGCTCAAGGCCGACGCCGAATATGATTTCGACGGCAATGACTGGATCGATTCGCTGAAGGTCGGCGTCCGCTATGCCGACCGCAACCAGAATGTCCGCTATTCGACCTTCAACTGGACGCCGATCGCGCAGCCGTGGAACTGCAACGGGCCGGGATTCAACGTCGATAACACCTCGGCGGCGCCCTATCCCGCGGGCTGCGGCGCGCGTCCGGGTTTCAACGGCTATGGCGAGGGGCTGTTCGAACCGGTCAGCCTCGGCGGCGGCTTCTATAACGGCGGCGTCTATGACAATGGCGAACTCGTCTATCTGAGCCGCGATGCGCTGCGCGACCGCGACCGGCTCGTCGAAGGATTGCGCGGCTCGAACGTCAGCCCGCCGATCCTGCCCGGCTGGACGCCGATCTGCGACCGTGCCGAGGCGACGGTCGGTTGCTTCACCCCGTCGGAGGTGATGGAGGTCACCGAAAAGACCAAGGCGGCCTACGCGATGCTGGGCTTTGGCGGCGACAATGCGATGCTCGGCGGGATGAACGTCCGCGGCAATATCGGCGTGCGCGTCGTGCGCACCGACATCGACAGCGTCGGCAATGTCGGCTTCCCGCAATCGTCGATCTTCACCCCGGTGCTCAACCGGCCATGCGGGACGCCGCTGCCGCCGGGCGACGTCGTCAATCCGGCCTGTTTCCTGACGCCCGAGATACTGGCTTTTGCCAATGGCGCGGCCGTGCCGAACAATCTGAAGGCCGACTACACGACGGTCCTGCCCAGCTTCAACGTTCGCTTGGGGCTCGACGACAATAATTTCATCCGCTTCGCCTATTCGCGGGCGATGGCGCGGCCCGATTTCGGTCTGCTCCGGAATTTCGTCGCGATCCAGACGCCGTCGTTCGATGCGAGCGCCGACAGCCCGAACATCGTCCGCGACGGTGCGGGCAACATCACCGGCTATAACTTCACCTTCCGCGCCGAATCGGGCTTTGCCGGACTGAAGCCGATCCTTGCCGACCAGTTCGACCTCACCTTCGAACATTATGCCGGCAGCACCTCGTTCCACGCCGACATTTTCTACAAAAAGCTGCGCAACACCGTGGCTTACGGCGAATTCGAGCGCCTTTTCACCAACAACGGGTCCGAACAGACGGTGCTGATGCGCGGGCCGCGTAACGTGAAGGACGGCGGCGAGCTCTATGGCTTCGAAACGGGTTTCCAGACCTTCTTCGACTTCCTGCCCGGCCTGCTCAGCGGCCTCGGCGCGCAGGCGAACTACACCCACGTCCGGCAGAGCGGGATCAGCAATTCGAACCTGGTGACGCAGGGCGCGCTCGACGGCGGCGGCACCGGCGGCTTCGGTGCCGGGCTCGACGTGTCGGGCGGCCGCGGTGTGGTGATGGATTCGCACCGTCTCGCCGGCATTTCGAAGCACACCTTCAACCTTGTCGGCCTCTATGAAAAGGGACCGGTCGCCTTCCGCGTCGCGTATAATTGGCGCTCGCGCTTCCTGACCAACAATCTCGACTGCTGCATCGGCCTGCCGGTGTTCCAGAAATCGGTCGGCTTCCTCGACGCGTCGCTCCGCATCTCGCCGACGCCGTGGCTCGAGCTGTCGGTCGAGGGCCAGAATCTGCTCAATACGACGACGGTCTATCAGCAGCAGATCTTCGGCGACACGCCGCTGACCCCGGGGGCGAAGCCCGTCTATCGCGATGCCAACTGGGGCCGCGTCGACCGGCGCTTCCAGTTCGGCGCGCGCGTGAAGTTCTGATAGCCCGGCGGAAGCGCGGCCGCTCGTTCGGGCGGCCGCGCTTCCGGCCGGTTCTGCGGGAGCGACGGAACGGCATGGCGGAACCCTATCGCATCGTAATCCTCGGCGGCGGCACCGCGGGCTGGATGTGCGCATCGGGCCTTGCGGGCCTGCTCGCGGCGGCCGATTACGACATCACATTGATCGAGAGCGACGAGATCGGCACCGTCGGCGTCGGCGAAGCGACGCTGCCGCACATCAAGAGCTTCAACGACATGCTCGGTATCGACGAGGCCGAGTTCATGCGCGCGACCCGCGGCACCATCAAGCTCGGCATCGAGTTCGCCGACTGGCTGCGTCCGGGTGCGCGCTATATCCACCCCTTCGGCACCTTCGGCGATCGCTGGGCGAGTGCCGATTTCCAGCACCATTGGGCGCGCGCGCGGCTCGCGGGGACCGACAACCGCTCGCTCCAGGATTATAGCTTCGCGGTCGCCGCGGCGCGCGCCAACGGCTTCGAGCATCCGAACACCGATCCCAAATCGATCCGCTCGACCTACAGCTATGCCTATCATTTCGACGCCGGGCTCTACGCCGCATACTTGCGTGCATGGGCGACGGCGCGCGGCATCCGGCGTCTGGAGGGCAAGGTGGTCGATGTAAGGCGCGACGCGCAAAGCGGCGACGTCGAACGCCTGACATTGGCCTCGGGGGCCGAGGTTGCGGGCGATCTCTTCATCGACTGCTCGGGCTTTCGCTCGCTCCTCCTCGGCCAGACCATGGGCGTGCCGTGGCTCGACTGGAGCGCGTGGCTTCCCTGCGACCGCGCGCTGGCGGTGCCGTGCGCGAGCGTCGAACCGCTCACCCCCTATACGCGCGCGACCGCGCAGCGTGGCGGCTGGACGTGGCGCATCCCGCTCCAGCACCGGATCGGCAACGGCTATGTCTTTTCCAGCACCTTCTGCGGCGAGGAGGAGGCGCGGCGGACGCTGCTCGGCGCGCTCGATGGCGAGGCGCTCGACGAGCCGCGCCTGCTGCGCTTTCAGGCCGGGCGTCGCGCGGCGGGTTGGGCGGGCAATGTCGTCGCGGTGGGGCTCGCGAGCGGCTTTCTCGAACCGCTCGAATCGACGAGCATCTTCCTGATTCAAGCCGCGACGACCGACCTCGCCGCGCTGATGCCGCGCTGCGGCGAGCGCGCCGACCCGCGCATGGTGCGCGAGTTCAACCGCCTCTTCGAAATCCACCACGACCGCATCCGCGATTTCCTCGTGTTTCACTACACCGCCAACGAGCGCATCGGCGAACCGCTGTGGGACCATGTGCGGACGATGCCGCTGCCCGACAGCCTCGCGCACAAGCTCGCGCTGTTCCGCGAAAGCGCGGTCGCGCCCGATTACAAGCTTGGCCTTTTCTCGCGCGACAGCTGGCTGTCGGTGCTCGAGGGGCAGGGCGTTCTGCCGTCGGCGGCGAGTCCGCTAACCCATCGCTTGCCGGCGGCGGATCTGCAGGCGCGGCTCGACGATCTGGCGGAACGGATCGCGGTCAACGCCGCCGACATGACGCCGCATGCCGATTTCATCGCGGGCTATTGCGCGGCGGGGACCGCGATCCGGCCCGCGGCGAGCGTGGCATGAGCGGCGCGCGCGACATCACGCTGGTCGGCCGCGACGCGCCGCTGTGGCTCGCGGCGGCGGCGCTGCGGCGCGCTCTCGCGCCCGCGGGCGTTACGGTGCGCGCGGTCGAACTGCCGGCGGAGGCGGGCACGGCGGACCTGTACGCCACCTTGCCCGCGATCGAGGCGCTGCACGCCCAGATCGGGATCGACGAGGCGGCGTTGCTGCGCGGCGCGCGCGGCGCCTTCACGCTCGGGCAGAATTTCGTCGACGCGAGCGGTGCGGGGCGGCCGTCCTTCCTCCACAGCTATGGCGCCTATGGCACGGGCATCAACGGCGGCGATTTCTTCCCGCACTGGGTCAAGGCGCGCCATTACGGCCTCGGCGTCGGGCTCGACGATTTCTCGCTGACCGCGAGCGCGGCGCTCGGCGGGCGGCTGTTCTTCCCCGACACCGACAGCGAAGTCTATGGCCGCAGCGACTATGGCTATCATCTGCCCGCCGCCGCTTACGCCAAAAGCCTGAAGGCGATCGCGCGGCATCTCGGCGTCGAGCTTTTCGAAGCCGCGAGCGTCGCGGTCGAGCGCGGCGGCGAGGGGGTCGCGGCGCTGCGCCTCGACGACGGACGGCGGGTCGAAAGCGCTTTGTTCGCCGACCTGACGTGCGAACGCCTGTTGTCCAGCGGCCCTTTCGAGGCGTGGGACACTCCCGGCGACCGGGTGCTGAGCGCGGTCGCGCCGCGCCCCGCCGCGCTTCCCGCCTATGCCGAGATTCGCGCGAGCGCGGGCGGGTGGACCGGCCTGTTCCCCAGCCTGACGCATATCCACATCGAACATGTCTTTTCGCACGCATCGACGACCGATGAAGCGGCGCTGAGAGCGGCGCAAAGTATCGCCGGGCTGTCGCTCGACGCGGTGACGATCCGCCCGTTCGCGGCGGGCGTCGCGGCGGAGCCATGGACGGACAATGTTATCGCTCTCGGCGATGCGGCGTGCGTCTTCGATCCCGCCCACGGCTTCGCGCTACACGCCCTGCAACTCTGCATCGTCCATCTGCTCGCCGCCTATCCCGCCGACGGCGCCGGCTATGCCGCACGGCGCGCCGAATATAATCGCGTCCTGCGCTCGCATTTCGCCCGCGTCGCCGAATTCCAGGCGGCGCATCATGCGCTTCAGCGCTATTCGGGCGCTTTCTGGGACAGCGCGCGCGCGCTGCCGATGCCTGACGAACTCGCGCACCGCATCGATCTCTTCACCGCACGCGGCGAACTTCCGCCGCTGGAGGATGAAAGCCTGCCGCCCGACAGCTGGCGCGCGTTGCTCGTCGGGCACGGGATTCTCCCCCAAAGCTGGCGCCCCGCCGCCGACCGGCTTCCCCCCGACGAAGTGAAGGCGCATTTCCGCAAGATGCTCGGCTTTGTGCGCGAAGCGGTGCTGCGCCAGCCGACGCACGACGCCTGTCTCGCGCGCATCCTGCAGCCCGCGCATGGTTGAACCCGCGCGCCTCGATCGCAGCCGGCCGCCGCATTCGCCGCTCGACGGCTTGCCGCGTATCGCGGCGCGCGGCGCGCCCGCACCCGCCGACTTCGCCGCGCTCGTCGCGGCCGGAATGCCTGTCGTCGTCAAGGGGTTGTTCGACGACTGGGTCGCGCTGGCGGCCGGGCGCCATTCGCCCGGCCGCCTTAACGCCTATCTGGCGGGCATGGATCGCGGGTCGCCCGTGCCGGTGATGGAGGCGCCCGCGCGGGCGCGCGGTCGCTTTGCCTATCGCACCGACCTGCGCGAATTCACCTTCAACAAACGGCAGGCGCCGCTGCGGGCCACGCTGGCGCGGATCGAGGCGCTGACCGGGCAGGAAAATGCGCCGACGCTCGCGATCCAGATGCTGCCGCTCGCCGACGCGCTGCCCGATTTCGTCCGCCAGAACCCGATGCCGCTGCTCCCCGCCGATGTCGGTCCGAAACTGTGGCTCGGCGGCGCGGTGAAGACGCAGACGCACAACGACCGCGACCATAATCTCGCCTGCGTGATCGCGGGGCGTCGGCGTTTCGTTTTGTTCCCGCCCGAACAGGTCGCGAACCTCTATATCGGGCCGCTCGACAATCCGCCGCCGCTGTCGCTCGTCGATCCGGAGGACCCCGATTTCGACCGTTTTCCGCACTTCCGAGACGCGCTCGCCGCCGCGCGCGTCGCGACGCTCGATCCCGGCGATGCGATCTTCATCCCCCGCTACTGGTGGCACCATGTCGCCTCGCTCGATCCCTATAATGCGATGGTCAATTATTGGTGGGGCGATGCGGCGACGGGCGTCGAAAAGCCGAACAATGTCTTTCTCGCGGCGCTGCTCGCGCTCAGGGACCTGCCGCCCGGGGAACGCGCTTACTGGCGCGCAATGTTCGACACCCATGTGTTCGGCGATCCCGCGCTGTCGGCGGCGCATATTCCGGCGGCGCTGCGCGGCGCGCTCGGCGCGATGCGCCCTGAGGCGCGCGCGTCGTTGCGGCGGCAGTTGACGGCGGCTTTCCGGACATAACGACCTTCCCCCCAGCATGAGAGACACTATGATCCTGAAGACGCTTCCCCTGTTCGGCCTCTCGATGCTCGCGATGGCTTCGCCCGCCGCGGCGCGCGAATGTGCGCAGTCCCCCGGCAAGATACTCGAGCTGTGCGTTTCGGTCGAAAATGGCGAGGCGCTTTATCGGGTGACGCGCGGCGACGTGACGGTCATCGCGCCGTCGCGCCTCGGGCTGCGCTTCGCGGGCGAGGCCGATCCGCGCTTCGCGGGCCTCGGCAGCGCCAGGCGAAGCTCGGTCGATACGACATGGGAGCAGCCGTGGGGCGAACAACGCCTGATCCGCGACCGTCACAACCAGCTGTCGGTAACGCTCGCGGGCGACACGCCGCTCAGCAAGGCGGTCGGCGTGACCTTCCGCCTCTTCGACGACGGTTTCGGATTCCGCTACGATTATGCCGCGATCCCCGCCGGGCAGGCGGTGTCGGTGGTCGCCGACCACAGCCAGTTCCGCACCGCCGACGCCTATCAGGCCTGGTGGTATGAGGGGCTCGGGCAGGAACGCGACGAATATCTCTATAAACAGACCGACGCGCGGCGCGTCACGCTCGCCGAAACCCCGCTGACGCTGAAGGGCGACAACGGCCTCTATCTGAGCTTCCACGAAGCCGCGCTCGTCGACTTTCCCTCGATGCTGCTGCAAGGCGACGGCGTGGGCACCTATAGCGCGTGGCTGATGCCCTGGCCCGACGGCGTGCTCGCGAAAAAGACGGGGCCGTTCACGACGCCGTGGCGCACGGTGCTCGTCGGCGAAACGCCCGGCGCGCTCGCCGACAGCCGGATCACGCTCAACCTCAATGAGCCGAGCCAGGTTCCGGGCATCGGCCAATGGTTCAAGCCCGGCAAATATGTCGGCATCTGGTGGGAAATGCACCTCGAGAAGTCGACCTGGGGCAGCGGCCCCAAGCACGGCGCGAACACCCCGAATGTGAAGCGATACATCGACTTTGCCGCCCAATATGGCTTCGACGGCGTGCTGGTCGAGGGGTGGAATAAGGGTTGGGACGGCGACTGGATCGCTAATGGCGACAAGTTCAGCTTCACCCGCGCCTATCCCGATTTCGACCTTGCGGAGATCACCCGCTACGGCAAGGCGAAGGGGGTCAAGCTGATCGGCCACCACGAAACCGGCGGCGGGGTCGAAAATTATGCGCGGCAGCTGGATGCCGCGCTGAAACTCTACGCCGACCATGGCGTGTCGTTGATCAAGACCGGCTATGTCCGCCACAGCGGGACGATCAAGGATGGGGCTGGCGGAATGCAATGGTTCGCGGGCCAATATATGGTGCGCCACCACCTCGACGTCGTGAAGCGCGCCGCCGAGCATCGCATCGCGATCAACACCCACGAGCCGGTGAAGGACACCGGGCTGCGCCGCACCTGGCCCAATTGGGTGAGCCGCGAGGGCGCGCGCGGGCAGGAATTCAACGCCTGGGGCGATCCCACCAATCCGCCCGAACATATGACGATCCTGCCCTTCACGCGGATGCTCGGCGGGCCGATGGACTATACCCCCGGCATCTTCGACATCGCGCGCGGCGGCATCGAGCTGACGCGGCGCGTGCAATCGACGCTCGCGACCCAACTCGCCGAATATATCGTCATCTATTCGCCGATCCAGATGGCCGCCGACCTCCCCGAAAATTACGAGGCGCGGATGGACGCCTTCCAATTCATCCGCGACGTCCCCGCCGACTGGGAGCAGTCAAGGACGCTGCAGGGCGCGATCGGCGACTATGTCGTCGTCGCGCGACAGCAGCGCGGCCAAGGTGACTGGTATCTGGGCGCGATCGGCGACGAAGAGGCGCGCGAATTGCGGCAGCCGCTGGCCTTCCTCGCGCCGGGCGCGCGGTATGAGGCGCGGATCTACGCCGACGGCCCCGGCGCCGACTATCGCAGCAATCCCGGCGCGCTGACGATCGAGAAGCGCATGGTCACCAGCGCCGACACGCTGACCTTGCGCCTCGCGCCCGGCGGCGGCACGGCGATCCGGTTTCGGCTTGTCGAATAAGGAGCGATCCTTCTTCCTTGCCCCGTCATCCCGGCGAAGGCCGGGATCTCGCCGGTGCGTCAAGCCGGGACGATGAGATCCCGGCCTTCGTCGGAATGACGAAGAAGAGACGGAGCGTCCAAGGGGATCGTGCCCCACTGGGTCAGGACCCTAGAAGGGAAAGAAGAAACGGATCGCCAGAATCGCCACCACGCAGGTGATGAGATTGAGCGGCAGGCCGATGCGCACGAAGTCGAGATAGCGATAGCCGCCCATCTGATAGACGATGACATTGGTCTGATAGCCGAAGGGGGTGGCGAAGGCGGCGCTCGCCGCCATCATCACCGCGACGAGAAAGGGCCGCGGGCTGACGCCGAGACTGTCGGCGAGCGCCACCGCGACCGGGGTGATGAGCACCGCCACCGTCGCGTTGGACAAAAGCTCGGTCAGGATCATCGTCAAAAGATAGAGGATGATGAGCGCGATCAGCGGGTTGAGGCCGTGGACGCTGGCTATGAGCAGCTCGGACGCTTCGGCCGCGAGCCCGCTCTGCTCCATCGCGATGCCGATCACGACCATGCCGGCGATCAGGATCAGGATTTCGGGCCTGAGGCCGCTATAGGCCTCGTCGGCGCTGATCACGCGCAGCAGGATCAGCAAGACCGCGCCCGCGAAGGCGGTCGCCGCGATCGGCGCGACGCCGGCCGTCGCGAGCGCCACCGCCGCGACGAAGGTCGCGAGCGCGATCGCGGCCTTGAGCGGCTGGAGCGGCCGTTTCACCTCGAACAGCCGGGCATCGCCGATCTGCGCATTGCCGATATGCGCCGGATCGATCTCGGCCGGCGCGCCCTCGCGCTCCTCGGCTTCGTGGCGCCCGCCGAGCAGCCGGCCGCTCACCAGAAAGAGGTAGAGCCCACCGGCGAGCGCCATCGGCAAGCCGACGGGCGTGATCTCGAAAATGCCGAAGCGCGGCTGCCCCGCGACGCTCGCCATATCGTCGACGAGCAGGTTGGTCGACGTCCCGATCAGGGTGCAGCAGCCGGTGAGGATGGTGACATAGGACAGCGGGATCAGGAAACGCTTGGGCGACAGGCCGAGCGAGGTCGCGACGTCGCGGATCACCGGCGCGCCGAGCACGACGATCGGCGTCGAGTTGAGAAAGCAGGATACCGAGCCGATCATCGACAGCAGCAGCCAGATGCCGGCGGTGCCGAGCCGCCGGCACATCGCGACCGCCGATGCGATCGCGCGGTCGAGCAGCCCCGAGAGTTCGAGCGCATAGGCGATGACGAACAGCGACGCGAGCGCGATGATCGCCGGGCTGGCGAAGGCGCTCTGCACCTCGACCGGCCGCACGACCCCCGTCATCAACAGAACCGCCGCACCGGTCAGCGCGACGACGTCGGCGCGCACCTTGTCCCAGATGAGCGCCGCGACCACCGCGGCGAGGACGAGCAGGGTCAGAATCTGGTCGACCGACATCGCGTCTGCGTCAGGCGGCATCGCTCGCAAGTCAATGTCCGGTGGCAAAAAAATCCGCGTGGGGTCTGGAGGATGCGCGCGGATTTGCTATCGAGGGGCATGCAGGAACCCAGCGTCAGAACCAGCCGGCTCGCCATCGCCGGCGGACTCGCCGCAATTCTCGTGGTCGGCGGCGGCGGCTTCTTTCTCGGCCGAACCACCGCACCGGCGCCTCCGGCGCCCGCGCCCGTCGCCGTTCCGGCGCCCGCTCCGGCGCCCGTCCCCGAAACGCCCAAGAACCTCGAACGCGGCGATCTTATCGCGCTGGCGCAGCGCGCCGCGGATGCCTTCGCGTCGGGAGAGGCGATGCCGAAGGCGGTCGCCGACGCGGCCGGGCGGCCGTTCGAACTGCTGCTGCCGTTCGGATGCGGGGGGGCGAGCGAGGCGGGAGCGAGCCTGCCGATGCAATGGCGCTATGACGAAGCCGAGGGGACGCTGCGCGTCTCGGTCCAGCCGATGATGTGGAGCAACGCCGACTGGAATCTCGAAGACCGGGCGGACACCGGCGCCGCCGAAGGCTTCTGGATCACGCGGCCATGGTCGAGCAGCACCGTCTGTCCGGCGCGCGCTGGGCAGGCCTTCCCGCGCGGCGTCGAACCGCTCACTCTACCCGGCCAGACACTCGCCATCGCTCAATTCTTCGGGGGCGAGGGCGATCGCGACGGCCGCCGCAACGGGCGGCCGTTCGAAACCGTGACGCGGGTCGCCGCCGAAAAATTCGATGGTTCGCGGGGGTTTCGCTTGCGTATCTCGGGCCGGCTCGAAGCCGTTGCCGGGAATGCGCCGGTCCGCTGCGTCCAGCCCGCCGGTGCCGAACAGCGGCCGATCTGCGTCATCGGCGCCCGGATCGACACCGTCCGGCTCGAAAACCCGACGAGCGAGGATGTTCTCGCGACATGGACGATCGGACGTTCGGCCCAATAATATTTCTGGCGCGACCGGCCGCGCCTGGCCGGGACGCCGGATGGGCAACAGGCGGCCGGCGCACGGATTTCTCCATGTGCCGGGTCATGCCATGACTCTGAAAATCCTTGTTTTCAAGGAAAGATGGTGCGGTCGAGAAGACTCGAACTTCCACGGCCTTTCGGCCACAACGACCTCAACGTTGCGCGTCTACCAGTTCCGCCACGACCGCACATCATGATGGTCCGGATCGGGTCCGGCACCAGGTAGGAGCGGGCGCCTAGCAAAGCTTTGGGGGCGATGCAAGCGAGCTTCGCCGCTTTTATTTTTGCGGGTGCGAACCAGCGCACCCCCGCGCGGCCGTCGCTGTCACCAAATCGACTCCAAAGAGTCATCCAACTGTCATGGCTCTGGCGTCAGACCGTCATCGAATCACCCTAGTGGCGGCGTCACCGGGGGCGAGTCAGCAATTCTTCTTCTCGCCCGCGGCGTGTTTTTCATCAGGGGCGCGCAGGCGCACACCGGGACGGAGATTTTCATGGCGGCTTTCGCACGCATTCGTTTGGTCATGCTCAGCGGCGTGGCCTGTTCCATTCTTGCGGCGTGCGGCGCCGACGGCGTCGCGTCGCCGGGCGAAGGCGTGATCGTCATTCCGACCCCGACCCCGACGCCCACTCCGACCCCGACGCCGACCCCCACGCCGACCGGCGTGACGCCCGCCGACGCCTGCCCGACGATCAACGGCGCCGAGCAGTTCGCCGATCTCGGCACCATCTCGGGTCCGCAGGGCACCTGGCGCAACTGCGGCTTCCCCGCGAAGTTCAACTCCACGACCGCGATCCCCAAGGTCGATGGCGTGATCTATTCGCTGCCCGGCCGCGTCGATGTCGGCACCGACAAGGGTCCGGATCCCGATGCCCCGACCTCGGCGGCGCCCGAAGTCACGCTGACGATCGATCCGGGTGTCACCATCTTCGCCTCGACCGGCACGGCTTTCCTCGCCGTGAACCGCGGCAACAAGATCGACGCCGTCGGCACGCCGACCCAGCCGATCGTCTTCACCGGCCGCGGCAACGTCGTCGGCTCGGCGACCGACAACACCTCGCAGCTGTGGGGCGGGGTCGTCCTGCTCGGCCGCGCGCCGATCACCGATTGCGACGCGGCGGGCGCGGTTCCCGGCACCAACGACTGCGAACGCGACACCGAAGGCACGTCGAACGCGCTGTACGGCGGTGAACTCACCACCGACAATTCGGGCCGGATGAGCTATGTCCAGATCCGCTATTCGGGCTTTAACCTGTCGCCCGACAGCGAATTGCAGGGACTGACCCCGTCGGGCGTCGGCTCGCTGACCCAGTTCGACCATATCCAGATCCACAACAGCTCGGACGACGGCATGGAAGTCTTCGGCGGCCGTCCGAACTTCAAGCACATGATCGTGACCGGCGCCGAGGACGACAGCTTCGACACCGACGTCGGCTACAAGGGCAATATCCAATATGCGATCGCGGTCCAGCGCGCCGGCGGCGCGGTCGGCGACTCGATCATGGAAATCGACTCCGACGGCGACGAGAACGCGGTGCCGCGCCAGGAAGTGAATATCTCGAACTTCACCTTCATCCACCGCAACGCCGCGGCGGGCAACGGCGCCGCGATCCGCATCCGCGGCGGCGCCGACTACACCTTCGCCAACGGCCTGATCACCACTGGCGCATCGTGCATCCGCGTCGACAGCGCGACGACGGTCCAGCCCGCCGACCCGGCGCTCGACGAAAACGGCCCGCCGGTGTTCCAGTCGGTGTCGATGCAGTGCAACGATCGTCCGTTCCGCGGCTCGAACGGTCCCGACGACGCCGCGGTCCGTGCGATCTTCGAACTCGGCACGAACAACAGCTCGACCTACACGCCTAGCCTGACCAGCGTGTTCGTCAACGGCGCGACCGAAACCGCGCTGACGCCGTTCGATGCCAAGACGCTGGCGAGCTTTTTCGACACGACGGCCTATGTCGGCGCCGTCGCCGACGCCAACGACACCTGGTACGCGGGCTGGACCTGCAATTCCGCCACGGCGTCGTTCGGCGACACCAGCGGCAACTGCACCGACATCCCCGTAAGCTGACGCGCCGACGTCCGATACCGGGGCGGGGCGCACCACCGGCGCGCCCCGCCCCCATTTCCATCTGCCATTAGGGCCCATCTCCATTAGGGGTAATCCAACATGACCAAGCGGTCGCTATTCGCCAGCTTCCTGCTCCTTTCGTCGGCGCTGGTGTCGCCCGCGGCGCTCGCCCAGACGGCCGAGCCCGATCCCGCGCCCGCCGAGACGCCGCCCGCCGACCCGGCTGACGATGGCGCGGCCGGCGAAGAAGAGGTCGATGTGTCGATCCCCGGCGGCGCCGACGCCGAAATCGTCGTCACCGGCCGCTATACCCCCAATGTCGTCCGCGCGACGCCCGAGGTCGTGTCGGTCCTTTCCTCGGCCGACATCGCGCGCACCGGCGAAGGCGATATTTCGGGCTCGCTGCAGCGCGTGACCGGCCTGTCGGTCGTCGGCGGCGGCTTCGTTTATGTCCGCGGCCTCGGCGACCGTTACTCGCTCGCGCTCCTCAACGGCTCGCCGCTGCCCAGCCCCGAACCCTTGAAGCGCGTCGTCCCGCTCGACATCTTCCCCACCAACGTCATCGATTCGACGCTGGTGCAGAAAAGCTATTCGGCGAACTTCCCCGGCGAATTCGGCGGCGGCGTGATCAACCTCACGACCAAGGCGATCCCGCGCGAAAGCTTCCTGACCTTCTCGGGCGGCATCGGCTGGGACAGCGAGACGACGAACGAGCTCGGCTATACCTATTATGGCAGCGACACCGACTGGACCGGCTTCGACGACGGCACGCGCGACGTCCCGCCGCTGCTCAAGGCCGCCTTCGCCAGCGGCAAGCCGATCCTCGAGGGCGCCGATTTCAGCCTCGACGACCTCAAGGCGATCCAGATGGAGCTCGTCAATTCGGAGACGAGCCTGCTTCAGCAGAACGACCACATCCCGGTCAACTGGTCGGCGGGCATCACCGGCGGCACCACGATCCAGCTCCCCGACGGCGAGCTCGGCATCATCGCCACCGCGGGGATCAGCAACAAGTGGCGCACGCGCGATACGCTTCAGCAGACTTCGCTCGAAACCGATCTGTCGGGCGAGCCGCAGACCAATTTCAACCGCGTCGTCACCGACAACCGCATCGTCGTCAACGGCCTGCTCGGTTTCGGGCTCGAGCTTGGCGATCACAAGTTCCGCTGGACCAACCTCTATATCCGCGACACGCTGAAACAGGCGCGCCTCGGCCTCGGCACCAACCGCAACCAGTCCGACCGCGACATCATGCAGCAGGACACCGCCTGGTACGAACGCCAGCTGATCAACAGCCAGCTCGTCGCCGAATTCGATTTCGACCGCATCCAGCTCGACCTGCGCGGCGGCTATGCCAATTCGCAGCGCGAGGCGCCCTATGAGCGCAGCTTCACCTACGTGCGCACCAACCTGCCGACCGATATCGATCCGGTCGGCGACAAATTCGTCAACGACCTCACCGGCGGCCGCGGTTCGGCGAGCATTTCCTTTTCGGACCTGAACGAGGATCTCTGGTCGGGCGGCGTCGACCTGTCCTATGAACTGGCGCCGCGGATCACCGCGACGGTCGGTTATGCCTATAGCGACACGCACCGCACCTCGGTGCGCCGCGACTTCCTGTTCCGCGCGCAGAATCTGCCGATCGAGGTTCAGCAATTGCGCCCCGACTATCTGCTCTCCGACGCCTCGATCCAGCTTTATGACATCCGGCTGCTCGAAACCTCGGCGCAGGACGGCGCCGCGGCGTTCGACGCCAATCTGACCACCCACGCCGGTTACGCACAGCTGCAGGCCGAGATCGTGCCCGGCGTCAACATCAACGCCGGCGTGCGTTATGAAGACGCCAAGCAGACCGTCGTTCCGGTCGACCTGTTCAACACCGGCTCGTCGGTGTTCGTCCAGACCAACCTCAACAACGACTATTGGCTGCCGGCGGTGACGCTGACCTGGGAAATGGCGCCCGACATGCAGCTCCGCCTCAACGGGTCGAAGACGATCGCGCGACCGCAGTTCCGCGAACTGGTCGCGCAGGTCTATCTCGATCCCGAATCGAACCGCCTCTATCGCGGCAACCCCTCGCTGGCCGACAGCGAGCTGTGGAACGCCGAGCTGCGCTACGAATGGTATTTCGATCGCGATCAGCGGTTCACGGTCGCGGGCTTCTACAAATCGATCGACAACCCGATCGAGGCCTATACCTCGGCGTCGGACAATCAGGTCAGCACCAGCTACGCCAATGCGCCCAAGGCGACGCTTTATGGCGCCGAGGTCGAGGTGCAGAAATATTTCCCGCTCGATACGCTGTCGGACGCGCCCTTCTGGCAGAGCCGCCGGCTCGTCCTGATCGGCAACTACACCTATACCCAGTCGGACATTCAGGTCGGCGAGGACGATGTCACCTTCGTCAACGGCGTCGAGCGTCCGGCCGACATCTTCTTCTTCGACGGCTCGCCGCTGACCGGCCAGTCGGACCATCTGGTCAACTTCCAGATCGGGCTCGAGGATCAGGACCGGCTGTCGCAGCAGACTTTGCTTCTGACCTATGCCAGCCCGCGCGTCACCAGCCGCGGTCCGTCGGGCCAGCCCGACCTCAAGGAAAAGCCGGGCATCCAGCTCGACTTCGTCGCGCGGCAGGGCATTAACCTCTTGAACAAGGAAATCGAGCTGAAGTTCGAGGCGCGCAACCTCACGGGGCGCAAATATGAAGAGCTCCAGACCTCGGGCGACAACAAGATCTATTTCAACCGCTACAAGCTCGGCCGCACCTTCTCGCTCAGCGCGTCGATCAAGTTTTGAGGCATAAAATCCTCCCTGCCGCGAAGCGGTGGGGAGGGGGACCGCCGCGAAGCGGTGGTGGAGGGGCTCGGGCGCGGCGCCGCGGCCCCTCTGTCAGCCCTGCGGGCTGCCACTTCCCCACCGCTTCGCGGCCGGGAGGATCATTACCCCGCCCACCGCAGCGGACTCGCCCGGCTGACAAAAAACTGTAATCTTCCCGTCAACTGATTGTCACCAATCGCCCCTAGGCGATTCGTCATGCAGCCTTTCAGTTGGGGGACAGGGAAGAAACCATGGCAACGCTGATGTCCGGATCGGCCGTTCGGCTGCCGCGCGCGCTGCCTTCGTGGCTCCGCGTCCGCAGGCGGAACCCGCGCGAAATTGGGCCGCACCTGCTCGTCGGCCTGCTCGGCGCGCTCCTGATCTGGCAAGGCGTCCGCCTGTTCTGGACATTGCTCACGCCGCTGTCGCCGCTCGGCGCGTGGCAGCCGCAAACCGCCGTCATCGCGTCGCCCGCCGAACGGCGTGCGCTCTTCACCAGCCTCGATCCCTTTTTCCGCGGCAATATCCAGGGCCCGGCCACCGCCACCGTGACCTCGGCGGGGCTCACCCTCTTCGGGATCAACCTCAACGAAGCGACGGGCGGCGGGTCGGCAATCATCGCGGGCGAAGACGGGGTGCAGACGAGCTATGCCGTCGGCGACGAGATCGCGCCGGGACTGAAGCTCGCCGGCGTCGCGTTCGACCATGTGTTGCTCGATCGCGGCGGCGCGCGCGAAAGCCTGTTTCTCGACCAGAGCGGCGAGGCGCCGGTTGCGGCGCCGGGAACCGCGCTGCCGGCGCCGACGCCCGAAATCGGCGCAGCGCCCTCGGCCACCAGCGGCGAAATGACCCCCGCGGCGATCAAGGCGGGTGTCGCCTTTGCGCCGCGTGCCGAAGAGGGCCGCATCACCGGCATCGTCGTTCAGCCTCAGGGCGACGGCGCCACCTTCCGCGCCGCGGGCCTCCGCCCCGGCGACGTCATCCGCTCGGTCAGCGGCCGCCCGATCACCTCGGCGAGCGACGTCGCGGCGCTCGCCAATCAACTGGCCCCGGGCGCGCGTATCGCGCTCGAGGTCGAACGCGGCGCCAGCGTCGTTCCCGTCGCCATCTTCCTTTCAAAGCAATAGGTTTATGCGTTTCAAACTTTCTCTCATGCTTGCAGCCGCGCTGATCTCTGCGACGCCTGCACAAGCCCAATATACGCTGAACGTGCGCGACGCGGACATTCGCGCCTTCATCCAGGATGCGGCGCGGATCACCGGGCGCACCTTCGTCATCGACGGCCGCGTCAACGGCAAGGTGTCGGTCGTCACCGACCGGCCGCTCTCGCGCAGCGAATATTTCGAGATTTTCCTTGCGACCTTGCGCTCGAACGGCCTCGTCGCGGTGCCGGGGCCGAACGGCAGCTATCGCATACAGCCGATCGACGGCGCCGCGTCGCAGCCCGGCCGCATCGGTAGCGCGCGCGCGGCGCAGAACCAGTTCGTCACCGAAATCATCCGCCTCAAGCATATCGACGCGGTGGCGGCGGTCGAAACGCTGCGTCCGCTCGTCAGCCCGCAGGGCTCGCTCACCGCGAACCGCAACGCCAACAGCCTCGTCGTCGCCGACTTCGCCGACAATATCCGCCGCATCCGGTCGCTCGCCGCCAGCATCGACCGCGACAGCTCGACCAGCCAGATCGTCACGCTGAAAAACGCCGGCGCGCGCGAAATCGCCGCCGCGCTCGCCGCGCTTGTCCCCGCGGCGGGGGAGGGCGCGCGCGCGCCGCTCGCGATCGTGCCGATCGACAGCAGCAACGCGATCGCTCTCAGGGGCGACCAGGCGCTCGTCGCGCGCTTCGTCGCGATGGCGAACGATCTCGATGCGAAGGCGGCGGGCGGCACCGAACTGCGCGTCTACTGGCTCGAACACGCCAATGCCGAAACCCTGCTGCCGACGCTCCAGCAACTGATCGGCGGCGGCAGCGACCCGGCGCAGAAGGCGGGCCTGCCGCCGGCATCGTCCTCGACCTCTTCCTCGAACGGCGGCAGCGCACCCGCGCCCGCCGCCGCCGCGCCCGCCTCGACCTCGACCGGCGCGGGGGGCAGCGGCAGCATCTCGACGCGCGGTCCCGCCATCGTCACGCGCTACGAAGGCGCGAACGCGATCATCGTCGCGGCGAACAGCGAAGTGCAGCGGATGCTCGGCGAGCTGATCCGCCAGCTCGACAGCCGGCGGCAACAGGTGCTCGTCGAGGCGATCGTCGTCGAGATCGGCGACGATGCCGCGAAGCGCCTTGGCGTCCAGTTCCTCTTGGGCGGCAAGAATATCCCGTTCGTCGCGACGAGCTACAGCAATGCGCAACCGAACATCCTGACGCTGGGCGGCGCCTATGCCGCGACCAAGCTCACCGAGGACAAGACGACGGTCGACGGCGAAACCGTCGTCACCCAGACGAGCAGCGCGCTCGGCAACAGCCTGCAGGAAGCCGCCGCCGCATCGCTGCTCGGCGCGAGCGGCGGTTTCGCCGGGTTCGCGGGCGACATCGGCAAGAATACGGTCTTCGGCGCGATCATCAACGCTGTGAAATCGGACACGACGTCGAACCTGCTCGCGACCCCGCATATCGTCACGCTCGACAATCAGGCGGCGAAATTCCTCGTCGGGCAGGAGGTGCCGATCACGACGGGCGAGGCGCTCAGCGACAATTTCGACGAAGCCTTCCGCACCGTCCAGCGCGAAGAGGTCGGCATCAAGCTCGACGTCACGCCGCAGGTCAACGGCGCGGGCGAGGTCAAGCTCTTCCTTCGCCAGGAAGTGTCGAGCGTCGCGGGGCCGGTGTCGTCGCGCAACAGCGACCTCATCATCAACAAGCGCGCGTTCGAAACCGTGCTCACCGTCGACGACGGCGAGATACTCGCGATCGGCGGGCTGCTCAACGACGACGAGCGCAAGACGATCGAGCGCATCCCGCTCCTCAGCGATATTCCGCTGATCGGCGAATTGTTCAAGTCGCGCAGCCGGACGCGGTCGAAGACCAATTTGATGGTCTTCATCCGCCCGACGATCCTCAAGAGCCGCGAAGACAATGCCGCGCTCACCGCGCGCCGCTACGGCTATATCCGCGACTTCCAGCTCCAGCGGAATCCCGATGTCGAACCCGCGATCGACACGCTGGTGCGCGACTATATGGGGACGACCCCGCCGTCGCCGCCGACACCGGCCGACGTGACGGTCGGCCCGGTCAACCTGCCCGAACTGCGCCGCCCCGACGGCAGCGTGGTGACGACCGATGTTCCGCCCTCGACGTCCGAGGCGCCCGCCCCGCCTGCCGGAGACTATCCGTGACCGACATCGAACCGGCGGCGCCTCCCCCGGCGCCGGTTGATATTCCTTATGGTTTCGCGCGCACGCACGGCGTCGTCATCGCGCCGGGCGAAAACGGCGTGTGGCTCGCGACTTTGCGCGAGGGCAGCGATCCCGCCGTGCTGATCGAGGTCAAACGCTATCTCGCGCAGCCGCTCCGCGTCGCGACCGCCGACGTCGCCGATTTCGACCGGCTGCTCTCCGATCATTATGCGGTCGACAGCTCGGCCGCCGCGATGGCGGGCTCGCTCGACGGCAGCGACCTCGACCTCGGCATCCCGAGCGCCGAGGATCTGCTCGACAGCGCCGACGATGCCCCCGCGATCCGCCTGATCAACGCGATCATCGCCGAAGCCGTCCGCCAGGGCGTCAGCGACATTCATATCGAGCCCTATGAAAGCGGGCTCGTCGTGCGGATGCGCGCCGACGGCGTGCTGCGCGAGCATCTGCGCATGCCTCCTCATGTGGCTCCGGTCGTCGTCAGCCGCATCAAGGTGATGGCGCGCCTCGACATCGCCGAGCGCCGCGTGCCGCAGGACGGCCGTATCGGGCTGACGCTTGCGGGCAAGGCGGTCGACGTCCGCGTTTCGACCTTGCCGAGCCGCGCCGGCGAGCGGGTGGTGATGCGTATTCTCGACAAGGATACGGCGGGGATCGACTTCGATGTGCTCGGCCTGTCGGGCGAAGCCGACCGCATATTGCGCGAGGCGCTTGCCGAACCCAATGGCATCATCCTCGTCACCGGCCCGACCGGATCGGGCAAGACGACGACGCTCTATGCCGCCTTGAAGCAGCTCAACGACGGCCAGCGCAATATCCTGACCGTCGAGGATCCGGTCGAATATGCCGTCGACGGGGTCGGGCAGACGCAGGTGAATGCCAAGGTCGGGCTCGATTTCGCCGCGGGCTTGCGCGCGATCCTGCGCCAGGATCCCGATGTCGTGATGGTCGGCGAAATCCGCGACCGCGAGACCGCCGACATCGCCGTGCAGGCCTCGCTCACCGGCCACCTCGTCCTCTCGACCGTCCACACCAATGATGCCGTCGGCGCGATAACGAGACTTAAGGATTTGAAAGTAGAGCCTTTTCTTCTGGCCTCGACCCTCCGCGCCGTTCTTGCTCAACGACTTGTGCGCAAACTTTGTGAAAATTGCCGCGAACCCGTCCAGGCCGACAACAGTGTCGCCGCGATGCTCGGCCTCGACATCGGCACCGTGATCTGGCGCCCCAAAGGCTGCGAGGCGTGCGGCGGCACCGGCTTCAAGGGGCGCATCGGCGTGTTCGAGGCGATCAAGGTCGACGAGACGGTGCGCCGCTATATCTACGCCGGCGGCGACGAGGCGATGATCGCCAAGCACGCCTTCCTCAAATCGCCGACGCTCGCTTCGGCGGCGCGGTCGATGGTCGCTAAGGGGCTGACGACCGCCGAGGAAGCGATCCGCATCGCGCGGCGCGAGGATGTCGATGCCTGATTATCGCTATGTGGCGATCGATCCCCAGGGCCGCGAGCGCAAGGGACGGCTGACCGCCGCGAACGACGAGGCCGCGCGCGCCGACCTCATTCGCCGCAAATTCCATATCGTCGCGGTCGAAGCCGCAGGAGCGAAGGCCGCCGGCCGCTCGCTGCTCGCATTTCGCAAGACCAGGCTGAGCAGCAAAGAACTGGCGCTTTTCACCCGCCAACTCGCGACGCTCGCCGAGGTCGCGCCGCTCGAAGAGGCGCTGCGCACATTGACGCGTCAGAGCGAGGCCGAAAGCGCGCGCGCGATCATCGGCGACGTCCACGCCGGCCTGCTCGAAGGCCGCCGCCTCGCCGACGCGATGGGCCGCCAGCCGACGAGCTTTCCGCCGCTTTATCGCGCGATGGTCGCGGCGGGCGAGACGACGGGCAGCCTCACCACGATCCTCGCGCGCCTCGCCGACCTGCTCGAACGCCAGGCCGAAGTGCGCGGCAAGCTGATCGCCGCGCTCGCCTATCCGATCGTGCTCGCGGTCGTCGCGATCGGGGTCGTCGCCGCGCTGATGATCTTCGTCGTCCCGCGCGTCGTCGAGCAGTTTACCGACACCGGCCAGCAACTGCCTTTCCTGACCCGCGCGGTGATCGCCATTTCGAGCTTCGCCGCGAACTGGTGGTGGCTGATCGCGCTGCTGATCGCCGCCGCCGCGTTCGGCTGGGTCACGGCGCTGCGCCGCCCGGCGTTCAAGGCCGCGGTCGATGCCCGCCTTCTCCGCCTGCCGCTTTTGGGGCGCCTGCTCCGCGATCTTTACGCGGCACGCTTCGCGCGGACGCTGTCGACCATGGTGTCGAGCCGTCTGCCGCTCGTCGAAGGGCTCAAGCTGACGGTGCCGACGATCCGCAATGCCGCGCTCGCCGGCGCGACCGCCAATATCGTCGATCAGGTGCGCGCCGGCGGCGGCCTGTCGGCCGCGCTCCGCGACGCCGGCGTCTTTCCGCCGCTGCTCGTCTATATGACCGCGAGCGGCGAAAGCGCCGGGCGGCTCGAGGTGATGCTCGAACGCGCGGCCGATTATCTCGAACGCGAATTCGACCGCTTCACGGCGGCGTCGATGGCGCTTCTCGAACCTGTCATAATTGTCGTTATGGGGTCGTGCGTGGCCCTGATCATCCTCGCCATTCTGCTGCCGATCCTTCAGTTGCAGAATCTAGCCGGACTATGAAAATGTCGCTGATGAAGCTATTCCTTCACCTGATGCTCGATACCGCCCGCCCGCCCGTGCACCGCCGCCGCAAGAAGGACGAGCGCGGCTTCACGCTGACCGAATTGATGGTCGTCATCTTCATCATCGGACTGCTCGCGACCGTGGTGATGATCAACGTCCTGCCGAGCCAGGACCGCGCGATGGTGACCAAGGCGAAGGCCGATATCGCGACGCTCGAAAATGCGCTCGAACAATATCGCCTCGACAATCTGGTCTATCCGGCCTCCACCGACGGGCTGAACGCGCTCGTCACCGCGCCTCCGGCACTGGCCCAGCCCGAACGCTATCGCCGCGGCGGCTATATCAAGAAACTGCCCGCCGATCCGTGGGGGCGCCCCTATAATTATCAGGCGCCGGGGCCGAACGGGAAGGCGTTCGACGTCTGGTCGCTCGGTGCCGATGGTGCGCCCGGCGGGACCGACGACAATGCGGATATTCGCAGCGACGCCTGAGGCGCGCCCGCGTCCTCGCGCCAACGGCTTCACGCTCGTCGAACTGATGGTCGTTCTCGCGATCATGGCGCTTGCCGCGACCGCGGTCGTGCTCACCATTCCGGGCGAGGAGCGCACGGTGCGCAGCGAAGCCGACCGGCTGGCGGCACGCCTCGCCGCCGCGCGCGATGTCGCGGTGATCGAGGGGCGCAGCGTTGCGGTCAATTTCGCGCCCTCGGGCTATGGATTCGAACGGCGGATCGCCGGCGAATGGCAAGTGCTGCCGGGCCGTGCCTTCGAACAGCGAAACTGGCCCGGCGACGTCCGCTTCGCGGCGGGTGACGGACGCGGCGCGGCGCGGCTGCTCTTCGACCGCGTCGGCACCAGCCCGACGCCGCAGGCCATCGTGCTCGCTGGGGGCGATGCGCGCGAGGTCGTCCGCGTTTCCGCGACGGGGGAGGTCAGCCGTGGCCGGTGAGCATGAAAGCGGGTTTACGCTGCTCGAAATGCTGGTCGCGCTCAGCGTCATCAGCATCGCCGCGCTCGCGCTCGTCCGCCTCGACGCCTATGCGGTTCGCACCGCGGGCGACCTCGACGAAAGCACGATGGCGGGCATCGTCGCGCAGAACCGCGCGGTCGAGCTATGGACCGACCCCGCGCCGCCGACGATCGGCAACAGCGCGATCGGCGTTGCCAACGCCGGCCGCAACTGGCGCGTCGAACAACGCGTCGCCAGGACCGCCGACGACGCACTGTTGCGCATCGACCTGCTCGTGCGGCCCGAAAACGGGCGCGGGCAGGCGGCGCTGACGATCATCCGGCCATCGCGATGAAAGGCGAACGTGGCTTCACTCTCGTCGAAATGCTCGTCGCGCTCTCCATCTTCGCGGCGATCGCGGCGATGGGCGTCGCTCTCCTGCGCAGCAGCGTCGATACGCAGGATGCTGTTCAGGAACGGCTGAAGGCGATGGGCGGCATCAACCGGCTGCGCGCGGTGATGGCGAACGATCTCGCGCAGGCGGTCCAACGCTCGACGCGCGGTCCGGCAGGCGAGGCCATTCCTGCTTTCATCGGGTCGTCGAACGGCTTTGCCTTCGTCCATGGCGGCGCCGGCGCGCTCGATGGCAGCCCGCGTCCGAACGTCGAACGTGTCGGTTATGCGCTCGTCGGGGGCGAGTGGCGCCGCGCGACGCAGCCGATGCTCGACGGAACCGCGCTCGGCGACGGCGACCGGCTCGTGGATGAGGTCGCGGCGGTGGCGGTGCGCTATCGCGACGAACGGGGCAATTGGAGCGAAAGCTGGACGTCGGAACCGGGCGACCGGCTGCCGCGCGCGGTCGAGGTGCGGCTGACGCGCACCGGGCGCGAGCCGCTGACGATGGCGTTCTTGACCGCGCCGACGTTGCCGCCGTCGCCCGCCGCCGGGGTGCCGGCGCCATGAAGCGCCAGGGCAGGGATGAACGCGGCGCGGCGCTGCTCAGTGTGTTGCTGCTCGTCGCGGTGATGGCGGTGATCGCGGCAACCGCGCTCGACCGTTTGACGCTCGCGACGCGCATCGCGGGCAGCGCGGCGACGGTCGATCAGGGGCGTGCCTATGCCTTTGCCGCCGAACAGATCGCGCTGCGCCGGGTCGCCGATCTTGTCGGGCGCGACCCGGCGAAGCTCACGCTCGCCGGCAATTGGCTGGGCCGCGATTTCACGCTGCCCCTGCCCGGCGGCGAAGGGCGGGCGAAGCTCAGCGATGCGAACAATTGCTTCAACCTCAACAGCCTGGTCGCCGAGACGGTGCCGGGACGGTTCAGCCAGCGGTCGGGGGCGATGCGCCAGTTCGGTGAACTGATGACGTTGCTCGGGATCGAAAACGGTGAAGCGCAGGCGATTGCGGGCGCGGCGGCCGACTGGATCGACAGCGACAGCAACGAAGGCCGGCTGGGCGCAGAGGACAATGTCTATCGATCGATGCAGGGCGCCTATCTGCCCGCCAACCGCAAGATGGCCGATATCAGCGAATTGCGCGCGGTGCGCGGGGTCACTCCGAAAATCTATGCGCGCCTGAAGCCTTGGATCTGCGTGCTGCCGGTGACCGATCCGGTGAAGCTGAACGTCAACACGCTCGCGCCCGAACAGGCGCCGCTGGTCGCGATGCTGCTGCCCGGCGAGATCGGTATCGCCGACGCACGGGCGGCGCTGGCGGCGCGCCCCGCGGGCGGCTATGGCAGCAGCGTGCGATTCTGGGAGGCGAGTGTGTTCGACGGACGCAAGCCGCCGAACGATGTTGCCGAACAGGCGGGCGTGACCAGCCGCTGGCTCGCGCTGACGACGAATGTGACGATGGGGGACGGTTTCTTGACCGCAGTTTCGCTGATCGATGCCAATGGCGGAGCGCCGTCTGCCGGAATGACGCCGCCAGTGATCGTGCGCCGCGATTGGGGCGAGAGCGACTGACATGCCGCGCACGCTGGTTCTCTGGCTGCCCCCGGTGGCGGCGCTCGGCGAGGAAAATGCACCGCATCCGGCGTGGCTGCGCGTCGATGACGGGGTGATCGTCGATTCGGGACAGGACGACGGCTGGGTCGGCGCGTGGGAGAAGCCGCAGGATGACAGCGCCGACGATCGGCTGGTCGCGCTGGCACCCGCCGTCGACGTGCCGCTCCGCTGGCTCCACTATCCCGGCGCCGCGCCGGCGCAGGCGGCCGCCGCGGCGCGGATCGATGCGCTGAAGGACAGCCTTGGGGATGCCGCGTCGCTGCATGTCGTGACGGGTCAGCCGGCGGGCGAGGGGCAGGCCGTCCCGGTGGCGGTCACGACCCATGCCGCCATGACCGCGTGGACCGAGTGGATGAAGGCGCGCGACCTGGCGCCCGTCGCCGTCATTCCCGCCGCCGCCGCGGTGCCGCCGCCCGAACCCGATATGCTGTGGACGGCGGAGGTCGGCGGCGAGCAGATCGTGCGCAGCGCCGACCGCGCCTACCGCTCGGATCCCGAGCTCGACGCGCTGATCGCGGGTAGCCATGATATCGCCCCGCTCGACCCCGACCAGATGCGCGAGGCGCTGCTGCTAACACTGGCCACGCCGCCGCTCGACCTGCTCAGCGGCGGATGGAAGCCCAAGCGAAGCTGGGCGGTCGATCCGGCGCTGCTGCGGATTGCGAAATATTTGCTGATCGCGCTCGTCGTCGTGAGCCTGCTCATCCCTGTCATCCATGCGGTGCGCCTCGTTTCCGACACCGGCCGCGCCGACGAGGCGGTCGTGGCGATGGCGAAGAAGGCCGGGGTAACGGCGGGTGACGCCACCGCGGCGGAGGCGGAACTCGACCGCCGTCTTGCCGCTGCCGGCGGCGGGCCGCTGGCTTTCTCCGTCCCCGCGTCGGCGCTTTACGATGCGATGGGCGATGCGCCCGGCGTTTCGCTCAAGACGCTGTCGCACCGCACCGACGGGACGTTGACGACGACGCTCGCCGCGCCGCGCGTCGAGGATATCAACCAGGTGCTGCTCGCGCTGCAGGCGCGCAGTTATCGCATCACCGCGCAGCCGATGGCGGGAAGCGACGGCCAGCAGATGGCCAATGTAACGATCCGGGCGGTGCCATGACCGACAAGCTCAAAAATTGGTGGAGCGGGCTTTCGCTACGCGAACGCTGGCTGGTCGGCGTTGCGGGCGTGCTGGCGCTTGGCGTGCTGGTCTGGGGCCTCGCCCGGCCGGCAGTCGCGGCGTTCATCGATCTCGAAAGCCAGCATCGCGCCGCGATAGAGCGCGAGGGACGGGTCAAGGCCAAGGTGCAATTGCTCGCCCGGCGCCCGGCGAAATCGGTCGCGACGACGGTCGAGACGCAAGCGATCGACCAATATCTTGCGCAATCGGCGGGCGAGATCGGGCTGACGCTCGATCGCAACGAGGCGCGGGGCGCCGGGCAAGCGACGATCGCCATCGCGACCGCCAAGGCGCCGGTGCTGATCGACTGGCTCGCTTCGCTCGAAGCGCAGGGCTTCGTCGTCGATCAAGTGACGATCACCCCCGCCGCCGACGGCACCGTCGGACTGACCGCCGAACTCCGAAAGGGCGGGCGATGACCGGGCGCCGAGGATGGATCGTCGCCGCTGCTGCGCTCGCGCTGCTGCTGCTCATCGCGACTTTTCCGATGCGGCTCGCGCTCGCCTGGTCGGGTGCGACCGATGCGGGTGTCGCCGCGCGCGACGTTCGCGGCTCGGTCTGGTCGGGCGAACTTGTCGAAGCGCGGTTCGGCGCCTTGCCGCTCGGCACGGTGCGGGCGAGCCTTTCGCCGCTCGCGCTTCTCGGCGGGAATGTCGAACTGGCTTTCTCGCGCACCGATGACAGATTGGGGGCGCTCGCCGGGCGTCTCTATGGCAGCGATCCGCGCGGCGTGTCCGACGTCAGCGGCACGACGTCGATGGCGGGCGGGCTGGGCGCGATTCCGGTGGACAGGATCAGTTTCGAAGGCGCGACGGTGCGTTTCGACGATACGGGCAAATGCGCCGTCGCCGGCGGCCGGATCCGGCTTGTGGTCAGCGCGCCGATCGCGGGTCTCGACCTGTCGCGCGGCCTGTCAGGCCCGCTTAGCTGCGCGAAGGGGCGCGCGCAGGCGGCGCTCGCCAGCCAGTCGGGAATGGAACGGCTGACGCTGTCGTTCGACGGCAGCGGCGCGTATCGCGCCCAATTCGCGATCAATGTCGACCGCGACCCGGCGATGGCGGCGGCGCTCGCAGCGCTGGGGTTCAAGGCGGGCTCGGGCGGGTTCGTGCTGGCGACCACGGGCCGCTTCTGACGTGCCCCTTCTCGATGCCTTGCCCTTCGGCATGGGCATCGCCCTTGCCGCGCTGGCCGGGCTGATCCTCGGCAGCTTCATCGCGACGCTGGTGCTGCGCTGGCCCGCGGGCCGGTCGGTGTTGGGACGATCTCAGTGTGACGCGTGCGGACGGCCGCTCGGTGCGCTCGATCTCGTCCCGTTGCTCTCGGCTCTCGCCGCGCGCGGGCGCTGCCGGACCTGCGGCGCGCCGATCGATCGCTTTCATTCACTTGTCGAGGCGGGGGCGGCGCTGATCGGTGCGGCCGCACTCGCCCTGATGCCCGGGACGACCGGCTGGCTATGGGCGCTGTTCGGCTGGCTGCTGCTGCCCCTCCTGTTGCTCGATGCGCGGCACTTCTGGTTGCCCGACCGGCTCAGCGCGCTGCTGGCGGTCGTCGGGCTGCTGTTCGCGGGACCGCTGTTCGATGTGGCTCTGCTCGATCGCTGGATCGGCGCCGTTGCGGGCGGAGTAGCGCTCGCGTTTCTGGCCTGGGCTTACCGGCGGACGCGCGGTGCCGAGGGCATGGGCGGCGGCGATCCCAAACTTGTGGCGGCGATCGGCTGCTGGACCGGATGGCAGGCGTTGCCGCTGCTGCTGCTGCTCGCCAGCGCCGGGGGGATCGGCTGGGCATTGTCCCTGCAGCGAAAAGGGGACCGGTCGCTCGCCGAGCGACGGGTCCCCTTCGGTGTCTTCCTGTGCGCCGCGGCGTTCGCCGCGGTGCCGGTCTGGCAGTTTCTGTTGTTCCACTGACGTGGAACGCGGCACCGGCCCGCTCCCCCGCCCGGCCTCCCATAGGATATTATCGTCGGGGAGGCCGGGCGGGGGAGCGGGCCGGTGCCGCCTCCGCCGTCAGGCGGAGAAAACGCCTTACTGGCCGATAACGACCGTCACCGCGCGGCGGTTCTTGGCATAGGCCGCTTCGGTCGAACCAAGCTCGGCCGGACGTTCCTTGCCATAGCTGATGACGTTGATACGGCTCGGGTCGATGCCGAGCGATGCCAGATAATTTTTCGCGGCATTGGCGCGGCGTTCGCCGAGCGCGATATTGTAATCGCGGGTGCCGCGTTCGTCGGCATGGCCTTCGAGCGTGACGCGAACCGCGGGGTTGCGCTGCAGCCACTGCGCCTGGCTCTGCAACGTCGCCTGATCCTGTGCGTCGACATTATACTGGTCATAGTCGAAGAAGACACGGTCGCCTTCGAGGCCCACGCTGGCGAGGAAATCTTCCTGCGATCCCGGGATCACGCCGGTGCCGGTTCCGGCGCCGGGATCGGTTCCGGTGCCTTCGGGGGCGGGGGGCAGCGTGTCAGGAGCCTTTTTCGCGCAGGCGCCAACAGCAAGCATGGTGATCGCCGCGATCATCGCGGTGCTTTTCCGTATCGTCATGTTTTCTGTCCTCTTGTTGTTGTTGGGAAATCATTCTGCGGGCAAAAAGAACCGGCTGGACGCGGTATTTGAACCCGAGCCGGGCGTTTTGGTTCCGCGCCGCTCAAGGCAGGACGGGACCCCAGCTCGGATCCGATCCATCCTGCGGCGTCGGCAGGCGGCGCAGGTTTACGCCGGTCAGGTCAACCTGCCACAGGCTGGACTTGCCTTCGCGCCCGCGCGTCGTGCGGAAAAACTGGATGACGCGGCCGTTCGGCGACCAGGTCGGCGCCTCGTCCTGCCAGCTGTTCGTCAGCATGCGCACCCCGCCGCCCGACGGGGTCATCACGCCGATGCGGAACTCGCCGCCGCCCATGCGGGTAAAGGCGATCAGGTCGCCGCGCGGTGACCATTCGGGGGTCGCGGCGCGGCCGCCGCCAAAGCTGATCCGCTGCTGGTTCGACCCGTCGATGTTCATCGTATAGATTTGCTGGCCGCCCGACCGGTCGCTTTCGAACACGATCTTCCGCCCATCGGGCGAGAAACTGCCGCCGACGTCGATACCCGGCGTGTTTGTGAGGCGCACCGGCGTGCCGCCATTGGCCGAAATGCGATAGATGTCGGTGTTGCCGTTCACGGCCATCGAATAGAGAATCTGCGTGCCGTCGGGCGACCAGCGCGGCGCGAAGGTCGCGTTGCTGCTTTCAGTCACCAGCTTCTGCGACCCCGCGGCGACGTCATAGATGAAGACGCGGACGCGGTTGTTCAAATAGCTGACGTAAACGATCTTCTTGTAATCGGGCGAGAAACGCGGGCTGATCGCGAGCGCCTGACCGTTGGTGATGAAGCGGTGGTTGCCGCCATCCGAATCCATGATCGCGAGGCGTTTGATGCGGTTCCCCTTGGGGCCGCTCTCGGCGATATAGGCGACGCGGCTGTCGAAGAAGGGCGCTTCGCCCGACAGGCGTGAATAGATGGCGTCGGCGCATTTATGCGCGGCGCGCCGCCAGTCGGCGGGCTGGATCTCGAACCCCTTGCGCACCAGCTCGCTGCCGAGCGCGGTGTCGTAAAGATAGCAGCCGACGATCAGGCTGCCGTTCGATCCGGCATCGACGAAGCCGTGGACGACATTTTCGGCGCCCCGCGTCTGCCATTCGGCGAAGCGCGGCGCCTGCACCTCGGCGCGGGTGATCGCGCGGACCCCGTTCGGGCCGATCGGTTCGTAAAGGCCGCTGCGTTCGAGGTCGGCGGCGATGACTTCGGCGATCTGGCGGCCGAGGCTGTCGGTGCGCAGCCCCGCGACGGTCTGGACCGACGCGGTGGCGAGCGGCGGGATGCCGATGACCGTGCGTTCCTGCGACAATGTGCCCTCGATCGTCTCGCGCGGCGTGGTCGTCGGCGTAACCGCGGGCGGCGTCGGGGCGGTCTGTGCGAACACCGGGGCGGTGGTCAGCAGCAGCGCGAGCGAAAGGCTGATCGGACGGAGAAGCATTTCTCTTACCTCTTGATGAAATCGAGCGTGTAATTCTGCCAGAAGCTGTAATTTTCCTCGGGCAGTTCGAAGGGAGCGGCAAGTTCCACCGCACGTTTTGCGCATTCCTGATGGCGCTGGATCTGGAATTTGTTGCTGTCGGTCTCGCCCGACGTGGTCACGCTGGTGAAGCCGGCGAGCCCGCCCGACTGCGTCAGTCTAAACTTCACGACGGTCTTGAGCTGATCGACGTCGACCCCCGAAACGCGGCAGCCGTTCCAGCGCGGGAGGACCGCCGACTTGATGCTGACGTCGATCGAGCGGCGCACCTCGGCCGCGGTCGCCGCGGCGGGGGCGCCCTTGCTCGACGGCGATTTGGGCTGCGATTTCGAAAGGCCTTCGGCGATACCGTCGAGCCGGCCCGTGGGGCGCGCGGGGCGGTCCTTTGCGGGCGGCGCTTTGGGCGCGGCTTTGGGCTGCGCCTTTTTTTCGGCGGGGCGCTGCTTCGGCGGCGCCTGCTTGGGCTTCGCGACCTGTTTGGGGGTCGGGGCCGGCGTGGGCCGCACGACGGGGTCGGGAAGCGGCGGTGCCGGCATGGGCTCGGGCGCGGCGATGTCGGTCGCATATTCTTCGCCCAGTCGCGCGGCGGGGGGCGTCTCGCTGATCACCGGCGCGGTCGATCGCACCGCGGTTTCGGCGATCAGGTCGACTTCCATCGGCGGATTGTCGAAACGGCGTTCGCCTGCGGTCCACTGGACCGACAGCAGGCCGATGATCAGGACATGCGCCGCCACCGCGATGGCAAAGCCGCGTCCTTCCTTCCCCCTCACTGCCCGGTGTTCGGCCATCGTCTTAACCTAGATTCCGGTTTCTGAACCGTCGGTGACCGCCGCTGGGGCGGCCGGCTCGGCGTTGGCGCCGGTGGTGACGAGTGAAATCCGCGTCAGGCCGGCGCGGTTGAGCTCGCCCATCACGCGCATCACGCGACCATAATCGAGCCCCTTGTCGGCGCGCAGCATGATCTGGCGCGGCCGATCCTGACCCTCATTCTCCCGCGCGATGGCATCGAGCCGCGCCGGCAATTCGGCCTCGGGCACGACGTCTTCGCCGATATAGAGCGTGTCGTCGGCGCCGACCGACAGCTGGATCGGCTCCTGATCCTCGGTCTCGACGGGCTTCGCCCGGCTTTCGGGCAGGTCGATCGGCACGGCGGAGGCGAGGAGCGGGGCCGTGATCATGAAGATGATCAACAGCACGAGCATCACGTCGACGAGCGGAGTGACGTTGATTTCGGCCATCGGCGCGCGGCGGTTGCCACGGCCGCGCCGGCCGCCGACGCCGCCCGAGGGTCCGGACATCGCCATCAGGCTTCGACCTCCAGTTCGCGGCTGAACGTCGCATGCAATCCGTCGGCGAAGCGGCCGAGCCGCGATTCGAGCCGGTTCAGGCGCTGCGAAAAGGCGTTATAGGCGATGACCGCGGGAATCGCCGCGAAGAGGCCGATCGCGGTCGCGAACAAGGCTTCGGCGATGCCGGGGGCGACGACGGCGAGGCTGCTGTTATTTTCCGCCGCGATCGCGGTGAAGCTACGCATGATGCCCCAGACGGTGCCGAACAGGCCGACGAAGGGCGCGACCGAACCGATCGTCGCCAGCGTCCCGATCTTTTCGGCGAGGCGGTCGACTTCGCCCGCGACCGCGCTGTTCATGGCGATGCCGAGGCGTTCGCGCGTTCCGTCGCGGTCGATAGTCTTGCCCTTGGTCGACCGGCGCCATTCGCCGATCCCGGCCGACAGCACTTTCGCGCTCGGCAGATCCTCGTCGCTGTTCTTGTCGAAGAATTTGTCGATATTGTCGGCGCGCCAGAAATCGCGCTCGAAGCGTTCCGACGCGCTCATCAGCTTACCGACCCCGCGGCCGTGGGTGAAGATCACCGCCCAGACATAGATCGACGCGAGCAACAGGCCGATCATCACGGCCTTCACGATGATGTCGGCTTGCAGGAACAGCGCGACGGGGGACAAGGTCGCCGCGTCGGCGGCCAGCGAGATATTGTCTAGCAAGGGAAGGTCTCTCCATTCATGATGGCGGTAAATCGGTCGGCCCACCCCGCGGGTTGGCGGCGCGGCCGGCCCCCGGGCGACAGAAAGGCTGCGGTGACTTGCCCGTCCGTCAATGTCTCGCCGCTTAACGTATCACTTCCGCGAAGGATGCGCTGCGCGATGATAACGCTCGCGCCGCGTACCGCCTCGACGGTGCTGACGACGAGCAGGTCGTCGTCGAGCTTCGCGGGGCTACGGTATTTGATGACGAGGTCGGTGACCGCCCACGCGCCTTCGCCCGCCTCCATCGCCGCGCGCTGGTCGATGCCGGCAAGGCGCAGCATGTCCGATCGCGCGCGTTCCATATAGCGCAGGTAATTGGCGTGATAGACGATGCCCGAAAGGTCGGTGTCCTCGAAATAGACGCGCGCCCGGAAATGATGCTCGGCCCCGACGAAGGCGCCGGGAATGAAGGGGAGCGGTGCATTTACCATTGTCCCGATCGATAGCGTCGCAACGACTCGTCGCAAACCCCCCTTGAACATTTCGTCGCAGATCGCGGCCGGCTGGTGGAATGAAAGCGGCGGAAATCCGCCTATTTCGCCTGATCGAAAAGTCCGTCCTGCGATCCCGCAGGCGGGTTGAGCCCCAGATGCTTCCACGCACTCGCATTGAGCATCCGCCCCCGCGCGGTGCGCGCGATGAGTCCGGCCTGCAACAGATAGGGCTCGATCACATCCTCGATCGTGTCGCGCGGTTCGCTGAGGCCCGCCGCCAGCGTCTCCACCCCGACCGGTCCGCCGCGATAGATATCGGCGATCATGGTCAGGTAGCGGCGGTCCATCGCATCGAGGCCGAGCGCATCGACTTCGAGCCGGTTGAGCGCCGCGTCGGCCGCCTTTGCATCGACGACGGCATGGCCCGCGACGGTTGCGAAATCGCGCACGCGGCGGAGCAGCCGGCCGGCGATGCGCGGCGTCCCGCGCGACCGCTTCGCGATTTCGAGCGCGCCGTCCGACGCGATCGGCAGCGCCAGCAGGCGCGCGGCGCGCGAAATCACCTGTTCGAGTTCGGCGTGGGTATAGAAATTGAGTCGCACCGGGATGCCGAAGCGGTCGCGCAGCGGCGTCGTCAGCAGGCCCTGCCGCGTCGTCGCGCCGACCAATGTGAACTTCGGCAGGTCGATGCGGACGCTGCGCGCCGACGGCCCTTCGCCGATCATGATGTCGAGCGCGCGGTCTTCCATCGCGGGATAGAGGATTTCCTCGACCGCGGGCGACAGCCGGTGAATCTCGTCGATGAACAGCACGTCGCCATCCTCGAGATTGGTGAGCAAAGCCGCGAGGTCGCCCGCCTTCGCGATCACCGGGCCGCTGGTCGAGCGAAAGCCGACGCCGAGCTCCTTCGCGACGATCTGCGCCAGCGTTGTCTTCCCGAGCCCCGGCGGACCAAAGAAGAGCACATGGTCGAGCGCATCCGCGCGCGCTTTCGCCGCCTCGATGAAGATGCGCAGATTCTCGCGTGCCGCGGCCTGCCCGACGAATTCGGCGAGCGACTTTGGCCGCAGCGCCGCGTCGGCATCCTCAGGGGTGCGGATGGGGGTGGTGAGGGTGGGCTCAGTCATAACGCTCTATTGCCTCGCCGAGGATACAAACCCAAGGTTCCTGACGATCCTCATAGACTGAAAATTGCGGCTCGAAGTCATGGCCCGGTTCGAAATTGCCGATCGGCACGGCATAGCTGTCGAGCTCCGGGTGATTGAGGAACCACAGTGTGGAGCCGCAATTGCCGCAAAAATAGAAGTCCGCGAGCGTGCCGCTCCCGCCCGGATGTTGGTAGAGCTTCGCGTCGCCTTCGGTGCGAACCTGATCGGCGGGGAAGCGCGCCTGTGCGGCAAAGGCGCTGCCGCTCCGCGCCTTGCAATTGCGACAGTGGCAGACCGAGACGCGAATCGGTTCGCCGGCGCAGACGATCCGGAGCTGTCCGCAGCGGCAGGAGGCGTTACGGACGCGCTCGGTCACTTGGCTGCCTTTTTGAGTGCCGCGCGCACCAGCGCGTCGAGGCTTGCGCCCGCGCCCAATTCCTCGCTCGCTGCTGCGACCGCCGCGCTCGCCTCGCCGGGCTTGAAGCCGAGGCCGGTGAGCGCGGCGACGGCATCGCCGAGCGGGCCGGCGGTCGCCTCGAGGGAGGGGCCCGAACCCGCAATCCCGCCGAGTGCGCCCGCCTTGTCCTTCAATTCATGCGTAATCCGCTGCGCCAGTTTCGGCCCGACGCCGTTGGCGCGCGCGATCATCGCGCTGTCGCCGCTCGCGAGCGCGCGTTGCAGGTCGCCGATCTCGAGCGCCGAGAGGATCGCGAGCGCGACCTTGGCGCCGACGCCCTGCACGCTGGTGAGCAGGCGGAACCAGTCGCGTTCCTCGGCCTTGGCGAATCCCAGCAGGCGCAGGAAATCCTCGCCGACGAGCATTTCGGTGTGGATGGTGACCTCGCCGCCAACCGGGCCGAGCGCGTCCAGCGTCCGCGCCGATGCCTCTACCAGATAGCCGACGCCGCCGACGTCGATCACCGCATGGCCTGCACCGCTTGAATCGAGCCGTCCGGTCAGTTTCGCGATCATGATCCGTGCCTAGCGCGAGGAGAACGAAAAGGGAATCAATTATCGCGGGCGATGGTTCGCATGGCAGATCGCGACCGCAAGCGCATCCGCCGCGTCGGCGCCCGCGACCTTCGCGCCGGGGAGCAGCACGCGCAGCATCGCTTGCACTTGCTCCTTCGCCGCACCGCCGGTTCCCACGATCGCCTTCTTGACGAGGCGCGGCGCATATTCGGTGACGGTCAGCCCGCCGCGCGCGCAGCCGAGCAGGACGACGCCGCGCGCGTGGGCGAGCTTCAGCGTCGATTGCGGATTGTCGTTGACGAACACTTCCTCGACCGCGGCGCACATCGGCGCATGATCGGCGATTACCGCCGCGAGCGCGGTGTCGATGTGCGCGAGCCGGTCGGGCAGGGACGCCTTGGCGTCGGTCTTCACCTGGCCGTTGGCGATGTGGCTGATCCGGCTGCCCTCGACGCGGATGACGCCCCAGCCGGTGCAACTGAGCGACGGGTCGAGGCCGAGGATGACCGTCGGATCAGAACCAGCCGTCGAAGGGGCCATTGGTGGTTTCGTTCAGCCGCTCGCGCAGCGCCGCCGGCGCGCGGTCGCGGGCCGCCCCGGCCATCGCCGACGCGTCGAGGCCATTGCCGCAATCGAGCCGTCCGAGCGACTTGTCGCCGTCGGGGCCGGCGACGATTGCGATACCCGAATAGGTGAAGCCGGGCCGCGTCGTCGCCTGGCCGTTCGCGCCTTCGAACACGATATAGTGCGTATCGCCGCGGGTGAAGCGGATGTGGCTTTGATGCCCGCCCTGTTGTCCGGTGACGAAACCCAGCCGGACGTTCGACCAGTCGGACTTGCTCGCGATTTCCATCTCGGTCTTCGCCGCGCTGCCGAAGCGATAGGTCACGCGGTCGCTGCCGCCGCAGACGCTGCCGATCTTCCTGCCGAAGCGGCACGAAAACAGCGGTTCCTCGCCGGCCTTGCAAAGGCCCGCGGCGGCGGGTGCGGTCATCGCGCCGGGGGCGGATCCGGCGATGAGGCCCGCGATCAATGCGGTTGCGGCGAAACGCCCGATCACCCGAGCTTTTCCATCACCGCGTCGGGGATTTCGTAATTGCCCCATACGGTCTGGACGTCGTCGTCGTCGTCGAGCGTGTCGATCAGCTTGAACAGCGTCTGCGCGACCGCCTCGTCGGCGACCTCGCTCTTCAGCGTCGGGCGCCACGCGAGCTTCACGCCCTCGGCCTCGCCGAGCTTGCCTTCGAGCGCTTTTGCGACTTCGTGCAGACTGTCGACGCTGGTCCAGATGTCGTGGCCGTCCTCCGACGATTCGACGTCGTCGGCGCCCGCGTCGAGCGCGGCCTCGAACACCGTGTCGGCATCGCCGGCGCCGGCGCCATAGCTGATCATGCCCAGCCGGTCGAAGCCGTGGCTGACGCTGCCGCTCGTGCCAAGGTTGCCGCCATTCTTCGAAAAGGCGGTGCGGACGTTTGTCGCGGTGCGGTTGCGGTTGTCGGTCAGCGCCTCGACGATCAGCGACACGCCGCCGGGGCCATAGCCTTCGTAGCGGATTTCCTCGTAATTATCGCCATCATTGCCCGCGGCTTTGTCGATCGCGCGCTGGATATTGTCCTTGGGCATCGACTGCGCCTTGGCGGCGTTGACCGCCGCCCGAAGACGGGCATTTGCGTCGGGATCGGGCAGGCCCATCTTCGCCGCAACGGTGATTTCGCGGCTGAGCTTCGAAAAGAGGCTGCTGCGCTTTTTATCCTGCGCACCCTTGCGGTGCATGATGTTCTTGAATTTGCTATGGCCGGCCAAGCCACCCTCCATCGGTAATTTTGAAAGCTGCGCCGCCCCTAGCGCGGAGCGCGGCTTCGGACAACCGCGCGCGGCGGCTCAAATCAGACAACCACGGCGGTTCCCGAGGCGCTGACCATCAGCATCGAGCCGTTCTGGCCGAGCACTTCATAGTCGAGGTCGACGCCGACCACCGCATTGCCGCCGAGGCGCGCCGCTTCGGCTTCCATCTCGGCGATCGCTTCCTTGCGCGCGCGGGCGAGGACATCCTCATATTTTCCCGAGCGGCCGCCAACGATGTCGGTGATCGACGCGAACAGGTCGCGGAACAGATTCGCGCCGACGATCACCTCGCCGGTGACGATGCCCAGATATTCGCGGACCGGACGGCCCTCGACAGTGTTGGTCGTGGTGCTGAACATCGTCACTCTCCTGTGGATTGGCGGATCGGCCTCAAGCGTGGGTGCCGCGCCCGACCGCGGGACTCGCGGAAGTTGTCAAACTTGTCATTCCCCTCCGGTACCATGATACCCTTCGCCCAGAAACGGGCTCCGAGGGCGCGGACAGAGTGGAGAGGTGACGCGCGACATGGGAAGGGGGTAACCCGGCCGGATAATGTAGGACAGCGGTTTTTTCCGGGATCCTCAGTCGATCCCGAGCGCCGATTTATAGACGTCGAGGATCGCTTCCATTTCCTTGCGGTCATGAACCGGCAGTTTGCGCAGACGGACGATCTGACGCATGATCTTCGGGTCGTAACCCTGCGATTTCGCTTCATTATAGGTGTCGCGAATGTCGTCGGCGATGCCCTTTTTCTCTTCTTCCAGACGCTCGATGCGCTCGATGAAAAGGCGCAGTTGTTCGTCGGACACGGTGGCTTCGCTCATTTTATACTCCGCTAGGATGGGGATGATTGTGTGGCGAGAATCGCCTCGGCGCCCGATTAGCGGCGTCAGGGATTCTTGGCCATGCTTTCTTCCATCCGTGCGAGCTGTTCGGGTGTGGCGGCGACGTGGAAGCGCGATTTCCACTCCGCGGTCGGCATGCCGTGGACGATCGCGCGCCCGGCTTCCTTGTCCATGTTGCCCGCCTCCGCGATCCAGTCGCCGAGGCAATTTCGGCAAAAGCCGGCGAGGCCCATCAGGTCGATGTTCGCGGCGTCGCTGCGATGCTGGAGCAGGCGAACGAGGCGGCGGAATGCGGCGGCCGCGACGGCGTCATCTACGCTATCGAGCGCATCGCCGGAATTCGTCTGGTCGTCGCTGCAGGACATGGATTCTCCTTTGTATGATGAATAGCTATACGGTTGTTGCCTTGGCGGTATCAAGGCGGCATTGCCCTAGCGTCCCAGACCCCCACCTACCCAAGTCATCGGAGCATTTGTGGTTCAGAGCTTTACCCCCCGCCAGCGCAAGGTTCGCATCCTGGCGACCCTCGGTCCCGCCAGCGCCAATGCCGAGATGATCGCCGAACTGCACCGTGCGGGCGCCGATGCCTTTCGCGTCAATATGAGCCACGGCGACCACGCCGGTCACGCGAAAGTGATCGCCGCGATCCGCGCGCTCGAAAAGGACACCGGCCGCCCGACGACGATCCTGGTCGATCTGCAGGGGCCGAAGCTGCGCGTCGGCACGTTCAAGGACGGCCCCGCCGAACTGGTGAAGGGCAAGCCCTTCGTACTCGACGCCGACAAGGCACCCGGCGACGCGACGCGCGTGCATTTGCCGCACCCCGAATTGTTCGCGGCCGCCGAACCCGATACACGCCTGCTGATCGACGATGGCAAGCTGGTGCTGCGGGTAAAGAGCGTGGCGCCGGACCGGATCGAAACGATCGTCGAGGTCGGCGGCAAGATTTCGGACCGCAAGGGAGTCAATGTCCCCGACGTCGTCGTTCCGCTCGCAGCGCTGACCGAAAAGGATCGCAAGGACCTGGCCTTCGCGCTCGAACAGCATGTCGACTGGATCGCGCTGTCGTTCGTCCAGCGACCCGAGGATGTCGCCGAGGCGCGGCGCCTGATCGGCGGCAAGGCGGCGTTGCTCGTCAAGTTCGAGAAGCCGTCGGGCGTGCAGCGGATCGAGGAGATTCTCGAGCTCGCCGACGCGGCGATGGTCGCGCGCGGCGATCTGGGCGTCGAACTGCCGCCCGAAGCGGTGCCGCCGCTGCAGAAAAAGATCGTCGCCACCGCGCGCCGCATGGGCAAGCCGGTCGTCGTCGCGACGCAGATGCTCGAATCGATGATCGTTTCGCCGTCGCCGACGCGTGCCGAGGTGTCCGACGTCGCGACCGCCGTCTATGACGGGGCGGACGCGATCATGTTGTCGGCCGAGACCGCGGCGGGCGCCTGGCCGGTCGAAGCCGTCACCATGATGGATTCGATCGCGCGCTCGGTCGAAAGCGATCCCGACTATTATCGCCGCCTGCATTTCACCGAGACGGTGCCCGACGCGACGACCGCCGACGCGCTCGCCGAGGCGGCGGGCAGCATTATCACGACGATCGCCGCCGACGCGATCATCTGCTTCACCGCGTCGGGATCGACCGCGCGCCGCGTCGCGCGCGAGCGGCCGGGCGCGCCGCTGCTGGTGCTGACGCCGAAGAAGGAAGCCGCGCGGCGCATGGGATTGCTGTGGGGCGCCCATGCGGTGCCGACGAAGGACATCGGCAGCTTCGAGGAAATGATCGCCAAGGGCAAGCGCATGGCGCTGCGCCACGGCATCTGCAAGGCGGGCGCGAAGCTCGTGATGATGGCGGGGGTTCCGTTCGGCACGCCGGGGTCGACCAACGTGCTCCACGTCGCGACGCTCACCGGCGATGAACTGCGCGGGTATAGCTGACAAGCCAATTCCTCCCTGTCGCGCAGCGATGGGGAGGGGGACCGTTCGCGAAGCGAATGGTGGAGGGGCCGCGACGGCTGCGCCAATGGCCCCTCCGTCAGCGGCTGCGCCGCTGCCACCTCCCCATGGCTTCGCCACAGGGAGGATCATTCGGCATATTCGATTCAAATCGGCACAAAAGTTACCGGCCGATTCACAAAATTTTCGGCGTGATTCAGAACGGGACGTTTAAAAATGGTAAATGGACTTTGCACCATTGACGCCGCGCGGCATAGTTGGTGCAAGTAGCGCGTCGGACCCGCGTCGGGGGGCTCCGCATCGCAAGTCCGGAGGTTTTTTCCGCGTGTCCGCACCGTTCCGTTTTCCGCGCTTTTTTGTCACCAGCCCGGCGCCTTGCCCCTATCTGGCGGGCAAGACCGAGCGCAAGGTGTTCACCGAACTCAGCGGCAACAATGCGAACGAGCTCAATGACGCGCTCGGCCGTATCGGGTTCCGCCGCAGCCAGTCGGTCGCCTATCGCCCGAGCTGCGCCGACTGTTCGGCGTGCGTGTCGGTGCGCGTCTGCGCGGCCGAGTTCACCCCCAGCAGCTCGCAGAAGCGCAACCTGCGCCGCAACGGCGATCTGGTCGCGACGGCGTGCAAGCCGTGGGCGACCGAAGAACAATATGCGCTGCTCCGCTCCTATCTCGGCTCGCGCCATCCCGACGGCGGCATGGCCGACATGGACGAGCAGGATTTCGCCGACATGGTCGAGCAGACCCCGGTCGACTCCTATGTGATCGAATATCGCGAGCCGACGACCGACGGCAGCAAGGGCCGCCTCGTCGGTTGCTGCCTGACCGACCGGCAGGGCGACGGGCTGTCGATGATCTACAGCTTTTTCGACGCGCATCATCCGATGCGTGAGGGGCTCGGCACCTATATCATCGTCGACCATGTCCAGCGCGCGGCGCGCGCCGGGCTGCCCTATGTCTATCTCGGTTACTGGATCGAAGGGTCGGCGCGCATGGCGTACAAGGCGCGCTTCCGTCCGCTCGAAAAGCTCGGGCCCGACGGCTGGTCGCGCGTCGAAGAAACGCAGTCCGACCGCATCGCGGCGATGTTCGAACTCGCCTGAGCCCACCCATTCCTCGGGGGCAGTTGAGAATGGCTCGCAACTGCCGATTCTGGCGGCCGGGCGGTTGACCTTTTCCCGCTTTCAAGGGCATAGCCGTCGCGAGGACGACAAGTCCGGGTCGCATCCGTGGTTAGCGTCGCTTAGGGGTTAAGCGATTGGGGGGAATGGGATGCCCGTGTATGCGTTCACCGGTATCTTGATCATTCGCCCCTGGCGAGAGGATGTTTCCGCATGAGCGAGGCGGTCAAGGTCGCGATCATCGGCTCGGGGCCCGCGGGCCTCAGCGCCGCGTCGCGCGCGGGGCAGCTCGGGCTCAGCCATATCCTGCTCGAAAAGACCGATCACCTCTCCGATACCATCTTCAAATATCAGAAGGGCAAGCGCGTGCTCGCGACGCCCGAGCGGCTCGACCTGCGTTCGGACTGCCGCTTCGCCGAGGGCGCGCGCGAATATATCCTCGGCAATTGGGACGAGGATGCCGCGAACAACAAGGTGAATATCGCCTATCACGCCGATGTTGCCGAAGTGACGGGCGAAAAGGGCGCCTTCGTGATCAAGACCGCCAAGGGCGACGTCTTTCACGCCGAGAATATCGTGCTCGCGATCGGGACGCAGGGCAATCCGAACCGGCTGCGCTGCGAAGGATATGACCTGCCGCACATCATCTATCAGGTCGACGATCCCGAGGATTTCAAGGACCGGCATATCACCGTCGTCGGATCGGGCGATGCGGGGATCGAGAATGCGCTCGGCGTCGCCGAGGAGGCGCTCGAAAACAGGGTCACGATCCTTAACCGGTCGAAGGATTTCGCGCGCGCCAAGGCGAAGAATGTCTCCGACATGATGGAGGCGGGCGAGAATGGTTTCATGTCGATCCGCACCGAGACGCAGCCGAAAAAGGTCGAGCCCGGCTGGCTGACGCTCGACACTCCGAACGGCGAGGAGAAGATCGCGTGCGACGTGATCGTCGCGCGGCTGGGGTCGGTGGCGCCGCGCGGTTTCGTCGAATCGATGGGGATCGAGTTTACCGGACCCGACCGCGAAGCCTTTCCGAAGCTGTCGCCGACCTTTGAATCGACTGTGCCCGGCATTTTCGTGATCGGCGCGCTCGCGGGTTATCCGCTGATCAAGCATTGCATGAACCAGGGCTATGACGTCGTCGAGTTCATCAATGGCAATTCCGGGCTGACCCCGGCGGACGAGAAGGATCTGGCGGCGATTTTCGCCGGGCTGCCGCAGAAGAAATCGGTCAGTGAATGGCTCGAATATCTGCGCACGCGAGTCAGCATCTTCGCCGACGTATCGCCGCTGCAGATGCGCGAATTCATGCTCGATTCGAAGGTCGCCTTTTATCGGGGGGGCGACGTCGTGTTCGAAAAGGGCGACCCTGGATCGTCGCTGTTCGCGATCGCCGATGGTCATGCCGAGGTCGAGGTCGGCCCGGGCGTCACGGTGCCGATCGAGCAGGGCTCGATCTTCGGCGAGGTCGGGCTGATCTCGGGCCGCAAACGCGGCGCGACGATCCGCGCGGGCGAAGACGGCATCTTCGTCGAGGTGTCGCGCACCGCGGCGCTGAAGCTGATGGCATCGGTCCCGGGCGCGAAGCGGGCGATCAACCGCATCTCGCTCGAACGCCAGCTGCTCCAGATCTTCAAGGGCGGGCTGACCGTCGACGATCTTGGCCCTGTCGTTGACACCGCCGAGGTCGAGCGCGTTCCCGCGGGTAAGGTGGTGCTGACCGAAGGCGAGCAGGGCGATGACGTCTATGTGATCCGCTCGGGATCGATGGTGGTCGAGAAGGATATCGGTGGCAAGCCGATCTTCCTCCGTTATCTGCCCGCGGGCAGCTTCTTCGGCGAGATGGGCGTGCTGAGCGGGGAGCCGCGCAACGCCACGGTCAAGGCCGCGGTCGGCGCCGAGCTGATCAAGCTGACCGGCGAAAGCTTCCGCAAGATGCTCGCCGCGCGGCCGCAGGTGCGCGAAGCGACCGAGGCGGCGGTCGCCGAACGCGCGCAGATGAACAGCTTCATCGAATCGCGCAAGGCGAGCTATTCGAGCGCGGTCGATCTTTATTCGGACACCGCGAGCTTCATCATGAAGGAAGGGCTCGGCGAGGCGACCGACGCGCTCTTGATCGACGAGAATCTGTGCGTCGGCTGCGACAATTGCGAAAAGGCGTGCGCCGACAGCCACGAAGGCCTGTCGCGGCTCGATCGCGAGGCGGGCAAGACTTTCGCGCATCTGCACGTGCCGACGAGCTGCCGCCACTGCGAGCATCCGCACTGCATGGCCGACTGCCCGCCGAACGTGATCCACCGCGGCCCCGACGGCGAGGTGTTCATGGAGCCGGGCTGCATCGGCTGCGGCAACTGCATGCGCAACTGCCCCTATGGCGTGATCCGCATGGAAGCAGCGCCGCCCGAGAAGCCGGGCCTGCTGCGCTGGTTGCTCACCGGTTTCGGGCCGGGTCCGGGCGAACCGTCGCCCAAATGGACGAAGAAGCAATTGGGTGACGAGAAGCCCAAGAAGATCGCGGTCAAGTGCGACATGTGCAAGGGCATTTCGGGCGGCCCGGCGTGCGTGCGGGCGTGCCCCACGGGCGCCGCGATCCGCGTCTCTCCCGAGGAATTCCTGTCGATCGCACGGCTCGACGAGGCTACGGACTGATGGCGAGCCTGTTCCAGCGCCGGTCGAAGGCCACACAGGTCGAGCGCGTCCGCGAGCGGCGGCACGAGGGTTTCCTACGCTATGCGGGCTTTCGCTGGGCGAAGATTTCGGGCGGCCTCTGCCTGCTGATCATCGTCTCCTACGCGCTGGTCGACGTCACCCCGCGGCACAATGGCGGCAGTTGGTACGGCTATACGCTCGGCACGATCGGGGCGCTGCTGATCCTGTGGCTCACCGCCTTGGGCTATCGCAAGCGCAAGATGACGAGCGACCACTGGTCATTGAAGGCATGGACGTCGGCGCACGTCTATCTGGGGCTCAGCCTGATCGTCATCGGCACCTGGCACACGGGCTTCCAGCTCGGCTGGAACGTCCACACGCTTGCCTGGGTGCTGATGATGCTGGTGATCCTGTCGGGGCTTTACGGCGTCATCGTCTATGCGACGCTACCGCAGGCGCTGTCGAACAACCGCGAGCAGATGACGCAGATGCAGATGCTCGAGGCGATCCGTGCCTTCGACCGTCAGTTGCACACGGCGGCGCAGCCGCTGACGCCCGACGACACCGCGCCGGTCCTCGCGGCGCTCGACGAGGATCCGTTTGCGGGCGGCATCGCAGCGCGCCTGTCGGGGCGCTATCCGGGCTGCGCCACCGCGGCGGCGCTGCGCAAATTGACCATATCGCGCGGTAGCGATGTCGAGGCGCGCGAAAAGGTGATCGGCCTGCTCAAGCAGAAGGAGGCGGCGCTAACCCGGCTGCGCAAGCATCTCCGCATCCGGGCGCTGCTCGAAGTCTGGCTCTATGTGCATGTGCCGTTGACCTTCGCGCTGATCGCGGCGCTGTCGGCGCACATCATCAGCGTCTTCTTCTATTGGTAAGGCGCGGTTGATGAGCTTCATTCTCCGCCGCATCGCGACGACAAAGACGGGCAAGCAGATCGTCCGCGACCAGGCGCTGCCGGGCGACACGATCAGCCTCGGCCGCGAAAGCGGCAATGTCATCCATATCGCCGACCTTGCGGTGAACCCGCATCATGCGATGATCAGCAGCGCCGACGGGCGCCATGTGCGCGTCGCGGCGCTCGAGGGGCTGGGCTTCGATTTCAACGGCCGCAGCGTCGATGCGGCCGACATCGACAGCGCGGCCGGCGCCGAGCTGCGCTTTGGCGGCCACCGGCTGACGATCGCGCGCGAGGATGAAAAGATCATTCTGCTCGTCGAGCGGATCGACGAACTGTCGCAATCGTCGAAGGACGTCGACGAGGCGAAGGCTTTTTCGCTCGCGGGGGTGATGCCCGGCAAGCGTATGGGGGCTTGGGTTTTCGGCCTGTTGATGCTGCTCGCCTTCCTGATCGGGCCGATCTGGGCGTGGTACAGCTACAAGAATGTGAACGAGCGCCCCGATAGCTATCATGCCGACAGTGCGTGGCTGTCGGGGCCGCTGTCGAGTGCGCATGCGAGCCTGAAAAATGACTGCCAGTCGTGCCATGTCGAGCCGTTCGTCGCGGTGACCGACAAGGCGTGCGTCAATTGCCACACCGGCGAGCACAAGGCGATGAGCATGGCGCATGCGAACGCGCCGGCGGCGATGCTGCTCGCCGCCCGCCATCCGCCCGGGATGGGCGAGAAGATTCTCGCGGGCTTTGCCAAGACATTCAACAAGCCGCAGGGGCGCTGCGTCGAGTGCCATACCGAGCATGAAGGCGCGGGGCCGATGGCGGCGACGCCGCAGAAATTCTGCGCCGATTGTCATGACGGCATGTCGGCGCGACTGAAGACCGCGGGGCATCCGACGATGCTGGCCGATGCCGCTGATTTCGGCACGAGCCATCCGGAATTTCGCCCGCTCGTGCGTCCGGGTCCGGGAGCGAAGCTGGTGCGCACGACGCTGGCCAAGGGAACGGTCGACTATAATGGCCTCAAATTCCCGCACGATATGCATTTGCAGGCAACCGGCGGGGTTGCGCGCATGGCCGCGAGTTTCCGTGGGCGCTATGATTTCGGCAAGAAGCTCGAGTGCCAGAATTGCCACCGCGTCGAGGCCGACGGGGTGCGCGTGAAGCCGGTCGAGATGGAGCGCGACTGTGCGATGTGCCACAGCCTTGCTTTCGAGACCGTCGGCGGGGTGACGCGAACGCTGCGCCACGGCGAGCCCGATCAGGTGGTTGCCGACCTCACCGCTTATTATCGCTCGACCCCGCCCGCACGGCCGCTCCAGCTCGGCGGGATGCAGCGGCGACGCCCCGGCGCCTATGCCGAGGGGCAAGTCTACAACATCTATTTCAACGAAGTCGCGACACGGCCGAGCCGGGCGCGGGATGCGGTGCGCGCGGTCTTCTCGAAGGGCGGTGCCTGTTACGACTGCCACACGATTTTTGCGCCGCAGGCGGGCAAGAGCTGGCGCGTCGCGGCGGTGAGTCAGACGCCGCGCTATCTGCAAAAGGGCTGGTTCGACCATGACGCGCACAGCGAAACCGCCTGTGCCGACTGCCACACCGCGGCGCCCGCTTCGAAGGTCTCGACCGACCTGCTCGTCCCCGGGGTGCGCCAGTGCCGCGACTGCCATGTCGGCGAATCGGGCGCGCGGCTGGTGAAGGTCGAAACCGCGACCGAATCGCCCTGCGCGATGTGCCACGAATATCATTCGGACGGCAGCAAGCCGTGGATGCCGGCGCGCCAGCGGAAGAAAAATGTCGCGGCAATCACAAATAAACGTCTTGGCGCTACCTATGGTGTGAGCATGATCACAGGAACCGGGGGGCGGGGCCTTTACGAAGTGACGTGGCGCACACCTTCCTTGCACGCGGCAAGGCGGGGCGGATAGGTTTTGGGTCGCCGGACCAGACCGGCGGGAGCAGGGGGCGGATATGCTGATCGCGCAGATCACAGATATCCATATCGGGTTCGATCCGGACAATCCGGCCGAATATAACCGCAAGCGCCTCGACGAGGTGCTCGACGTGCTGATCGAGGGTCCAAATTGTCCCGACCTGTTGCTCGCGACCGGCGACCTCACCGACCGCGGCGACGACGACAGCTATCGGCGCCTCGTCACGGCGTTCTCGCGCTGCCCCTTTCCGGTGTGGCCGAGCGTCGGCAATCACGACCTGCGCGAAAATTTTCACGCGCATTTTCCGGGGTTCGACGACGGTGGCGGGTTCGTGCAATACACGATCGAGCTTCCCGAACTGCGGCTGGTGACGATCGATACGCTGGAGGAGGGACGCCACGGCGGCGCCTTCTGCGAGAGCCGCGCGGCATGGCTCGACGCCGAGCTGGCAAAGGACAGGAACAAGCCCACCTATATCGTCATGCATCACCCGCCGATCGAAAGCGGGATCGAGTGGATGAACACCGACCCCGACGAGCCGTGGGTCGCGACCTTCACCGATGTGGTGCGGCGACACGGCCAAGTACGAGGGCTTATCTGCGGACACCTTCACCGCAGCGTGACGGTGGCGTGGGAAGGGCGCACGATCGCGATCTGTTCATCGACCGCGCCGCAGGTGTCGCTCGACCTTCGCCCGATCGACGAAAATCACCCCGACGATCGCCCGATGATCGTCGCCGAGGACCCCGCCTATGCGCTCCATCGCTGGAACGGACGCGAACTGGTCAGTTTCTACGACCATGCCGGCGCACACACGATGCTCGCCAAATATGACGAGCGGTTGCAGCCGCTGGTGCGCGAGCTGAAAGCCGAGCGGCCGGGTCAGTAGCCCAGCGTCAGGTCTACGCGCGGCTCGACGGCTTCGCCCTTTTTCCAGCGATCGAGATTTTCGAGGAAGCGTTGCGCCGAGCGGACGAACATCTTGTCCTGCGCGCGTCCCGACAGGTGCATCGTGATGTGCGCGTTGTCGAGGCTCCACAGCGGGTCGTCGGCGGGGAGGGGTTCGGGCGTGGTGACATCGAGGAAGGCCGATGCGATCTGTTGTTCGTTCAGCGCCGCGACCAGGGCGTCCTGATCGACGACGCTGCCGCGCGCGATGTTGATGAGCGTCGCGCTCGGCTTCATCGCCGCGAGTTCGGCGGCGCCGATCATTCCGTCGGTTTCGGGGGTGGCGGGAACCGCGAGGATCACCCAGTCGAATTCGCCGAGCTTTGCGCGCCACTGGTCGGGGGTGAGTGTATTGGGGCCGGGTGAGCGGCGCACGATCGTGACGTCGACCGCAAAAGCCTGCAGCCGCTCCTCGATCAGCTTGCCGATCGCGCCATAGCCGAGGAGCAGCGCCTTCGACCCGAACAGTTCGACCTTGCCCGGCGAATCGATCAGCCATTCGCGGCGTTCCTGCGCGCGCACGACGTCGCGATAGCCCTTGGCGACGGTGAGCATGCCCATCACGACATATTCGGCGATGGTGATCGCGTTGATCCCGGCGCCATTGGTGACGACCGTGCCGCGCCCGGCGAGCAGATCGAGCGGCATGCCGTCGACCCCGGCATAGATCGAGTTGAGCCATTTGAGCCCGGTCGCGGCGGTGATCACCGCGGCCATGTCCTTCTTGTCGTACATGTCGAACCAGCCGATTTCGGCCTGCGGCGCCAGTTCCATCGCCTCTTCCTTCGACGCGAAGAAGCGCGGTTCGACCCAGCCGGGCAGGCGGTCTTCGACGAGCGGGCGGATCAGGCCGGACAGGACGGTGATGGTTTTCGACATTTGACCTCTCTTCGGTTCCATTCTGCAACCGATCATGGCGAGCGAGAGGCTAGTTGTCGAGCCGCCACTCCCAGCCGAGCGGGTCGCCGTCCATCACCTCGACCCCCGCGGCGCCGAGTTCGTCGCGGAGCGCATCGGAGGCGGCGAAGTCCTTGGCCGCGCGCGCATCCTTGCGGCGCGCGAGGGTAGCATCGATTTCGTCTTCGGCGATGGTCGCCGCCTTTGGCCGGACGCGCAGGTCGGCGCGATCGATCGTCAGCAGGTCGAGGCCGAGCACCGCGTCCATCGCGGCGAGCGTCGCGCGCTTCTGGCCCCCGTCGATCTTTTTCATCGCCGCCGTCTCTTCGAGCAGGGTCAGCGCGACGGGTGTGTTGAGGTCGTCCGACATCGCCGCGTCGAACCTGGCGAGCAGGTCGGCGAGGCGGCGGTCGGTCACGTCGATCGCTTCGGCTTCGCGGACCGGCGCCGCCGCCATCACCAACCGCTTCAATCGCGTCAGCGCGGCGCCGAGACCTTCCCACGAAAATTCGAGCTCGCTGCGATAATGCGCCTGCAGGCACATCAGGCGATAGGCGAGGGGGTGGTAGCCCTTGTCGATGAGGAGCTGGACGCGCAGGAACTCGCCGCTCGACTTCGACATCTTGCCCGAGCGCTCGACGAGAAAATTATTGTGCATCCACAGCCTTGCGCCGCTCGCGTCGCTGCAGCTGTGCGCCTGGTTCTGCGCGATCTCGTTCGGGTGGTGGATCTCGCGGTGGTCGATGCCGCCGGTGTGGATGTCGAACGGAAAGCCGAGCAAAGCCTCCGACATCACCGAGCATTCGAGGTGCCAGCCCGGCGCGCCGCGGCCCCACGGCGAATCCCATTCCATCTGGCGCTTCTCGCCCGGCGGCGTCTTGCGCCAGATCGCGAAGTCGGCGGGGTGGCGCTTGCCGTCGACGGGGTCGATGCGGCTTTCACCCTCATCGGTTCCGTGGCGTGCCAGTCGGCCGTAGCCGGTCACCGTCGTCGTGTCGAAATAGAGGCCGCCGTCGAGCTCGTAGCAATGCCTGTCCGCAATCGCCTTTGCGAACTCGATCATCTGCGGGACATAGTCGGTTGCGATCGACCAGTGCGCGGGCTGGCGGATATTGAGCGCCTTCACGTCGGCCCAATAGGCTTCGGTATAGTGCTTCGCGATGTCCCAGATCGACTGCGCCTTTTCAGCCGCGGCCTTTTCCAGCTTGTCCTCGCCCGCGTCGGCGTCGTCGGTCAGGTGGCCGACGTCGGTGATGTTGATGACGTGGGTGAGCTTATAGCCCTTGTACGACAAAGTGCGGCCGAGCGTGTCGGCGAAGACATAGGCGCGCATATTGCCGATATGCGGGTAATTATAGACCGTCGGGCCGCAGCTGTAGACGCGCGCTTCGCGGGGGTGGACGGGCTCGAAGATTTCGAGGCTGCGCGTCAGGCTGTTGAACAGCTTGAGCGGGAGAGCAGGGGCGTCGGTCATGCCGCCGCCCATGCCTTGCTCCGCCGGTCGGCGTCAACCGAAACGCTTGCTACTCTGCGGGCGGCGTCCACAGATCGTCGTTGCCCGCGCCGGTCACCGGATCGTCGAGAAGCGGCGCGCCGGTGAGCGGGTCGACCTCGCGCATCGTGATCAGCGGTTGCGGCAGCGTATTACCTTCGCCCTCGCTCTCCTCGTCGCCGTCGATCTCCTCGATGACGTCCTGCACCGGGAAATTGCTGTCGATGTCGAAGACGACGGTGGCGCAGACGGTCGGGCTGGAGATGAGGCAGCCGTTGACGGTCGATCCCCGGTCATAGCTGCCGGGGACGGGGGCGGCACCGCCGATGGTCAGAAGCTGGAGCGCGTCGAGGCCGGTTACCTGGCCGTTCGCGCCAAGCGCGACGCCGTTGACGACGATGCGCGACGGCCCGTCGGTGACGACGTCGAGCCCGCCGGCGCCGAAGGTCAGCCCGCGGCGCTGCGCGAGGTCGGTTCCGGCTCCGCTGTTCTGGACGTAGAAGCCGCCGACGACCTCGGCGCGGATGCCGCGTGCGAAGAGCGCGCCTTCGTCGAGGACGATGCCGTCATTCTGTGCGAGCCGCGTGTTGATCGCGCTGGTCGAGGTCGCCGCGCCGACATCCGCGATCGCTTCGGCGGTGGCGACGATGACGTCGTCGGAAACGAGGTTGAGCTGCCCCGCCGGATCGGCGCCGTTGACGAGCCGCACGCTGCCCTGTCCGAGGATCACTTCGAGCGCGTCACCCGCGACAAGATTGAGCGTATTGGCGTCGGTGAGCCCGGTCAGTTCGACATTGCCGATCACGCGCATCTTGCCCGGGGTGCGGATCGTCAGCGCGCCGTTGGCGCCGAGGTTCGATCCCGCCGCGCCGCCGGTCATGGTGAAGGTGTCGACGATGACGTCGGGCGGCGCGGTCGACCCGACCGAGCTGCTGCCCGCGGCCTGCACCGCAGGCGCGACGATTTCGATCTGGCTGGCATAGAGGCGGGTCAGTTCGTCGGCATCGATATGATAGCCCGCGACGCTCGTGCCCGGCGCGCCGCCGACAAAGGTCTGGTTGTCGCTGTTGTTGTTCGCAACCGACAATTGCTGCGTGACGCCCGCGGTGCCGACGCGGCCCGCCGAGCCGATCGTGATATTCCCCGAGGCAAGCCCGATCGACTGGCCGGTGACGACGCCGGTGATGCCGAGTGAGGCGAGCGCGCTGGCGTCGAGGCTGCCCGCAACGGTGACGGTGTCAAGATTGAGGAAGCCGCCCGAATTGGCGAGGATCGCATTGGCCGCGTTGAGCGTGCCGATGCTCATTCCTTCGCCCTGCGTGCCGAAGTCGGCGGTGCCCGCGACATTGCCGTTTGCGACCGACAGGTCGCCGTTCGCACGGACATAGGCGTCGCCGACGTCGGTAGTGAGCGTGGCAAAGGCGAGGTTGCCGCCGCCTTCGATACGGATCGCATCGGCGCTGGCATCGACCGCGCCCGCGGCAAGCAGGCTGCCGATACGGATATCGCCATCGCTGCTGTTCAGGCTGGCCGCGCCGAGAATATTGGCCGCCTCCACGTCGATGCCGGTCGTGCCGGTCAGCGTGACATTCTGGCCTTCGACCGTGGTGAGGCCGATGGCGTTGCCCGCCGTCAGCGCCGCGCCGCCGAGCGCGCGAACGCCGCCGCCCGCGATACCCGTCGCCGAATTGATTACTACATCGCCGTCGGCGCTCAGCGTCGGAACGGCGTTGCCGCCGGGATCGGTCAGCGCGGCGAGGGTGACGTCCTGCGCGTTGATCGTGGCGTTGCGGCCCGCGGCGACGCTGCCCGAAAGGTTCGTGAGGCCTGCGGCATCGACGATCACGTCGCTGAAGGCATCGATGCCCGCGAGCGTCGTGGCGCCGCCCTGCGTGCGGATGCTGCTGTCGCCGCCGGTCGTGCCGAGCCCGAGAGTGGTCGCGCCGTTGATCGCGATGCCGTTTGCGGCATTGAGCAATATGTCGTCACCCGCCGACAGCGTCGCGGCGTCGATCGCGCCATTCGCCGAGGTCATGACGATGTCGGCGCCGCTTCCATCGCCAACGCCGATCGTGAAGATCGGGCTGCCCGACCCGGACGAAAACTCCAGAATATGCGTGTCGGCACCGTCTCCGGTCGCGCTGACATTGACCGCGTCGATGTTTCCGGGTGTGCGGACGGTGAGGTCGTCGCCCACGCTGACGTCGGTCAGGCTGGCGGTCGTCCCGGCGATGACGAGCATGTCCTCGCCCGCGGCGCCGCCATCGATCGATGCGGCGCCCCCGGCGCTGACGCCGAACATGCGCGCGGCCGAGCTGTCGGTCAGCGCCGCGCCGCCCGCGGCGACGACGAACAGATTGCCCTCCGCGGCGATACCGTTGCCATCGACATAGCCGCCGTTCGCCTGCGCCGAGGCATCGATGTCCCCGCCCGAATTGAGGAAGATGTCGCCGCCGGCGATGAAGCTGCCTGAAAGATCGTCGGCCGAGAAGATCGAGATCGTGCCGGCGACGTCGGCGCTGTTCACCGACACCGCGCCGCCGGAAGCGAAGAGGGAGGCATCGCCCGTCACCGCGCCGGTGAGCGCGATGCTGTTCGCGAACAGGTTGATGTTGCCCCCCGCGGCGATCGATCCGCCGCTGATACCCTCGGCGCCCGGCGCCGTCCCATCCGCCGACAGGCTGACCGACAGGCCCGCGTCGATGCTGTTGAAGACGATCGATTGCCCAGAGACCTGAACGAAGCCCCCCGCGCTCGAATTGCCGAGATCGACCGCGCCCGGCGAGCTGATATCGATGTCGCCGCCGGTGATGATCGAATTGAGCCCGGTCGCGAAGCTCGCGGCGTTCGCGGTGAAATCATTGACGGCTTCGGCATGTTCGACGGTCGTCGCGCCGCTACTGGTCAGTGTGATGTCGTCGCCCGCGAGACCGTCGACGCCGATCGTCCCCCCGGTGGTCAGCGACAGCGCGCCGTCGGCGGCGATCAGGCTGCCCGGCGCGCCGCTGATGCTGGTGGCTGCGGTCGCGGTCAGGTTTCCGGTCGCGCGTAGCGTCGGACCGTCGCCTTCGCGCGCATCGTGGCGGATGTCGATCTGGTCGCCTGCGTCGATTGTCAGGGTGCCGTCGACGTCGAGGGTGCCGGCCGACTGGGCATGGACGCCGATCGAGCCGTCGGTGGTCAGCGTGACGTCGCCCTGGCTGGCAATCGTGCCGCCGGTCGGCGCGACGAAGATTCCCGCGAGCGCGCTATCGGTATCGTTGTTCGTCGGCGCAGCGATCCCCAACGCCTCGGCCGCAAGACCCGCGAAGCTGATGTCGCCACGCGCGCGCAATTCGATGCGCCCCGCAAAATCCCCGTTTGCCGCGATGCTCGTCGGACCGAGGTCGATCTGCCCGGCCCCCGAAGCGCCACCCGCCGTTTCGATCACGACGCGGCCGCCCGTGGTCTGCCCCGAAGTGCCGAGGCCGCCGTCGGTGCCGCCACCCTGGCCGACGCCCCCGCTGCCGCCTTCGCCCGCAAGGCCGCTGGCGGCGATATCGACCGCTTCGCCGTTCGAGGTGATCGCGCCGCCGGTCGCGACGAGGCGGACGGTGCCGCCGGTTCCCGCGCCGCCGTTGCCGCCGCTTCCCGACTGATTTCCTTCGCCGAAACTGCTGTCGCTGCCGAGGCCGCCCGCGCCGCCGCTTCCGCCGCTGGAGAGCGAGACGATGTCGCCGCCGTCGAGGCCGAGCGCGACGGTCCCGCCGTCGTTGGCGGCAATCTCGATCGTGCCGCCTTGCCCGTCGCCGCCGTCGCCGCCATCGGGCGCGACCGTCGGAAAGGAGCTGAAGCCCAGCGCGCCCGCGCCGCCGTTGCCGCCGATGCCACCCGAGACGAGATTGCTTTGAACGGCGGTCAGGCTCGCGCCCGCACCGTCGGCGGCGATCCGCGAGGTGCCGCCGGTGCCGCCCCCGCCGCTGCCGCCCGCGCCGTCGTTGCCGTCGGCGCCATTGCCGCCCGTGCCGGTCGAATCGATGGTAACCGCAAGCTCGCCGGCCTCGAAGCCGGTCACGATCGCCTGCGCGGCGCCGCCGGTGCCATCGCCGCCATCGCCGCCGACATTGTGAATGCCGCCCGCACCGCCGGTGCCGAGCGCGACGCTGCTCGCCGCGCCGACGCCGTCGATCGCGGTTTCGAGCGCGATCGTGGCGGTGCCGCCGCGACCCGTGCCGCCGGTGCCGCCGACCCCGATGCCGGTGGCAGGGCCGCCGCTGCTCGAGAAGAAACTGGAGCCGCCGGTACCGCCGGTGCCCGACGCGTCGGCGACCAGGCTGCTGGCGGTCGTCGTGCCGCCGCGCACATTCACCGTTGCCTCGCCACCGAAGCCGTCACCGGCGTTGCCGGCATCGCCCGGTATCCCGCTGAAGAAGCTGTCGAACTGTCCGCCTTCGCCGCCCGTGCCAAGGGCGTTGGCTTGAATCACGCTGGCATCGACGATCGCTGCGCCGCTGATGCTGATCGTCGCGGTGCCCCCCCGTCCGATGCCGCCATCGCCGCTGGTGACGATGTTGAGCGGGTCGGAGTCATCGCCTGTAAAGCCGATGCCGCCTTCGCCGTTGGCCGAGGCAGTGATATCGGCCGCGGTGATCGTGCCGCCGGACAGGTCGATCGCCGCGATGCCGCCGATGCCCGTTCCAGAGACGCCTTGCGCGGTGCCGCCGAAGCCGTCGGCCGCGATGCTGATGTCACTGACCGATACGGTTCCGCCCGTCTGGGTGAACGTCGCGGTGCCCCCGGTGCCGTTACCGGTGCTGCCGTCGCCGGTGCCGCCGTTGGCGGAAAGGTCGATGACGTTGCCGGTGAGCGTGCCGCCCGCGACGATCACGCTCATCGTGCCGCCCTGGCTGTTGCCGACCGGAGCTTCCACGCCGGGCGGCAATTCTATTTCGGCTTGGGCCTGGCCGTCGGCAGTTGCGAAAAGTTCGCCGGCGTCGATGCGACTGCTGTCCAATGCGTCGGCTTCGACACGGATCAGGATCGCGCCACCGATGCCGGTCGGGTTGTTCGCACCCGAAACCGCCGCGCCGCCCGTCCTGCCGTCGGCGGAGAGGTTGGCGCCAATGCCGAGATCGATCGTTCCCGCATCGCCGGCCAGCTGGACCGAACCGCCGGTGGCCGCCGTTCCCGCCGCGCTGACGCCCGAGCGTGCGCTGACCGTAAAGCGGCTGAATTCGTCGGCCGTCGCGACGATCTGGCCGCCATTGCGGGCGAAGAGGTCGATCGTCCCGCCCTGCGCTGTGCCGCCCGTGCCGGTGACGTTGGCCGTGTCGCTGCTCGCATCGACGTCAAAGACCGGGGTCTGGATCGTGCCGCTGTCGGCAGTGAAGTCGATATCGCCGCCGACGCCGTTACCGGCGCTTTGGCGGGGCGCGCCCGACATGCTGCCACCCATCGCCAGGGCGGTCAGCGTGCTCGTCGTGGTGATTGCGCCGCCCGCGGTCGCGCTGACCGCGATATTGCCGCCGTTGCCCGTCCCGAAATTCTCGCCCGCCTCGCCCCTGCCGACCGCGAAGAGATTGATCGGGCCGTCGCTGTCGATGGTGGAGCCGTTGGTCGCCGTCAATGTCACATCGTTGCCGCGCGCGTTGCCCGACAGGCCCGTCGTGCCACTGGGCGATGTGGCGGCTCCGGCGGCTGCGGACGCGACCAGCTCAATTTCGGAGAATTGCGCAGTGGCGCCGCCGTCGGCCGTCAGGCTGGCCGTGCCGCCCAGCGCGTCGCCGCCGACAGAATTCTCTCCGCCCGCATCGCCGCCCCGCCCGCTGGCGTCGAGCGAGAGCGTGCCGAGCGATTTGATCCCGCCATTGTCGCTGTTGATCACGAGCGTGGCGTTGCCGCCCGTTCCGTCGCCGCCGTTTAAGGTGTCATTCGGGCCGGAGAAACTTCCCCCGCTGCCGAGTGCTTCCAGCGATGTGGCTACGGATTCGAACGAGCTGTTCGCGCCGAGGATGTCGATGCGCGCGGTACCGCCCGTTCCGTTGCCCGCTTGAACCGGGCCGAAGCCCCCGCTGCCGTTCGCGTCGATCGACACACTGGTCGTCGCGCTGAAGCTTGCGCCATCGGCGACCGTCAACGTGGCCGTGCCGCCTTGCGCGTCGCTTCCCGTCGGAAGGGCGATATTGGTCGAGCCGGAAGCCGACGCATCGATGGTCACGGCGTCAGCGTTCAGTGTTGTGCCGGCGTTTCGGACGGAGATGCTGGCATTGCCGCCGCGTGCATCACCCGTATCGCCATTTGTTCCGTCATCGGCCGCGGCGCTTGCGGATACCACAATCGTCGGCGACGTCAGGGTGCCGCCGGTTACGGTCAGGCTGGCCGTTCCGCCCTGGCTGTTGCCGGTCACCGTGGCGGGCTGGCTGAGCGAAGTAATCTGCAGCAGGTTGCCGGTCGAAAACGTACCGCCGGTGACGTTCACCGCGACGTTCCCGGCCGCGCCGGGCGCTCCATCCGACCGGACGACCAGATTGCCCGTGGCCCCGCCTTGCTGCCCCGTGCCGATGGTCAGCGTGGCGCCTGCGTCGCCGCTGAAAACCCCGTCACCTTCGACGAAGATGCGTCCCGCCGACGACAGCGGGGGAGGCGACCCCGGGATCTGCTGGAGCGCCTCGCCGACAAAGGTGCCGCTTGCCCGCGCGACCGTATTGCTGCGGAAAAGCGTGTCGTTGACGACGATATTGGCGGCGGCCGCGTTAACCGGCGCCGGATTCTGTTCGCCGGCCGTGATGTTATAGCCCGCCGACAGGCGTACCGCGCCGTCGGGATCGACCTGTGCCGACAGCGCGTCGTCATAACCGATCGCGCCGCTGACCAGCATCGTCACCGCGTCATTCTTGGGAATGGCGACCATATAGATGCGGCTCTGGTTGCCGTTGGTGTCGAGATGCGCCGGACCGGTGGTCGTGCCCGTGTGGGTGATCGCGTTGCCGCCCTCTGCCCCCACGGTGACGTCGATGTCGAAGAGGCCGCCGTTGATGCGGATATTCGCTTGCTCGGCGGCGACATAGGCGGCCGATCCGTCGACGCGGACGGCGCCTGCCTGCACGACGCGCGGCGCGACCAGCGCGACATAGGAACTGCCGGGGCTGCCGCCGATATCGGCGTTGATCGCGCCGTTGACGGTGATCGCTGAGGTGCTGCCCGACGCGCCGTTGAAGCGGATCGAGCCGTCCGCGCCGAACAGCCCGCCGGTGGTGACGATGTCGTTCGTCGTGAGCAGCAGGCTGCCGACGTTGATCACGCCGCTCGCGCCGATCAGGATGCCGCCGGCGTTGTAGAACCAGATATTGCCCCCGCGCGGGCCGCTGGTCGAGCCCGTATAGGCGTTGACCGTGCCGTTGAGCGCGATCTGGCGGCTGAGCGATCCCCCGCTGCCGTTCACGAAGCGGTTGAGGACCGTATAGTCGCCGGTGCCGACGAAATTCCAGTTCTCGCCCGCAGGGAGCAGGTCGATCGCGCCGCCCGTCGGCGCGGTATCGGTCGGCACCCAGTTGATGATGCTCTGCGCCCCATCGACATTTACCGTCGTCGAGTTGGTTGCACCGTCGTTACCGATCGAGCCGGTGCCCGAAGCGAAGCTGCCCGTGCCCGCCACCTGCGCCACGGCCGGGCCGCCATAGGAAAGCGCGGCGATGCCGGCCGCGATCGCGCAACTGGCCAGCAGGTGCTGCTTGCCTTTGCGGACTGGCGATAAGGTGGCGGTGGCACGCATGGCAGTCGTCCTCGAAGCAAAGGTCATGGTCAGCGCGCCCCCACGCCAAATTGGGTGGTCAGCGAAACGAGCAGTCGCGGATCGGGTTTTTCGGTCAGGAAGCCGCCGCGATTGAGCGGCACCGCGAGCGTGACGTCGAGCCGGCCGAGGTTGCCATAAGCGACACGCACACCGCCGCCCGCCGAATAGAGTTTCTGCGGATCGAGCCCGTCGAAGGCGGCATCCTCGTTCCACACCCAGGCGGCGTCGAAAAAGACGAAGGGCTGGAAGGCGAAGGCCCGCGTGCTCGCGGGGACGAACGAGCCGTAGCGCGCCTCGAGCGCCACCGCGACGCCGCTGTCGCCGATCACCGTGCCGGGATCGAAACCGCGCCCGACGGTAAAATTGCCGCCCGAAAATTCCTCATAGGCGAGGAGCGGATCGTTCGCCCATTGCGCGCGCGGCGCCGCCGACAGCGTGAACAGCTTTGCCGGTCGCCATTCGGCGATCGCGTTGGCGCGCACCAGAAAGGCGTCGGGCTTGCCCTCGATGCGCGTGAGCGGCACCGCGCCGGGCAGAAAGCAGGCCGTGCCGCCCGGGCCGCAATCGTCGCTGGCGCCGAGGAAGGAGGCGCCCTGCCGCGCTTCGAGCGAAGTGGCGAGCGACCAGCGCGGCTCGCTGGGATTATATCCGCCGCGCCCGGCGATCGAGGCGGGGTCGATCCAGCTGGCGTCGGCGCGCAAGTTGAAGACGCGCAGCCGATCCTCGTTGATCGGCACGCCGGTCAGGCTGATGTCCTGATCGATGATGTCGAGGCCGCCGCCGATCGTGACGCGCCGCGCCTGCGTCAGGACGAGCGGGTAAGACCCGAACAGGCTGACGATCTGGGTGTTCGACTTGATCGGCAGGCCGGTGAGGTCGGGGCGCGTCCAGGCATAGGTATAGCTGGCGCCAAGGCGCAGCCCTTCGCCGCCGACGCGGAACTCGTGCGACGCCTGCACCACCTTCTGCTCGTCGAGATCGGGAGTCGCATAGAAGCTGACCGTGGTGAGATCGCCCATGCCGGTCAGGCCCGCGAAGCGCGCGCGCGCGTTGCCGCCCCAACGGCCGACGTCGCGCGACCCCAGATTTTGCACATTGAAGTCGAAGGAGACGGGCGTGCGCGTGACGGTCACTTCGCCGACGACTTCGCCGGGAACCGTGCCGGGGCGCAGCGTCAGCCGCGCATCCATCCCCGGGATGTCGCGCGCAAGCAGCAGATAGCGTTCGGCATCGGCGATGTTGAACACCGGCGCATCGTCGAGCCGCGAGAGATAGCGTTGTAGCAGCTTCTCGTTGGCGCCCGCATCGCCGCGCACCTCGATGCGCGCCATTCGCGCGGAAAGGATGTCGAGGCGGACGATGCCGTCGCCGATCGTCTGCGGCGGCACGCGGACCGCGGCGAGATAGCCTTGCGACCGCAGGATCGTTGCAGCGCGGTCGCGAATCTCGCACACCGCGGAAATCGGGAGTTCCTGCCCGACGCGATCGGACCAACTCGGCGCGAGCAGGGCGTTGTCGATGCCTTCGACGCTCGAAAATTCGACCCCGCGCAGCGTGAAACGGATCTGGGCGAATTCGGGACTGGCGAGCGGGCAGGGCGCGCGTTCGATGCCGTCGTCGATCGCGACGATCTGTTCACTGGGCCTTACAGCGGGAGGTGTCGCCGGACGCTGGATTTCCTCGCGCGTCGGGATTTGCGGCGTCGCCTGCGCCCACAGGGGGGCGGGCAGGGCGGCCGCGATCAACCCCGCCGAGCCGGCGAGCGCCCTGCGGAGCGCCGCGTATTTCGGCCTCGCGGCCGCATGAAATCCCACATCCCCCGACACGGCCATCACCACCCCTTGCGTTCCGGCGCACCGATCGCGGTGCGCCAATTTCATCGGCCCGCCGGCAGACCCGGCGGAGCCAATTGCGACCCAAGGAAGGTTCCGCCACGCGACAGGCGGTATTTCCCTGGAATAATATCAGACGGATAGGGCGCGTTCAATCGCGGCCCATCCTTTTTTGCTCAACCGGCCTCCGCGTCCGACATCGTTTCGACGAGGCGGTTGAGCTGCGGTGTGCAGCCCTTGGCCATCAGCATGTCGACCGACCCCTCGACCGTGTCGGGGGCGTTTTCCACGGCGGTGAAGCGCACCGTGACCGGCTGCGCCAGCCCGCCGCCCGAGAGGCGATAGTCGGCGCCATATTGCACCGGCAGGACGTCGGTCGGCCATTTGCGGAAATTGGCGCCATCGACGATCGCGACGGTCGTCTTCTTGCCGCCGCTCTCGATCTCAAGCGCGGTGTCGCCCGCCATGTTCGGGCGCCACAGCATCAGCAACGCGGGGTCGAGGACGCAAAAAGTTCCGCCCTCGCGATAATCGAGCAGCCAGAGATTGGGCGCGCGAAGCTCGGCGGGGATGGGATCGCCGGGGCCGCGCGAAAATCCACCACGTGACCGCATCGTCGGTCCCTTGGCGAGCATACGCGTAACATTGCCGCCAAGCGACTGGCTCGCCTGAACGGTGCCGGTGGCGGCAAAGGTGCCGGGGCCGGAAAGCGTGCGCGTCTTTCCCGATTGCATCAGCACGACCCTGTCGCCGGCGACGAGGGTCAGCTTGTCGGCCGGCTTGAGCCGCGCCCCGGTCGGATATTTGGCCGCCGACGGGCCGGTCGAGCGGACGACCATCGATTGTGCGGCGGCGGCGGTGACCATGGTCACGGCGGCGACGGCGGCGGCGGCTGTCAGGCCGAAGCGGCGCATCCGGAAGTCAGGAAAGGACATAGCTTTCTCCCTTTTGAGTCTCGTTCAGGCGTTCGATCAGGAACAGGATGGATGCGTCCTGGGCGAATTCCGCAGCCAAGGCTGTGGCGGCGGTCACATGGGTATTTTTATCGCCCGCCGCGTGGGCGGCGACAAGCGCGGCGATGCGGGCGCGCCGTTCCGGGACAAGATCGGGCCGCGGGGTGAAGACGTCGACCGGCTGCGCCCGCCCGCGCAGCGTCACGCGCCCCATCGGGACCAGATCGTCGCGGCCCGAGCGCACCGCGGCTTCGGCCGAGATCAGCACGCCGGTCTTCAGGCTCTTGTTCGCCGCCTCGAGCCGCGAGGCGGTGTTCATGCTGTCGCCGAGCGCGGTATATTGGATGCGCCCCTCGCCGCCGAAATTGCCGACGATGGCGTCGCCGACGTGCAGACCGACGCGCGTCATGCCGATCGGCGGCACGTCTTCGGCCGCCAGGTCGGTGCGAAATTTCTCGCCCGCTTCGTACATTGCCAATGCCGCGGCGGCCGCCCGCTCGCCGTCGTCGGGTCGGCTGAGTGGCGCCCCCCAGAAGGCGACGACGGCGTCGCCGACGAACTTGTCGATCGTCCCGCCGTGGTCGAGCACGATGTCCGAAAGGCGGTCGAGATATTCGTTGAGCAAGCGCGCGACGGTCTCCGGCGTCACGGCATGGCTGAGCTTGGTAAAGCCTTCGAGGTCGGTGAAGACGCAAAAGATGTTGCGCCGCTCGCCATGCAGCGAAAGCTGGTCGGGATCGCGCAGGATCTGCGCCGCGACGTCGGCGGGCAGATATTTGCCGAGTGCCGACTGCGCGAAGGCGCGCTGGCGCGATCCGATCGTGCGCGCCGCCGTGCCCACCGCGGCATAGCCGAACAGCCAGCCGACCGCCCAGCCGAAGGTCGGCAGCGTCGTCGTGTCGATGCCGCGCCCGTGCAGCCAGAAAGGGAAGGCGACGAAGAAGGCCATCTGTCCGAGGAAGGCGAGCGCGACCCAGCGTGCGCGCAGGTCGATCAGGCTGGTGAGCCCGCCCGCGGCGACGATCAGCACCGCCAGCGTCCAAAGCGCCGGCCCCGGGATCGGGTGCGGCCAGGCGCGATCGAGTTGCTGCGCCAACATATGGGCGTGCACCTCGAGCCCGATCATCGTTTCATGCTGGCCGGTGATCGCGTCGGGAAAGCGGCTCAATGGCGTGTTGAACTGGTCATTGTCGATGATGTCGCCGCCGATCAGAACATAGCGGCCCTTCACCAGCTCCGCGAAACCGGCGCGCATTTCGGAATCCATCGGCATCGCGAACGTGTCGATCGGGATGTTGGCGAAGACGGGTTCCTCCTGACCCGCGGCGGCGCGCGCGGGGACGAGGAAGCGGATGCCACCCTGAAAATCGGCGTAGGCCGGATCGACGGGGGCCAGCGCGTTCGCCATCAACGGCGGCAGATTTGCCGGCCGGTGGGGCCATTTGCGGATCACGTCGTCGTCGTCGGTGCGGAACAGCACGCTCGTCGGCCGGGTCTTCGCGGTCGTGACGTCGGCGATGAAGGCTTGGAGGAATTTCTGCTGCTCATAGAAGATGGTGTTCGGGTTGCTCGCCTGTTCGGCATAGGCGAGCCATGTCGGCGTCCGCATCGCACGCAGCTGCGCTTTCAGCAATTCGTCGTCGGGGCGCGGCGAATCGAAGGCGATATCGATGCCGATCGCCTTCGCCCCCATCTGGTCGAGATTGCCGAGCGCATTCGCGAGCAGGGTCCGGTCGAGCGGCGAGCGGATGCCGGTGTTGAACAGCGTCTCGTCATTATAGGTCACGAGGGTGATCCGGCTGTCCTGTTCAACCGTGGGCGCCATCAGCGTGGCGCGCGCGTCATAGAGCGCGCGTTCGGCGGCGTTGATCAGCGGCATCTGCCAGCTGAAGCGCGCGATCAGGATCGCGGCGAGCAAGAAGACGATCGTTGCCGCCATCCGCGACGGGCCGAGCTGCATGATCAGCCGGCGCACGCGCTTGCCAAGCGGCACCGCGGCGCGCTTGTCCTCCTGCGCGGGCGGCGCCTCGGCGGGGATGATGGTTTCGGGCGCGTTCATCGGATCAGCGGGCGGCGCGGCCGGCAGCCTCTCCCCTTCGGGCGGTGGTCGTGCCGCCCTGGAGCAGCGCCTGGCCGCCGTCGCCGATGATCGCGAAGCCCGCCCAATAATAGGGGTGCGAGGTCTGCTGGTCGTCCATCAGCCGCATCTGGGTGGCCCACAAGGCGTCGGCGACGCTCGTCCCCTCGTCGGCCGCGAACAGGCCGCCGATCAGCCGCTGGGTGGCGTCGAAATCGTCGGGCGCGGGCCAATGGCTCGCGATCACCGAACGGCCTCCGGCGCCGATGAAGCTGCGCACGAGCCCGTCGAGCGCGCTGCCGCCGCCCGAAAGTCCCGCCTCGCGCGTCGCCGCGACGCTCGCCGCGCCGGCGGTGTCGCAGGCCGAGAGGATGACGAGATCGGCGTCGATCTTGAGATCGAAGATTTCCTGGAAGGTGAGGAGACCGTCCGAACCCGCGCCGCCGAACGAGGTGACGAGCGCCGGGCGCGCGGGGCATGCGGGTCGCGGCGCGGTGACGAGGCCGTGCGTCGCGAAATGGATGATGCGATAGTCGGCGAGGTCTGCGCGGTTCTTGACCGCCGTGTCGGTGAATGCGCCGCCGGTGAGCAAGGTCCCCGCGGTTCGGCCCATCGCGTCGCGGGCGGTGATCAGTTCGTCGGCCGAGATCGGACGACCCCATTGCGCGACGTCCCACAGACAGTCGCCATCGACGCTGCCGCCCACCGCGCCGCGGGTGCCGGTGGAGGGCAAGCGGCCTTCGACCGGCAGATTCTCGCCGAGCCCGAAATATTGATGGCTCGCCTTTGACGGCGGCGCCTGCCGCGCATTGCGGAAGCCGAGCGTCGATACCGCCGTGCTTGGGCGCGTCGTGCGGCCGAGCCATGCGATCCGGCGCATGTCGAACGGGTCGGCCTCGGGGTTGAGCAGCCGTTGTTCATACTCGGCGAGCCCGGTGTCGGCGGTGATCAGCAGGTTGATCGGCAGCCGCAGCATCGCGCCGTCGGGTTCGAAGATCAGGTGCGGCACCGTCGGCAGCTTCGCGGCGACCGGGCCGAACAGCTGGCCGTATAATTTGTAGGAGGTCGCCGCATCGAAAGGATAGGTGAGGCGGCGGCCATTTTCGACGATCGAGATGGTGGACCGCAGCGTGTCGACCGCCCGGTCGAGTTCCGACGCGCCGATGTCCGATTTCCAGAGCTGCGCGCCGTCCGGTTCGATCAGCATCGCATAGACGCCTTCGCCGACGACCAGCATCTTCAGATAGGCTTCGCCGGGCCGCAGCACCTGCTGCAATTCGGCAAGGTCGAGCTTGCCCGATGCGACGACGCGATATTGCGGAAAGGCCGAAAGCTGGACGATGGTTTCGGATTGCTGAAACGCCAGATTGTCGAGCTGGGTCTTGATGTCGGCGCGCAGCGCATTGACTTCGGGCGATTCGGGGAGCTGCGTAAGGCGCGCATCCTCGATCCGCGCGCGCTCGATGTCGCGGTTCAGCGTTGTCGCCTGACGGAACAGCCGCGCGCCGTCGTCGCTGCCGCTCGACAATTCGCGTGCCAGCACCGCCTGCGTATCGGCGACGCCGGGGCGGATTTGAAGCTGGCTGGCGACAAAGAACTGGTCGAGCGCCGTGGGGTCCGTCGCAGCACGGTTCGCCAGCAGCCGGTAATAGGGCGCCATGACATTCGCCATGCCCGCGGTCGAACGCTGCGAGTTCGCGAGCGCGGTGACGACCTCGCGATAGATGCCCATCGCCTTGTCGTCCTGCGCGTGGCGGGTGAGGAAGGCGGCATAGCGCGCGCGCGCCGAAGCGAGCGCGGTGGTTTCGGGATATTCGGCCGCGAGCAGCTCGACCGAGTCGACAAAACGCGCGTCGGCGCTGCCGATATCGCCGGTCGCTTCTTCGGCCAGGGCGAGTTCGCCGAGCATTTGCGAGCGCAGCCGGATGATCGAGGTCACGCGGCCCTGACGCACGGCCAGCGCGTCGCCGAGTCCCTTGAGCTGTGCGGTCTTCGCCGCCGCGGCATTGCCACGCAGCCGTTCGACGGTGCCGAGCAGGTGGACCGCCTGCGCGTCGATAATTTGCGCGCGCTCGGTCGGGGTCAGCCGCTCGCGATCGTTCGCCTGGCGGATGACGCGGGCATTGTCGCCGCTGTTGACGCCGGCGACGATTTCGGGGGTCAGCGTTACCGCGCCTTCCGCGACCGTCACGCCGGTGGCGAGCGGAGCGATCGGCGCCTGCAGCAGCGCCGCCGCGCGATCATAATCGCGCTGGTTGAGCGCGTTGATCGCGCGGAAATTGCGGCGGAGACGGAGCTGGACGGGGTCGCCGGTCGGGATGGCCTCGACCTCGGCGAACAGGCGTTCGGCTTCGGCGAACTCGCCAAGATTCGAGCGTTGCAGCGCGCGGTTCAGCGTAAATTCGGTGGGATCGATTCCCGCCGCCGCCTGCTCATCGAGCGCGCGGCGCGACAGCGCCTCGAAAAATTCGGCGGCCTCGGCATAATCGCCGCTATGGTTGCGGCGATATCCCTCGGCCAGCGCCTTGTCGAGGTCGATCGCCCCCGCGAGCGTGCGCGCGAAACCATCATTGTCGCCGACCGAGATCGTCGCCACCTGGATCACCCCGGGGGCGATCCGGCGCTGGCGCACCGATTCGAGCGCGATCCGGAGCGCATCGTCATAGGCGGCGAAGCCTTCGACGCTGTAGCTCGTGTCGCCGTCGGCTTCGATCCGCGTCGTCCACGCGACATCGCTGCTTCCGACGGTGCAGGCGCCGTCGGCGGTGCAGGTGATCGTGCCCGCCCGGGCGCGTTCGATCCGCGCGCGCGCCGTATCGGCGTCGGCGCGCAGCATGCGCACGGTGCCGACGGGCTGGCTGGCATCGCGGCAGATGATCGTCCAGGCACGGTCGAACATGCCCTCGATGACGCGGTCGTTGACGGTGGCCTGCACCTCGCACAGCGAGCCGCCCTCGCCGCCGATCGCAAAACTGTCGCGAAGCGTCGGGTCGCCTCCTTGCGCCAGCGCGGTTCCCGGCGCGGCCAAGGCCAGCGCGGCCAGAACCGGCGCCAAATGCGGACGTCGAACGGTCATCACCCAATCCCCCAAACACAAGCGTGAAGGCGCCGTGCCGACGCCATGTCGGCAAGGCGCAGTCTTCATTGCTGCGGTACGACCCATTCCCTTGACGATGAACCCTAAACCCTTCGTAAGCGAAAGGGAAGTGATCTGCCGCACAGGCGGCTTGCGCCGCCGGGGTCGCCGACCTATCTGCAAAGGAAGATTCATTCGCACGAGGACAAGATGAGCGCATTCGACGATCGGGAACGGGCTTTCGAAACGAAATTCGCGCGCGACCAGGAGGTGCAGTTCCGGATCACCGCGCGCCGCAACCGGTTGCTCGGCGAATGGGCGGCCGAGCGCATGGGGCTGACCCCCGAGGAAACCGACGCCTATGCCAAGGCGGTGGTGCAGGCCGATTTCGAGGAAGCGGGCGACGAAGACGTCATCCGCAAGCTCGCGGGCGACCTGACCGCGGCGAGCGTCGAGATCAGCGACGCCGAAATCCGTGCCGCGCTGAACGACAAGACCGCCGAAGCCCGCCGCCAGTTCATCGACAGCCAGAACTGAGGCGATCGTCATGGGCATGCGCGAGGACGATCTGCGGGCGATGATCGTCGCGGCCTTTCCCGATGCGGAGGTGACGATCACCGACCTCGCCGGCGACAACGACCATTATGCGGCGCATGTCGTCAGCGCCTCCTTTCGCGGGATGACCCGCGTCGCGCAGCACAAGGCGGTCTACGCCGCGCTGGGCGGGCGCATGGGCGGCGAACTTCATGCCTTGCAATTGACGACCGCGATCCCCTCATAGGGGGCAGATGATTTGCGGGCGCGATGGCGCGCCTGCCCGGAGACCGACAATGACCGACCCCACCACTCACGACCGCATTACGAAGCTGGTCGCCGACAACCCCGTGCTGCTCTTCATGAAGGGCACACCGCTCTTTCCCCAATGCGGTTTTTCCTCGCGCGCGATCGCGATGCTTGACCGGCTCGGCGTCGAATATGGAACCGTCGATGTGCTGCAGGACATGGAGGTCCGTCAGGGCATCAAGGAATTTTCGGACTGGCCGACCATCCCCCAACTCTATGTGAAGGGTGAATTCGTCGGCGGCAGCGACATCATGATGGAAATGTGGGAAGCGGGCGAACTGCACACGCTGATGGACGGGATTCCGACGCGCGCTGAATAAGGGGGCGCATTCGCGGCTTATTAAAAGCCCGCCGGTGCCGATGTGCCGGCGGGTTTTTTTTGTGTTTGTCCGTTCTGGGGTGGTTAGCTGACGTTCCTACCCCACCCTCGTCATTCCCGCGAAAGCGGGAACCCAGTCGCTACGCTGGCTCGCTGGGTTCCCGCTTTCGCGGGAATGACGAAGAAAAGGCAATGTCCGCTACCGGCCGAAACCGGCGCTTCGGTCAGGCCGCCTCGGCATCCTCATAGGCTTGCGCTTCGGCGGCGATCAGGATGTCAGCGAGCATCCAATAGGCCTCGCTCCATGCCGCGAGCACGTCGTCGGTCGCGACCTCTTCGCCCAGCACGTCGCGGATCGCGGGCAGCAGCGCATTGGCGACATGCGGATAATGTTCGGGCCGGACGCCGGTCTCGATATGGCGGGCGACCATGCGCGATACCGCGGTGCCGAGGTTCTGCAGCTTGTCGATATTCTTCGCATAGGCGAGGATCGCCGCGGCGAGCCGCTTGGGCTGTTCGCCGCTCGTCTGCGCGGCGCGGTCGAACATCGCTTCGATCTCCTCATTCTCGAACAGTCGGGCGTACATCGCGGTGGTGATCGCAAGGCCATGTTTTTCGAGTGCGGGGGCGGTCGATTTGACGATCGCCATGGCGTGGGCGGACGCGGTGCGCATAGGATTTTCCTTTTAGTTGAAGAGGGGAGAAGGGCTTCAGGCCGCCCCGCGACCGGGGTCGTCGAGGCGGAAGAAAAGGGCAAGCTGGAGGCTTTCGGCGATGCGTGCGGCCTTGGCTTGGAGGGCTGCGGCTGCGGCGGGCGGCATCAGCTCGTCGGTCGTCGCGGTCCAGATCGCGAGCCAGCGGTCGAACATCGCCGGGGTGATGCGTGCCTTGTGCTTCAGATGCTCGGCGACCGGGCTGCCCTTGTAGCGGCCGGTCGTCAGCATCACCGACGACCAGAAGGCGACGAGTTTTTCGAGGTGCGCGGGCCAGTCTTCGACCGCTTCGTTGAACAGCGGGCCGATCTCGGCATCGGTGCGCACTCGGTCGTAAAAGGCCGGAATCAGGCGCGCGAGCGCGGCTTCGTCGATCTGATCGTCGTGGTTCACGACTCGCTCCAATCATGTATTTGATGTGCATGTATGTTCGAAATTTGAAACATGCAACGAAAATACATATTATGCGATCGAAGCGGATTTGAAGGATTGCGATGCGCCTGACGCGCTACACCGATTATGCGATGCGCGTGCTCCTCTATGTGGGGGCGCGGGAGGAAGAACGGCTGAGCCCGATCTCGGAGATCGCGCGCGCCTATGGCATTTCGCAGAACCATCTGATGAAGGTGGTCAATGACCTGGTGAATGCGGGCTATCTCGAAAGCATGCGCGGGCGTTTCGGGGGCATCCGACTCGCCAGACCCGCGGCCGAGATCAATGTCGGCGCCGTGGTGCGCCATACCGAGGAGGGCTTTGACCTCGTCGATTGCGGCAGCTGCATCATCGCGCCCGCATGCGGGCTGACGGGTGCGCTCGCCGAGGCGCTCGCCGCGTTCATGACGGTGCTCGACGGCTACAGCCTCGCCGACCTGCTCGCGAAGCGCGCGAATCTGGCCGCGCTGTTCGGTGTGCCGGAAGTTTCGAAGGGCTGAAAAAGCGTCCGGGGGGCGGGGCCTTTCGGCCGCTCCGCCCCCCGTCTGCATCGGGGGTAAGTGGGGTTTCCCGGGTGGGGGCAGGGGGCATCAGGGACCAGACCGATGCCCCCCACCGCTCCATTTGAGCGGAACACTCGGGAACAAATGATATTATACAAATGCTGTGCCAGTTTCGGGGCTTCGCGGATTCCGGCGCAAGACGCTGGTTAGCAATTTCTTACCGATGACGAACGGTGTCAAATATTCCGACACAATACCGTTCAGCTTCGTTCAGCAAGCGTTCAGCCCTTTGACTACATTTGTAGTCGCATTAGATCGACGGGTGCCAATGGGAGGGGTCCGCATGGCAGAACGAGCAAGCGAGTCGGAGATGCAGGTGCTGTCGGCGCTGTGGGACAAGGCCCCGCAGACCGCCGCCGACCTGACCCGGCGCATCGGCACCATCAACGGCTGGACGCAAGCGACGGTGAAAACCTTGCTTGCGCGGCTGGTCCAGAAAGGCGCGGTGACGGCCGAGGCCGACGGCCGGCGCTATCTCTATAGCCCCGCGATCGAGCGCGCCGACGCCGTCGGCGAGGAATCGCAGCGTTTCGTCGACCGCCTCTTCGGCGGCCGCGTCAGCCCGCTGATCGCGCATCTCGCCGACCGCGAGGCGCTCACCGATACCGACATTGCCGAGATCGAGGCGCTCTTGAAGAAGCTCAAGTCGTGAGCGCCGCGCTGCTGCTGGGCGCGTGGGCTGACACGCTGATCACCACGGCGGTTCTCGTCCTCTTGGTCCTGATCGTCCGCAAGCCCTTTGCACGGCATTTCGGCCCTCGGCTGACCTATGCCTTATGGGCGGTTCCGGCGCTGCGGCTGGTGCTGCCGCCGCTGCCTTTCGCCGACCCGGTGATCGTGATGCCCGCGCCCGCGGTCGAGGCGATAGAGATGGCGCCGGCCGGCCTGCCGGTCGCGGCGCCCGGGCCGGTCGCCGAGCCGCTCTGGTCGCTCGCCGACCTGACCCCGCTCCTCTTCGCCGGATGGGCGGCCGGGATGGCCGCCGTGCTGGCCGCCGCGCTGGTGTCGCATCGCCGCTTTCGCCGCGACGTTCTGCGCGATGCCGTCGAGCTGGAACCTATTGGAAGCATCCGGCTGGTGATGTCCGACGCGGTCGAGGGCCCGGTCGCCTTTGGCCTGTGGCAACGCAATGTGGCGGTGCCGCACGATTTCTTCGCGCGCTATGTCGCCGAGGAGCGCGCGCTGGCGATCGATCACGAGCTGTCGCACCATCGCCACGGCGATCTGTGGGCGAACAGCGCGGCGCTTGTGCTGCTGGCCGCCCAATGGTTCAATCCCTTCGCCTGGCGCGCGATCCGCGCCTTTCGCTTCGACCAGGAGGCCGCCTGCGACGCGCGGGTTCTGGGGATGGTCGATCAGGCGGGGGCCGATCGCGAGGGGCGCAGCGACCGGACGGCGAGCTATGCGACCGCGATCGTCAAGGCGGCGGTCGGCCCGCGCCTGTCGCTCGCCGCGCCGATGGCGGTGCACGACAATCTGCAGGAGAGGCTGACGATGTTGACGCGGCAGGATATTTCGAAAAAGCGCGGCCTTGTCGGCCGGCTGCTCGTCGGCGGCGCGACGCTCGCGGTACTCGCGACCACTGCGACGTTCGTTCCGGCGGGCATCGTCGTGGCGAAGGCGCAGACCGCCGATGTCCCGGCTCCGCCCGAAGCGCCGCCGGCGCCCGAGGCGCCCCTCGAAGTGCCCGACGCGCCCGGCGTCATGGTCTTCACCCAACATAGCGACGATGTCACGGCCGACGAGGGCGGGGCGAAGCGCGAGGTGCATCGCATCGTGATCCGCGAGGATGGCGCAAAGGCGCCTGCGGCGACGTCCGCGCGCACCGCCAGCAAGGACGACGCGCGCCACATCGAAATCCGCACCCCCGGTAGCCTGTCGCGCGACGATGTCCTCGCGACGCTCAAGGAACAGGGCATTTCCGGGAGGCGCGCCGAGGCGATCGCCGACAGACTGGAAGCGAAGCGCACCGAGCACATCCGCACCGTCCTGGCGCCGATGCCCCCGATACCCGCCATGCCGCCGGTGCCGCCAGTGCCGCACGGCGCTTGGACGACTGACAGCGGTACCCGGGTCGTCAGCAAATGTGGCGACGGCAAGCCGACCGCGCCGATCGTCAGTCGCGAAGAATCCGACGGCAACAAGCACAGCAGCGTTTATATGTTCTCGTGCGGCGACCGGGCCGGCCGGGCGGCGCGGCTGTCGGCGCTCAAGAAGGCGCGCGAGTCCTTCGCCCAAGCCAAATGGGCGCACGCCATGTCGGAGGAGATGCGCGCGAAGGTCGCTGCCGACCTCGACAAGGCGATGGCCGATATGGAGAAATCGGGCCACTAGACCCGACGGGCCCGACCAGCTTCGACGCCGGCCTTTGCTCCCCGGTGGGGCCGGCGGCAGGGGCGGGGAAGGGAGCGGCCCATGTCGCTCCCTTTTTCGCATCCCGATTTTTGGCCTTCATCCCTTTTCCTTCGCGGTCGGCGATGCCACATGGGCGGCATGAGCGACGAAAAGCCCTGGCCCGACAGCATCCGCGCTGGCGAGTGCGAACAGCATGAGCCGCTGGTGCGCCGCGTGCTCGCGCCGAACCCCTCACCCTATACCTTTACCGGCACCCAGACGTGGATCGTCGGGGCGGGCCGCGATGTCGCGGTGATCGATCCGGGGCCGACCGGATCGGGGCTGAGCATCGGCGATCCCGCCGATATCAACGGCGCAGGGCACGTCGACGCGATCCTGCGCGCGGTCGAGGGCCAGCGCGTCACGGCGATCCTCTGCACGCACACGCACCGCGATCATTCGCCGGCGGCCGCGCCGCTTAAGGCGGCGACCGGCGCGCCGATCATCGGCTGCGCGCCGCTGGCGCTCAACGACGACGGCCCGCGCGCCGATTCGGCGTTCGACGCCCATTATGCGCCCGATCGCATCCTGACCGATGGGGAGCGGATTTCGGGCGACGGCTGGACGATCGAGGCGGTCGCGACGCCGGGGCACACGTCGAACCATCTCTGCTTCGCGCTGGTCGAGACGGGGGCGCTGTTCACCGGCGATCATGTCATGGCTTGGTCGACCAGCGTGGTCAGCCCGCCCGACGGCGACATGGCCGCCTATATGGCGAGCCTGTCGAAGCTCTATGAGCGGGGTGACCGCGTCTATTATCCGGCGCACGGCCCCGCGGTGACCAAGCCGCGGCAGCTGGTGCGCGGGATGCTCGGCCATCGCAAGCAGCGCGAGCGGCAGATATTGCGGGAACTCGAAAAGGGCACAAGCGTCATCCCCGAGATGGTGAAACAAATGTACAAGGGGCTCGACCCGCGATTGACCGGGGCCGCCGGCCGATCGGTGCTCGCGCATCTGATCGATCTCGAAAATCGCGGCCGCGTCGCGCGCGATGCCGAAAGCTGGAGGCTGGTGGCATGAGCAAAGGCCCGTTCCGCGCCGCGCTCGTCGCGATCCTTGCGCTCGCGCTCTTCTTCGGCTGGCGCGCCTGGCAGGACTGGCAGCGCGGCTATGATCCCGAGACGGTCGTCGCCGCGAGCCTGCAGGGACTGCAGGAACAGAATGTGCTGGTGCCCTTCACCGCGCGCTATGTCGCGGTGGTGACCTCGACGCAGAGCCGGCTCGGGCTGAGCGCGAAGAAGACGCTGATCATGCCGGGCACCGTCCGCTACGAACTCGACCTCGGTAAGCTGAAACAGTCGGACCTCGACTGGGACGCGGCGACCAATGCGCTGACCGTCACGCTGCCGCCGCTGCGGCTTGCGGGCCCCGAGATCGATATCGATGCGATCAGCGAGTTTCGCGACGGCGAGATTTTGCTCACGCTGACCGATGCCGAGCAGACGCTCGATGCCGCCAATCGCAAGCGCGCGCAGGAAGAGCTGATCAAGCAGGCCAAGGGCACGACGCCGATGCGCCTCGCGCAGGGCGCCGCGCGCACTGCGGTCGAGCAGAGCTTCGCCATGCCGCTGAAGGCCGCGGGTATCGACGCGAAGGTGACCGCGCGCTTCGCCAACGCATCGGCTGGGTAAAAACCGGGCTTTTCGCGCTTTTTCGGCCACGCTATTCTCCCGCCGGGTCGGGTAGGGGAAACGGGCATGGCTACAACGGCAGGCGGCGCCGCGCGCGTCGAGCTTTTCTGGCATCGCATGGCGATCGGCCTCGCGATCTTCATCGTCGTCGGTTTCCTGCAATTCGCGTTGCGGGGCTTCGTCGATCCGGTCGCGGCGCCCTTTTGGGTGCATGTCCACGGGGTAGCGATGCTCGCGTGGCTCGCGCTGTTGATCGCGCAACCGGCCTTGGTTTCGCGCGATAATCTGGCGCGGCACCGTCAGCTCGGGCGGGTCGGCGGGCTGCTGGCGATCTTCATCACCTGCCTCGGCATCTTCACCGGGGTCGCGTCGCTGGTGCTCAACCGTTTCCCGCCCTTTTTCACGCCGCCCTATTTCCTCGCGCTGACGGTAACCGAGTCGCTGGCCTTCGGCGCGATGGTCGCCTGGGCGCTCCGCCGACGGCGCGCGACCGACTGGCACCGGCGGCTGATGATCGGCGCGACGATCGTGATCCTCGAACCGGCGCTGGGACGGCTGCTCCCGATGCCGCTGATGATCGGCTGGTCGGACATTCCGGTCGGACTGGTCCAGCTCGGCGTCGTCGGCATCGTCGCGCTCTACGACCGCCGCACGCTCGGCCGGGTGCATCCGGCGACGAAAGCTGTCGCGGCGGTTGTCATCGCGGTGCGACTCACCATCTATCTCTTGTCGATGACGCCCCCTGTCATCGCGCTCGCGGAGCGGCTGGCCGGCGGTTGACCGCGTTGCCCTGTCGCGGGGCAGCGTGTAGGGGGACGCCAAGGCTAAGCCATATAAGGAAATGCCATGACTGCTCCCATCCGCGAGAATCTCTCGGGTCTCGATCTGCGCGCCGAAATCGAACGCCTCCGCAAGGAGCGTAACGCCGTCATCCTCGCGCATTATTACCAGAAGCCCGAAATTCAGGACCTCGCCGATTTCGTCGGCGATTCGCTCGAGCTCTCGCGCAAGGCGGCGGAAACCGACGCCGACGTCATCGCCTTTTGCGGCGTCAAGTTCATGGCCGAGACCGCGAAGATATTGAGCCCCGAAAAGATCGTGATCCTACCCGACATGGACGCGGGATGCAGTCTCGAGGACAGCTGCCCGCCCGAACAGTTCAAACGCTTCCGCGAAGCGCACCCCGACCATATCGCGCTGACCTACATCAATTGCTCGGCGGCGGTGAAGGCGCTCAGCGACATCATCGTCACCTCGTCGAGCGCCGAGACGATCATCAGCCAGATCCCCGAGGACCAGAAGATCATCTTCGGTCCCGACCGTCATCTCGGCGGCTATCTCAACCGCAAATTCGGGCGCGAGATGCTGCTGTGGCCGGGCGTGTGCATCGTGCACGAGGCGTTCAGCGAGACCGAGCTTCTGAAGCTGAAGGCGCAGCATCCGGGCGCGCCGGTCGCCGCGCACCCCGAATGCCCACCGCACATCGTCGACCACGCCGATTATGTCGGCTCGACGAGCGGCATTTTGCAGTTCGCGAAGAGTTTCCCCGGCGACACGCTGATCGTCGCGACCGAGCCGCACATCATCCATCAGATGGAACTCGCGCTGCCCGAGAAGAATTTCATCGGTGCGCCCGGAGCCGACGGCAACTGCAACTGCAACATCTGCCCCTATATGGCGCTCAACACGATGGAGAAGCTCTACCTCGCGCTGCGCGATCTCGAACCGCGGATCGAGATGGACGAGGATCTCCGCCTCGCCGCGAGGAAGAGCCTCGACCGGATGCTCGACATGGCGTCGGGGACGGTGGGCAAGGGCGATCTCGGCAAGCGCTGACCCGCTGCATTATTGCATTCCTGAAAAATGATATAAGTTCCGGCTCCTAAGACGCGAGTCTCGCCCCCCGTGCGAGCGTCTGACGGCGAACCCTTGCGTCTGGCAGGAGGATGATCGCATGGCAGAAGATTGGCTGGCGGATGTCAGGAAATATGTCGCGGACGCCGACGAGACGGTGGTTGCGGCGATCGTCAAATATCTCGGGATCGCGCTCAGAAACCGCGATTCCTCGCTCGTTTCCTTCAGCGACAAAAAAGAAACCGACCGCGTTCGCGAGAATTTCCTCAAAAAGAAGCTGGGGTTGACCGACGACGATGCGACGCTCGATGCCGCGATCGCCGGCGTCGGCGAGCGGATGAAGGAAGACCGGACGAAGAACCGCGTCACCGTCTATTATCTTCTCGCGCGGCATTTCGGCCTCCTCAACATCTTCGGCGGCGTCGCTGGCGCTGCGGGAGCGGCCGGAGCCGCCGCCGGACTGGCGGCCGCAGGTGCGGCGGGCGGCGACGCGGATAAGGACGAGGAGGAAACGGCGCCGGTGGCGCCGCTCGCTGCGGCGGGCCTCGGGGCCGGCGCTGCGGCGGGCGGTGCCGCGTCCGGTAGCCCCGCGGCCGCGAGCCCCACGGCCGTCCCCCCACCTTCCGCTGCACCCGCGGCGCCACCGCCGCCGGCCTCGACGGCGCCCCAGGCCGTCTATTCGAGTGGCGACGACGACGAGAAGGCCGGTGGCGGCATGGGCTGGCTGGGCTGGCTCCTGCTCGCGCTGATCCTGGCAGCGCTGCTTTTCTTCGGGCTGCGCTATTGTTCGAAACAGGAAGCCGCCGTGGCGCCGGCGACCGACGAAGCTGCTGTCAGCGAAACGGTCGCACCCGCCGACAGCGCAGCGACACCGACCACGACCGCCGCCATTCCGGAAGGCGCAGGGGTTGTCGCCGCGGATCGCGAAGGCAAGCCGATGCTGACGGTCTATTTCGATACCGGGAAGTCCGAGGTGTCGAACGATCTGTCCACCGCGGCGGCGGCGGTTAAAACCTATCTCGACGCCAACCCCGCCGCGACGCTGGCGGTGTCGGGCTATAACGATCCGACGGGCAACGCGGCCGCCAACGCCGAGCTGTCGAAGAACCGCGCGCGGAGCGTGAAGGCCGCGCTCGAAAAGCTCGGTTTCGCCCCCGAACGGGTGGTTCTGGAAAAACCCGCGGAGACTACGACGTCCGGCACGGACAATTCAGCGGCGCGTCGTGTCGAGGTGACCGTGAAGGGCTGATCGTCTTTTGCGGCGATGATGGGGAGCGGGTTCTGTGCAGCCCGCTCTCTTTTTTGAGCGAGGGGGCGAGTCGCGACTCGCCCGCCGTCGGCAAGCCGGTCGGCGATGGCTCCGAAAATGCTGCAACCTTGTTGCAAAATTGCTGCAGCGAATCCGCTTGTTGCTAATGCCGGACTTATCCACAAGCGCGGGCGGTTGCGGGCGGGTTTTGGTGCATTTTTTGTTGGCGCCCCGAATGCTTCGTGTCAGCTTCAAATCATCGGACGACAGAGACGTCGGACCACCGGGACATCAAGGGTAGTTGCAAGACTAGCCGGAAGAGAACGGAGCGGACCAGCGAGGAAATCGACCGATAGCCTGATCACGGAACGTAGCGATTCCCACGAGTTGATACGGACCCGATCGGGTACAGGAAATGCAGTCCATCGCTTGGACAGCGACCGCTTCGGCGGACGCAAGAAGAGATGATGAAGGGCTTTCCAGGTGCGGCCGGCCCCCGAAAGGGGGCCGACCAAACCGTCGCCGGATTGCTCCGGCGTGCGCCGCGACGCATCGTTTTGCGGGCCGCTGATCGCGAGAGAAGCGGACCGGGATGAAGCGGAACGGAGCCAGCAGGGCAAAACCGGATAGTGGGGGTTGGCAGCGATGCCGGCCCCCATTTCGCATGCCCGTCCAAGCGGCCCCGCAGTGGCACGGCATCGCCATACTTCTGTGGTGCGTCCCACGCCTCCTGCTCCCTCTGGAGCCCTTGTTCCGCGCCGCAATTATTTTCGCGACTGTGGCTTTCGTCACACCAGCGTCAAACTGCGCTGCTTAGTGCCATATTGCGACCCGGAGACGTTCCCGATCAGGAACCGATCCCCCTTTTCCCGGCCGCGTCCGGACGGGCCGGCCGGGAACCTTTCGATCCCCGACCGCATTGTCCCAATATCGCTGAAGCGATGTCCGGGCACGACCGGACGTTTCGATAATCGCCGGCCGCCGGCGCGTGCCCGGCCGGTTCAGGGAAGGGAAAATCATGGGTTTGATCATCACATTGATCGTCGGCGGCATCATCGGCTGGCTGGCGAGCATCGTCATGCGCACCGACGCACAACAAGGCATCATCCTGAACGTCGTCGTGGGCATCGTCGGCGCGTTCCTGGGCAATTTCCTCGGCAGCTTTTTCGGCATGGGCGCCAGCCTCGACACCTTCAGCCCGATCGGGCTGCTCTGGGCCTTCATCGGCGCGGTGGTGCTCCTCGGGATCATCAACCTGATACGGCGCGGCAGCGTCCGCTGATCGGCATGGCGGCGGATGGCCGCATTCCGCCGCCGCCATTCCGCTAGGCGATTTCAGATATTTGAGTTACCAATATCATGCCTGCAAGGTCAGGCGCCAACAACGATCGTAGGGGTGATCTTATGACTTGGATTATCGCAATCATCATGGGCGGCATCATCGGCTGGCTTGCCAGCATCGTGATGCGCACCGACGCCCAACAGGGCATCTTCCTCAACATCATCGTCGGTTGCATCGGGTCGATCCTCGGCCGTTTCCTGTTCGGCAGCTTCCTCGGCGGCGGCCATCTGCGCGGCGACGCCTTCGATCCGATGACCTTGCTCACCGCCTTTCTAGGCGCCGTGATCCTGCTCGGGATCGTCAACCTCGTGCGCCGCGGTCGCGTCCGCTGACCACCGAACGGCCATAGCCGGTCCGGCAGACCGGCACGAAGAAGAGGGCGGCCGCCGCGAGGCGGGCCGCCCTTTTTCATGCTCGCAACCACTGGAATTCGCGTGACAATGCGTCTATGGCGCGCGCTTCGGGGCGCAGGGGGGACGGCGAAGTTTCGCCTCTTGCCAGTGGTGATTTAATTAGGTAATACACCTCGCAGAGGATTGATCCTGTTGTGCGGGATCGAAGGGGGTGGGCGCGCTCGCGCCTTCCGCATCATGATGCCGCGCAAGGCAGGGAGGGTTTTCGGCGTGAACTACGAGCGGAAAGTGGATTCGATGGACAGCCTGGCGGGCACGCAAAGCTTTTATGAAGACGCCGACGACAGCCGGCGCAAGCGGACGCGGCTGATCGTCGCGCTGGTGCTGATCGCGCTCGCGCTGGCTGCGGCCTATTATGCCTTTTCCGCCGGAAAGGGCGGCGCGGCGGGCGCCGATGGGGCCGCCGCGGGAGGTGCCGCTGGCGCCGCCGCCGTGCCCAGCATCACCGTCGTCACCCCCGGCCGTCAGTCCGTCCAGTCGACGATTTCGACCAACGGGACGATCGCGGCGCGGCGCGAAATGCCCGTCGGGGTCGCCGGCGAAGGCGGCCGCGTCGAGCGCGTGCTCGTCGAGCCCGGCCAATGGGTCGGCGCCGGACAGCCGCTCGCCGTCATCGATCGCTCGGTTCAGACGCAGCAGGCCGCCGGCCTCGCGGCGTCGATCCGCGTGGCGCAGGCCGACGCGAACCTGGCGCAGGCCGAACTCGAACGCGCCGAGGCGCTGGTATCGCGCGGCTTCATTTCGAAGGCCGATATGGATCGCAAGCGGGCAACGCGCGACGCCGCCAACGCGCGCGTGCGCGTTGCGCAAGCGCAATATGCCGAAGCGACCGCGCGCAACGACCGGCTCAACATCGTCGCGCCGGCCGCAGGACTGGTGCTGACCCGCGACGTCGAGGTCGGCCAGATCGTGGGCGCCGGCAGCGGCGTGCTGTTCCGCATGGCCCGCGGCGGCGAGATGGAATTGCTGGCGCAGATGGCCGAAGCCGATCTGCAACGCGTGCGCGTCGGCACCCGCGCCACGATCACCCCGGTCGGCAGCAACCTGAACATCGCAGGGCAGGTGTGGCAGGTGTCGCCGGTCATCAACCCCGATACACGTCAAGGCATGGTGCGTATCGCGGTGCCGTACAGCGCCGCGCTCCGTCCCGGCGGTTTTGCCGACGCGCGGCTGGTGGCGGGCACCGCCCAAGCGCCGTTGCTCCCCGAAAGTGCGGTGCAGAGCGGCCCCGAAGGCAATTATGTGCTGATCGTCGACGGCAAGGACACGATCCGGCGCCGCCCGGTCAAGGTCGGCACGGTGACCGATGGCGGCGTGTCGATCGCCTCGGGTCTCGACGGCAGCGAACGCGTGGTCGTGCTGGCCGGTGCCTTCCTCAACGTCGGCGACAAGGTAAAGCCGGTGGTCCAGAAATCGTCGCAGTAATCGAACCGGATCGCGTACGCACAAAAGGCGTTTGAATCATGAGCTTTCGCAACATCTCCGCTTGGTGCATCCGCAATCCGGTGCCGCCGGTCGTCATGTTCGTCCTGCTGCTGCTGGCGGGTATCGTCAGCTTCAACCGGATGGACGTGAACGACCAGCCCGACATCGAATTTCCCGCGGTGCAGGTCGTCGTGGTCCAGCCCGGCGCGGCGCCGACCGAGCTCGAGACGCAGGTGACGCAGCGCGTCGAGGCGGCGATCCGCGGGGTTAGCGGCGTCGACGAAATGTCGTCCTATGTCAGCGAAGGCAACAGCCGGACTTTCGTGCAGTTCGCGATCGGCACGCCGATCGACCGCGCCTATAACGACGTCAACCAGGCGATTCAGCAGATCCGCAGCGATCTGCCCGACGGCATCCTCGAACCGCAGGTCGTGCGGGTCGACATCGCCGGCGGCCCGATCACCTATTTTGCGGTCGAGGCGTCGGACATGACGCTCGAACAATTATCGTGGTTCGTCGACAACAATATCGCGAAGGAATTGCTGTCGATCCCTGGGATGAGCCAGGTCAGCCGGTCGGGCGGCGTCGACCGCGAGATCCGCGTCATTCTCGATCCCGCGCGTATGCAAAGCTATGGCCTGACCGCGAGCCAGGTGAACCAGCAGTTGCGGCAGGTGAATGTCAACGCCGCGGGCGGGCGCACCGAAATCGCGGGCAGCGAACAGGCCGTGCGCGTGCTGGGCAACGCGGAAAACGCTTTTCAGCTCGGTGAAACGCGCCTCTCGATCGGCGATGGCCGCACCATCCGCCTCGCCGACGTCGCGAGGGTCACCGACGGCTATGCCGAGCAGCGCAACCTCGCGAAGATCCGCGGGCGCCAGGTGCTGAGCTTCTCGATCGAAAAGGCGAAGGGCGCGTCGGACGTCACCGTCCACGACGAGACGATGAAGAAGCTCGAACAGATCAAGAAGAACAACCCGAAGGTCGACTTCAAGATCCTCTTCACCCGCACCGAATATACCAAGGAACAATATCGCAGCTCGATGCTCGCGATGATCGAGGGCGCGGTGCTTGCCGTCGTCGTGGTGTTCCTGTTCCTGCGCGACTGGCGCGCGACGCTGATCAGCGCGCTCGCTATCCCCTTGTCGGCGATCCCGACCTTCTGGTTCATGGACATGATGGGCTTTTCGCTGAACAGTCTGTCGCTGCTCGCGCTCAGCCTCGTCGCCGGCGTGCTCGTCGACGATGCGATCGTCGAGATCGAGAATATCGTCCGGCATATGCGAATGGGCAAGACCGCCTATCAGGCGTCGATCGACGCCGCCGACGAAATCGGCCTCGCGGTCGTCGCGACGACGATGTCGATCGTCGCGGTGTTTCTGCCGGTCGCGCTGATGCCGGGCATCTCGGGCCAATTCTTCATCCAGTTCGGCCTGACCGTCGTGTTCGCGGTGCTCGCCAGCCTGGCGGTCGCGCGCATGATCACCCCGATGATCGCGGCCTATTTCCTGGCGGCGCAGGGCGAGCAGGAACATGCCGCCGGCCCGTGGGTCGATCGTTACGAGCGGCTGCTGGCGTGGACACTCGACAGCAGCAAGCAGCAGAGGGTGCGGGCGGGATATGACGGCACGCCGACCAGGCTGGCGTTTCTCGGCGTCCCGCTCGTGCTGGCGGGTCTATACGCCCTCTATTCGGTCTATGCCTATTTCCAGCCCGTCCCGGCCGGACAGGATGGCCCGAACCCGGCCATTCACTTCCTTTTGTTGACCCCGGTTATGACGATCGCGACCTTTTTGGTGACGAGCTTGCTCGCGATCCTGATCGGCGCGCTCGTTTATGCCTTGGGAATGCGGGGGTTCGCCTTCACCCATTGGGCCAAATTCATGGTCCAGCGTTTCTGGGCGCGCCTGCACGACCATCGCGTGTGGATCGTCGGCATCGGCATTCTGGCATTTTTGTCGAGCATCGGTCTGTTTGCGGTCCTGCCGCAACAGTTTCAGCCGACGATCAACAGCGATTACAGCCAGGTGAAATATGAACTGCCGCCGGGTTCGACGCTGGCGCAGAGCGAGGCGATCGTGCGGCAGATCGGCGCCATCCTCGACGACAGCCCCGCGGTTCAAACCGCCTTCTACGACGTCGAGGTCGGCGGCGGAAACGCTTTCATCACGCTCAAAAAGGAACGCGAGCAGACCAGCGTCGAATGGGAACGCAGCCTGCAACCGAAACTGGCGGCGATTCCCGACGCGCGCGTGTCGTTCCAAAGCCAGTCGGGCGGATTTTCGGGCCGCGACATCACCATGGTGGTCGGCGGTGACGATCCGGTCGCGCTGGAAAAACATGCGCGCCTGATCGTCGATCAGATGGGCGGAATGAAGGAACTGCGCGCGCCGCGGATCGAAGGCGACATTCCGCGTCCCGAAATCATCGTCAATCCGCGGATGGACCTTGCCGCCGAACTCGGCGTGACGACGGCGGCGCTCAGCCAGACGATCCGCATCGCGACGCTGGGCGATATCGATCAGAACGCAGCCAAATTCTCGCTGTCCGACCGGCAGATCCCGATCCGCGTGCTCCTGTCCGAAGATTCGCGCCGCAGCCTTGCGACGATCGAGAATCTGCCGGTGCCGACCGCGAGCGGGACGACCGTGCCGCTGAAGTCGGTTGCCGAGATCGGCTTTGGGGCCGGGCCGACCGAACTGCGTCGCTATAACCAGACGCGGCGCATCGTCATCGGTGCCGACCTTGCGCCCGGCCTCGTCACGGGCGACGCACAGAAAAAGATCGATGCGCTACCGGCGGTCAAGAATATGCCGCAGGGCGTCCGCAAGGTCGTGCAGGGCGACCAGAAGTGGCAGGCGGAACTGATCAACAACTTCATCATCGCGGTGGTGTCGGGGCTTCTGCTGGTGTTTGCGACGCTGGTGCTGCTCTATCGCCGCTTTCTGTCGCCGCTCGTCAACATGTCGTCGCTGCTGCTCGCGCCGCTCGGCGGTCTTTTGGGGCTGGCAGTCACCGGCATGGAAGTTTCGATGCCGGTCTATATCGGCTTGCTCATGCTGCTCGGGATCGTCGCGAAAAACTCCATCCTGCTCGTCGATTTCGCGATCGAGGAAATGGACCATGGCGTGAGCAAGATGGATGCGCTGCTCGACGCGGGACGCAAGCGTGCGCAGCCGATCGTGATGACGACGGTGGCGATGGTCGCGGGCATGGTGCCGACAGCACTGTCTCTGTCGGGCGACGGAGCGTGGCGCGCGCCGATGGGTGTGGTCGTGATCGGCGGCCTGATCCTGTCGACGCTGCTGACGCTGCTGATCGTGCCCGCCGGTTTCAGCCTGGCGGACAGCATCGAGAAACGCCTCGGCCGCTTCTTCTCTGCGAACCTCTTGACCTATCGCAAGGGCGACGAAAGCAAGCCGCATGGCGAGGCCGTGCCGGACCCCGCCGAGTGAGAATGACGAGCGACCGGTGCGGCTCCGCGCCGCGCCGGTTGCAACCTTTGCCGGTTTTCGCCATTTGATTCACATGACCGACCGCGCTTCCCCCCGGCCGATTGGCGTTTCCATTCCGGCGAGGGGATCGAACATCCGCGTCGTCGCGACCGGCATGCTGATCGTGATGGCGCTCGTCTTCATCGGCGCGAAATACTATCAGGACGTCCACCCCGCGGTCGGCTTCGTCCGTGCCTTTGCCGAAGCGGCGATGGTCGGCGGGCTTGCCGACTGGTTCGCGGTCACCGCGCTGTTCCGCCACCCCATGGGGCTGCCGATCCCCCACACCGCGATCATCCCGCGCAACAAGAACCGCATCGGCGATACGCTCGCGCGCTTCCTGCTCACCAATTTCCTGCTGCCGCGCCTGATTGCGCGCAAGATGCAGACGGTCGACGTCGCAGGCGCGGTCGGTAAGTTCCTGTCCGAACCGGGCGAGGGCGGCGGGCGATTGCGCCTTGGTGCCTCGCGCATCATTGCCGATGCGCTCGGCGCGCTCGACCAGCAACGGCTCGGCGGCATGGTCAAATCGGCGATCGCCGACCGCCTGCGCGAACTCGACGTCGCGCCGCTGCTCGGGCAGGCGCTGCAGGCTGCGCTTGCCGAGGGGCGGCATCAACCCCTATTGGATGCGATGGTCAAATGGGGATCGAAGACGCTCGAACTCAACGAGCATTTGATCCACCAGATGGTCCACGACAATAGTAACGCGATCGTGCGTTTCACCGGACTCGACGAAAGCATCTCGAACCGTATCGTCGCGGGGCTGTCGAAGCTGCTCAGCGAAATGGCGGTCGACGAGACGCACCCGCTGCGTATCCGTGTCGAGGAAGGGCTCGCCAAGATGGCGCTCGACCTGCAGCACGACCCCGAGGTCAAGGCGAAGGTCGCCAAGGTCCGCGACGAGCTGCTCGAGAATAAGGCGGTGAAGCGGTGGCTCGACGGCCTCTGGGAACAGGGCCGCAGCGCGCTGCTCAAGGCGGCGCGTAACCCCGATACGATGCTCGCGGGCCGGATCGGCGAACTCGTCACGCAATTCGGCGCGATGCTCGGCGAGGATGTCGGCATCAAGCGTACGCTCAACCGCTATGCGCGCCGCGCCGTCGTCGGCGTCGTCGACAGCTATGGCGAAACCGCGCTCAAGCTCGTGTCCGACACGATCCGCGGCTGGGATGCGAAGACGATCACCGACCGGCTGGAAAATGCCGTCGGCGACGACCTTCAGTATATCCGCATCAACGGCACGCTGGTCGGCGGATTGGTGGGCGTGCTGATCCATACAGTCGATGTTTTGATCTAGCCGCTCGCTGCAAGTCCCTCGCGAAACGTCGGATAGCGCGGGGTCCAGCCGAGCAGGCGTTTCGCCTTGCCGTTCGCGACGCGGCGGTTTTCGGCATAGAAGGCGCGCGCGGCGGGTGACAGGCCGGCTTCGTCGAGCGACTGCAGCGGCGGCAAGGGCGCGCCGAGCATGACGCAGCCCCATTCGACGAGCCTATTCTGGTGGCAGGGTGCGTCGTCGGCGAGATTATAGGTGCCCGCGGGGCCCCGGAACGACGCGATCACGCCGCCTGCGATGTCGTCGATATGGATGCGGCTAAAGACCTGCTGCGGCAAGTCGATCCGGTGCGCGCGCCCCTCGCGGATGCGATCGAGGATCGAACGTCCGGGGCCATAGATGCCGGGAAGGCGAAAGACGCACACATCGCCGCGCAGCGCCGACCAAGCCGCATCGGCGGCGTTGCGATCGGCGCGGCGGCCCTTGACCGGGGCGCTCTCGTCGACCCACGCGCCGCGCGTATCGCCATAAACGCCGGTCGAGGAAAGATAGCCGGTCCACGTTGCGGGGGCGAGGGCGATGGCTTCGCCATAGCGCGCGAGCACGGGGTCGCCGCCTTCGGCCGGGGGGACCGACGAGAGGATATGCGTCGCGCTGCGCAACGCCTTGTGCACCGCGCGCTCGTCGTCGAAGGCGGTGCCGCCTGCGCGCCCGTCGCGCGTCGTTCCCTCGACCTCCCACCCGCGCGCGCGCAGCCGTCCGGCAAGATGGCTCGCGGCATAGCCCATTCCGAAAATCAGCATATGGCTCATCGCGCGCCTTATTGCGCGTCGGCGGCGTCCTGCCTAGATCGATTGGATGACCGACCTCTCTTCCACGCCCGCCATCCCCGTCACCATCCATCGCGGCGATTATCGCCCTCCCGAATGGCAGGTTCCGGACATCTCGCTCGATTTCGCGCTGGGGCTCGACGAAACGAAGGTCGCCGCGGCGTTGTCCGTCGTGCGCCATGCCGATGCGCCGACGCCGCTCGTGCTGCGCGGCGACGGGCTGACCCCCGCCGCGGTGCGCGTCGACGGCGAGAGCTGGAACGACTGGCGCCTCGATGGTAGCGACCTGATCGTCGATCTGGGCGAGCGGACGGCGGCGACGGTCGAAATCGAGACAGAGATCAACCCGGCGGCGAACACCCAGCTGATGGGGCTCTACGCCTCGAACGGCATGCTGTGCACCCAGTGCGAGGCCGAGGGTTTTCGCCGCATCACCTTCCACCCCGACCGGCCCGACGTGCTGAGCCGTTACCGGGTGCGCATGGAAGGCGACAAGGCGGCCTTCCCGATCCTGCTGTCGAACGGCAATTGCGTCGAGCGGGGCGCGGGTGAAGGCGGTCGGCACTGGGCGCTTTGGGAAGACCCGTGGCCGAAGCCCTCCTACCTCTTCGCGCTCGTCGCGGGCGATCTCGTCGTCAACAAGGACAGCTTCACGACGATGTCGGGGCGCAGGGTCGAACTTGGTATCTGGGTGCGCGAGGGCGACGAGGGCCGGACCGGCCACGCGATGGACGCGCTCAAGAACAGCATGAAGTGGGACGAGGCGGTTTATGGCCGCGAATATGACCTCGACCTGTTCAACATCGTCGCGGTCGGCGATTTCAACATGGGGGCGATGGAGAATAAGGGGCTCAACATCTTCAACACCCGCTACATCCTCGCCGACCCCGATACCGCGACCGATCTCGATTATGACGGGGTCGAGGGCGTCGTCGCGCATGAATATTTCCACAATTGGTCGGGCAATCGCGTCACCTGCCGCGACTGGTTCCAATTGTCGCTGAAGGAAGGCTTCACCGTCTTTCGCGACCAGAATTTCTCGGCCGACATGGGATCGCCGCCGGTCAAAAGGATCGAGGATGTCCGCCTGCTCCGCGCGGCGCAATTCCCCGAGGATGCCGGGCCGCTCGCGCATCCGATCCGCCCCGACTCCTATCAGGAAATCAGCAACTTCTATACCGCGACCGTCTATAACAAGGGCGCCGAGATCATCCGGATGATGCACACGATGGTCGGCGCCGAACGCTTTCGCAAGGGCACCGACCTCTATTTCGAGCGCCACGACGGCGAGGCGGCGACGTGCGAGGATTTCGTCCGCGCGATCGAGGACGGCGCCAAGGTCGATCTCGCCCAGTTCCGACTGTGGTATGGGCAGGCGGGCACGCCGCGCATCACCGCGCGGATCGACACCGACGCGGCGACGGGCGAGCGCACGCTCCATCTGGCACAGGCCGTGCCGCCGACGCCCGGGCAACCCGACAAGGCGCCGATGCTCATCCCGCTGCGTATCAAGGCTTATGATCTCGATGGCGGCCATGGCGACGCGGCGGAGCAGCTCATACTGCTCGATCGCGCCGAAATGGCGGTGCCGCTGGGTCCTTATCGCAGCCGGCCGATGCTTTCGATCAACCGCGGCTTTTCGGCACCGGTGATCGTCGATTTCGCGCGTGAGGACGGCGAGCTCGCATGGCTCGCCGCGCACGACGACGATCCTTTCGCCCGCTATGAGGCGTTGCAGCAACTGATGCTCGACACGCTCGTCGCCGCGGTGTCAGGCAAGGGCGGCGGCAGCGGCGCGGTGATCGAAGCCGTGGCGCAGACGCTGGTGGGGCGCGCCGATGACCCGGCCTTCGTCGCCGAGGCGGTGCTGCTTCCCAGCGAAGCCTTTATCGGCGACCAGATGGTGACGGTCGACCCCGATGCGATCCGCCGCGAGCGGCTGGCGTTGCAGGGTGCGATCGGCGCCGCGCTAAAAGCGGAATGGCACGCGGTCCTCGCCGGCGATACGCCGGCGGCGACCGACTTGTCGCGCGGCGCGAAGGGCGGCCGCCGCTTGCGCGGCGTGGCGCTCGCCTATCTCGCGGCGGCGGGTTTGGACGATGCCGCGGCGCTGGCTTTCCGCATCTTCTCCGACGCCGACGGGATGACCGAGCGGCAGGCGGCGCTCGCGACGCTTGCACATGGCGACAGCGAAGAGCGCGTGGCAGCGCTCGATATCTTTTATCAGCGCTATCGCGACAATCCGCTGGTGCTCGACAAATGGTTTCAGGTGCAGGCCTGGTCGCTGCGGCCCGATACTGTCGGTGCGGTGAAGGAACTCGCGCGGCATCCCGATTTCACGCTCGCGAACCCCAATCGCGTGCGGTCGCTCTATGGCGCGCTGACGGGCAATCAGGCGGCGTTCCATCAGGCCGACGGGGCGGGTTACCGGCTGATCGCCGACCTCGTCATCGCGCTCGATCCGAAGAATCCGCAGACCGCGGCAAGGATGATCCCGCCGCTCGGCCGCTGGAAGCGGTTCGAGGAGGGGCGGCAGGCGCTCATGCGCGCCGAGCTGGAGCGCATCCTCGCGCAGCCCGGCCTGTCGCGCGACGTGACCGAGCAGGCGTCGAAGAGCCTGGCTGGCTGATCATAATGTCAGGCGGGGGCGAAGAGCTTCGTCCCCGCGACGCCGATGACGATGAGCGCCATGAAGCCGAGCTGGACCCCGTTTACCTTCTCGCCGAACAGGATGATGCCGCCGATGATCACGCCGATCGCGCCGAGGCCGGTCCAGATCGCATAGGCGGTGCCGGCCGAAATCTCGCGCATCGCGAAGGCGAGCAGCGCCATGTTCAGGAAGCTCAGCGAAACCGGGACGAGCGACGCCTGCCACGATCCGATCGTGGCGGCCCATTTCAGGCTGAGCGCCCAGACGATTTCGGTGAACACGGCGACCCCGAGGATGAACCATCCCATATCATTTCCTTCGAATTGCGGGCTCGAAGGAAAGGACGCAGCCGGAAACCCGAAAGAGGCTGCGCGCATCGGACAGAAACGTCGTGGGCACGCCCCTAGGTCAGCCTGAGCGCGGTGGCAAGTGGCTTACGTGCTCGAAAGCAAGGCGAGCAGTTCGGCGTTCAACCGCTCGACATGCGTCAGCGGCAGGCCGTGCGGCGCGCCTTCATAGACGCTAAGCGTCGCTTGCGGCAGCAACGCCGCGGTTGCCCTCGCGGTCAGCGCGAGCGGCGCCGAGGCATCGCGGTCGCCGTGGATGATCCGCGTCGGAACGTTGATTTTCCGCACATCGGCCCGGAAGTCGGTCGTGAAATTCGCCTGCGCCAGCTGCGCCGCCGCGAGCAGCGAGGTCGACATCATCATCGCCTGTCCCCATGCCACCATCGCGGCCGAGGTTTCGGGGGTGAAGAAGGGCTTGGTGTTGGCGGCGATCCACGCCGGGAAGTCGTGCGCGAGCAGGTCGGCGCCCGCAGCGAGCGTGGCGGGATCGATGCCGCCGGGATTGTCGGCGCGCTTCATCAGGCAGGGCGTGATCGTGCCGACGAGCACGACGCGCGCGACGCCGCGGCCGCCGTGGCGCGCGAAATAGCGCGCGACCTCGGTGGCGCCCATCGAATGCGCGACGATGGTCACGCCGTCGAGCTTCAATCCGTCGATCACCGCCGCCAGATCGTCGGCGAGCGTGTCATGGTCATAGCCGCGCCCCGGGTCGGCCGAGCGGCCGTGCCCGCGCCGGTCATAGGCGATCGCGCGATAGCCTTTGCGCGCGAGCGCGAGCATCTGATAACCCCAGAAATCGGACGGCAAAGCCCACCCCGACAGGAACAATATGGGCCGGCCTGCACCCCAGTCGCGGACGAACAGCGACGTCCCGTCCTTGGCGGCGACGAAGCTCTCGGCGGGCCGTTTCGCATCCGGGGCTGCGGCAAGGGTGCGTGCCGGCGCCAAAAAGGTGCCCGCCGCGGCGATGCCTGCCAATGCCATGATCTCGCGTCTGTGCATCCGTCCCTCCTGTCGATGTGATGGAGCGACGATAGGGCGATGCCGACGGCTAAGCGATTACCTCAAGAGTAATCGAAATGGATACGGGCGACGGAAAGGATTCCTATCCGCCGAGCCAGCCCGCCACGTCGACCGCGACCTTGTTCGCGGCGCGGGTCAGCGCCTCGCCGACGGGCTTTGCCTCGACCTTGCCGCCGATCGCCTCGCGCGTCTCGAAGCGGCGCTGGGTGACGGTCTTGCCGCCCGCGGCGACGAGCATCGCCTGATAGGCGACGACCACTTCGTTCGTGCGCGCATCGACGCCGAATTCCATGAGCTGCCCCGCGAGCTGTTCGCCCGGCGCGGTCAGATATTGCCCCTCGTCGAGCACGACGCGCGAGGTGCGCGCGGCGACGGTTTCGGACACCAGCCGCTGAAACAGGCGCGACGGCGCCTCGACCCATTGCGCATCCTTCACATAGGAGACGCTCGCATCATCCTGTTGCACCGGGATGCGCGTCGTGCGCAGCTTTTGCGGTGCGGTCGGGATCAGGATGGTCAGCGTCGCCGCCTCGGCAGCGGTGCGCGCGGCGCCCGCCTGCGGCTCGGCCTCCGGGTCGAGCGTCAGCAGGAAGGGGGGCGTCTTGCCGCCCAGCCCGATGCAACCCGACAGCGTCGCGACCGCGACGGCGGCGATGAGCGGGGCGCGAAATCTACGCATCATGGGCATCCTCATTCCTTGTAATCGGGCAGCTTGCTGCCGCCGAGCAGCGCGCCGGCGCCCTGCTGGTCGAGTTTGTCGGTCAGGCTCGACAGCGAAGCGGAAGTGCGGCGCAGGTCGCGGATCAGCGCGTTGGTTTCGGGGATCGTCGTTTCGCTGAACGTCTTGAGGCCGGGCCGCGCATCGGCGATCGCACCCTCAAGCGTCTTCATCGATTCGTTCGCCGAGGCGAGCGTTTCGCGCAGGTTGCGCATCGCCGGGTCGACGTTGCGGTCGATCGTCCCCTGCGTCGCTGCGGCGAGATTGCCGATCTGCTCGGCCGCGAGGCCGGTCTGCTGGATCGCGATGCGAGTATCGGCGAGCGCCTTTTCGAGTGCTGGGCCGTTGCGCGCGAGGATTGCGGTCGACGCTTCGACATTTTTGAGGATGCCACGCATGCTCGCCTGGTTCTCGTCATCGACGAGTTCGGCGAGGCGCTCGCTGAGCGTCGACAGGCGCTGGAGTAGCTGCGGCGCGGTGTTGAGCAGTTCGCCGAGCCCGCCGACGCGCGTCGGGATCACCGGCTTGCCGGCGGGCCCCTTGTCGGTGATCGGCGGCGCGTCCTTGACCGCGCCGTCGAGCGAAATCTGCGACACGCCGGTAAAGCCGACGCCTTCGAGCGCGGCGGTCGTGCCCTGCAGCACCGGCACCCCTTCGTTCACCTCGATCCGCACGCGCACGAACTGCGGATCGTCGGGCCAGAGCGCGATTTCGCGCACCTGTCCCGACGGCACGCCGGAGAATTGCACCTGTGCGCCCTTGTTCAGTCCGTCGACCGACTGTTTGAAAAATATGTCATATTCACGCTTCGTGCCGCCGCTGTCGTTGGCGAGCCAGACGACGAACACCGCGAGCGCCGCGGTGAAAAGGAGGACGAAGGCGCCGACGAGGACATTGTTCGAGCGTGTTTCCATCAGCTGTTCCTATCGCGCGCGCGCGGTTTGGTTCCCGCCCGCAGCAGCACGGCCGCGCGGCCCATTGAAATAATCCTGTATCCACGGATGTTCGGTGGCAAGCAGTTCGGGGATCGTGCCCACCGCGATCACCTTCTTTTCCGCGAGCACCGCGACGCGGTCGCAAGTGGCGTAAAGCGTGTCGAGATCGTGCGTGATGAGAAAGACGGTGAGGCCCATCGTGTCGGCGAGTTCGCGGATCAGCTCGTCGAACTTGGCGGCGCCGATCGGGTCGAGGCCGGCGGTCGGCTCGTCGAGGAAGAGCAGCGCCGGGTCGAGCGCGAGCGCGCGGGCGAGCCCCGCGCGTTTGACCATCCCGCCCGACAGCTCGGCCGGATATTTGGGGCCGGCATCGGGCGGCAGGCCGACCATCTCGACCTTGTAGGCGGCGATTTCGTCGAGCAGATTCGCGTCGAGCCGCGGATAATATTCGCGTAGCGGGACCTGGATATTCTCGGCGACGCTGAGCGTCGAGAAGAGCGCACCGCCCTGGAACATCACGCCCCAGCGCCGCCGCAGGTCGCGCGATTCCTCCTCGTCGGCGATCGTGTCGAGCGTCTTGCCATAGACTTCGATCTCGCCCGCCGCCGGCGTCTGCAACCCGATGATCGAGCGCATCAGCACCGACTTGCCGGTGCCCGACCCGCCGACAACGCCGAGAATCTCGCCCGAACGCACGTCGAGATCGAGCCCGTCGTGGATCACCGCGTCGCCGAACTGGTTCTTCAGCCCGCGGATACAGATGGCGCGCTCGAACTTCTCGGGTCGCACGGCGTCGGCGGCCGCCAGTTCCTCGCGGATTTCGATGTCGGTCTCTTCGGCCATCAATTCCATCCCAGCGACGAGAAGAAGACGGCAAACATCGCGTCGAGGACGATGACGAGGAAGATCGCGGCGACAACGGCGGAGGTGGTGCGCTGCCCGACCTCTTCGGCATTCTGGCGCACCTGCATCCCTTCGTAACATCCGGTGACACCGATCAGGACGCCGAACACCGGCGCCTTGATCAGCATGATCCAGAAATCGGTCATCGGGATGATTTCGCGCAGGCGCTGGATATAGGTGAGCGGCGGAATGTCGAGCCCGACCCAGCAAAAGAGCCCGCCGCCCGCGATCGCGCAAAGGCTGGCGTAAAAGCCGAGCAAGGGCATGGTGATCGTTGACGCGGCTACGCGCGGCAGCACGATCGCCTCCATCGGCGAGACGCCGATGGTGCGCATCGCATCGACCTCTTCGGTCAGCTTCATCGTGCCGATCTGTGCGGCAAAGGCCGATCCCGACCGGCCGGCGACCATGATCGCGGTCATCAACAGGCCGAGTTCGCGGATCGAGGCGCGGCCGACGAGATTGATCGTGAACACCTCGAGCCCGAATTGTTCGAGCTGCACCGCGCCCTGCTGGGCGATGACGATGCCGATGAGGAAGCTCATCAGGCCGATGATCGGCAGCGCGTCGACGCCGACGGTCTGGAAGCGGGTGACGATGGCATTCCAGCGGAGGCGGCGGCGCGCGCGGATCTGCGTAACGAGCGCGACGATCATCGCGCCGAAAAAGCCGATGATGCCGAGCAATTCGTGCCAGATTGCGACGCTCGCGGTGCCGACCTGTTCGAGCATCCGCATCCACGCCGGGCGGCGGTCGCGGTGGACGCGATATTCGCTCTTGTCGCTGGCGAGCGCGTCGAGCAGGCGCTCGGCCTCGGCGCTCGCGCCGACGACCTGCGAACCATGTTCCTTGGCGGTGCGCGTCACGATCCACGCGCCGACCGTGTCGATCCGGTCGATCGCCGACAGGTCCAACGTCGCGATCGCGCCGAGCGCGTCGAGCCGCGCCGGGACGTCGCCCAGACGGGCGAGCGTCAGTCGGCCTGTGAAGCGGACTTCGGCGCCACTGGCACCATCGCTATGTTCGAAATCCGCTCTGGCCACCATCGTGCGGGCGACATTGTATTATTTGCCCGGTAACGGCAAGCGAATCCATGGTGTGTTCGCCAAGCCTTGGCGGTGCCGCGTCGCCCGATTAAGGAACGGGAATGGACGATCCGCTTGTCACCGCCATTCCCGATTATGCGCATCGCGTCGCCGTATACGACATGGACCGGACGATAACGCGTTCAGGGACTTACAGCGGGTTCCTCATCCATGTTGCACGGCGGCGGCAGCAATGGCGGCTCTTGCTCCTGCCGCTCGTCGGGCTGGCGGGTGCGGCCTGGTCGCTGCGGCTGATCGACCGGTCGCGGCTGAAGGCGATCAACCTGCGGCTGCTGGTGGGAAAGCGTTTTCGCCGCGCCGAGATCGCGCCGCTCGCCGAAAGCTATGCCGACAAGGTGGTGGCGAGGGGATTGCACCCCGCCGCGCTCGACCAGCTCGCGGCCGACCGCGAGGCGGGATACCGGCTGCTGCTCGCGACGGCGTCCTTCCACCTCTATGTCGATGCGATCGCGCGGCGGCTGGGGATCGACGACGTGCTCGCGACACGGCTCGACGAGCCTGACGGCGCCGACCATATTCACGCGCGGCTCGCCGGCGACAATTGCTATGGCGACGCCAAATTCGCGCGCATTTCCGACTGGCTCGCCGCGAACGACATCACGCGCGAGGCGGCGCATGTGCGCGCCTATTCGGATCATGTCTCGGACCATCCGATGCTGTATTTCGCCGACGAGGCGGTCGCCACGACGCCGTCGCGCGGGCTCAAGCAGCTCGCGCCGAAAATGGGCTGGCAGGTGGTCGACTGGCGCGCAAAGCGCGGTCGTTAAACCGCGTCGAGCGCCTGCGCGAAGTCGGCGATCAGGTCGTCGGCATCCTCGATCCCGATCGACACGCGCACCAGATTGTCGGTGATGCCGAGCGCCTTCTTGCGCTCGTCGGGGACCGACAGGTGCGTCATCGCCGCAGGGTGGCTCGCGAGCGTTTCGGTGCCGCCGAGGCTGACCGCGAGCTTGGCGATCTTGAGCGCGTCGAGGAAGCGGAAGCTTTCGGCCTCGCCGCCCTTGATGAAGAGCGAGAAAGTCGATCCCGCGCCGGTGCAATGGCGGTCGAAGATATCCTTCTGGCGCGGATCGGTAATGAAGCCCAGATAGCCGAGGCCCTCGACTTTTGGATGATCGCGAAGATAGGCACAGACCTTCAGCGCATTTTCGCCCGCGCGGCTCATCCTGAGTTCGAGCGTTTCGAGGCTGCGGAGCAACATCCAGGCGGTGTTGGGATCGCAGATCGTGCCGATCGTGTTGCGCATCGGGCGGATGATGTTGAGCAGCCGCTGGTCGCCCGACACCCCGCCCGCGACGAGATCCGAATGGCCGCCGGCATATTTGGTGAGGCTGTAGACGACGAGTTCGGCCCCTTGTTTCAGCGGCTTCTGCCACAGTGGGCCGAGGAAGGTGTTGTCGATCGCGATCGCGGGCTTCGCCTCGCCGGGGAAGGCAGCGTCTCGCGCGGCGCGGACCGCCTCGACATCGACGAGCGCGTTGGTCGGGTTCGCCGGGCTTTCGAGATAGACGAGCGCGACCTTGCCGCCCTTTTCGTCGGCGAGTGCCTGCGCGCGGGCGAGGATCGCGTCGATTTCGTCGCGCGTCGCGCCGGCGGGAAAGTCGACGAAGCTGACGCCGAAGCGCGACAGGATGCGCGCGATCAGCGTTTCGGTCGCGGCATAGAGCGGGCCCGAATGGACGATCACGTCATTCTGGCCGACGAGCGCGAGGAGCAGGGTGGCAATCGCCGACATGCCGCTCGAAAAGACGAGGCTGTCGTCGGCGCCGTCCCACACCGCGAGGCGGTCCTCGAGGATTTCCTGATTGGGGCCGTTGAAGCGCGAATAGACGAGGCCGTCGGCCGGCCCTTCGCGCTTGCCGGTGATATGCTCGAAGAAGCGTTTGCCCGCCGCGGCGCTTTCGAACGCGAAGGTCGAGGTCAGGAAGATCGGCGGCTTCAGCGACCCTTCGGACAGCATCGGATCATAGCCGAGCCCCATCATCAACGTTGCGGGGTTCAGCTCCTTGTCGCCGATCTTCTTGCTGTTCGTCTTGGGTTTGCCGCGCATGGCCATGGAATGCTCCTTGAATCTGGCAGCCCTTATAGCGCGCCAAGTTTCGTTTGAAACTATATTGCGCGGGTCATCCAATCATGGCGATGGCCCAGATCACCCCGATCAGCAGCGGAACGCCGATGATGTCGAGTGCAAGCCCAGCCTTCAATATGCGCGGCAGCGCGATATGGCCGGTCGCCCAGGCGAGCGCATTGGGGCCGGTGCCCGACGGCAGCATGAAGCCCCAGCTCGCCGCCATCGCGACCGGCAGCGCGAGCAGGATCGGATCCACGCCCGTCGCGGCGATCAGCGCCGCGAGCACGGGCATGATGCCGCTCGCGGTTGCGACATTGCTGGCAAATTCGGTGACAAGGATCGTTAGTGCGACGATTGCCGCCGCGAGCAGGATCGTCGGGACGCTGCCGAGCGGCGCGAGCACCGCGCCGAGCCAGGCGGCGAGGCCGCTCGCGGTGATCGCGGCGGCGAGCGCGAGCCCGCCGCCGAACATCATGATGACACCCCACGGCGCGCGGTCGGCCTCTTTCCAGAGCAGCAAGGGCCGGCCGGTGCCGTCGGGAAGGATGAAGAGCAGCAGGCTGCCCGCGACGGCGATCGTGCCGTCGGTGAGCGCGCCGTCGGGGAGCATCGGTTCGAGCCAGGGCTGCGCGATCCATGCGACGAGGACGAGAAGGAAGATCGGGACGACGCGGCGTTCGGCGGTCGACCAGATCGCCTGATTGCCGAGCGCGGTCGCCGCGGCGGTGCCGTCGAAGGGATGCTCGGCGAGCCGCTGGACGCGCGCCAGGGTCCACATCGCGATCGGGACCGACAGCAATACGATCGGCACGCCATAGATTGCCCAGTCGAGGAAGGAGATGCGCAGGTCGAGCGCCTTTTCGATCAGCCCCGCGGCGATCGCGTTGGTCGGGCTGCCGACGAGTGTGCCGAGCCCGCCGAGCGAGGCGGCAAAGGCGATACCCATCATCACCGCGCCAGCAAAGCCGTCGGTCTCGCCGTCTTGCACGCCGCCCGCGCGCACGACCGCGAGCGCGATCGGGATCATGATCAGCGTCGTCGAGGTGTTCGAGATGAACATGCTGAGCAGCGCAGTCGCCGCCATGAAGGCGAAGAGGAGGCCTGATGCCGTCGGCGAAGCGCGCTTGAGCAGCGCGAGCGCGAGGCGCCGGTGCAGCCCGACGCGCTCGATCGCGAGCGCGAGGAAGGCGCCGCCGAGGATCAGGAACAGGATCGGCGAATAATATTCCTTCGCGATGGCATTGGCGTCCATCACGCCGAAGGCGGGCACGGTGAGGAAGGGGAGGAGCGCGGTGACGGTGAGCGGCAGCGCCTCGGTCATCCACCAGATCGCCATCAGCACGGTCAGTGCCGCGACGCGCCAGGCGGTGATTTCCATTCCGGCGGGGGCCGGGAGCAGAAGCATGATGCCAAAGACGACGAGCCCGCCGATCAATCCCAGCCAGCGCGTGCGCGTCATCGACCCCTTATCCTCCCGCCAGTCCGATCACCGATAGCTGGCGGCCATAGGTGTTCTCCCCTTTATGGCACGCGCGGCGATAGCTGAAATAATCCTGGGCCTCGGCATAGGTGTCCTGCCCGCCGATGGCAATTCGCGTGACGCCCGCCGCGGCGAGCCGCGCCGCGACATAAGCGGCGATGTCGAACATCGCGTGGCCGGGCTTGCCGGCGGCGAAGAAGCGTTCGTTCGCGGGATCGTCGGCGATGAAACACTGCACGAAGCCATCGTCGACCTCGTAGGAGGCGCGGCCGATGCAGGGGCCGATCGCGGCGGCGATATGGGCGCGGTTGGCACCGAGGCTTTCCATCGCGTCCAGCGCCCTGTCGGTGACCCCGGCGAGCGCGCCTTTCCAGCCCGCGTGTGCCGCGCCGACGACGCCTGCTTCGCGGTCTGCGAGGAGCACGGGGACGCAGTCTGCGGTCAGGATGCCGAGCAGGATGCCGGGCGTGCGTGTCGCATAAGCGTCGGCTTCGGGCCGCGCGGCGAGGTCGCTGCTCGCATCGACGATCGCGCAGCGATTGCCGTGGACCTGATAGAGGCCGGTGAGCGTCGCATCGGGCAGCACGGCGTCGGCCACGCGCCGACGGTTCGCGGCGATCAGCGCCGGATCGTCGCCCGACCCGAGTCCGCAGTTGAGCGAGGCGAGATCACCGCTCGACACGCCGCCGCGGCGACCGAAGAAACCGTGCGCGATGCCGTCCAGCATGGGCGCGGCGACGAAGGGCGCGGTCACAGGTCAAGCCTGAAGATGCGGTCCTCGTCGACATGATTGCCGACGCGAAAGGCGTTGCGGCCGACGTCGACAAAGCCGTAGCGACGGTAAAAGGCCTGCGCGCGCGGATTTTCGGTGAAGACCGAAAGATAGAGGATCGACGCGCGCGCGCGCGCCCATTCGATGCCCCAGTCCATCAGCGCCACCGCGATGCCGGTGCCTTTCGCGGCTTCTCCGACATAGAGCTGGTGGAGTTCGGTCGCATCTTCGCCCGGCTGGCCTTCGGGGAGGTCGAAATCGATCGGGCCCATTTTGATGAAGCCGGCGATCGCGCCCGCGTCGTCATGGGCCAGGGCAATCGCCCAGCCGGGATCGGCGATCTGGTCGCGGATGCGTTCGGGTGGGTTCCAGCCCGCGAGGAAGGCCGCAAGGTCGGCGGGGTCGTAGATATGCCCGAAGGTGTGGGTGAAGGCCGTGCTCGCGAACAGCGTCAGCTCGCCGACGTCCTCGTCGCGGGCCAGGGTGATGGTCGTCATGCCGGTTCCTCGATCGCCCCGAAACCTTGGGGTCGCGGCCAGCCGGGGGCGGTGGCGGCCATGACCTTGAACAATTCGCCCATCGCTTGCGGCTCGACAAGCCGGTCGCGCTGCGCCCTCAGCTCGTCGGCGCGGCCGGGTGCCGCGCTCGCGAGCGCCCGCGACCGCGCGTCGATGCCCATCGCCTGCAGCCATGGGCCCTGGCCGACCGGGCCGGTCACCACGACTCCGCCGCGCCGCGCCGCGTGCGCGAGCGGCGTGAAATCGACATGGGTGGTGAGGTCCACTTCGCCGGGATCGGCGAAGGGATCGGCGAATCGATGCGCCTTCACCGCCTGCAACGTGTCGCCCGCGGCGGGGCCCTGATAGCCATAGTCGATCACCAGCATCGCGCCGCCGTGACGGGCGAGCCGAAAGGCGCAGCCCTGCATGATCGCCGCCGATGCCGGGGCGGTTTCGACGATGTCGCCTTCGCCATGGCCGCGCAGGGCCACCGGGACATGCTCGTCGGCGGGGGCGGCACCGGGCACCGCCGTCAACTTGCCATCCACGCGTTCGACCATGCGCTCGCGCCAGCCATCGGTGGTGCGGACATATTGATGCACCGGCAGCGCGTCGAAAAATTCGTTGGCGACGATGACGATCGCGTCTTCGCCCGGCAGGTCGGCGATGTCGTCGTGGTGCATCGCCGTGGGCAAGCGCGCCGACTGCGCGGCGCGCAGCGCCGGGCTCGTCTCGACGAGATGGACGCCTTGCGGCGTGCATCCGAAGCGGGCCATCGCGCGCAGCGCATCGGCGGCAAGCGTCCCGCGCCCCGGGCCGAGTTCGGCATAGCGGAACGCCGGGCTGCCCGCGCGCGACCACAGGTCGGCGATCCAGATGCCGACCATCTCGCCGAACATCTGGCTGATCTCGGGCGCGGTGGTGAAGTCTCCGGCGACGCCGAGCGGATCGCGCGTCGCATAATAATGCGCGTTCGCGGCCGCCATATAGTCGGCGATCGTCGTCGACCGCGCCGCCGCGATGTCGCTTATCAGCTGGTCGGGGCTGGGAGGGCCGTCACGCAACGGCATCGGGTCCGGCGACCGGTTCGACGCGCTGACGGCGCCCCTTCGCGGTCGCCACGAGCCAGAAACCGATCAGCAGCATCGGGATGGTGAGCGTCTGCCCCATCGTCAGCCCCCAAGACAAGGTGCCGAGTTGGACGTCGGGCTCGCGCACGAACTCGACCGCGAACCGGCTGAGGCCATAGATGATCGCTGCCATGCCGAACAGGAAACCCGGCTTGTAGCGCGCATCGGTGCGCCAGAAGAAAAAGGCGAGGACGGCCATCATCACGATCCCTTCGAGGCCGGCTTCGTAAAGCTGGCTCGGGTGGCGCGGGTCCATCGTCCCGCTGCCCGGAAAGATGATCGCCCACGGCACGGTCGTCGCGCGGCCCCACAATTCGCCGTTCACGAAGTTGGCGAGGCGGCCGAAGAGGAGGCCAAAGGGGACGACGCAGGCGATATAGTCGCAAAAGCGCAGGAAGCTGAGCTTTTCCTTCTTCGTCACATACCAGATCGCGACCAACACGCCGATCACCCCGCCGTGGAGCGACATGCCGCCGTCCCACAATTTGAAGATTTCGAGCGGCTTCTGGAGATAATTGCCGAGGTTGTAAAAGAGCACATAGCCGAGCCGGCCGCCGAGGATGATCCCGAGCATCGCATAGAAGATCATGTCGTCGGCGTGACGCCGCGCCATCGGCGCGCCGGGCTGCGCGATCAGCTTCAACAGATACCAGTAACCGACGAAAATGCCAGCGAGATAGGCGAGCGCATACCAGCGGATGGGAAGCCCGAAAACGCTGAACGCGATCTCGCTGTTCGGTCCCATCAGCTCGTCGAAGTTCACATATTGCGTTGCTTCGGCTAAGGTTGCAAAAAGAAACATATTGTCGCGCTGTCCTTCCCCAGGAGAGGCCTCCCCATAAGGGGTAAGGCGAGCGAGACCAAGAGGAGAGATAGAAGATGCCATCTGCGCTCGATTTGCGCCTGGAAGCCGCTTACAATCTGATCACCGGCCCGGGCGGGCCGATCCAGGTCGGGTCCGTCGAACGCTTTGGCCGCGAGCTGCCCGTCATCACCAATGCGCCGACGAATCTGGCCGACTATGTCGCCTTTTTTTGTGCGCAGCATGGCGACGCGACCTTTCTGGTCGAGGGCGACGAACGGCTGAGCTTCAAACAGGTCTATGCCGCCGCGCGCGAGGTCGCCGTGGCGCTCGTCGAAGGGCATGGCGTCGAGCGGGGCGACCGCGTCGGTATCGCGATGCGCAACGCCAATGCCTGGTGCGTCTCCTACCTCGGCGTGTTGATGGCGGGCGGCTGCGCGACGCTGCTCAACGGCTGGTGGCAGGGCGGCGAGCTCGCCGCGGGGATCGAGGATGCCGAAGCGAAGCTGGTCATCGCCGACGTCCAGCGCGCGGCGCGGCTCGCCGAGCCGGGCGTCAGCCATGGCGCCAAGGTCATCACGCTCGATCTTTCAAAGCCGATCGACGAAGCGATCGCCCCGCTCACGAGCGCGGGCGGTAGCGCCGGGACAGCCTTGCCCGCTCTCACCGGTGACGATCTTGCGACAATCCTCTTCACTTCGGGTTCGACCGGCCAGTCGAAAGGCGCCTATTCGCGCCATCATGCGGTGGTGCAGGCGATCTTCAACTATGTGACGCAAACCGCGAGCATCGTGCATCTGCTCACGCAGGACGGGCTGATGTCGGACATCCAGCCCGCGACGCTGATCTGCACCCCGCTGTTCCACGTCACCGCGGAAATTCCGGTGTTCCTCCAGAGCATCGCGATCGGGCGCAAGCTGGTCCTGATGCCCAAGTGGAATGCGGACGAGGCGATGCGGCTCATCCAGGACGAGAAGGTCAATTATTTCGTCGGCGTTCCGCTGATGAGCTATGAAATTCTCGTCAGCCCGAACCGCAAGAATTACGATTTGTCGACGTGCAAGAGCTACGCCGGCGGCGGCGCGCCGCGTCCGCCCGAACATGTGCGGCGCCTTGCGTCGGAGATGGGGGAAGCGAAGCCGTTGCTCGGTTACGGCCTGACCGAAACCAATGCGGTCGGCTGCGGCATCATCAACGAGAATTATGTCGACAAGCCGCTGTCGACAGGCCCCGCGTCGAAGCCGCTCGTCGATCTTGCGATCCTCGACGACAATGGCGAGCCGGTGGCGCAGGGCGGCGTCGGCGAGGTGTGCATCCGGTCGGTCTGCAATTTCGAGGGCTATTGGAACAATGAGACGGCGACGAAGGCGGCCTTTTTCGACAATGGTTATTTCCGTTCGGGCGACCTCGGCTATCTCGACGAGGACGGCTATCTGTTCATCGTTGATCGCAAGAAGGACATCATCATCCGCGGCGGCGAGAATATCAGCTGCCAGGAAGTCGAGGCGGCGATCTACGAACATCCGGAGGCGAATGAATGCGCGGTGTTCGGGCTTCCCGACGAGCGGCTCGGCGAATGCGTCGGCGCGGTGGTGTGGATGAAGCCGGGCAGCGTCGTGAGCGCCGACGATCTGGCCGCCTTCCTCGGCGCGCGCCTCGCGCCTTACAAGGTGCCGTGCAAGATCTGGATGTCGAACGACGCGCTGCCCAAGCTCGGCAGCGAAAAGATCGACAAGGTCAGCTTGCGCAACCATTATCGCGAGGAATATGCGGCGGAGGTCGTCGCGTAACCAATTGAAGGACAGGAGCGAACCGGGACCATGGCCGAGGCTGAAACTCCCGTCGCTCCCGAAAAGCCGGAGCCGGTGCGCGTCTATCGCCACCGGCTGCCGACGCGCATCTGGCATTGGGTCAATGCTGTCACGCTGCTCGTCCTGCTGATGAGCGGGCTGATGATCTTCAATGCGCATCCGCGCCTCTATTGGGGCGAATATGGCGCCAATTTCGATCGGGCGTGGCTGGTGATCGGCTCGACGACGGACACGGGCTATCTGCGGGTCGGCGACTGGAAGATCGACACGACCGGCGTGCTCGGCCGATGGACCGACGCGCAAGGGGCGACCAAGACCTGGGCCTTTCCGGGCTGGGCGACGATTCCGACGAACTACAGCCTCGCCGACGGGCGGCGCTGGCATCTGCTTTTCGCGTGGCTGCTGTCGGTCGGGCTCGCGCTCTATATGCTTTGGACGCTGTTCGGCGGACATTTGCGCAAGGATTTGCACGTCCGCCGCGCCGAATGGTCGCCGCGCCATATCTGGCACGATGTGAAGGAGCATGCGCGGCTGCGTTTTCCGAAGGGCGAAGCTGCGGCGCGCTACGGCATCCTGCAGAAGCTCAGCTATATCGGGGTCATCTTCGTCGCGCTGCCGCTGATGATCGCGACCGGGCTCACCATGTCGCCGGGCATGAACGCGGCCTGGCCGTGGCTGCTCGACATTTTCGGCGGGCGCCAGTCGGCGCGCTCGATCCACTTCATCGCCGCCTGGGCGCTCGTGGCCTTTTTTATCGTGCATATCGCGATGGTGCTGCTCGCCGGGCAGCTGAACGAGATTCGGTCGATGGTCACCGGCTGGTTCCGCCTGCCGCCGGAGAAGGACGGGCGCGCGTGAGCGACATCATCATCCCGCGCCGCCAGTTGATCGCCCGCGCCGGCGGGCTGGTCGTCGCGGCGGGGACGCTGCCGCTGCTCGCGGGCTGCGACGCGATCAACGACGCGCCCGCGGTGCGCAAGATCCTGTCGATGGGCGAGGAGATGAACCGCGCGAGCCAGCGCGCGCTGATCGACCGCGACGCGCTCGCGCGCGAATTCACCCGCGCCGACCTGTCGCCCTTTTTCCGGCCCAACGGCACGCGCCTCCCCGCCGGGGCGGATTATGCCGCGCATGCCGCGAACGGCTTCGTCGACTGGCGCGTCAAGGTCTCTGGCCTCGTCGCGCGCCCGCTGTCGCTGTCGATGGTCGACATTCGCGCGATGCCGCAGCGCACGCAGATCACGCGCCATGACTGCGTCGAGGGGTGGAGCGCGATCGGGCAATGGACCGGCGTTGAGCTCCGCCGGATTCTCGAAGCGGCGGGGGTGCGGGACAGCGCGCGCTATATCGTATTCCGCTGCGCCGACCGGATCGGCGACGCGCTCTATTATGAAAGCTGCGACATGATCGACGCGCGCCATCCGCAGACGATCCTCGCCTGGGCGCTCAATGACGCCGTGCTGCCGATCGCCAACGGCGCCCCGCTGCGCCTGCGCATCGAGCGCCAGCTGGGCTATAAGCACGCCAAATATATCAACGCGATCGAAGCGGTCGCGAGTCTCGACCAGATCGGCGCGGGCAAGGGCGGTTATTGGGAGGATCGCGTGGATTATGAATGGTATGCCGGAATTTGACCTCGGCCCCGTCGCGGTGCAAATATTCGGCGCATAACATATGTCGATTCTGCGTCCGTTTCTCTCCCGGATCATTCGCCAGGGGCGGCTTACCGTCGTCACGCCCGGTGGCGCGCGCGAGGAATATGGCCAGCCGGCCGATGGCTTTCCCAACGTCACGATCCGCTTCACCAGCCGCAAGGGAATGCGCCGCATCCTCCTCGACCCGCGCCTTGGTGCGGCCGAAGCGTTCATGGATGGCGAGATGGAACTGGTCGAGGGGGACATCATGGAATTCGTCGGCCTGATCCGCATGAACACGCCGTGGGATCGCGGCGCGAGGCTCCACCCCAAGAACTGGCTCGGCCGCCGCGCCGCATGGGCAAAGACGCGGATCGGATCGATCAACCGCCGGCGCCGGTCGCGTGCCAACGTCAAACATCATTACGACATCGGAAACGAGCTTTACCGCCTCTTCCTCGACAAGGACATGCAATATAGCTGCGCCTATTGGCCGCGGCCGGACATGACGCTGGAAGAAGCGCAGGCCGCGAAAAAGGCGCATATCGCGGCGAAGCTCGCGCTCGCGCCGGGGCAGCGGGTGCTCGACATCGGCTGCGGCTGGGGCGGGATGGCGATCACGCTCGCGAAGCTCGAGCAGGTCGAGGTGCTGGGGATCACCCTGTCGGAGGAGCAACTCGCGCTCGCCCGCCAGCGCGCCGAAGCGGCTGACGTCGCCGATCGTGTCAAATTCGAGTTGATCGACTATCGAGACCTCGCCGCGCGCGAGGCGGGGCGGTTCGATCGCATCGTATCGGTCGGCATGTTCGAGCATGTCGGTGCGCCCAATTTCGCAACCTTCTTTCGCGCCGCCGCCAATTTGATGACCGCCGACGGAGTGATGCTGCTCCACACGATCGGGCGTTTCGGAGGGCCGGGATCGACCGATGCCTTCACCCGCAAATATATCTTCCCCGGCGGCTATATCCCGGCATTGAGCGAGACGCTGGCGGCGAGCGAAAAGAGCCGGCTGATCGCGACCGACATCGAGACGCTACGGCTGCATTATGCGCTGACGCTTCGCCAATGGTATGCCCGGACGCTCGCGCACGAGGACGAGATCGTCGCCCTAATGGGGGACCGCTTCTTCCGCATGTGGACCTTCTACCTCGCCGGTGCGACCTCGGCGTTCGAGAGCGGCGGGATGGGCAATTATCAGATCCAGTTCGCGCGCAGCCGCCACGCGCTGCCGCTGACCCGCGATTATATGGGCGATGCGGAGCTAGGCTATGTCGGATAGCGCTCGTTCATGACGTCCCAGCTCAGCGTGACGAGCTGTTCGAGCACATCGAGATCCACATCGGCGAGCTTGTTGATGTAGAGGCAGGATTTGCCCGTCTTGTGCTTGCCGAGCCGGGCGAGCAGCGCGTCGGCCTCGGGCTGGCGATCGCAATAATGGCCCATCAGATAGAGCGTCATCGCGGCCTTGCGGGGTGAGAAACCGGCGCGGCACATCGTTCCCGACCGGCCGCTGTCATAGACATAGTCGTAGCTGCCATAGCCGATGATCGACGGACCCCACATCTTGGGCGGCTGGCCGGTGACGCGGCGGTGCATCGCATCGACGATGACGGCTTCCTCGCGGCGTCTGGCGTCGGGCACGGCGGCGATGAAATCGGCGACCGACACATCGGTCGCCTTGGTCTTGATTTCGGCTTTGGCCATGGCGTTTCTCCCGGGCGCCGACGATAGCCTGCGCGCGGCGGAGCGCCAAGCCGGTTGCGCGTTCGCCGGCTCCCTGCTAGCCGCGCCCGCGTCTTTCTCTCGCCAAAGGTGCATCATGTCCGAGTCCTTCAAGCGCGTCGTCCTCGCCTATTCGGGCGGCCTCGATACCAGCGTCATCCTGAAGTGGCTGCAGGTGACTTACGGCTGCGAGGTCGTGACCTTCACCGCCGACCTGGGGCAGGGCGAAGAGATCGAGCCCGCGCGCGCCAAGGCCGAGCTGATGGGCGTGAAGCCAGAGCATATCTATATCGATGACGTCCGCGAAGAATTCGTCCGTGATTTCGTCTTCCCGATGATGCGTGCCAATGCGCGCTACGAGGGCGATTACCTGCTCGGCACCTCTATCGCCCGACCGCTGATTTCGAAGCGTCTCATCGAAATCGCCAAGGAAACGGGTGCCGATGCGGTGGCGCACGGCGCGACGGGCAAGGGCAACGACCAGGTGCGGTTCGAACTCAGCGCCTATGCGCTCAACCCCGACATCAAGGTGATCGCGCCGTGGCGCGAATGGGACCTGACCAGCCGCACCGCGCTGATCGACTTCGCCGAAAAGAACCAGATTCCCGTGCCCAAGGACAAGCGCGGCGAAAGCCCCTTCTCGACCGACGCGAACCTCCTCCACACCTCGTCCGAGGGTAAGGTGCTCGAGGATCCGTGGGAAGAGACCCCGGACTATGTCTATTCGCGCACGGTCAATCCCGAGGATGCGCCCGACACGCCCGAATATATCACGATCGATTTCGAAAAGGGCGACGGCGTCGCGCTCAATGGGCAGGCGATGTCGCCCGCGACGCTGCTCGCGGCCTTGAACGACCTTGGCCGCAAGCATGGCATCGGCCGCCTCGACCTGGTCGAGAACCGCTTCGTCGGCATGAAGTCGCGCGGCATGTACGAGACACCGGGCGGCGAAATCTATGCGCGCGCGCATCGTGGCATCGAAAGCATCACGCTCGACCGCGGCGCGGCGCATCTCAAGGACGAGCTGATGCCGAAATATGCCGAGCTCATCTACAACGGCTTCTGGTTCGCGCCCGAGCGCGAGATGCTGCAGGCCGCGATCGACCACAGTCAGACGAACGTCACCGGCACCGTGCGGCTCAAGCTCTACAAGGGCAATGCGAGCGTCGTCGGCCGCAAGTCGCCGTTCAGCCTCTACAGCGAACGCCACGTGACCTTCGAGGACGATGCCGGCGCCTATGATCAGAAGGATGCGGCGGGCTTTATCAAGCTCAATGCCTTGCGCTTGAAATTGCTCGCGAAACAGGGTCAATAAAGCGGCCGGGCACCGACCCGGTTGCGACAGGAGCCTTGATCGATGTTCTCCCTTTTGCTGGCGGCGGCCAGCCTGACACCCGCGTTCAACGACGCCTCCTATGCCGACCTAGGGTATGTGGAGCGCGCCGCGGGCGAGTGCACCGCGAATTTCGGCGGCGGCTCGATCGAGATCCGCCAGGCCTTCAACGATGCCGATCGCACGATGATCAATGTCGCGGTGGTGGCCGGCAAGCCGACGCGCACGCTTCCCGTCGGCACCCAGCTGTGGGCGAAGGCGAGCTATGGCCCCGCGTGGCGTGCGGTGGTGATCGAATCGACGCCGGAGCGGTTGGGTTTCGTGGCGCATAATCGCTTCGTCGGCGACCTGTTCACCGAGGATTCGCTGTCGATCGCGCTCCACGAGAGGCTCGATGCGGGCGCGATCGGCGATGCCGTGCTCGTCGATGTGGGATCGGACGTTTCGGGCTTTCGCGAAAAGCTCGCTTCGGTGTTCGACTGCGCCGACGCTCTCGGCATCTGATCCCGTAAAGGCGCCCGATTTTCGGGTAGCGCCGCGCCGCGAAGGACGGCACTATTGCCGCCATGCGGTTCTTCGATTTTTCGTCGTGGCAAAGCATCGGGGCGACGCTGGTCGGACTCGCGCTCGTCACGCTGATCGGCGTCGGTATCCGGCTCATGGTGATGATGACGATCCAGCAGCGCCGCGAACGGATGAACCGCCAGATCAACGAGCGGCTGCGCACGTTGATGGCGGCGTATAAGACGCTCGGCGGTTCCTTTACCGGAAATCTGATGGTCGATCCGCGCCACCTGCGCGATATCAAACGCCAGGCGAGCGAGGCGAAGGGGGAGCCCGCGATCGACCTGTCCGATGAGCCCGCGACCGAAGAGAGTGGGCCCGGCGAATCGGACCGACCGCGCCGTATTCGCGACGCGGTCGAAGGCGCGTTGTCCGATATCATCCTGCTCGGCACCGAAGCGCAGGTCCGCCTCGCGAGCCGCGCGGCGCAGGAACTGGCCGAAGGACGGCCGGTGCATGTCCACGACCTTGTCGTCGAACTGCGCGATTTCATCCGCAAGGCGCTCGATCTCGATCCGGTTCCCGCCGATGTCACCATTCCGGTCCAGGGACCGACGCGGCCGGCGAGCAGCGGGGGAAAGGGCGGCGGTCGCGGCGGCGAGGCGCGCGGCGGCGGAGGGGGGCGTGGCGGCGGCGGGGGAGGCGGCATGGGCATGGGAATGGCCGGCGGTCTTGGCGTGGCGGGTGGAGCCAGCCTTTCGCGCGGATCGGCGTCCGAAGATCCGGCGGAGCCGTCCGGAGAAGCGCAGCAGAAATGAAGGCTTAGCAAGCGGCTCGCGCCGCGCTAAGGCGCGGGGCATGACTGCGACCCGATTTTTTTCCGACAATGCCGCGACCGTCCATCCGGCGGTGATGGAGGCGATGGCTGCCGCCAATCAGGTCGATACGGCCTATGATGGCGACGCGCTCAGCCAGTCGCTCGACGCGGCTTTTTCCGAGCTGTTCGAAACCGAGTGCGAGGTCGTCTGGATCCCCACCGGCACCGCCGCGAACAGCATCATCCTCGCGCATTTCGTGCGGCCGTGGCAGGGCATTCTTTGCTACGAAGAGGCGCATATCGAGGTCGACGAATGCGGCGCGCCCACCTTTTATTCGGGGGGCGCGAAGCTGATGACGCTGCCGGGGCGCGGGGCCAAGATCGACGCCGCGGCGCTGAAGGCGCGGATCGCGGGAATCCGGCAGGATGTGCATCAGGTCCAGCCCGCGGCGGTCAGCATCACCAACGCGACCGAATATGGCCTCGCGTGGCGCGCCGAAGAGATCGGCGAGATCAGCGAGATCGCGAAGGGCAAGGGGCTGAAGCTGCACATGGACGGCGCGCGCTTCGCCAACGCCGTCGCCTTTCTGGGCTGCGCTCCCGCCGATGTTACGTGGCGCGTCGGGGTCGATGCGCTGTCCTTCGGCTTCACCAAGAATGGCGCGATGATGGCCGAGGCGATCGTCTTTTTCGGCGGCAGCGGCGGTGCCGGGGTGCGCGAGCTCAAAAAGCGCGGCGGCCATCTGCTCAGCAAGGGGCGCTTCGTCGCGGCACAGATTCGCGCGATGCTGAAGGACGATCTGTGGCTCGCCAACGCGCGCGCCGCCAATGCCGGCGCGGCGAAGCTCGCGGCGGCGTGCGGCGGCCGGCTGATGTATCCGGTCGAGGCGAACGAATTGTTCGTCCGGCTGAGTGCGGAAGAGGCGACGAAGCTGCGCGGCGCCGGGTTCGACTTCTACGACTGGGGCGAAGGCGCCGCGCGCCTCGTCGTCAGTTGGGATCAGGATGCCGAGGCCGTGGCGCCGCTGGCGGCGGCGATCGGCGCGCTATGAGCTGCGAGCCATGAGCAGCGAGCAGCCGACGCTGCTCAGCCCGCGCGTCCTGCTTCCCTTCGCGCTGGTCACCCTGATCTGGGGGTCGACCTGGATCGTCATCAAGGGGCAACTCGGCGTCGTGCCGCCGAGCTGGTCGGTGACCTATCGTTTCGCGGTCGCGGCGATCGCGATGTTCCTGTTTGCCGCGATGCGGCGCGAGCGGATGTGGATCGAGCCGCGCGCGATGGTCTTTGCGGCGGTGCTCGGGATCGCGCAGTTCGCGCTCAATTTCAACTTCGTCTACCGCGCCGAGCAGCATATCACCTCGGGGCTCGTCGCGGTGCTGTTCGCGCTGCTGATCGTGCCCAATACCTTGCTCGGGCGGGCCTTTCTGAAGACGCCGCTCGAAGGACGCTTCCTCGCCGGGGCGGGCATCGCGATCGTCGGCGTCGGGATGATGATCCTGCACGAGTATCGCGCCGCGGCGGTGGGGGCGGGCGAGGTCCTGCTCGGAACCGCGCTGACGCTCGCGGGCGTGATGAGCGCGTCGACCGCGAATGTCATGCAGGGGACGGGCATCGCGCGCGCGCAGTCGATGGTCGTGATGATCGCCTGGGCGATGGCATTCGGCGCGCTCGCCGACGGAAGCTACGCGTGGATCACCACCGGCCCGCCGGTGATCGAGCCCACCCCCGTCTATCTGGGCGGCGTGCTTTATCTCGGCATCATCGCGAGCGCGGTGACCTTTCCGCTTTATTTCAACGTCATTCGTGCGGTCGGGCCGGGGCAGGCGGCCTGGTCGAGCGTGCTGATCCCGATCATCGCCATGGGCTTTTCGACCGCGTTCGAGGGCTATCGCTGGGCGACGCTGTCGGTCGCGGGCGGCGTCGTCGCGCTTGTCGGGCTGGTGATCGCGGTCGCCAAGCGGCCCGAGCGGCCCTCGGTCAGCGGCAATATGGTGTCGGTGCCGGTCGACGCGCAGGAGTAGCATTGCCGCCTGTGTCCTATGTCGCTAAGACGGTGCCATGAAATCCGTAATCGCTGGAATCGCTTTTCTTTCCGCCGCCGTTTCGGTCACCCCCGCATCGGCTCAAACGCCTTGCCAGCCCGCCACCTATGCCGCCCCCGACGGCGATTTCGTCGTGCTGGCGAAGTCGCCCGCGGTTGCGGCGCCCGCGCTGCGCTATCAGTTTCGCGACGGGCGGCGCGGCGCGACATCCGATGCGGACGTGCCGCTGGCTTGCGGTGCCGCCGACGTCAGCGTGGATGGCGAAGTTTGGAAGCCGATCGCCTTTCGCGAGACGCCCGCGAGCTTCGACAGCGTGGGCACGAAGATGAACGGCATGCTCATCGAGCCGTCGGGCCAGAATGCGCAGCGCCCGCTCGTGGTGATGGTGCACGGGTCCGAACGTTCGTCGCCGATCGGCGGCATCTATGGCTATGCGATGGCGGCGCAGGGAATTTCGGTGTTCGTATACGACAAGCGCGGCACCGGCGGATCGGAGGGCGAATATACGCAGAATTTCGAATTGCTCGCCGCCGATGCCGCGAAGGCGCTCGACACCGCGCGCGGGATGACGGCGGGCCGCCACGGCCGCGCGGGTTTCTTCGGTGGTAGCCAGGGCGGCTGGGTCGCCCCGCTCGCCGCGACGCGAACCAAGGCCGATTTCGTCGCGGTCGGCTTCGGCCTCGTCGCCTCGCCGATCGAGGAGGACCGCGAGCAGATGGTGTCCGAGGTGCGCGCGGAGGGACTGGGTAAGGACGCCGAGGCACTGGTCAACCGGCTGTCGGCGGCGACGTCGAAGCTGGTGCTGACGAACTTCACGCAGGGCTATGAAGTGCTCGATGCGGTGCGGCGCGAGATGGCCGCTCAGCCTTGGGCAGCGGCGATCAACGGCGAATATAGCGGCGCGATCGCGCGCATGACGAACGACGAATTGAAACGCCTCGGGCGCGCGCGTTTCGACAATGTCGAGCTGATCTGGGACTATGACGCGGTCGCGGCGCTCCGGAAGCTCGATACGCCCTTGCTGTGGGTGCTCGCGGGAGAGGACCGCGAGGCGCCGATCGAAACGACCCGCGCCGCGCTGCTAAAGCTGGCGGAGGCGGGCAAGCCGTTCGACGTCTACCTCTTCCCCGATACCGACCACGGCATGTTCGAGTTCACGACCGCCGCCGACGGCTCGCGCAGCATAACGCGCATCACCGACGGCTATCTCAAATTGCTCGGCGATTGGATCAAGGGCGATACGCACGGCGCCTATGGCCGCGTGGAACGACTTACCCCGCGCTGATCCGTTCGATGTCGGCGCCGACGGCCTGAAGCTTTTCCTCGAGCCGCTCGTAACCGCGATCGAGGTGATAGACGCGGTTGACCTCGGTCTGCCCCTCGGCGGCGAGGCCGGCGATGATCAGGCTCATCGACGCGCGCAGGTCGGTCGCCATCACCGGCGCGCCGACCAGATGCTCGACCCCGCGGACGATCGCGGTGCGGCCCTTGACCTGGATGTCGCAGCCCATGCGCGCCAGTTCGGGGACGTGCATATAGCGGTTTTCGAAGATCGTCTCGGTGAACAGCGATGCGCCCTTGCCCAGCGTCGCCATCGCCATGAACTGCGCCTGCATGTCGGTCGCGAAACCCGGATAGGGCGCGGTCGACAGCGTGACGGGTTCGGCGCGGCCCGACATGGCGACGCGGATGCCGGCCTTGGTCTCCTCGACCGTCGCGCCCGCTTCGCGCAGCGCCGCGAGCGTCGCGTCCATTTCGGACGCCTTGGCGCCGACGAGCTCGACATCGCCCTCGGTAATCACGGCGGCGCAGGCATAGCTTCCCGCTTCGATGCGGTCGGCCATGACGCGATAGGTCGCGCCGTGCAGGCGGTCGACGCCCTCGATCGTCAGCGTTTCGGTGCCGATGCCGTCGATATGCGCGCCCATCGCGACGAGGCAATTGCACAGGTCGACGATCTCGGGCTCGCGCGCCGCATTTTCGAGCACGCAGGTGCCCTTGGCGAGTACCGCCGCCATGACGGCATTTTCGGTCGCGCCGACCGACACGACGGGGAAGGTGAACTTGCCGCCGGGAAGGCGCCCGCCGCCGGGCGCGCTCGCCTTCACATAGCCCGAGGCGAGCTCGATCTCTGCGCCGAAGGCTTCGAGGGCTTTCAGATGGAGGTCGATCGGACGGTTGCCGATCGCGCAGCCGCCGGGGAGCGACACCGTCGCTTCGCCCGCGCGCGCGAGCAACGGGCCGAGCACGAGGATCGACGCGCGCATCTTGCGCACGATGTCATAGGGCGCGACGGTCGAGGTCAGCGTTGTCGTGCGCGCGGTCATCACGCGGCCGAAATCCTCGGGCCGCGATCCCTCGATCGTCGTCGAGCAGCCGAGCTGGTTCAAGAGGTGGCCGAAGCCGTCGACGTCGGCGAGCCGCGGCAGATTCCTGAGCGTCAGTGGCTCATCGGTGAGCAGCGCGCAGGGCAGCAGGGTGAGCGCCGCATTCTTGGCACCGGAGATGGGGATACGGCCCTTGAGTCGCTGGCCGCCGCGAATGACGATCTGATCCATCGGCTGTCTTTAGCGCATGCGCGGGGCCGCGCAAGCGGACTGGCCATGCCGGCGATGGCGGCCGGCGGAGCGCGCCGCGATGATGGTTAAGTTGCCGTATGGGCGAATGGCTTTCGTCGTGGCTTTCCCGGTGAAAATATGAAACTATTCGTGCCCATATCGGGCCTCGACAATCGCAGTGTTTACGTAAAACGACTTTTCACAGGGGAGAAGGTCATGCGGAATAATGTCGTCACGGTCGTGACTACGGCCACCTTGATTGCCAGCCAACTTGCCGTGCCCGCGATGCCGCAGGCCACGACCTTGCCCTATCCGCCGCCGGGTGGCCCGCAGGTACAGCCGCCGCGTCCCGGCTATGGCGATGGCTTTGCCGGAACGATCCGCTGCGAATCGCGAAATAACAAGCTCAAGCGCTGCAATGTCCGCACGGACAATCGTGTCGAATTGGCGCGCGTCATCGGCGGGCGCTGTTCGAAAGGGCGCGACTGGGGCTTCACCGCGACGCAGATTTGGGTGTCGGGCGGATGCCGCGCCGAATTCCGCTATGGCTATGCCAATGATGGCGGCAATCCGGTGCCGTTGCCGCAGCCGGTCGACGATTATGCGGGGACGATCCGCTGCGAGTCGCGCAGCAACCGCTACCAGCAGTGCAATGTTGCGACGAACGACCGCGTCGAACTGGTGCGCCGGATCGGCGGTCGCTGCAACGCGGGGCGGCAATGGGGCTATACCTCGACCTATGTCTGGGTGAACAACGGATGCCGCGCCGACTTCGGCTATGGCTATCGCAACCTCCGGCCGCCCGAAAAGGACAAGGACAAGGGGCCGAGCACCGGCCTCATCATCGGCGGCATCGTCGTCGCGGGCGGGCTGCTCGCCCTGCTCGCGAGCCAGAGCAAGAAGAAGAAGGCCGAAGCCGGCCAGCCGGTGCAGGACGGCACGACCACGCCGACCTATCCGGCGGGCCCTCCGGCGACGCTGAGCGCCAATCTCTCGTCGCTGCCGAGCGCGGCGCGGCCGTCGGTGCAGAATTGCATGAACGATGCGGCGCGCCAGATCGGGGTGACCGGCGGCACGCGGCTGTCGTTCGACCGGCTGGTCAACCTCGAACAGGGCAATGGCGGCTGGCGCATCCGCGCGGCGATGACCGCGACCTATCCCGACGGCACGCGCACGCTCGAAATGTATTGCCGCGCGACGCCGACGCAGATCATCCAGCTCGACTTCAGTTAGGTCGCGCGCCGGTAAGCGGACGTTGCCCACCGCCGTCGCCCCCGCGAAGGCGGGGGCCGCTGTCGATTTACGCCGCGCGGCTGTGTAGGTCATCCACCGGCCCCCGCCTTCGCGGGGGCGACGGCTGGTTTCGGCCGAAACCGCCGCCTATGCCATCCTACCGATTGCATCTTTCCGCCAAGCCGTGAATGAGAAGAAGGGCGCGGCGTGAGCGGGATGGAATGATGAAAGACGGTGGCCCGTTCGCGGCGCTTTGGTCGAAGGCTTATCCGCTGTTGACGGTAACCGCGCTGTTCTGGGCGGGCAATTCGATCGTCGGGCGCGCCGCACGCGATTTGGTGCCGCCGGCCGCCTTGTCCTTCTGGCGCTGGACCTTCGCGTTCTTGCTGCTGCTGCCGCTCGCTTGGCCGCATCTGCGGCGCGACTGGCCGGTGCTGCGGGCGAACTGGCCGATCGTCGCGCTGCTCGGCGCGCTCGCCATCGGCTCGTTCAACATCCTGCTCTATACCGGGCTGCAGAGTACGACTGCGCTCAATTCGATGCTGATCCAGTCGGCCCAGCCCGCGCTCGTGCTGATCGCCGGAGCGCTGGTGATGGGCGATCGCACCAGTCTGCGGCAGGTCGCCGGGGTGCTGATCTCGCTCGCCGGCGTGCTCGCGATCATCGGGCGCGGCGATCCTGCGATGCTATGGGGCCTCCAGCTCAATATCGGGGACGCGATCATCAGCGTGGCGGTCCTGCTCTGGGCGCTTTATTCGGTGCTGCTCCGCCGTCGCCCTGTGGTGCATCCGCTGAGTTTCCTTGCAGCATCGATGGTCGTCGGCATCGCGGTGATCGCGCCCGTCTATGCGCACGAACTCTGGTCGGGGCGGCTGATCGTTCCGGCGGCGGGGAGCGCGCTCGCGATCGCCTATGTCTCGATCTTCCCGTCCTTCCTCGCCTATCTCTTCTTCAATCGCGGGGTCGAGCTGATCGGATCGGCGGCGACGGGGCAATATATGAATGTGATGCCGCTGATGGGCGCGGGGCTTGCGATGCTGTTCCTCGGCGAGGCGTTGCATCTGTTCCATGTCGCCGGGCTGGCGCTGATCGTCGCCGGCATCCTCGTCGCCGGCCGCCCGCCGCCCGCGGCGCAGGCCTAAGCGAGAGCCTCTTCGACCTGCGCCAGCCGGTCCTTGCCGAAGAACATCTCGCCGCCGACGAAGAAGGTCGGGATGCCGAACACGCCGCGCGCGACCGCGGCTTCGGTATTGGCGGCCAGCCTTGCCTTGATCTCGGGCTCTTGCGCGCGTGCGAGCAGCGCCGGGCCGTCGAAGCCGTTCGCCGAGAGAAAGGGGGCGATCACTTGCGCGTCGTCCATCTTGAGGCCTTCCTCCCACATCGCGCGGTTCACCGCGTCGATATAATCGTCGAGATTGCCTTCGTCCTCGGCGACGATCGCGCCGCGCATGATGATCAGCGTGTTGACCGGGAAATGCGGGTTGATGCGGAATCTGACGAGGCCGTGCTTCGCGATGAAGCGGCGCATTTCGAGATTCTCATATGCGAGCTTCGCGGGAGCGTCGGCATATTGGATCATCGGCGCCTTGTTGCCCGTTGCCTTGAAGATGCCGCCCAAAAGACAGGGAGTGATGACGAGATCGGCGCCGGTTCGATCGAGCAGATCGGGGAGCGCCTTCATCGAGAGATAGGCGTTGGGGCTGCCGAAGTCGAAAATGAGTTCGAGCGTTTTGGTCACCATTTTTCTCCCCACGGGCGAAGGTCGAGTTCGTGCGTCCATGCGCTTTTGGGCTGTTTGTGGAGCATCACATAATTGGCGGCGATTGCGGCAGGGTTCAGGATCAGCTCCTGCGCCTTGGCATGCTCGAAATCGGGATGGCGGCCCTTGATGAAGTCGGTGTCGATCGCGCCGTCGATGACCGTGTGCGCGACATGAATACCCTGTGGCCCGAGTTCGCGCGTCATCGACTGCGCGAGCATACGCAAGCTCGCTTTGGCTCCCGAGAAAGCCGAAAAGCCCGACCCGCCGCGTAAGGACGCGGTCGCGCCGGTGAAGATGATCGTGCCGCGGCCGCGCGGCGCCATGCGCTTCGCCGCCTCGCGGCCCATCAGGAAACCGCCGAGGCAGGCCATTTCCCAGACCTTGGTATAGACGCGCACCGTCGTCTCGGTGATCGGGAAATTCACATTGGCGCCGATGTTGAACACGGCGACCTCGACCGGTCCGACGTCGGCTTCGACCTGGTCGAACAGCGCGATCATCGCCTCTTCGTCACGGGCATCGGCGGGGAAAGCGCGCGCCCGATGCCCTTCGTCGCGGATCGATTGCGCGAGGGCTTCGAGCTGGTCGGCATTGCGTTCGCGGCGGTTGACGCACGCGGCGAGGCCTTCGGCGGCGAAGGCGCGCGCGATGGCGCCGCCGGTGGCGTCGCCGGCTCCGATGATGACGGCTGCGGGATTGGGCATGAGCGACTCTCCTCTTGCGCCCGATAGTAACTATGATAATCATAGTGACAAGGGAAAAGACGAAGGACGGTTTGAATTTGCCCAAACGCGCGGATCTATCGGACACATTTTGCCCCGTCGGCCGCTCGGCCGAATTGCTCGGCGACCGTGCGGTGCTCCTGATCCTGCGCGACCTGTTCTTCGGGCGGCGGCGGTTCGAGGAGATTGTGGCGAACACCGGGCTCGGTCCGCAGATCGTATCGGCGCGGTTCAAGCTGCTGATCGAGCAAGTGGTGGTCGAACGCCACGCTTATCGGGAGCGGCCGCCGCGGTACGAATATCGCCTTACCGCGAAGGGCAGGGATCTGTTCGATGTCCTCTACGCGATGCGCAACTGGGCCGAACGCTGGGCCTATGAAGAGGGCGAGACCGGGGGAGGGCCGGCGATGCGCTATACCCATCGCGCTTGCGGTGCCGACGTCGGCACATCGACCGTCTGTCCGGGGTGCGGCGAGCCGCTGCGCTATGGGGATCTGAAGGGCGAACCATCGCCGGCGCTCAAAGCCGAGCAGGCCGCAAAATCTGGCTGATCAGGCCTTTTCCAGCGTGCATTGCAGCGGGTGCTGGTTCTGTCTCGCGGCGTCCATCACCTGGTTCACCTTTGTTTCGGCGACCTCGTAGCTGAACACGCCGCACACGCCGACGCCCTGCTGGTGGACGTGCAGCATCACCTGCGTCGCCTGTTCGATATCCATGTTGAAGAAACGCTGGAGCACCATCACGACGAATTCCATCGGCGTGTAATCGTCGTTGAGTAGCAGCACCTTGTACATCGAGGGCTTCTTCGCCTTCGCGCGGGTGCGCGTCGCGATGCCGACGCCGGGGCTGCCGGGCGAGCCGTCGTCCTTATCCGCCATGGCGCGGACCGGCTGGATGGTCGAAACTGGAAACATCATCGCAGGAATATCGCAAGCCGCGGCCGAAGCGCAAGGGGCGCGGTCGCGGATTTTAACCTCTTGTTCGCCAGCGGGCGGTGCCAAAACAAGAACCGCCCGCTTCTGAAAAGAAGCGAGCGGCCTTGGGGTGTCGGCACAGGCGGGGAGAGGGAGGGGAGTTGCCCGCGCCAACGATGGAAGAGAGGGCGCTTAGGCGGCCTTCATCTTCGAGGTAATGACCGAAACGCGGTTCGAGATCGGCGCGAAGCTGTCGTTCGTCAGCTTGACGACGAGTTCGCTGGTCTTCGAGGTCTGCGCGACAGCGGCGTCGAACGCCTTCTTGCTGTTTTCGGCATAGAGCTTGAAGAAGTCGGCCGGGGTCTTGACGGCGGTATAGCCCTTCAGCGCGGCGGTCGTGTCTTCAAAGCTCTTGCGAGCGAAGGTGACGCCTTCCTGGCCGAGCGTTTCGATGCCCTTGGCAGCGATCTTGCCCGATTCGACGAGGGCTTCGAGGTTCGCCTTGTTGAATTCGACGGCTTCTTCGGCGAGCTTGCTCGACTTGGCCATGGCTTCCTTCGCCTTCTCGTTGAAGTCGGCGGTCAGGGTTTCGGCGCGGGTCTTCGCTTCGTCGGCGAACTTCTTGACGGTGTCGTTCATGGTCTTCAATCCTTTGGTGGCGAGAGCGGCCGGCTTCGGCGCAGCTTTCGCGGGCTTGGAGGCAAGGGTCTTCGCAGCCGCCTTCTTGGGGGCGACCTTCTTGGCTGCCGGCTTTGCGGCTTTCTTTTGGACCGGCTTGGCCTTCGCCGCGACAGTCTTGGTTTTCACGGGCGCCGCGGCCTTCGCTGCGGGCGCAGCTTCGGCGGGAACGGCAGGAGCAGCCACCGGCTTGGCGGCGGTTTCCAGCGTCGCGGCTTCGAAAGCCTTTTCGGCACTATCCATCTTGGTAGCCATCGGGACAACTCCTTTATGTTGCACTGCACAATATAGGAGTGGATCGGCGATTTCAAGCAAAAATTTGTGCAGCGCACAAAAATGCTGCACCGCCGGCCCGAGCGCCGATATATTCGCCAGATATTACCGCTGTTTGACGTAGCGGCCGGGTGCGTCCTCGATCGGCTTTTTCTTGCCTTTTCCGGGGATACGCGCGCCCTTGGAGGCGATTTTCATATCATCCTGCTGCGCGATCCAGCCGATCCAGTGCGGCCACCAGCTGCCCTTGGTCTCGGACGCGCTCGCAACAAAATCGTCGAGCGACGCAGCTTCATTGTCACCGGTCCAATATTGATATTTGCCTGCCGCGGGCGGATTGACCACACCGGCGATATGTCCCGAGCCCGCAAGGACGAAGGTCTTGGGTCCCGCGAGATGGTCCATCAGCCGCCACACGCTCGCGAGCGGCGCGATATGATCCTCGCGGCCCGCCTGGATATAGGCGGGGGTCTCGATTTTCTTGAGGTCGATCGGCGTTGCCATCACCGTCAGGCTGTTCGGGATCACCATGCGATTGTCGCGATAAAGGTCGACCAGATATTGCCGGTGCCACTTCGCGGGCAGGTTGGTGACGTCGCCGTTCCAATAGAGAAGGTCGAAAGGCGGATAGTCGTTGCCGAGCAGATAATTGCTCACGACATAATTCCAGATGAGGTCGCGCCCGCGCAGGCTGTTGAAGGTCGCGGCCATATAGCGCCCGTCGAGAAAACCGCCCGCCGACAGTTGCTGCAAGAGCGTCAGATAGCTTTCGTCGACGAACATCTTGAGGTCGCCCGCCAGTTCGAAATCGACCTGCGCGGTGAAGAAGGTCACCGACTTGACCTTGTCCGCCTCGCCGCGCGCCGCGAGCATCGCGAGCGTCGCGGCAAGCGTGGTGCCCGCGACGCAATAGCCGATGGTGTGGACGTGCGGCACGTCCAGCAGATCGCGCACCGTGTCGACCGCGTCGACCTGCGCCGCGATATAGTCGTCCCATGCAACCTCGCTCATCGACGCGTCGGCCGACTTCCACGATACCATGAACACGCTGAGCCCCTGTTCGACCGCCCAGGCGACAAAGCTTTTCGCGGGGTTGAGGTCGAGAATGTAGAAGCGGTTGATCCAAGGCGGGAAGATGACGAGCGGGACGGTGAAAACCTCCTTCGTCGTCGGGCTGTACTGGATCAGCTGATAGAGATCGGTTTCGTGGACCACCTTGCCCGGCGTCGTCGCGATATTCACCCCGACTTCGAACGCGTCGGGATCGACGTGGGAGAGTTGCCCGCGCGACAGGTCCGTGAGCATATTCTTCAAACCCTTGAGCAGGCTTTCGCCGCGCGTCTCGACCGCGCGTCTGATCACTTCGGGATTGGTGATCGCAAGGTTCGAAGGCGACAGCGCGTCGGTCATATTCTTCGCGGCGAATTCCATCTTCGCGCGCGCATGCTCGTCGAGCCCCTGCATCGTGCGCGTGGTCGTGAGCAACTGCTCGGCGAGCAGGCCATAGGTCTGGCGGATCAGCGCGAAGACCGGGTTGGCGGTCCAGTCGGGATCGGCGAAACGCTTGTCTGGTCGCGCATCGGTTTCGGGCGTGAAGGAGGGTTGGATCGTCGCGAGCGAGGTCCAGAAGGTGACGCCCTGTTCCCACAGCTTCGATGATTGTTCGGCCCACAGCTGGGTCGTCGGATTTTGCAGCCAGCTAGCGGGGTCGAACATACCTGCGGCGGCGCTGTTACCCTGGTTCGCCTGACCCAGCGCATATTCGAGCATCATCTGCTGCGCGCGGCCCATGACGCTGGCCCAATGCTGCAGGTCATCGGGCGATGGCATGAAGGGATTCGGTGCTTCGGTCGTGTCGTCCTTACCCGTATCGTTCATGCTCGTTCCTGCTGGTCAGTGCGGATATAATGCCTATAACAAGCCGCGATGCGGCTGGCGAGATTGCCGCGCGCGTCAATTCAACAGTTAACGCAAAGGAGTTGTTCTAGTTTCCCATGTCCGAAGATGAATTCTATCGCATCAAGCGCCTGCCGCCCTACGTCATCGCTGAAGTGAATGCGATGCGTGCGGCCGCCCGCGCCGCGGGAGAGGACATCATCGACCTGGGGATGGGCAACCCCGACCTGCCGCCGCCCGCGCATGTGATCGAAAAGCTGTGCGAAGTCGCGATGAAGCCCGACGCGCACGGCTATTCGCAGTCGAAGGGCATTCCGGGGCTCCGCCGCGCGCAGGCCAATTATTACGGCCGCCGCTTCAACGTCGATCTCGATCCCGAAACCGAGGTCGTCGTGACGATGGGGTCGAAGGAAGGGCTCGCGAGCCTCGCGACCGCGATCACCGGCCCCGGTGACGTCGTGCTTGCGCCGAACCCCAGCTATCCGATCCACACCTTCGGTTTCATCATCGCCGGCGCGACGATCCGCAGCGTGCCGACGACCCCCGACGAGAATTACTGGCGCGCGCTCGACCGCGCGATGGCCTTCACCGTGCCGCGCCCGTCGATCCTCGTCGTCAACTATCCGTCGAACCCGACCGCCGAAGCGGTCGACCTCGCTTTCTATGAGCGGCTTGTCGCCTGGGCGAAGGAGAACAAGGTCTGGGTGCTGTCGGACCTTGCCTATTCGGAACTTTACTACGACGGCAATCCGACGCCCTCGATCCTGCAGGTGCCGGGTGCGAAGGACGTCGCGATCGAGTTCACCTCAATGTCGAAAACCTATTCGATGGCGGGCTGGCGCATGGGCTTTGCCGTGGGCAACAAGCGGCTGATCGCGGCGATGACGCGCGTGAAGTCCTATCTCGATTATGGCGCCTTCACGCCGATCCAGGCGGCGGCGTGCGCCGCGCTCAACGGTCCGCAGGACATCGTCGCCAAGAACCGCGAGCTTTATCAAAAGCGCCGCGACGTGATGGTCGAAAGCTTCGCGCGCGCCGGGTGGGACATTCCGAGCCCGCCCGCGTCGATGTTCGCCTGGGCGCCGCTGCCGCCCGCGCTCAAGGAAATGGGCAGCCTCGAATTTTCGAAGCAGCTTCTGATCCACGCCAAGGTCGCGGTCGCGCCGGGCGTCGGCTATGGCGAGGACGGCGAGGGCTATGTCCGCATCGCGATGGTCGAGAATGAGCAGCGCATCCGGCAGGCGGCGCGCAACATCCGAAAGTTTCTCCAGATGCATGGCGTGAACACGCCGTCGGTCGCGGCCGGGGGATAATGACTCCCGACGCGAGCGCCATCGCGCAGACGATCCAGCTGTCGGTCACGCCGGTGTTTCTGCTGGTCGCGACCGGCAGCCTGCTCAACGTCATCGCGGGGCGGCTGGCGCGCGTCGTCGATCGCTCGCGTAATCTGATGGAGCGCTGGGCCGAGACCGAGGGTCTCGAACATGAGCGCATCGTCGCCGAACTGCGCATCGCCGATCGGCGAATGGGGATCATCAACAATTCGATCCTCTCGGCCGTGGCGTGCGGGATCGTCGTCTGCCTGCTCGTCGCATTGCTGTTCACCCAGGCCTTTACCGGCATCAACCTGGGCGTTGCGGCGTCGTGGGCCTTTGCGGCGGCGATGCTGTTGCTGCTCGTCTCGCTGATCCTTTTTCTCGTCGAGGTCCGTCTCGCGGTGCGCGCGATCCACGTCCCGATGGAATTGCTCGAACTGGAGGGCAGGGATCGGAAGCGGCGGCGCGACCGGCCCTAACCGGCGAAAATTTTTTCCGTGCATCGCACGGCGGGCGCCGTAACGGCAATTGCGAACGGCCATTCCTGGCGCGCCGCAAGGGCGTTGACACCGGTCCCTCCCGTCTGCTCCGATGGCGGCGGGAGAGATGAATGTCTGACAAAGCCGCTCCGGCCCCGGGTATCGCTTCGCCGTCCGCCGATGGCGTTTCCGCGCAGACGCGGACGATGCTGTGGATCCTGCTGATCGTCTATATCTTCAACTTCCTCGACCGGCAGATCGTCAATATCCTCGCCGAACCGATCAAGGCCGATCTCGGCCTTTCGGATACCGAACTCGGCCTGCTCGCCGGACCCGCGTTCGCCGTTTTCTATGCACTGCTCGGAATCCCGATCGCGCGCTATGCCGACAGGGAGGGGACGAACCGGGTGCGACTGATCGCCCTCGCGCTCGCGGTCTGGTCGGCGATGACCGCGGTGTGCGGGCTGGCGCAGAATTTCGTGCAACTGCTTCTGGCGCGGATTGGCGTCGGCGTGGGCGAGGCAGGGTGCACCCCTGCCGCGCATTCGCTGATTTCGGACAGTGTGGCGCCCGAAAAGCGCTCGTCTGCGATCGCATTTTACGGGCTCGGCGTGCCGATCGGCTCGCTGCTCGGGCTGATTCTCGGCGGTATCGTCAACGATCTTTATGGCTGGCGTATCGCGTTGATGCTTGTCGGGGCGCCGGGACTGCTGCTCGCGCTGGTGGTGCTGTTCGTGATGCGCGAACCGCGGCATCATCGGTCCGCCGACGCGACGGTGACCGCTGCGCTGCCGCAGCTTCCTGCGCGCGATGCGATGCGCGAAATCTTTTCGTCGCGCGCGTTCATCTACATCTTGATCGCGGCCTCCGTCACCGCATTCCTCGGCTATGGCAAGGCGCTGTGGACGATCAGTTTCTTCATCCGCAGCCATGGCCTGTCGACGACCGAAGCGGGGCTGTCGATGGCGGTCGTGCTGGGGGTGGCAGGGGTATTCGGCACCTGGCTCGGCGGCAAATGCGCCGACCTTTTCGGCAAGCGCGACAAGCGGCATATTCTGACCTTGCCCGCCTATGGCATGGCCGTCGGCGCCCCGATCCTCTTTCTCGGCTACCAGATGGACGACTGGCGCGTCGCCGTGGCGCTGCTCATCGTCCCGACCATCCTCAACTCGGCCTATTATGGTCCCGCCTATGCCTGCGTACAGGGGCTGGTGCGGCCGCAGGCGCGCGCGGTCGCCGCGTCGATCATGCTGTTCGGACAGAATCTGATCGGGCTCGGTTTCGGCCCATTCCTCTTCGGCGTGCTGTCGGACGCGCTCGCGCCCGCCTATGGCGAGGAAAGCGTGCGCTATGTTCTCTACGGGGCGGCGTGGCTCGGCCTCATCCCCGCCTTCTTCTTCTGGCGCGCCAGCCTGCGGCTCGCCTCTGAACTCAAGTCGGGTTAATAGGGCGGGTCGACCTTCGCGCGCTGCGTTTTCGCGGCGTCGATCCACCAGTTGAGGTCGTCGGCGAAGCGGGGGAAGCTCTTTCGAAGCCGCGCGCCGTCGTCGCCCGTCGGATTGCCCTCGGCGTCGAACGCGCCGCCGATCCGCCCGACGGGCAGAATCGACGAGGTGACCGCCATCCCCATTTCGCCGAGCGTGTCGCGCCAGCCCATCATCGCGCGCACCCCCGACCAGGGTCCCGCCGAGTAACAGGCGATCGCGGCGGGGCGCCAAAACCATTCCTCGAGAAAATGGTCGGTCAGATTCTTGAGCCCCGGCTGCGGCCCCCAATTATATTCGCCTGTGACGAACAGAAATCCGTCCGCCGCGCGGATCTTTCCCGCGAGTTCCTCCATCGCCGCCGGCGCCGCGCCTTTGGGATATTCCTTGTACATCCGGTCGAGCATTGGCAGGCCGACGGCCTTCGCGTCGATCAGTTCGGCGCTGTCGCCGCGCGCATCGATGGCGTCAACGAGCCAGCGCGCGAGCTTGATGCCCTGCCGGTCGCGGCGATAGCTGCCGTAGAAGACGAGGATATGGCGCGGCATAGCAGCTCCTAAGGTCGGATGATGATCGGGGTGCCGTCGGGAACGAGCGTCAACAATTGTTGCATTTCCCACTCCTTGAGTATGATGCTGCCGTCGCCCGGGCGAGTGGTAAGCCCGCTGCCGCGCGAGAAGTCGGCTGAACTGCGAAGCAGGATGTCGCCGCCGGCAGAACGGCCCCTCGCCTTGGCGTGGGCGCGGTCGGCGGGGGAGGGGTAGGAGATACGGAACGAGCGCGGGGGGCCGAGTTCGCGGGCCTTGCGCTTGAGCATATAGGTGCCCTCCGGTGTTCGCCCGTCACCCTCGAATCGCTTGGCGCTCGTCGATTCGCCGTCGAACCCGATGTGGAAATAGGTGACGAGTTCCTGCTCGCCCGCGTAGGCGGTCAGCCAGCGCTGGCTTTTGACGACGACAATCCGGTCCGCTTGGGTTCCGGGTTGCAGCGGCGGTGGCTGGGCCGTTCCGCATGCGGCGAGGGCAAATAACGGCAAAGCTTTCAGGACGGTCCGCATCCCGTCACCTTATGGCTCCCTCGTCCGCGTGCAAGCGCTCCCTCGTCAGTCGCTGAACGGATCGCGGATCAGGATCGTGTCTTCGCGTTCGGGGCTCGTCGACACCAGCGCGATCGGGGTTTCGATCAGTTCCTGCACGCGCTGGATATATTTGATCGCCTGCGCGGGCAGGTCGGCATAGCTACGCGCGCCCGCGGTCGATTCATGCCAGCCGTCCATTTCCTCATAGATCGGCTCGACCTCGGCCTGATCGGCGGCGTGTGCGGGGAAATAGTCGAGGATTTTGCCACGCAGCCGATAGCCCGTGCAGATGCGGATCGTGTCGAAGCCATCGAGCACGTCGAGCTTGGTAAGCGCGATGCCGGTGACGCCCGAGACGGCGCAGCTCTGCCGCACGAGTACCGCATCGAACCACCCGCAGCGGCGCTTGCGCCCGGTGACGGTGCCGAACTCATGCCCGCGCTCGCCGAGCCGCTGGCCGGTGTCATCCTCGAGTTCGGTCGGGAAGGGGCCGCTGCCGACGCGCGTCGTATAAGCCTTGGCGATGCCGAGCACGAAGCCGACCGCCGAGGGGCCTAGACCCGAACCCGAGGCGGCGGTGCCGCTGACCGTGTTCGAGCTGGTGACGAAGGGATAGGTGCCGTGATCGATGTCGAGCAGCACGCCCTGCGCGCCTTCGAACAGGATGCGCGCGCCGGCCTTGCGGACCTTTTTCAGGCGCTTCCAGACGGGCTGGGCATATTCGAGCACATAATCCGCCATTTCGCGCAGGTCGGCGACCAGGCGTTCGCGGTCGATCGGCGGCTCGCCGAAGCCGGCGCGCAGCGCGTCGTGGTGCGCGGTCAGACGGTCGAGCTGCGGTTCGAGCTTGTCGAGATGCGCGAGGTCGCAGACGCGGATCGCGCGGCGGCCGACCTTGTCCTCATAGGCGGGGCCGATGCCGCGGCCGGTGGTGCCGATCTTGCCCGCGCCCGCCGCGGTTTCGCGCAGCGCGTCAAGGTCGCGGTGAAAGGGCAGGATCAGCGCGCAATTGTCGGCGATCGCGAAATTCTCGGGATTGATGGCAACCCCCTGACCGCGCAGCTTGGCGATCTCGTCGCGCAGCGCCCAGGGGTCGAGCACGACGCCGTTGCCGATGATCGACAGCGTGCCGGTGACGATACCCGAGGGAAGCAGCGACAGCTTGTACACTTGCTCGCCGACGACGAGCGTATGGCCGGCATTGTGACCGCCCTGGAAGCGGACGACGGCGTCGGCGCGGCTGGCGAGCCAGTCGACGATCTTGCCCTTGCCCTCGTCGCCCCATTGCGACCCGATGACGGTAACATTTGCCATGATGCTGTCCTGCTGAGCGAGGCCCTTCCGGCCCGGCGCGGCCTTAGCGGATTTGGCCGCAGAGGCAAGGGCAGTGGCATGGTTGCGCCCGTCTTTTCGAGAGGGTAGCGAGACGAAAAGAAGGATGCCCTCGATGATCGAACCCGACGCCCCCTATCACGCCCATATCTATTTCGACGACGCCGAGCGTTCCGCGGCGACACAATTGCGCGATGATTTTGGCCGCGACTCGGCGATCCTGTTCGTCGGCGACATGACCGACGGCGCGGCGGGGCCGCATCCGATCGCGCAATATGAGGTGCATTTTCTGGGCGCGGCAGTTCCTGCGATTGTCGCGACGATCGAGGCGACGGGGCTGCGCGCGCTCGTCCACCCGCTGACTGACGACGATCTCGCCGATCATACGACGCTGGCGCACTGGATCGGCGAACCCGTCGAACTCGACGTGACCGTGCTCGATCCGCCCGGGGTCAACCAGGGCATTCCGCGCTTCGGCGTGTCGGATTTTTAAGCTTGTGTCCCTGCGAAGGCAGGGACCCATCTCCTGCCGGCTCGAGATGGAATCGACCGGAGATAGGCCCCTGCCTTCGCAGGGGCACGGTTTTTGACGACAAGAGGATTTAGGCTTCGACCGGACCGTCGGGCCCGAGGATGAAGCCGCAGCCGAGCGCGCGTGCCTCGTCGCCCTCGGACAGCGCGGCCACCGTCTGCCAGTCGTCGGCGCGCAGGCTCGCGGCGAGCGCGGGGTCGTGGCCGAGCGGCAGGAAGATGCGGCGGTCGGCGTCGTCCTCGGCGCCGAGGCCCGCGTCGATCAGCGGGTCGGGGTAGAGCGAAAAGCCGACGGCCGATTCTTCCTGCTCGCCAACGGGGATAGAATAACCGCCGCCGCGACCCACCGCATCGCCTTGCCCCGGCACGAAGATCTGGAAACCGAACCAGCTTTGATAGGCGAAGCCATGACGTTCGGTCGGGTCGAGCGTCAGCGTGACGCGGTCGCGGATCGGCGCGGCGATCGCTTCGAGCGCGTCGATGCGCGCGGTGAGGACGCCGGTGGTGTCGAAGGCGCGGAGATCGGCAATCGCCTGATCGAACGGACCCGTCGCGCGGAGCAGCGGCAGATAGGCTTGGGCGCCGAGGCGGGTCAGCGCACCGGCGTCCTTGGCGTCGAGTTCGTCGCGCAATTGCTGGATATCGGCTTCGACGGGAAGCGGCCCGCTAGCGAGCAGGTCGACGACATCGGGCAGGGTGAAGTCGATCGTGACGGGACCGATGCCGGCGGCTTCGAGCGCGTCGATCGCGACCGTCACGATCTCGCGTGCGGCGGCAACGCTGTCGCTGCCGATCAGCTCGGCGCCGACCTGCAGCATCTCGCGCGCGGGACGGAGCTGGCTGGCGCGGAGTTTGACGACTTGGCCGGCGTAGCAGAGGCGCAAGGGGCGCGGCGCTTTCGCGAGCAGCGAAGTTGCGATGCGGCCGACTTGCCGCGTGATGTCGGGGCGGAGTGCCAGCGTGCGCTGCGAGACCGGGTCGGTGAAGCGCAGCAGGTCGCGCGTCGCGCGTTCGTCATCGCCGCCGAGCGTCTCGCGAAATTCGGCGAGCGGCGGCGAGACGCGGCCATAGCCATGCGCGCGCATCGCATCGACGAGCGCGCGGGTGACGCGCGACGCGGCCTCCGCCTGTCGGGGGAGGCGATCGCGCAGCCCTTCGGGCAGCAGGGCAGGGGCCTTGGTCATCGAATGCGGCCTTAGGCGGGTGGCGAGGGGAGTTCAATATAGTCCCCCTCCCGCTTGCGGGAGGGGTTAGGGGTGGATAGCGACTTTGCCGGACCCACCCCGCTGTGACTAGCGAGCAAGCTCGCAAGTCTCGCTGCCCCTCCCGCAAGCGGGAGGGGACTTAACCATTAGAACTTCAAACCCTTCACCGTCTTCACGCCGGGAAGCTGGCAGAGCTGCCACAGCAGCGGCTCGGGCATCGGCGAGTCGAGGCTCAAGAGCAGCACCGCTTCGCCGCCCGCGGCGCGGCGGCCGAGGTGGAAGGTGCCGATGTTGAGCCCCGCTTCGCCGAGCGCGGTGCCGATGCGGCCGATGAAGCCCGGCGCGTCCTCGTTGACGATGTAGAGCATATGACCGTCGAGGTCGGCTTCGACCTTGATACCGAACATCTCGACGAGGCGCGGTTCGTTGTTGCCGAACAGCGTGCCCGCGACCGAACGGTCGCCCGCTTCGGTCGCGACGGTGACGCGGACGAGCGTGTGGTAATCGCCTTCGCGGTCGTGGCGCACCTCGCGGATGTCGAGCCCGCGCTCGCGCGCGAGATGCGGGGCGTTGACCATGTTCACGCTATCCGAATAGCGGCGCATCAGGCCGGTGAGCACCGCGGCGGTGATCGGCTTCATATTGAGCTCGGCGGCGGCGCCCTCGACCTCGATCGAAATGTGCGTGAGATTGTCGTGCGCGAGCTGGCCGACGAGGCTACCGAGCTTTTCTGCAAGGCTCATATAGGGGCGCAGCTTCGGCGCTTCCTCGGCCGACAGGCTGGGCACGTTGAGCGCGTTGGTGATGCCGCCGGTGAGCAGATAGTCCGAAATTTGCTCGGCGACCTGAATCGCGACATTGACCTGCGCCTCGTCGGTCGACGCGCCGAGATGCGGGGTGCAGATGAAGTTCGGCGCGCTGAACAGCGGATGGTCGGCCGCCGGCGGCTCGGTCTGAAACACGTCGAGCGCGGCGCCCGCGACATGGCCCGATTCGAGCGCTTCCTTCAGCGCCGCTTCGTCGATCAGCCCGCCGCGCGCGCAGTTGATGATGCGCACGCCTTTCTTGGCCTTCGCCAGATTTTCCTTCGACAGGATGTTCCGCGTCTGGTCGGTCAGCGGCGTGTGCAACGTGATGAAGTCGGCCTTGGCGAGCAAGGTGTCGAGATCGGCCTTTTCGACGCCGAGTTCGATGGCGCGTTCGGGGGTAAGGAAGGGGTCGAAGGCGACGACCTTCATGCGCAGGCCGAGCGCGCGCTCGGCAACGATGCTGCCGATGTTGCCGCAGCCGATCAGGCCGAGCGTCTTCGAGGTCAGCTCGACGCCCATGAAGTCATTCTTGGGCCATTTGCCCGCCTGGGTCCCCGTGTTGGCTTCGGGAATCTGGCGCGCGAGCGCGAACATCATCGCGATTGCATGTTCGGCGGTGGTGATGCTGTTGCCGAAGGGGGTGTTCATCACGATGACGCCCTTCTTCGACGCCTCCGGAATGTCGACATTGTCGACGCCGATGCCGGCGCGGCCGACGACCTTCAGGTTCGTCGCGGCGGCGAGAACATCGGCGGTGACTTTCGTGGCCGAACGGATCGCAAGGCCGTCATAGTCGCCGATCATCGCGATCAGCTCGTCCTTGGTCTTGCCGGTGATCACGTCGACCTGGATGCCGCGTTCCTTGAAGATCGCTTCGGCTTTGGGGTCCATCTTGTCGCTGATGAGGACTTTGGGTTGGGTCATTTCGATAGCTTTCAAAAGCTCCGTTCGTCCTGAGCTTGTCGAAGGACAGTATTTCTCTTGGACGTCGGAAGAAAAGGGCGGCCCTTCGACAAGCTCAGGGCAAACGGAAAAAAGGGAGCGTCAGGCCGAAAGGCTTGCGTAGGCCCAGTCGAGCCACGGGCCTAGCGCTTCGATGTCGGCGGTGTCGACGGTCGCGCCGCACCAGATGCGCAGGCCCGGAGGCGCATCGCGATAGCCCGCGATGTCATAGGCCGCGCCTTCCTTTTCGAGCAGACCCGCGAACTTCTTGATGAAATCCGCATCGGCGCCCGCGACCGACAGGCAGACCGACGTCTTCGAGCGGCTGGCGGGGTCGGCGGCGAGGTGGGAGAGCCAGTCGCGCTCCGCGACGATCGTGTCGAGCGCCGCGGCATTGGCGTCGCTGCGTGCCTTCAGGCCATCGAGACCGCCCAGGGACTTCGCCCATTCGAGCGCGAAGATCGCATCTTCGACCGCGAGCATCGACGGGGTGTTGATCGTCTCGCCCTTGAACACGCCTTCGGACAGCGCGCCCTTCGACATCAGGCGGAACACCTTGGGCAGCGGCCAGGCAGGGGTGTGGGTTTCGAGCCGTTCGACCGCGCGCGGGCCGAGGATCAGCACGCCGTGACCGCCTTCGCCGCCGAGCACTTTCTGCCAGCTGAAGGTCGCGACGTCGATCTTGTCCCACGGCAGGTCGTAAGCGAACACCGCCGAGGTCGCGTCGGCGAAGCTGAGGCCGGCGCGGTCGTCGGCGATCCAGTCGCCATCGGGAACGCGCACGCCCGAAGTGGTGCCGTTCCAGGTGAAGAGGACGTCGTTCGACCAGTCGACCTGCGTCAAATCGGGAAGCTCGCCGTAGTCGGCGCGGATGATTGTCGGATCGAGCTTGAGCTGCTTCGCGGCATCGGTGACCCAGCCCTCGCCGAAGCTTTCCCAGGCGAGCGTCGTCACGGGGCGGGCGCCGAGCATCGTCCACATCGCCATTTCGAAGGCGCCGGTGTCGGAGCCCGGCACGATGCCGATGCGGTGCGTGTCGGGCAGCTGCAGCATCTCGCGCATCAGGTCGATGCAATATTGGAGGCGCGTCTTGCCGATCTTCGCGCGATGCGAGCGGCCGAGCGATTCGGTGTTCAGTTTTTCGGGAGACCAGACCGGCGGCTTGGCGCAGGGTCCGGAAGAAAAATAGGGGCGCGTCGGGCGCACCTTTGGCGTCGTCACTTCACTCATAATAGTCTCTCCTTGCAGAGAGCTCGCGCGGCGTTGGGACCGCGTGGCCCGGCGCCGCGTTTAGGGCGGACGCGCGGGCTGTCAAACAAATTGCACGGACCGCGCGAAATTTTCGACGAGTGGAGAAAATAGTATACAGCTTGTTAACCATTTCGTCGGTATTTTGACGGCCATGCCGATCCCGACGTTCCTGAAGCCCCGGATCCTGATCGCCGCCAGCGCGGCGCTCGCACTATCGGCCTGTTTCGGTGCGCCCGAAGCGATGAAGAACGGTGGCGGAAAACGGACGTCGGCTAGCAAGCCGAGCCGCCCGCAAGCGATAGGCACTCCCTCTTTCACCAGCGCCGCGGCGCAGCAATGCGCGTTCGACCTCAAACAGGCCGGGGTGCGCTTCACGCCGCTGCCGAACCAGGATCATGGCGGCGGCTGCACCTCGATCGATTCGGTGAAACTGCTCGACGTCGGCGTGCCGGTGTCGGGGCTCGGCGCGATGACCTGTCCGCTCGCGAAGAATTTCGCCGCCTGGGCGCAATATGCGGTGAAGCCCGCGGCGCGAAAATATTTCGGGACCGAGGTCGTGAAGATCGAAACCTATGGCACCTACAGCTGCCGCAACATCTATGGCGGCCGTTCGGGCCGGCTGTCGCAGCACGCCTATTCGAACGCGATCGACGTGTCGGGCTTCGTGCTTGCCGACGGGCGCCGCATCATGCTCGACGGCGGCTGGGACGGCGACCAGCCGTCGCGGGATTTCCTGCGCGCGCTGCACAAATCGGGCTGCCGCCGCTTCGGCACCGTGCTCGGCCCCGATTATAATGCCGCCCATTATAATCATTTCCACTTCGACATGAGCGGCAACGGCTACTGCCGCTAAAGCCCGTCCGTCTTGGCAAAGTCACGCGGACCGGCTAGCCGTCCGCCAATGGCAGAAGATAAACAACCCCATCGTTCGCGTTTTCACAAAGCCAAGGACGACGCGCAGTTCGCCAAGCAGGCGACCACCACCCCGCAGACGGCGCACCCCGCCTACAAGCTCGCATTCCAGGACAAGGATTTCCTGTTGCGCGAGGATTTGCGCCCGGTTCGCTTCCAGCTCGAACTGCTCAAGCCCGAATTGCTGCTCGACGAAGCGGGGATCGAATCGACGCTGGTCATCTATGGTTCGGCGCGCATTCCCGAACCGTCGCAGGCCGACGGCCTCGAGGCCGCGGCGACCGACGATGCGCAGCGCAACATCGCGCGGCGGCTGAAGGAAAAAGCCAAATATTATGACGAGGCGCGCGCGCTCGCGCGGCTCGCCAGCCAATATCCATGCGATGAAAAGGGCTGCCGCCATTTCGTCGTCTGCTCGGGCGGGGGGCCGTCGATCATGGAGGCCGCGAACCGCGGCGCCGACGACGAGGGCCGCGAATCGATCGGACTCAACATCGTGCTCCCGCACGAACAGGCGCCGAACCGCTTCGTCACACCGTCGCTGAGCTTTCAGTTCCACTATTTCGCGCTGCGCAAGATGCACTTCCTGCTCCGCGCGCGCGCGGTCTGTGTATTCCCCGGCGGCTTCGGCACGTTCGACGAGATGTTCGAACTGTTGACGCTGATCCAGACGGGCAAGATCAAGCCAATTCCGATCGTCCTGTTCGGCAAGGAATTCTGGCAGCGCGTGGTCAATTTCGAGGCGCTGGTCGAAGAGGGCGTGGTCAGCGCGCGCGACCTCGATCTTTTCCGCTTTGTCGAGACCGCGGATGAGGCGTGGACGATCATCACGGATTTCTACGCGAACATCGAGGAACATTGATCGACTGCAATCCTCCCTGTCGCGAAGCAATGGGGAGGGGGACCGCCGCCGCAGGCGGTGGTGGAGGGGCGGCGACGGTGCGTCATGGGCCTCTCCGTCAGCCCTACGGGCTGCCACCTCCCCATCGCTTCGCGACAGGGAGGATCAATGAGCTATTTCGACTGTTCTTCCAGATAGAGGATCAGCGCCTTGCGATCCGCAGGGTCGATCACCCCGGCAAAGGCCATGCGCGTTCCGGGGACATCCTTCATCGGGGCTTTCAGATAGGCGTCGAGCGCGGCTTCGTCCCAGACGCCGCCTTTCGCCTTCATGGCGCCCGAATAGGAGAAGTCCGGCTTCGACGCGACCGCGGCGCCGACGATGCCGTGCAGATTGGGGCCGATGCCGTTGGATCCGCCCTTTTCGACGGTGTGGCAGGCGACGCAGCGCCGGAAGACCTGTTCGCCCATCGCCGCCGTCGGCGCGACGGCAGGGGCCTCGACCGCCGCTTCGCCGCTCGCGGGCGCGTCGTCGGCGGGGTGATCGCTCTTGCCGCAGCCGGCGAGCGCCAGTGCGCCCGCCAGCAGCACGGGCGCGAGCCGCATTATTTCTTGGCTTCGGCCGGAGCGGGCGCGGCGTCAGCAGCCGGAGCGGCTTCGCCCTCGGCCGCCGGGGCAGCCGCGGCGGCAGCTTCGCCTTCGGCCGGTGCGGCACCCGCTTCTTCGGCCGCGGGAGCGGCTTCGGCGGCGGGCAGCGGCAGGTTCGAACCCTGGCTGTTGAGATAGACGATCAGGTTCGCGCGGTCCTCGGGGCTGCTGAGGCCCGCGAACGACATCTTGGTGCCAGGGGCGTATTTGCGCGGGCTCTTCACCCATTCGTCCATGCCCGCGAAGTCCCAGTTGCCCGCAACGCCCTTCAGCGCCGCCGAATAATCGAAGCCCGGAACATGGCCGTGCGGCTTGCCGAGCGCACCCCACAGATTCGGGCCGATGCCGTTGGCGCCGCCCTGATTGATCGTGTGACACGCGGCGCATTTCGCGAACACCGCTTCGCCCTTGGCCGGGTCGGCGGCGGCGAGCAGGTTGGGAAGCGGCACCGCCGATTCGCCGCCACCGGCACCGGCTTCGGCATCTTCGATCGGATAACCGGGCTTTTCGGGGGCGTGGCTGGCGAACAGCATCTGCGACCCGATCGTCAGGCCCAGCGCGCAAATGCCGGCGAACAGCACCCAGCCGGCAATAGTATTGTTGCGATCGTCCATGCTCTAGCAGCCCCGTTAGCTGGCGCCCGCTTGCCGGACGCATCTTTGATTTGGAGGCTCCCTTAAAGGGGCGACGACGGCGGCGCAAGGGGATGAAATCGCCCGCAGAGCCGAAGGCCCAAGGTCCGGTTGCGCGCGGCGGGCGGGGCGGCTATGCGCCGCGGCTCCACCCTGGGAAGGCAATCGATGGGCAGCTATTCGGCTTCGGCGCAGCATCTGGTCGACGAAATGCGGGCGGTGGCGCTCGCCGAGCCCGGACGCGGGCTGGCGTTCCAGGGCGCGCCCGGCGCGAACAGCGACCTCGCCGCGCGCGAATATGATCCGAATTCGCTGCCGATGCCCTGCTATGCGTTCGAGGATGCGATCGACGCCGTGCGCGAGGGTCGCGTCGACCGCGCGATCATCCCGATAGAGAACAGCCTGCACGGCCGCGTCGCCGACATCCATTTCCTGCTCCCCGAATCGGGCCTGTCGATCGTCGGCGAGCATTTTCTGCCGATCCGCTACGGGCTGATGAGCCGCGACCTTGGCCCGGTGACGCGCGCGATGAGCCACGAGCAGGCTTTGGGGCAATGCCGCCACTGGCTGCGCGCGAACAATATCGCGCCCGTCGCGCACAGCGATACCGCGGGCGCGGCGGCGTGGGTTGCCGACAGCGACGAGGTCGGCCTCGCCGCGCTCGCGCCGCCGCACGCGGCCGAACTCTATGGCCTGACGCTGCACGGCATCGGGATGGAGGATGCCGACCATAATACGACGCGTTTCGTCGTGCTGGCGCGCGAACCGCTCGCCGATGTCGCGGCGATACCCGGCCCGCTGATGACGACCTTCATGTTCGAAGTGAAGAATATCCCGGCCGCGCTCTACAAGGCGCTCGGCGGATTTGCGACCAACGGCGTCAACATGACCAAGCTCGAAAGCTATCAGACCGGCGACAGCTTTGCGGCGACCAAATTTTATGCCGACATCGTCGGTGCTCCCGGCGACGAAAGGATCGATCGCGCGCTCGAGGAACTCGGTTTCCAGACCAAGTCGTTGCGCCTTCTCGGCACCTATGCACAGGCGCGGACGCGTCCCTGAGGTCGGCCGCCGACGTCGTTTCTTCGGTCTCAGTTGCCCCGGCGGCGGAGCATCCGTGCGGTCGCCGACGTCTGGACGATGAACAGCGTGACGAGGATGCTCGACACGACAAGCGCGAACAGATCGAACACGGAGAAATTGGTGCCTTTGATGTCGGCCCCGCCGATGATCGGCATCGAAATGGTCATCGCCATCAGCATCAGCCGCAGCTCGGTCGGCCCGCCCGCCATGTAGGACAGGCGGAATTCGCCGAGGATCTTCGCCGAAATGAAAGTGTGGATCGAGAGCAGGAAATAGCCGATCACCCCCATCAGCGCGACGTCGAGCCGCATATAGGGGCTCATGCCAATCGCGCTGATCATCAGCAGCGTTGCGATCGCATCGACGCTGTGATCGACGAAATAGCCGTAATTGGGGCGTTCGATGCCGCGCCAGCGCGCGAGGCTGCCGTCGAGCGAATCGCCGAACCAGTTGACGATATAGCCGGCGAGCGACAGGCCGAGCCATTCGCTGTCGAACCAGCTGAGCAGATAGCCCGCCGCGACGAGCACCGCGCCGGCGAACCCCAGCGTGGTGAGCTGGTCGGGGGTGACCCATGCGGGAAGACGCGCGCACAGCCAGTTGAGCAGACGGCGTTCGCTGCGCGCGAGGATATTCTGCTGGATGCGGACCGGCGCCTTGGCGACGGGTTCGAACTTGCTCATGGGGACCCTTTGTTCCGGCCGTCACGAAAGTGCCGGTCGCATGTCATCGATCCGTCATAGAGGTAAAGTTGTGCGGGTGAAAGGGTGACGCGGTCGGTGCGACGTGCCTTCGCGCCGGTCAATCGCGCCAGGGGCCGATTTCGCCGACCTCGCCGATCGTGCGGAAACGGACTGCGCCATCGACCCACGCCACCTCCCACATCGGCGCGGGGCGCGCCCATTCGCCGATCACGAACAGCGGCAGCCTGTTCACCTTCACGAAGGCGAGATCGTCGGCGGTCGGGCCGGGAACGACCGTGTCGGACCGCTGGTGCAGCCGGACGACGGCGAGCGTGCCGGCGGGCGGTGCGGGCAGCGACTGGCGCACCGGGAAGCCCATGCTCCCCGCCACGACCGGATAGCCCTTGTCGTCGCGACGGATCAGCAGCACCTTGTCGGCGTTCGCATAGGGGCCCTCGACCGGCCGCCCGGCGACCTTGCGTCCCGCGATCGCGACGAATTGGCGCAGGTCGGTATCGGCGATCGGCGACAGGGGCGCGAGCTCGGGCGTCGCGGCGGCGGTAGTCTCCGGGGGCGCGGCGGCGGGTTCGGCGGCGAGCGCCGCGACGAACAGCAGCGCGGCGATCAATGCGCTTCGCCCCAGCTCTTGCCCGTGCCGACCTCGACCTCCAGCGGAACCGACAGCTTGAGCGCCGGTTCGGCGGCGCCCGACATCACCGCGCGGATGACATCGCCCGCCGCCGCGGCCTTGTCCTCGGGCGCTTCGAACACCAGCTCGTCGTGAACCTGGAGCAGCATGCGGACGTCGGAAAGCCCCGCGTCCGCCAATGCTTTCGGCATCCGCGCCATCGCGCGCTTGATCAGGTCGGCGCTGGTGCCTTGGATCGGCGCGTTGATCGCCGCGCGTTCGCTGCCAGCGCGTTCGTTTTGGTTCGCGGCCTTGATGCGCGGGAACCAGGTTTTCCGCCCGAACAAAGTCTCGGTATAACCCTTGGCGCGCGCGTTATCGAGCGTGTCGGTGATATAGTCTGAAATGCCCGGGAAACGCTCGAAATAGCGCGCGATCAGCGCCTGCGCCTCATCGGGTGTCACTTCGAGCCGGCCCGCGAGCCCCCAACGCGAAATGCCGTAGAGGATCGAGAAATTGACCGTCTTCGCCTTGCCGCGCGTGTCGCGGTTGACCTCGCCGAACAATTCGATCGCGGTCGCGGCATGGATGTCCTGTCCCTGCGCGAAGGCCTCCTTGAGTTCGGGGACATCGGCCATATGCGCCGCCAGCCGCAGTTCGATCTGGCTATAGTCGGCGGCGACGAGAACATGGCCGGGCGCCGCGATGAAGGCGTCGCGTATCTGGCGGCCGGTCTCGGTGCGGATCGGGATATTCTGGAGATTGGGGTCGGTCGACGAAAGGCGCCCGGTCTGCGCGCCGACGAGGCTGTAGCTGGTGTGGACGCGACCGGTGGTCGCATTGATCTGCTGTTGCAATGCGTCGGTATAGGTCGACTTCAGCTTCGAAAGCTGCCGCCATTCGAGGATCTTGCGCGCGATCGGCACGCCGTCGCGTTCGAGGCGCTCAAGCTCGCTCTGGTCGGTCGACCAGTCGCCCGACTTGCCCTTGCGCCCGCCTTTCAGGCCCATCTTGTCGAACAATATTTCGCCGAGCTGCTTGGGGCTGCCGATCGCGAAAGGCTGGCCGGCGAGGCCGTGGATTTCGCCCTCCATGCGCAGCATGTCGTTCGCGAACTCGCCCGACAGCCGCGCGAGATATTCGCGGTCGACCATGATGCCGGCGCGCTCCATGCCCTCGACCACGGCGGCCAATGGCCGGTCGACCATTTCATAGACGCGCGTGCCGCCCTCGATCGGCAGGCGGAGCTTCAGCAGCTTCCACAGCCGCCACGCGACCTCGGCGTCCTCGGCGGCATATTGCGTCGCGCGGTCGAGTGGAACCTCGGCGAAGCTGATCTGCGACTTGCCGGTCCCGCACACTTCCTTGAACGAGATGCAGACATGGTCGAGGTGGAGCTTCGCGAGCTCGTCGAGCCCGTGCTGATGCTTGCCCGCGTCGAGCGCGAAGCTCATCATCAGCGTATCGTCATAAGGCGCGATGGTGATGCCGTGCTGCGCGAGCACGCCGATGTCATATTTGAGGTTGTGCCCGACCTTGAGCACCGCCTCGTCGGAGAAAAGCGCATGGAGGCGTCCGATCGCGTCGGCGAGCGGCACCTGCTCGGGCTTTTCGGCGAACATGTCGGTTCCGCCATGGCCGAGCGGGATGTAGCAGGCGCGCCCCGGGGCGGTCGCCATGCTGACGCCGACGAGCGTGCCGGTGACGCTGTCGAGGCTCGCCGTCTCGGTATCGATCGCGACGACATGCGCGGCGCGCGCTTCCTCGATCCAGCGGTCGAGCGCCTCGATCGTCGTTACCGTCTCGTAAAGCGCGCGGTCGATCGACGGCATGACGGGAAGGGTGGGGGTCGAGGGGCCCGCGGCGGGTGCCGCCGTCGCGGCGCTCGCGCGCGGCAGGGTCGGCGGACCGCCGGGCGTGCCGCCGAGGTCGAGCTTGGCCGAAAGCGAGCGGAAGCCATGCTCGTCGAGGAAGCTCTTGAGCGGCAGCGGCGGGATCGCGCCGAGCTTCAGCGCGTCGAGCGCGTCGGGCAGCGGACAATCGCGCTTGAGGTCGACGAGGATGCGCGACAATTCGGCCATTGCGCGATGCTCGATCAGATTGTCGCGCAGCTTCGACGCCTTCATCGTCGCGGCCCCGTCAAGTGCGGCGGTCAGATTGCCATATTCCTGGATCAGCTTGGTCGCGGTCTTCGGGCCGACGCCGCGGACGCCGGGGACGTTGTCGACGCTGTCGCCCATCAGCGCGAGCACGTCGCCGACGAGATCGGGGGTGACGCCGAACTTCTCGTTCACCGCTTCGAGCCCGAGCCGGACATTCTTCATCGTGTCGAGCATGTCGACCTGCGGTCCTTCGGCGGGCTCCCGGATGAGCTGCATCAGGTCCTTGTCCGACGATACGATCGTGACGTCCCAGCCCTCGCGCACCGCGGCCTCGGCATAGCTCGCGATCAGGTCGTCGGCCTCGAAGCCCTCCATCTCGATACACGGCAGCGAAAAGGCGCGCGTCGCGTCGCGGATCAGCGGGAATTGCGGGCGCAGATCCTCGGGCGGTTCGGGCCGGTTCGCCTTATATTGGTCGTAAATCTCGTTGCGGAACGACTGGCTCGAATGGTCGAGGATCACCGCGAGGTGCGTCGGCCCGTCGGCGTCGTGCAGATCCTTCGCGAGCTTCCACAGCATCGTCGTATAGCCATAGACCGCGCCGACGGGCACGCCGTTGGGGTTCGTCAGCGGCGGCAGGCGGTGATAGGCGCGGAAGATGTAGCTGGAGCCATCGACCAGATAGAGATGATTCTTCTCGGACATGGCGCGGGGTGTAGCAGCGGCGGCGCGGACGGCCTAGCGCGATGTTCCCGCTTTCTTCTTTCTCAGGCGCGCGGCTGCGGCGGCAGATCGAAGTGCATCACATCCTCACGCACGCCGAGCTTCGTATAGAGTGCGATTGCCGGATCGTCGCCGTAATCGGCCTGGACGAACACCGCCCACGCGCCGGTTTCCGCCGCGATATGCTGCAGCTCGGCGATCAGCGCGGTGGCGATGCCGCGGCGGCGGTGCGCGGCATCGATCGCGAGGTCGTAAAGATAGATTTCGCTGCGCGCCGCCTCGAGCTTGGGCAGGTCATAGGCGGTGAGGCCGCCGATGACGACACCGCCCAACTCGGCCACCAGCACGATGACCTCATCGCGGTCGAGCTGGCGTGCGAGCCAGGCGTCGTCGGGCCGGTCAGCACGGTAAGTGACGGGATCGTCGAAGGCGGCGGCATAGACGGTGTTGAGCGCACGCGCCGCGGCGATGTCGCTCGTTCCCAGCCGCCGGACGATCATTGTGCGATGGCGTCCGCGACGGCCGGTGCAGGGGCGACCGAATCCCACCAGTCGCCAAGCGCATCGATCAGCGGGACGAGCCGTTCGCCGTCCACCGTCAAATCATATTCGACGCGCCGCGGATAGCCTTCGAACTCGGTCCGCCGGACGATCCCCGCATCCTCGAGCTTGCGCAACTCGAGCGTCAGCATCTTGTGCGAGATCGTCGGATTGTCGCGGCGCAGGTCGCTGAACCGTTTCGTCCCGTCGCTGAGATAATAGATGAGCAGCGTCGGCCAGCGGCCACTCAACAGCTGCATCACCTCCTCGATTGGACAGCGCGAAACCAGATCCTTCATCTTCGCCCTCATGGTTACAAAAAGGTGCGTAATTTACGCGGGCTCCCGGCGCCCTATATCGGAAACCGCTGCGCAGCTCCCCCCTCAAGAAGAAGATGGAGCAATATATTGGAACCGATCCTTATCTATGGCTTCCCGCTGGGAAGTTCCATGGGGCTTGTCGCGGCCCTCGAATGGCTGGGCAAACCCTATCGCCTGTGCCGCGTCGACATGCTCGGCGAAATGCGCGAGCCCGCCTATGCCCGCATCAACGCGCGGCACGAGACGCCGGCGCTGATCACCGACGAGGGCAAGGTCCTTACCGAAACGATGGCGATCGCGCACTGGCTCGCCGCGCGCGACGACGAACGGCGGATCAGCCCCGATCCGATGTCGGCGGAAGGCGACCGGATGCGGCAGATCATGGCGTTCATCAACACCGGCTTCACCGGCGCCTTCACCCCGCTGTGGGTCGCGCTCGAAATGGACCCGCCGCGCCCGACGCTGCAGGCGTCATTGCGTGAATTTGGCAAGGAAGCGGTGATCGAGCGCCACGACCGGCTCGAGGAAATGGTCGGCGACACCCCCTATCTGGTCGGCGAGCGGCCGACGCTGGCCGACGCGCTGTTCATCGGCGTCGCGCGTTGGCTGGAATTCCACGAGGTCGCCGAGCCCGTTCGCTGGCCGAAGCTGGCGGCGCTGCGCGCACGGCTCGAGGCCGATCCCGCGATCGCCTATGCCACCGCGCTCGAAAGTGGTGAAAGCGCGGCAGGTGGGGCCAAGTGCCTCGGCCATGTGCCGCTCGCCGAAGTCATCGAGCGTTACGGTGCCTGACCGGGCCGGTGCGCGGCGCATCGCCGTCGCGCACCGCTTCCCCGCGCGCCATTGTGAGCGCGCATCGGCTTTGGTAACCTGCGGCAATGGACAGGATCGAAACCCAGGCCTCGGGCGGCTGCCAGTGCGGCACGGTGCGCTTTCACGTCACCGCCGTGCTCGACACGTCGCATATCTGCCATTGCCGCATGTGCCAGAAGGCGGCGGGCAATTTCTTCATCGCATTGATCGGCGTGCCGCGCGCCGCAATCAGCTGGACGCGCGGCACGCCCGCCTGGTTCAACAGCTCGGACAAGGCCGCGCGCGGCTTCTGCCGCGACTGCGGAACGCCGCTCGCCTATGATTATTTCGAGAGCGAGCACCTCAATCTGACTACCGGTTCGTTCGACGACCCGTCGCAATTTCCGCCACGGGTCCAGTTCGGCACCGAGGGCCAGCTATCGCTGTTCGAAAGCCTGCCGATCAAGGGCGAGGGCACGACCGAAGAAGTGATGAGCGACCTGGTGGGCGCGATCAAGGCGAGCAACCACCAGCATCCCGATCATGACACCGAGGTATGGCCGCGCTGAAGCGCGCGGAGCGCGTCAGACGCCCGCGCGGATCAGGTGATCGAAGGCGGACAGCGACGCCTTCGATCCTTCGCCCATCGCGATGACGATCTGCTTGTAGGGCACCGTCGTGACGTCGCCCGCCGCAAAGATGCCGGGCTGGCTCGTCGCGCCGCGCGCATCGACCTCGATCTCGCCGCGATCGCTGAGCGCCACCGCATCGCCGAGCCATTCGGTGTTCGGGATCAGGCCGATCTGGACGAAGATGCCTTCCAGCTCGACGAGATGCTCCTCATCCCTGTTGCGATCGCGATAGCGCAACCCGACGACCTTCTCGCCATTGCCGAGCACTTCGGTGGTGAGCGCCGAGGTGATGACGGTGACGTTGGACAGGCTGCGCAGCTTGGTCTGAAGCACCGCGTCGGCGCGCAGCTCGCCGTCGAACTCGATCAGCGTCACATGCGCGACCAGCCCCGCAAGGTCGATCGCCGCCTCGACCCCCGAATTGCCGCCGCCGATCACCGCGACGCGCTTCCCCTTGAACAGCGGCCCGTCGCAGTGCGGGCAATAGGCGACGCCTTTGTTGCGATATTCGGCCTCGCCGGGGACGCCCATCTGGCGCCAGCGCGCGCCGGTCGACAGGATCACCGTCTTGCCCTTCACGCTCGCGCCGCTTTTCAGCTTCACTTCGTGCAGGCCATTGGCGCCGCCGGGGATCAGTTCGGCGGCTTCCTGCACATTCATGACGTCGACGTCATAGTCCTTCACATGCGCTTCCAATTGCGCCGCGAGCTTCGGCCCCTCGGTGTGCTGGACCGAGACGAAATTCTCGATCCCCAGCGTGTCGAGCACCTGCCCGCCGAAGCGTTCGGCGACGACGCCGGTGCGAATGCCTTTACGCGCCGCATAGATCGCCGCCGCGGCGCCGCCGGGGCCGCCGCCGACGACAAGCACGTCGAACGGCTCCTTCGCGGCGATCTTTTCGGCGGCGCGCGCCACCGCGCCGGTGTCGAGCTTGGCGACGATCTGCGCGAGGTCCATACGGCCTTGGCCGAAGGGTTCGCCGTTGAGGAAGACCGCGGGCACCGCCATCACCTGCCGGCGCTCGACCTCGTCCTGGAACAGTGCGCCGTCGATCGCGGTGTGGCGGACGTTCGGGTTGAGCGCCGCCATGATGTTCAGCGCCTGCACGACGTCGGGGCAATTCTGGCACGACAGCGAGAAGAAGGTTTCGAAGGTGAAATCGCCTTCGAGTGCGCGCACCGCGTCGAGCAGCTCGGCATCTTCTTTCGGCGGGTGCCCGCCGACGTGGAGTAGCGCGAGGATCAGCGAGGTGAACTCATGCCCCATCGGCAGCCCCGCGAACACCGCTTCGGCGCGGCCTTCGTCGCCGCGGATCGCGAACGACGGGCGCCGCGCATCGTCGCCATCGAAACGCGCGGTGACGAGGTCCGATTGCGCCGCGACTTCCTCGACCAGCGCGCGCATCTCGGCCGACTTGGGCGAGGCGTCGAGGCTCGCGACCAGCTCGATCGGGCGGCGGAGGTTGCCGAGATAGGTTTTGAGCTGGGCGGTTGTATTGGCGTCGAGCATCGGCATGGGGAGAGCCTTTCGGACAGGGGCAAGGGTTCGCCGCGGGGAACGGCGTCGGAAATTCTCATGTTTTGCGGGGTGCTATGACCGGGCGAGCACTGCCCGCCCGGTCCTCGCAAATAGGTCGGCTTAGATCTTGCCGACGAGTTCGATCGAGGGCGCGAGCGTTTCGGCGCCCTCTTCCCACTTCGCCGGGCAGACTTGGCCGGGGTTGGCGCGGACATAGACCGCGGCCTTGATCTTGCGGACCAGTTCCTCGGCGTTGCGGCCGACGCCTTCGCTGGTGATTTCCATCACCTGGATCACGCCGTCGGGATCGACGACGAAGGTGGCGCGGTCGGCGAGGCCCGAATCTTCACGCAGCACGCCGAAATTATTGGCGAGGACGTGGTTCTGGTCGCCGAGCATGTGATAGTTGATCTTGCCGATCGCCGGCGAGCTGTCGTGCCATGCCTTGTGGCTGAAATGCGTGTCGGTCGACACGGCATAGACTTCGACATCGAGGCCCTTCAGCGTTTCATACTGGTCGGCGAGGTCTTCGAGCTCGGTCGGGCAGACGAAGGTGAAGTCGGCCGGATAGAAGAAGAAAACGCCCCACTTGCCCTTGGTGTCGGCGTCCGACACGGGGACGAACTTGCCCTGATGGTACGAGGTGGCGTTGAACGGCTTGATCGAGCTTCCGATGATACCCATGGGAGAGTGTTTCCTTTGTTTGCTGCACTGCAAAATGATTTGCAGGGCGCCAGCTATAAGGACGGGCGCACGCACTCAACCCCAATTTTCCGGGCACACTTATCGGTTTAATCGATCAAAGCGCGAAGTTCGCGCAAAAGCGCGATCAGCGGCAAATATCCTTCGCGCCCGCGAGCAGATCGATCACCTCGGCGTCGAAGGCGTCGGGGGCTCCCGGTGTGATCTTGCGAAAACGGCGCGCGCAATAGGCGGCGCGCGGGCCGAGATCGGGGACGTCGCGGAACTTCAGCGCGGTTCCCGATTGCCCCCCGACAAGGTCGGGCATGTCGGTCCACACCGTGCGCACCGTGAAGACGGCACCCGGGCGCACCTCGGGCGGGTAACGCTCGTGTCGGCTGATGCACAGCGCCAGGTCATCCACTCGCCAATCGTCCGTCATAATCAACCTCATGGCTGTTACGCAGCGTCGGGAGGAGGCTATCACATAAGCGTCGCGGTGCGAAGCGCCCGTCCGGCGGGCGGGGTCAGGTCGAGGCCGGCGATCGCCGCGCTGGGCGTCAGCCCGAAAAGGCGACGGAATGCGCGCGAGAGATGCGCGGTATCGGCGAACCCCGCATCCATCGCCGCAGTGCGCACGAGCGCGCCGTCGCGCATCTGTTCGGCGGCATGCTGGAGCGCGGACCAGAGCTTAAATTCGCGAAAGGCCTGTCCGGTCGCCGCCTTGAAACAGCGCAGCGCCTGCGTGCGTTCGAGGCTTAAACGCTGCGCCAGCTCGGTCTGCGGCATGCGGCGCATCGGGTCGGCGTAGATCGCTTCGACGGCCGCCATGACCGCTGGCAGCGTATCGGCCCGCGCCGCGAGGCGGGCGCGCAGCGCGTCGATCGCATCCTTCCCGCCGCCGAGCGCGTCCTGCGTCAGATAGCCGAGACCTCTCATAAGTGGCTGCGCCAGCGGAGTTTCGAAAGGAAAGACGAGCCCGCTGAGATAGAGCACGTCGGCACCGCGCGCGGGCAGCGTGACCGCATGCACGATACCGGGACGAACGAGCAACATCTCGCCCTCGACGCGCATCTCGTCCTGTTCGAGCCGCAGGCTGCCGCCGCGCCCCGCGAGCACGCAGACGACGGGGTTGGCGTGCGGCGCGAGCGAACGGACGCCGACCGGGAGCAGCGAATTCCGGAAAGGCGAAAGCGGGTCGGGCATCGCGGCGATTATCCCGGGCTTCGGCGCCCGGCGCAAGCGCCGCCGGTCGGCGGGATCAGCGGTCGATTCCCGCGCGGACGAAGGCGGCGTGCATCTCGCGCCCGTTCGGATGGACGTCCTTGCGCGTGACCTCGCCCGCGTCGTTCACCGTGACGACGTCGAGCATTCCAACGCGGGCGACGAAGGGCGCTCCGCCGGGCTCGCGCAGCGACAGCAGCATCGTCCACTCGAACACCCAATGGTCCGCACCAAAAAGACGGCGTCCCATCTCCATCGAAAAATCGAAGGTCGCGAACAATTGGCGGCAATGTTCGCGCAGCCTTTCGCGGCCGACCACGGGCTCGGTGCCGTCGCGGAGCGCGAAGACGCTATCCTCCGAATGGAGCGAGGCGATGAGGTCGGGGTCCTTCGTTTCCCACCCGACATGATAGCGGTCGAACAGCGCTTCGGTCGGCAGCGGGCGCGCGATCTCGGTCGTAGCGGTCATGTGTCTCTCCCTTCGTTTAGCGAGGAGATTATCAGCCGCCACCCCGATCGCGTTGAACAAACGTGCATTGCGCCTCGGCCCAATATCGGCTGTGGAGGCGCTTCAGATTCGGAGCTGCCCCATGACCCCCACCGCAAAGATTCTCCTCCTCGGCTCGGGCGAACTCGGCCGCGAATTCGTGATTTCGGCGAAGCGCCTCGGCTGTCACGTCGTCGCCTGCGACAGCTATGCCGCCGCCCCGGCGATGCAGGTCGCCGACGAATATGAGGTTTTTTCGATGCTCGACGGCGACGCGCTGCGCGCCGCGATCGAAAAGCATCGCCCCGACCATATCGTCCCCGAAGTCGAGGCGATCCGCACCGAGATTCTCGCCGAGGTCGAGGCCGAAGGTTTCCACGTCGTTCCCTCGGCGCGCGCGGCGCAGCTGACGATGAACCGCGACGCGATTCGCGACCTTGCGGCGAGCGAGCTTAAGCTCACCACGTCGACCTTCGAATATGCCGAGACGCGCGAGGAATTGCGCGCCGCCGCCGAGCGCATCGGCTTCCCGCTGGTCGTCAAACCCGTGATGTCCTCGTCGGGCAAAGGCCAGAGCACGGTGAAAGATGCCGCCGGGGTCGATGCGGCGTGGGACTATGCCGCCGCCGGGATGCGCGGCGACCGGCTGCGCGTGATCGCCGAGGCGTTCATCGATTTCGATTACGAAATCACGCTGCTCACCGTGCGGCACAAGGCCGGCGTTTCTTTCTGTCCGCCGATCGGTCACCGGCAGGAACGCGGCGATTATCGCGAAAGCTGGCAGCCCGCCGCGATGTCGGACGCGGCGCTGACCGCGGCGCAGGATATGGCAACCAAGGTCGTCGACGCGCTCGGCGGCCACGGCATTTTCGGGGTCGAATTTTTCGTGAAGGGCGACGCGGTCATCTTCTCCGAACTCAGCCCACGCCCGCACGACACCGGCATGGTGACGCTGATCTCGCAATCGCTCTCCGAATTCGATCTTCACGCGCGCGCGATTCTCGGCCTGCCGATCCCCTCCATCGCGGTTCCCGACGCGAGCGCCAGTGCCGTGCTCCTCGCCGACCGCGACACGTCCGATTTCGCAATCACGGGGCTCGCCGACGCATTGGCGACACCGAACGCCGAAACCTCGGTCGATGTCCGCATCTTCGGCAAACCGGTGACGCGGCCTTGGCGCCGCATGGGGGTCGCATTGGCCAAGGTCGCTGGCGGCACCACCGACGACGCGCGCGCCGCCGCCGTCGCGGCGGCGGATAAACTGGTGATCGACTACCGCTAGGTCCTGACCCTGGCGACCGTCGGCTCGCCGTGTCCGTTGCACGGCCGGGCAACATCGCATTTGGCGTGGTGTCGCGCGATGCGGCACGGGCGGACATATTTGTTCGACAGGAGCATTTCATGCCCAAATTCTTCGGCCGCGTCGCCGCGCTGTGTCTGGCGAGCGCGATCCCGCTCGCCGGCCCCGCCGCGCAGGCGCAGGAGGCGGCGCCCGCCGCGTCGCTCGTCACCGGGGCCAAGGTCTATGACCAGAATGGCGAGGAAGTCGGCCGGATCGCCAAAGTATCGGGAGACAGGGTTGCGGTGTCGATCGACGGCAATGGGCTGGTCGTCCCCAAGAAGGCTTTTGTGAAGGGCGCCAAGGGCCCGGCGCTCAAAGCGCCCAAGGCGAAGATCGTCGCGGTACTGAAGCAGGCCGAGGCCGATGCGGCGGCGGTCGACGGCGTCTTGAAACCAGGCGCCGAGGTGCGGAGCGCTGACGGCGCCGCGGTGCTGGGCAAGGTCACGGCGATGGCGCCGCAGGGCGCGGTGCTGACGACCAGCGAAGGCAATATCACCATGCCGCGCGCCGCCTTTTTCATGTCGAAGAAGGGATTGGCGGTGAAGGTCAATGAAGAGCAGTTTCTGGCGGGCGTCAGGTCTGCGCGGGCGCAGAAGAAGGGCGGTTGACCCCCGCGCGCCTGGCTGGAAGGAGAATGATATGGCGCTCGAAGAGGAGCTTTACGACATCGAGCAGGGATTCTGGCTCGACGGGCAAGAGCATTTCCTGAATCATGTCGATGCCCAGTGCCTGCTCGCCTTTCCGCAGGCGGGCGAGATGCACGGCGTGCATTCGCGCGAGGAGGTGGCGGCGACCGCCACCAACGCCAACCGTTGGCGTGACCTGACCATGGCGAATCGCCAGTTTCTGCACGGCGACGACGATTTTGCGATCATAAGCTACCGCGCGGATGTGACGCGCGCCGACGGCGAACCCTATGCCGCGCTGGTCAGTTCGGCCTATGTGCGGCGACCGAACGGCTGGAAGCTGGTATTGCATCAGCATTCGCCGATCTGAGCGGGGGCCGCTCGCCGGCTTTGCTTTCGGCGCTCGCAACCGTCGGTGACCGGAAGCCGATCCGCCTAGAGAAGCTCGAAAACATCGTAGCGGACGGCTCCGCCGACGCTCGCGCCGAGCCCGACCGCGACGATGTCGTTGAGCCAGGAATATCGCGCGTCGCCGGTTTCGAACATCGGGGTCGTGCGGAAATAGATTTCCTTGCGCTCGGCCGCCGTTTGCGGCCCACCGTTTCGGGCATGCCGATGCGCCACCGACAGCGGCCGCAGCACACCGCGATAGGATATATAGATCAGCGCCCCGTCGTGCGTTTCGAAGGTGATCCGCGCGTCGAGGCGCAGCGTGTCCTTGTCGTCGATCGTCGCCCAGTCGCCGCCGCTCGGCATGACGCGGCCGCGCAGCCGTTCGCCCTCGACTTCGCCGCCGGTCAGCGCGGCGATCATGCGGCGGCCGAAATGCGCGGTGCCGATCTGCTGCTGTGGCTCGGTGAAAGCGGCGCGATAGGAGCAGAGGTAGCGGAACTCGGGCTGGTCCATCATCAATCCTTTCGTTGAATGGGGGAGGGCGCGGCGGGGAATCCTCCCCGCCGCGCCGCGGATCAGATCTTGAATGCCATGGTGACGCCATAGGTGCGCGGCGGCGCATAGGGCGTCAGTATCTGGCGGTATGGGCCGAAATAGGTGACATAGGTCGGAACCAGCTCGTCGGTGAGGTTCTTGCCCCACAGCGAAAGCTCCCACCGTTCGTCGGGGCCCGCGATCGACAGGCGCGCGTCGAGATTCTCGTGGCTCGGCCACAATTGCTGCGGGATGTTCGACGCTTCGAAAAAGGCGTCGTCGACCCAGCTGTAGTCGACCCGGAGCTTTGCCGACAAATCGCCGATCGGCGCCTCATACTGGCCGCCGATATTGAACTTGTTCTTCGGCGATCGGGGCAGGCGATTGCCGGTATAGGCCTGGCCGGGGATCGAATATTCGGTGAACTTCGCGTCGAGCCAGGCATAGCTGCCGTCGAGCTGGAAGCCTTCGAACGGGCGCGCGAGGACTTCGACCTCGGCGCCCTTGATCTTCGCCTTCGCCGCGTTGCTGACGACGACGCAGCAGAGCGGGACGAGCTGCGACACTTGAAGATCCGAATAATCGGTCTGGAACAAGGCGACATTGAACCGCAGTCGCCGGTCGAACCATTCGGTCTTGGCACCGACCTCGTAACCCCAGGCGAATTCGGGGTCATAGGGGGTAGATGCGCCCGCCGCCGTGCCTGAAAGGCCTTGGAACCCCCCGCTCTTGTAACCGCGCGCCGCCGACGCATAGAGCAACACATCGTCGGTCGCCTTCCAGTTCAAGGCGAACCGCGGAGTAAAGGCTTTCCATTTCTGGCTCGCGGTGACGTCATAGCCGGCCGGCGTGCCGAGCGGGGGCGGCACGCCGGGGCCGTCGTCGCCCTTGTAGCCCGCGAACCGGCCGCTCTTTTTCTCCCAAGTCATTCGCGCGCCCAACGTGGCGGTCAGCGACGGGACGATTTCGTAGTCGAGCTGGCCGAAGATCGCGAAGCTGCGCGCGTTGACCGACTGCGGAAATATGCCGATGCCGCTGATCGCGGGCGTCGCGAAATCCTGGATCTGTCCCTGAATGCGATCGGTGTCCTCCTTCAGGTAATATAGGCCCGTCTGGCCGTTCAGCCGGCCGTCGAACGCATCGAACGCCAGCCGAAATTCCTGGCTGAACTGCTTGTTGTCCTCGTCGCCGAAATCGGTCGATTCGATCTGGCTCGGCGGATTGACCGGATTGCTGAAAAAGGGCGTTTCGAACTGGAAATCGACCTTGCGGAGCGCGGTCAGCGAGGTGAGCGTGCCGAAGGGCAGGTCGAGGTTGATCTCGGCCGAATAGGACTGGATCGTCCGCTTGATCATGCCGTCGATATAGGCGTTCACCACGCGCGGATCGGGGTTGATGCCGACGCAGTGGACGCCGCCGTTGAAACTGGCGTCGCAATTATTGTGACGTGGATTGCCCTTTTGGTCCTGCCGCGAAACGTCGGCGCGGAGTATGATGTCGAGCGTGTCGGTCGGCATCAGCCGCAAGGCGAGGCGTCCCGTCGTCAGGTTCAGATCGTTGACGTCGTTCCCCGTCGTCTCGTTATATTCGAAACCGTCGCGTTGCTTGTGCGAGAGGCCCGCCGACAGATAGATTTTATCGGTGAGCGCCATATTGCCGCGCGCGACGACGCCGACGCGGTCGTAATTGCCGTACGTGCCCTCGAAATAGAAGCTGGTGTCGGCTGACGGCTTGCGGCTGACGAACTGGATCAGCCCGCCGATGGCATTTTTGCCGAATAATGTGCCTTGCGGGCCGCGCAGAACCTCGACGCGTTCGAGGTCGAGGGCGTCGAGGTCGGGGGTGCTGCCGCGGCCCGCATAGACCCCGTCGACGAAGACGACGACCGACGGGTCGCCGCCGGCATTCTGGCTGATGCCCGGCGCGCTGCCGATGCCGCGCATCGCGAAATTGGTGTTGATGGGATCGACGGCGCTCGCGGCCAGTCCCGGGGTGCGGAGCGCGATGTCGGCGACGGTCTCGATATTGTTCGCGCGAAGCTGTTCCGCACCGAAGGCGGTGACCGACACCGGGACGTCCTGCAGCTTCTGCTCCTGTCGCTGCGCGGTGACGATGATATCGCCGTCGCTATTCTCCGCGGCATCCTGTGCCGTGGCGACGGCAGGCATGGTCAGCAGGACGATGCCCGCCAGCAGCCGCGACGAGGGGTTCAGTATCTTTCCGGCCATGTCTCGCTCTCCCATTTATTTTCGATTCGTTTTTCCGTTGTCGTGCGTGCCTGTTCCTGCTTGACTGCGAATACAAAATACTTAGTTATCTAAGTATATGCTTAATATATCAGCACGCCTTCCGGTGCAAGGGGGGCGGCGGTCGAAGCGAAACCGGGAGTGGATATGGCGACGGAGCGGGCAGACGGCGGCACCGCCGGGCAGGCGAAAACGCAATCGAAAGATCCGCCTTGGCCGCGGCCAGCGTACAGCTGGTATGTCGTCGCGATATTGTTGCTGGCCTATACGCTGTCGTTCGTCGACCGCATGATCCTCAGCCTGCTCGTCGCGCCGATCCGCGCCGCGCTCGATATCTCGGACACGCAGGTCAGCCTGCTCATCGGACTGGCCTTCGCGCTTTTCTATACGTTGCTCGGCTTGCCGCTCGCATGGATCGCCGACCGCTATAACCGCCGGAACCTCATCGTCGCGGGGATCGCGGTGTGGAGTGTGATGACGGCGGGCTGCGGCTTTGCGGGAAGCTATGCGTCGCTCTTCGCCGCGCGCATGGGCGTCGGTGTGGGCGAGGCGACGCTTTCGCCCGCCGCCTATTCGATGCTCAGCGACTATTTTCCGCGCGACCGGCTGGCGCGCGCGATGGCGGTCTATTCGATCGGCGTGCCGCTGGGTTCGGGCGTGGCGATGATCCTCGGCTCCTTCGTCGTTCAGGCGGTGCTTGCCGCGCCGACGGTCGATGTCCCCTTCTATGGTCCGATGGATGCGTGGCGGTTGATTTTCGTCTGGGTGGCGGCGCCGGGGATATTGGTCGCGCTGCTCATGCTGACCGTGCGCGAGCCTCTTCGTCGCGGGCGACGGGCGGCCGCTGTCACGCCGGATGTGCCGGCCGCCGGCGCGCCCGGTCTTGTCGCGCACATCGGGGGACAGCGGGCGGCGCTGGGCGCGCTGTTCGGCGGCATGTCGCTGATCGGTCTCGTCATGTATGGCGCGATCGCGTGGATACCGACCTTCTTCGCGCGCAGCTACGGCATGGACGTTGCGCAAGCGGGTCTGTGGTTCGGCGTCATCATGGCGGTCGGCGGCGCCTTCGGGTTGATCGCGGGTGGCGCGCTCGCCGACCGATTGTTCGCCAAGGGGGTGGGTGACGCGCATTTGCGGGTGATGCGCCTGTCGATCCTGCTCGGCGGCCCGCCCTTGACGGCGATGGCTCTGATGCCCGACCCGGCGCTGGCGTTCGCGATGCTGGCGTTGGCCTTTCCGTGTCTGACGATGCACGGGGTCGGCGGCGTTGCCTTGCAGCTGATCACGCCGAACGAATATCGCGCGCGGATGACCGCGATCTATTTCTTTGTCGTCAATCTGGTCGGCCTCGGCTTCGGTCCGATGCTGATCGCTTTGCTGACCGACAATTTATTCCAGGACGAATCCGCGCTGCGCTATTCGATCGCCGTCGTCGCAGCGGCCGCTTTCCCGCTCGCCGCAATCATCCTGACATGGGGGTTCAAGGGGTATGCGCGCGAACTGGCCCGGAGTTGACGGAACGCCACGGCCGACGCCGGTTTTCGCAAAATCATATGCAAACACTATGCGAGGGCTGATTTCACTCTCTCGAATTCAAACGCGCGCCTATTCTAATTGATGCTCCGCAGACGACCCGCGTCACCTTTGTGGCGGGCGCCTTGCTGGAGCAAATCATGCAGGATCTTCTCTGGATCGGCATCATCCTCGCGCTTCTGGCGACAAGCCTCGGCTATGCGCGCCTTTGCGACGACGCGTGAGGTGATGTCATGACTCTCGACCTATGGCTCGCGGGCGCCACCGCGCTTGGCCTTCTCGTCTATCTCGTCGCCGTGCTCGCACGGCCCGAACGCTTTTAGGGGAGGCGCGCCATGACCTTTCAGGGATGGCTTCTCATCATCGTTTTCGTCGGGCTTTTGCTCGCGATCACCAAGCCGATGGGCCGCTGGCTCTTCGCGCTCTATGACGGCCAGCGAACCCCGCTCCACCGCCTGCTCGGGCCGGTCGAGGCGGGCTTTTACCGCCTGTCGGGCATCGACCCGAACGAGGAGCAGGGGTGGCGCCGCTACGCGGTCCATATGCTGATCTTCAATTTCGCATTGCTGCTCTTCACCTATGCGGTGCTGCGCTTGCAGGGCGTGCTTCCGCTCAATCCGCTGGGTTACGAGGCGGTCGGCGCCGATGGCGCGTTCAACACCGCGATCAGCTTTACGACCAACACCAACTGGCAATGGTATTCGGGCGAGGCGACGCTGTCGAACCTCAGTCAGATGCTCGGCCTGACGATCCAGAACTTCCTGTCGGCGGCGACGGGCATTGCGCTCGCTTTCGCTTTCTTTCGCGGGTTCGCGCGGCGCAGCGCCGCGACGCTCGGCAATTTCTGGGCCGACATGACGCGGGTCACGCTCTACCTGCTGCTGCCCATCTGCATCGTCTATGCGATCTTCCTGATCGCGAACGGCGTGCCGCAGACGCTCGCGGGTTCGGTCGAGGTGTCGACGCTCGAAGGCGTCAAACAGACGCTCGCGCTTGGCCCCGTCGCGTCGCAGGAAGCGATCAAGATGCTCGGCACCAACGGCGGCGGCTTCTTCAACGCCAATTCGGCGCATCCGTTCGAAAATCCGAACGCGGTTACCAACCTCGTCCAGATGCTCTCGATCTTCGCGATCGGTTTCGGCCTGACCTGGACCTTTGGCCGCGCAGTCGGCAACCAGCGCCAGGGTTGGGCGATCCTCGCCGCGATGCTCACCATCTTCCTCGCGGGCGTCAGCGTCGTCTATTGGCAGGAAGCGACCGGTAACCCGATCCTCCACCAGCTCGGCGTCGCCGGCGGCAATATGGAGGGCAAGGAGGTCCGCTTCGGCATCGCCGCCTCGTCGCTGTTCGCCGCCGTCACCACCGCCGCCTCGTGCGGCGCGGTCAACGCGATGCACGACAGCTTTACCGCGCTCGGCGGCATGATCTCGCTGTTCAACATGCAGCTTGGCGAAGTCGTCATCGGCGGCGTCGGCGCGGGCATTTACGGTTTCCTGCTGTTCGCCATCCTCGCGGTGTTCGTCGCGGGGTTGATGGTCGGGCGCACCCCCGAATATGTCGGCAAGAAGATCGAGGCGCGCGAGGTCAAGCTCGCTGTGCTTGCGATCGCGGTGCTGCCGCTGATCATTCTCGGCGGCACGGCGATCGCGTCGGTCACCGAGGCGGGGCTGGCGGGGCCGCTCAACAAGGGGCCGCACGGCTTTTCGGAAATCCTCTATGGTTTCACGAGCGCGGTCGCGAACAACGGGTCGGCCTTTGCGGGCCTGACCGCGGGCACGCCCTTCTACAACGGGATGCTCGGTGCCGCGATGTGGCTCGGTCGCTTCTTCATCATCATTCCCATGCTGGCCATCGCGGGCAGTCTGGCGGCGAAGAAATATACGCCGGCAACGGCGGGCAGCTTCCCGACCACCGGGCCGCTGTGGACGGGCTTGCTCGTCGGCATCGTGCTGATCGTCGGCGGCCTGACTTTCCTTCCCGGCCTCGCGCTCGGTCCGATCGCCGATCACCTCGCGATGATCCGCGGCCAGCTCTTCTAAGGATTAACGCATATGGCTCGGTCTGAAACCAGGTCGCTGTTCACGGCGGATCTGATCGTCCCCGCGATCGGCGATGCCTTTCGCAAACTCCATCCCAGGGAGCTGATCCGCAACCCGGTGATGTTCACGACCGCGGTCGTCGCCGCGCTGCTGACCATCCTGCTTGTGGTCGGGCAGGACGGTCTCGCGACCGGCTTCAAGCTCCAGCTCGTCATCTGGCTGTGGCTGACGGTGCTGTTCGGCACCTTTGCCGAGGCGCTCGCCGAAGGACGCGGCAAGGCGCAGGCGGCATCGCTGCGCGCCACCAAAGCCGAACTGACCGCCAAGCGCCTGAAGGGCGAAGGCAAGGCTTATGAAAACGTGCCTGCGAGCGCGCTGAGGGTCGGCGACATCGTGCTCGTCGAAACCGGCGATCTCATCCCCTCCGACGGCGAGGTCGTTGCGGGCGTCGCGTCGGTCAACGAAGCCGCGATCACGGGCGAAAGCGCGCCGGTGATCCGCGAGGCGGGCGGCGACCGCAGCGCGGTCACCGCGGGCACGCGCGTCATCTCGGACGAAATCCGCGTTCAGGTGACGGTGGGGCCGGGGCAGGGTTTCCTCGACCGCATGATCGCGCTCGTCGAAGGCGCCGAGCGGCAGAAGACACCGAACGAGATCGCGCTGACATTGCTGCTCGTCGGGCTGACGATCATCTTCCTGATCGCGGTCGGCACGATTCCGGGCTTCGCTTCCTATGCGGGCGGTTCGATCCCCGTCGCGATCCTCGCGGCGCTGCTGATCACGTTGATCCCGACGACGATCGCGGCCTTGCTTTCGGCGATCGGCATCGCGGGCATGGACCGGCTCGTGCGCTTCAACGTCCTCGCCAAGTCGGGCCGCGCGGTCGAGGCGGCGGGCGACGTCGATGTGCTGCTGCTCGACAAGACCGGCACGATCACCGTCGGCGACCGGCAGGCGACCGAATTCCGTGCCGTCGGCGGCCATTCGGCGGCGCAGCTCGCCGAGGCGGCACTGCTCGCGAGCCTTGCCGATGAAACCCCCGAGGGGCGCTCGATCGTCGTGCTGGCGCGCGAGAGCTTCGGCCGCACGGCGGAGCTGACCGCGGGTGCCGAGATCATCGCCTTCACCGCGCAGACCCGCATCTCTGGCATCCGGATCGGCGACAGCGTGATCCAGAAGGGCGCGGTCGACTCGATCCTGCGCGCCAACCCGGGCGCGGGCACGACCGCCGCCGCGACCGAGCTTCGCCGCATCACCGACGAGATCGCCCGCGCCGGCGGCACGCCGCTCGCGGTGGCGAAGGACGGCGAGCTACTCGGCGCGATCTTCCTCAAGGATATCGTCAAGGCGGGGATCCGCGAGCGTTTCGGCGAATTGCGCGCGATGGGCATCCGCACGGTGATGATCACCGGCGACAACCCGCTCACCGCTTCGGCGATCGCCGCCGAGGCGGGGGTCGACGATTTCCTCGCGCAGGCGACGCCCGAGGACAAGCTCGAACTGATCCGCAAGGAGCAAGAGGGCGGGCGGCTCGTCGCGATGTGCGGCGACGGTACCAACGACGCGCCCGCGCTCGCGCAGGCCGACGTCGGCGTGGCGATGAACACGGGCACGCAGGCGGCGCGCGAGGCGGGCAATATGGTCGACCTCGACAGCGATCCGACCAAGCTGATCGAGGTGGTCGGGCTCGGCAAGCAGCTGTTGATGACGCGCGGTGCGCTCACGACCTTTTCGGTCGCCAACGACGTCGCCAAATATTTCGCGATCATCCCGGCGATGTTCGTCGCGCTCTATCCGGGGCTCGGCGTGCTCAACGTCATGGGGCTCGCGACGCCCGAAAGCGCGATCCTCTCGGCGATCATCTTCAATGCGCTGATCATCCCGCTGCTCGTGCCGCTTGCGCTGAGGGGCGTGACCTATCGTCCGATGGGGGCGGGGCCGCTGCTGGCGCGCAATCTTGCCGTCTACGGGCTTGGCGGCCTCGTCGCGCCCTTTGTGAGCATCAAACTCATCGACCTCGCCATCGACGGCCTGGGTCTGGTCTGAGGAGACCGTAATGAACAAGGATCTTATCAGCGCGCTGCGTCCGGCGCTTGTCATGACATTGTTGTTCGCAGCCCTGCTGGGGCTCGCTTATCCGCTGGCTCTCACCGGTATCGGGCAGGCGCTCTTCCCGGCCCAGGCGAACGGCAGCCTCGTCCGCGACAACGGCCAGGTGGTCGGCTCGACGGTCGTCGGCCAGGCTTTCGCCGCGGAACGCTATTTCAACACGCGCCCGTCGGCGGCGGGTGACGGATATGACGGGCGCGCATCGTCGGGCTCGAACCTCGGCCCGACCTCGCGGGCGCTGGCCGACCGGGTGAAAAGCGATACTGAAAAGATGAAGGCGGCGGAGTCCGGCAAGGCCATCCCCGCCGATCTCGTCACGACCTCGGGGTCGGGTCTCGACCCCGACATTACGCCCGAGGCGGCCTATTATCAGGTCGACCGCGTCGCCCGGGCGCGCGGGCTGGATTCGGCGGCGGTGCGGGGGCTCGTCGAGCGGAGCGTCGAGGGCCCGATGCTGGGCTTTCTTGGCGAGCCGCGTGTCAATGTGTTCAAGCTCAATCGACGTCTGGATAGTTTTGGAGCTAAACCCGCCGCGTGACCGAAGCCGACCGACCATCGCCCGAGACCTTTCTGCGCCAGGCCGCGCAGGAGGGTCGCGGCCGTCTCAAGGTCTTTCTGGGGGCGGCGCCGGGGGTCGGAAAGACGTGGGAAATGCTCACCGACGGTCGCCATCGCCGCGAGGCCGGGGTCGATGTCGTCGTCGGTGTGGTCGAAACGCACGGCCGGCGCGAGACCGGGGCGCTCGTCGAAGGGCATGAAGTCATTCCGCGCCGCCATGTCGACCATCAGGGCCACAGCCTCGGCGAAATGGATATCGACGCGATCCTCGAACGGCGGCCGCAGCTCGTCCTCGTCGACGAGCTTGCGCACAACAACGCGCCCGGAAGCCGGCATCCGAAGCGCTATCAGGATGTCGAGGAACTGCTCGACGCGGGCATCGACGTCTATTCGACGCTCAACATCCAGCATGTCGAAAGCCTCAACGACGTCGTCGCTTCGTTCACGCGCGTCCGCGTTCGCGAGACGGTGCCCGACTCGATCCTCGAAAATGCCGAGATCGAGGTTGTCGACATCCCGCCCGACGAGCTGATCGAGCGGCTGCGCGAGGGGAAAGTCTATATCCCGCAGGAAGCGACGCGCGCGCTCACCCATTTCTTTTCCAAGTCGAACCTCACCGCGCTGCGCGAGCTTGCGCTCCGCCATGCGGCGCAGGCGGTCGACGCGCAGATGCTCGATCATGTGCGCAGCCACGCGCTCGCGGGCAGCTTCGCGGTCGGCGAACGCATCGTCGTCGCGGTGAGCGAGCTCCCCGTCGCCGCCGAACTTGTGCGCGCGGGCAAGAGGCTCGCCGATGCGCTGAAGGCGCCGTGGAGCGCGGTCCATATCGAGACGCGGCGCAGCAAGAGCATGTCCGACGAGGATCGCCGGCAGCTCGCCGATACGTTGGCGCTGGCGTCGCGGCTCGGCGCGTCGACCGCGACAGTGCCCGCGGCGAGCGTCGTCGAAGGCCTGCACGCCTTCGCGCGCGAGGCGCGGGCCACCCAGATCGTCATCGGCAAGTCGGCGCGCCCCTGGTGGTTCGAGATGCGCCACGGCTCGGTCGTCGACCAGCTCGTGCGGACGATCGACGATGTGGCGGTGCACGTCCTGCCCGGCGAGCCCGACGCGCGCACGGTGCGGCGAAGCGGCATCGGCGCGGCGGGACGGTGGGGCGAGCCGGCCGATTATATATGGGCGTTGGCGATGGTCGCGGCGATGACCGCGCTCGGCCGTCTGCTCCGCGCCGCGCTCGATCTCGGTAATATCGCGCTGCTCTATCTGATCCCGGTGATGTTCGCCGCGGCGACCTTTGGTCTGCGCGCCGGGCTGTTTGCGGGGCTCGCATCGAGCCTTGCCTATAATTTCTTCTTCCTGCCGCCGACCGGCACGCTCACCGTCAACAATCCCGAAAATGTCGTCAGCATATTGGTGTTGCTCGGCGTTGCCGTGGTCACCAGCCAGTTTGCCGCACGCGTGCGCGCGCAGGCCGATCTGGCGCAGTCGAGCGCGCGCCAGAATGCCGCGCTCGCGAGCTTCTCGCGCCAGCTCACCGTTGCGCCCGATCAGGATGCGTTGATGCACGCGATCTGTGCCGAGGTCGGCCGGCTGCTCGACGTCCGTGCTGCGCTTCTCCTGCCTTCGCCCGACGGACCGATGCTGCGCGCCGCGGTGCCGCCCGAGGACCGGCTCGAGCAGATCGAGCGCGCCGCGGCGCAATGGGCGATGGACAATGACCAGCCGGCCGGGCGGGGGTCGTCGACGCTGACCGCGTCGGACTGGCTGTTCCATCCGCTCCGCACGACGCGCGGCGTGCTCGGCGTGCTCGGGCTGACCCGCGACGATGCCCGCGAGCCCGTCCGCTCGGATCAGGTGCCGCTGCTGATGAGCCTGCTCGACCAGGCTTCGATCGCGCTCGACCGGATGGAACTCGAGGAAGCGTCGCTGCGCGCGCGGCAGATCGACGATCGCGACCGGCTGCGATCGGCGCTGCTCTCATCGGTCAGCCACGACCTTCGAACGCCGCTGACGACGATCCTCTCGGCGGCGCAGGAAATGCGGCGCCAACCCTCGCCGGCGCTCGCCGAAACGGTCGAAGCCGAGGCCCGGCGGCTCAACCGCTTCGTGTCGAACCTGCTCGACATGGTGCGCGTCGAGGCCGGCGCGCTGCCGATGAAGGCCGAGGCGACCGACCTGTTCGACGCCGCCGCGAGCGCCGCGCACGACACACGCGCCTCGCTTGCCGGGCACGAGGTGAAGGTCGACATTCCGTCCAATATCCCGCTTGTCCGCGTCGATCCGGTGCTGCTGCACCATTGCCTCATCAACCTGCTCGACAATGCCGGGCGCTATGCCGATCCCGGCACGCCGATCATCATCCGGACGCAGCGCACGTCCGATGCGATCCTTCTGTCGGTCATCGACGAAGGACCGGGCATCGCACCGGGGAACGAAAAACGGGTGTTCGAAACCTTCACCCGGCTCGAAGGCAGCGACCGCGCCAAGCATGGCACCGGCCTCGGGCTCGCCATCGTCAAGGGCTTTGCCGAAGCGATGGGGCTCGCCGTCGAGGCGGGCAATAACGAGCAGCCGCACGGCGCCCGCTTCACGATCCAGATACCGGGCGCGCTGATCATCGCGCCGATGAGCGACAAGGAAAACCCATGAAGGTGCGTCACAAGGTCCTGGTCGTCGACGACGAACTCCATATCCGGCGCCTTATCCATGCGGCGCTGGCGCGGAACGACTATGCGATCGTCGAAGCCGAGACCGCGCGCGCGGCATTGGAGCAGCTTCGCGCCGAGCGTCCCGACATCACCTTGCTCGATCTCGGGCTTCCGGATCGCGACGGGCTCGAACTGGTGCCGCTGTTCAAACAGCAGTCCGACACGACGCTGATCGTCGTGTCGGCGCGCGACGCGACCGACCAAAAGGTCGCCGCGCTCGACCTCGGCGCCGACGACTATCTCACCAAACCCTTCGATACCGATGAGCTGCTTGCGCGCGTTCGCGTCGCGCTGCGCAACCGGTTGACCCGCGACGGGGGCATGCTGGCGCTCGCCGTCGAGGATGTGACGATCGACCTCGTGGCGCGCACCGTGACGAAGGCGGGGAGGGAGGTTCATCTGACCCCGAAGGAATATGGTGTGCTCGCCCAGCTCGCGAAATTTCCGGGGCGGGTGATCACACACAAGCAGATCATGGCGGAGGTCTGGCCGCACGAGTATGAACATCATGTCGAATATCTGAGGGTGCTCGTGCGAACCCTGCGCCAGAAGCTCGAAACCGATCCGCAGCAGCCGCGGATCATCTGCAACGAGCTCGGCATCGGCTATCGGCTGCGGCCCGGCAACGACGCGTTGGCGGAGGATGGCGAACCGCCGCGCTGAAACATATGCAAACATTCTGAGAGACGCCGCGGCCCAGTCGCCAATCCTATGCGATCTCAACGCCTATCCGCCTTTCCAGATCTCGATTTCCTATGCGGCCGTGCGTAATTGAGCGGCCTCCCGATGGAGGATCGAATGACGAAATGGCATGAAAGCGCTGCTGCCAATGTCGGCCTGCGCGCCACAGGTCTGGCGCTTCTCGCCGCGGCCTGGGTGCTGGCGGTCAGGCTCCATCATATGTCGCAGACGATTTCGCCGCGCGACGCGACTTCGCCGATGCTCTGGCTCTCGGCGATCCTCTTTCTCTGCGCGAGCGCGGGCAGCGCGTTGCTGTTCGTCGGTCCGGCGCTTTGGGAAACGGTCGAGATTTCGGAGCGATGGCGGCGTTTGCCGCCGCCCGGACGCGAGGCGGCTGGAGCTTTCGATGGACCGCCTTCGCGCTCCGAGCATGGCGCAAGCGCATAGCAAAAAATCTATGCGATCGGCGCTTTGCCACTCTCGATTTCCTACGCGGTGCCGATCTAGTTGGGATGCCTCGCTAGCCCTCGCCACTGCGGCGACGGCCCGATCAAGAGGACAATATGAAAAGCATCATCATACCCGCCGCCCTCCTGGCGGGCCTGTCGCCTGCCGCCGCATTCGCGCAGGAAGAGGGGGGCAAGGCGGTCACGTTGTCGGGTTCGGCGACGATCGCGTCGGACTATCGCTTCCGCGGCGTATCGCAATCGGACAAGGAAATGGCGGTGCAGGGCGGTCTCACCCTATCGCACGAGAGCGGTCTCTATGCCGGCGTCTGGGCGTCCAATCTGGCCGGCTGGGGCAGTTTCGGCGGCGCCAACATGGAGCTCGACCTGATCGGCGGCTACAAGCTGCCGATCTCGGCGACGGCGACGCTCGATGCCGGGCTAGTCTGGTATATGTATCCGGGCGGGGCCGACGAATCCGACTTTGCGGAGCCTTATGGGAAGCTGACGGGTACGACCGGTCCCGCGACCTTGACCGTCGGCGTCGCCTATGCGCCGAAGCAGCACGCGCTCGCCAACGTATCGAATGCGCCGGGCAGCCGCGGGCAAAGCGAGGATAATCTCTACCTTTGGGGCGATGGCGCGGTCGCGATCGCGGGCACGCCGTTCACCGCGAAGGCGCATATCGGCTATTCGGACGGCAACCCGGGGCTCGGCCCTAACGGCACGAGCGTCGCGCCGACGGGCCGATATTGGGACTGGTCGCTCGGGGTCGATACGACATGGCGCAACCTGACCTTGGGTTTGTCCTACGTCGACACCGACATCGGCGGGGCTGAAGCCGCACGTCTCCAGCCCAACTTCAGCAAGGGGCCGGGCGGCACGGGTTCGATTGCCGATGCGACCATCGTCGCGTCGATGACCGCCGCCTTCTGATCGGTCGGGGCTCGGCCGACCGGCCGGGCCCTTCCCGAAGGGTTTCGGGCGAAGCCGCAGGCAGGCGCTATAGGTCCACCGTCAATCTGGCCATGAGCTGACGCGGCTGGATATAGACAAAAGCGTTATCGCCCGCCACTTCCCAGCCATAGGCGTCGAACAGGTTCGTGGCCTGGACACGAAAGACGGCGGCCGATCGGCCGATCGTGAAACGATGGCGCAGCCCGATATTGATCGTTGTATAGGGCGAAACATCGACAAGGTTGAGCCTGTCGGCGGTGTTCGGTCCGACGTGCTCGACGGTGGCGTCGACCGACGTAGGCGAAGATGGTGGCCGCCAATCGACGCTGGCGATGATCTTCCGCGACGGCACATCGATCGGCCGGTTGCCGATCGCACCCGACGCCACTTCGTCCCCCTTGACGCGCGCGCGAATAAGCGATCCGCCCGCAACCAGCGTCAATCCCGGCATCGGCGAACCGCTCAGCGACGCCTCCATGCCGCTGTGCCGCACCACGCCCAAGCGCCGGAAGATATTGCTTCCATCGACACCGAAATAGGGCCGCTCGATATCGAATAGGCCCGCGATCAGCGTCATTCCCGCCGCGCGCAGCTTCGCGCCGGCATCGATTTGCCGCGTCCGGATCGCCGGCGGCGCCTCGTCGCGGTTCGCCGCGGTTTCCGGCGCCACATCGCTCTCCTCCAGTCCGCGCGTGAAAGAAGCATAGAGCGATATCGCCGGAGCGAGATCGACCGTGGCGGTCGCGTTGATCAGCCATGGCTTATCGCGCGATTCGGGTGCGGGTCCGTTCGGCGTGGTCACCCTTTTGCTATAGTCGACCTTCTGCGCGCCGATGCTGAACTGCCCGAGACGTTGTACCCGAACCTGATAGTCGAGGCCGATCGACCATTGCCGGACGCGGTCGCTCGATTGCGCCGCGAAATCGAAGTCCGGCCTCGCGACATAATCGGCTTCTCCGAACGGTGTGGACCCCAGCGAGCGCCGGATCGAGCCGCCATACCGCCGGTCCTGGGCGCGCCCGCGCGCGACCAACTGGACGCGATGTTCGAAGGCGCCGGTGGAGAAGCTGCGCGCGACGCCCAGCTCGCCGCTTGTCGAAACGCCGGCCCGGCCCGGATAGGCGCTGACGATGCGGTCGGCCGGCGTCCCCAAAGGGGCGGCGTGCAGGAAGATATTATGTCCCTCGCGCACCTCGTTGTCCGACCGGAACAACCCGGCACGCACCGCAAAGCCGGCGATGCTCGTGCGGGCAATCGCACCGAAGGTGTAGCGTTCGGTCTCGACATCCGCCCACGGCTGACCGAGGAACCGTCGCCGCTTCAGGCGGCCCGGCGTCTCCGCGCCGTTGCCCAGGATGATCGGATAGATATCCTCGTCGGTGATACGCGTGCGGCTTCCGAACAGCTTTAGATCGGTTCCCGGTGCCGGCCGCCAGTGCGCGATCGCGGCGAGGTTGGTGATGTCGGCGTTGTTGCCCGACGGATATTCGCTCCGGCTGAAGCTCGCGCCGCCGCCGACACTCAGCGCGTCGCTTATCGGCAGTGCGGCGTCGATCTCGACCAAGGCGCCGCCCCAGCTATTGGCCTGGATCACCCCGCTCAGCATCGCATTTTCGCCGGGCGAGCGAAGGCGATAGTCGACGACGCCCGATGGCGCCGGAAAGGCATAGCTGACCGCCGAGGGCCCAACCCTGATCCTGTTGCCTTCGACAAGCCGGGGCGAAAAATCGCCCTGGCGGTCGAAATAGAGGCCTTCGAGCCGCACATTGCCGGCATCGATCGGCGAAAAGCCGCGCACCGAGTTCGGGTTGTAGATGCCGAGGGTTTCGCCGCCGTCGTTGGAACCGAACGCATCCTCGGCGTCGGCGATCGCATTGTCGTCCGCCCGCTGAGCGAACGCCGGGGCGTGGGCCGGAAAGGCGGCAAGCGAAGCGGCGATACCGGCTATGGTCTTGAATCGTGACATTCGCCTAAGGTCACACGATGAATGATGCTTGACATCGCGCAAGGGTCGCTGCGATGATGTGTGTATGGCGCACAGCTCATACGATCTCCCGCCGCTCGATGGCCTGACCGCGATGCTCGCCGCGGCGGAGGAAGGATCATTCAGCGCGGCGGCGGGGAAACTTGGGCTTACCCATGGCTCGGTCAGTCGCCGGATCGCGGCGCTCGAACATTGGCTGGGGGCCTCGCTCTTCGAACGGCATGGCAGGGGCGTCCGGCTCACCCCGGCGGGGCTCCGCTTCGTGAGGGACGCCCGGCAGAGCCTTGGCAGATTGTCGCACAGCGCCGAGCAATGGCGGCCGCGGCGCGGTCGCCAGACGGTCCGGATGTCGGTCGTCCCGTCCTTCGCGCGGCTCTGGCTGCTGCGCCGCCTCCCTTCCATCGAGCGAAACGATACGCATATCGACCTGTCGCTCGACCACCGGATGATCGACCTCGACAGCCGCGAAGCCGAGGTGGTGATCCGCTATGGGCGTGGCACCTGGGTCGGCGTCGACGCGCGGCAGATCGTCGAGGAATCGCTCACGCCGGCCGCCTCACCCGAACTGCGAGGCCGGATGAGCGCCGCGCCCGCGATCGACGAACTGCTGCAATGGCCGCTGCTGCACGACTCCGATACGTCTCAGTGGCGGGCTTTTCTGAGCAGGGCAGGGGTATCGTACCGGCCGCGCTGGCAGGATCGTCGTTTCGAGGATTATGATACCGTCCTCGCCGCGGCCGAGGCGGGACTGGGCGTCGCGCTCATTCGCCAGCCCCTCGCGGCCGACTGGCTGATCGACGGCCGGCTGACGACGATCACGGCGGAGGCCATGGACAATCCCGCGAGCCACTTCGTCTGCGTGCGTGCGGGAGAAACGCGTCAGGCCGTCCTCGCCCTGCGCGACCGGATTCTGGCGCTCGCAAACGAGGATGGTTCTGGCAAATCGGCGTAATCTCGCTGCGTTACCGCAGGGCAGCTCCTCTTCGCCGCGGGGAAGCGACCGAGGCTACAGCCTCGTACGCAACCGGCCCTCGTAATCACCCTTTCCGATCGGGACGCCCTGCGTGCGCAGGATATCGTAGGCGGTTACCGCGTGGAAATAGAAGTTGGGCAGCGAGTAGGTGAGGAGGAGGATTTCGGGCGTTAAAGCGAAGGTCCGGGGCGCCCAGCTCGACGTGGAAGCATTTTCTTCATCCAGTGGCCGGAAAAGCTCGATGTCGAGGTTCCTGCCGGACCAGCTGTTGACCTCGTCGGGGGTGAGCGCTTCCAGCGCGGCTATCGCCTGGACGACCGTCGATTGCAGCTCGGTGAACGGCATTTCGCCGACGAGCGGGGGTGGAGCGAACGCGCCGGTCTTCGCCGCGTTCAGTCCCCAAACCGCATGATTCTTCAGCGCTTCGATCTGGAAATGCAGGGGGGCCATGTCGGGGCAGAGACGGGCGCCGACGAAGTCGTCCGGATTGGTGCCGGTTTCCGTGCCATGTCGGACCGCACGGTCGAGCCAGCCCGATACCGCGCGCAGCGTTTGCAGAAAGGTGGGCACACTCAGGTCGAAGAGCGAAATGGTCATGGCGCACTATAGCTTTCGGGAAGTGGCCGGCAATATCCCGTGAGTTTATGGGCCTATGACCCGCCAGCCGCGGATTCCTGCCCATTATCCGCGGGAAGGCACCACAGCGGGTTCAGGCCGCAAAGCCGTTCCAGCATCGGCGCATATTGCGTCTTGATCGCGGCCATTTCCTTTTCGCCCAGATGCTGGACGGCAAATCCGTGCGGCCCCTCCTGGATGACGAAGGTCAGCGGATTGATGCCCGGCTTCACGCCGCCAAGCGCCTGGTTCGAGACGTTCGGCGCATAGTGCATGATATGCGGGTTGGTCGACGTCTCGACCTCTCCCGACCTCTCGGGATCGATATAGGTCCGCAGGATCGGGGAGAGCATGTAGGACACGCCGCCGCGATCGGGCGCCTTGTAATGGCCGGACGCATAGCGCGCTTTGATCAGCTTCTTGAGGTCGGCGGGCGGCGTGCCCTTCGCCTGAAGCTCTGCCGCGTCGAAGAACACGCGCATATTGGCCTTCGATCCGACCTCGTCGAACGCGATCGGATAGATGATGTCGTTCCGGTACGCGGTGAACGGCCAGTCCCCGCGAAACGCATCGTCGCCGGTTCGGGCGAGAAAGGCGTGAAAACCGTTGCCCCCCGCGCGCGCGATTTCAAAGCCCTTGCGCGGGTTCAGCACATAGATCGTCGCGCCCTCTTGCAGATGCTTCGGCAGCGCGCTCTCCGCCAACTGAATCTCGAGGTCGCGGGGCAAATGGAAGGAATCGACCGTCGCGCCAGCCCGCGCCTTCGATTGCGCGGGTTTTGGCTGGTCGCCGCCGGTGCCCGGCTGTTCGGATGAACAGGCCGTGAGGATCAGCGACGCCATACAGGCCGCCTTTAGATGCCATTTCATCATTGCTGGCTCCTTGCTTGCCCGCGCGCGGTCTGGCGGTGCGGGTCCCGTAGGGATCAGTTGCCGAGGTCGTCCGAAAAGCCGGCTTCGAGGCGCTGCCATTGGGCGATGGGACGCCCGTCGCTGCGGAAGGGGTGCACCTTCTCATTTTCTCCCCAGCCTTGCGGCCAGCCGGGGGGTGAAATTTCCTGCTCCTCCTGTCGCCCATAGACGGTGAGGTCGAGCAGCCGGTAGCTATTGTCCATCGCCTCGACCCCGCGGCGCGTCGTCCAATAGGTCTCAAAGACATCGGATCCGCGGCGCAGGTAGCAGATGAGGTACATGCTGCCGGCCTCGCGGCCGGCCAGCAGGGTGTCGAGCCCCTCCGTCACCGAATACCATGGCACGTCCCACCCCATGAAATCGCGATACCGGACGCTCTCTTCATATGGTCCTTGGCAGAAGGTCGCGTAGGTCACATCGCGCGAATGGATGTAGCTGAGCTCGCGCACCTGCGAGGTGAACCAGCTGCATCCCTGGCATTGCCTTTCCGCGGGCCGGTCGGCGAACCACATATAATAATAGGCGATCAGCATTCGCCGGCCCTCGAACGCGTCGAGCAGCGTCGTGGGGCCGTCCTTGCCGATCAGCGGCGCGGCCCCGTCGACCGCCACCATCGGCAGCCGCCGCCGCGTCGCGGCAATTTCGTCGCCGGCGCGCATGTGCGCCTTTTCGCGCAGGCGCAATTCGTCGAGTTCGGCCTGAAACGCCGCGCGGTCCGCGACCTGTGGCGTGGCGGATTCACTTTCCGATATGTGCATCTTTCTCTCCAGACTTTTCCGTGGCCTTGTCGCCCGGGTTCATGGATTGCAGCCACGCGCCCAGCAGCGCGAAATAGGCCGGCGCGTTCGGCGCGGCCCGCGTGGCGAAGCCGGTATCGACCTGTTGCAGGGGCGGAATGCCGAGCATCATGGCGTGATCGGCTCCGTCGATTATCTTTACCGTGACTTGCGAAAGTTCGGCCGCGCTCGATCGCAGCGCGGCGAGCGACGCGCCGACCGGCACCCACGGATCGGATTGCCCGAAGATGAGCAATGTCGGGACGCGCGATCCCCTGAGCGAGCGCAGCGGGTCCGCGCGAATCTGTCGCGGCCATTCCGGATCGTCGATATTCCCTTTCAACCACAGCTGATCGTACCAGGGCTCGCCGGCGACGTCGGCTTCGGCCGCATCGGCTTCGGATCGCGACCGTAGCCCGCGGGCATAGTCGTCGACGGCGGTGCGGGCGCGCACTGCGCGGTCGATAACCGACTGCGGTTGACCGCGAATGCGAAGGATGTTGGCCACAGCGAAGTTCATTTGCACATCGGCCGCCGCCATCGGGGCGGAGACCGCGACGGCGAATGCGGCGCGCTGCTCCTTCGCCGCGGCGAGCATCGTCAGCCACCCGCCCTGCGACAAACCCCAAAAGCCGATCCGATCAGGGTCCAGCCCCGGTTCGCGCCTGAGCCGGGCGAATGCGGCGACCGCGTCTTCGGCCAGCAGCTCGAAATTGCCGGGAGCGGCCCCCCCGCTGGTCGATTCACCCGAGCCGCGCCGGTCATAGATGAAGAGGCCCCAGCCGAGGCGCGGCAGGATGTCGATCAAATGCCGATACAGCGGATCGCTACGCAGCGGCACCTGCGCGCCGTGAAGGGCGATGACCGCCCCACGGGGCCGTTTTTCGCGCGGCAGATACAGCGTTCCCGACAGCGTCGCTCCGCGATTCCCGAAAATGATGGTCCGTTGTTCGACCGAGAGGTCGGATGGAACCGACCAGGGTGATTGCGCCCAGGCGAGCGACGGCGGCGCGGCGGCGAGCAACGCAATCGCCGCCCAAATCATCCCATCTCTTCTGATCCGCATCTCGGCGCCTCCTTCGCGCCCGCCTCTATTATGCCGATGGGAAGGCGCGCGAGGGCGGCGTCGCCAGCGTCACCAGATTGCCGTCGGGGTCGCGCACTTGCGCCAGGGTCGAATAATCGCCCGCAATGTCTTCGCCGAGCGCGATCCCGGCGCTTTCGAGCCGGCGGCGCTCCGCCGCCAGATCCGTAATGTAAAGGAAGACCGAACCCCGGCTGGCAATCTCGTCACTCGTCGAAAGCATGAGCCCGCCTTCGTCGAACAATTCCCAGTGCAGCAACGTGGGCATTGGCCGGTGATCGGGCCCGCGGCCGAACAGGCTCGTATACCAGCGCTCGGTCGCTGCGAGATCGGCGACGAGCAATGAGGGGTAGATTTTCTCCATTTTCACTTTGGGTCTCTCCGGCTTTTCTCATCTGCGATCGCGGCACGGCTTTCGGATCATACTACCTGATGAGGCGGTCTTGGTTCCGTGCATAGGCCGCTCAGGATGTGTGTGCGGGACGCACATGCGCATCGTTGCACGAGACATTATTGCGGTTGTCGGTTCGGCCGCATCCGATGACTTCATATATCCGGTTCGCCGCTGATCGCGCCGATCTGCGGAACGACCTGCGACCAGCCGCCGCTCATGTTGCGATAGGCGCTGTCGTTTCGCGGCAGCACGAAGCCCGAATGGACAAGGCGCAGGCGCGTGCCGCCGTCGGCAGGTTCGAGCGTGAAGGTGACGATCGTGTCGAGCGGCGTGCCGTAGCCGACATTCTCCTCATGCCCGCCGCGCCAGGAATAGACGAAACGCTCGTTCGGGATCACCTCCAGGACCTCGCATTGGATGGTGCCGTCCCACTTGCCGGCCGCCGTCGTCCGATAGGTGAAGCACTTGCCGACCACAGGCGCGAAGCCGGCCGGCGCCATGCCCAGCCAGCGCCCCATCAGCTCTCCCGAGGTCAGCGTCTTCCAGATTGTCTCGGGTGCATGGGGGAAGACCTCGTCGACGACGATTTCCCGGGTATTCGCCGGCGCTGCGCCGTCGTTCATGGGTCGATCTCCTGCAAGAGCGCGCGCAGACCGGCGAAGCTGTCCCGCCAGAAGGAATCATAATGGGCGAGCCAGTCGAACAGCGGGCTGAGGCCTTCGGGCCGTGCACGGTAATAGACATTCCGACCCTCAGGGCGCTCGACGACGAGCCCGGCTTGCTTGAGCGCCTTCAAATGCTGCGAGACCGCGCCCTGTGTCACCCCACTGGCGCGAGTCAGCGCAGCCACATTGACCTCATCGGAGCGCGCCAGTCGCTCGAACACCGCGCGCCGGGTGGGATCGGCGAGCGCACGTAACACGGTATCGACGGTGACGGTCTGCATCATGCACACTGATTAGCATAAGCTAATCTATTAGTAAATGCTAATTGGTTGACGCGCCGAAAGACACCCGCGTCCAGCGAAATCCTCCCGCTATGCGCGCCTCGCGGCCGGCGCCGTTCCTGAAGTGATCGCCGCGCTTCCAAAGCGGGCCGACCGCTCACGTCCAGCCGCCGTCGGCGTTATCCGGCTATCGCTCTCCAAAGGGGGGAGAATGCGTCAACGTTCCCGGGCGGCCGTCGTGCGGATTTCGTCGATCGGGCTCAGCAGATAGGAGGCGAGCGAGCGGCGGCCGGTGCGGATGTCGGCGGTAACCGCCATGCCGGGGGTGAGAGGAATCGCCTTGCCATCGCGCACGATCGTCGCGCGGTCCAACGTCACCCGCGCGGTGTAGATCAGTCCGCGCTTCTCGTCCTGTACCGCGTCCGAGCTGATATGCTCGAGCTTGCCCGGCACCGCGCCGTAGCGCGTGAAGGGAAAGGCCTCGACCTTGAGCGCGACCGGCTGGCCGGCGCCGACGAAGCCGACATCCTTGTTGGCGATCGCCACTTCGGCGACCAGTTTGCTGCGCGAAGGGACGATTACCATGATCGGCTTGGCGGCCTCGACGACGCCGCCGACGGTGTGGACAGCGAGCTGCGTGACCGTGCCGTCGACCGGGCTGACGAGGCGCTGGAGGCTGCTGCGCTTCGTCGCCTTGGTCAGTTCCTCCTTCCGCAGTCGCGCGTCGCTTTCGGCCCGGGCGAGATCGGCGAGGATGCTGGCGCGGGCCTCTGCAGCGGACTGGCTGAAATTGCCGCCGGCCGCCGCGATCTGCGCTTCTGCCTTGCGTGCGGTGGCGAGGGCGGCGTCGCGGTCGCGCGCTGCGGCGATGCGCTGGCGGCGCATCTCGATCACGCGCAGCTTCGAGACATAGCCCTTCTCCAGCAGTTTTTCGTTGGCGGCGATCTGCTCGTCGAGCAGGGGAAGGGTTTCGCTGAGCTTGACCGCCTGAATCTGCGCCTCGGCCCGGCTGGCGCGGGCGGCCCGGGTGTCGGCGGCGCGCGTCTGGCTGCCCGCCTGGATCTCGGCGAGCTGGGCGCGGGCGAGCGCGACCTGGGTATCGGCGACTTCGGGCGAGGTTCCGGCGGGCGGGGTGAAGCGCAGCCCCTGGCCGTCGAGCGCGGAAAGGATGGCGCGCAGCCGTGCGGCGTCGAGCTCGGCGGTCTCGAGCGCCTTGCGGGCTTGCGCCGCGTCGGCATCCGAGACGGTGGGATCGAGCTCGACCAGCGGCTGGCCGGCACGGACCGTCTGGCCGTCGCGGACCAATATGGTGCGGACGATCCCCGCCGCACCGGGCTGGATCAGCTTGACGTCGTCGGCCGGAACCAGCTTGCCCGGCGCCGAGGCGACGACGTCGACCCGGCCGAGCGCGAGCCAGAGCAGCGCGACCGCGAGCAGGCCGAGCAAGAGCCAGGCGGTGACCCGCGCGGTCGGCGACACGGGGCGCTCGACCACTTCGAGCGCGGCGGGAAGGAAGTCGGCCTCCTCGGTACGTAGAACCCCGCGCGACCGCGCGCGCTCATTGTCGAGCGCGTCGCGAACCGCGGTCCAGTGACGCGTGATCGCGTTCATGCCGCGGCTCCCGCCTGAACGCCGATCTGGCGGTGGTGGAGCGCGGCATAGCGGCCGCCGAGGCGGAGCAGCTCGTCGTGCGAGCCGCTCTCGACGATGCGCCCCTTGTCGAGCGTCAGGATGCGGTCGCACTGGCGGATCGCGGAGAGGCGGTGCGCGATGATCAGCACGGTGCGGCCGGCGGCGATCGCCTTGAGGTTGCGCTGGACGATCTCCTCGCTTTCGGCATCGAGCGCGGAGGTCGCCTCGTCGAGGATCAGAATGCGCGGGTTGGTGATCAGCGCGCGGGCGATCGCGAGGCGCTGGCGCTGGCCGCCCGAGAAGTTGACGCCGCGCTCCTCGACAATCGTGTCATAGCCCCGGGGCAGTTCGAGGATGAAGTCGTGTGCGCCCGCGAGGCGGGCGGCGGTCATCACCCGTTCGATCGGCGTGACGGGATCGGCAAGCGCGATATTCTCGCGGATCGAGCGGTTGAACAGGATATTTTCCTGCAACACCACCCCGATCTGGCGGCGCAGCCATGCGGGATCGACCTGCGCGATGTCGACGCCGTCGATCAGCACGCGTCCGCTGGCGGGCAGATAGAGGCGCTGGAGCAATTTGGTGAGCGTCGACTTGCCCGAGCCCGAGGCGCCGGCGATGCCGAGCGTGGCGCCGGCGGGGAGGTCGAGACTGATGTCGTCAAGCGTCCAGGGACCGTCGGCGGCGTAGCGGAAGCGGACCGCCTCGAAGCGGACATGGCCCGCAAGCGCGGGTAGCGCGGTGCGCGATCCGGCGCCTGGTTCCCCGCCGGTGTTGAGGATGTCGCCCATCCGCGCGACCGAGATGCGGACCTGCTGGAAGTCCTGCCAGAGCTGCGCCATGCGGATGACCGGGCCCGAGACGCGCTGCGCGAACATGTTGAACGCGACCAGCCCGCCGATCGTCAGCGCACCCGCGATCACCTGCTGCGCGCCGAAGAACAGGATCGCGGCGAGGCTCAATTTGGAGATGAGCTGGACCGCCTGGCTGCCCGAATTGCCGAGGTTGATCACGCGCTGGTTGGCGGCGCTGTACGCGGCGAGCTGGCGTTCCCAGCGGTCCTGCCATTGCGGCTCGACCGCGGCCGCCTTGAGTGTCTGCATGCCCGAGACGCTCTCGACGAGCAGCGCGTTGTTCGCGGCGCCGCGCGCGAATTTCTCGTCGAGCCGGCGGCGAAGCGGTCCGGTGACGAGCAACGAGACGATCACATAGGCGGGGAGCGTCAGCGCGACGATGACGAAGAGGAGCGGCGAATAGAGCCACATCGCGACGAGAAAGACGATCGTGAACAGCGGATCGACCAGCACGGTGAGCGAGGCGTTGGTCATGAACTCGCGCACCGTCTCCAGCTCGCGGACGCGGGTCACGGTGTCGCCGACGCGGCGATTCTCGAAATAGGCGAGCGGCAGACGGAGCAGGTGGCGGAAGAGCCGGCTGCCCAGCTCGACGTCGAGTTTCTGGCTCGTTTCCGAATAGAGCCGGGTGCGCAGCCAGCCGAACGCGACCTCCCAGAGCGAGACGATCACGAGGCCAATGGCGAGCACTTGCAGCGTCGCCAGGCTGTTATGCGCCAGCACCTTGTCGACGACATTCTGGAAGAAGAGCGGCGCGGCGAGGCCGAGCAGGTTGAGCGCGAGGGTGATCAGCAGCACTTCGCCGATCAGCTTCCGATATTTGACGATCTGGGGGACGAACCAGGTCATGTCGAAGGCGGGCGCGGCGACCTGCGCCGAATCGCGCGTGGCGACGAGGAGCAGTTCGCCCGACCATCGAGCGTCGAGGACGGCGCGGTCCCAGCGCTCGATCTCGGCACCGGGGCGCTGGACCGCGACGGCATCCTCGCCGACGCGGCCGATCACGAACCAGCCTTCGGCGCCGCTGGCCAACACCGGCATGGGAAGGCGCCTTAACCGTTCGAAATCGCCGGTCGTGGCGCGGGTGCGGACGCCGTCGATGCGCTTTGCGAGGCGCACCAGGTCGGACGCCGTGACGGGGTTGGAATGGCCCAGTTCGTGGCGTAACTCTGCCGGGTCGGCAACAATGCGATGCATCGCGAGGATCTGGGCGAAGGCGGCGAGCCCGGTGTCCGCGGGCGGCTGCGACGTCCCGGGGGACAGGTCCTGCTGCACGGTGGGTCTCCGATCGGATTCTTGAGGCGTTGACAATCTGCGGGGTGCGGCAAGCTGAATCGTCCGGCACGAACCTTGGTAGCGGCCCAAGCCCGGAGAGCGAAGGCGCCGAGCCTCCGGTCGTCGGAGCAAAGGGGCGATTCAGCTTTCGCAGGCGCAGCAAATGGTTGACCCGGCCGCCGCCGCGGGCTGTCTGCTCGCGATTGCGGGGGGTCGCTTTTCAGGCTGATGACGGGAGCCCTGCCATGCCGACCCTCTACATCTCTCCCACCGGCAGCGGCTCGGGCGACGGCTCCAGCGCGGCGAACGCCGCGACGCTGGAGGATCTGCCGCAACTGATCGCGGCGGCCGGGCCGGGCGGCGAGGTGCTGCTGCTCGCCGACCAGGGCGCTTATACCGCGCCGGCGGGCGCGCTGGCGATCGTCGCGGGCGGGACGGCGAGCGCGCCGGTGACGGTCCGCGGCGTCGACAGCGCGGGCAATGCGATGGCGGCGACGATCACCGGCACGCGGAGCGAGCCCTTCGACCCGGCCATGCCGCCGGGCGAGGAGATATTCCGGCTGCTCAACGGCGCGGACAATCTGCGCTTCAGCGATCTGGCCTTCCAGAATGTCGGCACGGCCTTTCGCGTCGGCGCGGACGTCGGCAACCTGGCGATCGAGCATGTCGAGGCCACGAACGTCGCCCGCTTCTTCGACAATATGGTCTCGGGCGCTAACGCCAGCGCGACGATCACTGGCCTCACGATCCGCGACGTCGCCGTGAACGGCTATTCCAAGGGCGCGATCCGCATCCAGTACAACAGCAATGACATCCTGATCGAGGATGTGCGCGGCGACAGCCAATTTCAGGACGGCGACAATTTCGCGATCGGCGTGCATCTCACCGACACCGTGCACGATGTGACGATCGATCGCGTCGCGATGCGCAACGCGCTCGACACGGTGAACGACTATCGCAACGGCGACGGCTTCGCGACCGAGCGCGGCACCTATGACATCACGCTGCGCGACGTGATCGCCACGGGCAACAGCGACGGCGGGCTCGACCTCAAGAGCGACAATATCGTGATCGACGGCGCGATCGTTTCGGGCAACGGCCGCAATATCCGGCTGTGGGGCACGGGCGCTGAGCTGAGCAATATCGTCAGCCTCGACGCGGGCGCGCCGCTGGCGGGCGGCAATCGCGAGCATATCTGGCTGGCCGAAGGCGCGAGCGCGACGATCGACGGGGCGTTTTTTTCCGACACCGGCTCGCCGACCCTGTTCAACCTCGCGGAGCGGAACGGCCGGCTGGCGGTCGAGGATTTCGGGTTCGTCACCGGACCCGGCACGACCCAGTCGGTGCGCGGCACCGGATCGGTGCTGACGCTGACCGGCGAACGCATCGCGGTGACGGCGGGGACCGCGGGCGACGACCTGCTGGCGGGCACCGCCGCCGCCGATGCGCTGGCGGGGGGCGACGGGCGCGACATGCTGAGCGGTGGGGCGGGCGATGACCTGCTCGCGGGCGGTGCGGGCGACGACATGCTGGTCGGCGATGCGGGCGAAGACCGCGTCGAAGGCGGCGCCGGGCGCGACATCATGGTCGGCGGCGCGGGGAGCGACCTGCTGAGCTATGCTGGTAGCGCCGCCGGCGTGCGGATCGACCTGTTGCGCCTCACCGCCGGTGGCGGCGATGCCGAGGGCGATCTGTTCGACGGGTTCGAGGGGGTCGAAGGCTCGGCCTTTGCCGATGTCCTTACGGGCGACGTGGGCGCGAACCGGCTGTTCGGCGGCGCGGGCGACGACGCGCTTTCGGGCGGCGCCGGCGACGATGTGCTCGACGGCGGCGCGGGCGCCGACCTGCTCGACGGCGGCGCCGGGTTCGATTGCGTCGATTATGGCAGCAGCGGCGTGGCGGTGGCCGTCGATCTCGCCAATGGCGCGGCGAGCGGCGGCGAGGCGGCGGGCGACCGGTTGGTGAGCATCGAGGCGGTGCGCGGTTCGGGCTTTGCCGATACGCTGTCGGGGGGCGACGGCGCGGACTGGATCGAGGGCGGCACGGGCGACGACCGGATCGACGGGCGCGGCGGCGACGACCTGCTTCTCGGCGGGGCGGGTGCCGATACGCTGATCGGCGGCGCGGGGACCGACAGCGCGGATTATTCGGCCAGCGGCGGGGCGGTCACCATCGACCTTGCCGCCGGCACGGGAAGCGGCGGCGATGCCGAGGGCGACCGGCTCGATGGGATCGAGCAACTGATCGGTTCGGGTTTCGCCGACGTGCTCACCGGCGACGGTTTCGACAATATATTGACCGGCGGCGGAGGCGCGGACCGGCTGACCGGCGGCGCCGGGATCGACACCGCCGATTATTCGACGAGCGGCGCCGCGGTGACCGCGGTGCTGGGCGGCACCGGCAGCGGCGGCGATGCCGAGGGCGATGTGCTGGGAGGAATCGAGAATCTGGTCGGCGGCGCTTTTGACGACGTGCTGATCGGCGATGGCGCGGTCAATGCCCTGTCGGGCGGCGCTGGCGACGACCGGCTGGTCGGCAATGGCGGGGCGGACCGGCTCGACGGCGGAGCGGGATTCGACATGGCCGACTTTTCGGCGAGCGCGAACATGGTGACGGCGGACCTTGCGGCGGGCACGGCTTCGGGCGGGGTCAGCCTGACCGCGATCGAGGGCCTGACCGGATCGGCGTTCGACGACGCGCTGAACGGCGACGCCGGCGACAACCTGCTGGTCGGCGGCCGGGGCGCGGACATGCTCGACGGGCGCGACGGCGTCGACACCGCCGACTATTCGGGTTCGGCCGCGGCGGTGCAGGTCGACCTTGCCCTGTCGGTACAGGGCGGCACCGGCGATGCGGCGGGCGACCGGCTGGTGAGCATCGAGGCGCTGGTGGGTTCGGCGTTCGACGATTCGCTGACCGGAGTGGATGGCGCCGAAGCGCTGTATGGCGGCGCGGGGGCGGACCGGCTCGAAGGGCGTGGCGGCGACGATCGGCTCGAGGGCGGGGCGGGCGCCGATATGCTGATCGGCGGCGCCGGTGTCGATACGGTCGACTATAGCGCCAATGCGGGCGCCGTCTCGATCAACCTCCAGACCGGCGCGAGCAGCGGCGGCGATGCCGAAGGCGACCGGTTCGACGGGGTCGAGCATTTCATCGGCACCGGTTTCGCCGATACGATCATCGGCGACGGGGCGGACCAGATACTGGTCGGCGGCGCGGCGGGCGACCGGCTGGACGGTGCGGGCGGTTTCGACATCCTCGTCTATTCGGGCAGCGCGGCGGGGGTGAAGGTCAACCTCGCAACCAATATCCTGTCGGGCGGCGACGCGCAGGGTGACAGCATTTCGGGAATCGAGGGGCTGGTGGGCAGCGCCTTCGCCGACACGTTGACGGGCGATGCGAATGCGAACCGGATCGAGGGCGGCGGTGGCAACGATACGCTCGACGGCGGCGCGGGCGCGGACGTGATGATCGGCGGCGAGGGCAATGATTCCTTTGTGGTCGACAACGCCGGCGACCAGGTGGCCGAGGCGGTCGGCGGCGGGATCGACATCGTGCGCACCAGCCTGTCTTCGCTGACGCTCGCCGACGGGGTCGAGGATCTGAGCTATATCGGTAGCGGCGGCTTCTCCGGCACCGGCAACGCGCTCGATAACAGCCTCTATGGCAAGGCGCTGAACGACGCGCTCTACGGTCTCGACGGCGACGACAAGCTGGTCGGCGGCGCGGGCGCGGACCTGCTCGACGGCGGGGCCGGGCGCGACCAGGTCGATTATACCAAATCCGCCGCGATCACCGTGAACCTGGTCACCAACGTCAATCACGGCGGCGAGGCGGAAGGTGACCGTTTGGCCGGCATCGAAATCGTGATCGGTTCCAACTATGCCGACAGCATCACCGGCAGCGACGACCCGCTGGCGGGCGACACGCTGTACGGCCGCGGCGGCGACGATGTGCTGGTCGGCGGAGCAGGCGACGACCAGCTCGATGGCGGCAGCGGCAACGACGTGCTGCGCGGCGGCGCCGGCAACGACCTCTATGTCGTTTACGAGGCCGGCGACCAGGTGGTCGAAGCGGCGGGCGAGGGGCGCGATCGCATCCGCACCGCTGCGACCAGCTACACGCTCGGCGCGAATGTCGAGGAGCTGGTCTATACCGGGACGATCGGCGCGACCATGACCGGCAATGCGCTCGACAATTTTGTCGTTGGCAGCGGCGGCGAGGATCGGCTGTCCGGCGGCGACGGTGCGGACGTGCTGCGCGGCGGCGCGGGCGGCGATCTGCTCGACGGCGGCGCGGGATCTGATACCGTCGAATATGCCGGCTCGCTCGGCGGTGTGCTGGTCAACCTGCGCAGCCAGACCGCGACCGGCGGCGATGCGACGGGCGACAGGCTGGTCGCTATCGAAAATGCCGAGGGTTCGGCCTTTGCGGATGTGCTGCTTGGCAGCGCCGGAGCCAATGTGCTGACCGGCGGCGAAGGCGACGACGCACTCTCGGGCGACGCCGGCAACGACACGCTGCGCGGAGGGGCGGGCGTCGACCGGCTCGATGGCGGCAAGAACGAGGATGCGCTCTACGGCGAGGAAGACGGCGACACGCTGTACGGCGGGCAGCAGACCGACCGGCTCTATGGCGGCGCGGGCAACGACATTCTGGTTGGCGACACCGAATGGATCTCTTCGCTGGCGGCGCGGGATACGCTCGACGGCGGCGATGGCGACGACATATTGGTCGGCGACGGGATGAGCATGACGGCAAGCGGGGTCGGCGGCGCCGACACGCTGGTCGGCGGGCTCGGCAACGACATATTATACGGCGACGCGGTGAATATGGCGGCTGGCGCGCGGGGCGGGGCGGACAAGCTGACCGGCGGCGGAGGAGGTGACCGCTTCGTCTTCGCAGCCGGATCGGGCGCCGACGAGATCACCGATTTCACCCGCGGCGGCGCCGAGGCCGACCAGATCAACCTCAGCGCCTTCGACATCGCCTATGAGGCGCTGCGCTTCACCACGAGCAGCGAGGGGGTGACGATCCAGCTGGGCGGCACCGATACGATCTTCGTGCGCGGAGTGACCGCGCTCGATCAGGCGGACTTTGTGTTCGGCTGAGCTGGGCGTCAGCCGAAGACGAAATCTGAGGGCGAAAAGCTCTGCGCGCCGCGGACGAATATGCTGTCGGCGCCGATGGCGATGCGGACTCCCTCGGCGCTCGCCGTGAAACCGAGTTGCTCATAGGCGATGTCGAAGGCGCTGAGGTCGATATGGTCCGCCCCCGGGGCGAAGTCGCTGATCTCGTCGGCACCCGAGCCGGGCGCGAACACGAACCAGTCGGCCCCCGCGCCCCCCGCAAGCAGGTCGTTGCCGCCGCCGCCGATCAGGTGATCGGGGCCGTCGCCGCCATAGAGCTTGTCGTCTCCGCCGGCCACCGTGGGGGTCGACTCGCGGCCGTCGCCATAGAGCCAGTCGTTGCCCTCGCCGCCCTCCAGCGTGTCGGCCCCGCCCCGGGCGCTGTCGGTCATCGCGTCACCGTCGCCGATCAGGATGTCATTGCCTGCGCCGCCGGTCAGCCGGTCATTGCCTCCCTTGCCGCTGCCATAGATGTTGGTCGCATCGCCGATCAGCAGATCGGCGTCGTCGCCGCCATCGAGCCGGTCGTTGGCGCCCCGGCTGCTCAGCCATTCCTGGTCGCCGATCAGCCGGTCGGCGCCCGTGCCGCCGGCGAGCGTGTCCGATTGCCAACCGCCGAGCAGCATGTCGGCGCCCGATTGGCCCCAGAGCAGGTCCTCGCCATTGCTGCCCTCGAGCCAATCGTCTCCCGAATTGCCGGCGATGTCGTCATTGCCGTCGAGCCCGCCCAGCGTGTCGCGGCCTGCGCCGCCGATCATGGCGTTGGCGAGCGCATTGCCATTGCCCGCAAAATCGGCGGCGCCGCGGCGGATCAACTGCTCGAGATTGCCGCCGAGCGTGTAGTTGCCCAGCGTCGTCTCGACCCGATCGAACCCGGCGTCAGCCGCCTCGGTGATCCGGTCACCGGTGTCGTCGACAAGGAAAATGTCGTCGCCTTCGGTGCCCTGCAGCGCATCCGCGGTAGCGGTGTCGGGCAGGGGAAGCAGCGCGATATAGCCGCTCGCGCCCGGCGAGGCGTCGCCCTGATCGACCGTCAGCGTTTCGCGGATCGTCTCGGCACCGCTGAGGCCCGGGAGCGAATCGCGGGTGAGGAGCGTTGAGAGTTCGGACCGGGTGATCTCGACGCCCCGCAAATTAAGCCGCCCTTGCGAGGAGATCACCTTGGTCAGCGATCCGGCATCGTCGAAGCGCCCGCCGATCACGGTGACCTGGGCCTGGTCGTCGAGCCAGAGCTGGTTCTGCTCGGAGATGCCGCCGCGCAGCACCGGGTTCAGGCCGACCGGGTCGATCAGCGTCGCCTCGCCCCAGAGCCGGAAGTTGCGGCCATTTTCCTCGCTGAGCGCGCGGACGACCACGGTGCCATCCGACTTGAGGTCGTAGCCGCCGTCGCTGTTGCCGCGCGCGACCGTGTCGATGAAGCGCACATCATAGACGCCGCGCTCGGTCGCGAAGCCATCGCCGTTGAAATAGGCGCCAGCGGTGCTCTGGATGTTCTCCATCACCACCCGGCTGAGCGTGACATTGTGGACGGTGTCGTCGAGGTGGACGCCGGCGGGCAGGTCGTCGCCCGTTTGCCCGGCCATATCCGCCGTCACATTGTCGATCACGACGTTGTTCGTGTCATACTGGAGGCGAATCGCGACCCTCGAGAAGCCCTGGACGTCGACGTCGCGGATCGTCAGCCCGGAGATTGTCGCCGTATCATTGGGCGCGCTCGCATAATCCTCGAAGAAGCGGCGGACATTGTTCGCATCGACATTCTCGATATGGAGATTGCCGAGATCGGCGGTGACGCGGAAGGCCGTGCCGACATTGTCGATCTTGAGGTCGCGGAATTCCAGATTGTCCGCTCCGGCGCCGAGCTTGAACAACTCGTTGCCGGCGGCATCGCCCGCCTGCCAGTCGGCCGGGCGCGAGCCGGTGAAATGCGCGGTCATGGCATTCCCCCCGGAATCGATACCGCGCACCACGACCGGTTCGCCCTCCGCCCCGCCGCGGGTGATGCCGAGGATGCCGGTGACATTATAGTCGCCCTGGTCGGCCAGCAGCAGCACCTCGCCCCCCGGCCCCGCTCGTCCGATCAGCGTGTTGAGCGAGCCGATCGACGCTGCGTTGTTGATATCGCTACCACTTTTGTCGCCGGATCCGGCGGGCGAAATATACAGGCTTGGCATGACGAACGACCCCTCGTTGTTGCGTCGAGGTTAACCTCGACCAATCCGACATGCTGCACGGCACCATGGTTAAGCCAGCGTTATCCTGATCATCGGAGAGGTTATTGCGATGGGTCGCCGGGGGCTTCTGACTTGACTGAACGGAGGAAAATTCGCCGGGGCGCAATTTCATCCGGTGCTTGAAGTGTCTGCATAGGCGAGCTTTTTTGACCATGCAGCCGGTTCAAGGACGGCATGATCGCCCGGTTTTCCCGGTCGCATCGAACGTTCGCACGCCCTGCTTGGCTCATCTTGGTTCCCGGTCTGCGAGCGACCACGGGCGGACGCTCTCAATTGCCGGTTGCGATCAGCGTGAAGGGGGCCCAAGCGGCGGGATGCGCCCAGTCGCTGGTCCAGCCTTCGACGGCCGATCCGTTGTCGCGCTTGCCGGTGCGAACTGCGCGCATCGCGGATTGGAGGGCGGCCGCTTTGCCCATGGCCGGATCCCGCCGAGCGTTGAGGAGCGTTTCGACGGTGAGTGCGGCGGTGACCTTGTCGCCGACCCGCCAGCGGCTGGCGAGGAGCGCGTCGGCGCCGGCATAGAGGAAGGAGCGCGCGAGCCCCGACAACGCGTCGCCGCCGCCCGGCCCCTCGGTCGTGCCGGTGTTGCACGCCGACAGGATGACCCACTCGGCCGAGAGGTCGAGCCCAGCGGCTTCAGCAGCGGTCAATATGCCGTCGTCGGCCGGCGTCGCGCGGCCCGGCGGAGTGAAGATCAGCCCCGGCTCGGCAAAGCCTTCGATTTCGCCGGGCAGGACGCCATGCGTGGCGAAAGCGACGATGCGGGCGTCGCGCAAACGGTCGTTCGTTCGAACGGCCGCTTCGGTCGCCTCCACGCCGAGATGGATCGCTGCCGCGTCGGCCCCGAGCGCGTTTGCCATCGCGTTCAGTTCGACTTCGGTCCCCGGCAACGACGGGAGCGCCCGCACCCGTGCGGGATCGGCGAGCGCGGGACCGGCTGGGCCCGCCTGCGGGGACAGTCCGGCGGTCACGGCACGCTTGTCCCCGGCTTTGGCCAGCGCCGGGGCGCCATAGCCGATGAGCGGAAGCGCGCCGCGCTTCGCGGTCCGCGGCCGGCCGGTTCGCAGCGATTCGACCGACGGAAGGTTGACGATGGCGAAACGGTCGCCGAGCCATGGGGTCGCTGCGAGCGCGGTGTCGGTGTCTTCGCCTTGCGGTTCGGCCGTGATGAAGGCCGCGAAGGGAAGGTCGGCGAGCGGCCCCGCCGTCGTCACGTAAAGCGTCTTCACATCCTTGAGCAGCGCCTCGTGCGGCTGGACGAGGAAGCGATAGAGATCCCATGCGTAGCGGCGCTCGAACAGTGGCGATGCCGTCCAGATACCCGAGCAGGTCTGCGGATCGACCTCGCAGCGGAACGCTTCGATCGTGCCGCGCAGAAAGGCTTGCAGCCGCGGCACCGCATGCCAGCTTGCTCCCTCGGGCGTGACGACGAAGCTGAAATCATAAAGCTCGCCCTCGGTGACGAGGAGCAACGCTTCGCCCGGGCGCAGGCGGCGGCGCACGTCGGCCTCGCTCAGCGACTGCGGGACCGCGAGGCGCGCATAGTCGGGATAGGCGCGGCGGAGCCGCGCTTCGACCGCGGCAAGCTCGCGGCCGAGCGCAGCGATCCGCTCCTTCGTGTCCGCGGCGGCGGCGGGTGCACCGATCATCGCGGTGCCGAGGCTGCGGTTGAGATCGCGGATTTCCAAGGCCAGGTCCTGCTGGCGCCGCACCAACCGCGCGAGCGACGTGTCGCCGAGCGCCTCGCGCGCGACGATCCCGGCGAGCGCGCGCGTGGCGGCGCTCGATGCCGAATCCTGCGCGATGCGGAAGGATTCGGCGCGAAGTGCGTCTTCCTTGCTGCGGACGACGGTCGCATGGTTGGCATTGAGGGTGAGGGCGAGCGCGAAGACTCCTGCACCGCGGCGGTCGGACCAGTCGTCGTCGCTGATCGCCGCGGCGACTGCGCGCTCGCCCGCGGTGGCTCCCGACACATCGACCGCCGACAGGACGCGCGTCCGCTCGTCGCGTGCGCGCGCAACCGCGCCGCGCATCAGCGCGACATATTCTTCCGATTCGGGCGCCTTCCGCGCGAGCGAGCGCGCAAGCGCCATAGACGCGATCGCGACATAGGGATGGCCGGGATCGAGCGTATCGGTCGCGAATGCCAGCGCGCGGCGCTGATAATCGATTGCGGCGTCGACCTCGCCTTGCTTGGACTTGATATTACCCATCCGCCCGAGGTCGGCGATGCTTTCCTCGCGATTACGTTCGGGGAGTGCCGAGCGCAGCGCGATAACGCGGGCCTGCAGGGCGCTCGCCTCGTCATATTTTCCGCTCTTGCTGAGCAGGCCGACGAGATTGCCGAGCGAACGGAGTGTATCGGGATTGCCCGGCCCGAGGTGGCGTTCACGGATCGCGATCGCCTGACGCAGCCGCACTTCGGCTTCGAGCGGCTTGTCCTGCCGGTCGAGGTTGTTCGACAACAGCGCGAGCGTGCGCGCGGTTTCGAGGCTGCCGCGCCCCTTGGTGCGGACGAGAAGGTCGAGGTTGCGGCGATAGATCGCCTCGGCGCCCGCGACGTCGCCCATCTCCTCAAGGTTCAGCGCAAAGCCGTTATATTCTTCGGCGACGAAGCTATCCTCGTCGCCCAGCGCCGCCTTGCCGTAATCGATCGCCTTCTGCAGCGCCGCCGAGGCTTCGGGGCGCCGCCGCTGCCCGGCGAGGACTTCGCCAAGCGTGCCCCACGCCGCCGACAGCGAGCGTTTTTCGCCGTCCAGCGGCTCGACCAGTTCGATCGCGCGGCGGGCATCGGTTTCGGCAGCGGCATATTGGCCGCGCGCCGAAAGCACGAGCGCGAGGCGCCGCAGCGCCGCCGAATGGGCCTTGGCGTCGCCGAGCCGTTCGCGGAGGACGACGGCGTCGCGCATCAGCGTTTCGGCGGCGTCGGCGCGCCCCGTGAGGTAAAGAATGTTGGCAAGAAGTTCCTTGTCGGTCGCCGCCGCGGCCGAGCGCGCGCCCGCCGCGCGCCGCGCCATACGCGCGCGCACAGCGCCCTCCGCCCGCACGAACATGCCGCGGTCGATGAGCAGGCGGATATCCACATCGCTCTCGGCGGGCAGCGCCTGGCCAGCCTGTTCCGAGGGGGCGGCATCTGTCGCCGGGCGCGCTTCGGCTGCGCGGCGGAGCATCGTCGCAAGCTGGTAAAGCGACGCTCGCGTATCGGCATGCTCGCGCCCGAGCGTCCGCGCCTGGATGTCATAAGCCTCTTCGGCGGTCGTCGCGGCTTCGACGATTTCGCCCTGCCGCGCCAGATAGAGCGAGAGGAGATAGAGTTCGCGGGCGGTTTCCGCGCTGTCGCGCGCCGTCGTTGCGGCGACCGTCGCAATCTTGCGGCGCTGCGCTGTCGTGCGCTCGCGATAGGCCGACAGTGCCGCTTCGGCATCGGTGCGCAGCGATTGCAGGGCCGGGACGACCGCATCGGCTTTGCCGGGCATCGCGCGGCCGGACTCCATTCCCTTGTCATAGGCGTCGATCGCTTCCGGCAGCCGGTCGCGGGCTTCGAGGGCGCGTCCCAGATTACCCCAGGCGGCGACCAGACGGTCGTCGGCGGGGCCCGGCGCGGCGAGCAGTTCGATGGCACGGCGCGCCGCCTCTTCGGCTTCGGTATGGCGCCGACGCTCGAGGAGGATGGACGCCAGGCGGTTGAGACTTCGCCCTGTCGCCCTGTCGTCGCCGAGCCGCTCGCGCGTTCGCACCGCCGCGCGGATCAGCGGTTCGGCCTCTTCGGCGCGCTTGGTCATGCTCAGCACGAACGCCAGCGTTTCGGCATCGCTTGCGGCCGCGGCCGAGCCCATCGTCCCCGCCGCTTCATGCGCTTTCAGACGACCGCGCAGGATTGTTTCGGCCTCGGGATATTCGCGGGATTGGATCAGGGATTGGATCGCGGCGTCACCCGCCGGCGCCGTCGGTGCGGTCTGTGCCCGGAGCGCGCCGGCCTGCGCCGGCATCGCGATGCAGGCCAGCCAGCAAAGGCAGTGGACGACGCGAAGCAAGCCATTCCCCTTTGACCGCCGATCGACGTCGGCGCTTGGGAACTGGAACAGCCCGGCACCCGAATTGGTTCCGCTGCGGGGCAGGCCCGCAGCCGACGATCGGCAACGCTGATGGCCTGCCCACGAGCCCGGCGCCGTGACCGGGATCACAACGCGCCCGCGCGACCTGTCCTACCGGAACGGGATGACAATAACCCAAGATATTCTGTATGTTGGGTCTGAACAGGGAAATAATGCGCCATGGCTAGCCGCCGAATCCGCTTCTTCGCTCTCGCCTGCGCGGCGCCGCTGTGGATCGCCGCACCCGCGGCCTTTGCGCAGGACGCGCCGCCGCCCGCCAAGCTCAACGACGACGAGCAGAAGCTGCTCGACCTCCTCAATCGCGGCATGGATCTCGAACGCGCGGGGAAACGGCGCGACGCCGAGGCGATCTACCGGCGCTGGACCGGCGAAGCGACCAAGCGCTACGGCGCGGACAATCTGATCACCAGCATGGGATATCGGCTGCTCGCGGGCGTCCTCGAGGATGAGGGGCGGCTGAAGGAGGCGGAACCCTTCCTGAAACAGCTGCTCGCCATCAACCGGACGGCGCTCGGCGAACGCGACGACGACACCTTGCTCGCCTATGGCCGCCTCTCGGCCAACTATATGGCGCAGGGCCGGCCCGCCGAGGCGATCCCGCTGCGCCGCGCGATCCTCGCGGCGCGCCTCGCGAGCAACGGCACGCACCACCCCAAGTCGATCATCGCGACGAGCAATCTGGCGCGCGCGATCGCCGAAAGCGGGGACATGAGGAGCGCCGAACCGCTGTATCGCGACGCGGTCGAGGCGAGCATCGCGGTCCATGGTGAAAATCACCGCGAAACCGCGGCGAATTACGGCAATCTCGCGACCGTCCTCAGCACCCTCGGGCGCTTCGACGAGGCGGCCCCGGTCTTTGCCAAGGTGCTGGCGATCGAAGAGGCGTTACCCGACAGCGATCCTGCCGATATCGCGCTCAGCCACTATAACAATTCGGTGAATTTCTCCGAAATCGGACGCTATGACGAAGCCGCCGCGTCGGCGAACAAGGCGCTCGACCTGTGGCGCTCGACCAAGGGCGACGAAAGCACCGAAGCGGCGCTCGGCTATACCGCGGTCGCCAATAGTCTGCGGTTGCAGGGGCGGTATGAGGAAGCCGACACCACCTATCGCAAGGCGCTCGCGATCCGGGTCAAGACGCTCGGCGACACGCATCCGCTGACCGGCGAGGCATACAGCAATGTCGCGATGATCATGGAAAGTCGCGGATCTCCGCCGTCGACGATCGAGCCGCTGATGCGAAAGGCGCTCGACATCACGCGGCAGGCGTTCGGCGAAAGCAGCCAGCGCACCGCCATCATGTACGGCAATGTCGCGCATAATCTGGTTCAGCAGGGCCGCTTCGACGAAGCCGAGCCGATGTACCGGCGCGGCATCGAAATCCAGAAGAGCGTCGCGGGGGCGGACCATCCCTCCTATGCGACGCAGCTGATCAACCTGGCCTATAATTTGGGGCCCCAAGCCGCCGAACCGCTGATGCGCGAGGCGCTCGGCATTTTCCGGGCTAAGTTCGGCGACGACAATCCCGAGACCGCGCATGCCTTTGCCAGCCTCGGCACGACGCTCAGTCTGCTCGGCCGGCACGCCGAGGGCGCCGAGATGGCGATCAAGGCGCTCGACATCCGCCGCCGCCTGCTCGGCGAGGATCATCCGCTCACCGCTGATGCCTATGCCAGCGTCGCCGCGGCGCTGGTTCGCCGGGGCGGCCTCGATCGCGCCGGTGACGAGGCGGCCGAACCCTATTATCGCCAGGCGCTGGCCATCCGCCAGCGCAGCCTCGGCGAATCGCACATCGAGACCGCGCACGCCTACAGCGGTCTCGCAGCGAGCCTGCTCAGGCAGGGCAAGGCGGCCGAAGCCGAGGCGGCGGCGGCAAAGGCCGTCGCGGTCGTACGGCGCCTCAACGACCGGACCGCGGCGGGCGGCGATGCCGTCGCCCTGTCGGCGCTCGACCGGCAACAGGTCGATCCCAATCGCAGCGCCTTCACCACCTATATGAATGCGGCGTTCGGACTGATGAGCGATACGCCCGGCGCGGCCGAACAATCGCGGCTTCAGGATCTGGCCTTTCAGGCGGCGCAGGATGCGAACAGCTCGGCTTCGGGGCGTGCGGTCCTGCAATCCGCCGCTCGCGCCGCCGCGAAGACGCCGCAAATGGCCGAAGCGGTACGCCGCGAGCAGGATCTGGCCGCGCGCGCGAACATCATCGACAAGAATCTGCTCCGCGCGCTCGGCGATCGCAAGCCCGTCGAGGCCGCACGGCTGCGCGGCGAACTCGACGGCGTACAGGCCGAGCTCGCCGACATCGGCGCGCTGATCGACAAGAAATATCCCTCCTACCGCCAGCTCGTGTCGCCGCGCGCGATCGGGCTCGCCGAAGCGCAAAAGGCGCTGCGGCCCGGCGAAGCGTTGCTAATGATGACCGAGGCCGCGAATACCTTCCACCTCTTCGTCGTCACCCCGGATGCCGTCGGCTGGAGCCGGCCGGCAAAGGACATCGACGTCATCCTGAAACAGATTTCCGACCTGCGCTGCGACGTCGACTTCGCGACCTGTTCGGCGGCGCGCAAGGCCGAAATCGACGCGCTGCCGATGACGACGCGCGAGCTTGAGGGGCATCGCCGCTTCGACCTCGACACCGCGCACGCACTCTACAAGGAGTTGATCGCGCCGGTCGAGCCGCTGCTCAAGGACACGCGGCGCCTTTATGTGGCGAGCTCGGGCAAGCTCGGCGACCTGCCGCTCGCGATGCTGTCGTCGACCCCCTTGCCCGAGGGCGGCGATCTTGCCGATCCCGACACGCTGGCCCGCGCGGGATGGCTCGCCGACCGCTACGCCTTCACCAGCCTGCCATCGGTCGCGGCGCTGATGCTGCCCGTCGAAGCACGGACCGGACGCGGCAAGAATTTCCGCGGCTATGGCGCGCCCGTACTGCTTGGCGGCGACACGGGTTCGCGCGCCGCGGCGGGGATCGGCGTCTTCGACGGGGTGTCGGCCGCGGGCTCGCCGCTCGCCGACCCCGACGCGCTCCGCAAGCTCGCTCCGCTGCCCGGGACGAAGGTCGAACTCGCGGCGATGGCCGATCTGTTCGACGCCTCGCCCGCCAGCCTGACGCTCGACCGCGATGCCACCGAAGCCGCGCTGCGCGGCGATCCGGCGCTGCCGACGAGCGATATCGTCGCGATCGCGACCCACGGCCTGCTCCCCGATCCCGAACTCGGGTTTGGCGAGCCGGGGCTGGTGCTCACCCCGCCGAGCGTCGCCAGCGATACCGACGACGGCCTGCTCACGGCGACCGAGGCGGCGCGGCTGACGCTGTCGGCCGACTGGGTGATCCTGTCGGCGTGCAACACCGCGTCCGCCGAAAATTCGGGCGGCGGCGACAGCCTGTCGGCACTCGCGCGAGGGTTCCTCTATGCCGGCGCCGACGCGCTGCTCGCGAGCCACTGGCGCGTATCGGATCAGGCGACCGCCGTGCTCACGGTCGAGACGCTGACGGCGCGCCGCGCGACCCCCGACACGTCGCGCGCCGAGGCGCTGCAGATGGGGATGAAAGCCGTGCGCAGCGGCAAGCGCGCCGACGGCTCGGCGGTCGCGGGCTGGAAAGCCGGTTGGGCGCATCCTGCGGCTTGGGCCGCCTTCACCAACATCGCCAATCGCGACGACTAGGCTGCGAACGCAACCGCCCGCCGCACACGCGGCACAACGGGTCTGATCGCGTTTCCACCCGCCAGCACTTCGATCTAGTCCGTGTCGAGCGGGGGCTTGAGCGGCTGGAGCAATTATGGGTGTTCGATCTCTTGAGCAGGGCGAAGGCGACGTGCCTCGGTTCGCCCCGTCGAGCAGCGCGGATCAAGTGCTCGGACTTCAATATTGCCGTCTGGGCCTTCTATCCCTGATGCGATTGCAACTGGCGTTCGAGCGCGGTGACCGATCGCGGGTGCTGGAGGCGATCGACGAACTCCAAGCACTCGATGCGGAGGTCGAGCATCTTGTGGAGGCGTTTCCGGCAGCGCCGCATGACGAACGCCTGGTATCGGTCGCACGGCAACTCAAGTCCGAGAAGATGGCCGCAAATTTCGAAAAGCTCGCATTGGCCAGCGGCATCAGCGGTCCCGGCCTCTCGCCTCGCGCCGCGCCCGCCGCTCGCATGACGGACATCGGACAATCGCAAGACGCCGACGATGGAGAGGCCGTCTGGCCGCCGCCGGTCACGCCGGCTCGAAGGCTGGTGCGCGAATATGGGGTGCGGGCCGCGGTGATGCTCGGCATATTGGCGGCGAGCGCGCTTCTGCTGACGCAGCTATGACGGTCGAGATCGGCGGGCTGCTTGTCCTTGGCTCTGAACTCGCCGGATCGCCGGTGCGCGGACCTGAGCCGCGCGTGTGGAAAGGTGCGTCCGGCTTCTCGATTACGGCGTCGAAAGCCACCGGTCCGCAACCGGCCACGGGCCGCCGGGCGCGCCCGATATCAGCCGCTTTACTGCTTTGTGCCTACCGGGTTCGAGCGGCGAGGGCGCAAAGCGGCGCCCTATTTCAACCGCCAAGTGCGTGCCGGATATCGGCGATCAAGTGCGACACCACGATGCGAGCTGGACGCTGTGCATTCCGATAATTCGGTATCAGCTAGCTCCGTTTTTCTCGAGCTTTTTTCGGCGGTAACTGCGCCAAATGTTCTTTTCTACGCTGGAGTACGCTGGCTGAAAAAAGGAACTTTACAGCTCGTTCGCGCGGAACTTGGATCGCCCCCACAGACTAACAAATATGGAGGAGATCCGATCACGCAGTGAAGAAGATCCGGAGCCGCGGGCTCACAGTTCGCTGCCGGAACTACGCTGAACCTCGCTCAGCTACCCTAAGCTGCGCCACAGTATGCTTACTCCCACTCGATCGTTCCCGGCGGCTTCGACGTATAGTCGTAGACCACGCGGTTGATGCCTTGCACCTCGTTGATGATCCGCGTCGCGCAGCGGCTGAGGAAGCTCGCGTCGAATGGATAGATGTCGGCGGTCATCCCGTCGGTCGAGGTCACCGCGCGCAGCGCGCAGACATGGTCGTAGGTGCGCCCGTCGCCCATCACGCCGACGGTCTTGACGGGGAGCAGCACCGCGAAGGCCTGCCAGATCGCATCGTAGAGGCCCGCATTGCGGATTTCCTCGAGGTAGACGGCGTCGGCCTTGCGGAGGATGTCGCAGCGGTCCTTCGACACTTCGCCGGGGATGCGGATCGCGAGGCCCGGGCCGGGGAAGGGGTGGCGGCCGACGAAGATGTCGGGAAGGCCGAGTTCCTTACCGAGCAGCCGGACCTCGTCCTTGAACAGTTCGCGCAAGGGCTCGACGAGCTTCATATTCATCCGCTCGGGCAGGCCGCCGACATTGTGGTGGCTCTTGATCGTCACGCTCGGGCCGCCGGTGAAGGAAACCGATTCAATGACGTCGGGGTAGAGCGTGCCCTGCGCGAGGAAGTCGGCGCCGCCGATCTTCTTCGCTTCCTCCTCGAAGACGTTGATGAACTCGGCGCCGATGAACTTGCGCTTCTTCTCGGGGTCGGTGACCCCCGCTAGGCCCGCCATGAAACGCTCCTCGGCGTCCACCACCACCAGCGGGATGTTGTAATGGTCGCGGAACAGGCGCTCGACCTGCTCGCGTTCGTTCATGCGGAGGAGGCCGTGGTCGACGAAGACGCAGGTGAGCTGCTCGCCGATCGCCTCGTGGATCAGCACCGCGGCGACCGCGCTGTCGACCCCGCCCGACAGGCCGCAGAGCACGCGCTGGTCGCCGACCTGCGCGCGGATTTCGGCGATCTTGGTGGCGCGGAACTCGGCCATCGTCCAGTCGCCGCTGCAGCCGCAAACATGGCGCACGAAATTGGCGATCAGCTTGGCGCCGTCGGGCGTATGGACGACCTCGGGGTGGAACTGCGTGCCGTAATAGCGGCGTTCGTCGTCGGCGATCAGCGCGAAGGGCGCGCCGTCGCTGATCGCGACGATACGAAAACCGGGGGCGAAAGCGGTGACGCGGTCGCCGTGGCTCATCCACACCTGATGCCGCTCGCCGACTTCCCACAGGCCGTCGAACAGCACGCAGGGTTCGGTCACGGTCAGGAAGGCGCGGCCGAATTCGCCGTCGCGTTCGCCATCGGCGCCGCCGGGCTCGACCTGTCCGCCGAGCTGCTGGGTCATCACCTGCTGGCCGTAGCAGATGCCGAGGATCGGAAGCCCGCTGTCGAACACCGATTGCGGCGCGCGCGGGCTGCCGGTCGCGGGGACCGAGGCGGGTGAGCCCGAGAGGATCACGCCCTTGGGCTTCATCCGTTCGAGCGCCGCTTCGGCGGCGCTGAACGGGACGATCTCGCTATAGACGCCGGCCTCGCGGACGCGGCGGGCGATCAACTGGGTCACCTGTGACCCGAAGTCGATGATCAGGATGGATTCAGGGGCGGCGGAAGAGTCGGGAGTCGGCATGGCTGGCCGATAAGGGCATGGGGCCATGCTGTCCAGCGGTCGATATGGGGCGCCCGTCGAACAGGCATGGCCCCGACACATTGTTGCGACAATTGCGCGACATAAGTGAACGCCGGACAAATTACGGTGTCAGGAGGCGTTAAGCCCCGTCATGCCAAGAAAAAACCAAGACAGAAAAGAACAAAGGCTCTCCCCCATGAATAATATCCGCCTGCCCATTTCCGCGCGTGCCGCGCTCCTTGCGGCGGGGGCTTCGTTCGCGCTGCCGGCGATGGCAGCGGCGCCGATCGGACCCGCCGCCGCCTCGGCGGTGGCCGAGCAGCCCGCCGAGGCAGCCCCTCCCGCGGCGGCCGACAATGAAGCGGCGGAAGAGGAATATAGTGAGGACGAGATCATCGTCACGGCGCCGCGCCTCGCGGGCCAACTCGCCACCGATATCAGGGCCGAGGCCGAACTCGATGAGGCGGCGATCGCCAGCTATGGCGCCTCGTCGATCGAGGAACTGCTCGATGCGCTCGAACCGCAGACGCGCTCGGGCCGCGGGCGTGGCGGACGGCCGGTCATTCTCGTCAACGGGCGGCGCATTTCGGGCTTCGGCGCGGTGCGCAACATTCCGCCCGAAGCGATCGCCAAGGTCGAGATTTTCCCCGAAGAGGTCGCACTCGAATATGGCTATGCCGCGACCGAACGCGTCGTCAATTTCGTACTCAAGCCCGATTTCCGGCAGATTTCGGTCGAGGCGGAGGCGGGCATCCCGACGCAGGGTGGGCAGTTCAAGAACGAACTCGAACCCGCTTTCATGGCGATCGGCGACAACGGCCGGCTCAACCTCAACGCCAGCTGGGAGCATCAGACGATGCTGCTCGAAAGCGAGCGCGACCTCATTTACGACGATCCCGTCCTTGCCACCGGCGCGCCCGCGCGCAGCCTCGCCCCCGCGAGCGACGAATATGTCATCGACGGCACGCTGGTACGAAATATCGACAAGGTGACCGAGGCGTCGATCAGCCTGCGTTTCGACCAGACCGACAGCCTGTCGCTGCTCGGCCCGCGCAATGGCAACCCCGATGATCCCCGCCGCCGCGACAGCCGCTCGCAGAACTGGACCAGCTCGGCGAGCGTCAACGGCATGCTCGGCGACTGGCGCTGGTCGGTCACGGGCAATTATGCCGACGCCGATCAACGCACTTTCACCGAACAGGAAAGCGGTGCGCGCGACCGGTTCGACAGCAGCCAGCAAAGTTTCGGCACCAACGCCAATATTTCGGGCAGCGTCACCGAAGGCTGGGCAGGCCCGATCCGCGCTTCGATCACCGGCGGCTACAGCGGGCAGCGCTTCGACAGCCGGACCGAACGCGGCGTCGACATCGTCACGACCGAGCTCGCGCGCGACACGCCGAGCGTCTTCGGCTCGCTCACCGTCCCGCTGCTCGACCCCGAATATGATATCGGCAATATCGGCCGCCTGTCGCTGACCCTCAACGCCCAGGCCGAGCGGCCGAGCGACTTTTCGGCACTGACGAGCTGGGGTGCCACGCTGAACTGGGGCGTCACCGACAATCTGTCGCTGCTCGCGAGCTTTTCCAGCGACGAAGCGGCGCCCAGCATGACCCAGCTCGGCGCGGCGCCGCTCGAGACCGAGGGCGTCACCTATTATGATTTCCAGACCGGTCAGACGGTGCTGATCAATACGATCACCGGCGGTAACCCCTTCCTGCTCGCCGAACAGCGGCGCGACCTCAAGGTGGGGCTCAACTGGGAGGTGCCGATGGTCGAAGGGCTGCGCTTTTCGATCAACTACAACCGCAACCAGAGCAACGACACGGCGAACAATTTTCCGCTGCTGACCCCGGAGATCGAGGCGGCCTTTCCCGACCGTGTGATCCGCGATGACGACGGGACCCTGCTCGCGATCGACCAGCGTCCGGTCAATTTCGAGCGCGCGACCAATTCCCAGATCCGCTGGGGCTTCAATTTCGGAAAGAGCTTCGGCCAGAGCGAGGCGGGCGCGGGCGGCCGCCGCGAACGTTCCGGCGGCGGGCGTTCGGGCGCCGGTGGTCCTCCCCCGGGCAACGCGGACGCGCCGCCGCCGCGCGAGGGCGGCGAGGCAGCATCGCCTCCCGCCGAAGGACAGCGTCCCCCCGCGGAAGCCGGCGAGCGCCGCCGCGGCGGCGGTGGTGGTTTTCGTGGCCGCGGCGGCGGGCGCGGCGGCATGTTCGGTGGACGGCAGCAACAGGGCGGACGCTGGCAGGTGTCGCTCTACCACACGATCAAGCTGACCGATAAAATACTGATCGGCCCCGGCGTCCCCGAACTCGACCTGTTGAACGGATCGGCGACGGGCAACGGCGGCGGCACCAACCGCCATCTCGTCGAACTCGACGGGGGCCTGTTCTACAAGGGTTTCGGCACCCGGGTCAGCGCGAAATATGACAGTGGCAGCAGGATCGTCGGCGGCGCCAACGGCGATCTGAAATTCCACGATCTCGCGACCTTCAATCTGCGTTTCTTCGCCGATTTCAACCAGATGCCGAAGCTGACCGACGATCTGCCTTTCCTGAAGGGATCGCGGCTCCGTCTGTCGGTCAACAATCTGTTCGACGCGCAGCGCAAGGTGACCGACGCGAGCGGGGTGGTGCCGCTGAACTATCAGCCGGGCTATACCGATCCGCTCGGCCGCTATGTCGAGCTGGAGTGGCGCAAAGCGTTTTAGGCTTTGGGAGCAGGCGAGGATGTCGGCTTGGGGTAGAGAGCGGATGTCAGCTCAATCTACTCCGTCTTGACCCGGGGTCCCGCTTTTCTAGCTTCTCGGTTCAAGCCGGACCCCGGATCAAGTCCGGGGTGACGATGAAGGACAGGTCCGCTTCTCGGCCGAAACCGGCCGTCCGCGACCTAAGCCAGCCGCGGCACTGCGGCTGCGGCGTCGACCGCGGGCTCCGCTGGCAGGAACGTCAGTGCCTTCACGAACTGCGCGGTGCAATTGGGCCAGCTATAGCGTGCGCCCAGCGCGGCCGCGTCGCCCCGGTCGCATAGCAGCGCGGCGTCGATCGCGCGGCCCAGATCCTCGTCGAGCGCGCCGGCCCCTTCGCGTATGATGTCGCCGGGGCCGGGCACGGGATAGGCGGCGACGGGCGTGGCGCAGCTTAGCGCCTCGATGACCACCAGCCCGAAGGTGTCGGTGCGGCTGGGAAAGACGAAGACGTCGGCGCCGGCATAGGCTGCCGCGAGCGCTTCACCGCCCAGCTTGCCCAGGAACAGCGCATCCGGGTGCCGCGCCTTCAGTTCGGCGAGCGCGGGACCTTCGCCGACGACGACCTTGGTGCCGGGCCGCTCGCAGTCGAGGAAAGCGCCGATATTCTTTTCCACCGCGACGCGGCCGACATAGAGCTGGATCGGCCGCGCCAACCCGGCATAGGCTGGATGCGGCGCGCGGCCGGGGCGGAACAGCGCATGATCGACACCGCGTTCCCACATCATCGTCTGCGCGAGACCCTGCCCGGCAAGTTCGCGCGCAAGACTGCGCGTCGCGACCATGATGTGTTGCGCGGGGCGATGGAACCAGCGGATGAAGCGCCAGACGAAGGCGGGCGAGACGGGCAGGCGGGCCGCGACATATTCGGGAAAACGCGTGTGATAGGCGGTGGTGAAGGGAAAGTCGTTCTGCAGGCACCAGCGCCGCGCAGCGAGCCCGAGCGGCCCTTCGGTCGAAATATGGATCGCCTGCGGAGCAAAGGCGCGAATGCGGCGCCCCACCGCGCGCCGCCCGGCGAAGGCAAGGCGAATTTCGGCGTAGGAGGGGCAGGGGATCGAGCGAAAGAGGTCGGGCGAGATGACACCCACCTCATGCCCCGCGGCGCGCAATTCTCCGATCGTCGCCTGCAGCGTGCGGACGACGCCGTTGACCTGCGGCTCCCACGCGTCGGTGACGATCAGGATTCTCATGCGGCGGCGGGCAGCGCGAGCTTCGTCGGGGCGCTCCGCGCCGCGACCTCCTCGGCCCAGTGCAGGATTTCCATGCGGCCGTCATGATGTTCGACCAGCGCGGTGCAGCCCTCGACCCAGTCGCCGTCGTTATAATATTCGGTGCCCTCGATCTCGCGCATCTCGGCGCTGTGGATGTGGCCGCACACGACGCCATCGACCCCGCGCGAGCGCGCCGCATGTGCGACGACCTCCTCGTAGCGACCGATGAACTGGACCGCGTTCTTGACCTTGTGCTTGGCGACCATCGACAAGGACCAATAGGGCAGGCCGAACGCGCTGCGGATGCGGTTCACGACCACATTGCATTTCATCAGCGCGGTGTAGGCGGCATCGCCGACGAAGGCGAGCCAGCGGTGCGCGAGCATCACCGCGTCGAATTCGTCGCCATGGACGACCAGCAATTTGCGTCCGTCGGCGGTCTCGTGGATCGCCTCGCGGCGGATCTCGACCCCGCCGAAATCGAAGCCGTCGAAGGGCTTGCACATTTCGTCGTGGTTGCCGGGGACATAGACGACGCGCGTGCCGCGCTTCGCGCGCTTGAGCACGCGCCACACGACGTCATTATGTTCGGGCGGCCAGAAGTGACGCTTCTTGAGACGCCAGCCGTCGATGATATCGCCGACGAGATAGAGCGTCTCGCAGTCGACATGGTCGAAGAAGTCGATCAGCAGCGGCGCGTTGCAGCCGCGTGTACCGAGATGGATGTCGCTGACCCATATGGTGCGATAGCTGCGGCGTTCGCCGATCACGCGCTCGGGAATATGGGGATCGGTGGTGAAGGGATCGGGAAACCGGGCGGGGATCGGCAAGGTCGAAATCGAGGCCATGTCGTGCTCCGTAAACAGCTTTTGGCTGCCCACGGCCTAGACAGGAGTTTTGTTACAGCGCGCGATTCAAACTGGCGACAGTTTGAAGAAAGTTTGAAGGCGCTTTGGTGACGTTGCCTATTTGACACATACGCGGTTAACCATGATCCAATCAGGTTCGCCGGATCACCAAATTCCTGATTTCGCTCATATCTTCCATCGCAAAGCGGATCCCCTCGCGGCCCAGTCCGCTGTCCTTGACCCCGCCATAGGGCATATTGTCGACGCGGTAGGAGGAAACATCGTTGACGACGATGCCGCCGACGTCGAGATGATCCCACGCCTCCAGCACCTTGTGCAAGTCGCGGGTGAACAGGCCGGCCTGCAGTCCGAACTTGCTGTCGTTGATCTCGGCGAGCGCGGCGTCCCAGTCGGTGAAGCTCGACAATATGGCGAGCGGGCCGAAGGCTTCCTCGCGATAGGCATCGGCGCCGCGGTCGACATTTTCGAGCAAGGTCGCCTGCAGCATCGCGCCCTCGCGCTTGCCGCCGACGAGCAGTTTCGCGCCGCCCGCGACCGCGGCCTGGATCCAGTCGCCCAATCGCGCGGCTTCCTTTTCGGAAATCATCGGGCCGATGAACGTATCGCGCTCCTTGGGGTCCCCCGCGACCAGCTTCTTGGTCTTTGCGACGAGCATGTCGCGGAACTTGTCATAGATTTCGGCATGGATGATGATGCGTTGGACGCCGATGCACGACTGGCCCGACTGATAGAAAGCGCCGAAGATGATGCGTGCGAGCGCATGGTCGAGGTCGGCGTCCTTGTCGACGATCACCGCCGCATTGCCGCCGAGTTCGAGCACGACCTTCTTCTTGCCCGCCTTGGCCTTCAAATCCCAGCCGACCCCCGGCGAGCCGGTGAAGCTCAGCAATTTCAGCCGCTCGTCGGTGGTGAACAGGTCGGCGCCGTCGCGCGTCGCGGGGAGGATGCTGAACGCACCCTCGGGCAATATGTCGCATTCGGCGAGCACCTCGCCCATGATGATCGCGCCCAATGGCGTCATGGACGCAGGCTTCATCACAAAGGGGCAGCCCATCGCGATCGCCGGCGCGATCTTGTGCGCGGCGAGGTTCAATGGGAAGTTGAACGGCGAGATGAAGCTGCACGGCCCGATCGGTACGCGCTTCCACATCCCCATATAGCCCTTGGCGCGCGCCGAAATGTCGAGCGGCTGGACCTCGCCATAGTTGCGCACCGCTTCTTCGGCGGCGATGCGGAATGTGTCGATCAGGCGCGTGACCTCGCCCTCCGAATCCGCAATCGGCTTGCCCGCCTCGACGCACAGCGCATAGGCGAGTTCGTCGAACCGCTCCTGGAAGCGCGCGACGCAATGCGTGAGAACGTCGCGCTTCTCGAAACTCGCCAGCCGCGCCATCGGCTCGGCCGCGCGCACCGCGCCCGCGATCGCTTCGTCGATCACGTCGGGCGTCGCGAGCGCGGTGCGGAACGCGACCTCGCCGGTGAACTTGTCGGTCACGATGAGGTCGGTGTTGGGCTGCGCCGCCTTGTTGTTGAGATAGAGCGGGTAGACGTCCTTGAGTTTCATTCGCTTACTCCGTCCTCCCGTTGGCGGGAGGGGCGTTCAGAGGCACGTGACTCTGAACGCGGGTGGGCCAGCAACGGTGCGGATTGCCCACCCCGCTGCGACTAGCGGGCAAGCCCGCAAGTCTCGCTGCCCCTCCCGCAGGCGGGAGGGGAGTTCATTCTTACAGTTCCTTCGACAGCTTCTTGATGTCGTTGTTCAAAATCTGATCATTCTCGGAATAGTCCACTGGACAATCTATCAGGTGGACGCCCGGGGTATCGCGCGTGTGGGCGAGAAGTTCCTTGAGGTGCGCCGCGCTCTCGACACGGTGCCCATGGGCGCCATAGCTTTCGGCATATTTGACGAAATCGGGGTTGCCATAGGTCAGCCCCCAATCCTTGAACCCCATGTTCGCCTGTTTCCAGCGGATCATGCCATAGCTGTTGTCGTTGAGGATCAGCACGGTGATGTTGAGCCCGAGGCGCACCGCGGTCTCCATCTCCTGGCTGTTCATCATGAAGCCGCCGTCGCCGCAGATCGCCATGACTTTGCGGTCCGGATAGAGCATCGCCGACATCATCGCCGACGGCAGCCCCGCGCCCATCGTCGCGAGCGCATTGTCGAGCAGCACCGTGTTCGGTTTGCACGCGGTATAGCCGCGCGCAAACCAGATCTTGTAGACGCCATTGTCGAGGCAGATGATCCCGTCGTCGGGCATCGCATCGCGGACCGACTGCACCAGATGCGGCGGGAAGATCGGGAAGCGCTCGTCCTTCGCGAGCGACGCGGTGTGCTCGACCTCGGCCTTGCGATAGGCGAGCAGATGATCGAATTTCCAGCCACCGTTGGGGACGATATCCTCCTTGATCTGCCACACCGCATTGGCGATGTCGCCGATCACCTCGATGTCGGGGAAATAGACCGGATCGACCTCGGCGGTCTTGGTCGACACATGGATGACGGTCGGCCCGCCGCGCTGCATGAAGAAAGGCGGCTTTTCGATCACGTCGTGGCCGAGGTTGACGATGCAATCCGACGCCTCGACCGCGCGGTGGACGAAATCGCCCGACGACAGCGCGGCGCAGCCGAGGAATTTTGGATGCCGCTCGTCGATCACGCCCTTGCCGAGCTGGGTCGTGAGGAAGGGAATGCCGGTCTTTTCGATGAACTGCAGCAGCATGCGGCTGGTCATCGTGCGGTTCGCGCCCGCGCCGATTACCAGCACGGGCGACTTCGCCTTTTCGAGGGCCTTCACCGCCTCGCGGATCGACTTGCTATCGGCGTTGGGACGGCGCGAATGGCTGCGCTTCAGCGGCGTCGAATCGGTATGCTCGTCGGCGATATCCTCGGGCAGTTCGATATGCACCGCGCCGGGTTTTTCCTCTTCGGCGAGGCGGAAGGCTTCGCGCACGCGGCTCGGAATATTGTCCGACGAGGCCATCTGGTGCGTATATTTGGTGATCGGCCCCATCATCGCGACGACGTCGAGGATCTGGAAGCGGCCCTGTTTCGACTTCTTGATCGGCTTTTGCCCGGTGATCATCATCATCGGCATGCCGCCGAGCTGGGCGTAAGCGGCCGCCGTGACGAAATTGGTCGCGCCCGGGCCGAGCGTCGCCAGACACACGCCCGTCTTGCCGGTGTGGCGGCCATAGGTCGCGGCCATGAAGCCCGCGCCCTGTTCGTGCCGCGTCAGGATCAGCTTGATTGTCTTCGAGCGCGACAGGCTGTCGAGAAAATCGAGATTCTCCTCGCCCGGAACGCCGAAAATATACTCGACGCCTTCTTCCTCCAGGCAATCGATGAACAGGTCGGATGCTTTTTTCATGCGTCAGTCGCCCCCTCAGCCACGCATCACGACGATGCGGCCCCAAGTCATGCCGGCGACCCTTCAGCACTATGTCGTTGCAACGGGGCTCGTCTCAGGCCGCGAGTCCCTGCTGCATCGGGAAGGGTTTGTAACGAGGGGCAAAGGGGTTGTCACCCCGACCCCGCCGGGCTCAATCGATGTCGAACAATCCCGCGAGCTGCTCGACCATCGTCCCGCCCAATTGCTCGGCGTCCATGATCGTCACCGCGCGGCTGTAATAGCGCGTGACGTCGTGGCCGATGCCGATCGCGCACAGTTCGACCGGCGAGCGGTTCTCGATCCATTCGATCACCTGGCGCAGATGCTGGTCGAGATAGGCGCCGTGATTCACAGACAGCGTCGAATCGTCGACCGGCGCGCCGTCGCTGATCACCATCAGGATGCGGCGTTCCTCGGGACGATTGATGATGCGCTGATGCGCCCACATCAGCGCCTCGCCGTCGATATTTTCCTTGAGCAGCCCTTCGCGCATCATCAGCCCCAGCGACTTGCGCGCGCGGCGATAGGGTTCGTCGGCGGGCTTGTAGATGATGTGGCGGAGGTCGTTGAGGCGGCCGGGGTGCGCGGGGCGGCCCGCGGCGAGCCAGTCCTCGCGGCTCTGGCCGCCCTTCCACGTCCGCGTCGTGAAGCCGAGGATTTCGGTCTTCACGCCGCAGCGTTCGAGCGTGCGCGCGAGGATGTCGGCGCTGATCGCGGCGATGCTGATCGGGCGGCCGCGCATCGAGCCCGAATTGTCGATCAGCAAGGTGACGACGGTATCGCGGAAGTCGGTGTCGCGCTCGATCTTGTAAGAGAGCGACTGGCCGGGCGAGACGATGACGCGCGCGAGCCGCGCGGCGTCGAGCTGGCCTTCCTCCTGATCGAAATCCCACGCGCGGTTCTGCTGCGCCATCAACCGGCGCTGGAGGCGGTTCGCGAGCTTGGTCACCGCGCCCTGCAAATGCGTCATCTGCTGGTCGAGATAGGCGCGCAGCCGCGTCAGTTCGTCGGCATCGCACAGCTCGGTAGCGAGGATGATCTCGTCATGCTTTTCGGTGAAGCGCAGATAGTTGAAATCGGGAATGTCGCTCGGCAGGCGGTTGGGGCGCACGGGAAGCATGCCCTCGTCGCCTTCGCCGCCCATCTCGGGTTCGCCGTCGGCTTCCATTTCCTGCGCGTCGGGGTCGCTGTCGCCGTCGTCGGCCTGATCGCCCGCCATTTCGGCGCGCGCGTCGACCTGGCTTTCGCCGGCACCACCGTCTTCGCTTTCCTGTTCTTCCTGGCTCTCTTCGGCCTCGCTCTCGTCCTGTTCGCCGCCGTCCTCGCTGCCTTCTTCCAGCGGCTCGTCGCTGTGGAGCAGATTGAGGTGGCGGAGCGCGAGCTTCGCGGTTTCTGCGAAGGCGGCCTGATCGTCGAGCTGCATCGACAGCGCGGTGAGGTCGCCGCCGGCTTCGCTGCTGATCCATTCGCGCACCAGCGACAGGCCGGTCTCGGTCCCCTGCGGCGCCTGCTCGCCGGTCAGCGCCTCGCGCAGCATCAGTTCGAGCGCGCTCGAGATCGGCACATCCTCGCGATTTTGCGCGCGGCTGATCGGGTCGCCGCGCATCCGCATTGCCAGGCTGGCAGCCAGGTTGGTGCGCATCCCGTTCATATGGCGCGCGCCCAAGGCTTCGATCCGCGCGCGCTCCATCGCGTCGAACGCCGCGGCGGCGACCGGTTCGGCGGGGCGCGCGGCATTGTGGATCTTGTCGCTGTGGTGCTTCATCCGCAAAGCATAAGCGTCGGCAAAGCCGCGCGCTTCGGCGACCTGATCGGCGGGCAGCGTGCGCGACGGCGTCGGCACCTTGATCGCCTTGCCGATCTGCGCGGGCGCGTCGGCGGTGAAGCCGACCTCGACCTCGGCATCACGCGTCACCGCGCGCGCGACGCTCGACAGCGCGGCCTTGAAATCGTCGAGGGGAGAGGAGGCGGTCATCGAGTCGGCTCTAACCAGCTTTTCGGAATGAAGAAAGGGCTACTCCAATCGTCACCCCGGACTTGATCCGGGGTCCCGCTCAGCAACGTCGAAAAGCTGGACCCCGGATCAAGTCCGGGGTGACGAAGAGGGGGTGAATGCGGCCATAGCTATGCTCGCTTGACCTCGCACGGGCACAGGCGCATCGCCGCGACATGAGCTCCCCCCAACTCTCCCCCATGAAGCGCCCGTGGATCGTGATCGCCTGTGCCGCCTTCATCGTCACGCTGGCGATGGGCGTGCGTCAGTCGTTCGGGCTGTTCCTGCCGCAGATGAGCGTCGATATCGGTATCAGCCGCTCCGACTTCGGCCTCGCGATGGCGCTCCAGAACCTGCTCTTCGGCCTCGTCCAGCCCTTTGTCGGCGCGCTCGCCGACAAGCATGGCGCGGGACGTGTCGTCTTTTTCGGCGCGCTGCTCTATGCGCTCGGGCTGATCGGCGCCGCCTTCGCGACCGATGCGATCGGGTTGCATATCAGCTTCGGTATCTTCATCGGCATGGCGCAGTCGGCGACCACTTTCGTTGTCGTGCTCGGCGCGGTCGGCCGCGTCGTCAGCCCCGAAAAGCGCAGCGGCGCCTTCGGCATCGTCACCGCGGGCGGGTCGCTCGGCCAGTTCCTCGTCGTGCCGCTCGCGTCGATGCTGCTCGGCGACGTCGGCTATCATCAGACGCTGTGGATCATGGCGGGACTCGTCGCGCTGTGCGGGCTGCTCGCGATCGGCGTCGCGGGGCGCACCGACACGCCGGGAACGATACAGGCCGAAGAGCAGACGGCGCGCGATGCGCTCCGCGAAGCGTCGACCCACCGCGGCTATTGGCTACTCAACGCGGGCTTCTTCGTCTGCGGTTTCCACATCGCCTTCATCGCGACGCATCTCCCCGCCTATCTCGACGACAAGGGGCTGGGGATCGAGATCGGCGCGCAGGTGCTCGCGCTCGTCGGCCTGTTCAACATCCTCGGCTCCTACGTCTTCGGCCGCGCGGGCGACTTGCTGCGCCAGAAATATGTGCTCTCGGCGCTTTACACAGCGCGTTCGGCGGTGATCGCGCTCTTCCTTTTCCTGCCATTGAGCCACGCGAGCGCGCTGGTGTTCGCGGGGGCGATGGGTTTCCTCTGGCTCGGCACCGTGCCGCTTACCAGCGGCATCGTCGGGCGCATCTTCGGCATCCGCTATCTCTCGATGCTCTATGGCATTGTCTTTTTGAGCCATCAGCTCGGGAGCTTCTTTGGCGCGTGGATGGCGGGGCTGATCTTCGATGCCACCGGCAGCTACAATATCGCCTGGGGATTCTCCATCGCGCTCGGGCTGCTCGCGGGGCTCGTCCACCTGCCGATCGCCGACGCACCGGTCAAGCGGCTGCAATCGGCATGAAGCTCGCGCGGCAGGACTGGATCGCGCTCGCGCTGTTCGTGGTTGTCGGGCTCGGCGGGCTGTGGCTCTGGACCGGTGAGGGGCCGGTCGTCTGGCTGACCAATTTCGCGATCATGTGCGGTTTCTAGCCGCTATTCGGGCGTCTCGGCTTCGGGTGTCCGGTGACAGATCGCGTCGTCGCCATCCTTCGGCACGGCGGGATCGGGAGCCAGGCGAAACACATGCGCGAGATGCGTCGGGACCCGCTCGGGCCGCGTCTGCTTGTTCGCGACGACGTCGATGAAATCGCGGCACACGACCGCGCTGCGCAGGAAATTGCTGTGCCCCGTCGATCCGCGCGATACGTCGGTTGTATCGATCACGGTGAATCCCGGACGCGATGCCGGATAGCAGCGTTCGGGCAGCCCTTTGGCTTTCAGCTCGGCCGCCTCGAACGGGTTGAAGCAATAGGGCGAACCGAGACGCGGATAGCCGTGGATCGCGCGCGACGCGGCGAGCGCCTTGTCGGCGCGCGAGACATAGGCGGTGATCCGGCGGCCCACCGCGACGCGCCGCGCCGAAAGCACCTCCTCCTCGATATCGCGCTCGAAGGTTTCGCGGTCGATGTCGGGCGAGGCGAGGACGACGTTCGAGATATTGCTGCTGTCGGCGCTGCTTGAAGTGCGGTCGACATAGGCGATGGCGGGGATCACCAGCCGCGCGCCGAGCGAGTGCGAGACGACGACGATCTCCTTGACCCAGCTCTGCTCGGCGAGCGATTTCAGGAAATCGCGGAAGTTGCGGACGTCGTGGTACATGTTCGTCTCGTCGACGACATAGCTCAGGATCTTGCCCTGCGACGGCCAGCTATATTCGATGATCGGCCCATCGAAGCCTGTCATGCGCGCGATCTGCGCCGCGTCCTTCGACGTCGTGTTGAAATTCTCGCGATAGCCGTGGACATAGAGCAGCACGCGGCCCTGTCGGCGATCGGTCTCGGCCTGCAGCGCGCGCCACCAGTCGGCCGGCGTCTGGAAGGCGAGCGGCGTAAGGAAGCGTTCCTTCTTGCCGACCTCGACATCGCGCGGCGCGTTGAAGCGGCCATAACGGATGCGGTCGCCGCGGTGGTGGAGCAGTTCGATCTCGCTGTTGCGGCAATCGGGGAGGCGGCTCGTCGCAAAGAAAAAAGGCAGCGCCTCGTCATCGACGACCGCCCCCGGCTGCGCTGTGCAGCGCGGGTCGGCGACATATTCGGCATGGCGGATCTTGCCATAATCGACCGCCGCGATGCTACACCCCGACAGCGGGACAAGAACGAGCGCGGCGAGCAGGCGCGTCATTCGCACGGCGGACCGCCCCTTTGAAAAGCCTGACACATTCCGCGACGCTGACAGAGGATGCGCGGCTTTGGAAGATGAAATCGGTCTTGCGAAGGCGCCATAACGGCCTGGTCGTCGATGCTCAGCGCGGTATGTAAATGGGGATATAGGACGTCCGGGTGGCCGTCGTCAGGCCATAATCGCCTTCGCGGAAACCATTCGCGATATTCACCTTGATCTTGCCGGTCGCCGGATCATAGCTTTGGACCGTGAAATTGGCTCCCATCAGCAATACTTCCTGTGGCAGCGATTTGATGTCCACTTTTCTGCGGACATTGTCGAAAACGAGCGGGGTTCCGCTTTCGATGACATGCAGATCGAAGCTGATATGGCCGCCGATCATGCCGGTTTTCCCGCGATAGATGATGCGCCCGATGCTTTCGCCGGCCATCACGTCGTTGAACGCGGTGTCATAGCCCACCGGCGAAATCGCGACGGGAGCGACGTCTTCGGCTCTTTTCGCGCCCGACAGGATAGCCTTGTCGAAGCTTGCGTCATTCTCGCTGTCGATCAGGCAGACCTGCGTTGAATTGCCCGTGCGATTAAGCAGGGAGGACATGCCGAGGGTAGAAAATGCCGTCAGCGCCTTGAAAGCATTCATTCGTTCGTTTCCGCAGAATATCGCCGCGGATCGGGGAATAAGACTTGCGGATTTTCCGTAAATATTGGCTCCGGCGAATTGGTCGCCGGCGGCGAAAGTAAAATCCTTGCCTGCGAGCGTCAGCTTGACCGGGCTGTTCAGATGCGCGGCCTTGCGGAAACCCAAAGGGGTTTCAAACATGGTGGCGTCGGGCGCGAATTCGGCGGGTCCGAGCGGCTGAATATTTCCCTTACCGGGCAAAAAAGCCTTGCTGGTCAAGTCGATGCCGTAGTGCGGCCCCGAACAACCCGCGATCAGCAGTGCAAGCGGTAATGCCGCGATATATCTGTTCATAAAGCACCCCCCTGTTTTACAACAGGTCAGGCGCTACGCCTTTCCGATTACGGATTCCACCAAATCTTCACCGAACACGCGCTGGTAATATTCGGCGACGATCATCCGTTCGGCCTCGTCGCATTTGTTGAGGAAAGTAAGGCGGAAGGCGAAGCCGATATTGTTGAAGATCGCGGTGTTCTGCGCCCAGCTGATCACGGTGCGGGGCGACATGACGGTCGAGATGTCGCCGTTGATGAAGCCCTGCCGCGTCAGATCCGCGACCTTCACCATATTGGCGACGGTGGTGTCGTCGGTATCGGGCACCTTGGCGAGAATGATCGCGCTTTCGGTCGCGGCGGGCAGATAGTTCAGCGTGACGACGATGTTCCAGCGGTCCATCTGGCCCTGGTTGATCTGCTGCGTCCCGTGATAGAGCCCGCTCGTGTCGCCGAGCCCGACGGTGTTCGCGGTCGAGAAGAGGCGGAAATGCGGGTTCGGACGGATCACGCGGTTCTGGTCGAGCAGGGTCAGCTTGCCTTCGGTTTCGAGCACGCGCTGGATCACGAACATCACGTCGGGACGCCCCGCGTCATATTCGTCGAAGACCAATGCCGTGGGCGTCTGCAGCGCCCAGGGGAGCAGGCCTTCGCGGAATTCGGTGACCTGCTGGCCGTCGCGCAGCACGATCGCGTCGCGTCCGACCAGATCGATGCGGCTGATATGCGCGTCGAGGTTGACGCGGATACACGGCCATTTCAGGCGCGCCGCGACCTGTTCGATGTGCGTCGACTTGCCGGTGCCGTGATAGCCCTGCACCATGACGCGGCGGTTGTATTTGAAGCCCGCGAGGATCGCGAGCGTCGTGTCGCCGTCGAAGACATAGGCGGGGTCGAGGTCGGGGACGCGTTCGTCGGCCTCGCTGAACGCCGGCACCTTCATGTCGATATCGACCCCGAACATTTCGCGCGCGTCGACCTCGACATCGGGCGCCGCAAGCAGCGTCGAGCCGTGGTGATCGGGAAGGCTGTTCGGAATATCGGTCATGGCAAAAGTCCAGCAAGCAAACAGGGGAGAGTCGCCGCCGGGCGGCGCATCGGCTGTCGCGGTATAGCGACGGGTTGCGCCTTGCAACGCCTTTTCAGAAGAGCCCGAGCGCCTTCATCACCGCCGACTGATCGTAATAGGGGCGCTCGCAGACGATCTTGTCGCTGCCCGGCGCGAATTCGAAGCTCGCCGCCATGCGGATGCGGAAGGCCTTGCCAGTGGGCTCGATCGTGCGAAGGCCGAGCTTCAGCGGGCCGGTGTGCGTGCCGGTCAGCCAGAATTCGACAAGCACCGTGTTCGTGTCCTCATCGGCGGCGATCGCGATGACTTCGTTCGCCTGATCGGGAAAGGGTTCGCGCGATGCGGCGAAATAGGATCGGACCGCCGCCTCCCCGTCGAAGATCGTGCCGGGCCCCATCAATTCGTAACGCGGATGGTCGAAGGTCGCGAGGACGCCGTCCCAGTCGTGCGTGATCTCGAGCGCCATATGGCGGCGCACCACCTCGATCCGTGCTTCGTTCAGGTCGGTCATCGCGCCTCTCCTATGCGAATGCCTTGCTCTTTCTCAGTAGCTGATAAGCCTCGACTACCGCACCCAACCGCATTTCGAAACTGCGATCGCCGCCATTGCGGTCGGGATGATATTTGCGCACCAGCTCGCTGTAGCGGCGGCGGAGCGCCGCGCGGTCGGCGTCGGCGGGGAGGCCGAGCAACTGCATCGCGTCATGTTCCTCGCGCGACAGGCGGGGATTGGCGGCCTCGCGCCGTGCCTCGTCCATCCGCTGGCGAAAGCGCGCGCCGAGCGCATCCATCGGGTCGCGGAAATCGGCCCAGCGCGGCGGCAGGTCGGCGCTGCCCGCGGGGCGGAAGGCGCGGCTTTCGGTTTCCCAGCCGGCGGTGGGTGACTGCGCCGCCATGATCTGGTCGGCGCTCATGCCTTCGAAGAAATTATAGCCCGCGTTGAACTCGCGCACATGATCGAGGCAGAGCCAGCGGTACGGCGGCGGCCCGTCGGGCGAGCGGTGCGACGAGACGGGCGCACGAAATTCGCCCGCCTCGGAGCATCCGGGCGCGGCGCAGCGTTCCTCGCGCGGGACGCGGCCATGGAATCGGGAAGGGCGGGCGGAAGACGGCAAAACGGGCTTTCGGAATCGGGGTGGGACGTTGGTCTCCGGGAGGCCTTATAATTTGGCGATGGAGGGCCTATGGTCAACCCCATGAGCAACAAAGGCCCCGTGCAGCAAGAGATGGAAAGCCTGCTCGCCGCAGCCTTTCCCGACGCGAATTTCACCCTCAGCAACGACAGCGCCAGCCATCACGGCCATATGGGCGACGATGGCAGCGGCGAGTCGCATTTCAGCCTCACCATCATATGGGCGGGCTTCGCCGGGATGAACCGCGTCGCGCGCCAGCGCACGGTGAACAAGGCGCTCGGCGACCTGCCGGGACAGCGCGTCCATGCGCTCGCGATCAAGGCCGTCGCGCCGGGGGAATGAGGATGCCCGACAAGGTCAATCTCGCCGACGCCTTCGCCAAAATCCCCGACGCGTGGAACCCGCGCGTCGCGGGCAACATCAATGATTTTCAGGTCAAGCTGGTCAAGCTCGCCGGCAAGTTCGACTGGCATCATCATGAGGCAGAGGACGAGCTTTTCCTGGTGGTCGCCGGACGGATGAAAATGGCGTTTCGAGACCGCGACGTGATCGTCGAGCCCGGCGAATTCATCATCGTGCCGCACGGCACCGAACATTGCCCCGAGGCGCTGGACGGCGAATGCCATGTGCTGTTGCTCGAACCAACTTCGACGCTGAACACCGGCAATGTCGAAACCGAAAAGACGAAGAAAACACTGGAAAGGCTCGGCTGATGTCCACGACCGTCATCACCCCTTCGACCCACGATATCGGCGCCTTCGACGTGCGACGCACACTGCCCAACAAGGCGCGGACGATGGTCGGCCCCTTCATCTTCGTCGACCAGTTCGGCCCCGCGCATTTCGACATCGGACAGGGGATGGACGTCCGCCCGCACCCGCATATCAACCTGTCGACTTTGACCTATCTGTTCGAAGGCGCGATCGACCATCGCGACAGCCTCGGCACCTTCGCGACGATCCGCCCCGGCGCGTGCAATTTGATGACGGCGGGCCGGGGCATCGTCCATTCGGAGCGCACCCCGCCGGCCGAACGCGCGACGGGTTCGGGCATTTCGGGCATGCAGACCTGGCTCGCGCTGCCCGACGGCAAGGAAGAGATCGACCCGGCGTTCGAGCATATCGCCGCCGGCGACCTGCCGCTGGTCGAGGACGGTCATGTGTCGGCGCGCGTGATCATGGGTAGCCTGTGGGGCGCGACCGCGCCGACGACGCAGCACAGCGCCACCATTTATGCCGACATCGTGATGAACGCCGGGGCGACGCTGCCGATCGATGCCGAAGCCGACGAGCGCGCGGTGCTGGTGGCGCTCGGCGATGCGAGCCTCGATGGCGAAGTTCTCGAACGCTACAGCCTCTATATTCTGAAACCCGGGCAGGCGATGACGCTGCGCGCCGAGAGTGACGCGCGGGTAATGCTGATGGGCGGCGAGGCCTTCACGACGCCGCGCCATGTGTGGTGGAATTTCGTCAGCTCGTCGCGCGACCGTATCAACGAAGCCAAGCAGGAATGGAAGGAACGCAAATTCCCCCTCGTCCCCGGCGACAGCGAAGAGTTCATCCCGATACCCGAGGTGCCGAAGACGGTGAGCTATCCGTAAACGTCGGCTACCGACCGGGAGCGGACGTCCCTTCATCGTCATCCCGGACTTGACCCGGGGCCTGCCTTGCCTTTTCGCCGTCGCCAGGAAGAAAAGGCGGGTCCCGGGTCAAGCCCGGGATGACGAAGCTGGAGAAAGCAGTGGCAGCTCTCCACCCCGAAACAGATGGTGCGGCGATCTCCGTCGCCTTCGGGATGGCCTCCCTTCTGTAGCAGCTTGCCAGCCACACCAATCCCCGCCAGATTGGTTTCGAAACGAAACCAAAGGAGGCAGGGCGAATGATCGGCGATTTCGAACAGCAGCGGGTGAAGCTTTCGACCGGGGTCGAACTCGACGTCGTCGACATGGGACCGAAGGATGCCCCCGCGCTGATCTTCCTCCACGGCTTTCCCGAATCGCACCGTACCTGGCGTTACCAACTGCCGCATTTCGCGGACCGCTTCCGCTGTATCGCCCCCGACCAGCGCGGCTATCGCGGTTCGTCGAAGCCGCAGGATGTCGAAGCTTATACCCCCGACAAGCTGATAGCCGACATTTTCGCGCTCGCCGATGCGCTGGGCGTCGATAAATTCACCATCGTCGGGCACGACTGGGGCGGCGCGATCGCCTGGGGCGTCGCGCTCGCCGGGCAGCGGGGCGGGCTGCACCCGGCATGGGCGGGGCGCGTGACGCGCGCGGTGATCGCCAACGCGCCGCACCCCGGCATTTTCCAGCGCCTGCTCGCGACGAACGAAGCGCAGCGCGCGGCCAGCCAGTATATCCGTGCCTTCCGCGACCCTGCGAGCGACGCGATCATCGGAGAGCATGGCATTGCGGGCATCCTCGCCCATGCCTTTGCGGACCGGGTGCCGAGCGGCGGCCTCCAGCCCGCCGATGAGATCGGCCGCCTGCTCAAGGATTGGGAGGATCGCGACGCGTGCCGCGCGATGATCAACTGGTACCGCGCCTCGACGATCGACGTGCCCGCGATGGACGAACCCTATGCCGAGCCGCCCGCGGTGCCCTTTCCCAAACTCGCCGTCCCGACGCTGGTGATCTGGGCGCTCGACGATGTCGCGCTGCCGCCGTGCAATCTCGATGGAATGGACGGCCTCGTTCCCGGCGTGTCGATCGTCGAGGTTTCGGGTTGCGGGCATTTCGTGCCGTGGGAAGCGCCCGACGCGGTCAATCACGCAATGGACGCGTTCCTCGCCCAAAGTTGATGGCACAGCTTCTATTGATCGTGAAAAAGTGGCGGACGGCGGGTCGCGCGCGAAAATAACAGGGCGCGGGCCCCTTACCGATTGGCGCGAACGATGCTGTCGAGCCAGCGATCGGCGCTTGTCTGCCCGTCGCGCAGCAGCCGTTGGCGATATTCGCGTTTGTTTCGCGACCAGGCGGCCTGTCGTTCGGCGAGCGTGACGGGCTTCGTATCGTCGGGTCGGCCGCGCTTGCGCTGCTCGGCCGCCTTCTTCGCCTGCTCCTGCTGGTGCTTGCGAAGATTCGCCCAGCGTTGGGAGTCGAGTTGAGGCTCCAGCCACTGCGCCGCGGCGACGTCGGCGAAGAGCAATGACGAACCGGCCAATGTCGCAAAAAGGAGAGGGTGCTTCATTTTCGGGCTCCCCGTTTAAAAGCCAGACGAGCGATATCAGGTGCAAACCCTCGAGATCAGGGAATGTTCCGCTCGATGCAGTCCCGACCCTAGTCCCCAGGCCGCAGCAGGCAGCCGCTGGCACCCGCGTAGCGTGCGCTGCGCGATGCGAGCAGCGGGACGCTGCCGGTGATTGTCCTGGTCGCCGGATCCTCGCTCAGCGACACCATCTCCATCCCGGGTTCGAAATCGCTCTGACAGCTTTCGAGGCTGCGGCCCTGGACATAGCGGCACGAACAGCCGACGCGCGCGGCATAGGCCGACCCCAGCTCGGCCTGCGCCTTGAACGACGGGAATTTCCAGACCGCGAAGACCGTGAAGAGCACCACGCCAATGATCGCCCACGGCAGGCAGCCGCCCCAGCGGCCCCGTTTCTTCCGCAACAGCGCCGCATCGGCGGGCGGCGCGGCGGGTGACGGGGTGGCAGGGGGCGCCTCGCCCGTTGTAGGGCCGGTCGGATTGATGTTATTCACTTGGCCCATGATCACGAAAAAACGGCTACTGGCAAGTGCCGCCCTCGCGGTGCTGGGGGCGTGGACGCTGACCCAGGCGGCGGGGCAGGGGATGATGGCGCCCGCGTCGCCGGCGCCGAAATTCGGCGCGTCGCTCGACAGCGTCGAGGCGGCCCGGACGCCGCGTGCGCTGCCCGCCTTGCCCGCCGCGATCAGGACGCGCGCCGACGCGCTGTTTACCGATGCCGACGATGTCGGGCAGACGCGCGCGCTGCTCGTACTGCGCGACGGCGAGCTGATTTACGAACGCTATGGCGCGGGTTTCGGTCGCCAAACCAAGCTGATCAGCTGGTCGATGGCGAAAAGCATCACCGCGGTGCTCACCGGCTTCCTCGTCGCCGACGGACAATTGTCGCTCGACGGGCCGGCGCCCGTGGCGGCGTGGCAGCGCAGCGGCGATCCGCGCGGTGCGATCACGCTGCGCAACCTGCTGCACATGTCGGCGGGGCTCGAGCATGTCGAAAATGGCGATCCGATCTGGCAGGGCGATACGGTCGCGATGCTGTTCGGCGACGGTGCGGGCGACATGGCCGGTTTTGCCGAAGCCAAGCCCGCGGCGGCGCAGCCGGGCGAGGTCTTCAACTACAGCTCGGCGACCAGCGTCATCCTGTCGGACATCCTCGCCGACACGCTGACGCCGTCGCCGAACCCCGACGCGCGGCGCGATGCGATGCGCGACTTCATCGGCGGACGGCTGATCGAGCCGCTCGGTATGGCCAGCCTGACACCCGAGTTCGACGCGCACGGCACGATGATCGGCGGATCGATCATGCACGCGACCGCGCGCGATTACGCGCGGTTCGGCGAATTTCTGCGCAATCGCGGCGTCGTGAACGGCCAGCGGCTGCTCCCCGAAACCTGGATGCGCTTCATGCTGACGCCATCGCGGAATGATGCGGGCTATGGCGGCCATATCTGGCTGAACCGCAAACGTCCCGCCGGCGTCACGCCGGCGCTATGGCCCGATCGCGGTCCGAACGACCTCTTCGCCTGCATCGGCCACCAAGGGCAATATATCATCGTCTCGCCGTCGCAACGGGTGACGATCGTGCGGCTCGGCATCACGCGGGATGATCAGTTCCCCGCGTTGCGCCGCCATCTCGCCGACCTGACCGAAAGCTTATAGCAGGAAGTCGCCCACGACCGTCGTGACGCAAGTGCCGGTAAGCTCGACCATGTCGCCGTCGAGGCGGCAGCCGATATGGCCGCCGCGCGCGCTCGCCTGATAGGCGGCGAACGCGTTGCGGCTAAGGCGCGTCGTCCAATAGGGGGTGAGCACGCTGTGCGCCGAACCGGTGACCGGATCCTCGGGGATGCCGGCACCGGGCGCGAAGGCGCGGCTGACGACGTCGGCGCCCGACGAGTCGCCCGCCCCCGGCGCGGTCGCGATATAGAGAATGTCGCCCTTGCTCAGCGCGGCGAGGTCGGGGGCCAGTGCCCGGACTTCTTCGGCGTCATGATAGACGATCAGCGCATAGCCGCCCTCGTGCCACAGCGTTTCGACGACGTCGCCGCCCATCGCGCGCGCGATGTCGGGCATCGGCTTTGCCTCCGCGCGATAGGCGGGCAGCTTCATGCGATAGCCTTCGTCCTCGTCTCCTTCTCCGACAATCCGCGTGACCTGCAAGATGCCGGCCTTGCGCGTGCGAAAGCGCATCTCGTTGCGCCACTGCGCCGCCGATAGCAGCACATGCCCGCTCGCCAGCGTCGCATGGCCGCACAGCGCGACCTCGATCGTCGGCGTGAACCAGCGCAGTTCATAATCGGCCTCGTCGCTTTCGTCGGGGACGAGGAAGGCGGTTTCGGCGAGATTATTCTCGGCGGCGATCGCCTGGAGGGTCGCGTCGTCGAGCCATTCCTCAAGCGGCATCACCGCCGCGGGATTGCCGGTGAAGGGACGGTCGGCAAAGGCGTCGACCTGGGTGATCGGAAGGCGGCGGGCTGCGCTCATGGATATAGAAATCCTCTCGTCCAGCGGTCGCCGGCGCGCCGGAACAGCGTGCGTTCGTGCAGCCGGTGCGCCCGGTCCTGCCAGAATTCGATAGCCGAAGGATTAACGCGCCAGCCCGACCAGCGCGGTGGGCGCGGCACGTCCTGCCCGTCGAACCGCGCCTGCATCTCGGCGAAGCGCGCCTCGAAGGTTTCGCGGCTGTCGAGCGGGCGCGACTGGTCGCTCGCCCAGGCGCCGAGCTGGCTGTCGCGGCTGCGGGTGGCGAAATAGGCGTCGGCGGTGGCATCGTCGACCGGGGTCACCATGCCCTCGATACGAATCTGCCGGCGCAGCGACTTCCAGTGAAAGAGCAAGGCGACATGCGCGTTTGCAGCGAGTTCGCCGCCCTTGCGGCTGTCGAGGTTGGTATAGAAGACGAAGCCGTCGGGGCCATGCCCTTTCAAAAGCACCATGCGCAGCGACGGCCGGCCGTCGGGCGTCGTCGTCGCGAGCGCCATCGCGTTGGCGTCATTGGGTTCGCTAGCGCGCGCCTCGGCGAACCAGCCGTCGAACAGCGCAAAGGGATCGTCCGTCATGCGCGCGGTCATAATGCGCCCCGCCTTCGCGGTCGAGCGGGATCTATGTGGAACTTGACCGGCCCCGGCACATTACCACATGGCGCACCAATGGGCCTTCACGGCCAGTCACTTATCGGGTTACAGGAGCAAAATGGCCGATCCCTATTCCACCCTGGGCGTTGCGAAGACTGCAAGCGAAGCGGAGATCAAGTCCGCCTATCGCAAGCTCGCCAAGGAACTGCATCCCGACAAGAACAAGGACAATCCCAAGGCGTCGGAGAAATTCTCCGACGTTACCAAGGCCTATGACCTCCTGTCCGACAAGACCAAGCGCGCGCAATATGACCGCGGCGAGATCGACGGCGACGGCAATCCCGCCATGCCGTTCGGCTATGGCGGTGGCGGGGGGTTCCGCGGGGATCCGCGCGGGCAGGGCGGTTTTGGCAACGACGGTGCCGATTTCGGCGACATTTTCGAAGGGCTGTTCGGCGGGCGCGGCGGCGGCGGACCGTTCGGCGGCTTCGGCGGACGCAGCGCCCCGCCGCCCAAGGGCGCCAATGTCGCCTATCGCCTGTCGGTCTCCTTCATCGACGCCGCGACGCAGGCGCCGCAGCGCATCACGCTCGCCGACGGGGGCACGATCGACCTGAAATTGCCCGCCGGGGTCGAAACGGGAACGCAGATGCGCCTCGCCGGCAAGGGGCAGGCGGGGCCCGGCGGCACCGGCGACGGCATCGTCACGATCACCGTCAAGGACCATCCCTTCTACGAGCGCGAGGGCGCCAATATCCGGCTCGACCTGCCGGTGACGCTGAACGAGGCGGTCAAGGGCGCGAAGGTCAAGGTGCCGACGGTCGACGGCCCGGTGATGCTGTCGATCCCCGCAGGCTCCTCTTCGGGAAAGGTCATGCGCCTGAAAGGCAAGGGCTTCAGCCAGAAAAGCGGCGGACGCGGCGACCAACTCGTGCGGCTGATGGTTGACCTGCCCGCCGACGACGATGCGCTGATCAAGCTGCTCAGCGAATGGACCGATCCGCGCAACGTGCGGGCGGATCTCGGCGTGTGATGCGTGGCTGATACCAGCGAAAAAAAGATCGTCGCCGCACTCGAACGCGAGGTCGCCGACGAGGTCGGCAAGGAGTTTCTTGCTGAAGGCCATTCGCCGCATTCGCCTGAGGCCCGCGCCGAGCGCGCCAAGCGTGTGCATTTGCGCGCGCGCGCCGAGGGGCTGATCGAGCGCGGACGCGAACAGCTCGGCCCCGGCACGCGCGCCTATCATGTCGTTCGCCGCGTCATCGTCGGCACCTACACCGACGGCTTCATCCACGCGGGCAATCTCGCCTATCTCGCGCTGATCGCGCTCTTCCCCTTTTTTATCCTGCTCGCCGCTGCGCTGTCGATCTTCGGCGGCAGCGTCGGCGGCGAACGCGCGGTCGAGGCGGTGTTCTCCACCATGCCGCCGACGGTCGCGAAGGCCCTGTCGGGCCCGATCCGCGAGGTGATGACCGCGCGCACCGGCATCTTCCTGTGGCTCGGCGCGCTTGTCGCGCTGTGGACGGTGGGCAGCCTGATCGAAACCGTGCGCGACATCCTTCGCCGCGCCTATGGCACGCATTTTTCCAAGGGCTTTTTCCACTACCGGCTGCTGTCGATCGGCATCATCACCGGCGCGGTCGTGTTGATGCTGCTGTCGTTCAGCATGCAGGTGCTGATCGTTGGTATCGAACAATTCGTTACCCGCTTCCTGCCCGAACAATATCAGGCGTGGGGCGTCGTCCTGATCTCGCGCGGGGTGTCGGGGGCGGGGCTGTTCCTCGCCATCTATATGCTCTTTTACAGCCTGACCCCGTCGAAATACCGGCGGCTCAAGAAATGTCCCAAATGGCCGGGCGCGCTTTTCACGACCTTGTGGTGGATCGGCGTCACCCTCGCGCTGCCGCCGCTGCTCGCCAGCCTGCTCAGCTATGACGCAACCTATGGCAGCTTGGCGGGTGTGATGGTCGCGCTTTTCTTTTTCTACCTCGTCGGATTGGGTATGGTGATGGGCGCCGAACTCAATGCCGCGCTCGTCGAGGTTGAGGATTTGGGCCACGACGCTATTGGGCGCGTCGACGACGTAATTATTGCAAAGGCCGGAGAAGAAAAATGACGGGTCTGATGAAGGGCAAGCGCGGGCTGATCATGGGCCTCGCCAATGATAAATCGCTTGCTTGGGGCATTGCCAAGGCGCTGCACGCGCATGGCGCCGAACTGGCGATCTCCTATCAGGGCGACGTCATGCTGAAGCGCGTCAAGCCGCTCGCCGACGAGCTTGGCTGCGATTTCCTGATCGACTGCGACGTTGCCGACATGGACAATCTCGACGCGGCATTCGCGACGCTTGGCGCGCGCTGGCCGACGATCGACTTCGTCGTCCATGCGATCGGCTATACCAACAAGGAAGCGCTGCGCGGCCACTATGCCGATGTGACCCTCGAAGATTTTCTGATGACGATGAACATCAGCGTCTATAGCTTCACCGCAGTCGCCAAGCGGGCGGCGGCGATGATGACGCCCTTCGACCCCGAAACGGGTGAGGGCGGCGGTTCGCTGCTGACCCTGAGCTATTATGGCGCCGAAAAGGTCATCCCGCACTACAACGTCATGGGCGTCGCCAAGTCGGCGCTGGAGACGAGCGTCAAATATCTCGCCAACGACTATGGCCCGCAGGGCGTGCGCGTGAACGCGATCTCGGCTGGCCCGATCAAGACGCTCGCGGCGTCGGGAATCGGCGATTTCCGCCTGATCCTCAAATGGAATGAATTTAACGCCCCGCTGCGCCGCAACGTCACGATCGACGATGTCGGCGGCTCGGCGCTCTATCTGCTGAGCGACCTCGCGAGCGGGGTGACGGGCGAAACGCACCATGTCGACGCCGGTTATCACACGGTCGGCATGAAGCAGGAAGACGCCCCGGACATCGCGCTTGCCTGACGGCCTTGTCATCCGTCCCGCACGGGCGGCGGATGAAGCGGCTATCGACAGCGCCATTCGCGCGGCCTTCGTTGGCACCGAATTCGGCCATCAGGGCGAAGCGGATCTGGTGCGGATGATCGAAGCCGACGGCGATGCGTTAGTCTCGCTCGTCGCCGAAGCGGACGGCGCGATCATCGGGCATGTGCTGTTCAGCCGGATGGACGTCGAAGCCGACGGAGCGCTGCTGACGGCCGCCGGCCTCGCGCCCGTATCGGTCGCGCCCGAAGGGCAGGGGCAGGGGATCGGCGGCGCGCTGATCCGCGCCGGGCTGGAAGAACTGCGCGTACAGGGCGTGGCGATCAGCTTCGTTCTCGGCCATGCGGACTATTATCCGCGCTTCGGCTATTCACCCGAACTCGCGGCGCGTTTCGCCTCACCCTTCGGCGGGCCGCATTTCATGGCGATGATGCTGGACTCGGACGCGCCTTGGCCGCTAGGCGGGCGCGCGGACTATGCGCCCGCATTTGGCCGGATGGGATAGGGCAATGAGTTTCAACAGCTTCGGACGCGTCCTTCGCTTCACGACGTGGGGAGAAAGCCATGGTCCCGCACTTGGAGCGGTCGTCGACGGCTGTCCGCCGCGCCTGTCGCTGTCCGAAGCCGACATCCAGCCCTTTCTCGACAAACGCCGCCCCGGCCAGTCGCGCCATACCACGCAGCGGCAGGAACCCGACCAGGTCCGCATCCTGTCGGGGACCTTCGAGGGCAAGACGACGGGCACGCCGATCAGCCTGATGATCGAGAATGTCGACCAGCGGTCGAAGGATTATGGCGAGATAGCGCAGGCCTATCGCCCCGGCCACGCCGATTACGCCTATGACGCCAAATATGGCATCCGAGACTATCGCGGCGGCGGCCGGTCGAGCGCGCGCGAGACCGCAGCGCGCGTTGCGGCGGGCGGGGTCGCGCGGCTGGTGATCCCTGAAGTGCAGATCCACGCCTGGGTCGCCGAAATCGGCGGCGATGCGATCGATCCTGCGAACTTCGACCTCGAAGAAATTGATCGCAATCCCTTTTTCTGTCCCGACCCCGCAGCGGCGCAGCGCTGGGAAGGGCTGATGGACGCCGCGCGCAAGGCGGGCAGCTCGCTCGGCGCCGTCATCGAATGCGCCGCGAGCGGCGTTCCCGCCGGCTGGGGCGCGCCGATCTATGCCAAGCTCGACAGCGACCTCGCCGCGGCGATGATGGGGATCAACGCGGTGAAGGGCGTCGAGATCGGCGCCGGCTTCCATGCGGCGCGCCTCCGCGGCGAAGAAAATGCCGATCCGATGCGCCCCGCGAGTGATGGCAGCAACCGTCCCGATTTCCTCTCGAACAACGCCGGCGGTATCGCCGGCGGCATTTCGACCGGCCAGCCGGTCGTCGTGCGCGTCGCCTTCAAGCCGACCAGTTCGATCCTGACCCCGGTGCCGACCGTCAACAAGGCGGGCGAGGCGGCCGACATCGTCACCAAGGGCCGCCACGACCCTTGTGTGGGTATTCGCGGCGCGCCGGTGGTCGAAGCGATGATGGCGCTGGTGCTCGCCGATCATAAACTGCTGCATCGCGCGCAGAACGGCTGACATGATCGAAGCGATCCGGGCTTTCATCGAGGCGCATCAGGCGGTCCTGTCGCTGTTCATTCTCGCCGCGATGTTCGTCGGCTTCCTGATGGAGCGGCTCCCCGCGACCGTCATCGCGATCCTTGGCGCTTGCACCTATCTCGCGCTCGGCATCCTCGATGCCAAGGGTCTCTATTCGGTCTTTTCCAACTCGGCGCCGATCGTCATCGGCGCGATGTTCGTGCTGTCGGGCGCGCTTATCCGCACCGGCGTCATTCAGCGCGTCGCAGACACGATCATGAAGCGCGCGGAGAAGCACCCGCGGCTCGCGATCGTCGAAGTGCTTGTGGGCGCGCTTTTCGCATCGGCTTTCCTGAACAACACGCCCGTGGTGGTGGTGCTGTTGCCGATCATGTTGAAGCTCGCCGAAGTGACGGGGGTCAGCGCCAAGAAGCTGTTGATGCCGCTGTCGATCGCGGCGGTGCTTGGCGGCACGCTGACCCTCATCGGAACCTCGACCAACCTGGTCGTCGACGGCATCGTGCGTCAGGCCGGGATGGAGCGTTTCGGCATTTTCGAAATCACCCCCGTCGGCCTCGTCACCGCCGCGTCGGGGATGATCGGTCTCGCGCTGATGTGGTGGCTTCTGCCGTCGGACAAGCCCGTGAAAGGGCCGGCGGGGACGCACGACGCGCACCAGTATCTGACCGAACTGGTGCTCGGCGACGACGATGATCTGGTCGGCATGACGGTCGAGGCTTTTCGCGATCTGCCGCGCTCGGGCCGCATCGTCGGGGTGCGCCGCGGCTCGGTGGTCGTGCATAGCGCCGATCTGGAACATTGGACGCTGGCGGCGGGCGATCGGCTGATCCTCCGCGTCGATGGCGCGACTCTGATGACGTGGCGCGAGCAGGGCCGGTTTCGCCTTGGGATCGGTGGCGGCGAGCCAGCCGAGGGCGACGTGGTCGTCGAAACGATGATCGCGTCGAACCATCCGGCGATCGGCCAGCGGCTGATCGATATTCCCTTCCTGCAAAAGGTCCGCGCGCGCATCATCGGCGTCGATCGCCCCGCGCACGAGCCCGGCCCCGATCTCGCGAGCGTCCGCATCCGCCCCGCCGACCGCCTGCTCGTCGCCGGCGGGCAGCGCGAGGTCGAGGCGCTGCGCGACAATCCGCACCTGATCGGCGCCGATCTCGCCAAGGTTCGCGCGTTTCGCCGCGGCAAGGCGTGGATCGCGATCCTGTGCATGATCGCGGTCGTCGCGCTCGCCGCGCTCGATATCATGTCGATCGGGGTCGCCGCGATCATCGCGATCGGCGTGATCCTCGTGACCCGCTGCATCGACAGCGAGGAAGCGTGGGGGACGATCGACGGCGACGTGCTGATCCTGATCTTCGCGATGCTGGCGGTCGGGCTGGCGCTCGAACAGAGCGGCGCGGTCGCGATGATGGTCGGCTGGGTCGAGCCGTTGCTCGCGGACCAGCCGATGTGGGTGCTGATCTTCGGCATCTACTTCTTTGCGCTGATCCTCTCCGAACTGCTCAGCAACAATGCGGTCGCGGCGCTGATGACGCCGGTGACGCTCGCGATCGCCGCCGAACTGGGGGTCGATCCGCGCCCGCTGGTGATCGCGCTGATGATTGGGGCGTCGGCGTGTTTCGCGACCCCGATCGGTTATCAGACGAACACGATCGTCTATGCCGCGGGCGACTATCGCTTCGTCGATTTCGTGAAGATCGGGGTGCCGCTCAACATCATTACAGGGGTTTCGACCTGTCTCGCGATCGCCTTCTTCATAACCTGATCGCATAACGGACGAACCGCCAGCCCCTTGACGCTGCGGCTTGCGGCGGGTCAAAGGGGCAAGATTCTGGCCGGTCACGGCGCGCCATAATGATTATTCGGGGGACGGCCGCATGGACCGCAAGCTTACATTATATATTCTCGCGGGCATGGTGCTCGGGATCGTGGTGGGATATGCGGTCCGCGTCGCCGTGCCCGCCGACAGCCAGGCGTTCGAATATTGGCTGCGCAGCTTCGGCACGCTCGCCACCATCTTCCTCAACCTCATCAAGATGCTCGTCGCGCCGCTGATCCTCGGCACGCTCATCTCGGGTATCGCGCATATGGGCGACAGCTCGGCCCTCGGCCGCATCGGCACGCGCGCGATCGCCTGGTTCATCATCGCCAGCCTGATCTCGATCAGCCTCGGCCTGATCATGGTCAACCTGCTCCAGCCCGGTGTCGGGGTCGACATGACCGCTTCCGCCCAGTCGGTGGGAGAGGTGAAAAAGCTCGATATGTTCGAATTCATCGAACATATCTTCCCGAAGAACGTCATCGCGGCGATGGCGGAGAACAACGTCCTCCAGATCCTCGTCTTCGCGCTTTTCGCCGGCGTCGGGCTGACCGCGATTGGCGAAAAGGGCAAGCCGCTGGTGCGCGGCGCCGAAGCGCTCGCCGAACTGATGCTGCAGATCACCGGCTATGTCATGCGTCTCGCGCCGCTCGCGGTTTTCGGGGCGCTGGCCAAGGTCGTCGCAGAGCAGGGTCTCGGCATCCTCGCGACCTATGCCGAGCTGCTCACCGAATTCTACATCGCGCTCGTGCTGCTCTGGGTGCTGCTGCTCGCCGCCGGCGCGATCTTTCTGCGCGGACGCATCATCCAGCTCATCCGCTACATCCGCGAACCGCTGCTCATCGCCTTTTCGACCGCCTCCTCCGAAGCCGCGATGCCGAAGCTCTTCGAACAGCTCGACCGCTTCGGCGTGCCGCGCCGCATCTCGGGCTTCGTCCTGCCGCTGGGCTACAGCTTCAACCTCGACGGGTCGATGATGTATGCGAGCTTTGCGACTATCTTCATCGCGCAGGCCTATGGCATCGAGCTGTCGATCGGCACCCAGATCCTGATCCTGCTCACGCTGATGGTATCGTCGAAGGGGATCGCCGCGGTACCGCGCGCGAGCCTCGTCGTCATCACCGCGACGCTCGCGATGTTCGACCTGCCGGTCGAGGGCGTCGCGCTCGTCTTCGCGATCGACCATTTCCTCGACATGGGCCGCACCGCGACCAATGTCGTCGGCAATGCGGTGGCGACCAGCGTCATCACGAAGTGGGAAGGCATGCTCGAAGTGCCCGAACCCGCCGACGCCGAACGGCCGCACGCGCCGGCGCATACGGCGCATCATGGAACCCGCGGGCTCGATCTTCGTGATAGTGATGCGGCGGGGGATAATAAGCCAGCGGCCGATAACGCCTAGCGCGCGAGCTGCCGGCCGCTCCATCGGGGGCGAGCAAGGAGCTGAGCCATGGCCGAAGCGGCCGCAATCGACGAAGCCGAACGCGACGAGGCGCGCGCCCGGCGGCTGCGCTGGCGAATGCTCGTCGGCTTTCTCGCCGGGCTCGCCATCGGTCTTGCGGTTCATTACGGCGCGCCGGATGCGGCGTGGGTCGAAACGGTCACCACCTATGTGACGGGGCCGCTCGGGCAGATATTCCTGCGCCTGCTCTTCATGCTCGTCATCCCCCTGCTCGTTTCGGCGCTGATCGTCGGGGTCGCCGAAATGGGAGAAATGCGCGCGCTGAAATCGGTCGGCCTGCGCACGCTTGTCTATACGATCGCGGTGTCGACGATCTCGGTCGTCATCAGCCTTCTCGTCGTCAACCTGCTCCAGCCGGGCGCCGGGGTCGATCCGGCGCTGGCGCGCTCGTTGATGGCCGAAGGCGCCGCCGGCGCGCAGGCGATCGCCGATCGCGCGGGCGAATCGAAATCCGGGATGGACGCGGTGGTCGCGATCGTCCCCGACAATATCTTCGCCGCGATGGGCGCGAACGATGTGCTCGCGGTGATGTTCTTCGCGCTTTTCTTCGGCATCGGACTGATGCTGGTGAGCACCCCGCGGACCGAGACGCTGAAGACCGCGATCGAGGGCATTTTCGAGGTGGTGATGAAGCTGATCGGCCTCGTCATCCAGCTCGCGCCAATTGCCGTCTTCTGCTTCATGTTCAACCTCGCCGCGCAGTTCGGCTGGGACCTCATCATCCGCCTGTCGGCCTTCGTCGGGGTCGTGCTGCTCGCGCTCGCGCTCCAGATGTTCGTGGTCTTTCCGGTGCTGCTCAAGACGCTCGCGCGAAAATCGCCCGTCGCCTTCTTCCAAGAGACGCAGGAGGCCTTCGTCATGGCCTTTGCGACCGCCTCGTCGAACGCGACGCTGCCGACCGCGCTGCGCGTCGCGCACGACCGCCTGCGCCTGCCCGACCGCGTCGCGCGCTTCGTGCTGACGATCGGGGCGACGGCGAACCAGAACGGCACCGCGATGTTCGAGGGGGTGACGGTGATCTTTCTCGCCCAATTCTTCGGCATCGACCTGACGCTTCAGCAGCAGATCGTCGTGATGCTCGTCTGCATCCTCGGCGGGATCGGGACGGCGGGTGTGCCCGCGGGTTCGCTGCCGGTGATCGCGCTGATCCTCGCCTCGGTCGGCGTGCCGCCCGAAGGGATCGGGTTGATCCTCGGCGTCGACCGCTTCCTCGACATGTGCCGCACGACGCTCAACGTTATCGGCGATCTGGTCGCGGCGACGGTGGTATCGGCGGGCGTGAAGGACGGGACGACGGCAAAGGCCGCCCCGCCCGCTTGACGATCAGTCCGGACGGGTCTTGTTCGCCCGATCGCTGCGCGCGCGGCCGGCGGGCGGTGTTGCGCGCGGCGCGGGCGCGCTGCGCACCGCCGGTGCGGGACGCGGGCCGCGGTCGGGCCGGGCCGAAGGCGGGCGCGACGGCGAGGAAATGTCGCGGCCCGGGCGCGGACGAACCGCGCCGGGACCGCGATCGGGACGTCCCGGATTGCCCGCGACCGGCGGCCTCTCCGGACGACCGGGCCGCGTACCGCGCGGGCCGTCATTGTCGCGGTCGCCGCGGTTCCATCCACCCGGACGGCTTGGCCGGCCATCGCCCGGGCGGCCGTCGCGGTCGCCATGATTCCAGCCGGGGCGTCCATGATTGCCGGTTGCCGGGGGCTTGCCCGGACGGCCCGGTCGCGTTCCGCGCGGGCCGTCGTCGTCGCGGTCGCCGCGATGCCAGCCGGGACGGCCAGGCTTCCAGTCCTTGCGCCCGCCATGATGCTTCCACCAGGCGCGGCGCCCGCCCCAATAGTTGAGATAGCGATCGCGCAGCGGATAGCGGTTGCGGTAATTGTCGAACATCCACATGCCATAGCCGGGATAATAATAATCGTCGTACCAGCCGCCGCCGAAACCGATATTGACGAAGCCGTTGCCATAATCCGACGCGTCGTAGCAGTCGTAGCCATAGCCATCGTCATAGGCATAGCCGTCATAGTCGTAATAGGCGTCGCCATAGCGCGCGGCGCAATCGCCGCCCGACGCGTAGCTCGCGCCATAGACGTCGCCATAATAGCAGCCGCTGAGCGTCGTCGCAGCGAGCGCGCCGAGCGCAAGGGAAAGGGGACGCTTCAAACTCTTCGCCATGGGCTTTGTCCTTTAGGGTCCAACGGTTGCGACCCGTCACCTTGTTCAGCAAATTGCCCGAGTCGAGTTGAATTTGCGGTGAATGGTGTCCCGCGCCCCGCAAGGCGTTACTTGCATCGATGTCAGTAGTTGGTTACGCCGGTCGTCGGAACATGATGGACGAGGATCGACCGATGAACGCGCCGACGAATATCCAGCCTGCGAAGAGTGAATGGTCCGAAACGCGTTTCGGTCCTGAGACGCGGCACTGGCTGCCGCGCAATCCCGACAGCGCGATCGACCATATCCCGGGTGAGGACGGCATGCCCGTGCTCGGCAACACGCTCGAACAGCTTCGTGACTATCCGGCCTTCGCGAACCGCATGGTTGCCAAATATGGCCGCGTCTATCGCAATAACAGCTTCGGCGGGCGCAGCGTCGCGCTGCACGGGCCCGAGGCGAACGAACTCGTCATGTTCGACCGCGAGAAAATCTTCTCCTCCGAACAGGGCTGGGGACCCGTGCTCAACCTGCTTTTCCCGCGCGGGCTGATGCTGATGGACTTCGAAAAGCATCGCGCCGATCGCAAGGTGCTGTCGGTGGCCTTCAAGCCCGAACCGATGCGCCACTATGCCGATTCGCTGAACGAGGGGATCAAGGACCGCATCGGCCAGTGGAGCGGAAAGACCTTCAAATTCTATCCGGCAATCAAGGAGCTGACGCTCGACCTCGCCGCGACGAGCTTTCTCGGCATCCCCTGGGGGCCGGAGGCGGACAGGGTCAACAAGGCGTTCGTCGACATGGTGCAGGCGTCGATCGGCGTCGTGCGCGTGCCCTTGCCCTTTACCGCGATGGGACGCGGCGCGAAGGGGCGCGCCTATCTGGTCGACTATTTCGGCAAGATGGTCCCCGAGCGACGCGAGGGCAGCGGCGAGGACATGTTCAGCCAGATCTGCCGCACGCGCGACGACGACGGCGAATATATGTCGGTCGAGGCGATCGTCGATCATATGAACTTCCTGATGATGGCGGCGCACGACACGATCACCAGTTCGATCACAACGCTCGTCTGGCAGCTTGCGCGCAACCCTGAATGGCAGGACCGGCTGCGCGAGGAGATGCTGAGCGTCGCACCGGCGGGCGAGGGGGTCGGGCACAACAGCCTCGGCGAGCTCGAAATGACCGAATGGGCGTTCAAGGAGGCGCTGCGGCTCGTGCCCCCGGTGCCGAGCTTCCCGCGCCGGGCATTGAAGGATTTCGAATATGGCGGCTATCGCATCCCTGCCGGCACCTCGGTCGGCGTCAGCCCGGCCTATACGCATATGATGGAGGAGCATTGGCCCGAGCCGCACAAGTTCGACCCGATGCGCTTTTCGCCCGAAGTCGCGCGCGAGCGGCACAAATATGCGTGGGTGCCCTTCGGGGGCGGCGCGCACATGTGCCTGGGGCTGCACTTCGCCTATATGCAGGCGAAAATCTTCTTCCATCATGTCGTCACGACGCACCGCATCACCGTCGCCGACGGCTATGCGCCCGAATGGCAGGTGCTGCCGATACCACGGCCCAAGGACGGGCTGACGGTGAGCTTTGTCCCGTTGTAGGTGGCCGACGTCGGCTTAGGGGGGGAAGCGGACAATGACGACGGAATATGGGTCTGCAACCGGTCGCTAACTGCCCCTCTCCCCGCCACATATACCGCCGGTCTTCACCCCCGAATAAACAGGTTCCGGATCCACGGCGACCGGCCGCGCGCTGCCGCGCGCCAGTCGCCATCGTCGGCGGCATCGGGCGCGGCGCGGCTGGGGTCGAGCAGCTTGACCCGTGTCCCGCGAAACGCCGCCGTGCGATAGGTGACGAACGCCAGTCCATGTTCGAGCGCGGTTGCGGCGAGCAGCGCGTCGCGGTCGTTGCCGAGCGTGAGTGCCGCCCGCCGGCGCGCAATCGGCAGATCGACCGGCAGGACACGGCCTTCGAACGCCGGCAGCAATTGGCCGTCGATCCAGTCGCGCCACGCCGTGCCCGCCGCCTTGCCCTGTTCCGTCGCCAGCGCGGCGGCATTTTCCAGCTCGACGAGCGACAGCGCCGACAGGAACATCGATTGGCGCGACGTGCGCTGCGCCCATCCCGCAAGCGCCGCGCCTTCGCCATCGGCGCGGGCGTGGCGCAGATCGAACAGGATTCCTGCGTCGAGCAGAAACATCAGCCGCGCCCCTCCAGCGCCTTGCGCAGATACGCACGGTCGAGCGCGGCTTCGCCGGGCGGCGCGGCGAGCAACTGCGCCATAGTCTCGCGTTCGCCGCTGAGCTGCCGCCATGCGTCGATGCTGATCAGCACATGCGTGGGACGCCCGCGATCGGTGACGAACACCGGTTCCACAAGCGCGAATCGCTTAGCGCGGCTGACATCCTGATTGAGTTCGCGGCTTGTGACGCGCTTCATCACCACCCCTCGCTATGCAAAATCATAGCATATTGTGATCGTTCACATGTAGGTATGTTACTACACTGTGGCGGCTCGGCAACAAAAATGATCGCGGTACCGGAAATCGACCGTTGCGGGCCGCCCAATTGCGAAGTCGCCATTGCATCCGCGGCGCTTTCATGCCTCCTGATGCCGGGAAAAAGCGGAAGACGGTGCAATCGAGATCGTCGTCGCTATGGTGGGGAGAGATAAATTGGTATCAAATATGTTCCATGAGCTGGTCGAGGCGATCGGCGATGTGCTCGGCGCACACGGCCCGGCGATCAATTCCCCGGCAAGCTATACCCCGACCGACTTCAGCATCCATTTCTTCCTTCAGATCGCCGTGATTCTGCTCGTTTGCCGCGCCGTCGGCTGGGCCGCGAAGAAATTCCTCGGGCAGCCGCAGGTCGTGGGGGAAATGATCGCCGGCGTCCTCATCGGCCCCTCGCTCTTCGGCCTCTTCTTCCCCGAATTTCAGGCAGCGCTTTTCCCGAAGGAAACGCGCAGCATCCTCTACGTCTGCGCGCAGGTTGGCGTGGGCCTTTATATGTTCCTCGTCGGCACCACGCTGCGCCTCGACCATTTCCAGTCGAAGGCGAAAAGCGCGATGGGCGTGTCGGCAGCGGGCATTATCGCGCCCTTCCTGTTCGCCGCGCTGATCACGCCTTTCCTGCTCGACGTCCCGGGCCTCTTTACCGAGGGGCTGAGCCAGGGCAGCGCGACTTTGTTCATGGGCGCGTGCATCGCGCTGACCGCGTTCCCGATGCTCGCGCGCATTATCAATGAACGCGGCCTCGCCGATACCGCGCTCGGCACGCTTTCGCTGACGGCGGGCGCATTCGACGACGCCGTGTCATGGTGCGTGCTCGCGATCGTGCTCGCGACCTTTGGCGGCGGCCCCGGCGTGGCGCTGATCGCGATCGTCGGCGGGCTCAGCTTCGCGCTGTTCATGTTCTCCATCGGACGCCGCCTGCTCGTCCCGCTCCGCCGCATCATCGAGGAACGCGGCGAGATGAGCGACACGATGCTGTCGATCGTCCTGATGCTTTTCGCGCTCTGCGCCTTCGTCATGGACGCCGCGGGCATCCACGCGGTGTTCGGCGGCTTCATCCTCGGCGCCTGCATGCCGCGCGGCAAGCTGACCGAAGAGATCAAGCGCAAGATCAGTCCGATCACGATCCTGCTCGTCCCCGTCTTCTTCACTTACTCGGGGCTCAACACCCGGCTCGACACGGTGAACAGCCTGATGCTGCTCGCGCTCGCGCTCGGCATATTGCTCGTCTCGATCGCGGCGAAGTTCGGCGCTTGCTGGCTCGCCGCACGGCTCGCGGGCGAGGACAATCGTACCGCGATGGGCATCGGCGCGCTGATGAACGCGCGCGGGCTGATGGAGCTGATCATCATCAACATCGGGCTTCAGAAAGGGATCATCGGTCCGACGCTCTTTTCGATGATGGTGCTGATGGCGATCATCACCACGGTGATGGCGGGTCCGTTGTTCGAAATCGTCTATGGGCGCAAGGCGCGCGAGACGGGTGAACTTGGCCAACTCGGCACCGACGGTCCCGACGAACCACGGGCCGACGCCCAGCTTGCCGCCAAACCCGCCTGAGATCAGGCCGTCGTTGCACCCGCGTTGATCTGATCGATCATCGCGCGGTGCGCCGGCAGTTCGCTCGCCGCGCGGTCGCCGAAGTTCCTGATCCGGGCAAAGATGCGTTCGGCCTCGGCCACGTCGGGGAAATCCTCGCGCACCGGCGAAAGGTCGGTGCGAAATTCCATGCCATAGAGGATATATTGATAATTGAAGGGCGCGAAGCTTTCGAGGTCGAGGATGAAATCGAAGCGGCTCGGCGGGCGATAGCGCCACTCCTCCAGCAATTGTTTCAGCCGGTCGGGGATCGAGGCCGGGTCGCGATTGTCGCGCCAAAAGCCTTCGCGGCGCCGGCTCAGGCAATAGTGAAGCTTCAGGAAATTGATGATGTTGTCGTAGCGCGCCGCCATCAGTTCGTTGAACCGCCGCGCCGGGGCGGCGACCGGCCCGCTGAGCGGTAGCATCTCGGCGATCATCGCGGCCGCCGTCTCGATCATCACGAGTCCCGTCGACTCGAGCGGCTCGAGGAACCCGCCCGACAGCCCGACCGCGACGCAATTCTTCACCCAGGAAGCGGGGCGATAGCCGGCCTCGAACGGAATCGACCGGAGCGTGACGTCATGGCTGCGGCCGCCGGTGTAGTCCGCCAGTATCTCCGCGGCGCGCGCATCGCTCAGATGCTCGCTCGAATAGACGCAGCCGACCCCCCGCGCGCCGGCCAGGCCGATGTCCCACGTCCACCCCGCCTCGTGCGCAGCGGCGATCGTATAGCTTTCGATCGGCACGTCGGGGCGGTCATAGGGCAGCTTGCACGCGAGCGCGCGGTCGGTGAACAGCTGGTGCTTCACGCCCCGGAACGGCGATTGCAGCGCGCCGCCGATCAGTTCGGCGCGGAAACCCGAACAGTCGATGTAAAGGTCGGCCGCGAGCGCGCCATGCTCGGCGGTGACGACATGATCGATCGCGCCGCTTTCGGGATCGAGCGCGACCTCCGTGAGCGTGCCGCCAAGATGCGCGACCCCCATCGCGCGCGCCTCTGCCGACAGGGTTTCGGCCAGCCGCGCGGCATCGAAATGATAGGCGTAGGTGAGGGGGCCGCTGAATTCGCCCTCGCCGGGGCGCTTGGGCGCGCGCTGCGCCTCGGCGACGCGGTTCTGGATCGTCATCGCCTCGGCGAACGGCCGCCGCGTCTTTTCGTCCTGAAGCAGCCAATAGGCGACGAGGCTGGGGCCGTCGCCATCGAACGGCGGCTCGAAGGGATGGAGAAAATGGCTCGACCGGCCGGCTTCGGGGGTGTGCACCCAATCGTTGAAACGAATGCCCTGTTTGAAGGTCGCCGACGTCGCGCGCACGAACGCGCTTTCGTCGATGCCGATGAAGCGCAGCGTATTACGGATCGTCGGAAATGCGCCTTCGCCGACGCCGATGCTGCCGATCTCGTCCGACGCCAGCAGCGTGATCGACAGGCGCGGATTGCGCGGCAGGTCGAAAAAGCGCGCGAGATAGGCGGCAGTCAGCCAACCCGCGGTGCCGCCGCCGACGATCAGGATCGAGCGTTTCGTCATTGATAACGCTATCGAGCCGCAAATTGCTTTCGCCAAGCGGTAATTTGCGGCACCGGGTAAGCGAAACCATGAAGACTCTCCGCCCCTATCTGATCTGGTTCGCCGTAGCGGTGCTGCTGACGATCGGCGCGATCTTCGGCATGCAGTGGGTGCGCGATCATCCCGAGCATTTCCCCGGCGCGCGCTTCGAGCTCGCGCACCCGCCGGGATGGGCGACGCAGGGCAAGCTGGTCGCGCTCGCCGGCGACGATGCCGCCTGCTTCGCCGCGTTCGACCGTGCGGGCGCGGGCTATCTGCGGCGGCCGCCCGTCGGCAACGGGATATGCCGCGCGAGCCAGCGCATGATCCTGACCGGCAACCGGTTCGTGCCGACGATGCGGCCCGCGGGAGCGGCGCCCGGCTGCGCGGTGACCGCGGCGATGGCGCTATGGGATCGTGACGTCGTTCAGCCGGCGGCCGAGCGATATTTCGGGCAGAGGGTCGTCGAGGTCGAAAATCTCGGAAGCTATAACTGCCGCAAAATCGCCGGGCGCGAAGCGCAGAGCGAGCATTCTACCGCCAATGCGATCGACATTTCGGCATTTGTCCTTGCCGACGGCACGCGCATTTCGCTGATCAACGACTGGGAGCCCGGCGACACGCGCAGCGAATTTCTCCACGACGTCCGCGACGGAGCGTGCGACCTGTTCGGCACGGTGCTGTCACCCGACCATAATGCGGCGCATGCCAATCATTTTCATCTCGACATGGCGGCGCGCACTGCGGGCTGGTCGGTCTGCCGCTAACGGCGGCTGCCGACGCGCGGAACGAGCATGCCGACGCGTCGGCGATAGCCGGCATAGGCCTCGCCGAAGACGTCGATCAGGTCGCGCTCTTCGAGCCGGATCGCGATCAGCATATAGAGCGAGAATCCGGCTGCGAGCAGCAGATGCCCCGCGGTCATCATGGGCGTCGCCCAGAAGGCGATGAAGAATCCGGCATAGAGCGGATGGCGGACGAACCGATAAAAGAGTGGCTGCCGCAGCACCGGCGGCGCGGCCGCCCGTTCGCGCAACGCGAACCACGCCTGCTGCAGCCCGAACAGCTCGAAATGGTTGATCAGGAAAGTGCTGGTCAGCACGATCAGCCATCCAAGGCCGAAGAGCCCCCACAGGATCGCGGCGCCGACAGGATTGCTCACCGTCCAGACCGGCGTCGCCCATTCGTGCCAGAACAGCATCAATATGATCAGCGCCAGGCTGGCGAGCAGCACATAGGTGCTGCGCTCGATCGGCGCGGGCACGATGCGCGTCCACGCCGCCTTGAACCCCGGCCGCGCCATCGCGCTATGCTGGACACCGAACAGGGCGATCAGCGCGACATCGATCAGCAGCGTTCGCCCGGGCGGTGCCTCGCGCGCGAAATCGACGGTCGGCTGGACGAAAGAAAAGTTGCCGACAAAGGCGATAAGATAAAGAAATGTCGCGAAGAATATCGCGTAGCAGATGGCCGCATAGGCCAGATAGAAGGCACGAACCATGGTGCTGCCCCTTCTTTTGGAGGAGCCATCATAGCATGTTTTTCGCGGAAAAGCGCGCCTTAGACGGTGAAGCTCTCGCCGCAGCCGCACGCGCCCTTGGCGTTCGGATTCTCGAAGACGAAGCCCGCGGCGAAGTCGTCCTCGACCCAGTCCATCACGCTGCCGATCAGGTAGAGCACCGACGCGCCATCGATGTAGAAGACGCCGCCCGGCGTCTCGATCTTCTCGTCGAACTTCACCTCTTCGGTCACATAGTCGACCGAGTAGGCGAGCCCCGAGCAACCGCGGCGCGGGGTCGACAGGCGCACGCCGATCGCGCCCTCGGGCGCCGACGCCATCAGCTTGGCGATGCGCGCCTCGGCGTTCGGCGTCAGCGTGACGGCGGCGGGGCGAGCGCGGGTTTTGGTCTCGGTCATCACAACATCCCCAGTTCGAGCCGCGCCTCGTCGCTCATATTCTGCGGCGACCAGGGCGGGTCCCAGACGAGATTGACCTCGGCATCGCCAACCCCGGGCACCGCGCCGACGCGCAGTTCGACCTCGGCGGGCATCGATTCCGCCACCGGGCAGTGCGGCGTCGTCAGGGTCATCGTGACGAGCACATGCCCTTCGTCGATCTCGACATTGTAGATGAGGCCGAGGTCGTAGATGTTCACCGGAATCTCGGGGTCGAAAATCTCCTTGAGCGCGTCGATGACGGCTTCGTAGAGGTCGCCGCCGACCGCGCCGGGCTCGACCGCCGCCGGCTTGGCGGCGAGGAAGCCTTCGAGATAGTCGCGCTTGCGTTCGAGTTTCTCGGGTGCGGTCTCGACGTCCTCGACGCGCGCCTTCGGCGGCGCCGCGACGCTTTCCACTTCCTCAACCTTGATTGTGCCGTTCTCGCTCATCCGAAAATCCTTTCGACGCGGGCGAGGCCGTCGATCAGCGCCGCCACATCGTCGTCATTGTTGTAAACGCCAAAACTGGCGCGCGCGGTCGCGGGTACGCCCAGATGCTCCATCAGCGGTTGCGCGCAATGGTGCCCGGCGCGGATCGCGACCCCGCTTTCGTCCAAGATAGTGCCGATATCGTGCGGATGAACCCCCGCCATCGAAAAGCTGACGATTCCTGCACTGTTTACAGGACCATAGAGGGCGATGCTGTTCTTGCGTGCGAGGGCCTCGCGCAAGCTGCCGACCAGCGCGCATTCGTGCGCGTGGATCGCCTCGATCCCGATGCTTTCGACATAATCGACCGCCGCCGCGAGCCCCAGCGCCTCGACGATCGCGGGCGTGCCCGCCTCGAAGCGGGTGGGGGCGGGGGCATAGGTCGTCCGCTCGAAGGTCACGCGGTCGATCATCGATCCGCCGCCCTGCCAGGGCGGCAACGCGCTGAGCTTGTCGCTCCACAGCACGCCGATGCCGGTGGGGCCGTACAGCTTGTGTCCCGAAAAGGCGTAATAGTCGCAGCCCAATGCCGCGACATCAACCGGCAGGCGCGGCACGGCCTGACAGCCGTCGATGAGCAATTCGGCGCCGACGCGGTGCGCGAGTTCGGCGGCGCGCGCGACATCGAGCGGGCTGCCGAGCACGTTCGAGACGTGGGCGAAGGCGACCATCCTGTGTTCGGGGGTCAGGATTTTCGCGGCGGCGTCGAGGTCGATGCGGCCGTCTTCGGTCAGCGGGCAGACGTCAACCTGCCAACCCGCGAGCTGCCATGGCACGATATTGCTGTGATGTTCGAGCATCGACAGCAGTATGCGGCCTTTGCGGGGGTGCGAATGAGCGACGAGGTTGATCGCCTCGGTCGCGCCGCGCACGAACGCGACCTGCTCTTCCTTCGCGCCGATAAAGCCCGCGATCCGCCGCCGCGCCGCTTCATAGGCGAGCGTCATGTCGGCCGAGCGCGCATAGACGCCGCGGTGGACGGTCGCATAGTCGCGGCCCATCGCGTTCACCATCGCGTCGATCACCGCCTGCGGCTTCTGCGCGGTCGCCGCGGTGTCGAGATAGTGCCAGCCGGGGGTGAGGCCGGGGAAGTCGGCGCGGACGTCGGGGAAGGTGCGGAGGGCGGTCGTGGTGGTCACACCAGCTCTCCCAGCTTCGCGAGCGCGAGCGCCTGCAGCCGCTCTTCGTCCTCGGCGCCGTCGAATACCCCCGCGACGAAGGCCTGCAGCAGCAGCTTCTTCGCTTCGGCGGGCGGCAGCCCTCGCGACTGGAGATAATAGAGCGCCATGGCGTCGAGCTCGCCGATCGCGCAGCCGTGCGCGCATTTGACGTCGTCGGCGAAGATTTCGAGTTCGGGCTTGGCGTTGGCGGTCGCGCTGCGTTCGAGCAACATCGCCTTCACATCCTGCTCGCTATCGGTCTGCTGCGCGTCGCGCGCGACCGCGACCTTGCCGAGATAGGTGCCGGTGGCGGTGCCACCGAGCACCGAGCGCACCATCTGCCGCGAGGTCGCACCGGGTTCGGCATGGGTGACGGTGGTAATAATCTCGAGAGTCTGCTCGCCCCCGCCGATCTGCGCCGCGCCGAGGGTGAAATCGGCGCCCTCGTGCAGCGTGACGTTCAGTTCGATGCGGCCATAGGCGCCGCCGATGTTGAGGATATGCAGCGACGCGGTCGCGCCCTTGCCGATGCTCATTTCGATCTGCCGGATCGCGCCTTCATCCTGAATGATCGCGCGTTTGAAGTCGCCGCCCGCGGGCACGATGATGCTCTCCGGCGCGGGCAGCGGCCACGCCGCGGTTACCGCGTCGATGTCGGCGTAACGCCACGCCTCATCGCGGCGCGAGGGGAGGGCGGCGGTGTTCAAGCCGTAACCTCCGCATAGCCATGCGCTTCCAGTTCGCGCGCCAGTTCGGGACCGCCCGACTTGACGATGCGCCCGCCGGCGAGGACGTGGACGAAATCGGGCTGCACATAGTCGAGCAGGCGCTGATAATGGGTGATCAGCAGCACCGCCTTGTCGGGGCGGCGCATGATCGCATTGATGCCATCGCCGACGACGCGCAGCGCGTCGATGTCCAGCCCTGAGTCCGTTTCGTCGAGGATCGCGAGCTTGGGGTCGAGGATGCCCATCTGCACCATCTCGTTGCGCTTCTTCTCGCCGCCCGAAAAGCCGACGTTCACCGGGCGCTTGAGCATATCCATGTCGAGCTTGAGCAGCCCCGCCTTCTCGCGCGCCAGCTTCAGGAAATCGCCGCCCGATAAAGGCTCCTCGCCGCGCGCCTTGCGCTGGGCGTTGAGGCTTTCGCGCAGGAACTGGACGTTCGACACGCCGGGGATTTCGACCGGATATTGGAAGCCAAGGAACAGGCCCGCCGCGGCGCGCTCGTGCGGGTCGAGGGCGAGAAGGTCGAGCGTTTCGGTGGTTCCCGTTCCGCGCTGAAAGCCGGAGCCCGCCTCGTCGGATGTGCTCGCGCCGGGGAACATGACCTCGGGCGTGAAGCTGGCCGATCCTTCGGTGACCTCATAACCCGGCCGTCCGCCAAGCACATAGGACAGCGTCGACTTGCCCGCGCCGTTCGGCCCCATGATCGCATGGATTTCGCCCGCATTGATGGCGAGCGACAGGCCCTTCAGGATCGGTTTGTCGGCGACGGTGGCGTGGAGGTTTTCAATTTTGAGCATCATGTCCATCGATGTTGAGAAGATAGCGTTTATGGATGCGGTCGACCGGCGTACCGTCGGCAAGCGGCTCGGCTCGGTCGACGGCATAATCTTCGAGTCCCATCTTCGAATAGAAGGCGAGACCTCCGATGTTGTCGGCGCGGATCGTCGCGTTGATCACAGCGAGACCGAGTTGGCCAGCCCGCGCGCGCGTTGCGGCGAACAAGACAGTGCCCACCCCCTTCTGGATGCCATCGACCCGCGTGAAGGTGCCGATGTCGCCCCAATCCTTCGGATAGCGGTCCTCGCGGATCAGCGTCTGAAATCCTTCCAGCCGACCGTCCGGGCCCACTGCGACGAAACAACTCCACACGTCCGGGCCGGTGAGATAGGCGGCGTCGAGGCGATCGGGCGTGAAGGGCGTCTCCAGAGCGGTCGTGCCGCCGCGCGCGATAATCGCGTTGAGCAGCGCGGTCAGTTCGGGCGCGTCGTTCGAGGTGGCGGAACGAACTTCGACGCTCATCCGACGCTCCCCTCAAGGCTGATCCCCAGCAGCTTTTGCGCCTCGACCGCGAATTCCATCGGCAGTTGCTGCAGCACTTCCTTCGCAAACCCGTTGACGATCAGCGCCACCGCTTCCTCCTGCCCCAGCCCGCGCTGCATCGCGTAGAAGAGCTGGTCGTCGCTGATCTTGCTCGTCGTCGCTTCGTGCTCGACGGTCGCGCTCGGGTTGCGGACTTCGATATAGGGCACGGTATGCGCGCCGCAGCTACTGCCCAAAAGCAAACTGTCGCACTGGGTGAAGTTGCGCACGCCCTCGGCATTCGGCGCGACGCGGACGATGCCGCGATAGGTGTTGTTCGACTTGCCCGCGCTGATCCCCTTGCTGACGATGGTCGAGCGCGTGCGCTTGCCGTTGTGGATCATCTTGGTGCCCGTGTCGGCCTGCTGGAAATTGTTGGTGACCGCGACCGAATAGAATTCGCCGACGCTGTCGTCGCCGTTGAGCACGCAGCTCGGATATTTCCAGGTGATCGCGCTGCCCGTCTCGACCTGCGTCCACGACACCTTGCTGCGCTTGCCCTGGCAGAGCGCGCGCTTGGTCACGAAATTATAGATGCCGCCGAGGCCCTCGGCGTTGCCGGGATACCAGTTCTGCACGGTCGAATATTTGATCTCGGCATCGTCCAATGCGACCAGTTCGACCACCGCGGCGTGGAGCTGGTTCTCGTCGCGCATCGGCGCGGTGCAGCCTTCGAGATAGGAGACATAGGCGCCCTTGTCGGCGACGATCAACGTGCGCTCGAACTGCCCCGTATTCTCGGCATTGATGCGGAAATAGGTGCTGAGTTCCATCGGGCAACGGACGCCCTCGGGCACGTAAACAAACGTCCCGTCCGAGAAGACCGCGCAGTTCAATGTGGCGAAATAATTGTCATGCATCGGCACGACCTTGCCGAGCCACTTCTTCACCAGCTCGGGATATTCGCGGATCGCTTCGGAGATGGCGAGGAAGATCACGCCCGCGCGCTTCAGTTCCTCGCGGAAGGTCGTCGCGACGCTGACGCTGTCGAACACCGCGTCGACCGCGACCTTGCGCGCGCCCTCGACCCCCGCGAGCACTTTCTGCTCCTCGATCGGGATGCCGAGTTTCTTGTAGACTTCGAGGATTTCGGGATCGACCTCGTCGAGGCTCGAAAGCTTCGGCTTCGCCTTGGGCGCCGCGTAATAATAAGCGTCCTGATAGTCGATCGGCGGGACGTTGAGCTTCGCCCAGTCGGGCGTTTCCATCGTCTGCCAGTGGCGGAACGCCTTCAGCCGCCAGTCGAGCATCCATTCGGGCTCGTTCTTCTTCGCGCTGATGAAACGGACCGTGTCCTCGGTCAGCCCCTTGGGCGCGAAGTCGGTCTCGATGCTGGAGGACCAGCCATGCTCATAATCGGCGACTTTTGCGGCGGCGTCGTGCGCGGCCTGGTCCTTGACGGGAAGTTCGGTGTTGTCGGTCATAGAAGAATTCCGTTCGCCTCGAGCGAAGTCGAGAGGCCCATCGGTTGTGCGCTGCCGAGGGGTATCTCGACTTCGCTCGACACGAGCGGGTTTGATTTGCGGGGTGTCACGGTGAGGCTCGCCAAACTGATCTCCGCCAAAGCGCCGCGCACCGCGCCGTTGACGACGCCCCAGTGCGGCTGCACCTTGCAGCTGCCTTCGAGCGAGCAATCATGGCGTCCTTCGGCGACGCAGGAGGTGAGCGCGATCGGCCCTTCGACGGCTTCGATGATGTCGGCGACATTGATCGCCGCCGCGGGCCGCGCGAGCCGCACCCCGCCGCCGCTGCCGCGCGACGCGACGAGCAGCCCGGCGCGCGCGAGCTGGCTGACCAGCTTTTGCGCGGTCGGCCCCGGGATGCCCGTCTGCTCGGCGAGCATGCCGGCGTGAATCGGCACCGACCCGCATTGGCGGGCGGCGGCGCTCATCAGCACCACGGCATAATCGGCAAGGTTGGACAGGCGCATGTTCTTTTCCGTCGCAATTGCGAACGATTCTTAACTGGAGTAAATTACTCCACTTACATAGGTGGTCGGCGCATGCGGCGCAAGGTCGCCCGCGCATAGCTTTGCGGCCAAAAAAAAGGCACCCATCCGGCCGAAGCCAAATGAGTGCCAAGATGAAGGTCTCAAGTCCTCGTCAGAGGATGAGCTCTTCTGGGTCGCAAGGGGGAATTATGCCCCGCACCCGATTCGTGATTGTATGGAAACGCCAAAACGACAGGGCGCGCAATTTTTGAAGGTTAACGGCTCACGTCTCGGACACGAGTGGGCTGACGCGGCCGGCGAGCTGCTTGCGGCCCTTGGTCGTCGCTTCGGTGTAGGTCGTCGGCTTGCCGAGCTGGCCGGGCGTCGCGCCGGCAAAACGCTTGATCTCGCGGATCAGGTGCGACTGGTCGTAGAAGGCGTCGCCGAGCTGCGCCGCGTCGAGCCCTTCGCCGCGCGCGAGCGCCGATGCGGCGCGCACCGCGCGATATTTGCGCGCGAGCATCCGTGGTGAGAGGCCGTAATAATGTTTCGTCATCCGCTCGACCGAGCGGATCGACATGCCCGTCGCCTCGACCAGTTCGGGCACCTGCGGCGAGGCCGACGCGGTCAGCCAGCCGTCGACGGTGCGGATGAACCACATTGGGGGATTTTCATTCCGGGTCAGCACCTCGCGTGCGAAATTATTACCGATGACCAGTTTTTCTTCGACCGTCGCGGCTTTTTCGAGCGCCACCGCAACCTCGTCGATCCACGGACCGAACAGGTCGGCGGCGTCGATGGCGCGATCGGTGAGCTTTTCGGTGCCGTCGCCGATCAAGGCGGCCCAGCCGGCCGGCAGCAGGCCGAAACCGAAAAGCTGCCCGGGGCCGTTGATGATCATGCGGACGCGCCCGCTGGTTGGGCCGATGATATTGGCGCGGCAGACCGGCGATTGATGACCGTCCGCAAAAATATACTCGCCCGTCGCGTCGCTCACGAAACGGAATTGGGGACGGTCGGCGCGCTCATATTCGTCGAAACGCTGCAAGCGGCTTCGCGCGAAATAGAAACTCGACACCATTTCCGCCAGATCGGGATCGGGCGGAAAATAATGCAGTTCGAACGGCGCGCTGCCGTCCACGCCCATCGGCGAGGATGAAGTTTGCGACATGAGACCCAGACCTTCGCAGCCTTTTGGTGGCTGCTTTCTTTTCTGGGTAAATCATTTGCCTTTCATCCCCGCGCGTCAAGCGCCAATCGTCAATTTCCTTAACCCTGCTGCGCGGCGATCCACAAATCGACGCGCCGTTCGAGGATGTCGAGCGGCACCGGGCCCGATTCGAGCACGACGTCGTGGAAGGTGCGGAAATCAAATTTTTCGCCGAGCGCCGCCTGCGCGCGGCCGCGCAATTCCATGATCTTGAGCTTGCCGATCAGATAGGCGGTCGCCTGTCCGGGATAGACGATATAGCGCTCGATCGCCTTTTCGATGTCGCCGTCGGGATTGGGCGTGTTGTCCTTCAGATACTGGATCGCCTGTTCGCGGCTCCACCTTTTGTCGTGGATGCCGGTGTCGACGACGAGCCTGCACGCGCGCCACAACTCCATGCCGAGACGCCCGAAATCGCTGTAGGGATCGGTGTAGAAGCCCATGTCCTTGGCGAGTTCCTCGGTATAAAGGCCCCAGCCCTCGGTATAAGCGGTGAAGCCGCCGAAGCGGCGGAAGGGCGGCAGGCCCGCGAGTTCGGTCTGCACCGCGCGCTGGAGGTGATGCCCCGGAATGCCTTCATGATAGGCGAGCGCCTCGAGCTCGGTCTTCGACATGTCGCGAAGGTCGTAGAGGTTCACATAATAGGTGCCCGGCCGCGAGCCGTCGGGCGAGGGCGATTGGTAAAAGGCTTTGCCCGCCGACTTCTCGCGGAACGCCTCGACCGCCTTCACTTGCAGCGGCGCCTTGGGGAGCGTGTTGAAGAAGGCGGGCAGGCGCGCTTCCATCGCTTTCACATGCGCATCGACCTCGGCGAGATAAGCTTCGCGCGTCGTATGGAAATATTGCGGGCTGGTGCGCAGATGCACGAAGAACTGCTGCAGCGTGCCCTTGAAGCCGACCTTCGCCATGATCGCCTCCATCTCGCCGTGGATGCGCGCAACTTCGGACAGGCCGAGGTTGTGGATTTGGGCCGCGGTCATGTCGGTCGTCGTGTAATTGGCGAGCAGCGCCTCATAATAGGCCTTGCCGTCGGGCAGCCGCCAGACGCCATCGGCGGTCGGTGCGCCGGGCTGCTGGCGCTTCATTTCGGCGAGCAGGCGCGTGTAGGCGGGGCCGGCGCTCGCCGACCACGCCGCCTTCGCGGCATCGACGAGCCGGTTTTTTTCCGCGGCCGCGATGTCGAGCTTGCCGACCTTGGCGGTGATATCCTCGATCAGCGCATTGTCGGGTTTCAGCAGATTCTGAATGTCCGAGATGACATAGGCATAGACCCATTTGGGCGGCTGGATGCCCATCTTCACGCGCTCGGCCGACTGCGCGGTCAGCGCGTCGATCACCGGACCCATGCCGCGGATGCGCTCGACATAGGCCTCGGCCTCGGCGGCGTTCGATACGCGGTGGATGTTGATCAGGAACGCCGGCATCTGGCTCTGCGCACCGCGCATCTGGTTGAACAGATAAACATGGTGGCGATAGGGGAAGAGGCTTTCCTCGCGCGCGGCCTGCGCGTTGAACAGCTCGAACGACAGCGCGTCGTCGGGCGACAGATTGGCGGGGTCGTAACTCGCGCGCATCGCGGCGGCGGTCGCCTGCTGCAGCTTGTTCCGGGCAACCTCGGCCTCGTCGCTCACATCGTCCCATTTGCCATAATCGCCGTCGCGGATCCCGCGATAGGCCTTGGTCTGCGGGGACAGCGATAGCTGCGCCTCGTCATATTTCTGGAAGAATTCGGCGAGCGGGGCGCCGGCGGGCACGTCCAGGGGCGTCGTCGCGGCGGGTGTCGAGGCGGTCGCGGGTGCCTGATCGATCGCGGCGGGCGCGCAGCCCGCCACGGCGAGCAGCAGCAGACCGGTGGACATTTTGGCGGCAAGGCGAAGGTGCGACACGATTTTCTCCCGGTTTTTCCAAGCATTCATGCTGGCCCGCGGGGGGCTTGCCATAGCGCCCGGCTCGGCGCAATGGCGGGCCATGTCGCTCTTCGCCTCGCTCACCGATGCCGCCTATGCGCTCGTCCGCCCGATCGTCCACGCCACCGACGGCGAGGCGGCGCACAATCTGACGCTGAACGCACTCCAGCCTTTGCCGCGCGCGCGGCGTGCGCTGACGAGCCCGGTGCTGGCGACCGAATTCGCGGGGCTCCACTTTCCCAATCCCGTCGGCGTCGCGCCCGGCTTCGACAAGGATGCGCGCGTCGCGCACGCGATGCCGCACTTCGGCTTCGGCTTCGTCGAGGTCGGCACGCTGACTCCGTTGCCGCAGGAGGGCAATCCGCGCCCGCGGCTGTTCCGGCTGGTCGAGGACCGCGCGGTGATCAACCGCATGGGCTTCAACAATGGCGGGCAGGCGGCGGCGGCCGACCGCATCCGCTGTCTGCGCCGCTACGGCCTGCCGGTGCCGCTCGGCATCAATATCGGCGCGAACAAGGACAGCGCCGACCGCATCGCGGATTATGCGAAGGGCACCGCGGCGATGGCGCCGCTTGCCGACTATCTGACGGTCAACATCTCGTCGCCGAACACGCCCGGCCTGCGCGCGCTGCAGGACAGGGGTGCGCTCGAAGCCCTGCTCGACGGCGTCGCGGCGGCGCAGCCCGCCGGGGCGGCGAAACCCGTGTTCCTGAAAGTCGCCCCCGACCTCGAACCCGCCGACATCGACGACATCGTCGCGGTCGCTTTCGACAAGGGGCTGGCCGCCGTCATCGTCTCGAACACCACGATCGAGCGGCCGTCGCTCGCCTCGCGCCACGCGGGCGAAGCGGGCGGCCTGTCGGGCGCTCCGCTCGCCGAACTGGCGCTGCGGCGCGTCAAGGATTTCCACGTTGCGAGCGGCGGCAAGTTGCCGCTCGTCGCGGCGGGCGGGATCGCATCGGCGGACGATGCGTGGGAGCGCATTCGCGCCGGCGCCGGGCTGGTCCAGATCTATTCGGCGATGGTCTATGAAGGCCCGGGGCTCGCGGCGCGGATCGCAAGAGGCCTCGAAGGACTGGCGGTGCGCGAAGGTTATGCGCGCGTTTCGGACGCGGTGGGAACGGCACACTGACGGGGTTGCGTTGGCCCGAGGGCCACGCCAATGTCGCGGCCATGTTGAAAAGATTCCTCGCGCTCGCCGCGCTCGTCACCTTCACCCTCCCGTCGCTCGCCACCGCGCAGGGCGTAACCTCGTCGGCCGATCCGCGCGCGACCGAGGCGGGGCGCGAGATTTTGCATCAGGGCGGCACCGCCGCCGATGCCGCCGTCGCAATGGTCGCGGTGCTGACGCTGGTCGAGCCGCAATCGAGCGGCATCGGCGGCGGCGGCTTCATGCTGCATCACAGTGCGAAGGACGGCATCTCGACGATCGACGGCCGCGAAATGGCGCCGGCATCGGCGAAGCCCGACCGCTTCCTCGGTCCCGACGGCAAGCCGCGTCCCTATATGGAAGTCATTCCCGGCGGGCTGTCGGTCGGCGTGCCGGGCAATATGCGCCTGATGGAAATGGCGCACAAAAAATGGGGCAAGCTCGAATGGAAGGCGCTGTTCCAGCCCGCGATCAAGCTCGCCGAGGAAGGCTTTCTGGTCACCCCCGCGCTCAACAATTGGCTCGTCGAGTTCGAGCCGATGTGGAAGGATTTCCCCGACGCGCGCGCGATCTATTATGTGGACGGCAAGCCCGCGCCGGTCGGCACCCGGCTCAAGAACCCCGCCTATGCCGCGATCCTGCGCGACATCGCCGCGCGCGGTCCCGACGCTTTTTATTCGGGCGCCAACGCCAAGGCGATCAGCGAGGCCGTCGCGAAGGCGCCGCGCAACGCGGCGGTGCTCACCGCGAAGGATCTCGCCGCCTATCAGGCGAAGGAGCGCCCCGCGGTCTGCACCAGCTATCGCATCTACAAGGTCTGCGGCATGGGCCCGCCGTCATCGGGCGCGACCACCGTCTTCGGCATTCTCGGCATGGTCGAGGGCTGGGATATGAAGGCGATGGGCAAGGACAATCCGATGAGCTGGCACCTGCTCGCCGAGGCGATGCAGCTCAGCTACGCCGATCGCGCCGCCTATCTCGGCGACGGTGATTTCTTCGATGTTCCGGTGAAGGGCCTACTCGACAAGGCTTATCTCGCGGAACGCCGCCAGCTCATATCGCCCTATCGCGCCGCGGGCCGCTACGAGCCCGGAACGCCGCCGGGCGTGAAGCCGCGCGCCGCCGCGCCCGCGATCCCCGAACAGGGCACGACGCATTTCGTGACCGTCGATGCCGCGGGCAATGTCGTCTCGATGACCTCGACCGTCGAGAGCATCTTCGGCAGCCAGCTCATCGCCAACGGCTATTTCCTCAACAACGAACTCACCGATTTCGATCTCGCGCCGACCAAGGACGGCGTGCCGACCGCGAACCGCGTGCAGGCGGGCAAGCGTCCGCTGTCGTCGATGTCGCCGACGATCGTTTACGGCCCCGACGGCAAGGTCGTGCTCGCGGTGGGCTCGGCGGGCGGCAAACGCATCATCATGCACGTGACCAAGGTGCTCATCGGCGTGCTCGACTGGGGGCTCGATGCGAAATCGGCGATGGAGCTGCCCAATCTCTTCTTCGGCAAGGGCGGCGTGCTGATCGAGAATAATGCCGCCGGGCAAGCGATCGCGGCGAAGATGGAGCCGTTCGGCTACAGCTTCACCGCCACCGGGCTCGGGTCGAAACTCAACGCCGTCGAATACACCGCGGCGGGCTATCGGGGCGCCGCCGATCCGCGCGGCCCCGGCAGCTCGTCGATCGACGGCGCGCCGGCACAGAATTGACCCAATGATAATATAACAGACGCAATAAATCTCCCTGGAGAGAGGCAGAATGAAGCTTGCAAATCCCCATCTCGACCATTTTCCAAGTCTGGTCGCGATGTTCTTCGACCGCGCGGGGCGTGGCGGCGAAGATCCCTTCCTGTGGCGCAAGGCCGACCGCGCGTGGCAGCCGCTGAGCTGGCGGCAGGTCGCCAATCAGGTCGCGGCGCTCGCGCATAATCTGCGCGAACTCGGCCTCAAGGAAGGCGACCGGGTGGTGCTGGTCAGCGAGAACCGGCCCGAATGGTGCATCGCCGACTTGGGGATCATGGCGGCGGGCTGCATCACCGTGCCCACCTATACGACCAACACCGAACGCGATCACCAGCACATCCTCGACAACAGCGGCGCGAAGGCGGTGATCGTGTCGACCGCGAAGCTCGCGCGGACGCTGATGCCCGCGGTCATGCGGTCCGAGGCGCATATCGTCATCACGATGGAAAGCCTGCGCGTCGGTCAGCAGGGCGAGGTGTCGGTCCACGACTGGGCGCCGCTCGTCGAAGGCGGCGAGACATATGTCGAGGAAATCAAGGCGCGGGGACTTGGCGTCAAGCGCGAGGATACCGCCTGCCTGATCTACACCAGCGGCACCGGCGGAGCGCCGCGCGGGGTGATGCAGCATCATGGCGCGATCCTGCACAATGCCGCGGGCGCGGCCGAAGTACTGGTCAACGACTTCGGGATCGGCGACGAAGAGGTGTTCCTGTCGTTCCTGCCGCTCAGCCACGCTTATGAACATTCGGGCGGCCAGTTCCTGCCGATCATGGTCGGCGCGCAAATCTATTATAGCGAGGGGCTCGAAAAGCTCGTCTCGAACATCGAGGAGACGCGCCCGACGATCATGGTCGTCGTGCCGCGCCTGTTCGAGGTGATCCGCGCGCGGATGATCAAGGCGGTCGAAAAGCAGGGCAAGCTTGCCAACTGGATGCTGGGTCAGGCGCTGCGCGTCGGCGAGAAGGATTATGAGCGGCGCATGGGGCTGCTCGACCGGCCGGTCGACCTGATCCTCGACAAATTATTCCGTCCTAAGATCGGCAAGCGTTTCGGCGGCCGGATGAAGGCGCTGGTGTCAGGCGGCGCGCCGCTCAATCCCGAAATCGGCGTCTTCTTCCACTCGATCGGGCTGACCTTGCTTCAGGGCTATGGACAGACCGAGGCGGGGCCGGTGATCAGTTGCAACCGCCCGAGTGCGGGGATCAAGATGGACACCGTCGGCCCGCCGCTGATGAACACCGAGGTGCGCATCGCCGACGACGGCGAAATCTGCGTTCGCGGCGAACTCGTCATGAAGGGCTATTGGCGCAACGACGCGGAGACCGAGCGTGTGCTGATCGCCGACGCCGCCGACCCCGACGCCGGGCCGTGGCTCCACACCGGCGACATCGGCCATATCGACGACAAGGGCCGGATCGTCATCACCGACCGCAAGAAGGATCTGATCGTCAACGACAAGGGCGACAATGTCTCGCCGCAGCGGGTGGAGGGCATGCTGACGCTCCAGCCCGAAATCCTGCAGGCGATGGTCTATGGCGACAAGCGCCCGCACCTCGTCGGCATCCTCGTCCCCGACCCCGAATGGGCGGCCGAATGGGCCGAGGCGGAAGGACTGCCCAAGGAACTGACGCTGCTGCGCGAGCATGAGAAATTCCGCGCCGCGATCCGCACCGCGATCGACCGCGTCAACGGCCAGCTTTCGGTGATCGAAAAGGTGCGCAAGTTCGACTTCGCCGATGAGCCGTTCAGCATCGAGAATGAGCAGATGACGCCGTCGATGAAGATCCGGCGCCATGTGCTGAGGCAAGTCTATGAGGACAAGATCGCCGCGCTGTATAGAGGACAAGATCGCGGCGCTGTATAAGGCATAGCCGTTGCCCCGGCGAAGGCGGGGGCCGTAGTCGTGCTTGCACATTAGGCGCTGCGTAAACTGTAAGCGGCCCCCGCCTTCGCGGGGGCGACGCCTTAAATGAGCAGGCGGGGGTGCGACCCGAAGAGCTCGGCGCAAACCGGGCCCCGCCTGCGACTGAACCAGCGGCTCAGCCTTTGTCCCCCTCCGGTTTGCGATAGGGGACGAACTCGCCGAAAACGCATGTCGGCCCGCGAATGCCGCTCGACCGGTCGACCAGATGGAAGAAATCGCCTTCGCAGGTCGACGACCCGAACTGGCGCACCACCATGATGTCGCTGTCGCGCGCGAGACCCGGGCAACTGCTTTTGAGATCGTTGCGATACACGAGGTTGCCGCCCGAGCGATAGAGCAGGATATTGTCCGACACGCGGATCGTTTCATTGGTGCGGTAGCTCGGCAGGCATCGCATCGGTTCGCCCGGAATCTTGCCCGCAAGCTGCTTGTCGAGCCGTTCGGCCTGTTTCGGCGTAAGCGCCGCGGCGCCCGGCTCGCCCGATCCGGCGGGCGCGCAGCTGGCGACCAGCGGCACGGCCGCGGTCAACAGCGCGGCAGCCATCAGGTTCAGCTTCGCCATGAAATTGCTCCTTGAGATCGGCCAATATGGTCGTTGCAGATGAATGGGTGCTGAAGCGGCGGCATCAGGCGGCATCCTTCAGTGCGCGGATACGCGCGAGTTCGGCCGCGTCGGGCGCGCGGAAAAAGGGGTTGGTCGCGCGTTCTTCGCCGATGCTGGTCGGCACCGTCGCCTCGCCCGCCGCGCGCGCGGCTTCGACCGCCGCCAATCGCGCGGCGAGGGCTTCGTTGCCGGGATCGACCGTCACCGCGAAGCGTGCGTTCGACAGCGTATATTCGTGGGCGCAGTAGACGCGCGTCGCGTCGTCGAGCGCGCCGAGCTTGCGCATATTGGCGAACATCTGCTCGGCGGTGCCCTCGAACAGCCGGCCGCATCCCATCGCGAACATCGTGTCGCCGACGAAGATCGCGGCGTCGTCCGCGAAATGATAGGCGATGTGCCCCGCGGTGTGCGCCGGCACGTCCCAGACGTCGGCGACATGGTCGCCCAGCCGGACCTTGTCGCCGCCCTTCACCTGGACATCGAGCGTCGGGATGCGCGCATATTCCGCCGCGGGGCCCGTGATCGTGCAGCCGGTAGCCTCCTTGATCGCGGCGTTGCCGCCGGTGTGATCGGGATGCCAGTGGGTGTTCCAGATGTCGGTGATCGTCCAGCCGCGGGCCGCCGCGGCTTCGAGCACGGGCTCGGCGACCGCGGGATCGACGACCATCGTCGCCGCGCTGGCGGGATCATGGACCAGCCAGACATAATTGTCGCTGAGGACGGGAATTCGGACGATGTCCAGCGCAGCCATTGTATCTCCTTTCCAGCGTCTCGCCCTTTCAAGACGGAGCGAGCGCGGGCGGGCCTTGGTTCTCCTGCTCAGGTCGCAAGGGCATCATAGCCCTGCTCGTTGAACTCGATCAGGCAGAATCCGTTGCCGAACGGATCGGCGAACATCGCCTGTCTGCCATAGGGCAGGTCCAATGTCTCGCCCTCCTGCACCGCGCCGGCGGCAAGGGTGCGCGTGATCGCATCGCGCAAGTCGTCGACGGTGAAATCGGGGTGCACCGGCGTCCAGTGCCGGTTGTAGCGGCGAAAGTCGCCGTCGTCGGGACCGATCGTCGACCCGGCGGGCTTGGCGATCAGATAGATCGGGATTTCGCATCCCGTCAGTTCGACGATGTCGTCACCCAACCGGCGGGCGGCGGACAGGCCAAGCGCCGCGGTGTAGAAAAGCTCGGCGGCGGCGAGGTCGGGCACGTCGATGTTGATCAACAGGCCCGGCATCGCGCGCTTCCTACCAGCTACCCGTGTTGGGCATCGACGCCCAGGGCTCGGCGGGATCGAGATATCCTTCCTGGAGCAGCTCGACCGAAATGCCGTCAGGCGAGCGCACGAAGGCCATATGGCCGTCGCGCGGCGGGCGGTTGATCGTCACCCCGGCGTCCATCAGCCGCTGGCACGTCGCATAGATGTCGTCGACCCGATAGGCGAGATGGCCGAAATTGCGGCCGCCCGTATAGTCTTCGGGGGCGCTGCCGTCGGCGGGCGGCCAATTATAGGTTAGCTCGACCTCGGCTACATCGCCCTGTTCCGGCGCGGCGAGGAAGATCAGCGTGAAGCGCCCGCCCTCATTGTCGAAACGGCGCGTTTCCTCCAGCCCGATCAGCTTGAAGAAATCGACGGTGGCATCGGGATCCGACACGCGGATCATCGTGTGAAGATATTTGGTCATCCGCCTATATTAGGCGCGAAGGGGCCGCGCTTCAAACGCTTCGAACAGGAATAGGAATTCGTCCGGCACCGGCGCCGGCGCGCCCTGCGCCTCGGCGACATGGACGTTGACGAGCTGTCCGGTGGCGCGCAGATCGTCCTGGCCCGCGCCGTGCAGTTCGAACAGGAAAGTCATCGAACTTTTCCCGACGCGCGACGCGCGCACGCAGATGTCGATCTCTTCGTCGAGCAGGATCGGAACCTTGTAATCGAGCTCGGCGCGCGCGACGTGGAATTCGGGAATGTTGTGGTCGGGCCAGCGGTCGTAAACGCCCGCGGCGCGCCAATATTCGGTGATCCCGATGTCGAAATATTCGAGGTAACGGCTGTTGAACACGACGCGCTGCGCGTCGATCTCGGCATAGCGGACGCGCTTGGTGACGTGGAACCGGAAGTCGCTGCGGGCCATGGGAATCCTCTTCTAGATTTGCGTGGCGAGCCGCGCGACGGTTTCTAGTTTGTCGCGATCCGCGCGACGGTGTCGATCAACAGCGCGATGTCGGTATCGCGCGACAGGCGGTGGTCGCCGCCCTTAACCAGCGTCACCTGCACGTCCTCGCTCGCTAGCGCGGCCGACAGGCGCAGGCTGATGTCGGGCGGCACGTCGCCGTCTTCCTGTCCGTGGAGCAGGCGCACGGGGCAGGCGAGGGGGATTTCGGCGTCGAGCAGGCGGTTCGCCTCGCCCGACTGGAAAAAGCCGCGCGTCGTCACATAGGGCTGGTCGCTGTAGGGCGTTTCCTCGACCAGTGCGCCCTCGGCCTGGATGATGGCCTTTTCGGCGTCACTGAAGCCCCAGTCGGTGAAATCGGGCGCCGCCGCGATCCCGACGAGCCCGGCGACCCGCGCCGGCCCGTCGCGCTGCACCAGCGCGAGCGCGGTGAGCAGCATCAGCCAGCCGCCCATCGACGATCCGACGATGACTACCGGCCCCTCGACCGTCGCATCGATCAGGTCGAGCACATCGCCCCGCCAGTCGAGCAGCGTCTGGTCGGCGAACATCCCGTCCGACAGCCCGCATCCGGCATAATCGATCAGCAGGCAGGCATGGCCTTCGGCTGCCGCCCAATCGAATAATGCGGTGGCCTTTCCGCCCGCCATGTCGGACATATAGCCGGGCAGAAAGACGATCGTGGGGCCCGCGCCCGGCGTGTGGCGGAAGGCGAGCCGCGGGCGGCCGGAGCGTTCGAGATAATCGGGGGCGGCGTCCACCGGGATCAGATCACCCAGTCGATCGTGCTCATCTGCGTCACGGCCTGCCCCTTGGCGCGCCGCTTTTCGACCATGATGTGGTTGAGCCGCTGGATCGTGTCGCTGCCGGTGGTGATGCACCAGCCGGGGACGATCGCATGGACGAGCGCGCAGAGGCCGCCATAGATCATCGTCACCCCGAATTTCGACGCGACGCCGAAATGCTCGATGTAATTTTCATCGACGCTCTTCGGGTGGTCGACGAACAGGCGCTTGAACATGGCGGACGGCTCCTTTCCGGCTGCCGTCGCCCTAGCGGGAGAGCCCATGCGCCGCAAGGGCGCGGCGCGGTTCAGTCGATAATCGGGCTCGGCCAGCCGATGCGCACCAGCGTTTCGTCGGGGTCCGACAGCGCGAATTCATACATGCCCCACGGCTTGTGCGTCGCCGCCTTTTCGCGTTCGAGGATGCGATCGCGGACGCGTTCGGCGAGTTCGGCGACGCGTTCGGTGTAGAGGTAGAGGCCGAAGGGATTCTGGTCGCGTTCGGGCCAGGTCGGGCCGGATTCGTTCGTCAGATGCAGCTGCCAGCCCTTGCCGTCCGCGAGCAGGCGATAGGTGCCATGGTCGCTCACGACTTTCAGGCCAAGCATTTCATAGAATGCGGTGCTGGCGTCGAGGTCGCTGCACGGAAGGATAGCGGCGATGCTGTGCGTCGGTGTGTCGGACATGGTCGAACTCCTGAAGTCAGGTGGTCAGCATAGATTGCGGGGGGATGATGACAAAAGCTTTCGCGCCGCCTATGTGGACAGAATGACGCGGACGCCGATCACGACCCGTACCACCACTACCCCCGCATGCCGGGGGCGGTCGGCCGCGGCCTGAACGCGCGCCTGCTGCCACCCGGGTTCGGGTGGCGCGGCGTCCTTCCACCCGAATTTTCGAAAGCTGGACGCGGCCCCTTCCGGTGCGCGCCGCCTTGTGCCATGGCGCGGACCAAAGCGATGAAAGACGGATTTCGATGAGTGAGATGCTGAAAATCAGCCTTCCCGACGGTTCGGTGCGCGACATGCCCGCGGGTTCGACCCCGGCGGATGTCGCGGCGGCGATCGGCCCCGGCCTCGCGAAGGCGGCGCTCGCGGCGCGCGTCAACGGCGAGCTTCGCGACATCATGCGCCCGTTCGAAGGCGATACCGAGCTCGCACTGGTCACGAGCCGCGACGAAGCCGACGCGCTCGAACTGGTGCGCCACGACTATGCGCATGTGCTCGCCGAGGCGGTGCAGAACCTCTTCCCGGGCACGCAGATCACCTTCGGCCCGTCGACGGGCGACGGCTTCTATTACGACTTCGCGCCGACCGCCGAACATGGCCCGTTCCGCGACGACGAACTGCCAAGAATCGAGGAGGAGATGCGCAGGATCATCGCCGCCGATCTGCCGCTGACGAGGGAAGTGTGGGAGCGCGACAAGCTCATCGCCAAATGGGCCGCCGAGGGCGAGAGCTTCAAGGCCGAATGGGCGGCCGAATTGCCGCAGGGCGAGGAGCTCACCGTCTATCGTAGCGGTGATGGCTGGATGGACATGTGCCGCGGCCCGCACCTCGCCTCGACGGGCAAGCTCGACCCGGCGGCGTTCAAGCTGACGCGCGTCTCGGGCGCCTATTGGCGCGGCGACCAGAAGAATGCGCAACTGAGCCGTATCTATGGCACCGGCTGGCTCAACAAGAAGCAGCTCGCCGAACATCTCGTCCGGCTTGAAGAGGCCGCGAAGCGCGACCACCGCAAGATCGGCCGCGAGATGGACCTGTTCCACCTGCAGGAAGAGGCGCATGGCAGCGTCTTCTGGCACCCCAAGGGCTATCGCATCTATCGCGAGCTCGAAGCCTATATGCGCCGCGCGATCGACGGCTCGGGCTATCAGGAGGTCAAGACCCCGCAGGTGATGGACGCCAAGCAGTGGGAACAGTCGGGCCACTGGGGTAAATATCGCGAGAATATGTTCGTCATCCCCGACGAAATCCCGAATATCGAGGATGAAGGCCCGATCGTCTCCGACGATGCCGAGTGGATGGCGTTGAAGCCGATGAACTGCCCGGCGCATGTCCTGATCTTCCGTCAGGGGATGAAGTCCTATCGCGACCTGCCGCTGCGCATGGCCGAAATGGGCTGCTGCCATCGCAACGAGCCGCACGGCGCGCTGCACGGCATTATGCGCGTGCGCCAGTTCACGCAGGACGACGGCCATATTTTCTGCCGCGAGGACCAGATCGTCGACGAGGTGCGCGATTTCTGCATGTTGCTCGACCGCGTCTATCGCCAGCTCGGGTTCGAAAAATATGCGGTCAAGCTCGCGCTGCGTCCCGAAAAGCGTTTCGGCACCGAGGAAATGTGGGACAAGGCCGAGGCCGAGCTTCGCGAAGCCGTCGAACGCGCGGGCATGGCGACCGAGGATTATGGCTGGGAAGAACTGCCGGGCGAGGGGGCTTTCTATGCGCCCAAGCTCGAATTCCACCTGACCGACGCGATCGGCCGCACGTGGCAGTGCGGGACGATCCAGTCCGACCGCGTGATGCCCGAACGCCTCGACGCGAGCTATATCGGCGAGGATGGCGAGCGCCACCGCCCGGTGATGCTGCATCGCGCGATCCTCGGCACCTATGAGCGTTTCATCGGCATTTTGATCGAACATTTCGCCGGCCGCTTTCCAACCTGGCTCGCGCCGGTGCAGGCGGTGGTCGCGACGATCGTCAGCGACGCCGACGATTATGCCAAGGACGCGGTGGCGCAGCTCGCCGCGGCGGGCATCCGTGCCGACAGCGACCTGCGCAACGAGAAGATCAATTACAAGGTCCGCGAGCACAGCCTTGCGAAGGTTCCGTATCTGCTCGTCGTCGGAAAGCGCGAAGCCGACGAGGGCACAGTCGCGATCCGCACGCTCGGACAGGACGGCCAGCGCATCATGCCGCTCGCAGACGCGATCGCGATGCTGAAGGGCGAAGCGACCCCGCCGGACCTCAAGGATTGAGCACCAAGCCGCGGCGGCGATGGCTGCGCTGGGCAGCACTGTTGGCGCTGCTCGGCCTTCTGTTGCTCGCCAAGGGTTATTGGAACGCGACGCGCGACCCGGTGGTCCGCACCGCGACGGTCGCGGTCGCCGACTGGCCTGCGGGTCAGGCGCCGCTGAAGCTCTTGCTGATTTCGGACACGCACGTCGCCGGCCCCGACATGCCGCCCGAACGGCTGTCGCGCATCGTCGGCGACCTCAACCGGCTGAAGGCTTACGTTGTGCTCGTCGCCGGCGATCTCGTTAGCGAGAAGCGGATCGCGACCCACATATACACCGCCGACGAGGTGGTGGCGCCGCTCGGCGGACTGAAAGCACCGCTCGGCGTCGTGGTCGCGCCGGGCAATCACGATCACTGGTTCGAACCCGATGCATTGCGCGGCGCGCTTGAACGGCATGGGCTTCGCGTTTTGCAGAATGAGGCGGTCAAGCTCGGGCCGCTGATCGTCGGCGGGGTCGATGACGAACATTCGGGACATGATGACGTGCCCGCGACGCTCGCCGCGATGGACCGGCTGGGCCCCGGCATCCCGCTCATCCTGTCGCATAGCCCCGACATTGTGCCGGCGGTGAAGCGCCCGGTCGCGGCGATTCTGGCCGGGCATACGCATTGCGGCCAGATACGCTTCCCCTTCATCGGCGCGCTGACCTATGTGTCGCGCTATGGCGACCGCTTCGCCTGCGGCGACATAAGCGACGGGGGCCAGCGCGTCTTCGTCGGTGCGGGGCTCGGGACCAGCCTCTTGCCGCTCCGCTACCTGACGCCGCCCGACGCGTGGTTGATCACGCTGAAACCGAAGGATCCGCGCCCATGATCGATACCCAGCACCTCGTCGGCATCGCGCCGCTGACGCTCGCCGGCGCGGCCGCGATGACCTTTGGCGCCGCCTATGTGCGCGGGCTGACCGGGTTCGGTATGGCGATCATCCTCGTGCCGCTGCTCGGCATCCTGATACCGCCGGGCGAGGCGGTGGTGATGGGGATATTGTTGCAACTGCTGATCGGCCCCGTCGGAATCGGGCATATCATCGCCGACGCCGACCGCGAGACCGCGCTGCCGATCGGGCTCGCGGCGATGGCGACGACCCCGGTCGGAATGTATGTGCTCGACCTGACGCCCGCCGACATTGCCCGGCTGCTGATCACGCTCGCCGCCGTCGGCGCCTTCGTCGCCGTGCTGCTGCCGAAAAAGCCCGAAGGGCATCGCCCGGGGCGGCTTGCCGTCGCGGGGACCGGCATCACGTCGGGCATCCTCACCGGCTTCGCCGCGATGCCCGGCCCGCCCGTCGTGCCCTTTTACCTGCGACGCCGGATCGACCCGAAGGTCGCGCGCGCGTCGATGCTGATGATTTTTTTCATGACCGCGATCGCGGGAACGCTCGCGTCGCTGTGGCTCGGCATCGCGACCTGGCGGCTGTTCCTGATGGCGGTGCTGCTGTTCGTGCCGATGTGGCTCGGCAACCATGTCGGCGCGCGGCATTTCGGCCGCGTGCCGCCGCATATCTGGCAGGCGATGGTCGCGGTCGTGCTCGGCGTCGCCGCGGTGTCGGCGGTGGTGCGCCTGCTGAACTAGAGGCTGCGCAGAGCCTGCGCGGGCTTCGCCGAGAGCAGCGGCCAGCTTCCCGCGATCCCGATCAGGAAGGACAGGCCCGCGCCGCCGAGCAAGGTCAGCCCGACGATCAGCGGATCGGGCGCGAAGTCGAATTCGAACAGCTGCGTCACGACATACCAGGCGCCCGCGAGCCCCAATCCCAGCGCGAGGACCGCGAGGATCGCCGCGAGCACCGCATATTCCATGCCCTGTGCGCCCAATATCTGGCCGCGCGTCGCGCCGAGCAGCTTCAGGATCACGCTGTCATAGACGCGCCGCTCGCGGCTCGCGGCGATCGCGCCGATCAGCACCGCGATACCGGCGAGGATCGCGATGCTCGCCGCCGCGGCGATCGCCTGGCTCATCTGCGTGAGCAATGTCGTTACCTGCGACACGACATCGCGCACCGCGATCAGCGACGCCGACGGAAAAGCGCGCGGGATGCTGCGCGACAGCGCGGTTTCGGCTTCGGGGCCGACGGCGACGGTCGCGACCATATTGTGCGGTGCGGCGTCGAAGGTGCCGGGCGAAAAGACGAGCACATAGTTGAGGCCGAAATTGTCCCAGTTGACGGTGCGGAAAGAGGCGACCTTCGCCTGCACCTCGACCCCCAGCACATTGACCGAGAGCGTGTCGCCGAGCCCCAGACCTAGCGAGGTCGCGACTTCCTGCTCGACGCTGACCAGCGGCGGGCCCTTGTAATCGGCCGCCCACCATTGGCCGCCGACCAATTCGCTGCCGTTGGGCAGGACGGGGCTGTAGGTCAGCCCGCGATCGCCGCGCAGCACCCATGCGCCCTCGGGCAATTCGGCGAGTTCGTCGACGCGCTGGCCGCGAAATTCGGTGACGCTGCCGCGCAGCGCGGGGATCATGTTGATTTCGGCCTTGGGATCGGCCTTGGTGACCATCGTGCGGAAGGCCGCGGCGTCGCTGCGCGGCACGTCGAGCACGAAAAAGCTCGGCGCGCGCTGCGGCACCGTCGAGCGGATTTCGGACGTGATGCTCGTCTGGATCGCCGCGAGCGTCACGAACAGCGTCAGGCCGAGCCCAAGCGCGACGACGAGCGCACCGGTCGCCGCGCCGGGACGGTGCAGGTTCGCGAGGGCGAGGCGGAAGAGCGGGCGCTTGGGGCGCGGCAGGCGGCTCGCGGTGCGGCGCACGAGCCAGCCGAGCCCGACGAGGATGAGGAGCAGCCCGATCGCGGCACCGACGAAACCGAGCGCGAACAAAGGCTCGCGCGCGGTGCCGACGGCGAGCGCGATGATCGCCGCGAGCGCGGCCGCGACCGCGATCACCGTGCGCCGGTCGATGCGCGCCGCGCCGCTCACCGTCGCGCGATAGAGGCCGGCGGCGGGAACGTGGCGTGTCGCGGCGAGCGGGGGCAGGGCGAAAGCGATCGCGATGAGCAGGCCATAGGCCGCGCTGACCGCGAGCGGCAGCGGATAGATGGCGACGCCCGGCTTGACCGGCAGCACATCGCCCGCGATCGCGCCGATGATCGCGGGCGCGAGCGCCCCGACGATCAAGCCGGCGACGATCGAGACGGCGGCGACTGCCAGAATCTGCAATCCATAGATGCGTGCGACCGTGCCGCTGTCGGCGCCGAGCACTTTCAGCGTTGCAAGCCCCGGGCGCTTGCCCGCGAGATAGCTCGCGACGCCATTGCCGACGCCGATCCCCGCGATCACCAGCGCGGCCAGCCCGACCAGCGACAGGAACTGCCCCATCCGCTCGATGAAACGCCGCGTGCCGGGCGCGCCGTTGCTGCTGTCGGTGATGTCCCAGCCCGCATCGGGGAATTCGGCGGTGAGCGCCTTGCCGACCGCTTCGGGGTCCGCGCTGCCCTGCAGGCGGACGCGATATTTGCTCTCGTAAAGGCTGCCGGGCTGGATCAACTGCGTCGACGGGAGGTCGGCGAGGCCGATGACCGCGACGGGGCCGAGCGTAAAGCCCTCGCCGAGCCGGTCGGGCTCTTCGGCGATGATCCCGTCTATCAAGAACGCTTTTTCGCCGAACTTCACGCGTTCGCCGACTTTGAGGTCGAGCCGCGTGGCGAGGTCCTTGCCGATCCAGATTGCGCCCGATGGCGGCGGGCCTTTGCGCGCGCCGCTCTCGAGCCGCATCGTGCCATAGAGCGGATAGGCGCCGTCGACCGCCTTCAGTTCGGACAGCAAAGCCTCGCCATCGCGATCGTTCGCCATCGCGCGCAAGCGCACGGTGGCCGACGGCACGCCGACGCGGCGGAAGCCCGCCATCTCCCCCGCCGTCGCTTCGCGCTGCGGCAGGCTGAATTCGATGTCGCCGCCGAGGATCGTCTGCCCGCGTACTTCGAGTTCGGAGGTGATGCCGCGCGTCAGGCTGCCGATCGCGGCGAGCGTCGCGACGCCGAGGAAGAGGCAGACCGCGAGCAGGCGCAGCCCGCGGATGCGCGTCGCAAGGTCGCGCCGCGCGATCCGCCAGAGCGAGGCGAGGGGGAGCATCTAGGCGACCCGCTCTTCGATCTTGCCGTCGTGCATCACGACGACGCGGTCGCAATGTTCGGCGAGTTCGGGGTCGTGGGTGATGATCAGCAGCGTCGCACCGAGCGCGGCGCGGCGCGCGAAGATCAGCTCGATGATCGACTGGCCGGTCGCGGTGTCGAGATTGCCCGTCGGCTCGTCGGCGAAGATGATCGCGGGCGAGCTTGCCATCGCGCGCGCGATCGCGACGCGCTGCTGCTCGCCGCCCGAAAGCTGCGCGGGATAATGGGTCAGGCGGTGACCCAGCCCGACGGCTTCCAATTCGGCGGCGGCGCGGCCGAACGGATCGGCGATGCCTGCGAGCTCGAGCGGCACCGCGACATTTTCGAGCGCGGTCATCGTCGGGAGCAGGTGGAATGCCTGGAGCACGATGCCGATCCGGCCGCGCCGCGCGCGCGCGAGGTCGTCCTCGTCCATCGCCGCGAAATCGAGCCCCGCGACATGGATGCTGCCGCCGTTTGCACGCTCGAGCCCCGCGAGCACCGCCATCAGCGAGCTTTTGCCCGATCCCGACGGCCCTAGCAGCGCGACCGAAGTGCCCGCCGCGACCTCGAGGTCGACGCCGCGCAAAATTTCGACGGGGGCCTTGTCGCTTCCAAGCGTGAGCGTCACATTATGGGCGGCGATCGCCGCGTTCGGCGATTGTCGTTGGGCGTCGGGCAAGGAGAGGACCCTTTGAAATGAGAACGGCCGGATGGCGCTCTTTCGCGATATATGGTTGCGCAATCGCGCTTTGCCAACCGCTCGCCGCGTGCGGATCGGCGGAGAAGCCGCCGGCTTCGACCAACGACAAGGGCGCGGTGAAGACGGCGCCTGCAATCCCGGCCGACGCGCCGCTCGTGATCGCGTTCGGCGACAGCCTTTACGCCGGCTATCAGCTTGGTCCGAAGGAAGGGCTGGCGCCGCAATTGCAGGCGGCGCTTGCCGACGACGGCGTCGTCGTGCGCGTCCAGAATGCGGGGGTTTCGGGCGACACGACCGCCGCAGGACGCCAGCGGCTGACCTATGTGCTCGACAATGCAAAGGCGGAGCCCGCGCTCGTCGTGCTGGGGCTCGGCGGCAACGACATGCTGCGCGGCATCGGCCCCGACCAGACGCGGGCCAATCTCGACGCGATGCTCGCCGAGCTGAAGAAGCGCGAAATCCCGGTGCTGCTCACCGGCATGATGGCGGCGCCGAACCTCGGCAGCGACTATGCGGACAAGTTCAACCCGATCTATCCCGAACTCGCGTCGAAATATGATGCGAGCTTCTATCCCTTCATCCTCGACAATGTGATCACCGACAAGGCGCTGATGCTCGGCGACAATCTCCATCCCAATGCCAAGGGGGTGACGGTGGTGGCCGAGGGGCTGGCGCCGCTCGTCGAACAGGCGCTGCCCGACGCGGGCTAGCTTCCCCGCGGCCCGAACAGGATGATCGCCGCGCCGCCGAGGCATATGGCGGCGCCGATCAGGTCCCAGCGGTCGGGTTTCGCCCCTTCGACCGCCCACAGCCACAGCAGCGCCGAGACGATATAGACCCCGCCATAGGCGGCATAGGTGCGCCCGGCATGTTCGGCATCGACGAGCGTGAGCAGCCAGGCGAACAGCGCGAGCGACGCCATTCCGGGCACGACCCACCACACCGACTTGTCGAGCCGCAGCCACGCCCAGAAGGCGAAGCAGCCCGCGATCTCCGCGAGCGCCGCGCCGATATATGCCAATGCGGTCATCGCTGCACCGTGGCCGGATCGCGGACAAAAGAAAAGGGGCGACCCGGCGGGCCGCCCCTTCTTGTTTCGTTTCGCTGTTCCGAACGGATCAGAAAGCGAGGCCGACGCCGACCGCGAAGGTGTCGAAGTCGCTGAAGTTCTCGATGAACTGATGACGATATTCGGCCTTGGCGTAGACATTCTGGGTCAGCTTGTGCTGGTAACCGGCACCGACATACGGATCGTCGATCTGGCCGAAGGTGTAGCCGGCGTTGGCATAGAGCTTGCCCGCGGCGCCGACCTTGGCACCGAGACGGCCGCCAGCCGAGAACTGGACATCGGCGCCGTCGACCAGCACCTTGTCGCCGGCGATTTCGGCGCCGCCGAACGCGGTCGAGCCGAGGTCGAAATCATAGCCGCCGGCGATGCCGAGCGTCGCGTCGTCGAAACCGCTGCCGGTGATGTAGCCGCCGCGCACTTCGACGCGGGCTTCGCCGCCTTCGGCAGCCATGGCGGGGGTTGCAACGATGGCCGTCAGGAGAGCGGCTGCAACTGCGAATTTCTTCATGTTGTTTTCCTTCTGCTTTCAATCGGGTCACGCCCTTTGGGTCGCGACCGGCCCCCTAAATGGCGTTCGCGCCTGTCGCTTCAATGAATGGATCGTTCAGAATATGACAATTTTCTTACCTGTGTTATTTTTACCACACGGTATAGAATAGGTATGCGATCGCGATCCGCGAAAATTGGCGGGTAACTGCGGTTGTACTGTCGGGTGATCGTTGCCCAGCGGGGCGGAATGCGCTTGGTTTAACCGAGCGCGACCTGCTTTTCCTCGGCAATGCGGTCGAGTTCGGCGCGTGTTGGCTTGGTCGCGGCGCTCTTGAGCTGTCCGCACGCCGCCATGATATCGCGCCCGCGCGGGGTGCGCACCGGGGCGGAGATGCCGGCCTTGAAAATCAGGCTGCTGAACGCGCGCACCCGCTCGGGCGTCGAACATTCATAAGGCGCGCCGGGCCAGGGGTTGAACGGGATCAGGTTGACCTTCGCCGGCAGACCATAATGCTTGATCAGCCGGACGAGCTCGCGAGCGTCCGCGTCGCTGTCGTTCTTGTCCTTCAGCATCACATATTCAAAAGTGATGCGCCGCGCGTTGTTCGCACCCGGATAGTCGGCGCACGCCTGCAGCAATTCCTCGATGCCATATTTGCGGTTCAAGGGCACGATCTCGTCGCGGATTTCCTTGTTCACCGCGTGGAGCGACACCGCGAGATTGACCCCGATCTCTTCGCCCGCGCGCGCCATCATCGGCACGACGCCGCTCGTCGACAGCGTGATGCGGCGCTTCGACAGCGCGAGTCCGTCGCCGTCCATCACGATCTTGAGCGCGCCCTTGACCTCGTCGAAATTATAGAGCGGCTCGCCCATGCCCATCATCACGATGTTGGTGAGCATCCGGCCGTCGGCGGTGTAGTGTCCGGCGGCATCCTCGTCGGCATCGTCATCTTCGGGATCGGCGCCAAAGCCGGCCATCGTCCCCTTCGGCCATTCGCCGAGTGCGTCGCGTGCGAGCAGCACCTGCCCGACGATCTCGCCCGCGGCGAGGTTGCGTACGAGCCGCATCGTGCCGGTGTGGCAGAAACGGCAGTTGAGCGTGCAGCCGACCTGACTCGAAACGCACAGGGTTCCCCGATCGGCGTCGGGGATGAAGACCATCTCATATTCCTGGCCGTCGGCGGCGGCGAGCAGCCATTTGCGCGTGCCGTCGCTCGACACCTGCGCCTCGCGCACCGTCGGGCGGCCGATGATGAAACGGTCGGTCAGCCAAGGGCGCATCGTCTTGGCGATGTCGGTCATCGCTTCGAAATCGGTGACGCCGCGGTGATAGATCCAGTGCCAGATTTGCTTCGCGCGCAGCTTCGCCGCCTTCGCGTCGAGACCGGCATCGACGAGCACGCCGCCGATCGCGTCGCGCGTCAGCCCGACAAGGTCGATGCGGTTGCCGCCGCGCAGCGGAACGGTGCCCGTCGTGACGGGATCGATATGGCCGGGAATCTGCATGATGCGCGGCCATATAGTGGCAAAGGGCCGTTTGCGCCAGTCCCGGCGACAAACGGCCCTTTTTGGCCGATTACAGCGACTTCAGCATCGCCAGCATCTGCGGCACGGTGCCGTTCGCCTCGGCGGTGCGAAGCGGCAGGACGTTCTGGACGAGGATTTCCTCGGGCGTCGGTTCCTGCGCGAACAGCGCCATCACCTCGTCGGCAAAGTCATCGAGCGGCATATAATGCTCGCGCGTCGACTGGCCGGGAGTCAGGTCGGTGCGCACCGCGGGCGGCGCGAGTTCGATCACCTCGACCTGGCCCTCGAGCTGGACGCGCAGCGCGACCGAATAGCTGTGCATCGCCGCTTTGGTCGCCGAATAGGTCGGCGCCTTGGGGAAGGGCACGAAGGCGAGGCCCGAGGTGACGTTGACGATCGCGCTGTCCGCCTGTGCCGCCAGATGGTCGACGAGCGCGTCGATCAGCCGGATCGGGCCGAGGATATTGGTGACGACCGTCGTTTCGGCATGCGCCAGGTCGCGCTTCGCGCTCGCATCCTCGGCGCTCATGATGCCGGCATTGTTGACGAGGATGTTGAGGTCGGGATGCTTCGCGACGATTTCCTTCGCGAAGGCCGCGATGGCATCGGCGTCGGTGACGTCGAACGACATGGCCGACATGTTCGGGCGTCCGGCGATCGCCGCGTCGAGTTTGGCGGCGTTGCGTCCGGTGACGATGACCTTGTTGCCCGCGTCGTGCCAGCGCTGGGCGAGCGCAAGCCCGATGCCCGAGCCGCCGCCGGTGACGAGGATGGTGTTGCCGCTGGTCTTCATGGCGCTTCTCCTTTTGGGGGTGGTGAGAAGGCTTAAATATTCCTACACTCTCCAAAGGAAAGAAGGCACCTGAAAGTGCCATAGTTACCAAAAAGAGAGAATTGGAATTTCTACCATGCCCGCCGCCGAAAAAATTTCATATGATCCGCATGCGCCCATCGATCCGCGCGTCGAAATGCTCGTCAACGAACTCATCGGCCGAGTCGCCGACAAATGGACGCTGCTCGTTCTCGAGGAACTGGAGGATCATGGAACCTGCCGCTTCACCGAGTTGTCGCGGCTCGTTCCCGGGATCAGCCAGAAGATGCTGACCCAGACGTTGCGCGCGATGGAGCGCGATGGTCTGCTGGTGCGGACGGTGCATCCGGTGGTTCCGCCCAAGGTCGAATATTGCCTGACCGATCTGGGCCACAGTCTGGGCGAAGCCTTTTGCGGGGTCTGGATTTGGGCCGAGACCAATCTCGACCGGATCGAAAAGGCGCGATCGGCCTTCGACGCGCGGGGGTAGGGCCTTATCGTTTCCGCCCGAATTGCCCCGGCACGCCGGTGGCGCGGGTGAGGCCGGGGCGCCAAGTGTCGACGCGCGGCGGGGGGATGATCTGGAACTCGGCCATGCTGTCGGCGGCGGCGATCTGGTCGTTGTGCGCAGCGCGCAGGCGCATGGTTTCGATCTCGCGGTCGGTCTGGATGCCGAAGCGCGTGCCCGCGACCCAGCGCACCGTCCCCAGCATCGGTTCGTGACCAGGCATGAACACCGTCATGCGCTCCCCGATCTGCAGGATATGGGGCCCCTGACCGCCGATTCCGGTCAGCGAGACGTTGCGAAGCGTGACGTCGAACCGGCCCAGCCGCTGGCAGGCGAGCGCCGCCTTGACCAGCCGCGACTGCCGCGGCTGGCGCTTTTCCTCCGGGGTTGATGAGGCAGGGGAGGCCTCGGAATTCGACATGCGCGACTCAGTATTTGCCGCCCGATTCCCACCTCGGACGGTTATCCATTTGGTCCCGGGCGCCAGTCCTAAACAGGGAAGGTAAATTTTCGTATATCGTGTTTGATAATTATGCAGAATTATATTGCTGTCGGCGCGCCTCAATAGGCCAGCGCACACCCGTCGGCACGCATCTCGCTCGCCGCGGCATAGACCCGCGTGTCGCCGTCCATGCGATGCTCGACGCATTGATAGCGACCGAACCCGCCATCGGGTTCGCCCAGCGTCCAGCCGATATCGGCGAGTTTCCGGCGGGTCGCCTCGGGCACGCCGCTTTCGAGCCGCAACATGCCGTTCGGGCTGAGGTCCGGCGAATCCTCGCCCATCGTTTCGGACGATCCCTCATGATGCCAGCGCGGCGAGTCGCCCGCCGACTGGATTTCGAGCCCATAGTCGACGCGATTGATGATGATCTGCGCCTGTCCCTGCGGCTGCATGTCGCCGCCCATCACGCCGAAGCTCATCCACGGCACCTGCCCACGCGCCGCAAAGCCCGGGATGATCGTCTGGAACGGCCGCTTGCCCGGCGCATAGATGTTCGGATGCCCGTCCTGCAGACTGAACAACTGCCCGCGATCCTGGAACATGAAGCCCAGTCCGTCGGCGACCAGCCCCGACCCCATGCCGCGGAAGTTCGACTGGATCATCGACACCATCATCCCGTCCTTGTCGGCGCAGCTGAAATAGGTCGTGTCGCCGTGGCTCGGCGCCTGCCCCGGATGCACGGGCGACAGCAGGCGGTCGGGGCGGATCAGCTTCGCGCGTTCGGCCGCATATTCCTTTGAAATCAGCCATTCGACCGGCACGTTCGAAAAATGCGGATCGGCATAATAGCGCGCGCGATCCTCATAGGCGAGGCGCTTCGCCTCGGCCTGCAGATGGATCGACAGCGCCGACTGGAAGCCCGCGCCCTTCAGGTCGAAATGCTCGAGGATATTGAGCATTTGCAGGGTCGCGATCCCCTGCGTGTTCGCGCCGAGCGCATAGACGTCGGTGCCGCGATAGCCGGTCTTGTGCGGCTCGATCCATTCGGACTTGTGCGCGGCGAGATCCTCGTAGCGCAGCCAGCCGCCGATCCGCTTGAAATAGGCGTCGATCGTACGCGCGATCTCGCCTTCGTAAAAGACGTCGCGCCCGCCTTCGGCGATCAGGCGGAAGGTGCGCGCAAGGTCGGGGTTGCGGAAAACCTGCCCCGCTGCCGGCCCCTTGCCGTCGTTCAGCCCATAGGTCCGCAGCGCATTGTCGACCTCCTCGATCCCACGGCTTGGCTGGCGGAAACCGGCGAGGCTGCGGCGGATATAATAAGCGATCATGTCGGGGACCGGCGCCCCCGCCTCGGCGTGCGCGATGACGGGCTCGAAGAGGTCCTTCCACGGCAGCTTGCCGTAACGCTGGTGCATCGTCCACCAGCCGTCGACCGTGCCCGGTACCGACACGCTGATCGCACCATAGGCGGGCAGGGTGCCGCCCTTGGCGCGGCTGCGCACGGTCGCGAGGTCGAGCCCGCGCGGGCTCTTCCCCGATCCCGCGAGCCCCGCGAGCTTCTTGGTTTTCGGGTCCCAGATCATCGCATAGACGTCGCCGCCGATGCCGTTCGCGGTCGGCTCGAGCAGGCCGAGGCACGCGTTGATCGCGATCGCGGCATCGACCGCCGACCCGCCGCGCTTCAGAATGTCGATCCCCGCCTGCGTCGCGAGCGGATGCGCGGTGCCCGCCGCGCCGCTGAGACCATAAGCCGCTGTGCGCGACGCGAAGCTCGCGCCGACGGGGCGGTCGCCGCTGTGGACGTCGGGGCGCACGAACCGGTCGGCGCCTTCTTCCCAGACCGGCGGCGTCGCGGCGTCCGACTTTGGCGCGGCGGGCGCGGCCTTGGGCTTCGGACCCTCTGCGAGGCCCGCTGTCGGCAACAGCGCGGCGGCGGGGACGGCGGCAAGGAGTGTACGGCGGCGCATGGGTTTCGGATCCCCCTCAGGAAAAGCCCGATTTTGCGGGATATACCCGCAATGGCAAGGCCGGAATCGGTATCCGATACGGTAAAGCGGGTGTCGGGGGTAACAAAAGGCCCGCCGCATGCGGAGCACGGGCGGGCCGGAAGGTGATAGGTTCAGGGCTTAGCGCAGGCCCGAAAAGTCGATGTCTCGGACACGGCCATAGCGGACGTCGCAGCTGAACTTGCCGCGATCATAATAGCCGCCGCGACCCCAGCGACCGCCGTAGCCGTCGCGCACGACGACACGGCCCTTCACCTTGTATCCGTCGCGCTTGCGGTCGATGTCGGTCACTTCGGTGACGTCGGTGCGGCCGTAACGGCGGCTGCCGCGTTCGACGGCGTTGACGCACTGACTGATCGCGCTGCGGCTGTTGCCATAGCGGTTGTAATTATAGCCATAGCCGTAGCGCGGATCGTCATAACGATAGCGGTCGTCATAACGGTCGTAGCGGTCGTTGTCGCCGCTCGACAGGATCGCGGCGAGACCGCCGAGGACGACGGCGCCGGCGATGATTTCGCCCGCGCTGATCCCGTCGCGGTCATAGCGGTCGCGCGCGGCGGCGGGGGCGGCGCTCATCAGCATCGCGCCGGCGGTGGCCGCACCAATTGCGGCCCTGGTCAGGTTGGTCTTGATAGCCATGGTTCGGTCTCCTCAAACAAGCGCAGGCGGCATGCGGCGGCCTGTTGAGGATGGTTTAGCGGGCCGGCCGTGACGCGGCGCTGAACCCGGCGCTTATCTGGCGTTCAGCCTTGGTTTTGCTGGCGTTCATCTGGCGAGCCTTTGCGCGGAGTGACAAAGCGCGGGCGGTAAAAGGAAAGGCCCGCCATCGGATCGATGACGGGCCTTGAGACCAGATAATAGGTGACCAGACCTATCTCACGACGCTTCAGCAGACGCAGCGCGGCACAGGCTTGCGTTTCGGTTTCCATTTCTTCTTCGCGACATAGCGTTTCCGCACCGGCACATTTTCATAATAGGTGCGCGTCGACGTCTCGACCGTCTCGGTCACGACCGGGGCGCCGTTGATGATCGTCGTGACGACGACGCCGGGCGTGTAATAGCCGTAGCCATAGCCATAACCGCCATGATGATAGGTCGTCGAAGTGCCGCCGGGGTAATAACCGCCCTGATAATAGCCACCCTGATAGCGGGTGCTACGGCTCGACCACCATTGTTCGCATTTCCGCCTGTCCGCGGCGCTGCCGATCGCCGAGCCAGCGAGCGCGCCCACCCCGGCGCCGATCAGCGTGCCCGCGGTGCGGTCGCCGCGGCCGGCAATGCGGTTGCCGGCGATACCCCCCACGAGCCCGCCGACAACCGCGCCGCCCACTGTGCCCCCCCGGCCACAGCGGCGTTCCATTTCCGCTTCGTAACGCGGGTCGTACCCGCCGCTATAATATGGATCATAGGCGGGCGGCGGCGGATAGCCGGCGCCATGGCCCTCGACCGTGCCCTCGTAGCGGCCTTCGTAGACGCGGCCGTCGGGCGCTTCATATGTACCGTCCCACGTGCCGGTCCAGCGGCCCTCGGCGTCGTAGGTGCCGTCCACGGTGCGATAGTCGACCTCGCTCGGCACGCGGTCGGGATAGCCGGTGTAGACGCGCGTATCGGGATCAGCGGGAACGCCATAATCGAGCGCAGGCTGTTCGGCGCGCGCATGGCCCGCCAGCAACAACGACCCTGCGGCCATCCCCAACAACACGAACGTGCGCATGACTAGCTCCCTGCTCCCTCGGCCCGAACCGATTGGTTAACAGTTTGTTAGCAAAATTAGCGCTCGTTCGCGATTCCGTTAACCGTGAAGTTTATGTCCCGATTTGACGCACATCAGGAGGCGAGCGAAGCCGCGATGCGCGCGACCAGAGCCTCGGCGCCCGCCTGGTCGGCTGCGGCGAAGCGCGCGGGGCGCGGGCTGTCGAGATCGAGCACGCCGACCAGCCGGTCGTTCGCGATCACCGGGACGACGAGCTCGCTGCGGCTGTCGGCGTCGCACGCGATATGGCCGGGGAAGGCGTGGACGTCGTCGACCCGCTGCGTGGCGCGCAGCCGCGCGGCGGCACCGCACACGCCCTTGTCGAGCGCGATGCGGATGCACGCCGCCTTGCCCTGAAACGGACCGAGCACGAGCTCGCTCCCGTCGAAGCGGTAGAAGCCCGCCCAGTTGAGGTCGGGAATCGCCTGCCAGATCAGCGCCGCGACGTTCGCCATATTGGCGATGCCGTCGCGCTCGCCCGCGACGAGCGCCGCGGCGGCGTCGCCCGCCTCGGCCCATAATTCGGCGGGATCGGTCGCCGAGAAGGTGAGGGCGTAGGACATTATTCGACGTTCAGCCCGGTCCACTTCGCCGCGAAGGCATATTTGTCGGCGGCTTCGGCGATGATCTTGTCGGTCGGCTTGCCGCTGCCATGGCCGGCGCGGGTTTCGACGCGGATCAGATGCGGCTTGTCGCCCGCGTCGGCATGCTGGAGTGCGGCGGTATATTTGAAGCTGTGCCCCGGAACCACGCGGTCGTCGGTGTCGGCGGTCGTCACCAGCACCGCAGGGTAGGACACGCCGTCCTTGATATTGTGATAGGGCGAATAGGCGAGCAGATTCTTGAAATCACCTTCCTTCGACGGATAGCCATAATCGTCGACCCAATAGCGGCCGGCGGTGAAGCGGTCGAAGCGCAGCATGTCCATCACCCCGACCGCGGGCAGCGCCGCGGCGAACAGGTCGGGGCGCTGGTTGGTCACCGCGCCGACGAGCAGGCCGCCGTTCGACCCGCCCTCGATCGCGATCTGGCCCTTGCCCGCGATGCCCTGCGCGATCAGATATTCGCCCGCGGCGATGAAGTCGTCGAAGACATTCTGCTTCTTGTCGAGGCGGCCGGCGTCGTGCCAGGCCTTGCCATATTCGCCGCCGCCGCGCAGGTTCGCGATCGCGAGCACGCCGCCCTTGTCGACCCAGGCGAGCCGCGTCGGCGAGAAGGCGGGGGTCATCGACACGTTGAAGCCGCCATAGCCATAAAGAAGCGTCGGCGATCCCTTGCTGCGGTCGAGCCCCTTTTTCATCACGACGAACATCGGCACCTCGGTGCCGTCCTTCGACTTGTAGAAACGCTGCTCGACGGTGAAATCGGCGGGCTTGAAGGTCAGCTTGGGCTCGGCGAAAATCTCGCTCTTTCCGGTCTGCGTGTCGAAGCGGTAGATCGTCGTCGGCCGCGCATAGCTTGAAAAGGCATAGAAGGTTTCGGGATCGCTCGACTTGCCGCCGAAGCCCGATGCCGAACCGATGTCGGCGAGGTTGATGTTGGCGACCGGCTTGCCGTCGAGCGCGACCATCCGCGCCTCCGACTTCGCATCGCCGAGGTAGGAGAGGATGATGCGATTGCCGACGCGCGACGCGCCGACCAGCGTTGCGTCATTTTCGCCGACGATCTGGGTCAGCTCGCCGGGCTTCTTGATGTCGAACGACACGATCCGCGCGCGCGGCGCGCCCTTGTTGGTGAGGAAGGTGAAGCGCGTGCCCGCGTTGGTCACATATTCCCAGTTATTCGCATAATCGTCGACGAGGGTGATCGGCTTTGCGCCGGGCTTGCCGATGGGGTGAAGCGTAAGGCCATAGCGTTCGTCGGTCCCTTCGGACGAGACGACGAGCAGATATTTGCCGTCGTCGGTGACGATCGCGCTGTTGTTGAGCTTGGGCTTGTCGGGGGTCGCGTGGATCAGCACGTCCTCGCTCTGCGGCGTGCCGAGCTTGTGGAAATAGACGCTATGATTTTCGTTCAAGGACTGGAAGGCCTCGCCGGCTTCGGGTTCGGGGAAGCGCGAATAATAAAAACCGCTGCCGTCCTTGGCCCAATCGAGCGCGGAGAATTTGACCCAGCGCACCTCGTCGGACAGGTCCTGTCCGGTCGCGACGTCCTTGACGCGCACGATGCGCCAGTCGGTGCCGCCGTCCTGCACCGAATAGAGGAGATGCTTGCCGTCCTCAGACGGATTCCATTCGGCGAGCGCGGTTGCGCCGTCCTTGGCCCAGAGGTTGGGATCGATGAGGATGCGGCCTTCGCCCTTCAACCCCTCGCGGACATAGAGCACCGACTGCGGCTGGAGCCCGTCGTTGCGGCTGTAGAAATAGCGCGTCCCCGCCTTGGTCGGCAGGCCGAAGCGTTCATAATTGTAAAGCTCGGTCATCCGCGCCTTGAACGCGTCGCGGCCGGGCAGCGTGTCGAGATAGGCGTCGGTCACCTCGTTCTGCGCCGCGACCCAGTCGGCGACCTTCGGATTGACGCGGACGTCATCCTCGAGCCAGCGATAGGGGTCGGCGACGTCGACGCCGAACTGCGGGTCGACCGTATCGCCGCGCAAGGTGTCGGGATAGGCGAGCGCCGGAGCGGGGGCCGCCGCTGCCGCCGCCTCGGCTGCCTGTGCCGCCGCCGGGGTCATCGCGAGAGCCGCGAGAGCGAGCGGTGCGGAAAGAGTTTTACGGGACATGGCAAGGCGACCTCATTGCGTTTAAGGAAATTATCGTGCGCCTGTATGTAAGGATCGGCAAGGGGCGAGCAAGGAATTAAGTGCGCGTCACGCCGGTTCGAGCGATCCGCGATAGGCGACGATCAACCCGGTGAGCGGCGTGGCGATTTCGACATCGAAATGAAACCGGCCGCCGGTCTCGGTTTCGAAGCTCGCCCCATAGGGCATCAGCCAGCGCGGCATCGGGAGGCCGAAAGCCGACCAGCGCCGCGGGATCAGATGGAGCCGGTCCCGCTCGACGACCAGCGCCATCGCAAACGACAGCACCCCGAACTGTTCGACCAGCAGATATTCGTTCCGGCCGACGCCGCGCGATTGGTGCGACGAGAAACGCTTGCCGGCGAAATCGCGGGTCCAGCGTTCGCCGCCGCATTCGGGGTCGAACGCGACGCTGAGGGGCGCGCGCTCGGCCGCTTTCGGAAAGCGCATCGTCGCGGCCGCGATCCGTGCGAGCAGGCCCGGGCCGCGGCGGACTTCGGCATGACCCCGCCACCGGCGCGCGGCCTTGTCGCCGTGAAGCTTCTTCAGTCGCGGCGGTAGCGTGTCGAAGGCGGAGCCGAGAATCCGGCGATAGAGCGGGGCGTCGGGCTCTTCGCCGCGAAAGCCGGTGTGGATCGAGCGGCCCTCGAACAGCGCGTCATAATCCGCCAAGGTCAGCGCATCGACGCTCGACCGCGCGCCGGCGGGGGGAGGGTCGCCGGCGAGCGATTTGCGGACGATCGCCTCGATCGCCATCGACGGAATATAGGGGCCGTCATCGCCCTCGGCCAAAAGATGCCAGCTTCGCTCGACCGTCCGGCCGTCGGCCAGCCCGCGTGCGCGAACGAACATGCCGCCGCGATGCTCGCCGAAGCGCATCCGGTTGAGCACGGCATAGAAGAGGCGCGAGAATGGCTCGAACGACGGCAGGCGGAAGCGCCTGCGGGCCTTGGCGAGCAGGTTGAGAATGCGATGCAGAATCTCGGGCACGGGCCCCGCGCCCATCCAGATGTCGGTCATCGCCGGATAGGCGCGCGGCAAAAGCTGGAGGTCGGGAACATCGACGAGCGAGAAGTGAATATTGTGCAGCGGCAAACGGCCGGGCACCGCGACGGTGAAGCGCATGCTTTCCGCGAGGCCGATGCCGTGCGAATCCGCTCCGCCGCGCCGCAGCTTCACCGGCGCGCCGGCGTAGCCGACGACCGCGCGCATGACGTTGAGGCCGATGCCGGCAAAGGGGGAAGGCGCGATGCCGCCCTCGATGCTGCGAATGTCCATCGTCCGCGCCATTTCGCGCAGCACCGCGCCGGTCAGCGCGGGGAAGCTGCTGACCCCCGACAGAACAAAGACGCCCGCCGCCCTGGCCGCGGCGTCGAAGCGATCGATGCCGAAGACGAAATCGGCACCATCGGCAAAGTCGAGATAGTCGATACCCGCCGCGATGCACGCTTCGACGACATGGTAGCGACCGGCGCCATAATCCTGAAACGGGCCCGAGGCGTCGACGACGAGATCGGGTTTCAAGCGTCGCAGGGCGTCGGCGATGTCGCGCCGGTCAAGTGCGCAAGGAACCGCGCGCGGCTTGCCTTGGTAGCGGGCGCAGAAGGCCTCGGCGCGGGCGAGGTCGCGGCCGCAGATCAGCAGTTCGAGGTCGGGGAGATCGGCCAGCAATTCGGCCAGCCGTCCGCCGAAAACGCCATAGCCGCCGAGAATCAATATCCTCATCGTCACAAGATGCGGTCCCTATATTCGGGCGGGGCGACCCAGCAGCTCTCGCGCTTGCCGAAGAAGCGGTATCGGTTGCGCGCGATCCAGCGATAGACGGGATCGCGCAGCGCGGCGGGGATCAGGCGGAAGACGCCGGCGAGCGCCCATGGAAAGCCGAGCCCCTGATAGATGGCGAGGATGGCGTCGCTGTCGCGCCGTACCCGTGCGCCTTCGACGAGGAGGAGCGTCGACGGATCCTCGGGGTCGACGCCGTGGCGGCGGCAGGTCGCGGCGCCGGCGACGCTCTGGATCGAAGCGAGCCGGAAATACGCCGCCCTGTCGCGGCGCAGGATGAAGCGGGCATTCGCCGAGCAGAGGACGCATTCGGCGTCGAACAGGATGACCGGACCGTCAGCCATCGCGAAACAAGGCGTGCTGATTGACGAGTTCACCCAGGCGCGGGTGGGTGACCCTGAGGTCGAAGGCGAAGCGGCCGGCGCCCAGATGCTGGTGCGTCACGATCGTGGTCCCCGGCGTCAACCAGCGCGGAAGGCGGAAACGGACGCGGCCGAGCTGCCAGAAATAATGGTCGGAAGTGAAGATCAACGCGTCGGCCTCGGCACGCACGGTCAGCGCCATGCCGAAACCGCCGCCAATATGCTCCTCGAGCCCCGTCGGCCCGGCGAAGCTTTTGGCGCTGTGGATCACCTGCGGATGCCCGCTCGCGCGGCCATAGAGGCGCGACCAGCATTGGCCGCCGTTCCCCCGGTCCTCGCTCACCGCGACCGCTGCGGGAGCGGGGCCGCTCGGTGCGAGCGGCAGCGGCGCGCCGATCGGGCGGCAGAGCTGGGCGAGCAGCCAGCCGGCGCGCGAGAGGCGCGTCCAGACGATCTCGCCGCTGTAGGTCGCGGCCGCGGCGCCCGTCAGGCGCTTGCTGAAACGGCGGCGAACGTCCTCGGGGAGCGCGTCCCATGCGGCGCGCGGGACGAGGCGGCGGAAGCGGTAGTCGTAGAGCGCATCGTTCTCGTCGCGCACGGCAGGCGCTTCGACGGGTCTTTTCGCTGTGCCCCGCATCGTCTGCCTCCTACCCGGCGTCCTTGCCCTTGCCCGGACGCCAGTTGATCAGCTTCGTCACGCCCGCGCCCAATTTGATCAGCCGCATCAGCGCCGGTTTGGGCACCTCCAGCATCTGGTCGTGCCAGCGGCTCATCGTCGTCACGAAATCGAGCATGTCCGCGAGCCGCGCCTTGGCATCGCTGCTCAATTGCGGGTCGTGTGCGGCGCGCGTGACGCAGGCCTTGAGCGCCGCCTCGGCGGGATCGACCTCGCGCGCCTTGCGCCCCGCGGCGATGCGCGTGACCATTTCCCATATGTCCTTCTCGGCCGTGAAATGGTCGCGCCGGTCGCCGAGCAGCGGGACGCGCTCGATCAGCCGCCAGCCGATGAGTTCCTTGATCGAATTGGAGACGTTCGAGCGTGCGAGCCCAAGCATCTCGGCAATCTCCTCGGCGTGGAGCGGACGGTCGGAAATGAAGAGCAGCGCATGAATCTGCGCCACCGAGCGGTTGACGCCCCATTGCCCGCCGAGATTGCCCCAGTGGAGAATGAACTCCGTCGCGGCGGGGGATGGTTTTAAAGCATATTCTTGAATTTCTGTCATAACAGAAATATCGGATATAAGAGATTATGAGTCAAGTGGTTTGAACGGGTTTGGGAGCGACGGGAAACGACCGATTGCCGACATCCAAACAACGTGCCAACTTCGACTCAATGCAGATTTGGAGTGTGTGACCGATGATTGGTTCAATTCTAGTGGCCGCTGTGGCGACGGTGGTTCCAGTTTCGGAACGCCATGACGACGAAGCGGTGATGCGTACTTTCCTCGCCGCACTTGTCGCTGGCAATTCGGTCTATCTTGAAAAGAAAGCGCATGTTGAGTTGCGATACGATGCCGAATTTCGCGCTCGGCACACGCCGGGACGGTTAGAAACCACCGCTAATGCGGTCATAGAGAAAACGAAGGATTGTGATGTAGGGGCAGTAATGCGCGGCGTTGGGTCGCTTAACTATACAGTTAACTGGTGGTGCAAATATCGCGATGAAACCGAGGGTTCTCCGCTCGAAGGAGCCGCAGCGGTTTTGCGAGTGAGAAACGGATTGGTCGAGATCAGCAATTTCAGCTGGCAGGGACCTTATCCGGTGGCACTGAGAACGTCGAACTGAAGACTAAGCGTTCGCTCGCGCGCAATACCTGGTCATCATGCTCACGGGCCAACTACGAGGCCAACTTCCGCTTTCCACCCCAAAGCAGCCATGCTGTCCGCGCGGGCGCGGGCGCCGCCGCTGAACCGGACAGCACACTGGGACGGCGATCGTGCCCGGATCGCCGCCCCGGCTCTTACGAACCCTGCAACAGGGGCTCGCAGCTATTTGCGGATCGAACTGACCTGGATTTTCTGGTCGCGCGAAGCGCCGACGATCGCCAGATCGGCCTGCGCGGAGGCGATGCGGCGGGTGTCGCGGCGGCATTCGCGCACCTCATTCTTTCCTTCGATGTCATAATCGGGCGCGCTGCCGCACACCGTCACCACGGCGCGCCAGATGCGGCGGTCGAGCGCCTTGGCGCCCGCCTCGGTCCTGAGGTCGAGGTCGCGGTGCGCCACGGCGACGCTGGGGTTCGCAGGGGTGGTTTGCGCCGCTACGGGCTGGCCCGCCGATACGGCAGCGAGGGCGGCGAGGATCAGAAGCTTTTGCATCTTGTATCTCCATCGTCCGGCTCGGGGAGGAGGGGAGTAAGCCGGTGAGGCGAAAATAAGCGATCGCGCCGCGCGGCAGGAGCAACGATGTTGCCGGGGCATTCTGCAAAATTGCAGAATGAGGCCGGGGCGGTTATGACGCACAAGGCGTCATGTATGATTGGAACGACCTCAAGGCCTTTCTGGCGGTGGCGGAAACGGGCAGCACCCTGTCCGCCGCGCAGGCGCTGCGCGTCAGCCAGACGACCGTGGCCCGGCGCATCGCCGCGCTGGAGGCGGCGACGAACCTCAACCTGTTCGAGCGGCGGCAGGCGGGTTACGCGCTGACCCCTGTCGGCGAGGCGATGCTGGCGAGCGCGATCGCCGTGCGCGATGCCGCCAACCGCTTCGGCGAAGCGGCGGGCGCGCGGTCGCGCGATGCGGGCGGGACGGTCAGCGTGACGACGATGGAGATCTTTGCGGTGACGATCCTGCCGCCGATCCTCCGCGACCTGCGCGCCGCGCATCCCGCCATCCATATCCATCTCGACACCTCGGACGAGCCGCGCGATCTCGCCGCCGGGGCCGCCGACATCGCGATCCGCAGCAGCAAGCAGCCGACCGGCGCGGGCCTCGTCGGCCGGCGCATCGCTGACAATCCGTGGACGCTCTATTGCAGCCGCGACTATGCCGACCGTCACGGCGTCCCGCACAGCCGCGAACAGCTGGCGACGCACCCCTTCATCGGCGGCGGCGGGTCGGTGTGGGAGCCCTATCAGGCATGGCTCAAGCAATATCGGCTCGAGGAGTCGGTGGTCATGCAATATGATAGCGGCTCGGGGTTGCTTGCGGGGGCGCGGGCGGGAATGGGGCTGACCATTTTGCCCGCCTTCCTCGCCGACCGCGAACCCGACCTGATCCGCTGCATTCCGCCGAAAAGCGAGGACACCACGGGGCTGTGGCTGCTGACCCACGAACGGCTGCGCCACGTCCCGCGGGTGCGGCTGGTCCTCGACTTTCTTGCAACCGAACTCGCGAAGCTGGGGCGGGCCTAGGGCGCCTCAGCGTAGCCGCGCGCATCCCAGCGCCGCCGCGTCGATCGCGGTCGCGGCGCCGCGCAGGCGATAGGTGTCGGCGATCGCGCGGCCGTCGGGCGTGCCGCTCTCAACGCTCATGCTCGGCGCCGACCGCATCGCCGCGACGATCGCGGCGTCCATGCGCGCGTCGCTTGCCCAGCCGTGCGCGCCGTTGCCGGTCAGGATGAAACGGCGGCTGCCGATCGTCAGCCGCAACTCGCGATCGGGCGCGCGCGCTTTCGACAGGCGGACATAGAATTGGCCGCGGATGCGCGACTTGGGCCAGTAACCGACGCTGGCATAGGGTTTCACGCGCGGCGTGCCGATCGTCGCGGCGGGCGCGGCGAGGGCATAGCAGCGCGGCGTTGCGGGATCACGAAACGCGCCCCAGCCGTCGAAAATGCCGAGCGCGACCGGGGGCGCGGCGAGCGCCGCGACGGGCGTCGCCATCGCCATCAGGAAAAGAATGCCCCACCGCCGCATCGCGCTTCGTTCGCGCGATTGGGGCCGCTTTGCAAGCATGGCTTGCGCCCGCCGACGCGTGCGTTAAGGAAGGTGGACATTTTCAGGGGCCAGAATCGGGGCGCGAATCGCCTCCGATGGTCTGTCCCTCAGGGACTTTTCCCGCGGAAAGCACAGGGATGGCGATTTAGAATGAAAGCGACGATCGAACGCGCAGTGTTGTTGAAGAGCCTCGGCCACGTCCAGTCGGTGGTCGAACGGCGCAACACGATTCCGATCCTCTCGAACGTCCTGATCGAAGCCGACGCGTCGGGCCAATTGAAACTGATGGCGACGGATCTCGACCTGCAGGTGGTCGAAACGATCGCGGCGAAGGTCGAAACGCCGGGCACGACGACCGTGTCGGCGCACACGCTGTTCGAAATCGCGCGCAAGCTGCCCGAAGGGTCGGAAGTCAGCCTCGCCGCTGCCGAGGGCAAGATGCAGATCAAGGCGGGCCGTTCGAACTTCAATCTGCCGACGCTGCCGCGCGACGATTTCCCGGTGATCGCCGAGGGCGACCTGCCGACGAATTTCGAACTGCCGGTCGCCGAGCTCATCCAGATCATCGACAAGACGCGCTTCGCCATCTCGACCGAGGAAACGCGCTATTATCTGAACGGCATCTTCTTCCACGTCGCCGAGGATGCGACGGGGCCGGTGCTGAAGGCCGCGGCGACCGACGGCCACCGCCTCGCGCGCTATACCGTCACGCGCCCCGACGGCGCCGCGTCGATGCCCGACGTCATCGTGCCGCGCAAATGCGTCGGTGAGATCCGCAAGCTGCTCGACGAGGCCGAGGGCAATGTCGAAATCAGCCTCTCGGCCAGCAAGATCCGGTTCCAGCTCGGCCATGCGGTGCTGACTTCGAAGCTGATCGACGGCACCTTCCCCGATTACAGCCGCGTGATCCCGACCGCGAACGACAAGCTGCTGAAGGTCGATCCGAAGAGCCTGTTCCAGGGCGTCGACCGCGTGTCGACGATCGCGAGCGAAAAGACGCGCGCGGTCAAGGTCGGGCTCGACAAGGATCGCATCACCCTGTCGGTGACCAGCCCCGAAAACGGCACCGCCGCCGAGGAACTGGCGGCGGGTTATGACAGCGACGCGATGGAGATCGGCTTCAACGCCCGCTATCTCAGCGACATATTGGGTCAGGTCGACGGCGACAGCGTCGAACTCCACCTCGCCGACGCCAACGCGCCAACGCTGATCCGCGAGAGTGAAAAGAGCCCGGCGCTCTATGTGCTGATGCCGATGCGGGTCTGACGGCCCGCCATCGCGTGAAACGAATAAGGCCCCGCGACTGCGGGGCCTTTTCTTATCCGGCCTTCGCGATCCGCCAGATCACGCCGCCGGTGTCGTCGGCGACGAGCGCGCTGCCATCCTTTGCGACCTTGACATCGGCCGGGCGGCCACGGGTGGTCTCGCCCTCCTTGCCGAGGAACTGGTCGAGCAGGGTGACCGGCAGAGCGTTGACCGGCTTGCCATTCGCGCCGAACTTGACGAACACCACGTCATAGCCTGTGACGGGCTCGCGGTTCCACGACCCGTGGCGCGCGATCAGCGCGCCGTTAGCCCAGCGTTCGCCGAGGTCGAGACCGTCGGTAAAGGTGAAACCGAGCGGCGCGGTGTGCGCGCCGAGGCCATATTCGGGACGCTTCACATATTGCCGGCGATCTTCGGCCTCGGGCTCGACGCGCGGGTCGATGAAGCCGCCCCAATAATACCAGGGCCAACCATAGAAATCGCCCTCGTCGAGGTCGGTCAGATAGTCCGGGACGAGGTCGCTGCCGAGCATGTCGCGTTCGTTGACGACCGTCCACAGCCGGTCGGAGCCGGGGTAGAAGGCGAGGCCGACGGGGTTGCGGATGCCCGCGGCGAAGGTGCGCATATATTTATTCTCGGGCCGCACCTCGAGCACGCTCGCGCGGCGGAACTCGCGGTTCATGCCCGCCTCGCCGATGTTCGAGTCGGCGCCGACGCCGATATAGAGCCAGCCATTGGGCGCGGCGACGAGGCTCTTGGTCCAGTGGCGGTTGGTGCCCTTCGCGGGCAGATCGACGACCTTCACCGGGTTGCCGCTCATCTTGGTTTCGCCCTCGACATAGGGGAATGCGAGCAGAGCGTCGGTGTTGGCGACGTAGAGCGTATCGCCGACCAGCGCCATGCCATAGGGCGAGTTGAGGCCGGTAATATAAGGGGTCTTCACCTCGGCCTTGCCGTCGCCGTCGGCATCGCGGAGCAAGGTGATGCGGTTCGCCGACGGACGGCGCCCCGCGCCGCCCTTGCCCATCAGGCTTTTCATCACCGCGCCCTGCACGCCGCCGTCCTTGCGCGGCGGGCTCTGCGATTCGGCGGCGAGCACATCGCCATTGGGCAGCACGAACAGGGTGCGCGGATGGTCGAGACCCTCGGCAAAGCGCGCGACGGTCAGCCCCTGCGCGGCGCGGGGGGCCTGGCCCGCGGGCCAGCTCGTCGCCTCGGGCACATTCACCGTCGGAAATGTCTCGGTGCGCTGCGACGCCATCACCGGCACCCGGCCGCTGAGTTCGGCGGTCGAGAAGCGCGCCACATCGGGCCGCGACATGACATAGAGCGTGATGCCGCCGGCGATCAGCAGGACCAGCAGGGCGAGGGCGGCATATTTCAGGATCTTGCGCATGGCGTCTTGTCTACACGGGCGGCGCGCGGCGTCAAAGGGATAGCGAGCGTGGACGAAGGGTTAACCGGCAAGGTCTTGCAATTAACCTTACCTGCCCGTTTATCACGGTTGGGAACGGCGCGGTGAGACGCGGGGGCATAGGGGAGTGTTCCGAGTAACGGACCAGGAACCGATGCACCTGCCAGCCCCCTTTCTTGCCGATCGCGCCGCGGTCGAGGATGCCCATGCGCTGATCACTTTGCATGGCGAGGAAGCCGGGTTCGCGGCCGCCGCGCGCGCCGAACAATATCGCGCGCTCGGCAATCATCTCCATTTCGCGCGCTGGCGCCAGATCGAGCGGCTGATCACCTATTTGTCGGTCGAGGATGTTCTCGACACCGTGCACTAGGCGCTACAGACGCAAGCCCGCGGTTTCGGGCAGTCCCGCCATGATGTTGAGGTTCTGGACGCAGGCGCCGCTCGCGCCCTTGCCCAGATTGTCGAGCCGCGCGACGAGGCGTGCCTGGCTGGCTTCAGCATTGGCGAACACCGACAGCGCGATCCGGTCGTCGCCCGCGTCCGAAGCGCGGAGCAATATTTCGCCGTCCGCCGGCGCTTCGTCCATCACCACGATCGGGCTGCCCGCGTAAAAGTCCGCGAGCGCGGCGCGCAGCTTGTCGGGCGAAGCGGCGGTCGGCATCGCGTTCAGCGGCAACGGCACCTCTACGATCATGCCGCGATGCGCCGCGATCACGGCCGGCGAGAAAAGCGGTCCGATCGACAGGCCGCAACGCATCTGCATTTCGGGAACATGCTTATGACCGAGCGCCAGCGCATAGCCGCGCCATGCGATGTCGGGATCCCGCTCGAACCGTTCGATCAGCGCCTTGCCGCCGCCCGAATAGCCGCTGACCGCGTGGCAGATATAGGGCCAGTCGGCGGGCAGCAGTCCCGCGCGCACCAGCGGCGCGACGAGCGCGATGAAGCCGGTGGAATAGCAGCCGGGGTTCGACACGCGCGCCGCGTCCGCGACGGCGTCATGGCCGCTGACTTCGGGGAAGCCATAGACCCAGCCCGGCGCGACGCGATGCGCGGTCGAGGCATCGATGACGCGCGTGCGATCATTGCCAATCATCGCGACCGCGTCGCGCGCCGCGTCGTCGGGCAGGCAGAGGATGACAAAATCGGCATCGTTCAGCGCCTCGCGCCGCGCCGCGGCATCCTTGCGGCGCGCCTCGTTCAGCGTGATCAGCGAAAACTCGCTCCGCCCGGCGAGGCGCTCGGCGATTTCGAGGCCCGTCGTTCCCGCCGCGCCGTCGATGAAAACCGTCTGTGTCATGATGATTATCGCAGTCTTTTATATCCGCTCACCGGCGGATCATGATCCTTCGCGGCCGAACGCGTGATGACGTCGGCCAGCGGCTCGGCCTTTACCGCCATCCATCGTCGGCTGGCATGGATGATATTCTTTTCGTCGGCCATGATGCCGACATGGCCGGGAAAGAAGACGAGGTCGCCGCGCGCGAGTGCTGCCGGATCGACATCTTTGTCGGCACCGAGCGCGGCAAGCTGAAGGTCGCTGTCGCGCGGCAATTGCACTCCCGCCGCGCCCCACACGAGCTGGACGAGACCCGAGCAGTCGATTCCCTTCGCGGTGCGTCCGCCCCAAAGATAGGGGGTGCCGATCATTTGCTCCGCCAGTTCGGCGGGGTCGCTGTCCGCGGTCGATACGTCGGCGAGCGCGGCGAGCGGCAGATAGCCGTGCGAGGTCGCGAGCCATTCGCCCTCGACGTCGCCCATCACCAGCGCCCCGCGCGGCAGCACGGCGGGGCCGCCGCTCGCGGCATCGGGGGCACTGTGGAGCATCGCTTCGATCATTTCGACGCGGTGCGTCGGAGCGATCGGCGCGGCAAGCGCTTCGGCGGCGAGATAGCCGACATAATGGTCAGCGAGGCAATAACCCCACGCCCAGCCGCCGGTGAGGTCGAGCAGGGCAAAACCCTCGCCGAACAGCAGTTCGCTCGTCTGGTCAGCGTCGACCGACGGCGATGCGCGCAGCGCCGCCGCCGGGAGGACGCCGCTGCGCATCATCGGCGCGGCATAATGCGGGGCGAAATGCGTGCCGGCGACCGCAATATCGGCTAGGTCGGGACGGATCGCGACGACGCGCGGATCGAAATCCTGCGACGTTCCGGTCAAGCCGAACCGATCACGGCCTGCGCCGGCGGCGCCGGGACGTCCCATACGCACGCGATTGGCCGCTGAATGTTCGCCGCTGTCTGCTGTCACTTGCCGTCCTGTTGAAACCCGGGGTCCGCCGGGCGCGGACAATCGCGGGCCATTAGACCAGCAGGGGCTGCATTATCAAGAATGATCAGCTTTTCGCACGCCGGTCGTAGCGCGCCTGCAACATTGCCCACGCCGCACGCAATCCCAGCGCCGCGCCGCCCTTGGGCCGGCCGGGCTTGGCCAAGGGGCGCCAGGCGAAGGTGTCGAGATGCGCCCATAGAACACTCTCGGGGACGAAGCGTTTGAGGAACAGCGCCGCAGTGATCGACCCCGCGAACGGCGAACTGCCCGCATTACCCAAGTCGGCGATGTCGGTTTCGAGCAGGTCGGCATAGCCGTCCCAGAGCGGCATGCGCCACAGGGGATCGTCGCGCTCGATCCCGCCCGCGAGCATCGCTTCGGCAAGATTATCGTCGTTGGCGAACAGTGGCGGCAGGTCGGGGCCGAGCGCGACGCGCGCGGCGCCGGTCAGCGTCGCGAAATCGACGATCAGTTCGGGCTTGGCTTCGCCCGCCTTCGCGAGTGCATCGCCGAGCACCAACCGGCCTTCGGCATCGGTGTTGCCGATCTCGACCGTCAGGCCAAGGCGGCTCTTCAGCACGTCGCCCGGGCGGAAGGCGTCGGACGAGATCGCATTTTCGGCGGCCGCGACGAGGCAGTGGAGGCGCACCGGCAGCCCGCTCGCCATCACCAGTTCGGCGAGCGCGAGCACATGCGCGGCGCCGCCCATATCCTTCTTCATCAGCCGCATTCCCGCCGCGGGCTTGATGTCGAGCCCGCCGCTGTCGAAGCTGATCCCCTTGCCGACAAGCGCGATGCGGGGATGATCCTCCTTGCCCCACTCGATTTCGATCAGCCGCGGCGCGTGATGCTTCGCCGCAGCGCGGCCGACCGCGTGGATCATCGGATAGCCCTGTTCGAGCGCCTCGCCCTTGGTGACGGTGAGCTTGCCGCCATGCGCTTTGGCGATGCGCTCGGCCGCTTTCTCGATCGCGCCGGGCCCCATGTCGGCGGCGGGCGTGTTGACGAGGTCGCGGACGAGCGCGACCGCGCGCATTTCGGCGACCATCGGCGCGATCGTGCCGACGTCGGTCGTCAGCAGGACGCGCGGACCTTTGGTGGGCGCGTTCGATTTATAGGCGTCGAAGCGATATTGCGCGCTCATCCAGCCGAACAGTGCCTTGCCGGGCTGCTGGCCTTCGAGCCGGTAGCGGCCCTCGGGCAAAATCTGCCCCAGCTTGGCGAGGCACCAGGCCGACAAGCTGTCGACCTTGGCAACCGTGGTGACGACCGCCCATTTTTCGGGATCGTCGCCCGGCAGGATCGCGTGGACGAAGGCGTCGGGCTTGAAACCGACCGCCGCCAGATGCGCGCGTTCGCGTGCGCTGCGGCCCTTCAGCCATTCGTCATAGCCCTTTTTGTCCACGAGATGAATGGGGCGGGCGTCCTGCCCCTTGTCGGGCTGGATCAGGTCGGAATAGTCGGTCATGCGGTGGTAGCTAGGCCGCCCGGGATATTTTGTCGATTCCCGGCGTTATGTCCGCATGATGATCGACACCCACTGGCGAAATGCCATCCCGATCCTTGCCGGCGCGCTGTTGCTGGCGGGCTGTTCCGAAGACAAGCCGACCAAGGCGGAAAAAGTCGCCGCGGCCTCGGTGCCCGGCGCGCCGCCCGAGGGCGCCGCCGATGAAGCCGCAAAGCAGGCGCCCGCGTCGAATGTCAGCGAAAACAACGGACTGATCGAGTTCGCCTATAGCTATCCTGCCGACGCCGCGCGGATCGCCGAGCTTGCGAAGGCGCTCGACGAGGATCGGGCGACGAAGCGCGAGGCTTTGATCGCGGCGGCGCAGCGCGACAAGGACGCGGCGGAGAATGAGGGTTTCCCCTATCGCAAGCACAGCCACCGCCAGACGTGGCAGCGCGTCACCAGCACCCCGCGCTTCCTGAGCCTGTCGGCGGAGATCGGGACCTATTCGGGCGGCGCGCACGGCATGCAGACCTTCGATACGCTGATCTGGGACCGCAACCGGCGCAAGCGGATGAAGCCGGTCGACCTGTTCGAGAGCAGCGCGGCGTTCGACGCGGCGATCCGCGACGCCTTCTGCGCCGGGATCAAGCGCGCCAAGGCGGCAAAGGGGATCGAGGAAGCGCCCGACAGCGTCTTTGCCGAATGCCCGCCGGCGTCGGCGCAGACGGTGTGGCTCGGCTCGTCGGACGGGCGCTATCTCGACCGCCTCACGATCGCCATCGCGCCTTATGAGATCGGCGCTTACGCCGAGGGAAGCTACAAGATCAACCTCCCGATGACCGGCGCGCTCGTCAAGGTCGTTAGGCGCGAATTCGCGCGCGACTTTCTTCCCATCAACTGAGCAAGGACAGGTCATGGCGAAGCTGCCCAAAGCCGGCAAGGTCGGCGAAAGCGCGAAGGAAAAGAAGGGCAAGCGCAGCGCGGCGGCCAAGCTGCGCAGCGAAGTGGGGGGCGGCAAGACGATCGCCAAGCCGCCGTCCGACCGCGAAGCCGACCTCGATCGCGCGCCGAAATGGCAGCCGCGCTATGCGGGGTCGGGCCGCCTCGAAGGCAAGGTGGCGATCGTGACGGGCGGCGACAGCGGTATCGGCCGCGCGGTTTGCGCGCTCTTTGCGCGTGAGGGCGCCGACATCGCGGTCGTCTATCTCGAGAATCGGGCCGATGCCGTCGAAACCGCCGCGATCATCGAGGCCGAGGGGCGCCGCGCGATCGCGATCAAGGCCGACGTCGGCAAGCCGAAGGCGGGCGAGAAGATCGTCGCGCAGACGGTCGAAAAACTCGGCCGTCTCGACATCCTCGTCAACAACGCGGGCGAACAGCATCCGGCGGCGGATATCCGCGACATCAGCGAGGATCAGCTGCAACAGACCTTCGCGACCAATATCTTCGGCATGTTCTATCTCGTGCAGGCGGCGCTGCCGCACCTCAGGAAGGGCGCGGCGATCGTCAATTGCACCAGCGTGACGATGTATCAGGGGTCGAAGGGGTTGCTCGACTACAGCGCCACCAAGGGCGCGATCACCGCCTTCACCCGTTCCTTGAGCGAAAATCTGATCGAAAAGGGCATTCGCGTGAACGGCGTCGCGCCCGGCCCGATCTGGACCCCGCTCAACCCGCGCGGCGGTGCGCCGGCCGAAAAGGTCGCCACCTTTGGCGAGAGCACGCCGATGAAACGGCCGGGCGAACCCAATGAGGTCGCGCCCTGCTTCCTGTTCCTCGCCTGCGACGACAGCAGCTATATGTCGGGTCAGGTGCTGCATCCCAACGGCGGCACGATCGTTAATGGTTAGCGGGGCGGGCAAGGAGAAACACCATGCCAGCCAAATCGAAAGCCCAGCAGAAAGCCGCCGGCGCCGCATTGAGCGCCAAGCGCGGCGATACGCCCAAATCGAAACTCAAGGGCGCGTCGAAGCAGATGGCCGACAGTATGACCGAAAAACAGCTCGAGGATTTCGCCAAGGGCTCGACCAAGGGCAAGCCCGAGCACGCCGACTAGCGATTATTCGGCGGCTTCGAGCTCCGCGGGAGCAGCCGCCACCTTTGCGTTGGCGTTGCTGAAGGTCAGCACGCCATCGGCAATCGCGCCGGTGCGCATGTCGATGCGGTCCTGCACATAATTCTGGCTGAGCCGCCACGGCAGCGTGGCCGTGCTCTTGGGCATGATGTGCAGCGAACGCTGGATATAGCCCGACGAGAAGTCGAAGACATTTTCCTCTTCGAGGCTTGCCGGATCGGCGAGGGCGGGGGTCGCGACCGTCGTTCCGGTATCGCGCATATGGTTGAGCACGCGGCAGACATATTCTGACACGATGTCGGCGCGCAGCGTCCAACTCGCGTTCAGATAGCCGAACACCGCCGAGAAATTCGGGACGTTCGAGAACATGCACGCCTTGTAATAATAATGATCGTGCCAATCGACGGGCGCGCCGTCGACCCGCACCGGAATTTTGCCCGCGACGGCAAGCTTCAGGCCCGTCGCGGTGATGATGATGTCGGCATCGAGGTGCTTGCCCGACTTGAGCTGGATACCCGCCGCGTCGAACTTCTCGATATGATCGGTCACGACCGATGCCTCGCCCGCCTTCATCGCTTCGAAAAAATCGGCGTCGGGGACGAGGCACAGCCGCTGTTCCCAAGGGTTGTAGGGTGGGGTGAACGCCTCGGCGTCATAATGATCGCCGAGGCTCGCCTTCAGCTTCTTGGTCAGGAACTCCTTGACCTTTTCGGGCTTTTCGCGCGCGCGGCGGAAGGCGATGTCCTGCAGCCGGACATTCTTGAAGCGCGTGATCTTGTAGGCGAGCTTTTCGGGCAGGAATTTGCGCAGGAAGTTGGCAAAGCCGTCCTTGGCGGGGCGGATGAAATACCAGGTCGGCGTGCGCTGGAGCATCGTGACGTGCGCCGCGCCCTTCATCGAGGGGACGATCGTCACCGCGGTCGCCCCCGACCCGATCACGACGACCTTCTTGCCTTGGTAATCGAGATCCTTCGGCCAGAATTGGGGGTGGATGATCTGACCCTGGAAATCCTCGCGCCCCGCGAACTGCGCGTCGAAGGGCTCGTCATAGTCGTAATAGCCCGACCCGAGGTAGAGCCAGCGCGCCGTCGTCGTCGAGGTCGCGCCCTTGCCGTCTTCCATCGTCACCGTCCAGCGCGCGGCGGCGCTGTCCCAATCGGCGCCGATCACCTTGCGGTCGAAGCGGATGCGCTCGCGGATATGGCGCTCGTCGACGATGCGGTTGAGATATTCGAGGATCGCCGGGCCGTCGGCGATCGACTTTTCATGCTTCCACGGCTCGAAGATGAAGCCGAGGGTGTGCATGTCGCTGTCCGAACGGATGCCGGGATAGCGGAAGAGATCCCAGGTGCCGCCAAGCTGTTCGCGGCGTTCGACGAGCGCGAAGCTGCGGTCGGGGCAATTCATCTGCAGATGCACGGCCATGCCGATGCCCGAAATGCCGGCGCCGACGATCAGCACATCCTGATCGACCGGTGCAGCCTTTGCGTCCACGGGGCGTTCCATCGTCGCCGTGCCTGCCATCATCTCGTCTCCCGTCTGCTTTTGGGTGGCAGCTTACGCACCGCGTTGCATTTTGCAATCGAATTGACAGGCCTGAAAGTAGGGGAGCGGGAGGCGCCGTCCCTTGTGGCTGTCACATTATTGTCATAGGGGCGAAACCCAATTGTCATCATTTTGGCATCGCGCCGTATCAACTACAGGAAAGGATTGATCTAAATGCGTCAGATCGCGGTCCTTCCCTATCGATTCGGTGGCCCCGCGCAGGATGGTCCAACCGAAATCCTGCTCATCACCTCGCGCGAGACGAAGCGCTGGGTGGTGCCGAAGGGCAATCCGCTGAACGGGATGACGCGCCACGCCGCCGCCGCGGTCGAGGCCGAGGAAGAGGCGGGCGTCATTGGCGCGGTCTGCCCGACGCCGATCGGCAGCTATGAATATCGTAAGCGCCGGGCGAACGGCGCGTCGATCATGTATAATGTCGAGGTCTTTCCGCTCGCGGTGACCAATGAACTCGACGAATGGAAGGAAATGGACGAGCGGGAACGCAAATGGTTCTCGTTCCGCGATGCGGCATCGGCGGTCGACGAGACCGATCTGCAGGCGCTGATCCGGTCGTTCGGCGACGGCGGTTTCCGCGCCGTCGCGCAGCCGCGCGACGTGGTCCAGAATATAAGTGACAGGACAGGGGTAAGCCGGATGTTCGCATGGTTTCAGCGTTTGCTGCCGCGACAGGGAAATTTCTTCGAATTGTTCGAAAGCCACGCCGCGACGCTCGTCGCCGGCGCCAACGCGCTGTCGCGGATGCTGCAGGGCGGCGAGGGCATGGCCGACCATGTCCAGGAAATCATCGAGCGCGAGCATGACGCCGACGCGATCACCCGCGAAGTGCTGCAGACCGTCCGTCGTACCTTCCTGACACCGTTCGATCGCAGCGCGATCACCGACCTCATCGCCTCGATGGACGATGCGATCGACGAGATGCAGAAGACCGCGGGCGCCGTCGACCTCTACGATGTCACCGAGTTCGAGCCCGAAATGCGCGACATCGCCGGCATCATCGTCGACGCCGCGCGGCTGACGGCGGAAGCACTGCCGCTGCTCCGCAACATTTCGGCCAATGCCGTGCGCCTTCATGAGCTGACCGAACGGCTCGTGCGGATGGAAGGTCATGCCGACGAAATCCACGCTGCGGGCCTCAAACGCCTCTTCAAGGAGCATGGGCAGTCGAATAGCGTCCGTTTCCTGATCGGGCGCGAACTCTACCGTCATCTCGAACGCGTCACCGACAGTTTCGAGGATGTTGCGAACGAAATCGACGGCTTGGTCATCGACCACGCGTGATGTCGATGGCGCCGCACCAGCCCGCTCCCCCACCCAGCCTCCCAACAGCCTATCCTGAAATCGGAGGCTGGGTGGGGGAGCGGGCCGGCGCGGCGCGTTCCGGCGCAGCCGGAAACAAAGACTAACTATGCACGAACTCGCTTTCCCCCTTCTTGTCGGCCTCGTCATCCTTGCGCTGGCGTTCGACTTTCTGAACGGCCTGCACGACGCCGCGAACAGCATCGCGACCGTCGTCGCGACGCGGCTCTTGCGGCCGGTGCAGGCGGTGCTGTTCGCCGCCTTCTTCAACTTCGCCGCTTATTTCCTGTCGATCATCTTTCCGGAGCTGCACAAGGTCGCCGAGACGATCGGCAAGGGGATCATCGACAAGGATCTGGTGACGCCCGCCGTCGTGTTCGGCGCGCTCGTCGGCGCGATGTTCTGGAACGTCGTGACCTGGCTGAAGGGCATCCCCTCCTCGTCGAGCCACGCGCTCGTCGGCGGCATCGTCGGCGCGGGCGTCGCGCATGCGGGGTTCGAGGGCATCGAGTGGACGGGGCTCAACAAGACCGTCATCGCGATCTTCCTTTCGCCGCTGCTCGGCATGCTCCTCGCCATGCTGGTGATGCTCGTCAGCAGCTGGGCGCTAAGGCGGTCGACCGCCAGTTTCGCGGAAAAGACCTTCCGCCGTCTCCACCTTCTGTCTTCGGCCGCCTATTCGATCAGCCACGGGCTCAACGATGCGCAAAAGACGATGGGGATCATCACCGTGCTCCTCTATTCGACCGGCTATCTGGGCGGGGAGTTCCACATCCCGCACTGGGTGGCGTTCAGCTGCTATGTGGCGATCGCATTGGGCACGCTGTCGGGCGGGTGGAAGATCATCGAAACGATGGGCGGCCGCATCACCAAGCTGTCGCATCATCAGGGTTTCGCCGCCTCGACCGGCGGTTCGATCATGGTGTTCACCGCGAGCTTGCTCGGCATTCCGGTGTCGACGACGCACACGATCACCGGCAGCATCATCGGCGCGGGCGTCGCGCGCCGCGCGAGCGCGGTGCGCTGGGGCGTCGCGGGTAATGTCGTCGCGGCGTGGTTCATCACCATTCCCGCAAGCGCGGCGGTGGCCGCGGTTTTCTATGCGATCACGCGCCTTTTCTGATCATTTCGCCGGACGGTAATCGACGCTCGCGCCGCCGACCATCCGCACCGGCAGGTACAGCCCGTTGCCATAGGCCTTGATCGCGCCGGTTTCGAAGCGGTCGACGCGCGTGCGAATGACGAAGGCGCCCTCGCGGCGCTGATCGACCGCGCGTTTGATCTTTCCCTGCACCTCTTCCAGATCGTGCGTGAAGTTCTGCGTCAGCGCCGCGGCGATCAGCGGCGCGAATTCGGGGCTGCGGCCGAGCAGGATGAGCAGGTCGCCGCCGACCCCGTCGGTGTCGCCGTTGATCACGAGGCCGGTGAGGCGAACCTCGGCCGAACCCGGCTCGTTGACGGGAATCGCGGTCATCCAGATGCGGCCGCGCGTCGGCGCGCCGGTCCGCGCTTCCAGCTTTGCATCGACGTCGACGCCGACCGCGATCCGTCCGCCGGGCGCGCCATAGATCGTCGACTTGCCGAATTCGACCATCATCGGACCGACTTTCGGCAGCACGAAAGGCCGCGCCGCCCGCTTGGCGAGCGCGCGGTCGACGACCGGCTGCAACTGCGCATAGTCGGCGATCACGGGCACGCGCACGTCGAAATGTGGTTTCGGCGTTTCGCGCACGAGGCGGGGGAGCGGCGTCGGCGCGGGATCGGCCGGGCGTCCCGAAACAAAGCTTTCGGTGATGGCCTCGAGTCCGAGATTGAGGTTGATCCGCTGCCCGTCGAGCCGGTAGCCGCCATAGAGAATGCGCTGCGGCGTGACGCGCATCCACACCGGCGGGTTTTCGCGGTTGAGTTCGAGCGAGGTAAAGGTCTGCCGCCAGATCTCGGCCGCCTGTTTGCGAATATCGATTTTCGCGACCTCGCGATTCACTTCGCGCTCGACGCTCGCCACCACGGGTTTGAGCTTCGCGTCGGCTTCGTCGGTGAAAATGATGCGACGCCCAAGGAAATCGATCCCCGGCGCCTTGGTCCACCCATAGGTGATTCGCGCCTTGCCCTGCATGCGCCAGTCGGGGGTCAGGTCGATGCGGACGCGCGCATGCGCCATCGCCGCGCCGGTCGCGGTCTCGCCCTTCAGCACCCCGCCGACGTCGCGCGCGCTGATCCGGGCATGGAGCGGCACGTCGACCACGAACTCCTTGCCTTCGCCGCGCAGCCGCAGGGCCCCGCGCGTTACCTGTCCGACGATCGTGCAGGCGATCGGCGGCGTGACCTTGACCTTCTTCCCGAAGAGCTTGACCCGCTGCGGTTTGACGCACGCGGGCTCGCGCTGGTTGATCGTCCATAGCGTCTTCGGCACAGCGCGTTCGAGCGCCTGCCTGAGCGACGCGGTGCTGGCGTCGATCGGCACCGCGATCAGCGATGTCTGCTTCGGGGAGGGGGCTTTATCGGTCGCGCGGGGCGGCGGTTCGACCGCTGTCTCGCGGTCGCAGCCGGTGAGCGACCCGATCAATAGCAGTGCGGCAAACGCCTTGGCATGCATGGTGCGGCCCCTGTTCGATGTCGCATAGGTAACATCGAACAAGTAAAGCCGTTCCAATATTATCCGTTAGCCGGCGGTCGCCCCGAACAGATCATGCTCGTCGGCATCTTCGATGACGACGTCGACGATGTCGCCGGGCTTGAGCGCCGCCGCGACGTCGCGGAGATAGACATGGCCGTCGATTTCGGGTGCGTCGGCTTGGCTGCGGCCCGTCGCGCCGATGCTGCCGTCTTCATCGGCCTCGCCGACTTCGTCGATGATCACGGGAAGCGTGCGGCCGATCTTGGCTTCGAGCTTCGCGGCGCTGATCGCGGCGGTCTTGGCCATGATGCGCTGGTAGCGCTCTTCCTTGACCTCTTCGGGCACCGGATCGTCGAGCGCGTTCGCCTGCGCGCCCGCGACGGGTTCGAAGCGGAAGGCGCCGACGCGGTCGAGCTGCGCTTCGTCGAGCCAGTCGAGGAGATACTGGAAATCGGCCTCGGTCTCGCCGGGGAAGCCGACGACAAAGCTCGACCGGATCGAGATGTCGGGGGCGATCGCGCGCCACGCCTTCAGGCGCTCGAGCACCTTCGCCTCGTTCGCGGGGCGCTTCATCCGCTTGAGCACGCTCGGCGCCGCGTGCTGGAAGGGGATGTCCAGATAGGGCGTCAGCAGCCCTTCGGCCATCAGCGGGATGACCGCGTCGACGTGCGGATAGGGATAGACATAGTGGAGGCGCACCCATGGGGCGTTGCCTTCGCTGGTGCGAAGCTGGCCGAGTTCGCGCGCGAGGTCGGTCATGTGCGCGCGCACTTCGCGGCCGTGCCATTGGCGCGGATCGTGGCGGATGTCGACGCCGTAAGCCGAGGTGTCCTGGCTGATGACCAGCAGCTCTTTCGTCCCCGCCGCGACAAGCTTTTCGGCCTCGCGCAGCACCGCGTCGATGCGGCGGCTGACGAGTTTGCCACGAAGATCGGGGATGATGCAGAAGGAGCAGCTGTGGTTGCAGCCTTCGGAAATCTTCAGATAGCTATAGTGCCGCGGGGTCAGCTTCAGCCCGCCTTCGGGTACCAGATCGATGAAGGGGCCCTGCGTCGGCGGCGCGGCGTCGTGGACCGCGTCGACCACCTGCTCATATTGATGCGCGCCGGTGACTGCGAGCACCTTGGGGAAACGCGCGCGGATGACTTCGGCCTCGTTGCCCATGCAGCCGGTGACGATGACGCGGCCGTTCTCTGCCATCGCTTCGCCGATCGCCTCGAGGCTTTCTTCCTTCGCCGAATCGAGGAAGCCGCAGGTGTTGACCAGCACGACGTCGGCGCCCGCATAGTCGGGCGACAAGCCGTAACCGTCGGCGCGGAGCTTGGTCAGAATCCGTTCGCTGTCGACGAGCGCCTTGGGGCAGCCGAGCGAAACCATGCCGACCTTCGGCTGGGTGGGGAGCGTTTTGACTGTCATGATTGGCGGCGCCCATAGTCGATTTCGTGGCCCTTGTCACGCGCCGCGCACGCGGGCATGGACGGCGCGGTTCGAGATGAAAGGGCAGAGCATATGGCGATCGGTGCATTTGCGGCGATTTCGGCGGCGATGGCGGTCGCGGCGGGCGCGTTCGGCGCGCATGGCGCTTCGGGGCCGCAGGAGGCCGAGTGGCTGCGCACCGGCGGCGTCTATCAACTGGTCCATGCGGTCGCGGCGCTCGCTATCATGGGGTTCGCGCGCGGACCGGCGATCATGCTGCTCGGCGGCGCGGCGATCTTTGCGATTACCCTCTATGCGATGGCGCTGGGGGCGCCGCGCTGGCTCGGCGCGGTGACGCCGATCGGCGGCGGCTTGCTGATCATCGGCTGGCTCTGGGCCGGCTGGCTCTACTGGCGGGGCTAGCCGCTGCGGTCAGCCGCCCGGCACGCTCGCTTCGGCTTCCTCGCAGCGGATGACCTCGACGATCAGGTCGCCGTGCTGGAGGCTCTGCGCCTCGTCTTCCCAAAAGCCATAGGGTTTGCCGCCGCGATAGATGCGCAGGCCGCGGCCGGCGCTGGCAAGCGTGTCGATGCTGCGGCCGACTTCCTCGGCGGCGACGGGGCGCTCGCGGAGCTGAACACGCCCGCCGACGCTCGCGAGGTCGGCCATATAGTCGGCGACATGCGCACCCTGCGCCGATCCCGCGAGCAGCAGGCCGGTGAAGCTGACCGGGTTGATGACGTTGTTCGCGCCCGCCTGCCGCGCGAGCAACTCATTGTCCTGGGTCCGGATGACGACGCTGATCGGCACGCGCGGCGCGAGGTGGCGGACGGTGAGGACCATCAGGATCGACGTGTCGTCGCGGCCCGCCGAGACGAGCACCGACTGTGCCTGCGCGATCCGGACGTCGATCAGCGTCTCGTCGCTCGATGCGTCGCCTTCGAGCACGTTGCAGCCCATCGCCTCGGCGGCGTTGACGCGGCCGCGGTTGCTGTCGATCACGACGATGCACGCGGGGTCGGTGCCGCGCGCGATCAGTTCGCGAACCGCCTCGCTGCCGCTGACGCCGAAGCCGAGGACGACGATATGGTCGGTGAGCTTTTCCTGGATGCGGGCCATACGCCATTTTTCCCATATTTGCTTGATCGCGAACTGATAGGCGGTGCCGATGAAGATGAAGAGCACCGCGATGCGGATCGGGGTGACGATCACCGCCTCGATCAATCGCGAGCGGTCGGATACCGGGGTGATGTCGCCGAATCCGGTGGTGGTGACCGAGATCATCGTGAAATAGACGACGTCGAGAAAGCTGATCTGGCCGTCGTGGCTGTCCTTGAGCCCGGCGCGATCGATCCAGTGGACGAGCACGACGATGGCGATGAGCAGAAAGGCCACGCCGAGGCGCGTGATGACGTCGGCCCAGATCGGCCATCGGCTCATGCGGCGGAGCGGCTGGAACCGGTGCTGGAGCTTCAGCTTGGACGCGGGGCGCTTGCTCATCGCGGCCCTTGTGCCAAAGCGGCGCGCGTAACGCTAGCCGCCATAAGCGCCGCGCAGCGCGGCGAGCGAGGCGTCGTGGGTCAGGTCGAGCTGGAGCGGCGTGACCGAAATATACAGGTCGTCGATCGCCTCGAGATCGCTGTCGTGGCCGAGGCTGTGTTCGATGCCGTGGAGGCCGAACCAGTAATAGCGATAGCCGCGCGGGTCCGTGCCCTCGACGATCGAACCGCGGCCGTAATCGTGGAAACCCTGCCTTGTAACGCGAATGCCCTTGACCTCCGCCGCGGGAATCGCGGGGAAGTTGACATTGATCAGCGTGCGCGGCGCCATGTCGAAATCGAGCAGCGGGCGCAGAACCTTTGCGCCCCAGACTTCGGCCGCCTCGAACGGCACGCTGTCGCCCATGCCCTCGCGCGCATAAACCTGGCTGAGCGCGATCGCCGGAATACCCGCCAGCGCGCCCTCGATCGCCGCCGATACGGTGCCCGAATAGGTGACGTCGTCGCCGAGGTTCGCGCCGCGATTGACGCCGGACAGGATCAGGTCGGGCTTTTCGGGCATCAGCTTGCCGATCGCCATCATTACCGAATCGGTCGGGGTGCCGCTGCACGACCAGCGCCGTTCGTCATGTTCGCGGATGCGCACCGGGCGCGAGAGGGTGAGCGAGTGGCCCGCGCCCGACTGTTCCTCGGCGGGCGCGCAGACCCAGATATCGTCCGAAAGCTGGCGCGCGATCGCTTCGAGCACCGCCATGCCGGGCGCGTGATAGCCGTCGTCGTTGGTGAGGAGGATGCGCACAATATTATCCTTTGATTCCCGTTCCCCTGAGCTTGTCGAAGGGGCCGTTCTTTTCTTCAAGCAAGAGAAGGACGGTGCTTCGACAAGCTCAGCACAAACGGGTTTAGGGGGTCAGGCGGGTGATCCCGCCCATATAGGGCAGCAACGCCTCCGGAATATCGACGCTGCCGTCGGCCTGCTGATAATTTTCGAGGATCGCAACGAGCGTCCGGCCGACCGCAAGACCCGAGCCGTTGAGGGTATGGACGAACTCGTTGCCCTTCACGTCCTCGCGGCGGAAGCGCGTATTCATGCGGCGCGCCTGGAAATCGCCGCAGTTCGAGCAGCTCGAAATCTCGCGGTAGCTGTCCTGCCCTGGCAGCCACACTTCGAGGTCGTAGGTCTTGCGTGCCGCGAAGCCCATGTCGCCGCTGCACAGCAGCATCTTGCGATACGGCAGTTCGAGCGCCTCGAGGATTTCCTCGGCGGCGCGCGTCTTGCGTTCGAGTTCCGCGTCGCTGTCCTCGGGGCGGACGATCGAGACGAGTTCGACCTTCCAGAACTGATGCTGACGAATATAGCCGCGCGTGTCGCGTCCCGCCGATCCCGCCTCGGAGCGGAAGCAGGGGGTGAGGGCGGTCATGCGGACCGGTAGGTCGGCCTCGGGCAGGATTTCCTCGCGCACCGCGTTGGTGAGGCTCATTTCGGAGGTCGAGATCAGCCAGCGGCCGTCGGTGGTCTGGAACAGATCCTCGCGGAACTTCGGGAGCTGCGTCGTGCCGAACGCCGCCTCGTCGCGCACCATCAGCGGGGTTGCGCATTCGGTATAGCCCGCCTCGTTCGTCTGCCGGTCGATCATGAACTGGCCGAGCGCGCGTTCGAGCCGCGCCATCTGGCCTTTCAGGAAGGCGAAGCGCGCGCCCGACATCTTCGCCGCGGTCTCGAAATCGAGGCCGAGCGCGGGGGCGAAATCGGCATGTTCCTGCGGCGCGAAATCGAAGCTGCGCGGCGTGCCCCAGCGCGATATTTCGACATTGCTCTCCTCGTCCTCGCCATCGGGAACGTCGGCGGCGGGCAGATTGGGCAGCGCGGCGAGTCTGTCCTGCAGCGCGGCGAGCTGCTCGCGCTCGGCCTCTTCTTTCGCGGGAAGCGCGGTCTTCAATTCGGCGACTTCGGCCTTCAGCGCCTCGGCCTTGTCCTTGTCGCCCCCGGCCATCGCCTGGCCGATCAGCTTCGACGCCTCGTTGCGGCGCGCGAGCGCGGCCTGGATCTCGGTCTGGAGCGCACGGAGCGATGCGTCGGCGGCAAGAATCTCGGCGGACAAGGGTTCGAGACCGCGGCGCGCGAGGCCGGCGTCGAAGGCTTGCGGGTCATCTCGGATCAGGCGGATATCGTGCATGGCGGCGCTATGGCGTTGCCGCCCGCGCGGTGCAAGCCCGTCTTACCGCTCCAGCATCGCCGCGAGTTGGCCGATCGCCGTGCGCCAGCCTTCGTAAAAACCCATTTCTTCGTGCTTCGCGCTGTCTTCGGGCGTCTTGTGCAGCACGCGGGCGGAATAGAGCGTGCCGCCGTCCTTCGCCTCGAAGGTCAGGATCGCGGTCAACGCGAGCCACGGATCGACGGGCTGCCAACCTTCGGTCAGCACCGTCGTAAAGACGAGGCGTTCGTTCGGCACCGCTTCGAGGAAACAGCCGTCGACATGCGGCCCGAAATCGCCGTCGCCCTCGCGCATCCGCGTCACGAAACCACCGCCGGGGCACAGGTCGAGCTTGTCGACGCGGCATTCGATCGGCGCCGGTATCCACCATTGCGCCAGCTTTGCCGGGTCGCTCCACGCGTCCCACACGGCCGACGGCGGCGCGGTGATGTGGCGCGCGATGGTGAGTTCGCTTTTGCTCATGATTTTTCCTCCGAAGGATTTTGCGATTCGACGAAAGCGGCGAGGCGGTCGGCGCGTCCCTGCCAGATGGCGCGTTGCTCCGCGAGCCAGCCCTCGGCCGCCGCGAGCCGCGCGGCATCGACGCGGCAGGTGCGGACGCGGCCCTGCTTTTCGGTGCGGATCAGCCCCGACGCCTCAAGAACGGAGAGATGTTTCATGAAGGCCGGAAGGCCCATCTCGAACGGTTCGGACAGCCGCTTTACCGGGGCGGCGCCTTTGAGCAGCCGGCTGACGACGGCGCGGCGCGTCGGGTCGGCAAGCGCATGGAAAACGGTATCGAGGGCTGTTTGTTGGTTCGCCATATGGTGAACTATAGAGATGGTTCTCTATTTGGCAAACTGATTTGCGTAGGCCCAAAAAAGGGCCGCCCCGAGGGGGCAGCCCTTAGTTCGGTGGTCCGGGATAGCCCCCCTGACCGCCAGTGGATCTCTCAAGCCGCGTTAGCGTCGTCGTCGTTGCGATTCGCCGCGCGGCGGCGCGCGACAAGCGCGGCTGCTGCTGCACCGAACAATAGCATCATCGGCGGCGCAGGAACAGGGGTCGGATCGCCCGACGAGCTGCTGGTGCTGCCGCCCGAGCTCGACGAGGAGCTCGACGACGAACTGCTGCTCGACGAAGAAGACGAGGAACTGGTGCTGCCGGTCGAGCCGAAGCTGCTGCTGCCGCCGGTCGCGCCGCTCGACGTGCTGCTGCTCGACGAGGAGGACGACGAGGAACTGCTCGACGACGAGCTGCTGCCCGAACCGCCCGACCCCCCCGACGTGCCGTGCGATGAGCCGCCCCAGCCCGAGCTGCCCTTTGACGAGCCGCCCGACGAAGAGGAGCTCGACGAGGAGGATGAGGACGACGAAGAGGAACTCGACGACGAACTGCTGCTCGACGAGGATGTGCTGACGCTGCCCGTCGAGGTCGACACATTGCCCGACGAAGTCGAGGTGCTGACGCTGCCCGTCGAGGTCGAGACGTTGCCCGAGGAGGTGCTGACGCTGCCGGTCGATGTCGACACGCCGCCGGTGGAAGTCGACACGCCGCCGGTCGAGGTCGAAACGCTGCCCGTCGAGGTCGAGACCCCCGACGAGGTGCTGGACGAGGTCGACACGCCTCCCGTCGTCGTCGAGGTAACGACGATGCTGCCGCTGCTGCCGCCGCCCGAGCTGCCGCCGAAGAAACCGCCAAAGAAGCCGCCGCCGAACCCGCCGCCAAAGCCGCCTCCGACGACCGTCACGCCGCCGCCGCTGCCGCCGCCGCCTTCCCAGCCCGATTGCGGGAAGGGCGCGTAGGGGATCGGGGGCAGGGGAATCGTCTGCGTCACCACCTGCGTCTGCGGGGTCGCGGTGCGGATCACCTTCTTCGTCGTGACCACGCGGCGGACGCGCTTCACCGGCTTGCGCGCCGCGTGGCGTTTGCGCACGACCTTTTTCTTGGCGACGCACGGCGAGCAAGACTGGACCTGCGCCCGCGCTTTTGGAACGTCCGTGATCTGCATCGCGCCGCTACCGATGATCGCCCCGCCACAGGTGCACGCGCAAAGCTTCGCAAGAGCCATTCGGACAGACATAGGCTTCTCTTTCTTTCCCATTGCAGGTGCGAAGCGCCATCGACCGACACCCCCCATTCACCTTCGCTATAACCCAAAAGGGCAAAGCTTTGTGAACGCGGCAATTCTGTTAACCGCGTTTGCCTGTCCGAGAGCGGGAAAAGGACCGCGGAATCAACAAAAAACGCCATATATGTCCCAAAACAGAACGGATTATGCAGCAATTCTATGCGATTGGTTAACCTTCGGACCTAAATTGCCGTCTCCTTGCGGAGGTCGATGCGACCGGACGGGGCATCGGAATCGCCCTCAAGGTGCGGACGGTTCATCGCCGCTTCACGCCCGGCCGCTATCGGCAGCTTCGGCGCTTGTGTCGCGGCCGGTGGCTGGGTATAGGCGCGCCACTCCCCGAGCCGCTTGCGGCCCGCCGGGTGACAGGAAAGGACGCGAGAGCCCCTCATGCCGACCAAGATTGCCGATGTTGGCGCAGACGCGCTTCGCGAAGCCAAATCCAATCTCGATTCGGATTATGTCCCCAGCGACGACGAAGAGTTCATGAATGACCGACAGCAGGATTATTTCCGCGGTCTGCTCCTGGCCTGGAAAAAATCGATCCTGTCCGAATCGGAATCGACGCTCGCACATCTTCAGGATGGCCCGCTGCGCGAACCCGACCTCGCCGACCGCGCGTCGAGCGAGACCGACTGGGCGATCGAGCTCCGCACGCGCGATCGTCAGCGGAAGTTGATCGCCAAGATCGATTCGGCGATCCGTCGCATCGAAGAGGGCGAATATGGCTATTGCGCGGTGACCGGCGAGCCGATCTCGCTTGCGCGGTTGCAGGCGCGACCGATCGCGACGATGACGCTGGAGGCGCAGGAGCGCCACGAGCGTAACGAACGGATTTCACGCGAAGATTGATCGCGGGGCGCCCGCGCCCATTTACGATTCGGCAACCGCTGGACCCTAGATTCCACGCCTCGATACGAAAGAAACGGGGCGCAAATGGATTCGCAAAGACCGACATCGGTGGACGAGGAAGTCGCGGCACTGTCGCGCGGTGCCGATCGCGACAGCCTGTTCATGCAGGCGCAGTTGGCGCTGCCCGGCGGCGGGTCCGTCACCGTGCGCGTGCGCAACCTGTCGCCCGGCGGCATGCTCGCAGAAGCGAAGGTGACGGTCGCGCAAGGGGCGGCGGTCGAGGTCGACCTGCGCAACGTCGGGTCGGTCGCGGGGCGCGTGATCTGGGTCGGTGAAGGCAAGTTCGGTATCGCCTTCGACCGCGCGATCGATCCGCAGGCGGTTCGTCGTAAGGTGGTTTCGCAGTCCGATTTGCCGCCGCATCTGCGGCGCACGGGCCTTGAGAAGGGCCCCCTCTACCGCCGGCGCTGATGGCCCTGTAGGGCTGCATCAGCGGGGCGATAGCGCTAGCGATCAGCCGATCGCGAGCATCTCTTCCTTGAGTTTCAGTTTCTGCTTCTTGAGCTGCGCGACGACTCCGGTATCGGGGGCGGGACGGCGCTCTTCATTCGCAATTTTCGCATCGAGGTCCGCGTGGCGGGACTTCAGGGTGGAAAGGTGCGACGTGCTCATTGGCATTCTCCTTTTCGACTCGATGGGCAAGGCGAAGTAAAACATGAAACCGCCCCGATGTCGTGACGATTCGCTCAGCCGGTCCCCGTTGCGGACCAATGGTGAACGTGGCAGGGAGGCCGTGTGAGCCCCGAGGAAATTACCCAGCGCCTGGAACTGCTTCGCATCGAGCATCGCGACCTCGACGCCGCGATCATCGCGCTCGGCGAAGGGACGACGACCGACCAGTTGCAGATCGCGCGACTGAAAAAGCGCAAGCTCAAGCTGCGCGACGAGATCGCATGGTGTGAGGATCAGCTGCTGCCCGAGATCATCGCCTGAACCAACCGTCTGAATCAAAACGGGACAGCCACGGCAAATGATGGTTACCGCGATTGCGGACCCGGCGCGTTGCGTGGCATCGCTTCGGTCATGGTCGGCGGGGACATAAACATGATGGCGATCGATGTGCCGGTGCAGCGTGCGCAGGTCGAAAATCTCTATGTCGAGGCGATGCTGCTCGCCGACGAGGCGCATGCGGCCTTTGCCGCGCAGCGCGACCTCGGCAGCGTTCGCGGCAATGCCGCGGCGCAGATCGGTCTCGCCTGCGAATCGCTGAAGACGACGACGCGGCTGATGCACGTCATCGCCTGGCTGCTTCACCGCCGCGCGATGTTCGCGGGCGATCCGGGCGCCGGGCCGAACGACAGCGCGGCGCGGATCGGGGCGCCGGTCGCTGCCGACTGGAATGTCTGCGAAGGGTTCGACGCGTCGATCCGGCGGATCATCGCCGCGAGCGAGCGGCTGTTCGAGCGGGTCGCGGTGCTTGAGGCGGGCTGGGCAGCGCCGGCGGTTACGCCGGTGCAGGCGCTGCTCGCGCGGCTGGAAGCGCGGCTTTGATCGCATAGGGCGGAAGGTATCGGCCTACCCCAGCCACTCCACCCACGCGCCATGCGCATGCGCGTGCGCCAGCTTCTTTGGCGTCTCTCCACCCGGCCAATAGCGCACCACCAACTCATGATGGTGCACCGTCCGGTTCGCCTCCAGCGCGACCCACGCCAGAGGACGCTCGGCGGTCGCCCGCGCGGCCGCCGCCTCCATCGCGGCGGTGACGCGCGCCTGCTGGTCGGCGGGGACATATTGCCAGACGATCGAGTGCATCAGCAGACGGGTCGTGCCCGCGGCCTGCGGCTTCGCGAGTTCGGCCTCGACGAAATCGGCGGCGTTGGCGCGCACCAGATTCGGCTTTGCCTCATGCGCCTCGGCGATCGCGGCCTCGATGCGCGCGAAGCGGATTTCATGCTCGGGCCAGATATAGGCCTTGAGCCGCAATGCCTGCGCGGCGTCGGTCAGATCGACCGGCGCGACGTCGCAGCCCTTGGGGCTCGCGATCTCGATGGCGTGCATCGGGGGATGGCGGCCGCGCCATTCGGGGGTAAAGGTCATCGCGCCCGGCTGCGGACCGACATGCACTCCGCCAAGGTCATAATGATAGCGGTCGATCATCAGGTTGATTCCCGCGCTCGAGCCGATCTCGAGGCAGTCGAAACGCGGGGGCAGGCCCTGATCGGCCAGCCACAGCATCGCGGCGATGAAGTTCGACGAACGCCCCGCCTCATTGGTCTGCGGCGGGCCGTCGAGCCAGGGCAGCAGCGCCGCTTCGTGCCGCGCCACGACTCCCGCGATGACCGCATTGTCGTTGATATCCTCGGCATCGGCGTAGATGGGCGCGAGTTCGTGCGCCGTCCCCGACAGGTGAAGCGCATGGATGCCGCCCGCGGCGCGCAGCGGCAGGGCATCGGCGAGCGGCGCGCCGCCCCAGCCGGCGATGCGGCGTGCGAATTCGCTTTCCGGTTTATCGAGCAGTGTGGCGAGCGCGGCGACGACGCGCGCGGTGACGCGGGCATCGTTGGCACGGCAATAGGCGATCTGGTTCGAAAAGGCGGTGCGCACGGCGCGCGGACCGGTCTGCGCCATGTCGACCTGTTGATAGCGCTCGCTCATTGCCCTTTCTCCCGTCGCCGCTTATGGGCTGGCGCGCTTATGCCCGAACCGATCATCTTTGCCATCCCCAAGGGACGCATTCTCGACGAGGCGCTGCCGCTGCTTGCCCGCGTCGGCATCGAGCCCGCGGCGGATTTCTTCGACAAGAAGAGCCGCGCGCTGGTGTTCGGGACCAACCAGCCGCATATCTCGCTGATCCGCGTGCGCGCATTCGACGTCGCGACCTTCGTCGCGCACGGCGCGGCGCAACTCGGCATCGTCGGTTCGGACGTCGTCGACGAATTCGACTACAGCGAACTTTACGCGCCCGTCGACCTCGGCATCGGCCATTGCCGGCTGTCGCTCGCCGGACCGGAGGGCAGCGCGCCGCCGGGCGCCAATGAACTTGGGGGCGAAAGCCACATCCGCGTCGCGACCAAATATCCCGGCACGACGCGCCGCTGGTTCGAGGCGCAGGGTATCCAGGCCGAATGCATCAAGCTCAATGGTGCGATGGAAATCGCACCGAAGCTCGGGCTTGCCTCGCACATCGTCGACCTCGTCTCGACCGGGCGCACGCTCGTCGAAAATGCGCTCGCCGAGCAGACGGTCATCAGCGAGGTGTCGGCGCGGCTGATCGTCAACCGCGCCGCGTTCAAGCTGCGTTCGGCCGAAGTGCCGGCGCTGGTCGAGAAATTCCGGCAGGCGGTTGGCGATGCGGCGGCTTGACGCTTCCGCGCCCGGCTTTGCGGCCGAGTTCGACACGCTGGTCAATGATCGGCGCGAGAGCGCGTCCGACGTCTCGGCCGACGTCGCGGCGATCATCGCGCGGGTGAAGGCCGAGGGCGATACGGCGCTCGCCGATTATACGGCAAAATTCGACCGCTTCGATCTCGATGCGAGCGGGTGGAGCATCTCGAAAGAGGAATGCGCCGCGGCCTATGATGCGCTGGCGCCCGAGCTCCGCGATGCGTTGAACCTCGCCGCCGACCGCATCCGCGCCTATCACGCGGCGCAGCTTCCCGAAGACCGCGACTATCGTGACAGCACCGGCGCCCGCCTCGGCGCGCGCTGGCGCGGGGTCGATGCCGCGGGAGTCTATGTGCCCGGCGGGCGCGCGGCCTATCCCTCGTCGGTGCTGATGAACATCATCCCCGCCAAGGTCGCGGGGGTCGAACGGATCGTGATGATGACCCCGACCCCGGGCGGCGAGACCAATCCGGTGGTGATGGCGGCGGCGCATATCGGCGGGGTCGACGAGATCTGGCGCGTCGGCGGCGCGCAGGCGGTCGCGGCGCTCGCCTACGGCACGGCCCGCATCGCGCCGGTCGATGTCGTCACCGGTCCGGGCAATGCGTGGGTCGCGGAGGCGAAGCGCCAGCTTTACGGTGTCGTCGGGATCGACATGGTCGCGGGGCCGAGCGAGATTGTCGTCGTCGCCGACGCGAAGAACGAACCGCCCATCATTGCGGCCGACCTGCTCAGCCAGGCCGAGCATGACCCGACCAGCCAGTCGATCCTGTTCACCGACGACGGCGATTTCGCCGATGCGGTGGCCGCGGCGGTTGCGCATGTCATTCCGACGCTGTCGACGGCGCCGACGATGCAGGCGAGTTGGGCCGACAATGGCGCCGTGATCGTCGTGCCGCGCCTCGCCGACGCGATCCCGCTCTGCGACCGGCTCGCACCCGAACATCTCGAACTCGCGGTCGATGCCGCCGAGGCCGACGCGCTCTTTGCCAAGGTGCGTCATGCGGGCTCGGTCTTCCTCGGCCGCCAGACCCCCGAAGCCATCGGCGATTATGTCGCCGGCCCCAACCATGTGCTGCCGACCGGCCGCCGCGCGCGTTTTTCGAGCGGGCTGTCGGTCACCGACTTCATGAAGCGCACCAGCTTCCTCGCGCTCGACGAAGCGAGCCTCGCCGCGATCGGCCCCGCCGCGGTCGCGCTTGCGGGCGCCGAGGGGCTTCCCGCGCATGCGCTTTCGGTCAGCCAGCGTCTCAGCTAAGAAAAGAACGATGAACAAACGCGCCCAATCCCGCTCCGCCGCCCGTCTCGCTGCCGTCCAGGCGCTCTATCAGCACGAGATGGAGGCGACGCCGGTCGCCAGGCTGATCCACGAATTTCACCAGCACCGCATCGGCGCGACGATCGAGGACGCCGAATATGCCGACGCCGACACCGCCTTTTTCGACGATATCGTAAAGGGTACGCTCGCGCGGAGCGAAGAGATCGACGCCGCGATCGTCGCGCGGCTTGCAAGCGGCTGGTCGATGGAGCGGCTAGACCGCACGATGAAGGCGATCCTGCGGGCCGGGACTTATGAGCTGATCGCGCGCGGCGATGTCCCGATCGGCGCGGTGGTCAGCGAATATGTCGATGTCGCGAAGGCTTTCTTCGACGCGCGCGAGGCGGGGTTCGCGAACGGCCTGCTCGATGCGATCGGCAAGGATGTGCGGGCGAAATAACTAAATCCTCTCTGCCGCGAAGCGGTGGGGAGGGGGACCGTCCGCGAAGCGGATGGTGGAGGGGCCGCGTTATCGCCCCTCCGTCAGCGCTTCGCGCTGCCACCTCCCCATCGCTTCGCGACAGAGAGGATCGGTATCTTTTATACCGCAACGGTATTCGCTACGATTTCCGTATGAGCGAAGCCGATTTCATCGCCCGCCTGCGCGCCATCGCGACCGACCCCGCCGCGCGCGGGCTTGCCGACGATGCGGCCGTGCTGGGCGACCTCGTCCTCACCCACGACATGATCGTCGAGGGCATTCATTTCCTTCCCGACGAACGGCCGCAGGATGTCGCGTGGAAGCTCGTCGCGGTCAACCTCTCCGATCTCGCTGCGAAGGGCGCGGCGCCGCTCGGCGTGCTGGTCGGCTACAGCCTGACCGGCGACGAACATTGGGACGCGGCCTTCGTGCGCGGCCTGGGCGAAGTGCTGCGCCGTTACGAGGTGCCGCTGCTCGGCGGCGATACGGTCGGCATTCCCGCCGGCGCGCCGCGCAGCTTCGGGCTGACCGCCATCGGCAAAGCTCCCGCGACGGGCGCGCCGATGCGGAGCGGTGTTCGCCCCGGCGACCAGATCTGGGTCACCGGCACGATCGGCAACGCGGGGCTCGGCCTTGCGATGCGGCTGGGGCAGGTCGATCCGAACGAGACCTGCCTCGAAGCCTATAATCGGCCGCAGCCGCAACTGGCGTTCGGACGGGCGGTTGCCAATCATGTCCATGCGATGATGGACGTGTCCGACGGCTTGCTGATCGACGCGCAGCGCATGGCGGAGGCGAGCGGGTGCGAGATCGGCATCATGCTCGAATCGATCCCGCTCTCGGCGGCGCTGCTCGCAGTCCGGCCCGACGTACTCGACACAAGGCTCGCGGCCGCGACGGCGGGCGACGACTATCAGCTCCTGTTCGCGGCCGATCCGGGCGTGGCGGGGACGATCCGCGAGGTTGCGGCGGGGCTGAATGTGGCGGTGACCCCGCTCGGTCACGCCGGCGTCGGCGAGGGAATCATGCTGACCCACCGCGCCCAACGCATCGCACCGCCCGAGCACCTGGGCTTCATGCACTGATCCGAAAGCGCGCAAAAGCACCGAATAACCGGGGTTGCGCGCCGCATTCTTTCTTCCCATAACTCGGCGTCCAAATTTGGGGCGGTCGCATCAGGGGAGAGAGCGAACCGGCATCAATAAGTCGGACGTGCTCGACTGCTATCTTCTGCGTCGCCCTTCTCATGGGAAGGAAGCAACACGCATGAATCCGGTTTTGATCGCGATAGCGTGCGGCCTTTTGGCTGTGCTCTATGGGTTCATTACCTCGCGGCAGGTGCTCAGTGCATCGGCGGGTAATGAGAAGATGCAGGAAATCGCCGGCGCCATCCAGGAAGGCGCCAAGGCCTATCTGGGCCGCCAATATCGCACCATCGCCATCGTCGGCGTCGTCGTCGCCATTCTGGTCGGGCTGTTCCTCGGCCCGATCTCGGCGACCGGCTTCGTGATCGGCGCCGTCCTGTCGGGCGTCGCCGGCTTCGTCGGCATGAACATCTCGGTGAAAGCCAACGTCCGCACCGCGGCGGCGGCGCAGACCGGGCTGCAGGCGGGCCTCACCATGGCGTTCCGCGCCGGCGCGATCACCGGCATGCTCGTGGCCGGCCTCGCGCTGCTCGCGATCTCGGTCTTCTTCTGGTATCTGATCGGCCCCGGCGGTTTCACCGTCGGCGGTGAGGATCGCACCGTCGTCGACGCGCTTGTCGCGCTCGCGTTCGGCGCCTCGCTGATCTCGATCTTCGCGCGCCTCGGTGGCGGCATCTTCACCAAGGCCGCCGACGTCGGCGCCGACCTCGTCGGCAAGGTCGAGGCTGGAATTCCCGAGGACGATCCGCGCAACCCGGCGGTGATTGCCGATAACGTCGGCGACAATGTCGGCGACTGCGCGGGAATGGCGGCCGACCTGTTCGAAACCTATGTCGTCACGGTCGGCGCGACAATGGTGCTGATCGCGTTGCTGCTAAAGGGCACCGGCGACATGCTGTTGCCGCTGATGACGCTGCCGCTGCTGATGGGCGGCGTCTGCATCGTCACCTCGATTATCGGCACCTACTTCGTGCGTCTCGGCAGCGGGACGAACGTCATGGGCGCTATGTACAAGGGCTTCCTCGTCACGGCGGTCCTCTCGATCCCGGCGATCTGGTTCTCGACCAGCTATGCGCTGGGCGGCGACATGAACACCAATATCGCGGGCACTGACTTCAACGGTAGCGACCTCTTCTATTGCTCGCTGCTCGGTCTCGTCATCACCGGGCTGATCATCTGGATCACCGAATATTATACCGGCACCAACTATCGGCCGGTTCGTTCGATCGCCAAGGCTTCGGAAACGGGCCATGGCACCAATGTGATCCAGGGCCTCGCCATCAGCCTTGAATCGACCGCACTGCCGACGCTCGTCATCTGCGTCGGCATCATCGTCGCCTATCAGACCGCGGGCATCATCGGCATCGCCTTCGGCGCCACCGCGATGCTCGCGCTCGCGGGCATGGTCGTCGCGCTCGACGCCTATGGCCCCGTCACCGACAACGCCGGCGGCATCGCCGAAATGGCGGGCCTCGACGACAGCGTGCGCGAAAAGACCGACCTGCTCGACGCGGTGGGCAACACGACCAAGGCGGTAACCAAGGGCTATGCCATCGGTTCGGCAGGCCTTGCGGCGCTGGTGCTGTTCGGCACCTACACCGCCGACATCACCGAATATTCGGCGGTGCTCGGGCTCGACGCCCCGCTAACCTTCTCGCTGTCGTCGCCCTACGTCATCGTCGGGCTGCTGCTTGGCGCGCTCCTGCCGTATCTGTTCGGTGCGATGGGCATGACCGCGGTCGGCCGCGCGGCGGGCGACGTGGTGAAGGATGTTCGCGACCAGTTCGCGAACAACAAGGGCATCATGGACGGCACCAGCCGCCCCGACTATGCCCGAACCGTCGACCTCGTCACCAAGGCGGCGATCAAGGAAATGATCGTGCCCAGCCTGCTGCCGGTGCTTGCGCCGATCCTGGTGTTCTTCGTGATCCGCGCGGTTGCCGGTCCGGCGGCCGCGCTCGAAGCGCTGGGCGCGCTGCTACTCGGCGTGATCGTCGGCGGGCTGTTCGTCGCCATCTCGATGACCTCGGGCGGCGGCGCGTGGGACAATGCGAAGAAATATATCGAGGATGGCAACCATGGCGGCAAGGGCAGCGAAGCCCATAAGGCCGCGGTGACCGGTGACACCGTCGGCGATCCGTACAAGGATACCGCGGGACCCGCCGTGAATCCGATGATCAAGATCACCAACATCGTGGCGATCCTGCTCCTCGCGGCGCTGGCGCACGGCGCGGCCTAGGCTGCACCGTCCTTGCGGACAAACAAAGGCCCCGCCGGAGCGATCCGGCGGGGCTTTTGGTTGGGGCCAATGTTGGTCGCCCGGTTTCTATGCGCTGGTCAACGTGTCGAGCAGCCCGCTCAACCGCCGACGGCGGGGCAGGAGTTCCTCCCTTGCCGCGCGGCTCGATTCCCATGTGGTGTATGCGACCGATCCCACCATGAAGATGACGAACCCGGCATTGAACCAGAAACCGGTGGCGTCGTTGATCTTCAGGATGAGCCAGAAAATCAGTACCGAGCCCGCCACGATAGGCGCCGACCAAAGCATGAGATTGCTCCATCGCCCGACCTGCGAGAGCCGGTAATCGATCAGCGACAGGTTGCGGCGAAGTTCCTCCTCCAGCGTATTGCCGAAGACACGCTCGCGCTCCGCCTGGCGCCTTCTACTCAGCCACAACGCGCCGATCCACAGCGCAAAGGCTGCGATGCCGACGACGGCGAGGATGGCGTAGGACCCCGCCCCGCCATGATCGAGAAACCACCACAGGACGGCGCCGGCGAGCGCCGTCATCGCGGTCCCGACGATATAGGTGGTCCACTGGTCCCAGCGCAGTGCTCGCCGCATGCCGGCCTGTTCGTTTCGGATCACCAGCTGGAGCAGATCGCGGTTGACGTCGTAGAGCGGCTTGTCCTCCTGCTCTTTCCAGCTTTTCAGCATCTCATCGAAATCCATCATCTTCCTCCTTCGCGAGTTGACCGGCGAGCCTTGCCTTGACGCGTTTGATCTTGACCCCGACATTGCTTTCGCTGAGACCGAGGATCTGAGAAATGTCGCGGTAGCTGAATCCGTCGAGGATCAGCAGCGTGAGCGAGCGGTTCACTTCGTCGAGTTCGCTGATCCGCTCATAGATCCACTCCAGCCGGTGATCGCGGGCGGGCGGCGCGACGAGCAGCGCGGTCGCGGCCGCGAAATCCTCGCGACCGCGACCGTGCCGGCCCTGCTTGCGGCCCCAAGCGATCGCTGTGTTGAGCGCGACGCTGTATATCCAGGTGGCCGCGGCCGAATCGCCGCGAAATGCGTCGATCGAATGCCACAGTTGCAGCGCGATTTCCTGGAACAGATCCTCGCGATCCGAATGGGTGGCTCCATAGGCACGCGCCACCTTGAACAGGATCGTTTTGTGCGCCGCCATCCAATCCTGGAAAATCGTGTTGCGTTCGATATCCGTCATGTCCACCCTCATGCCGTTAGTCGCGGCCGGGGTGGAGTTTCTTACACCGGATCCAAAAGAATGCCGCGCGATGTTAGCGTTCAGCGTTCATTTGCGCGGCATAGCCCGCCTGCACCATCGCGCTCATCCGGTCGAACAGCGCGTCGGGATCGTCGCGGCGCAGCCCGGCTATCGCCGCTTCGGCGCCCTCGGCGACGATCAACTCGCGCGTGCCCGCATCGACCGCGGCGAGCATCTGCGCCACCGCATCGCCCGGCGACAGGCCGTTCTCGATCGCGGCATCGCTTTCCCCTCGTGTGCTGCCGTCGGCGTTGAGCGCGTTGCGGCTGACGTTGGTGCGCACCGATCCCGGCGCGACGACGAGGACTTTCAGCCCCAGATGTTCATTCTCGGCGCGCACTGCGTCGTGATAGCCGATGATGCCATGCTTCGCCGCCGAATAGGCGCTGCGCAGCGGCACGCCCGCGATGCCCGCGACGCTCGATATGGCGATGATCTGTCCGCCACCCGCGCCGACCATGCGCGGCAGCAATTGCTGGGTGAGCGCGATGGGGGCGAGCAGGTCGACCGCGATGATCCGTTCATAAACCGAAAAGTCGGTTTCGATTGCAAGACTGCGCTGCGAGATTCCGGCATTGTTGACGAGGCCGTCAACGCGGCCGCGCCACGCCCAAGCTTGTTCGGCGATGGCGGGGAGGGCGGGATAGTCGGTCGCCTCGAATGGCAGGACCAGCGTCTCGGTCGCGCATTCGGCCGCGACGCCGTCGAGCGCGGCGACATTGCGCCCCGACAAAATCAGCTTCGCGCCGCGTGCCGACAGCGCCTTGGCCAGCGCCGCGCCGATGCCCGACGACGCCCCCGTGACCCACCAGACTTGATCCTTCATACCGGCTCTCCATCTATGTTTTCGTTTCAACCTGAAACGGGTACGAGGAGCCGTCAAGGCGCCGACCCGCGCATTTCCGTGCAGGGGTGGCAATTTTGTTGCGAATCTGTTATAATTAATATCAACACGCCGACATTGTGCCTCTTCCCGCCGCCGGGCTGGGGCACGCTTGGCGTTTCCGATGGAGCCCATTCCTTGTCACTTTGACTGGCTAGCGCCGCCCTATCAGCCCGATCCCCCTCCGATAGAGGGCCGGATACAAAGCTGTTCACGCGCTTCCCCGTCCCCGACAAGGCCACTGAAAGGAACTTGAATGTCCGCAAGCACTCCCGTTTTCGAAGTCGGTGACTATGTCGTTTATCCGAAACATGGCGTGGGGCGCGTCATCGAGCTGCAGAAATCCGAAATCGCCGGCATGCAGCTGGAACTTTATGTTCTCCGTTTCGAAAAGGAAAAGATGACCCTTCGCGTTCCGACGAACAAGGCCGAAGGCGTCGGCATGCGCAAGCTGTCGTCGGACAAGACGCTGAAGGAAGCACTGCAGGTCCTGACCACCAAGCCGAAGGTCAAGCGCACCATGTGGTCGCGCCGCGCACAGGAATATGAAGCGAAGATCAACTCGGGCGACCTGGTGTCGATCGCCGAAGTGACCCGCGACCTGTTCCGCGCCGACGACCAGCCCGAGCAGAGCTATTCGGAGCGCCAGATTTTCGAAGCGGCATCGAGCCGCCTCGCGCGCGAACTCGGCGCGATGGAAGAAAGCGACGAAAAGACCGCGCAGGCGAAGATCCTCCAGATCCTCAACGAGCATGCGCCGCTCTATTACGCCGAAAAAGTGTAATCGCGTCCACAGCGATGAAGGAAAGGGCGGTCTGGTAGGGCCGCCCTTTTTCGTTGCCCGCCATTTTCTTTCGTCATGCCGGACTGATCCGGCATCCATCGCAGCACTGAAGTCATGGATCCCGGATCAAGTCCGGGGTGACGAATGATGGGGAGCTTCAGGGATAGGTTGCCGCCACGAAATAGAGCCCGTCGGGGGGCGCGTTGAGGCCGAGCGCGTTGCGATCGGCGGCGTCGAGTGCGGCCTTCAGGTCGCGCGCCGACCATTTGCCGTGCCCGACCAAGGTCAGGCTGCCGACCATCGAGCGCACCTGATGGTGGAGGAAGCTGCGCGCCGCGGCCTCGATGATCACTTCCTCGCCGTGACGGCTGACCGTCAGCTTGTCGAGCGTTTTCACCGGGCTTTGCGACTGGCAATGCGCCGAGCGGAAGGTCGTGAAGTCGTGGAGCCCGATGAGCTGCTGCGCAGCGGCGTGCATCGCATCACTGTCTAGCGGCCGCGCAACTTGCCACGACAGCCCCTTGTCCCACGTCAGCGGCGCGCGGCGGTTGACGATGCGATATTCATAAGCGCGCCCGATGCAGGCGAAGCGCGCATGCCAGTCGTCGGCGACGATTTCGCATCCGACGATCGCGATCGGCGCGGGCCGGAGCTGCGCGTTGAGCGCCTCTGTCAGCTTGAACGGGGTCAGCGGCTTTTCGATGTCGACATGCGCGCGCATCGCGATCGCATGGACGCCCGCGTCGGTGCGCCCGGCGCTGAACACCTGCACACTCTCGGCGGTGAAGCGGTGGATCGCTTCCTCGATGACTTGCTGGACGCTGGGACCATGCGCCTGCCGCTGCCAGCCCATATAGGGGCGGCCGTCATATTCGATGGTGAGGGAAAATCTTGTCATCGCCGCCCCCTTAGCCGTTCGCATCGAGCGAAGTCGAGATGCCGCCACGACCTAAATTCCGTTCGCCCTGAGCTTGTCGAAGCCTGTCCTGAGCGCCTGCCTTGGCAGGCAGTCGAAGGGGGCCGTTCTTTTTCCCGACGCCCAAAGTAAGAACGGTGCTTCGACAAGCTCAGCACGAACGGCAAGGAGATTGAGTGGTTCGTCCTTACGCTAGCCGCGTGCCCGCCGGAATCGCGCGGCCGCGCAGCAGTTCGGCGGCCTCCATCGCGGGTTTTCCCGCGCGCTGGACGCGGCCCACGCGGATGGCACCGGGATTGCAGGCGATGGTGAGCGCATCGTCGAGCGCGACGCCGGGCGTCGCGCCCGCGATCGTGTCGGCGGGATGGACGACTTCGGCCGCCAGCATCTTGTATCGTTCTCCTTCGAGTTCGAAAAAAGCGCCGGGCACCGGATTGAACGCGCGCACCTGCCGCTCGACCTGCACCGCGCTGGTCAGGAAATCGAGCCGCGCCTCGCTCTTGTCGATCTTCGCCGCGTAAGTGACGCCGTTATCTGGCTGCGGTTCGGGGGGAAAGGCGTGGAGCTCGCTCAGCACGCGGCGCATCATCAGCGCCCCCATCTCGGCGAGTTCATGCGTCAGCACGCCCGCGCTCTTGCGCCCGACTGGCGTCGTTTCGACCAGCCGCATCGCGCCGGTGTCGAGCCCGGCGTCCATCTGCATGATCGTCACCCCCGTTTCGGCGTCGCCCGCGAGGATCGCGCGCTGCACCGGCGCCGCGCCGCGCCAGCGCGGCAGGATCGAGCCATGGACGTTGAGGCAGCCTTCGCGCGGTGCGTCGAGCACCGCCTGCGGCAGGATCAGGCCATAGGCCGCGACCACCGCGACATCGAGGTCGAGCGCGGCGAATTCGGCCTGCGCTACTTCGCTCTTCAGGCTCTTCGGCGTGCGGACGGGCAGGCCCTGCTCCTCGGCCCAGACCTGCACCGGGCTTTTCTGCAACTTCTTGCCGCGCTGCGCGGGGCGCGGGGGCTGGGTATAGACCGCCGTGATGTCGTGCCCCGCCGCGTGGAGTGCGGCGAGCGTCGGCACCGCAAAGGGCGGCGTTCCCATGAAGGCGATGCGCATTGTCATTTCTCGTGCGCCGCTTAAGACCATCCGTCATGGCATCGCAAGAGATTGAAGCGCTCGTCCAGCAACTCGCCCGCCTGCCGGGGCTCGGTCCGCGTTCCGCGCGGCGCGCGGTGCTGCATCTGATGAAGAAGCGCGAGAGCGCGTTCGCGTCGCTGCTCGCAGCGCTCCAGACGGTGTCCGAACGGCTCGTCACCTGCACCATCTGCGGCAATGTCGACACGCAGGACCCGTGCGCGATCTGCGCCGACCCGCGCCGCGACGACCGTAGCCTGTGCGTCGTCGAGGAAGTGTCGGACCTGTGGGCGCTCGACAAGTCGCGGCTCTTTCCCGGCAAATATCATGTGCTCGGTGGGCGGCTGTCGGCGCTGGAAGGCGTGCGGCCGCAGGATCTCAGCATCGACGCTTTGGTGGCGCGCGTCGCCGCGGGCGGGATCGATGAGGTCGTGCTCGCGATGAACGCGACGCTGGAAGGGCAGACGACCGCACATTATCTGGCGGAGCGGCTGGAGGGCTATCCGGTGCGGTTGACGCAATTGGCGCACGGTCTGCCCGTGGGCGGCGAACTCGATTATCTCGATGAGGGGACACTGGCTCAGGCGCTGAGGGCAAGGCGGCCGGTGGGTTAGTCGGATCGGTTGTTTACGACCGTCACGGTGGACGCGCTGACAGGTTGTCGATCCCTCGGTTCCCAAGTCCAACCGCAGTAAATCAACCCCGCCGAATTCGCGAAATGGAAGAGGTCGGGGATGCGCTGGCGCAACCAGTCGACGCTCGGTTGATATGTTTCCCAGCCTTCCAGCCGGTCAGCCGCGAAGTTGACCCCGAGATCGGAAAGTCGCCGAGAAACCTCCGTGTAGATATCTTCGCGATCAACCAACAGGATGTCCGTTGGCTCGGCTTCATCAAAATGGTGGCAAATTGGCTGGGCAGACGCAGCACGTTCGGCATCTGCTAGAATCTCGTGCAACGCGGTTTCGCCTGCATCGAGATGTTCAGAGAGGGTCCAAGTCGGTATGTCATCGTCGGTCATGCTGTAGGACTTCCCTAACGCATCGCCCAAGTCAACGAGCCAACGGCCCCTTGACCCCGCGCCCGCGCGATCATACCTGCCACCCATGGCCATCCTACCCATCATAGAGACCCCCGATCCCCGGCTGCGCGTCATTTCGAAGCCCGTCGAAACCTTCGACGCCGAGCTGAAGACGCTGGTCGCCGACATGTTCGAGACGATGTACGACGCGCCCGGCATCGGGCTCGCCGCGATTCAAGTCGGGGTGGCGAAGCGCATCCTCGTCATCGACCTGCAGGAACCCGACCCCGACGACGAAGAAGGCAAGAAGGTGATCCGCGAGCCGCGCGTGTTCATCAACCCCGTCTTTTCCGACGAGAGCGAGGAGCATAGCGTCTATCAGGAGGGCTGCCTGTCAGTCCCCGAACAATATGCCGATGTGACGCGCCCCGCCGAGGTCACTGTCGACTGGCAGGACGAGGACGGCAAGCATCATCAGGAACGGATGACCGGCCTGATGGCGACGTGCATCCAGCACGAGCACGACCATCTGGAAGGCATTCTCTTCATCGACCATCTGTCGCGGCTAAAGCGCGAAATGGTGCTGAAAAAGCTGGCAAAGATGCGGAAAGCGGCCTGACCGACCGATAACCGACAAAAAAGAAACCCCGGCTTTCACCGGGGTTTCTTTTTGTCTGCGATGTCGCGGCGGCGCTTAGCCAGCTTTTGCGACGCCCACCATCGCGGGGCGCAGCAGCCGGTCCTTCATCATATAGCCCGCCTGCATTTCCTGCACGATCGTGCCGGGCGTCTTGTCGCTCGGGATTTCGAGCATCGCCTGATGCTGGTTGGGGTCGAGCGGCAGGCCGATCGCGGCGATGCGCGTGATGCCGTTGCGTTCGAAGACGCTGAGCAGTTCGCGCTCGGTGGCTTCGAGGCCGGTGATCAACGGCTTGATGCCCTCGTCGGCGCGCTGCTCTTCGCTGAGCGCCGCGAGCGCACGGCCGAGATTGTCGGCGACCGACAAGATATCGCGCGCGAACTTGGTCGACGCATAGGCGTGCGCGTCGGCGATTTCCTTGTCCTTGCGGCGCGTGACATTCTGCGTCTCGGCGCGCGCATAGAGCAGGTCCTGCTGGAGCGCGGCGACCTGTTCGGCGAGTTGCGCGACTTCGTCGTTCGCGCTTTCGGGCGCTGCCGTTTCGGCGGTTTCGGAGCCGTTGGTTTCGGGAATGGGGCCGTCGTCGATCGGCGTGTCGTTTTCGATGTTCGTCATAAACCTATCGTATCAGTCTGGAGAGCGATTGTGCGGTGAAATCCACCATGGGAACGATGCGGGCATAGTTCAAGCGCGTCGGGCCGATCACGCCCACGACACCCACCACGCGCCCGTCCGATCCGCGATAGGGCGCCGCTATCACGGACGAGCCCGAAAGCGAGAATAATTTATTCTCCGAGCCGATGAAAATGCGGGTGGCGGCGCCTTCGCGCGCGCTGTCGAGCAGCTGTGCGATATCCTGTTTGGTTTCGAGTTCGTCGAGTAGCTGACGCACGCGGTCGAGGTCGCCGACCGCGCTGTCGTCGAGCAAATTGGCCTGTCCGCGCACGATCAGCACCGGGCGGTCGGCACCGTCCGACGACCAGATCGCGAGCCCGCGGCTGACAAGGTCCTGCGCGGCGCGGTCGATCGCGATGCGTTCGGCCTCGATCTCGCGGCGCACGCGCGCCATCGCTTCGGTCAGCGTCAGGCCCGACAGCGTCGCCGAGATATAATTGCCAGCCTCGACGAGCGCCGACGGGTTGAGCCCGGGGGGGATATCGATAACGCGGTTCTCGACCGTCCCGTCGCCTGCGACGAGCACGACGAGCGACTGGTTCGCCGACAGCGGCACGAAGGCGAGCTGTTTCAGCACCCGCTCATGCTTTGGGACGAGGACGAGGCCCGCGCACGCCGACAGCCCCGACAGTGCCGACGTCGCCTGCGCGAGTGCGCTTTCGATCGGACCGGCGTCGGACAGGCTCGCCTCGATCTGGGCGCGGTCTTCGGCCGATGGTTCGGCGACCTGCATCATCCCGTCGACGAAAAGGCGCAGGCCCTGTTCGGTCGGCAGGCGTCCCGCGCTGGTGTGCGGGCTCGCGAGCAAGCCATATTCCTCAAGATCCTGCATCACGTTGCGGATCGAGGCGGGCGACAGGTTGAGCGCCGCGAGCTTCGACAGCGTGCGCGACCCGACCGGCTGCCCGGTTTCGAGATAGGCGTCGACGACCAGTCGGAACACGTCGCGCGCGCGCGTGGTGAGTTCGGTGATCGGCGGGGTGGTCATGAGGGTGGATTTAGGGACGGGAAGGGCGAGGGGCAAGCCTGGCGCCAACCTCGTCATTCCCGCGAAAGCGGGAACCCAGCGAGCCGGCGTTGCAACTGGGTTCCCGCTTTCGCGGGAATGACGAAATGGGGGTGCAATCGGCGGGGCTTGTGCCTAGCCTCGTCCCCGGGGGAGAAAATCATGACGACACGCCCGCTTAATCAGGACGACCCGCTCGACGATTTCGATCACCGCGACATCGTCCTCCTCGGCCGCAAGCACCGCGTCTACACAATGGGCAGCGGTCCCGCCGTCATCGTGATGACCGAAATGCCCGGGATCAGCCCGCATGTCGCGCGTTTCGCGCGCTGGGTCCGCGATGCGGGTTTCACCGTCTATATGCCGCATATCTTCGGTAAAGACGGCGCGGTGCCGCGAGCGCCGCGCATGTTGTTCACGATGATCGGCGGCTGCATCAGCCGCCAGTTCCGCGCCTTCCAGTCCAATGAAAGCTCGCCCGCGACGCAGTGGCTGCGCTCGCTCGCGGCGCACGCCCACCGGGAATGCGGCGGCAAGGGCGTCGGCGCGATCGGCATGTGCTTCACCGGCAATTTCGCATTGTCGATGATGCTCGAACCCGCGGTGCTTGCGCCCGTGCTGGCGCAGCCGTCGCTGCCACTCAACGATCCGGCGGGCATGCACATCGCGCCCCACGAGCTTGCGGAGGTCAAGGCGCGGATGGAGGTTGAGGATCTGACCGTGCTCGCCTATCGCTTCGACGGCGACAAATATTGCGGGGCGGCGCGCTTCGCGGCCTATGAGGACGCGCTAGGGGATCGCTTCATCGGCAAGGTGCTACCCGATAGCGCGGCAAACCCCGACAGCCCGATGAAGAACCCGCACAGCGTCGTCACCATCCACCTGATCGACGAAGCTGGGCAGCCGACGGTGCGGGCGCGCGACGAAATCCTCGATTTCTTCAAGATGCGGTTGAGCGAATGAGGCCGGCGGCCTAAGGGCCACCGCAATCACCAATCGAAAGGATATTCTATGCGCCCCTCAGGCCGCGCGCCCGATCAGATGCGCCCCATCGCGATCGAAACCGAATTCACCATCCATGCCGAGGGCAGCGTCCTCGTCAGCTTCGGCAATACCAAGGTGCTCGTGACCGCCAGCGTCGACGAAAAGGTGCCATCGTGGATGCGCGGCAAGGGCGCGGGCTGGGTGACGGCCGAATATGGCATGCTGCCCCGCGCGACGCACACGCGCGGCAGCCGCGAAGCGGCGAAGGGCAAGCAGTCGGGCCGCACGCAGGAAATCCAGCGGCTTATCGGCCGCTCCTTGCGCGCCGTCGTCGACATGAAGAAGCTCGGCGAGCGCCAGATCATCATCGATTGCGACGTGATCCAGGCTGACGGCGGCACGCGGACCGCCTCGATCTCGGGCGCGTGGGTCGCGATGCGGCTCGCGGTCGACAAGCTGCTCGCGGCGAAGACGCTGGCCGAGGACCCGATCGAGGACAAGGTCGGCGCGATTTCCTGCGGCATATATCGTGGCACGCCGGTGCTCGATCTCGATTACGACGAGGATTCGGTCGCCGAGGCCGACGGCAATTTCGTGCTGACCGGCAAGGGTCAGATCGTTGAGGTGCAGGCGAGCGCCGAGGGCGCGACCTATGACGAGGAAGGCCTGCTTCGCTTGCTCCGCCTCGCGCGCATTGGCTGCGGCGAGATTTTCGCGGCACAGGATCGGGCGACGGGGCGCTGATGACGCGCAAGCTCGCCCCCGGCAGGCTCGTCATCGCCAGCCACAATGCGGGCAAGGTGCGCGAGATTCGCGCGCTGCTCGAACCCTTTGGGATCGAAGCGGTGTCGGCGAGCGATCTCGGGCTCGCCGAGCCCGAGGAGACGGGCAAGACGTTCCGCCAGAATGCGCTGCTCAAGGCGCATGCGAGCGCGTCGGCGGCGGGGCTTCCGGCGCTCGCCGATGACAGCGGGCTCGAGGTTGCGGCGCTCGGCGGGCGGCCGGGGGTCTACACCGCCGACTGGGCCGAGCGCCAATGGTTCGAGGGCAATCCGGGGCGCGACTGGTATATGGCGATGGGCAAGGTCGAAGGGCTGCTTGCCGAACAGGGCCCGGATGTCGACCGCAGCGCGCGCTTCATCTGCACTCTCGCGCTCGCCTGGCCCGATGGCCATGCCGAAGTGTTCGAAGGTCGGGCCCAGGGCAGCATGACCTGGCCGCCGCGCGGGAAACTCGGTTTCGGTTATGATCCAGTCTTCGTTCCGGCCGGTAACACGCTGACTTATGCGGAGATCGATCCGGCGGAGAAACATGCGATCAGCCATCGGGCCGATGCCTTTGCCAAGCTGGTGGTGGGGGCGTTTTGAATCAGTCGTCCTGTCGGGGGCGAAACCTGATTTTCCCATCGACCTCGATGAAGCGCGACCGATCGCCTTTTTCCCGCATGTCCCACGCCGCCTGTTTGTGGCATTCGGGATCATGGTTGATACGACGGGCGACGAGCCTGCGCATTTCTTCATCGGCAAAGATCAGGTCGTGGGCGCCGTCGATGTTGACGCCAAATTTCTCGCGGGTTCGTTTGACGAGCTGAGCGAAATCCCGATTGCCAATATCCATAGGTTCCTCCGGCATCGCGTTCCGGAGATAAGCCTACTCCTGCAGACAATCGCTGAAAAGTGACTATATCGCCCCCCATGGCCGAACCGCTCGCCCTCTATGTCCATTGGCCGTTTTGCGTGTCGAAATGCCCTTATTGCGACTTCAACAGCCATGTGCGCGAAAGCGTCGATCAGGCGGCATGGCGCGCGGCCTTGCTCGCGGATTTGCGGCACGAGGCGGCGTTGCTGCCCGGCCGCACGGTCGGCTCGATCTTCTTCGGCGGCGGCACACCGAGCCTGATGCCGCCCGCAACCGTCGCGGCGGTGATCGCCGAGGCGGACGCGCTGTGGGGCCTCGCGGACGATGTCGAGATCACGCTCGAGGCCAATCCCAATTCGGTCGAAGTCGCCAATTTCGCCGATCTCGCCGCCGCGGGGGTCAATCGCGTCTCGATAGGTGTTCAGAGCTTTGATGCCGAAGTGCTTGAATTTCTGGGGCGCGCGCACAGCGAGGACGAGGCGCGGCGCGCGATCGCGGCGGCACAGGCCAGTTTCGACCGCGTCAGCTTCGACCTGATCTATGCGCGGCCGGGCCAGTCGCTCGCCGGCTGGGAAAGCGAGTTGGCGGGTGCGCTGGCGTTCGGCACCGATCATCTCTCGCTCTATCAGCTCACCATCGAGCCCGGCACGCGTTTCGCCACGCTGGCGGCGAAAGGCGACCTCACCATCCCCGATGGCGATGAGGCGGCCGATCTGTTCGACGCGACGCAGGCGATGACGCGCGCCGCCGGGCTGCCGCGCTACGAAGTGTCGAACCATGCGCGCGTCGGGCAGGAGAGCCGGCACAATCTCGCCTATTGGAGTTACGCCGATTATGCCGGGGTCGGACCCGGGGCGCATGGGCGGCGGCTGGGGCAGGCGACCGAGCGGCACAAGAAGCCCGAGAATTTCATCGCGGCGGTGGCGCGCAACGGCCATGGCCTGAAAGTCGAGGCCGATCTGCCGCCGCACGAACGCGCGACCGAGGCGATGCTGATGGGGCTGCGGCTGACCGAAGGCATCGACCTGGCGCGGATCGAGGCGCGGAGCGGGTTGCCGCGCGCGGCGTTCGTCGATGCGGCGGCGGTGGCGCGGCTGGCGGGGCACGGGCTGATGCGCGCCGACAGCGACCGGCTGGCGGTGACCGACGAGGGTATATTGCTGCTCGACTCGATCCTTTCCGAGGTGGTGAAAACCCACTAACCTTTGTCCACCGTTGGCATGGGGCGCCAGCGTGTCTCGACTTCGCTCGACACGAACGGGACTAGAGGGAGCTTTGGTGGCGCAAGACTTGATCCGCGACTGGGATGCCCATCTGGCGCACGAAAAGCGCCGGTCGGAGCATACGCGGCGCGCCTATATCGCGACGGCCGAGCGGTTTTGCGCTTTCCTGTCGCGCCATCGCGGCGGGGCGGTCGATGCGCGTATGCTGCAGGCGCTGACGCCGAACGATTTGCGTGCCTATCTCGCCGAGCGCCGCGCCGAAGGCCTTGGCAATGCGTCGGCGGCGCGCGAGCTTTCGGCGCTGCGCACATTCCTGCGCTTCGTCGGCGGATCGAACGCCAGCGTGCCGCAGATGCGCGGGCCGCGGGTCAAGAAGGGCCTACCGCGGCCGGTGGCGCCCGCAGAGGCGCTGGCGCTGGCGCAGGATGTCGAGGACAATGCGCGCGAGGGCTGGGTCGGTGCGCGCGATTTCGCGCTGTTGCTGCTGCTTTACGGCGCTGGGCTGCGCATCGGCGAGGCGCTGTCGCTGACCGGCGCGGCGTTGCCGCTGGGCGATACGCTGCGCGTGACCGGCAAACGGGCGAAGACGCGGATCGTGCCGATTCTGCCGGCGGTGGCGAATGCGGTGTCGCGCTATGTCGCGGCTTGCCCGTGGCCGATCGCGAAGGAGACGCCGCTGTTCCTCGGTGCGCGCGGCGGGCCGCTCCAGCCGGGGGTGGTGCGGGCGAGCGTGCGCGCGGCGCGGCGCGCGCTGGGCCTGCCCGAACGCACGACACCGCACGCGCTGCGCCACAGCTTCGCGACGCACCTGCTCGCGGGCGGCGCCGATTTGCGCAGTCTGCAGGAATTGCTCGGCCATGCGAGCCTTGCTTCGACGCAGGTCTATACAGCGGTCGATGCCGCGCATTTGCTCGACATTTATCGCAGCGCGCATCCGCGGGCGTGAGGGCCGCTTTGGGGTGGGGAGCGGACGCTCTCTGTTCGTCATCCCGGGCTTGACCCGAGACCCGCCTTCGCCCTGCCCAACGTCGAAAAGGATAAGGCAGGCCCCGGGTCAAGCCCGGGGTGACGAGTAATGCGATGTCCGCGACCGTTCGAAACGGGCCATCGTCGCCGTGGCAGATCGGATCATTCGCCCTTTGTCTTCGGCTTCCAGGTGATGACGCGGTAGATGTAGAGCGCGACCAGCGAACCGATCGCGACGAGCGCCACCGGTCCGACGAAGGCGTCGAGGTTGGCGAATTGCTTGCCGAACCAGCTGCCCGCGCCGGCGAGCGCGGCGATCCAGATCGTCGAGCCGGCGGCGGTCCAGATCAGGAATTTGAGCTGGTTCATCTGCACCATGCCCGCGGGCAGCGAGACCATCGTCCGCGCGACGGGCATGAAGCGCGCGATGAAGACGATCGCCGGGCCATATTTCAGGAAGAGGTCGTGCAGCCGCTCGACCTCGTCCCAGTCGAGCGTCAGCCAGCGGCCGTGGCGGTCGATGAAGGGTTTGAGCCGCTCATAGCCGATCCAGCGCCCGATCGCGTACCAGATCCAGTTGCCCGCGGTCGTCCCAGCGACCGCAACCGCGACGAGCATCCAGAAATCGAAGCGCCCCTGCGCGACGGCGATCCCGCCCAATCCCATGATCACTTCGGACGGGATCGGCGGAAACACATTTTCGAGGAACATGAGGATGAAAATCCCCGCATAACCCCAGCTCTGGATCAGGTTCAGGATGAAATCGGTCATGGGGGAGTAACGCCTTCCCTGTGTCAGCCGATGCGTCGCTTGATCGCATCCCAGATCATGCCCGCCGTATCGCTGTCGTTGAAGCGGTCGATCGCGACGATTCCGGTCGGCGAGGTGACGTTGATTTCGGTGAGCCATTCGCCGCCGATCACGTCGATCCCGACGAATACCAGCCCGCGTTCGCGCAAGGCGGGGCCGAGAACGTCGCAAATCTCCTGCTCGCGCGGGGTGAGATCGGCCGCCTCGGCATAGCCGCCGACCGCGAGGTTCGAGCGGAATTCGCCTTCGCCTGGCTTGCGGTTGATCGCGCCCGCGACCTCGCCGTCGACGAGCACGATGCGCTTGTCGCCTTGGGCAACGCTCGGCAGGAATTGTTGGACCATGAAGGGTTCGGGCCACACCTGTCCGAACAGTTCGACCAGCGCGCCCAGATTGCCGCCGTCGGCGTCGATCTTGAACACCGCCTTGCCGCCGTTGCCGTGGAGCGGCTTGATCACGACCGCGCCGTGGCGCGCCTGAAAATCCTTCACCGCGTCCAAGTCGCGCGTCACCATCGTCGGCGGCATGAACTCGGGAAAGTCGAGCACGAAGACCTTTTCGGGCGCGTTGCGGACCGAGACGGGATCGTTGACCACCAGCGTCTCGTGTCCGATGCGTTCGAGCAGCCAGGTGCCGGTCAAATAGCCGAGGTCGAAGGGCGGGTCCTGCCGCATCAGCACGGCGTCGACGTCGCGCCCGAGGTCGAGCAGCACTTCGTCGCCGAACTTGTAATGCGCGCCCGCCTCGCGCTGCGCCTCGACGATGCGGTGCGCTTTGGTGGTCAGCCGCCCGGCCTCCCACGTCAGCCCGCGAACGTCGTAATGATAGAGCTCGTAGCCGCGTTCGAGCGCCTTCAGGATCAGGTGGAAGCTGCTGTCGCCCCCGATGTTGATATTGTCCATCGGGTCCATTTGTACCGCGGCGCGCAGGGTCATTATTTCTTCCTCAGGGTTGCCAGACGTGGACCAGATGGCGTGGCAGGCGGCGCGGCGCAAGGAGCATCACGTCGATCCGGATGTCGTCGCGCGGGCCCGCGAAGCGCGGGGCGAGCATTTCGGCGGCCGCGGCGACGCGGCGGAGGCGATACGGGTCGATCGCGAGATCGAGGTCTTCGGGCCGGTCGCGCCACTTGACCTCGACGAAGGCGATCATCCGTCCGCGCCGCGCGACGAGGTCGACTTCGCCGACGGGGACGCGCAGCCGCTCGCCCAATATGCGCCAGCCGTGGAGGCGCAGCCACCAGGCGGCGCGGCGTTCGGCCTTGCGCCCGCGCGCCTCGGCTGCGGCGCGGTTCAAGCCCGCTCCTTGAGCGCGAGCGCGCGGGCGTAGATGTCGTGCCGGTCGAGGCCGAAGCGTTTGGCGACCGCCTTTGCCGCCTGCGCGACGGGCTTGTCGGCCATCGCCTCGCGCAGCGCGGCGTCGAGCGTGGCGTCGTCGGCTTCCTCGGCCTTCGCTTCGCCGGGCGGGCCGACGATGACGACGATCTCGCCCTTGGGCGGCGCGTCGGCATAGCGTGCGGACAGCTCGGTTAGCGTGCCGGTGACGCATTCCTCGAACATCTTGCTGATCTCGCGCGCGACCGCCGCCTCGCGGTCGCCGAGCCCCTCGGCGAGCGCGGCGAGCGCGGCGGCGAGGCGCGGGCCGCTTTCGTAGAAGACCAGTGTTGCGCGCAAGGCGGCGAATTCGGCGATCGTGTCGGCGCGCGCCTTCGCCTTGTTCGGCAGGAATCCCGCGAAGAGAAAACGGTCGCTCGGCAGGCCCGAGAGGGTGATGCCGGCGATCGCGGCGCAGGGGCCGGGCAGGGTGGTGACATGGCGTCCCGCCGCGCGTGCATCGCGGACGAGCTTGTAGCCGGGGTCCGAAATCAGCGGGGTTCCGGCGTCCGACACCAAAACGACGGTTTCGCTCTCCATGCGCGCAACCAGCGCGGCGCGGGTGCGTTCGTCGCTATGATCATGATAGGGGGTCATCGGCACACGCAAACCCAGATGCGACAGCAGTTTCGCGGTCACGCGCGTGTCCTCCGCGGCGATCACGTCGGCGGAGGCGAGCGTCCTGGCCGCGCGCGCGCCGATGTCGCCGAGGTTGCCGATGGGCGTCGCGACGATATAGAGACCGGGCAAGGGAGAATCTGAGATGTTCGAATCTGGCATGACGCCGAAAATGGCAGAGACTGCCTCCGATTGCCATCAAGGCGCGCGCCAAAATAATGCGTCGCCGCGCCGCGCGATGCTGCGCGGGCTCGGCATGATGGCGATGGCGGGGCTGCTCGCGGCGTGCCAGGTCGTGCCGAAGACCGGCGGCCCGGCGACTCCGCCGCCGCCGACCGACCCGACCGACAATGTCGGCCCCGGGCTGCCCACCGATACCGATCGTCACCGCGTTGCGCTGCTCGTGCCGCAGACGGGCGCCAATGCCGACGTCGGCAACGCGATCGCCAATGCGACGACGCTGGCGCTGCTCGATACGCGCACCGAGCGCGTGCGCATCACCACCTATGACACCGCGCTCGGCGCCGCCGCCGCGGCGCGGCAGGCGGTCGCCGACGGCAACAAGCTGATCCTCGGGCCGCTGCTCAGCGAGGATGTTTCGGCGGTCGCGCCGGTCGCGCGCGCCGCCAAGGTTCCGGTGCTGAGCTTTTCGAACGACAGCAGCGTCGCGGGCAACGGCGTCTTCATCATGGGCTTCGTCCCCGGCCAGTCGGTCGAGCGTATCGTCGCCTTTTCGCGATCGAAAGGCCATCAGCGCTTTGGCGCGCTCGTGCCCAAGAATGTCTATGGCGACCGTTCGGCCGCCTCGTTCCGCGCCGCGGTCGCCAAGGCGGGCGGCACGTTGGTCGCGGTCGAAAGCTATGACCGCAGCGCGACCGCGCTGTCGGGCGCGGCGCGGCGGCTCGCCAACGCGGGCGCGATCGACGCGGTGCTGATCGCCGACAGCGGCGGCAATGCCATTCGCGCCGTCCCGGTGATCAAGGGCACGGGGAGCAAGCAGATCCTCGGCACCGAGCTGTGGAACACCGACGCGGCGCTCGGCAGCAACGCCGCGATGCGCGGGGCATGGTTCGCCAGCGTCTCCGACGGGCTCTACGGCCAGCTCGCGACCAAATATCGCACCCGCTTCGGCCGGCCGCCGTACCGGCTCGCCAGCCTCGGCTATGATTCGGTGCTGCTGACGGTGCGCATCGCGCGCGACTGGAAGCCGGGGAGCAACTTCCCGGCGAACCGCCTGCTCGCCGCCGACGGCTTCGGCGGAATCGACGGCATTTTCCGCTTCAACAATCGCGGCATCGCCGAGCGCGCGCTCGAGGTCAGCGAAATCGGCGCCGGCGGCTTCCGCGTGATCGACCCCGCGCCGACCAAATGGTGAGCCGCGATTGAGCGTGGCAGACCGGCCACAGTTGGCCGAAAACCGCTATCGGAAAAGCGCGGCGGCCTTTACGCCCGCCGCGCGATCACTATATGACAATCGCGCGTGTTCCGGCGTCGATTCCGCACGCGCGTTTTATATGTTTCAGGAGATACAGCTATACCACCGCCCATGACCCGTCGCCCGATGGCACCGATGCCGCCCAAGAACGGCCCGCGTTACAATGAATTCATCGCCTCCCCCAAAGTCCGCGTGATCGACGAGGAAGGCGAAAATCTGGGCGTCATGCTAACAGCCGAGGCGATCGAGCAGGCGGCCGAGGTCGGGCTCGACCTGGTGGAAGTATCTCCCAACGCCGATCCGCCGGTGTGCAAATTCCTCGACGTCGGCAAGTTCAAATACGAGGCGCAGAAAAAGGCGAACCTCGCGCGCAAGAGCCAGAAGACGCAGGAAATCAAAGAGATCAAGATGCGTCCGAACATCGACGATCATGACTTCGACGTGAAGATGAAGAAGGTCTTCGACTTCCTCGAGGAAGGCGACAAGGTCAAGATGACCATGCGCTTCCGCGGCCGCGAGATGAGCCACACCCAGCTCGGCCTCAACGTGCTCCAGCGCGTCGCCGAGATGACCGCCGAAGTCGCGAAGGTCGAAGCGCACCCGCGCACCGAAGGCCGCCAGATGCTGATGGTGCTCGCGCCGAAATAAGTTCGCCGGCTCAGCCGAGTTGAAATTCGAGGGCGGTCGTTCCGATGGGGCGGCCGCCCGCTTCGTATCGGCGCTCGGTCATTCGGGCCCGGCCGTCGGCCGAGATCAGGACGAGCGTGGAGGCGCGCGTGCCATAGGCGTCGCCGCGCAGGAAGAGCGCGGGGTCGTCCTCGGCCACCAGCGTGTCGAGCAGGCCGGCGGGATCGGCGCCCGCCCCGACGGTAGCTTCGAGCGCGACGCGCAGCCGTTCGGCGCGGGGGCAGGGGGCGTCGACGGGCTCGTTGGCGAGCGCGTGGACGCCAGCCTCCAGCGGCATGATCAGCGGGACAGGCCGATTGGTCAGCAACCGCGCCGCGTCGCCACCCACCGCGAACAGGTTGAAGGCGTTGAAGCGCGGCAGATCCTCCGCCGCCGGGTCGGCGAAGCGCCCTTCGCCGCGCAGCAGGTCGGACACGAGTGCCCCGCGCGATTCCTTCGCAGGGTCGGGCATTGCGCCGCGCACATTGGTCACGACGACGACGCGGCCGCTCGGGCGATGGACGCCGAGCCAGGTGCCGCCCGCCTGCAGGTCGCGCCCGGCGACGAGGCCGCTGCCGTCGTCCCACTCGTGAAGCGGCGCGGCGGCGCGCGCGTGGAACTCGTCGCGATTTCCGATCAGGATGAGCGGCCAGTCGGGGTGGACGCGGTGGGCAAGGGCGACGACACACATGCCGCGCATATCGGGAGTTCGCCCGCGCTTGCCAAGCCTCTTGACAAATTGCTTGGTTGAATGTTCAATCAACTCATCTTGACGAGGGAGGACGCCGATGGCCGACGAATTCGAGAAGATGGGCGAGACGCTGCGGGCCAAGACCGGCAAGGGGCTCGACGAATGGGTCGCCACCGCGCGCGCGACCGGGATCGCCGGCCATATGGCGCTGGTGAACCACCTCAAATCCGAACATGGGCTCGGCCACGGCTACGCCAATATGATCGTCCATGCGGCGAACGCCTCCTCGTCGCTGTCGCAGGACGACGACGCGCTCGTCGAAGCGGCGTTCGACGGGGCGAAGGCGCATTGGCGCCCGCTCTATGACCGGCTGACCCTGCTCGTGCAGGGTTTCGGCGATGACGTCGAGCTGTCGCCGAAAAAGGGCTATGTCAGCCTGCGCCGCAAGAAGCAGTTCGCGCTGCTAATGCCTTCGACCAAGGACCGCTTCGACATTGGCCTCGCGCTGAAGGGCGAGGAGCCGGCCGGGAAGCTCGAACTCGCGGGCAGCTGGAACGCGATGGTGTCGCACCGCGTGCGGATCGCGGCGGGCGAGGATGCGGGCGGTGACGTCGCGGGCTGGCTCCGCGCCGCCTATGACCGGGCGGGCTGAAGGGAACGCCATGAACGCCGCCGACACCCGCCAGCGCATCCTGATGACCGCGATGGAGCTGTTCTGGGAGAAGGGCTATCTCTCGACCTCGGTCTCCGACATCTTGTCGCGCAGCCAGGTCCATTCGGGCAGCCTCTATCATTTCTTTCCGGGCAAGCAGGACGTGCTCGTCGGGGTGCTCGAACTTTATCGCGACGGGATCGATGAGATGCTGCTCGCGCCCAATTGGGACGGCGTCGACGATCCGATCGACAAGGTTTTCGCGCTGCTCGCGGGCTATCGCACGCATCTGATCGTCACCGACTGCACTTATGGCTGCCCGATCGGCAGTCTCGCGCTCGAAATCCACGAGCCCGACCCGGTGGTGCGCGAGCTGATGGCGGCGAATTTTTCGAACTGGTCGGCGGCGATCGCGGGCTGCTTCGAGGCGGCGGCCGACCGCCTGCCGAAAGGCACCGACCGCAAGGCGCTCGGCGAGTTCGTGCTGACGGTGATGGAGGGCGCGGTGATGCAGGCGCGCACCTATCGCGACATCGGTTATTTCGACCGCAACATCGCTGTATTGCGCGACTATATCACTATATTGCTGGCAACGGAAAAATCTGGTAATTTCGCCTGATCTTTCTGGAGGGGGAGACGAATATGACCGAAGCCGTCAAAACGCCCTGGCACCTATGGGTGGTAGGGATCGTGTCGCTGGTCTGGAACGCCTTTGGCGCGATGGACTATACAATGACCAAGATGGGCAATGCCGAATATCTGGCCGCCTTCACGCCCGAACAGCAGGCCTGGTTCACCAGCTTCCCGATGTGGGCGAATGTCGGTTGGGCGCTCGGCGTCTGGGGATCGCTCCTCGGCTCTTTGCTGCTACTCGTGCGCAGTCGCCACGCGGTGACGGCCTTCATCGTCTCGATCCTCGGACTGGCGATCAGCTGTATTTACCAGTTCGGCATGCACTATGCCGACCTGATGCGCATGTTCGGCACCTTTCCGATGATCTTCACCGCGGTGATCTGGGTCGTGCTGATCGCGCTGTTCCTTTATGCGCGGGCGCAGGCGGCGAGGGGCGTGCTGCGGTAAGAAAGCCTGCTTTGGGGTGGGGAGCTGCCACTGCTTTCTCCAGCTTCGTCATCCCGGGCTTGACCCGGGACCCGCCTTTTCTTCCTGACGACGGCGAAAAGGCAAGGCAGGCCCCGGGTCAAGCCCGGGGTGACGATAAAGGGCATGGTCGCTACCGGCCGTTAGCCGCCTTCCTACCGCCCCCGGATGAACGCCCGCACGTCGGCCGACAATTTATGCCGGTCCTCGTCGCGGATATACATCATGTGGCCCGCCTCATAATAGGTGTAGTGGATGCGGTCCTGCGGGATGCCGGTGCGCGACAGCGCATATTCGGCGGCGAAAAAGGGCGTCGCGAAGTCATAATAGCCCTGCGCGACGAGCACCCGCAGCCCCGAATTCTCGCGCAGCGCCTGTCCGATATAGGGCGCGACGTTGAGATAGGAATTGCTGTCGCGGCCGCCGATGCGCCAGTCCCATTGGCCGCCGATCCGCCCGATCGACTGATATTCACGGGTTGTCTTGAAACCGAGCGTGTCGCGGCTCCAGCTGTTGATCGCGGCGGTATAGCCCGCGTCGATGCCATAGAAGCTCGGGTCGTTGTCGGGGCTTTCGCCCGCGCTGTCATAATCCTTGCCCGTGTAGCGGCTGTCGAGGCGGCCGACGGTGAGCTCCCGGTCGCGCAGCAGCTCCTTGTAGAAACGGCTCGGCGTGACGCGCAGGTCGGCGCTTTCGAGATAGGTTTCGCTAAGGCCGGTGAAGCGCGCGAGTTCACGGCGGATTTGGGCGCGTTCCTCACCCTGCAATTTCTGCCCCTTGAGCAGCGCCGAGGCATAGGGGCCGATCGCCCATTGCCGCGCTTCCTCGACGAACGCCTCCACCGACGGCGCGGTCGCCTTGCCGTGATAGAGCGCGGTCGCGGCCATCGAGGGCAGGTTGGTGATCGGCGACAGCTCGTTGCCCGGCGTGTCGGCGCCCGCCGCGAAGTCGAGCACGGTCGAGATCAGGATGATGCCATTGAGCGCGACGTCATTGTACGTCTCGTTCATCAACTGGTTGGCGACCGCGGCCGAACGCGTCGTGCCATAGCTTTCGCCGCCGAGGAATTTGGGGCTGTTCCAGCGGCCATTGTCGTTCAGCCAGCGGCGGATCACCTCGGCGACCAGCTTCGCGTCCTGCGTGACGCCGTAATAATCCTCGGGGTCGGCCTTGCCGATCAGGTGCGAAAATCCCGTGCCCGGCGGGTCGATGAAGACGATGTCGGTGACGTCGAGCAGCGCGTCGGGATTGTCGACGATCGGGTAGGGCGGCGCGCCGTCGTCGGTGCCGTTGCCGGGAATCGCGACGCGCTTCGGCCCGAAGGCGCCCATCATCAACCAGACGGTGCCCGACCCCGGGCCGCCGTTGAACAGGAAGGTCACCGGCCGGCTCGGGTCGCGCGGTTCCTTGACATAGGCGGTGGTGACGACCGCGACCTCGGGCACGCCCTCCTTGTTCTTGATGATCGTCTCGCCGATCGTCGCAGCGTAATTGATCCGCTGGCCGCCGAAGGTGCCCGACAGCTTGGTCGTGCGAATCTGGGGTTCGTAGTCGGCGGGCTTTTCGGCCTTCGCCTTGTCCTCGGCCTTGTCCTCGGCATGGAGCGCGGCGGGCGCGGCGACGGCAAGCGCCAAGGCGATGAGCGAAAGACCCGATTTCATAGATAATCTCCCCGATTGCGGGGCGACCCTATGCAGCGCGCGCGGGGGCGGCAAGGTTACTTGTCGGTTACAGCCGGAGGTTCGTCGAAGGGGCCCCTATCGCCCCCACTTCGTCTTGCTCTGCTTGCCGAAGCGGCCCTTGCGCGTGCCGGGTTTGCCCTCGTTGCTGCGCCCGACGCGCGGGGCGACCTGTTCGTCGGGGGGCAGGCCGAGTTCGTCGGCTTCGAGCTTGCGGATTTCGTCGCGCAGGCGGCCGGCTTCCTCGAATTCGAGGTCGGCGGCGGCGTCGCGCATCTTCTTTTCGAGTTCGGCGATATAGGCGCGGAGGTTGTGGCCGACCATGTGCGCCGGTTTGTCCTCGCCGATGTCGATCGTCACCTGATCCTTCGATGCGACATGCGCGATGATGTCGCCGATGTTGCGCTTGATCGTCGTCGGGGTGATGCCGTGCTCGGCGTTATAGGCCTCCTGCTTTTCACGGCGGCGGTCGGTTTCGCGCATCGCGCGCTCCATGCTGCCGGTGATGCGATCGGCGTAGAGGATGACGCGGCCGTCGACGTTGCGCGCGGCGCGGCCGATCGTCTGGACGAGGCTGGTCTCGCTGCGCAGGAAACCTTCCTTGTCGGCATCGAGGATCGCGACGAGCCCGCATTCGGGGATGTCGAGCCCCTCGCGCAGCAGGTTGATCCCGACGAGCACGTCGAACACCCCGAGCCGCAGGTCGCGGATGATCTCGATGCGCTCCAATGTCTCGACGTCCGAGTGCATGTAGCGGACCTTGAGCCCCGCTTCGTGGAGGAATTCGGTCAGATCCTCGGCCATGCGCTTGGTCAGCGTCGTCACCAGCGTGCGGTAGCCCGCGGCGGCGGTCTTCTTCGCCTCGGCGATCAGGTCGTCGACCTGCTCCTCGACCGGCTTGATCTCGACCGGCGGGTCGATGAGGCCGGTAGGGCGGATCACCTGTTCGGCGAAGACGCCCTGCGTGCGGTCCATTTCCCATGTGCCGGGGGTCGCCGAGACGCTCACCGTCTGCGGGCGCATCATGTCCCATTCGGCAAAACGCAGCGGCCGGTTGTCGATGCAGCTCGGCAGGCGGAAGCCATATTCGGCGAGTGTGATCTTGCGGCGATGGTCGCCCTTCGACATCGCGCCGATCTGCGGGATCGTTTGGTGGCTTTCGTCGACAAAGAGCAAGGCGTTGTCGGGGAGATATTCGAACAGGGTCGGCGGCGGCTCGCCGGGGAGGCGGCCGGTGAGGAAGCGGCTGTAATTCTCGATCCCCGCGCAGCTTCCGGTCGCGGCGATCATTTCGAGGTCGAAATTGGTGCGCTGTTCGAGCCGCTGCGCTTCGAGCAGGCGGCCCTCGGCCTCGAGCTCCTTGAGGCGCTCGGCGAGTTCGTGGCGGATCGCTTCGCTTGCCTGCTTCAGCGTCGGGCCGGGGGTCACATAGTGCGAGTTCGCAAAGACGCGGACATAGTTGAGGGTCGCGATCTTCTTGCCGGTCAGCGGATCGAACTCGGTGATCTCCTCGATCTCGTCGCCGAAGAAGCTGACGCGCCACGCCATATCCTCATAGTGCGAGGGGAAGATTTCCAGAGAATCCCCGCGCACGCGGAAATTGCCGCGAGCGAAGGCCTGGTCGTTGCGCTTGTATTGCAGCGCGACGAGCTTGCGGATGATCTCGCGGCTGTCAGCGACCTGGCCCTTCTTCAAATCGAAGATCATTGCCGAATAGGTCTCGACCGACCCGATGCCGTAGAGGCATGATACCGACGCGACGATGATCACGTCGTCGCGTTCGAGCAAAGCGCGCGTCGCCGAGTGGCGCATGCGGTCGATCGCCTCGTTTACCGAGCTTTCCTTCTCGATATAGGTGTCCGACCGCGGCACATAGGCCTCGGGCTGGTAATAGTCGTAATAGCTGACGAAATATTCGACCGCATTGTTCGGAAAGAAGCTCTTGAACTCGCCGTAGAGCTGCGCTGCGAGGATCTTGTTCGGCGCGAGGATCAGCGCGGGGCGCTGCAGCTCGTCGATGACCTTCGCCATGGTGAAGGTCTTGCCCGATCCGGTGACGCCGAGCAGCACCTGGTCACGCTCGCCCGCCAGCGCCGTGTCGACCAGCTCCTTGATCGCGGTCGGCTGGTCGCCTGCGGGCTGATAGTCGCTAACCAGTTCAAATCTTTTGCCGCCTTCGACCTTGTCGGGACGGGCGGGGCGGTGAGGGACATAGCCTTCGGCTGTGTCGATTTCGTCGAGCGAGGTGCGAATCTGGATTGCCATCGCTGCCAATATGGTATCGATTGCGGGCAACGACAAACATAATGGTTCGCAACCAAATGGTCGCATCTGGGTTCGCCCATTTGCTCAACAGGAGGATGATTTTATGAAGAAGATTCTGACGGTAGCGGCCATCGGCGCGCTGGTCGCGGTGGCGGGCTGCAGCGACAAGGGCGAAAATTCCGCCGGCCCGGTGAAGCGCGAGGCCGGCAACTGGAAAACCGACGTCAAGCTGGTGAAGTTCGAAGTCCCCGGCATGCCGCCCGAAATGAAGGATGGCATGACGAAGATGATGGAAGGCGCGAGCGGCATGGACCAGTGCCTCACGCAGGAGCAGGTCGACAAGGAAGATGTCGCGGCCGAGCTTGCCAAGGGCGGCGGCCAATGCACCTGGTCGAAGAAGGAAGTCGCAGGCGGCAAGATCGACGTCGCCGGCACCTGCTCGCAGAACGGCCAGACCGTCGACATGGCGATGGTGGGCACGATGGCGGCGAAGAAGACCGATGTGACGATCACGACCAATGGCAAGATGCCGACCGGCGGCGACATGGAAATGGTCATGCAGATGACCCAGACGCATACCGGGCCGTGCAAGGCTGCGACGACGACCTGAGCGTCGCTCCTTCTCAAATGAACGACAGGGGCGTCAGTGGAAACTGGCGCCCCTTCTCGTTGAGACCCGTCAGGCGATGGAATGTCCGGCTGCGCCCATCGCGCCCGAATGTCCGAAGAGGGCGGCAACGCGCGCGGCGCTCAGGGCGGCAGGACAAGCAAGTGGTGATTGAGAGGATGTCGACTTGCCGGGCGACAGAACAGGTGGGGCTGTCGGGCCGCCCGGCGAAGTCTTGAATGAAGCCTGAGGGGGATCGAAAGGTGCCAGGGACCAGCTCGCACCATTCGCCTTTTGGCTTCACACCGCGTCATCGTAGGAATGCCGCGACGTCGAAAAGGATGCCAGAGTTTCGTGTTTGCGGCAGTTACAAGGGGTCACAAAGCGCGATGTTGCCATTTGATAACCAATTCTTAACCTGATTTCGCGTTTTTCCTTGCGGATTGGCGCGGCGATTTTCTTCTGATATGGCACAAGGTTGCCGTGTTACCGTTACGTCAAAGTAACAACGGGTGGCCGCGCTGGCTGATTGGCGTATCTACCGCACCGCCCGTCAGGGGTATTCGAGGGTAGCATGGACCAGGCGAAAGCGAACGAGACACAGGATCCGGGCGAGGTCGACCGGATCATCGCCGAAGAGCTCGGGGCGCTGCTCGATTCCCCGATGTTCACCCGCTCGCCGGTGCTGTCGCGGCTGCTGCAATTCCTTGTCGAACATCGTCTGCGCGGCGGCCGCAGCTCGCCCAAGGCCTACGCGATCGCCACCGAGGCGCTGGGGCGCAGCGAAGATTTCGATCCCGCCGTCGACAGCTATCCGCGCGTCATGGTCGGCCGCTTGCGCAGCCTGCTCGACCGCTATTATGCCGACACCCCCTGGGTCCACCGCCTGCGGGTGCCGCAGGGCAGCTATGAGGTCGTCGTCCAATATCGCTCGGCGCCGCCGTCGGCGCGATCGGCCGACGATCCGTCGGAAGACGATGACGTCAAGGCCGCAACCGTCCAATCGGGCTCCGCCCGCACGACCGCGCATGCGCGGCCGTCGCGCCCCGGCGGTCGCGGTTCGCGGCTCGGCCGGTGGATCGTCGTGCTCATCCTCCTCGCGCTCGCGCTCTTTACCTTGTGGACGCTTCGTGGAGGCTCCACCCGGCTATTCGTCGGCGATCCGGTTCCCGTTCCGTTGCTCGAAGTCAGGTCGCCGGTCGCAGGCAATTCGGCGCAGTCGCGGGCGCTGGCGCGCGCGCTCGACGGCAAGCTGCGCGACGGGCTCCGGCGCTTCGAACTGGTCGACCTGCTGAGCGCGAAAGCGCCGGGTGGCGCGACGGCGCGAACGGGGGATTACCGGCTCGATACCTCGCTGGTGCGCACGGTCGAAGGCGACACCGATGTCACGCTCGTCCTCAATCGCGTCGCCGACCAGCGCGCGATCTGGTCGCAACAGATGCGCCTGACCAGCGACCAAACCCCCGAATTCACCGCGATCGAACCGCTGATCGCCCAGCTCGCCGGCGATTATGGCGTAATCGTGCGCGACCAGGTCCAGCGACAGCCCGAGAATTTCGCGGCGGGCTATCCCTGCCTCGCGCAGTTCAACCGCATGCGCCAGATGCGCAATGCGGCGTCGGCGGCGCGGGTTGGCGCCTGCCTGCGCGCGACGATCGAGGCGAATCCGCGCGATCCGGTCGCGCTGACCGCGCTGTCGCTCGTGCGATATGGCGATTGGCAACCGCAGCGGCTGACGCCGGCGGGCCGCGAAGCCTTGGGCGAAGCGCGCGCGCTCGCGCTGCGCTCCTATGAAAGCAGCCCCAATTCGGCGGCCGGCCTGTTCGCGATGGCGCGCGCCAATTTCTATTCGGGCAATTGCGCCGGCGGCAATGCGATGGGCGACGCGGCGATCGCGCTCAACCCCTATGACGCCGACATGTCGGGCTTCCTCGGCCTGTTCAAGCTCGCGTGCGGGCATGCGGAGCAAGGCGAGGCGCTGCTCCGCCGGTCGCTGCAGCTCGACGCATCCTATCCCGGGGTTCCGGGGGTCACGCTGGCCTTTGTCGTCTCGCAGCGAGGCGAGCAGGAAGAGGCGCAGCGGATCCTCGATCAAATGCCTTCGCCGAGCAATATGGAGCCGCAATATATGATGGTGCGCGCGATCGTTCTCGCGCGGCAGGGCGATCTGGACGCGGCGCGCGCGCAGTGGAAGCGCCTGCTCGCCTATACGCGCCAGCCGGCCGACGCGGCGCCCGAAACCGTGCTCGGCCGCTTCATGATCACCCCCGCGGTGATCCAGGCCGCCTCGGCGGCGCTGCGCGAGTCGGGCGTCGTCGTCGCCAAGGCGGCGCCCTGAGCGTCCGGCGATCGCGCGCTTGACCGGATAGGGGATGCCGCGCAGGGTGGCGCCATGTTGTCCGCGCTTGCTCTGGCCCTCGCCGCACCGCCGCCGCCCGCGGCGGTCGCGGTGCATTTCGACCGCGATGGAAAGGTCGAAACGCGCGTCGCCGACGGCCTCGCCGATCGTGCGGGCGGCAGGCCGGTCGGGCCCGACGATCCGGTGCGCATCGCGTCGATTTCCAAACTGATCGTGGCATTGGGCGTGCTGCGGCTCGTCGAGGCGGGGCGTCTCGACCTCGACCGCGATGTATCGGACTATCTTGGCTGGCGGCTGCGGCATCCCGGCTATCCCGATCGGCCGATCAGCCTCGCGCAGCTGCTCGGCCATCGTTCGGGGCTGAACGACGACACCGATTATGCGCTGCCGCTCGACGCCGACCTCGAAACCGCGCTCCGCGATCCCACGGCGTGGGACAAGGCGCGCGCGCCGGGGGGCGATTTCGCCTACGCCAATTTCAACTATCCGGTCGTCGCGGCGGTGATCGAGGCGACAACCGGCGAGCGGTTCGACGCGGCGATGGCGCGGCTGGTTTTTCGTCCGCTCGCCCTCGATGCCTGTTTCAACTGGCCGGCGTGCAGCGACGCCGCTGTCGCGCGCGCCGTCGTGCTCTATGGCGCCGACGGCAGCGTCGTGCGCGACGATTTGAAAGGTGCGCGGCCAGCCTGTCCCGTCGTGCCCGCCACCGACGACAGCTGCGACGTCGCGAGCTACCGGCTCGGCCGGCATGGCGCGGGGTTCAGCCCGCAGGGCGGACTGCGTATTTCGGCGAACGGGCTCGCGCGCATCGGCGTGATGCTGCTGCGCCGCGGCGACGGCTTTCTGAAAGCCGAAAGCCTGGCCCGGCTGGAAGCGATGGCACCCGTCCGGCCGACAAGCGGCGAGGGGACGGGCGGTTTCTTCTGCGAATATGGCATGGCCATGCACAGCACCGGCGGCCCGGCGCTGCGCGATCCGGCCTGCCGCGACGATCTGTTCGGCGACGGACGCTTGCGGTTCGGGCATTCGGGCGACGCTTATGGATTGCGGTCGGGTCTGTGGTTCGACCTTGAAGCCGGCGATGGCATTGCCTATTTCGTCACGCAGGTGCCGGAGGGGCAGAAAGGGACACGGTCGGCATATAGCGCTGCGGAGGAAAGTCTGGTCGACACGGCGCTTCGCCGATCGGCCGATGCCAGCCCCCTTGCCAGCCCCGCCCACGGGCACTAGGGCAATTTTCAACATTCACGACATAGTCAGAAAAAAGGAACTGTGCATGAGCGATTCGGCCGAAAAGGTTAAAAAGATCGTCGTCGAACATCTGGGCGTCGAAGCCGACAAGGTTACCGAGGAAGCGAGCTTCATCGACGATCTGGGCGCCGACAGCCTGGATATCGTCGAACTGGTGATGGCGTTCGAAGAAGAATTTGGCGTCGAAATCCCCGACGACGCGGCGGAAAAGATCGCCACCGTCAAGGACGCGATCGACTATATCGAAGCGAACAAGGGCTGATTCAGCCTGTCCGGCGTTGCCGGATGCGGCGGCGACGCCGTCCACGCATTTCCGGCTCCCCGGTCTCGAGCGCCCGCGCGCAGCGACCGGGGAGCTTTTTTTATGCGCGCGGCTCCTCTAGAAGCGCGCCGACGGTAATGACGCGGCACCCCGCGGGGGCGGGGGCCGATGAAAGGAATGATTATGCGCCGGGTTGTGGTGACGGGTCTGGGTTTGGTAACGCCGCTGGGCGGCGATGTCGAAACCAGCTGGAAGAATCTGATCGCGGGCAAATCGGGTGCCGGCACGATCACCCATTTCGACGCGTCGGACCAGAAATGCACGATCGCGTGCGAGGTGAAGGGTCCTGATCACGAATATGGCTTCGACCCCGGCAAGCGTGTCGACCACAAGGTCCAGCGCCAGGTCGATCCCTTCATCATTTTCGGCATCGACGCCGCCGGACAGGCGCTCGAGGACGCCGGCCTCACCGACATGACCGAGGAGCAGAAGGTGCGCGCCGGCTGTTCGATCGGTTCGGGCATCGGCGGCCTGCCGGGCATCGAGAGCGAAAGCCTGCTGCTCGCCGAGAAGGGCCCGGGCCGCGTGAGCCCGCACTTCGTCCACGGCCGCCTGATCAACCTGATCTCGGGCCAGGTCAGCATCAAATATGGCCTGAAAGGCCCGAACCATGCCGTCGTTACCGCCTGCTCGACCGGCGCGCATTCGATCGGCGACGCCGCGCGGATGATCCGCGACGATGACGCCGACATCATGCTCGCGGGCGGCGCTGAAGCGACGATCTGCCCGATCGGCATCGCCGGCTTCGCGCAGGCGCGCGCGCTCAACATGACCTACAACGACCGCCCCGAACAGGCGAGCCGCCCCTATGACAAGGACCGCGACGGCTTTGTGATGGGCGAGGGTGCGGGCGTCGTCGTGCTCGAGGAATATGAGCATGCCAAGGCGCGCGGCGCGAAAATCTATGCCGAGGTCGTGGGCTATGGCCTGTCGGGCGATGCCTATCACGTCACCGCGCCCGATCCCGAAATGGACGGCGCGTACCGTTCGATGGCGGCGGCGCTCAAGAAGGCGGGCATGACCCCCGCCGACATCGACTATATCAACGCGCATGGCACTTCGACGATGGCCGACACGATCGAACTCGGCGCGGTCAAGCGCCTGTTCGGCGACGCGATGGGCAATGTGTCGATGAGTTCGACCAAGTCGGCGATCGGCCATCTGCTCGGCGGCGCGGGCGCGGTCGAGACGATCTTCTGCATCCTCGCGATCCGCGATCAGGTGGTGCCCCCGACGCTCAACCTCGACAATCCCGACGAAGGCACCGAAGGCGCCGACCTCGTCCCGAAGGTCGCCAAGAAGCGCAAAGTGAAGGCCGCGCTCAACAACAGCTTCGGCTTTGGCGGCACCAACGCCAGCCTGATCGTGAAAGCGGTCGAGGACTGACGCTCGGCCGCCCGCCAACCTTCCGTTCGCCCTGAGCTTGTCGAAGGGCCGTCCTGCTCTTCTCTGGCGTGGAAAGAAAGAACAGTGCTTCGACAAGCTCAGCACAAACGGATTGGGATGACAGCTCCATGACCATCGGGCGCCTCCTGCTGGCCAGCTTGCTCGCTCTCCTCCTCGCAGCCTGCTCGGGCGCGCCGAAGGATGCCGAGGTCGTGATCCCGCAAGGCGCGAGCATCGCGAAGGCGGGCGAGATTCTCGAGGACGCCGGGCTCGTCTCGGCGTCGAGCTTTCGCAATCAGGCGCGCTTCTTCGGCTCGGACGAGCCGATCAAGCCCGGCGAATATAGAATCGAAAAGGGGATGGACGCGGGCGACATCCTCGCGCTGTTCCAGTCGGGCAAGACGATCCAGCGGCTCGTGATGATCCCCGAAGGCATGCCCTCGATCATGGTGTGGGAACGGCTGATGGCCGAGCCGCGCCTCAAGGGCGAAATCCCCGTGCCCGCCGAGGGCAGCATATTGCCCGACAGCTATGCCTTCACCACTGGTGAGACCCGCGCCGCGGTCGTGAAGCGGATGCAGGCGGCGATGGACAAGGCGTTTAACGAACTTTGGGCCAAGCGCACCCCGCGCACCGCGGTCAAGAACCGCAACGAAGCGATCACGCTCGCGTCGATCGTCGAGAAGGAAACCGCCGTCGCGGCCGAGCGCCGCACCGTCGCTGGCGTCTATACCAATCGTCTCGGCGTCGGGATGCGGCTCCAGGCCGATCCGACGATCATCTATCCGGTTACCAAGGGCAAGCCGCTCGGCCGCCGCATCCTGCGCTCCGAAATCCAGGCGGTGAACGGCTATAACACTTACAGCATGGCGGGGCTGCCCAAGGGGCCGATCGCGAATCCCGGCAAGGCGTCGATCGCCGCCGTGCTCGACCCCGAGGCGAACGACTATCTCTTCTTCGTCGCGCAGGGCGACGGCAGCCATGTGTTTGCGCGGACGCTGTCCGAGCATAATGCCAATGTCCAGAAATGGTATGCGCTCCGCCGCGAGCGGGGGGAGATGGAGTAATATTCGTCGCCCCCGCGCAGGCGGGGGCCGCTGGAGGGGCAGCGCAAGGCCGACAACGGCCCCCGCCTGCGCGGGGGCGACGGGAGAGTGCATATGACCGCCAAACTCTTCATCCACGGCGTTCCCGACAGCCCGGCGATCTGGCGACCCTTGCTCGCCGCGCTTGAGCTTGGCGACACGCCCGTCGCGGTTCCCGCGCTGCCCGGCTTTACCGCACCGCTGCCCCCCGGCTTCGCCGCGACCAAGGAGGCCTATGTCGATTGGGCGATTGGTCAGGCCGAGACATTGGTCGCCGCGCACGGCCCGATCGACATCGTCGGCCACGATTGGGGCGCGCTGATCGCCCAGCGCATCGCGATGCTGCGCCCCGACCTGATCGGCAGCTGGGCGATCTCGAACGCGGTGATCGAGCCCGATTATCGCGGCCACCGCATCGCGCGCATCTGGAACACGCCGATCCTCGGCGAAATCTTCATGGCGCTGAGCAAGGCCGACAAGCTCGCCGAGGGGCTCGCGGCGCAGGGCATGCCCGCCGACATCGCGCGCGAAGAGGCCGAGCAGTGGAAGAACCGGGACAAGCGCCGCGCGATCCTCAAACTCTATCGTTCGGCCAAGGGGCTGAGCTTCGCGCACGACTGGGCGCTGGACATCCCGAAGCTGCCCGCCAACGGCGCGCTGATCTGGGGCGAGGGCGATCCCTATGTCGAGCTGTCGGTCGCGCGGCGCTATGTCGCGAACACCGGCACGCCGCTGACGGTGATCGAAGGGGCAGGGCATTGGGCGATCGCCGAACGCCCCACCGAGGTCGCCGCCGCGCTCCGCGCCTTCTGGAACGGGCTGTAAAGCGCGGATAATATTATTTCATCGGTTTGCACGATTATTGTGACGCAATAAATCGATTGGAACGCCGGGTCGATCCGGCGCATTGAAATGGACATCGAGAAAGGGCGTCCCGTGGACGACGGCAAATCTCCCCCTGAACTGCCTCGCCCATCCCCACTCGAAGCAGATGGCCCGGACCTCCCCCCTCCCGACCGGACCACTGGCGCCGTGCCCATCATCGCGACCGCGACGATGGGTGCGGCGGACCAGCGCTTTTTCGACGCGCTGCGCGCCGAGCATTTCCCGCCCGAACGCAATCATCTCGCCGCGCATATAACGCTCTTTCACCAGCTGCCGCCGTCGTGCCTCGACGAGCTCGACCGCCTGTTCCGCCGTATCGCCGCCGACACGCCGCCGCCCGCCGCGACGCTGCGCGAGGTCTATTCGCTGGGGCAGGGCGTCGCCTTTCGTATCGAGAGCGCCGATTTGCTCGCGGTCCGCGCACGCATCGCCGACCATTTCGCGGGCATGCTGACCGCGCAGGACCGGGGAGTGCCGCGGCTCCACATCACCGTGCAGAACAAGGTCGCCGCGGCCGAGGCGCGCGCGCTGCTCGCGGCACTGGCATCCGATTTCCGCCCGCGCCCGCTCGCGATCACCGGACTCGCGGCGCATCACTATCGCGGCGGCCCGTGGGAGCCCGCCTTCGCGCGCAGTTTTCGCGGGGTGCGCAGATGATATTGACCGGCGCGACGAGCCTGCCTATAGGCGCTGCTCGCCCGATGCGGCGGCCTTTCGGGGCGGAGTAGCTCAGCAGGTTAGAGCAGCGGAATCATAATCCGCGTGTCGGGGGTTCGAGTCCCTCCTCCGCTACCAGAAATCAATGACTTAGCGTTCGTCGCCGGAGCCGGTCACGGTGCTTGCTGTACCATCGCAACGTCGCCCCGCTTCCACGGTTTACTCCCGAGCTTGGCAGCGCGCCGAGCACCACGATCAGTTGGTCAATGATCGAAAGTGGCGTGCTGCGCCCCACGGTGCCGATGTTGCGGAATGCCGCCCGTCGTCCAGTGGCCCATAGACCTTTCTTCGGTCATGGGTCCGGTTCGACGGCCGAAACTCCGGATGATCCGGCGTTCGATCACCCAGGCTGATTGTACATCTCGGTCGGTCCGGGATATTCGCGCCCGTCGTCGAGGCCCTTGCCGATCTCGCGCTCCGACAGCGCGTTGACCATCGCGTTGAGCCGCATCACCGTCTTCCGGTGTTTGGGGTCGTTCGCCAGATTGACCAGCTCGCCCGGGTCGGCGTGGGTGTCATAAAGTTCGAGATCGTTGCGCGCATTGAGCGTCTTCCAGTCGCGCGGCATGTGATGATGCGCCGGCGCGAAATAGCGCGCGAACTTCCAGCGTCCGTCGTGGACGCCGCGGTGCAGCCGCCGCTTCGACAGGTCGTAGATCGCGCCATAGTCGGGAATTTTCTCGCCCGGCGGACGCGGGCCGACGGTTCTCTTCGACGCCGGCTCCCACATATGCGCGACGGCATAGTTGAAGAAATGCCCGCGCCGGTCGCGTTCGGTGGGCGCGGTCGGCGACGACAGCAGCGCCGATACGTCGACCCCCGGCAGGCCGGGAAAGCGATTGCGCCCTTCGTCGGCCGACAGCCCGGCGAGCGACATCAAGGTCGGCGCGATGTCGATCGCGCCCATCAGGCCCTTGGTCACCTGTCCGCCCTTCACGTCGGGATGGGCGATGATCATCGGGATATTGGTTTCCTCGCGGTACATCGTACCCGCCTTTTGCCGCATCCCGTGCGCGCCGGCGCGTTCGCCATGGTCGCTGGTATAGATGATGATCGTGTTGTCGATCTGCCCGCTTTCCTTGAGCGCCCAGAGCAATTGCCCGAGCCGCCGGTCGACGTCGCGCAGGCAGTTATAGTAATAATTGTTGAAGCGGTGCCACGACGCCTCGTCGTCATGTGGAATCGGGCCATAGAAGAGGTCATTGAGCCGCACGATCGCGCGATGCGCCTCGGGCTTGGTGGAAAGATCGTCCTTGTAGAAGCTTTCGGGCAGGTCGAACTTGTTGTCGACCTCGTAGATCGGGTCGCCCGGCTCGCGGCGCAGCGGCGCGAGGATGTCGGGATGGACGCGGTGCTTCGCCTGCTCGCCCGTCGCGTCATAGAACATGATGTCGTGCGGGTTGATCAGCCCGACGACCATGAACCACGGTTTTCCCTCCGCCTTGTCGCGGCGCACGAAGTCGAAGATGCTGCGCGCGGCGTCGCCCGCGACATACATGTCGGCGCGGTAGCCGTCCCAGGTCAGCCCCAGCTCTTCGCCGTCGAAGCCATAGTCGTGGAAGCCGTATTTCTCCATCGCGCGCTCGGTGCTGGGATAGATGCCGCCCGGCACGCGGTTCCAGTCGCGTTCGAAATTCATCCGGCTGAGGTGCCACTTGCCCTTGTAGCTCGTGTAATAGCCCGCCGCCTGCATCATGTGGCCGAGCGTCGGCATATCCTCGGCCGCGACGGGGTTGGGGGCATTGTCGCTGTTGAGGAACAGCCCGGTCTGCTGGGTGTGGTGCCCCTGAAAGATCGTCGAGCGCGACGGGGTGCAGGGCGTCGTGTGGACATGGTAATTTTCGACGAGCATCCCGCGTTCCATCAGTTCGCGGTGCGCCGGCAGCTTTTCGAGCAGGCCCTTGGGGTAGCTGGCGATGCCCTGTTCCTGATCGGTGACGATCATCAGCACGTTCAGCTTCTTGCCGTTCTTCGCATAGGTCGGCAGCGCCAATCCGGTGGCGGCGAGCGCGCCCATGCCGCCGACGAATGTCCGGCGATTCACATCCCAACCCATTTTTCTCTCCCGATCCTATCGTTGGCGGTGAAGGCCCGCGGCGCGGGGACTGGCGCCGCGGGCGCGAGTCGCGTCAGAATTTGAACGCGACGTCGACTCCGAACTCGCGCGGCGGTTGGTAGAATTGCTGGATCGGCGTCGCGCCCGCCGAGATCGCGCCCGAGATCACGTCCTGATCGGTCAGGTTCGATCCGTAAAGCGTGACCTTCCACTTGTCGTCCTCGCCCGCGACCGCGATGCTGGCGTTCAGCAGCACGACTTCCTTGCGGTAATAGCCGGGGTCGTTGTCGCGGCCCCAGGTGTTGAAGCGCGCCGAATAGCGCGCGTCGCTGTGGAGCTTGATCTCGCCGAACGAGACCGGGATCACATAGTCGGCCGAGAGGCTGCCGCTCCACTTCGGCGCGTTGGCGAGGTCGAGCCCCGTCGAATCGGTCGGCACCGCGAAGGTGCCGTTCGGAACCCCGCCCAGCAGGACCGGCACCGCGGGGCCGCACTGGCCGGGCTCGGGCGAGCCGTCGGTGAAGACGCCGTCGGTGTCGGCGCAGAAATCGGTATAGCGCGCGTGGAGATAGGCGATGTTCGCCCCCAGCGTGAAATTGTCCGACGGGCGCAGCAGCGTTTCGACCTCGAAGCCATAGATTTTCGCGGCGGCGACGTTGGTGGTGATATTCTCCGGCCGCACCGAACCCATCTTCGTCACCGAGCTTTGCAGGTCGCGATAATTGTTGACGAAGCCCGCGACGTTGAAGCGGAGCAGGCGGTCGAACAGGTCGGTCTTTGCGCCGATCTCGAACGCGTTGACGCGCTCGGGGTCATAGGGGCCGACATTTTCGGGGATCGTGCCGCGCGAGTTGTAGCCGCCGGCCTTATAGCCCTGCGAATAATTGGCGTAGATCATCGCCGAAGGGCCGATCTCATATTCGACCGTCAGGCGCGGGGTGAACTCGGCCCAGCTTGCCTCGAGGCTGCTCTGGAACGACGATCGCTGGACGCCGTTCACCAGCACCTGCGAGGCGATGTCGTATTTCTTGCGGTCGTGGCTGTAGCGGCCACCGATCGACAGCGTCAGGCTGTCGGTCGGGTGCGCGTTGACCAGCGCGAAGAGCGCATAGCTTTCGGTATCCTGACGAAGCTGCGCGAGCGTCGTCGTGGTCGGGTTCGCGAGCACCGTGTTGAACTGGCGCCACTTGTCGGTCTGATAATAGGCGCCGACGACGAAATCGACCGGTTCGCCGGCTGGCGAGACGTAGCGCAGCTCGCCGCTCTTCGATTCGCCGGAGAAGTCGCGGGTGACATCAAGCTGCGGCGCCGGGGTGATCAGTCCGTCGAAATCGCCGCGCGTCACATAATCCAGGTGGCGATAGCCGAGCACCGAGGTGATCGTGCCGTAGCCGACGTCGAGGTTCGCGGTCCACGACCCGCCATAGCTTTCGGTTCGGGCATAGGGATCGAAGGGCACCGCGGCCTCGCGGACGTCGGTTTTTACTTCGTCGGGCAGCAGGTCCCAATTGGGATCGCCATTGTCGAGGACGTGCGGCGCCGGGCCGGTCGTCTTCTGCTTCAGCCAGTCGGCGACGAGGGTTGAGGTGAAGGCGCCGCCGCGATCGAAATCGAGCGCGCCGCGCACCGATTTGACGTTGGCGCCATTGAGCCGGTTGCCGGTGATGACGTTGCGGCTGTAGCCGTCATAATCGCGGAAATTGACCGCGATCTTGGCGGCAAGCGCGTCGCCCGCAAAGCGGCCGCTGTTGATCTTGCCGCGGACCTGCCGAAGCCCGAACGAGCCCGCGGTCAGCCGCACCTCGCCGCCGAAATCGTCGGTCGGGCGCGCGGTGATGACGTTGATCGTGCCGGCGAGGTTGTTCTTGCCGAACAGCACGCCCTGCGGACCCTTGAGCACCTCGATGCGCTCGACGTCGAACAGGTCGAGCATCGTGCTCGACACGAAGGGGATATAGACGCCGTCGATGATCGTGCTGACCTTCGGGTCGGCATTGGGATCGGGATCGGCGGTGCTCATGCCGCGGATCGAGATCATCGGCACGTTGGCGACCAGGCCCTGCGTCTGGAGCACGACGTTGGGCGCGAGGCCGTTGAGGCTGGTGATATTGGTGGTGCCGCTCGCCTCGACCATCTCGCTGTTGAACGCCGAAATGGCGATCGGCACATCCTGCACGCTTTCGGAGCGGCGCTGCGCGGTGACCAATATCTCGCCGAAGGCTTCGTCGGCGGCAGCTTCCTGCGCGGGCGCCGGCTCGGCGGCGCTGGCGTCATCCGCCGGCGCGGCCGTCTGCGCATAGGCCGGCGCAGCGCAAAGGGCCATGGCCGCGGTCGAAAGCAAAAGGGTCGCAGTCTTCATCACATCCTCCCAAATTCCGGATGCAAGACATCGCTTCTCCGCACGCGACAGCGCTGCGGAAATGCGGCTCGCGCATCCGGCCTTAATTGTTGGGACGGGGTGTATTTGGCGAATGCCTTTTCGTCCGTCGGCGCGGGACATCTTCGATCCTCGGCGCGTTCGTAGGCTTGTATCCTCCGTTCCCGAACCCCCGATTACCATCTCAAAAAAATACTTCAAGTGCTAAGTATATTTTCACACGATGCAGCGAACGTCGCGACGAAGTGTTCGGACCGACCGGGGCTATTGTCCCACCTGGCGCTCGGCGCGGCGAACCGCAAATCGGCCGTAAATTTCTAAGGGGGCGGCAATGCAATCGCTTTGGCGCGCCCTTGCGTTGCCGACCGTTCTGGCGCACCAGATCGTCTGGGTGTCGCGAAAGGACCTTGGTGTTGGAATCTATCGCCTTCTTGGCGGTCCTTATTCTCGGCGTCCTGCTCGCGGACGTGAGGAGCCGGCTCAAACGGGCTGAGACAAATCTCGCCGAAGCGGCGAAACAGATTGCTGCGCTTCAGCGTCATATCGGCGCCCCCGTTCCCGAAGCGGGCGTACCGGCGGCCGCAACGGCGTCTCCCCCTTCGCCCACGACGCCCGCCGCGGTCCCCGAAACCAGCCCGGCACCTGAGCCCGCGCGCGCCGCGGCATCGGCGAGTACACCCGCCCCGGCACTGATACAAAAGGTCGTGGGAACGGATGCGGAGAAGGCGGCCGGTCCAAAGCCTGCGCCGGCCAGCACCGCGCCTCCTGTTGCCGCCAACCTGTCGGCGCGTTTCGAAAATCTGTTCGGCAAGACGCTGCCGATCTGGGCCGGCGGGATCACGCTGGCGATCGCGGGCGTTCTCATCGTCCTCTATGCGATCGATCTCGGCTTCTTCGCGCGCGTTTTTACGCCGGGGGTTCAGGTGATCGCCGGGATTTTGTTCGGTCTCGCGCTGATCGGCGGTGCCGAATATGCGTGGCGCAATGAAGCCAGACTGCGTGACGTTCGCGTGCCGCAGGCGCTGTCGGGCGCCGGCATCGCCACGCTCTACGCCGCAATCATGGTCGCGGCCAACGTCTATGGGTTGATCGGGCCGCTGTTCGCCTTCGTGGCGCTCGCGCTGGTGACCGCGTCGGCGCTCGCGCTGTCGCTCCGTTTCGGCCCGCCGAGCGCGTTCCTCGGGCTCGCGGGCGGTCTCGCGGCGCCGGCACTCGTCGGCGCGCTCGAACCCAATGTGCCGCTGCTCGCGATCTATCTGGCGCTGACGATCGCGGCGATGGCCGGGATTGCACGGATGCGCCGTTGGCCGTGGCTCGCGCTGGCGGCGCTCGCAGGTGGCGCGGGCTGGAGCGTCTGGATGATCTTCGTCGGCGGCGCGCTCGATACGCTCGGATCGCTTTCGATCGGCGCCTATGTCCTGCTGCTCGGCGTCGCCATCCCGCTTTTCGCCTATGAGGGGTCGCGCGCCACGCTGCTGCGCGCGGCGGCGGCGGTCGTCGGCGCGCTGCAACTCGCGCTGCTCGTCGCGCAGGCGGGTTATACGCCGCTGCAGTGGGGGCTTTTCGCGCTGCTCGCGGCGGCGGGACAGTGGCTCGCGTGGCGCGAGCGCCGCCTCGCGATCGTCCCGACCACCAGCCTCGCACTCTCGGTCCTGCTGATTGTGTTATGGCCCGATGCCTCGGCTTTCTGGTTCGCGTCGGTCGGCATCGCCTTGCTGTCGATCCATGCGCTGCCCCTGCTCGCCCGCCTGTGGACCGATCCGCGCGACTTGCGCCGGACGATCGAGCTTTGCGTGCTCGCGCTCTCGATCGTTCCGCTGACGAAGTGGCAGCTGTGGGAAATGTCGGACGTAGGCCTAGCTATCATTGCTCTTGGCGCCGCGGGCCTGCCGGCGGCGGGTATCGCACGGGGCTGGCGTATCGAGGGCCGCGGCGCGGACAATCGCTTCGCCTGGTTGGCGGCGACCGCGGCGGCGCTGGTCTCGCTCGCGCTGGTCCTTCTGCTCCCCCTGTGGCTCGCCCCGGCGGCGATTGCGGGCGTCGCTGCGGCGCTGTTGCCGTTCGGCCGGATCGCCGATGACAAGCGGATCGAATGGGTGGCGACCGGGTTTTTCGGCGCCGCACTGTTCGCGCTGATCGCAACGCCGCGGGCGCTCGATGAAGTTCCGCGGCTCGTGGACGGGGCGGCCGAGGGCTCGGGATATGCCGCGCTGCGCTGGGCGGCGGTCGCGCTCGCCGCGCTCTTCCTCGCGCTGCGCGCCGAGCGCCCGGTGGTTCGCCGCATAGGACAAGGCTTTGCAGCGGCGCTCGCCTACGGCACCGCGGCGCAATTGCTTCCGGCCGCCATGCTCGTGCTCGTTCCGGCGATCGGAGGGGCGGTCCTGCTTCTCGCGGCGCGACGGATCCCCCTTGCGCGGATCGATGCCGGCGCCGCGACGTTCGCCGCCATCAGCCTCGCCTGGGCCGCGATGCCGGCGGCGCTGTGGACGACGAAAGCGGTGCTGTCGCTCGGCGGCGTGTCGATGCAGATCGACGGCGCGATGCTGGCGACCGCCGAACTGATCCGCCGCCTGGCGCTACCGGCGCTGCTTTTCGCAACGCAACTCTGGCTTCTGCGCGACAGATTGCCGCGCTGGGCGTCGATCGCCGGCTTCGGCGTCGCAGGGGCGATCGGCCTGATCGCGGTTCATGGCCTCTACCGCCTCGGTTTCGCTGCGGTGGCAGGCGCCGACTTCGTCTCTACCGGGATTGCGCAGCGTCTCGTCTGGGAAGTCTTGCTCATCGGGCTCGGGTGGCTGCTGTGGCGCCGCGGCATCCCGAATGGAGCCCGCGCGCTCGCGATAGCCGGAGCGACGCACGCTTTCTGGTACGGCATCCTTCTCCATAATCCGTTGTGGGCCGAGCAGGCCGTCGGCGGATGGCCGCTCGTCAATCTGCTGCTGCCGCTGTTCCTTGTGCCATGGGCCGGAATGCGGCTGGTTGGTGAACTTTTTGCGCCGCCGAGCGGGACTTTCGTTCGCATCGTTCAGATCGCAACGATGGCGCTCGTCGCGCTCTTCGCGTGGGCGACGCTTCGCCAGGTCTTCCACGGCAGCCTGCTGATCGAAACGGGAGTCGCGCCCGCCGAGAATATTTTGCGCTCGCTCCTCCTGCTTGCGCTTGCGATCGGCTTCCTGCTGTGGGGAATTCGGGTCGGCCGCCGCGACTGGCGCATCGCGTCGCTCGTCCTGATGCTCGCGGCCGCCGGGAAAGTGTTTCTTTTCGACGCCTCGGGCCTCGAAGGCCTGCTCCGCATCGGGTCGTTCGCCGCGCTGGGGTTCAGCCTGATCGGCATCGGCTGGTTGTACAGCCGGCAACTCGCGCCCGCGACTCCCGCTTCCTAAAGCATCGTCGGCCTCGCGGGACCGGTAAATAACGGGCGGTACGGGTATGGCGGGTTGATGACTTCAACCCGGCAAGGCACACGAGCCGCTCAGCCGGGAGTTACGGGAAAAATGTTCGCAATCGATTCTTTGCTTATCAAGATCGCGTTGATCGGCGTGATCGGCATCGGGGCGCAATGGCTTGCGTGGCGGACCGGCCGGCCCGCCATCGCGCTGATGCTGCTCGCCGGCATCGTCGCGGGGCCCGTGCTCGGACTGATCGATCCCGAGCGCGATTTTGGGGCGCTACGCGAACCGATCATCAAGCTCGCGGTTGCGGTCATCCTGTTCGAGGGCGGCCTCAGCCTCAAGTTTCGCGAACTGCGGCAGGCCGGGATCGCGGTCTTCATGCTCGTATTTCTCGGCGTGCCGATCGGCTGGGCCCTCGGCACCGCGGCCGCCTATTATGGTGCGGGCCTGCCCTTCGAACTCGCCGCGCTGTTCGGGGGCATTATGGTCGTCACCGGCCCGACCGTCATCATTCCGCTGCTCCGCACGCTGAACATCACGCCGCGGGTCAAGCATATGCTGAAATGGGAAGCGATCGTGAACGACCCGATCGGCGCGTTGCTGGCGGTCGGCATATTCACCTACATCACCCATGGCGGCGCCGAGGCGAACAGCGCCAGCATCGTTATCGACGTCGCAGCCGCCAGCCTTCTCGCGATCCTGATCGGCAGTATCGCGGGCTTTGCGCTGACCTGGGCCTTCCCGCGCGGCTGGGTGCCCGAATATCTGAAAGCCCCGGTGCTGCTCACCACGGTGATCGCGGTGTTCGTATTCTCCGACCTCGTCATGCACGAGACCGGCCTGATCACCGTCACCGTGATGGGGGTGGTGATGGCGAACCGCGAGACCTATTCGAGCCGCGCGTTGTTACGCTTCAAGGAGGATCTGACCGTCCTCCTCGTCTCGGGCGTCTTCATCATCCTGTCGGCGACGCTCGACTGGGAAGTAGTGACGAATTTCCAGGCACGCTTCGTGCTCTTCCTGATCCTGCTGTTGTTCGTTGTTCGCCCGGTAACGATCATGATCGCGCTCCTTTTCACGCGCATCCCGTTCAAGGAGCGAATGTTCGTAGCGTGGATCGCGCCGCGCGGTATCGTCGCCGCCGCGGTTACCGGGCTCTTCGCCTTGCGCCTTTCCGATTATGGCGTGCCGGGCGCCGAAGCTCTGGTGCCCTTGTCTTTCGCGGTCGTAATCACGACGATCTTCGCGCATGGTTTCACCGCCGCACCCTTCGCGCGGTGGCTGGGTCTCGATCGCGGCAAGGGCGAGGGGGTGCTGCTCGTCGGCGCCAACAGCTGGACGATCGCTTTCGCCGACTTCATCAAGCGACAGCAGCGGCGTGTGCTGATCGCCGACGCGAGCCAGGTCGCGCTTCGGCATGCCCGTCGCGCCGACCTGCCCGTCTATCATGGCGACATCCTGGATGAAGCGCACGACGATCATCTCGATCTTGGCGAATATCAGCAGCTGATCGCCGCCACCGACAACGACAGTTACAATGCGCTGGTGTGCAGCGAACTGGCGCCCGAGATCGGCCATGATCGGGTCAGCCGGATGATCGGAGTGTCGCGCCAGGGCCATGTGCGGCGCGGCCGGGTCTTCACGCTCGCCGGCACGCCGATCGAAGAGCAGCTCGACCGGCTGCAGGCCGGATGGACGTTCAGCCGGACGCGGATCACCGAAATCTTCACCTATGCCCATTTCGTCGCTCGCATGAAGCAGTCGGGCGGCGACAGTCTCGCGGTCGTCCGCTCTTCGGGCGACCTCGTGATCTTTTCCTCTCAGCATCCGCCGAGCGTCGACGCGGGCGATACGATATGGACCTTCGTGCCACCCGAAATATCGAAGCCAAGGCCGCGCGATAGTGAATCCCGCGTGAAAGAGTAGCTCTTCCTGCCTCCCCTTCAACCGAGGGAAGGGCGATCGGAGGCCGGGGTGCGTCCGATGTTTTCCAGTGCGTCAGATTTTTTTCGCTGAAGTGTCGGGATGGATGGCGGGTCTGCGTCCTTGTGTCGCCGAAGCGAATTTGCTTCGCCGAAAGGAGAACTCAAATGACCAAGATGATTTTCGTGAACCTGCCCGTTGCCGATCTCGCGGCATCCACCGCCTTCTACAAGGCGCTGGGCTTTACGAAGAACGACCAGTTCAGCGACGAAACGGCCTCGTCGATGATGTGGTCCGATCAGATCACCTTCCAGCTTCTCACGCGCGAATATTTCCAGACCTTTACCTCGAAACCGGTCGGCGACGCGCATGGGGACTGTCAGCTCCTCGTTGCGCTGTCGGCCAGCGACCGGGACGAGGTCGACCGTCTCGCCGAGCTGGCTGGTGGACATGGCGGCAAGACCGATCCGCGCGCCCCGATGGATCTGGGCTTCATGTACAATCGCGCGTTCGAGGATCCCAACGGCTATGTGGTCGAACTGATATGGATGAACCCGGACGCGGCGATGGGTGACGCGGCGGAGAGCGCGGCGTAATGACAGGCGCGACGGCCGGCGGCTGCCGGCCGTCGCCGATCGTACAGGACACGCAATATGCTCTATGCGGTTTTATGCTACCACGACGAGGCGATAACCGGCTCGTGGACGCCGGCCGAGGAATCGGCCGTCGTCGATCGGTTGATTGCCGTCCACGACAAATATGGCGACAGGTTTCGTCCCGTCCTGCGGCTGATGCCGGCCAGCACGGCGATGAACATGAAAAGCGGTGCAGCGGTCATGACCGACGGTCCCTTCGCCGAGACGAAGGAGCAACTGCTCGGCATTTACACGCTCGATGTGGACGGCCTCGATGACGCGGTTGCGATTGTCGCGGATCTCAGCGCGGCCAATCCCACCGCCAATTATGAGCTGCGCCCCTTGATTGCCTATATCACCGACGCGGCGTTCGGCCCGGTGCAATCGATCGAAGGCGCGCAGCGCGATGGCTCGCACTGACGATTATCGTGCGACGTTCGCTGCGGCGCGTCCGCGCGCGATGGCGGCGTTGCTGCGCTATTTTCGCGACCTCGATCGGGCCGAGGATGCCTTTCAGGAAGCATGCGTTCGGGCGCTGTCCGCCTGGCCCCGAAATAGTCCGCCGCGCGATGCGACGGGGTGGTTGATTCTGGTCGGCCGCAATGCGCAGGTCGACGCCTTGCGGCGGCAGCAAAAGGTCGCGAACGAGGCAGGCGGGATCGTCGCCGACACCGCTGTCGGCGGCGAACCAGACATGATCGAGCGACTGGACCAGAGCCATTTTCGTGATGATATTCTTCGCCTCCTCTTCACTTGCTGCCATCGCGATCTTCCGCCCGCGCAGCAGATCGCGGTCGCGCTGCGCGTCATTTCCGGCCTGTCGGTCGTCCAGATTTCGCGCGCGTTCCTTGTCAGCGAGGCGGCCATGGAGCAGCGGATCACGCGGGCCAAGGCGCGAATTGCCAAAGCGGAACTGTCCTATGAGGCGCCAGGGGCGCTCGAACGTGTCGAACGCCTCGCTGCGGTCGGCAAAATGCTCTATCTCTTGTTCAACGAGGGCTACACGGCCGCCGACCCGGCCAGCGACCGCGCAACCCTTTGTGCCGAAGCCATCCGGCTCGTTCGCTTGTTGTTGGAGATGTTTCCCGCCGAGCCGGAGTTGATGGGACTTCTTGCGCTGATGCTGCTCCAGCATTCGCGCGCCGCGGCGCGCTTCGACGCGGGCGGTTCCCCGATCTTGCTCGACGATCAGGACCGGCGGCTCTGGAATCGTGACGCGATCGGCGAGGGCATCGCGCTTATCGACAAGGCGATGCGGCACCGCGCGCCGGGTCCTTACCAGATTCAGGCTGCTATTGCGGCACTTCACGCGCGCGCGGAGAGCCCGGCGGATACCGACTGGCATCAGATCGACCAATTATATCAGGCCCTGGAACGGCATGCTCCGTCGCCGGTCACCACCCTTAATCGCGCGGTCGCCGTCGCGCGCCTCCGCGGCGCCGCCGCGGCGCTCGAAATGATCGCGCCGTTGTCCGAGGCGCTGGACGGCTATTTCTATTACCACGGCGTTCGGGGCATTTTTCTCAAGGAGATCGGGCATCAGGAGGAAGCGCGGCGCGCCTTGTTGAGGGCGATGTCGCTTGCCTCGACGCCCGCCGAGGCTGTCCATGTCCGCCGCGAGATCGAGCTGCTCGAGCACGGGGTCGTCCGGTGATCGGATAGGATGGTTCCTCGCGTTCAAGATAGAGCGGTGCGCGACCTGTTCGCGGGCAGGGCCGACGCGTCGCCGGCGAGCATCACCGCGGCGCCGACCAGAATGAGCGTCGGAGCGTCGGCGGCGAAGGATTTGGTCGCGAGGTCGAGCAGGTCGAGCCGGGTGACGAGCCGCCGCTCGCCGGGGGCGCTGACCTCGCACGCGATCAACACCGGCATTTCGCCCGGCATCCCCGCCTGCGTCAGGCCGCGCCGGATTTCGCCCGCGGCCTCGCGGCCCATGTAAAAGGCGAGGGTCGATCCGCCGCGCGCCAGCGAAGACCAGTCGATGTCGAGCGCGGCGCCGCGGCGGCTGTGCGCGGTGACGAAGCGGACGTCGCGCGCGACGCCGCGCAGCGAGAGCGACATCCCCGCCGATGCCGCGGCGGCGCTCGCGGCGGTGATGCCGGGACAGATGCGGACCGGAAAGCCTGCTTCCTTGAGCGCGTCGATCTCTTCGGTCGCGCGGGCGAACAGCGTCGGGTCGCCGCCTTTCAGCCGGACCACGCGTTTGCCCGCCCGTGCGGCCGCGACGAGCATCGTGTCGATGGCCCGCTGATCCTTCGAATGGCGCCCCGATCGTTTGCCGACGCCGACGCGCTCGGCGCGCGCGGGGATGAGGTCGAGGACGCCGCTGCCGACCAGCGCGTCGTAAAAGACGATGTCGGCGCCCTCGATCAGGCGCAACGCTTTCATCTTGAGCAATTCGGGGTCGCCCGGGCCGGCGCCCACCAGCCATACCGTGCCGGGCGCGAAATCGTCAGGCCGCATCGCTCGTCTCCTCGGTCAATATGCGCGAAAGCGCCGGGCGGCACGACCCGCAATTGGTGCCGGCGCCCAGCGCGCCGCCGATCGCCGCGACATCGGCGAGGCTCTGGTCGCGGATCGCCGCGACGATCGTTTTCAGCCCGACGTCGAAGCAGACGCAGATGATCGGGCCGCGGTCGGCCTGCGCGCCGGGCGCGCGGCCGGCGAGCAATGTCGGCGCGACGCCCGGCGCGGCGAGCTGCGCGATCAGCCAGTCGCGCGGCGGCAGCTCGCCGCTTTCGGTGACGAAGAGCGCGCCGGCGAGGCGGTCGTTCGCTATGACGGCGATGCGCTTCGTTCCGCGCGCGGCGTCCTGCGCCTCGATGCGTTCGCCCTTCGGCAGCAGCATCTCGATGCTCTTGAGGTCGCCATTGCCCGCGACCTCCCACATCACGCCCGAAGGCACCGCGACGCGCGTTGCCCACAGGCAGCGTGGGGTTTCGGCCAGTTCGCGCACGAGGAGCAGGAAGCCGCGCCATTTGGGCGTGACCGCGGTGATCGATGCGGGGGTCCGCTTGAAGCCCGGCTGGCCCGATAGCGGGTCGACGAGCGGGCGGGGGAGCAGTCCGGTGCGCCCGCCGCTCGACGTGCGGTCCGTCCAATGGATCGGGACGAACAGTTCGCCGGGCCGCTGGCCCGCGTGGAAGGCGACGCGGTAGAGGCTGTCGCCCTGCGGCGTATCGACGCGCGCGAGGCCGCCGTCGGTGAGGCCAAGGCGCGCGCCGTCGTCGGGGTGGACCTCGACGAGCGGTTCCTCGCGATGCCGCGCGAGCTTGGGAGCGAGGCCGGTGCGCGTCATACTGTGCCACTGGTCGCGATAGCGTCCCGTGTTGAGCGTCAGCGGCCAGTTGGCGAGCGGTTCGGGCAGCGGTTTTTGCGCGACGGGGACTAGCCGCCCGCGCTGGTCTTCGGTCGAAAAGCGGCCGTCCGAAAAGACATGATCGCCGCCCCAGCGAAACGGCTCCATCGCGTCATAGGCGGCGTTGCCGCCCTGCGCCGCGCCGGGCAGCGCGAAGCGCCGCGCGCCGCCATTGTCGTAATTCGACAGCCGGCAATGTTCGCGCCAGATGTCGGCGGCGCGGTCGTAGGTGAAGGCGTTTTTCCACCCCATCCGCCGCCCGACTTCCTTGACGATCCACCAGTCTGGCATTGCTTCGCCGGGGAGCGGAAAGAGCGCGCGCTGGCGGCTGATCGTCCGGTCGCTGTTGGTGACGGTGCCGTCCTTTTCGCCCCACGCCGCGGCGGGCAGGCGGACATGCGCGAAGGCGCCGGTGTCGGTTTTTTCGATTACGTCGCTGACAACGACGAAGGGGCAGGCGGCGAGTGCCTCGCGCACGCGGTTCGCGTCGGGCATCGATACCGCGGGGTTGGTCGCCATCACCCACAGCGCCTTGATCCGTCCTTCGCCGATGGCGCGGAACAGGTCGACGGCTTTCAGGCCGGGCTTTTCGGCGATCGCCGGCGCAGCCCAGAAGCGCTGGACGCGGTCGCGGTTTCCGGGCGCGAAATCCATATGCGCGGCGAGGGTCGAGGCGAGCCCGCCGACCTCGCGCCCGCCCATCGCATTGGGCTGGCCGGTGATCGAGAAGGGCGCGGCGCCGGGCTTGCCGATGCGACCCGTCGCGAGATGGAGATTGGTGATCGCGTTGACCTGATCGGTGCCCGCGGTCGACTGGTTGATGCCCTGGCTGAACAGCGTGACGGTGCGCGCCGTCGCGGTGAACAGCTCGTAGAAATGCCTGAGATCGGCGGCGGGCACGTCGCAAGTGCGCGCCACCGACCACAGGTCATTCCCCTCTTCGAGCTGGTCCCAGAAACCCTCCGGCACCGCGACATGCTCCGCGAGATAGGCCTCGTCGACGACGCCCGCCTCGCGGCAATGCCGGAGCAGCCCGGTCATCAGCGCGACGTCGCTGCCGGGGCGGATCGCAAGATGGAGGTCGGCCTCTTCGGCGGTTTCGGTGCGGCGCGGGTCGATCACGACGAGCTTCGCGCCCGCCTCGCAGCGCGCGCGGATGCGCTGATAGACGATCGGGTGGCACCAGGCGGTGTTCGATCCGACGAGGACGAACAACTCGGCGGCGTCGAGATCGTCATAGGTCGCGGGCACGACATCCTCGCCGAACGCGCGCATATGCCCCGCGACCGCGCTCGACATGCAAAGCCGCGAATTGGTGTCGATGTTCGCGCTGCCGATGAACCCCTTCATCAGCTTGTTCGCGACATAATAATCCTCGGTGAGTAGCTGGCCCGAGACGTAGAAGGCGACGCTGTTCGGGCCGTGGTGCGCGATCGTCTCGCGGAATTTCTTTGCGACGAGGTCGAGCGCCTTGTCCCAGCTGGCGCGCTTGGCGCCGATCATCGGATGGAGGAGACGGCCTTCGAGACCCACCGTTTCGCCGAGGTGCGTGCCCTTCGAGCAAAGGCGGCCGCGGTTGGCGGGATGGTCGGGATCGCCCGCGATCTCGACCATGCGCTCGCCCGTCACTCTCGCGCGGATGCCGCAGCCGACGCCGCAATAGGCGCAGGTGGTGCGGACCGCCTCGTGCATCAGGCGGCGGCCTTCAACGTGCTCGCGCGGCAGATGAGGACGCGGCCGCCGTCGATCTTGACCGGCACGGTCGGGGTGCAGCCCTTGTCCTCGCCGAGCGCCTCACCCGTCGAGAGGCTGATCCGCCAATTGTGCAGCGGGCAGGCGACCGCGCCGCCGTGGACGATGCCCTGGCTGAGGCGACCATGCTTGTGCGGGCAGCGATCGAGGAGGGCGAAGACCTTGCCCTCGGCGGTGCGGAATACCGCGATGTCGTCGCCGCCCGCGACCTGCACGGTGCGGCTGCCGCGCACCGGGATCTGGTCGATCCAGCCGATGTCGAGCCATTCTGCGGTGGTCATCATGCGATTTCCTTCTGCGGGGTGAAGCGCGCCATCGGCGCATGATGTTCGGCCTCGGCGCCCTCGGCGCGCTGCGCCCATGGGTCGTCCTGCGAAAAGCTTTGCGACAAGAGGAAGCGTGCGCGCAGCGCTTCGCGGCCCGCATCATCCTCGACGATCCGCGCCGTGATATGCGCGAGCCCGACGCGCTCGATCCACGGCGCGGTGCGCTCGAGATAGCGCGCTTCTTCGCGGTAGAGCTGGATGAAGGCGGCGCAATAATCCATCGCCTCCTCTTCGGTCGCGACCTTGCAGAGGAGGTCGGTGGCGCGGACATGGATGCCGCCGTTGCCGCCGACGTGCAGCTCGTATCCGCTGTCGACGCAGACGACGCCGAAATCCTTGATCGTCGCCTCGGCGCAGTTGCGCGGGCAGCCCGACACGGCGATCTTGAACTTGTGCGGCATCCAGCTGCCCCAGCTCATCCGTTCGAGCTTGACGCCGAGCCCGGTCGAATCCTGCGTGCCGAAGCGGCACCATTCGGACCCGACGCAGGTCTTTACCGTACGCAGCGCCTTGCCATAGGCGTGGCCGGAGACCATACCGGCGGCATTGAGGTCGGCCCAGACCGCGGGCAAATCCTCCTTCCTGATCCCGAAGATGTCGAGCCTCTGGCCGCCGGTCACCTTGACCATCGGCGCGTTATATTTTTCGACGACGTCGGCGATCGCGCGCAGCTCGGTCGGATTGGTGAGCCCGCCCCACATGCGCGGGACGACCGAGTAAGTGCCGTCCTTCTGGATATTGGCGTGCAGCCGCTCGTTGACGAAGCGGCTCTGCTGGTCGTCGACATAGTCGCCGGGGAGCGCGCAGAGCAGATAGTAATTGAGCGCCGGGCGGCATGACGAGCAGCCGTCGGGCGTCGTCCAGTGCAGCTTCTGCATCACCTCGGGGATCGAGTGCATAGCCTGCGCCACGATCTCGCGGCGGACATCGTCGTGGCCGAAACTGGTGCATTTGCACATCGTCTTCGGCCCCGACTGCACATCGTCGCCGAGCGTCAGCGCGAGCAAAGTCTCGACGAGGCCGGCGCAACTGCCGCAGCTTGCCGATGCCTTGCACGTGCCGCGCACCGCGTCGAGGCTGTGCGCGCCCTTGGCGATGCACGAGACGACCTGGCCCTTGGTGACGCCGTTGCAGCCGCAGATTTCCGCATCGTCGGAAAGCGCCGCAACGGCCGCCTTAGGGTCCGCCGCGCCGCCTCCCGCAGCGAAGGCCTGGCCGAAGATAAGCAGGTCGCGGAGGTCGGAGACATCTTCCTGCTTCTTGAGCAGATCGAAATACCAGCTGCCGTCGGCGGTATCGCCATAGAGGACGGCGCCGACGATGCGGTCGTCCCTGACGATCACGCGCTTGTAGACGCCGCGGCTCGCGTCGCGCAGCACGATATCCTCGCACCCGTCGCCGCCCGAGAAGTCGCCCGCCGAAAAGACGTCGATCCCCGACACCTTGAGCTTGGTCGAGGTCACCGAGCCGCGATAGCCGGTCGGCTGTTCGACCAGCCCGTCGGCGAGGCTGCGGCACATGTCCCACAAAGGCGCGACGAGCCCGTAAACCTGCCCGTCATGCTCGACGCACTCGCCGACCGCGAGCACGGCGGGGTCGCTGGTGACCATATGATCGTCGACCTGGATCCCGCGCCCGACCGCGAGCCCGGCATCGCGTGCGAGCTGGATCGAGGGACGGATGCCGACCGCCATGACGACGAGGCTGGCGGGAATGAGCGTGCCGTCCTTGAGCTTCACGCCTTCGACCTTGCCGTCACCGACGATCTCGGCGGTGTCGGCGCCGGTCAGGATCGTCTGGCCGCGCGCTTCGAGTGCTTGCTTCAAGAGCCAGCCCGCCGCTTCGTCGAGCTGGCGTTCCATCAGTGTCGGCATCAGGTGCAGCACGGTGACCTTCATGCCGCGCAAGGACAGGCCGTGTGCCGCCTCGAGCCCGAGCAGGCCACCACCGATCACCACCGCATCGCCGCCGGCATCGGCCGCGGTGAGCATCGCGCTGACATCGTCCATGTCGCGGAACGCGATGACGCCGGGCAGATCCTTGCCGGGGACGGGGATGATGAAGGGATCGGAGCCGGTCGCGATCAGCAGCCGGTCATAACTTTCGGCCGCCCCGCCGCGTGTCGTCACCGTCCTTGCTTCGCGGTCGATCGCCACCACCGGGTCGCCCGCGACGAGCGCGATGCCATTGTCGGCATACCAGCCGGCGTCGTTGATCACGATGTCGTCGAAGCATTTCTCGCCCGCGAGAACGGGGGAGAGCATGATGCGGTTATAGTTGACGCGCGGCTCGGCGCCGAAGATCGTGACGCGATAGCGGTCGGGATCGCGTGCGAGCAATTCCTCGACCGCGCGGCATCCCGCCATGCCGTTGCCGATCACAACGAGATGTTCGCGCGTGTCGGCGTCGGGCTTCAAGGGGCGATGTTCCATCAGAATATCCAGTCCGGTTGCAGTCATCAGATCCGCACGCCTTCGGCGGCGCCCCAGGTGCGGCGCCAGTGGCCCTTGAGGAGGGTCAGCGCGACGAGCGCGACGGCGGTGAGCCCCGCGAAGATCGTGAAGCCGGGGGCGAAGCTGCCCGTCCACTGCTTCGCGAAACCGAGCGAGGAGGCGAGGTAGAAGCCTCCGACCCCGCCCGCCATGCCGACGAGCCCGGTCATCACCCCGATCTCGGCCGAAAAGCGCTGGGGTACGAGCTGGAACACCGCGCCATTGCCGATACCGAGCGCGAGCATCGCGACGACGAACAGCGCGAGCGCGGCGGGGAGGGCGGCCGCCTGCGGGATCGCGGCGAGCGCGAGCGCGGCGACGATGAAGACCATCATCAGCGACTTCACGCCGCCGATCCGGTCGGCGAGCGCGCCGCCCATCGGCCGGACCAGCGAGCCGGCGAAGACGCACGCTGCGGTGCAGGTGCCCGCCATCACCGGGGTCAGGTGGAACTGGTCGGTGAAATAGATGGGGAGCGAGGCGGCAAGCCCGACAAAACCGCCGAAGGTCACCGAATAAAAGGCCATCAGCCACCAGGCGTCGGCGGTCTTCAGCGGCTGGAAATAGTGGGTCAGCTTCTTGGGCGCAGGCGCACCGGGTGCGTCCTTCGCCATGAGGAGATAGACGAGGAAGACGATTGTCAGCGGGATGCAGGCCAGGCCGAGCACCATGTTCCAGCCGAACATCTGCGCCAGCGCGGGGGCGAAGAGCGCTGCGAGCACGGTGCCCGAATTGCCCATGCCGGCGAGCCCCATCGCCTTGCCCTGATGCTCGGGGGGGTACCAGCGGCTCGCGAGCGGCAGCGCGATCGCGAAACTTGCGCCCGCAAAGCCGAGGATAATCCCCAGCGCGAGCGTCCCGGCGAAGCTGTTCACGCCCGCAAGCCACGCCGTGAACAGGCCCGCGATGACGATGACCTGGCTGATCGCGCCCGAGCGTTTCGGGCCGATGCGGTCGACGAGCAGGCCGTTGACGACGCGCAGCACCGCGCCGGCGAGCGTCGGGACCGCGACCATCAGGCCCTTTTGGGCGGAGGTCAGGCCAAGGTCTTCGGAAATCGCGGGCGCGAGCGGTCCGAGGATGACCCAGACCATGAAAGCGAGATCGAAATAGAGAAAGGCGGCCACGAGCGTCGGCCAGTGGCCGCTCGCCCAGAAACTCGATTTGGGCGCCGCGGCGCCCTTCGCTGTCGTCATCGTCCGTCCCTTTCGCGGGCGGGCAATAAAAAAGCCGCCAGGACGGCGGCCATGCGGGCGCATCCTGACGGCTTCATTGCCTGTGGAATATCGGGGAGATGGCCCCGTCCGCCTGCGGTTCGGCCCCCTCGTTGGAGCCGTCGCCGCCTGATGCTGCCCCGGCAGTCTTGCCGAGTTCGCTTAAACTGCCTGATTCGTCCCGACGCCGCAACCTGTTATTTCGCAGGTGCAGCAAAATTTGATCGGCAGGGTAAAATCAGGGAGATTCAGCGAGATAAGCCTCTATATCGTCGGGGTCGAACGCGCGGCCATCGAAAAAGCGGTCGCTGCCGAGCGTCAAGCGGCCCTGTGTCGAGCCCGCGCCGATCGGTTCGTCGAGCCCGCCTTCCAGCTTCGAGCTGGCGCCCGGGAGCGGCGCCGTCGATCCCGCGAGCGCGCGCCGGTACACGTCGGGCCGGAATACATGGCCCGCCGCCGCCGCCTGTGCCGCATCGAACGCCATATAGTCCCAGCGGACCATCTGCGAATAAAGCCACGCCGCCTGGCTGCGCCAGGGGAAGTTTGCGGCTTCGCGATACTGGAACATGAAGTCGGGATAGTGCAGGGGCGTGCCGCCCGGGGCGACGCGAATCCGGTCGGTGATCGCGCGCAGCACGGCATCGCGCGGCGCGTCCAGATATTCGGGGCGCGCCAATATGTCGGCACTGGCTTCGGCCGATCCCGGCTCGACGAAATGCGCCGCGGCAGCGTGCAGCGCGCGGACGAACGCCTCGACCGCCTCGCGTCGTTCGTCCAATATCGTCTCGCGCATCGCGAGCACTTTCTCGACGCCGCGCCGCCAGATTTGCGCGGTCGCGAGCGCGATATGGCCGACGCCGCGATCGACCGCGATCGAGTTCCACGGTTCGCCGACGCAGATGCCGTCGACCTCTCCCGCCGCGAGCGCGTCGGCGGCGAAGGGCGGGCTGGTGACGACGATCTCGACATCTTCGTCGGGGCGAATACCGACGCCCGCGAGCCAATAGCGCAGCATATAATTGTGGCTGGAATAGCGGTGCACCACGCCAAAGCGCAGCGGTTTGCCCGCCGCCTTGCGCGCGCCGGCGACCGCGCGCAGCGCGGCGCCGGTATCCGCCGGATCGCCGAGCCCGTCGCTCAATCCGACTTCGGCGGCGAGCGCGCTCGAGAAGGTGACGGCATTGCCGTTGAGCCCGAGCACGAACGGCACTCCGAGCGGCACCGGCGGTCGGTCGCGGCCGAGCGTGGTCGCGATCGCCAACGGCGCGATCATGTGCGCGGCATCGGTGTGACCGTAGAGAAGGCGGTCGCGCACCGTCGCCCAGGTCATGTCGCGGACGAGCTCGACCCTGATCCCCTCGCGTTCCGCAAATCCCAGCTCGTGCGCGAGGATGGGCAGCGCGGCGTCAACGAGCGGCAGGAAACCGATGCGGAAGATCTCTGCGGTCATTCCATGTCTCCCAGCAGGGCTTCGCTTGTCACGATCGCTTCGGCGATCTCGGCGATGCGGCGGTTGGTGCGCATCGCCTGGCCGCGGAGCAGCGCATAGGCTGCGGGCTCGTCCACCTGCCGGCGCTTCATCAATATCGCCTTGGCCTTGTCGATGACCGCGCGTTCGGCGAGCGCGTTCTTCGCTTCGTCGAGTTCGCGCTGGAGGCGCGAAAAGGCCTGGAAACGCCGCACCGCAAGATCGATTACCGGCTTGATCCGCTGTTTCGACAGGCCATCCACGACATAGGCCGACACTCCCGCGTCGATCGCCGCCCCGGTCGCTTCGGCGTCGCTCTGGTCGACGAACATCGCGATCGGGCGCGCGAGCGCGCGCGACATGGCGAAATAATCCTCGAGCAGGTCGCGGCTGGGGTTTTCGAGGTTGATTAGGACGACTTCGGGCTGGGCCGCCTCGATCTGGCGGGCGAGCGCGCCGGCGGGGTCGATCAGCACCAGATCGTCGAGTCCGGCCTCGCGCAAACCATCGGAGATGATCGCCGCGCGCGTCGTGCTGGTATCGATGATCGCGATCCTCATGACCCGCGCCCTTACGCGGGGCTATTCGAATCTTCCAGCGTCATCATGTTCGGGGCGCTGAAAGAATAGCTTGATGGCCCGGTCGGGACATTTTCGTTGCGGGTCCGGCCGGTGTCCGGTGGGCACGCCGATCGCATCTTGCGAATTGGCCCGCTCTTGTCCAACGACGAGCAGCCATGACCTTCCCCGACACTAGGACTTCCGCCCGCGGAACGATCGATTTGCTCGCGCTCGGCGCGCTATTCCTGTCGCTCGTGTCGGTGACGGGTGGTGCGGCGCTGGCGAAGAGCCTGTTCCCGCTGGTCGGCCCGACGGGGACCACGGCGCTACGCCTGATCTTCGGCGCGATCCTGCTGTCGGTGGTGCTGCGCCCGTGGCGGCTCAAATATCGCGAGGGGTGGCGATCGATCCTTGCCTATGGCGTCGTGCTCGGCGCGATGAACCTCAGCTTCTATAATGCGCTGAGCTATATTCCGCTCGGCATCGCGATCGCGATCGAATTCATCGGTCCGCTCAGCGTCGCGGTGCTAACCTCGCGCCGCCGCGCGGACTTTCTCTGGATCGGGATCGCGGTGTTCGGCCTGCTGCTTCTGCTGCCCATCCGCGACGGAGCGGCGCATCTCGACTGGCGGGGCGTCGCGCTGGCGCTGTTCGCGGGCCTCTGCTGGGCCGCCTATATATTGCTCGGCAAGCGCGCCGGCGCGCAGCATGGGCCCGCCGCGGCGGCGGGCGGCACGATCGTCGCGGCCGTCGTCGCGGCGCCGATCGGCATCATCCATGCCGGCGCCGATCTGCTCCGCCCGGAGATATTGGCGCTGGGGCTGGTCGTCGGCCTTGTTTCGAGCGCGATTCCCTATGGCTTCGAAATGGTGGCGCTGCGCCGCCTGCCGCCGAACAGTTTCGGCACGCTGCTCAGCGCCGAACCCGCGGTCGGGGCGCTGATGGGTTTCTTCCTGCTCGGCGAATTGCTGACCCCCATGCAATGGATCGCGATCGGCCTGATCGTCATATCCTCGATCGGCACGGCGAAGGGGGCGGGCGATTATTCGGCCGCCGAGCCGCCCTTCGACGGGCGTTAGTCCTGAGCGTCCGCGCCGGCACCGCGTCGGTTCACATTCATCATCTCCGTCGTCAAGCCCACTTGCCGCGAGCGAATTAGCTGCATATAGTTAGTATTCTAAGTAAAATGCTGAGCGATGAGGGCAAGGAATGCGAGGAATATCTACGAGAGATCGGCGGAGCCCTGCGGTGCGTGGGCTGCCGATCGCATGAGTGATTTCTCCGATCTTGTTTCGGCTTTCATGACCCGCCTTGCCGGCCCCGGCGCGCTGTCTGGCCTGTCGCGTCTTTCTGGCGGTGCGAACATGGAGAGCTGGTCGTTCGACTGGGGGGCAGGCGGGCGGAGTGCGGGTTATGTTCTGCGC